>JAESFK010000002.1_pt1 | contig 906499 bp, 877 predicted proteins | sample 9269391 | NCBI WGS metagenome assembly JAESFK01 (sample SAMN14506231, study PRJNA617097) | algae metagenome | isolation source: Drouetiella hepatica UHER 2000/2452 and co-occurring heterotrophs from... | place: Slovakia: Slovak Paradise National Park, Hrabusice, Kosice Region | collected...
ATTCTCGGAAGGCATCTTCGACGGGATCGTCGCCGACTTCCGCGCCTTCGCCGCGCCCCTGGGGTTCCGCTCAGTGGTGGCGGTGCCGGTCTCGGCACGCTTCGGCGACAACGTCACCATCCGCAGTGGCAACACGCCCTGGTACGAGGGGCCGACGTTGATCCGCCATCTCGAGCAGGTGCAGACGCAGGACGACGAAGAGGCTGCGCCGTTCCGCATGGCCGTGCAGTGGGTCAACCGGGCGAGCCTCGACTTCCGCGGCTTTGCTGGCACGATCGCGAGCGGGCGTATCGCGGTCGGAGACCGGATCGTGGTCGCTTCCTCCGGGCGCGACACGCAGGTCAGGCGCATCGTCACGCAGGACGAAGACCTCGCGGAGGCAGCGGCCGGACGGGCCGTCACGCTGACGCTTGCCGACGAGGTCGACATCTCGCGCGGCGACATGCTCGCCGATCTCCGGCATAGGCCGGCGACGGCCCGACGGATCGCCGCCGACCTCGTCTGGATGGACGAGACGGCCGGCCGCGCCGGCGACCGCTACCTCCTGAAGATCGGCAGCGCCACCGTGCCCGCCACCGTCACGCGCCTCGTCGACCGGCTTGACGTGGCCAGTCTCGGCCGGGAGCCAGCGCCCGAGGCCTTCGTGCTCAACACGATCGGCCGGGTCGAGATCGAGACGGCGAGCCGTGTCGCCTTCGATCCCTATGCCGAGAACCGCGAGACCGGCGGCTTCATCCTGATCGACCGGACGACGCATCTGACGGTCGCCGCGGGGATGGTCGCCGGGAGCCTCGACCGCGCGCGCGAGGTGCATCGCCACCCCTCGGATGTGACGCCCGCTGTGCGCGCCGGCCTCAAGGGCCAGACGCCGCTCGTCGTCTGGCTCACCGGCCTGCCGGGCTCCGGCAAATCGACCATCGCCAACCTTGTGGAGCGGCGGCTGGTGGCACTCGGCGGCCACACGACGCTGCTTGACGGCGATAACCTCCGGCAGGGCCTCAACGCCGATCTCGGCTTCGACGCCGCCGCGCGGTCGGAGAATGTCCGCCGCGTCAGCGAGGTGGCGAAGCTGATGACCGAGGCCGGCCTCATCGCGCTGGTCGCGCTGGTCTCGCCGTTCCGCGCCGACCGCGACCGGGCGGCTTCGCAATTCGCGCCCGGCCGGTTCCTCGAGGTCTTCGTCGACGCCTCGCCCGAGGCCTGCCGCGCCCGCGATCCGAAGGGGCTCTACGCCAAGGCGGAAGCCGGGCGCATCGCCCATTTCACCGGCCGCGACCAGGCCTATGAGGCGCCGCTCGACCCGGCTCTGGCGGTGCGCTCGGATGAGATGACGGCGGAGGAGGCGGCCGAGCAGGTGGTCGAGCTGATCCTGGCGCGCAGCGAGGCCGCACTGACCTCGCTCGACGCTTCGCAACTGTGAGGTTCAGGCGGCGACCGCGTGAAGACGCGCCTCGCCGCCGAGCAGCCGCGACAGGGTGCCTTCTAGTGCCGCGAGATCGTCGGCCTCGCGCGCGAGATTCGCGAGGTCGTCGTTCGAGGCTTCGAACAGCGACAGCCTGAACTCGCCACCCTCACGCATCAGCGAGCCGGCGACGGCGCCGTCGAGCGTCAGGGTCCACAGGGCGAGGTGGTCGGCAGGCGCGAGGACGCGGCACAGCGCCGCTAGCGCGCTGCGGAGGCCGGTCCGGTTCTGCTCAACCGCATTGGCGGGCACGCCGCGTCTCCCGTGAGAAGGAGTCGTGATTGTACGGATCGAGGGCCAACGGAGGAAGGGAACGCCATTGCCTTTTGGCAGCTCGCGGCAGCAACGACCATCTCCTGGGCAAGGATGGGAGCAGCCCTATTCCTCGTCCTCTTCGTCGGCCGGCGCGACCGCCGCCACTGCCCGCCGCGCCGACTGCTGGCGCGACCACATGGTGGCGTAGAGCCCGTCCTTCTTGAGCAACCCGCCATGCGTTCCGGTCTCGACGATGTGGCCGTGCTCGAGAACGATGATCCGGTCGGCTGTCACCACGCTGCCGAGCCGGTGGGTAACGGAGACGACGGTGCGCGTCTCGGCGATCTTGCGCAGCGTGTCGTTGAGCTTGGCCTCCGTGCCGGCGTCGAGGGCGCTGGTCGCCTCGTCCAGAACGAGCAGGGCCGGGTTGCGCACCAGCGCGCGCGCGATGGCGACGCGCTGCCTCTGCCCGCCGGAGAGCTGCCCGCCGCGCTCGCCGACGAACGTATCGTAGCCGGCCGGCAGCGATATGATGAAGTCATGGACCTCGGCCTGGCGGGCGGCCTCGTGGATTTCCTCGATCGTCGCCTGTGGATAGGCCATGCGGATGTTCTCGGCGATCGAGGTGTTGAACAGGAAGCTCTCCTGGAACACCACGGCCATCTGCCGGCGCAGGGATTCCTGAGTCACCGTGCTGATGTCGACGCCGTCGACCGTTACCTTGCCTTCGCTGGGGTCGTAGAAGCGCATCAGCAGGTTGAGGAACGTGCTCTTGCCCGAGCCTGACGGGCCAACAATGCCGAGGAACGAGCCCTTCGGCACCGTGACATTCAGGCCTTCGGTCCGGAATGAGGAACCCGGATAGGAGAAGGCGACGTCGGCGAACACCACCTCCCGCTCGAACGGCTTCAGTTCGCCGGCGTCGTCCCGATCGACCATCGTCGGCTTGACCGCAAGCAGATCGTTCAGGTGGTGGATCGAGCCGGCGGCCTGGGCCAGAGTCGGTATGTATTGCGTGACGTTGGTGAGGGCATAGCCCATCGACAGGAACACGCCCTCGAAGGCGATGATCGTGCCGACCGTGATCCGATCGGTGTAGGCCCAATAGGCGCCAAGGGCGAAGACGGCGATGTGGATGACATAGAGGCCGGTCTGGGCGGTCCGCTCGACGAGGGCGCTGGCGAAATTCGTGCGCCGGGCAATGCCGAACCAGAGGCCGTTCATGACCGAAAAGTCGATCCGTGCGCGGGGTGCGAGCCCGAAGGCCTTGATGACCGGCTGCGCCGAAACGTTCTCCTGCACAGTACCGATCAGCTTGCCCTCGGTCTGCCGCTTCTCGTAGGCGGCGATGAAGGCCTTGCGGGCAAAGATGCGCGGCCACCACAGGATCAGCGGGAAGATCAGCGAAGCGATCAGGCCAAGCCAGATATCGAACATGAACATCAGGATGGTCGCGTAGATGACCTCCATGAACGGCATGATGAACTGCGGCACGAGGCCGATCAGGCCCGCCTCCAGCGCGACGAGGTCGCCGGAAAAGCGCGAAATGACCGTGCCGGTCGGCGTCGTGTGGAAGAACGGCATGGACATGGACTGCACATGGTCGAACAGGTGCTGTCGGATGTCCCGGGTGATCTGGGTGAACAGCCGCGTGTAGATGTAGTCGGCGATCAGTGCCACCAGCGACACCGATATGGCGGCGGCGCCCATGAACACCAGCGAGTTGATGAGCGCCTTCCACTCCTTCTTGATGAGCCCTTCGTCGATCAGATACTGGGTCACGAGCGGGAACGAGAAGTTGAGCCCCGCCTCGATCAGGATGAGGACGCCGAGCAGCGCGAGCGTCGCCTTGTAGGGGCTGGCGAACGGGGTCAGGAACCGGACGATCGCCCTAAGATCGTCAGCACTGACGTCTTCTTCCTCCTCCTCGTCCTCGTCGGGCTCGACGTAGTTCTTGTCCTGGCTCATGTCCGGCTCTGGATCGTGCCTTGCCCGCGGCGAGGAGCGTCAAGGGAGACGCCCTGCTTCGTCTTGCCTCATTGCGCGGCCGGATGCACCAGAAATTCGATGCCAGGAGGGCCAAATTGTCTGGCGGAAAAGACAAAGGCCGGGCGATCGCCCGGCCTTGTGGTTCGTCTTGACTGCCGGACCGGAGTCAGCGCTTGCCGCCGGCCACCAGCTTCAGATTGCTGGTCGGTCCCTTCTGGCGGCCCTTCATGAGTTTTTCGACCCACTTGCCGGCATCCGGCTTGGCGTAGAAGCAATAGCGCATGGTCTCCATATCCGGATACCAGGGGAAATCGCCCTCGTTGGCGTCGCACTCGATCTTCCACGCCTTCTTGAGGATCTTCTGGTCGTGGACGGCCGGACGCCAGCCATGGCGCTGGAAGCGCTCCGACCACTGCCAGGTCGATTCGAGCGTCAGCACGCCATCGAAGACATCGTGATACTCGATCACCTCGCGCGTCATGTCGGCGGTGATGCCACCGAAGAAGATGCCGATGCGGGTGACGCGGTAGAGCTCGGCGATCGCCTTTTCGATCAGCTCCTCCGGCACGTAGCACAGGCAGGTGTCGTAGATGACGTCGAAAGACTGGTCTTCGAATGGCAGGTTGGTGACGTCGCCAAGCAGGTTGCGATGCAGCCACTCCTTCGGCGTCTGCGAATGGACGTTACGGGCGTTCTCGATGCCCCAGGCGTCGATGCCGATATCGGCGAAGCACTTCAGCGTCAGGCCGGAGGCGGAGCCGACATCGAGCAGCGTGTAAGGCGGCTTGATGCCGAAGATGCACTCGTAGAGGTCGGCATTGTACTGCTCGTCGAAATACTCGCGAAAGCTCTCCTCGTAGGAGAGGCCGACGGCATATTCGTCATGGTAGTCGTCGGTGAGGGTAGACTCGACGAAGCCCTCCTCGACCACGCCCTTCTGCTTCTCGATGTCGGCCTTCTTGCGAGCGCCCGAATAGGCTGCGCCGCGCAGCTTGCCCATCATCATATCGACGACGAAGTTCGCCGAGTCGTAGGCGCCGTTGACGGTCGAATCGAACAGGTAGTCGCCAACCAGATAGAAGTTCGGCAGCAGCTTGCCGTCCGGCTGGTGGCGCTCGCGCAGCTCTGGCGCGGGATGGCCGCCCGGCAGTCCCGAGATCGTGCCGACCCAGCGCTGCACCTTGGCGTCGAGATACTGCTTGCGGGCAGGGGGGATGAGATCGGCCGGCAGCGAGTCGAGGGCAAGCTCGATCAGTTGGTCGTCGTCAAGGTTCGACAGCGCGAGCGCCTGCGTCGCCGGGATCAGCCAGCCAAGCACCCCGTGCTTGCCGGGATGGCGCGCGGATTCGTCATAGAGGCAGCAGCCGCCAAAGGCGTCCGTCATGATGTAGCTGCCCTGGAAGTGCTCGTTCCAGAACGGCTTCTTGAACTGGATGGTGACCCGCAGGTAATGCGCCGGGTTGTCGTAGCGCGCCTGGTGCTTCTGGATCGCCATACGGGCGCCGCGGCCCTCGAACTCGATCTGGCCGACCCAGTAGTTGGGCAGCGCCACGACCACGTGGTCGAACTCGTGATGCTCGTCGCGGCCCTTGCGGCGGACGGTCAGCTTGTAGGTGCCGCCTTCGTTGCGGGTGATCTTCGTCACCCGGCTCTCCAGCATGACCTTGGCCGAGACGCGTTCCGCGAGGCCGTCGATCAGGCGCTCGTTGCCGCCGACGACCGAGTAGAGCCGCAGGTATTTCGGATCGTCCATCAGGACGTTCTTCAGGCCGTTCAGCGCGTTGGTCAGCTGCGACTCGGTGGCGACGTCGGACTTGGCCGCGACCTCGATATATTTGCGCGCGGTCTCGTCCGGAATCTCATCGAGCACGTCGCGGAAGGTTTTGCCGGCCCAGGGGTGCTTGTTGTCGTCGCCCGAATAGCCCTCGTAATACTCGTCCGGGGAGCACAGCTCGTGGCACTTGGCGTGGAACTCGTCGAGCGCCTTGAGCGTCGCCTCGCCGCAATGCTTCTTGATGTCCCGGCGATTGTTCAGGATGTTGCCGTCGAGGATAACGCCCTTGCCGTCCATCGGGACAACGTCCAGCTCGAACACCTCGGTGATCAGGCGCCTCAGCGGATCCGGGCCGAAATGCGAATAGTCGTAGTATTCGGCGACGCCGCGCTCGTAGAGCGACTTGCCCTTGTCGAACTGGTCGGTGGCGACCTTGCCGCCGAGCCGGTCGGAGGCCTCGAACAGGGTCGCGGTGAACAGGCCATCGCAGAACCGGTCAAGGAGGTAGTTGGTGAACAGGCCGCCCGGCCCGCCACCCACGATCGCGACACGAGTCATATTCGAGCTTTCGTCTCTGGGCCGCGCGCGGGAAGCCGGCCATTTTCCGATGAGTTCCGGGGATGTGCTATAGCGACGGTCTGCGCACGAATAAAGCGTCTGCGGGACGAAACCCGCTGCGACGGTTACTCTGCGACAGCCCCCCGATACACAGCCCCTGCGAGTTGTGAGAGCCGATGAATGGACGCGGGCAACTGAACGCCACCTGAACCACTTGGTCAGGCTGCGCTTTTCGCTCCATTGACGAGGCAATAGGGCTCTATCGTGGCGACGGGTCGCCGCGCGCGCGTTGCCTTTGTTTCGTCAGGCTTTACCGCATCACGCTCGGCAGCCAGGTGGCGATCGATGGAAAGACCATGAGGATGCCGACGGCGAGGATGTAGACGAGCATGAATGGCAGGACACCGGTGAACACGTCGGTGATCGGGCCGCCGTCCTTTCTCATACCTTGCAGGACGTAGAGCACCGTGCCGTCGGGTGGCGAGATCAGCGCGATCTCGACCATCATGACGACGATGACGCCGAACCAGATCGGGTCGTAGCCGAGCGCGACGACGACCGGGAAGATCACCGGGATCGTGGTGATCATCATGGAGAAGCCCTCCATGAAGGTGCCCAGCGCCAGGTAGAAGCCGATGATCAGCAGCATGATCGCCCAGGGCGGCAGCGGCATCTCGGAGACGAGCTTGGCAAGGGCCTGCGGCACGCCGAGCGCGGTGAAGACGTAGTTCAGGAGATAGGCGCCGAACAGGATGAGGCCGATCAGCGCGGTGTTGCGCGCGGTCGCTTCGGCGGACTGGTTCAGCATCTTGAACGAGAGCTTGCCGTCGAGCGCCGCCAGCACGATGGCCGCGACGACACCGAGCGCGGCCGATTCCGTGGCCGTGGCGAGGCCGCCGTAGATGGTGCCGAGCACGATCAGGATGAGGATGGCGGTTGGCGCGAGGTCGATCAGGCTGCGGAACTTCTCGCCCCAGGAATAGCGGGGACCGTCAGGATCGCGCGGCGCGGCGGTCTTCGCTTTCAGGAGAATGATGGCGATGAACAGCGCCACCACAAGCAGGCTCGGGCCGATGGCGGCGATGTAAAGCGCGCCGACCGAGGTCTCGGTGATCAGCCCGTAGATGATGAAGGTGATGCCCGGCGGGATGAGGTTACCGAGCGCGCCGCCGGCGGCGAGCGAGCCGAGCACCATCTTGGGGTCGTAGGGCTTGCCCTGAAAGAACGGCAGCGCCACCGAGCCCATGGTGGCGGCGGTGGCAACCGACGAACCTGAGATCGCCGAGAACACCCCTGATGCTGCGATATTGGTGTGCAGGAGGCCGCCCGGCATGCGGTTCAGCCAGATGTTGAGGGTCTTGTAGAGCCGGTCGGAGAGGCCGGCGCGCAGCAGGATCTCGCCCATCAGCAGAAACAGCGGCACTGCGACCAGCACGAAGCTGGCGGAAGGGTTCCAGATGGTCTGGCCGATGAACAGCCAGAACGGCCGGTCGGAGAAGGCATAGCCGACGATCAGGCCAAGCACGCCGAGCGCCGCGCCGACATAGATGCCCATGCCGAAGAACAGCACGAACAGGCCGACCAGCAGCAGGATCTGGCCGGTCAGTTCGCCCGACGGGGCGTTCCCCGTGAAACTCATGCCGACCGTGATGCCGACGAGGATGAGCAGGAAGATGACGGCGATCACGGCTTCACCTCGGGATTCGCGGCGGAGCCGGCGTGGACGGGGACGGGCTCGCCGACGGCTTCCAGGGCCTCGGCGACATCCTCCTCATAGGTGCGGGTGTGGAGGAGCCCCTCCACCTCGTCGCCACGGCCGACCAGGATCAGGAGCAGGCATTCGATGAACAGGAGGCAGATCAGCACGAAGAACACGCCGATGCCGAAGGCCCAGAGTCCTTGCGGGATGGCCAGCGGCGTGCGGATGACGCTGATGTCGGTGGCGTTGAACAGCATTGACTCCTCGACCAGCGTCCAGGCGCCGTAGAACAGGTAGCCGATCAGCACGCCGAGGAAGGCAAGGCTGGTCAGGTGCAGCCAAGCGCGGATGCGGGGCGGGAAGCGGTTGACGATCACGTCTATGCGCACGTGCGCGCGCATGGAGAGCGTATGCGCCAGCCCCCAGGCGATGCCGAAGGCGAGCGCATAGCCAGACAGCTCCGTCGTCGCCTGCGTCGAGAAGCCGAGGAAGCGTCGCGCCAGGACGTCGAAGGTGATCAGCCCGGATATGCCGATGAACCCCCAGCCGGCGGCGTAACCCATCAGGGTTCCGACCCGGGCGACCGATCGTCGGCCAAGGCTTGCCGCGTCGACAAGGCTGTTCAGCATGAGGGCCCCCCAAAGGCCTTGAGGCATTCGATCCGGCCTGACGGCGGATCGTCGTCGATCGACGCGGCGCTGTCACGCAGACCGTCCTGCGGTCCGCGTGACGCCATGGCCGCATGTCAGTTGGTGGTGAACTGCACTTCCGAGATCGGCGCGATGACGCGGTTGTAGATCTCGCCGCAGCGCGCGCCGCAGCGACGCACCCACGCCGGCAGGATGGTCGAGCGCAGCGTCGCCCGCAGCGTCTCGATGTCGGCCGGGGTCGGCTCATAGGCGGTCATCGGCTTGTTGTCGACGAGACGGCCGAGCGAACAGCCCTCGCGCCGGCCGGTATTGCAGGCGATGCCGTCCTCGGTCGCCTGGCGACCGAGCGCCCACTGGGCCTCCTCGAGCTCCGTGAAGGTCTTCTCCAGATGCGCGCGCACCGCCGGATCGAGGCGGTTCCACCAGTTGAGGTTCACGACATAGGCCGAGATCGACCAGAACAGCGGCAGGTTGTACATGCTCTGGCTGACTTCGTACCAGCGCGCGCCATTGCCGGACGAAGTGCCGGTGATCGCGCAGTCGACGACGCCGCGCTCCAGCGCCGCGTAGACTTCCGGGAAGCCGACCGCTGTCGGCTGGCCGCCGATAGCGGTGACGAAGTCGTTGGACGAGCCGCCGCCGGTGCGGATCCGCTTGCCGCGGAGGTCGGCGAGGCTGCGAATCTGGTCGCGGCAGAAGAACACCTGCGCCGGGAACGGATAGACGGCGATGATCTTCACGCCGAATCGCTCCAGCTCCTTGTTGAGCTCCGGCGTCATGGCGACCGCCACGCGGCGCGATTGGCGCAGCGTCGGGTTGAGGCCGGCAAGGTCGACGGCATCGGCGAGCGGCACGTCGCCCGAGGCGGTGTTGAGCGGCACGGCGCCGATATCGACCTGTCCCGAGCGGACGAGGCGCAGGATTTCCGGGCCGTTGAGATTACGCTCCGGCCAGGAGGCGAGTGTCACGTTGATGCGGCCGCCGGAATTCTTCGGCAGGGCCTCGCGCAGCATGGGCACGTCGACGCGGGTGAACTGCGGCAATGCCGGGCCCGGCTGCGTGACCATCTGAATGTTCACGGCCGGTCCGGCGGGAACGGACTGGGCGAGGGCGGGCAGGGCCCAGCCCAATGTCAATGCAGCCGCGGCGGCGGCGGATCGGAAGCCGGTCATGATGGTCTCTCCTTCGTCGATGCCGCCAAGCGGGCAGCAGGGGATCGGTCGGCGGTCTCTGGATGCTTGTTGTTATGGATGCGGCGGGTAGTACATGAACTCGATCAGCAGGCAGCCGTCGTCGCTGAAGAAGGGACCATGCACGATATCGGGCGGCCTGACGGCATAGGTGCCGGCCGGCAGCCGAACAGCGTCCTGCTTTGCAGCAAGCGTGCCAATCGACAGCGATCCCGACACGATGAAGACCTCCTCGCACCAGTCATGCATGACCGTGCGGTCGACCGCCGCGCCGACCTGCCAGCGCGCGAGGCGGGTGACGGCGCCCGCGCGGGCCTGATGGTCGAGCGAACCCGACAGGATCTTCTCCTCGACCCCGGAATAGCCGGCGACCGGCGTCCAGCCGTCACCAGCCAAGGCGTCGAAGAACTCGCGATGGGCTTTGGCGAACACCCCGAAACCGGGATGCGGCGTCAGGGCGGCGGTCACAGGGCGGCGATCCGGCTGTTGGTGAGATCGGTGACAAGCATGGAGCCTGGCGCATGGGTGATCGCGAAGGGCGGTTTGGCGGCGGCAATCACCGATTGCGGGGTGACGCCGCAGGCCCAGAACACGGGCAATTCGTCCGCTTTCACCTCAATGGGGTCACCGTAATCGGGTTTGGCGATGTCCTTGATGCCGATGTCGCCGGGCAGGCCGATATGGACGGGCGCGCCGTGGACGGCCGGGAAGCGTGAGGTGATCTGCACCGCGCGGATCGCGTCGGCGGGCTTCAGCGGGCGCATGGAAACGACCATCGGCCCCTTGAACGGCCCGGCCGGCGCGCACTGGATCGACGTCCGCCACATCGGCACGGTCGTGTTGCATGTCATGTGGCGCATTTCGATGCCGTCCTGCACCAGCGCTTCCTCGAAGGAGAACGAGCAGCCGATGACGAAGGCGACGAGGTCGTCGCGCCAGACGTCGCGGATGTCTGTCGGCTCGGCGATCATTTCGCCGTCCTTCCAGACGCGATAGCGCGGCAGGTCGGTGCGAATATCAAGATCGGCGCCGAGCGCGGGAATGGCGGGGTCGCCCGGCTCGGACATGCCGATGATCGGGCAGGGTTTCGGGTTGAGCGTGCAGAAGCGCAGGAAGTCGCCCGCGAGATCCATTGGCAGGATGGCCAGGTTACCCTGAACCCGGCCGGGCGCGAGCCCCGCGGTGTGCCCGGAAATGTCGCCGCGGCGAATGGCCCGCCGAACCTGCACCGGGTCGTTCACATCGCCGGCGCCGGGGGCGCGGAATTGCGCGATGGCCATGATCTTCTCCCAAGGACGTCATCCTTGGAACGATAGTCCATCATTCCGCTTGCATTGGGTCCAATCCGAAGTTTGGATCGAATTGAATAAGCTGACCTTATCGATGGACGCCTGATGATCGACTTCAAAGCGCTGGAAACGCTGGTCTGGGTGGCGACGCTGAAGAGCTTCAACCGCGCCGCCGTGAAGCTGCACACGACGCAGCCGGCTGTCTCCCAGCGCATCGCCCAATTGGAGGCCGACATCGGCCATCGCCTGCTGGAGCGCGAGAAGCGCACGGTCGTGCCAACGGAAGCCGGCCGGCGGGTGATCGACTATGCCGAACGGCTCCTCAAGCTGCGCTCCGAGATGCTCCATGCCGTCGCCGACAAGGCGGCGATCCGCGGCACGCTGCGGCTCGGCGTTGCCGAGACCATCGTCCACACCTGGCTCTCGCGCTTTGTCGAGCGGATGGCCAAGGCCTATCCCGGGCTGATGCTGGAGATCGAGGTCGACATCACGCCGAACCTGCGCGACCGGCTGCTGACGCAGGAGCTCGACCTCGTCTTCGTCCTCGGCGCCTTCGCGGTGGCGCAACTGCACAACCTGCCGCTCTGCAACTATCGCCTCGCCTTCCTGGCCGGACCCGGCCTCACACTTCCGCAGCCGGTCGGGCTCGACGTCCTCGCGACCCACCCGATCATGACCTTCTCGCGCAATACGCGGCCCTATCAGCTCATGCGCGAACTGTTCTCCGCGCCGAACCTGCCGCCGGTGCGCATCCACGCCTCCTCGTCCATGGCGACGATCCTGCGCATGGCCGAGGACGGGCTCGGCATCGCCGCGGTGCCCGAGGCCATCGCCGGTCTCGAACTCGCCTCCGGCCGCCTGAGAACGCTGCAGACGGACGTGTCGCTGCCCGAACTCGACTTTTTCGCCTCGTGGCGAGTCACCCCCGAGGCGGGGACGGTGGAGGCTGTCGCCACCATCGCCGCGGAGGTCGCCAGGGAACCGCGGTGAAGGCTGCCGCATCAGCCCGTGGGTCGCGCGGTCATTGGATTTCCCGGATCGGCCGCCTTATAGGACGTGAACCCATCCCATCCCGCGCTTCCCGCCTGCTGCCTACCGGACACCTGCCATGACCATCCGCTCGCATGTCGACGACCTGCCTGATCTCTCGCACTACCGCGTCGGCGTGGTGGCCATCGACACCGAGACGCTCGGGCTGATCCCGCAGCGCGACCGACTCTGCGTGGTCCAGCTCTCGCCCGGCGACGGGACGGCCGACGTCGTGCAGATCCGCCCCGGCCAGCCGGCCCCGAAGAACCTTTGCGCGCTGCTCGCCGATCCCGGCATCGTCAAGCTGTTCCACTTCGCCCGCTTCGACGTGGCGGTGCTCAAACACGCCTTCGGGGTCACGACGAGCCCCATCTACTGCACCAAGATCGCCTCGAAGCTGGCGCGCACCTATACCGACCGCCATGGCCTGAAGGACCTCGCCAAGGACCTGATCGGCCTCGACATGTCGAAGGCCCAGCAGAGCTCGGACTGGGCGGCGGACACGCTGTCGCCGGCCCAGCTCGAATATGCCGCCTCGGACGTGCTCTACCTGCACGCCCTGAAGGATCGGCTCGACATGATGCTGGCGCGCGAAAATCGCATGGCGCTGGCCGAGGCCTGCTTCGGCTTCCTGCCCACCCGCGCCGACCTGGACCTCGCCGGTTGGCCTGAAGCCGATATATTCGCGCATTCGTAAGCTGTTTGGCGGTATCCAGAGGCGCTGAGGGCCATCCTGCTGACAATTCTGGCATGGCACCGCTTTGCGCTCGCCACGCTCGGGCCATAGAATGATGGTCAATCCGCCGCGCAAGGCTGGCCCGGAAGGGCTTTGGCCGGATCACGGCATCGGGAACCTGGCATGGCTGCACGCCGCATCGAGGACATGGGGGGTTCCGGCGGCGGCCGGACCGGCGGCTCAGCCGATGACCGGGATGCGGCCTTCCAGGCGGCCTATCGCCATTCCCGTCGGGTGCGCCGCCTGCGCGTGGCCGTACCGATCGTTGCGGTCAGCCTGTTCTCGCTCGTGGTCTTCGTTTCCTGGTGGGACCCGCTGAAGGCGCTGAACCTTCCCGTCTCCATCGGCGCGATCTCCATGTCGGGCTCCAAGGTGACGATGGAGGCGCCGCGCCTCACCGGCTACACGACCGACAACCGCTTCTACCGCGTGGCGGCGACCCGCGCCGAGCACGACGTGACCCAGTCGCATATCGTCGCCCTGTCGGCGATCGACGCCGAGATGGAGATGGAGGGCGGCGGCACCGCCCGCGTCATCTCGCCCGCCGGCGTGCTCGACACCAAGACCGGCCGGGTCGAACTCACCCAGGACGTTTCGGTGACCACCAGCAACGGCCAGTCCGGCAAGGTCGGCCACGCCCTGGTCGACACCCGCGCCGGTACCATCCAGTCGAACGGCCCGGTTGCGCTGTCCTCGCCGCGCGGCGACCTGTTCTCCGAGCGAATGGACATACGAGACAACGGCAAGGTGATCGTGCTTGAGGGCCGCGTGCGTGGTAACTTCATGCCCGAACCGCCCGACCCGACCATCACAGACCTGTCCGCGCCCTCGACCGAGCCGGCGCCCCGCTGATCCGGAGATACCCCATGCCGCTGGCCGGCTTTGCCGCCTCCCGCCGTCTTGCCGGCATTCTGGCCCTGGCAGCGTTTGCCTGCGCCGGCGCGCCGGTGGCCATTGCCCAGCAGTCCGGCAGCCCGTTCGTTGGTTTCACCCAGAACCGCAGCGATCCCATCAATTTCGAGGCCGACCGCGCCGAGGTCTTCGATACCGAGAAGCGCGCGGTTCTGTCCGGCAACGTCCGCATTCGCCAGGGCGAATCGGCGCTCCAGACCGCGCGGCTCGTCATCTTCTACGAGAGCTCGGGCGGCACGGCGGGCGCAGGACAGCCGGCGCGCCAGGCCACCACGACGCCGCGCCAGGGCTCAGGCGCGGGCGCCGCCTCCCCGACCCAGAACGTCCGCCGCTTCGAGATGCAGGGCGGCGTCATCGTCACCTCCCGCAACCAGCGCGCCACCGCCGAGCGCGGTTCCTTCGACGCCCGCCGCAACGAGGCGATCATGGAGGGCAATGTCGTGCTGACCCAGTGCGACAACGTGCTGCGCGGTGCGCGCCTGCACGCCGACCTGACCGCCAACCGCGTCCGGCTCGATTCGGCGCCGTCGGGCGGCCGCGTCTCCGGTGTCCTGTCTGGCACTGGCGGCGGAGCGGGTGGCACCAACAATCCTGATTGCGCGCCGGCCCGGCCGCAGCAGCGCCAGCCGCGCGGCTGAGGCGCGCCGGTGTCCGTTCTCGATCGCGTATCCGGCATGCTCGGTCGCCGGGGGGAGCACCCGCCGGCGGAGATCGATGCCGACTGGCTGGTGAAGGAGATGGTGGCCGACGTGGCGCTGCTCGACGCGCCACCGCCCGCGCCCGCCGCCATGGAGCAGCACGAGCCGCGCTCGGGCCAGGGCGTGCTCGGCGTTCACGGCGTGTGGAAGAGCTACAAGGGTCGCGCCGTCGTGCGCGGCGTCAGCCTCGACGTGCGCCGCGGCGAGGCGGTTGGCCTGCTCGGGCCCAACGGCGCGGGCAAGACCACCGTCTTCTACATGATCACGGGCCTCGTGGAGGCCGACAAGGGCCATATCGAGCTCGACGGCCACGACATCACCGCGCTGCCCATGTATCGCCGGGCGCGGCTCGGCATTGGCTACCTGCCGCAGGAGGCGTCGATCTTCCGCGGCCTCAATGTCGAGGACAATATCCGCGCCGTGCTGGAGGTCACCGAGAAGGACAAGGCCAAGCGCGAGCGCGAACTGGACGAACTGCTCGACGAGTTCAACATCACCCGGCTGCGCAAGAGCCCGGCCATCGCGCTGTCCGGCGGCGAGCGCCGCCGCCTCGAGATCGCGCGCGCGCTGGCGACCAGGCCGTCCTTCATGCTGCTCGACGAGCCCTTCGCCGGCATCGACCCGATCGCGGTCGGCGACATCCAGAATCTCGTCCGGCACCTGAAGGAGCGGGGTATCGGCGTGCTCATCACCGACCACAACGTGCGCGAGACGCTCGGCCTCATCGACCGCGCCTATATCATCCATTCCGGGCAGGTGCTGATGGAAGGCTCGCCCAACGAGATCGTCTCCAATCCGGACGTGCGCCGGCTCTATCTGGGCGAGGAGTTCCGGCTCTGACGGAGCGCCTGCGGGCCGTCGACAACGCTCTTAACCCATCTATCATCCGTTCCATGGCATGAACCTTGCTATCCGCGCGGCTGCCCTCCTATGATGCAGCGCAAGAGATACGAGGGGTGCCCCTGATCCGATGGCGCTGTCAGCCAGACTAGAGCTTCGCGTCGGCCAGTCTCTGGTCATGACGCCCCAGCTCATGCAGGCCATCAAGCTCCTGCAGCTGTCGAATCTCGATCTCGTCGCCTATGTCGAGCAGGAGTTGGAGAAGAATCCACTGCTGGAGCGCGCGGAGACGGCTCCCGAACCTGTTTCCGACGGCGATGCCGGGGATGTCGCGCTTCCCGCCGCCGATCCGGGCGATGCGCAGGACGGCGACTGGCTCGGCGACGACATGGGCAACAGCCGCACCGATATCGAGGAGCGGCTCGGCACCGATCTCGAGAACGTCTTTCCCGACGACAAGGGCCCCGAGGTCAAGCACCTCGACGCGGCCTCCGACCCGATGACCTCGTCCTGGGCCAATGTCGGCTCGGGCGGCAGCGACAACGAGGACTACAATCTCGAGGCCTTCGTCTCCGCCGACCTGTCGCTCGCCGACCATCTGTCGAACCAGCTGACCCTGGCCGTCGAAACCCTGCCCGACCGGCTGATCGGCCAGATGCTGATCGATTCGGTCGACGATGCCGGTTACCTGACCGTCACCGTCGAGGAAGTCGCCGACCGTCTCGGTGCCGAGATCGCCGATGTCGAGAGCGTGCTGGAGGTGATCCAGAGCTTCGAGCCCTCGGGCGTCGCGGCGCGCAACCTCGCCGAATGCCTTGCCATCCAGCTCAAGGACAAGAACCGCTTCGACCCGGCGATGCAGATCCTGGTCGGGCATCTCGACCTCCTGGCCAAGCGCGACTTCGCGGGGCTGAAGAAGCTCTGCCAGGTGGACGATGAAGACCTCGCCGACATGGTCGGCGAGATCAGGCGGCTGAACCCGAAGCCGGGCCTTGCCTTCGGTTTCGCGCCGGTCCAGCCGCTGGTGCCGGATGTGATGGTACGCGCCGGGCCGGATGGCGGCTGGCTGGTCGAGCTCAACACCGAGACCCTGCCCAAGGTGCTGGTCAACCAGACCTATTATTCGCGCATCTCGAAGACGACGAAGAACGACACCGACAAGAGCTTCCTCGCCGACGCGCTGCAGACCGCGACCTGGCTGACCCGTGCGCTCGACCAGCGTGCGCGCACGATCCTGAAAGTCGCCACCGAGATCGTCCGCCAGCAGGACGCCTTCTTCGCCCTCGGCGTGCAATATCTGAGGCCGTTGAATCTGAAGACCATCGCCGACGCCATCAGCATGCATGAATCGACGGTGTCGCGGGTCACCTCGAACAAGTCGATCGCCACTAGCCGCGGCATTTTCGAGATGAAGTACTTCTTCACCTCGTCGATCGCCAATTCCGAGATCGGCGGCGAGAGCCATTCAGCCGAGGCCGTGCGCTATCGCATCAAGCAGATGATCGACGCCGAGACGCCGGACGATGTGTTGTCCGACGACGCCATCATGGACAAGCTGAAGCACGCCGGCATCGACATCGCCCGGCGGACGGTGGCGAAATATCGCGAGGCGCTGCGCATTCCCTCATCGGTCCAGCGCCGCCGCGAGAAGCAGGCCATGGCGGTCTGAGGCGGCTTATTCCGCCGCCAGCACCAGGTCGTCGCGGTGGATCATCTCGGTGCGGCCCTTGTAACCGAGCACGGTCTCCACGGCCTTCGAGTTCCGGCCCATGATCTGCACGGCGGCCACCGCATCGAAGGCGACGAGGCCGCGGCCGATCTCCGCGCCATCAGGCCCGCGTACCACCACGGCGTCGCCGCGCTCGAACACCCCGTCGACCTTCTTCACGCCCGCGGGCAGCAGGCTCCGGCCCTGGCGCAGGGCATCGACCGCGCCGGCATCGAGCCAGAGCACGCCGCGCGGTTCCAGCGAGCCCGCGATCCATTTCTTGCGGCTGGTGACGGGACTGGCGGGCGCCAGGAACCAGGTGCAGGGCCCGCCATTCTCGATCCGCGACAGCGGCGCCTCATGCTTGCCCGAGGCGATCACCATGGCGGTGCCGCCGGTGGTGGCGATCTTGCCAGCCTCGACCTTGGTGGTCATGCCGCCGCGCGAGGTCTCGGAGGCCGCGCCTCCCGCCATGGCCTCGATCTCCGGCGTGATGCGTGGCACGAGCGGGATCAGCGTCGCCGCCGGATTCGTCTGCGGCGGAGCGGTGTAAAGCCCGTCGATATCGGACAGGAGCACGAGGCAGTCGGCGCCGATCATGGTGGCGACGCGCGCGGCCAGCCGGTCGTTGTCGCCGTAGCGGATCTCGTCGGTCGCCACCGTGTCGTTCTCGTTGACCACCGGGATGGCGCGCACCGAGAACAACGTCTCCACGGTGTTGCGGGCGTTGAGATAGCGGCGGCGCTCTTCGGTGTCGTGCAGCGTGACGAGGATCTGGCCGGCGACGATGCCATGGCGGCCGAGCACTTCCGACCAGGCGCGCGCCAGCGCGATCTGGCCGACCGAGGCCGCCGCCTGGCTCTGCTCGAGGCCGAGCGCCCCCTTCGGCAATTTCAGGATCGTGCGGCCGAGCGCGATGGCGCCGGAGGAGACAACCAGTACATCCGCCCCACGCGCAGCGTGGCGGGCGATGTCCGCGCCGAGCGTCTCCAGCCAGGCCTGTTTCAGCGCACCCTTCTCGCCATCGACGAGCAGCGAGGAGCCAACCTTCACCACGATGCGGCGGAAGGCGGCGAGCGAGGGCGTGTCGGCGGGCGTTGCGGACATGGCACCGGAGACGGAAAGCCCGCCGCGGGAGGCGGCGGGGATCAGGGTCATAGACGAGTTGAAATGCCGGGCGCAATGAGCCGGCCTCTATTCCCCTCCCCCCGCTTGCGGTGGGGAGGGGTCAGGGGGTGGGGGGCCTGAGCCTCCATCGGAGAAGATGGCGCCAAGTCAGGTCAGTTGTGCGCTGCTCGCTCCGTGCAAGTCCTGCCGCCCCCCACTCCAACCCTCCCCACCACTCGCTGCGCTCGCGAGGAGCGGCGATTGGCGGCGTCGGTGCCAGATCACCAGACCCTCAGTTCGCCGCCGGCACCCTTTCGTCGATGCCGCGGATATAGAAATTCATGCCGAGGATCTGCGGATCGGACAGCGTGCCATTGCCCTCGCAGGGCACCGTCTGGCCGTCCTGCCGCACGACGGGACAACGGAACGGGTGCAGCGTGCCGGCCTTGATGGCGGCTTCGGTGGCTTCCGCCATCGCTTTCACGTCGGCCGGCATGTTCGTATAGGGCGCCATGTGGACAAGGCCGGTATTCAGCCCGCCCCAGGTGTCGCCGGCGGTCCAGCGGCCGTCGAGCATCGTCTGCACGCGCTGCAGGTAATAGGGCGCCCAGTCATTGACGATCGAGGTGAGCTGCGCCTTCGGCCCGAAGCGGATCATGTCCGAATCCTGCCCGAAGGCCAGAATCCCCCGCTGTTCGGCGATCTGCATGGCGGCCGGCGAATCCGTGTGCTGCGCCAGGATGTCGGCGCCCTGGTCGGCCAGCGCCTTGGCGGCATCCGCCTCCTTGCCCGGGTCGTACCAGGTATTGACCCAGATGACCTTGATCTTGAGGTCGGGGCGGATCGACTGGGCGCCCAGCATGAAGGCGTTGATGCCGGAGACCACCTCCGGAATGGCGAACGAGCCGATGTAACCGACCGTGCCGGTCTTCGACATTCGGGCGGCGATCTGGCCGAGGATGTAGCGGCCCTCGTAGAAGCGGCCGGCATAGGTCGCAAGGTTGGCCGAGCGCTTGTACCCGGTGGCGTGTTCGAAGCGGACGTTCGGGTGGCGGCGGGCGACTCGCTCGGTCGGGTCCATGAAGCCGAATGAGGTGGTGAAGACCAGCCGGTGGCCGGTGCGAGCCAGCTGCTCGATGACGCGCTCGGCGTCCGGCCCCTCCGCCACCTTCTCCACGAAGGTCGTCTCGACGCGGTTGCCGAACTGGCGCTCAATGGCCTGCCGACCGATATCGTGCTGATAGGTCCAGCCGTGGTCGCCGACCGGGCCGACATAGACGAAGCCGATCTTCAGCTTCTCCTGCGCCAGCGCGTAGCCGAGGCCGGCCGTCGCGCCGACGGCGGCAACCGCCGCCACGGCCAGCATTTTCCATCGTCCGAAGGTCTTTGACGTCATTGTCTGTGCTCCCCTGCGAGCTCGGCCGCATCGGCCTTGAGGACAATGGTGGCGCGCCTGCGCGAGGTGATCAAGCGGGCATTGCCGGCTGCTCGATCCCGTCGCACTGCTGACACTGGCCGGACGCATCGTCGGCAGACTGCGGCAAGCCAATTCCGCCAGGGAGACGAACCATGACCACGCAGGAACTCGCTGACGATTTCGTTGCGCTGCTGAAGCAGGGGCGGGATCACGACGCGGCGAAGAAGTACAACGCTGCCGACATCGTCAGCTACGAGCCGATGGACGGGCCGATGGCCGAGATGCGCGGCAACGAAGCACTGTCGAAGAAGGCCGAGTGGTGGGTGACCAGCCACGAGGTGCATGGCGCGGAGATCGAGGGACCTTACGTCCACGGCGACACTTTCGCGGTGCGCTTCGCCTACGACTTCACGCGCAAGGAGACCGGCGAGCGACTGAAGATGGACGAGGTTGGCCTCTACGAGGTGAAGGACGGCAAGGTCGTCTCGGAGCGGTTCTTCTACCGGAAGGTTTGATGCCCGGCGGCGCCGCCGGATATCGGGCTCGACGAACGTCCGCGCGTCCGCCTCACTCTTTCACCACGCTCATGTCCGGCGCGTAGGGGTTCTTCATGCCGACCACGTTGTAGCCGGCGTCCACGTGGTGGATCTCGCCGGTGACACCGCGCGACAGGTCGGAGAGGAAATACATGCCGGAATCGCCGACCTCCTCGATGGTCACGGTGCGGCGCAGCGGCGAATTGTACTCGTTCCACTTGAGGATGTAGCGGAAGTCGCCGATGCCGGAGGCGGCCAGCGTCTTGATCGGGCCGGCCGAGATGGCGTTGACCCGGATGTTCTTCTCGCCGAGATCGGCGGCGAGATAGCGCACGCTGGCCTCGAGCCCGGCCTTGGCGACGCCCATGACATTGTAGTGCGGCATCCACTTCTCGGCGCCGTAGTAAGTCAGCGTCAGCAGCGAGCCGCCGTCGGTCATCAGCTTTTCGGCGCGCTGAGTGATGGCCGTGAAGGAATAGCAGGAGATCAGCAGCGACTTGGTGAAATTACCCTCTGTCGTGTCGACGTAGCGGCCGGTCAACTCGTCCTTGTCGGAAAAGGCGATGGCGTGCAGCAGGAAGTCGAGCTTGCCGTCGAACACCCGCGCCGTCTCGGCGAAGACCGCGTCCATGGTGGCGCCTTCGGTGACGTCGCAATGGCCGACAACGTGGCCGCCGACCCCGGCCGCCAGCGGCCGCACGCGCTTTTCCAGCGCCTCGCCCTGGAAGGTGAAGGCGAGTTCCGCCCCCTGGTCGGCGCAGGCCTTGGCGATGCCCCAGGCAATGGAGCGGTTGTTCGCCACCCCCATGATGAGGCCGCGCTTGCCCTGCATGATGCCCGCCATGTTGTTCCTCGCCCGGCGTTTTCGATCGAAAATCAGGCGGACCCTATGCCACCGCGGGCGCGGCGGTGCAAGGCGAGCCGGGTTGACGCTGGGGCATTATAGCCCGTCGCGCGGATTGCCCTTGCGGCGCTCCTTGAGCACCCGGGCGAAGCCTTCGAGGTCGGCGCTGGCCTCGGGCAGGACGATGCGGACGGTGACATAGAGGTCGCCGGGGCCGCTCTCGGCCGGCAGACCCTTGCCGCGCAGGCGGAAGGTCTTGCCCGAGGAGGTCATGGCGGGAAGCGTCAGCTCCACCTCGCCATCGAGGGTCGGCGCACGCACCTTGGCCCCGAGGATCGCCTCGTCCAGCGCGATCGGCAGGTCGAGCGTCAGGTTCTTGCCCTCCGCCTTGAAGGCGGGATGCGGCTCGACCGCGACCACCACATAGGCGTCGCCCGCCGGGCGGCCGAGGCTGCCTGGCTTGCCCTTGCCGCGCAAGCGCATTCGGTGGCCTTCGCGGGTACCCGGCGGAACCTTCACGTCGATGGATTCGCCGGTCGGCAGCACCACCCGCTGGGTCGACCCCCGGGCGGCGTCGAGGAACGGCACCTTGATCGTCAGGGTGATGTCCTCGCCGCCCATGCGCGGCGGCGCCCCCGTCTCGAACGGATCGGGTCCGGCGCGGCCGCCCCGCCCGCCGGTCATGCCGGACAGGATGTCGAAGAACTCATCCATCGGCGGCGGACCGCCCGCCGCTCCCCCGCCGGGGCGGCCGGACGAGCGGCGAAAGCCGTCGGGGCCGAAGGAGAAGCTCTCGAAGATGGTCTCACCCTGAGGGCCCGGGTGCGGACCGGCGCCGGGGTGGCCGCCGCCAAAGCCCTGGAAGCGCGGCTTGCCTTCGGCGTCGATCTCGCCACGGTCGAAGCTCCGGCGCTTGGCCTCGTCGGACAGCAGTTCGTAGGCGTTGTTCAGTTCCGAGAAGCGGTCCTGCGCCTTGGCATCATTCGGATTAGCGTCGGGGTGGAGCGCCTTGGCCTTTTTGCGGAAGGCCTTCTTGATCTCGTCGGCGCTGGCCGTGCGCGCGACGCCGATCACGTCATAGGGATCGCGTGCCATGATGGTCCTTGAACGGCCGGGACGCGCAAGTGCGGTTGGCCGATGGGATGAGTTTGCTGCCCTGCAATGTGGGAAGCTATCGCCCGCTTCACAAGTTCGCGAGCGTCGCGGGTCGGCCCGCGCTCAGCTGCGCCGCCAGGGGCGTAGTTCGACGACGGCCCAGGGGCCGACGGTGCGACAGGCGCGGCCGTCGAACCAGGTCTCGCGGCCTTCCTTGATGGCGCTGCCGAGAAAGTCGCGGCAGGTCTGGCCATTGGCGCCGTTCGATCGCTGCATGGCGGTCACCGTGCCGCTCATGCCGCTCCGCGGATTGTCCCAGGGCAGGCTCGGCGTGTCGGCGCGATCGGCGAGCGCCTCCATCAGCTTCACCTTGGCGGCGTCCCAGTCGCCCTGCGGGATCGGCAGTCCGCCCTGCGCGGGCGGGGCTTCCGCAGCGACCGGACGGCGGACCGAGCCGGTGGTCACGGGATCGGCAGCCTGCGCGGCCATCTGGGCGGTGCCCGGCGGGGTCGTGTTGGTGCGCTCCCACAGCGAGGGCAGGGCGATGGCGCAGCCCTGGAGCCCGGCGCAGCAGGCGAGAATGATGGCAAGGCGGGCCTTGCGGCCTCCGCATGGGCGGCTCGCGGCGGTCGGGCATGGGCGAGCCCCCGCGCTTTCGCTATAGACGTGGCGAACGCCAGACGTGTCGCCCATTACGCTATTCAACTCCGGAGCTTCCACCCGCTCTGGAGGCACTCAACATCGGAGGTGGTTAATGTCCGGTTCGGATCAGGACGATTTTACGCAAATTGACGAGCCTTTCGCCCTGTTCGGCCAATGGCTCGCCGAGGCGACGGCCTCCGAGCCGAACGACCCCAACGGCATGGCGCTGGCGACCGTCGATGCCGAGGGCCTGCCGAATGTCCGCATGGTGCTGTTGAAGGACGTCGACCCGAGGGGCTTCGTCTTCTACACGAACCTCGAAAGCCAGAAGGGCACGGAGCTGCTGGGACAGGGCAAGGCGGCCCTCCTGTTCCACTGGAAATCGCTGCGCCGGCAGGTGCGCGTGCGCGGGCCGATCGAGCGCGTCACCGAGGCGGAGGCGGATGCCTATTTCGCCTCGCGCGCGCGGCTGAGCCGCATCGGCGCCTGGGCCAGCCAACAGTCGCGGCCGCTGGAGAGCCGCTTCGCGCTGGAGAAGGCGGTGGCGGCCTACACCGCACGATACGCCATCGGCGAGGTGCCGCGTCCGCCCTACTGGAGCGGTTTCCGCGTGCTGCCGGTCTCCATCGAATTCTGGAAGGACGGGGCCTTCCGCCTGCACGACCGCATCCGGTTCCGGCGCGAGACGCCGGCGGGGCCGTGGACGGCGAAGGACAGGCTCTATCCCTGATCAAGACCGGGCATCGGCGATGGCGCGCCGAGCGCTCCGCTGTGGTCCTTCAGCGCCACGCCGGTCAGTTCGCGCCGTAACGCCTCGCCGATCAGCCAGGCCAGCTTGAACGCGGCTGCCTCCACGCCAAGTCCCGCCGGCCGGATGTTGGACACGCAGTTGCGCTCGGAATCCATGCGGCCCGGCTTCGGGTCGAAGGTCAGGTAGGCGCCGAGGCTGTCGGGCGACGACAGGCCGGGCCGCTCGCCGATCAGCACGAGCACGGCCTTCGCGCCCAGCCGTTGGGCGATCGCGTCACCCAGCGCCACCCGCGCGCCGGTCGCGACTGCGACTACGCCGATGGCGACGCCGATCCTGTCCAGCGATGGCCGGAGCGCGCCAATCAGCGCGAGCGCATGGGTATCGACCGCCGTCGCCGACAGGCCGTCTGCGACCACGATGACGAGGTCTCGGATCGGCCGGTTCAAACCGTCTCCCGTCAACGCGACCAGCGTGGCGCCGGAGGCATCCGACAGCGCGCGCCCCCAGTCCGGCCGGCGCAGATAGGCGGCGCGGTCGGCCGCCCGGCTCGTGACCGCGACGACATCAAACCCTTCACCGCGCAGTGCATCGGCCAGCCGCGCGCCGTCCAGTTCGGCATGAACGGCGTCGCGCGCCGCGGCATGGGCGAGCGCGAAGCGAAGCACCTCCGTTGTTGGCAGCGAACTGCCCGCGCGCCCGAGCGCGATGCGCGCGGGCGTAGCGGCCTTCAGGTGCTCCCAGGTATCGCGCGTCGGTCCGGGTGTCGGGATCGTCACGCCTCACTCCGCCGCAATGAGGCGATGACCGGCCTGGGGTGGAACCAACCGGCCGCCGGCGTCGGTGATGCCCTGGCCGAACAGCCAGGCCTCGAATTCCGGCGCGCGCTTCAGCCCGAAGGCCTCACGCACGTAGAGGGCATCGTGAAACGAGGTGGACTGGTAGTTGAGCATCACGTCGTCCGCGCCCGGCACGCCCATGATGTAGGAGACGCCGGCCGCCGCGAGGCAGGTAAGCAGCGTGTCCATGTCGTCCTGATCGGCCTCGGCGTGGTTCGTGTAGCAGACGTCGCAGCCGAGCGGCACGCCCATCAGCTTGCCGCAGAAATGGTCCTCGAGGCCCGCCCGGGTGATCTGCTTGCCGTCATAGAGATATTCCGGGCCAATGAAGCCGACGACCGTGTTGACGAGCAGCGGCTCGAAGGCGCGGGCCACCGCATAAGCGCGCGCCTCCAGCGTCTGCTGGTCGACGCCGTGATGGGCCTCCGCCGACAGCGCCGAGCCCTGGCCCGTCTCGAAATACATGACGTTGTCGCCGATGCTGCCGCGCTTCAGCGAGCGGGCGGCGTCGAGCCCCTCCTTGAGTAGCGACAGCGTGATGCCGAAAGCAGCATTGGCCTTCTCGGTGCCGGCAATGGACTGGAACACGAGGTCGACCGGAGCCCCGCGCCCGATCAGCTCGATCGACGAGGTGACGTGGGTCAGGACGCAGCTCTGGGTCGGGATGGCATGGCGGCGAATGACCTCGTCGAGCAGTTTCAGGAGGTCGCCGATGACGGGAAGCGAATCGGAGGCCGGGTTGATGCCGATGGTGGCATCGCCCGCCCCGTACATCAGCCCGTCGACGATGGAGGCGCTGATGCCGGCGGCATCGTCGGTCGGATGATTCGGCTGGAGACGCACGGCCATGGTGCCCTTCAGGCCGATCGTGTTGCGGAACCGCGTGACGACCTCGACCTTGCGCGCGGCGAGGATCAGGTCCTGGTTGCGCATCAGCTTGGAGACGGCCGCTGCGATCTCCGGCGTGATGCCCGGCGCCAGCGCGGCGAGCGCAGCGGTGGTCGCGGCCTCCGACAGCAGCCAGTCGCGAAACTCGCCCACGGTCAGACTGGAAACAGCGGCAAAGGCCCGTTCATCGTGACGGTCGAGGATCAGCCGCGTCACCTCGTCCGCCTCGTAGGGGATCAGCGGCTCGGCGAGCACCGCCTTCAGCGGCAGGTCGGCCAGCGCCATCTTCGCGGCAACGCATTCCTGCTGGTTCTCGGCCGCGATGCCGGCGAGCTGGTCGCCCGAGCGCAGGGGCGAAGCCTTGGCCAGCAGCTCCTTCAGGTTTGAAAAGGCATAGGTTGTCCGGCCCGTGGTGGCGCGGAACGGCATTGCTGACCCTCGCAGTAGGATTGTCGGCCCGATCTGGTCTATGGAGTGTAGCCATCGGGCCGGCCCGGTCCATTCCCTTTGCCTTTGCAGCTTCTAGGATCCGACGATGAACCAGCCGCGTCGAACCCTGCTCCTGACCGGCGCCAGCCGCGGCATCGGCCACGCCACCGTCAAGCGCTTCTCATCGGCCGGCTGGCGGGTGATCACCTGCTCGCGCCATGCCTTCCCGGAGAACTGTCCGTGGGAGATGGGTCCGGAGGACCACATCCAGGTCGACCTCGCCGATCCCGCCGATACCGAGCGCGCCATCGACGATATCCGCAACCGCCTGACCGGTGGCCGGCTGGAGGCGCTGGTCAACAACGCCGGCATCTCGCCGAAGGGTGAGGAGGGCGCCCGGCTCGATTCGCTCCATACGCCGCTGAAGGTCTGGCAGCAGGTCATGCAGGTGAATTTCTTCGCCTCGATTCTGCTGGCCCGGGGCCTGCTGAAGGAATTGGCCGAGGCCAAGGGGTCGGTGGTGAACGTCACCTCCATCGCCGGCTCGCGCGTCCACCCGTTCGCGGGGGCCGCCTATGCGACGTCGAAGGCGGCGCTGGCCGGCCTCACACGCGAGATGGCGGCCGATTTCGCGCCCCACGGCATCCGGGTCAACGCCATTGCACCGGGCGAGATCGATACCTCGATCCTGTCGCCGGGCACCGAGAAGATCGTCGAGCAGATCCCGATGCGCCGGCTCGGCACGCCGGACGAAGTCGCGAAGATCATCTACGTGCTTTGCACGGAGACCTCGAGCTATCTGAACGGCGCCGAGATCCACATCAACGGCGGCCAGCACGTCTAGAGTCAGACGCGTGGTTCAGTCCAGGCGTTTTCTTGGTCATGCCCGGGCTTCGCCCGGGCATCCACGAATTCCTTTGTTTGTAGAGTTCAAGTCGTGGATGGCCGGGCCAAGCCCGGCCATGACGTCACGGATAATGAAATCGCCCAAAGCCCGAGCATAACGTCGAGAGCGTAGAAGGCGGCTAGCCTCTTCGGCTGCTTCACATATACCGGCGCAGCTCCCGCGCCACCGTGGCAGGGTCGCGCGCCACGTCGAAGGTCGAGACGAAGCGGCCGTTCCTGTCCATGAGATAGACGAAGACCGTGTGGTCCATGTTGTAGTTGCCGCCCTCAAGCGGCACCTTGCGCGCATAGGCTCGATAGGCGCGCATCGCGCCCTGAACCTGCTCCTCGGAGCCGGTCAGGCCGCGGATCGTCGCGTGGAAACTGCCGAGATAGGTTGCCAGCAGATCCTGCGTGTCGCGGGCCGGATCGACCGTGATAAAGATGGCGTTGACCTTCGATGCGTCGGTGCCGAGCGTGTCGAGCATCTGGGTGATCTCGAACAGCTTGGTCGGGCAGACGTCCGGGCAATGGGTGAAGCCGAAGAAGATCAGGCTCGGCTTGCCGGCGAGATCCTGTTCGGTGAACGGCTTGCCGGTCTGGTCGACGAGCCCGAAATTGCCGCCGATGGCGGAGGGTGCTGTTGCCACCTCGCCGCCACGCGGCATGGTCAGATGAACGACAGTGGCCAGAAGCCCGAGGCCGCCGACGAGCAGGGCCAGCGACAGGATGAGCGCGACAGAGCGGGGGCTGCGGCGCGGCGCGCCGGGCTGCGAGGAGGTCATGGCTGTCTCAGAAGCACCAGGCAAGTCCCGCGGCGAGCGTGTCGAGGAACACCTTGGTCCCTTGTGTCCACCACAGGAGGCCCGAGGTCAGGGCGAGCGCCGCGATACCGATCCCGGCCGCCCAGCGGGCCAGCCGCGGCGTTTCAGGTTCGGTCTGCGGAACCGTCTCGGTCGTCATGACGTCTATGTAGTCCTCGCCGCCCCGGGAAGCAAAAGCCGGTTCGGCAGGACTGTTCCCCTTTTCGTGAACGGCGGGCATCCGCTGAGGCCTATGGCATCGTAGAACGCATGATCCGCCCCGATGATCTCCTGCTGCCGACACCGCAAGGGCTCTACTGCCCGCCGGCCGGCATTCATATCGATCCGGTGCGGCCGGTCGCGCGGGCGCTGGTGACCCACGGCCATTCCGACCATGCCCGCGCGGGCCATGGCGCGGTGCTGGCGACGGCTGCGACGCTCAAGATCATGGCGATCCGCTACGGCGAGGACTTCGCCGGCGAGGTTGAGGTGGCGGAGTGGGGCCGGCCGGTGACCATCAACGGCGTCACCTTCACCTTCCACCCCGCGGGGCACATCCTCGGCTCGGCGCAGATTGCGGTCTCGTGGCGCGGGCTCACCATCGTCGCCTCGGGCGACTACAAGCGCGCAAGCGATCCGACGGCCGAGGCTTTCGAGGTTGTGCCGTGCAATGTCTTCATCACCGAGGCGACCTTCGGCCTGCCGGTCTTCCGCCACCCGCCGGCGGCGGACGAGGTGGTCAAGCTGCTCGCTTCCGTGCGCCTGTTCCCGGAGCGCGCCCATCTCGTTGGCGCCTATTCGCTCGGCAAGGCCCAGCGCGTCATGGCGCTGATCCGCGCCAGCGGTGACGAGCGTCCGATCTACATCCACGGCGCGATGGAGAAGCTGACGCGTTTCTATGAGCGCGAAGGTATCGCGCTCGGCGATATCCGGCTGGCCAAGGAAGCCGCGAAGTCCGATCTCGCCGGCGCCATCGTCATCTGCCCGCCGGGCTCGATGCGCGATGTCTGGGCGCGCCGCTTCCCCGATCCGGTGACATCTTTCGCCTCGGGCTGGATGCGGGTGCGTGCGCGTGCGAGGCAGGGTGGCATCGAGCTGCCGCTGGTCATCTCCGACCATTCCGACTGGGACGAACTGGGCGCAACCATTCTCGACACCGGCGCGGAGGAGATCTGGGTCACCCATGGGCAGGAGGACGCGCTCGTCCACTGGTGCGGCACGCGGGGCCTGAAGGCGCGGCCGCTGCGGCTGGTGGGCTATGGCGACGAAGGCGAGGCGGAGGCCGTGGCGATACTGGCGGAGCCCGCGTCATGAATCGCTTCGCCGCCCTGCTCGACCGCCTCGCCTACGAGCCGCGCCGCAATGGCAAGCTGGCGCTGATCACCGACTATCTCCGCACCACACACGATCCCGAGCGGGGCTGGGCGCTGGCCGCCATGACCGGCGCGCTGTCGTTCAAGCATGCCAAGGCGGGCCTGATCCGGGGCTTGATCGCGGAGCGCACGGACCCCGTGCTGTTCGCGCTCTCCTACGACTATGTCGGCGACCTCTCGGAGACCGTCGCGCTGATGTGGCCGGTGCCGCTGCGGGCGGACAACGACATTCGATCGCGGATAGCGCGTTCGGCGGCCAACCCCCTCCCCCCGCGTAGCGGTGGGGAGGGTGGCCCGAGCGTCAGCGGAGGGCCGGGTGGGGGGCTGGCCCTCGCTTCCTCCGAAGCCCCCCCACCCCTGACCCCTCCCCGCCGCAAGCGGGGGGAGGGGAATGACACCGTCGAGAATGCTTCAGAGTTGGCGCCTCCAGGCCACAACCTCCCGCCCGCGCCCACCCTCTCCGAGGTCGTCGCCTCCCTCGCCACGACCTCCAAGACCTCGCTCCCGAAGCTGCTCGCGGGTTGGCTCGACCATCTCGACGAGACTGGCCGCTGGGCGCTCCTGAAGCTCATCACCGGGGCGCTGCGCATCGGCGTTTCCGCGCGGCTCGCCAAGACGGCCGTCGCTGCGCTGGGCGACAGGGACCCCGACGAGATCGAACTGGTCTGGCCAGGCCTGAAGGCCCCTTATGAGGACCTCTTCGCCTGGGTCGAGGGCCGGGGTCCGCGCCCGGAGGCCTCCGATCCCGCGCCGTTCCGCCCGGCCATGCTCGCCCATGCCATCGAGGAAGCCGATTTCGACCGGCTCGACCCAACCGATTTCGTGGCGGAATGGAAGTGGGACGGCATCCGCGTCCAGGCGGCCGCCGGCACGACTGCGGACGGGAGGCGGGTGGCGCGGCTCTATTCGCGCACCGGCGAGGATATTTCGGCAACCTTCCCGGATCTCGCCGAGGCCATGGATTTCGACAGCGCCATCGACGGCGAGCTGCTGGTGCTGCGCGACAGCCGCGTGCAGAGTTTCAACGTGTTGCAGCAACGGCTGAACCGCAAGCAGGTGACGGCCGCGATGCTGGCCGATTTCCCCGCCCATATCCGCGCCTACGACCTGCTGTTCGAGGGCGCGGAAGACCTGCGCGACCGGCCCTTTCTCGAACGCCGCGCACGGCTGGAGGCGCTTGTCGGCCGGCTCGGCAACCCGCGCATCGACCTATCGCCCCTCGTGCCCTTCGCGACCTGGGAGGCGCTTGCCGCCGCGCGCCTCGACCCCGCCTCCGCCGAAGCCGGCGAGGACGCCGCCGCCATCGAGGGGCTGATGATCAAGCGGCGCGACAGCCCTTACGTCCCCGGCCGGCCCAAGGGCCTCTGGTACAAGTGGAAGCGCGATCCGATGGTGGTCGATTGCGTGCTGATGTATGCACAGCGCGGCCACGGCAAGCGCTCCAGCTTCTATTCCGACTTCACCTTCGGCGTCTGGCGCGGCGCGGTGGACGCGCAGGAACTCGTCCCCGTGGGGAAGGCCTATTTCGGCTTCACCGACGAGGAGCTCGGCCAGCTCGACCGCTTCGTCCGCAACCACACGATCAACCGCTTCGGACCGGTGCGCGAGGTGACCCATACGGCATCGGAGGGGCTGGTGCTGGAAATCGCCTTCGAGGGCCTGCAGCGCTCGACGCGCCACAAGTCCGGCATCGCCATGCGCTTCCCGCGCATTGCCCGCATCCGCTGGGACAAGCCGCCGGGCGAGGCCGACCGGATCGAGGCCCTGGAGGCGAGGATCGTGGGCTAGCCCGGCATCATCCGGCGCAGCGCCTCGGCGGTCGCGGCGTCCGCCGGCAGGAAGGTCTCGATAGCGAGTTCGGCGAGCGTCACATCGATCGGGGTGCCAAACACGGTGGTCGCCGAGATCAGCGTCAGCACCCCGCCGGAGGTCTTCAGCCTGATCGGCACGAACAGCTCCTCGGCCTCGCGGCCCTTCTTCGGATGCGGCTGCGAGAACGGCACGGGATAGCCGGAGATCTCCTGCAGCAGCCCTTCCAGCACCGGGTCGGCGGTCAGCTCGATCTGTCGCTTCAGCCGCGCCATCAGGTGGCCGCGGACCTCGCCGAGATTGTCGATCCGCGGCGCGATGCCCTTCGGATGAAGCGACAGGCGCAGCATGTTGACCGGCGGCGACAGAAGCGCCGCGTCGCACCCCTCGAGGAACGGTGCGATGGCGCGGTTGTGGGCGACGAGGTTCCAGTGCCGGTCGAGCGCCACGGCCGGATAGGGCTCGTGGCCGGCCAGCACGATGTCGATGGCTTTTCGCGCGCTCGCGAGACCGGGATCGTCCAGCCCGCGCTCGGGGAAGATCGGCGCGAAGCCGGCCGCGACCAGCAGCACGTTGCGCTCGCGCAGGGGGATGTCGAGCTGTTCGGCGAGGTTGAGGAGCATCTCCCGGCTCGGCGCCGAGCGGCCGGTTTCCACGAAGCTGAGATGCCGGGTCGAGATACCGGCTTCCATGGCGAGGTCCATCTGGCTCATGCGGCGGCGCTGGCGCCATTCGCGCAGGTGGTCCCCGACGGGGCGGGCGGCGGAAGCGGCGGATCGGGTGCGGGCCTGGTTCATCATGGCCTCATCTTAGCGGCGGCGGTGAAGCGCAACCAATGACCTCCGAGGTAATCGACCCGCCTCACTGCCCCCGTCAGCATGGCGACAGTCGCGGTCTGACAAGACGACCGCGCCGGACCCGAACAGGAGATCGCCATGTCCCTCGCCCTCACGCTTTTCCGCGCCAACGACACCGCCACCTTCCTGCGCCGCCTGCTGGCCTTCGACGCCGTCACCTCGGGCGCCATGGGCCTGATGCTCGTCGCCGGCGCCGGCATCCTCGGCCCGCTCCTGAACCTGCCCGCGCCGCTGCTGCGCACCTCCGGCTTCGCCCTCATCCCCTTCGCCATCGGCGTCGGCCTCGTCGCGGCCCGCGCCGCCACCAGCCGCGGGGCAGTGCTGACGATCGCGGTCGTCAACGCGGTCTGGCTGATCGGCAGCCTCGGCCTGCTGTTCTCGGGTCAGGTCAGCCCGAACCTGTTCGGCATGGCCTTCGTCGCGGCGCAGGCGGTCTTCGTCGGCATCCTCGCCGAGCTGCAGGTCATCGGCGCGAAGCGCCTCGCCGCGGAGTGAGCCGGCAATGACCGCGCCGGACGGGCCGGCTCTACAGCCAGCCTTTCTTGCGGAAGTACAGATAGGGTCCGATGCCGGTGATCAGCATCAGCACGATGGCCAGCGGATAGCCGAGCTCCCAGGCGAGTTCCGGCATCTGCTTGAAGTTCATGCCGTAGATCGTGCCGACCAGCGTCGGCGGCATGAACACCACCGAGAGCACCGCGAAGATCTTCACGATGTTGTTCTGCTCGATGCCGATGAGGCCGAGCGTCGCGTCGAGCAGGAAGGTGATCTTGCTGGACAGGGAATCGCAGTGCTGGGTCAGCGATTCGACATCGCGGCTCTGGCTCTTCACCAGGGCGCGCATGTCCTTCGACATCTTGTTGCCCTCGATCTCGGTCGCCACGAACAGCAGCAGGCGGTTGATCGATACGAGGCTTTCGCGGGCCTTGGACACCAGCTCCCCTTTGGTGCCGAGCGTCTGCAGCACTTCCTGGTAGGTCTTGTCGCGGCTGCCGCCGGTGTTCTTGGAAAAGATGCCGGTGGAGACCTGTTCGATCTCCTCGCTGACCTTCTCGAGGATGTCGGCGATCCGGTCGACAATGGTGTCGAGCAGGCCGGTGAGGATCGATTCCGGAGTGCCCTGCACGGCCCCCGGCTTCTGTGCGCGGTTGAGGAACAGGTTAATCGGCTTCGGCGTATCGTAGCGCACGGTGATCAGCCGGCCGGGAGCCAGGACGAAGGTGATCTGCGTCAGCTTGGGCGTGCCGAGTTCGGTATTGCAGAGCAGGGTCGCGGTCATGTAGCGCACGCCGTGGTCAACATAGAGCCGGCTCGACGGTTCGATCTCCAGCATTTCCTCGCGCGTGGGGATCTCGATGCCGAGACAGCGTTCCAGCAGCTTGTCTTCACCCTGCTCGGGATGCAGCAGGTCCACCCATTTCACTTCGGGCGGCACGGCGTCATGCGCCGTCTCAACCCGAACGAGGGCCTCGTTCTGGACCGCATAGGCATTCAGCATGGGAACGGCTCCGCAGGGGACGGCTTGGCATCCCTAGCCGGTTCCGCCGGAGCTGGAAAGCGGCGGCGGCGCGTGGGACGGCCGACATGGAACCCGGCAACATGACGGCAGCGTGACGATTTGTGGCGGCGCCCTGCTGTTGCTGTCGATGGGGTGATGTCGGCTATGACACCGCCATGCCCGCATTCGCTTTGTCACCCCTGCTCCAGCCCGCCGTCACCGGCTTTCTGATCGGCCTCGGCCTGATCGTCGCCATCGGGGCGCAGAATGCCTTCGTGCTGCGGCAGGGGCTCCTGCGCCGGCATGTTTTCGCCGTCACGACGGTCTGCGCGGCTTCGGACGCCCTGCTGATCGTCGCCGGCGTCGCCGGGCTTGGCACGCTGGTGCAGTCCTCGCCGGTGCTCATCGCGGCGGCGACGCTCGGCGGGGCACTGTTCCTTGCCGCCTATGCCGTGAAGGCCGCGCGCCGCGCGCTCCATCCCGGCCGGTTGACCGCGGGCAGCGGCGACGCTTCAGCGGGGCTTGCACCGACGCTGGCCGCCGCCCTCGCCTTCACCTTCCTCAATCCGCACGTCTATCTCGACACGGTGGTGCTGGTCGGCTCGCTCTCCGCCCGGTTCGAGGGACCGGCGCGTGCCGCCTATGCGGTCGGCGCCGCGTCGGCCTCGGCGCTCTGGTTCTACGGGCTCGGCTATGGCGCGCGCCTGCTTGCGCCTCTGTTCGCGCGGCCTGCGGCCTGGCGCGTACTGGACGCGCTGATCGCCCTGGTCATGGCGGCGATCGCGGCAAGCCTGCTTCTCGCCTGGTGGCGTGGCCCGTGAACAAAAAAGGGGCCGGTCTTGCGACCGGCCCTTGAGTCATTCAGGAGAGGCATGCGGGAAGTCCAAACGTTGCCCGGCCATCGCCGGAGAAACGTCAGTCCGTGGTGACGATCTGGTACCGGAGCCTTTCGGCTTCGGTGGCCTTGCGAGCCGGGATGAAAGGAGCGGCAGCGGCAACCGCGGAGATGCCGATCGCGCCGTAGCGGTCCGCCAGGGCGTCGCGCTTCGGCTTCGAGGGGGTCTTCGGGGCCGCGTTGGCGGTTTTCATGATCATCTCCATTCGTCGTGAGCGGGTTGCATGGGCCCGTTACCGACGCTGGCTCAATCTGGGCGGCCGATGGGGCGCGGGTTCGTCCCGATCATGAGCGGAAGGTGGCGATGCCATGCCATCTTCTGGACGGGACAGCCCGACCTGACCTGCCGCGGCATGGCAGAAATGCAACAGTTTCAGGGGTTTCGTCGCATTCGGGGGCGGGAATGCGTTGACCTCGCGTCACGTCTTCGCCACAAGGTTGAAGCCTGTGGAACAGGAACGCGCGCGATGGACTCGTCTGCGCGGGTTTGAGCGTTGCAAAGGACATTCGAGATGCGGTGGGGCGTTCTCGCGCTGGCGGCCATGGTTCTGGCGGGCTGCAACAACCAGACGGTCAATTCGAATGCGCCGATCTCCGAGCGGGATCGCACGCTGATGGCGCAGGCCCCGCAGGTCGAGATGGACTATTGGCGCATGCCGCTGCGCGTGCCCTACCGCACGACCGAGGCACCGGGCACGATCATCGTCGAGACCTCGTCCAAGCACCTCTATCTGGTCGAGCAGGGCGGCATGGCCATCCGCTACCAGGTGGCGGTCGGCAACGAGGCCTTCGGCTGGACCGGCACCGCGCTGATCCAGCGCAAGGCCGAATGGCCGACCTGGACGCCACCAGCCGAGATGCGCCGCCGCTGGCCGACCCTGCCGGCCTTTATGGAAGGTGGCCCTCAGAACCCGATGGGCTCGCGCGCGCTCTATCTCTACCAGAACGGCCGCGACACGCTCTATCGCATCCATGGCACCAATTCGCCGCTGCAGATCGGCGAGGCCGTGTCCTCGGGCTGTATCCGTATGCACAACGAGCACGCGATCGACCTCTACAACCGCGTCGGCAACGGCACCCGCGTCATCGTCCGCTGACGGCCTCGCCCTTCGGGGCATGGCGTCGAAACGCTTCGCGCGGCGGCCTTCGGGCCGCCGTTGTCGTTTCCACGCGCGGCCAAGCTCCGCCTCTGCGCGCGGTCATGGCCGGTCGTGGAGCCGCAAGGCCCCGCGCTGCGGCGCCAGACGCTTCAGCGTCAGGAATTCGTCGGTTTCTGCGGCTTGATGGCGCCGGCAACGGCCTTCAGGCCGACATTGCCATAGCGATCTTCCAGCCGGACGCCGCCCTTCACGGGCTTTGGCATGGGCTTGGTAGTCATGGGCTTCCTCCACGGGCGGGTTTTCCCACCCTGATGCTTATGCGGCAAATCTACACGATGCCGGCAAAGGAGCGGAAGACCGTCATCCTGCGCCCCAGCGTCGCGGCAGCCGCAAGGGCGGCCGGCAGGGGATATCCCGGCCTTCCTGTGCAAAAGCGTATGTCCGCGGGTTGCGCCATGGAGCCGTCCCGCTCACGGTGAAACGGAGACGTGCAGCAAGATGTTGAGGTCGCGGCAGGCTGGCAACGCTAGATATGGCGTTGGCCGGCGTTCCGTGGCAGCCTCAGGCCCACCTTCCAACCGTCGGCATGCGATGAGATTCTCCCGCCTGCGCATTCACGGCTTCAAGACCTTCGTGGAGCCGACCGAGTTCCTGATCGAGCCCGGCCTGACCGGCGTCGTCGGGCCGAATGGCTGCGGCAAGTCGAACCTCGTCGAGGCCCTGCGCTGGGTCATGGGCGAGAACTCGTTCAAGAACATGCGCGCGTCCGGTATGGACGACGTGATCTTCTCCGGGTCCGGCGGCCGTCCCGCGCGCAACACCGCCGAAGTCATGCTGACGGTCGACAATGGCCAGCGGCTCGCGCCCGCCCAGTTCAACGACCACGACGTGCTGGAGGTCTCGCGCCGGATCGAGCGCGAGGCGGGGTCGCTGTACAAGGTCAACGGCCGCGAGGTGCGCGCGCTAGACGTCCAGATCCTGTTCGCCGATGCCTCGACCGGTTCGCGCTCGCCCGCGCTCGTGCGACAGGGCCAGATCGGCGAGATCATCAATGCCAAGCCGCAGGCGCGCCGCCGCATCCTCGAGGAGGCCGCCGGCATTTCCGGGCTGCATGCGCGCCGCCACGAGGCCGAGACCCGGCTGAAGGCCGCCGAGACCAACCTCGAACGCCTGGAAACGGTGCTTGCCCAGATCGAGAGCCAGCTCGACAGCCTGAAGCGGCAGGCGCGGCAGGCGGTGCGTTACCGCAGCCTCTCCGGCGACATCCGCAAGGGCGAGGCGACGCTCGCCTTCCTGAAGTTCCGCGAGGCCTCGGAAGCTGTGCGCGAGGCCGAGCGCCTCGTCGAGCTGGAGACCCGTGTCGTCGCCCAGCGCACGACCGACCAGGCGGAAGCCGCCAAGCACCAGGCCATCGCCGCCCATCTCCTGCCGGCGCTGCGCGACGAGGCCGCCAAGGCGGGTGCCGTGCTGCAGCGCCTGATCGTCGCGCGCGACCAGTTGGAGGGCGAGGAGAAGCGCGCCCGCGAGCGCATGGCGGAGCTGGAACGCCGCGTCGCCCAGTTCGATGCCGATATCGCGCGCGAAAGGGCCATGGGCGCCGATGCCGAGGGCGTACTGGCGCGGCTCACCGCCGAGGATGCGGACCTGCGCGCTGCGACCGAGGGCGCGAAGGGCGCGGAACAGGCGGCCAATGCCAAGGTCGGCGCGGCCGAGCAGGTGCTCGCGGCCTCCGAAAAGGCCTTCGCCGAGGCGACTTCGGCGCTGGCCGAGATCATTGCCCGGCGCAACCAGCTCGAACGCTCGATCCGCGACACCTCCGAGCGCATGGTCCGCCTCGAGGGCCAGCTGGCCGAGATCGACACCGAGACCGCGAAGCTCGAAGCCGGTTCCGACCATGCCGCGCGCCTCGAATCGCTGAAGGGCCAGCTGGATGAGGCTGCCGCCGCCCTCGCCGCCGCCGAGGCCGAGGCGGTCGCCGCCGAGCAGGCGCAGGCGGTGGCGCGCAGCCAGGAGGGCGATGCCCGCCGGCCGCTCGCCGATGCCGAGCGCATCGTCCAGCGGCTCGACACCGAGGTGCGCACCCTCTCCAAGCTGCTGAACGTCTCGCACAAGTCGATGTGGCCGCCGGTGGTCGAGGCCATTTCGGTCGCCAAGGGCTACGAGACGGCGCTGGGCGCAGCCCTCGGCGACGATCTCGACGCGCCGACCGCCTCGGCCTCGCCGCAGCACTGGGCCGGCGCGGATACCACCGGCGATCCCGCACTGCCCGAGGGCGTCGGCGCGCTGGCGGCCCATGTGAAGGCGCCGGCGGAACTCGCCCGCCGCCTTGCCCAGATCGGTGTCGTCGCCAAGGCCGATGGCAGCCGCCTCGCCAAGTTGCTCAAGCCCGGCCAGCGGCTGGTGTCGAAGGAAGGCGATCTCTGGCGCTGGGACGGCTTCGTCGTCGCCGCCAATGCCCCGACCGCCGCCGCCCGCCGGCTCGCCGAGCGCAACCGCCTCGGTGACATCGAGAAGGACCTCGTCGTCGCCAAGGCGAAGGTCGACGAGCTCAAGACCCTCGCCGATGCCGCGACCGAGGTGGTGAAAGTCGCCGCCGCCCGCGAACAGGCTGCCCGCGACGGCTGGCGCGCCTCCCAGCGCGCTACCGATGGCCTGCGTGACCAGTTGCAGGCGGCCGAGCGCGCCGCCTCCGCCGTCACCACGCGCCTTGCCGCGCTGGTCGAGGCGCGGCTGCGGCTGAAGGCCAGCATCGAGGAAGCCTCGGCGGTCAAGGCGGACGCCGTCCGTGCGTTCGAAGGCCTCGGCCATGCCGCGCAGCTGGAATCAGTGCTCGCCGAGATCCGCGCCGAAGTCGCGCAGGGGCGTGCAGCCCTCGCCGAAGCCCGCGCGGAAGCGCAGGGCCTTGCCCGCGACGCCGAGATGCGCGCCCGCCGGATCGCCGAGATCGGCCGCGACGGCGAGGCCTGGACCGCCCGGCAGGCCAATGCCGGCCGCCAGATCGCCGATCTCGAACAGCGCCTCGTCGAGGCCAAGGCCGAGGCGCAGGCGCTCGCCGACACGCCGGACACCTACCTCGTCAAGCGCCGCGAGGTCATCGCCCGCATCCAGGAGGCCGAGGCCGCCCAGCGCGCGGCCGCCGACCGGCTTGTCGCGGGCGAGACGGCGCTCGCCGATGCGGATAGGTCCGCCCGCGTCGCGCTCGAGGCGATGACCGGCGCCCGCGAGGCCTTCGTTCGCGCCGAGGCCCGGCTCGAAGCCTCGCGCCAGCGCATCCAGGAGATCGGCGCCGAGATCGCCGAGAAGTTCGAGGCCGAGCCCGCGGCGCTTGCCCGCATCGCCGGCATCGAGGCGGAAGCGAGCCTGCCGGCCGCCCGCGATGTCGAGGACCGGCTGGAAGGGTTGAAGCGCGAGCGCGAGCGGCTCGGCGGGGTCAACCTGCGCGCCGACGAGGAGCTGGGCGAGGTCCAGGCGCAGTTCGATGGCATGGTTGCCGAGCGCGATGACCTGGTCGAAGCCATCAAGAAGCTGCGCACCGGCATAAGCGCGCTCAACCGCGAGGGCCGCGAGCGGCTGCTGGCCTCCTTCGCCATCGTCAACGTCAATTTCCAGAAGCTGTTCACCACCTTGTTCGGCGGCGGCACGGCCGAGCTGCAGCTGGTCGAATCGGACGATCCGCTGGAGGCTGGCCTCGACATCCTCGCCAAGCCGCCGGGCAAGAAGCCGCAGACCCTGTCGCTGCTCTCCGGCGGCGAGCAGGCGCTGACCGCCATCGCGCTGATCTTCGCGGTGTTCCTGACCAATCCGGCGCCGATCTGCGTGCTCGACGAGGTCGACGCGCCGCTCGACGACGCCAATGTCGAGCGCTACTGCGACCTGCTCGACGAGATGGCGGCGATGACCGACACGCGCTTCGTCGTGATCACCCACAATCCCATCACCATGAGCCGGATGAACCGGCTGTTCGGTGTCACCATGGCGGAGCGCGGCGTCTCGACGCTGGTCAGCGTCGATCTGGGGCGGGCGGAGCGGCTGATCGCGGCGGAGTGAGTTTCTCTGAGCTCGTCTGGGTCGCCAGAAGGTCTCTGCCCGCCGCATCGTCATGCTGGGCTGATAAAAATGCCTATGATGGGATCAAAGTCCTTGACAGCGTAGCGCTGGTCCGGTAGTTTTCAGGCATGTTCGACAACTGCGCCTGATGACGCAGGGCGCCGAACGCGGCATCTCCACGCTGGCGCGCGTTGATCCCGGCAGGACGAAGAGCCTGGCCGCCGCCGAATAATCCTCACCCGCAGCAGCCGGACGCGTCCTTGGCCGCGCCATGCTGCGCACTGGCGGCGTTCTTCTCCGGCGGCAGGTCCATGGCGGGGTTCTCGGCGAAGAAGCCGTTGGGCTTCAGCATGAAACCGGCATATTCCATCGGCATCACCGGAAAGTCCTCGGGCTTGCACACATGCGTGTGACCGAAGGAGTGCCAGACGACGATGTCGGCATTTTCGATGGAGCGGCCCTGTTTCACATAGGCCGGCAGGCCGTCGCCGCCCGAATGCTGGTTCGGATAGTCGCCGCTGGCATATTTCTCGGCCGGGTCGAAAGGCGTCACCCAGACATGTTTCGTGGCGAAGCCGCCGCGCTCGGCGACGGTCGAGCCCTCCTGCGCCAGCATCAGCGGGCTCGCCTGCACGACCAGCTTGTAGCCGGTCGGGTTGCCGACGCTGTTCGTCCGGTTGGGATTGGTGATCTTCCAGTAGCGACCGGTCCGCCCATCCGCCTCGCGCGCCGCGTCGCGCTCGTTGGCGAGCACCAGCGCGGTGGTGTCGAAGACGTTGCCGTGGGGGTTGTCCGTGCCCCAGGGGCGCGGCACGAACTCGTGCTCGGTGACGGTGTTGCCCTCGCCGTCCACGACCATGTGCATACGCACGTTGAAGAAGTGCTGGTGCGTCGGCCCGCCGAGGCCCTCGTCCACCATGCCGCCCCAGGGATAGGCCTTGCCGGGCGCCACCGCGGCGGTCTGGATGATGCCGGTGAGCTTGGCCTCCAGCTGGATCGTGCCGTCCTGGTAGAGATACCAGTAGAAGCCGTAGTCGTAATTGCCGACGGTGGCGAAGAACGAGATGACGAGCCGGCGCGAGCGACGCGCCTCGAACACGCCGGTGCGCATCTCGTAGTGCTTCCACAGGAGGCCGTAATCCTCCTCGTGCATGCACACCGCATTGGGCATGACGACCGGGTTGCCGTTGTCGTCGGCCATGGGCACGTCGAAATAATGGATCAGGCCGAGGCAGTCGCAGCCGAGTTCCAGCGCGTTGGCGAGCTTGCCGAGCCCGTATTCGCCGGCATCGAAGGCGCTCTTCCAGAAATGGTTGGCGGTCGGGTCGGCATAGGGCACCACCATCTCGGTGACGCTGGCGCGGTGCAGGATCGGGCGCAGGCGGCCCTTGTCCCGGATGCCGAGTTCGTGGAGGACGAGGCCCTCACGCGCGGTGAAGCCGATGCGGAACGACCAGTTCTGCCACTCCACCTTCCAGCCGTCGACCGAGAAGCTCGGCCCCTCCGGCTGGACGATGTTGAGCGGCTTCAGGTCGGTGCGCGGGGCGGGCAGCGACTCGCGGTCGTAGTTGCGGCGCTTCTTCGGGATCGGGACGATCTCCGCCTCGTCGACCAGATGGACCACCCGGTTCTCGACGAGATCGACCAGCGCCACTACGCCCTCGATGGGCGAGGCATAGCCGTTGTCGTTGATGTGCTGGCGATAGTAGCTGACCGCGCTGACGAGGCGGCGGCCGAGCTCGGCCTCGCGGCCGAAATAGCCGGCGGAGAAGGGATCGACCTGCACCAGCTGGATCTCGTCCTCGGTCAGGCCGCGCCGCGTCATGGCGGCGCGCCAGCCCGAATCGGCCTTGACGATGTCGCCGGCCTTGAAGAATTCCTCGATGATCACGGCCGGCTGGCCGTAGGGCGCGGCCCGCGTGTCGCGGGTGGAGAAGGCCAGCACCGTCCCGCCGGTCAGGTCAATCAGGGCCTCGTGGACCGCCCCGGTCGCGCTGTCGATGGTGATCGCGAAGGCCCGGCGGCGGATCGGCTTGCCGGGTACCCACGCGGCGATCTCCGCCTTCAGGGGCTCGTCGTGCTGGAGCGTGGCGAAACGGGTCGTGTCCGGCAGCGCCTTGCCGCCGACGAGGATGGCCCGCGCCCGGGCGATCTCGGATGTCGAAAGCGGATCAAGAGGGTGCCGCGGTCCGGTCGCGGGCGATGCGTCGATGAGCGCTGCCGTCGTCATGGGATTCCCCGTCGTGGAAAGGCGTCACGGCCGGTGGCGGCAACGGGCCGCCTGCGCCCGGCGCAGGCCCGTTCCCGGGGCCGGCTTCCGGCCGGCAAGCCCCGAAAATGCTAGCATCGCGCGATCGATGTTGCACTGCGCCCATGTTGTCACAGAGCAGGCCGGACAATCGTGCGGGACGAGGGAAATCAGTAGATATTGCAAGCGCTTGACCGGCGAGATGGTGTCCTTGACACCTTTTCGCCGCATCACTATAGGTGTGCCCGGCTTTCGGGGGTGGCAAACCGGCGTCCTTCCGGCGTTTTTGCTCCGACGACCGCCCGGCCGACGAGGTTGGCATGGCGGATGGCGGGCAGGATCCTGGATCGGACAAGGGGCGTCTGCCGACAGAAGCCGACCTCGACGCGCGTCGCCGCGCCCTCGAATCGAAGCTCGAGACGATCGAGCGACAGCGGTCCGAGAAGCGCGAAAAAGACGACCGTGCGGGCGCTGACGTTTCCGGCATGAGCCGCGGTTTCCGCTACTCCGCCGATTTCGTCGCCGGCGTCCTCGTCGGGTGCGGGCTGGGATGGTTGTTCGACCGCTTCCTCGGCACGCGACCCTGGGGTCTGATGATTTTCATCGTGCTTGGCTTCGCCGCGGGGACCTTCAACATCCTCAGGCTCGCAGAGCGCGAACGCCGGCAGCGCCAGGATTAGCGCGGCCGTCCGCCGCGGAGCCCTCCGCGACCGCAGTTTGAAGGCCTAAGGAGCAGCCCGCCGATGGCGAGCCCGATCGCACAGTTCGAGATCAAGCCGCTGATCACGCTCGGCAAGATCGGCAATTCCCCGCTCGCCTTCACCAATTCCGCCCTGTTCATGGCGATCACGGTCACTGTCATCGTCGGCTTCCTCATTCTGGCGACGCGCAGCCGCTCGCTGGTGCCGTCGAGGTGGCAGTCGCTGGCCGAGCTCTCCTACGAATTCGTGGCCGATACGGTCAGGCAATCGGCCGGCCACGAGGGCATGAAGTTCTTCCCGCTGGTCTTCTCGCTGTTCATGTTCGTGCTGGTCGCGAACCTGCTCGGCATGATCCCCGGCTCGTTCACGGTGATGAGCCACATCATCGTCACCTTCGCGCTGGCGATGATCGTGTTCCTGACGCTGGTCATCTACGGCTTCGCCAAGCACGGCACGCATTTCCTCGGCCTGTTCGTGCCCTCGGGCGTGCCCGGCTACGTGCTGCCGCTGGTGGTCGCCATCGAGGTCATCTCGTTCCTGTCGCGGCCGATCTCGCTGTCGGTTCGTCTGTTCGCCAACATGCTGGCCGGCCACATCGCGCTGAAGATCTTCGCGGGCTTCGTCGCCTCGCTGCTCGCCGCCGGTTTCTGGTCGATCCTGTCGCCGCTGCCGCTGGCGCTGACTGTTGGTCTCACCGCGCTGGAATTCCTCGTCGCCTTCCTGCAGGCCTATGTCTTCACGATCCTGACCTGCATCTACCTCAACGACGCGCTGCATCCGGGTCACTGACCCGAGCCGCACGTCACTGAAACCTCAACCCGGCTTACCTTCCCAAGGAGTTCATCATGGATCCGGTTGCAGCGAAGTACCTCGGCGCGGGCTTGGCCTGCATCGGCATGGCGGGCGCCGCCGTCGGCGTCGGCAACATCTTCGGCCAGTTCCTCTCGGGCGCCCTGCGCAACCCGAGCGCGGCCGACGGCCAGTTCCCCCGCCTCATCTTCGGCTTCGCCGTGACCGAAGCGCTCGGCATCTTCTCGCTGCTGATCGCGCTTCTCCTGCTGTTCGCCGTCTGATGCCGGGACGGGCGGTCCTTTTCGGGCCGCCTCTCACCTGATCCGGGCTTCGGCGTGACGAACGCCGGAGCCCTGATGGCTTGCTACAGACCGCGCACTCCTTGAGGATTGGTCATGGCTGCTCCTTCCGCATCCGGCAGCGGCGGTTTCCCGCCCTTCCAGAGCGAAACCTTCCTGTCGCAGCTCATCTGGCTGGCGATCAGCTTCGGCCTGCTCTATTGGCTGATGTCGAAGTTCGTCCTGCCGCAGATCGGCGCGATCCTCGACGAACGCCGCGAGCGCATCGCCCGCGACCTCGACGAGGCGCAGAAGCTGAAGGCTGAATCGGAGGCCGCGGGCGCTGCCTACGAGAAGGCCCTCGCGGATGCCCGCTCCAACGCGCAAGGCATCGCCAGCGCGCAGCACGCCAAGGCCGCCGCCGAGCAGGAAGAGCGCCGCAAGGGGCTCGAGGCCGAACTGACCACCAGGCTGCAGGCCGCCGAGGCTGAGATCACTGCCTCCAAGACCAAGGCCATGAGTAATGTCCGCGGCATCGCGATCGACGCGGTCCCGACCATCGTCAGCCACCTGACGGGCCAGGCGGCTGCCGCCGCCGATGTCGAGAAGGCCGTCGACGCGGCCCTGAAGACCTGAGGGGACGGCACCAATGTTCGAAGCTGAAACCTGGGTCGCCGTCGCCCTCCTGATCTTCCTCGGCCTGCTTGGCTATCTCGGCGTCCACAAGACGATCCTGACCGCGCTCGACGCGCGCGGCCGCAAGATCGAGGCCGACCTCTCCGAGGCCAAGCGGCTGCGCGAGGAGGCCCAGGCCATCGTCGCCGACTACAAGAAGCGCCAGGCCGCCGCCGAGCAGGAGGCGAAGCAGATCATCGCCGCCGCCAAGGAGGACGCCGAGCGTCTCGCCGCCGAGGCCAAGGCCAAGATGGAAGAGTTCGTCGCCCGCCGCACCAGAATGGCGGAAGCCAAGATCGCCCAGGCCGAGGCCCAGGCCGTGGCCGACGTACGCGCCGCGGCCGCGGATATCGCGACGCTGGCCGCGGGCACCGTGCTCGGCAATCTCGCCAAGGGTTCGGGCGGCGACGCCCTGATCAAGTCGGGCATCGACGAGGTCAAGGCCAAGCTCAACTGATCAAGGCTAGGCCCGCCCGCGGGTCGCATCGTCCCAAATCGAAAAGGCCGCCGGGGCGATCCCTCGGCGGCCTTTTTGTTTGTCGCGCTGGCGAGTTGCGCGGAGCCGCCGTCAGGCGGGCAGCAGGGGGTCGATGATCTTCTCGAATTCGGCCATGGGCTGCGCGCCGAGGACGCGGCGGCCGTTGACGAAGAAGGTCGGGGTGGAATCGACGCCGAACAGGCTGGAGGCGCGCTCGCGGGTCGCGTTCAGCGCATCGAGGATCGGCTGATTGTTGAGGCAGGCCTCGAACTGCGCCTGGGTGATGCCGGCCTGGCGGGTGATGGCGGTCACCGCCTCGAGCGGATTGCCGCCGAAGGCCCAGTTCCGCTGCTGCTGGAAGAACACGTCGACCAGCGCGAAATAGCGCGACTGGTCGGCGCCGTCGGCCTTGCCGTCGGCGTTCAGCGTGCAGCGGGTCAGCATGTAGACCGCGGCGTCGAGCTGGTTCAGCGCGAATTCGCGGAACACCAGCCGGACCTTGCCGGTCTCGATGTACTTCTTCTTCAGGTCGGGCAGGATCGTCGTGTGGAACGTGGCGCAGTGGCCGCAGGTCAGCGAGGCGTACTCGACCAGGGTGACCGGCGCGTCGGCCTTGCCGAGGACGCAGTCGCCGAGCGGGCCGGGCTGCATCAGTTCCTCGACATTGACGCGCTCGGCGGCCGGGCGACGGGCCTGGGCAAGTGCAGGGCCGGCGAGCGGGAGCGCGCCCAGCGCGGGGACCAGCCCGAGGGCGGCCGAACCTTCCAGAAGATGTCTGCGCGACAGCATCGATCATGTCCTCAGGCGGCCACGAGGCCAGATTGCAAGGGCATAACCTTGACCCGAAGGCATGGCAACATCGCGGCCGTCACATGAGGGCGGCCGGAATTCACGCTTGCGCGAGGATGATCAGGTGCGCGCGATGATCTCGCGCTCGCAATGGACCGGCTGTCCGGTGGGGTTGCGGCCCGGCTTGCGGCGCATCAGCGCCTGCGGACGGCGGGCGCGCAGCGTCGAGCGTCTGCGGCGGCGGGGCCCCGGCTTGCCAAGGAGGACGCCGCCCATATGCGAGACGGCCTCGCGCAGCGAGCCGTCGGGATGGGTGATGAGCAGCGGCATGGCGAGGGCCGAGCCCCAGCGCTGCCATTCGGCCACGACATCCGCCGTGTCGCCGGCGGCGAACAGCGGCACGCTCAGGCCCGGATCGGCGTGGACGAGGACGACCTCGACATTCTCGGCCTCGGCCGGGCTGGCCTCGCGGATCCTGACCGCGACACCGCGATAGGCGCTGACCGCGAGCTGCAGCTTCATCCGTGCGCCGCTGGCGGTGCGGCGGATGACCACGCGGCTGGCGGAGAGGTCGATCGACCGCTGGCCGCTGTCGGCGCCCCTGTCGGGGGCCGCGAAGCGGGCGGGAAGATGGGCGGGATCGAGGCGCAAGGCTGCCCCGATCCCGGCGGCGACGCCGCCGGGCTCTGTTTGACGCGACACTGGCATGCTCCCTGGGGTCTTCGGCCTGTGCTCAGGCTCTCGCCCCTTCGTTGGGAGGACTGTCGCAGCATTTCTTGTCGGGCGACTTAAGGGGGACGGTTAAACGGACCTCAATCCGATCGTCGAAAGCCGCCATCATTTCCTATGCTTGAGAAAGGCTTGGGGAGCTTGCTTTCCGAACACTTGGCGGGCGTCCTTTCCGCGAGCTTCACGGACAGGATGAACGGAATCTGCTGGCGCGATCGTGGAGCAGCAGGTTGCCGCCCGTCATGCCTCAGCCTTGAAACGGCCGGCAGCGATGCCTACACGAGGGAGAACACGAAGGGCTTCCATGACCGATCTTCTCGATACCGGCGTGCTCGTCGAGCGCGCCCGCCGCCTCGTCGATGCCGCGCGCAAGGCCGGCGCCGATGCCGCCGACGTCATGGCCGTCAGGGGCATGTCGGTCAGCGTCCAGATGCGCGACGGCAAGGTGGAGGGCTCGGAGCGGTCCGAGGGTGACGATCTCGGCCTCCGGGTTTTCGTCGGCCGTCGCAGCGCCTCGGTCTCCTCCAACGATCCGCGCGAGGATTTCGCGGCGCTGGCCGAGCGTGCGGTCGCCATCGCCAAGGTCGCGCCGGAGGACCCTTATGCGGGGCTCGCCGATCCCGCTGACATCGCGACTTCCTGGGCCGACCTCGACCTCCTCGACCCGGTTCTGACGAGCGTTGCCGAGCTCGAGGATTTCGCCCGTCGCGCCGAGGCCTCGGCGCTTGCCGTGGCGGGCGTGAGCAGATCGGGCGGCGCAGGAGCGGGCGCCGGCCTCGGCGGCTTCGTGCTCCTGACCTCGACCGGTTTCGAGGGCGTCTCGCTGGGATCGTCCACCTCGTTCCAGGTCACCGCCATTGCTGGCGAGGGTACCGGCATGGAGCGCGACTACGATTTCACCTCCGTCCGCCATCGCGCCGACCTCGCGGCGCCCGAAGCGATCGGCAGGAGCGCCGGCGAGCGCGCGGTGCGGCGCATGGCGCCACGCAAGGTCGATACCCGCAAGGTGCCGGTCATCTTCGAGCGGCGGACGGCGGGCAGCTTCCCCGGCTATCTCGCCGGAGCCGCCAATGGCCAGTCCATCGCGCGCAAGACGTCGTTCCTGCGCGAGAAGCGCGGCCAGCGGGTGTTCAGGCCGGGCGTGACCATCATCGACGACCCCCTGCGCCCGCGCGGGGCGATGTCGCGTCCCTTCGACGGCGACGGCGTCGCGACGCGGCCCATGACGCTCGTCGATGACGGCGTGCTGACCGGCTGGCTGCTCGATGTCGCCACCGCGCGCGAACTCGGCATGACGACGACCGGCCATGCCTCGCGCGGCATCGGCGGGCCGCCCTCGCCCGGCTCGACCAATCTCTATCTCGCCGCCGGCACCGAGACGCCGGAGGCGATGATCGGCGCGATCAAAGACGGTCTCTACGTGACCGACATGATCGGCCACGGCGTCAACATGGTCACCGGCGACTATTCGCGGGGATGCTCGGGCTACTGGATCGAGAACGGCGAACTCGCCTATCCGGTCGCCGAGATCACCATTGCCGGCAACCTCGCCGACATGTTCCTGAACCTGACACCGGCCAACGACCTCGAGTTCCGCTATGGCACCGACGCGCCGACCGTGCTGGTGGAAGGCCTGACCGTTGCCGGACGCTGACGTTCTCGCGCTCCGCGACCTCCTCGCCGATCTCGCGGTTGAGGCCGGCCAGATCGCGCTGGGCTTCAGCCGCACCAGCATGCGCACCTGGACCAAGGGTCACTCCTCGCCGGTGACGGAAGCCGATATCGCCATTGACACATTCCTCAAGGAGAGACTGGGCGCGGCGCGTCCGGATTTCGGCTGGCTGTCCGAGGAGACAGCCGACGACCCCGCGCGCCTCGACTGCCGCGACGTCTTCATTGTCGACCCCATCGACGGCACGCGCGCCTTCGCCGGCGGGCTGCCGGACTGGACGGTGTCGATCGCCGCCGTCCGCGACGGCCGGCCGGTCGCCGCGGCGCTCGCCGAACCGGAGGCGAAGCGCGTGTTCACGGCAGCGCTTGGCCATGGCGCCCATGTCGGCGGCCGCCGCATCGCCGCGGGCCGGCGCGAGGGGCTGTCGGGCGCACGCGTTGCCGGGCCCATGCCCATGCTGGAGGCCGCGCGGCGGGGCGGCGCGATCCTGCTGCCCAAGGTCCATTCGCTCGCTCTGCGCTTCGCCAAGGTGGCGGCCGGCGAGATCGATGCGGCCTTCGCCGGCGGCAAGAGCCACGACTGGGACCTTGCGGCTGCCGACCTTTTGGTGCAGGAAGCTGGGGCATCGCTGACCGGGTTCGACGGGGCAATTCCTGTCTATAACAGGCCGGTTCCGGTTCATTTTCCGCTGGTTTGCGCGGGTTCGCCGCTATACGAGATTGTGCGGCGCCGGGCATGACGCCGGCCGGACAATCATCGCGACGACATCTAGGACACGGGGACATCGCTGCCATGGCGGGCACTGGGGAATCCAAGCAGCTTCTTCATCTGGTTTTTGGCGGCGAACTGACCCATCTCGACGGAACCGAATTCCGCGACCTCTCCAAGCTCGAGATCGTCGGCGTCTTTCCGAACTATGCCTCCGCTCACGCCGCCTGGAAGGGCAAGGCGCAGCAGACGGTGGACAATGCGCAGATGCGCTATTTCATCGTTCACCTGCACCGCCTGCTCGATCCGGACGCGGCCTGAGGGGCGGGCGGCCGGCCGGTGTCCTTCCTCAAGCGTCTGGGCCGCTCGGCCGCCGTGCGTTCGGCGGCCGGGTCGTTGCTCGCCGGCTATCTGAGGCTGGTCTGGCGCACCGGCCGCTTCGCGCTCGATCCGCCCGATCTCCACGACTATGCCGATGCCAACCTGCCGGTGATCTTCGCCATGTGGCACGGCCAGCATTTCCTGACGCCCTTCGTGAAGCGTCCGGAATATGACGCGGTCGTGCTGATCTCCCGTTCCGCCGATGGCGAGATGAACGCTATCGCCGCCGAGAAGCTCGGCGTCCGGGCCATCCGCGGCTCCGGCGACCATAGCGGCCAGTTCGCGCGCAAGGGCGGGGTCGGCGCCTATTTCCAGATGGTCGAGGCACTGGAGGCCGGCACCACCGTCGCGCTGACGGCGGACGTGCCCAAGGTCGCGCGCAAGGCCGGGCTCGGCATCGTCATGCTGGCCAAGCAGACCGGCCGGCCGATCCTGCCCATCGCGGTGGCGACGGCCCGGCGGATCGACCTCAAGTCCTGGGACAAGGCCAGCGTCAACCTGCCCTTCTCGAAAGGGGCGGTGGTCGCGGGCCATCCGATCTGGGTGCCCGCCGGTGCCGAAGGCGATGCCCTGGAGGGCTACCGCCTCGCCGTCGAGGAGGCGATGAACGGTGCGACCCGGCGCGCCTACGATATCGCCGAGGGGCGCGCCGCGCCCGCGCCGTGGTCGGCGGCCGCCATTGCCGAACTCTCGGCGTCCCGCGAAGCCGGCGCCGCCAGCCGCCTGGTCAGACGCGCGACAAGGACCGCCGATGCGTGAGCATCGCGCCATCCGCACGCCCGCGACATTGCGCGCCTACGCGCGCATCACGGCGATGCTCGCCCCGGCGACGATGATCCTCGCGCGCCGCCGCCTCGCGCGCGGCAAGGAGGACCCGGACCGCATCCAGGAGCGCCGCGGCGAGGCGACCGAGGAGCGTCCGCACGGTCGCCTGGTCTGGCTGCACGGCGCCAGCGTCGGCGAGTTCCTGTCGGTCGTGCCGCTGGTCGAGCGTTTGCAGGCGCGCGGCGTCACGGTCCTGGTGACGACGGTGACGCTCTCGGCCGCTTCGCTGGCCGCCAGGCGCCTGCCGCCGGGCGCGATCCACCAGTTCATGCCCTGGGATGTGCCGGCCTATGTCGACCGCTTCCTGAACCACTGGGAGCCCGATCTGGCGATCTTCGCCGAATCCGAGCTCTGGCCGAACCTGATCATGCGCACCACCGCGCGCGGTACGCCGCTGATCCAGGTCAACGGCCGCATGTCGGAACGCTCGTTCCGTGGCTGGCAGCGGGTGCCGCGCTTCATCGGCACGTTGCTCTCGCGGTTCGAGCTCTGCCTGATGCAGAGCGTCGACGACGCCCGCCGCGTCGAGGCGCTCGGCGCGCCGCGCGTCTTGACCACCGGCAACCTGAAGTTCGACGTGCCGGCGCCGGAGGCCGAGCCCAATGCGGCGATGGCCCTCGCCAAGGCCATCGGCTTCCGGCCGGTCTTTCTCGCCGCGTCCACCCATGACGGCGAGGACGAGATCGTGCTCGAAGCCCACCGGCAGATGGCGCCGCGGCTCTCGAACCTGCTCACCATCATTGCCCCGCGCCATCCCGAGCGCGGCGAGTCCATCGCCGCGCTCTCCGAGCAGATGGGCCTGCAGGCTGTGCGGCGCGCGACCGGGGAACTGCCCTCGATCCGCCACGCTGTCTATGTCGCCGATACGCTCGGCGAGATGGGCCTGTTCTACCGGGCGGCGCCGGTGGCTTTCCTCGGCGGTTCGCTGATCCGCCACGGTGGCCAGAACCCGATCGAGCCGGCCAAGCTCGGTGCGGCCATCGTCCATGGGCCGCATGTGTTCAACTTCACGGCGGTCTATGACGCCCTGGCGCAGGCTGGCGGGGCCGTGACCGTCGACGACGGACAGTCGCTTGCCGACGTGACACTGGCGCTGCTCACCAACAAGGCCGAGCGCCAGCGGCAGCGCGAGGCGGCCGGCGAGACAGTGATGGCGCTCGGCGGCGCGCTGGAGCGGACGCTCGCGGCCATCGAGCCCTATTTCCTCTCGCTTGCCATGCGGCACGGTTCGTGAGGCGGCGCGGGTGAGGACCCCGGCCTTCTGGTCCGATCCGGACAGCCGCGCGGGCCGCCTTCTCGCGCCCCTCGGATGGGCGGTCGGCGCGGCGACGCTCGCGCGCATGGGGCGGCAGGGAGAACGCGCCGGCATCCCGGTCGTCTGCATCGGCAATCCCACCGTTGGCGGCTCCGGCAAGACGCCGGTCGCCCAACTGATCGCAAGTCGGCTCGCCGCGATGGGGCGCCGCCCGGCCGTGCTCCTCAGGGGCTATGGCGGGTCGCTGGCCGGGCCGCTTGTGGTCGGGCCGGGCGCGACCGCCGCCGAGTTCGGCGATGAAGCCCTGCTGCACGCACGCGCAAGCCTGACCGTGGTCGCCCGCGACCGTGTCGCCGGGGCGCGGCTGGCGGTGGCGTCAGGCGCCGACATCCTGGTCATGGACGATGGCTTCCAGAACCCGTCCCTGGCGAAGGACCTGTCGATGCTCGTCGTCGACGGCAGTTATGGCCTCGGCAATGGCCGCATCCTGCCGGCCGGGCCGCTGCGCGCGCACTTCGAACCGCAGCTCGCCCGCGCGGAGGCCCTCGTCGTGGTCGGGTCGGGCGTGGCGGGCGACGCACTTGCAGCGCGCGCTGCCATTGCCGGCCGCACGGTGCTGCGGGTGCTGCTGCGGGTGGACGACGCCGAGGCGGCCTGGCTCGCCGGCCGCGACGTGCTGGCCTTCTGCGGCATCGGGAGGCCGGCGAAGTTCGCGGAGACGCTGGGACAGACCGGCGCGCGCAATGCCGTCCTGAGGCCCTTTGCGGACCATCACGCCTATACCGAGGAAGATGCCGCCCGCCTGCTGGCCGAGGCGGCGCGGACGGGGCTGCCGCTGGTGACCACCGAAAAGGATGCGGTGAAGCTGGCCGGGTCGCCGAAACTGGCCGAACTGGCGGCTGCGGCGCGTGTCGTGCCGGTCCGCGCGGTGGCCGATGACGAAGCTGTACTGGACCGGCTCCTGGCGCGGTTCAGGCCTGGCGCGTGACGCGCTCCGGGTGGAGTCGGGCGAGCACGGCCTCGGGGCTCGCATAGGCCTCCTGATGCGCGACGCTCCAGTATTTCAGGTCGTCGAGCAGGATGTGCTGGCCGGTGGCCGCGCAGCGCACGAAGGCGCCCGGCCGGACGACCCGGTAGTCGCCGTCGAGGTAGCGGATCTCGGCCTCGCCGTCTGGGGGGCGGCCTGACAGGCGGTTGAGCATTGCCGAGCGCCCGGCGTCAGTTGCGGTTGCCGGTGCCGGCGGCCGGATCCTGGCCACTCTGCTGGCGATTGTAGGCGGCCTGCGGATCCTCCGGACGCCGTCCGACCGGCCCATAGGGCGCGTCCGGCGAGGCGTTGCGGTAGCCCGGGGGCGGTTCGACGAGGCGGCGACGGGTCGGTTCGCCCGGAAACGGCACGGCTTCGTTTTCGCGCGACGAACCGAACAGCGAGCCGACCTGTGACCAGATCGGCCGGACGCCCATTTCGGCCGCGCCGGCGGGCGCGGAAATCTGCGTCTGGGTCCTGTCGCGGGTCGCATCGACCGGTCCGCCGCCGAACAGCCCGCCGTTCTGCCGGGCGCGCATCTCGGCATTGGTCAGGGTCCGGCCGTCGTCGCGGATGATCGGCGCATTGGCGGCAAGGCCGGCGGCGCGGGCACGCGCGACGTCCGGATCGTTCGGCCAGTTGGGATTGCGGGCCGCGCCGGCTTCCTGCGGCGCCGGCAGGGTGTTGCCGCGCGGCAGCACCAGTGGCGCGCGCTCGCGATAGTCGATGGGCGGCCGTTCCTCGCCGATCACGCCGATGCCGCTCAGGAGACCCTGGAAGATCGAGCGCTCGACGCTGCCCGCCTCCTGCGCCTGGGCGCCGGTGGCGACTGCCGTCAAGGAAACCGCGGTCGCGAGAAGGACAGTGCGGATGCGCGTCATGTTCGTCACCCTTCGGAACGGGGAGCGCCAGGGCGCTCTCAAGCGAATGCGGCTCTATCCGCGAGGATCATGCCGATTTCGAGGCGGTCGGTGAGCCGCCGAAGAGCGACTCATACAGAAGCAGGCCCACGCCGGCAACGATGGCGACATCGGCGAGGTTAAAGACGTACCAGCGGAACTGCCAGCTCGCGGTGGTGATGTGGAAGGCGAAGAAGTCGGCGACGGCCCCGTAGAGCACGCGGTCGATGCCGTTGCCCACCGCGCCGCCGGCGATCAGGCCGAGGGCGATGGCGGTGAGCCAGCTCTCTGCCTTCCAGAGCCACCATGCGATGAGCGCGACCGCCGCGGTCTTGAAGGCGACCAGTGCCCACTGGCCGAATTCGCTGTCCTGCTGGAACAGGCCGAAGGACACGCCGTAGTTCCAGGCCATGACCAGGTCGAGCACGGGCGCGATGGTGATGACCTGGCCGCTCGCCATGCCGACGCCGTGCAGCATGGCGAGCTTGAAGGCCTGATCGATGGCGAGCGCCGCGACGAGAGCGGCAAGGCCGGCGCGGAAATGGGGCGATGGGGTCACGGATATCCTTCGGTCTCGTGCCGTCGCAGGTGGCTTGCCGGCGCGCCGAGGTCAAGTCCCGTCTCGACATTCACCTGCGACGGCGACATATCCCTCTCCGATCCGGACCGACATTGCCATGCCCGCAGAAACGATTCTCGCAGACCTGCCCAAAGTCTATTTCATCCGCCACGGCGAGACCGACTGGAACGCCGAGGGCCGCCTGCAGGGCCAGCGCGACATCCCGCTGAACGATGTCGGCCGCGTCCAGGCCGAGGAGACCGCCAACATCCTCGCCCGGCTCGATCAGCGCTACGAGGACCTGGCCTATTGGGCGAGCCCGCTGTCGCGGACTCGCGAGACGATGGAAATCCTCCGGACGCGCCTCGGCCTCCATCCGCCGGCCTATCGCACCGACGACCGGCTGAAGGAGGTCTCGTTCGGTGACTGGGAGGGCCTGACCTGGCCCGAGGTGGAGGCGCGCTCGCCGCGCATCGCGCAGGCGCGTATCGCCGACAAGTGGCGCACCGCGCCGCCGGGCGGCGAGAACTACGAGGAGGTCGCGGCGCGGCTGGCGGGCTTTGCCGCGCATCTCGACCGCCCGAGCGTGGTGGTCGCCCATGGCGGGGTAGGGCGCGCGCTGATGGCGCTGTGTCGCACCATGAGCCGCGAGAAGGCCGCGGAGGTCTTCGTGCGGCAGGGAGTCGTCTATGTCTTCGAAGGCGCGCGGTTCACGGTCGAGACCCCGTAGGACCTTGCAGGTCTCAATAGCCGCCGAGAATGCCCCAGAGGCTGCGGGCGGTCGGGTAGCGCGGCTGGCCGTTGGGACGCTCCCACGGACACTGGAACTGCGACCGCGCGACGGTGTCGTCGACGTTCGGGGGGAAACATTTCGGCCGGGTGCCGGGCGCCAGGGTGCCGCGGCTCTGGTGGATGATGAGGACGCGGTCGCGCGTCTCGTCCTCCAGGCCCTGCGCGCGGGCCGTGACCGGCAGGCCGCCCATGACCACGAGCATGGCGAAAGCGGCGAGGGCGGGGCGAAACGCTGAGGTCATGACGGCTCCTGCACTGGCGAAAGATATCCCGATCCTAGCAGGAACGGCCGGTGGCGTCATGACGTTCCCGGCATCGGGGGCGTTTGCCTCAGGGCGTTTGCCTCAGGGCGTTTGCCTCAGGGCGTTTGCCTCAGGGCGTTTGCCTCAGGGCGTTTGCCTCAGGGCGTTTGCCTCAGGGCGTTTCCTTGGGGTCGCGGCCGATGGCGCGGCCGAGCCGCGCGAGCGAGAGGCGCAGCGCATCGTCCTCGACGGCGCTGATGGCCGCGGCGAGGCGCGGCTCGTCCGCAGGCGCCGCGGGCGAGGCCGGCGGCTTGCGGCGGGGCGACAGCGGCGCCTGCGTCAGCCGGATTCCGGCGACGCAGCCCCAGCCGAAGAAGGCGTTGACCCGTTCGATGATGGTCGGGGCAAGGTGCTGGAGGTCGAGAGCGAAAGGCGTTTCCACGCGGATGTGCAGCGTGCCCGGTTCGGCCTCGCCGGCATCCTTGCCCTGTGGGCGGCGCGGCCAGGCGATCCTGACGGGGGCCGAGCGACGGGCGAGATCCGCGCCGACGATCTCGTCCCAGCGGGTGACGACTTCCGTTGCGGCGAAGCCGGCCTGCTGCAGGGCCGCATTGATGGGCGCCGCCGCAATGTCGGCGAGCGGTCGCGGTCCCCTGCGGCGGAACGTCTGTGAGTTCATGGTCGCGCCGGTTGAACGGAAAGGTCGGGCGGGTCAGTGTCGCACCCGATGACATCAGCCAATCTAGCACGCCCCGGGGCCGGGCGGGAAACCGGCGCGGAAGCCGCCGCCCTGCTCGGCTGGTACGACCGCCATCGGCGGCGGCTGCCATGGCGAGCGCTGCCCGGCGAGGCGGTCGACCCCTATCGCGTCTGGCTGTCGGAAATCATGCTCCAGCAGACGACCGTCGCGGCGGTCGCGCCCTATTTCGCGGCGTTCCTCGCCCGCTGGCCGGATGTCGCGAGCCTGGCCGCCGCGCCGATCGGGGAGGTCATGCGCGCCTGGGCCGGGCTCGGCTACTATTCGCGGGCGCGCAACCTGCACGCCTGCGCCCTGGCGGTCGCAGGCCAGCATGGCGGGCGCTTCCCCGATAGGGTGGAGGGGTTGCGAGCGCTTCCGGGCATCGGCAACTACACGGCGTCCGCCATCGCCGCCATCGCCTACGACCGGCCGGCGGCGGTGGTCGACGGCAATGTCGAGCGGGTCGTCACGCGGCTCGATGCCATCGAGACGGAGCTGCCGGCGGCCAAGCCGCTGATCAAGGCGCGCGTCGCGGCGCTGCTCGATCCCGACAGGCCCGGTGACTTCGCTCAAGGCATGATGGACCTCGGCGCGACCATCTGCACGCCGAAGCGGCCGGCCTGCGCCCTCTGCCCCCTGAGGCTCTGGTGCCGCGCCCATGCCGCGGGGACGCAGGAGACCTATCCGCGCAAGGCGCCGAAGAAGGCCGGCATGCTCCGCCGCGGCGCGGCCTTCGTGGTGCTGCGGGCGGGCGGACACCTGCTGGTCAGAACGCGGCCGGCGAAGGGCCTGCTCGGCGGCATGACCGAGGTGCCGGGGACGGAGTGGTCGGCCGGCTTCGACACGGCGGGTGCGCTGGCGGCCGCGCCTCTTGGTTTGTCCTTCGCGCGCCAGTCCGGCGCGGTCAGCCACGTCTTCACGCACTTCCCGCTGGAACTGATTGTCTATCGCGCCGAGGCGCCGGCCGGCACGGCGGCTCCGCCCGGCAGCCGCTGGATCAGCCTCGAGGAGGTCGCGGATGAGGCTTTCCCGACGCTGATGCGCAAGGTCATCGCTCACGCATTGCCGTCCTGACCCGCCATCACGCCGCCATGCTGCGAGACATAATGGCGTGGGCGATTTGACTCGGACGCGGTCGATCCGGCTTGACGGCGCAGCGCCGGCAGGCATCCTGAGGCAGGTTTCACAGATGTCGCGTGGTTTTCCGGGATGGCGGGCCGATGAGTTTCGATGACGGCCGCCCGCTCGGCCTGAACTGGCGCTACGACAGGGCCGAGATGATCGCCGACGGAGTCGTCCACGGCCTCGGCGTCGTGGCTGCGATTTTCGCGGCCGGCGTGCTGGTCGGCATCGGCCTCTACCGGGCGGAGTTGGCGACCGTCTCCTCGCTGGTCGTCTATGCGGCGAGCCTGATCGCCGTCATGGCCATGTCGGCAGCCTACAACATGTGGCCGATCTCGCGCACCAAGTGGATCCTGCGCCGCTTCGACCATGCGGCGATCTTCATGCTGATCGCCGGCACCTATACGCCGTTCATGATCCATGCCGGAACCACCGAGGCCTATGCCATGCTGGCGGGTGTCTGGATCGCCGGATTTGCGGGCGCGACGCTGAAGCTTGTCGCGCCCGGCCGCTACGACCGGCTGACAGTCGCGCTCTACCTCGCCATCGCCTGGAGCGGTGTCGCCATCGCCCACCAGGTCTTCGCCACCCTGCCGACCGCGGCCATCGTCATGCTGGTGATCGGCGGCCTGCTCTATTCGGGCGGCGTGGTATTCCACCTGTGGCAGTCGCTGCGCTTCCAGAACGCCATCTGGCACGGATTCGTGCTCGTGGCGGCGGCGTGCCAGTATGGCGCCGTGCTGAACGGCGTGCTGCTGACGACCTGACGCGCCGACGCCGGGAGCGACCCCGAGGGCTACCCATGGACCTGTCCGGATTTCTCGTCTTCTGCGGCGTCTATGCCATGGCAACCTTTTCGCCGGGCCCGGCGGTCGCCGCCATCGTCGCGCGCACGCTGGCCGTCGGGCTGCGCCGTACGGCGCCCTTCATCTTCGGGATTATTGCGGGCGACCTCGTCTGGTTCGCGCTGGTTGCGCTTGGCCTCGCGGCGCTGGCGCAGAATTTCCAGACGCTGTTCCTCATCATCAAATATGCCGGCGTCGCCTACCTGCTCTACCTCGCCTATCGACTCTGGACCGCCCCGGCCGACGCGCCGAAGGAAGCGCCGCAGGCGCGCGGCGAGGGCTGGAAGCTGTTCCTCGGCGGGCTGGCGCTGACCATGGGCAACGCCAAGGTGATGGTCTTCTTCGTCTCGATCCTGCCGCTGGTCGTCGATCTCGCGACGATCACGCCGGCGCTGGCGGCCGAACTCGCCGTGGCGATGATGGCGATCCTGTCGGCGGCGATGTGGACCTATGCGCTGGCCGCCTCGCGGGCGCGCCGGCTGATCACCAGCCCGCGCGCCATGCGGCTCGTCAACCGCGGCACCGGCGCGGTGATGGCCGGCGCGGCGGTGGCGGTGGCGGCAAGGAGCTGATCCGGAACGGTCCGGCTTGCATCCGGCAAGTGCGTCCTTCGAGGCTCGCCCTGCGGGCTCGCACCTCAGGATGAGGGTGTTGGTGACCTGCATCAGGGCCGATGGCGCAAAGAGTCTCGCGCGCGGTGCAATTCACCACCTTCCTCATCCTGAGGTGCGAGCGGCAGCGAGCCTCGAAGGACGCACTTGGCTGATGCAGGCCTCTCGCAAAAGGGGCGCCGGCTCCGACGAGCTTTTACACGTCGAAGAATACCGTCTCGCCCTCGCCCTGCAGGCGGATGTCGAGCCGGTAGGTCGTGCCCTCGCGTGCCGCGATCAGCGTCGGCCGTCGATCGGCGGGAACGAGGGCGAGGATCGCGTCCTCCGCGTTCGCCGCCTCGCCGTCGAAATAGAGGCGCGTGTACAGGTGCTTGAGCATACCGCGACCGAACACCGCGACGACGAGATGCGGGGCCTGGTCACGGCCGCCCGGGCCCGGCACGCGGCCGGGCTTGATGGTCTCGAACCGGTAGGTGCCTTCCGCCTTGGTGTCGGAGCGGCCGAAGCCCATGAACGTGTTGCTGGCGCGCGGGCGCTGATCGTTCGGATGGGCGTAGCGGCCTTCGGAATCGGCCTGCCAGATCTCGATCATGGCGTCCGGCACCGGTTGGCCCTCGCCGTCGAACACGCGGCCGGTGACGGTGATGTGCTCGCCGGGCGTGCCGCGCGCGGCGACGTGACCATCGGCCGAGACCGGCACGTGCGAATAGGCCTCGCCGGGGGTGAGCCCATAGTGGAAGAACGGGCCGACGGTCTGCGACGGGGAGATGCCGTCCGGCAGCCCTGCCTGCTTCTGGCTTTCAGTGGTCATGCGGCTCTTCCGTGGGGGTCGCCTCGCGGCCGCGAAGCACGATGTCGAACTGATAGCCGAGCGCCCATTCCGGCTTTGTCGTATCGAGGTCGAAGCGGGCGATCAGGCGCTGGCGTGCGGCCTCGTCCGGGATGCCGTTGAAGATCGGGTCGAAGGGGAAGAGCGGGTCGCCGGGGAAATACATCTGGGTGACCAGCCGCGACAGGAACGAGGGGCCGAACACCGAGAAATGGATGTGCGCCGGGCGCCAGGCATTATGGTGGTTGCGCCAGGGGTAGGCGCCGGGCTTCACCGTGGTGAAGGTGTAGCGGCCGTCCTCGCCGGTCACGTAGCGGCCGGCGCCGGTGAAGTTTGGGTCGAGCGGGGCCGGGTGCTGGTCGCGGGTGTGGACATAGCGGCCGGCGGCGTTGGCCTGCCAGAGCTCGACGAGGGCGTTGGGAACCGGGCGGCCGTCCTCGGCCAGCACGCGGCCGGTGACGATGATACGCTCGCCCTGCGGCTCGCCGGCATGCTGGGTGGTGAGGTCGGCATCGCCCGGGCGCACCCGGTCATGGCCATAGACCGGGCCGGTCAGTTCCGACAGCGTGTGCGGCACGATGACCAGCGGCTTGGTGGGCGCGCGCAGCACCGTGCTCGTATAGGCGGGATGCAGGCTTGGCGGATGCGCCTTGGTCGATTCCCGCGGCAGGACCAGTGCCATCGCTTCGTCCCCTATGATCTGTTCTCGTTAGTGCCAGCGATACCGGAAGATCGCCGGCCGGCACATTGACTTAAGTCACCCGCTCGACCGCCAGCGCCACGCCCTGGCCGACGCCGACGCACATGGTGGCGAGACCGTAGCGGCCGCCGGTCTTCTCGAGCTGGTGGACGGCGGTGGCGGCAATGCGCGCGCCCGACATGCCCAAAGGATGGCCGAGCGCGATGGCTCCGCCATTCGGGTTCACGTGGTCGGAATCCTCGGCGATGCCGAGGCCACGCAGCACCGCGATGCCCTGGCTGGCGAAGGCCTCGTTGAGCTCGACCACGTCGAAGGCTGAGATCTTCAGGCCGACGCGCTCCATCAGCTTCTTCACGGCGGGAACCGGGCCGATGCCCATGATGCGCGGCGGAACGCCGGCGGAGGCAAGGCCGAGCACGCGGGCGCGGGGCGTGAGCCCGTATTTCTTCACCGCTTCCGCGGAGGCGATGATCATGGCGCAGGCGCCGTCATTGACGCCCGAGGCATTGCCGGCGGTGACCGTGCCCGGCTGGCGCACGAAGGCCTTCAGCTTGGCGAGGCCCTCGGCGGTCGTCTCGGGACGGGGATGCTCGTCCTTGTCGACGATGATCGGGCCACCCTTGCCGCCGGGGATCTCGACCGGGACGATCTCCTCGGCGAAATAGCCGGAGGCGATCGCCTTGCCCGCCTTCGCTTGAGAGGCCAGCGCGAAGGCGTCCTGCGCCTCGCGGGAGACCTGGAATTCCTCGGCGACGTTCTCGCCGGTCTCGGGCATGGAATCGACGCCGTATTGCTGCTTCATCAGCGGGTTGATGAACCGCCAGCCGATGGTCGTGTCGAAAATATCCGCTGAGCGCCCGAAGGCCTCCGCCGACTTGCCCATGACGAAGGGCGCGCGCGTCATGCTCTCGACACCGCCGGCAATGGCGAGCTCGACCTCGCCGGCCTTCACCGCGCGGGCGGCGGCGCCAACCGCGTCCAGGCCGGAGGCGCAGAGCCGGTTGACGGTCATGGCCGGGATGCTGGCTGGCAGGCCCGCCAGCAACGAAGCCATGCGGGCGACGTTACGATTGTCCTCGCCGGCCTGATTGGCGCAGCCGAACACAATCTCGTCGATGGCGCCGACGATCTGCGGGTGGCGGGCGAGCAGCGCTTTGAGCGGCACGGCGGCGAGATCGTCGGCGCGCACCTTGGCGAGCGCGCCGCCGTAACGGCCGATGGGCGTGCGCACCGCGTCGCAGATGAAGACATCGGCCATGGTGTCGTCTCCTCGGTCAGTCGGTCAGGCCGCGTGGGCCGCCTTGGTGCGCGCATGCAGGTCGCGCAGCACGGTCAGTTCGGTCTCGGTCGGCGCGGGCGTCTCGGCGACGTTCGGCGCGAATTTCACCGGCCAGCCGCAATTGGCCTGGACCTGCTCGCGCGTCACGCCCGGATGGATCGAGGTGACGGTCAGCTCGCTCGTCTCCGCGTCCGGTTCGAAGATGCAGAGGTCGGTCATCAGCTGCGTCGGGCCGCGTGTCTTCACGCCGAGCGCCTCGCGCGAGCCCTTGCCGGTGCCGTGCCCGAGCGAGGTGATGAAGGGCAGCTTCTCCATGAAGGCGCGCTGGCCCATGGCCATGATGATGAAGATCTGGCCGCAGTGGATGGCGATCTCCGGCGCCCCGCCGCCGCCCGGCAGGCGCACCTTCGGCGCGTCATAGGGGCCGACGACGGTGGTGTTGAGATTGGCGAAGCGGTCGATCTGCGCGCCGCCGAGGAAGCCGACCGTGATGCGCCCGCCCTGCAGCCAGTAGCGGAACATCTCAGGGACGGAAACGGTGGTCAGCGCCGTGTCGCAGAGCTCGCCGTCGCCGATCGAGAGCGGCAGGACGGAGGGCCTGGTTGAAAGCGTGCCCGATTCATAGATCAGCGTGATCTTCGGAGAATGGGTCAGGCGGGCGAGGTTGCAGGCGGCCGAGGGCGCGCCGATGCCGACGAAACAGACGTCGTCGTTGGTCAGGAGCCGCGCGGCGGCGATGGTCATGATCTCGGTCGGGGTATAGTCGCTCATGCCTTGTGCCCCCTCACTGAGCTGCGGCTGCGGCCGCGACCGCGAACCGGCGGGCATGGGCCGCGAACGATTCAGGTCCCTTGGTCATGACATTCTCGTCCATCCACTTCAGGAACGTCTCCTTGTCGCGGGCGATCTTGTCCCAGGCGATGTAGAAGGCGTTGTCGCGCTTGTAGTAGCCCTGAGCATAGGACGGATGGGCACCGCCCGGCACCTTCGCAATGGCCCCGACGGTCCAGGACGGCAGGATCACGGCATTGGCGTTGCGCGGCCCGAATTCCTCGACGACCTCCTCGACGGTGACCACCGAGCGCTTGGCGGCCAGAACCGCCTCCTTCTGCACGCCGACAATGCCTTCGAGCATGACGTTACCCTCGCGGTCGGCCTTCAGTGCGTGGATGATCGAGACGTCGGGCCTGACCGCCGGAACGGTCGCCAGCACCTCGCCGGTATAGGGGCAGGTGACCGTGCGGATCTTCGGATTGACCTTCGGCAGGTCGACGCCCTTGTAGCCGCGGAACACGGCGAAGGGCAGGTTGGCAGCACCGGCCTCGAAGGCATTGGCCATGGCGGCGTGGGAATGCTCCTCGATGGCGAGGCGGCCCGCCTCGATCTCCTCGCGCACGCGGTGCAGCGAGCCGACGCCGGGATTGCCGGCCCAGGAGAAGATGAGCTTCTTCACCAGGCCCATGCCGACCAACTGGTCGTAGAGGATGTCCGGCGTCATGCGGATCAGGGTGAGGTCCTTCTTGCCCTGGCGGATGACCTCATGGCCGGCGGCATAGGGAATGAGGTGGGTGAAGCCCTCCATGGCGCAGACATCGCCGTCGCGCACATTGGCGGCGATCGCCTCGCTGAGGGACATGAACTCGGCCATGGCCAACCCTTCCTGCCGTCGCTTTTCCGGCCCGTGTCCTCGCGCCGACGGCGGATCATGTCAAGTGCGATATTCGAGCAAAGGTGCGTTAAACGAACAAGCAAACTGGAATCCTCACGATCTCGGGCGCGTGCCTGCATGGGAGCCGTGCAGCCGGGAATCGCTCAGCCTGCAATCCGCCACGCAGAGCCGGTCCAGAGGTGGTGAATTCGCAGGCCTGATGCTGCTTTAGGCATCTTCCTTCCCTGGAACGTCTCTCATCGGCGCCGCCTGCCTTGTCACATGCCTGCGACATTCCCCGGAAAATTCCCTATGGCACGCGGCTTGCCACGCGCTACCGTGGGACGGTCAGGGGCACGCGGCTTGTCGGTCGCTTCGCCTCGGCCGGTCCGACCAGAGCAAGCGCGAACGCGTCCGGGGCTGGACCGAGTTCCAGGGGAGCAGAGAACAATGGACCGCAGAACCTTCATCAAGACCGGTGCTGGCGTGGGCCTGGTCGCGGCCTCGAGCGGCCTTGCCGCTCCCGCCATCGGCCAGGGCGCCGCCGCCAAGACGCTGCGCTTCGTGCCGCAGGCGAACCTCGCCAATTTCGATCCCATCTGGGGCACGCAATATGTCGTCCGCAACGCCGCGGCCCTCGTCTGGGATACTCTCTACGGGGTCAACGACAAGCTCGAGCCGCAGCGCCAGATGGCGGAATCGGAGCAGGTCTCGTCCGACGGCCTCACCTGGACCTTCAAGCTCCGGCCCGGCCTGAAATTCCACGACGGCACGCCGGTCCTTGCCAAGGATTGCGTCGCCAGCCTCATCCGCTGGTCGTTCCGCGACCCGATGGGCCTGATGATCAAGGCGATCCAGGAGGAGATCGTCGCGGTCGACGACACCACCTTCCGCTGGCGGCTGAAGAAGCCCTATCCGAAGATGCTGCTGGCGCTCGGCAAGAACAACTCGCCCTGCTCGTTCATCATGCCGGAGCGCCTCGCCAGGACCGATCCGTTCCAGCAGATCACCGAATATGTTGGCTCAGGCCCGATGAAGTTCGTGCGCGGCGACTGGGTCCCCGGCGCCAGGGCGGTCTTCGAAAAATTCGCCGACTACGTGCCGCGCTCGGAGCCGGCCAACTGGCTCGCCGGCGGCAAGCGCATGCTGGTCGACCGCATCGAATGGGTCATCATGCCCGACCCGGCGACCGCCTCTGCCGCGCTGCAGAACGGCGAGGTCGACTGGTGGGAGAACCCGATCGCCGACCTCGTGCCGGTGCTCCGCCGCAACCGCAACATCCGCGTCGATATCGGCGATCCGCTCGGCAATATCGGCGCCTTCCGCCTCAACCACCTGCATCCGCCCTTCAACGACGTGCGCGCCCGCCGTGCCATCCTGATGGCGCTCGACCAGGAGGAGTTCATGCGCGCCATCGTCGGCTCCGACGATGCGCTTTGGAAGCCGCTGCCGGGCTACTTCACCCCTGGCACGCCCCTCTATACCGAAGAGGGCGGCGAGATCCTGAAGGGTCCGCGCAACATCGAGGGCGCCAAGCGGCTGCTCGCCGAGAGCGGCTACAAGGGCGAGCCGGTGACCATGGTGGTGGCGCAGGACCAGCCGGTCACCAAGGCGCAGGGCGACGTTGCCAACGAGCTCCTCAAGCGGATCGGCATGAACGTCGACTTCGTCGCCACCGACTGGGGCACGACGGGCCAGCGCCGCGCGCTCAAGACACCGCCGGCGCAGGGCGGCTGGAACATCTTCTTCTCCTGGCATGCGGGCGCCGATTGCACCAATCCGGCCGGCTACACCGCGATCCGCGCCAATGGCGACGGCGCCTGGTTCGGCTGGCCGAACATTCCGGCGGTCGAGCAGCAGGTGACCAACTGGTTCGAGGCCAAGAACCTCGACGAGGAGAAGACCGCCATCCGCGCGCTCAACAAGGCCGCGCTCGACAACGTGGTGTTCGTGCCGCCCGGCTTCTTCCTGACCTACACCGCCTGGCGCAGTAACGTCACCGGCATCACCAAGGGGCCGCTGCCGTTCTTCTGGAACGTCGCCAAGGCCTGATCGCTCATCGGATGCGGCGGCGGGCCTGGCGCCCGTCGCCGCGCCGCATTTCAAAGAAACAGTTTCGATGCTCGTCTATGTCGTCCGGCGCGTGCTCGCCACCATCCCTGTCATGGCGGTGGTGGCGCTGTTCGTCTTCTCGCTTCTCTACATCGCACCCGGCGATCCGGCGGCGGTGATCGCCGGCGACCAGGCGACGCCGGAGGATGTCGAGAAGATCCGCAAGAGCCTCGGCCTCGACCGGCCCTTCCTCATCCGCTTCACCGAATGGGTGTGGCAGATCGCCCGCTTCGATCTCGGCAACTCCATCTTCACCGGGCTGCCGGTGACCCAGCTTATCGCCCAGCGCATAGAGCCGACCCTGTCGCTGATGATCGTGACGCTGATCCTCGCCATTTCCGTCGCCGTGCCGATGGGCGTGCTGGCAGCCTGGAAGGCGGGCACCTGGGTCGATCGCCTGATCATGGCCTTCGCCGTCTTCGGCTTCTCGGTGCCGGTCTTCGTGGTCGGCTACCTGCTCGCCTATGTCTTCGCGCTGGAGCTCGACTGGCTGCCCGTCCAGGGCTACACGCCGATCGCGCGCGGGATCTGGCCCTGGCTGGAGAACCTGATCCTGCCGGCCATCGCGCTCGGCTGCGTCTATGTCGCGCTGATCGCGCGCATCACCCGCGCCACCATGCTGGAAGTGCTCCAGCAGGATTACATCCGGACCGCCAGGGCCAAGGGCGTCGGCCAAGGCGGAATCCTGTTCCTGCACGCGCTGAAGAACGCCGCGGTGCCGATCGTCACCGTCATCGGCATCGGCGTCGCGCTGCTCATCGGCGGCGCCGTCGTCACCGAGAGCGTCTTCGCGATCCCGGGCCTCGGACGGCTGACGGTCGACGCCATTCTGCGGCGCGACTATCCGGTGATCCAGGGCCTCGTTCTGCTGTTCTCCTTCGTCTACGTGCTGGTCAACCTCGCGGTCGACCTCGTCTACACCCTCGTCGATCCGAGGATCCGCTATTGAACGCGCATTCGCCCCCGATCCCCGGCCCGCACATTCCCGAAGGCACGGCGGTCGCCCCGCCGCTCCCGGACGTGCTGCCCGAGGTCACGCCGCGCCGCGGCTTCATCGGCTTCCTGCGCCGCTATCCGACGATCGCCATCGGCAGCGGGCTGCTGCTGACCATGATCTTCGTCGCGATCTTTGCGCCCTTCCTCGGCACGGCTGATCCGACTTCCATCTCGACGCGGATGCGCACGCGCGAGCCTTCGGCGCAGTTCTGGTTCGGCACCGACATGCTCGGCCGCGACATCTATTCGCGCGTGCTTTACGGCGCGCGGGTCTCGCTGACGGTCGGTTTCTCGGTGGCGATCCTCGCCTCGACCTGCGGCCTGCTGATCGGCCTGATCTCGGGCTTCATCAGGGCGGCGGACACCATCATCATGCGGGTGATGGACGGCATCATGTCGATCCCCTCCATCCTGCTGGCGGTGGCGCTGATGGCGCTGACCCGCGGTTCGGTCGGCAACGTCATCATCGCCATCACCATCGCCGAGATCCCGCGCGTGTCGCGCCTCGTGCGCGGCGTCGTCCTGTCGCTGCGCGAGCAGCCCTATGTGGACGCGGCGGTCGCGGCCGGCACGCGCACGCCGAAGATCATCTGGAAGCACATCCTGCCGAACACGCTGGCGCCGCTGATCGTGCAGGCGACCTATATCTGCGCCTCGGCCATGATCACCGAGGCGATCCTGTCCTTCATCGGCGCCGGCACCCCGCCAATCACGCCGTCCTGGGGCAATATCATGGCCGAGGGTCGGGCGCTCTGGCAGGTGAAGTTCTACATCGTACTGTTCCCGGCCGTGTTCCTGTCGCTCACCGTGCTGTCGGTGAACCTGCTCGGCGACGGCCTGCGCGACGCGCTCGACCCCCGCATGGCCAAGGAGGTCTGAGCCGATGGCCGAGAATCTGCTCGAGGTCGAGAACCTCCAGACCCACTTCCGCACGCCCGATGGCATCAACCGGGCGGTTGACGGCGTCTCCTTCCACGTCGAGGCCGGCGAGACGCTCGCCGTCGTCGGCGAATCCGGCTGCGGCAAGTCGGTCACCGCCATGTCGCTGCTGCGGCTCATCCCCGAGCCGCCGGGCAAGATCGCTGGTTCCGTGCGCTTTCAGGGCAAGGAGTTGCTGACGCTGTCGGAAAGGGAGATGCGCGCCATCCGCGGCAACGACATATCGATGATCTTCCAGGAGCCGATGACGTCACTCAATCCGGTGCTGACCGTTGGCCGCCAGATCGGCGAGACGCTGCGCCTGCACCAGGGCCTCGACAAGGCCGCCGCCGATGAGCGGGCCGTGGAGATGCTGACCCTCGTCGGCATCCCCGAACCGGCTCGCCGGGTGAAGGAATATCCGCACCAGTTGTCGGGCGGCATGCGCCAGCGCGTGATGATCGCCATCGCGCTGGCCTGCAATCCCAAGCTCCTCATCGCCGATGAGCCGACCACCGCGCTCGACGTGACCATCCAGGCGCAGATCCTCGACCTGATGCGCGACCTGAAGAGCCGGGTCGGCGCGGCCATCGTGCTGATCACCCACGATCTCGGCGTGGTAGCCGAGGTCGCCGAGCGCGTCATGGTCATGTATGCCGGCCGCAAGGTGGAGGAGGCGCGCGTCACTGATCTGTTCCGCTCGCCGCGCCATCCCTACACGCAGGGCCTGCTCGGCGCCGTGCCGAAGCTCGGCTCCTCGCTCGACGGCACCACCACCCGCCTTGCCGAAATTCCCGGCCTCGTTCCCAGCCTCAAGGGCCGCATCCAGGGCTGCGTCTTCGCCAGCCGCTGCCCCAAGACCACCGATCTCTGCCGCGCCGTCGCGCCCGGGCTCGAGGCCAAGGCCCCAGGTCATATCGCCGCCTGTCACTATGCCGCCAAGGACGCGGTCGCCGCATGAGCCAGCCAGTTCAGTCTTCCGCCCCGCGAGCCAGGGCGCTTCTGGAGGTCAACGACCTCAAGAAGCACTTCCCCATCACCGGCGGCCTGCTCGGCGGGGTGGTCGGCCAGGTCTATGCCGTCGACGGCATCTCCTTCTCGATCATGAAAGGCGAGACGCTGTCGCTGGTCGGCGAGTCCGGCTGCGGCAAGTCGACCGTTGGCAAGGCGATCCTCCGGCTGTTTCCGATCACCTCCGGGCAGGTCGTGCTCGACGGCCAGCGGATCGACGACCTGTCGGCGTCCCGGCTGCGCCCGCTCCGACGGCGCATGCAGGTGGTGTTCCAGGACCCGTTCTCCTCGCTCAACCCGCGCATGCGGGTGCGCGATATCCTGGCCGAGCCGATCATCAATTTCGGCCTGGCGAAGACCAATGCCGAGATTGACGAGCGCCTTGCCCTGCTGATGGACAAGGTGCGCCTGCCGCGCGACGCGGTGAAGCGCTGGCCGCACGAGTTCTCCGGCGGGCAGCGCCAGCGCATCGGCATCGCGCGCGCGCTCGCGGCGGAACCCGACCTGATCATCTGCGACGAGGCGGTCTCCGCACTCGACGTCTCGGTCAAGGCGCAGATCGTCAACCTGCTGCAGGACCTGCAGAACGAACTTGGCCTCGCGCTCCTGTTCATCAGCCACGACCTGGCCATCGTCGAGCACATGACCCACCGCGTCGCGGTCATGTATCTCGGCAAGATCGTCGAGGTCGCGCCGCGCCGGGAGATCTTCGCGACGCCGAAGCACCCCTATACCCAGGCCTTGCTGTCGGCTGTGCCGGTGCCCGATCCGGGTGCTGCCCGCGACCGCATCATCCTCAAGGGCGACGTGCCGAGCCCGATCCGGCCGCCGTCGGGTTGCCGCTTTCACACCCGCTGCCCCTATGCCTTCGACCGTTGCCGCACCGAGGAACCACAGCTCAAACCGACCGCCGAGGGCCATTTCGCCGCCTGCCACCTGCATGACGAGGCGCCGGCCAAGCAGCCGGCAGTCGCCGCCTGACGTGATCCGGGTGGCCGCGACACGAGCGCGCGGCCGGCTGGCGGTCTGAAAAAAATGCCTTATTTGTGCGATCGACTGCGGTTACACTGTGCTCCCGTTCGCGGATTCTCGCGTGGGCCGAGCCTCCGCTCCCGAAAGACGGCCACCATGAACAACGCATTCGACATCTACACGATCATTTTCCTCGCCCTCGCGGTGTTCATCTTCTTCCGCCTGCGCAGCGTGCTGGGAACGAAGACGGGCTCCGAGCGCGATCCGTTCCGCCCGCGTGACAACAATCGCGACATGGGTCCCGGCGCCCAGCCCCCGGGTACGCCCGCTGGCGAGGTCATCCCCATGCCGGCGCGCAACGGCGCTGCCCCCGTGCCCTTCCCCCCTGTCGATCCCGCCCAGCCGCGCTGGGGCGATGCGGTGCCGCCGGGCTCGGCCCTTGCGCGCGGCTATGACGCCATCGCCTCGCGCGATCCGTCCTTCGAGCCGGTAGGCTTTGTCGGCGGCGCCAAGGCGGCCTACGAGATGATCGTGCTCGCTTTCGCCTCCGGCGACCGCAAGACCCTGCGCGACCTGCTCGCCAAGGACGTGTTCGACGGCTTCGAGGCGGCGATCCGCGACCGCGAGAGCCGCGGGGAGACCGTCGAGACGCGCTTCGTCGGGATTGAGAAGGCCGAGATCACCGATGCGCAGCTGCGCGGCGACCAGGCGCAGGTGACGCTGAAATTCGTCTCCCAGCTCGTCACCGCCACGAAGGATCGCGCTGGCGCCGTCGTCGACGGCTCGCCCGACCGGGTGACCGATGTGACCGATGTCTGGACCTTCGCCCGCAACGTCACCGATCGCGACCCGAACTGGCGCCTGATCGCCACCGAAGCCGGCAGCTGACCTCAAGCGACGGCGCGCGCCCATGCCCGGCCGCAGGACCAGCGCCGCCAGCGTCGCGGTCCTCGCCGTGGCGATGGCGGTCTTCGGAGCCGCGCGACCGGTACTTGCCGGGTCGAACGACCTCCTGATCCTGCTGCGGCCGGCGCCGGTCGCCATCGGGGAGCCGAATCCGGCTGCAGGCACGCCTCAACCTCCTGCCTCGCCCGAAGCGCCACCGGCACCAGAGGCGGCCGAGGTTCCGGCTGACTCCGCCACGCCCGGCCAGCAGGCTGCCCTGCCGCCCTCCGACACGCCTGCACCAGCCGATCCGGTCCCCGCGCCGCCCGCCGCCGAGACGCCTGCCGTGCCGACCGACATCGAGGTTCACCCCTCCGGCTTCCCCTTCGTCTATCCGGAGACCTGGAGCGAAGCGGTGCCCTTCGCGGCCTTGCCCGGCTGGGTGGAGGACCGGCAGGACCTAGCCTTCCGGACCTTCCTGATCTCCTGCCGGCAGGTGCTGGCGGCGCGCAACCCGCCGCGCTCGGCACCGGCGGTCTGGCGGGCTGTGCGGACCATCTGCCCGAGGGCGCAGGCCCTGCCCCAGCCCGTCGGACTGGAGGCCGCCCGCGCCTTCTTCGAGACCGAGTTCCGGCCCGTCCGCATCGCGAAGTTCGGCGAGCGCATGGAGGCCGAGGGCTTCCTGACCGGCTACTACGAGCCTGAGGTCTTCGCCTCGCGCGAGCGGACGGACCAGTTTACCGCCCCCTTCATGCTGCGACCGGACGATCTCACCTCCGCCCGTGGCCGCACCGCTGGCTTCGATGCACGGTCCGGCGCCGGCCGCTGGGTAGCGGGCCGCTTCCTGCCCTATTTCGACCGCGGCGAGATCGAACAGGGCGCGCTCGACGGGCGCGGCCTCGAGATCGCCTGGGCGCGCGACCCTGTGGATGTCATGTTCACCCAGATCCAGGGCTCGGCGCGGCTGCGCTTCGCCGATGGCTCGACGTTGCGCATCGGCTATGCCGCCCATAACGGCCATCGCTACGTGCCGGTCGGCCGGGTCATGATCGAGCGCGGCATCGCCACGCGCGCCGAGATGTCCATGGATTACATCCGCTCGTGGATGGCGCAGAACCCGGAGGCCGCGCGCGACGTGCGCTGGCAGAACCGCTCCTATGTCTTCTTCCGCGTGAAGACCGAGCTTTCGGCCGAGGACGGGCCGATCGGCGCGCAGGGCGTGCCGGTCTCCGACTGGCGCTCCATCGCGGTCGACCGCAACGTCCACGCCTATGGCACGCCGGTCTTCATCGACGCCTACCTGCCGACCGGGCATACGGAGACCGGCGAGCCGTTCCGCCGGCTGATGGTGATGCAGGACACCGGCTCGGCCATTGTCGGGCCGGCACGCGGCGACCTCTATATCGGCACGGGCTTCGAGGCGGGCTCGATCGCCGGCCGCATCCGCCATGCCGGCCACTGGTTCGTGCTGCTGCCGCGGGCCATTTCCCCGGAGGCAGCCGAGGTGCCGGTGCCCGAGCCGCGCCCCCGCCGATGAGCCGCCGCCCCAAGGGCCTTTCGGCCGAGGACCGCAAACTCTGGACCCATGTGGCGCGCAGCGTGAAGCCGCTCGATCCCGCCCGCATGCCACCGTCGGAGGAGGTCGACCCACCCCCGCCGGAGCCCGAGCCTGCCCTGCGGGCGAAGAAGGCCGCGGCGGCAAGACCCGTAGTGGCCGCGCCGCCGCCCGGCCCGCCGCCGCTCGCCACGCTGGAAAAGGGGCTGAAGCGCAAGCTCTCCCGCGGTGCTGTCGAGGTCGATGCGAAGATCGACCTGCACGGGCTGACCCAGGAGGCGGCGCACCGGCGGCTGAACGCCTTCCTGCGCCGCGCCCAGGCGAACGGTTTCCGTGTCGTCGTGGTGATCACCGGCAAGGGCGCGCCCAAGCGGCTGCGCGGTCTCGACGACGACCCATACCGGCCCGACGCCTATGCCGAGCGCGGCGTGCTGCGCCGGGTGGTGCCGGAATGGCTGGCCCTGCCCGACATGCGCGCGCTGGTGATCGGCTTCGAGGAGGCGGCCCTTGCCCATGGCGGCGCCGGCGCCCTCTACGTGCGCATCCGCCGGCCCTGACACGGAATTCAGCTCTTGCGGCCTGATTTGCCGCATGTCTCGACACGAACCGGTATCCACTGTGCGCGAAAAGGCGCCAGCGCGCGGTTTCGGCGCAGCTGTGGCCTTGGCGCTCTTGACCGGCGGCGCGCCCGCGTGGATCGTCGCGCAAACTCATCCGGAGCCTTGAGCCCATGCGGATTCGTGCCCTCGTCGCCGGCCTGTTCGGCCTTGCCCTGATCGCCACCGATGCCTCCGCCCAGCCGGTCCATTACGGCGATGGCGGGCCGCGCGGCCTCAACGGCTCGACCTACACGACCGGCCGCGTCCCGGGCGGCGACTATCCCGGCGAGCGCTGGGACCAGGTCCGCCGCCGCGGCCCGGGCGGCGCCCTGGTGTTCCGCGACCCGCGCTTCCAGAACCGGCTGCTGCCCTGCGACGATTCCATCGCGCTGGAGCGCATCCGCGAGACCTTCGCCGAGAAGGAGGAGCGGTTCTGGAACTCCCCGCTGACCATTGCCGGCTTCGACCGCGTGCGGGTGGTGTCCACCAATCCCTGGGGCCAGAACAACATTCCGCGCCGCTACTGCACCGGGCGGGCGCTGCTCTCCGACGGGCGCGTGCGCCCGGTCAGCTTCGCCATCCTGGAGGACCAGGGCATCATCGGCTCCACCTGGGGCGTCGAGTGGTGCGTGCATGGCCTCGATCGCGGCCGCAGCTTCGATCCGGCCTGCCGGATGGCGCGCCCCTGACGCCGGCGCGGATCGCGCATCCGGATTCATACGTTCTATCTTTGTTCTCATGCCGTCGATAGGTTCACCGGCACGTTCGTGGAGGTGGCGATGACCATCGGTGTGGGGACATATCTGCGGTCGCTGGTGGCCGCATTCGGGTTTCTGGTGCTGGCCGGGCAGGGCCCGGCGCTGGCGCAGGCGCGCCATGGCTCGCCGCCCGGCGAGTTCGATTTCTACGTGCTGGCGCTGTCCTGGTCGCCCTCCTTCTGCGAGGCGACGGGCGAACGCACGTCGCGCTCGATGCAATGTTCGGGCGACCGGCCCTATCACTTCGTGGTCCACGGCCTCTGGCCGCAATTCGCGCGCGGCTTCCCCGAATATTGCCAGGTGCCGGCGCCGGAACTCGAGCGGCGTACTGTCAACGCCATGCTCGACATCATGCCGGCGCCCGGCCTGATCCGCCATCAATGGGCCAAGCACGGCACCTGTTCGGGCACCGGCTCGCCGTCGTCCTATTTCGAGCGGGTCCGGCAGGCGCGCGCCAAGGTGCGCATCCCCGCCGAATTCGAGAATGTCACGGACTACCGCACCGTCTCGCCCGACGAGGTCGAGGAGGCCTTCGTGCGCGCCAATCCCGGTCTCACCCGCGAGATGATCGCCGTGCAATGCGACGACCGGCGGCTGCGCGAGGTGCGGGTCTGCATCGGCCGCGACATGAACTTCACGGCCTGCCAGGAGATCGACCGGCGCGCCTGCCGGCGGGACCGTCTGGTCATGCCGCCGGTGCGCGGCGGGCGTTCGTGAACGGCAACCGCCGTCTTTCAGGACGTTACGGAACGGCTTCTTAGGAGTTCGGCGGTAGCATCGCCTGACCCTTACGAGGAGCCTTTGCGGCCCGCCATGAGCTTCCTGATCGCCCGTGTGCGCATGGCGCTGCCAGCCTGGGCGCTGGCCTACGCGGCTCTCTGGACGGTCGCCATCGCGGCCCTGCATCTCGAGGCGCCGCTCCAGGCACTGGCCGGCTGCACCACCGACGCCGAAGCGCCGCTGCCGCTCTGGTCCTGCGGCGAGGGGCTCGCCTCGACGCTTGCCGGCGCCATGGTCAATTCCGCGCTGCTGACGGTTGTCTGGGCCCCCGCGCTGGTCGCTGCCGCCTTCGTGCGTCCCGACGCCATCCCGCTCGCGGCAGTCGCGTTCGGCAGCCATCTCGTCGGCCTCGCCTCGGTCATGGCCATGGTCGTGCGCGGCATGCGCCTTGTCGTCCGCCGCTCCGCCATCGGCTGAAGCGACTCTCAAGGTCTTCCCCTCAAGGTCTTCCCAAATTCTGATCGGCCTCCGGCCGCGTCTCGTCTGCGCGCCGCACGTCCTGCCATGTGGCACAGGCTCCCTGCGGGCCCGCCGTTAACGGTTGGATCGATCCGGGAACGAACCATGGCCGAATCGCTGATCGCCCGGTGTTCCCGCTATGGCCGCCAGCCGCGCGTGCGATCGCTGGCGATGCGCCCGTCCACGATCAGCGCCCAAACGGCCGCTCCCGCGCCCGCGCCGTCAACCTTCCGTCCCGATCCGGCACGAATCGCGCGAGCGCCTAGGGAAGTGCCTTCAAATAGCGCACCGGCCGCCCGGCCATCAGCGCCTGCGCGGCGTGCAGGATGGCGTTGGTGTCGATGCCGTGATGCCGGTAGAGGTCATCGACCGTGCCGGTCTGGCCGAAATGCTCGACGCCGAGCGCCTTGACCCGGTGGCCCTCGACCGCGCCGAGCCAGGCCAGCGTCGCCGGATGTCCATCGATCACGGTGACGATGCCGCAGTCGCGCGACAGGGGTTCCAGCAGGCGCTCGACATGGCACGTGGCGCCATGGTTACCGCGCTGGCGTGCCCGTTCGGCTGCCGTCCAGCCGGCGTTGAGGCGGTCCGCCGAGGTCACCGCGAGCACGCCGATGTCGCGATGGGTCTCGGCAAGCAGCCCCGCGGCGGCGATCGCCTCCGGCGCCACCGCGCCCATATAGGCGATGACGACCTGGGCGTTCGGACCCGGCCGACGCATCCAGTAGCCGCCGTTGATGACGGCGTCGGAGAGCTCCGGCACCATCGCCCGCTGCGGCTGGTCGATGGTGCGGGTGGACAGGCGCAGATAGACCGAGCCGCCGGTCTCGTCGCGCAGCCAGGTGTGCTCGTCGGGGTCACCCTCGCCGTCGCGCTGCATGTAGTCGAAGCCGAAGCGCATGATCGTCGCGGTCTCGTCGACGAAGGCCGGCTCGAAGGCGGCCAGCCCATCCTGCGCCATGCCGATCAGCGGCGTGGCGATCGACTGGTGCGCGCCGCCCTCGGGCGCCAGCGTCACGCCGGCGGGCGTCGCCACCAGCATGAACCGGGCGTCCTGGTAGCAGGCATAGTTGAGCGCATCGAGGCCGCGCTGGATGAACGGGTCGTAGAGCGTGCCGACCGGCAGCAGTCTTTCGCCGTGAATGGAATGGGTCAGCCCCAGCGCCGACAGCAGGATGAACAGGTTCATCTCGGCGATGCCGAGCTCGATATGCTGGCCCTCCGGCGAAAACTCCCAGGTGAAGGTCGAAGGGATCCGCTCCTGCTTGAACGTGTCGGCCAGCGACTGGCGCGCGAACAGCCCGCGGCGGTTGACGAAGGCGCCGAGATTGGTCGAGACAGTGACGTCAGGCGAGGTGGTCACGATCCGGTCGGCGAAGGGCTCCTTCGCCCGCGCGATCTCGTTGAGGATCAGGCCGAAGCCCTGCTGCGTCGACATGGCGGCCTGGGCCGGGAAGGCGAGCGTCGCGGGGATCGGCAGTTTGGCGGCAGTGAAGCGCCGCCGGCCCTTCGCATTAAACGGCACCTGCTTCAGGAAGGCCTCGATCTCGGCATAGGCCGGCTTCAGGCCCTCGAACCGGTCCCATTCATGGCCGGGGCGTACGCCCATGGTGGCACGCCAGGTTTCCATCTGCGTCGGCGTCATCAGGCCGGCATGGTTGTCCTTGTGGCCCTGGAACGGCAGGCCGTGCCCCTTGATCGTATAGGCGATGAAGCAGACGGGCCGGTCATGGTCCACCGCCTCGAAGGCCTCCACGAGCGAGGGCAGGTCGTGGCCGGCGAGATTGGTCATCAGCTCGGCGAGTTCCGCGTCCGTGCGCCGGTCGAGCAGCTTCGAGACCTTCCCCTGGTCGCCGATGTCGTCGTTCAGTCGCTTCCGCCAGGCCGCCCCGCCCTGATAGCAGAGCGCGGAATAGAGCTGGTTCGGGCAGGTGTCGATCCACTGGCGCAGGGCCTCGCCGCCGGGTTCGCCGAAGGCGGCCTCCAGCAGCGTGCCGTATTTCAGGATCACCACGTCCCAGCCGAAATTGCGGAACATGGCCTCGAAGCGCTCCCACAGGCCCTCGCGGACCACGGCGTCGAGGCTCTGGCGGTTGTAGTCGACCACCCACCATGTGTTGCGGAGGCCGTGCTTCCAGCCCTCGATCAGCGCCTCGTAGATATTGCCCTCGTCCATCTCGGCATCGCCGATCAGCGCGACCATGCGGCCCTCGGGTCGCTCGGTGCCCCAACCATGGGCGCGCACATAGTCCTGCGCCAACGAGGAGAACAGCGTCTGCGCGACGCCGAGGCCGACCGAACCGGTGGAGAAGTCGACATCGTCCACGTCCTTGGTGCGCGAGGGATAGCTTTGCGCGCCCTTGAAGCCGCGGAAGGTCTCCAGCTTGTCGCGGGTCTGGTGTCCGAGCAGATACTGGATCGCGTGGAAGTTCGGGCTCGCATGCGGCTTCACCGCCACCCGGTCCTCCGGCCGCAGCACCGCGAAATAGAGCGCCGTCATGATGGTGGCGAGCGAGGCGGAGGAGGCCTGGTGGCCACCAACCTTCAGCCCGTCGCGGCTGTCGCGCAGGTGATTGGCGTTGTGGATCGTCCAGGAGGCGAGCCAGAGCACCTTGCGCTCAAGGGCGGCGAGCATGGCGAGGCGGTCTGTCATCAGAATTCCGTGCGGCCGGTGGGTCAGGGGATGGCATCATGCCAGAGCTGCAAAGCCAAGGCTTGCCAATCCTCGCGCTCCCGACTGGCGATATTGGCAGAGACATGCAGAATGTTGCGCAGCAATTGGCAGAAAGCACCAATCCATGCGTCTCGACGCCATCGATCGCCGCATCCTCACCGAGCTCCAGCGCGACGGCCGGATGACCAACCAGGCGCTGGCCGAGCGGGTCGGCCTGTCGCCGACGCCGTGCCTCAGGCGTGTGCGCATGCTGGAGGAGGCTGGCGTCATCGGCTCCTATGTTGCCGTGGTCGACCAGAAGGCGGTGGACCTGCCGGTCAGCGTCTTCATCTCGATCAAGCTGGAGCGCCAGCGCGAGGAGGATCTGGACCGTTTCGCGGCCGCCGTCGCGCGCTGGCCGGAGGTGATGGAGTGCTACCTGATGACCGGGCAGCGCGACTATCTCCTGCGCGTGGTCTGCGCCGACCTGCCGGCCTACGAGCGGTTCCTGAAGCAGACGCTCACCAAGCACGACGGCCTTGCCTCCATCGAATCGAGTTTCGCGCTGACGCAGGTGAAGCACACCAACGTGCTGCCCATCGGTTGACGCCGCCGTGAACGCGGGAGGGGCGGCAGCAGCTTGGCCGCAGACCGCCGATGACCTAGCCTGACGCCGACCCAGGGCCTTCGGGCGATCAACGAGGACCGCCGCCATGCCGAGATTGTCCCGCCGCTCCGTGCTGACGATCGCCGCCGCAGGCGCCGGAGCGGGGCTCCTTGCGCCGCGCGCCTTCGGGCAGGGCGAGACCGAGTCGCACGGCATGTCGTCCTTCGGCGACCTGAAATATCCCGCCGGCTTCCGCCATTTCGACTATGTGAACCCGAACGCGCCGAAGGGCGGGACCTTCGTCCACACGGCGTCGAGCTGGGCCTATAACCAGAACCCGACCACCTTCAACACAATGAACACGCTGGTGTTGCGCGGTGACGCGCCGCCCGCGCTCGACGGCATCTTCGCGCGCCTGATGGTGGGTGCCGGCGACGAGCCCGACAGCCTATACGGCCTGGTCGCGGAGAAGGTGCGGATATCAGCGGACGGCCTTCTCTACCGCTTCACGCTGCGTGACGCTGCCGCCTTCCACGATGGTACCAAGATCGCCGCCGACGATGTCGCCTGGTCGGTGATGACTCTGAAGGAGAAGGGGCACCCACTGATCCGCGTCGTCCTGCGCGACGTCGCCGGCGCGGAGGCCGAGGATGCCAGAACGGTCGCCATCCGCTTCGCGCCGGGGCGCTCCCGCTCGCTGCCGTTGACCGCTGCCAGCCTGCCGATCCTGTCGAAGGCTTGGTATGCCGGCCGCGATTTCGAAGCCTCCACCATGGACGTTCCGCTGGGTTCCGCCGCCTACAAGGTCGGCCGCTTCGAGGCCGGGCGCTTCATCGAATACGAGCGTGTCCGGGACTGGTGGGGAGCGGGCCTGCCTGTATCGGTGGGGCAGGACAATTTCGATGTCGTGCGGCTGGAATTCTTCCGCGATCGCGACGTCGCCTTCGAGGGTTTCAAGAGCCGCACATACGCCTTCCGCGAGGAATTCACCTCCCGCACCTGGGCGACGCAGTACGATTTTCCTGCCGCCAAGGACGGCCGCGTCGTGCGCCGCGAGGTCCAGGACGAAACGCCGTCCGGCGCGCAGGGCTGGTTCATCAACACCCGCCGCGAGAAGTTCGCGCATCCGAGGTTGCGCGAGGCGATCGGCCTCGCCTTTGACTTCGAATGGACCAACAAGAACGTCATGTTCGACAGCTACCGACGCACCCATTCCTTCTTCCAGAACTCGCCGATGATGGCGACCGGCAAAGCGGCAGGGGACGAACTGGCGCTGCTTGAGGCGTTCCGTGGCAAGGTACCCGACGAGGTCTTCGGCGAGCCTTACGTGCCGCCGGTCTCCAACGCCTCCGGCCAGGATCGCAACCTGCTGCGGCAGGCGACGACGCTGCTGCGCGAGGCCGGCTTCGTGCTGCGCGACAACAAACTGTTCGACCCGGCCGGCCGGGCGATGACGGTGGAATTTCTCGACTATGACAGTTCGCTGGAGCGGCACACCCAGCCCTTCGTCGCAAACCTGCGCCGGTTCGGCATCGAGGCGGCCATCCGGCGCGTGGATTCGGCACAGTATCAGTCGCGGCTCAAGGATTACGACTTTGATCTGACGATCCGGCGCTATTCGCTGTCGATGACGCCGGGTGAGAGCATGCGCACCTTCTTCGGTTCGGCGAGCGGCAAGCAGCCCGGCTCGCAGAACCTTGCCGGCATTGCCGATCCCGTGGTCGACGCGCTGGTCGACAAGGCGCTCGCCGCGAACACGCGGGCCGAGCTCGTCACCACCTGCCGCGCCCTCGACCGCGTGCTGCGTGCCGGCCGCTACTGGGTGCCCAACTGGTACAAGGCGAGCCACTGGCTGGCCTACTGGGACCAGTTCGGTTTCCCGGAGACCAAGCCGAAATATGCGCGTGGGGTGCCCTCGACCTGGTGGTTCGATCCGGCGAAGGCGGCGCGCATCGAGCGGACGTGAGACGTCTCACAGCCCCATCTGGCGGCTGGCGAGGTCCTTCATGATCTCCTCGGTGCCGCCGCCGATGGCATTGACCTTCACCTCGCGGTAGATCCGCTCCACCTTGGCGCCGCGCATGAAGCCGGCGCCACCGAAGATCTGCACCGCCTCCGAGGCGCAGAAGGCCATGGTCTGCGTCGCCTGGTTCTTCAGCATGCAGATCTCGGCGACCGGATTCTCGCCCTGCTCCAGCCGCCAGGTCAGCATTTCCAGCCAGGCCTGCCCGACCGCCACCTTCTGCGCCATGTCGACCAGCTTGTGGCGGATCACCTGGTGCTGGGTCAGCTTCTTGCCGAAGGTGACGCGCTCCTTTGCATAGGCCGTGGCTTCGTCGAGGCAGACTTGGCTGGCGGCGATGCAGCCGGCCGCCATGGTCAGGCGCTCGTGGTTGAAGTTGCGCATGATGATCTTGAAGCCCTGCCCCTCCGCGCCGATGAGGTTGCCGACGGGCACGCGGACATTGTCGAAATGCAGAGTCGCGGTGTCGGAGGCCCACCAGCCCATCTTCTTCAAGGGCGTGCGCGTGAAGCCCTCGCGTTCCCGCTCGATGACCAGAAGGCTGACCCCGCCGGCTCCTTCGCTGCCGATGCCTTCGCCGCCGGTGCGCACGGCGACGGTGTAGTAGTCGGCGCGCATACCGGAGGTGATGAAGGTCTTCTCGCCGTTGACGACGTAGTGGTCGCCATCGCGGCGCGCGGTGGTGCGGAGGTTCGCGACATCCGAGCCGCCGCCCGGCTCGGTGATGGCGAGGGCGGAAATCTTCTCGCCGGCGAAGATGCCCGGCAGTACGCGCGCCTTAAGCGCGTCGGAGCCGGCATTGGCAATCGGCGGCGTGCCGATGGCGTGGCTCATCAGGCTGGCGCTGATGCCGCCGGCGCCGGGCCGCGCCAGTTCCTGCGTGGCGATGATCCACATGAAGCGGTCGGCGGCGAAGCCGCCATATTCCTCCGGGAAGCCGAGGCCGATCAGGCCGATGGCGGCGGCCTTGGCGTAGAGCTCGCGCGGGAATTCCTCGGCCTCGTCCCACTGGTGGGCGAAGGGTTCGATCTCGCGGGCGACGAAGCGCCGGACCTGATCGCGGAAGGCCTCGTGATCGGCGGTGTAGAAGGGGTGCGTCACGCGGGGCGCTCCTCGCGGCCATGCTGCGGAAATTGCTGCGCTCGTGCCGCGCACAAAAGAAGACGCCGCCGGACCTGCCGGCGGCGCCCTCATGTTGGGGTCTCAGTGCGTCGGTGTGGCGCCGCGCACCCAGCCCTGGGTCACCACCCAGCGGCCGTTGCGCACCTGCGACAGGCGCGCCGCATTGTTGCAGAGCCGGTTTTGCGGCGTGATGTTGCAGCCTTGGCTGTCGAACATGTCGCCGCCGAACTGGGTCGTCTCGATGGTGCTCAGGAAGCTGTCGACTGAGAGGCCGCGTCCCGCCTTCTCGGCAACCTGAGTGAACAGGTCGGCGATGATCCAGCCATAGGCGGAGAACACCGTCGCATCCTCGCCGAACTTCACCTTGTAACGGGCGGCCCAGTCGCGGATCTGCGGGTTCGGATCATCCGGATAGGGATGGGCCGTGGTGGTCACCGCATAGAAGCCCTCGGCGACAGGACCGCCGAGCGCGGGGATCAGATGGGTATAGGCGGCGCTGGTCCCGACGAAGGTGGCGGTGAGGCCGATCTTGCGGGCTTCGGCCAGCACGCCGACCGTCTCGCGGATGATCGTGCCCATGACGACGAGGTCGCAGTTGGCGGCCTTGAGGCGGGCCACCTGCGAGGAGAACTCGGTCGCGCCGCGCTTGTAGGTGGCGCGCTCGACATAGGCCATGTTCAGCGTCTTCAGCGCCGCCTCGCCGCCGCGCATGACTTCCAGGCCGAACTCGTCGTCCTGGTAGACGGTGCAGACGCGCGTCGCCTTCTTCTCCTGGACGATGCCTGGCAGCATGGTCAGGAGCTGGTCGTAGTAGGCGGTGGCGAAGGCCATCTTCAGGCGGTTCGGTGGCAGGTACATCTCGCGCGCCGCAGTGACCGGCATGAAGTTCGGCACGTTGCGCTCGAACTGGACCGGCATGGCGGCCATGTTCTGTGCCGTGCCGATATGGCCGAGCATCATGAAGATGCGGTCGGAATTGACCAGCTTCTGGGTGGCGAGCAGGGCCCGGCGCGGGTCGTAGGCATTGTCCTCGACGATCAGGCGCACCTGCCGGCCGTGGATGCCGCCGCGCGCGTTGAGTTCGTCGAAGAACATCTGCATGCCGTTGCGGGTCTGCTTGCCGAAGGCGGCGACCGGCCCGGACAGGTCCTGGATCGTGCCGATGGTGATCTGCGTGTCGGTGATGCCTTGCGTCTGCGCCATGGCCGGGCCGGCAACGGCGCCGGCGGCAAGGGCCAGACATACGCTCAGTGTCAGTCTCATGGGTTCCTCCATCTGGATCGCCCCGGTTGGTCCGTGGGCCTTGTTGGCGGCCGGTTCGCGCCGGTCCTTGTGACAGATGCTAATACGCCGGGATTGCCGGGCCTAGAGCCCGTTTCAGGCGGCCGAACTGCGGTACATGCCGGCGATCATGTCGGCATATTTCTTCTGCACGAGGTTGCGCTTCAGCTTCATGGTGGGGGTCAGTTCCTCGTCCTCGGCGGTGAGGCGCTGCTCGATCAGGCGGAAGGCCTTGATCTGCTCGACGCGGGCAAACTTCTTGTTCACCCGGTCCATCTCGCCCTGGATCAGGTCGAGCACGGCCCTGGTGCGGCAGAGGCTCGCATAGTTGGAGAAGGGGATGTCGTGGTCCTGCGCGAACTTCTCGACATTCTCCTGGTCGATCATGACCAGCGCGGTGAGATAGGGCAGCTTGTCGCCGATGATCACCGCGTCGGTGATGTAGGGCGAGAACTTCAGTTCGTTCTCGATCTCGGATGGTGTGATGTTCTTGCCGCCGGCGGTGATGATGATGTCCTTCATCCGGTCGGTGATCTTGAAGAAGCCCTCGTTGTCGACCGAGCCGACGTCGCCGGTGTGCAGCCAGCCGTCGCGGATCGTCTCGGCGGTCTTCTCGGGCTGGTTGAGGTAGCCCCTGATGATGGTCGGGCCGCGCGCGAGAATCTCGCCGTGCTCGCTGATCTTCATCTCGATGGAGCTGGTCGGCCGACCGATCGTTCCGGGCTTCACCTTGTCCATCGGCACGACAGAGCCCGCGCCCGAGGTCTCGGTCATGCCCCAGACCTCCAGCATCGGTACGCCGAGCGCGAAGTACCAGCGAATCAGGTCCGGCGAGATCGGTGCCGCGCCGGTGGCAAGGAACCGGCAACGGTGGATGCCGATGGCCTTGCGGATATTGTCGAGGGCGAGCCAGCGGCCAAGCTTCACCTTCAGCTTCAGGAAGGTCGGCACCGGCTTGCCGTCTATGGTCAGTTCGGCCGCCTCGCGCCCTTGCGTGATCGCCCAGCCGTAGAGCGCGCGCTGGATCGGTGTCGCCTCGGCGAGGCGGATGGCGACGCCCGAATAGAACTTCTCCCAGATGCGCGGCACGGCGAAGAAGATGGTCGGTGCAATCTCGCGGACATTGTCCGGCACGGTCTCCGGGTTCTCGACGAAGTTCAGCGTCGCGCCGGAATAGAGCGCGAGGAACTGCCCTCCGATGCGCTCGGCCACATGGCAGAGCGGCAGGAAGGCCATGCGCTGGTCGTCCTCGTTCTGGCGGATCGATTCCGAGGCGATCACCTCGATGGCCGCCAGAATGTTGCGATGGGTGATCATCGCGCCCTTGGGCCGACCGGTCGTGCCCGACGTGTAGACGAGGATGGCGAGGTCTTCGGGGGAGCGCAGCTCGCGGCGGCGCTCCCATTCGCCGGGATTGCGGGCATCCTCCTCGCGGCCGAGCGCACGCAGCGCCTCCAGCGTCATCACCTTGGGATCGGTGAAGCGCGTCAGGCCCTCCGTCTCCATGACGATGATCTTCTCGAGCAGCGGCAATCGCTCGCGCACTTCAAGGATCTTGTCGAGCTGCTCCTCGTCCTCGACCAGGACGAAGCGCGAGCCGGAATCGGTCATCAGATATTCGCACTGGCTCGGTGCGTCGGTCGGATAGATGCCGTTGGAGACGCCGCCAGCGCCGATCACCGCATAGTCGGCATAGGTCCATTCCTGCCGCGTGTTGGCGAGGATCGATGCGACGTCGCCGGGCTTCAGGCCGAGGGCGACGAGCCCCATGCCCATCTCGCGCACGGCCCGGCCCATCTCGGCCCAGGTCGTCTCCTGCCAGATGCCGAACGCCTTCTGCCTGACGGCGACACGATCCGCTCGCATGGCGACCGCCGCGTCGAAGGCGCGGGCAATGGTATCGCCCGGCGGGATGGCCGCGCGGCGGATGTCCTGGTTCGGCCAGATGTCGAGAATGCCCATCGTCACCTCCACATCTTCTTCTTCTTCCAACGCCGCTGGCCGCGCACGCCGACGTCCTTCTGGCCGAGGTAGAATTCCTTGACGTCGTCCTTCTCGGCGAGGACCTGCGCCTTGTCCTCCATAACGATCCGGCCGAGCTCGAGGATGTAGCCGAAATCGGCCGTTGCGAGCGCCAGAGCGGCGTTCTGCTCGACCAGGAGGATGGTGACGCCGCGCTCGCGGTTGATCCGCTTGACGATGGCAAAGATTTCCTGCGTTAGCTTTGGCGAGAGGCCGAGCGAGGGCTCGTCGAGCAGGAGCAGTTCCGGCCGCGACATGAGCGCGCGCGAGATCGACAGCATCTGCTGCTGGCCGCCGGAAAGAAGGCCAGCGTCCTGGCCGGCGCGCTCCCTCAGAATCGGGAAGTAGCTTTCCACCAGCTCGATGTCGCGGGCGACCTCGTCGCGGTCGGAGCGCGTGAAGGCGCCCATCATGAGATTGTTGCGCACCGACAGCAGCGGAAAGACCTCGCGGCCCTCGGGCGCCTGGCTGATGCCGCGGCGCACGATGTCGGCGGGGTCGCGCCGCTCGATCGCCTCGCCCTTGAAGGTGATGGAACCCTTCTGCGGGTCGAGAATGCCTGAGATGGTCTTCAGGATGGTCGACTTGCCAGCGCCGTTGGCGCCGAGCACGGTGACGATCGAGCCCTTAGGCACTTTCAGCGAGACGCCGCGGATCGCCTTCACGGCACCATAGGCGGCCTCGACATTGGCGAGGGTGAGGATCGGGTCGCTGGGCATCGGCTCGGTCATGACGCCTTCTCCAGCGGCGCCATGCCGGGGCCGGCGGGCGTGCCGATATAGGCCTCCACAACAGCGGGGTGGCGCTGGACCTCGGCGGGCGTTCCCATGGCCAGCACGCGGCCCTGGTTCATCGCCAGCACCCGGTCGGAGACGCGCGAGACGAGCGTCATGTCGTGCTCGACCATGATGACGGTGATGCCGAGATCCTTGGTGATATCCTCGATCCAGAAGGCCATGTCCTCGGTCTCCTCGACATTGAGGCCGGAGGAGGGTTCGTCGAGCAGCAGCAGCTTGGGCCGCGTGCAGAGCGCCCGGCCAAGTTCGACCACCTTGCGCGCGCCATAGGGCAGGCCGGCCACCATGGCATCGCGGTGGACGGCGAGGTCGAGCAGGTCGATCACCTCTTCCACCTTCTCGCGCAGCGCCACCTCTGCCCGCTTCACCGAGGGCAGGAACAGCGCCTCGGCGATCGGGTTGGTGGTCCGGTGGACATGCGCGCCGATCAGCAGGTTCTGCAGCACGGTCGCGTGCTCGAACAGCTCGATGTTCTGGAAGGTGCGGGCGATGCCGAGGCGGGCGATCCGGTGCGGCGGCACTCCGGTGATGTCCTCGCCTTCCAGCAGGACGCGGCCGCCGCTCGGGTCGTAGATGCGGCTGACGATGTTGAAGACCGTCGTCTTGCCGGCGCCGTTCGGGCCGATGATCGTGAAGACCTCGCCCTTGTCGACGGTGAAACTGACGCCGTCGACCGCCTTGAGGCCGCCGAACTGGACCGAGATCTGGTCTGCCTCGAAGAACGGCGCGCTCATTTCAGCCGGTCCGATTTCTGGAAGGCCTTCTGCCGGCGGAACATGCCTTTCCGGTAGAAGGGGAAGAGATCGAAATAGGTTCGGGTCTTGAGCCAGGCGCCATAGATACCGAGCGGCTCGAACAGCACCACGAGAATGAGCACGAGGCCGAAGACGGTTGGCTGCAGACCGGTCGCTTCCGACAGGAACATCGGCAGGAACGGCTTCACCGCATTGATCGCCTGCGGCAGGGCGATCAGGAAGATGGCGCCGTAGACCGCGCCCTGCACCGAGCCGAGCCCGCCGATCACCACCATCATGACCATCTCGATGGACTGGACGACGGTGAACTGGTCCGGCGAGAGGAAGCGCAGGTTATGCGCGTAGAGCGAGCCGGCGACCCCGGCGAAAGCGGCCGAGATGGCGAAGGACATGGTCTTGTAAACGGCGAGATTGACGCCCATCGATTGGGCCGAGATCTCAGAGTCGCGAATGGCGACGAACGCTCTGCCTGTCGGCGAGCGCAGGAGGTTGATCAGGATGAGGCCGGCGGCGACCGCGAAGGCGAGGGCGAGGTAGTAGAACGGCGGCCCGTCGGCGAAGCGCATCCCGAAGAGCTGGATAGGCGGCACCATCAGGCCGGCATTGCCGCCGGTGATCGGCTCGGCGCGCGCGATGATCTCCTCGATGATCGTGCCGAAGGCGAGGGTGGCGATGCCGAGATAGAGCCCCTTCACGCGCAGGGCCGGCAGGCCGACGATGACGCCGACGATGGCCGCGAACAGCCCGGCCGCAGCGGTCGAGACGAGGAAGGGCACGCCGGCATTGGCGAGCACGGCCTCGGTATAGGCGCCGACCGCGAGGAAGGCGGCATGGCCGAGCGAGAGCTGGCCGGTGAAGCCGGCGAGCAGCATCAGGCCGAAGGCGACGATCGTGTAGATGAAGACCTGCGAGAGCTGCGTCAGCACATAGGGCGAAACGGCGAAGGGGGCCGCCAGCAGCACGAGGCCGAGCACGGCGTACCAGAACATCTGGCCGCTGTGCTGGAACAGGTTGATGTCCTGCTCGTAGCGCGTTTTGAAGATGAACCGCATCGCGTCAGACCTCGGTTCAAACTTTTTTGGCGAGACGTTCGCCGAACAGGCCGTTCGGCTTGAAGATCAGCATGGCGAGGACGACGATGAACGGCGCGGCGTCCTTGAACCCCTCCATCAGGTAGAAGCCGGCGAGCTGCTCCACGACGCCGATGATCAGGCCACCGACGATGGCGCCCGGCAACGAGGTGAAGCCGCCGATGACGGCCGCCGGAAAGGCCTTGATGCCGATCAAGCCCATATTCGCGTGGATGAAGGTGAGGGGGGCCAGCAGGATGCCGGCGATCGCCGCGACCGCCGCCGAGATCGCCCAGATCAGGCTGGAGAACCGCTTGACCGGAATGCCCATGTAATAGGCCGCCAACTGGTTCTGGCTCATGGCCTGCATGGCGACGCCGACCTTGGTGAACTGGAACATGGCGGCGAGCAGGCCGCAGAGCACGATAGTCACCGCGATGATGACGATATGCTCGGCCGAGATGACGAGTCCGCCGAGACGGAACACCTCGCCGCGGAACGGCACGGGCAGGGTGTGCGTGTCGGTGCCGACGACGGGCAGCATGGTGACGAGCCCGCGCGCCATGTAGCCAATGCCGATGGTGACCATGACGATGGACACCGCCGACTGGCCGAGGATCGGCCGCAGCACCACGCGCTCCAGCCCGAAGCCGACGGCGGCGGTGGCGATCATGGCGGCGACCAGCGCCAGCCAGTAGGGCAGGCCAAGGACGGTCGAGGCGAAGAGGCCGGCGAAGGCGCCGATCATCAGGAGTTCGCCCTGGGCGAAATTGACCGTCTCGGTTGCCTTGTAGATCAGCACGAATCCGAGCGCGATCAGGCCGTAGATGCAGCCCTGCGCAAGCCCGCTGATGACGAGCTGGATGAATTGCAAGTCGGGTCTCCCCCTGTCGGCATTCCCTCAAGGCACTTCTTGTCGTCGGCCGGTGTTCCGGCTCGTCAGGCACGTCCACTATGCACGTCCAACCATGCACGTCTCAGGCGATCTTCAGGATCGCTCTTGCTTCCGCCGGGCTGGCGATCGAGCGGCCGGCGGCGCGCGCCGTCGTCGCGATCTCCTCGATCAGCTGCCCGTTGGAGGTCACCTTCGTTCCGTCGGCCGTGTAGAATGTGTCCTCGAGACCCGTCCGCAAATGTCCGCCGAGTTCAGCACAGCGGCGGTGCAGAGGCCAGATGGTTGCGCGCCCGATCGCCGTCACCTGCCAGTTGGCGTCGGGTGCCTTCTGCTTCAGCAGGATTGGCAGGAGGTCGGGGTCGGCGGGCATGCCGGATTCCACGCCCATGACGAAATTGTACTGGAGCGGTCCGCCATAGAGCCCGGCGCGGCGGAACATCTCCACACAGCGCACGATGCCGGTGTCGAAGCACTCGAACTCGGGCAGCGACCCGGAAGCGATCATCACGTCGAGATAGGCTTTCACCTTCTCGACCGAGTTGTCGAAGAGATGCGGTGGCCAGGCCCAGTTGCCGTCCGATTTCACCTTGAGATAGTTGAGCGAGCCGGCATTGCAGGCGGCGACTTCCGGCTTCGTCGTGGCGATGCAGTCGAGCGCGCCCTGGTAGTTCGGCCCGACCACGCCGGATGTGTGGTTGATAATCACACCCGGGCAGGCCGCGCGGATGGCGGCCTGCACCTCGACGGAAAGAGCCGGATCCCAGGAGGGCAGATGGCCTTTGCCCTCGCCCTGGTTGCGCAGGTGGATGTGCATCATGGCCGCGCCCGCGTCGAAGGCGCGCTTCGCCTCGGCTGCCATCTCGGCCGGGGTGACCGGCACGGGATGTTGCCGGGGATCGGTCAGGACGCCATTGAGGGCGCAGGTAATGATGACCTTGTCGTTCATGGGTGGATGGTTCCAGTGCCGCGCCGTGGCGTCTTGCGTTGAGCCGCTAGAGCTTTCTTTGCCGCATGCTGTTTTCGGAAAGCCGGCGACCACCTTTCCGCAGCATGCTCAGCGCCCCGTCCATACCGGCTTGCGCTTCTCCTGGAAGGCGGCAATGCCCTCCTTGGCGTCCTCGGTCGCGGCGGTCAGCGCGATCTGCCCTTCGGTATAGGCTATGGCCTCGTCGAAGCTCATGGCGTGAATGGCGCGCATTGCATACTTCCCGCGTCGGATGGCAGCCGGCGACTTGTCGATGATGCGGCCGATCAGCCAGTTGACCCTGGCGTCCAGTTCGGCGGCGGGAGCCACATGGTTGATCAGCCCGGCGGCCTTCGCCTCCTCCGCCGTGAAGGGCTCGCCGGTGAGGCACCATTCGGCGACCAGCCGGCGCGGCACGGTGAGCTGCAGAAGGCTCAGCACCTGCATCGGGAAGACGCCGACCTTCACCTCCGGCAGGCCGAAGATGGCATTGTCCACGGCCACTGCCATATCGGTCATGCAGAGAAGCCCCATCCCGCCGGCCATGCAGGTGCCGTTGACCCGCGCGATCGAGGGCTTGGTAGCGTTCTGGGTCAGGCGCAGGAGGTCGGCATAGTCGCTGTTGGGCTTGGAGAAGTCCTGGAAGGCGCCCTGGCCACGCGCAAGGTCGGCGCCCGCGCAGAAGGCCTTGTCGCCAGCTCCGGTCAGCACGATGACGCGGATGTCGGCATCCTCGTGCGCCGCGCGCCAGCCGGCCGCGATGCCGGCGATGACCTCCACGTTCATGGCGTTGCGCTTGTCGGGCCGGTTGATCGTGATGGTGAGGACGTGACCGGCCTTGGCGGTCAGAACGGCATCGGACATGGGATCATCCTTTCGGCAGCGTGCTGCACCAATGAAGTGCGTCCTTCGAGGCTCGCTGTCGCTCGCACCTCAGGATGAGGGGGTTGAGATCGGCATCCACGTCGGTTGTGCCGGAACGGTCGTGCCCGAACTATCGTCGATGCCATCCACCACCATTCTCATCCTGAGGTGCGAGCCCGAAGGGTGAGCCTCGAAGGACGCACTTTCCTGATGCCGGGCGCAATCACGCAACGCTTCCCTTCTCGATGGCGGCGAGCCGCCGCCCCGTCGTCACCTGCTCGCCGGGCGAGACAGCGATCTCGACGACCTTGCCAGCGACCGGAGCCGTATGAACGTGCTCCATCTTCATCGCCTCCAGGGTCACCAGCGGCTGGCCGGCGGCAACCTCGTCGCCGACAGCCGCATGGACCGCCACGATGCGGCCGTTCATGGCGGCGGTCAGCCGTCCGTCGCTGCCGTCCGAGCCGGCGGGCTGCGTGGCCGCGCGGGTGAGATCGCGGACATGGACCTGGTCGGCGCCGCGTTTGATAAACAGGTCGGGGACAACCTGCAGGTAGGGGACCTCCGCGGCGATACCGTCCAGCACATAGCGGAAGCGCGGGGCGTCCTCCCCGATCTCGAGGACGGCCGCCTCGAAAACAACGCTGAACTCGACTCCAGCGAAGGTGACCCGGTGGCTGCCGTCCCGCTCGCGATGGACCGTCACGTCATGGCGCGTGCCGTCGATATCGAGGATCATCGGGATCGGCAGGGGCGGCCCAAGATGGCGCCGCTTCGAACGATAGCGGTCGGGCGTGTGATCGTCGTAGAGAATGGCCGCGGCGAGCGCGGCGTCCGGCAGTCCTTCCGGCGCGGGGCGGTTGACCAATTCGGTCCCATGCTCTGCGATGAACGCGGTGGTTGCGTCGCCGGCAATGAAGGCCGGGTGGCTCAAAGTCCGTCTCAGGAAGCCTTGATTGGTCTTGACCCCGAGGCCGTCGAACTCATCCAGCCAGCGAAGCAGGGCCACTCGCGCATCTTCGCGCGTCGGGCCATGGGCAAAAACCTTGGCCACCATCGAGTCGTAATAGGGCGAGACTTCCGCGCCTGCTGCCATGGCGGTATCCACCATCACGCCATAGCCGCCGAAGTACTCGCGCCAGGTATGGAAGCGCCCGGACTGAGGCAGGAAATCGTGGGTGGGGTCCTCGGCGCAGAGTCGAATCTCGATTGCATGCCCGTGCGGGTAGAACTGATGTTGCGCCTCCGCCATGCTCTCGCCAGCGGCGATCCTGAACTGCCACTCGACGAAGTCACGCCCGACGCATCTCTCGCTGACGCGATGCTCCACCTGCAGCCGCGTGTTCATCTCCATGAAGTAGAACCGGCCGTCGCGGTCGAGCAGGAATTCGAGTGTGCCGGCACCCTCGTAGCCAAGCGCGCGCACAGCCTTCACCGAGACATCGCCCATGCGCTCGCGCAGCTCCGGCGAGACAGCCGGCGAGGGTGCTTCCTCGATCAGCTTCTGGTGGCGGCGCTGAATCGAACAGTCGCGCTCGCCGACATGGAAGGCACTTCCGTGCCGGTCGCCGAAGACCTGAATCTCGATATGGCGCGGACCGACGACGGCTTTCTCGATCAGCACGGTGGCATCGCCGAAGGCATTCTTCGCCTCTGACTGGGCGCTGGTGAGCAGGGCCGGCAGGCTCGCCGCATCCGGCACGAGGCGCATGCCGCGCCCGCCGCCGCCGGCCACAGCCTTAATCATCACGGGATAGCCGATCGTTTCGGCCTCGGCTGCGAACCGCGTCTCGCTCTGGTCGTCACCCTGATAGCCCGGCACGACCGGCACGCCGGCCGCCTGCATGAAGGCTTTCGCACGGGCCTTGTCGCCCATCGCCTCGATCGATTCCGCGGAAGGTCCGATGAAGACGAGTCCCGCCTCGTGGCAGGCGCGGGCGAAGGCGGCGTTCTCCGCGAGGAAGCCGTAGCCGGGATGGACGGCATCCGCGCCGGATACCCTGGCCGCCGCGATGATGGCGGCAATGTTGAGATAGGATTCCGCCGGCAGCGGTCCGCCGATCAGCACGGCGCGGTCGGCAAAGCTGACATGGCGGCTCTTGGCGTCGGCGCTCGAATAGACGGCTACCGTGCCGTAGCCCATCGCCTTGGCCGTCGCCATGATGCGCAGGGCGATCTCGCCGCGATTGGCGACCAGCACGGTCCGGAACGGCGTTGCGGCGACCTTCGGGGGCTTCAGGGGGACGACGGTCATGGTCACGGCCTCGCCACCGAGAACTGCATGGGCTTGGGGCTCCGCCGCTCCGCCTCGCGGCAGGCGGCGAGCGTCTCGGCCAGCACCGCGCGCGTGTCGCGCGGGTCGATCACGCCGTCGTCGAGGAGGCGGGCCGAGGTCGTGAACACATCCATCTGGCTCTCGAACAGTTCCGTGATCTGCGCCTTCATCGCGCCGATCTGGGCCTCGTCCGCTTCCTTGCCCCGTCGTGCCGCGCCCGCGCGGGCGACGATGGCCATGGTCTCGGAGGCCTGTTCGGCGCCCATCACGGCCGTGCGGGCATTCGGCCAGGAAAAGCAGAAGCGCGGGTTGAAGCCGCGCCCGCACATGCCGTAATTGCCGGCGCCGTAGGAGGCCCCGCAATAGAGCGTGATCTGCGGCACGGTGGCGTTGGTCACAGCCTGGATCATCTTGGAGCCGTGCTTGATCATGCCGGCCTCCTCGTAGGCGCGGCCGACCATGAAGCCGGTCGTGTTGTTCAGGTAGATGATCGGCGTCTTCGACTGGCAGCAGGCCTGGATGAAATGGGTCGCCTTGTTGGCGCCGGCCGGATCCAGCGGGCCATTATTGGTTATGATGCCGACCGGATGGCCCTCGATCGTCGCATGCCCGCAGACGGTGGCCGGACCATAGGCCTCGCCGAAGGGCAGGAAGTTCGAGCCGTCGACGATGCGGGCGATCACCTCGCGCATGTCGACCGGGCGCTTCAGGTCCGCGGGCATGATGCCAGTGAGGTCTTCCGCATCGTATTTCGGCTCCGCGAAGGCCGGCTCTGGATAGGCGGGCACGTCCTTGTCCCAGCCAAGGCCGGCGACAATCTCGCGGGCGATCCGCAGCGCGTCGCGATCGTCCTCGGCCATATAGTCGCCGAGCCCGGAGACGGTCGTGTGCATCTCCGCGCCGCCAAGCTCCTCCTCGGTGGCAATCTCGCCTGTGGCGGCCTTCAGCAGCGGCGGGCCGGCAAGGAAGGCGCGGGTGCGGCCGCGCACCATGACGATGTAGTCGGAGAGGCCGGTCTGGTAGGCGCCGCCGGCCGTCGAGGAGCCGTGCGTCACCGTGATCACCGGCAGACCCGCGGCGGAGAGGCGCGCGAGGTTGCGGAAGGTCGTGCCGCCATGGATGAAATGCTCGACGCGGTAGCGCAGCAGGTTCGCACCAGCGCTCTCGACGAGCTGGATATAGGGCAGGCGGTTTTCCAGCGCGATCTCCTGGCCGCGCAGCTTCTTCTCCAGCCCCATGGACTGCAGCGCGCCGGCATCGATGCCGGCATCCGAAGCCGAGACGTAGCAGCGCACGCCGGAGACGAAGCCGATGCCGGAGATGACGCCGCTGCCCGGCACGCTCTTGTCGGGGTCCTTGGTGTCCATCTGGTAGCCCGACAACGTCGCCAGCTCGATGAACGGCGCGCCGGGGTCGAGCAGCAGCGCGATGCGCTCGCGCGGCAGCAACTGCCCGCGCTCATGGAAGCGTGGGCCGGCGGCGGCTGAGACCTTTCGGGCACGGTCTTCCAGCCCGCGCACGCGCTCGATGAGGCGGAGCATATGTGCGCGGTTCGTCTGGAAGGCTTCGCCGGCTGGCGAGATGCGGGTGTCGATGACGGCCATGGCAACAGGAACTCTCGCGGCGCAGTGCGCCGAGCTGTCCCGAGACTGTCGGCGACACGGCGCGCCGTCTTGCGCGCAGTGGCTGATGCGCCCGCGCGGTCAGCCTGCCTTCGCCTTCGGGAGGGTTGGCGCGATGCCCTGCGCCTCGGCCGCCTTGTCCTGCGAGGCAAGCGCGCGCCTGAAGCCGTCGCGCTGCTTCAGCCGTTCCCAGTAGGCCGCGGTCTGCGGCTGGAACTCCTTTGACAGGCCCAGCACCTCGGCCAGCATCAGCGCGTAGCCGACCGCGATGTCGGCGGCGGTGAACCGGCCGGCGGCCAACCATTCATGGGTCGCAAGATGCGCGTCGAGCATACGCAGCCGGCCGAGGAACCATTTGGCATAGTCCTCTGCCACCTGCGGCTGGCGCCGCTCCGGCGGCTCGAAGCGCGCATAGCGAAGCACCAGCGTCTGCGGGAAGGTCAGCGTCGCGTCGCTCTGGTGCAGCCAGTTCAGCCAGAGGCCGAAATCCTTCTCCTCAGGCGCTACCGCGAGCGGCGTCGGGCCATGCTTCACCGCGAGATATTCGCAGATCGCCGAAGACTCGCTCATGCGCGTCTCGCCGTCGATCAGGAAGGGCACGGTGCCCAGCACATTGATCTTGAAATATTCCTTCGCGGCAGCGCGCGGCGGGAAGGGCAGCATCTTCAGCTCATAGGGGAGGCCCATCTCCTCCAGCATCCACAGCGGGCGGAAGGAGCGGGCCGACAGGCAATGGTAGAGCGTGATCATCGGTTGCTCATTCCGGGCAGCGTGCCCATGGCCTTGGAGATGATCGACAGCATGACCTCGTCGGCACCGCCGGCGATCGAGGTGAGACGCGAGTCGCGATAGTAGCGCGTCACGGGCGTCTCGTTCATGTAGCCCATGCCGCCCCAGTACTGCATGCAGCTGTCGCCGACCTCGCGGCCGAGCCGGCCGGCCTTGAGCTTGGCCATGGAGGCCAGCGTCGTCATGTCCTCGCCGGCGATCAGCTGCTCGGCCGTGCGATAGACCAGCGAGCGCAGCAGCTCGACCTCGGTCTTCAGCTCGGCGAGGCGGAAATGGACCACCTGGTTGTCGAGGATCGACTTGCCGAAGGCTTTGCGCCCCCGTGTGTATTCGATGGTCTGGTCGATGATCCGCTCAGCCGGCTTCAGCTTCGCCGCCGCGCCCCAGAGCCGCTCCTCCTGGAACTGCATCATCTGGTAGGTGAAACCCTTGCCCTCCTCGCCGACGCGATTCCGCTTCGGCACGCGCACCTCGTCGAAGAAGATCTGGGCGGTGTCGGAGGAGCGCATGCCCAGCTTGTCGAGCGTGCGGGCGACCGTGACGCCCTTTTCCTTCATCGGCACGCAGATCAGCGACTTGTTGCGGTGTGGGGCGCCCTCGCCGGTATTGGCGAGCAGGCAGATCCAGTCGGCCTGTGCGCCGTTGGTGATCCACATCTTGCCGCCGGTGATGACATAATCGTCGCCGTCGGAGCGCGCGGTGGTCTTGACCGAGGCGACATCCGAGCCGGCGCCGGGCTCCGAGACGCCGATGCAGGCGACATAGTCGCCGGCGATCGAGGGTGCCAGGAACTCGCGCTTCAGTGCGTCATCGCCGAAGCGGGCAAGCGCCGGCGTCGCCATGTCGGTCTGCACGCCGATGCCCATGGGCACGCCGCCGCAGGCGATGCCGCCGAGCTCCTCGGCCATCAGGATGGCGTAGGAATAGTCGAGCCCCATGCCGCCGTATTCGACCGGCTTGTTGAGCCCGAGCAGGCCGAGGTCGCCCATCTTCTTGAACAGCTCGTGGGCGGGGAAGCGGCCGATCTCCTCCCAGCCATCGACATGGGGGTTCACCTCGCTGGCGATGAACTTCTGAAGGGTCCGGCGGACTTCGTCGTGCTCGGCGGTGAACAGCATGGCGGATTCCGTGTCCTCATGGGTCGCGTGCCGCCAAGGCTAGGGTGTCGGGCCCCAGGCCTTCTTGCGTGGAGTGGTCATGCCTCGAGCGGGTCGTTGCGGAAGATTTCGAGCCGCCTTGATCCCGAGAAGATGGCGCGCGGCTGGAGCCCGTAGAAGCGCCGGATCGAGTGCGAGAAATGGGTCGAGTCCGGGTAGCCGATGTCGAGCGCCAGATACGCCATGTTGATGGTCGCATTGGCGTAGTTGAGCAGGTGCCGCGCCCGCTTCCAGGCGCGGAAGGCGCGGAAGGCAAAGCCCGTCTCCTGCTTGAACAGGTGCAGGAAGCGGGAGACCGACAGGTTGATCTCCTCCGCGCAGTCAGAGGCGGTCAGGGCGTCGCCCGGCCGGGCATGCAGCATGGCGACCACGCGCGCGATGCGCGGGTCGATCCGTCGCCGGGCGAGCGGCGCGCCGAGCGCAATGCCGTCGAAGGCCTCGGTGGTCAGCGCGTGTTTAAGGGGCGTCGCGCGCAGCGCCGCATAGGCGGCGCGGATGCGGCCCGCAAGCACTGCCTCGTCGGTGGCGAGCGCCTCCGCCTCCAGCTTTGCCAGCGCGTCTGGATCGACCGTTTCCGGCTCGATCAGGATGCCGATGGCATGGGGATGCTCGCTCTCGATCGTGTGTTCGGCATAGGCGGGCAGCACCGCCGCCTCGACCCAGCGGCTTGGTTGGCCGCCGACGGTGAGCCTCAGGCGCCCTTCCATCGAGGCGAACAGGACGAAGGACCCAAGTTTGCGTCGACGTGGCCGCCCGAGCAGGCCCGCGTAGAACACGCGCCCCGGACCGACGAGCATGAACCGCTCGGAACAGGCACCTGTTCCCTTCATTCACGTTCTCCCTGGGCCGCGTTCTTGTCGTTTGCAGCAACTATAGGCGGATGAAAAAGTCGCGCCAGCACGCCGAACGGCCCGGGCTACGGAGCCGAATACCGACAGGCCGGCAGCCGCCGACTCGACGAAAGTCGATCGATTGGCTGCCTTGCGCGCGCGGCATTGCACAACGTGAGGTCGCCGGGCTTATGGCCTCGCCGCAGAACCGCGTCGAATGACCGAAATCGCCTGTTTGTGGAGGAAAACCCAATGAAGCGTCGTAATTTTCTGGCCGCTTCCGGCGCCGGTCTCGCTGCCGTCGCCGTGGCCGCTCCCGCCGTCGCCCAGTCGGCCCCCGAGATCAAATGGCGCCTGACCTCGTCGTTCCCGAAGTCGCTCGACACGATCTATGGCGGCGCCGAGACGATCTCGAAGGCCGTCGCCGAACTGACCGACAACAAGTTCCAGATCCAGGTCTTTGCCGCCGGTGAGATCGTCCCGGGCCTGCAGGCGCTCGACGCGGTATCCAACAACACCGTCGAGATGTGCCACACCTGCTCCTACTACTACGTGGGCAAGGACCCGACCTTCGCCATCGGCACCGCAGTGCCCTTCGGCCTCAATGCCCGCCAGATGAACGCCTGGCTCAGCCAGGGCGGCGGCAACGAGCTGTTCAACGAGTTCTACAAGAAGTTCAACGTCTTCGGCATTCCGGCTGGCAACACGGGCGCCCAGATGGGCGGCTGGTTCCGCAAGGAGATCAAGACGGTCGCCGATCTCCAGGGCCTCAAGATGCGCATCGCCGGCATTACCGGCCAAGTGCTGGCCAAGCTCGGCGTCGTGCCGCAGCAGGTCGCCGGCGGTGACATCTATCCGGCGCTCGAGAAGGGCACGATCGACGCGGCGGAATGGGTCGGCCCCTATGACGACGAGAAGCTCGGCTTCAACAAGGTCGCGCCGTTCTATTACTACCCCGGCTGGTGGGAGGGCGGTCCGACCGTCCACGCCATGATCAACCTGGAGAAGTGGAACGCCCTTCCGAAGTCCTACCAGGCGGCGCTCACCCACGCCTGCGCCTCGGCCAACACGATCATGCAGGGCAAGTATGACCTGCAGAACCCGACGGCCCTGCGCCGGCTGGTCGCGGCGGGCACGCAGCTGCGCCCGTTCCCGCAGGAGGTCATGGAGGCATGCCTCGCCGCCTCCAACGAACTCTACGCGGATGTCTCCTCGCGGAACGCCGACTTCAAGAAGATCATCGACGCCATGCAGGCGACCCGCGGCGAGCAGTATCTGTGGTGGCAGGTCGCCGAGTTCACCTACGATGCCTTCATGATCCGCGCCCGGGCTCGCGCCCAGCGCTGATCCCGCTTTCCGTTCTCCATCGAGGGCCGCGCTGAAAGGCGCGGCCCTTTGCATTTTCCGGGCGGCCGGTCGCGCAAGGGAAGAATTCCGGAAGGGAGCCCTGTCGGAAAATCGGGGCTCGCCTCTGGCTTTTTGCCCCCGGATGGTGGCAGGTTCTGCGCCCAATCTCCGAATTCTGCGCGATCGGAGCCAGAACGAACTGCTTGGAGGATCAAGGCGATGTCGAACAACCTGAAATTCTACATCAACGGCGAATGGGTCGCCCCGACTGGCAGTGCCACGATCGACGTGATCGATCCCTCCACCGAGGAAGCCTTCACCACCATTGCGCTCGGCACCGAGGTCGATGTCGACAAGGCCGTCAAAGCCGCCCGTGAGGCCTTCAAGACCTTCTCGCAGACCACCAAGGAAGAGCGCCTGGCGCTGATGCGGAAGATCGCAGAGGCCTACAAGGCGCGCTATGCCGACATCGCCGACGCGTTGTCGCGCGAGATGGGCGCGCCGAAGAAGCTCGCCCACACGGCGCAGGCCGGCATGGGCACGGCCCACCTCGCCAAGATGATCGAGACGCTGGAGAACTTCGAGTTCGAGGAGCTGCGCGGCACGACACTCATCGCCAAGGAGGCGATCGGCGTCGTCGGCATGATCACGCCGTGGAACTGGCCGATCAACCAGATCATGTGCAAGGTCGCCCCGGCTATCGCCGCCGGCTGCACCATGGTGCTGAAGCCGAGTGAGGTGGCGCCGATCAACGCCATCATCTTCGCCGAGGTCATGCATGCCGCCGGCGTGCCGAAGGGCGTGTTCAACCTCGTCAACGGCGATGGACCGACGGTCGGCGAGGCGATCGCCCGCCATCCCGGCGTCGACATGGTGTCGTTCACCGGGTCGACCCGCGCTGGCATCCTCGTTGCCAAGGCGGCGGCCGATACCGTCAAGCGCGTCCATCAGGAGCTCGGCGGCAAATCGGCCAACATCATCCTCCCCGATGCCGACATCGCCAAGGCGGTCAAGCTCGGCGTCGAGGGCATGATGCGCAATTCCGGCCAGTCCTGTAACGCGCCGACCCGCATGTTCGTGCCGGCGGCGAAGCATGACGAGGCCAAGCAGGTCGCCAAGGAGACCGCCGAGAAGCTGAAGGTCGGCACGCCGACCTCGGACGACACCTGGATGGGGCCGGTGGTCAGCGAGATCCAGTACAACAAGATCCAGAAGCTTATCGAGAGCGGCATCAAGGAAGGCGCCGAACTCGTCACCGGCGGCCCTGGCCGTCCGGAGGATCTCAACCGCGGCTACTATGTTCGCCCGACCGTCTTCGCCGGCGTCACCGACGACATGACCATCGCCCGCGAGGAGATCTTCGGCCCGGTCCTGTCGATCCTGCCCTATGCCAGCGAGGACGAGATCGTCGAGCGGGCCAACGACACGCCCTACGGCCTGGCCTCCTACGTGCAGTCCGGCTCCATCGACAAGGCACGCAAGCTCGCCTCCAAGATGCGGTCGGGAAATGTCTACATCAACTACCCCGCCTGGGACGGCGGCGCGCCGTTCGGCGGCTACAAGCAGTCCGGCAACGGCCGCGAATATGCCGATTTCGGCCTCGAGGAATTCCTCGAGATCAAGGGCACTGTTGGCTACGGCGCGGCCTGAGCCAGCGTTTCTCCCGAATGCGATCCGGGCGGCCTCGTGCCGCCCCGGTTTCGTTTCGGGCCTTGCGATCAGACCGCCTCGCCGGCGATGTCCCACAGCCTGTCGATATCGAGATGGGCTGCGAGGTGGTCTGCGAAGCGATCCAGAACATCGTCGACCATGGCCTCGTAAACGAGGTTCGAGGTCGGCGCACCGAGCCCAGCAAGAAAAGCGCGCCGCAGACGATCGTCGGCGAAGAGGCCGTGGACATAGGTGCCCTGGATCCGGCCATCCAAGGAGATCGCGCCGTCGGTGCGCCCGTCCGACAGCGTCGCGAAGGGCCGCGCGCAGTCCGCGCCGGTCGTCACGCCGAGATGCATTTCGTAGCCGGAGAAATCCGCGCCACCCGCTGATCCGGTCACCGGGACGAGGCTCTTGTCGCCTGTCAGCACCGTATCGACAGCGAGCAGCCCGAGGCCCGGCACGGTGCGTGACGCGCCCTCGATGCCTTCGGGGTCGGCGATGGTCCGGCCCAGCATCTGATAGCCGCCGCAGATGCCGAGCACGCGCCCGCCGCGCCGCACGTGGGCGGCGATGTCGATGTCCCAGCCCTGCTCGCGCAGGAACAGCAGGTCGTCGATGGTCGTCTTCGACCCCGGCAGCAGGACGAGCGCCGCCTCGGCGGGGATCGGGCTGCCCGCCTCGACGAGGCGCACCTCGACGCCGGGCTCGGCCTTGAGCGGGTCGAGATCGTCGAAATTGGCGATACGCGGCATGACCGGCACGGCGATGACCGGGCTGCCCGTATGCGCCGCTCCGAAGCCGGCCTTCAGTCCGAGAATGTCCTCTGCCGGCAGACGGGCGGCCTCGGCGAAATGCGGCACGAGGCCGATGGCCGTCCAGCCGGTCTGCTCGGCAATCATCCGCATGCCGGCCGCGAACAGCGAGGGGTCGCCGCGAAAGCGGTTAACGATGAAGCCGCGGATCAGGCCCGCATCGGCCGGGTCGATGACCGCCTTCGTGCCGACGAGGCTGGCAATGACGCCGCCACGGTCGATGTCGCCGACGAGCACGACCGGCACGCGCGCGGCCTGCGCGAAGCCCATATTGGCGATGTCGCCAGCCCGGAGATTGACCTCGGAGGCCGAGCCCGCGCCCTCCACCAGCATCAGGTCGGCTTCCGCGGAAAGCCTGCCGTAGGAATCCAGCACCGCTTCCATCAGGCGCGGCTTCCACGCCTGGAACTCACGGGCCTTGGCCGTGCCGACGCGGCTGCCCTGCACGATCACCTGCGAGCCGACCTCGCTTTGAGGCTTCAGCAACACCGGGTTCATATGGACACTCGGCCGAACCCCGGCTGCACGCGCCTGCAGTGCCTGCGCACGGCCGATCTCGCCGCCGTCTGCAGTTACCGCGGCGTTGTTCGACATGTTCTGCGGCTTGAACGGGCGCACCCTGATCCCGCGCCGGGCGAACAGCCGCGCCAGCCCCGCCACCAGCAGTGACTTGCCGACGTCGGAGCCGGTGCCCTGTATCATCAGCGCGCGGGTCATGAGGGTTGGATCATCAGCCTAGAACTCGATGCCCTTCTGCGCCTTCACGCCCGCGGCGAAATGGTGCTTCACCAAGGTCATCTCAGTGACGAGGTCGGCGGCTTCGATCAGCTCCGGCTTGGCGTTGCGGCCGGTCACCACGACATGCAGCCCCTCGCGGCGTGCCTTCAGCGTCTCCACGACCTCGGTCAGCGGCAGGTAGTCGTAGCGCAGCGCTATGTTCATCTCGTCGAGCACGACGAGGCCAATGGTCGGATCGGCCATCAGCTCTCCCGCCTTCTCGAAGGCCCGCGTCGCCGCGGCGATATCGCGCGCCTTGTCCTGCGTCTCCCAGGTAAAACCTTCGCCCATGGAGTGCCAGGCGATGCGGTCGCCGAAGGCCTCCAGCGCGCGCTTCTCGCCGGTGTCCCAGGCGCCCTTGATGAACTGCACCACGCCGACCCGCCAGCCATGGCCGAGCGCGCGCAGGATCAGCCCGAATGCGGCCGTCGACTTGCCCTTGCCCGGCCCGGTATTGACGATCAGCAGGCCCTTCTCGACGGTCTTTGTGGCGACCTCCGCGTCCTGCAAAGCCTTGCGCTTCTCCATCTTCGCCTTGTGGCGCGCGGCCTCGTCGGTTTCCGTGGTCATTGCCGCCTCATTTCACCTGCATTGGGATGCCCGCGACCATCAGGATCACGCTGTCGGCGCGCGCCGCAAGGTCCTGATGCAGCCGCCCCGCTTCGTCGCGGAACCAGCGGGCCAGCGCATTGTCGGGCACGATGCCGAGCCCGACTTCATTGGAGACCAGCACCAGCGGGCCGGAGACGGTACGGCAGGTCGCGATCAGCGCTGCGCGCTCCGCCGGCGTGTCGCGCTCCGCCAGCATCACGTTCGTCAGCCACAGCGTCAGGCAGTCGACCAGCACCGGCCCGCCATCCGCATCCGCGATGGCGTTGGCGAGTTCGAGCGGCGCATCCACCGTGCGCCAGCCTTCTTCCCGCCGCTCGCGATGCTGCGCGATGCGTTCGCGCATCTCGTCGTCATGGCCTTGAGCTGTCGCGACATAGGTCCAGGGGCCGGGTTCGGCCTCGATCAGCGCCTCCGCGTGGCGGCTCTTGCCGGAGCGAGCGCCGCCGAGGACGAGGGTCAGGCGGGGAAGGGGCAAGGCGGGCGTTCCAAGGCTTGGTCGAAGGGCATCCATTGCAAATGGCGGCCGGGGCCGATAGTCCTACCAGCGACGGTGCCTCCCGCAAGGGAGGTGAAAAGGGAATGTGGTGAGACGCCACGGCTGCCCCCGCAACTGTAAGCGGTGATCCGCGCGCCAAAAGGCCACTGGGGCAACCCGGGAAGGCGGCGCGAGGGTTGGACCCGCGAGCCAGGAGACCTGCCGTCAACAGTGCTTCTTGAGGGCCCATCGGACGGGGTGTTCCGCTGGCGGCTGTGTCCGGGCCTATGGCCCGGCTCCGTCCTTGGGAGCTCTGCCGGCATCTCGCCGGCTGCAAAGGACGGAGTCTGTCGATGAACCATGCCGCCTTCCGCTGCCGTTTTGCCGTTCTGGCGGGCCTCGCGCTGGCCCTTCTTGCCATCGATCCCGCGCTGGCACACCACCCGATGGGCGGCGTGAAGCCGACGACCTTCTGGCAGGGCCTGCTGTCAGGCTTCGGCCATCCGATCCTTGGGCTGGACCATCTCGCCGCCCTCGTCGTGGTCGGCCTGCTGGCTTCGCGGGTCGGAACGGGGTGGTTCCTGCTGCCTGCCGCCTGGATCGCCGCCATGGGCATCGGCGTCTTCACCCATCTCGCCAGCATCGATCTGCCGGGCGCCGAGTTCCTGGTCGCCGGCAGCCTGGTGGTCATCGCGCTCGTCGCGGTCCTGCGTCCCGCCATGCCGCTGGCGGTCACCGGCGCATTGTTTCTTGTCGGCGGGTTCGCGCACGGCCATGCCCTTGCCGAATCGGTCGCCGGGGCCGAGCCCATGCCGATCGGCGCCTATCTGATCGGCCTCGTCATCGTGCAGGCCGCCATTACCACCGCCGTCGCCTTCGCCGCCCGCCGGTTCTTCGCGTCCGGCAGCGACGCGCCGCCGGCGTTCCGGGCGGCTGCCGGGGCGATGGGTGCGGTCGGCCTGGTCTTCCTGGTGATCGCCGCCCGCGGCCTCGCCTGAGGATCAGATCATGACGATTGCCGCAGATGCCGCGCCCCTCGCCGGGGTGCAGGCCGGCCTCATCCGCATGATGGTCTGCACGACCTGCCGCGCGCCGGGCGCCGATCCCGACGCACCGCGGCCGGGCGCCCGCCTTCACGCCGCGCTGGAGACAGCGATAGCCGCCGACCCCTCGCTCGCCGCCCGCCTGTCCGTCGAGCCGGTCGAGTGTCTCTCGGTGTGCAAGCGACCCTGCACGGTCGCGCTCTCCGGTCCGGATCGCTGGACCTACGTCTATGGCGACCTCGACCCGGAGACCTCCGTCGAGACGCTGCTCGGCTTTGCCGACCAGTACCACGCGACCGGCGACGGCATCGTCACCTGGCGCGAGCGCCCGGACATCATCCGCAAGGGCGTCGTCGCCCGAATTCCCCCGCTTCGCTGACCGAAAGACTGCCATGACATCGCCTTCCGTCTCGCTCGCGAAAGTGCCCTGCACCATCGTCACCGGCTTTCTCGGCGCGGGAAAGACGACGCTGGTCCGCCATCTTCTCCAGAACGCCGGCGGGCGGCGCATCGCGGTGCTCGTCAACGAGTTCGGCGACCTCGGCTTCGACGGCTCGTTCATCGCCGGCTGCGGCATCGAGGGCTGCGGTCCCGAGGATATCGTCGAACTGCCGAACGGCTGCATTTGCTGCACCGTGGCGGATGACTTCGTGCCGGCGCTGGAAAAGCTCCTCAACCGTCCGAACCCGCCCGAGCACATCCTGATCGAGACCTCCGGACTGGCGCTGCCGAAGCCGCTGGTCAACGCCTTCAACTGGCCGGCGATCCGCGCGCGCGTCACCGTCGATGGCGTCATCGCCGTTGTCGACGGCCCGGCAGTGGCCGACGGCACTTTCGCCGACGATCCCGAAGCCCTCGCCGCTCAGCGCGCCGGCGACGCCGCCGTCGATCACGACAATCCGCTGGAGGAGGTGTTCGAGGACCAGATCCTCTGCGCCGACCTCATCCTGCTCAACAAGTCCGACGTCATCGATCTCGACACCCGCAACCGGGTAAAGAGCGAGATCAACGCGCACCTGCCGAAGGCGATCAAGATCGTCGAGACCGCTCATGGCAGGGTCGAACCGGCCCTGGTCATCGGGCTCGGCGCCGCCGCCGAGCGCGACCTTGCCGCCCGTCCCTCGCACCACGAGACGGAAGAGGATCACGACCACGACGACTTCGACAGCGAGGCATTCGCGCTGCCGACCATGACCGCGCCGGAAGACCTTGCCGCCCGCATCGGCAAGGCCGCTGAGGCGGCGGGCGTGCTGCGCCTGAAAGGCTTCGCGGCAGTCGGCGACAAGCCGATGCGCCTCGTCGTCCAGGGCGTGGGTCGGCGCGTCTCGCACCACTACGATCGCGCCTGGACGCCGGGCGAGGACCGCGCCGGCAGGCTCGTCGTCATCGGTCTCAAGGGCTTCGACCGCGCCGCCGTCGCCGCGGCGCTCGCGGGCTGAAGGAGGCGCTTCGCGCGATGCACCTGCTGCCCGCCACGACCGTCACGCTGGACGAGGCCGACACCGCTGTCGACCTCGCCCTGCCGCCTGGCGACGTGGTGGTGCTGTCGTTCTCGGACAGCGAGCTCTCGGCGCTGGCGGCCATGTCGGAGGCGAGTGGTCAGGCGGTGCGACTCGCGAGCCTGCGACGGCTGCGCCATCCGCTCTCGGTCGATTTGCTGATCGAGAAGACGCTGCGTGGTTCGCGCTTCGTGGTGATCCGTTGCCTTGGCGGCCTCGATTACTGGCGCTACGGAGTCGAGCAGGTGTCGGCAGCCTGCCGCGAAGCCGGCGTGCCGCTGGTGGTTCTGCCGGGAGACGACCGCGACGACGACAGGCTCGCCGGCTATGGAACGGCGCCGGCTGCGCTTGCCGATGGCCTGCTCGGTTACTTCCGGGCCGGCGGCGGCTTGGACAACATGCGCGGCCTGTTGGCACGGATCGCGGAAGCGCTCGGCGCGCCAGGGTCGGCTCCGCCGCCGCGAACCATGCCCGTGCTGTTCGCCGTGCGCGAAGGCTTGCAGGAGAACGCGACCGAGGCGCTCGCCGCGCTGCGCGCTGATCGCCCGCTCGCACTCGTCCTCGTCTATCGCTCCGCCATTGCCTCCGGTGACACGGGGCTGTCCGTTGCGCTGGAGCAAGTGCTGGCCGCGCATGGCCTCGCGCCGCTTGTGGTAGCGCTGACCAGCCTCAAGGATCCGGAAGCGACGGCCGCCCTCGCCGCGCTTATCGCGATCCGGCGACCTGCTATCGTCATCACCACCACCGCCTTCTCGGCGCGCGACGGCGACGGCTTCGTGCTCGACGCCGCGGGCTGCCCTGTCCTGCAGGCTGTTCCGGTCGGCGCATCCCGCGAGGCGTGGGACGCCTCCCCGCGCGGTCTCTCCGCGGCTGACCTTGCCATGCAGATGGCGCTGCCCGAGTTCGACGGCCGTATCGGCGGCATTCCCGTCGCCTTCAAGGAGGATGAACCTCATCCCGGCGGCTTCACCGGCCGCCGCTTTGCGCCGGATGCGGAGGGCATCTCTCACCTTGCGGGCCTCGCGGCGAACTGGGTCGCGCTCGCGTACAAGCCGCGCGGGGATCGCCGCCTCGCCATGGTACTAACCGACTACCCGGCGCGTGGCGGACGGGCGGGCTTCGCGGTCGGGCTCGACACGCCCGCGAGCGTCGCGGTGATCCGCGACCTCCTCGATGAAGCCGGCTATGCGGTCGGTCGCCCGATCGTGCCGGAGGCGGTCATGCCGGCCCTGACCGGTCCGGCGACGATGCTGGACCTCCCGCTCGCCGACTACCTTGCCGTCCTCGCTACCTTGCCGGACGAGGCCCGCGCCGCGCTGACCGAAGCCCATGGCGGGCCCGAATCCGATCCGGCCTTCCGCGCCGGCGCCTTCCGCTTCTCGGTCCTGCGCGCGGGTAATCTCATCGTCGCGCTGCAGCCGGCGCGCGATCCCGCGCACGACCGCAAGGCCGCCTACCACGATCCCGACGTGCCGCCCGGCCATGGCTACCTTGCCTTCTACGCTGCGCTCCGCCGGATCGAGGGCATCGACGCGCTGATCCATCTCGGCACCCACGGCACCACAGAATGGCTGCCGGGCAAGGCGGTTGCGCTCTCGTCCGCGTGTTGGCCAAGGTTCGTGCTGGGTGATCTGCCGGTCATCTACCCCTATGTGGTCGATGATCCCGGCGAGGCCGCGCCGGCCAAGCGCCGGCTCTCGGCTGTCACGCTCGGTCACCTGCCGCCGCCGCTCGCAACCGGCGATGGCGATGCAGCCGCCGGGCTGCTGCGCGACCTTGTCGAGGAATATTCGGCGGCCCAGGTTCTGGATCCGCGCCGCGCGGAATTCGTTGCGCGCGACATTCGCGATCGCGCCGACGAGGTCGGTCTTGCGGCGGCTTGCGGCGTCACCCGTGACACGCCCATGGCCGATGCGCTCGCCCGTCTCGACGCCCATCTCTGCGATCTCGCGGAATTGCCGTTCCGCGACGGGCTTCACGTCTTCGGCGCCGCGGACCACGACCCCGCATCCGCGGCTTCGGAGCGCGCCGGCCTCCTCGCCGCGCTGGATGGCCGTTTCGTGCCGCCGGGGCCGTCCGGCTCGCCGCACCGCGGGCGTGCCGACGTGCTGCCGACCGGACGTAATCTTTCAACTCTTGATCCGCGCGCGATTCCCACCCGCGCTGCCGCCGAACTTGGCGGTCGCGCTGCCCGCGCCGTGCTCGACCGGCACCTGCAGGACGAGGGCGACTGGCCGCGCCGCATCGTCATGGACCTCTGGGCCTCGCCCACCCTGCGCTCCGGCGGCGAGGACGTCGCCCATGCCCTGGCGCTGATGGGCGCGGTGCCTGTCTGGGATCCCGCCTCGACCCGCGTCACCGGGTTCACCATTCTGCCGCAGGCGCGGCTGGACCATCCGCGCGTCGACGTGACGCTGCGCATCTCCGGCGCCTTCCGCGACACCTTCCCGGACTTGATCGCGCTTCTCGATGCCTGCGCCCGCGCGGTCGCCGCGCTGGACGAGGAAGACGCGATCAACGAGTTGGCCGCAGCCAGGCGGCGAGGAGAGGATGGCGCCCGCGTCTTCGGCGCGGCTCCGGGGCGCTTTGGCGCAGGCGTTGCAAAGGTCGCCCTCGATACCGACTGGCGCGATCGCACCGCTCTCGGCGAAGCCTATCTCGCTTCCGCCAGCCATGCCTACGGTGGCGCCGGTGGGGAGGGCATCCACAGCGCGGCATTTTCCGCCCGCGTCGCGGGCGCGGATGCCTTCGTCCATGTCAGCGACACCGCCGGGCGCGACATCCTCGAGGCCTCCGGCGCGGCCGACCTGATCGGCGGTTTTGCGGCGGCGGCCGAGCGGCTGGGTGGCTCGCCGCGCGCCTGGAGCGTCGATACCTCGAACCCGGAAACGCCACGCAGCCGCACGCTGGCCGAGGACATCTCGCGCATCGTCCACGGCCGGCTCGCCAACCCACGCTGGATCGACGGCCAGTTGCGCCACGGCTGGCGCGGTGCGGCGGAGCTGGCCGAGGCGTTCGACAGCCTGTTCGTCTTCGCCGCGACATCCGATGCCGTGCCGTCGGGCCTGTTCGACACCCTATTCACCGCCTGGCTCGGCGATGCCGCTATCGTCGATCGGCTGGAGCGGGCGAACCGCCCGGCGCTCGACGCGATCCGCGCCCGTTTCGCCGAGGCGCGTCGGCGCGGCCTCTGGATGAGCCGGCTCAATTCGGTCGGTGCCCTGCTCGGCGAGTTGCCGCGCGAGGCGGCGGAATGACGGCCGCCCGCGCCGCCGATTTGCGCCGCGGCTGGTGCCCGGGCGCCCTGCGCCCGATGGAGACCGGCGACGGTTGGCTCGTGCGCCTGCACCCGCGCCGCGGCCGGCTGAGCGCCGCCGACCTCAGTCACATCGCCAGTCTCGCTAGCCGGCATGGCAATGGGCTTGTCGACATCACCGCGCGCGGCAATCTGCAGCTGCGTGGCGTCAGGCCCGAGACGCATCGCCCGCTGGTCGAGGCGCTGCTCGCCGCCGGGCTCGCCGATCCCGACGAGGGCGACGGCCCGCAACGCCTTGTCCTCGCCTCACCGCTCGCCGGTCGTGATCCCGGCGACCATGTCGATACCGAACGCCTGACCGCCGCTGTGGAGGCTGCCTGCGCCGATCTGGTCGGCCTGCCGGCCAAGACGCTGGCCATCGTCGATGGCGGGGGGCTGGCCCTCGACGCCATCGCCTGCGACATCAGGCTTGTCGCGCGCGACGATGGTGCCATCGCCTTCGGCCTGCCGGGCGGGCGCTGGTTCGGCTCCTGCACGCCGACCAATGCGCCCGCGGCAGTCCGTACACTGCTGACGCCTCTCGCCGAAGCACATCGCCATGGTCCCGGCAGTACCCGCCGGCTGCGCGACTTGTCGCAGCGCGCCTTGGGCGAGGCAGCGGCGAAGTTCGGCCTGACGCCGATGGCGCCACCGGCGTCCCGTCCCCCACCGACCCGCGTGGGCATTGTCTCGGAGCACGGCGGCACTGTCGCCGCCCTCGCCGCAGCGCCGTTCGGCCGGCTCGACGCCCTTGCACTCGAAGCCCTCGCCGCGCTCGCCGTCCGTCATCGGGGTCACGACATCCGCACGACGCCCTGGCGCGGCGTGGCGCTCACCGGGCTCGCTGATCCGACCGCCGCTCTTGCCGCTCTCTCGATGATGGGCCTGATCACCGATCCGGCGGATCCACGCCTTGCCGTGCAGGCGTGCCCGGGGTCTCCGGCCTGTTCGCGCGGCGAAGCGCCGGCCCAGTCCCATGCGGCCCTGCTCGCTCTGGCAGCCGCGCCACGCATCGCGCGTGGTCTCACCCTCCACGTGTCCGGCTGCGCCAAGGGCTGCGCCCATGCTGGTCGCGCCGGCCTGACGCTTGTCGGGCAGGATGGCGGTTACGGATTGGTGCTTGACGGCACTGCCTCCGATGCGGCCCATGGCCGCTTCGCTGTGGATGCGCTTGCCCGGATGCTTGCCGCGTCGGGCGATCTCGCTGCCTTTCCTGCCCGGGACCCCGTTCCGTCATGACCGCCGACGCCGCCACACGCTCCGACTATCTCCGTGATGGGGCCGCGATCTACGCGCGTTCCTTCGCGATGATCCGCGCGGAGTCCGATCTGTCGCGCTTCGCCGGCACGGCCGAGCGGGTGGTGGTCCGCATGATCCACGCCTGCGGCATGACCGACCTGTCGGCCGACGTGGAGATGTCGCCAGACTTCGCCGCCGCCGGCGAGGCCGCGCTCGCTGCCGGTGCGCCGATTCTGTGCGATGCCAAGATGGTCGCCTTCGGCGTCACGCGCGCGCGCCTGCACGCGCACAACGACGTGGTCTGTACGCTCGACGATCCGCGCGTGCCGGGCATGGCGGCGGCGGCCGGCACCACCCGCTCGGCGGCGGCGATGGAGCTCTGGCGCGACCGGCTTGACGGCAGCCTCGTGGTCATCGGCAACGCGCCAACCTCGCTGTTCCGCCTGCTCGACCTGCTCGACGAAGGCGTGCCGAAGCCCGCTGCCGTCATCGGCATGCCCGTCGGCTTCGTGGGTGCCGCCGAATCGAAGGAGGCTCTGGCGAGGGATGGCCGCGTGCCATTCCTCGTCGTTCACGGCCGGCGCGGTGGCTCTGCCATGGCGGCGGCAGCCGTCAACGCCCTCGCCAGTGCGAAGGAGTAAGGCCGTGACGCCGAGCGACTCCTTCTCAGGCCCTGCCTTCTACGGTGTCGGTCTTGGACCGGGCGACCCGGCCTATGTGACCCTGCGCGCACGCGAGGTGCTGGACCGGGCCGACCGCCTCGTCCATTTCTGCAAGAAGGGCCAGCGCGGTAATGCTCGCACCATCGCCGACCGCATCGTCGGCGCCGACCCTTCACGTGAGATCGCACTGGTCTATCCGGTGACCACGGAAGCGCCGGTAGCGGCGGCGGCCTATGCCGAGCCTATCGCTGCCTTCTACGCTGAATCCGCAGCGCTGCTGGCGTCCGAAGCCGAGGCCGGGCGCATCGTCGCCATCCTCTGCGAGGGCGATCCCTTCTTCTACGGTTCGCTCATGCATCTGTGGCGCCGGCTCGCGCCGCGCTTCTCCTTCGAGGTCATCCCCGGCATCTCCGGCATGTCTGGTGCCTGGACGTTGGCGGCGGCCCCGATCACCTGGGGTGACGACGTGCTGACCGTGCTGCCGGGCACCTTGCCGGAGGAGGAGCTTGCCCGCCGGCTGAAGGACACCGATGCCGCCGTGGTCATGAAGCTCGGCCGCAACCTGCCCAAGGTGCGCCGTGCGCTCGCCGAAGCGGGGCTGATCGACCGCGCCATCTATGTTGAGCGCGCCACCATGGCCGAGCAGGTGATCCTGCCGCTCGGCGAGAAGGCCGACGACGAGGCGCCCTATTTCTCCATGATCCTCGTGCCCGGCGAGGGGCGGCGGCTGTGACGGGCCGGCTCACCGTCATCGGCCTCGGCCCCGGCGATCCGCGCTGGCTGACGCCCGCCGCCGCCGAAGCGCTTGCAGCGGCGACCGACCTGGTCGGCTACGGTCCCTATGTCGACCGCGTCCCGCATCGCGAGGGCCTGGCGCGCCATGTCTCCGACAATCGCGTGGAGCTCGACCGCGCGCGCCATGCGCTGGACCTTGCAAGCGAGGGCAGGGCGGTCGCCGTCGTCTCGGGCGGCGATCCCGGTATTTTCGCCATGGCGGCAGCCGTGTTCGAGGCGCTGGAGGAGGCGCGGCCTGCCTGGGCGGCCATCGACATCCGCGTCGAGCCCGGCATCACTGCGGTGCTGGCCGCAGCCGCCCGGCTCGGCGCGCCGCTTGGCGGCGATTTCGCTGTGCTGTCGCTTTCCGACAACCTCAAGCCGTGGGCGGTCGTGTTGCGCAGGCTGGAGGCGGCGCTCGCCGCCGATTTCGTGGTGGCGCTCTACAATCCGATCTCGACGGCGCGGCCCTGGCAACTCGGCGAGGCCCTGAAGCTTGCCGGTGCGCACCGCGCAGCCGAAGCGCCGGTCGCCTTCGCCCGCGCCGTGGGCCGCCCTGACGAGGCGATCCGTGTCCTGCCGCTCGTGGAGGCCGTCGCGGTGGCCGATAGCGCCGACATGGCGACGCTGGTGCTGATCGGCGCCTCCGCAACACGCTGGGTCGGCGGGCCGGAGGGGCGACGCTTCCTCTACACGCCGCGCTCGGTGGGGAGGATGCCGTGATCCTCCAGCCAGCCAAGCGCCGCATCCACCGTCTCCGCCACGGGAACATCCGGCTTGTCCGGTCGGGCGACCATCACCACGGGCAGGCCGAGCGCGCGGGCGGCCGTGAGCTTGGCCGCTGTCGCGGTACCGCCGGCATTCTTGGCCACCATCGTGTCGATGGCCTCGCCGCGCAGCAGGTTGATCTCGTCACCGAGGGCGAAAGGTCCGCGCGCGCGGATGACCGTCAGGACCGGCAGGCCGTGGCGGGGCTCCGGCTCCTCGATCATCCGGGCGACATAGCGGTGATGTGGCGCGCTGGCGAAGGCCGCCAGTTCCTGCCGCCCGATGGTCAGCAGTACGCGCTTCGGCTCGCGGCCGATCGCGTGCGCGGCCGTGGCCATGTCCGGCACCTCGAGCCAGCGGTCGCCGGCGACGGGGCGCCATTCGGGGCGGCGCAGGGCGACAAGCGGAATGCCGGCCATGCGGCAGGCGCTATCTGCATTGAAGGGCATGAGCGCGGCAAAGGGATGGGTGGCGTCGACGACGGCCATGACGCCGTGCTCGCGCAGGAAACGGGCGAGTTCCGTGGCGCCGCCGAAGCCGCCGATACGCATGGGCAGGGCGAGCGGCCTCGGCGCGGCGGTGCGCCCCGCCAGCGAAACGATCGCGGCGAGCATCGGTGCCCGCGCGGCGATGCGTTCAGCAAGCACGGCCGCCTCGCCCGTGCCGCCGAGGATCAGCAGGGAGATCGGCCCGTAGGTCTCCATGGAGGTCGTCGCCATGGCTGATTTGTCGCGGAACGAGGCTGTTCTGTCGAGCGCCGTGGTTGCGCCCTGGCTGACCATCATCGGCATCGGCGCGGATGGTCGTGCGGGTCTGTCGCCGGCTGCATTGAGTGCGTTGTCGGAGGCCGAATTCGTCGTCGGCGGCCGCCGCCATCTCGACCTCGCGGGACCGATCGGCGGCGAGACGCTGGTCTGGCCGCGCCCTATCGAGGAGGGCTTCCCGCAGATCACCGCGCGGCGTGGCCGGAACGTGGTCGTGCTGGCGAGTGGCGATCCGTTCCACTACGGCGTCGGCGCGCAGCTCGCTGCTCTCGTGCCGTCGTCCGAGATGCGCGTCATCCCGCATCTGTCGGCCTTTGCTCTCGCCTGTGCGCGACTGAGTTGGGCGCAGCAGGACTGCGCGCTGGTCTCGCTGCACGGCCGGGCGCTGGAGCGCATCCTGCCGCATCTGCAGCCGCGTGCCCGTATCCTCGCGCTCTCGTGGGACAGCGCGACACCTGAGAAGCTGGCGAAGTTGCTGGTGGATCGCGGCATGGGCCAGTCGCTCGTCACTGTGCTCGAAGCCATGGGCGGGCCGCGCGAGCGCCTCTGGTGTGTGCGCGCCGACGCCTTCGACCTTGGTGATATCGACCCGCTGAACGTCGTCGCGATCGAGATCGTTGCCGCCCCCGACGCGCGGGTGATCCCGCTCTCCCCCGGTCTCGACGACGACTGGTTCGAGGCGGACGGCCAGCTCACCAAGGCGGAGGTGCGCGCGGTGACGCTGGCGGCGCTTGCGCCACGCGCCGGCGAGCTGCTCTGGGACGTCGGCGCGGGCTCCGGCTCCATCGGCATCGAATGGTGCCTGCGCCATCCCGCGAACCGCGCCATCGCAGTCGAGGATCGCCCTGAGCGCGCCGCCCGCGTTGGCCGCAATGCCGCGGCGCTCGGCGCGACCGGCGTGACGACCGTCGAGGGCGCCGCGCCCGACGCACTTGCCGGCCTTGCGCCACCTGATGCCATCTTCATCGGCGGCGGCATCGCGGACCCAACAGTGTTCACCGCCTGCTGGGCGGGGCTGAAATCTGGCGGGCGGCTGGTCGCCAATGTCGTGACGCTGGAGGGCGAGGCGCGGCTCGCGGTTCTCTTCTCGCAGCATGGCGGATCGATGCGCCGGCTTGGCATCGAGCGGCTGGACGCGGTGGGTACCATGCATGGCTGGCGTCCGGCGATGAGCGTTACACAATGGCGCGCGGTGAAGCCATGAGCGGAGCGGGGACAAGGATCGCCGCCGGCATCGGCCTGCGCCCCGGCACCGGCGAAAAAGACATTCGCGCCTGCCTCGACCTTGCGCTGGCCCGTTTCGACCTGACCGCCGATGCGGTCGGCTGCCTCGCCACCACCGCGGCGCGCGCCGCCGAGCCCGGCCTCGTCGATCTGGCCGGGCGCCTCGGCGTTCCCGTCGTCGCCATTCCCGACGAGGCGCTGCGCGGCGAGGATGCCGGCTGCGCCACCCGCTCCACGCGCGTCGTTGCACTCTATGGCGTCGGCTCGGTGGCGGAAGCGGCGGCGCTCGCGGCCGCGGGCGCGCGCGCGACGCTCGTCCTGCCGCGCATCACGCTCGGCCGCGTCACGTGCGCGCTCGCGCGCGGAGCATCGTCATGACCGTCCATTTCATTGGCGCCGGGCCCGGCGCGCCCGACCTGATCACCGTGCGCGGCCGAGACCTCGTCGCCGCCTCAGCGGTCTGTCTCTACGCCGGCTCGCTGGTGCCGCGTGAGATCCTCGGCTGGTGCCCGCCGGGCGCGCGCATCATCGACACCGCGCCGCTCGACCTCGACGCGATCATGGCCGAGATCGAGGTAGCGCACCGGGCCGACCAGGATGTCGCGCGCCTCCATTCCGGCGACCTCTCGATCTGGAGCGCCATGGGCGAGCAGCTGCGCCGGCTCGACGCGCTGGGCATCCCCTATACGGTGACGCCGGGCGTGCCGGCCTTCTCGGCCGCTGCCGCCACGCTCGCTCGTGAACTGACACTGCCGGAAGTCGCCCAGTCCGTCGTGCTGACCCGCACCTCCGGTCGGGCGTCGTCGATGCCGGAGCGCGAGACGCTGGCCGCCTTCGGGGCGACGGGTGCGACGCTCGCCATTCACCTCTCGATCCACGTTATCGACAAGGTCGTTGCAGAGCTTACGCCCCTCTACGGCGCGGACTGCCCGGTTGCCGTGGTGTTCCGCGCCTCCTGGCCCGACGAAACGGTCATCACCGGTACGTTGTCGACCATTGCCGGCGAGGTCGCCATCGCGAAACTGGAACGCACCGCGCTGATCCTGGTCGGCCCGGCGCTTGGCGCCACCGATTTCCGCGAGAGCGCGCTCTATTCGGCCGGCTATGATCGCCGCTTCCGCCCGCGCGGCGGGGGAGACGCAGCATGAGCCTCGGCCTGCCCACCCATCTGCTGCCGGCCCTCGTGCCGGGCACGGTCTGGCTGGTCGGCGCTGGTCCCGGTGATCCCGGCCTAATGACACTCACCGCGCTCCATGCGCTGGCCGAGGCGGACGTGGTGGTCCACGACGCGCTGATCGATCCGCGTGTGCTCACGCTGGTGCGGCCCGGCGCCCTGCTCGAGAATGCCGGCAAGCGCGGCCACCAGCCGTCGCCGAAACAGGGTGAGATCAGCGACCAGCTCGTGCGGCATGCGCGGGCCGGCCGCCGCGTCGTGCGGCTCAAGGGTGGCGACCCCTTCATCTTCGGCCGCGGCCACGAGGAGGCCGAGGCGCTGGCGGCGGCCGGCATCGCCTTCCGCATCGTGCCGGGCGTGTCCTCGGGGCTCGCCAGCCTCGCCGTCCACGGCATTCCCGCGACCTCGCGCGATTCCAACCATGCGGTGATCCTCGCGACCGGCCATCTCGCCGAGGACAAGGCGCTCGACTGGGCGGCGCTCGCCCGCACCGGCCAGCCCATTGTCCTCTACATGGCGGTGTCGAACCTCGCGCCCATCGCGGCGGCGCTGATGGCGGGCGGCCTTGCTGCCGATACGGCAGTCATTGCGGTCCATCGCGCGACGACCGACCGCGAGCAGGTGGTCGAGGCGCGCCTCGGCGAACTCGCGGGTCTTGCCGAAGCGGGCGCCATCCGCTCGCCGGCCGTTGTCGCCATCGGTGCCATCGCGGAGCTGCGGCGCACGATCGCCGACTATGTCCTGTCACCCGCAATGGGGCATCAGGAATGAAGCTGGCAAAAGGACTGCTCATCGGCGCGCCGCGCTCCGGCTCGGGCAAGACCACCATCACGCTCGGGCTGCAGCGTGCGCTCCGGCGGCGCGGCCTCGCGGTGCGTGGTATCAAATGCGGACCGGACTATATCGATCCTGCCTTCCATGCCGCAGCCACCGGTGCGCCGAGCTGCAACCTCGACAGTTTCGCCATGCCAGATGAGCTGATCTACCGGCTTGCGGCGGAGGCCTCCGATGGCGTCGACATCGTCATCGGCGAGGGGTCCATGGGCCTCTTCGACGGGGTGCGTGCGCAGAAGGGCCATACGGGCGCCAGCGCGGATATCGCCGCACGGCTGCGTTGGCCAGTGGTACTGGTCATCGACGTGTCGGGCCAGGCGCAGTCGGCTGCAGCGATCGCGCTTGGTTTCCGGGACTACGACCCGCGTGTCAGGATCGCCGGCGTTATCCTCAACAAGGTGGCGAGCGAGCGCCATCGCCGCCTCGTCGTCGATGGCATGGAGCGCATCGGCCTCACCGTCTTCGGCTCCTTGCCGCGTGAAGCCAGCCTGATCCTGCCCGAGCGCCATCTCGGTCTTGTCCAGGCGGGCGAGACCGCAGATCTTGCAGAGCGGCTGGATAGGTTGGCCGATGCCGTTGGCGCTGCCGTCGACCTCGACGCGCTGGTCGCGGCGGCCGATGCGGCGATCCCCGTGCTGGCGACGAGCACAGTGCCGCCGCTGCCGCCGCCCGGACGGCGCATCGCCGTGGCACGGGACGCGGCCTTCTCCTTCATCTATCCGCATGTTGAGGCCGGCTGGCGCGCGGCCGGCGCCGAGATCGCGACCTTCTCGCCGCTCGCCGACGAAACACCGCCGGAGGCCTGCGACGCCTGCTGGCTGCCCGGTGGCTATCCCGAACTCCATGCCGGGCCGTTGGCATCCGCGAATGGCTTCATGGCGGGCCTGCGCCGCTTTGCCGAAAGCCGCCCGGTTCATGGCGAGTGCGGTGGCTACATGGTGCTGGGCGAGATGCTCGAGGATGCCGAGGGATTGCGCCATCCGATGCTCGGCCTGCTGCCGGTCTCGACCAGCTTCGCAAAGCGCAAGATGTCGCTCGGCTATCGCGTGGTCACCACGGCCGCCGACAGCGTTCTCGGCCCGGCCGGCAGCCGGCTGACCGGCCACGAGTTTCACTACGCGACGATCACGGCCTCATCAGCCGAGGGCGCACTCGGCGAGGCGGCCGATGCCGAGGGCACGATCCTGGGTCCGGTCGGCCACGTGCGCGGGCATGTATCGGGGTCGTTTTTCCACGCTATCGCACGGACGTGACCTGATCGTGCTGCGCTAGGCTCCGAGACGCCGCAGCAGATAGGTATCCATGATCCAGCCCTTGGCGGCGCGTCGCTCGCGCCTGATCCGCAGGATCTCATCCTTTACCTCCGCCAGCAGGCCCGCCACCAACACCTCGTCCGGCGAGCCGAGATAGGCCCCCCACCAGATCGCGAGGCCCATCGGGTCGAGCCCTTCCAGCGCCGAGCCGTCGTCCAGCATGACGACGGTCGAATCGCAATCGTGCGGCAGCCCGGCCAGGAGCCTCCGACCGGTCGTCAGATGGACCGGTTCGCCGATCAGGTTGAGCGGAATGCGGTGGGCGGCGGCAAGCGCCTGCGGTGCGCTGATGCCAGGGATGACCCGCAGGGCGAAGCTCGTCCCTGCTGCCACCACCTGATCTAGAATGCGGATGGTCGAATCGTAGAACGCCGGATCGCCCCAGACGAGGAAGGCGCCATGGGCGTCCGGCGCCAGTCTGGCGATCGCCTCGGCATAGAACCCGACACGCGCGGCGTGCCAGCGATCGACCCCGGCGCGATAGTCAGGATCAGCTGAATCACGCGGCGGATTGCCGATCCGCACGACGACCGGCTCGCGGTCGGCCAGCACGCGGGAAAGGATCGTCTCGCGGATCGCGACGAGTTCGTCCGCTGCCGTGCCCTTTTCGATCATGAGGAATGCATCGGCCGCGCGGATTGCAGCGACGGCTTCCAGAGTCAGGTGGTCCGGATTGCCGGCGCCGATGCCGATGACGGTGATGGTTCTCACGCGGGCTCCATCGCTCCCGGCGTCGCGCCGCCGCACAGGACGCCACCTCTGCGGCAAGCCGGGTCATCGGGCAAGTCGGGAGCGCCTTGTCCGGGCGGCAATTGACTTGGCAGCCACATTGACTTGGGCAACTACCATACTAGTTTGCCATCGCGATGCCCGGCGGGAGGCGGCGGCCTTTTGGCGGCCCGAGACCGGCGCTGGAGGAAACATGCGTCCCTTGCGCCTGCCGTCGCCCGACAGCCGGATCGCGCTCGCCGACCGTCTGTTCCCTGCTGATCCGACCGCCCGCACCATCGCGCGAAGGCTCTACGCTGCGGTGGCCGAGCTGCCGATCGTCTCGCCGCACGGCCACACCGACCCGCGCTGGTATGCCGAGAACGAGCCCTTCGCCAATCCGTCGCAGCTCTTCGTCACGCCGGACCACTACGTCTTCCGGATGCTCTACTCGCAGGGCATTTCGATGGAATCCCTCGGCATTCCCACGAAGGACGGCACGCCGGTGGAGTCCGATCCGCGGGCGGTCTGGCGCCTGTTCGCGGCCAACTATCATCTGTTCCGCGCGACCCCGACCCGGCTCTGGCTGGACCATGCCTTCGCCGCCCTGTTCGGGCTCGACGAACGGCTTTCGGCAGCGAATGCGGATTCGATCTATGACCGGATCGATGGCGCGCTGAAGCTCCCGGCCTATCGGCCGCGCGCGCTGTTCGAGGTCTTCGACATCGAAATGATCGCGACCACCGAGGGCGCGCTCGACGACCTCAAATGGCACGGCCAGATTGCTACGTCCGGCTGGACCGGCCGGGTGGTGACGACCTATCGGCCCGATGCCGTCACCGATCCGGACTTCGAGGGCTTCCGCGCCAATGTCATCAGGTTCGGCGAGATCACCGCCGAGGACACCGCCACCTGGGCCGGCTACCTCGCCGCCCACCGCAGGCGCCGCGCCTTCTTCCGGCAGCATGGCGCGACCGCCTCTGACCACGGCCTGCCCTCGGCGCGGACGGCGAACCTTGCACCGGGCGATGCCGAGCGGCTGTTCCTGCAGGTGACGACCGGTGAGCCGACGCCCGAGGAGTCCGATCTCTTCCGCGGCCAGATGCTCACCGAAATGGCGCGCATGAGCCTCGACGACGGCCTCGTCCTGCAGATCCATCCCGGTTCGCGGCGCAATCACAATGCCGGCATCTTCACCCGCTTCGGCCGCGACATGGGCGCTGACATTCCCGGCCGCACCGACTATGTCGCGGCGCTCAAACCCCTGCTCGATGCGGTCGGCAACGAGCCTGGGCTCACCATCATCCTCTTCACCCTCGACGAGACGAGCTATTCGCGTGAACTGGCGCCGCTGGCCGGGCACTACCCCGCGCTGAAGCTCGGGCCGCCCTGGTGGTTCTTCGATTCCGTCGAGGGCATGAAGCGCTTCAAGCAGCAGGCCATCGAGACGGCGGGCTTCTACAACACCGCGGGATTCAATGACGACACGCGCGCCTTCCCCTCGATCCCCGCCCGGCACGATGTCGCCCGGCGTGTCGATTGCGCGCACCTTGCCGAACTCGTTGCCGATCATCGCCTCGACGAGGACGAGGCGTTCGAGCTGGCAAACGATCTTGCCTATGGGTTGGCGAAGAAGGCGTATCGGCTGTGAGCCGGCTTTCCGACAAGTCCCTCGCCGGCCTGCCCGCTGCGATCGAGCGTCCCGCCTATGATCGCTCGGCGGTGACCCCCGGCATCGTCCATCTCGGCATCGGAGCCTTTCACCGCGCCCACCAGGCGGTGGTCGTCGATGACAGGCTGGCGGCGGGCGAGACGGGCTGGGGCATCTTGGGCGCCTCGTTGCGCGCGCCCGACACCTATGACGCGCTCGAACCCCAGAACGGCCTCTACACACTGGCGATTCGTTCGGCCGAGCCGACGCGCCATCGCGTCATCGGATCGGTTGCTGCGGTGCTGGTCGCGCCGGAAGCGCCGCTGAAACTGCTGGAGCGGCTCGCCGATCCCGCCATCCGCATCGTTTCGCTCACTGTCACCGAGAAGGGCTATTGCCACGATCCCGCCAGCGGCACGCTCGCCGAGGATCATCCTGACATCCGCCACGACCTGACGACCGGCCTGCCGCGTTCGGCCGTCGGCATTATCGTCGAGGCGCTGGCGCGGCGTCGGGCTGCGGGCGTTGCGCCCTTCACAGTGCTCTCCTGCGACAACCTGCCGGCCAACGGCGAGACGGTGAAGCGCGTGCTGGCCCGCTTCGCCGCCCTGCGCAAGGCCGACCTCGGCAAGTGGGTCGAGGATCATCTCGCCTGCCCTTCCACCATGGTCGACCGCATCGTGCCCGCGACCACCGACGCGGACCGCGAACAGGTCGCCCGTGCCCTCGGTGTCGAGGATGCCTGGCCGGTCATCGCCGAGCCCTTCTGGCAATGGGTGGTGGAGGACCACTTCCCCACCGGCAGGCCGGATCTTGCTGCCAGCGGCGTCGAGATGGTCAGGGACGTCGCGCCCTACGAGCTGATGAAGCTGCGCCTTCTGAACGGCGCCCATTCGACGCTCGCCTATCTCGGCTATCTCTGCGGCTGCGAGACGGTGGCGGAAGCCACCGCCGACGCGGGCATTGCCGGAACGGTTCGCCGGCTCATGGACGATGCGACACCCACGCTGCGACCGCTGCCGGGCTTCGATGTCGAGGCCTACAAGGCGAGCCTTCTGGAGCGCTTCGCCAATCCGGCGCTGCGCCACCGCACCTGGCAGATCGCCATGGACGGCACGCAGAAGCTGCCGCAGCGCCTTGTCGCCACTGTGCGCGAGCGGCTGGTGAAGGACATGGATGCTGGGACGCCAGCGCTCGGGATCGCTGTCTGGATGCGTTACGTCACTGGCCTCGACGAGAGGGGCGCAGTCATCGACGTGCGCGATCCCATGGCGGCGCGGCTGGCCGAGATTGCGCGCGGAGCCGGGCCGGTGGCCGAACGCCTTGCGCCGGCACTGCTCGCCCTGCGCGAGGTGTTCGGCGAGGACCTGGCGCGCGATCCGCGGTTCGCGCAGCCTGTCACGACGGCGCTCGCCTCGCTCTACGCGGTCGGGGCGAAGGAGACAGCGCGGCGGTTTGCGACCCGTGAATTGGTGCTCTGACGCGACGTCAGAACGCCGTCCGAGACCTGATCGCCGCCGCGATCGTCCCCTCGTCGAGATAGTCGAGTTCGCCGCCCACCGGCACGCCGTGGGCGAGTCGAGTGACGCTCACGCCGGTGCCGGTGAGCAGGTCGGTGACGTAGTGCGCGGTGGTCTGGCCGTCGACCGTCGCGTTGACCGCCAGGATTACCTCGCGCACACCGCCGGTCCGCACGCGGTTCACCAGGCTCTCGATGTTCAAGTCCTGCGGGCCGACGCCGTCGAGCGGCGACAGCGTGCCGCCCAGCACGTGGTACTTCGCGTTGATCGCGCTGGCGCGCTCCAGCGCCCAGAGGTCGGAGACATCCTCCACCACCACGATCACCGCGCCGTCGCGGCGCGGATCGGTGCAGACCGTGCAGGGGTCGGAGGTATCGACATTGCCGCAGGTGCCGCAGATGACGATCTTGTCGAGCGCCTCGCCGAGCGCAGCGGTCAGCGGCTGCATCAAGCTCTCGCGCTTCTTGACGAGATGCAGCGCGGCGCGGCGCGCAGAGCGCGGCCCGAGCCCCGGCAGCTTGGCGAGCAACTGGATCAGGCGCTCGATCTCGGGCCCGGCAACGCGGCGGCTCATGACGGGGCTCTCATGTCTTGCGCCGATCCTCGGTCCACTGGCTCTCGGCAATGCGGTCGAGCGGCACCTCGGCGCCGAGCCCTTCGACGAAGGCGACGCCCTGATCCGGATAGAGGCAGACCTCGTGGGCGAAGCGGTTGCCGAAGGCCCAGATGACGAGTTCGCTGGTTCCGGTGTTCTCGAAGGTGTGTGGCTCCGGGTCGCCGGCGAGATAGCAGAAGGCATCGCCCGGACTGACGTCCAGCCGGTCCTCGCCATGGAGCAGCACGCCGGTGCCCCCCATGACGACCAGGATCTCCTCCTGGAACAGGTGGCGGTGCCGGCGCGAGGCGCGGTTGCCGGGCGGCACCGTCTGGATGATCAGCCCGATCGACCGGCTGCCGAGCGTGCGGCCGACATCGGTCATCGTGCCGCCGATCCCGGGCTCGAAGGCGTAGGCGAAGGGCTTGACCTCCGCGATGGCGAGGCGCCTAAGCGGCATGGCGAACCTCAGAACGGCAATTTCATGCCGGACGGCAGGGGAATGCCGCCGGTCACCGCCTTCATCCGCTCCTGAGCCACCACCTCGGCCTTCTTGCGGGCATCGGCATGAGCCGCGACGATCAGGTCCTCGACGATCTCCTTCTCGTCCGCCTTGAGCAGCGAGGCATCCACCGACAGGCCGCGCAGGTCGCCCTTGACGGTGAGGCGCAGGGTGACGAGGCCGCCGCCGGCGCTTCCCTCCACTTCGGTGCGCTCCATGTCGGCCTGCGCCTCCTGGAGCTTGGCCTGCATGGCCTGCGCCTGCTTCATCAGGCCCATAATGTCTTTCATGACGTCGCTCCTCGAAAGGGGTCAGAAATCGTCGTCCCAGGGGTCGACCGGCTCCCAGCTGCCGTCGCCATCGGCATCCCCGTCGTCGCGCTCCGCAGGCGCGGGGAGAGCCGGCACGTCCAGCCCGTCGCCGACCAGCGGGCGCACGGCAACCACCTCGGCGCCGGGGAACCTCGCCAGCACCGCCTGCACGGACGGATGGGCCAGCACGCCGCGCTCGCGGTCGGCCTGTTCGGTGGCGAGCCGTTCGCGGACGGTCGGCTCGCCTTCCGCAGAAGAGATGGTGACGATCCAGCGCCGGCCGGTCCATTCGGAGAGTTTCTTCTGGACATCGCCGGCAAGGGTCGGCGCGGCGCTGCGGGTCGGGCGGATGTCGAGCCGGCCGTCCTCGCAGTGGACGATATGGACGTCGCCCTCCAGCTGCTGCTTCAGGCGCACGTCGCGCTTCTCGGCGCAGAGCTTCAGGATCTCGGTGAAGCCTGCGACAACCAGATGGGGCTGAGGCGCCGACGCGGGTTCCGGCGCCCGCATGGCGATCGGCGCGCCTTCCGGTCTAGCCACGGGCGCGAGACGGGACGCTCCGCCGGCAACCGCAAGGGACTGGCCCGAGGTCCCGCCGCCATTGCCGCCAGACGGCGCGCGCGGCGCGGGGTTGCCGCCGACCACGCCGGTGCCGTCGGCCAGCATGCGCAGGGCCTCGTCCGGGGTCGGCAGGTCGGCCGCATGGGCGATCCGGACCAGCGCCATGTCAGCGGCGGCGAAGGGCCGCGGCGAGCGGCCGACCTCCTCGATGCCCTTGACCAGCATCTGCCAGGCGCGTGCCAGCACACGGTGCGACAGCTTCGCCGCGAAGTCGCGGCCGCGCTCCCGCTCGGTCTCACTGAACGAGACGTCGTCGGCTGCGGCCGGCACCACCTTCACGCGCGTGACGAAATGCACGAATTCGGCGAGCTCGGTCAGGATGATCTCGGGGTCGGCGCCGTCGTGGTACTGGCTCTTCAGCTCGCCCATGGCGCTCGCGAGGTCGCCCTTCACCAGGTGCGCGAACAGGTCAATGATGCGGGCGCGGTCGGCGAGGCCGAGCATCCGGCGAACCTCGGCCGCCTCTACCTTGCCCGCGCCGTGCGCGATGGCCTGGTCGAGGATAGACAGGCTGTCGCGCACCGATCCCTCGCCCGCGCGCGCGATCAGGCTCAGCGCATCCGGCTCGATCGTCACCTGCTCCTTCTCGCAGATGCCGGCGAGGTGGCGGACGAGAACCTCGGCGTCGACGCGGCGGAGGTCGAAGCGCTGGCAGCGCGACAGGACGGTCACCGGCACCTTGCGGATCTCGGTGGTCGCGAACATGAACTTCACATGGGCCGGCGGCTCCTCCAGCGTCTTCAGGAAGGCGTTCCACGCCTTCTCCGACAGCATGTGGACCTCGTCGACGAGATAGACCTTGTAGCGGGCCGAGACCGGCGCGTAATGCGCGCCATCGGTGATCTGGCGGACGTCGTCGATGCCGGTGTGGGAGGCGGCGTCGATCTCCATCACGTCGACGTGCCGGCCCTCCATGATCGACTGGCAGTGCTGGCCGAGGCGGTCGAGGCGGATGGTCGGGCGGTCGATCTCGCCGGGGATCTCGTAGTTGAGCGCGCGGGCGAGGATGCGGGCGGTGGTGGTCTTGCCGACCCCGCGCACGCCGGTGAACAGATAGGCCTGCGCGATGCGGCCCGTCTCGAAGGCGTTGGAAAGCGTGCGGACCATGGCCTCCTGGCCGATCAGGTCCTCGAAGCGCTGCGGCCGGTACTTGCGGGCAAGAACGCGGTAGCTCGCTTGCTTTCCGGGCGGCTCCGGCACCCCGAGATCGAACCCGGGTTCGCTCTCGGGCGGTTGGTCCATGTCCGGCGACTCGAATGGATGGCGAGGGTCAGCGGCCCAGCTTCGCGCGCCCGTCGTTGCGGGGCAAGCATCGGGCCGGCGATTTTGAGTGGGAGGCTGGACACGCGACCCGAAACGGGCTCGTTACGGCTGCTTCCTTCCGGACCTGACCGGGTTGGCGAGTGTCTCGTCCACCGCCAACCTCCCGCCCGCTATATGGCGGGAAGGCGCGCCGGACGCAAGCGCGGCCGCGCGTGACGGGCGCCCGCGGAGGGTCTGTTTCCGTCCGGCGACGGCCGATGCGCCCGGCCGACGGGTCCGGGCAATCGGCAGCGAGAAATGCGCCGCACCGCAAAGCCGCGTCCTTGCTGCAATTGCGAAGCAGCGCACCCGGCAGCCGCGTCCGGAAACAGATGAAACCATCCCCGGCACGGCGATTTTTTCGATCATCGGAGTGAACCATAGGCCTTGGCGTCGCGACTGAGGGTCCACCGCATTGCAGCAGAGGCTGCGGCGCGCCTGACCCTCAAACGACCCAGAGACCCCCAATGATCAACCAGACCACGATTGCGATGTCGCCGATCGCCGCCATCCCGTTCCAGACCAATTCCGACACCTTCATCTTCAACTACGACACCGATCCGCTCGCGACCTACGGCACCAGCGGCAACGACACGCTGACCGCCAAGGCCGGCGGCACGGCCGCACGCGCCAGCCGCACCTATGGCGGCGAGGGCAACGACAAGATCACGGGCTCGTCCGGCTACGACAAGCTGTACGGCGGCGCCGGCAACGACGTCATCACCGGCAAGGGCGGACATGATCTCCTCTCGGGCGGCGCCGGCAACGATATCCTGTGGGGCGGCGGCGATTTCGACGTCCTCCAGGGCGGCGCGGGCAACGACTGGCTGGCCGCTGGCAGCATGAGCAAGGGCTCGGTGCTCGACGGCGGCGCGGGCAGCGACACGCTGGTCGGCTCGAGCATGGGCGCGACGCTGAACGGCGGCGAGGGCAACGACTTTCTCGTGGCCGCCTTCGCCGGCAACGGCGCCGGCGAGAGCCACTACAATGGCGGCGCCGGCTGGGACGTGCTCAGCCTGCCCAAGACCTGGAACGTCTCGGAGCAGATGAAGGAAGCCTGGATCGAGCAGGACGGCAACGGCCAGTACGTGCTGCACTGGTTCTCGCATGGCGGCCACGAGCAGACCGATTTGGTCAGCGGCATCGAGCAGTTCAACATCTACGGCACGCTCTACACCTTCGATCAGCTCCTCGTCTGATCGGAGCCGCGCGATGCTCCCAACCCTCCCCGTTCAGCGGGGAGGGTCCTTGCGTTCCGGCCGCTCACGTCGAACCGGATCATGGGCTAGGGTTGGCGCCCGTCCATCGGTTGCTCCCAATGCCGCAGACCATTCCCTATCTCGACTCCCGCCTGGCCGCCGATTCCGTCGGGGTCGCGGACCTCGGCCTCTGCCAGGTCCGGCTGATGAACGATGCGACCTATCCCTGGCTGCTGCTGATCCCGCGGCGCGAGGGTGCCATCGAGATCGTCGACCTCGCGCCCGGTGACCGCCACGCGCTCGTGGAGGAAATCGCCTTCGTGTCCGGCGTGCTGCGCGACATGACCCGCTGCGACAAGCTGAACGTCGCGGCGCTCGGTAACATGGTGCCGCAGCTCCATGTCCACCTCATCGCCCGGTTCGAGGGCGATCCCGCCTGGCCCGGCCCGGTCTGGGGCAGGGCGCCGGCCGCACCTTATGCCGAGGCCTCCCGCGCCGGCCTTGTCTCGGCGCTTGCCGCAAGGCTCTCATCCGCAAAGCTCTCGCCCGGATGACGCGTTGCTCGGTGCTGCGCGGCATGCGAGCGTCGCCGGCCCTTTCCATGAGCCGATGACCAACGCCGAGTAAACATTGATGTCCGACCTGCCGCCGCTGCCGCCCGTCAAGCTCGGCTATACCGAGAACGAACTCGACCGCATGAGCGCCAAGCGTGGCGACGACCTCTGGCTGACCGCCACATTTGCCGACCCGCGTGCCCGGCTTTACGTCTTCGCCGGCGAAACGCCGATCCTCCGGCGCAATGGCGACCGCGGCGATCCGCTCTTCACGCCCGATGAGGCGAAGGCCTTCGGTGAACCGATCGAGACGGCCTTCCTCGGCCTCGCCAGCGGCGCGCCGCGATATGCGCGCCTCGTCAAGGAACTGGTCAAGCCCGATCCGAACGCCTACCGGATCGCCGAGATCACCGTCGACGACCCAACCCTGCTGATCACCGACATGCGGACGGTCGCCATGACCGGCGTGGTCGAGCCGCACCATCTCGGCCCCATGGCCGAGGGCAAGGCGCTGATGCACTGGCATGCCGCGCATCGCTTCTGCGGGCGCTGCGGCGGCGTTACCGAGGCGAAGCAGGCGGGCTGGCGGCGCGACTGCCCGTCCTGCGGCGCGCAGAACTTCCCGCGCACCGACCCCGTGGTGATCATGCTCCCCGTTGATGGCGACCGCTGCCTGATGGGTCGCCAGCGCCGCTTCCCGCCAGGCATGTATTCGGCCCTCGCCGGCTTTCTCGAGCCCGGCGAGACGATGGCGGATGCCGTGCGCCGCGAGATCATGGAGGAGGCGGGCATCAAGGTCGGCCGGGTCGGCTACCTGTTCGACCAGCCCTGGCCCTATCCGGCCTCGCTGATGATCGGCTGCCACGCCGAGGCGCTGTCGCGCGACATCGAGATCGACATGGAGGAGCTGGAGGATGCCCGCTGGTTCACCCGCGAGGAGTGCTGGCAGATGCTGACCAGGCAGCATCCGGAAAGGTTCTCGTGCCCGCCGCCGCTGGCGATCGCGCATCACCTGATCCGGTCGTTCGTGAACGGCGGCCTGCGCGTCAGCCCTGACGGGACCTGACGATCGCGATGGCCCGCGCCGCCCGCGTGCCCGCCGGCTGCGGCAACCAGATCGCCGTGGTCGTCCAGGGCGGCAGGTGCTCCGCCTCGACGAGCGGCATGACCGTCGCGCCCTGAACCGACAGGCGTTTGGCGACGATCGAGGGCACTAGCGCGGAACCGAGGCCGAGCGCGACCAGCGCCACCACGCCGGCCCAATCCGGCGCTTCCTGCGCGATGATCGGCCGGGCGCCCGTTGCCCCGAGCGCCGCCATGACACCGTCGACGGCGAGCGCCGCCCGGTCGCGGGCCAGCATGATCAGCGGCTTCCGGGAGAGATTGGACAGGCTGACCGTCTTGCGCAGCCGCGCCTCGGCGTCGGGCACGACCGCCGACCATTTCGAGACCGCGACAACCTTCGACGACAAGCGCGGCAGCACGGGCAGGGGCGGGGCGACGAAGCCGAGGGCGATGCGGCCCTCCGACAGCGCGGCTGACTGTTCCTGCGCCGAAAGAATGTCCAGTCGAACCGCGAAACCCTCGTCGACCCATACAGGGTCTTCCAGGAGGTCACAGACCGCCGACACCAGGGCATCCGCCGACGTCCCGATGCCGATGGCATCCGGCGCCTCGGCCACCTCCTGTGCGAGCCGCTGGGCCCGGCCGAGGGATGCGAAGGCGAGCCTGATCTCGGCGATGAAGGCCTCGCCCGCCGGCGTCAGGCGCACCCGCACGCCCGAATGGTCGAACAGCACCGCGCCGGTCTGGCGTTCCAATTGGGCGATCCGCGCCGCCGCCGTTCGCCTGCCGATTCCTGCGGCTCTGCCGGCCGCGCCAAGGTCGCCGGTGTCGACGAGCGCGACGGCAAGGCGGAGCGTCGCGAGGTCGCCAGGCCCGTCAGTCACGACGCAGCATCCGCCTGAGCGTGCCGAGGTCGGCCCATTCATAGGTGGTGGTTGGCGATTTCCAGACTGGGCCGGGATCGACCTGCCGGCTCGCAGGAAAGCCGCCGAGCGAACGGTAGAACGCGTCGGCGGCAATGTTGCCGTCGGCGACGTCGAGACGGACCGCCTGGCTTCCGAAGGTGGCGAGATCGTCGAGGACCGCCGTCATGAGCGCCCGCCCGAGCCCGAAGCGCTGGGCCTTGCGCAGCACGTAGAGCGTCTTGATCCAGCCCATGCCGCCCTCGACGGCAAGCCCGGTGCAGAAGCCGACGACCTCCGCATGGCTCTCCGCGACATGGGCCGAGGTGGCAGCATGTGGCGTCGCGAAGAAGCCGCGCCACTGGGCCTGACGCCGTTCGAAGTTCAGGATTGTGAATGCCTCGGGCGGGGCGATGTCGCGATAGCTCTCGTCATAGGCCTGGACGTGGATCTCGGCGATTCGATCGGCATCCGCCGCTGAGGCACGACGGATGCCCATCGCCTACTCCGCGACCTGCTTCTCGACCTCGGCGCGCCAGGGGTTCTGCTGGTAGACGCCGAGGATGGTCAGCTCCTTGGCGAAGAAGGCGAGCTCCTCCAGCGCCAGCTTCACCGGCCGGTCGTCGGGGTGGCCCTCGATCTCGGCGTAGAACCGGGTCGCGACGAAGCGGCCGTCGATCATGTGGCTTTCCAGCTTGGTCATGTTGACGTTGTTGGTCGCGAACCCGCCCATGGCCTTGTAGAGCGCCGCCGGCACGTTGCGGACCTGGAACACGAAGCTCGTCAGGCAGTCCTGGCCGGGCGCCGCCCAGATCTTCTGGCGCGACAGGATGACGAAGCGCGTCGTGTTGTTGGCTGCGTCCTCGATGTCCTCGGCGAGGATGTCGAGGCCGTAGACTTCCGCGGCGAGGCGCGGGGCGATGGCGGCCTGCGTCGCGTCGCCCATCTCGGCGACCTCGCGGGCGGAGCCAGCCGTGTCGGCCGCCACGATCGGCTTCAGGCCGAGCTTGCGGATGATCTGCCGGCACTGGCCGAGACCCATGATGTGGCTGCGCGCGGTCTTCACGGTGCCGAGCGAGGAACCCTTCACGCCCATGAGCTGGAAGCGGATCGGCAGGAAGAACTCGCCGATGATGTTGAGCCCGGCGGTCGGCAGCAGGTGATGCACATCGCCGACACGACCGGCGATCGAGTTCTCGATCGGGATCATGCCGAGATCGGCCTCGCCGTTCTGGATGGCGGCGAAAGCGTCCTCGAAGCTCGGGCAGGGCAGCACCTCGGCATCCGGGAACACGGCCTTGGAGGCCTGATGCGAGAAGGCGCTGAGCTCGCCCTGGAAGGCGATGCGCTTGGGCGCGAGGATCATGGGACGCTTCACTCCGATGGGGCCGTGTTCTTATCGCAATGCCGCGCTCTTGGCGATCAGCGCCCGCGCCCGCTCGAGATCGGCCGGCGTGTCAACGCCGAGCGGCACGGCATCGACCACCGCGACGTCGATCCGCATGCCGTTTTCCAGCGCGCGTAGCTGCTCCAGCCGCTCGCGCTGTTCGAGCGGAGCCGGCGGCAGCGAGACGAACCGGTCGAGGGCGGCGCGTCGATAGGCATAGAGGCCGATGTGGTGATAGAGCGGTCCGTCGCCCGTGGGCGCGGTCGCGCGCGTGAAGTAGAGTGCCCTGAGCCGCCGGTCCGAGAGGGGCGTGCCAACCACCTTCACCACGTTCGGGTTGGTGATCTCCTCGTGCCGGGCGATGACGGCGGCGAGCGTGCCGATATCCACCGCCGGGTCGTCGAGCAGGTCCGAAGCGGCGCGGACGATGTCCGGCTCGAGCGTCGGCAGGTCGCCCTGCACATTGACGATGCGATCATAGGCGCCATCCGGATCGACGATCCGCGCGGCTTCGTGGATGCGGTCGGAGCCGGTCGGGTGGCTGGCGCTGGTCATCACGGCCCGCCCGCCGGCCTTTTCCACCGCCGCCTGGATCGCCTCCGAATCGGTAGCGACCACCACCGGCCCGACATTTGCGGCCTCCGCGCGGCGCATGACCTGGACGATCATCGCCTGGCCACCGATGTCGGCGAGGGGCTTGCCGGGCAGCCTGGAGGCGCTCAAGCGGGCCGGAATCAGGACGAGGGCAGCGGTCATCGGCGTTCGGAGGGCGGAATCGGGCGGCAGGAGGCGGACGAAAGGCGCATAAGCCAAGCGTGCATATACGGGTTGCCTGTTGCGGCGCAAATTGGATAGTGTCCGCGCCAAATCGGCCGGCCCATTCGCGTGCTTGCGCGCAACGACCCTTCAAGACGCCGCCGATCCCGTGGAGCTGGTCCCGATGGACGGATTTGAATTCAACAAGGTCATGATGGCCGTGCTGCTGGTCGGGACCTCGACGCTGGGCGGCTCCATCCTTGCCAACGAGATGATCTACAAGCCGAAGAAGCCGGCCAAGCCCGGCTACGAGGTGGCGGTGGCGCCGCCCGGCGGCCAGCAGGCAGCTCCCGCCCAGGCGGCGCCTGCCAAGCCGATATCGGAAGTCTTCGCCTCGGCCAATGCCGCCAACGGCCCGCAGGTGTTCCGCCAGCAATGCGCCACCTGCCACAACATCCAGAAGGGTGGCGCCAACGGCGCTGGCCCGGCTCTGTACGGCATTGTCGGCCGTAACCACGCCGCTTCCGCCGGCTTCAACTATTCCAATGGCATGAAGAGCAAGGCCGCCCAGCCCTGGACGCTGGAGGCGCTCTACGCCTTCATCACCAACCCGCGCGCCTCGGTGCCCGGCACCTCCATGTCCTTTGCTGGCATCCGCTCCGAGCAGCAGCGCGCCGACCTGATCGCCTATCTGCGCGAACAGTCGGACAGCCCGGTCGAAGTGCCGAAATAAGCGCGGTCCACGAGTCGTTTCCTATGCTTGGGAGGCCGGGTCGTTCCCGGCCTTCTGCATGTCGGGTGACTGGCGGAGCGTCGTTTCCAGCCTCGACCGAACGGCCGAAACAGCAGAAACTCGGACAATGACAGCGGCAGGACATCGGTTTATCCTTGCCAAGTCCCATTTTTGCCACGCTTGACGCATTGGAACGGCAGGCCTGTCCTTCCCGCCCAATTCCCACAAGGTTCCTCATGCCGACCATCGCCCTCGTCGACGACGACCGGAACATCCTGACGTCGGTCGCCATCGCGCTCGAAGCCGAAGGCTACCGCATCGTCACCTACAACGACGGCGCCGCGGCGCTGGACGGTTTCAAGCAGTCGCCACCGGACCTTGCCATCCTCGATATCAAGATGCCGCGGATGGACGGTATGGAGCTTCTGCGCCGCCTGCGCCAGAAGACCGACATGCCGGTGATCTTCCTCACGTCCAAGGACGAGGAGATCGACGAGCTGTTTGGCCTCAAGATGGGCGCCGACGACTTCATCCGGAAGCCGTTCTCGCAGCGCCTGCTGGTCGAGCGCGTCAAGGCGGTGCTGCGCCGCGCCGCGGCCAAGGAACCAGGCGCCGAGGCCAAGTCCGACGCCAAGGTGCTGGAGCGTGGCAAGCTGCGGATGGACCCGGAACGCCACACCTGCACCTGGGACGGCCAGCAGGTGACGCTGACCGTGACGGAGTTCCTGATCCTGCAGGCGCTGGCGACCCGGCCTGGCGTGGTCAAGAGCCGCAATGCCCTCATGGACGCCGCCTATGACGATCAGGTCTATGTCGACGACCGCACCATCGACAGCCACATCAAGCGCCTGCGCAAGAAGTTCAAGGTGGTCGACGACGATTTCGAGATGATCGAAACGCTCTACGGCGTCGGCTACCGCTTCAAGGAATAGGGCCGGCACAACCCCGCGAGACGGCATGCTCGACCGCACTAGTCCCAGCGCCCCGACGGAAGCGCCGGAGAGCCCGGCGCCGGGCCCTGTGCGCGGCCGGCGCGACTGGTCGCGCTTCGGCCATGTCGTGGCGCGCTCGACCCGGGCGCTGCTGAACCGCTCCTTCTCCAGTCTGACGCGGCGCATCGTCACGCTCAACCTCGTCGGGCTGATCGCTCTGGTCTCCGGCATCCTGTGGCTGTCGCAGTTCCGCGCCGGCCTCATCGAATCGCGCGCCCAGAGCCTCATCGTACAGGGCGAGATTATCGCCGGCGCCATCGCCGCGTCCTCGGCCGTCGACGGCTCGGTGATTCCGATCGACCCGGACAAGCTGTTCGAAATGCAACTCGGCGGCGCCGGCTCCTCGGTCGATGATCCGGCCGCGCTGCTGGAGTTTCCGATCAATCCCGAGCGGGTCGCCCCCGTCCTGCGCCGGCTCACCGGGCCGACCGAGACGCAGGCGCGCATCTATGACCGCGAGGGCAACCTCATCCTCGACAGCCGCACCCTCTACGGTCGTGGCGACATCCAGACCCTCGACCTGCCGCCGATCGGCACGAAGCCGCCCTTCTACGAGAAGTGGTGGAACGAGGTCCGCCGTTTCCTGCGCGGCGGCGGCGATTTCCCGATCTACCGCGACCTCGGATTCCGCAACGGCAAGAGCTATCCGGAAGTGGCGCAGGCCCTGAACGGCCAGAAGATCAGCATGGTGCGTGTGAACGATAGCGGCGAGCTGATCGTGTCGGTGGCGATCCCGATCCAGCGGTTCCGCGGCGTGCTGGGCGTTCTGCTGCTCAACACCCAGGGCGGCGAGATCGATCAGGTGCTCGACGCCGAACGCTTCCAGGTGCTGCGTGTCTTCCTCGTGGCAGCTGTGGTCATGATCGTCCTCTCGGTGCTGATGGCGCGCACCATCGCCGGCCCTGTCCGCAAGCTCGCCGAGGGTGCCGAGCAGGTGCGCCGCCGCCACCGCTCACGCGAGGAGATCCCGGATTTCGGCCACCGCCGCGACGAGATTGGCCTCCTGTCCCGCTCGGTGCGCGACATGACCGACGCGCTCTATGCCCGTATCGAGGCGATCGAGCGCTTCGCCGCAGACGTCGCCCACGAGCTCAAGAACCCACTGACCTCGCTGCGCTCGGCCGTCGAGACCCTTCCCCTCGCCAGGAACGAAGCCTCGCGCACGCGCCTGCTGGAGGTCATCCAGCACGACGTGAGGCGCCTCGACCGGCTGATCACCGACATTTCCGATGCCAGCCGCCTCGACGCCGAACTGCAGCGGCAGGAATCGACCCGCATCGACCTCGGCCAGTTGCTCGAGACCCTCGTCGTCATGGCGAACGAGACCCGCAAGGACGGCGAGGCGAAGGTCGCCCTGGCATTCGAGGGTGGCAAGCCTCAGGATTTCGCGCTGCCGGGTCATGACAGCCGCCTCAGCCAGGTCATCACCAACCTGATCGACAATGCCCGCTCCTTCTCGCCGCCGGACGGCGAGGTGCGGGTCAGGGCGCGCAAGCTGAAGGGCGCGATCGAGATCGTCGTCGAGGACGACGGACCGGGCATTCGCGACGACGCGCTGGAGCGGATCTTCGAGCGCTTCTACACCGACCGCCCGCATCAGGACTACGGCCAGAATTCCGGCCTCGGCCTGTCCATCTCCAAGCAGATCGTCGAGGCCCATGGCGGCCAGATACGGGCCGAGAACCGCCCCGGTCCGGTCGATGCCGAGGGCGAGGCGACCTCGGCGGGCGCGCGCTTCGTCGTCACCCTGCCGGCCGCCTGACCGTGGCTTCCGTCCATGCCAGCGCCGTCCTTCTTGGCGCGAAGGCCGTTCTGGTGCGTGGCCCCTCCGGAGCGGGGAAGTCGCGCCTCGTTCTGGACCTGATCGGCGCGCTGACGACGTCCGCACGTGGCTTCGCCCGCCTCGTCGCCGACGACCGCGCCCTTCTCACGGCGAGCCACGGGCGCCTGCTGGTGCGCTCCGCCGGCGTCATCGCCGGGGCCATCGAGATGCGTGGTCTCGGCATCGTCAGCCTGCCCTGGGAGGAGGTCGCTGTGGTCGGCCTGGTCGTCGATCTCGACGCCACCGATGCCGGCCGGATGCCCGACGAGGCCGCGCTGTCCACAAGGATCGAGGGCGTCATCGTGCCGCGCCAGCCTGTCGCCAAAGGGCAGAACGCGCTGCCGTTGGTGCTCTCCCGCTGTGCCTGGCTGGAAAGCGGTACCGCCCCGGTTGCTGCATCGCACCAGCGGGTTTATCCTTGACCTCCCTGCCCTTGCGCTTGCCGGCCACATGGTGAACATATCGCTCTCTTTCGTGGACAGGCGTGCCGGCAGCGGCGCGCGGAGTGCCGGATGATCGGTCTCGTCATCGTCACGCATGGCCAGTTGGCCGTCGAATTCCGCCATGCGATGGAACATGTGGTCGGCCCGCAGAAGCAGGTCGAGACCGTCGCCATCGGCCCCAGCGACGACATGGACCAGCGCCGCCGCGACATCATCGCGGCCGTCGATCTGGTCGACAGCGGCGACGGCGTCGCCGTGCTGACCGACATGTTCGGTGGCACTCCCTCCAACCTCGCGATCTCTGTGATGAGCGGCCGGCCGGTCGAGGTCATCGCCGGCATCAACCTGCCGATGCTGGTGAAACTCGCCACCGTCCGCACCGAGAAGCCCCTGCAGGAAGCCGTGCTGCACGCGCAGGAAGCCGGCCGCAAATACATCAACATCGCGAGCCGCGTGCTCGCCGGACATTGAGATCGTGCGCGAACCCCGGCTAGACTGTCGCACAATGCCAAGAAGACAGGCGGGGACGATGGTCCTCCGGCCAATAAGGGGATGGAGCGACGGCAATGGCGGACAATAGCGCCGCGTGCCCTGCGGACGCGCCGGCGGCCGACGGCGAAGTCGTGCGCGAGCTGCCGATCGTGAACAAGCGCGGGCTGCACGCCAGAGCCTCGGCCAAGTTCGTCGCCTGCGTCGATCGTTTCAATGTCTCGATGAAGGTGTCCCGTTGCGGCGAGACGGTCGATGGCACGTCAATCATGGGCCTGATGATGCTGGCCGCCGCGATCGGCACGTCGGTCACGGTGCGGGCTACCGGCCCTGAGGCCGCGGCGGCCGTTGACGCTGTCGCGGCGCTGGTTGCCGACCGGTTCGGCGAAGGGGAATAGCGATGGCCGGCAATGAGCGACCGGCGACACTTCCCGAGGCGCAGGCGGCCACCGAACTCTCGCCCGGCGAGCGCTCCGCGGAGCGTATCGAGGCGGCCATGGAGAAGGCGATCTTCGCTGGCCGCTGGCTGATGGCTCCCTTCTATCTTGGCCTGATGCTTGGCCTCGTCGCGTTGATGGTCGTGTTCCTCCGTGATCTCGCCGCGTTCATCGTCAAGGTGCCGACCGCCAAGGAATCCGACGTCATCCTTGGCGTGCTGACGCTGATCGACCTCTCGCTCGCGGCGAACCTGATCATCCTCGTCGTGTTCTCCGGCTGGGAGAATTTCGTCTCCAAGATGGAGCACGTCACCGCCAAGGACCGTCCGGAATGGATGGGCACGATCGACTTCTCGGCGCTGAAGCTGAAGCTGCTCGCGTCGATCGTCGCCATCTCGGCGATCCACCTGCTGAAGGCCTTCATGAATGTCGGCGCCATGAGCGACCGCGAGCTGATGTGGCTGCTCGGCATCCACGTCGTATTTGTCACTTCCGGCGTCTTTCTGGCGCTCCAGGACCGGCTGACGGGCCACTCCCACTGATGGCTGACTGGCGCTCGTTCTGGGATGGCGACCACGCCATCTATGTCAGCGACCGGCATAAGGAGCTGCATTATCGCGCCATCGCCGACGGTATTCTCGACCATGTCCGGCTGGGCCAGGCGGGACCGGGCGCCGTCGTCCTCGACTATGCCTGTGGCGAGGCGCTGGAGACACCGCGCTTGGCCGCGTCGGTCGGCAGGCTCGTCCTCTGCGACGGCGCGCCGTCGATCGTCGCCAGGCTGCGCGAGCGGTTCGGCGGGCTCGCCAATGTCGACCTCGCCCTGCCCGAGGATCTCGACGCGGTCCTGCCTGATGGCGCGTCGGACCTGATCGTCGTCTCCTCGCTGATCCAGTACCTGTCGGAAGCCGATCTCGATGGGCTTTTCCAGCGCTTTCGCGCCAAGCTGAAGCCGACCGGCCGGCTGGTCGTCGCCGACGTCATCCCGCCCGATGCCGGTATCGTCGCCGATGTCGCCTCGCTGTTGCGCAATGCCTGGCGCGGCGGGTTCCTCCTGTCCGCGGTCGTCGGTCTCGCGGCGACGGCCGTCTCGCCCTACCGAAAGCTGCGCGGCGAACTCGGTCTTGCGACCTATCCGGAGAGCGCGATGAAAGCCCTCCTCGCGTGGCACGGCTTTGCCGCCGAACGCCATGTTCCCAACCTCGGACTGACGCCGCACCGCATGACCTTCGTCGCGCGTCCCGTGGCCGCCTGAGGTTTGACAGCAGCAGGCTGTTTCGCCATACCGATCAACTCGTTCGTTGAAGCGAACGCCAGACGTTGCGGTATCAGATGAACCCGATATTCGCCGACCTGCCCACGACCGTCTTCGAGGTCATGTCCCAGCTCGCCCGCGAGACGGGCGCCATCAATCTCGGACAGGGTTTCCCGGACGATCCCGGCCCGGAGGATGTCCGCCAGAAGGCTGCCGAGGCCGTGATTTCGGGCTGGAACCAGTATCCGCCGATGATGGGCCTGCCGGAACTGCGCCAGGCGGTCGCGACGCACTACGCCCATCATCAGGGCCTGCGGCTCGACCCGATGCAGGAGGTGATGATCACCTCCGGCGCCACCGAGGCGATCGCCGGCGCGCTGTTCTCGCTGATCGAGCCCGGCGACGAGGTCGTCCTCTTCCAGCCGATGTACGACGCTTACCTCCCGCTGGTCCGCCGCGCCGGCGGCGTGCCGCGTTTCGTGACCCTGCGGCCGCCGCACTGGCGCTTCACCGAGGAGGATCTCGCCGAGGTCTTCTCGTCGAAGACCAGGGTCGTTCTCCTCAACAATCCGCTCAACCCGGCCGCGTCGGTCATGCCGACCGAAGACCTTGAGCTGCTCGGCCGGTTCTGCGAGCGCTTCGGCGCGACGGTGATTTCGGACGAGGTCTGGGAACATGTCGTCTTCGACGGCCACCGGCACGTCTCGGTGCTCGACGTCGCGAGCCTGCGCGAGCGCGCTGTGAAGATCGGCTCGGCCGGCAAGATCTTCTCGCTGACCGGTTGGAAGGTCGGCTTCGTCGTCGCCGCACCGTCGATCATGCGGGTGCTGGCGAAGGCCCACCAGTTCCTGACCTTCACCACCCCGCCGAACCTGCAGGCGGCGGTCGCCTATGGCCTGGCCAAGGATGACGGCTACTTCACCGGCATGCGCGCGGACCTCCAGCGCGCCCGCGACAGGTTCCATGCCGGGCTGACGCGCTGCGGCTTCGACGTGTTGCCGAGCGCCGCAACCTATTTCATCAACATCGATCTCGCCGCGGCCGGCATCTCGGACGATGTCGCCTTCTGCAAGACACTGGTCCAGACCCATGGCGTCGCCGCCATCCCGGTCTCGGCCTTCTATGCGCAGACGCCGGTAACTTCGGTCGTGCGGTTCTGCTTCGCCAAGCGCGACGAAACGTTGGACGGCGCCCTCGACCGGCTTGCCAGGGCCGCCGTCGCGACGTGAGGCGTCAGGCCGGTTCGTACTGGAGATTCGGCGAGTCGGGCAGTTGCTCCGCCGAGACGCAGAGTTGGGCAATGGTGATCCGGTCAAGCTGGTTGAAATAGCTCCGCTCGGCTGCGCTCACTGCCGGCACGACCACCGAGGACACCAGCGGCGAGATCGTGTCGAGCTCGTCGTCGCCAAGCTCCACCGTCGCGCGGACGATCTCCCCGCAGGTGATCGACTTGCGCTCGCGGGCGAGGTCATAGCCGCCGCGCGGTCCTCGCAATCCCTTGAGGATGCCGCTGCGCACCAGCGCCTGCAGCAACGGCTCGAGATGGCGCGGAGGAAGGTTCTGGCGCGCGGCCAGAGCCTTGGCCGCAACCGGTCCCTTGACCGCATGCAGCGCTATATCGACGACGGCGGCGATAGCCAGCCGGCCACGACGTGACAGGATCGGCATGATGTCCTCGACCTCGGGGGCATCGTCGCTACGCCCTGCCATACCAGACCACGATCAGCCCGACCGTAAAAAGACCATTTCGTGCATGAGGCCTTTGCCTGCAACGCAGAGAAGAATTTTCTCAACGGCCGGTTGAACCAAAGCCGCCGGCTCCACGGGAGGTGTCCGGCAGTTCCGGGGAGGTAACCAGTTCCGCGGGGGTCACCGGCGCGATGACGAGTTGGGCGATCCGCTCGCCGCGCGCGATCGTCACCGGGGCCTCGCCGAGGTTGATCAGGATGACCTTCACCTCGCCGCGGTAGTCGGCATCGATCGTGCCGGGCGCATTGGCAACGGTGATGCCGTGCTTGAGCGCAAGGCCCGAGCGGGGCCGCACCTGCCCCTCGTAGCCGGGCGGAATCGCCATGGTGAGGCCGGTCGGCACGGCCGCGCGGGCGAGCGGTGCCAGCACCAGCGGCGCGTCGGCCGGCAGCGCGGCGACGAGATCCATGCCGGCGGCATGTTCGGTCTGCGCCGCGGGTAGCGGCAGGCCCTCGCCATGGGCGAGCCGCTGGACGGGTATGGCCAGTCTTCCGCTCACGCCTTGCCCAACCGCTCGGCGAGGCGCGCCACCAGCGCCCGCGCCACCCCGTCCTTGGACTGGCGGTCCCAGGTCTCGACGCCCTCGCGCGTCACGAGATGGACGGCATTGGCGTCGCCGCCGAAGGTGCCGGTCCCCGTCGCCACGTCATTGGCGACGATCAGGTCGCAGCCCTTGCGGGCAAGCTTGGCGCGGGCATTCTCGATGACGTTCTCCGTCTCGGCGGCGAATCCCACGACGAGGTCGGGCCGCCCGGTCTTCAGGCCCGCCACTGTCGCGAGAATGTCGGGGTTCTCGACGAAGGCGAGACTCGGCGGGCCGCCGGCGCCCTTCTTGATCTTGCCGCCGGCGACGTCGGCGACGCGCCAGTCGGCAACCGCTGCCGCGAAGATGGCGATGGTGGCCGGCAGTGCCGCCTCGACTGCCGCCAGCATCTCGCGGGCGCTCTCGACATGGACGACATTGACGCCGACCGGATCGGGTATCGCGACCGGGCCGGTCACCAGCGTCACCTCGGCACCGGCTTCCGCCGCGGCCTTCGCGATGGCATGGCCCTGTTTGCCGGAGGAATGGTTGGAAATGTAGCGGACGGGATCGATCGCCTCGCGGGTCGGCCCCGAGGTGACCACGACCTTGCGGCCGGCGAGCGGGTGGCTCACCGCCGGGTCCTTCATCATCGTCTCGATCGCGGCGATGATCTCCGGCACCTCGGCCATGCGGCCAGGACCGAACTCGCCGCAGGCCATGGAACCGTCGTTCGGGCCGACCGTGGTGACGCCGTCTCCGCGCAGCGTCGCGAGATTGCGCTGGGTCGCCGGGTGCAGCCACATGCGGACATTCATGGCGGGGGCGATCAACACGCGCTTGTCGGTGGCGAGCAGGGCGGTCGAGGCGAGGTCGTTGGCGTTGCCGTGCGCCATCTTGGCCATCAGGTCGGCGGTGGCCGGTGCGACCACCAGAAGATCGGCGTCGCGCGACAGTTCGATGTGGCCCATCTCGTTCTCGTCGGTCAGCGAGAACAGCTCCTGGAATACCTTGTCGCCGGTCAGCGAACCGACCGACAGCGGCGTAACGAACTCGGTGCCCGCTTTGGTCAGGATCGCGCGCACCGTCGCACCGCGGTCCTGCAGCCGCCGGATCAGCTCCAGCGACTTGTAGGCCGCGATGCCGCCGCCGATGACGAGAAGGATGCGCTTGCCGGTGAGCATGGACTGCTCCGCTGAAATGTCGCGCGAAGGTAAGGGTTTGCGCCGGCCTTTCAAGGCCGCCGACCGGCGGATCAGCAGGTCGTCTGGGCATGATCTTGTCCGAAAACCGGCTCCCGTTTTTCGGGATCATGCTCTAACGGAACGGCGGTTCGTCGAAACTGCGCAGCTTGCGCGAATGGATCGCCCCGCCGGTGCGCTTCAGCCGCTCGACCGCGTCGAGCCCGACGAGAAGGTGCTGCGCGACGGCATTGGCGTAGAAAGCGCTGGCCGCGCCTGGCAGCTTGATCTCGCCGTGCAGCGGCTTGTCGGAGACGCAGAGCAGCGTGCCGTAGGGCACCCGTAGCCGATAGCCCTGCGCCGCGATCGTGCCGCTCTCCATGTCCACCGCGATGGCGCGCGACAGGTTGAACAGCCGCGCTTCCTGCGTGTAGCGCAGTTCCCAGTTGCGATCGTCGTTGGTGACCACCGTGCCGGTCCGCAGGCGATGCTTGAGGGCGTCGCCGCTCGCGCCGGTAACCGCCGCGCAGGCCTCCTGCAGGGCGGTCTGGATCTCGGCGAGGGCCGGGATCGGGATCTGCGGCGGCACCAGCGCGTCGAGGATATGGTCTCGTCGGAGATAGGCGTGGGCGAGCACGTAGTCGCCGATCTCCTGCGCCTGCCTCAGGCCCCCGCAATGGCCGATCATCAGCCAGCAATGCGGGCGCAGCACTGCGAGGTGATCGGTGATGTTCTTGGCGTTGGAGGGCCCGACGCCGATATTGACCAGCGTCACGCCGGCCGTGCCCTGCCGCTCCAGGTGATAGGCGGGCATCTGGTAGCGATGCCAGGCCGAGGCGGCGACGCGCGCGATGCCGCCCTCGATGTCGCCGCGATCGATGGTCTGGCCGCCCGGCGCGGTCAGCCTGAGCGCCCGTCCAGCCGCGATCTCTTCCGCGCCCCAGGCGACGAACTGGTCGACGTAGCGGTGGTAGTTGGTGAGCAGGATCCACGGCTGCACCGCGCGCCAGTCGGTGCCCGTGTAATGGACGAGCCGGCGCAGCGAATAGTCGACCCTGACAGCGTCGAACAGCGACAGCGGCCGGGCGCCGTTCGCCAGTCCCTCGAACATGCCGTCGGCTACCTCGTCGCCGACCAGCGACAGGAGCGGCACCGGGAAGTGGCGGGCGAGTTCGGACGGGCTGCGCCCGCCGGCCGCCAGTTCGTCGACGCCGTCGAGCACGTAGGGGTAGGGGATTTCCTGCGTGCTGGGACGCACGTCGAGCGTCGCGCCATATTCGGAGACGAGCGGACGGAGCTGGTCGAGCAGGTAGCGCCGGAAGAAGCCGGGCTGCGTCACCGTCGTCGTGTAGAGGCCGGGCTGCGAGAACTTGGCATAGGCGCGCCGGTTGCGCGGCGCGGCGCGGTCGGGCGCATGGGTGACGGCAAGCTCGGGATAGACGAAGCGGGCGCGTTCCTCAGGCGAGGGCGGCGGGCCGCCGGCCAGATAGCGCTCCAGCGTGGCGCGCAAGGCCTCGGTTGCCTCCTCGTAGAGCTGGTCGAGATGGTCGACGGCTGAATCGGGCGTCAGGGTCTGGGGCATGATCTGACTATAGGCATTGCCGCGGGTCGGCAGAAGACGGCTGCTAGCGCCAGAACAGGTGAGCCGCCAGCAGCGCCGCGATCAGCCAGAGCGCCACGGTCGACCAGCGGTTGCGCCGCGCCTCGGCCTCGCCGATGCCCTTCAGCGATTGCGGCGCGAGCACGAAGCCGTCGCGGGTGAGGTCGTCGATACGCTCGGAGAGCATCGCCGCGCGGCCGAGCAGGGCCGGAACCTCGCCGACGATCTTCCCGACCGCGCGGGCGCCTTCGCCGACCTCCTCGATCCGGCCGACCGGGCCGAGATTGCGCGTGATCCATTCGCGCACGACGGGCTCCGAACTCGTCCAGATGTCGAGCCGGTGGTCCAGCGAGCGCGCAACCCCTTCCACCACCACCATGGTCTTCTGCAGGAGGATCAACTCGGTGCGGGTCTTCATCTCGAAGATGCCGGTCACCTCGAACAGCAGTGACAGGAGCTGCGCCATCGAGATCTGGTCGGCGGTGCGTGAATGGATCGGCTCGCCGATGGCCCGGATCGCCTGGGCGAACTCGTCGACCGAATGGTGCGCGGGCACATAGCCCGCCTCGAAATGCACCTCCGCCACTCGGCGATATTGCTTGGTGATGAAGCCGAGCAGGATTTCCGCGAGGAAGCGCCGCTCCTTTGGACCGATCCGGCCCATGATGCCGAAATCGACGGCGACGAGGTTGCCGGCGGGGTCGGCGAAAAGGTTGCCCTGGTGCATGTCGGCATGGAAGAAGCCGTCGCGCAGCGCGTGGCGCAGGAAGCTCTGGATGACGGTCTGCCCGAGTGCGCGGGCATCGACGCCGGCCGCCGCCAGAGCCTCGCGGTCGCCGAGGCGGATGCCATCGATCCATTCGGTGGTCAGCACGGCCTTGCCGGTGCGGTTCCAGTCGACGGTCGGCACGCGGAAGCCGGGATCGTCCTTCGTCCGCTCGGCCATCTCGGAGGCGGCCGCGGCCTCCAGCCGCAGGTCGAGCTCGATGTGCATCGAGCGCGCCAGCGTGTCGACGATGCCGACGGGCTTCAACCGCCGGCTTTCCGGCACGAAGTGCTCGGCGAGGCGCGCAGCGAAATAATAGTCGGACAGGTCGGCGCGGAAGCGGTCGGCGACGCGCGGCCGCAGCACCTTCACCGCGACGTCCTTTTCCACCTCGCCGTCGCGCACGCGGGCCTTGTGGACCTGAGCGATGGAGGCGGCCGCGATCGGCGGGCCGAATGAGACGAACAGCGTCTCCAGCGGCGCGCCCAGCGTCTCCACGACGATGCGCTCCGCCTCCTTCGCGTCGAAGGGCGGTACCTTGTCCTGCAGCGCCTCGAGATCGGTGGCGATGGTCGCGCCGACCACGTCCGGCCGGGTCGAGAGGAACTGGCCGAGCTTCACATAGGTCGGCCCCAGCCGGGTAAGCGCGGCCGTCAGCCGGTCGGCCCGCGAGCCGGTCCCGCGCCGCTCGACGAGGCGCGCGAGCCTGAGGCCGAACCGTGCCGGCGGCGGCAGGGTCTGAGGGTCGACGAGGCCGAGCACGCCTTCGCGGGCGAAGACGAAGCCCGCCCGGGCGAGACGCGCGGCATGGACGAGGGTCGGGATCACGGCGTCAGATCTTCCAGCCGCCGGAGAGGCAGGCGATGCCGCCGGTCATCGGCGTCACCGCGACGCGCGCGAAGCCGGCCTTGTCGATCATGCCGGCGAAGGCCTCGTTGCGCGGGAATTTGCGGATCGATTCCACCAGATATTGATAAGGCTCGGCATCACCCGTCACCATCCGCCCCATCGGCGGGATGACGGCGAAGGAATAGGCGTCATAGACGCGGTCGAGGCCGGGCACGACGTCGGGCGAGAATTCCAGCACGAGCAGCCGCCCGCCGGGCCTCAGCACCCGGTAGGCCTCGTCGAGGGCCTTCTGGATGCGCGGCACGTTGCGGATGCCGAAGGCGATCGTATAGCCGTCGAACGAACCCGACGGGAACGGCAGTTCCTCGGCATTGCCCTGGATGAACTCGACGCGGCCCGAAAGTCCGCGCTTCTCGGCCCGGTCGCGCCCGACCTTCAGCATCTCGGCATTGATGTCGCAGACGGTCGCGTCGGCCTCTGTCCCCGCGCCGACCACCTTGAAGGCCACGTCGCCGGTGCCACCGGCAACATCGAGATGGTGGAACGGCCGCGCCCGCGGCACGCCGAGGCGGGTCACCATGACGTTCTTCCAGACCCGGTGGAGGCCCGCCGACATCAGGTCGTTCATCAGGTCGTAGCGGCCGGCAACCTTGTGGAAGACGTCGTCCACCAAGCCCTGCTTGGCGTCGAGATCGACGCGGCGGAAGCCGAAATCGGTGGTGGCGGAGGCTGCTGACATGAACGGACCCTGCAATTCGGCCGGACCATAGCGGAACAAGCCCCCCGGCGCTATGTGGGGAGGCTGTCGGTGGCCGGCGGCTTCAGCGGATGGTTGACCGATGCCCGAACTCCCCGAGGTCGAAACGGTGCGCCGCGGGCTCGCCCCCGTCATGGAGGGGGCGACGATCCTTGGCGCCGACATCCGCCGGGCTGACCTGCGCTTTCCCTTTCCCGAGCGCTTCGGTGAGCGCCTTGCCGGCCGCAGGGTCGAAGCGCTTGGTCGCCGCGCCAAGTACCTCACCGCCGACCTTGATGGCGGCGAGGTGCTGGTCATGCACCTGGGTATGTCCGGCTCGTTCCGCATTGAGAAGGAGGTGGTGGGCGAATTCCACCATGAGCGCTCGCGCGACGCCGCCCATGACCATGTGGTGCTCAGCCTCTCGTCCGGCGCGACGGTGACCTACAACGATCCGCGCCGCTTCGGCTTCATGCTGCTGGTGTCACGGGCCACCCTCGCCGATCATCCACTGTTCGCCAGTCTCGGGGTCGAGCCGGTCGGCAACGCCCTCTCGGCGGAGCATCTGGCGCAGGCCTTCGAGGGCAAGGCCGCTCCGTTAAAGGCCGCGCTGCTCGACCAGTCGATCATCGCTGGCCTCGGCAACATCTATGTCTGCGAGGCGCTCTACCGGTCGGGCCTGTCGCCCAAGCGGGCGGCAGGCAGCTTGGTCACCAGGGGCGGCGCGCCTTCCGTGCGACTGGAGCGGCTGGTGCCGGTCATTCGCGAGGTCATCGCCGAAGCCATCGAGGCCGGCGGCTCGTCGCTGCGCGATCACGCCCAGCCCTCCGGCGAGCTCGGCTATTTCCAGAAGCAGTTCCTCGTCTATGACCGCGAGGGCGAGGCTTGCCTAAAGCCCGGCTGCGGGACCATTGTTCGCCGCCTCGTGCAGTCGAACCGGTCGACGTTCTACTGCCCGACATGCCAGCGATAGGAACAGGCGATGCTGAAGGTCTGGGGACGGAACAACTCGTCCAACGTGCAGAAGGTCATGTGGTGCATCGGCGAACTCGGCATCGCCCATGAGCGTGTCGATGCCGGTCGCCAGTACGGGATCGTCAACGACCCGGACTACAAGGCGAAGAACCCCAATGCCAAGATCCCGACGGTCGAGGACGAGGGGGTCATCCTCTGGGAATCCAATGCTGTCTGCCGCCACCTCGCTCGCAGGCATAGCCGGCTGATGCCGGCCGCGCTCGCCGACCAGGCGCGGGTCGACATGTGGATGGACTGGCAACAGACCGAGCTCGGCGCGGCGGTCGGTCCGGTCTTCATCGGTCTGGTCCGCACGGAGCCGGAGAAACGCAACGTCGGCGCCATCGACGCGGCCAAGATGGCCTCCATCGAGGCGATGAAGATCCTCGACGCCGAACTCAGCCAGCACCTGTTCGTGGTCGGCAACACGTTCACAGTGGCCGATATCCCGATCGGCGTCATGGCCTTCCGCTACAAGGCGCTGATCCCCGAAAGCCCGGCCTATGCCCACTTCGACCGCTGGTACGCGGCCATCAGCGAGCGACCGGCCTTCCGCGCGCATATCGCGGATATCCCGCTGACCTGAGGCGGCCCTCCGGGCGGGCACCCCAGCGGCCCCGGCCATGGCGCGTTGACTTTTGGCGGAACCGCAGCCATAACCCGGCCCGACTTGGGAGCGGCCCGCGCCCGAGCGCGCGAGCCTTTTGAAGGTTTGCCGCCTGCAGGCAGCTTCTGAAATCCCATTCGATTGAACACGATCCGCGCGGAGACGTCCCGTGAAACGCACCTACCAACCGTCCAAGCTCGTTCGCAAGCGCCGCCACGGCTTCCGTGCCCGAATGGCAACAAAGGGCGGCCAGAGGATCCTCGCAGCCCGCCGTGCGCGCGGTCGCAAGCGACTTTCCGCGTGAATCGTCGCGGCCGCCCGTTCGGCTGCTAGACACGGCGGGAGGTGCGGATGACCGGTTCGACGACACCCCGCCGCCTCGTTCGCCGTGCTGACTTCGTTGCCTGTTCGAAGGGCCGCCGTGTCGCCACGGCGGCTTTCATGTTGCAGGAGCGCCGTCGCGGCGACGACCTGCCGCCGCGCTTCGGCTTCACCGTGACCAAGAAGGTCGGCGGTGCGGTCGAGCGCAACCGCATGCGCCGGCGCCTGAAGGAAGCCGTGCGTCTCGGTGCCGCGCCTTGCGCCGTTCCGGGGTCGGATTACGTGCTGGTCCTGAACCGCAATGCGCTGGATCGCCCCTTCGAGACCCTGATGACCGACCTCTCCGTCGCCCTGCGTCGGGCTTCGGTCCCCCGTCCGCCGCGCCCCGAAACGGGCGCCCCGTCCTGAACTCCTGCCGACAGACCGATGGCTGACAACCGCAATTACATCCTCGCGATCGTCCTCTCGATCCTCGTTCTGGTCGGCTGGCAGTATTTCGTCGGCATGCCGCAGATGGAGCGCCAGCGCCAGCAGCAGGCCCAACAGCAGGCGCAGCAGCGCCAGGCGCAGCCCGGTCAGGCCGCGCCGACCACGCCCGCTGCCCCGGGAACAGCCGGCGCGCCCGTTCCGGGCGCAGCCCCGACTGCGCCGACCGCCCCGGGCGGTCTTGCCCCCGCGCCGGCACAGGCGATGACCCGTCAGGCGATCCTCGCCTCGACACCCCGCGTCGGCATCGAGACGCCGCGGCTGACCGGTTCGATTAACCTTGTTGGCGCGCGCCTCGACGACCTCGTCATGACCGGCTATCGCGAGACGATCAGCCCGACCAGCCCGCATGTCGTGCTGTTCGCCCCGGTCGGCTCGCCGATCGATCCGGCCAACAACCATCACCCGTTCTTCGCCGAATTCGGCTTCGTGGGAGCCGCCGGATCCGGCGTCACCGTGCCGACGACCCAGACCGCCTGGACGCAGCAGGGCGCCGGCAAGCTCGCCCCCGGCGCGCCTGTCGTGCTGACCTGGGACAACGGCCAGGGTCTGACCTTCCGCCGCACCTTCGAGATCGACGCCAACTACATGGTGACCGTGAAGGACGCCGTGACCAATGCCGGCGGGGAGCCGGTGTCGCTTCACTCCTACGGCCTGATCTCGCGCCACGGCGTGCCGCAGACCTCCGGCTACTACATCCTGCACGAGGGCCTGATCGGCGTCTTCGGCGAGAAGGGCCTGCAGGAAGTCGGCTATTCCGCGATCGAGACCGCCAAGAGCCAGATCTTCAAGGCGCGCGGCGCCTGGCTCGGCATCACCGACAAATACTGGGCGGCGGCGCTGATCCCTGACCAGACCGTCGAAACCGATGCCGCCTTCAAGTTCTTCCAGTCGGGCACGGCGAAGAGCTTCCAGACCGACTTCCTGACCGCCGCCGTGGCGGTCGCGCCGGGCGCCACCCACGAGACCACCACCCGCCTGTTCGCGGGCGCCAAGGAGGTCCGCGTCGTCGACGGCTATGCCGAGGCCTTCAAGATCGACCGTTTCGACCGCCTGATCGACTGGGGCTGGTTCTATTTCATCACCAAGCCGCTGTTCGTGGTGATGGACTGGATCTTCGTCCAGACCGGCAATTTCGGCATCGCCATCCTGCTGGTCACCCTGCTCATCAAGGGCCTGTTCTTCCCGCTCGCCAACAAGAGCTACGCCTCCATCACCATGATGAAGAAGGTGCAGCCGGAGATGATGGCGATCCGCGACCGCTTCGCCGAGGACAAGGCGAAGCAGCAGCAGGAGCTGATGGCGCTCTACAAGCGGGAGAAGATCAACCCGCTGGCGGGCTGCTGGCCGATCCTGATCCAGATTCCGGTGTTCTTCGCTCTCTACAAGGTGCTGTTCATCACCATCGAGATGCGGCACGCGCCGTTCTTCGGCTGGATCCAGGACCTCTCGGCGCCGGACCCGACCTCGATCTTCAACCTCTTCGGCCTCCTGCCCTTCGCCGTGCCCGCCTTCCTGCTGATCGGCGTCTGGCCGCTCATCATGGGCGCCACGATGTGGGTGCAGATGCAGATGAACCCGGCTCCCACCGACCCGGTCCAGGCCGTGTTCTTCAAGTGGATGCCGATCATCTTCACCTTCATGCTGGCCTCGTTCCCCGCCGGGCTCGTCATCTACTGGGCCTGGAACAACCTGCTCTCCGTGCTCCAGCAGGGCATCATCATGCGCAAATACGGCGTGAAGATCGAACTCTGGGACAATCTGCGCTCGATGTTCGGAGGCGGGCCGGCCAAGCCCGCCGCGTGACCCGATGACCGCCGACCCGATCGAGACGGGCCGGCTGCTCTTCGCGCGGCCCTGGACCTTCTGGCGCGGCACGCCGGACATGAAGCACCTGCCGCCGATGTCCGGCGTCGAGATCGCTTTTGCCGGCCGCTCCAACGTCGGCAAGTCGAGCCTGATCAATGCTTTGGTCGGTCAGAACAGCCTCGCGCGCACGTCGAACACGCCGGGACGCACGCAGGAGCTGAACTTCTTCCACGTGGAAGGGCCGGCCAATCCGGGCCTCTTCGTCGTCGACATGCCAGGCTACGGCTTCGCCGCCGCGCCCGAGGCCAAGGTGAAGGCCTGGACGCGGCTGATCCACGACTACCTGCGCGGACGGCAGAATCTCGCCCGCGTCTATGTCCTGGTCGATGCGCGCCACGGGCTGAAGCCGGTCGACATCGAGGTGCTCGACGAAATCGAGAAGTCGGCGGTGTCCTATCAGATCGTGTTGACCAAGGCGGATCAGATCGCCGGCTCCGCGCTCGAGGCACTCATTGCCGCGACACTCGTGGCGCTCAAGAAGCGCGCCGCGGCCTTCCCCGAGATCATCGCCACGTCGAGCCGCAAAGGCGAGGGCCTGCCCGAACTGCGCGCTGCCATCGCGAGGGTTGTCGCGGAGAGGGCGTGACGTCGCTCGCCTGCGACGCCGGCTCACTTCTCAACCCGCCCACCGCCCGATAGTGTCGCCCCCAACAGGGAGCGGATGGCCGATGGCCAGATCCCGACGCGAGGCCGGGGAGGCGACGTGACCATTGCCGTGCACCTGCAAGGTGTTTCGGTCGCATACGCTTTGGCGGGCGGCGGGAAATACGAGGCGGTACAGCCCGTCGACCTGTCGGTTCGCGACGGCGAGTTCGTGGCCCTGCTTGGCCCCACCGGCTGCGGCAAGTCGACCCTCCTCAACATCGCCGCCGGGCTCATGGCGCCGTCGTCGGGCACCTGTGACATCTTCGGCGAGCGCCTGTCGGGGCTCAACGGCAAGGCCGGCTATCTCTTCCAGCAGGACGCGCTGATGCCCTGGAAGACCGCCGAGAACAATGTCGCCATCGGTCTCGAAGTTGCGGGCATGTCGCGCGCGGATGCGCTGGACAAGACGCGCCGGCTGATGGCGAAGGTCGGCCTCCAGGCCTTCGGCGACCGCTATCCGCACCAGCTCTCCGGCGGCCAGAAGAAGCGCGTCGCGCTGGCGCAGGTGCTCGTCCGCGAGCCGAAGATCCTGCTGATGGATGAGCCCTTCGGGCCGCTCGACGCACAGACGCGCCTCATCATGAGCGAATTGCTGCTCGACCTCTGGCACCAGGACCGCAAGGCGGTGATGTTCGTCACCCACGACCTCGACGAGGCCATCGCGCTCTCCGATCGCGTCGTCGTCATGTCGGCCGGCCCCAGCTCCCGCTTCATCGGTGAATTCCCGGTCGACCTGCCGCGCCCGCGCGACATCGCCGAGGTCAGGGCCGAGCCGGCCTTCCACCGCCTTCACGCGGAAATCTGGTCCTGCCTGCGCGACGAAGTCCGCAAGACCTATGGCCTTGCCGAGAAGGGGGCCGCCTGATGCCCATCGCGCGCGGCAAGCTCATCGCCCTCCAGATTCTTGTTGCTCTCGCCGTCCTCGCGGTCTGGCACGTCGTCACCAACTGGTCGATCGTCGGCGACGTGAAGACCATGCGGTTCTTCTTCTCGACGCCCTTCGACGTCATCGTCCGTGTCTTCTCGATGTTCCTGGAAGGGTCGGTCTACCGGCACCTGTGGATCACGCTGGTCGAGACCGTTCTCGCCTTCGTCATCGGCGCCACCCTCGGCATCGTCATCGGCTTCTGGTTCGCGCGGAAGCCGCTCGTCGCCGCTGTCTTCGACCCCTACGTCAAGATGATGAACGCGCTGCCGCGCGTGGTGCTGGCACCCATCTTCGCGCTGTGGTTCGGCCTTGGCATCTGGTCGAAGGTCTGGCTCGGCGTCACGCTGGTCTTCTTCATCGTCTTCTTCAACGTCTATCAGGGCGTGCGCGAGGTGCCGCAGGTCGTGCTCGCCAATGCCCGGATGCTGGGCATGAACGAGCGGCAGTTGCTGCGGCACGTCTACTGGCCGGCGGCGCTCGCCTGGGTGTTTTCGTCGCTGCACACGTCCGTCGGCTTCGCCGTGGTCGGGGCGGTGGTCGGCGAATATCTCGGGTCGGCGGCCGGGCTCGGCTATCTGATTCATCAGGCCGAGGGCGTGTTCGACGTCACCGGAGTCTTCGCCGGCATGGTCATCCTCATGGGCTTCGTCATGCTGATCGACGGGATCGTGACACTCGTCGAGAAGCCGCTGCTTGTCTGGAAGCCGGGAGAGACTAAAACGGTCTGAAAGAAACCGCGCCGACAAGAGCGCGCCGCATCATTTTGGGAGGACGACATGGACCGCAGGCAGATTCTCTCGCTCATCGGCACGGGCGCCGGGCTCGCCGGTCTTCCTGGCGCGGCCTTCGCGCAGGGCGCGCCGGAAAAGGCCAAGGTGACCCTCGGCGTCGGCGGCAAGTCGCTGCTTTACTATCTGCCGCTGACGATCGCCGAGCGGCGCGGCTTCTTCAAGGAGTTCGGCCTCGACATGGAGATCAACGACTTCGCCGGCGGCGCGCGCTCGCTGCAGGCGCTGGTCGGCGGCTCGGTCGATCTCGTCGCGGGCGCCTACGAGCACACCCTGCGCATGCAGGCCAAGGGACAGGACATCCGGTCCACCATCGAGATGCTGCGCTTCCCGACCATCGTCATCGCGGTGAGGAAGGCGATCGCCGACAAGGTGAAGTCGGCCGCCGACTTCAAGGGCCTGAAGATCGGCGTCACCGCGCCAGGCTCCTCCACCTACATCACGGTCGTCCACGCCATGTCCAAGGTGGGGCTCAAGGCGAGCGACGCGAGCTTCATCGGGGTCGGCGGCGGTGCCAGCGCGGTCGCCGCCATGAAGCGCGGCGAGATCGACCTGATCTCCCACCTCGACCCGGTCATTGCCAAGCTGGAGGCCGACGGCGACGTGGTGACCCTGATCGATACCCGCACTGAGGCCGGCACCCGCGCCCTGTTCGGCGCGACCAATCCGGCCGCCTGCCTCTACCTCCGGCAGGACTTCATCGAGAAGAACCCGAACACCACACAGGCGGCCGTCAACGGCCTCTACAAGGCGCTGCGCTGGATCGACAGGGCGACGCCCGCCGAAGTCGCCGATGCCGTGCCGGAGCAGTACCATCTCGGCGACAAGGCGCTCTACATCAGGGCGGTCCAAGCCTCCAAGGACGCCTATTCCAAGACCGGCGTGATGGCGCAGGACGGCATGAACGCCGTCTTCGCCATGCTCAAGGCGCTGGACAAGGAGATGGAGAGCGTGTCGCCCGACATTATCGGCAAGTCCTTCGAGGCTCGGTTCGCGCAGAGGGCTGCGACGATCGTCACCTGATGGGGGACCGGTTCTGCCTCACGCCGCCTTCCGCATGCTGAACCCGTGCAACCCCGCCACACCGAGGCAGAACAGGCCCGCGAGGATCAGCCCGCGGCCGCGCCCGCGCCGGCTGGCGGCGCTCGCCTCATACGACAGCAGCGTGCGCCCGTCGGTCGTCGCCTCGAAGACCATCTTCGCATGGGGGTCGATCAGGAATTGGACGCGCTGGCCGTAGCGGAGGCGGTCGAGGTCATCCACCCACAGGGTCGGCGGCGGCGAGACCTGAAGCCCGCCGAAACCGGGCACCGCGAGCGGGATCAGTTGCGTGCGGTAGGTGCCTCGGCTCCGGCCACTGCCATAGGAGACGAGCGGCGTCGAATAGCTGATCGACCCGACATGATCGGCGACCGTCAGGGCGGAGCGCTCGGGCGGCTGGGTCTTGAAGCCCTCGAACAGCAGGAACAGCCCGACCAGAACGAGACCGATCAGCCAGAGCACGCCCCAGACATTCGGGACGTCGGCCGGGCCGGGCGTGTCGCCGGCCGCGCTCAATGCGCCTCTTCCCAGTTCGCTGCGGCGCGCGCGTCCACCGCCAGCGGCACCTTCAACTGCAATGCCGGATGCGGCGCGTCCTCCATCACGCGCTTGACCACCGGCAGTGTCCGGTCGATCTGGTCCTCGGGCACCTCGAAGACCAGTTCGTCGTGGACCTGCAGCAGCATCAGCGCGTCGAGGCCCGCCGCCGCCAGTGCCGCGTCCATCCGCACCATGGCGCGACGGATGATGTCGGCGGCCGAGCCCTGGATCGGCGCGTTGATCGACTGCCGCTCGACGAAGGCGCGCTCGGAGGGGTTGCCGGACCGGATCGCCGGGAAATTGCAGCGTCGGCCGAAAATGGTCTCGACATAGCCGTTCTCGCGCACGAACGCCTTGGTGGCGTCCATGTAGTCGCGGATGCCGGGGAAGCGCTCGAAATACTTCTTGATGTAGGCGCTGGCCTCCTCGCGGGCGATGCTGAGCTGGTTGGCGAGACCGAAGGCGGAGATGCCGTAGATGATGCCGAAATTGATCGCTTTGGCGCGTCGGCGCACCAGCGGGTCCATCCCCTGCACGGGCACGCCGAACATTTCCGAGGCGGTCATGGCGTGGATGTCGACGCCGTCGGCGAAGGCCTGCCGGAGCTGCGGGATGTCGGCGATATGGGCGAGCACGCGCAGCTCGATCTGCGAATAGTCGGCCGAGACCAGCTTGGCGCCGGGCGCGGCGATGAAGGCGGTCCGGATCTTGCGGCCCTCCTCGGTCCTCACCGGGATGTTCTGGAGGTTCGGCTCGGAGGACGACAGCCGCCCGGTGGTCGTCGCGGCCAGCGCGAAGGAGGTGTGGACCCGCCCGGTCTCGGCGTTGACGTAGGTCGGCAGCGCATCGGTATAGGTCGACTTCAGCTTGGTCACCGTCCGCCAGTCGATGATCTTGCGCGGCAGTTCGTGGCCCTCGTCGGCGAGGTCCTCCAGCACGCCGGCGGCGGTCGACCAGGCGCCGGTCTTGGTTTTCGAGCCGCCCGGCAGTGCCATCTTGCCGAACAGGATGTCACCGAGCTGCTTCGGCGAGCCGGGATTGAGCGGTTCGCCGGCCAGTTCCTGGATTTCCGATTCGACCCGCGCGGCGACCTGCGCGAAATCGCCGGACAGCCGCGAGAGCACCTGCCGGTCGATCAGGATGCCGCGCCGCTCCATCCGCGCCAGTACATCCACCAGCGGCCGCTCCAGCGTCTCGTAGACGACCGTCTTGGATTCGGCGGGAAGGCGGGGCTTCAGCGCCTGCCAGAGGCGCAGCGTCACGTCGGCGTCTTCCGCCGCATAGGCAGTGGCGCGGTCGAGCGGCACGCGGTCGAAGGTAATGCGCCCCTTGCCGGTGCCGGTGACGCTGTCGAAGCTGATCGGCTGGTGGCCGAGATGCCGCTCGGACAGCGCGTCCATGCCGTGGGTGCCGAGCCCGGCATCTAGTGCGTAGGAGATCAGCATCGTGTCGTCGTAAGGCGCGACGTCGATGCCGTGGCGGCGCAGGATCAGCAGGTCGTATTTGAGGTTCTGCCCGACCTTCAGGACGCCCCTGTCCTCGGCCAGCACCTTGAGCCGCTTGAGTGCCTCGCGCACGGGAATCTGCCCTTCCACCAGCCCGGAATCGAACAGGCCGGCCTCGCCCGCCTTGTGGGCGAGCGGCACATAGCAGGCCTTGTTCGGCGCATAGGCTAGGGAGAAGCCGACCAGATCGGCCGCCATGGCGTCGAGCGAGGTCGTCTCGGTGTCGAGGGCCACGACGCCCGCCTCGCGCGCTTCCGCGATGAAGGCGTCGAGCGCGGCAAGCGTCACGATGCACTGGTAGCCGGCATGATCGACGCCGGTCGCCTTGGCGTCCGCGAGCGCCTTGGCGGCGCGGGTCGCGGGCGTCGGCACGCCCTCGGCGATCGGCTCATTCGCAACGACCGCAGCCGGCGCGGCAACCGGGGCCGCCGCGGGCTTCGGCGCATTGGGATCGATGGCGAAGGCCGGGTCGGGCTCGACCTTGGACGGGTCGATCCCATAGAGCTCGCCGACCCGCTTGGTGATGGTGGTGAACTCCATCGCCTTGAGGAAGGCGATCAGCGTCTTGCCGTCAGGCTTCGACAGGCCGGTCTCGTCGAGCGGCACTTCGACCTTCACGTCACGGATGAGCTGTACCAGCTGGCGCGAGATCAGCACCTTCTCGATCACTTCCGGATTGGTCAGCGTTTCCCGCCGCTTCGGCTGCTTGATCTCCCCGGCGCGCGCCAGCAGCGTGTCGAGGTCGCCATATTCCGCGATGAGCTGGGCCGCCGTCTTGCGGCCGATGCCTGGCGCGCCCGGCACGTTGTCGGAGGTGTCGCCCTCGAGCGACTGGATGTCGACGATCTTGTCGGGCGGCAGGCCTTCCCAATATTCAGTCACGTCGCCGACCTTGTCGGCCGGCACGTTCCAGCGCTCGAACTTGTCGCCATGGGTGAGCAGGCGCTCCGGCCGGTAGCCAGGCTTGCCCCGGATGCCGCTCTCGGGGTCGTAGAAGGCGACGCAGGGGCGCACGAGCTGCATCAGGTCCTTGTCGGCCGAGATGATCAGCACGTCGGCGCCGCGCGCGCAGGCCTCCTCGGCGTAGGTGGCGATCAGGTCGTCGGCCTCGTATCGGTCCTGTTCGATGGCGTGCAGGCCGAAGGCACGGATCGCCGCCCGAAACAGCGGGAACTGCGGCACCATATCTTCCGGCGGTGGCGGCCGGTGCGCCTTGTAGTCGGGGTAGAGCTCCTTCCGGAACGACTGCTCGCTCTTGTCGAGGATCATGGCGAGATGGGTCGGCTTCACGCCGAGCGCGCCCTCCTCGACGAATTGCAGCACCTTGGTCGAGAACAGCCTGACCGCGCCGGTCGGCAGGCCATCGGACCGCGAATTGTACTTCCGGTCCTGGTTCATCGACTGGAAATAGGCGCGGAAGACGAAGGACGACCCGTCGATCAGGAAGACGCGGTCGCCCTTGCCGACGGGACGGTGATGGTCAGAGGCCATGGATACAATGTCTCGCGCTGATATCGCCCCATTATGGACGCTGGCGCGCGACACGTCATGTCAGCACGGAATGGCCGCCAACAGCCTCTGGAACCCTCACCAGGCGAGGACGCGCCGCCCCAGCGCCGCGCCGACCGCGGTCATCAGCGCGATGCCGATCGAGTACCAGGCCACCACGAACAGCGGCGAATCGTCGGTGCAGTGGATGCCGTAGAAGAACGCCGCGATGGTGCCGGCGGCAAAGCCGGCCAGCGCCCCGGCCTGCATGGCATCGCGCGGCGCGCCTTTGGCCATGGCGGTGAGAAACACGGCCAGCGGGGCGGCGGCCATCAGCGGGATCGCGATGAGGCAGACGACGGAATTGCGCCCGACCAGCCTGGCGCCATAGGCGACGGGCGACTGGGTGGCCAGTTCATGGCCCATGCCGACCACGAAGATGAGGGCAGGGATCACCAGCACCACCTTGGGCAATTCGGCCTCGGGACGGGCCGCGGCCCGGAGCAAAGCCAGCGCCGCGACCGAGAGGGTCGCCATCAGCAGCAGCTTCTGGCCGAACAGCATGGTGCCCGCGGCCGCCGCGAGATCGGACCGCGGACCGACCGAAACCAGCATGAAGGCGAGCGCCAGCGCCGCAGCGGCGACGGCCGCGATCGCCAGCCGGCCATGCACCGAGGGACCGGCAACCCTGGCGTCGCGCGACAGTCCGGCAATGAGGTCTTCGGTCTTCATCTCTCTCACACGCTCCCGCGGAGCATCTTGGCGAGGCCGGCGAGGCCCCTGTGAAGCGCGACGCGGACTGCGCCCTCGCTCATCGACAATGCACTCGCGGTCTCCCGCGTATCCCGGCCGTCCACGAACATGGCGTGGATGACCGCCTTCTGTCCCGCCGGCAGGTTCTCCGCCAGCTTGACCACGTCGCGTGTCGCGATCTCCGGCTCGTTCGAGGGGGCCGCGATCGCCTCCGAAAACTCGTCGATGTCGACATGGCCGAAGGAGCCACGCCGGCGCAGCGTATCGATCAGCTTGTGCTTCAGGATCGCCCGAACCCATGGAATCAGCGGCTCGGTCGGTATCCAGCTCGCCCTCTTGGTGTGGATGGCGATCAGCACGTCCTGCACGATATCCTCAGCCTCCGCGACCGATCGGCCGGCACGCGACAGGCCGGATCGCGCCAGTCCGCGCAGGAATGGCGTGAGCTCGTTGAGCAACCGGGCGTAGGCGGCCCCGTCGCCCGCGAGACCAGCCCGCATCCAGGCGCTCCATTCCTCGTAGCGGTCTCTCACGTCGAACCTGTTGTCATGGTCATACGGGCCGGGTTCCTCAACCGTTACAGGGAAGTTGCCGGTCGCGCGATAGCTCTCGTCGGGGTTTCCAGCGCCTGCTTGTACGGGGCAGCCGCCGGCCACCGATCTTGACGTTTACGTAAACGTAGGCTACTACTAGGGCAGGGCGACGATGATCGCCGCGAGGACACCAGGGATTGACGGGCGCATGACCGGTGCAGCGGCTCAGGACGTGGCGGCAGGGCGCTCCAGCGCGACGCTGGCCGATCTCCTGGCCGGCGCAGGTTCGCCGCCCGGCGGCAAGGATCTCCTGACCATCCGCGAGATGACCCGCACCTTCGGCGTCACCGCCCGTGCGCTCCGCTTCTACGAGGAGAAGGGCCTGATCGCCCCCGAGCGACAGGGCCAGGACCGACTCTATTCGCGCCGCGACCGTGGCCGCCTGCGCCTTGTCCTGATGGGCAAGTGCGTCGGCTTCTCGCTCGAGGACGTGAAGGCCATGCTCGACCTCTACGACCTCGGCGACGGCGGCGTCACACAGATGAAGGTCGCCCGCGGCAAGTATCGCGACCAGGTCGGCCGCCTTCAGGCCCAGAAGCACGACATCGACCTGGCGATCGCTGAACTCCAGCGGGCGATCACTGTCATCGAAACGCGCCTGTCAGACATGCGGTTGCCGGTTTCCGGCGACTGATTTCCCACCACGCCGAATGGCGGACTTAAACCATCTACCCTCGCGCGGAGCAGCGCGAGCCCCACGGAGGAGAGACAAGATGCCGATCTACAAGGCTCCCGTCGAAGACACGCTCTTCGTGCTCTACGACGTCCTCAAGATGGACAATTACGGCAACCTTCCGGGCTTCGCCGATGCCCCGCGCGACCTTGTCGAGGCGGTGCTGGGCGAGGGCGCCAAGATCTGCGAAGAGGTGCTCCAGCCGCTCAACATCGTCGGCGACACGGTTGGCTGCAAACGCCATGACGACGGCTCGGTGACGACGCCGCCGGGCTTCAAGGAAGCCTACAAGCAGTATCGCGAGGGCGGCTGGATGGCGCTGGCCTTCGATCCCGCCTATGGCGGCCAGGGCCTGCCGCTGACGCTCAACGCGGCGATCGGCGAGTACCTGTCGGCGTCCAATCTCGCCTGGGGCATGTACCCAGGCCTGACGCAGGGCGCCATGGCCGCGATCTACGTCCACGCCAATGACGAGATCAAACAGACCTACCTGCCCAGGATGGCGACCGGCGAATGGACCGGCACCATGAACCTGACCGAGCCGCATTGCGGCACCGATCTCGGCATGCTGCGCTCCAAGGCCGTGCCGAACGGCGACGGGTCCTACGCGATCACCGGCCAGAAGATCTTCATCTCGGCCGGCGAGCACGACATGTCCGATAACATCGTCCACCTCGTCCTCGCCCGCATCGAGGGCGCCCCCGCGGGCGTCAAGGGCATCTCGCTGTTCGTCGTGCCGAAGTTCCTGCCCAAGGCCGACGGCACCGCCGGCGAGCGCAACCCGGTCTCCTGCGGCAAGATCGAGGAGAAGATGGGCATCCACGGCAATTCGACCTGCGTCATGAACTATGACGGGGCGAAGGGCTGGCTGGTCGGCGAGGCCAACAAGGGCCTCAACGCCATGTTCGTGATGATGAACGAGGCGCGGATGTCGGTCGGCATCCAGGGCCTGTCGCAGTCGGAGGCGGCCTACCAGAACGCCGTCGCCTATGCGAAGGACCGCCTGCAGGGCCGCTCGCTCTCCGGCCCGAAGGCGCCGGACAAGCCGGCCGACCCGATCATCGTCCACCCGGATGTGCGCCGCACGCTGATGACCATTCGCGCCATCAACGAGGCCGGCCGCGCGCTGGTGCTCTGGACTGCGCTCCAGGCTGACATCTCGCACCGTTCCGAGGACGCCGCCGAGCGCCAGCGGGCCGAGGACCACATGGGCCTGATGACGCCGATCGTCAAAGGCGTGCTCACCGATCTCGGCTTCGACAATGCCGTGAAGGCCCAGCAGATGTATGGCGGCCACGGCTACATCAACGAATGGGGCATGGGCCAGTTCGTCCGCGATGCCCGCATCACCATGATCTACGAGGGCGCCAACGGCATCCAGGCGCTCGACCTCGTGGGCCGCAAGCTCGGCGCCAATGGCGGCCGCGCGATCATGGCCTTCTTCAACGAGGTCGGCACCTTCTGCGCGCAGAACAAGGACGATGCGACGCTGGCGCCGCTTATCGTCTCGCTGTCCAAGGGCCTGAAGGACCTGCAGGCCGCGACCATGTGGTTCATGCAGAACGCCATGGCCAAGCCCGACAATGCCGGCGCCGGCTCGACCCCCTACATGCATCTCTTCGGCCTCGTCGCCATGGGCTATATGTGGGCGCGCATGGCCAAGACGGCGCAGGAAAAGCTGGCCGAAGGCGCCAACGGCTCCACCGACCGCATGAACCACAAGCTCGCCACCGCGCGCTTCTTCTTCGAGCAGATGATGCCGGAGAGCGGCGCCCAGCTCGCCCGCATCACGGCCGGCGCGGATTCGATGATGGCCCTGCCCGAGGAGGCGTTCTGATCGCGACCGGAGGCGGCCCGCCGGGCCGTCTCCCCCATAAGTCCGTCTGGCGGCAGCGGCATCCGCGATGGTGTAACTGCACGCCCCAAAGATGGACCAGACGACGATCCGGGAGACCCGCATGAGCGCCCTCAATCTGCCGAAGCCGGTCTGGCGGACGGAAGAGCACGACATGCTCGCCGAGAGCGCCCGCGCCTTCCTGGCGAAGGAGTTCACGCCCAATCTCGACCGTTGGTCCGAGGCCGGCGTCATGGACCGCGATGCCTGGACCAAGGCGGCGGATGCGGGCCTGCTCGCCGCCTCGATCCCCGAGGAATATGGCGGCGCCGGCGGCGACTACAGCCACGAGGCGGTGATCGCCCACGAGATCGCCATGGCGGGTGCCGACTCCTGGGGCTGGGCCATCCATGGCCCCATCGTCGCGCCCTACATCCTCCACTACGGCACGGACGAGCAGAAGCGGAACTGGCTGCCCAAAATGGCGACCGGCGAACTCATCGCCGCCCTCGCCATGACCGAGCCGGGCGCCGGCTCCGACGTGCAGGGCATCCGCACCAAGGCGGAGCGCTCGGGTAATGGCTGGGTGCTGAACGGCTCGAAGACCTTCATCACCAACGGTCAGCACGCCAACATGGTCGTGGTCGCCGCCAAGACCGACCCCTCTGCTGGCGCCAAGGGCACGTCGCTGTTCGTCGTGGAGACCGAGAACGCGCCGGGCTTCCGCCGCGGCCGCAAGCTCAAGAAGCTCGGCCTCGACTGGGCCGACACCTCTGAGCTGTTCTTCGACGACATGAAGCTGCCGGCCGAGGCGCTGCTCGGCTCCGATCCGAACCAGGGCTTCTACCAGATGATGCGCGCCCTGCCGCAGGAGCGCCTGACCATTGCCGGCGCGGCCGTTGGCATGATCGAGCGGGCGCTGACGCTCACCATCGACTACGTCAAGGAGCGCAAGGCCTTCGGCAAGGCGGTCATCGAGTTCCAGAACACCCAGTTCGAGCTCGCCGACATGAAGACTCAAGGCACCATGGCCAAGGTCTTCTACGAGTACTGCGTCGGGCTCCACCTCGAGGGCAAGTGCGACACGGCCATGGCCTCCATGGCCAAATACAAGCTGTCCGACCTGCAGAACACCATCGTCGACCGCTGCCTACAACTGTTCGGCGGCTATGGCTTCATGGACGAATATCCGATCTCGCGCATGTACCGGGACGCGCGGATCCAGCGCATCTACGGCGGCACCAACGAGATCATGAAACTGCTCATTTCGCGCACGCTCTGACGGGCGGCGCCCCACGATCCGAACGGGAGAGGAACCCGCCATGACCGACGTCTTCGTCTATGACCACGTCCGCACGCCGCGCGGCAAGGGCAAGGCCGACGGCTCCCTCCACGAGGTGACCGCCGTCGAGCTCGCCGCCACGGCGCTGCGCGCGATCAAGGCGCGCTCCGGCCTCGACACCGCCCGCCTCGTCGACGACGTGGTCATGGGCTGCGTCGATCCCGTGGGCGAAGCTGGCGGCGACATTGCCCGCATCGCGGCGCTCAAGGCCGGCTATGGCGACTCAGTGCCGGGCATCCAGATCAACCGCTTCTGCGCCTCGGGCCTCGACGCGGTGAACTTCGCGGCGGCGCAGGTGATGGCCGGTCAGCACGACCTCGTCATCGGCGGCGGCGTGGAGAGCATGTCGCGCGTCGGCATGGGCGCTTCGGGTGGCGCCTGGCCGGTCGACCCTTCGGTCGCCATCCCTACCTATTTCATGCCGCAGGGCATTTCGGCCGATCTGATCGCCACCAAATACGGTTTCTCGCGCGACGACGTCGACGCCTATGCGGTCGAGAGCCAGCAGCGCGCGGCGCGGTCCTGGAAGGAGGGCCGGTTCAAGAACTCGGTCGTTCCGGTCAAGGACATCAACGGGCTCACCATTCTCGACCACGACGAGCACATGCGGCCCTCGACCACCATGCAGTCGCTGGCGAGTCTCAACGCGTCTTTCGTGATGATGGGCGAGGCGGCCGGCTTTGACGCTGTCGCGGTGCAGGCGCACCCCGATGTCGAAAGCGTCATCCACGTCCACCATGCCGGCAATTCCTCCGGCATCGTCGACGGCGCCGCCGCCGTCCTCATGGGCAATGCCGAGGCCGGCAAGGCGGCGGGCCTCAAGCCCCGCGCCCGCATCCGCGCCTTCGCCAATATCGGCTCCGAGCCGGCGATCATGCTGACCGGCCCGATCGACGTGACCAGGAAGCTCCTGAAGAAGGCCGGCATGCAGGTCGGCGACATTGACCTGTTCGAGCTGAACGAGGCCTTTGCCTCGGTCGTGCTGCGCTACATGCAGGCCCTCGACATCCCGCACGACAAGATCAACGTCTGCGGCGGTGCCATCGCGCTCGGCCATCCGCTTGGCGCCACCGGCGCCATGATCCTTGGCACCGTGCTCGACGAACTCGAGCGCACCGGCAAATCCACCGCCCTCGTGACGCTCTGCATCGGCGCCGGCATGGGCACCGCGACGATCATCGAGCGCGTGTGAGGAGATAGCACCATGAACCTCAAGAACTTCACCTGGGATCTCGATTCCGACGGCATCGTCCTCCTGACTTGGGACATGAAGGACAAGTCGATGAATGTCATCGACGAGTCCGTCGGCCAGGATCTGAGCGCCGCCGTCGACGCGGTCGTCGCCGATCCCGCCATCAAGGGCGTGGTGCTCACCTCGGCCAAGGACACCTTCTCCGGCGGCGCCGACCTGACCATGCTGGAGACCATGGGCGCGACACTGAAGGCCAACCTCAAGGCTAAGGGCCCCGAGGCTGCCATGGCCGAGTTCTTTGAAGCGACCCGCCAGTTCTCGCTGGTGATCCGCAAGATCGAGACCTGCGGCAAGCCCTTTGTCGCCGCCATCACCGGCATGTGCCTCGGCGGCGGCTTCGAGATCACCCTTGGCTGCCACGCCCGCATCGCCTCCGACAATCCGAAGCTGCGGGTCGGCCTGCCCGAGGTGAAGGTTGGCCTGTTCCCCGGCGCCGGTGGCACCCAGCGCGTGCCGCGCATGGCCGACATCCAGGCCTCGCTCCAGATGCTGTTGAAGGGCGACCAGCTGAAGGCCGACCGCGCCAAGGCCATGGGCCTGATCGACGACATCGTTCCCGCCGACAAGCTGGTCGAGGCCGCAAAGGCCCGCCTGAAGGCCGGCGTCGACCCGGTGAAGCCCTGGGACAAGCCGAAGTTCAAGCTGCCCTCCGGCCCGATCTATTCGGCCGGTGGCATGATGGTCTGGCCGCCGGCCAACGCCATCTATCGTCGCGAGACCTACGACAATTTCCCCGGTGCGCGCGCCATTTTGAGCTGTGTCTACGAGGGCCTGATGGTGCCCTTCGACACGGCGCTGAAGATCGAGTCGCGCTACTTCGCCCATGTCCTGCGCCAGCCGCAGGCCCATGCGATGATCCGCTCGCTGTTCCTGTCGCTCGGCGCGCTGGGCAAGGGCCTGCGTCGTCCCGCCGGCGTGCCGGCGACCAGCCTGAAGAAAGTCGGCGTGCTCGGCGCGGGCTTTATGGGCGCCAGCATCGCCTATGTCACGGCGCAGGCCGGCATGGACGTCGTCCTCATCGACCGCGACCAGGAGAGCGCCGACAAGGGCAAGGCCCATTCGCACAAGCTGATGACCGACCAGGTCAACAAGGGCCGCGCCACCACGGCGCAGCGCGAGGCGCTGCTCGCCAAGATCACCCCCACCGCCGACTATGCCGCCCTCAAGGATGTCGACCTCGTCATCGAGGCGGTGTTCGAGGACCCGGCGGTGAAGGCAGACGTGATCAGGAAGGCCGAGGCCGCGATCCGCCCCGACGTCATCTTCGCCTCCAACACATCGACCCTGCCGATCACCGGCCTTGCCCAGAACTCGGTCCGGCCCGAGCAGTTCATCGGCATCCACTTCTTCTCGCCGGTCGACAAGATGATGCTGGTCGAGACGATCATGGCCGAGAAGACCGGCGACAGGGCGCTGGCCACCGCGCTCGACTACGTCAAGGCGATCAGGAAGACGCCGATCGTGGTCAACGACACCCGCGGCTTCTACGTCAACCGCTGCGTCGGCAACTACATCCGCGAGGCGCACCTGATGGTCATGGAGGGCATCCCGCCGATCATGATCGACAACCTCGCCAAGCAGGCCGGCATGCCGGTCGGCCCGCTGACCCTCAACGACGAGGTCGCCATCGACCTCGGCCTGAAGATCCTGAAGGCCACCAAGGCGCAGGTCGGCAGCCAGGCTGTCGACCCGAGCCAAGAGAAGCTGCTGACCTTCCTGGTCGAGCAGGAGGGTCGCATCGGCAAGAAGGCCAAGAAGGGCTTCTACGACTATCCCGACACCGGCAAGAAGACGATCTGGCCGGGCCTCAAGGCCTTTGTCGGCCAGCAGCAGGACCCCGACACGATCGACAAGCAGGAAATCATCGACCGCCTGCTGATCACTACCGCGCTCGAGGCCTCCCGCTGCGTCGAGGAAGGGGTCGTCACCGACCCGCGCGAGGCCGATGTCGGCTCCATCCTCGGCTTCGGCTTCGCGCCGTGGTCGGGCGGCACGCTGTCCTACATCGACAACACCGGCACCAAGGCCTTCGTCGCGAAATGCGACGCGCTGGCGGCGAACTACGGCGACCGCTTCGCGCCGAACAAGCTGCTGCGCGAGATGGCGGCCACCGGCGAGACCTTCTACGGCCGCATGGCGCCGAAAAAGGCCGCGGCCTGAGATATCGGCCGGTGGCGGCGCGCTCGCGCTTCGCCGCCGGCCTCCAGTTTCCCGTCAGCGCCAGCCGGCGATCGGTATCCGCGCCACCAGCTCGAAGCCTGGCGCCGCCGCCCGCGGCCGGTAGATCAGCGTCTCGCCCTCGGCCACCGTGAAGGCCTCGACGCCGACCGCGTCCAGAATGTTGGGCCGGTGGCTGACGATGACGAGATTGCCGCCCTGCGGCGCGCTCGACAGAAGATTGCGCAGGGCGCGCGCCCGGCGGGCATTCTCGGCCGGCGGCACGACGAGCCCGCCCTCACCGACATCCGGATCGACCGTCACCGTCGTAAGGGCAGTCAGTTCGGCTGCTTCCTTGGCACGGCAGAACGGCGAGGAGCGCAGCGCGGCCACGGGAATGCTGCGGCCCTTCAGGGCTGCGCCGAAATCGCGCGACTGCTGACGCCCGACATCGTTCAGCTGCCGCTGGCGCGTGCAGTCCGAAAGGTTGAGCGGATCGGTATCGGCCTGGTCGTTGTGGGTCGCGGGGTGGCGCCACAGGAGGATGAGCCCGCCCTTGCGCAGGGCATCGACCACCTCCGCCGACAACGGCGCTGACGACTGGGCCGAAGCGGCGGCCATGGGGACGGCCAGAAGCACGCCGACGAGCAGGACAATGCGGACAAGCGTGTAGCGCATGGGGTTAGCTCCCGGTTGGCCAAGGAAGGGTGGAGGCGCGTGCACTCGGCTCACGCTAGCCGCCTTGATTTGCGGCCGTGTGACGCGGGTTCGCCAATCGATTCAAATGGCAGATCGCGAAATGCGCCTCTTTTGCTCCCGTTGCGCAGGAACACCCGGCTTTCGTGGCGTTGCACCATTGAAATCCGTGTGCTAACGGACACGCGGCTTTGGGGGCAGGGCGCTGGTGCGCGCGCCGCCGAAACAGGATTTTCCCAGTCGAGCCAAGGGTTTGCGATGGTCGCGCGAGAGTGTCGCGGCCGCTGCGGATGGCAGGGCTCGACGTGCGAGACGCGAGAGACGCGGTGGCTGGCGAAGACAAGACGGTTTCGGGCATGGCGGGGCGTTACGCCTCGGCCCTTTTCGACCTCGCGAACGAGTCCAGCCAGGTGGACCAGGTCCAGGCTGACCTGGCCCGTTTCAAGGCCCTTCTTGACGGTTCCGACGACCTGAAGCGCCTGGTTAAAAGCCCGGTCTTCTCGGCCGACGACCAGCTGAAGGCGATCGCCGCCGTCCTCGACAAGGCGGGCATCGGCGGCATCGCCGCCAATCTCGTGAAGGTGGTTGCGTCGAATCGCCGCCTCTTCGCGGTCGAGAGCATCATCCGCGGCTTCAATGCGCTGGTCGCGAAGGCGCGCGGCGAGGTCACCGCCGAGGTGACCGTCGCGGAGGATCTGTCTGCCGCCAATTCAAAAACCCTGTCGGCCGCCCTCAAGGACGTGCTGGGCAAGGAACCCAAGATCGAAGTGAAGGTGGACCCGACCATTCTCGGCGGGCTGATCGTCAAGGTCGGCTCGCGGATGATCGACACCTCGCTCCGCACCAAGCTCAACTCGATTAGAACCGCCATGAAAGAGGTCGGCTGATGGATATCCGCGCCGCTGAAATCTCTGCGATCCTGAAGGACCAGATCAAGAACTTCGGTCAGGAGGCTGAGGTCTCCGAGGTCGGTCAGGTGCTCTCCGTCGGCGACGGCATCGCCCGCGTCTACGGCCTCGACAACGTCCAGGCCGGCGAGATGGTCGAGTTCGACAACGGCATCCGCGGCATGGCCCTCAACCTCGAAGTCGACAATGTCGGCATCGTGCTGTTTGGCGCCGACCGCGACATCAAGGAAGGCGATACGGTCAAGCGCACGCGCGCCATCGTCGACGTCCCCGTCGGCAAGGGCCTGCTCGGCCGCGTGGTCGATGCCCTCGGCAACCCGATCGACGGCAAGGGCCCGATCGTCGCCGACAAGCGCTCGCGCGTCGACGTCAAGGCGCCCGGCATCATCCCGCGCAAGTCGGTCCACGAGCCGATGGCCACCGGCCTGAAGTCGATCGATGCGCTGATCCCGATCGGCCGCGGCCAGCGCGAGCTGATCATCGGCGACCGCCAGACCGGCAAGACCGCCATCGCGCTCGACACGATCCTCAACCAGAAGCCGCTGAACCAGGGCAACGACGAGAGCCAGAAGCTCTACTGCGTCTATGTCGCCGTCGGCCAGAAGCGCTCCACCGTTGCCCAGTTCGTCAAGGCGCTGGAGGAGAACGGCGCCCTCGAATATTCGATCGTCGTCGCCGCCACCGCCTCGGACCCGGCGCCGATGCAGTTCCTGGCGCCGTTCTCGGGCTGCGCCATGGGCGAGTTCTTCCGCGACAACGGCATGCACGCCGTCATCATTTACGACGATCTGTCCAAGCAGGCCGTCGCCTATCGTCAGATGTCGCTGCTGCTGCGCCGCCCGCCGGGCCGCGAGGCCTATCCGGGCGACGTGTTCTATCTCCACTCCCGCCTGCTCGAGCGCGCCGCCAAGATGGGCGACGACGCCGGCAAGGGCTCGCTCACCGCGCTCCCCGTCATCGAGACCCAGGCCAATGACGTGTCGGCCTATATCCCGACTAACGTCATCTCGATCACCGACGGCCAGATCTTCCTCGAGACCGACCTGTTCTTCCAGGGCATCCGCCCGGCGGTGAACGTCGGCCTGTCGGTGTCGCGCGTCGGCTCCTCGGCGCAGACCAAGGCGATGAAGAAGGTCGCCGGCAAGATCAAGGGTGAGCTCGCCCAGTACCGCGAGATGGCCGCCTTCGCCCAGTTCGGCTCGGACCTCGACGCCACGACCCAGCGCCTGCTGAACCGCGGTTCGCGTCTCACCGAACTCCTCAAGCAGAACCAGTACTCGCCCTTGAAGATGGAAGAGCAGGTCGCGGTCATCTGGGCTGGCACCAACGGCTATCTCGACAAGCTGGCGCTGAACCGCGTCAAGGCTTTCGAGGAAGCCCTGCTCGCCAAGCTCCGTTCGGAAGGCACCATCCTCGACGCGATCCGCACGTCCAAGGATCTCTCGGACGATTCGGCCGCCAAGCTGAAGTCGCTGGTCGAGGCCCTCGCGGCTTCCTTCACCTGATCGGACGGAATGAGCTACGTCGCTGACAGTCTGGGACCGGGCGAGGAGATCGTCCACGAGGCGTCGATCCACTGGATCGTCTACCTCTGGCCGATCCTTGCCAGCCTTGTCGGCGTCGCGGCGGCGGTGTTCCTGCCGCCCTACGGTCTGGCCGTTCTCGGCGTGGCCCTCGCCTGGCTCGGCATCGCCTGGTTCATGAGCCGGACGACCGAGCTGGCGGTGACCTCCCGCAAGGTGGTGGCGAAGTGGGGCTTCATCGCCCGCTCCACCATCGAGCAGCGGCTTGAAAAGGTCGACTCGGTCGCGGTCGACCAGACATTCCTCGGGCGCGTTCTCGATTTCGGGAACGTGACCATTCATGGGACGGGCATCAATGCCACGCCCATCAAGATGATCGCCGATCCGCTGGCCTTCCGCCGCAAGGTGGAGCAGGCCATCGAAGCCAGAAGGGACGTCGGCTGATGCCGAGCTTGAAGGATCTCCGCAATCGCATCGCCTCGGTCAAGGCGACGCAGAAGATCACCAAGGCCATGCAGATGGTGGCCGCGGCGAAGCTGAAGCGCGCCCAGAACGCCGCCGAGGCCGCTCGTCCCTATGCCGAGAAGATGGAAGGCGTGCTCGCCAATCTCACCGGCTCGGTCTCCGGCGCGGACGCGCCGCTCCTGCTGACCGGCACCGGCAGGGACGACGTGCATCTGCTGGTCGTCGCCACCGCCGAGCGCGGTCTCTGCGGCGCCTTCAACACCTCCATCGTGCGCCTTGCCCGCGAACGCGCCCTGGCGCTGCAGGCACAGGGCAAGACCGTCAAGTTCTTCTGCGTCGGTCGCAAAGGCTACGACCTCATCCGCCGCCAGTTCGAGAAGCAGATCGTCGGCTTCATCGAGTTCCGCGCCATCAAGCAGCTCTCCTACGCCCAGGCCGACGAAGTCGGCACCAGGGTGCTGAAGCTGTTCGAGGACGGCGCCTTTGACGTCGCGACCCTGTTCTTCTCCAAGTTCAAATCGGTGATCTCGCAGATCCCGACCGCCCAGCAGCTCATTCCCGCGCAGGTCAGCGGCGACGCGGCCGGCGCCCGCGACCCCTACGAGTTCGAGCCGGGCGAGGGCGAGATCCTCGCCGACCTGCTGCCGCGCAACATCACTATCCAGATTTTCAAGGCCATCCTTGAGAACGCCGCTTCCGAGCAGGGCGCGCGCATGTCTTCCATGGACAGCGCCACCCGCAATGCCGGCGAAATGATCAAGAAGCAGACGCTCAAGTACAACCGCGCGCGTCAGGCGATGATCACCAAGGAACTCATCGAAATCATCTCGGGCGCTGAAGCGCTCTGATCCCAAGACAGCTAATCGAGGACCGTATCATGGCGAAGAAGGCGACGAGCGCGAAAGCCACGAATGCTCCGGTGAGCACCGGCCGTATCAGCCAGGTCATCGGCGCTGTGGTCGACGTCCAGTTCGACGGCCACCTGCCGCAGATCCTGAACGCGCTGGAGACCAGCAATAACGGCGTCCGCATGGTGCTCGAGGTTGCCCAGCATCTCGGCGAGAACACCGTGCGCTGCATCGCCATGGACACCTCCGAGGGCCTCGTCCGCGGCCAGGAAGTGACCGATATCGGCTCGCCCATCATGGTGCCGGTCGGCGTCGAGACCCTTGGCCGCATTCTCAACGTCATCGGCGAGCCGATCGACGAGGCCGGCCCGGTCAAGACCGAGCGCACCCGCGCCATCCACCAGGAAGCTCCGGCCTTCGCCGACCAGTCGACCGAAGCCGAGATCCTCGTCACCGGCATCAAGGTCGTCGACCTGCTCGCCCCTTACGCCAAGGGCGGCAAGATCGGCCTGTTCGGCGGCGCCGGCGTCGGCAAGACCGTGCTCATCCAGGAACTGATCAACAACGTCGCCAAGGCCCATGGCGGCTATTCGGTGTTCGCCGGTGTCGGCGAGCGCACCCGCGAGGGCAACGACCTCTACCACGAGTTCATCGAATCGGGCGTCAACAAGAAGGGCGGCGGCGAAGGCTCCAAATGCGCCCTCGTGTTCGGCCAGATGAACGAGCCCCCGGGCGCCCGCGCCCGCGTCGCGCTCTCGGGCCTGACCATCGCGGAAGACTTCCGCGACCAGGGCCAGGACGTGCTGTTCTTCGTCGACAACATCTTCCGCTTCACCCAGGCCGGCTCGGAAGTGTCGGCGCTGCTCGGCCGCATCCCCTCGGCGGTCGGCTACCAGCCGACGCTTGCCACCGACATGGGCGCGCTGCAGGAGCGCATCACCACCACGCAGAAGGGCTCGATCACCTCGGTCCAGGCCATCTACGTTCCCGCCGACGATCTGACCGACCCGGCGCCGGCCACCTCCTTCGCCCACCTCGACGCGACGACCGTGCTCAACCGCTCGATCGCCGAGAAGGGCATCTACCCGGCCGTCGACCCGCTCGACTCGACCTCGCGCATGCTCGACCCCCGCGTCATCGGCGACGAGCACTACCAGGTGGCCCGCAAGGTCCAGCAGACCCTGCAGCGCTACAAGTCGCTGCAGGACATCATCGCCATCCTCGGCATGGACGAGCTGTCGGAAGAGGACAAGCTGACGGTGGCCCGCGCCCGCAAGGTCGAGCGCTTCCTGTCGCAGCCGTTCTTCGTCGCCGAGGTGTTCACCGGCGCGCCCGGCAAGTTCGTCGACATCAAGGACACCATCAAGGGGTTCTCCGATCTCGTCGACGGCAAGTACGACCACCTCCCCGAGGCGGCCTTCTACATGGTCGGCACCATCGAGGAAGCGGTCGACAAGGGCCGCAAGCTGGCCGCCGAGGCGGCGTAAGCTGCGCAAGATAGGAATCGCGGATCATGGCGGCCTTCAATTTCGAACTCGTCTCGCCCGAGCGTCAGCTCTTCTCTGGGCAGGTCGAGCAGGTCGTCGTACCGGGCGCCGAGGGTGACTTCGGGGTGCTCGCCGGCCACGCGCCCTTCGTCTCCTCGCTCCGGCCAGGCATCCTGACCATCCATGGCGATGGCGAGCCGAAGCGGCTCTACGTCAATGGCGGCTTCGCCGAGGTCTCGGAGGGTTCGCTCACCGTGCTCGCCGAGCGCGCGACGGCGGTCGAGGACCTGCGCGCCGACCAGATCGACGCCGAGATCAAGGACGCCGAGGAAGACGTTGCCGACGCCAGGGACGATGCGGCCCGCTCCAAGGCCGCCGCGAAGCTCGGCCAGCTCCAGAGCGTCAAGGCCGTGCTGGCCTCGGCCGGTTCGACGCACTGATCCGTCCGGGCCATCCCGCAATCAAAAAGCCGCCCCAAAGGGCGGCTTTTTTTGGTCGCTAACCCGCGGGCCTGTACGGGCCGCCGGGCTCGCCCCATCCCCAGTGCGGCATGGGCGCGTCGGGGTCGGGAACGGCATCCGGCGCCGAGTTGATGACCGCCAGCCGCGTGCCCCATTCCAAATAGGCGACGAAGGCCGAGCGGAACTCCGGATCGTCCGGCAGGCGCGCCTTGTCAGCCGCGTCGCAGATGAGCGACACCCATCGCCGCCGTTGCGCATCCGTCAGGCGGCGGCCCACGTGGTGGCTCACCATCTCGGCATGTCCGCCCGGTTCCCCGTGCGCCGCGGAATAGACCTTCGGCCCGCCGAACACCTCGCCGACAAAGGCGGCGACATGCTCCGGGTGATCGGCGCCCATCGTCGCGAAAACCGGAGCCAGCACCGGGTCGGCCGCAACCTTGTCGTAGAAGATCGTCGTCAGGCGTTTCAGGGCGGGCGCGCCGCCTGCCCAGTCGTACAGCGACGGCGGCAGGTTCGGATTCGGCTGAGTCATTCTGTCCCTTCCCCCATTGTACCGTCTGGCGGGCCGGGGATGACAAGCGCGTTCGGACCCGAGCCACAAGACCATTCAGCTCTGCCACGGCGCTCCCCGGCCGCCGAGCGAACTTCCGGAACGTGCCACAATTCCTATCACACAGCGTTACGCTGGGCAAGGAAAAAAATCATCAAATAGGATCGACGCCCTCAAGCGAGGTCGCTTGCCTTGATCCGCCTCACCCCCAGCGCCGCCATGTCGGCCCAGGCCTTGTCGAGCGAGCCCTGCAGGTCGATCCCCCGGCAGGCCTCCTCCACAACGAACGTCTGAAGCCCGTTCTTGGCGGCGTCCTGCGCCGTCCAGTTGACGCAGAAGTCGGTGGCAAGGCCCACCACCACGGCGCGCGCGACGCCGCGCTCCTTCAGGTAGCCGGCAAGGCCCGTGGCGGTCCTGCGGTCGGCCTCCATGAAGCCGGAATAGCTGTCGACCTCGCGGCGGTAGCCCTTCCGGATGATCGTCTGGGCGTGCGGCACGTCGAGCCCGTCATGGAACTCGGCCCCCGATGAATCCCAGGTGCAGTGGTCGGGCCAGAGCACCTGCGGGCCATAGGGCATCTGGATCAGCTCGAACGGCTTCTTGCCGGCATGGCTGGAGGCGAAGGACGAATGGCCCTCCGGGTGCCAGTCCTGCGTGAACACGACGTTCTGGAACCGCCGGGCAATGGTGTTGACGATCGGTACGATCTCGTCGCCTTTCGGCACGGCGAGGCGGCCGCCTGGACAGAAGTCGTTCTGGACGTCGACGACGATCAGCGCGGTCTGGCTGTCGATCACGGGTCGCTCCTGGGCTCGGATGGATGTCGCCGCCATGGCGGTCAGCACTGTCGCGCCGGCAATGGCCGTCCGCCTGTCGATCTCGAAACGCCTGACCATCGCAGCCTCCATGGGTCGGAAATCCAGACCCGCGAGGCTACGCCTCCCGCAGCGTTGTGCGATGCGGAAAAACCCTGAGACAGACGTCAGACCGGTGGGTGTTCGAAATGGTCTGGACGGACCGTGGAGCCGGATATGACAGGTTGCATCAGCGAAGTGCTTCCTTCGAGGCTCGCCCGTCGGGCTCGCACCTCAGGATGAGGGGGTTGTGGGTTGCACCGCGGTTGAAATCACGCCCGCTCGCTGAGCTTCGTACAACGCCGATGCAAAGCACCGCCTTCCTCATCCTGAGGTGCGAGCGAAGCGAGCCTCGAAGGACGCACTTTGGTGATGCCGGCGCTGTCAGGTCGACCGTCTCGGCCGTGAGGCGAGCATGGGCAGCCTATCCCATTCACCGTTGATCACCGCCTCCTTCTTCGCCCTGCTCCAGCCCTTCAGTTGCCGCTCAAAGGCGATGGCTTCGACGACGCGATCAAACTCCGCCGACCAGGCCAGCGAGACCGGCAGACGCGCCGCCGTATACCCGTCGTAGAGGCCCTGCTGATGTTCGGCCAGGCGGCGACTGACATCGTCGCCACGCCTCGAGCCGACGTAGTAGGAGCCGTCGCTGCAACGACGGATGTAGACGAAGGCGCGCATGTCGAGATCATGCGTCGTGGGCTAAGCTTGCACAACCGAAGGGCGAGCCTCGAAGGACGCACTTCACTGATGCAGGAAATCCGTTCGGCCCTGTTGACCGATGTCTCACACCGGATGGGCAAAGGGCCGGAATGCCTCGGCGACGCGGTCATAGACCGGCCGCTTGAACGGGATGATCAGGGCGGGGGTGGCGTCCAGCGCCTCCCAGCGCCAGGCGTCGAATTCCGGCTTGTGCTGGCCGCCGCCGGGCGCGGCCACGTCGATCTCGCCGTCCTCGCCCTCGAAACGGAAGGCGAACCACTTCTGCGTCTGGCCGCGATATTTGCCCTTCCAGGCCTGTCCGGCGATCGCCTCCGGCAGGTCGTAGGCGAACCATTCCGGCGCCTCGGCGATCAGCCGCGCCGAGCGCACGCTGGTCTCCTCGTAGAGCTCGCGGATCGCCGCCGTCAGCGGCTCCTCTCCCTCGTCGATGCCGCCCTGCGGCATCTGCCAGGCATGGGTCGCATCGACATGTTCGGGCGCCGGCCCCTTGCGCCGGCCGACGAAGACGCGGCCCTCGCGGTTGAACAGCGCGACGCCGACGCAGGGGCGATAGGGCAGGTCTTCGAAACGGGGCATGGCGGGGGTCCGGCGAGGAAGCATTTTCAAGCGAAGTGGGAACCGGTTCGCGTGAAGAAAATGCGACAAACCAAGAGAAGGGTCGTTCTCGCGATCCTCTATTGAGCGAACCGATCTAGCCTGCCGGCGGCCGCCGCGCCACTCCGGCGGAGACCGGAACCAGCAGGATGCCGCGGCTTTCCAGTGTCCGCGCCCAGCGGGCGAGGCGGTCGATGGTCACCGGCAGGGCTGACCCGATGCCGAGAGCGAAGCCGGTCTCGCGGGCCCTCGCCTCGAGGCGCCCCAGCTGGGCGTCGAGCTCGGCCGGCGTCGGCACGCGGTCGAGGTGAATGTCGCCGCGCAGGGCCGGCTGCTGGATCGCGGCGGCCAGCTGCGGCACCAGGCTGCGGGCGCTGGTGCCGTCGTCGACGACCATCAGTCCGCGCCGGTGCGCCTCGCGCAGGATCGGCGAGAGCGCTGCCTCCGTCGCGGTGAACTTGCCACCCATATAGTTGACGATGCCGGCATAGCCCTGGAAGCGGCCCATCGCCCAGTGCAGCCGCTCGGTGTTGCGCTCGGTCGACAGCGTGGTCAGCAGCGTCTGCGGGCCGGGATCGTTCTCGGGATAGTCGAACGGCTCCATCGGCACCTGCAGGAAGATCTCGTGGCCGTCGGACCGGGCCCGCGTGATCAGCCGCTCCAGGTCGTTGCCATAGGGCGCGAAGGCGAAGGAGACGGCGCCCGGCAGCTTGCCGATCGCGTCGGAGGTGCTGTTCGCGCTGATCCCCAGCCCGCCGATCAGGATCGCGATGCGCGGCATGGAGGCATCCGAACCGGCCGGTGGCCGGAAGGCGCGGGCATAGACCTCGAATGGCTTGCGGCCATCCGGCGCGATGCGCGGCAGCGGGCCGTGGCTGGAGCGCTCGGAGAGCCGCGGGTCGAGCCCGGCGGAGCGGTCCGGCGGCGGCACGGCGATGCGCACGGCCTGCGACTGGCCGCTCATGCCGTTAATGATGTTGATGGTCGGGCCGTCCTCCTGCGGGGTCGCCTGCGGCGCGCTCGGCGTCGCTTGCGCGGCGACCGGCTCGGCGGTGCGCGGCGGCGGCATGGCGATGGCGCTGATCGCCCGCGGCTCGCCGCCGAGCGGGTTGTGGACCACCGCGACGGCGCCAGCGAGGCCGACTACCATCGACCCCATCAGGCCGGCGACGACCGGCAGCAGCGGCGGCATCGGCCACCGTCGCTTCGTCTCGGCCTTGGGCTCGACCCCGAGCGGGGCGTTGAGGTCGTCGGTCATGACACCCGGAACAGGTGCGGGTCGCGTTCCCGCTCGCCTAGATGACGCGCGAGCCGTTAAGCCGCGGTTAACCACGATGGGCAAAGCGTCAACGATCGGCTGCGATCCGCCGGATTTTACGGGAATGACCGGCCGTGCTAGGCAGGCCGGCCGTGGAGGAACCCATGTCAGCGCCGCTCAGCGCCGTCGATCCGTCGCCCGGGATCGAGCAGATCATGCTCGACCTCGGCCAGCGCGCGCGCGCCGCGTCGCGCCGGCTCGCGCTGGCGCCGACCCGGCAGAAGGACGCCGCCCTCGCGGCCATCGCCAAGGCGATCCGCATCCGCTCGGCCGCGATCCTGGCCGCCAATGCCGAAGATGTCGCGGAGGCCGAGCGCGAGGGCGTCGCGGCCGCCTTCATCGACCGGCTGACGCTCAACCCGGAGCGGGTCGAGGCCATGGCGGCGGGCGTCGAGATCGTCCGCGACCTCGCCGATCCCGTCGGCTCGATCATCACCGAATGGGACCGGCCGAACGGCCTCCACATCGAGCGCGTGCGCGTGCCCCTCGGCGTCATCGGTGTGATCTACGAGAGCCGGCCGAACGTCACGGCGGATGCCGCCGCGCTCTGCCTCAAGGCCGGCAATGCGGTGATCCTGCGCGGCGGCTCGGACAGCTTCCGCTCGACCCGCGCCATCCACCAGGCCATCGCCGCCGGCCTCGACGCCGCCGGCCTGCCGGCGGCCGCCGCCTCGCTCGTCCCGACGCGCGACCGCATGGCCGTCGGCCTCATGCTGCAGGGCCTCGGCGGCACGGTCGACGTCATCGTGCCGCGCGGCGGTAAGAGCCTCGTCGCGCGCGTGCAGACGGAGGCGCGCGTGCCGGTCTTCGCCCATCTCGACGGCAACTGCCACGTTTATGTCCATGGCGCGGCGAACCTCGCCATGGCCAGAGACATCGTGCTCAACGCCAAGCTCCGCCGCACCGGCGTCTGCGGCGCGGCCGAGACGCTGCTGGTCGACGAGACCTGCGCCGGCACCCACCTGCGACCGCTGGTCGCCGCCCTGCTCGATGCCGGCTGCGCGGTGCGCGGTGACAGCCTGACCCGCATCGTCGATCCGCGCGTCACGCCGGCGACGGAAGAGGACTGGGCGACCGAGTTCCTCGACGCCATCATCGCGGTCAAGGTCGTCAGCGGGCTTGGCGATGCCATCGCCCATATCGAGCGCTACGGCTCGCACCATACCGACGCCATCGTCACGTCGGACCAGACGGCCGCCGACCGCTTCATGATGGAGGTCGACAGCGCCATCGTCCTGCACAACGCCTCGACCCAGTTCGCCGATGGCGGCGAGTTCGGCTTCGGCGCGGAGATCGGCATCGCCACCGGCCGGATGCATGCCCGTGGCCCGGTCGGCGTCGAGCAGCTCACCTCGTTCAAATACCGCATCCGCGGTTCGGGCCAGATCCGTCCGTGAGGCCACACGGATCGCGGATCGCGCCGCGCCGCCCGCGCGCCGGTGTTCGCCTCGTCCTGCCACCCCATGCGGCGGGCATGCGGATCGGCCTGTTCGGCGGCTCTTTCAACCCGCCGCACGAGGCGCACCGGCTGGTTGCGCTGACTGCGCTGAAGCGGCTCGGCCTCGATGCCGTCTGGTGGCTGGTGACGCCTGGCAATCCCCTGAAGTCCGGCGGCGGCCTTGCCCCGCTGGCCGACCGCATGGTGGCGGCGGAGAAGCTTGCCAGCCACCCCGCGATCCGCGTCACCGATGTCGAAGCCGTGCTCGGCACGCGCTTCACCTTCGACACGATCGCCGCCCTGAAGGCGCGCTGCCGGAGCGTCCGTTTTGTCTGGATCATGGGCGCCGACAACCTCGCCCAGTTCCACCTCTGGCAGAACTGGCGCGGCATCGCCGGCCTGCTGCCGATCGCGGTCGTCGACCGGCCCGGTGCAAGCCTCAGAGCCGTCTCCGGCGTCGCAGCCCAAACGCTCGCCCGCTACCGGCTGAACGAGAGCGATGGCCTGCTGCTCCCCGATGCCGCCCCGCCCGCCTGGATCTTCCTCCACGGGGTCAAATCACCGCTGTCCTCGACGGCGATCCGGCAAAAAACGCAAATTCACTCAAATTGATTCAATCGGCTTAGCCGCGGTTCAACACGCCGCCGGTAGTTTCCCGCCATCTGATCCAGGGACGGCGGATAAAAACATGAATGGTCTGATCTCCAAGAAGGCCGAGCAGCTGCTGTCGAGCGTCGACGTGCTGATCGTCGACGACAACCAGTTCATGCGCCGGGTCGTGCGCAACATCCTCACCAATATCGGCATCAAGTCGGTCCATGAGGCGTCCGACGGCCTGGCGGGCCTCGAGCACATCCGGCTGCATGCGCCTGACATCGTCATCCTCGACTGGGAAATGCCGATGCTGAATGGCGCGGAGATGCTCCGCATCGTGCGCAATCCGACCTCGTTCCCGATGCCGGATGTGCCGATCATCATGCTGACCTCGCATCTCGAGCGCTGGCGCGTGGTGGAGGCGACCCGCCTCGGCGTCCACGAATTCGTCGCCAAGCCGATTTCCGGCAAGGCGCTGCTGGAGCGGATCATCTCGATCATCGTCAAGCCGCGCCCCATGGTCCATCTCGATGGCTATTACGGGCCGGAGCCGAGGAAGCTGATGGTCGAGCCGCGCCTGCGCGCCCGTGCCATGCCGCAGCCGGCCAACATGTTCTGACGCGTACTTCATCCATGCCGGCGGCGTAGCTCTGGCCCCGCCGGATCGCGCTTGCATTGAACGGACGGCCGCGCTCCCCTGCAGCCTCGAACGGTTCCAGGGAAACGTGACCATGACGACCGCAGCCACCACCCCGGCATCCACACCTGCCCATATCCAGGGCCTGTCGATGTACGACAAGCGCCGGATCGAGGCCGAGATCCTCAAGCACGTCTATGACGCGCTGGCCGCCAGCCACGGCAAGGCCATGGCCGCCGCCACCGTCGCCGAGGCGGTCAAGCGCTCGGCCATCGAACAGGGCCAGCGCTTCGCGGCGGAGGCGCCGGGTGGCGCCTCGCTGCAGGGCTTCATCGACATGCAGGAGCTCTGGACCAAGGGCGGCGCCCTCGACGTCGAGGTCCTCGGCCGCACCGAGGACACCTATTCGTTCAACGTCACCCGCTGCCGCTATTCCGAGATGTACAAGGACATGGGCCTCGGCGAGATCGGCCATCTCCTGTCATGCCAGCGTGACGGCACCTTCTGCGAGGGCTATGACCCGAGGCTCAAGCTCGAGCGGACGCAGACCATCATGCAGGGCGCGAGCCACTGCGACTTCCGCTTCCGCTACGAGGGCGATAAGCCCGCGGCTTGATCAGGCCGGCGGCTTGCCGACGAAGTCGCGCTTGCCGACCTCGACGCCGTTATGCCGCAGGATCGCGTAGGCGGTCGTGCAGTGGAAATAGAAGTTCGGCAGGGCAAGGTGGGCGAGATAGACCTGCCCCTTGAAGGTCATCGGATTGCCACCGATCGGCAGGGTGATGTCGCGCGTGGCGCCGGCATCGATCGCGGCCTTGTCGAGGCCAGTCACGAAGCCGATCGTCGTCTGGATGCGCTGCTTCAGCTCCTCGATGGTGGTCTCGACATCGGGATATTTCGGCAGCTCGACGCCAGCGAGCCGGCCCGCGCCACCCTTGGCGAAATCGGTGGCGAGCTGCACCTGCCGCACCAGCGGGAACATGTCGGGGGCGAGGCGGCTGTCCAGCAGCACCTTCGGGTCGATCTTCTTGGCCTCGGCGAAGGCGACCGCCTTGTCGAGCAGCGCGGTGAGGCTGGTCAGCATCTGAACGAAGATCGGAACCGAGAGGTCTGAAAGACGGGTCGTCATGGGCCACCGTATGGACAGGAGGAGGCTCCGGCCATGGGCCGGGCCAGCGTCATTTAGCTATGGCGCCCCGCCGCCGCCATAGGGCAGAACAGGAAACCATGACGCTTCCGATTCCGCTGACCCCGGACGATCCGCAGCCGGTTCAGGGCCGCGTCCTCAGGGTCGGCCTGTCGCGGTTCCGCAGCTATGCCGGCGCGACGCTGACGCCCGAGGCCCCGCTCATCGCGCTCGTCGGCCCGAACGGCGCCGGCAAGACCAATGTGCTCGAGGCGCTGTCTTTCCTCACCCCCGGCCGGGGCCTCAGGCGGTCGACCCTGTCGGAAGCTGCCTTCGACCAGGGCGATGGCGGCTGGGCGGTCAATGCGACCGTCGAGGGCGCCTATGGCGAGACCATGCTCGGCACCGGCATCGATGGGGGCGAGGAGGAGGCGCGCACCCGCTTGTGTCGCATCGACCGGGTGCCCGTCGGATCCGCCGCGGCCTTCGCGGAGCATGTCCGGGTGATCTGGCTGACGCCGGCCATGGACGGCCTGTTCCTTGGCTCCGGTGGCGAGCGTCGCCGCTTTCTCGACCGTCTCGTCCTGGCGGTCGATGCCGAGCATGGCGCCCGGGTCAATGCGCTGGAGCGCTCGCTGCGCGCCCGCAACCGACTGCTGGAGGAGAGCCCGCACGAGGCGGCCTGGCTCGAAGCCGTCGAGCACGAGACGGCCGAGCTGGCGGTCGCCGTCGCGGCGGCGCGAGCCGAGACAGTCCGCCGCCTTGCCGGGCTGATCGAGGCGACGCGCGACCCTGCCTCGCCTTTCCCCTGGGCGGCGCTGGCGCTCAATGGCGTGCTGGAGGCTGGCGTGCTGGCGCGACCGGCGCTCGATGTCGAGGACGAATATCGGGCCGTGCTGCGCGACAGCCGCCACCGCGACCGCGCGGCCGGGCGGACGACGAGCGGGCCGCATCTCACCGACCTTCTCGCCGTCCACGGGCCCTCGGGCGCGCCGGCCGAGCGCTGCTCGACCGGCCAGCAGAAGGCGCTGCTGATCGGGCTGGTGCTGGCCCATGCCAGGCTGGTGGCGGAGATGGCCGGCTTCACGCCGGTGGTCCTGCTGGACGAGGTGGCGGCCCACCTCGATCCCGAGCGGCGGGAAGCACTCTACGAGGCGCTGGACGGGCTGGGCGCGCAGGTCTGGATGACCGGCGCCGATCCGGCCGCCTTCGAGGCCTTGAAGGGCCGCGCCGATCTTTGGGCGGTGACGCCCGGCGAAGCCCGCCGGGCGTAAGCGCCAGGCCTCAATGGGCCGGCGGGGCTTCCTGCTCCACCTTGCCGCCGCGCAGGAAATAGCCCGCAACGACCACGATGATCGCGCCAACCACCGCCGAACCGTAGTGGGCGAGGCCCACGGGCTTCAGCCCGACCGGATAGGTCTGCGAGACGTCGACCGTCGTCACGAGGCCGGTGCCCCAGGCCATCAACTGGCGCAGCACGACCGGGTCGCTCAGCAGCATCTCGCCCGCGATCCAGCCGAGCAGGGCCGCGCCGGCCCAGACGAAGATCGGGAAGCGCTCGATGATACCGAGGATCAGCGTCGAACCGAAGATGATCAGCGGGATGGTCAGCGCGAGACCGAAGATGAACAGCCAGACATTGCCGTGCGAGGCGGCGGCGATGGCGATGACGTTGTCGAGGCTCATGACGGCATCGGCGATGGCGACCGTGCGGACCGCCTTCCAGAGATTGTCGGATTCCTGGATATTGCTGTGATCGCCGCCCTCCTCGCCGACCACCAGCTTGATGGCGATCCAGAACAGCAGCAGGCCGCCGACCAGCTTCAGGAACGGCACCGCCAGCAGGTAGGTGATGACCAGGGCGAAGATGATGCGCAGGCCGACGGCCGCGCCGGCACCGAGCAGAATGCCCCATTTGCGCTGCTTCTCGGGAAGGCCGCGGCAGGCAAGCGCGATGACCACGGCATTGTCGCCGGAGAGCAGGAGGTCGATCCAGATGATCTGGAGCAATCCGACCCAGAATTGGCTGTCCATTGGCAGTTCGTCCCGATTGGGCGGGCCCCAAGCCCGCTCGCCCAAATTCCTTGGCCCGCGTCATAACGCCTTCGCCGCGGATTGCCAGCCCCAAAATCCGCGACGAAACGGCACGACGGTGGTCGGCCACCGCCGGGTGGCCGGTTTGGTCCGCCCGCTGGGGCTCAGGCGATGGCGTCGGCGATGGCTTTGCCGCAGGTGACCGTATCCGCCTTGCCGCCGAGGTCGCCGGTCCGGTAGTCGGCCTTCGCCAGAACGTCCTCGATGGCGCGGACGATGGCGGCTGCCGCCTCCGGCTCGCCGAGATGGTCGAGCATCATCGCCGCTGACCAGATCTGGCCGACCGGATTGGCGATGCCCTTGCCGGCGATATCCGGCGCCGAGCCATGGACCGGCTCGAACAGCGAGGGGAACTTGCGGTCGGGGTTGATGTTGCCCGACGGGGCGATGCCGATCGTGCCGGTGCAGGCCGGCCCGAGGTCGGACAGGATGTCGCCGAACAGGTTGGACGCGACCACCACGTCGAACCGGTCCGGGTTCAGCACGAAATGCGCCGTCAGGATATCGATGTGGTACTGGTCGACGGCAACCTCCGGAAACGCCTTCTTCATCTCGGCCACGCGCTCGTCCCAGTAGGGCATGGTGATCGAGATGCCGTTCGACTTGGTGGCGCTGGTCAGCTTCCGGCGCGGCCGCTTCATGGCCAGCTCGAAGGCATATTTCAGGATGCGGTCAACGCCGATCCGCGTCATCACCGTCTCCTGCACGACGAACTCGCGCTCGGTGCCCGGGAACATGCGCCCGCCGATCGAGGAATATTCGCCCTCGGTGTTCTCGCGCACCACGAAGAAGTCGATGTCGCCGGGCTTGCGGTTGGCCAGGGGCGAAGGAACGCCCGGCATCAGCTTGACGGGGCGCAGGTTCACATACTGGTCGAACTCGCGGCGCATGAGCAGCAGCGAACCCCACAGCGAGATGTGGTCGGGGATCTTGTCGGGCAGGCCGACCGCGCCGAAGAAGATGGCGTCGGAGCCGCCGATCTTCTGCTTCCAGTCCTCCGGCATCATGCGGCCGTGCTTCTCGTAGTAATCCCACGAGGAGAAGTCGTGATGGTCGAGGTCGACCGAGAAGCGATACTTCTTCGCCGCCGCCTCGAGTGCGCGCACGCCCTCGGGCATGACCTCCTTGCCGATGCCGTCGCCGGGGATGACGGCGAGCTTGTAGGTGTTGGAGCGGGCCATCGCGATCCTCCTTGCGGGATGCTGGGTCTTCGGGCGGCGGGAGACTACCTCCTGCCGCGGGGTTGTCCTGCCTGAAAGCGCGCGCGTTTCAGGAGAATATGCTGCGCTCAGGCATTGTCCGCATGGATCGCGCCGATCACGGCGTCCGTCACCTGCCGCGTCGTCGCCTTGCCGCCGAGATCGGGCGTGTGCAGGCCCTTGTCCGCGGTGACCCGCTCGATGGCGCGCATCAGCCGGGCCGCGGCGGCGGGCTCGCCGATATGGTCGAGCATCATCGAGGCCGACCAGAAGGTGCCGATCGGATTGGCGATGCCCTTGCCCATGATGTCGAAGGCCGAGCCGTGGATCGGCTCGAACATGGAGGGGAACTCCCGCTCCGGGTTGAGGTTCGCTGTCGGCGCGATGCCGAGCGAGCCGGCCAGCGCCGCCGCGAGGTCCGACAGGATGTCGGCATGCAGGTTGGTGGCGACGACGGTGTCGATCGTCTCGGGCTTCAGTGTCATGCGCATGGTCATGGCGTCGACGATCATCTTGTCCCAGGTCACGTCCGGGAACTCCGTCGCCACCTCGGCGGCGACCTCGTCCCACATCACCATGGCGTAGCGCTGGGCATTCGACTTGGTGACGACGGTGAGCAGCTTGCGTGGCCGGCCCTGCGCGAGCCTGAACGCGAAGCGCATGATGCGGGTGACGCCGGCGCGGGTCATCATCGACACGTCGGTGGCCGCCTCGATCGGCAGGCCCTGGTGGACGCGGCCGCCGACGCCGGAATACTCGCCCTCGGAATTCTCCCGGACGATCACCCAGTCGAGCTCCGGCCCCGAGACGTGGCGCAGCGGCGAGGTGATGCCCGGCAGGATTCGGGTCGGGCGCACGTTGGCATACTGGTCGAAGGGCTGGCAGATCGCGAGCCTCAGGCCCCAGAGCGTGATGTGGTCGGGAATGTCGGGATGGCCGGCGGAGCCGAACAGGATCGCGTCGTGATGGCGGATCTGCGCGCGGCCGTCCTCCGGCATCATGCGGCCGTGCTTCTTGTAGTATTCGCCGCCCCAGTCGAAGCGGTCGAAGGTGATGGCGAACTGCTCGCGCCCGGCCAGCGCCTGCAGCACCTCGACGCCCGCGTCGATGACCTCGGTGCCGATGCCGTCTCCCGGAATGGACGCGATCCGATAAGTCTTCATGGGGGTGTCCGTCGTCTGGTTCCGGTGTCCGGTTGCCGCCACATGGACCGGCGGCAGGGCGCATGTCAATATTCCATTGCATCTTCCATGGAAGCTGATATCACCAAGGCAGGGAGATTGTCTCATGGCGCGGACAGCGACAGCCACGGCGGTGAGCGACCGGCGTCCCTCGCTGGTCGACGACGCCTATGCCGCCATGAAGGAGGCCATCCGCGAGAGCACCTTCGCGCCGGGCTACCAGGCCTCGGCGCAGGAGATCGCGCTCCGCCTCGGCATGAGCCGCACGCCGGTCCACGAGGCCTCGCTGAAGCTGCAGGAAGAGGGTCTCGTTCGCATCGTGCCGAAGCGCGGCATCGTGATCTGCACGCTGGCGCCCGATGACATCCGCGAGATCTATGACGTCATCGTCGCCATCGAGGGCCGGGCGGCGGAGCTGGTCGCAGCGCTGCCGGAGACCGACCGTGCCGGCATCGCCGCTGCGCTGGCCGCTGAGACAGACGCAATGGAACTGGCGCTCGCCGCCGGTGACCTGACCGCCTGGGGACGCGCCGACGCAGCTTTCCACCGCGCCCTGATCGAGGGCGCGCGGAACAGCCGTATCGCGCGCATCGTCCAGACCATCAACGACCAGATGCATCGCGCGCGGATGCTGACGCTGCGCCTGCGCGGCGAGCTGCCGGAATCGATCGCCGATCATCGCCGCATCGTCGCGGCCATTCGCGCGGGCGACCCCGCGCGCGCGCACGCCGCCGCGCGCGGCCACCGGCTGCGCACGCAGCGCGAACTGATCCCGCTGCTGGAGAGCCTCGGCCTGAAACATCTCTGACGGCCGGCCGGAACGGCCTGCCCAAAATCCGAAGCCGCGGACAGCGCGGCCCATCACCAACGATTGGAGGAATCAATGCGACATTTGCTGACAGCCCTCGTGCTCGCGGGCGCATCCCTGGCTCAACCGGCCGCGGCCCAGACCTATCCGAACCGCTCGATCACCATGGTCGTGCCCTTTGCCGCCGGCGGCACCACGGACATCATCGCGCGGATCGTGGCCGAGCACATGTCGCGCACCCTCGGCCAGTCGATCGTTGTGGAGAATGTCGCCGGTGCCGGCGGCACCACCGGCTCGCTGCGCGTCGCGCGGGCGACGCCGGATGGCTATACGGTTATCATGGGCAATATGGGTACGCACTCGGCATCGGTCGGTCTCTACCCGAACCTTGCCTATGACCCGCGCACCGATTTCGAGCCGATCATGAATGCGGCCGGCACGCCGATGATGATAGCGGCGCACAAGGATTTTCCGGCCAGTTCCCTGCAGGAGATGATCGCCCTGATCCGTGCCAATCCGGGCCGCTACAATTACGGCCACGGCGGCGTCGGTTCGACCTCGCACCTGACCTGCGTGTTCTTCCACCACCTCGTCGGCGCGCCGGTTCAGCACGTGCCGTTCCGCGGATCGGGTCCGGCGCTCGCCGCGCTGCTCGGCAAGCAGCTCGACTATGTTTGTGATCAGACCGTCACCATCGTGCCGCAGCTCTCCAACCTGAAGACCTTCGTGGTGGCGACACCATCGCGTCTTGCGGTGGCGGGGGACGTGCCGACCAGCGCGGAGGGCGGTCTGCCCGCTTTCCAGGTCGTCGGCTGGAACGCCATGTTCGCGCCCAAGGGCACGCCGCGCGAGATCATCGACCGGCTGAACGCGGCGGGCCGCGCCGCGCTCGCCGACGAGAATGTCCGCAAACGCCTGCTCGAACTCGGCTGCGAGATTCCGGATGCGGCGGGCCAGACGTCCGAGGCGCTCGGTGCCCATGTCCGCGCCGAGGTCGCCAAGTGGACGCCGGTGATCAAGGCGGCCGGGGTGACGGCCGGCAACTGAGGGTCTGCGCGCTCAAGCGCTTGTGATCGGCACTGTCGAGCCGGGCGAAACGTTTGCCCTGCGCGGCTCGTACTGTCTCCGCACCGTCGTGGAGATTGACCCGTGCCGATCCTTCGACTTGTCGTCCTCGGCCTGGCGGTTCTGACCGCTAGCGCCCCTCCGGCAGCGGCCCAGGCGTTCCCCTCGCGGTCGCTGACGCTGATCGTGCCCTTCGCGCCGGGCGGTCCGACCGATGTGATCGGCCGCATCGTCGCCCAGTCGATCGCCCGGTCGCTGGAAGTCTCGGTCGTGGTGGAGAACGTTGCCGGCAATTCCGGCGTGACGGGCGTCGCGCGGGCGGCGCGTTCGGCTCCGGACGGCCATGTTCTGGTGGTCGGGAACATGGGAACCCATGCTGCGGCGGTGTCGCTGCAGCGGCTTCCCTATGACCCCGTCGGCGACTTCGAGCCGATCGGCCTGATCGCCTCGACCCCCATGCTGCTGCTGGCCAGCCCGAAGGTGCCTGCCGCGGACCTGCCCGCCTTCATCGCCCACGTGAGGGCCAATGCGCCGCGCATGAATTTCGGCACGGCCGGCGTCGGCGCGACGTCGCATCTGGCCTGCGCCCTGTTCAACGCGCTGATCGGCGTCGAGGTCACGCATGTGCCCTATCGGGGCACGGCGCCCGTGCTCGCTGCGCTGATCGCAGGCGAGATCGACTATGGCTGCGACCAGACGGCGGGCGCCTTGCCACAGGTTCTCGCCGGCACGATCAAGGGCATGGCGATCGCGACCCGTTCGCGCTCGCCGGCTGCGCCCGGCCTGCCGACATCGGTCGAAGGCGGCCTGCCCGCCTTCCAGGCCACCGCCTGGAACGCGCTGTTTGCGCCGCGCGGCACCCCCGCCCACGCGCTGACGACGTTACGCTCCGCCCTGGCCGCCGCTCTCGCCGATCCCGAGGTCATGGCCCGCATGATGGAGCTTGGCGCTGATATTCCCTCAGCCGGCGAGCAATCGCCGGAAGCGCTGACGGCGCTGGTCCGGGCCGAGATCGACAAGTGGGCCGGCATCGTTCGCGACGCCGGCATCGCCCGGGCGCCTTAAGCTCAGGCAAAGAACCGCTCGAGTTCGTCCGCCACCAGGTCAGGACATTCCTCGGCGAGATAGTGGCCGCCCGGCAGCGAATGGCCGCGCACGTCCGAGCCCCGCTGACGCCAGAGCGCCAGGGCGTCGAAGCACTTCTCGATCACGCCGTTCTGGCCCCAGAGCACGAGCAGCGGGCATTCCACCTTCTTGCCCCCGTCGGCATCGTCATGGGCGATGTCGATGGTCGCCGCGGCGCGATAGTCCTCGCAACTCGCGTGGATCGCCGCCGGGTCCCGGAAGCAGCGCAGATATTCGGCGAGCGCCTCGGCCGAGAAGGCCGAGAGCCCGCCCGAGCCCGAGCCGCACTTCTTCAGCCAGTAGGCATCGGCATCGGCGCCGATCATCCGCTCGGGGAAGGGCGCCGGCGTGATCAGGAAGAACCAGTGCCAGTAGAGCCGGGCGAACAGGTCGGTGGTTCCGGCATACATTTCGCGCGTCGGCGCGATGTCGAGCACGGCGAGTCGGCGCACGCGCTCCGCGTGATCGAGCGCCAGGCGGTGCGAGACGCGCGCGCCGCGGTCGTGGCCGCAGACGAAGAAGGTCGCGTGGCCGAGCGCGGTCATCACCTCCGCCATGTCCTGAGCCATGGCCCGCTTCGAATAAGGCGCGTGGTCGGCGGCCGTCGCCGGCTTGCCGCTGTCGCCATAGCCGCGTAGGTCCGCCGCGACCACCGTGAAGCGCTCGGCAAGGCGCGGCGCGACCTTGTGCCAGAGCGCGTGGGTCTGGGGATAGCCGTGAAGCAGGAGGAGCGGCGGGCCGGAGCCGCCGGTGCGCAGCCGGATCGTCGTACCTGAGGTCGGAACATCGAGGACGCGAAAGCCTGGAAACAGCCCCATTCCGTTACCAGTATCAACCATCAGACGTCTCCCAAGCCGGCTCCCGAGAGGTTCTTGTATCCATGAACGAGAACATTGGGTATGTCGGCATTCCGACGACAGGGCCGGAAAGAACGCCCATCGGAGACACCGCGTACAGAGACAGAGGAACGCCCATGCACAAACGCCATCTCCTTCTCGCAGTCGCCGCGCTTGCCGCCGGCACGCTGCCCGTCGCCGCGCAGACCTTCCCGTCGCGCCCCGTAACCATGATCATCCCCTTCGCCGCCGGCGGCCCGACCGATGTCGTCGCCCGCATCGTGGTCGAGGCAATGTCCAAGTCGCTCGGCCAGGCCATCGTCATCGAGAACGTCGCCGGCGCCGGCGGCACGACCGGCTCGACCCGCCTCGCGCAGGCCGCTCCCGACGGCTACACCATCATGATCGGCCATACCGGCACCCATGCCGCCTCGGTCGCACTCTATCCGGCCCTGCGCTACAACCCGGCGACCGACTTCGCTCCGATCGGCCTCGTCAACACCAACGCGATCCTGCTGACGGCCAAAAAGACGCTGCCGCCGAACACGCTTGCCGAGTTCGTCACCTGGCTGAAGGCCAATGAGCGGACCGCCAACAACGCCCATGCCGGCATCGGCTCGGTCAGCCACACGACCTGCCTGCTGCTCCATGCGATCATCGGCGTGAAACCGCAGAGCGTGCCCTATCGCGGCACCGGCCCGGCCATGAACGACCTCGTCGCCGGCCAGGTCGACTATCTCTGCGACCAGGTCGTCAACGTCGCCCCGCAGGTCCGCGCCGGCACGATCAAGGCCTTCGCAGTCGCCCAGGCGACCCGCAATCAGGCGTTGCCGGATGTCCCGACCACCACCGAGGCCGGCCTGCCCGGCTACCAGGTGGTCGTCTGGAACGCCATGCTGGCACCGAAGGGCACGCCCGATCCGGTCGTGGCCAAGCTGAACGAGGCGCTGCGTGCGGCGCTCGCCGACGCCAATGTCAAGGCGCGTCTCGCCGAGCTCGGCGCCGACCTGCCGGCCGACAATCTCGCGACGCCGGCCGGGCTGCGCGCCTTCATCGAGGCCGAGATCGCCAAGTGGACGCCGGTCATCCGCGCCGCCGGCGTGACTGCCAGCAACTGATCCGCACCGATCCACGCACTGGAATTCCGGAGGGGCCGCCGCAAGGCGGCCCTTTTTCATCTGCGGTTGGACACAGGGATCAGTTCCGGTTGCCCAGCGGATTGTCGAAGCGGCGCGTCCATTCCGCCAGGATGCGGTCGCGGTTCGTCGCCATCCATTCGGAGTTGTTCGGCGTCATCCGGCTCTCCGCCTCGCGCGGATAATTGGGCGGCGAGCCGAAGCCCTGGCGGGCGACGATCCCGTAGAAGCGGGCGAACAGCTCGTTGGCCTTCGGTCCGATTGCCCAGTCCGAGATGCGGCGGGCAGCGGCGGCCTGCGCGTCAGGCCGGCCGCGGATGATCGCCATGCCACCCATCTCCCAGGCGACCCCGTCCTGCGGGATGATCACGTCGATCGGCGCGCCGAGGCTCTTCTCGCGCGCGCCGCGCATGTCGAAGCTTAAGCCCAGCAGCCGCTCGCCACGCGCCGCCTGGACGCAGGGCGCGCTGCCGGAATGCGTGTAGAGCGCCACGTTCTTGTGGAGCTTCTCCATGAAGTCCCACGCGGCGTCCTCGCCCATGATCTGGATCCAGTTGGACACGAGGAGGAAACCGGTTCCCGACGATGCCGGATGCGGCATGACGATCCGCTCGCGGAATTCCGGCCGGGCGAGATCCTGCCAGCGCTCGGGCTTGCCGAGGTTGAGCCGCGCGGCCTCGCGCGTGTTGAAGCAGACAGCGACCACGAAGGCGTCGAGCCCGGTCCAGCTATAGGGCTCGTTGGGGTCGCGGAACTGGGGCTTGAGCTGGTCGACGCCGTTGGGACGATAGGGTTCGAGCACGTTCATGCGCTCCAGCACGAGCAGGCTCGACGTGACGATGCCGAAGATCATGTCGGCGCGCGGCCGATCCCGCTCGGCGATCAGGCGTGCGGTGATGACGCCCGTCGAGTCGCGCACCCAGGCCACCTCGACATCCGGATGGTCGGCCTCGATGGCAGCCTTGAGGGTCGGGAGCTGATCGACTTCCGTCGCGGTGTAGATGGTCAGCCGTGTGCGCTGCTGCGCTTGCGCGCCGGCAGGAGCAAGGAGGGCCGCCATCGCGATAAACAGAGCGGGGAGTGCCCGGAATCGTCGGTCCATGCCGCATCCGATTGATCTGGCGCGAGTTTCGCGCCGCCGTCGCCCGCGCTAGGGATGGCCGGCCGGAAGCCGGGAGTCAATCGTTTGCAGGGCTCACAGGATGAGGATCGCGCGGAAATCGTTGACGTTGGTATGGGTCGGCCCGGTGACCACCAGTCCGTCGAGGCGTGAGAAGAAGCCGAAGCCGTCGTGCCGGTCGAGATGGGCGCGCGCGGACAGGCCCGCTTGCGCGGCCGCGTCGAACAGGGCCGGCGTCACCACCGCGCCGGCATTGCTCTCGATGCCATCGATGCCGTCGGTGTCGAGCGCGAGCGCGTGGATGCGCGCGCGCAGCGCGGGCGCGAGGCCCTGGATCGCCACCGCGAAGGCCAGCGCGAACTCCGAATTGCGCCCGCCGCGGCCGTAAGAGCCGCCCTTTGGCAGGGTCACGGTCGTCTCGCCGCCGGACAGGATCAGCAGCGGCGGCGCGAAGGGCAGGCCGTGCTCCAGCACCGAGCGCGCGAGCGCGGCATGGACCTGCGCGACGTCGCGGGCCTCGCCCTCAATCGTGTCGCCGAGGACGAGCGTGCGGAGCCCCGCCTCGTCCGCAATGGCGGCGGCAGCGCGCAGGCTCTCTATGGGCCGGGCGATCAGCCGGACATCGACACCCTCCGCGAAGGCCGGGTGGTCGGGCTTGGGGCTCTCACAGGCGGCGCTGTCGAGATGCCGCATCACGGTTTCGGGCAATTGCATGCCGTAGCGGGCGACGATGGCGAGGGCGTCGTCCCGCGTGGTCGGGTCCGGCACGGTCGGCCCCGAGGCGATCACGGCGGGGTCGTCGCCGGGCACGTCGGAGATGGCGATGGTCACGATCCGGGCCGGGTGGGCCGCCGCCGCCAGCCGCCCGCCGGCGACCGCCGAGACGTGCTTCCGGACGCAGTTCATCGCGCCGATATCGGCGCCGGAGGCGAGCAGGGCCGAATTGACCGCCCTGAGGTCGTCGAGGGTGAGCTCGCCGCCCGGCAGCGCCAGCAACGCGGAACCGCCGCCGGAGATCAGCGCGACCACAAGATCCTCGTCCGTCAGGCCTTCCAGACGCTTCAGGATGCGGCGCGTCGCGGCAAGGCCCGCCTCGTCCGGCACCGGATGCGAAGCCTCCAGCACCTCGATGCGCGCGCAGGGAACGGCATGGCCGTAGCGGGTCACCACCGTGCCCTCCAGCGGCGCCGGCCAGAGCGTCTCGAAGGCCGCCGCCATGCTCGCCGCCGCCTTGCCTGCACCGACCACGACGGTTCGCCCCGCCGGCACCTTCGGGAGATGTTCGGCGATCCGGTCGGGCAGGGCCGCCTTGATCGCGGCGTGGCCGAGCGAGATCAGGAAAGCGCGGGTGTCGGAAGCGTAGGTCATGATGCCTGATTAGCGTTTGAGACGCTCTCCGTCATGTCCTGCGTTGTTTCGTTCCTCTGCACGTCGCAAGTGCGTCCTTCGAGGCTCGCATTCGCTCGCACCTCAGGATGAGGAAGGTTGTGAATTGCACTGCCGTTTGGATTGAGATGCGACCACCGCGCTTCAGCCTCCGCCGATGCCACACTCAACCCTCCTCATCCTGAGGTGCGAGCGAATGCGAGCCTCGAAGGACGCACTCGATCCATGCAATCACCCCCTGACGGCGGATTGCCGCCCTCCCGGCGCTCTCCTAAGACAGGCAGCCGCACGCTGGAGCCTCCCCATGCTGTTCGAACTCTCGGAAGAAGAGATCCTCATCCGCGACACCGCGCGGAAGATGGCTGCCGAGATCGTCGCGCCGCTCGCCGCCAGCCTCGACCGCGGCGAGGGCAGGCCCGCTTTCCTCGCCAACCTGAAGGCACTCGCCGAAGCCGGCTTCATGGCGGTCAACGTGCGCGCCGAATATGGCGGCACGGAAGCCGGCACGGTGGCCTTCGCCCTGACCATCGAGGAGTTGGGCTATGCCTGCGCCTCCCACGGCGTCACCGCCTCCGTCACCAACATGGTCGCCGAGGTCGTCCAAGCGGTCGGCTCGGAGCAGCAGCGCCGCGCCTACCTGCCCAAGATCGCCGACGGCACCTATCCCGCCGCCGGCTTCTGCCTGACCGAATCCGGCGCCGGCTCCGACCCCGCGGGCATGAAGACCCGCGCCCGCCGCGACGGCGATCACTTCGTGCTGGACGGCGAGAAGATCTACATCACGTCAGCCGAATATGCCGGGCTGTTCGCCGTCTGGGCGGTAACCAGTCCGGAGGCGCCGAAGGGCAAGGGCATTTCCTGCTTCCTGGTCGAGGCCGGCACGCCGGGCCTGACCATCGGCAAGGCGGAGCGCAAGCTCGGCCAGCACGGCTCGGCCACCAACACGGTGCTGTTCGACGGGTGCCGCGTGCCCGCTTCCGCGCTGATGGGCCGGCTCGACGACGGCTTCCGCATCGCGGTGGGGGAACTCGCCGGCGGGCGCATCGGCATCGCCGCGCTCTCGCTTGGCATCGCCCGCGCCGCCATGGATTCCGCCAAGGCCTATGTCAGGGAGCGCCGGCAGTTCGGCCAGGCCATCGCCGAGTTCCAGGGGATCCAGTGGATGATCGCCGACCGCGAGACCGAGCTTGAAGCGGCGCGCCTGCTGATCCTCTCGGCCGCCGTGAAGAAGGACCGCGGCGAGCCCTTCGGCCGTGAGGCCTCCATGGCCAAGCTCTTCGCCTCCGAGGCCGCGGGACGGGCCACCGACACGGCGCTGCAGCTTCACGGCGGCGCCGGCTACTGCGCAGACTTCCCCGTCGAGCGCCACGTGCGCGACGCGCGCATCACCCGCATCTACGAGGGCACCAGCGAGGTGCAGCGGCTGATCATTTCGCGCGAGGCGATGCGGCAGTAGGCGCGGCTTAGACCGCCGCTACCTTGTCCTGCGTCTTCGTGTCGAAGTCCGAGGCGTCGTGCCGCTCGCGCAGCTGGCTCGCCGGGTCGCCCACCGCGCGGTTGACCATGCGCCCGCGCTTCGCCGCCGGCCGGGCGGCGATCTGGTCGGTCCAGCGCTGGACGTTTGTGTAGTCCTGCACCGACAGGAACTCGCCGGCCTCGTAGGCCAGGCCCTTGGCGAGATTGCCGTACCAGGGCCAGATCGCCATGTCGGCAATCGTGTAGTCGGGGCCGGCGATGAACTCGCTTTCGGCCAGGCGCCGGTCGAGCACGTCCATCTGACGCTTCACCTCCATGGCGTAGCGGTCGATGGCGTATTCGATCTTGGTCGGCGCATAGGCGTAGAAGTGGCCGAAGCCGCCGCCGAGGAAGGGCGCCGAGCCCATCTGCCAGAACAGCCAGGACAGCGTCTCGGCGCGCTTGGCCGGGTCGGTGGGGAGAAAGGCACCGAACTTCTCCGCGAGGTGGACGAGGATGGCGCCGGATTCGAACACGCGGATCGGCTCCGGCCCGCTGCGGTCGACCAGCGCCGGAATCTTGGAATTGGGGTTGGCGCCGACGAAGCCGGATGAGAACTGCTCGCCCTCGGAGATGCGGATCAGCCAGGCGTCGTATTCCGCTCCCGTGCGGCCGAGCGCCAGCAGCTCCTCCAGCATCACCGTCACCTTCACGCCGTTCGGCGTGCCCAGCGAATAGAGCTGGAGGGGATGCTTGCCGACCGGCAGGTCCTTCTCGTGGGTCGGGCCGGCGATCGGGCGGTTGATATTGGCGAAGCGGCCGCCGCTCGCCTTGTTCCAGGTCCAGACCTTCGGCGGCGTGTAATCGGATGCGGACATGCGGGGCTCCTGGCGGGGCGGCGGGTCGTTCGCTTCAAGCGAGGCCCCAGAGATGGGGCATGCGCGCCGGGACGGCCAGACCCGGCCGTCTATCGAGACGATACGATTCCGGCATTGCGGCTCTGCCGGCAACGCACTGCTCCCGCGCTCCCGTCCGGGCAAGATGCGCGGCCCCACAGCTTGCAGGCCAGAGCCATGATCACCCACGACACTCAAGCCGCCCTCGACCGCCTCATGCGCTTCCTCGCCATCGAGGGTGTCACCGGCGAAGAAAAGGCCATCGGCGAGGACGTGGCGCGCGCGCTCGTCGAGGTCGGCGTGCCCTCCGATGTCATTTCCTTCGACGACGCCCATACCCGCATTCCCGTGCCGACCGAGACTGGCAACCTCATCGTCAAGCTGCCGGGCCGCGGCGCGCTGTCGAACAGCCCGCCCATCCTGTTCATGACCCATCTGGACACCGTGCCGCTCTGCGCCGGCGCGAAAGCCCGCATCGTCGGCGACCGGATCGTCTCGGGCGGCGACACCGCACTCGGTGGCGACAACCGCACTGGCTGCGCCGTGCTGGTCACCATGGCCGCCGAACTCGCTGCCCAAAACCTCGACCATCCGCCGCTGGTCCTCGTCTTCTGCGTGCGCGAGGAGAGCGGCCTCTGGGGCGCGCGCCACATCGACCTCGCCAATCTCGGCCCGGTCGCCATGGGCTTCAACTTCGACGGCTCGAAACCCTCGGACGTGGTCACCGGCGCGGTCGGCGGCGATGCCTGGACGGTGGAGATCATCGGCCGCGCCTCCCATGCCGGCGTTGCGCCCGAGCGAGGCATCTCCGCCTCCATGATCGCCGCCGTGGCGCTGGCCGACGTGCAGGCCGGCGGCTGGTTCGGCAAGGTGGTGAAGGGCGACAGGACCGGAACCAGCAATGTCGGCACCATTGCCGGCCGCGACGGCCGCGGGGCGGGCGATGCCACCAACGTCGTCACCGACTACTGCTTCGTCGAGGGCGAGAGCCGCAGCCACGACATGACCTTCGTCGACGCCATCAACGCCGCCTACGAGGCGGCCTTCGCCAAGGCCGCGAAGACGCTGGTGAGCAGCGAGGGCAAGACCGGCACGGTCACCTTCAAGACCTTCCGGAAGTACCATTCCTTCGCGCTCGACCGTTCGTCGGCCGTGGTGGCGCGCGGCATCGCGGCGGTGGAGGCCATCGGCCTCCAGCCCAACCCGAAGCTCGCCAGCGGCGGCCTCGACGCCAACTGGCTGAGCCGCCACGGCATCCCCACCGCCACTTTCGGTGGCGGTCAGAACGAGCCGCATACGGTGGACGAGTGGGTCGATATCCCGGCGTTCCAGAATGCCTGCCGGCTGGCGGTGGCGCTGGCGACGGCGAGGTGAGGGGGCTGCGACCAAGAGCTTGAAGGGTCGGCAGGCGCTATCGCTTTCGCCGACCCTGCAGCTAACATGCACTCATGGCCTTCGGCGTCTTCATTCACCGCTCGGATTCGATCTACGACGATAGTCCGGCGGAGCGCTATCAGTTCCCAAATTCATACCTAGGAAGAGTCCAAGCCTGCCTTGGTGATTGGATCATCTATTATGAGCCCGTGAAGGTTCGGCAAACGCGCGGCTATTTCGCTATCGCCAAACTTCAAGATGTTGTTCCCGATCCCTCTGCAGAGCAGATGCATATCGCGATCATAGAGCCCGGCAGTTATCTCGAGTTCCCAAATCCGGTTCCTTACGCTGATGATAAAGGAGTAGTGGACCGAGGGTTGCTTAATTCTTCAGGAAAACAATCTGGAAATAAGCAATCTTCGGTCCGTGGGATATCACCAGAGAACTTTGATCGTATTCTTACCAAGGGTTTTGAAGGCAGCGGTCTTATCCTCCCGCGCGTTGACGCTTCAGGCGATGCCGGTGGCTTCGCCGAGCGGCAAACCCCCTTTGTCAGCGAGCAGCCGCGCCAGCGGCTGACCTTTCTGACCTCACGGATTGAGCGTGATCGGGTGTTTCGACAGATCGTGCTGCGCGCCTATGGCGAACGATGCGCTGTCACCGGGTTGAAGCTGATCAATGGCGGCGGCCGGGCGGAGGTTACCGCGGCGCACATCCGGCCGGTCGAGAAGAACGGCCCCGACATTGTCAGCAATGGACTAGCCCTGTCCGGAACAGCACACTGGATGTTCGATCGAGGGCTCATCAGCCTGACCGACAGTTTGGATATCCTGATCTCGCGCCAGGCCAATGACCCGAACAGCATACGCAGCTTCGTCAACAAGTCGGGTCTGGCCTTTGCGCCACGCCGCCTTCATGACCGTCCACACCCGCATTTTCTGAAGTGGCATCGCGAAAACTGCTTCAAGCAGTGATCTTGTAGCCGACGCTTGCCGGGCTGCCGGATCTCATATGCTCAAGCGATCGCCTTGAGCCCCTTTTCCCGCACCACCGTCAGCAGCCGCAGCGCCGGCCCGCCCGGCTTCTTGACCCCGCGTTCCCAGTCGGAAACGAGGTTCCTGCTGACGTTGAGATAGCGGGCGAAGACCGGCTGCGAGAGCTGTTCCCGCGTCCGAATGGCCCTGATCTCGTCAGGGTCCAGCGGATGGATGGGCGTGAGGCAGGCGGCGTCGAACCCGCGCATGGTTTGCTTGTTGATGGCGTCGATTTCGCGCAACGCCTCCATGGTCTCATGAACGGCGGCGAAGGCCTCACTCCGGTATTTCCTGGTCATCACCCTGAACCTCCACAAACTGCCCTCTGGCGATCAGCGCCGCCACCTGCGCGTCCGACAGCGCCAGCACATGCACTGCCGCCGCGCGGAACGCCGCGATCTCCTCGACATCGACATTGGCGCGCTCGCTCTTGGCAAAGCCATAGACGAACACCGCCCGCGAGGCCCGGCGATACAGGATGATCGTCCGGTAGCCGCCTGAGCGTCCCTGCCCCGCACGCGCCACCCGTTGCTTGATGACGCCGCCGCCGAGATCGGCATCGATCAGCCCCGCCTCCGCCCGCGCAACCGCGTCGATCAGTACGGCATCCGAAAGTCGCTGCTTTCGCGCGAAGCGGGCGAACCAGGCGTTCTTGAGAATCCGCACGGGCACTCCCGATTGGTCGTCAGATTGAATATCACACCAGGTGTTATATCGCAAACGTCAGCCACTTCCTGCCGCCACCCCCTCCCGCATTTCCGGCGCTTCCGCGTCCTCCCTGTCCCCGCTAAGGTCCGCCTCATCAACCAGCCCGCGGCTCACGCGGCCCCTTGAGACCTTGAGGACATTCCATGCGCCCGGACACCGTCACCCGCACCGGCGGCCAGATTCTCGTCGACCAGCTGGTCGCGCAAGGGTCGGACCATGTCTTCTGCGTGCCGGGCGAGAGCTATCTGGCGGTGCTCGACGCGCTCCATGACGCCAAATGCAACGTCACCATCTGCCGGGCCGAGGGCGGCGCTGCCATGATGGCGGAAGCCCACGGCAAGCTGACCGGGCGTCCCGGCATCTGCATGGTCACCCGCGGCCCGGGCGCCACCAATGCCTCGCCGGGCTTGCACATCGCCCAGCAGGATTCGACGCCGATGATCCTGTTCGTCGGCCAGATCGAGCGCGGCATGCGCGGCCGCGACGCTTTTCAGGAAGTGGACTACACCCTCCTCTTCGGCGGCATCTGCAAATGGGTCGCCGAGATCGACGATGCCGCGCGCATCCCGGAAATGATGGCGCGCGCCTATGCCACCGCCATGCAGGGCCGCCCCGGCCCGGTCGTGCTGGTCCTGCCCGAGGACATGCTGACCGAGAGCGCCGACGTGCCGGACGCCCCTTATGTGGAGGCCGCCGAGAGCTGGCCGGGCCTGACCGACATGGCCAAGCTGCAGAAGCTGCTCTGGGCCGCGAAGAACCCGGTCCTGATCCTCGGCGGCTCGCGCTGGTCGGCCAAGGCGGTCGCCTCGGTGACCCGCTTCGCCGAGCGCTTCGACCTGCCGGTGATCTGCCAGTTCCGCCGGCAGATGCTGTTCGACCACGCCCACCCCAACTATGCCGGCGACCTCGGCCTCGGCGGCAATCCGGACATGCTGAAGCTGATCAAGGGCAGCGACCTCGTCATCGCGCTCGGTGGCCGGCTCTCCGAGATCGCCTCGCAGAGCTACACGCTGCTCGATATCCCGAAACCCCAGATGACCTTCGTCCATGTCCATCCCGGGCCGGAGGAGATCGGCCGCGTCTACCAGGCGGACCTCGCCATCCAGGCGAGCCCGACCGCCTTCTGCGCCTCGCTGGAAGGGCTGCAGCCGCCGCAGCAGATCGCCTGGGCGGGAGCCGCGAAAGCCGCCCACGAAAGCTATCTCGGCTGGACCGGCAACCCCGCGCGCCTGCCCGGCGAGTTCCAGTATGGCGAGGTCATGGCCTGGCTGCGCGACCGGCTGCCGGAGGACGCCATCATCTGCAACGGCGCCGGCAATTACGCGACCTGGGTGCATCGCTTCCTGCGCTTCCGTACCTATGCCACGCAGCTGGCACCGACCTCGGGCTCCATGGGCTATGGCACGCCAGCGGCGGTGGGCGCCAAGCGCGTGCATCCCGACCGCACCGTCATCGCCTTCGCGGGCGACGGCTGCTTCATGATGAACGGGCAGGAATTCGCCACCGCCGTGCAGTACGACCTGCCGATCATCGTGGTGGTGGTCGACAACGGCATGTACGGAACGATCCGCATGCACCAGGAGCGCGACTATCCGGCCCGCGTCTCGGCCACCTCGCTGAAGAACCCGGATTTCGCCGCGCTCGCTAGAGCCTATGGCGGCCATGGCGAGACGGTGCGCACGACCGCGGAGTTCGCGCCGGCCTTCGAGCGGGCGCAAGCCTCGGGCAAGCCGGCCATCATCCACTGCTTCCTCGACCAGCAGGCGATCACGCCGACGATGACGATCGACCAGATCCGGGCGAAAGCCACTGCGCAGAAGGCCTGAACGATCATGGCGAAGCTCTCGACCGTCGACATCCTCGGCAAGCTGGTTGCCTTCGACACGACCAGCCGCAATTCCAACCTGCCGCTCATCGACTGGGTGGAGGAATACTTGGCCGGCTACGGAGTTTCCGGCGAGCGCGTCTATGATGAGACCGGCCAGAAAGCCAATCTGTGGGTCACGATCGGCCCGAAGGACGTAGCCGGCTATGTATTGTCCGGCCATGTCGACGTGGTGCCGGTGGACGGGCAAGACTGGTCGACCAATCCGTTCCAGCTCGCCGAGAAGGACGGGCGCTATTTCGGCCGCGGCACCTGCGACATGAAGGGCTTCGTCGCCTCGTCGCTCGCTGCCGTGCCGGAGATGCTGGCGGCGCCGCTCGCCAAGCCCATCCATTTCGCCATCTCCTATGACGAGGAGGTCGGCTGTCGCGGCGTTCGCACGCTGCTGGCCGTGCTCAAGGACCGCCCGCTGAAGCCCGAGGCCTGCTTCGTCGGCGAACCCACCAACATGCAGGTGGTGATCGCCCACAAGACCGGGCGCCCCATGCGCGTGACGGTGAAGGGCTTCGAGGCGCATTCCTCGCTCAGGCCCTACGGCGTCAGCGCCATCGAGGAGGCGGCCAAGCTCATCGTGAAGATCAACGAGATCGGCCAGCGGCTGGCGCGCCGCCCCGACCTCGACCCGCTCTATTCGGTGCCATTCTCGACCACCTCGGTCGGTGTCATCAAGGGCGGCACTGTCCGCAACATCGTCGCCGGCGAATGCGTCGTCGATTTCGACCTGCGCTGCGTGCCGGGCGACGACCCGCACGCCATCGTCGCCGAGATCGAGGCCTATGCGCGCGACGTGCTGGAGCCGCCGATGAAGGCGATCGCGCCCGCCGCCGGCTTCGTCTTCGAGGAATTGGCGCTGGTGCCGGGCCTCGACACGGCAGCCGATGCGCCGGTCACCGTGCTGGCCAAGAAGCTCGCCGGCCGCAACGACCACGCCAAGGTCGCCTATGGCACCGAGGCCGGCCTGTTCCAGGAGATCGGCATCCCCACCGCCATCGTCGGGCCGGGCTCCATCGAGCAGGCGCACAAGCCGGACGAATATGTCGAGGCGGTCGAGCTCGCCAAGGCAGATGCCTTCATGGGCAGACTGATCGCCCACGCCGCGGGGCGGTGAGCCCCGTCAGTTCTTTTCGACGAAGGCCTTGAGCCGGCCGAGCGCATCGTCCCACTGGCGCGACACGGCCTCCAGATAGCGGCTCACCTCCGCGATGGGCGCGGGATCGAGCGCATAGCGGCTCTCGCGCCCCGCGCGCAGCGCCCGCACGACGCCAACGCCTTCCAGCACCTTGAGATGCTTGGTGACCGCCTGCCGCGTCAGTCCCGTGCCGTCGGTCAGACGCGCGATGGACATCCGCTCTCCCGCGATCAGCCGGCCGAGAAGCGACAGCCGTGTCTCGTCGCCCAATGCGGCGAAGATCGCCGCCTTGTCCCGAACGGCCTCGGGTGGCGCGGGCTCATTGAGGCTGACTGGCATAGTGCCTGATATTCTCCATCTGCACGGCCCAGCCGCCCTCGTTCATCCGGAACGCCTCGTCGCGCCGATGCGCGGGAATCCGGTCGAAGCCGGATTCAACCACCTTCAGCAGCGTTCCCTCGCCCTTCGGTTCAAGCGTGAACTCCACCAGAGTCGGCGGTTCGCCGCCATAGTCGGTACCGGAATCGACGGCGTAGGGATGGGAAGTGAAGGCGAACAACCGCTCGGGCTCGATCGCCTTGATCAGCACCTCCCATTTCACGTGCTCATAGCCGGGATAGGTCATCTGGCCGCGCGAGACCTCGTCGACAACGAAAGGGCCGTCGATCTTGACGCGAAACCATTCGCCGAATTCGCGATGGTCGGTCAGCGCCGTCCAGACGCGCGAGACAGGCGCGTTGATCTCGATGAACTTCTCGATGCGGTCCGACATAGGCAACCTCCGGGTTGCGTGTTAGGTAGGCCTCGGCGAGCCAAACCGCAACCGAAAAGTTGCAGAATGCCTGGAGTCGTTCTGAAACAGAGCGCTCCGGTTGATCCCGGCTGTCATTCCCGGCGGTTTTCCGCTATGAGCCGCGCCTTCCGACAATCAGGGCGATCATGAAGTTCCTCGACCAGGCGAAGGTTTACGTGAAGGCGGGCGCCGGCGGCGCCGGTTCCGTCTCGTTCCATCGCGCCAAGTTCATCGAGTTCGGCGGGCCGGACGGCGGCGACGGCGGCCGCGGCGGCGACGTCGTGATCGAATGCGTCGACGGGCTCAACACGCTGATCGACTACCGCTACCAGCAGCATTTCAAGGCCAAGATCGGCATGCATGGCATGGGCCGCAACCGCGCCGGCCCGAAGGGCGCCGACGTGGTGCTGAAAGTGCCGGCCGGCACGCAGATCTTCGAGGAGGACGGCGAGACGCTGATCGCCGACATCACCGATGTCGGCCAGCGCTTCGTGCTGCTGCAGGGCGGCAATGGCGGCTTCGGCAATGCCCATTTCAAGAGCGCCACCAATCAGTCGCCGCGCTATGCCAATCCCGGCCAGCCGGCCAAGGAAGCCTGGATCATCCTGCGGCTGAAGCTGATCGCCGATGCCGGCCTCATCGGCATGCCGAATGCCGGCAAGTCGACCTTCCTCGCGACCACCACCGCCGCCAAGCCGAAGATCGCCGACTATCCTTTCACCACCCTGCATCCGGGCCTAGGTGTCGTGCGTGTGCTCGGCCGCGAATTCGTGCTGGCCGACATTCCCGGCCTGATCGAGGGCGCACATGAGGGCCACGGGCTCGGCGACCGCTTCCTCGGCCATGTCGAGCGCTGCCGGGTGCTGCTGCATCTGGTCGACGGCACCTGCGACCATGCCGGCAAGGCCTACAAGCTGGTGCGCGAGGAGATCGAGGCCTATGGCCACGGCCTCGCCGAGAAGCCCGAGATCGTCGCGCTGTCGAAGGTCGAAGCGCTCGATCCCGACACGCGCAGGGAACAGCTCGCGCGCCTGAAGCGGGCCGCGAAGAAGAAGCCCGTCGCACTCTCGGCCGTTGCCGGTGAGGGCGTCGACGAGGCGCTGGGGGCACTGCTGCAGGTGATTGACGCGGCGCGCGCCGCCGAGCCGAAGCCAGAGCGTCCGGACGACGACGTGCCGATGGATACCGGCTGGCGGCCGTGAGGGTTCCGGGCCGCTGCTTTCGAAAGCCCGCCTCATGCAAACGGCCGCCACCCTTGCTTGCGTTCTGCTTTCGGCCCTGGGGCTGCTTCAACTGGCGCTTGTCGGCGGTGCGCCGCTGGGGCGCCTGGCCTGGGGCGGCCAGCACGCTGTGCTGCCAAGGCACCTTCGCATCGGCAGCCTCTTTGCGATCACCATCTATCTTGCCATCGCTCTGGTGCTCCTGGCCCGTGCCGGCCTCGTCGACTGGGGTCCGCCATGGCTGGTCAGAACAGGAACATGGGCGGTGGTCGTCTATGGCGTCCTTGGCGTCGTCCTGAATGCGGTCTCCCGGTCGCCGGCGGAACGGCTCACGATGACGCCGGCAGCACTGCTCCTGCTGGCGCTGGCGCTGGTGCTCGCCATCGGCTAGAGGCCGGTTCCTTCTCATGACGGGCTGGTCATGGCGGATTTCGGTTCTATCGTCGGCGCTTCTGACGCCACGAGGTTTGGCCATGGCCCGCGACCGCCGCATCGAGACCCTGTTCGGCATCGACCTACCGATCATCCAGGCGCCGATGGCGGGGGCTCAAGGCTCGGCCATGGCGATCGCGGTGGCGGAGGCCGGCGGGCTCGGCTCGCTGCCCGGCGCGCTGCTGACCCATGACCAGATGCGCACCGAGCTCGGCATCATCCGCCAGCAGACCGCAAGGCCGGTAAATCTCAACTTCTTCTGCCACAGGCCGCCAGAGCCCGACCCGGCACGTGAGGCGAACTGGCGCAAGCGGCTCGCGGGCTACTATACCGAGTTCGGCATCGATCCCGCAGCGGCGGTCCCGTCATCCAACCGCGCGCCCTTCGACGAGGTCTTCTGCGCCATCGTCGAGGAATTCCGGCCGGAGGTCGTCAGCTTCCATTTCGGCCTGCCCGAGCCGGCGCTGGTGGAGCGGGTGAAGGCGACAGGCGCGAAAATCCTCTCCTCCGCCACCACGGTCGCCGAGGCGCGCTGGCTGGAGGCGCACGGCTGCGACGCCATCATCGCGCAGGGCAACGAGGCCGGTGGCCATCGCGGCATCTTCCTCTCGGATGCCATCGGCAGCCAGCCGGGGCTGTTCGCGCTGCTGCCGCAGGTCGTCGACGCGGTGAAGGTGCCGGTGATCGCGGCGGGCGGTATTGCCGACGGGCGCGGCGTCGTCGCGGCCTTCGCGCTGGGCGCGAGCGCCGTGCAGGTCGGCACGGCTTACCTGTTCACGCCCGAGGCGAAGATCACGCCCATGCATCGTGCGGCCCTGAAGACGGGAACCGATGACGGTACGGCGCTCACCAACCTGTTCACCGGCCGTCCCGCCCGCGGTTTGATGAACCGTGTGATGCGCGAGATCGGGCCGATGTCGGCGGATGCTCCGGCCTTCCCGACGGCGGGTGGCGCGCTGATGCCGCTGAAGGCGAAGGCGGAAGCGGCAGGGTCAGGCGATTTCTCCAATTTGTGGTCCGGTCAGGCTGCCGCCCTCGGCCGCGAGATGGGGGCGGGTGAGCTGACGCGGATGCTGTGGGCCGAGGCGCAGAAGCGGATGGGCGAGGGATAGATCTCGTCGCCCACTATTCGTTCGCCATGCCGGTCTTCGGGAATCTCTGGCGGATACGCTGCAGCAGCATGTCGCGCACCTGCCGGTAGGCGTCGAGCACCTGCTCGCGCGACCCTTGAGCGGTGGTCGGGTCGGGCGTTGGCCAGTACTCGACATCCATGTCGAGGGTGCGCGTGAGATCCAGCGCCTTGTGGTGGGCGTCGGGGGCGAGCGTCACGACGAGGTCGAAGTTCAGCCCCTCCCACTCCTCCAGTTCCTCGATGGTCTTCGGCCTGGTCTTCTGCGTGTCGATGCCGATCTCGTCCATCACCGCGTCGACGAAGGGATCGTGCTCGCCCTTGTGGACGCCGGCGCTCTCGATGAACACGCGGCTGCCGAAGAAGTGCTTCATGATCGCCGCCGCCATGGGCGAGCGCACCTGGTTCATGCCGCAGGCGAACAGCACGGCCTGAGGGTTGCGGCGGCGACCCGAGACCACCTCAGCCCTTCCAGTGCAGGACCGAGATCAGCGTGAACAGGCGTCGCGCCGTGTCGAAGTCGATGTCGATCTTGTCCTTCAGCCGTTCGCGGAGCGTTTCGGAGCCCTCGTTGTGCAGGCCGCGCCGGGCCATGTCGATGGTCTCGATCTGTGCAGGCGTGGAATGGCGGATGGCGTCGTAATAGCTGTCGCAGATCATGAAATAGTCCTTCACGATCCGCCGGAACGGGGTCAGCGACAGGATGTGGGTGACGACCTGCTGGCCGTCCTCGCGCTTGACGTCGAGCATCAGCTTGCCCTCGATCAGCGAGATGGCCAGCGTGAACGGGCCTTCCTCGACGCCCGCCGGGCAGAACGCGTTTTCCTCGATCAGGTCGTAGATGGCGATCGCGCGTTCGTGCTCGATATCGGCCGAGGAGCGGCCAATGGAGGCCTCGTCGATGGTGACCGCGACGAGCCGCCTGCCGGTTTTCACTGCCTGCGGCGCATTCATCTGATCACCCGACGTTCATGCGGATCGCGACGGATCGCGCATGGGCGGCGAGCCCTTCGGCCTCGCCCAGCGCGATCGCCGCCGGGCCGAGCGCGCGCAGCTGGTCCGGTCCGCATTTCAGCAGCGAGGTGCGCTTCATGTAGTCGAGCACGCCAAGTCCTGACGAGAACCGCGCGGAACGGGCGGTCGGCAGCACATGGTTCGAGCCTCCCACATAGTCGCCGATGGCCTCGGGTGTGTGACCGCCGAGAAAGATCGCGCCGGCATTGCGGATCCGCGCCGCCAGCGGCTCGGGATCCCTCGTGATGATCTCCAGATGTTCGGCGGCGATCCGGTCGGCAAGCGCGATGGATTGGCCGAGGTTCTCGACCTCGATCACCGCGCCGTAGTCACGCCAGCTGGCCCCGGCGATCGCCGCGCGCGGCAGCGTGGTGAGCTGCCGCTCCACCGCCGCGATCACCGCATCGCCGAGCGCGGGATCGTCGGTGATGAGCAGGGACTGGGCCGCGGTATCGTGCTCGGCCTGGGCCAGCAGGTCGCTCGCGATCCAGTCGGGATTGGCCGTGCCGTCGGCGATCACCAGCACCTCCGAGGGACCCGCGATCATGTCGATGCCGACCGTGCCGAACACCTCGCGCTTGGCCGCCGCGACATAGGCGTTGCCCGGCCCCATGATCTTGGCAACCGGGCGGATCGTCTCCGTCCCATAGGCGAGGGCATAGATCGCCTGCGCCCCGCCGACCCGGTAGATCTCGTCGACGCCGGCAAGCTCGGCGGCGGCCAGCACCAGCGGGTTGAGCACGCCGCCGGGCGACGGCACCACCATGACGACGCGCGGGCACCCCGCGACCTTGGCGGGGATGGCGTTCATCAGCACCGAGGACGGATAGGCCGCCGTGCCGCCTGGCACGTAGAGCCCGACCGCCTCGATGGCGGTCCAGCGGTAGCCGAGCTCGACGCCGAGCGCGTCGGTAAAGCGGTCGTCGCGGGGCTTCTGGCGCTCGTGGTAAGCACGGATGCGGTCGCTGGCGAGCCTCAAGGCATCGAGCGTGCCTGGGTCGCAGGCCTTGACCGCCGCCGCCACCTCCTCGGCCGTCACGCGCAGCGTCGCCGCCGTCAGCGTCAGCCGGTCGAACTTCGCGGTATAGTCTATGAGGGCTGCGTCGCCGCGCGTCCGGACATCGGCGCCGATGGCCTTCACCACCTGCGTCACCTCCTCGGACACCTCGCGCTTCATGGCGAGCAGCGCGGCAAAGCCCGTCTCGAAATCGGCGGCGCGGGTCGAAAGGCGGAGCGGCATGACATGGGTCCTGGCTCCGCGAGCCATGCGGGACGGTCCCTCGCTCGTCAAGTGCGCCCGGGGGCCGGCGCTTCTCCCGACCCGTTCATCATGGCGGCGAGGGACGCGCGCAGGCAACACCCACCGGGGCAACAGCGGCCTGCGCGTCGCCCCCTTGCCCTCGCGCCGCCGGGCTTTCATGGTCCGCCGCCGAGGAGACCCGCATGACCGACACGACGACCGCTGCCGCTCCGCTGCCCGGTGCCATGCCCGGCAACATTCCCGAGAACGCCCGCCAGCCCGCCGATTTCAAGCCGGTGGAATGGGCGCGCGACCTGCTGCGCTCGATCCGCACAGGCGCGCTCGGCACGCTCGACCGCAATACCGGCCACCCCGTGACGACGCTCGCCAATGTGGCGACCGACACGGACGGCTCGCCGGTCATCCTGATCTCGAAGCTCGCCAGCCATACCGCCAATCTCGCTGCCGATCCGCGCGCCTCGGTCCTGCTGGCGCGGCTCGGCAAGGGCGACCCGCAGGCCCATCCGCGCCTGACCGTGCTCGGCGCCTTCGCCAGGATCGAGGACGAGACCGAGCGCCTGCGACTGAGGGGACGGTTCCTCGCCCGCCATCCCAAGGCCCAGATCTATGTCGACTTCCCGGACTTCGGCCTGTTCCGGATGACGGTGACCTCCGCCCATCTCAACGGCGGCTTTGCGCGCGCTGCCGACCTTCCCGGGGCCGACCTGCTGATCGACGTCGCCGATGCGGCTGGTCTGACCGCTTCCGAGGCTGGCGCCATCGCCCATATGAACGAGGACCATGCCGACGCGGTCTTGGTCTATGCGACGGTTCTGGCGAAGGAGGAGCCGGGCCCGTGGCGCATGACCGGCGCCGACCCGGAAGGCTTCGACCTGATGGCCGGCGACCGTACGGCGCGCATCCTTTTCCCGCATCGCGTGACATCCGGCGAGGCGCTGCACAGGACGCTGGTGCAGATGGTGCGCGAGGCGCGGGCGAAGGCGGCCTGAGAGACGCGGCGCTGCGCTAGCGGTTTCCACCTCTCCCCGGCGGGGAGAGGTCGGCCGTAGGCCGGGAGAGGGGGCAAAGACCTTCACGAATAAGCGCTCTCCCCCTCACCCGATCCTCGCCATGCTCGGATTGACCTCTCCCCGCCGGGGAGAGGTGTGCTACTGCCGTCATCGGCGCTGCGTTTGGATGGGCCTACCCCGCCAGATAGCCGCCCAGAACCTGCCGGACGATCTCGTCGGCCAGCCTTTCGCGGTGCTCGCGGGTCTCGCCCGGCTGCGGCGAATACCAGATCGCCACCCAGTTGAGCGCGCCGAGCACGGTGCGCATGGCGAGCGAAGGATCGAGCCGGCCGAGCGAGCCGTCGGCCGCCCCGTCCGCGAACAGGCGGCGGAAAACGCCCTCGTAGCAGCGCCGAAGGTCCATCAGCTCCTCCAGCACCGCCTTGTGCTCGCCGGCATTACCGAAACGATAGAGATCGGCGCCGAGGGTCAGCGAGCGCTGGAAGGTCTGCGTCTCCATCATGGACAACACGTGTGCGAGCGACACGCGGGTCAGCCGCGCCGCGGCCGTGCCGCCCGCCGTCTCGGCCGCGGCTGCGCCATCCATCAGGATCGCCATGGCGCGGCGATAGACCTCGAAGAACAGCTCCGGCTTGGAGCGGAAGTGGTGATAGACGCGTCCCTTGGTGGCGCCGAGCGCCTCGGCGACGTCATCCATGGAGGTCGCCTCATAGCCGCGCCGCATGAAGCAGCCGGCCGCCGCCGCGAGCACCTCCTCGCGGCGGTCGAGGGACGCGGCCTCGCTGAGGGCCGTGGCGGTCATCTCAGCCGGCATCGGGCAAGGGGTGATCGGCGAAAAAACGTGAACCGCTGACCATGGCGGTATCCTCCCGAGACGCAGCGCCGTTCAGCCGGCGCTGGTGCTTGCCTCAAAGGCTCCGCCTGCGCGATCCCATCGGCCGGAAGACAGACGCAAAATGCGCATGCCTAGCGGACAAAGGGCTCGACAACAGCCGGAGGCCCGAACATACTCTGGAGTATGTGCTCGCTCCGGCGAGGTCGTCAACGAACGAAACGCTGCCGGCCGCCCAAATTGCCGGCCATCTGGGAGGAAGCCGATGGACGCGCTGGAGACCTTCCGGCGGGACACGCGCGCTTGGCTCGATGTCAGTTGCCCGCCCGAGATGCGTTCGCCGATCCGCGGCGACGACGACATCTGCTGGGGCGGCCGCAACTGGCAGTTCAAGTCCGAGGCCCAGAAGGTCTGGCTGGAGCGCATGGCGGCGCGCGGCTGGACGGTGCCGCGCTGGCCCCGCGACTATGGCGGCGGCGGCCTCTCCCACGAGGAAGCCAAGATCCTGAAAGAGGAGATGGCGCGCATCAAGGCGCGCTCGCCGCTGGAAAGCTTCGGCATCTGGATGCTCGGGCCGGCGCTCCTCGCCTTCGGCTCGGAAGAGCAGAAGAAGGAACACCTGCCCCGCATCGCCCGCGGCGAGATCCGCTGGTGCCAGGGCTATTCGGAGCCCAATGCCGGCTCCGACCTCGCTTCGCTCCAGACCCGTGCCGACGATGCCGGCGACTATTTCGCCGTGACCGGCTCGAAGATCTGGACGAGCTATGCCGACCGCGCCGACATGATCTTCTGCCTGGTGCGGACGGATTTCTCCGCGCCGAAGCACCTCGGCATTTCCTTCATCCTGTTCGACATGACTTGGCCGGGCGTCTCGACCAAGCCGATCATGCTGATCTCCGGCAAGTCGCCGTTCTGCGAGACCTTCTTCGACGGTGTGAAGGTGCCGAAGGCAAACCTTGTCGGCACGCTGAACCGCGGCTGGGACATCGCCAAGTACCTGCTCACCCACGAACGCGAGATGATTGGCGGCGGTGGTGGTGGCCTGCTCGGCGGGCGCTCGCCGGGCCAGATCGCCGCGACCGAAATCGGCACCGATGCGAATGGCCGGCTGGCCGAGCCCTTCCTGCGCGCGGACGCCGCGCGTGCGGAGGTCGACGCGCTTGCCTTCGCCGCCACGATGGCCCGTTACAAGGACGAGGCCTCGTCTGGCAACAAGGGCGTCGGCGACAAGTCCTCGGTGCTCAAATATTACGGCACCGAGCTCAACAAGCGCCGCTACGAGCTGATGATGCGCGCGGCCGGCACCTCCGGCCTCGAATGGGAGGGCAAGCGCACCAATGACGGCGAGTTGCCGCGCGGCTGGCTGCGCACCAAGGCCAATTCGATCGAGGGCGGTACATCGGAGGTGATGCTCGACATCGTCGCCAAGCGCCTCCTGCAACTGCCGTCCGCCTGAGGCCGCCATGCTGGTTCTGAACGACGATCAGGTGATGCTCCAGGACGCGGCCAAGGGCTTCGTCACGGAGAAGGCGCCGGTGGCGGCGCTGCGCAAGATCCGCGACGGGAAGGTTGCGGATGGCTTCGACCGCGACCTCTGGCGGCAGATGGCGGAGATGGGCTGGACCGGCGTGCTGGTCCCTGAGGACCAGGGCGGGCTCGGCTTCGGCTTCGTCGGCGCCGGCGTCATCTGCGAGGAGATGGGCCGCACGCTCACCGCCTCGCCGTTCCTGTCGACCGCCATGATGGCGGCGACGGCCCTTTCGCGCGCGGGCACGCCCGCGCAGAGGCAGCGCTGGCTCCCGGCCATCGTCGCCGGCGAGGCGATCATCGCCACGGCTGTCGACGAGGGCCGCCGGCATGATCCGGCCGGCACCGCCATGGCGGCCGAGCGCTCGGGCAACGGCTTCAGGCTCTCGGGGCGCAAGACCTACGTGGTCGACGGCCACGCCGCCGACGCCATCCTCGTCGCCGCCCGCACCGCGGGCGCTGTCGGCGAGAAGGAGGGCGTCAGCCTGTTCCTCGTCGATCCGAAGGCGGGCGGCCTTGCCTCCGAGCGCCTGTCGACGCTCGATTCCCGCGGTGCGGCAGAACTGACCTTCGACGGTGTGCAGGTCACCGCCGACGACGTGGTCGGCGAGGTCGATGGCGGCTTTGGCCTGCTCGAGATCGTGCTCGGCGCGGGCCGCGCCGGCCTTGCCGCCGAACTCTCCGGCAATGCGCAGGAAAGCTTGGCCCGCACCGTCGACTACCTCAAGGAGCGCAAGCAGTTCGGCAAGACCATCGGCGCCTTCCAGGCGCTGCAGCATCGCGCGGCGCATCTCTTCTGCGAGGTGGAGCTGGCGAAGTCGGCCGTGCTCTCGGCGCTGCAGGCGCTGGACACCGACGCCGAGAAGGCCTCTCTCGCCGTCTCGGTGGCCAAGTCCAAGGCGTCCGCCGTCGCCCGCCTCGCCGCTCAGGAGGCCGTGCAGATGCATGGCGGCATCGGCATGACCGACGCCATCGACATCGGCCTGTTCATGAAACGCATGCAGGTGGCGTCGTCGCTCTACGGCGATGCCGATTTCCACGCCGACCGCGTCGCTTTGGCGCGCGGTTTCTGATCCCGAACTGGAGTTCTGAACCCATGGCGACCGTGACCATCGAGGAACTGTCCGGCAAGATCGGAGAGGAAGTCGGCGTGTCGAAGTGGATCGACATTCCGCAATCGGCCATCGACGCCTTCGCCGACATCACCCACGACCACCAGTTCATCCATGTCGACCCGGTCAAGGCGAAGATGACGCCGTTCGGCGGCACCATCGCACACGGCTTCCTGACCGTCTCGATGCTCTCGGCTATGGCCTACGACGCCCTGCCGGATATCGCCAACCGTGCCATGGGCGTGAACTACGGCTTCGACAAGCTGCGCATGATCTCGCCGGTCAAGGCGGGCGCAAAGATCCGCGGCCGCTTCGTGCTGAAGGCGCTGGAATCGAAGAACCCGAAGCAGCACCAGACCACCTATGCCGTGACCGTCGAGATCGAGGGGTCGGACAAGCCGGCACTCGCCGCCGAGTGGATCACGCTCTCCTATCTGATGTGAGGACTGCAGCATGAGCATTCGTTTCGACGGGCGCGTCGCCATCGTCACCGGGGCCGGCAACGGCCTTGGCCGCTCGCACGCCCTCGGCCTCGCCGAGCGCGGCGCAAGGGTCGTGATCGTCGATTTCGGCGGCTCCCGCGACGGCACGGGCGGCTCGTCCGAGGCGGCCGAGAAGGTCGTCGCCGAGATCAAGGCGAAGGGCGGCGAGGCCATCGCCCACGGCGCCAATGTCGCCGATGCCGCGCAGGTCCAGGACATGGTCGCCAAGACCATGGAAAAATGGGGCCGGGTCGACATCCTCATCAACAATGCCGGCATCCTGCGCGACAAGACCTTCGCCAAGATGGAACTCGCCGACTTCCAGGCGGTGGTCGACGTGCATCTGATGGGCACGGTCAACTGCACGAAGGCGGTGTGGGAGATCATGCGCGCGCAGAACTACGGCCGCATCGTCTTCACCTCGTCCTCGTCGGGCCTCTACGGCAATTTCGGCCAGGCCAATTACGGGGCCGCCAAGGCCGCCATGGTCGGCCTGATGAACGTGCTCCACCAGGAGGGCGCGAAGAACGATATCCGAATCAACACGCTGGCACCGACAGCCGCCACCCGCATGACCTCCGACCTGATGTCGCCCGAGGCGCTGGCGCTGCTGACGCCGGAATCGATCACCCCCGGCGTGCTCTTCCTCGTCAGCGAGAAGGGGCCGTCCCGCGCCATCCTCTGTGCCGGCGCCGGCGCTTTCGCGCGCACCATCATCTACGAGACCGACGGCATCTGGCTCGACGAGGCCGAGCGGACGCCGGAGACCATTGCCGCCCGCTTCGACGACATCTCGAATGCCGACGGCCAGAAGGCGCTGCAGGGCGCCTTCGAGCAGACCACCAAATTTGCCATGAAGGCCGCGACCGCGAAGGGCGTCACCCTTCCGCCACGCGGCTGAGATCATCTTTTCCGGGACCACGTCAGGAGACAAGCCATGCGTGAAGCCGTCATCGTTTCCACCGCCCGCACGGGCCTTGCCAAATCCTTCCGGGGCGCGCTCAACAACACCCACGGCGCGGCCATGGGCGGGCATGCCACGAAGCACGCGATGCAGCGCGCCAAGATCGACCCGGGCGAGGTCGAGGACGTGATCGTCGGCTGCGCCAATCCGGAGGGCGCGACCGGCGGCAACATCGCCCGCCAGATCGCCATCTCGGCCGGCTGCCCGGTCACCGTCTCGGGCGTCACCGTCAACCGCTTCTGCTCCTCGGGCCTGCAGACCATCGCCACCGCCTCGCAGCGCATCCTCGCGGGCGAGGGTGACATCTTCGCGGCCGGCGGCGTCGAGTCCATCTCGCTCGTCCAGAACACGATGAACAGGTCGAATGCCGTCGACCCCTGGCTCAAGGCGCACAAGCCGGACATCTACCTGTCCATGCTGCAGACGGCGGAGAACGTCGCCAAACGCTACAACATCCCGCGCCAGCTGCAGGACGAGTATGGCGTCGAGAGCCAGCGCCGCGCCGCCGCCGCCCGCCAGGGTCGCAAGTTCGACGACGAGATCGTGCCGTTCACCACCTCGATGACCAAGTTCGAGATGAACGACAAGAAGGAGGTCGTCCGCACCTGGCAGGAGGAGGTCACGCTCAACGAGGACGAGGGCATCCGCGCCGACACGACCTACGAGGGCGTCTCGAAGATCCGCCCGGCGCTCGACGGTGGCGTGGTCGCGGCCGGCAATGCCAGCCAGTTCTCCGACGGTGCCTCCATGGCCATCGTCATGGACGCCAAGCTCGCCGAGCAGCGCAACCTCAACCCGCTCGGCATCTTCAAGGGCTTCGCGGTGGCCGGCTGCGAGCCGGACGAGATGGGTATCGGTCCGGTCTTCGCCGTGCCGAAGCTTTTGAAGCGCGCCGGCCTCAAGGTCGAGGACATCGACCTGTGGGAGCTGAACGAGGCTTTCGCGGTGCAGGTGATCTACTCGCGCGACACGCTGGGCATCCCGAATGACCGGCTGAACGTCAATGGCGGCGCCATCGCCGTCGGCCACCCCTACGGCGTCTCCGGCGCCCGTCTCGTCGGCCACGCGCTGATCGAGGGCAAGCGTCGCGGCGCCAAGCACGTGGTGGTCACCATGTGCATCGGTGGCGGCATGGGTGCTGCCGGCTTGTTCGAGGTCGCCTGACCTGTTTCAATCCGTGGATTGGCGGCCGCGCATGGGCGGCCGCCGTCCTAATCCGACGAGAGCCGCAGCCAATGCGGCCGGATCGCTCTTGAGGAAACGCCCGCGATCGCTTTGACGCCTCACCGGAGGCGCGATCGCCTGTCCAAGGAGGACATCATGACACGTCTCGATCGCCGCCAGTTCGTCGGCTCCGCCATGGCCGCCACGGCCCTCTCCGGCATGCCGGCGCTCGCCCAGGGCGAGCCCATCCGCATCGCCTATATCGACCCGCTCTCCGGTCCCTTCGCCAATGTCGGCGACGGTGGCCTGAAGCAGTTCCAGTTCGAGGCGGCCCGCATCAACGCCACCGGCGGCATCAATGGCCGCAAGATGGAAGTGGTCGGCTTCGACAACAAGACCAATCCGAAGGAAGCCATCATCCAGCTTGAGAAGGCGATCGACCAGGGCTTCCGGTTCGTCAGCCAGGGCAACGGCTCCTCGGTCGCCGCCGCCATCATCGAGGCGGTCGACAAGCACAACGAGCGCAACCCGAACCAGTCGATGCTGTATCTGAACTATGCGGCGGTCGACCCGGTCTTCACCAACGACAAGTGCTCGTTCTGGCACTTCCGCTTCGACGCCGACGCCGACATGAAGATGGCGGCGATGACCGACTACATCAAAGGCCTCGCCGACATCAAAAAGATCTACATCATCGGCCAGGACTATTCGTTCGGCAAAGCGGTGGCCGATGCTGCCGTCGCCATGCTGAAGGCCAAGCGCCCGGATATCGAGATTGTCGGCAACGAATTGCACCCGCTCGGCCGCGTGCGCGACTTCGTTCCCTACATCACGAAGATGCGCGCTGCCGGGGCCCAGGCGGTGATCACCGGCAACTGGGGCACCGACATGACGCTGCTGATCAAGGCAGCGTCCGACACCGGCTTCAATGTGCCGTTCCTGACCTATTACGGTGGCGGCCTCGGCGCACCCACCGCGATGGGCAAGTCGGCCGTCGGCCTCGTCAAGCAGATCACCGAATGGCACGCCAATATCGAGAATATCGGCATGGATCAGGTGGTCGTCGACTTCAAGAAGCTGCACAATCTCGACTACTATTATTTCCGCGTGAAGGTCATGTTCGACATGGTCGCCGCGGCGATGAAGAAGGCCAACTCCGCCGACCCCAAGGCCGTCGCTCTGGCGCTTGAGGGGCTCGAGATCGACACGCCGACGGGCAAGGCCATGATGCGCCGGGACAACCACCAGCTCATCCAGCCGCTCTACATCTCGACCTTCGCCGAGAACGTGAAGTTCGACCTCGAGAATACCGGCTTCGCCTTCAAGACCGACGTCAAGATCGAGGCGCAGGCGACCGTCATGCCGACCACCTGCCGGATGCAGCGCCCGGCCGTCTGATCGCAAGGCTCTGAAACCGGGCCGGGGCGGCGACGTCCCGGCCCGCTCCGTCCTATCCGGTCCGCGGCTTTCGCCGCCGACAGTCCCGGAGCCCTGACCTGATGGAGACGATCGTCTTCTCCACCCTTAACGGGGTGCTCTACGGCCTCCTGCTCTTCATGCTGTCGAGCGGGCTGACGCTGATCTTTTCCATGATGGGCGTGCTGAACTTCGCCCATGCCAGTTTCTATATGCTGGGCGCCTATTTCGCCTATGCGATCGGGGCGACCACCGGCTTCTGGGCCGCCATGTTCCTGTCGCCCATCCTGGTCGCCGGCGTCGGCGCGCTGGTCGAACGCTACGGGCTGAGGAACGTCCACAAGCACGGCCATGTGGCCGAACTCCTGTTCACCTTCGGCATCGCCTTCCTGATCGAGGAAATCGTCAAACTGATCTGGGGCCGCAATCCGGTTCCCTACAATCCTCCGGCCGTGCTGCAGCAGCCGCTGTTCACCCTCTGGGGATCGCAGTACCCGTCCTTCCGCGTTTTCATGATGGTCGTCGCGGTGCTGATGTTCGTGACGCTCTGGCTCATGCTGAAGCGGACCCGCATCGGCCTCATCGTCCAGGCAGCCCTCACCCATCCGCATATGGTCGGCCATCTCGGCCATAACGTGCCGCTGGTCTTCATGGGCGTCTTCGCCGTCGGCTGCGGCATGGCTGCGCTCGCCGGCGTCATCGGCGGGGCACTCCTCGTCACCGACCCGGCCATGGCGCTGACGCTTGGGCCCATCGTCTTCGTCGTGGTGGTGGTCGGCGGTATGGGCTCGCTCGGCGGCGCCTTCGTCGCCTCCATCCTGATCGGCCTCATCCAGACCTTCGCGGTGGCGGTCGACGCCTCGCTGTCCGATCTCCTCGCCCGCTTCGGCATCCTGGTCTCGAACCGCTCCGACCTCGGCCGCATCACGCTGGCGCAGGTGGCGCCCATGTTGCCCTTCCTGCTGCTGGTTCTCGTCCTCATCTTCCGCCCGCGCGGCCTCATGGGAGCCCGCGAAGGATGACCCAGACCTCGACCCTCAAGACGACGCTGGTCTGGATCGCCTTCGCGCTCGTGCTCTTTGCCCTGCCGATGGTGTTCACCTCGCGGACCTCGCTGACCGTGATGAACGTCATGGGCATCTGGGTGGTCTTCGCGCTCGCCTACAACATGCTGCTCGGCCAGGCCGGTATGCTGTCCTTCGGCCACGCCGTCTATTTCGGTCTCGGCGGCTATGCGGCGATCCACCTGATCGTCGCGATCAAGGCGCAGCGGCTCGGCATACCCGTCTTCGCCGTGCCGCTGGTCGGCTTCATGGCCGGCATGGCGGCCGGCGCTGTCATCGGCTGGTTCTCCTGCCGCCGGTCCGGCACGCCTTTCGCGATGATCTCGCTCGGCATCGGCGAACTGGTCGCGGCCGCCGGCTTCATGTTCGTCTCGGTCTTCGGCGGCGAGGAAGGCATTTCCGGCGACCGCTCGGCCGGTCCGCGCTTCCTCGGCCTGTCGCTCGGGGTCCAGATCAACGTCTTCTACTTCATCGCCTTCTGGATGTTCGTCTCGACGCTCGCCATGTGGGCCTTCACCAAAACGCCGCTCGGCCGGCTCGCCAATGCGGTGCGCGACAATCCCGACCGCGTCGCCTTCATCGGCTACGACCCGCAGCGCATCCGCTACCTTGTCTTCCTGATTTCGGGCGGCTTCGCCGGCCTTGCCGGCGCGCTGTCGGCGGTCAATTTCGAGATCATCAATCCCGAGACGCTGGGCGCCCAGGGGTCCGGCGCGGTGCTGCTGATGACCTTCATCGGCGGCGCCGGCGTGTTCTTCGGGCCGATCATCGGCGCGGCGATCATCACCTTCATGCAGTCCATGCTGTCCGACTTCACCAAGGTCTGGCAGCTCTATCTCGGCCTGCTTTTCGTGGTCATGGTGCTGTTCGCGCCCTTCGGCATCGGCGGCATGATCGCCCGCATGCTCCTGGCGGTGAAGCGCGGCGAGCTCGCCGAGAAACTGCCCGGCTGGCTGCTCGGCGCGTTCGGCGCCCTCACCGCCTTCTTCGGCGCGGTGATGGCCATCGAGATGGCCTATCGCATCCGCGAGGGCGGCCGCCCCTTCCGCGCCTTCGGCACCGACTTCGTCCATACCAGCCTGCTCAACTGGCTGCTGGCGGCTGTCATCATGGCCCTTGGCATCGCCATCGTCGCGATCGCGGTTCGCTGGCGACGGCGCGGCACGCTGGGCGCGGCCTTGCGCTTCCGGGAGGCCACGCCATGAGCGCCCTCGTCCTCACCAATGTCGTCAAGAACTTCGGCGCGGCGCAGATCATCCGCGACGTCTCCCTGGAGATTCCTGAAGGCGAGCGCCACGCCATCATCGGGCCGAACGGGGCCGGCAAGTCGACCCTGTTCAACCTGATCTCCGGTGCTTTTCCGCCGACCTCCGGCGATATCCTCGTGAACGGCCAGAAGGCGGGCGGCGTGCCGCCGTTCCAGATCAACCGGAGCGGGCTGTCGCGCTCGTTCCAGGTGACCAATATCTTCCACAACATGAGCGTCTACGAGAACGTCCGCTGCGCGACGCTCTGGGCGCTCGGCCACCGCTACGTGTTCTGGCGGTTCATCGGCGGCATGAAGGATGTCGAGCAGCGCACCGAGGAGATCCTCGACCTGATCGGCCTCTCCGCCGTGCGCGAGACGCCGGCGGGCCTCCTGTCCTATGCCGACCAGCGCGCGCTGGAGATCGGCGTGACCATTGCCGGCGGCGCGAAGGTCATCCTGCTCGACGAGCCGACCGCCGGCATGAGCCATCACGAGACCGAGCGCGCCGTGGCGCTTATCCGCAAGGTCACGGAAGGGCGCACGCTGGTGATCGTCGAGCACGACATGAGCGTGGTCTTCGGGCTCGCCGACCGCATTTCCGTGCTGGTCTACGGGCAGATCATCGCCTCGGGAGCGCCGGCCGAGATTCGCGCGAACAAGAAGGTCAAGGAAGCCTATCTCGGCGAGGAGGCCGCCTGATGCTCGAGGTCTCCGGTCTCAACGCCTATTACGGCAAGAGCCACATCCTGCAGGGCGTCGACATCCACGTCGATGCCGGCGAGGTCGTCAGCCTGATCGGCCGCAACGGGGTGGGGCGCTCCACCACCGTCAAGGCGATCATGGGCGAGGTGCCGCCGCATGGCACGATCCGCTTCAAGGGCCGCGACATCGCCGGCCTGCCGAGCCACCGCATCGCCCGCCTCGGCATCGGCTATGTGCCCGAGCACCGCGAGATCTTCCCGGACCTCACCGTCCGGCAGAATCTCATGCTCGGCATGAAGGACGCCAAGAAGGAGGGCCGCTGGACCATCCAGGGCTCGTTCGAGATGTTTCCCAATCTTGCGGCACGCGCCGACTCCCAGGCCGGCGTGCTGTCCGGCGGCGAGAAGCAGATGCTGACCATGTGCCGGACCATGATGGGCGATCCGGACCTCGTCATGATCGACGAACCGACCGAGGGCCTCGCCCCGCTGATCGTCAGGCAGGTCGGCGAGTTGATCTCGGAGATCGCGCGGCGCGGCGTCGCCATCCTGCTCGTCGAGCAGAAGCTTTCCATCGCGCTCGACATCTCGCACCGCGTCTATGTCATGGGTCACGGCCGCATCGTCTTCGAGGGCACGCCGGCCGAGCTCAAGGCCAACGAAGCCGTGCGCAAGGAATGGCTCGAAGTGTAACCGCACTCGGCCGTCCGTCGGACGGGACGCCGGCATGACGGTCGTGCGACATTCGCAACCTGCGGTCCTTCGCCTTTGGCGATGGACCGCTGCCCTTCATCGGCGTCCCCCCCGGACGCCGTTCCGATCGGGAGTTGAGACCTTGGCTTCGCCTGCCGCCCAGCCCGCCATGATCATCGACGAGGTCGCGCTCGCCCGTTATCTCGAGGCCCACTGGCCAGGCTTCAAGGGCCCCGTCAGCGTCGAGAAATTCGCCGGCGGCCAGTCCAATCCGACCTTCATGCTGACCCATGCCGGCGGCAAGGCGGTGCTGCGCAAGAAGCCGCCGGGCCAGTTGCTGAAATCCGCCCACGCGGTCGATCGCGAGTACCGCGTCATGAAGGCGCTGAACGGCACCGACGTGCCGGTGCCGACCATGTATGCGCTGTGCGAGGACGATGCCGTCATCGGCACGGCCTTCTACGTGATGGAGTATGTCGACGGCCGGATCATCTGGGATCCCGTCGTGCCGGACGTATCCAACGACCAGCGTGCCGCCATCTACGACGCGATGAATGCTGCGCTCGCGGCGCTTCACATGGTCGATGCCGCGAAGGTCGGGCTCTCCGACTTCGGCCGCCCGGGCAACTACTTTGCCCGCCAGCTGTCGCGCTGGACCGAGCAGTACCGCGCGTCCGAGACTGAGAAGCTGCCCGACGTCGACCGCGTCATCGCCTGGCTGGAGCAGCACCTGCCGCCGCACGACGGGCGTTCCTCGCTGGTCCACGGCGACTACCGTATCGACAACATGATCTTTGCCCACGCCGAGCCGAAGCTGCTGGCGATCCTCGACTGGGAGCTCTCGACCATCGGCCACCCCTTCGCGGACATCGCCTACCAGTGCATGCACTGGCGCCTGCCGCATGCCGGCTCCTTCCGCGGTCTCGCCGGCGTCGACCGCAAGGCCGCCGGCATTCCGACCGAGGCGGACTATGTCGCGCGCTACTGCCAGCGCACCGGTCTCGACGGCATCCCGAACTGGGGCTTCTACCTCGCCTTCTCGCTGTTCCGCATGGCGGCGATCCTGCAGGGCGTGCTGAAGCGGGCGCTCACCGGCAACGCCTCCAATCCGGAGCGCGCATTGAAGGTGCGGGACAACATCCCGATCCTCGCGCGCATGGCGGTGGACGTCATCGAGAAAGAAGTGAAATGACTGCGATGCGGCGCTATGCCGGCAAGACGGTTCTGATCACGGGCGCCGCCAGTGGGTTCGGCCGGCTGGCCGCCGAACGGTTCGCCGCCGAGGGCGCCAGCCTCGTCCTTGGCGACATCCAGGCCGATGCACTCGCCGAGACGCAGCGCCGGGTCGAGGCCAAGGGCGCGAAAGCCGTCGCGCTGACCACCAACGTCGCCCATGGGCCGTCGGTACAGCTGCTGGTGCAGGCTGCGGTCGACGCCTTCGGCGGCCTCGACGTCGCGCTCAACAATGCCGGCGTCGTCCACGGCACGATGAAGCTTGTCGACACCGACGAGGCGGTGATGCGCAAGATGTTCGACGTCAACGTCATGGGCGTCTTCCACGGCATGAAGTCGCAGATTCCGGTGATGGAGCGCCATGGCGGCGGGGTCATCCTGAACACCGCTTCGGTCGCGGGCGTCACCGGCGCGCCACTGCTCGCCGCCTACGCCGCCGCCAAGCACGCCGTCATCGGCCTGACCAAGACCACGGCGGCAGAGGTCGCGCGCAAGGGTATCCGCGTCAACGCCATCTGCCCGGCTTTCGCCGAGACGCCCATGCTGACCCAGTCGCTGATCCAGGATGGGCGCACCCAAGAGGAGATGGTCGGCCGCCTCGTCCAGACCATGCCGATGCGCCGGCCCGGCACGGCGGACGAGATCGTCCAGGCCATGCTATGGATCTGCTCGCCCGAAAACTCGTTCATGACGGGACACGCGCTCGTCGTCGATGGCGGGTTGACGGCGCTCTGACGCCGGGTATTGGCCCGGCCCATTTCCGAGGCTCCATGACCGCCGAATTCTTTCTGCTCGTCGGTATCGGTTTCTTCGCCCAGCTTGTGGATGGCGCGCTGGGCATGGCCTTCGGCCTGATCGCAACCACGGCCATGCTGTCGATGGGGCTGCCGCCCGCGCAGGCGAGCGCGGCCACGCACACGGCGGAGGTCGCGACCACCGGTGTCTCCGCCCTGTCGCATCTCTACCATCGCAACATCGACCGAACCCTGTTCCTGACGCTCGGCATTGCCGGCGTCGCCGGCGGCGTGCTGGGCGCCTACGTGCTCTCCAATATCGACGGCAAGGCGATCCTGCCCTTCGTCTCGGCCTACCTGCTGATCGTCGGCCTGCTGATCATCCTGAAGGCAATCCAGCTCTCGCCGACGCAGGAGGACGCCAAGGTCGGCTATGCCGCGCCGCTCGGCCTGGTCGGCGGCTTTCTCGACGCCATCGGCGGCGGCGGCTGGGGGCCGATGGTGACCTCGACGCTGATCGGCTCCGGTCATGCGCCGCGCAAGGTGATCGGCTCGGTCAATGCGGCCGAGTTCTTCGTGACCGTCGCGGTGTCCACCACCTTCTTCATTCAGCTCGGCATCGCCCACCTGAACCATATCGGCGCGCTGGTTATCGGCGGCGTGCTGGCCGCCCCGTTCGGCGGCTATGTGGTACGCCACCTGAAACCGCACCTGCTGATGGGCGTAGTCGGCGTGCTGGTCTCGACGCTGGCGCTCTACCAGCTCGTCCGTGCCCTGTCGTGACGGCGCTCAGTTGACCGTACGGTTGGCGAAGGGGCTGTCGAGCGAAAAGGCGGGGATCTCGGCCTGGAAGCTCTCGTTGCGCTCGGTGATCATCAGGTAGTGGCCGACCATGATGCCGGTCGGGGTCGTGAGCGGACACCCGGACGTGTACTCGAACGCGGCGCCCGATTCGATCACCGGCTGCTCGCCGATGACGCCCGGACCGCGCACCTCATGGGTTTTTCCGCGCTCGTCGGTGATGCGCCAGTAGCGCGCGCGCAGCTGCACGCGCTCGCCCGAGAGGTTCAGGATTTCCACCCGGTAGGCCCAGAAATACTGGCCCTCGTCCGGTTCCGAGCGCTCGGGCAGGTATTCCGGCGTGACCGTGACCTGGACGCCCCGCGTGATGGCGCGATACATGACAGCCCTCGTTCGATGGCTTCGTCAGGCAGGCTCGCCATGGCGGCGGCGCCTGTCAACAGCGACAAGCACGCGTCAGCCCTCGAGCGGCGGAAAGTGATGGGCGCCATCCGCGCCGAGCGGCAGCGGCTTCGCCCAGCGCACGGCGCTCATCGGCAGGTCGGCATAGAGGTGCGGGAACAGCGCGCCGCCGCGCGAGACTTCCCATTTCAGCGCCGCGCCGAGGGCGCCCGCATCGATCGCTGCCAGCACGAGATCGGCCTGGCCGGCGAAATGCCTGGCGGCCGTCTCCCTGACCTGGGCTGCCGTCGAGAAGTGGATGAAGCCGTCGGCGAGGTCCACCGGCGCGCCGCGGAACAGGCCCTCGGCCTCGGCGGCGCTCCAGGCGGCCGAGGGGGAGATCTTGTAGATGGTCGCGGTCATAGCTCTCGCTCGCTGAAGGCTGCCGCAAGGCATCGCCCCGCCGGCGGCTTTTCGCAAGCCGTGCAGCGCGGCGGCCGCCGGAACCAGTGCAAATTCCGGTTGACAAGAACGTCAAAGGGTAATAATCCTATGTGCAGACAAGTGTCCTTAACTGGGCGACCCTTCACCATGGCCGGCCTTTGAGCGGGCCGCACCACCAGGAGCCTCGCATGTTTTCGCATTCCGACATCTGGACGGCGATTGACCGGCTGGCGGAAACCAGCGGCCTGTCGGCGTCGGGGCTCGCCAAGCGGGCCGGGCTCGACGCCACCACCTTCAACAAGTCGAAGCGCGTCATGCTGGACGGTCGCGAGCGGTGGCCCTCCACCGAATCCGTCGCCAAGGTGCTCAACGCCACCGGCACCAGTTTCGGCGACTTCGTCGCGCTCATCGGCGGTTCAAGGGTGAGCACCCGGCCGCTGCCCCTTCTCGGCTTCGCGCAGGCCGGTGCCGGCGGCTATTTCGACGCAGGCGGCTTTCCGGCCGGCAATGGCTGGGACGAAGTGTCCTTCCCCGATGTCCCCGACGAGGCGATCTATGCGCTGGAAATCCAGGGCGATTCCATGCTGCCGGCCTATCGCGATGGCGACCGCATCGTGGTCTCGCCGACCGCTCCGATCCGCAAGGGCGACCGCGTGGTGGTGCAGACCGCCGAGGGCGAGATCATGGCCAAGGAGCTGAAGCGCCAGACCAACAAGACGGTGGAGCTCGTCTCACTCAACGCCGACCATGCCGACCGGAGCTTTCCGGTCACCGAGATCGCCTGGATGGCGCGGATCATGTGGGTGAGCCAGTAGGGCAGGAGACAGCGGGGCTGCCAGTCCTTCGCCTTGCATCCGGCCAGTGCGTCCTTCGAGGCTCGCCCTGACGGGCTCGCACCTCAGGATGAGGACGGGAGTGGATGGCACCACGGCTGATATTCGGCGAGCCTGTCGGGCCGCATTCAACACTGATGCAGGTCACCAACCCACCTCATCCTGAGGTGCGAGGCGATAGCCGAGCCTCGAAGGACGCACTTGATGGATGCGGCGCGCTCAGGTCGAGGGCCTTGGCCGCGAGGCGAGAGCGGGCAGCCTGTCCCATTCACCGTTGATCACAGCTTCCTTCTTCGCCCTGCTCCAGCCTTTCAGCTGCCGCACGAAGGCGATTGCCTCGACGATGCGATCGAACTCGCCGGGCCAGACCAGCGAGCCTGGCAGACGTCTCGCAGTATACCCGTCGCAGAGGCCCTGCTGATGCTCGGACAGGCGGCGACCGACATCCTCGCCGCGCGTCGAGCCGACATAGTAGGAGCCATCGCTGCAACGCAGGATGTAGACGAAGGCGGGCATCGCTCGATCATGCGACGGGCGGTCTGGCTGCACAACGCAAGTGCGTCCTTCGAGGCTCGCTCCGCTCGCACCTCAGGATGAGGAAGGTTGAGGAATGCACGGCGGTCAGTCATGGGCGAGCAGGTTAGTCCGCATGCGAGGCTGATGCAGATCGCCCATCCTCCTCATCCTGAGGTGCGAGGCGATAGCCGAGCCTCGAAGGACGCATTGCATCGATGTAGCGTTCGGGCCGGTCCAAGTGGGCCTCGCACCTCACCCCCTCACAAACTCCCCCGCCAGCGCCTTGCCGATCAGCGCGCGCGTCTCGTCGAACCCGTAGAGCACTGCGAACGAGCCGAAGCGCGGGCCCTTCTCCTGCCCCAGCAGCACCTTGTAGATGGCCGAGAACCACTCGGAAGAGACGCCCGGCTTCTCCGGCGTCGCGCCCTTGGCCTTGAGGTCCTGGTAGCGCGGGATGGCGCGGCCGACATCGTAGACCGCCGCCTGCACGTCCTCGGCGCTGGCGTCCCTCGGCATGGCCATCAGCGCGGCGGCAAGGGCCTGCAGCGCCTCGCGCTCGACGTCGTCGGCCACCTTGTAGACCTTGGTCGGCTTCACGAAGTCGTGGAAGTAGCTGACGGCATAGCCGGCGAGTTCATCGAGCTTCGGATTCTTCTCCGGCGAGGCGTCGGGCGCATAGCCGCGGATGAAGCCCCAGAGCACGTCCTTGGCGGGCGCGTTCGACACCGAGACGAGGTTCATCAGCATGGAGAAGGAGATCGGCACCTCGACCTTCGGCGGCGAACCTGCATGGATGTGCCAGGCCGGGTTCATCAGCTTCGTCTTCTCGTCCTGCACCGGGTACTTCTCGACGAAGGCGAGATAGTCGTCGGCATTGCGCGGGATGACGTCGAAATGCAGCCGCTTGGCGCTGCGCGGGTTCTGGTACATGAACAGCGACAGGCTCTCCGGCGAGGCATAGGTCAACCACTGGTCGATGGTCAGGCCGTTGCCCTTCGACTTGGAGATCTTCTGGCCGTCCTGGTCGAGGAACAGCTCGTAGACGAAATGCTCGGGCGGATCGCCGCCGAGGATGGCGCAGATCCGGTCGTAGATCGGCGCGTTGGTCTGGTGGTCCTTGCCGAACATCTCGAAATCGACGCCGAGCGCTGCCCAGCGCATGCCGAAATCGGGCTTCCACTGGAGCTTGGTGCGCCCGCCAGTCACCGGCGTGGTGACGTCGCGGCCGTCCTCGTCGGTGAAGGTGATGGTGCCGTCGGCAGCGTTGACCTCCTTCATCGGCACATAGAGCACGCGGCCGGAGATCGGCGAGATCGGCAGGAACGGCGAATAGGTCGCCTGTCGCTCGGCCCCGAGGGTGGGCAGCATCACCGCCATGATGTCGTCGTAGCGCTCGACCGCGCGCAGCAGCACCGCGTCGAAGCGGCCGGCCTTGTAGTAGTCGGTGGCGCTGGCGAACTCGTAGTCGAAGCCGAACTGGTCGAGGAACCGGCGCAGCATGGCGTTGTTGTGGTCGCCGAAGCTCTTGAACTGGTTGGTCCAGGGGTCGGGCACGGCGGTCAGCGGCTGCTGCAGATAGGGCTCGAGGAAGGCCTTGTCCGGCACGTTGTCCGGAATCTTGCGCATGCCGTCCATGTCGTCGGAGAAGCAGAGCAGGCGCGTCGGCACGGCATCGTTGGTGAGCAGGCGGAAGGCGTTGCGCACCATGGTCGTGCGCGCCACCTCGCCGAACGTGCCGATATGCGGCAGGCCCGAGGGGCCGTAGCCGGTCTCGAACAGGACCGGGCCGTCCTTGGGCTTCTTGTCCAGCCGCGCGATCAGCTTGCGCGCCTCCTCGAACGGCCAGGCGGTGCAGGCGCGGCTGGCCTCGATCAGGGCCGGCGTGGAGGGAATGGCGGGCAGCATGGCGAAATCCGGTCGGAAACGAACAAAACGGGTGCGTTGCAATAGGGCGGCGGGGGGTGGAGGTCAATGAATGGCCGGCCAACCGGACTGACGAGCTGTCCGAATTGACGCAGGCCACCGCCCCGGCCACTGTCGCCCGGCCCGCCGCAATCGATTGCCGCCATGGACCCGACGCTGTCGCTCGCCTGCACCCTGTCCGACCGCACACGGCCCGTGGTGGAAGGGCGCATCGCCGTGCCGGGCTTCCGCTTCGACGTGACGCTGGGCGAACCGGAGGAACTGTTCCGCCGGGCGTTGCGCGAGCGCGCCTTCGCCATCACCGAACTGTCCATGGGCAGCCATATCGTCACCACGGCGCGGGGCGACTCGTCCTATGTCGGCGTTCCCGTCTTCCTGTCGCGGGCCTTCCGTCATTCCGGCATTTTCGTGCGGACGGATCGCGGCATCCGCTCGCTGGCAGACCTGCGGGGACGGCGCATCGCGCTGCCCGAATACCAGCAGACCGCCGCGATGTGGGTACGCGGCATCCTCGCCGACGAATGCGGTATCGACGCCCGCGCGATCGACTGGGTGACCGGCAGCCAGGAGGTGCCGGGCGGCACCGAGCGGGTGGCGCTGACACTGCCCGACGACATCCGCGTGACGCCGATCGGCCCCGACGAGACGCTGAACGGCCTGCTCGCCGCCGGGGCGGTCGATGCGCTGGTGACGCCGCGGCCGCCGAGCTGCTTCACGCAGAAGTCCGCGCCGGTCGACCGGTTGTTCCCCGACTATCGCGCCGCCGAGACCGACTGGCACGGCAAGACCGGCTTCTTCCCGATCATGCATTGCCTCGCCGTGCGCAAGGATGTCGCGGCCGCGCATCCGGGCCTGCCGCGCGCCCTGTTCGAGGCCTTTGCCGCCGCCAGGGACGAGGCCATGGCCGATCTCGCCAGGGGCAATTTCCTGCGCGTGGCACTGCCCTGGGTCACCGCCCATCTCGAGGAGACGCGCGCGGTGATGGGGCCGAACATCTGGGCCTATGGTCTCAAGGCCAACCACGCCGAGATTGCCGCCATGACGCGCTTTGCCGCGAGCGACGGCCTTGCAGCGCGGCAGGTGGCGCCCGAGGAGCTGTTCCACCCGGACACGCATGCCTTGTCGGATACTGCCTGACCGATCCTGATATCGAGGGGGCGCCAAGACCTCCCGCCAAGACCGTCACCAGAGGGAGGTGAACCATGATCCGCCGCACGCTCGTCCGCTTCGTTGCGCCCTGCCTGATCGCGCTTCTCCTGCCGTTCGTCGCCGCAGGCGCGGCGCTGGCGCAGGCCTGGCCGGCGCGCACCATCACCGTCATCGTGCCGTTCCCGGCCGGCGGCTCGGCCGACACGCTGGCGCGTCGCATTGGCCAGCACCTGTCCGAGCGCACGGGCCAGGCGGTGGTCATCGAGAACCGGCCCGGCGCCGGCGGCAATATCGGCACCGATGTCGTCGCCAAGGCAGCGCCTGACGGCTACACGCTGATGCTGGCGCCGAGCTCCTTCCCCATCGCGCCGCACCTCTATGCGCAGCTCTCGTTCGACCCGATCCGCGACTTCGCGCCGGTCGCCGATGTCGGCTCGATCCCCATGGTGGTGATCGTCCACCCCTCGTTCCCCGGAACCACGCTCGCCGACCTGATCGCGCTCGCCAAAGCGAGGCCCGGCGATATCGCCTACGCCTCGGCGGGTGTGGGCACGACCAACCACCTCGCCACCGAGCTGTTCAAGGTCCAGACCGGCACCAACCTCATGCACATCCCCTATCGCGGCAATCCGCTGGCGGTGGTCGACGTCATCGGCGGGCGCGTGCCGGTCATGTTCGACTTCGTGCTGACCGGTCTGCAGCATGTCCGCGACGGCAAGGTGCGGGCGCTGGCGACCACCGGTGCGCGACGCTCCTCGGTGATGCCCGAAGTGCCGACCGCCATCGAGCAGGGCCTCGCCGATTTCGAGGCGAGCACCTGGTTCGGCGTCTATGCGCCGGCGGCGACCCCGCGCCCGATCGTCGAAAGGCTGAACGCCGAGATCAACGCCGTGCTGGCCCTGCCGATCGTGCGCGAGCGACTCGGCGCGCTGGGCGTCGAGCTGACGCCGGGACCGCCCGAGCAGCTGCGCGCCCGCACGCAGGCCGAGTTCGAGAAGTGGGGGCCGATCATCCGGGCGGCGGGGATCAGGACCAACTGAGCCTGTTGCCACCTGCTGCCATGTCCGGGCGCGGTGCATGCGAGGGTGAGCCCATGTCAGACCAAGGCTTCGCCCTGTTCGAGACGGCCATCGGCACCTGCGCCATCGCCTGGGGCGAGCGCGGCATTGTCGGTGCGCAACTGCCCGAGCGCAGCGATACGGTGGCGCGGGCGCGCCTGATGCGCCGCCTGCCCGACGCTGTGGAGGGCGAGCCGCCGCCCGCCATCCGCGCGGTGATCGATGCCATCGTCAGGCTGACCGGCGGCGAGCCGGTCGACCTGTCGCAGACCCCGCTCGATCTCGCGGGACTGCCGGACCTCCATCGCCGCGTCTATGACGTGGCGCTGACGATCCAGCCGGGCGAGACGCTGACCTATGGCGAGGTGGCGCGCCGGATCGGCGAGCCGCAGGCCGCGCAGGCGGTGGGCCAGGCGCTCGGCAAGAACCCGTTCCCGATCATCGTGCCCTGCCACCGCGTGCTGGCGGCCGGCGGCAAGACCGGCGGCTTCTCCGCCAATGGTGGCGTCGACACAAAGTTGAAGCTGCTTTCCATCGAACGGGCCCGCACCAGCGCCGCGCCGACCCTGTTCGACGATGACCCCGCCTTTGGGCTCGTGGCGCGGCCGGCGGCGAAGGCAGCGCGGTCATGAGCGGGTCGACCCGCCTCTGCGACTGCGCCTCCGTGCGGGTCATGGACTATCGCTGCGCGGCGGGGCCGGACGACAAGCCCTTCGTCGAGATGCACGACTGCCTGTCGCTCTCCTATGTCCGGCGCGGTAGTTTTGGCCTCGCCAGTCGCGGCCAGACTTACGATCTCGTCGCCGGCGCGATCTTGGTGGGGCGGCCGGGCGACGACTATTGCTGCACCCACGAGCATCATGGCGGCGGCGACGAGTGCCTGTCGTTCCAGTTCACCGACGAAGGCGCGGACGGGCTCGGCCCGCGTGGCGACATCTGGGTGACGCGCGCCGTGCCGCCGATGGCGGAACTCGCCGTGCTCGGGGAACTCGCCCAGTCCGCCGCCGAGGGGCAGAGCGATGTCGGGCTCGACGAGGTCGGCCATCTCCTCGCCCACCGTTTCCTCGACGTGATGGCGGGCCGCAGCACCCGCCCGCAGGCGGCCAGCGCCGGTGACCGCCGCCGGGCCGTCGAGGCGGCGCTGTGGATCGAGGCCCATGCGGCTGATGCCATCGACCTCGACGGAGCCGCCCGCTTCGCGGGGCTCTCGCCATTCCACTTCCTCCGGCTGTTCCGGCGCGTGGTGGGCGTGACGCCGCACCAGTATCTCGTCCATTGCCGGCTGAAGCGGGCGGCGCGCCTCCTCGCCGAGCCCGAACGTGCGATCACCGACATCGCCTACGATGTCGGCTTCGGCGACCTCTCCAATTTCGTGCGCTCGTTCCACCGCGCCGCGGGCGTCTCGCCGCGCAGCTTCCGCAAGGCTTCGCGCGGCGACCGCAATTTATGCCAAGAGCGCCTCGCCCGCCCCGCCGTAGCCTGACGCTCCCAACCACGGAGAGACGTCATGTACGACCATATCGGACTGCGCGTGAAGGACATGGAGAAGGCGGTCGCCTTCTACGCGGCGGTGCTGGCCCCCCTCGGCCACAAGCCGGGCCCGAGCGGCGAGGGCTATGCCGGCTTCGGGCCGGACACGGACACGACCCCGCTCTGGCTTCACCCGACCAAGAACACGGGCGCGACCGGCTCGCATATCTGCTTCAAGGCCAGGAGCCGGGCCGAGGTCGACGCCTTCCATGCGGCCGCGCTGAGGGCGGGCGCGAAGGACAACGGCGCGCCGGGCGTGCGCACCGACTATTCGCCGACCTATTACGCCGCCTTCGTGATCGACGCGGACAACAACAATCTCGAAGCCGTGTTCACGGGCTGAAGGCAAGATCGGCTGAAGACAAGGGAGACAGGACCATGGCATCGATCCGCAAGGAGATTGTTATCGACGCGCCGCCGGCCGAGGTCTGGTCGGCGGTGCGCGACTACGGGCAGGTCCACACCCGGCTCTGCCCCGGCGTCGTCACCGACACCCGCATGGAGAGCGGCGAGTTGCGCGTCGTCACCTTCGCTTCAGGGCTGGTGCTGCGCGAACTGATCGTCGATGTCGACGACCAGGCCCGTCGCTTCGTCTGGTCGGCCATCGGCGGCCGGGCGAAACACCATAACGGCGCCATGCAGGTGCTCGACGAAGGGTCGCGCGCAAGCCGCCTCGTCTGGATGGCCGATATCCTGCCGCACGACCTTGCGCCCTTTGCCGCAGCCATCATGGAGGAGGGGCTGGCCGCGACGAAGGCGCATCTGGAGGCGCGGGCGCGGCGGGCGGCCTGATCTGACAGATATCTTCCCAAGGAAAGGATTTTGCGTTATTCTTTCCTTGGGAGTTCGCCATGCTGCGCCATGAACCGCATGCCACACCGCGCCCCTCGGAGGCGGACGTCGTCACCAAGGCGGTGCTGAGGGCCGCTGCCGCCCTCGACCTTCCGGCCAAGGCGCTGGCGGCGGTCATCGGCATCTCGGAGGCGACCGCCTCGCGCATGAAAGGCGGCGGCTTCGTGCTGGAACGTGCGTCGAAGCCGTTCGAGCTGGCCGTGCTGTTCATCCGCCTGTTCCGCTCGCTGGACGCCATCGCCGGCGGCGACGAGAGGGTGGCACGGGCCTGGCTGCGCAACCCCAACACGGCGCTCGGCGCCGTGCCGCTCGACCACATCCGGACCGTTGCAGGCCTTGTCGATGTCATCGCCTATCTGGACGCCCGCCGCGCTCTCGTCTGAGGCACGCGCCTACAAAGGCAAGGCCTGGCGGCTGGTCGAGGCGCAACACAAGGTCTCGACCATGAAGCTTGTCGACGGTGGCGACGAACAGGCCGTGCTCGAAGGCCTGATCGAGGCGACCAAGCCGGCCATTCCGCCAGAATGCCGGCACCTCGACTACCTTCTTGCGACGCCGTTCCGCTATGGCGCCATCTATCCCGCCGGTTCGCGCTTCCGCCGGGCAGGGCGCACGCTCGGCGTCTTCTATGCCGCCGAGGAGCCAGAAACGGCAGTTGCCGAAATGGCCTTCTACCGGCTGCTGTTCTTCGCGGAGTCGCCGGGCACGCCCTGGCCGTCGAACCCGGCGGAATACACCGCTTTCTCCACGGCGATCCGGACGCCCTTCGCGCTCGACCTGACCGCCACGCCGCTCGACCGCGACGCGGCTGACTGGACCCATCCGATCGACTATGCGGCCTGTCAGGGGCTGGCCGAGACGGCGCGCGAGGCAAAGATCGAGGCGATCCGCTACCGCTCCGTCCGCGATCCGCTGGGACGCGCCAATCTGGTGGTGCTCGCCTGTGCGGCCTTCGCCAGGCCTCTGCCGGTCGACCGGCAGACCTGGCGCATCCACCTTGGCCCTGCCGGCGTGCAGGCGCTGCGCGAATTCCCGGAAAAGCGTCTCGGCTTCTCCCGCAGTGCCTTCGTATCGGACCCCAGGTTGTCGGGTTTCGCCTGGCAGCGCTGACACTCAACCGACGAGATGGCCCCGCGCAGCGCGGTTCGCCGCGAAGGCGCGGTCATATTCGATGACGCGGGCGGCCTCGTCGCGGACGCGGGCGCATCGTCGACGACGCGGCGCTGCTGGCCGGCTCCGAGGTGCAGGGCCGGCCGCGGAGGATCGGTGTCCTGATCGAGATACGCGAGGCCTATCTCCACTGCGCGAAGGCGGTGAACCGGGCCGGCCTGTGGGACCCGGCGCGGCATATCGACCGCAACGAACTGCCGAGCTATGGCGCCATGCTGGTCGACCATTGCGAGGGGCTGTCGCAGGAGGAGAGCGACCGGCAGGGCGCGGAGATGGCGCGCCGCGGGATGTACTGAGCGGGGCGATCCTTCGGCGTCTGCCGAACCGACATCCGCCCGAGCGTGGCATGATTCGGCCGTATTGCACGGAGTGGATCATGACGGTTGAGGCGGCAAGCGCGACGAGATTCTTCGGCTGGCGGGTGGTGGGCGGCGCCTTCGTGCTCGCCACCATCGGCTGGGGTCTCGGGTTCTACGGCCCGCCGGTCTTCCTGCACGCCGTGCGCGAGACGCGGGGGTGGCCGGTCTCGCTGGTTTCGGCAGCCGTGACGACGCACTTTCTCATCGGCGCGCTGGTGGTCGCCAACCTGCCGGCGCTGCATCGCCGCTTCGGTATTCCCGCCGTCACCAAGGCGGGCGCGATACTGCTCGCCATCGGCATTGCCGGATGGGCGCTCGCGACGTCGCCCTGGATGCTGTTCGCAGCGACATTGGCAAGCGGTGCGGGCTGGGTCTGCCTCGGCGCTGCCGCGATCAACGCGGTCGTCGCGCCCTGGTTCGTCAGCGGTCGGCCGAAGGCTCTTTCGATGGCCTATAATGGCGCCAGCATCGGCGGGGTGATCTTCTCGCCGCTCTGGGTTGCCGCGATCGGGGCACTCGGATTTCCGATGGCGGCTGTCCTCATCGGAACAGCCGTCGTCGTCGTCGTCTGGGTGCTCGCGGATCGCTATTTCGCGGCCACGCCGGAAGCGCTTGGCCAACACCCGGACGGCGCGCCGACCGCGATCGAGCCGCCGGCAAACCCGCCCGCAGCGACGTCGGGCCGCGCGCTTTGGCGCAACCGTTCGTTCCTGACGCTTGCGCTTGCCATGGCGCTCGGCCTCTTCGCGCAAATCGGCCTTATCGCGCATCTGTTCTCGCTGCTCGTCCCGGTCTTCGGCGTCGGCCGTGCCGGCATCGCGATGGGGTTTGCGACAGCCGCCGCCATTCTCGGACGCTCGCTGGTTGGCTGGCTGATGCCTGCGGGCGCGGATCGCCGGGTCGTCGCCTCCCTCGGCTATGGCGTGCAGATCACGGGGTCGGTCGCGCTCATCTGCGCGGGAGACAATGCCATCCTGCTACTGGCCGGCGTCCTGCTGTTCGGTCTCAACATCGGCAATGCCACCTCGTTGCCGCCGCTGATCGCCCAGGCCGAGTTCGCGCGCGACGAAGTGTCGCGAGTGGTTGCGCTAATCGTCGCCTGTGGGCAGGCGACCTACGCTTTCGCGCCGGCCGCCTTCGGCATCCTTCGCGACATTTCCGGGCGCGGCTCGGCGGTCTTCGTCGTGGCCCTGGTGATCCAGGCGCTGGCAATCGCCGCCTTCCTTGCCGGTCGCCGTGCTCAGTAGATGCCGATCGGGAACGCCTTGAGGTAGAGCTCGGTATAGACGCCCTTCTCCCAAAGCCTTTGCAGCGCGTGGTTGATCGCCCGGCGCAGCGGCTCGTTGCCGCGTCGCATGACGATGGACAGCCCCTCGCCGAAATAGCGGCTCTCGGTGAAGGGGCCGCCGAGCAGGCGGCAGCAATCGGCCGAGGCCTCGCCATTGACCCAGAAGGCGCTGGAGATACCGTCGGCGAACATCACGTCGATGTCGCGTTCGGCGAGCGCCTTGCGGGCCGCCTCGACGGTCGGAAAACGGCGGACGGACGAGCGGCGGAAGAAGGCACCGGCATAGGCGTCGTGGGTGCTGCCCTCGACCACCGCGATGGAGCGGCCGGCCAGCGCCTCTGGCGTCGCCTCCGATATCAGCGTGTCCCGGCGCATGACGAAACGCGCGGGCATGTCGAGGTAGCGGTCGGAGATCTCGTAGCGGCGGCGGATGTCCGGCGTGATCGCCAGCGAGGCGATGATCGCGTCGCCGGCATTGCGGTCGAGGCTGTCGGTCAGCGTGTCGAAGCGGCGCACCTGCACGGTGCAGGGCACTTTCAGCTCCTCGCAGATGGCGCGGGCGAGATCGACGTTGAAGCCGATCGGCTGGCCGTCGGGCCCGGCGAAGTTGAACGGGGGATAGTCGTCCTCGGTGAGGAAGCGGATCTGCGGCACGCGGGTGAGGTCGACGCGCTCGGTGCGGCGACGCGGATCCCAGAAGCCCGGAATGGGAACGTGGGCCGGCACCGTCACTCCGTCGCGCGGCGCGGCAGGCGGCGTCTGGCCGGGCGCGGCCGCCACGCTCATCGCCAGAAGGGCTGCAACCAACAGTAAGGATCGCACTGCCAAGACACGTCATCCGGGTTCGTCCGACTGATGCCGGACGGCGGGCATCTTATAGCCTGATCGGCGGCGCGCGGGAGGGGCTGCGCGAGCGGGGCGACGGGGCATGGAGGCAGCCGGATTCGGCCGGCGACTGGTCGATGCGATGCGGCGCGGGCGGCCCTCCGACCGCGACACCGGCGCGCGCGCGGATGATGCCGGGAGGACTCCGCCCGGCCTCGCCGAGGCGCTTCTGCCGGATCGCGTGCTATTGCTCGTTTCCTTCCAGGCCGAGAAGTGGGGCGTGAGCGAACTGGAAGCAGCCGTCGCCCTCGGCCGGACCACTCCAGAGGCGGTCGCCGCAGCACTGGCCGCCCGCATCGGCGGCATCGTCACGACCCTCGACGGCGAGATGCCGACGATCGCTGCCAGTCCCGCAGACTGGTTGCGCATCCTGCAGCGCGGCGAGGTTGCCGTGGACAGGCGGGTCGGCGGCAGGGCGCTCCTCATCGCCCCCGGGCCGGATGCAGCGGAACGCATCGCCGGCGATCCACGATCGGTCGCAGCGGGCGGGCTGCCCATCCTCGTCACGACGCCGGAGGCCTTTTCACGCCTGGTTCGTCAATGGGCCGAAGCGCACTGGATCGATGAAGCCGTAACGAGGCTGGCGCGTGAAGAGCCGGACCGGTCGGCCAGCGACATTGCGCTGATGACGAAGACCGCGCATCGCGTGATGCTGGCGCTCGCCGTCCTGGCCCTCTGCCTGACAGCAGGTCCGGCCTGGCTCGGACTCGCGACCGGTGCGATCATCGGTTTCGCGGTGTTCGTCTGGGCGCTGTTCCGCGTCACTGCCGCGTTCATGCCGCCCCTGCCGCTTCCGCGCAGGCGGCTCGAGGACCGCGACCTGCCGCGCTATACGCTGCTCTGCGCGCTCTATCGCGAGCAGGCGGTCGCCGGCTCGCTCCTCACCGCTCTGGCGCGCATCGACTATCCGGCCGCCAAGCTGGATATCAAGCTGGTTCTCGAAGCGGACGATGACGAGACCCTGGCGGCGATCCGTGCCGGCCCGCTGCCGCCCTATGCCGAGGTCCTGGTTCTGCCGCCTGGCGGGCCGCGCACGAAACCGAGGGCACTGATGATGGCATTGCCGCTCGCGCGCGGCGAACTGGTCGCGGTCTTCGATGCGGAGGACCGGCCGGGCCGCGGCCAGCTTCGCGAGGCGGCGGAAACCTTTGCGGCCGCCGATGCTCGGCTCGGCTGCCTGCAGGCGCCGCTCTCGATCGCAAACCCCGACGACACCTGGCTGACGCGCTTCTTCGCGGCCGAGTACGATGCGCTCTTCCGCGTCCTGCTGCCGGCCCTCGCCCGCCTTGGCCTGCCGATGCCGCTGGGCGGCACGTCGAACCATTTCCGGATCGCCGCGCTGCGGCAGTCGCTGGGCTGGGACCCTTACAACGTGACGGAGGACGCCGATCTCGGCTTTCGCCTCGCCTGCAATGGCTGGCGCCTAGGCACGATCAGCACGCCGACCGCCGAGGAGGCGCCGCCGACCTTCGCGGGTTGGCTTCGGCAGCGGAGCCGCTGGTTCAAGGGTTGGCTCCAGACACTTGCCGTGCTGGCGCGGCGGCCGCGCCGTGTCTGGCGCGAGCTTGGGGTCTGGGGTGTTCTGGCGCTCGTCGCGACCCTTGCGGGCTCGCTGGGCTCGGCCCTTGTCCATCTCGTCTGCTGGTTCGCGGTGGCGGCGACCCTGGCCGCGAATGCCGTGCCGGACTGGGCCGGGCTTGCACTCGTCGTGTTCCTGGCGGGCTATCTGGGCAGCATCGTCCATATGCTGGTTGGCTGGCGCCGGGCTGGCCGCCCGGGTTTTGCGCCGTGGCTCATCCTCCTGCCGTTCGCATGGGTGGCCATGGGCCTCGCCGCCATGCGGGCCGTCTGGGAGTTGCGCCGCAGACCGCACCAATGGGACAAGACCGTGCACGGCCTGAGCGCATCATGGTGGGCCGGCCAGGCTGAACCGCCGGACTTGCCTGGTGACACGTCGGAGCTGACCGAGCGGGTTCTTGCGGTTATCGCGACCACCGAAACCGCCATGGCCGAGGGTCGCAACGCACCGGCTGATGTGGCGGATGCGCTCCGCCGTCATCGGCCCCGCCTCCTGACCCTAGGGGCGAACGGCGTGGCTCTCGAACTCTTCGACAGCTATCACATGGCGCTGGAGCGCCGGGCTGCGGCCGCCAGCGCCCGCCCCGACGTCGGACAGGCTTGCCATCGCCCTCCGCGGGTCGCACAAGGCGAGCGCGGCGTGGCGTAAAGGAAGGCGACGATGGCTGGCGACGACACCTCTTCGGAATTGCATCCGCCGGACCGCCACAGCCCGTTCCACCGCACCATCGGCTGGAAGGTGGCGGAGTGGGGCGACGGCCGCGCCGTGATCACCTGCCCGGTCAGGCCGGAATTCATGAACCGCGGCGGCAACCTCCACGGCGGCCTCGTCGCCACGCTGATCGATGCCGCCGCCGGCTATGCGGCGCTCGGTGGGCCGAAGACGATCGCCAATGCGCCAGGCGGCGAGCGCGGGCCGATGGGGGCAACCCTGTCGCTGACCATCAACTATCTCGGCACGACGCGGCAGGGCCTTCTGACCATCCACGCGACCCGCACAGGCGGCGGCAAGAGCGTCGCCTTCGTCCGGATCGAGGTCATGGCCGAGAGCGGGGCCGTGATCGCCGAGGGCATGTGCACCTACCGGCTGTTCCAACCGACGGCCTGACGCCGCGGCCTATTCGGCCGGATCGAATTCGGACGGTGCGAAGCGGTAGCTGGTCGAGCAATATTCGCAGGTCACCGTGATCTGGCCGTCCTCGACCATGTCGCGGCGCTCTTCCGCCGTGAAGCTCTTCACCAGGTTCTCGATGCGGGGCCGCGAGCAGGTGCAGTGCTCGGTCACGTCCTGCGCGTCGAACACCCGCACGCCGCGCTCGTGGAACAGGCGGAACAGCAGGCGCTCGGGCGACAGCGTGCTGTCGACGAGCTCGTCGTCGCCGATCGTGTCGGTCAGCGCGCGCGCCTCCGCCCAGGCCTCGTGCGGTTCGGGCAGGACGGTGCCATCCGGCGCGTCGCCAGGATCGAGGTCGCGGATGGCCGCTTCGCCGGACTGCGGCAGGTGCTGGACGAGCAGGCCGCCGGCACGCCAGGCGCGGCGCATCTGGCCGTCGCCCGCCACATATTCTTCCGCCGCGGCCAGCCGCACGCGGGTGTCGATCTGCTCCGACTGCAGGAAATAGCGGTCGGCCGCTTTTTCGAGGCCCTGCCCGTCGAGCGGCACGATGCCCTGGTAGCGCTGCATGTCGCTGCCCTGGTCGATGGTCATGACCAACTGGCCCGTGCCGACGAGGCTCGCCGGGTCGGCGCGCCCCTCGGAAACCGCGGCCTCGACCTTCTCGGCGTCGAAGCGCACGAGTGCCCGCACGCGGTCGGGCGTCGTCACGTCGACCACCACCATGCGGATCGGCCCGTCCGTCTGGGTCTGCAGGATCAGGCGGCCGTCGAACTTGAGGCCGGTACCGAGCAGCAGCGTCAGGGCGGTTGCCTCCGCCAGCACGCGCGCCACCGGCGCCGGATAGCCGTGACGGTCGATCATGGTCGAGACTGACCTGCCGAGGCGGGCGACGCGGCCGCGCAGGTTCAACTCGTCGACCTGGAACGGCACGACGATGTCGTCAGCGCCGCGGGTGATATCGGGGATGGAAGACATCGCGCCTATATGGCGGTTCGCGCGCACGATTGCGAGAGAGTTTGCACTCCCGCCGGGCCTGCGTGCCCGCGTCTGCGAGGCCGCAAGACGCGCAGTGCAGATTTGCCTCGGCTGCATGGGCGTTGCCGCAAGGTCACAGTCAGCCAGCAAACGTGGCTTTTCGCCGGCCTGGAGCGGCGCGTCACGGTTGCATTGCGGGAGCGCGTTAAGGTCTATCGAACCGGCGGTATTCTACGATCGGGTTCGGCCGGCTCGCGGCCCTCGTCATCCGCTCGTCAACAGGTCAAGGTGCATCCATGCGGCGCTTCGTGCCCATCCTCGCCACGGCGGTGGCTCTCCTTCTGGGCGCGCCCGCAGTGCAGGCCCAGTTCGTCAATTTCGGCTCCGGCGACCAGATCATCATCGATCCCGCCACCAACCAGCCGATGCGTGTGATGGCGCGCACCGACGGTGGCCCGCGCGCCGGTGGCGCCTCCGCCATTCCGCGCGAGAACGTCTCGTTCTCCGGCCGCTATACGCCGGGTACCATCGTCATCAACACCCAGGAGCGCCGGCTCTATCTCGTCCAGGCGGGCGGCACGGCCATCCGCTATGGCGTCGGCGTCGGCCGCCCGGGCTTCTCCTGGGGGGGCACGCAGACCATCACCCGCAAGGCGGAGTGGCCGGACTGGCGCCCGCCGGCCCAGATGCTGCGCCGTCGCCCCGACCTGCCGCGCTTCATGGCCGGCGGTCCCGACAATCCGCTCGGCGCTCGTGCCATGTATCTGGGATCCTCGCTCTACCGCATCCACGGCTCCAACGAGCCGCACACGATCGGCACGGCGGTCTCCTCGGGCTGCTTCCGCCTGACCAACGACGACGTGACGGACCTCTACAGCCGGGTGCGCGTCGGCACCCGGGTCGTCGTCCTGCGCTGATTGCGGGACTACCCAAGGGTTCACGAGGGGCCGGCGGAAGCGCCGGCCTTTTTCGTTGGGGTTTGTGTCGGAGCAGACGCAACTCCCGGCGGGTTGGCTTTGCTGGCCGGAACGCCCATTTTGGGGAGAACCGAATCGGAACATCCGCGCGCCATGACCGACCCCGCCGCCCAGCGCCAGCCGAGCCTTGCCGAAAGGGCCATGGCCGCGCGCGGCAATCAGGCGGCGGCCGCCTATCTTACCGGCCTCAATCCCGAGCAGCAGGCGGCGGTCGAGACACTCGACGGTCCGGTTCTGGTCCTGGCCGGCGCCGGCACCGGCAAGACGCGGGTGCTGACCACGCGCATCGCCCATATCCTGAACCAGCGCCGCGCCTTCCCCTCCGAGATTCTCGCCGTCACCTTCACCAACAAGGCAGCGCGCGAGATGCGGGAGCGCGTCGCCCATCTCGTCGGCGAGGCGGTGGAGGGCATGCCGTGGCTCGGCACCTTTCACGCCACCGGCGTCAAGATCCTGCGCCGCCACGCCGAGTTGGTGGGCCTGAGGTCGGGTTTCACGATCCTCGACACCGACGACCAGATCCGCCTCCTGAAACAGCTCATCCAGGCCGAGGATATCGACGAGAAGCGCTGGCCGGCGCGCGTGCTTGCTGGTGCCATCGACGGCTGGAAGAACCGCGCGCTGACGCCCGACAAGGTGCCGGCGGGCGAGGCCGGGGCCTATGCCAACGGGTTGGGCCTCAAGCTCTATGCCGACTATCAGGCGCGGCTGAAGGTGTTGAACGCCGTCGATTTCGGCGACCTGCTGCTGGAGGCGATCCGCCTGTTCCGCGAGAACGCCGACGTGCTCGCCGAGTACCAGCGCAAGTTCAAGTTCATCCTCGTCGACGAGTACCAGGACACCAACGTCGCGCAATATCTCTGGCTGCGCCTGCTCGCCCAGCGGCAGGAGGGCCGTCCCCAGAATATCTGCTGCGTCGGCGACGACGACCAGTCGATCTATGGCTGGCGCGGCGCCGAGGTCGACAACATCCTGCGCTTCGACAAGGACTTTCCAGGCGCCACCGTCATCCGCCTCGAGCGCAACTACCGCTCGACCGGCCATATCCTGGCCGCCGCCGCCCATCTCATCGCCCATAACGAGGGCCGCCTCGGCAAGACGCTGTTCACCGACGACGAGGACGGCGACAAGCCGACGCTGACCTCGGTCTGGGATTCGGAGGAGGAGGCACGCTCGGTCGGCGAGGAGCTGGAACAGATCCAGCGGCAGGGCCTTGCACTCAACGAGACGGCGATCCTGGTGCGCGCCTCGTTCCAGATGCGTGAGTTCGAGGACCGGTTCATCACCATCGGCCTGCCTTACCGGGTGATCGGCGGCCCGCGCTTCTACGAGCGGCTCGAGATTCGCGACGCGCTGGCCTATCTGCGCTGCGTGGCCCAGTTCTCCGACGACCTCGCCTTCGAGCGCATCGTCAACACGCCGAAGCGCGGCCTTGGCGACGCCACGCTGCAGCAGCTCCACGACCATGCCCGAATGAACGCCGTCCCGCTGATGCAGGCCGCCCGCGTGCTCACCGAGACCGAGGAGATGAAGCCGAAGGCGCGCAATGCGCTGAAGGGACTGATCGAGAATTTCGACCGCTGGGCCGGGCAGATCGAGGCGCTGCCGCATGCCGAGCTCGCCCAGCTCGTGCTCGACGAGAGCGGCTACACGGAGATGTGGCAGAAGGACAAGACGGCGGAAGGCGCGGGGCGGCTGGAAAACCTCAAGGAGCTCGTCCGCTCCATGGAGGAGTTCGAGAACCTCGCCGGCTTCCTCGAACATATCGCGCTGGTGACGGAGGCGCGCGGCGAGGGCGAGAAGGACGACGCCGTCTCGATCATGACGCTGCATTCGGCCAAGGGGCTGGAATTCGACACCGTCTTCCTGCCCGGCTGGGAGGAGGGCCTGTTCCCGCACCAGCGCTCGCTCGACGAGAACGGCCGCGCCGGCCTCGAGGAGGAGCGCCGGCTGGCCTATGTCGGGATCACGCGCGCGCGGCGGCGGGCAAAGATCTATTTCGCCGGCAACAGGCGCATCCATGGCCTCTGGCAGTCGACCGTGCCGAGCCGTTTCGTCAACGACCTGCCGCCTGACCATGTCGAGATTTCCGAGGGGCTCGGCACCTCCGGCTATGGCGGCATGGGGCGTGGCAATTTCGGCCAGTCGCGGTTCGACAAGGTCGAGACCTTCTCCTCGACCTATTCGACGCCCGGCTGGCAGCGCGCGCAGGCGCAGAAGTCGCTGGCCGAGGCGCAGGCGCGCTTCACCGGCCGTTCGGGCAGCCAGGCCTTCGGCTCGACCTATGCGGAGGGCCGCGGCGGCTTCCAGGGTCGGCTCACCGACCGCTCCGGCGGCGGGCGCACGATCGAGGGCGATCTGATCGCCAAGTCTTCCGGCGAGCCGTCGCGCTACCAGCCCGGCGACCGGGTGTTCCACCTGAAGTTCGGCTATGGCGACGTGCTCGTCGCCGACGGCAACAAGCTGACCGTGCAGTTCGACAAGGCCGGCGAGAAGAAGGTGGTCGACAGCTTCGTGCAGGCGGCGTGAGGGGATAGCGACTCCGTCGGGTCATTCAAACCAGAAAAGTCAAGCTGCGTACTAGATCCCTCCTGTGGATTGCGGAGGATGGCGGGGGATATCTCATCATTCGCGCAACAATTCGGGTGAAGAAGGCTCTTGCCGCATATTGTTGCTGTCGGACTCAACTGATTCGGAGACCGACCGATGCTCCGCAACAGCCGCGACATCATCCGGCGCCTCGAGCGCGAAGGCTGGGTACGTACCGGCGGCAAGGGCTCGCACACCAAGTTCGAGCATCCTCGCGATGGGCGCACGGTTGTTGTCCCCCATCCCAAGAAAGACTTGGGAACCGGCCTCGCGCGAACCATCTACAAGCAGGCAGGCTGGACGCTCGACTGAGCTTGGCGCATCATGGGTCGATGATCCACTATCTCGCCTTCGTTGAGGATGAGGGGCCGGACTACGCGATCGGCGTGTGGTTCCCGGACCTCCCGGGCTGCACCTCCGCCGGTGATACGGTGGAAGAGGCTATGGCCAATGCGCGCGAGGCCGTCTTGCTCTATCTGGAGGACTTTCCCGAGAAGGGTCGCGGCTATCCGAGGGCGCGGACTCTTTCGGAGATCAAGACTGACCTAGCACATGCAGAGGATACCGGGCGCTACATGATCGCCCTCATCCCCTTCGATCCCCCGACCCGGCGCGTCGCCGCCGAATAGCTTTGGTGCCGCGTTGTTCGCACCGCACGTGACACCGCGCCGCTCCGGCGCTATCACGCGCGATGCTCGAAGGCCTGCACCCCGTCTCGCCCACCCACCTCATGCGGCTCGAAACCTCGGAGAAGGCGGCGCGGCGCGTCGCTGACATCGTCTCCGAGACCTTCGACCCCGCCGAGACGGCGGTCGCCGCCTTCGAGGCGCCGGACGGCCGCATCTGGCTGGTCGAGGTGTTCTTCCGCGAGGCGCCCGACGAGGCCAATGTCCGCGAACTCGTCCGCGTCGCGGCCGGCGAGGCGGTTGCCGCCTGCCTGACTTTCCACGCCATCGAATCGAAGGACTGGGTCCGTACCTCCCTCGATGGCCTGAAGCCGGTGCGCGCGGGGCGCTTCACGGTGTTCGGGTCGCATGATCGCGACCACGTGGCGCCCAACCACATCCCGATCGAGATCGAGGCGGCGCTTGCCTTTGGCACCGGCCACCATGGCACGACGCTCGGCTGCCTGCGCGCCATCGACCGGCTCGCGAAAGCCCGGCGTGCCTTCCGCCCGCTGGATGTCGGCACCGGCACCGGCGTGCTCGCGATTGCGGCGGGCTTGCGCAACCGCGTCGCCGTGCTCGCCTCCGACATCGACGGGGTGTCCGTGGTTGCGGCGCGCGAGAACGCGGTGATCAACCGGGCGCGCGGCTATGTCCACGCGATCCACGCCGCCGGGCTGAAGGATGCGCGGTTTCGGCGCGGCGCGCCCTACGACCTGGTGCTTGCCAACATCCTGCCGCGCCCGCTGGTGGGCTTGTCGACCGATCTCGTGCGCCTCGTGGCGCCGGGCGGCACGGTGGTGCTGTCGGGCATCATCCCGCCGCACGCCAATCTGGTGATCTCGGCCTATCGGTCGCGCGGGCTTCGCCTCGTCATGCGCGAGGAGATCGAGGGCTGGGTGACGCTGACCATGCGGCGCGGCCGCTGACGGCGGGCTACTCGGCGAGCACCCGCGTCGGCGGGAACACCACTTCGACGAGCGTCCCCTGGTTCGGCGTCGAGGAGATGCCGAACGAGGCGCGGTTGGCCTCCACCAGCGCCTTGGTCAGCGGCAGGCCGAGGCCGGTGCCCTTGGTCGCGCGCGGATTGGACGTCGCGACCTGCCGGAACGGCTCCATGGCGGCCCTGAGCTCCGGCTCCGTCATGCCGACGCCGGTGTCGCGCACGCGCAGCACGGCTTCGCCCGCATCCGACAGGGCGGTGGAGACGATGATCTGGCCGCCCGCCGGGGTGAACTTCACCGAGTTCGACAGGAGGTTCAGGACGATCTGCCGAAGCGAGCGCGAATCCGCCACGACGTTCGGCAGGCGCGACTGGAGCGAGGAGCGGATGATCACCCGCTCGCGGTTCGCCTGCGGCTGCATGATCGCGACGGTGGACTGGATGACGTCGTTGAGATCGACGCTGGTGAAGGACAGTTCCAGCTTGCCGGCCTCGATCTTGGAGAGGTCGAGCAGGTCGTTGATCAGCGACAGCACATGGCCGCCGGACAGGTGGATGTCCTTCAGGTAGTCGCGATAGCGCTCGTTGCCAACCGGGCCGAAGCGCTCCTCCATCATCACCTCGGAGAAGCCGATGATCGCGTTCAGCGGGGTGCGGATCTCGTGGCTGATCTTGGCGAGGAAGTCCGATTTCTGCGACGAGGCCTGCTCGGCCTGCCGCTTGGCGGCCACCAGGTCCTCCTCGGCCTTCTTCCATTGGGTCATGTCGCGGAACACGGCGGCGAGCTTCGGCCGGTTGTCCGGCCCGGTGCGGCCCATCGTCATGTAGAGCGGAATGAGCCCGCCCTGCTTGACGCGGCCGATGATCTGGCGGCCGTCATTGAGGATGCTGGCGACGCCGTTCGACAGGAGGCCGTCGCAATAGTCGAGCGCCGAGCGGTGGCTCTCGGGCGCGAACAGGGCGGTGACGCTGCGTCCCTTCATCTCGGCCGATTCATAGCCGAACAGGGCCTCGGCCGAGCGGTTCATGCTCTCGATCGAGGCGTCGGCATTGACGATGACGATGCCGTCGGTCGCCGTGTCGAGGATCTGCTCGACCTCGTCGAGGCGGCCGCGCAATTCGGCAAGGGTTGCCGTCTCGCTCTCGGCGTCGGCATCCGTTTCCGGGCGGCGCAGCGTGAACAGGAAGGCGGGCTCGCCGTTCCAGCTGGTCTTCGACAGGCGGGCCTCGACCGGAATCGCCGAGCCATCCAGGGCGGTCAGCGTGACATGGTCGCCGGCACCTTCGGCCTGCGAGCGATCGCCGGCGAACAGCCGCGCAATGCCGCCCGCGCGCTCCAGCGCCCCGGCATCGGCAAAGCCAACCCAGTCGAGCACGGAGCGGTTGGCGAACAGCACCTGGTTGCCGCGGTGGACGACGAGGCCGACGGGAACGCGGTCGAGCAGGGCGCGGATGTCGGTCTGCGGGGCTGCCGGGGAGGCTGAGACCGCCGGCTGGAGGGCCGGCGCTTCGCCGGAGCCGGGGGTCGCGCCGAAGGCGCTGGGCAGCGGGCCGAAAGGCGTGCCGGAATCGACGAAGTCGCGCGCAGAGGCAGGCTCGTCGGCGGGCACGATCGGCGGCGGGGCGAGGAAGGCCGGCGGGACCATGGAGCGCTGCTGCGCCATGGGCGGCGGGACGACTGCGGCGGGTGGAGCCTTCTCGGCCGCATCGGGCTCGGATGCTTCGGCAGTCTCGTCCGCGTCGGCTTCGGCGCCGACGGGCTTCTCCGCTTCCTCGATCACATTCGCGGGTTCTTGAGCCGCCGGCGCTTCGGGAGTTTCCGCGATCGCGGCGGCCGGGGCGACGGCTTCGTCCTTGGCATCGCCCTCTTGCAGGTCCGGCGCGATGGCCTCGGCGGGAATGACGATCTCGTCCGTTGCGGCCATTTGTGGACGCGGCGTTCCGGTATCAGTCGCGGCTGCAGCGGCGGGGTCTGCAGCTAGAGCGGGAACACCGTCGTCGCCTTCGGCGCGGGCGCCGAGCGCGCGGGCAATTTCGCGGAACGCATTGCGCTCGCCTGGCGACAGGCCCGAACGGCGCGGATCGATGCCCGCGGACGAGCGCAGCGCGACGACATTGGGCGGATTGGTATGGACGGTCAGGACGGGCCGAGTCTCGGCGTCGCGGGCGACGGGCGCCGAAGCGATTCCGGTGTCGGTCGTCTCGCTGGTTTCCGTCGCGGTCTCCGGGGAGCGCTGATCCGCTTCGCCTGGGCGCGCCTCGTCCGCCGCACTGTCGGGCAAGATGGCTGCAGACGCGTCGGCTCCATCGATTGTCGCGGCCGCCGTCGGCGCATCGTCGTCCGGCTCGGCCACCGGCGCCGCTTCGACGTCCGATTGAATGGGCTGGGCCATGGTGGTTTCATCGGCGGCAACGCTGTCCGGGGCATCCGGCGCGGGAATCGCGGACACGGCCGGATCGGTCGCCGAAGCGTCGTCTGCCGCCTCGTCCGAAGTCGCTGTCTCCACCGCCTCTGCCAACGGCGCTGCGGGAACGGCCTGCGCCACCTCCTCGACCACCAGCCCGAAGCCGGCATAGCCCTGCGAAGCGCCATCGCGCCGCGTCGGGAAGGCGGCGAGCGTCACCGCAACCCGGCGCGGACCGGCGCCGAGTGGCCAGACCGCGGGCACGCCGCTGAACGGACGGGAGGCCATCACGGCGCGGTCAAGCTGGCCGTCGGGATCGAGGCCGAAACGCTCCGAAGCTTCGCCAAAGGTGAGCCCAGCGGGGGCAGCCATGGCGGACGGCTCGATGGCGTGGAACCGCAGCGAGGCATCCATCCGCCAGGAGAAGCGGGCGGGAATGCCGAAATCGCCAGCGAGGACCGGCTCGTCCTGTTCATCGGCGGGTTCTGCCGCCGCCGCGAGCTCCCGCAGCGGCGAAGCCGGCGGGGCCGCAGGTTCGGCAACGACATGGGTATCGGCTGGCACGGCATCCGGCCGTTCGTCGGCGCTCAAGGCCTCGCCTGTCACGGCGATGCTGTCCTCGCCGGCGGGCGCAAGCGGCGCTTCCGTTTCATCGGCTATCGCCGCTTCGGCGCCAACGGGCGGGGTGGGTAGCGCGACCAGCCGCAAGCCGGCCGGAGCCTCCGCCGCGGTCTCGCTCGGCAGCAGCGCGACGATGACGTCGGCCGACGCGACGCGCACCAGCATCATCGCCCCGTTGACCAACGCGACCGACGCGCGCCCGTTACGGCCGAGGTCGGTGGTGACGCGCGCGTGCTCCGGCCCGATCAGTTCGCCGAGCGGCAGGCTCGCGACGCCCGCAGCCGGAGCGCTGGCTCCGAGTGCCGCGCCGTCTTCGGCGAAGATCAGGGCGGGGGTCGGCAGTTCGTTGACGAAGGCGAGCGCCGCGTCGCGCGCCGCACCGCGCCGGAGCCCCGTCAGCCGCAGGGCGACCAGTCGCTCACCGCCCGCCACGATCGCACGGATCTCGGCCACCGCGCTCTCCGAGCCGAACCGGCCGAAGACGCGCAGCCGGTCCTGACGCGGCCCGTCGCCTGCCTGTTCGGCGAGGCGCCGCACCTGGCCGGCGAAAGCGTGGGTGGGGGAATAGGCCCGGCCGATCGCAATCCCGACGCCGGTCGCACCCATCGCGCGCGCGCCCGAGGAATTGGTGGCGATCAGGCGCGCGGCATCCGCTGTCCATAGCCACCATGGACCGGTCTCGGCAAGCAGTTCGGCGACCTGCGGCTCGGTCAGGAGATCGGCGAGCGGCGGAAACGGGGATGTCATGCGGTCGATCCCGTGGCGGCATGGCCGGCGCAGACGCAACGCCGCCAGAATGGTGAATGATGTGTTGACCGATTGTGTCGGAAGCGCGCCGACAGGTCCATGCCGGGCGGGCCGCTGTCGCCGTCAACCGGACATTAGGGTTAATCCGGGCCCGAATACCGCACTTGCCGGCGCGCCACCCTATGGCGGCCGCGCGGCGCGCCATGCTAACCAGCCTGCCGCACCCCGCCGCAAACCACCACGGTTGCCATGATCGACAAGCTTCGCGCCCTGCTCGCCCACCAGCGATTCGAGCGCTTCATCGTCGTTCTGATCATCATCAACGCGGTCACGCTGGGGCTTGAAACGAGCCCGGCGGCCCGGACCGCCATCGGACCGCTGCTGACTTTCCTCGACCACGCCATCCTCGCCGTCTTCGTGATCGAGGTATCGGCCCGCATCCTCGTCCACCGCGGCGCCTTCTTCCGCGACCCCTGGAGCTTGTTCGACCTGTTCGTCGTGGCCATCGCGCTGGTCCCGACGACCGATTCCCTGTCGGTCCTGCGTGCACTCCGCATCCTGCGGGTGCTGCGCCTCGTCACCGCCGTGCCGGCGCTGCGCAAGGTGGTCGGCGGTCTGATCACCGCGTTGCCGGGCATGGGGTCGATCGGCCTGCTGCTCGGCCTGATCTTCTACGTCTTCGCCGTCATCGGCACGAAGCTCTACGGCGAGGCGGCGCCGGAGCTGTTCGGCTCGCTCGGCACCTCGGCCTATACCCTGTTTCAGGCCATGACCTTCGACGACTGGTCCAACGGCATCGTCAAGCCGCTGACCGAGAAAGGCTTCGCCTCGTCCTGGTTCTTCGTCATCACCTTCATGGTGATCTCGGCCTTCATGGCGCTGAACCTGTTCATCGGCGTCGTGGTCACGGCCCTCGATGCCGTGACCGACGACGATCGGCCGAAGATCAGCCATCCTGCCGGCTCCGAGCAGGAAATCCTCCACCGGCTGGACGCCGTGTCGACCGAGATCCAGGGCCTGCGGGCCGAACTCGCCAGGCGTCAGGCGGCGGGCGGCTGAGGGTCGGCGCATCCAATCCACGAACTGGTGCGTAAAGGCAGGACCGGGGGTTTGGTGCGCCCGGCCGGCCGGCTATCATTTCCCGGCTGAAGAATGCGAATCATCGACCCAGCGGGGAGGGTTCCATGGTGAAGCCGGCGGCACTTGCCTATGATATCCCGCTTGAAATGCGGGAATTCGCCGACAAGAGCGTCGAGCAGGCGCGCAAGGCCTTCGACGGCTTTGTCGGCGCCGCGCAGCGGACCGTCGCCGCCATGGAGGACCAGGGCGGTGTGGTGCAGACGGGCGTGCAGGAGATCGGCCGCAAGTCCATCGCCTTCGCGGAGACCAATGTCGCGGCCAGCTTCGCCTTCGCCCAGCAACTCGTCCGGGCGACAGACATGGGCGAAGTCATGCGCCTGCAGTCGGAGTTCCTGAAGAGCCAGATGGAGGCAATGCAGGCACAGGCCCGCGAACTCGGTGCCTCCGTCGCCGCCTCCGCCGCGCTGAAGAAATAGCGCATCCTGCTGATCCGGCAGGCGCAATCCCGAAATCCGGGCCGCTGAGGCCGAGGGAGCAATGCCGCAATGCGGCAGTTATTTGCTTGTGCGTCGCAATAAATGTTGCAATGCACAACAGGATTGCCTATATTCCAGTCATGCCGGCCGCAGGCCCCCGGGGACGGGGCGCGGTAAGCGCCTGTGTCAAAAAGTCCCCTTGAGGAAATAGCCATGAACCAGGCTGCCAAAGCGCCCAAGACCGAGAAGCCCGCCACCGCCACGCCGGCCTTCGCCTTTCCGGCCTTCGACATCTCGAAGTTCGAGATGCCCAAGTTCGAAATGCCGAAGTTCGACGGCGCCGGCTTCGACATGTCGAAGATGGAAGTTCCCGCCGCCCTCCGCGAGGCCGCCGACAAGGTCGTCGCCCAGGCCAAGGACGGCTATGCCAAGCTGAAGACGGCTGCCGAAGAGGCGACCGATCTCGTCGAGGACACCTACGCCACCGCTTCGGCCGGCGTGAAGGACTTCAACCTGAAGGCCCTCGAGTCGACCCGCACCAACGTCAACGCCTCGTTCGACCATGTCCGCGACCTGATGGGTGCGAAGACCCTGGCCGAGCTCATCGAGCTGCAGTCGGCTTTCGTCCGCAAGCAGTTCGAGGCGATGCAGGTCCAGTCGAAGGATCTCGCCTCGATCGCGCAGAAGACCGCGACCGAGACCGCCGAGCCGGTGAAGGCGAAGCTTGAGAAGGCCTTCAAGGCCGCTGCCTGATCCACCATTCTCCCGGGACCGCCTCTTGCAGCGGTGGTCCGAAACTTGAGGCCCGGGCCCTGTGCCCGGGCCTTTTTCGTGCGCGGAGCCGGAAGTGATGCCGGCACGACCAGATCTGCCCGTGAAATGCGTGAAACTGTGACGGCGATCACGCCCGCCCAACTTGCAATGGCGAAACCTTCAGACTAGGTTCGCGGCGCTCGGACAGACCCCCTCGTCATGTCCGTTCCATGCAGCTGTAGCTCAGTTGGTTAGAGCGCCAGATTGTGGCTCTGGAGGTCCCCCGTTCAAGCCGGGGCAGCTGTACCACTCATTCAACAGTCAAGGCGCGGTGCCCACCGGCAGGTCTCGAAGCGAGCGAGCCGAGGCAGCCCCGGCCGGCCTTCGCGGCCATTTCGCCTCGCTTAGCTCATACCCGGCGCAACACCTCCAGATCGTGCGCGAGTTGCTTCGACAGCTGATAGGCCGGCCCGCTGAGTGGCCGGTCGGTGGCCGTCAGGAGCCCGATCTTCAGGGCGTTGATCGCGGGCGAGGCGAAAGGCCGCCAGGTCAGTTCGCCCTGCGCGATCTCCTCCAGAAAGCCGAGGCGCGTGAAATAGGCGAGGCCCATGCCGAGGCGGATCGCCCGCTTCACGAGCTGGATCGAATTCGAGGTCAGCCGTGGCTTGAGGCCTTCGCGAAAGCGGGCAAAGGCGGGGTCGATATCGGCCGAACGCGGCAGCGGGCCGGCCTGGGCGAGGAACGGGAACGCCGCGCTCTCGGCAAAGCTGACCGCGCGCTTCCTGGCGAGCGGATGGTCCGACGGCATGACAACGCCGATCGGTGCCGAAACCTCGGCGATGAAGTGGACGCTGCGCGGCATCTGGCCGACGAAGGTGAAGCCGATCTCGGCCTCGCCATTAGCGACGAGCTGCGGCACTTCGGTGGGCGATGCGGCCATCACCGAAAAGGTCACGGCCGGGAAGCTCATCCGGAACCGGTCGAGCGCGCGCGGCAGGAAATCGACCAGCAGCGAATCCACCGCGACGATCGACACCTGGCCCGAGCGCGCGCCGCGGATATCATCGATCTCGGCGCGCAGCCGGTCGAAATCATGCAGGGTTGCCGTGATGTGGCGCAGCAGCAGCTCGCCGGCGGCGGTCAGGCGCATGCCGGTGGAGAAGCGGTCGAACAGCTGGGTGCCGAACTCGTCTTCCAGTTTCAGGATGTGGCGGTTGACGGCGCTCGCCGCGACGTTCAGCCGGCCGGCGGCCTTGCGGATCGAGCCGAGCCGCGCGGTCTCGCGGAAATAGGCGAGAGCGGCGGCATGCATGCGGTCAGGCGCCGCGCGCCGGCCAGGCCGCCACGACCGGATGATCGACGCTCCGCGTGGTCTTGGCATCCGCGCCGCGCGGCGAGCCGAGGCCGCTGACCGCCGCGCCGAAATAGTCGCGATTGACAGCGATCCAGGGCATCAGCTCCTCCGGCAGTCGGTCGTCGGCATGGATCGCGGCGACCGGACAGACCGTTTCGCACAGGCCGCAATCGATGCACTCGTCGGGATGGATATAGAGCGTTCGCCCACCCTCATAGATGCAATCGACCGGGCAGGCGCTGAGACAGGTCTTGTCCTTCACGTCGATGCATTCATCGGTGATGACGAAGGGCATCGGCTAGCGTCCCGTCCAGACCGGCTTGCGCTTCTCGACGAAGGCACGCACTCCTTCGGTCGAATCCTCCGAGGCGAGGGCCTCGACCAGCGCCGGCAGCCGCGCGGCCTGCGCCTCCGCAGCCGTCAGATGCGCCGTACGACGGACGACCTGCTTGATGGCGCGGACCGACAGGGGCGCGCAGGCGAGGATCTCGGCGAGCCAGCGGTCGACGGCCGCGTCGAGCTCGGCCAGCGGGACGACCTCGTTGACCAGCCCAAAGCCGAGCGCTTCGGCCGCCTTGATCCGGCGCCCCGTGAGCAGCATGCCCATGGCGGCGCGATGCGGAATCTGCCGCTGCAGCAGCGTCATGCCACCGTCGAGCGGCAGGCGGCCGACACGGGCCTCCGGCAGGCCGAAACTCGCATGATCGGCGGCGACGACGAGATCGCAGCCGAGCATCATCTCGAAACCGCCGCCGACCGCATGGCCGTTGACGCGCGCGATCACCGGCACGTCCAGTGTCTCGCGCAGGGCAATGCCGCCGAAGCCGCCCGGTCGTGGCATGGCCCAGTATTCAAGGCCGGAAGCGCCGCTGCCGCCCTTCATGTCGGCGCCAGTGCAGAAGGCGCGCTCGCCGGCTCCCGTCAGCACGACGGCGCGGATCGAACGGTCCTGCTCGATGGCCGACCAGATCGCCTGCAATTCCTGCTCGGTTGCACCATCGACGGCGTTCATCACCTCGGGACGATCAATCGTCACCCGCGCCACATGGTCCGCGACCTCGAACCTGACGGCCATTACTCGGCTGCCTGGATCGTGGAGCGGGCGAGCTCCGCGCGCACCGCGTCGGTATCGCGGCCAAGCGAGGGCGGCGCAGTGCGGATCGTCACCGGCGCATCCGACATGTGGATGGGCGAGCCGACCACCCGGATGCGCTCGATGTCGCCGTCGGCCTCGATGATCATCTCGTTGACCGCCGTCTGCTCGTCGGCAAGGGCCTCGGCGAGCGAGCGGACAGGCGCGCAGAGCAGATCCTGCTCTTCAAGCCGCGCCAGCCAGTGGGCCGTCGTGTTGGACTTGAACCGGTCCTTGAAGATCGCCTGCAGGGCCCGCTTGTTGGTCACCTGGCTGGCGAAGTCCGCGAAGCGCGGATCCTCGCCCAGATGGTCGATCCCCAATGCCTTGGAGATGTCGCCGAGCGGATCGGCCTTGAAGGCGCCGACCATCACCAGCGCACCGTCGGAGGTGGGGAACACGCCGGAGAGCGGCATGGCGCCCCAGTTGACCTCGCGGCCCCGCATCAGATGGGCCGCCGCCTCCTGGGTCTGCGCCGCCAGCATGGAGTCGAGGAGCGATACGGCGACCTGCTGCCCGCGGCCGGTCTTGTGGCGCTGCAAGATGGCCAGCAGGATGCCCTGGACCATATGCATGCCGGCCGAATAGTCGGCGAAGGTGGTCGCGAGCACCGAGAGCGGATCGTCCTCGTTGGAGCGCCGGTAGAGCACGCCGCTCATGGCCTGGGCCAGCACGTCCTGGCCGCCCTTGTGGGCATTGGGCCCCTTCAGGCCGAATCCGGTTCCCACCGCATAGATCACCTGCGGGTTGATCCGGGCGAGGTCGTCGTAGCCGAAGCCGAGGCGCTCCATCACGCCGGCGCGGAAATTGTTGACCACCACGTCGGAGCGGCGCACCAGATCCAGCACGAACTCACGGTCCTCCGGCTTGCGCAGGTCGAGCACCACCGAGCGCTTGTTCCGGTTGAGCGAGCAGAAGACCGGGCCGAGCAGGCCGGCGGGATCGTTGGGGAAGGCCGTGCGCGACAGGTCGCCGGTGCCGGGCTTCTCGATCTTGATGACGTCGGCGCCATAGTCCGCCAGCATCTGGGTGGCGACGGGACCCATCATCACCTGGGTGAAATCGACGACGCGAATGCCGGCGAGCGGCAGGGTGGCGGGATCGGGAGTGCTCACGCGGCTTTCTCCATCAGGGTGGCATTGGCCGAGGGCCGGTCGCCGGGATCGCCGCCCTGCGCGCGCACGCGGGCGCAGATGGCGGCGGGCGGGACGGCCTTCAGCGGGATGTTGCCGGCAAGGGCGAGCGCCGCGGCGATGCCTGCCGACTGGCCCATGGCCATGCAGGGCGGGATTTCGCGCGACTGCTTCTGGGCCGCTTCGGTCGCTGAATAGTGCCGGCCAGCGACGAGCATGCCCTCGACATTCTTGGGCAGCATGGCGCGATAGGGCGTGTAGTAGTCGCGGCCGCGCGCCACCGTGTCGGGGAAATGGACGCGGTCCATCACGTCCTCCTTGGTCACCACGTATTCGCCCTCGAGCAGGCGCGTCTGGCGCACGCCGAGCTGCGGCGCGACATCGACGACGAAGCAGGTCTCGAAGCCCGGCATGTTGGCCCGGACATAATCGACGAGCGCGTAGATGCGCTTGCGGCCGTCGAAGTCCGCTTTGGTAATGTCGGCGACGGAGAGGCCGTCGAGGCCGGTCATATGAGGGCAATTGCACCAGACGATGCCGGGCAGCGGCGTCTTCAGCCACCAGAAATCCCAGGACCCGCCCATGATCCGTTTCGCCTGCCGGTCGATCTTGGCATAGGTCTCCGGTTCCTCGGCAGCGAAGCGCTCGGCCGCATCGGTATCGACGCCGCCGAGGCGGAACACCGTGGTCAGGATGTAGGAGCCATGGACGAACGGCGCCCCGGCGGCAGCGGCGACGTCGAGATCGCCGGTGGCGTCAACGACGATATCGCCCATGATCGCCTGCCGGCCTTCCTTGGTCTCGCAGATGACGCCGGTGATGCGGTTGCCGTCCATCACGGCGCGCGAGAACCAGGAATGCAGGCGCACATCGACGCCGGCCTCCGCGATCATCTCGTTGGAGACGCGCTTCCAGCCGTCGGGGTCGAAGGCCGCCGCCATGACGATCGGCGCCGGCTTCGATTGCGCACGGAAATCGAAGGCGCCCCAGCGCGCCCATTTGCGGAAGAGATCCCAGCTCTGGCCGCGCTCCTCGGGCGGCGGATACACGCAGGCACCGACCTTGGCCATGCGGTCGATCATCTCGGTGCAGAGACCGGTGGTGGTGACCTCGCTGCCATTGTGCATGTCGTCGAGCACCAGAACCATGCCGCCGGACGCGAGCCCGCCGAGATAGGGATAGCGCTCGACCAGGGTCACCGAAGCCCCCTCGCGCCGCGCCGCGACGGCAGCCGAGAAGCCGGCCGGCCCGCCGCCCACCACCACCACGTCGGAGCGCGCGACGACGGTCGCCTCGCCGGGACGGTCGACAATACGCTCGGGGGTCTTGCCCTCTGTCATGGTTCGCTCCCGGAGGATCAGTGGAGGTTGGCCGGCTGCCAGCGCACGACGAACCGTTCGATGGTGACGATCGTGACGAAGAACAGCACGGAGAAGGCCGAGCCCACGAGGACGGTGGCGTAGAGCATGGCCGAGTCGAAATTGTAGGTGGACTGGATGATCAGGGCGCCGATGCCGGTGGTCGAGCCGATCCATTCGCCGACGATGGCGCCGATGACCGCCGTCGAGGCGGCGATCTTCAGCGCCGAGAACAGGTAGGGCAGCGAGTTCCTCAGGCGCAGCTTGAAGAAGATCTCGCTCTTCGACGCCGACAGCACCCGCATCAGCTCCATGGCCTGCGGGTTCACCGCCTCGAGCCCCCTGACCATGTTGACCAGGGTGGGGAAGAAGCAGATCAACGCCGCGATGGCGATCTTCGGTTCCATGCCGTTGCCGAGCAGCAGGACAAGGATCGGCGCCTTGGCGACCACCGGAATGGTGTTGACCAGCACGACGACGGGGAAGAAGGCCTCCTCCATCGACTTCTTGTGGACGAAGACCGTGGCGATGAGGATCGCCGCCGTATTGCCGAGCAGGAAGCCGGAAATGGCCTCGATCGCGGTCGGCAGGAGGTTGGCCAGCAGCACGTCGAGCTTGGTCCAGAGGGTGGCAAGCACCAGCTGCGGCGATGGCGCGACGAAGACCGGAACCTTGAAGAACCAGACGACGAAGGCCCAGAGCAGCAGCGCGGTGGCAATGCCGATGGCGGGCAGGAGCCGGCGTCGCCACAGCAGCCGCTGCTGCTCCCGGCGATAGGCTTCCTCCGCCGCGGCGAGGCCCGGGTCGAGGGCCAGATCGATCGCCGTCATAGTCCCCTCCCCAGCACGTCGCGAAGCGCGCCCGCCATGGTGACGAACTGGCTGGTCTCGCGGATCTTCAGGTCACGGTCGCGCGGCAGGTCGACGGTAGCGAGGGTCGCGACCCGGCCCGGATTGGCCGCCAGCACCAGCACCTGCTCGCCGAGATAGAGCGCCTCGTAGACCGAATGCGTGACGAACAGGATCGTTGTCCCGGTCTCCTGCCATATCCGCCTCAGCTCCTCGTTGAGACGGTCGCGCGTGATCTCGTCGAGCGCGCCGAACGGCTCGTCCATGAGCAGGAGCCTCGGTCCGCCGAGGAGGGCCCGCGCGATCGAGACGCGCTGGCGCATGCCGCCCGACAGTTCATGGGGAAAGCTCCCCTCCCAGCCTTCCAGTCCGACCAGCTTCAGGAGCTCGCGCGGTGTCGGCGAATGAGCCGGCAGCGAACGCTTGCCACCGACCTCGAGCGGCAGCTCGACATTCTCCAGCGCGGTGCGCCAGGGCAGCAGCGCCGCGTCCTGGAACACGAAGCCGAACGAGCGCGCCTGCCGGGCCTCCTCGGGGCTCATGCCGAACACCGAGACATGGCCCGAGGATGGCGAGACGAGGTCGGCCACCACCCGCAGCAAAGTGGACTTGCCACAGCCCGACGGTCCCAAGAGGCTGAGAAAGCCCCCCGGATTGAGATCGAACGACACGTCCTGGAGGGCGGTCACGGTTCGCCGGTCGGTGACGAAGCGGACTGTGACGTTCTGGCAGGCGACCGCAGTCGAAGGCGCACGCATCAGCCGAAGCTCCTCCGGATCGCGCTTGTTGACGAAAGACGGGCGAGGACGCTCCGCCCGGTCAGCCGATCTTCACGCGGCTATCCGCCGTGGCGCGCAGGATGTCGAAGCTGACGACCTCCTCCAGCTTCGGCGTCTTGCGGGAGAACTGCCCGAGCTGGGCATAGAGGTCGATCTGATCCTGCCAGACCTTCGGGTCCATGGTGCCCCAGCCCTCGGCCTTGGTGCTGTCCGAGAAGGCGTATTGCAGCATGACGTCGAGGGCGATCCGCTCGTCCGCCTTGTTCAGGTTGGGGAATTCCTTGACCAGCAGGTCGACCGCCGCATCGCGGTTGGCATGGGCATAGGCCCAGCCTTTCGACGAAGCCCGCAGGAACTTCTGGAGCACGTCGCCCTTCTTCTGGATCGTGTCGGCGGTCGCGTAATAGGGCAGCGCGTAGAGCCTGACGCCGGCGTCCCACAGCCGGAGATCGACCCGGTCCGGGCCGAGCACCTTCAGGGCCGTCGTGTTGGTCAGCCAGCCGGTGACGACATCGACCTGCCCGGTCAGCAGCGGCGCCATGTCGCCACCGATCGTGATGATCTGGACGTTGCGCTCGGGGATGTTGTTCTTGGCCAGCAGGGCGCGCAGCAGGATGACGCCGGTTGCCTGGATGCCGATCTTCTTGCCGACGAGATCAGCCGGCTTGGAGACCGGGTTCTTCTTCAGCGAGAAGAACGTGTAGGGGTGCACCTGCGCGCCGGTTGCGAAGCAGCGGATCGGGATGTCCTGCGATGCCGCGAGCATCAGCGAGGGGCTCGACGACACCTGGCCGATCTCGTAGCGGCCGGAGGCGACCACGGCGACGCCGTCGATATTGGGTCCGCCGGCCTGGAAGCGCAGGTCGACGCCCTCCGCCTCGAAATAGCCGAGCTGCTTGGCGCAGACCTCGCCGATCTGGTTGCCCGACAGAAGCCAGCCGAGCTGCAGGTTGATCACCGGGCGGCCCTGCGCCCGCGCATCGACGCCGATCATGGCACCCGCAGCGATCGAAGTTCCGACGAATTGTCTGCGATCCATCATATCCGTGTCCCCCACGTGAAGCGACCGAGCCGACTGCTGATGGACGATGATCAGAGCGCAGGGGAAGCGTTGCGACAAGATCAATTTTTCGGCAAGCGCGTCCTCATAATGCGAACGCCCCGCGACAATTGACCTGCCCTCCCGCGAATGCTGCGATGGCCTCGGGGAGAGCGGATATGGGCCTGGTCCTGACACATGCGACGGTGGTCAGCGTGGATGCGCGCGACCGTGTCCTGCCTGATCATGATATCCGCATCGAGGGCGCGGCGATTGCGGCGCTGGGGCCGGGCGGCAGCCTGGCGCGGCCGGGCGACCAGGTTCTCGACTGCGCCGGCTGCGTGGTCATGCCGGGCTTCGTCAACACCCATACCCATGCCGGCACGGCGCTGTTTCGCGGCCTCGCGGATGACCGGCCGCGGGCCTTCTGGCCGGATGGCGGCTACCGCGTGCCGGGGCAGGAGCGCTTCACGCCGGACGACTACCGGCTCTCGCTGCGCGCGGCGACGGCCGAGTTTCTGCTCAACGGCGTCACCACGATCGCCGACCGCATCGCCGCCATGGATACGCTCGCGCCGGTGATCGAGGCGAGCGGCCTGCGCGCCGTCGTCGGCAGCACCATCGCCGACCAGCACGGGCCGGTCGACTGGGGGTCGACCGAGCGGCTGGTCGAGCGCTATGGCGTCGACCCGGCAGCCTCGCGCGTCTTCGCCTGCATCGCGCCGCATGCGCTCGACACCTGTTCCGACGCGCTGCTCGGCGAATGCGCCTGCCGGGCGCGGCGGCTGGGCACGAAGGTCTATCTGCATGTGGCGCAGAGCGAGGCCGAGATCGCCGCCGTTCGTGCGCGCGGGCACGCGGGCGCGCTCGCCTGCCTGCGTGGCGCGGACCTGACGGGCCCCGACGTCGTCGCGGCCCATTGCATCTATCTCGACGAGCGCGAGATCGCGGGCTTCTGCGACGATGGCACCGCCATCTGCCACTGCCCCGCCAGCAACCTCAAGATCGAGGCGCGAACCATTGCGCTGGCGCGGTTTCTCGGGCGCGTGCCGGTCGGGCTCGGCACCGACTGGACCGCCTCCGACAACAGCATGGACATGTTCTGGGAGATGCGGCTGGCCGCGCTCGTCGGCAAGATGAAGGCCGACGATCCCGAAGTGCTGACGACGCGGCAGATGCTGCGGCTGGCGACCATCGACGGCGCCAGGGTGCTCGGCATCGATCATCTCGTCGGCAGCATCGAGCCGGGCAAGCGCGCCGACCTCGTCGTGCTGGACGGCCGGCGCCTCGAAATGGCGATGCCCCACGATCCCATCTCGAACATTGTCTATTCGGCGTCGCCGCGCAGCGTGCGCGACGTCCTCGTCGATGGCGCCCTGCTCGTCGAAAAGGGCCGGCTGACGCGCGACGATGAGGGCGACATCGCGCAGGCGATCGCGGCGGCGGGGTGGAAGCGGGCTGGCGGCGATGGTTGATTCAGCCCCTCTGGTCGCCGCACGCGATATGCGCTTTCGCGGCCCATCCCGCCCGGGTCGCGCGCCTCACGGCGCAGTCTGCGCCAGCCGGTAGCCGACGCCCGGTTCGGTGAGGATGAAGCGGGGGTCCGCCGCGTCGTCGCCGAGCTTGTCGCGGATATGGCCGACGGCGACGCGCAAATAGTGCGTGTCGTCGAGATGGGCCGGCCCCCAGACCGTGGAGAGAAGCTGGCGGTGCGTCACCAGCCGGCCCTGGAAGCGGGCAAGCAGGGCGAGTACGTCATATTCCTTGCGGGTCAGGCGAACCTCCGCGCCCGCGACCGTCACCAGCCGGCGGGCGAGATCGACGGCAAGATCGCCGACCGTCACCGCGGGCGCCTCGGTCCCCGCCGGGCGGCGGCTGCGGACCAGAGCCCTCAGCCGCGCCATCAGCTCGCCGGTGGCGAAGGGCTTGGTCACATAGTCGTCGGCGCCGGCGTCCAGCGCCGCGACCTTCTCCGTTTCTCCGTCGCGGACCGACAGGACGAGGATCGGCACCTGCGACCATTCGCGGATGGCCGCGACCACGGCCTTGCCGTCCATGTCCGGCAGGCCGAGGTCGAGAATGACGACGTCGGGCGCGGAGGTCGCGGCCTTCTCGATCCCCTCGCGGCCACGCGCCGCCTCGTCCATGGTGAAGCCCGCGCTGTCCAGCGCTATCGCAAGGAAGCGGCGGATCGGCGCCTCGTCCTCGATCACGAGGCACCGCAATGTCTCGGCCTTGCTGGTCATCGTGCCTCGTCCGGCAGGTGAATGTCGTCCGCGATCGGCAGGCTCATGCTGATCTTCGTGCCGCTCCCGTCCGGTCCCGGGCCGGCGACGACCGTGCCGCCATGGGCCTCTACAAGGCCGCGGACGATGGCGAGCCCGAGGCCCGTTCCGGCCGGCGCACTGTCGCCCTTCGCCGCACGGTAGAACAGGTCGAAGACCTTCTCGCGATCCTCGACCGCGATGCCCGGCCCCCCGTCGGTCACGGCGAGGCGGACCAGGCGGTCCTGCACATCAGCCAAGATCGTGATGGTCGTTCCGGCCGGTGCATATTTCGCCGCGTTCTCGACGACATTGGCGACGGCCTGGCCGATCAGTACCGGATCCACCTCGACGCGCGGCAGGTCGCGCGGCATGTCGACATGTACGGGATGGTCGGCAAGCACACGGGCAAGATCGGCGCGCACCCGGCCGACGATCTCGCGCAGATCGACGCTCGCCCGCTTCGGTTCCAGCGCGCCATGGCCGAGCCGGGTCATGTCGAGCAGGTTCTGCACATAGCGGTCGAGGCGGCGAGCCTCGTCGAGAGCCGTCGTCGCGAGGTCCCGCCGGTCTGCCGGCGACAGGGCGGCGCCGGCTTCGGCAAGCCCGGTGATCGCGCCGATGACGGTCACGAGCGGCGTCCTCAGGTCGTGGCTGACGGAGTTGAGCAGCGCCGCGCGCAGCTTCTCGCTCTCCGCCTTGACGCGGGAATCCTCAAGGTCCGCCGCCAGCGTGAAGCGCTCCAGCGCCACGGCCACCTGGTCCTCGACCGCGATCAGCAGCCGCTTGGTTTCCGGGTCGAGCCCGGCATGCGGATCGCGGAACTGCACCCCGACGACGCCGAGCGCCGCCCGCGCCGTGGCAAGCGGCACGAACAGCCATTCCGAGGTCGGCAGGGTCGTGGTGCCGGCACCTGCCGGCTCCCCCTTCTCGAAGGCCCAGCGCGCCGCGCCCTCGGCCTTGGCGTCGATCTCGTCGATGGAGGGATGGCCCTGCACTTGTTCCAGAGCGCCGGTGGCATTCGGCATGAGGATCAGCGAGCGGCAGTTGAGCGTCGCGGCGATATGGGCCGCGGCCGCCCACAGCACGTCGTCCGCCTTGGTGGCGGAGGCGATCTTGCGGGCGAACTCGTAGAGCGTCTCGGTCCGCTTCTGCGCCGCGCGCATGGAATCGACCTGCGCCTTCAGGCGGCTTGCCAGCGTGCCCGTGAACACTGCGCTGACCAGGAAGACCAGCAGTGCGACCACGGCCTCGTACTGCTCAACGGCGAACGAGTAGTAGGGCGTCGTGAAGAAGAAATTGTAGGTCAGGAAGCCGAGGCCGCTGGCGACAAGCGCCGCCGCAAGGCCCTGCCGGAAGGCGACGATGGAGACCGCCACCAGGTAGGCGATGGCGATGGAGGCGACGGGCACATAGGACCAGAACGGCCAGGCGACGAGGGTCGCCGCCGCCATCGCGACGGCGGTCTCGCCGAGGATCGGGCCCCACTGGCGCCAGCGGGGCAGGTCGGCGGCGGCCAGGATGCGCCGTCGCTCGACCTTGGCGTGCTGCGCCACCACCGTGACCTCGAAATCGGTGGCGCGGTCGAGGATGCGATCGGATACCGGCTCACGCAGATAGCCGAACGGCCAGCGCCGGCGCGGCCGGCCGATGACGATCCGCGTCGCGTTGCGCGAACGGGCAAAAGCCAGAAGTTCGGAGGCGACATCGGATTCGGTGTGCAGCGTAACCGGCTCGGCCCCCAGCGTCTCGGCGAGGCGTATGGCCTCGGCGGTCGCCATGCGGGCCTCAGCGCCAAGCGCCTCGTGGCGCGGCGTCACGACGGTCGCGACGATCCAGGGAATCTTCGCGCGGGCGGCCATGCGCTTGCCTGCGCGGACCAGCGCCTTGGCGCCGGGCGCTTCATTGACGCAGACGATCAGGCGCTCCTGGGTCGGCCACGGGCCCTGTACCGCGTTCGCCTGCATGAAGGTCAGCATGTCCGCGTCGACGCGGCTGGCGGCGGTGCGCAGGGCAAGTTCCCGGAGGGCCGTCAGGTTGCCCTTGTTGAAGAAGTTCTCCAGGGCCCGACCGATCTGCTGCGGCACATAGACCTTGCCTTCGCGCAGCCGGTTGATCAACTCCTCGGGTGGCAGGTCGATCAGCTCGATCTCGTCTGCCTGCTGGAGCACCTCGTCGGGCACGGTCTCCTGCACACGCACGCCGGTGATGCTGGCGACCACGTCGTTGAGGCTCTCGATGTGCTGGATGTTGAGCGTGGTCGTGACGTCGATACCGGCATCGAGCACTTCCAGCACGTCCTGCCAGCGCTTCGGATGGCGGGAGCCTGGCGCATTGGTGTGGGCGAACTCATCAATGAGGGCGAGTTGCGGCCGGCGCGCCAGCACCGCGTCGATATCCATCTCGGCAAGCGCCTGGCCGCGATAGTCGATGGTCTTGCGCGGCAATTGCTCGAGGCTTGCCAGCAGGCCGGCCGTCTCGCTGCGGCCGTGCGTCTCGACCAGCGCCACCACTACGTCGCGCCCCGCGCGCTGGCGCTGGCGCGCCTCTTCCAGCATGGCGTAGGTCTTCCCCACGCCCGGGGAGGCGCCGAGGAAGACCTTCAGCTTTCCACGCCCGGCCCGGCGGTGCTCGTCGAGCAGCGCCTCGGGGTCGGGTCGGTCGGATCGGGCAGTTGGCATGCGGTCAGGGCATCTCGGCGTCGAGGGCGAGGTTGAGGGCCAGGACATTGACCCGCGGCTCGCCGATCAGACCGAAACTACGCCCTTCCACGTGGCGTTGCACGAGGTCGCGCAGGCGATCCGCCGGCCGGCCGCGCGCGACAGCGATGCGCTCGACCTGGGCTAGGGCGCCGGCCGGCGAAACATGCGGATCGAGCCCGGATGCCGAGCTGGTGACAAGGTCGGCCGGCGCTGGACCGGTGCCAAGTGCCGCCGCCCGCTCGCGGATCGCCTCAGCCAGCGTCTTCGAGGAGGGGCCGAGGTTCGCGCCCGTGGAAGCGGCGGCGTTGTAGGGCGCATCGACGGTCTTCGCAGGGTCCGCAGGGTCGGCGGCCGAGGTCGCCGAGGGACGGCCCTGGAAGTAGCGCTGGCTGGCGAAGGCCTGGCCGATCAGTTCGGACCCGACGACCTTGCCGTCCCGGACGATCAGCGAGCCGTTGGCCTGTCGGGGCAGGACGCCTTGGGCAAGACCGGTGATAGCGAGTGGGTAGGCAAGGCCCGTGAGAACCGTGAACAGCAGCGTCAGGACGACGGCGGGGTGGATGAGCGAGAGCATGGTGGCCTCCTCCTTCAGGCGAGGCGCAGCAGATCGACGACAATGTCGATCAGCTTGATGCCGATGAACGGGACAATGAGGCCGCCGACGCCGTATATCGCGAGATTGCGCGACAGCAGGGCGGAGGCCGACGAGGGCACGTAGCGCACGCCCTTCAGCGCGATCGGGATGAGCGCGACGATGACCAGCGCATTGAAGATGATCGCCGACAGGATCGCCGATTGCGGCGTGCCGAGACCCATGACGTCGAGCACGGCAAGGCCCGGATAGGCCGTGACGAACAGCGCCGGCAGGATGGCGAAATATTTGGCGACGTCGTTGGCGATCGAGAAGGTCGTCAGCGCGCCGCGCGAGATCAGCAGCTGCTTGCCGACGAGGACGATCTCGATGAGCTTGGTCGGGTCCGAGTCGAGGTCGATCAGGTTGCCCGCCTCCTTGGCGGCCGGCGTGCCGGAGTTCATGGCGACGCCGACATCGGCCTGAGCGAGGGCCGGGGCGTCGTTCGAGCCGTCGCCGCACATGGCGACGAGGCGGCCTTCCGCCTGCTCCTTGCGGATCAGTTCCAGCTTCCGCTCGGGCGTTGCCTCGGCGAGGAAGTCGTCGACCCCGGCTTCGGCCGCGATGGCCGCGGCGGTCAGCGGGTTGTCGCCGGTGATCATCACCGTGCGGATGCCCATGCGGCGCAGCTCGGCGAAGCGCTCGCGGATGCCGGGCTTCACGATATCCTTGAGGTGGACGACGCCGAGGATGCGCCCGTCACGGGCGACGACAAGCGGCGTGCCGCCGGACATGGCGATGCGGCGCACGATGGCGTCGAGGTGAGGATCGGCGACGCCACCGGCGAGGCGCAGCATCGCGTCGGATGCGCCCTTGCGGATGGAGACGCCGCCGGCAAGGTCGACACCCGACATGCGCGTCTGGGCGGTAAAGGGCACGAAGGTGGCGCCCGGCGCCGCATTGTCGCGCACGAGAGCGAACTTGCGGGCGGCCAGCTCGACGATCGATTTGCCTTCGGGCGTATCGTCGGCCAGCGAGGCGAGAAAAGCCGTCTCCGCCAGTTCCTTCTCGCTGATCCCCGGCAGCGGATCGAAGGCGTCCGCCATGCGGTTGCCGAAGGTGATGGTGCCGGTCTTGTCGAGCAGCAGGACGTCGATGTCGCCGGCCGCCTCCACCGCGCGTCCCGACTTGGCGATGACATTGGCCTTTACCAGGCGGTCCATGCCGGCAATGCCGATTGCCGAGAGCAGGCCGCCGATCGTGGTCGGAATGAGCGTGATGAACAGCGCCGCGAGATAGATCACGGGGATCTCGGTCGATGACCAGGATGCGAAGACCGGCAGCGTCACGACGACGAACAGGAAGACCAGCGTCAGACCCGCAAGCAGGATGTCGAGGGCGATCTCGTTCGGCGTCTTCTGGCGCTTGGCGCCTTCCACCAGCGCGATCATCCGGTCGAGAAAGGTCTCGCCTTGCCTGGCGGTGACCCGCACCACCAGCCAGTCCGAGACAAGCCGGGTGCCACCAGTGACCGAGGAACGGTCGCCGCCGGATTCGCGGATCACCGGGGCGCTCTCGCCGGTGATCGCGCTCTCGTCGACCGAGGCGACGCCATCGATCACTTCCCCATCTGTCGGGATCGTGTCGCCGGCCTCGACGAGGATGACGTCGTCGACCGCCACCTCATCCAGCGGCTTGCCCTGCCAGAGGTCGCGGCGCGTCGCTTCGACCAGCACTTTGGCGAGCGCGCTCGTCTTGGTGGCGCGGAAAGCGTCGGCGCGGGCCTTGCCACGGCCTTCGGCCACGGCTTCCGCGAAGTTGGCGAAGAGCACGGTGAACCAGAGCCACAGTGCGATCTGGACGGCGATGAAGCCGTTCGGGCCGGCGCCGGCGACCTCGCGCGCGGCGAGAATGGTGGCGAGCACCGAGACCAGGGCGGTGACGAAGATCACCGGGTTGCGGACGAGGCCGCGCGGATCGAGCTTGGCGAAGGCCTGGATGGCCGCGGCCTTGAGGATGACCGGCTCGAACAGGCCGATCTCTGCGGTGGAAGACTTGCTCATGGGATGAACTCTCAGAAGGTCCGGCCGGCGATCATCGAGACATGCTCGGCGATCGGCCCGAGGGCGAGGACAGGCAGGAAGGTGAGGGCGCCAACGATCAGGATCGTGAAGACCAGCAGGATGACGAAGACCGGCCCGTGGGTCGGGAACGTGCCGGCCGAGGCGGGCGCAGCCTTCTTGGCCGCCAGCGAGCCGGCGATGGCGAGGATCGGGATGATGTAGCCGAACCGGCCGAGCAGCATGGCGAGCCCGAGGAAGGCGTTGTGCCAGGTGACGTTGGCGTTGAAGCCGGCGAAGGCCGAGCCGTTGTTGCCCGTCGCGGACGAGTAGGCGTAGAGCAGCTCGGACAGACCGTGAGGCCCGGCATCCTGCACCGAGGTCTGCGCCGTGCCCGCGACGATGGCGAGCGCGGCGAAGACCAGTACGCCGACCGGCATGACGAGGAGGGTGAGGGCCGCCAGCTTGATCTCGCGCGCCTCGATCTTCTTGCCGAGATATTCCGGCGTGCGGCCGACCATGAGGCCGGCGAGGAAGACGGTGAGGATGACGAACAGCAGCATGCCGGTGAGGCCGACGCCGACGCCGCCATAGACGATCTCGCCGAGCTGCATGTTGAGCATGGCGACAAGCCCGCCGAGCGGCGTCAGGCTGTCGTGCATGGCGTTGACCGAGCCGTTGGAGGCGGCCGTGGTCGTGACCGCCCAGAGCACTGAATTGACCAGCCCGAAGCGGACCTCCTTGCCTTCCATGTTGCCCATGGCGGGATCGACGAGAGCCGCATGGAGCGGATTGCCCATGCGTTCGGCGGCATAGAGCGCGGTGAAGGCGAGAACGAGCATCACGCCCATGGCGGCGAACAGGGCGATACCCTGCCGCCGGTCGCCGACCATGCGGCCATAGGTGAAGCAGAAGGCGACGGGGATCACGAGGATCGCCAGCATCGACAGGAGGTTCGAGATCGCCGTCGGGTTCTCGAACGGGTGGGCGGAGTTGACGTTGAAGAAGCCGCCGCCATTGGTGCCGAGCTGCTTGATGGCAACCTGGCTCGCGACCGGACCGAGCGCAAGGGTTTGCTGGGCGCCTTCGAGTGTAGTCGCCGACGTCGAGGCCGAAAGCGTCTGTGGCATGCCGAGCGCGACGAAGACGATCGCCAGCACGATGGAGACGGGCAGCAGCACGTAGAGGACCGCGCGCACCATGTCGGACCAGAAATTGCCGATGACGCGCACCTGCCGTCCCGCGAAGCCGCGAGCGACTGCCGCCGCCACTGCCATGCCGGAGGCGGCCGAGACGAAGTTTTGCGTGGTCAGCCCGACCATCTGGCTGAAGTGCGAGAGCGTCGTCTCGCCGCCATAGGACTGCCAGTTGGTGTTGGTGACGAAGGAGATCGCCGTGTTGAAGGCGAGGTGCCCCGGCACGCCGTCGAAGCCTTGCGGGTTTAGCGGCAGGACGTTCTGGAAGCGCAGCACGAGGAACAGCAGTGCGAAGCCGGCCGCGTTGAAGGCGACCAGGGAAAGCGCATAGCGCGTCCAGTGCTGACCGGCATCGGCGCTGATGCCCGCCGGCGCAAGGATGGCGCGCTCGACGGGCGCGAGGAACCGCGCATCGCCGGTGAAGACACGCGCGACGTAGAGGCCGAGCGGGATGGCCGCCGCGACGAGAAGGCCGGCATAGAGCGCGACCTGGATGAGATCGGATGTCATGGCGTGGGTCTCAGAACTTTTCGGGCCGCACCAGGGCGACTACGAGATAGCCAAAGGCGAAGGCCGCGAAGGCGAGGCCGAGGATGATGTCGGGCGTCATGGCAGCCTCAGACGCGTTCGGCCGCGCCGACGGCGATGGCCGCGAGCGCGAAACCGGCAAGGCCGCCGGCGAGGAAGACGAGATCGATGAGCACGGGGATGCCTCCGGTCGATAACACCGCAGGAGGCTAGGGCGAGGAGGCGTAAAGCCGCGATGCCGAGACCGGGCTCAGGCGTAACGGCGGCGTAAAGAGGCCCGGGTCAGGCGTCGAAGCGGCGCGCCGGCGGCCAGCCGGCCTCGGTCGCGAGGCGGGCCACCGACTCGACCAGGCGCTCGCCGAGGAGCCGGCGCCTGCCTTCGTCGAACAGCAGCGTGCCACCCTGTTTCCGGATTGCGCCGCCGACCATGACGGTATCCACGTTGCCGGCATGGGCCTGCTCGACGATCGAGAAGACGGGATCGTGGACGGGGAAGAGGTTGAGGTCGCCGGCGCGCAACATGACGATGTCGGCTTTCAGGCCCGGCGCGAGGCGGCCGATGGTCTTCTCCAGCATCAATGCCTTGGCGCCGCCCGTGGTGACCCAGCCGAGCGCCGTGCGCGAGGCGATCATGGCGTCGGGCCGTTTCGCGCGCAGGCCCTCGTTGCGGGCAAAGAGCAGCGCCGTCTGCATCTCGCGCCAGAGGTCGCCGGATACCATGGCCTCGACGTCGACGCCGATGGAGGGCTGATGGCCGCGGTCCATCACCTTCCGGAGAACCGAGTCGGTCGGGTAGTCGTGGAACTCGTTGGTGGTGGTCGCGGTGATCGTGCAGCCGGCGTCGAGCAGCCGGGCTACTTCGTCTGATGCCAGGTGGTTGCAGTGGACGAGGTTGTGGTCGGGGCCGAGCAGGCCCATGGCCGCCAGCCGCTCGTAGCCGTCCGGCGTCACGGCATTGGCGTGGCTGCGCGTGACATGCGAGGAGGCGAGCAGGCCGAGGTCGCGCGCGAGCCGCACGTTGTGCAGGGAGGCGTCCCAGTCGGCCCAGTGCGGGCCGGCAATGCCGAGCGCCAGCGTGACGAGGCCCGGCGCGGCGAAGCGGCTCGCCATCAGTGCCTCGACCCGCTCGCGAGGGTGCAGGCGGCGCGAGGGCATGGCGCCGGGCGCCGCCGGCTCGCGCAACCCGTCGCCGTGGATGAACACGGCGCGGAGACCGGCATCGACGAGGGCATCGATCGAGTGCTCCGCCTGTTCGAGCGAGCGCAGGTTGTGCGAATAGTCGGCGAGCGTCGTGACGCCCTGGTCGAGCTGGTTCAGCGCACCGAACAGTGTGCCGAGATAATTGTCCTCTGGCCCGAAACGGACGGCCGCATTGCCGTAGAAGTTGCGGAAATAGTCGGGGCCCAGCCACTCCGACCCGACCGCGCGAAAGCCGGCCTGGAAGGTGTGCAGATGCATGTTGATCAGGCCGGGCATGACGACCATGTCCGAGGCGTCGATCACGGTGTCATGGGGCAGGCCGAGGCGCTGGCCGACCGCCTCGATGGCATCGCCTGAAACGAGAATCTCGGCGTCCCTCAGGTCTCCGAGGTCTTGGTCCATGGTGACGAGCCAGCCGCAGCGGATGAGGGTGCGCTTCGTCTCGCCGGCCATGGCTCTATCTCCCGAACGGAACGTAGCCGGCCTGGCCCATGATGCGCTCCACCGAGGCGGCGAGTTCGACCATGCGCTGGCGGCGAACGGCCTCCGTGAAGAGCAGCTTCTTGCCCTTCTTCCGGATGACGCCGTCGATCAGCACCGTATCGACATTGCCCTGGTTCGCCTGCTCGACAATGGAGAGCACGGGATCGTGGACCGGGAACAGGTTGAGGTCGGCTCCGTCGAGCAACACGATGTCGGCCTTCTTGCCCGGAGACAGCGTACCGATGCGGTCGGCAAGGCCGAGCGCCTCCGCGCCGCCGATCGTCGCCCAGGCCAGCGCCTCGCGCGAGCGGATCGGCACGACCGAGACGGCAGGCTTCTTGTCGCGGGCGTTGTCGCGCTGGCAGACCGAGAGCGCGTGCAGGAGCGCGATCTGCATCTCCCTGAACATCTCGCCGGAGACGCGCGGCTCGACATCGATGCCGAGCGAACAGGTGCCGCCGAGCACCTTCACCCGGCCGACGAGGGGATCGCCGGCATAGCCGCGCAGCTCCGTCTGCACCGTCGCACAGAATGTGACGCCCGCGTCGAACAGGCGCTTCAGCTCGTCGTCGGAGAGGTAGTTGCCGTGGACGACGCTGTGGTCCGCGCCGACCAACCCCTCGTCGAGGAGCGGATAGTAGCCGCGCGGGTCGACCGCGAGTTCCGGCCGCTTGGTCGCATGGGTGGAGGAGCGCAGGCCCATTTCGCGCGCGAGGCGGAGATTGATCCGGGTCGGCTCCATCTCGGCCCAGTGCGGGCCGGCGACGCCCAGCGCCATGGTGACGAGCGCGCTGTCGTCAGCGAGGCGCCTGCGGATATGGGTGACGCGCTCCCGCGGGTTGATGCGCCTCTCGAAGGGCTCGATTGCCTCGCGCTCGGGCGGGAGCTTACCGGCGCCCATGGTGAAGACGGCGCGGATGCCGGAGTCCGTGAGCGCGTCGATGGAGCGCTCTGCCTGCTCGGTCGAGGTGATGTTGTGGCAGTAGTCGTTGAGGGTCGTGCAGCCGCCGTCGATCTGGTTCAGCGCGCCGACGAGGTTGCCGAGATAATTGTCCTCAGGGCCATACTGGGTGGCCATTCCGCCATGCAGATACTTGAAATACTCGCCATGTGCCCATTCGCAGCCGATGGCCCTGAGGCCCGTCTGCCAGGTGTGCATGTGGGCGTTGACGAGGCCCGGCATGGCGATCATGGCGGGGGCGTCGATCACCTCGTCGGCCTCCGCGCCGAGATTGCGGCCGATGGCGGCGATGCGGTCGCCTTCGATGAGAATCTCGGCGTCCTTCAGGTCGCCGACGGCCGGGTCCATCGAGACGACCCAGCCACATTTGATCAGCTTGCGCGCCATAGGATCAGGCTGCCTTCAGCGTGAAATTGCCGGCCCGCATGATGCGGTCGATGGAGGCGAGCAGGTCGGACTTGCGCTTCGCCAGAACGTCGTCGGGGAAGACGCGGCGACCGCCCTGCTTCTTGACGATGCCATCGATGATGACGGTGTCGACATTGCCGCCATGGGCCTGGTCGGTGATCGAGAGCAAAGGATCATGGACCGGGAAGAGATTCAGGTCGTTCGCCCGGAGCATGACGATATCGGCCTTCTTGCCTGGCGTGATCGAGCCGATCTGGTCCTCGAGGCCGATGGCGCGGGCATTGCCGATGGTCGCCCACATCAGCGCCTCGCGCGACCTGATCGGGATGGTCTGGAATGGCGGGTTGCCGGCAGCCTGATTGTCGCGCAGCGAGGCCCAGCGCGCATGCAGGAGGGCGGCCTGCATCTCACGGAACATCTCGCCGGTGACGATCGGCTCCACGTCGATGCCGATGGAGGGCATGCCGCCGAATTTCTTCACGCGCAGCGTGACGGGTTCGGCGGCGTGGCCGTGCAGCTCGACAAGCACTGTGCCGGTGATCGACGCGCCGGCCTCCACCAGCGGCTTCAGTTCGTCGTCCTCAATGTAGTTGCCGTGGACGAGGTTGTGGTCCGGGCCGATCAGGCCGGCCTTGACCAGCTTGCCGTAGCCACCGGGCGCCACCTGGTCGGGAATTCTGCGGGTCGCGTGGGAGGTGGAGAGCAGGTTCAGTTCGCGCGCGAGTCGCAGGTCCTGCTCCGCCACCTCGTAGGTGCCCCAGTGCGGCCCGAGGATCGCCATGGCGAGCGTCACCAGCCGGTCGTCGGACGAAAACCGCCCATTCCGCAAAGCTTCGATGCGGTCGCGCGGATGCGGCACGTGGGTATAGGGCAGTTCGCCCGGCTTCGTCGGCGGCTTGGCCGTACCATGGGCGAAGACCGCGCGGATGCCAGATTGCTCCAGGCCGTCGATCGAGCGCTCGGCATGTTCCAACGAGGTCAGGTTGTGGCACCAGTCGAGAATGGTGGTGACGCCGCCGTCGATCTGACCGAGCGCGCCGACGAGATTGCCGACATAATTGTCCTCGGGGCCGTAATGGGTCGCGAGATTGGCGTGGATGTTCTTGTGGTAGTCCGGCCCGAGCCATTCCGACCCGATGGCGCGCAGGCCCGCCTGCCAGGTGTGGATATGGGCGTCGATCAGGCCCGGCATGACGATCTTGTCGCGGGCATCGATCACATCATCGGCGTCAGCCTCGATGCCCTTGCCGGCGGCGACGATGCGGCTGCCCTCGATCAGGATGCAGGCGCCCTTGTGATCGCCGACTGTGTCATCCATCGAGACGAGCCAGCCGCACTCGATCAGCGTCCGTTTCATGACGTTTCTCCCGGGCCGGCGGGCGGCCCTCTGTCCTTCAGGTCGTTCAGCGTGTGATAGCGGGGATCAGTTCGCGCGCCAGCGGTTGACGAGGTTGCCGAGCCGGTCCTGGCCCTTGGTCAGCAGGATGCCGAGAGTCGCGAGCAGCAGCAGGATGGCGAAGACCTGGCCGGTCTCAAGCACCTGGCCCGCTGCCTGCAGCTTGGCGCCGAGCCCATAGCGTGCAGTCTGCATCTCGGCCGCGACGACCAGAATGATCGAGATGCCGAGTGCGAGGCGCAACCCGCCGAAGATCGCGGGGATCGCGGCCGGCAGCACCACCTTGCGCTGGATTTGCACAGGGCTCGCGCCAAGGTCGCGGGCGGCCAGGATCAGGCCCTCGTCGCATTGGCGCACGCCGATGATCGTGTTGACGAGGATGGGGAAGATGCAGCCGAGCGCGGAGAGCGCGATCTGGAAGGAATTGCCGGTACCGAGCCAGATCACCAGCAGCGGAACCAGAGCGATTTTCGGCACCGGATAGAGCGCGGCGACGAAAATGTCGGCGATGGCGTAGATGCGCTTCGACATGCCCATCAGCAGACCGAGGCCGATGCCGACGAAGGCGGCGAGGAAGAAGCCGCCGAAGATGCGGTAGAGCGTGATGCCGAGGTCGTAAATCAGGCCCTTGGTGGCGAAGAGCTCATAGAGCGTCACGACGACGAGGGACGGCCGGGGCAGGAACAGCTCGGGGATCGAGCCGTACATGACCGAGACCTCCCAGAACACCAGGAAACAGGCCATGGCGACGGGGCCATACCACCAGGTGTCGTCGCGCAGACGCTCGTCGGCGGGAAGCGGTGTCGTCGGCTTGTCGTTCACGATCAGGATCGCCCTGTTCACGTCGGTCATGTCCGCCGTCCTCAGTTCATCATGGACTTGCGGACTTCGTCACGCAGCAGCCCGTAGATTTCGGAGAACAGCTCGCCGAAGCGCTTGTCGTTCTGTACGTCGATGCCGCGCGGGCGCGGCAGGTCGACATCGAGGGTCGCGGCGATCTTGCCGGGACGGGCGGTCATCACCACCACGTGGTCGCCGAGGAAGATCGCCTCCTCGATGGAATGGGTGATCAGGATGACCGTCTTGGCGCTGGTCTCGACGAGGCTCGAGAGCTGTTCCTGCAGGTAGAGCCGCGTCTGCGCGTCGAGCGCGCCGAAGGGTTCGTCGAGGAACAGGATGTCAGGCGCCATGACCATGCCGCGGGCAAGCCCGACACGCTGCTTCATGCCGCCGGACAACTGGCCGGGATAGTGGTTCTCGAAGCCGGATAGCTCGACCGCCTTGATCGCCTCCTGCGCCTTTTCCCGGCGCTCGGCCTGCGGCACGCCCTGCAGCTCCATGCCGAAGGCGACGTTGTCGGCCACCGTCCGCCAGGGCAACAGGTTGAACGACTGCCAGACGGTCGCCATGCGCGGCGCGGCGCCGGGCGTGAGAGCGCCTGTGCCATCGCCGTAAAGGAATTTCACGCCGCCCTGGCTCGCCTTGACGAGCCCGCGCATGATCAGGAGGAGCGTCGACTTTCCGCAGCCCGAGGGCCCGACGATGGAGGTCACCTTGCCGGCTGGAAACTGGCAGGTCAGGTCGGTGAGCGCCGTGGTCGGCGGCCGCGTCCTGGACAGGAAGCGGTGCGACAGGCCCTCGATCGAAATTGCCTCGAACTGCATCGGAAGGACGCGCCTCCTGAGCGCGATGGATAGGGTCAGGTCCGGGTCGGTGATCAGATGAAGGGGTTCTTGTCGTCGAGCCGCTTCTTCGCCTCGCGGATGGCGCGGTCGTCGAAGATCTGGTTCTCCGGCACCATGCGGGCGAGGAGATCGGTTTTCTCGTGCCAGAACTTCTGCTGGCCGACGATGGACGGCATGTTCGGCAGGCCATCGACGGTCATGAAGGTCCAGCGCTGGCGGGTGGAGTTGATGACCTCGGGCGTCAGGCCCGTGCCCTCGGCCATGATCTTCAGCACTTCCGGGTTGCCGGTGCGCGCGGCGTCCATGAAGTCGATATTGCCCTGCATGATGGCCATGGAGAACCGCACGGCAGCCGAGTGCTTCTCGCGCAGGAATTTCTCACTCGCCACCGAGCAGGCCAGCACGAAGTCCGGCGCGATCTCGTCGCTCCAGGTGGCGATCTTGCCGACGCCGCGGTTCTGCGCGGCATAGGCGCCCGGCAGCGGCATGTTGAGGATGTCGATGCGGTTCTGCTGCATCAGCGGCAGGCTGACCTGCGGCGACATGCCCCAGTTCCAGTCGGCATCGTCGAACTTCAGGCCGGCGCGTTCGAGGCCCACCGTATGCAGGTAGTGGGCGACGCTGCCGCGCGAGGAAATGCCGATCTTGGCGCCCTTGGCGAGCTTGTAGCCGTCGACGGTGCGGAAGCCCTTCTCCCACATCTCGTTGGAAACCATGATCGAGTTGGAGCCCCAGCCGGGCGCCTCGCGGCCGCGCTCGAAAAACAGGCGCAGGCCGGCGCCCTTGGACATCAGGTTGAACAGGCCGGCGCTGAGCGTCGCGCCGGTGATGTCGAGTTCGCCCGCGGCCAGCGCCGGCATGGAGAGCGAGCCGTCGACATGGCTGGTCGGGACGATCTCGATGTTCAGCTTGCGGAAATAGCCCTTGGCCTGGGCGATATAGTAGGGGCCAGCCGAGATATAGGGCGCAAAGCCCATGCGGATGCGGGTCGGCTCCATGAAATCGGCCTGCGCCATGACTTCAGGGGCGGCGAGGAAACCTGCACCGGCAGCCGACGCCTGAACGAATGCGCGCCTCGTGAACTTCGCCATGTCCGTTCTCCCGATACCAGCCGCAAGGGCGATTGTGTCATGATGCAAACGATTGCAGAGAAATGCAATGCGTCGATTTGACCTGAGCCTTGCAGCGGGCGCACCCCTGCAAATCCCGCGCCGTATCGGCAGGCGAATGAGACGTCGGCGGATGATCCCGGCCGAGCGCGGCGCGCACCGCAGCTCGCCGTGGCAACGCTGCCGCTTCAGGGCTGCGTCAGATGTCGACGTCCCAGAACATCGGGTAGGACGACTGCGGCAGGTTCCGCAGGTTGGTGCGGTACCCGGCGGGGATGGTGAACTGGCCCCACATGACCGAGGGCGTCAGTTCATAGGCGATCGTTTGGATTTCCTCCGCGACCTTCTTGCGGGCGGCCTGATCCTCGGCGCGGGTGAAGGCCTTGAGGAGGTCCGGGATGCGCGTGTCGCATGACCAGCCCGGGAAATCGGCGCAGGTCGAGGCGATGTAGAAGTGGTTGAGCGGTGAGATCATGTCGGTGCCGTTCGAATAGACGGCGAACATGGACCAGCCGTCCTTCTTGGCGCGCCGCGCCAGCACGGTGCCCCAGTCCATCGTCTGCTCGTCGACCGTGAAGCCGGCGTTCTTCATGTTCTGCGCCAGGACCTGCGCCGCCGTCTGGCTGATCGATCCGGCAACCTCCAGGATGACCACGGGCTGGCCGGCATAGCTCGTCGCCTTCAGCGCAGCCTTCGCTGCCTCGATGTCGAGCTTGGCGACATCAGAACCTGCCGCGGTCGTGAGCGGTGCGTCGCACATCCAGAACGATGGGCATTGCGGCGCGCGGAACTCCTCGGGAATGCCGATGGCGGAGAGGATCGAGGACTGGTCGGCGAGCTTCCACAGCACGCGCCTGACGGCTGGGTCGTTGAACGGCGGGAACTCGTGGTTGAGACGGAAATTGCCCTGGAACTGGTGGATGCCGCCGATGCCGAGCAGCTTCACGTCGCGCGCGCGCCGGAGCAGCGGCAGCGCATCGAACGGTAGGTACTGCATGTAGTCGATCTCGCCCTTGATGAGGGCGCTGGCGCCGGTCATTTGATCGGGCATGACGCGCAGGTCGATACGGTCGATCTTCACCACGCGGCCGCCGGCGAGGAAGTCCGCCGGCTCGTTGCGCGACACGTAGTCCGGGTTGCGCTCCAGGATCATCGAGTTGCCGGACTTCCAGAGATCCGCGCGGAAGCGGAACGGCCCGGAGCCGATCGGCGGCGTCATGATGCGCTGGTCGCCGGGCGTCGAGGCGAAGCGCATCGGCATCATCACCGGCAGCGGCGCATTGGCCTTGCCGAGGGCGGGGAGCATCAGCGGGAAGGGCTCCTTCAGAACGATCGAGAAGGTCTTGTCGTCCTTCGCCGCCATCGAGGCGGTTGCGGCGCGCAGCATGCGTCCGATCGCATCGCGCGGCGCCCACCTGTTGATCGAGGCGACGCATTCGGCGGCGGTCACCGGCGCGCCGTCGTGCCATTTGAGGCCGTCGCGCAGGGTAAAGGTCCAGGTCAGCTTGTCCGGTGAATTGTCGTAGGCCGCGACCATCTGCGGCCTGATCTCGCCCTTGCCATCCATCGCGAACAGCGTGTCGAAGATGTGATAGCCGAAGGTGCGAGTGATCGCCGCAGTGGTGAAGTGCGGGTCGAAGATGACCACCTCGGATTCCAGCACCACGGTCAGCGACTTGGTCGCCAGCGCCTCGCGGGGCCTGATGATGCCGGCGACGCCGAGGGCGGTTGCGCCGGCCAGTGCGTTCCTGCGGGTGAGGGTCGGATAGGCCATTGGAGTCTCCTCGCTTGCGGGAAGCCGGACGGGCCGGCGAGCGGCCCTTGGGAGGATGCACGTCGAAAGGCCCCGGGAGGTTAGCCGGACGGGAGCCGCGCGCAATCGGTTGCGTGGCAATTCCTTCTCCCGCAGACCTGCCCTGCGGCATGCCGGTCCCACCCCTTGTCAACTGGACGGAAGGAAACCTGCGCCACAAGATCGAAGGCGCGCAAGAGTGTGGCTGTCGCCCTTGTCTCGCGCGCAACGATCTCATCGCGAGGACCCGCCATGCCGGATGCCGACCTCCTGTTCACCTCCGCGACCAAGGCGGCGGCGATGATCCGGGCGAAGAAGCTCTCGCCGGTGGAGTACACCAGGGCCGTGCTGGCGGCGATCAAGCGCGAGCAGCCGCGTCTCAACTGCTTCGTCACGGTCATGGACGGGGAGGCGCTTGCCGATGCGAAGCGCGCCGAGCAGCAGGTCATGGATGGCGCGGCGCTGGGCCCGCTCCACGGCGTGCCCGTCCACATCAAGGACCTTGTTGATGTCGCCGGGGTAAAGACAACCCATGGCACCGCGATCTTCGCCGACAATGTCGCGACCTCCGACGACGTGCTTGTCACGCGCCTGCGCGCGGCTGGCGCCATCATCGTCGGCAAGACGACGACGCCGGAATTCGGCAACAAGGGGCTGACCGAAGGGCCGAGCTTCGGCATCACGCGCAACCCCTGGAACATCGAGCGCACGCCGGGCGGTTCGAGCGGCGGCGCAGCGGCGGCGGTCGCGGCGGGCCTCGCGCCTCTTGGCCTCGGCACGGATGGCGCCGGCTCGGTGCGCGGCCCTGCCGCCTGCTGCGGTCTCGTCGGTCACAAGCCGACGCTCGGCGCGGTGCCCTACGACACGACCCGCGATGCCTTCGGCAACAACATCTATGCCGGCCCGCTCGCCCGCACGGTGACCGACGCGGCGGTGATGCACGCCGTGCTCACGGGTGCCACCGCGAAGGACCCCTGGACGCAGGGTGGCGAGGACCGGCGCAGGCTGTCGCCGGCCCTGATCGGGCAGGACCTCTCCGGCATCCGCGTCGGAACTATCGAGCGCTGCGCCAATCCGCGCGTTGCCGCCGATGTCCTCGCCAATACCCGCGCCTCGCTCGATGCCTGGGCGGGGCTTGGCGCGGATGTCGAGGACGTCACCGACGAGGTCGACTGGATCGAGCTCGAGGGCCGCATTCTCTACCAGGCGAATTTCGCGGTCTTCTGCGCGCCCTTCCTGCCGAAATGGCAGAACCAGATGGACCCTGTCACGCTCGCCTTCATGCAGCGCGGCGGCACGTTCAGCCTCGCCGATTTCCGCAATGCCCAGTTCGCGCGCACGAAACTGTTCCGGCAGATTCAGGCGCTGTTCGACCGTTACGATGTGCTGGTCATGCCGACCCATTCGCGCACGGCGCTGCCGGTCGGTTTCGATGCGGCCAATGACGAGGTCGAGGTCGACGGCGTGAAGTGCGGCATCACCCGTCAGGGCTGGACGTCATATCAGTACCCCTTCAACCTGACGGGGCATCCCGCCGTGTCGATCCCCTCCGGCTTCGGTTCGGACGGCCTGCCGACCGGCATCCAGATCGTCGGCAAGTGGGGCGCCGACACCGACGTGCTGCGCTTCGCATCCCTGCTCGAACTGACCCGACCCTGGGCGCAGCACCGGCCCAAGGCGGTTTGAGATGAACGACGCGGACTGCTTCCTCACCATCGTCGAGCTTGGCGAGCGCTATGCGGCAGGAACGGCCAAGCCGAGTTCCATCGCCAGCCTTCATCTTGAGCGCATCGCTCGCATCGACCCCGTGCTCAATGCCATGCAGATCGTCGATGTCGACGGCGCGCTGAGGGCCGCGCAGGAGAGCGACGCGCGCTGGGCCGCGGGTAGGCCAGTCGGACCGCTCGACGGCATCACGGTGACCATCAAGGACAATGTCGATGTCGCCGGCCTTCCGACCCGCCACGGCTCGCTGACAACCCCCGATGTGCCGGCCGCGGCCGACTCGCCGGTCGTCGCGCGCCTGCGCGAGGCCGGCGCCGTCATCCTCGGCAAGACGCGTATGCCGGAGTTCGGCTGGAAGGGTCTGACCGACGGCCCCCTGCAGGGCAGCCCGACGCGCAATCCCTGGAACAAGGCGACCTCGCCCGGCGGTTCGAGCGGCGGGGCGGCGGCCTGCGTTGCCGCCGGCATCGGCACGATCGCCTTCGGGAATGACGGCGGAGGTTCGATCCGCATCCCGGCCAATCTCTGCGGGCTCTACGGCATCAAGCCGACCTTCGGGCGCGTGCCCCACCACCTGCAGGAGGGCATGTTCGCAACCCTCGTCGCCGGCGGCCCGATTGCCCGCACGGTCGAGGATGCCATCGTCACACTCGACGTCATGGCGCGGCCTGATGATCGCGACTGGTTTGCATTGCCGCCGACGCCGCACGGCTGGCTCACCGGCCTCGAACCAAAGCTGAAGGGCCTGCGCATCGCCTATGCGCCGGTGCTCGGCGGCTTCGGCGCCGATGACGAGGTGCACGCCGTCGTCCATGCCGCGGTCGACAAGCTGCGCAGCCACGGCGCTGTCATTACCGAGGTTGCCTCGCCCATCGGCGAGTTGAAGGGCCGGTTCGAGGTCTACTGGATCGGCGCCTTCGCGCGCCGCATGCGCATGATCCCGAGGGATCGCTGGAGCGACCTCGATCCGACCTTCCGCGATGTCGCCGAGCGCGGTATGGCGGTGACCACCGACCAGTTGCTCGACGCGGAGGCGGCGCGCGCGGCGCTCGGCCGCGAGTTCGCGATCTTCCACCGCGACTACGACCTGTTGCTGACGCCGACCATGCCGCATGTCGCCCCGCCGGTGGAGACCATCTATCACTGCCAGGCCTATGACCGCTGGCGCGACAGCGTGCCCTTCACCCTGCCGTTCAACCTGACGGGACAGCCGGCCTCGACCGCGCCCTGCGGGCTCTCCGCTTCCGGCCTGCCGATTGGGCTTCAGGTGGTCGGCCCGAAATATTCCGAGCGGCTGATCCTCGAGGCAGGACTTGCCATCGAGGCCGCGCTCGGCTTCGCCCAGCCGCACCCGACGCTGGTGAAGGCGCTCGACGCGCTGGTGTGAGGCTGTTCGAAAAGGCTGATGGCGGGAAGCCGCAATGTGAAGGCTGGCACGCTGCATCGGGCAAGTGCGTCCTTCGAGGCTCGCTGCCGCTTGCACCTCAGGATGAGGAGGTTTGTGACTGGCATCTGTGTCAAATGAAGCTCGACCGCCGCGCCTCAATCGACCGCAATGCAATCCACCACTTTCCTCATCCTGAGGTGCGAGAGAGCGCAGCGAACGAGCCTCGAAGGACGCACTTGCCCGATGCAAGGCCCGCTCCTTTGACCTTCAGGCAGTGCCTCAGGCCATCCGCGCGACGGCCGCGAAGCCTTCGCCGGCCGCCTCCAGCGCCCGGTCGATGTCGGCCGCGGTGTGGGCGCAGGACAGGAACATGTTGTGCTTGGGGTGGAAGTAGGCGCCGGCCCGAAGCGCCGCGCTGCAGAAGGCCGAGCCCTTGGCGAAGCCGGCGTCATCGGCGAACAGCATCAGCGGCATCTGCGGCGGGCCGCTCTGGCTGATCGAGAGGCCGTGCTTCGCAGCCAGCCGGTCCAATCCGTCTCGCAGCCGCTGGCCCATGCGGGCCATGACGGCCGGGCCGTCGATCCGCTTCAGCTCGGTGAGGGTCGCCAGCGCCGCCGCCATGGGCACCGCCTCGCACCAGAACGAGCCGGTGGTGAAGATCTTGGTCGCCGCCTCGCGCCAGCGGTCGCGCCCCGTAATGGCGCCAAGCGGGTAGCCGTTGGCGATCGCCTTGCTGTAGGCGGCAAGGTCCGGCTTCACCCCGATCGTCTCCCATGACCCGCCGAGATTGAGCCGGAACCCGGCGCGGACGTCGTCGAGGATCAGGGCGGCATCCGCCTCGTCGCAGAGTTCGCGCATGCGGCGGGCAAAGGCCGGGTCCGGCAGGTCCAGCGCCTTCGCCATGTCATGCTTGAAGGCGGTGACGAGGACGGCCGCGAGATCGTCGTGGGCCTGCTCGACTGCGGCCTCGAGGCTCGTGATGTCGTTGTAGTCGTAGTGCAGAATGTGGGCGCGGTCCTCGGCGGTCACGCCGGCGAGCGAGGGCGAGCACCAGGGCACGGCGCCATGGTAGCTGCCACGGGCGACGAGCAGTTTCTTCCGGCCGGTTCCGGCACGGGCGATGGTGACTGCGGCGGTGGTGGCGTCGCCGCCGTTCTTCTCGAACAGGCACCAGTCGGCGTGGGGGATCAGGTCGACCATCAGTTCGGCGAGATCGACCAGCACCGGCGCCGGGCCGTTCAGCGTGTCGCCGAGGGCGCCCTGGCGCTGCGCAGCCGCCTCGACGGCCGGATGGTGATGGCCGAGCACGATCGGCCCCCAGGAGCACATGAAGTCGATGAACTCGCGGCCGTCCACGTCGATGATGCGGCAGCCGTCGCCCCGCGCGAAGAACTGCGGATAGCCCTCCGGCAGACTGGCCGCGTTGAGATGGCCCCAGAGGCCGCCCGGAATAACCTGGCGCGCCCGGGCGCGCAGGGCGGTGTCGACCGAATTGGCAAGCAAGGGAGGGCTCGACGCATGCATGGCACATCTCCGGTGGCGACGGGCGGACGCACCAGCTTAGGCGCCGGACGGCATTGAGGTCACGCGCGCAGCAGCCTTGCGCCGGCGCGCACGCCTGCCCGTCGTTCGGACGCATTGCCGGGCGCGCGGGCGGTGTCCCACCATGGCTTGAAGGCAATGCGGGGGACCATCGTCAATGGATGCACAAGAGGCGGCGTCGCGCTGGCTTTCGGCTCTCGCCGCGAAGCTCTCCGGCGACGATCCGGCCGGGGCCGCGGACCTCTTCCTCGACGACTGTTACTGGCGCGACTTCGTCGCCTTCACCTGGAACATCGTCACGCTGGAAGGCCGTCCGGCCATCGCCGCCATGCTTGGGGACCGGGGCCGGGAGGTCGCTGCCGCCGCATGGGCGCTCGACGGCGCGCCGAAGGCAACGGAAGCAGGCGTCGAATTCTGGTTCACCTTCGAGACCAGGGTCGGGCGGGGTCGTGGCCACGCCCGGCTCAAGGACGGCCGCTGCTGGACGATCCTCACGACGCTGCGTGAGCTGAAGGGCTTCGAGGAGAAGAGCGGCGAGACGCGCCCGCTCGGCACGACCCACGGCGCGATCCGCAACCGCACCACCTGGGCCGACCAGCGCGCCGATGAGGCGCGGATCGGCATCGATCGCCAGCCCTATGTGCTGATCGTCGGCGCCGGGCAGGGCGGGCTCGGGCTCGGCGCGCGGCTGAAGCAGATCGGCGTGCCCGCGCTGATCGTCGACTCGCGCCCGCGCGCGGGCGACGCGTGGCGCAGCCGCTACCGCTCGCTCTGCCTGCATGACCCGGTCTGGTTCGACCACATGCCCTTCCTGCCCTTCCCGGACCATTGGCCGGTCTTCACGCCGAAGGACAAGATGGGTGAGTGGCTCGATGCCTATGCCTCGATTATGGAGCTGGACCTGTGGACCGGCACAGCCTGCCGGAAGGCCGCCTATGACGCGGATCGCGGCGAATGGACTGTCGAGGTCGACCGCGGCGGCAAGCCGGTGACGCTGCACCCGAAACATCTGGTCCTCGCCACCGGCATGTCCGGCAAGCCCGAGATGCCCCGCCTGCCCGGGCAGGAGCGGTTTCGCGGCGTCCAGCACCATTCCAGCGCCCATACCGGCGGCGAGGGCTTTGCCGGCAAGCGCTGCGTCATCGTCGGCGCCAACAATTCCGCCCACGACATCGCCGCCGATCTCTGGGAGCATGGCGCCGAGGTCACTATGATCCAGCGTTCGCCGACGCTGGTCGTGCGCTCCGAGACGTTGCAGAAGCTCGGCTGGGCGCTCTATTCGGAAGCGGCCCTGAAGGCCGGGATCGATGTCGACAAGGCCGACTTGATCGTTGCCTCGACGCCCTTCGCGGTCCTGCCGCAGGTGCTGAAGCCTGTCGTCGAGCGCATGAAGCGCGAGGATGCCGCCTTCTACGATGCGCTCCGCGCGGTCGGCTTCCAACTGACCTTCGGCGAGGACGAGACAGGGCTCGGGCTCATGTATCCGCGCCGGGGCTCCGGCTACTACATTGATGTCGGCGCGTCCGAACTGATCGCGACACGCCAGATCGCTTTGCGCAGCGGTGTCGGCATTGCCGGCCTGATCGAGGACGCCGTGCTGCTCGACGACGGCTCGGCGTTGCCCGCCGATCTCGTCGTCTATGCCACCGGATACGGCTCTATGACCGGCTGGGCGGCCGAGCTGATCTCGCAGGAGGTCGCGGATAGGGTCGGTCCCTGCTGGGGCATGGGCTCGGGAACGGCGCGCGATCCCGGTCCCTGGGCCGGCGAGCTCCGCAACATGTGGAAGCCGACCGCGCAGGAAGGCCTCTGGTTCCATGGCGGCAATCTCGCGCAGTCCCGCCACTACTCGCGCTATGTCGCGATCCAGCTCAAGGCGCGGTACGAGGGCCTGCCGACCCCGGTCTATGCGGGGGCCGGATAGCGCGCGGGCGGCGCCAGGCCTGATCCCGTCCATCGCGGTGGCGGCGAGGCTGCCGCGCCTGTAGTGAAGCTCCTCGCGTTCGCTGCGCCAATGACGAGGTGATCCCGCATGCAGCCCGACAATTGGGGACAGGCCGCCCGCATCGGCATCTTTATCGTTGCCCGCGAGGTCGTGCCGGAGGCGGAATGGTGGGCGATGCGCCCGCCCGCCGTCTCCGTCCATGCGGCGCGCGTGGCCGCAGCCGCGCCCTGGGCTGTCTGGCGACCCGATCGGGGCGGCGTGGAGCTCGCGCCGGACCTGGCGCGGGGCTGCGACGCGCTGCGGGACATCCGTCCGGCCGTCGCCGTGCTGGCCCACTCCTCCAGCAGCTTCGTCGGCGGTCCCGGATGGGACGAGGCGGCCATCGCCGCTATGGCCGCGCGGCTCGATGGCGCGACGGTCGCGACGACAAACGGGCTCGACATGCGCCTTGCCCTTGCGCGCCTCGGCCTGGCGCGGCCGTTCCTGGTCATGCCGGCCTGGATGACCGACGGCCTCGTCGACAGCGCGGCCGCCTATTTCGCGACCTTCGGCTTCAGTGTCGCGTCGGCGTGGCGCTACCAGCCGCCGGCCCCATGGCGCGCAATCGCGCCACAGGATCTCTACGCCAGGGGCATGGCGACTGCGCAGGAAACCGAAAGCCTCTTCGAGCAGATATGCCAGCATTGTCCGCCGGAGGCCGACGGGGTGCTGCTGGCCGGAACCGGGTTCCGCTGCGCCGGAATCATCGACGCGCTGGAGGAGCGACTGAACCGCCCTGTCGTCGGGGCCAACCAGGCGAGCCTCTGGCGTGCGCTGCAGGTCTCCGGCGCAGCGACGCCGGTCAGCGGCTACGGCCGGCTTCTCGCCGGCTGAGTCGCGCGCCGGGCATCAGTAGAGATTGGTCGTATAGGCGATCTCGAGTCGCTTGTTCGTGGCGTCGGCATCGACCCCCTTGATCTGGTCGGCCAGCACCGTGCCGAGCAGCGGAAAGGCGTCGCGCGTGATCTTCTTCTCGGGGTTCCACAGGTCGGCGCGCAGCAGCGACCGGCCACAGTGGAAATAGACCTGCTCGACGGCGATCTGCATGGCGGAAGCCGGCACGATCTTGCCCTTGATGGCCATCGATTGCAGCACCTCGGGGTCCGTCACGATCCGCGCCCTGCCGTTCACGCGCAGCGTCTCGTTCAGCCCGGGTACGAGGAAGAGCAGCCCGACCTGCGGCCGCTCCAGCACGTTCTGCAGCGTGTCGAGGATGTTGTTACCGCGCCGGTCCGGCACCAGCAGCGTCGTGTCGCCCACGACCTTGACGAAGCCCGGCTCGTCGCCCCGCGGCGAGCAGTCGGTGCCGCTCGCATTGGTGCTGGCGATGGTCAGGAACGGCGACAGGGCGATGAAGCGGCGCGAATGCGCGTCGAGCCGGTCGAGAATCTTCTTCTGCGTCATCTCAGCCGGCTGGTCGTAGGCCTGCCGCAGTTCCGTCGTGTCGGTGATGACCGCGATGCCATCGCTCATGATCCGGTTCCTCCCGTCGGCACCCTGCCACGGATTGCGCAATAGCATGGTAGCTGCGGGCGGAGTACACGCGCGGCGGTGGGACTGCTGCGTACCAGAACATGGCGGCGAGGGCATCCCGACGCTCATTGCTAGGGTTGCGGGCGAGATCGGCTGAAGTAGCCGTTGGAAGGGAATCCTTAGGTCGCCAAATCGCAATCCGGATGGCGGGCGTGACCGCGGAGCCGCAATCAAGTATCTGGCCCACGGTGCCGGCCGGATTGCAGGCTGGGCGTGATCAGTTCCCTTGATCCCGGAACCGTGCGCCCGATTGCGGCGGTGACCCGCAACCACGGAGGCATCGCCCATCATGGCCGTCGAAGCCAAGCGCATCATGGTCTATGTCGATGCCGACGCCTGTCCGGTGAAGGACGAGGTCTATCGCGTCGCCCAGCGCTACCGCCTTGCCGTGGCCGTGGTCGCCAATGCACCGATTGCCGTGCCGCGCGAGCCCTGGATCGAGCGGGTCGTGGTTAGCGAGGGCCCCGATGTCGCGGACGACTGGATTGCCGAACGGGCGACGCGCGGCGACATCGTGATCACCGCCGACATTCCGCTCGCCGCCCGCGCGGTGAAGACCGGCGCGACGGTGCTCGCGCCGAATGGCCGGCTGTTCGACGCGACTGCCATCGGCATGGCGCTGGCGACCCGCAACCTGATGGACGATATCCGCTCGGCTGGCGGCGTCACACGTGGGCCGGCGCCCTTCTCGCCACGCGACCGATCGGCCTTCCTGTCGGCCATGGACCTAGCGGTGGTCAGGCTCCGGCGCGACGGTTTCGTCGCGGGATGAGCCGGCGCGAGCCGACACCGGCCGCCGATCGCTGCGTTACATCCGGCCGGCCGGCGCGCCGTTCAGTGCCATCTCGACGGTTCGCACCACGTCGCGCAACTGGGGCCCGATATCACCTGTGAGGCGCTCGCGGCTCAGCATATAGGCGGAGGCGCCACAGTTGAGGCTGTAGATGCCGGTGCCATCGGCCATGACGATGGGCGCACCCACTGAATTGACGCCGTCGCGCCAGTCACCGACCGAGAGCACGAAGCCATGCTCGCGGTGGCAGTCGAGCGCCTCGTCGATGCCATCCTTGACGCGCGACCATTCAGGGCCGGCGCGTTCTTCGATCCGCTCCATCAGCCGGTCGCGCTGGAGCGTGTCGAGGCCGGCGATATAGGCGCGGCCCATGGCGGTGGTCGCCATCGGAATCCGCGAACCGACGTCGAGGCGGATACGGACGGGCGCGTCGCTGGTGCACAGCGCGACATAGATCATGCTGAGCCGGTCGGGGCTGCCGATTGCGACGGAGGCGCCGGCCTCGTCGGCGAGTTGCTGCATCGCCGGACGCGCCATTTCGCGGATGCCGAGATTGGCGAGGGCCGTGTAGCCGATACCGACCGAAGCAGGCGCGAGGCGATATTTTCCGATCCGGTCGAGGCGGGTGAGATAGCCGAGTTCCGTCAGCGTGTAGGTCAGTCGCGAGACGGTCGGTTTCGGCAGCCCTGTCCGTGCCGCAATGTCCTGGTTTCCCAGCCAGGCGTCACCCGCCTTGAAGGCGCGCAACACGCTCAGGCCCCGGGCCAGCGCCACCACGAAGTTTCGATCATCGCCATCCGCCATCGCGTTGACACCCAAATCAGCCCTGTTACGGTCGCTCTATAAACTAAAACTCGGTTCCGCACAGCGGAATAACAGAGTCAAGGGGAAACGTTATGCAAGGGCGCTCCGGCGCAGGCGAAGCACGCCTGTGGCCCGTTCCGCGATGCTTCCTGCTCGAGATCCGGGATCGCCTAGCGGCGCCGTCGGCGTCGACGTTCTGCGCCGCCGGGACGCCGTTCCGGCACGCTTGCGGCAGGACCTTGCGAGGGAGGCGCCGGAGATGAATGCGCCGGTCCTGATCTCCGACGCTGACGCCGCGACGGGCGCGCCGCTCCTCCAGGTCCGTGGTCTCACGACCCGCTTCCGCACTGACCGCGGCTTCGTCACCGCCGTCGACGACGTGTCCTTCGACGTGGCCCCTGGCGAGACCGTGGCGATCGTCGGGGAGTCCGGCTCGGGCAAGAGCGTGACCGCCCTGTCGATAATGCGGCTGATCGCCACGCCGCCGGGCCTCATCGAGAAGGGCGAGGTGCTGTTCGAGGACCGCGACCTCCTGAAGCTGCCCGAGCGCGAGATGGAGCGCGTGCGCGGCAACCGCATCGCCATGATCTTTCAGGAGCCGATGTCGTCACTGAATCCGGCGTTGACCGTCGGCCTGCAGGTCGCCGAGCCGATCAACCAGCACCGCGGCACGCCCTGGGAGAAGTCGTATGCGCAGGCAGTCGAGCTGCTCGGCCGGGTCCGTATTCCGGATGCGGCGAGCCGCCTGAAATCCTATCCGCACCAATATTCCGGCGGCATGCGCCAGCGCGTCATGATCGCCATGGCACTGGCCTGCGCGCCGCGCCTGATCATCGCCGACGAGCCGACCACCGCGCTCGACGTGACCGTACAGGCGCAGATCCTCGACACGCTGAAGCAGGTGACACGCGAAACCGGCTCGGCCCTGATCCTGATCACCCATGACCTCGGCGTGGTTGCGCGCTACGCCGACCGGGTCGTCGTCATGTATGGCGGGCGCGTCGCCGAGACCGCGCCGGCGCGCCATCTCTACAAGAACCCGCGCCACCCCTACACGCAGGGACTGATGGCCTCGGTGCCGCGGCTCGACGGCGACACGCGCCGCCGGCTCGTGCCGATCGAGGGCCAGCCGCCGGACCTCGCTGCCCTGCCGCCCGGCTGCGCTTTCGCCCCGCGCTGCCATGCCGTGATGGACCGCTGCCGCACCGAACGGCCGCCGCTCGTCTCGCGCTCGCCCAGCCAAGCCGCCGCGTGTTTCGCCGATGTCTGACGGGCTCCCTCAGAATCCGTTGCCAGCAGGCGCGCCGGCCACTCCCGAGGCCGGCGCGGACGAGCCGCTTCTGCGTGTCGAGAGCCTGAAGGTCCACTTCCCCCTGCTCAAGGGCATTATCCGCCAGCGCCAGGTGGCGACGGTGAAAGCGGTGGACGGCGTCAGCTTCACCATCCGGCGCGGCGAGACGCTTGGCCTTGTCGGCGAGTCCGGTTGCGGCAAGTCGACGACCGGCCTTGCGGTGCTGCGCATGCTGAAGGCGACGGAGGGGCGCATCGTCTTCGAGGGTCGCGACCTCACTGCACTCGACGCCGACGCCATGCGGCCGATCCGCCAGCGCATGCAGATGGTCTATCAGGACCCCTACGGCTCGCTGAACCCGCGCATGACGGTCAGCGCCATCATCGCCGAACCGCTTGAAATCCATGGGCTGGCACGGGACCGCAACCTCACCCGCGAACGCATTCAGGCGCTGCTCGCCATGGTCGGACTGCTGCCGACCATGGCCGACCGCTATCCGCACGAGTTTTCAGGGGGGCAGCGGCAGCGCATCGGCATCGCGCGCGCGCTCGCGCTCGACCCCAGCCTCGTCATCTGCGACGAGCCGGTCTCGGCGCTCGACGTGTCGATCCAAGCGCAGGTGGTCAACCTGTTCATGGACCTGCAGGAGCGGCTGGGGCTGACCTATCTGTTCGTTGCCCATGACCTCGCCGTCGTCAGGCATATCTCCGACCGCATCGCGGTGATGTATCTCGGCCGCATCGTCGAGATCGCGAAGCGCGACGATCTCTACCGCCGGCCGCTCCATCCCTACACCGAGGCGCTGCTGGCAGCTGTGCCGGTGGCCGATCCGGAGATCGAGGCCGAGCGGCCGCGCGTCATCGTCTCCGGCGAGGTGCCGAGCGCGCTGAAACCGCCGTCCGGCTGCCGCTTCCATCCGCGCTGCCCGAAGGCCATGGCGGTCTGCAAGACCGACGATCCGCCGCTGATCCGGCTCGGCGACGAACGCGCCGTCGCCTGCCATCTCCACACCGGAGCCAGCGCATGACCGGCGCGCCGACGAGGAGGGGCTGACCCATGCACGCCTATATCGCCCGTCGCGTCCTCGCCATGCTGCCGACCCTGTTCTTCGCCAGCGTCATCGTGTTCACGACCGTCCGCCTGATCCCGGGCGATGCCATCGACATGATGCTGGCGCAGAACGATGTCTCGGCCTCGAAGTTGTCGCGCGACCAGCTCGTCGGGGCGCTCGGCCTCGACCAGCCGATGTGGTTGCAATACTTGAAATGGATCGGCGGCATCCTGATGCGCGGCGATTTCGGCACATCGCTCTGGCACTCGACGCCGGTCGCCGAATATCTCCTGCAGCGCCTGCCGGTGACCTTCCAGCTCGGCTTCATGGCGCTGATCGTCGCGCTCGCTGTCGCCATTCCGATCGGCGCCTATTCGGCCATGCGGCAGGACACGGCGGGCGACTACATCACCCGTTCCTTCTCCATCCTGATGCTCGCCATTCCCGGCTTCTGGATGGGCACGATGGTGATGGTCTTCCCCTCGATCTGGTGGGGCTGGTCGCCGGAGGTGAAGTTCACGCCCTTCTTCGAAGACCCGCTCGCCAACCTGAAGCAGATGATCGTGCCCGCGGTGATCCTCGGCACCTCGTTATCGGCCGTCACCATGCGCCTGACGCGGACGATGATGCTGGAGGTTCTGAGGCAGGACTATATCCGCACCGCCTGGGCGAAGGGGCTCAGTGGCTATCTCGTCGTCATGCGCCACGCCATGCGGAACGCGCTGATCCCGGTGGTCACGCTGGTCGGCATCCAGGCGCCGCTGCTGATCGGCGGGGCGGTGATCATGGAGCAGATCTTCGTGATCCCCGGCATGGGGCTGCTGCTGCTCGATGCCGTCAACCAGCGCGACTACCCGGTCATCACCGGAGTGTTCCTGATCGTCGGCGTCGCCGTCATGGTCATCAATCTCGTCGTCGACCTCAGCTACGGCCTGCTCGACCCGAAGGTGAGGTATCGCTAGATGACCATCGCCCTCGACCACGCGCCGGCGCGCCGTCCCTCCGCTCTTTGGGCCTTCACCAAGCGGCTGTTCCGCGAAAAGCCGCTGGGTGCGGCCGGCGCAGTGGTCTTCGTCGTGTTCCTGTTCTGCGGCCTGTTCGCCGACGTGATCGCGCCTTATGGTGTCAACCAGATCTCGCCCATCAACCGGCTGAAACCGCCATCCTGGGCTTTCCCGTTCGGCACCGATAATCTTGGCCGCGACATGTTCTCGCGCTGCCTCTATGGCGCGCAGCTGTCGGTCATCATCGGCCTCTGCGCGGCGGGGATCGCCACTTTCCTCTCGGTGTTGATCGGCATTCTCACCGGCTATCTCGGCGGCCGTTTCGACATGATCATGCAGCGCTTCGTCGATGCCTGGATGAGCTTCCCGGACCTGATCATCCTGATCGTCGTCGTCTCTGTGCTCGGCCCCGGCATGCCGCAGATCATCGGCACGCTCGGACTGCTGCTCGGGATCGCCGGCTCGCGGATCATCCGCTCGGCGGTCATCTCGACGCGCGAGAACATGTACGTCCACGCAGCACAGTCGGCCGGCGCCACGACGCCCCGCATCCTCTGGCGGCACATCCTGCCCAACATCATGCCGCCGATCATCGTGCTGTTCACGACCCGCGTCGGCACCGTAATCCTCGCCGAATCCGGCCTCTCCTTCCTCGGTCTCGGCGTGCCGCCGCCGGCGCCGACCTGGGGTGGCATGCTGTCGGGATCGGGGCGCACCTACATGTTCCAGGGGCCGTGGCTGGCGCTGGCACCCGGCCTCTGCCTGACCGTCGTCGTCTATGCCACCAACGTCTTCGGCGACGCGCTGCGCGACCTTCTGGACCCGCGCATGCGCGGGTCGCGATGACACGACACAAGCGCCACGAGGAGGAAAGCATCATGTCCAGATTGCCCCTGCTGTTCGGAACGCTCGCCCTCGCGGCGGGCCTCGGCCTTGCCGATGCGCGCGCCCAGGCGATCGCGCCGGCAGCTGCCGCGAGTATCGAGAAGCCGCGCTATGGCGGCGCGCTGGAGATCGGCACGATCTACGTCACGCTGCCGACCCTGTCGTGGGACTCGGCCGACTGGAACTGGAAGCACAACCACGATTCCGGCCACATTTACGAACAGCTCTTCGCTGCCGACCTTCGGCAGTCACGCCGGCTCGGCGGACGCCACCCCTTCGTCGCCGATGCCTGGCTGCCGTCCGATGCGATCCGCGGGGAACTCGCGGAAAGCTGGGAATGGAAGGAAGGCCCGCTGCGGCTCGAGATCAAGCTCAGGCGCGGTGTCATGTTCCCCGAACGGGCAGGCGTCATGCCGGCGCGCGAACTGGTCGCCGACGACGTGGTCTTCTCCTACCAGCGGCTGAGCACCAGCCCGAAGGCGACACGCAGCTATTTCGACCACGTCGCCAAGGTTGAGGCGACCGACAGCCACACGGTGGTCTTCACCTTCAACACCTTCAACGCCGAATGGGACTATCGCTTCGGCTGGGGCTACTACTCGGCGATCATCCCGCGCGAGGTCGCGCAGGCGGGCGCCACCAACTGGCGCAACGTCAACGGCACCGGCCCCTACATCCTGCAGGAAACGGTGCAGGGCAATTCCAACACCTACGTCCGCAATCCCAACTATTGGGGCCGCGAGGAATATGCCGGCGAGCAGATGCGCCTGCCCTTCGTCGATCGCATCGTCTACCGGACGATCCGCGATGAATCGACTTTCGTCACCGCGCTGCGCACCGGCAAGCTCGACATGCTCGAGGCCATTCGCTGGCAGAACGTCGACCAGCTCCGCCGCAGCGCGCCGCAGCTGCAGTGGAACCGCTGGCTGTCGATGACCGGGCAGTATCTGGCCATGCGCGTCGACACCAAGCCGTTCGACGACATCCGTGTGCGTCGCGCGCTCAACATGGCGGTCAACAAGCGCGAGATCGTCTCGGCCTATTACAACGGCCATGCCGAGCTCTTCGCCTTCCCGCAGCATCCCGATTATGTCGGCTATTTCGAGCCGCTGGAGGCCATGCCGGCCGAGGTGAAGGAACTGTTCGAGTACAATCCGGCCAGGGCGCGCCAGTTGCTGCGCGAGGCGGGCTATCCGAACGGCTTCTCGTTCAAGGTGCAGGTCTGTTCCTGCACGCCCGACCATATGGAACTCCTGCCGCTGGTCGGCGCCTATCTCGAACAGGTCGGCGTGAAGATCGAGATCCAGCCGATGGAATACGGCGCCTTCCTGTCGGCCATGACGACGCAGACCAATGCGCCAGGCTATTTCATGAACAACGGCCACACCAACCCGACCACGACGATCCGCAAGAACTTCGTGCGCGGCCAGGTGTGGAACCCCTCGCAATGGCATGACCCCGCCTACGAGGCCCGCATGAACGAGGCCTATGCCGAGCGCGACGAGACGCGGCGCCAGCAGATCATCAAGGAGATGACCCGCGAGATCCTCGCCAAGGCCCCCTATATCTGGCTGCCGACGCCCTACATCTTCACGGCGTGGTGGCCGTGGGTCAGGAACTATGGCGGCGAGCTCAGGGCCGGCGCGGTGCGCCCCGGGCCGATCTATGCCCGCATCTGGGTGGACCAGGAGATGAAGCGCCGCATGGGCTTCTGAACGCAGCTCCGGCGGGCGTGCGCCGCCCGCCGGCAACCCGCCCGTGCAACAGAATGGCCGGCATGCGACAGGAGCCGTCGCGGCCGGCCGCGCAGCATGAGACCCTGACCCGATGACAGACGCAGCCGCGCCGCCCACCGCCTGGCCCGCCATCAGCCTTGCCGCGGCGACCGCCGCGCTCACCGCACCCGGCATGTCGCATGAGATGGGCGAGATCGCCATCAACGGCATCCCGACCCGCATCTGGAAGAACGGCCCGCAGACGCTGAAGGCGATCTTCCAGCAGGGCAGGGCGCACGGGCCAAAGGTCTTCCTTGTCCACGAGGACGAGCGGGTGAACTTCGAGGCCTTCGCCCGCGCCTCGCTCGCTTTCGCAGCCGCCCTTGAGGCGCGCGGCATCGGCAAGGGCGACCGCGTCGCCATCGTCATGCGAAACCTCCCCGAATGGCCCGTCGGCTTCTTCGGGGCGGTGCTGGCGGGCGCGATCGCAACGCCGCTCAACGCCTGGTGGACGGCCGACGAGATCGCCTATGGGCTGGCCGATTCCGGCGCGCGGATCGCCGTGATGGACGCCGAGCGCCATCAGCGGCTTGGTGGTATCCTGCCGGGCAGCGCCGCGCTGGATCACGTCATCGTCTCACGGCTGGCGGATGGCGCGGCGCCGACCGGCGTGACGCGGCTCGAAGACCTGATCGGCGCACCGGCGAACTGGGGACACTTGCCCGAGGGCGCCATGCCCGACGTCGCGATCGAACCCGATGACCCCGCCTCGATCATGTACACATCGGGCACGACCGGCCGGCCGAAGGGCGCGCTGCAGAGCCACCGCAATGCCTGCTGTTCGACCAGCGCGGCCTCCTACGGCCAGGCGCGCAATTTCCTGCGCCGCGGCGAGCCGGTGCCGGCACCGGACCCGAGCGTGCAGCGTTCGAGCCTCATCGGTATCCCGTTTTTCCACACGACCGGTTGCCACGCCATACTGTGCCCGTCTGTGTTTGCCGGCTCCAAGATCGTCATGATGCGCCGCTGGGACGCGGTCGAGGGCATGAAGCTGATCGAGCGCGAGCGGATCACCGCGGCCGGCGGCGTGCCGACCATTGCCTGGCAGATCCTCGAACATCCCGACCGCGAGCGCTACGACCTGTCCTCGTTGGAGCTCGTCTCCTATGGCGGCGCGCCGGCCGCTTCCGAACTGGTGCGGCGCATCAAGCAGGTCTTCCCGAAATCCCACCCCGGCAACGGCTGGGGCATGACCGAAACGTCCGCGACCTTCAGCCATCACAGCGCCGAAGACTATGTGAACCGCCCCGAGAGCTGCGGCCCGGCGATCCCCGTCTGCGACATGGCGATCTTCGACGACGACTGGCGGCCGATGCCGGCCGGCGAGATCGGCGAGTTGGTGGTCAAGGGGCCCAATGTCGTCGCCGGCTACTGGAACCAGCCGGAGGCCAACCAGCGCCTGTTCCGCGACGGCTGGTTCCGCACCGGCGACCTCGCACGGATCGACGCCGAGGGCTTCCTGTTCATCGTCGACCGCAAGAAGGACATGCTGATCCGCGGCGGCGAGAACATCTATTGCGTCGAGGTGGAGGACGCACTCTGCCGCCACGAAGCGGTGATGGACGCAGCCCTTGTCGGCCTGCCGCACCGCATGCTCGGCGAGGAGCCCGCCGCCTTCGTCTCCATCAAGCCCGGCAGCACGGCCACGGAGGCCGAACTGAAGGCCTTCGTCGCCCAGCGCCTCGCGGGGTTCAAGGTGCCGGTCAGGATCGTGCTGCGCGACGAGCCGCTGCCGCGCAATCCCAACGGCAAGATCCTCAAGAAGGAGCTGCGCGCCGAGCTGCTGGCGGAGATGCCGGCCTGAGCATTCAAGGGGGATTGGAGCGGGTGAAGGGAATCGAACCCTCGTATGCAGCTTGGGAAGCTGCCGTTCTACCATTGAACTACACCCGCGAAGGCTGGACGCTTGTATCCGCTTTGCTCCGGCGTGATCAAGCCTGCCGCTGACCGACGTCAGGCCGGCACACCTTCGTGCTCGGGCACCCGCACCGAGCCGGCGCCCGCCAGATCGACCTCGCGCAGCGCCCCGAGCCCTGCTGGCTGGCGATGGGCGACGAGGATGAAGGTCGTCTCCGGCAGGGCCGCGCGCAAAGCTGCCAGCACCTGCTCCTCGGCCGCCGCATCGAGCGCGCTGGTGGCTTCGTCCAGCACCGCCCAGCCGGGCCTCGCGAACAACAGGCGGGCGAGAACGAGACGCTGGCGCTCGCCACCGGACAGGCCGACCGAGGCGACATCGGTGTCCAGCTTCTCTTCGCGCGCAAGCCGACGGAGCCCAACTTGCTCCAGCGCGGCGATCATGTCTGTCCGCGCGATGCCGGCCGCGGCGGCGGGATAGACCAGTGCCTCGGCCAACGAGCCGATCGGCAGATAGGCCTCCTGCGGCAGGAAGACCATGGCGCCATCGGGGTCGTCGATGCGGCCGGTACTGTCCGGCCAGACGCCGGCAAGTGTGCGGATCAGGGTGGTCTTGCCGAAGCCCGAGGGGGCCTTCAGCCAGACATGCCCGCCAGGCCTGACCTCGAGATCGTCCACCCTGGCGATGCCGCGGCCGTCGGGTGCCCTGAGGACGACGTCGGAAAGGCGCAGCACGTCCGACCCGGCGGCGTGTTCGGCACCGGCGGGCGTCGTGGCGGCCGCACGGGACGCCTCGAGGAAATTGTCGAGGCGCCTGGAGGCCGCCGCCAGTTCCGCGAGGTCGCGATAGGAGAAGATGAACCATGAGAGCGTGGTCACGACGTTCTGGAAGGCCGAGCCGATCTGCATGAGCCCGCCGAAGGTGACACGCCCGGCAAGAAAGGCGGGGAGGGCGAGGAACAGGGGAATGCGCAGCACGGTCTGCATGTAGGGCCGGGTGAAGCAGCCGAGGATGAACTCGCGGTTCATCAGCCGGTACCAGTTGAGGGCGATGGCGGAGAAGCGCAGGTCGAACAGCCGCCGCTCGGCCGGCTCGCCACGCGACAGTGCCACCTGCTCGCCGGACTGGCGGAAGCGGGCAAGCGCAAAGCGGAAATCGGCCTCGGTCTTCTGCTGCTCGAAGTTGAGCGGCACCAGCGGGGCGCCGAGCCAGTGCGTCACGCCCGAGGAAATCGCGACATAGATGGGCGCCGCCCAGACCATGTAGCGCGGGATCGAGACGTCGTAGCCGAACAGGGTGAAGGCGAGTGGGAAAGTGGAGAGCGACCAGAGGATCGTCACATAAGTGAACAGAGCGACGATGGCGGTGACGAATTCCAGCGCCTCGGTGGTCAGGCGATAGACGTAGATGCGGCAATCGTCGGCGATGCGCTGGTCGGGATTGTCGAGCCCGTGCTCGGTGCGCTCGCGCAGGTGCCAGTAGGCATGGCCACCCAGCCAGGCGTCGAGGGCCGCTTCGGTCAACACGCGCCGCCAGCGGATCTGCAGGAGCTTGCGCAGATAGGTTGCGGTGAGGTGCAGCGTCGCGCTGATGGCGATCAGCACGAAGAACACGCCGATCTGGTGGACGGCCGCGGTGACGTCGAGACGTTGCAGCGCGTTGTAGAAGTCGTTGGTCCAGCGGATCAGCCGGACCGTGATGTGGATGCTGATCAGCCCGAGGCCGAACACCGCCGCAAAGATCAGGATGCCGAGACGCCCGCCCGGTCGCCAGGCGCAGATGAGAGCGAGCCGCCAGATCTGCTTCAGACTGGTGACCATCGCGGCGCGCCGGTCAGGCGAGGGTGGCGGGGCCGGTGACGATCAGGCCAAGCGGCTCGCCCCGGGCATCTTCTGCGTGGAGCGCAACGCCCGCGCCCACCGGTTCGCGACGCCAGCGCGCCACCGCGCCGGCCTTCAGGTGCAGGTGGAAATCCGGCTGGAGGATGTTAATGACGCCCATGGCCGGGCGCACCTCGGCGATTGTGCCGGTCCAGCGCTGTTCCAGCCCGTTGCCGCGATAGACGACGCTGATCGGCGTGCCCGCCTCCTTCGCCGAATGAAGCGGTTTCGCGCCAGCGTCCTCCGGGTCGATCTCCGCCGGCGGGGTTCCACCGGCGGCTGGCGCAGGACGCTCCTTCTCGGGCAGCGGCATGCCGGACCCGATGGCCTCCAGCGCCGCATCGAACGGCTCGATGCCGTCGAGACCGATGATGCTGAAGCGGGTGGTGCCGCCGGCATCCTGGAATTCGAGGCGCGGCAGGACCTTGTCCTTCATGCGGCCCGAGCGGTCGGCAACGACGCCGGCGATGACGGCGAGGTCGATGCGGGCGTCATGGGCATGGCCGGCCATGGTGACGGAACCAGCGTCGGCGGTCACCGCGTCGACGATGCCGATGCGCTCGTGGGTCGCGCCCCGGTCGGAGACCGACAGCATGACGCGGCCCATGCCGCGCGTTGCCTCAACGGCCTCGGTGACGCTGCACGAGAGCGCTTCGCGCATGGCATTGGTCGTGGTCATCGTCGTCGTCTCTCTACGCGTGGGCGGAAGCCCGTAACGGGCAGGCGGCCCGCTCTCCTGCGAGAGAGAGTTCGGGCCGCCCTGCTGCAGATCCGCCCGGGCACGGGCGGACGGGATTGGGACACGCGTCAGAAGTCGACGGTGGCGGAAAGTTTCAGCGTGCGGCCCGGCTGGACCTGCAGTTCGAGGGGGTTCTGCTGGGCCACGGCGGTGGTTGGAACGATGGTGTAGGTCGTCCCCGTTCCCAGGTTCTGGAAATAGCGGGTGTCGAAGATGTTCTGGACGCCGGCGCGCAGGGTGATGTTCTGCTGCGGTTTCCAGTTGACGAAGGCATCGAACACGAACCAGTCGCCTGGCCTGTAGAGTGTCGGAAGGCTTGCGCGCGTCACCGGCGCGGAGAAGCGGCTGATCACCTCGCCTTCGAGGTTCCATTCGCGCTTGAACCAGCGGAGGCCAAGCGTGCCATTGAAGGGGCTCGCGGCATCGAACGGCACAATGGCCGCCCCCGGCGCCGCCTGCTGATTGCCGAACTGGTACGAGAAGCCGCCGTTGATGTGCAGGTCGTCGGTGACGCGATACTCGGCCGATCCCTCGATGCCCCACAGCCGGACCGAGGACAGATTGGCGTTGGTCAGATCGGTGGAGTTCGGGATCGACTGGAAGTTGACGATGAAGTTTTTGTAGGTCGTGTAGAAGCCGCCGATCGAGAACCAGCCGCGCTCGAAGCGGCCGCGGAAGCCGGCCTCGTAGGAGCGAGCGCTTTCGGGCTGAAGGTTCGGGTTCGGCACGAGGTTGACGCCCGCGCCACCGCCATTCGGCAGCGAGAGATAGAGCTGCTGGGCGGTCGGCATCTTGAAGCCTTCGCCATAGCGGGCATAGACCGAGTAGATGTCGGTCAGCTTGAAGAGCGTGCCGATCTGCGGAATGTAGCGGCTCGACGTGACCTCGCGCGGCTCGGCGCCCGGGACGATCTGGTAGCCGGCTCCCAATCGCGGCGTGAGGCGGTAGTTCGCCCACCGGATGCCCGGCGTGATCGTCCAACGATTGTCGAGAAGCCTGATCTCGTCCTGGACATAGAAGTCCGCCCGCGTCGTGGTCGCGTTGGCGAAGTTGAAGCCACCGGCGATCGTGGTGGTCGACGTGCCGGTGGTCAGGTTGGTGATGGTGCTCTGGCGGTAATAGTCCGTCCGCGCGATGTCGCCCTGGAAGCCATAGGTGACGACGTGGCGCGAGGGGCCGAGATTGAAGCTCGATGTCAGCTGGACATCGCCCTGATAGAACTTCTCGGAATAGTCGAGGATGTCGTAGGTCCGGCGTTGCTGGTTGAGATTGGCGCCGCCGACGCCGGTCTGGTAGCGGTTGCTGTCGAGGTTACGGCGCTGTGGCGAATAGGTCAGGTTCGTCCGGATCGCGTCGATCCAGCCCCAGCCGGGCGTCCAGGCATGCGAAAGCGTCAGACGCTGCCGCTCGAGGTACTGGTCGCGAAAGAAGCTGTCGTTGCGCCAGCTTCCCGTCGCAATCACGCCGCGATCCCACAGCTGGGTAGCGACCGTCATCTTCGAGTAGTGCTCGCCGGTCAGCCGGATCTCATGGTCGTCCGCGGGGCGGAAGATGATCTTGCCAAAGCCGTTCCAGCTATGGGCGCGGAACGGGTCCGTGATGTTGCAGGGAAGGGCGCGGATCGCGGGGCAACCCCAGATGCCGCCATCCGCCCGCGCCGTCGAATAGGTCGGTTGCAGGGCCGTGCCGTGACTGAGCGAGAAGATTGCCTCGACATTGGGCGAGAGGGTCACGCCGGCCATGGCCGTCTTGACGATGGAGCGGGTGAAGCTGTCGAAGCTCGTGTGCAGCCGTGCGCCCCAGCCGCGCTCGTTGCCGCGGATCAGATCATGCGGGTTCATGGTCTGGAAGGCGACGAGGCCGCCGAGCGCATCCGCGCCCCAGAGCACCGAGGCCGGGCCGCGCATGATCTCGATCGAGCGCATGTAGGGGATGTCGATGAGGTCGCGCGTGCCGTCGGTGATGCGCTCGATGATGCGCACGCCGTCGACCGTGATGGCGACGCGGTTGCCGGAGACGCCGCGCACGGTGAAGCCGCCGAGATTCTTCCAGGGATCAGTGGCCGAAGTGACGCGCTCGACGCTGACGCCGGGGATGTAGCGGACGGCGTCCTGGATATCGCGCGTCTGGCGCTCCTCCATCTGCCGGCGGGAGATGATGTCGACGGTGGCCGGCACGTCCAGCCGCTGGCGCTCCTCGCGGGTCGCCGTGACGGTGATCTCGTCGCCGCTCCCTTGCTGCGCCATGGCGCCGCCGAGCGACGCCGTCAGCGCCCATGCCGAAACCGACGCAACGAGCGTCGCATACCTGTTGCGAGACATCGTCCCAAGACCCCTTGCCTGACCTGAAAATTGGGCTGGCTGGCTCGAGACGCTGGCTGGCACGCGCGCCCTCAAAGGAGCGCTGCCCGAGGTGCTATTTAAGCTGACAAATTATGTCAACAAAGATTCACCGATGGCCTAATTTGGAATCTGTCTGAATTATGAGGCAGCTGTCATTGGTTCTGATTGGATGAGAACGGCCCGCGGCGGCGTCCGCGGGCCGTCCCATGAAGAGCGGCCATGAGGAGCATCAGGGGACTGGCCGCCCCGCGCCCGGCGGCGCCGCTCTTGAGGCGGTCGCCGTCACCCGGGCGATGCTGGAGACCGCGAGACGAGGCCTCCCGGTCCGGCACGGTCCTGTCCCGTCCGGGGACAGTGGCGCGCCTTCACACCGAACCTCGCAAGGCGAAGGCCCGGAGGCGGGTTTCGTGCCATGGGAAGCCGTCCCGCTTGCGGAGGCGGTGAAGGAACCGTAAACGGCCGCGTGACCCAGCCCCACCTGCCCATCGATGCGGCCCTGCCGGCCCTGAAAGCGGCTCTCGCCGGCGGTTCGCGTGCCGTACTGGTCGCTCCGCCGGGGGCGGGCAAGTCGACCCGCGTGCCGCTTGTCCTGATGGCGGAATCCTGGACCGGGACGGGCAAGGTTCTGGTGCTCGAGCCGCGCCGCATCGCCGCCCGCGCCGTCGCCGATCGCATGGCGCGGACGCTCGACGAGGAGGTCGGCGGACGGGTGGGCCTGAGGGTCAGGTTCGGGTCGAAGGTGTCGGCGCGGACCCGGGTCGAGGTGGTGACCGAAGGCATCTTCACCCGCATGATCCTCGACGACCCCACGCTGTCGGGCGTCTCCGCCGTGCTGTTCGACGAGTTTCACGAGCGCAGCCTTGATGCCGATCTCGGTCTGGCGCTGGCCCTCGACGCGCAGGGCGCGCTGCGCGAGGACCTGCGCATCCTCGTCATGTCGGCGACGCTCGACGGTGCGCGCGTTGCGCGGCTGCTCGGCGATTGCCCGGTTGTGGAAAGTCAGGGCCGTGCCTTCACGGTGGCGACGCGCCATGTCGGGCGCGATCCGCAGGCGCGCATCGAGGACGAGATGGCGCGCGCAGTGCGCAGCGCGCTGGCGGAGGAACCGGGCTCGGCGCTGGTCTTCCTGCCCGGCGCATCGGAGATCCGTCGCACCGCCGACCTGCTCGTCGCGGCCGTGAAGGATCCCGCCGTCGATATCGTCCAGCTGTTCGGCGCGCTCGACCGCGCCGAACAGGATCGCGCCATCGAGCCCGCCCGCTCCGGCCGCCGCAAGGTAGTACTGGCGACCTCCATCGCCGAGACCTCGCTGACCATCGAGGGCGTCCGGATCGTCGTCGATTGTGGCCTGGCCCGCGTGCCGCGCTTCGAGCCCGATCTCGGGCTGACGCGGCTTGAGACCGTGCGCGTGTCGCGGGCTGCCGCCGACCAGCGGAGAGGCCGCGCCGGCCGCACCGAGCCGGGCGTCTGCTACCGGCTTTGGGAGGAGGCGCAGGAGGGGTCCTTTCCCGCCTATGCCGCGCCTGAAATCCTCGCCGCCGACCTCTCGTCGCTGCTGCTCGACTGCGCCGCCTGGGGCGTCACCGACCCCTTGAGCCTCGCCTTCCTCGATCCGCCGCCGAAACCGGCGCTGATCGAGGCGCGGAGCCTCTTGGAGAGCCTCGGAGCGCTCGCCACGGACGGGCGCATCACCGGGGAGGGTAAGCGCCTGCGCGCCCTACCGCTCAGCGTCCGGCTCGCGCGCATGGTGGTGGACGCCGCCCGTCGCGGGGAAGGGCGGCTTGCTGCCGAGCTTGCTTTGCTCGTCTCGGAGCGCGGTCTCGGCGGCGACGACATCCATCTGGGACACCGCCTCGACCGGCTGCGCACCGATCGCTCGCGCCGCGCCGAGGATGCCCGCCGCATGGCGGCTGGCTGGTTGCGCGAGATCGAGAACCGACCCGATATCGGCTCCGGCCCCGAACGCGCGGGCGCGGTGCTGGCCCTGGCCTTCCCCGACCGGATCGCAAGAGCGCGCGGCAAGGACGGCGATTTCGTGCTGGCCAACGGCCGCGGCGGGTCGGTCGACCCGGCTTCGCCGCTGGCGCGCGAGCCGTTCCTCGCCGTCGCGGAGATCGGTGGTGTCGCGTCTCGCGCGCGCATCCTGTCGGCCGCGCCCATCAGCCTCGCGGAGATCGAGGTGGATTTCGCCGACCGGATCGAGACGCGCGAGGAGATCGTCTTCGACAAGGCCGCGGCTGCGTTGCGTGCCCGCCGCTCGCGCCGGCTCGGTGCGGTCAGCCTTGGCGAGCAGACGCTGGCGGTGCCCCAGACCGAGGCGAGCGCAAGGACGCTCGCCGAAGGCATCGCCGCGCTCGGCATCGGGCGGCTGCCATGGTCGAAGGCGCAACTGGCGCTGCGCCATCGCGTCGCCTTCCTGCGGCGCGTCGACGAGAGCTTTCCCGATCTCTCTGACCAGACCTTGGCGGCCAGCGCTGCGGATTGGCTGGCGCAGCATCTCATCGGCAAGACGGCAATGTCGCAAGTCGGTGCCGAGGATCTCGGCCATGCGCTCGATCAGCTCGTACCCTGGGACGTGAAGCGACGCATCGAGGCCGATCTGCCGAGCCATTTCGATGCGCCCTCCGGCCAGCGCCACGCCATCGACTACGAGGGCGAGGAGCCTGTCCTGTCCATCCGCGTGCAGGAGCTGTTCGGGCTCGACGTCCATCCGAGCGTCGCGCGCGGCAAGATCCCGCTGGTGGTCGAACTGCTGTCGCCCGCGCACCGGCTGGTGCAGGTGACGCGCGACCTGCCCGGCTTCTGGAAGGGCTCGTGGCAGGCGGTAAAATCGGAGATGAAGGGACGCTATCCGCGCCATCCCTGGCCGGACGACCCCGCCTCCGCCGCGGCAACGCATCGGGCCAAGCCGCGTGGCACCTGACCCCATCGTGGATCAGTGGAAGTAGGGTTCGCCGGGAACGTAGGAACTCGGCGTCTCGTGGCGCTCGATCATGGCGCGCTCGCTCGGCGTCATGCTAAAGCGCCGACGGGGAGCAGGATAGCCGTAGTCTTCGGCAAAGAAGGATCGGCCATACCAGCGTCGCCGGCGCACGATCCGGCGCTGGCGGGGCCGGCGCTGCATCTCCGTCGCCACGGCAGGGCTGGCGAGGGCCGCGAAGCCTAGCGCGGCGAGCGCGAATCTGAGGATGCTGCGGCGTGCGATCCGGTCTGCCATGGCGGCCTCCTGCGGCTCCGACGAACGTGAGTTGAACGGGGGAAACGCGTGAAAGGATGGCGGCGTTCCCGCCGCACGCGCCTTGCATTCCGCCGGCCGCTCGCCGACAAATCCCCTCCCCGGAGGATGCCATGACCGAGACCCGTCGCCGTTCCGTCGAGATCATCGAGGTCGCGCCGCGCGACGGCCTGCAGAACGAGAAGGTCCTGGTCTCGACCGAGGACAAGATCGCCCTCGTCGAGCGTTCCTTCGCTGCCGGCTTCCGCCATGTCGAGGCGGTGTCCTTCGCCAATCCGAAGCGCGTGCCGCAGATGGCCGATGCGGAGGCCGTCATGGCCGGCCTCGCCGGGCGTTATGCCGACCGCAACCTGATCGGCCTTGCGCTCAACGCGCGCGGCGCCGACCGGGCGGTCGCGGCGAAATGCACGCAGATCAACTACGCGGTCTCGGCTTCCGAGGGTTTCGCGAACCGCAATCAGAATGCTTCTGCCGCCGATCTCATCAACGCCACGAAGGATGTTGCCGCCATCGCCCGCGCAGCGGGCATCCCCATGTCCATCTCGATCACCACCTGTTTCGGCTGCCCGTTCGACGGCGAGGTGCCGGTAGAGCGGGTCATGGAGGTCGTCGAGGCGTTGCTGCCATACGATCCCTTCGATATTGGCTTCGCCGACACGATCGGTTGTGGCGTGCCCTCGCAGGTGACCACCATTCTGAATCGGGCGAAGGCACTGTCCTCGACCGTCAAGTGGCGCTGCCATTTCCACGATACGCGCAACACCGGCATCGCCAATGCCATCGCGGCGGTGGAAGCCGGCGTCGACTTCCTCGACGCCTCGACGGGCGGGGTCGGTGGCTGCCCCTTCGCGCCGGCCGCCACCGGCAATGTCGCGACCGAGGATCTCGTCTATGCGTTCAACCGCATGGGCATCGAGACCGGCCTCGACATCGACACGGTGATCGACACGGCGCGCTGGCTCGCTGGCGTGCTCGGCAAGCCGGTGCCCTCGGCGCTGCTGCGGGCCGGGGTGTTTCCGGCGCGCGCGGCCTGAGGGCTATCGCCCGCCCACCGCGCGAGCCTTGGCCTCGTCCCACCACCAGACCGTCGGGAAGGCACTCGCGCCGTAAAGCGGCAGGGTCGCGGGCCGGGAGAAGCGGTTCCAGCGGGCGGTGCGCTGCTGGCCTGAATACCAGGTCGGGATCATGTAGTGGTTGGCCAGCAGCACGCGGTCCATGGCGCGGGTCGCTGCGACGAGCTCGGCCCGGTCTTTGGCGAAGATGATCCGCTCGATGATCGCATCGACGGCGGCATTGGCGATGCCCGCGTGATTCAGCGATCCGGACCGGCCGGCCGCCTCGGAGCCGAACATGTCGCGCTGTTCGTTGCCGGGCGAAAGCGACTGCGGGTAGGAGCCGAGGATGGCCTCGAAGTTCCGCCCGCGGATGCGGTTCACATATTGCGAGGAATCAACGACCCGCAGCTGAAGGTCGACGCCGAGGCGCTCCAGCGAGGCCTTGAAGGCAAGCGCATGGCGCTCGAAGGTCGGCCCGTTCAGCAGCAGCTCGATGCGGAAGGCCTCGCCGCCGGGACCGACCTGCCGCCGGTCGCGCACCTGGTAGCCCGCCTCGCGCATCAGGCGCAGGGCCTCGCGCAGATTGTTGCGCTGGTTCTCCTGGGAGCCGCCCGACGGCAGCGCGTAGGGCGTGGTGAAGACCTCGGCTGGCACCTTGTCGCGTACCGTCTCCAGAATGGCGAGCTCCGCGCCGTCGGGCAGGCCGGTGGCGGCGAGTTCTGTCGCAACGAAGTAGCTGGTCGTGCGCTTGTAGGTGCCGAACATCAGGTTGGCGTTCATCGTGTCGAAGTCGAACATGGCCGTGAGCGCACGGCGCACGCGCACGTCCTGAAACTTCGGCAGGCGCAGGTTGAGGATCACCGCCTGCATCTGCGTCGAGGCCCGTTCGGCAAATTCCTCCTTGATGACGCGCCCGTCGCGCACGGCCGGAAAGTCGTACTGCGTCGCCCAGACGCGCGCGGTGCCCTCGATGCGGAAGTCGATCTGGTCCGCCTTGAACGCCTCCAGCTCCACGGTCTCGTCGCGGAAGAACTCGTAGCGCAGCTCGTCGAAATTGTACTTGCCCACATAGATAGGCAGGTCTTTCGCCCACCAGTCCGGCACGCGTTCGAGGGCGAGCGAGCGGCCCGCTTCGAACCCCTTGATGCGATAGGGCCCGGAGCCGAGCGGCGGCTCCAGCGTCGTCTGGGATATGTCGCGGCGGCGGCCCTGCGCGTCGGTGCCCTCCCACCAGTGTTTCGGCAGAACCTGGAGCTGGCCGACGATCTGCGGCTTCTCGCGGTTGCCGGGCGCGTCGAACACGAAGGTCACCTCGCGCTCGGCGGACTTCTCCACCCTCGCGATGTTGCGGTAGTAGAAGCCCCGGCGCGGATCGAGCTTCTTCACCTGCTCCATGGTCCAGATCACGTCCTCGGGCGTAATCGGCCGGCCGTCGTGCCAGCGTGCCGCCGGGTTGAGGCGGTAGGTGACCGACGAGAAGTCCGCCGGATGGCGCGCAGCGTCGGCGATGGCGCCGTAGGCCGTCGAGACCTCGTCCAGCGCGTCCTCGAACAGCGGCATGTAGATGTGGGCGGCGATGGGTGCGGCCGTGCCGCGCGGGATCACCGTGTTGAAGCTGTCGAACGACCCCTCGACGGAATCGCGGACGACTCCGCCTTTCGGTGCAGCGGGGTTCACGTAGTCGGCGTGCCGGAAGCCGGAAGCATATTTGATCTCGCCGGTGAGGCTCAGCGCATGCCGCCATGCGGCGGCCTCTTGCGCAGCGACGGGCAGGACGTGAGCGAGGGCCGCCGCGAGGGGTGCAAGCACCACGGCCCGTCGATCGAGGGCGAAGGACGGAGAGGTGGCTGCTTCATCGGTCATGGCATGGCTTTCATGGAAACTGGCTGCCATCATAGGACCGAGCATGGCGGCGGGAAGGCAGGGCCTGCGACAGGCCGCCCGCTTGCAAGAGCCGCCATCGCATCCCAGCTATCGGCGCGGGAGACGTTCCAATGATCCAACTGCGCTGGCTCGTGCTCGGCCTGATCGCGCTGCCCTTCCTGGAATTTGCGACCTTCTTCTGGGTTGCGGGCCAGGTCGGCGTCCTCGGCGCGCTGCTTGGCGTCGTCGCCACCTCATTCCTCGGCATTCTGATCCTGAAGGGCGGGGCGCGGCTCCTGTTCGCGCAGATGGCGCGCGGTGGCGTGGTGCTGATGACCGGCAATGCGGCGAAGGGCAGCGTGCTGACGGCCTTCGCCGGCCTGCTGCTGGCGATCCCGGGCTATGTGACCGACGTGATTGCGCTTGCCCTGCTGCTGCCGGCGCTGAAAGGTCTGCTCTCGGGCGGCGGCGTGCTGCAGACAGCCTCCGCCCGCCGGCCCCCACCGCCCGGCGTCGTCGACCTCGACCCCGCTGACTGGCGGGAGGAGCAGCGCCGCCCGCCGCCGGACCCGCGTCTCGGGCCGCGTTGAGGGCTCAGCCCTTCTTCTTCGCCGCGAAGAAGGCCGCGATGGCCGCCTGCGGCTCTCCGGTCCGGTAGGCGTCCGACAGCGCGTCGATGCCGGCATAGACGCCCTCGTCGATCGAGACCCGCTCCCAGCGGTCGATCAGCGCCTTCTGCGCGCGAACCGCCTTCGGGGTGCCCTTCGCGATGCCCGCAAGCCATCGGTCCACCGCCGCGTCGAGTTCGCCGGCCGTCGCCACCGTCTGCACGAAGCCCAAGCTCGATGCCTCCGCGGCGGAATAGAGCCGGCCGGTCAGCAGCATCTCGCGCGTGCGGCCCCAGCCGATCAGGCCCGGCAGCAGCGCCGCCTCGATGACCGAGGGAATGCCCATATGGACCTCCGGCATGCCGAAGGTGGCCGTATCGACGGCAACGCGCATGTCGCAGGAGGCCGCGACCTCCAGGCCCCCGCCGAGGCAGAATCCGTTGATCCGACCGATCACCGGCACCGGGCAGGTGCGCACCGCGGCGCAGGCCTGATGCAGGCGCGTGATGAACAGCCGCGCCGAATCCGCGCAGAAGCCGCCAAGTTCGTTGAGGTCCGCGCCGCCGATGAACGCCTTCGGCCCGGCTCCGGTCAGCACCACTGCGCGCAGGGCATCGTCCCCGGCCAATCGGCCGAAGGCGCCGATCAGGTCCACGATCAGCGGCGTCGACAGGCAGTTCAGGCGGCCCTGGTTGTCGATCGCGACCGTGGCGACGCGAATTCCGACCCTTTCGCCGATCTCGACGCTGACGCCCGGTTCACCCATCGCCGCCCCCCATGTCTCTCACAAGACCTTGGCGGAAGCCGCGCAGATGCTTCAAGACGGCTCTATGGCAGGCCGGGCCATCCTTGCCCCTTCCGGCCCTCCGTGGTAGCGAGCGCGCCACAACGTCGCGCCGAGCGATATCGCACAGCGCCTCTCACCCTGCCGCGCATGGCCGCGGCGCGAACGGAGCCCTCCCAGCATGACCACCAACGGCGAACCTGCTCTCGACGCAGCCCCGCAGCTCAACGTGCTGGCGCAGTACACCCGCGACTTTTCGTTCGAGAACCGCAACGCGCCGCGTTCGCTGATGCCGCAGAACGACCAGCCGGCGATCAACATCCAGATCAACGTCAACGCCAATCCGATGAGCGCCGAGGAGTTCCAGGTCGAGCTCACCGTCGAGGGCGACGCCAAGACCAAGGAGATGACGCTCTTCAAGTTCGAGCTGATCTTCGGCGGCATCTTCCGCATTGCCGGCGTGCCGGAAGAGGCCGTGCATCCCATCGTGCTGATCGAGTGTCCGCGCCTGCTTTTCCCCTTCGCGCGCCAGATCATCGCCAACGCCACCCGCGACGGCGGTTTCCCGCCGCTCTATCTCGATCCGGTCGATTTCGCGGCGCTCTATCGCCAGCGCCTGGCGCAGAACCCGCCGGCCGGCGGCCCGGCCCTCACGCAGTGAGAGGCAGGGCATTCAGCCCTTTCCGAAAGCCGGGCCCTGCGCCCGGCTTTTTCGTGATGACGCCGCGATGATTCTCGATCGCGCTGCGTTCATACGCGCGCACACGCGCCTGATGCCCGTGCCGCACGCGCCCGAGATTTGCCTGCATCTCGCCGACGAGGCGACGGCGCTCTGGGAGAAGACTGAGGAGGAGCTCGGCACGATCGGCCTGCCGCCGCCCTTCTGGGCCTTCGCCTGGGCCGGCGGACAGGCACTCGCCCGCTACGTGCTCGACAATCCCGCGACCGTCGCCGGCCTGCGTGTGCTGGATGTCGCGACCGGCTCCGGCCTCGTCGCGATCGCCGCCGCGAAGGCCGGCGCGGCGGAGGTGACGGGCATCGACATCGACGCCTTCGCGGAGGTTGCCGTCGGGCTCAACGCGGCCGCCAACGGCGTTTCGATCGCCGCGCGCACGGGCGATCCCGTCGGCACGGACGAGGGCTGGGACGTGATCCTCGCCGGCGACATCTGCTACCAGCGCGACATGACGGAGGCGATGCTGGCCTGGCTCGGGCCGATCGGTGCGGCCGGTCGCCCTGTCCTGATCGGCGATCCCGGCCGGACCTATCTCCCGCGGGAGCGGCTGTCGAAGCTCGCCGAATATGAGGTTCCGGTGACCCGCGCGCTGGAGGACCTGGAGGTCAAGCGCACGGCGGTCTGGCAGCTTCGTGACGGCGCTTAGCCGGCTGCTCGCAATTGTTTGATAATTCCACGAAAAACGCGGGGATGCGCCTTAGTATCGCCGTCTCCATCTCTATGCTCGCCCGCATGGTCCAGTTGCAGGGGAGACTAGCGATGCAGATCACCGCCGAAGTTCGTCCCACCGCCTTCAAGGCGCGTCCGTTCAAGGTCGTTTTCAAACGTGCCGACGTGGTTGTCGGCGAATGGCCGGTGGCCTCCGTGAAGGCCGCCGAGGAACGAATCGCCGAGACCCTGTGCGCGCTGAACTGGAAGGAACCGCAGTCCGGCGCCTGGTACCGTCCGGCGTGACGCAGCCAGGCCGATGATGGCCGGAAGCATTGGAAACACCAGCTCGCGCGCCGGATCATCCTGACGAAACCGCCGGGGCTCAGGAGAAGGGTCAACCACTGACCCTTTCCTCGCCGAGTGCCCGATGCGCTTCACGCCCTCCCGTTCCCTCTCCTCCTCGCAGCTGTCGCGCCGCAGCGTCGCGTTGGCCTTTTTGGCCATGCCGCTGGCCGCGACGGTGCGCGTGCAGTCCGCGCCAGCCGCCGACCTCCTGCGTGCCCGCCACAAGGTCAACGCCTATCAGGACCTGATTGAGGGCACCCAGCCGCTGCACGCGATGTGGCGGCGCTACACCAGCCTCGTCAATCCGGAACGCGGTCCCACCGGCCGAGAGGTTCGCATCAACGGCCTTTCGGCGTCGCGCGATATCTCCGCACTCATCGCCGCGGCCGAAGCCCAGATCGCCAGCGGACCGGCTTTTGCGGAATGCGATGCGGCCGTCGCCGGCTTCATCCGCCTGCATGGCGAGACGATGCCAGCGCTTGCCGAAGCCGCGGATCATTTTGAGAAGGGCCTGCGGAGCGAGGACGGTGGCGCACGGGCACGCGAGTTGCACGAACGCCTGCGCAAGGCGATGCCGCAACTGCTGGCCGCTCGCGCCGACGCGCAGGCGAAGCTGGAGCCGATCCGCGGCATCGTCGAGGATGCCGAACTCTCCGCCTATGAGCGCATGTCCGGCCGCGACGGGCGCTGGCACATCCGCCGGGCGACCGTCGAGGCGCGGCGCGTCATGGCGGTGTTCCCGCGCGCCGGCGGCATCATCGAGATCGGGCGGCTGGACGCCGCACTTGCCGGCTTCGACCGGGTCGTGGAGGAAACCGAGGCCTTCGGCCGCGACAATCCGCAGGGATTGCTCGCCTTCGGTGGGTCGCCGCGTGGCTTTGCCGATGGCATCCGCCGCGTGCGCGAGCGCATCGTTGCCTTCCCCGCCAGCCCGAAGCGCTGGGCACCGGAGATCGCCGACATCGACGCCCCTTTCCAGTCGCTGACCCGGATGGCCGATGCCATGCTGAGGCCGGTCGCCTGATACCGGAACGCGAGGCGTCGCAACGCTCCGCGCCCGCCATGTGTCGGCGGCAAACACCCGCCACCTGACGCCTCATTTCACGCGCTTGTACTCGGCGGTCATGAACTGGGTCGTCGTGCCGTCCGGGTTGACGACGCGCGAGTGGAAATTGTGCGTATCGGCATCCACGATCTCGACCACATCGTGATAGGTCGCCATTGTGCCATCGCCCGAGAAGCTGGGGCCGACCGACTTCAGCGTCAGCACCCGGCCGGCGGCGTCCAGTTCGCCCTCATAGACCCACATCATCGGCATCATCGAGCCGACCCAGGAGCCGACATAATGGCCCTTGGCGGGGTCGTAGCCGATGGTCAGGCGGGTGGTGGCAGGACCGCCGCCAGGCATCTCGCCCTTGCCGTCGCCGACGAGCCAGAAGCCGCCAAGCGAAGCATAGGTCTGGGTGCCGCCCGACTTCATCTTCTGGTCCGGCTGGCCAGGCGGGCCGTCGCACTCGGCCGTGTAGGTCCAGTCACCGACGAGCTGCTGCAGCCAGCCGTGTTCCTTCTGCGGTTCTCCGAACATCGTGTCCTCCTGTGGTTCTTCTTGCGTTGGGATCGGTCAGGCGGCCGCGGCGGGTCGGCTCTCGCCGGCGACGGGTGCTCCGCCCTCGACGTTGGTCTTCAGCTTGGCGAGGCCAGCCTCGAACTCCTTCCCGATCATCCGGTCGCAGTTCATGATCGTGTCCATGACCTTGCCGATAAACGGCTGGGGACCGAACATCGCCCAGGTGACACGGGTTCCCGTCCCCTCCGGCCTCAGGGTGAACTCGGCGGTGTTGCGTGCCTTGAACGGCCTGAAGAAATCGAGCTGGATGACGACGCGCCCGGGCGCCGCGGAGTCCAGGATCTCCATCCGGCCGGCGCCGATGTTGCGGTTGCCGTCCCACGCATAGACGGCGCCCGTGCCGGTCTCCGCGCCCGACAGGGTGCGGGTCATGCCGGGGTCCTTGGTCTCCCACGGCGACCAGTCCGGCCAGCGCCGGAAATCATTGATCATGGAATGGACGCGGTCGGCTGGCGCGTCGACCAAAACCGAGCGCTCGATCCGGAAGGCGTTGGGCTTCATCGCGCAGACGATCAGGAACAGCGCGACGGCAGCGAGAATGGCGGCAAGAACGTAGATCATGGCATGTCCTCCGGTCAGGGGTTCACGACTTGAAGGGAATGAGCGCGCGCAGGCGCGGCTCGCGCAGCCACAGGCCGCCCCAGGCGATGACGCCAAGGTAGAGGCCGAACAGGAGATGGCTGAACAGTGGATTGTCGATGCGCATGTGGGTGGCCATCGCCCCGCCGAGATAGCCGGTGAGCAGGATGGCGCCGATGACAGAGGTCTTCGGCACCGCATAGAGCACCGCGCAGCCGAGCGTCAGCACGCCGAGGATGCGCGCCTTAACCGGATCGGCCGGCCAGCCGAGCTCGACCATGGTGTCGAGCACGATCTGGATCGGCACCAGCTTGATGGCGCCGTCAAGAAGCAGGAAGGCGATGAGGATGCCGCTCAGCGCCCAGCCGGTGGTGTTCGCGGCGCGCGAGGGCGCCGCGGTCGATGCGTTGGTCATGTCGTCAGTTCCGTGTTCGGGTTTGGGTCAGGCCTTGGCGGGCGGCGTGTGCGCGAAGCTCCAGGAATGGCCAAACGGGTCCATCACCTGGCCATAGCGGTCGCCCCAGAAGGCGTCGTGCGGGGCCATGAGCTCGGTGGCGCCGGCCTCGATCGCCCGCTCGTACCAGGCGTCGCAGTTGTCGACTGTGAGGTGCATGGTCACCGAGACGCCGCCAAGCTTCGGCGGCGGGGCGAAATGCCCACCGGCGAATGTGTATTCCGGGAAGTCGTCGTGCAGGAACACCTGCCCGCCATTGATGGCGAGGGCGGCGTGCATCAGCCGCTTGCCGTCCTCGGCCGGCACGCGCGCCATCTCGGTGGCGTCGAAAGCCTTTTTGTAGAATTCGATTGCGGCGGCCGCGCCGTCGACATCGAGATGGGGGGTGATCGGGCTGCTGGTCATGGGAAACTCCTCTAGATCGGTTGGGTGTCAGGGGGTGGCAGGAGAGAAGGTCTGAGCCTCCGGCAGCCTGTACAGCCGGAGTGGGCGGACCGGCTCGCGGACGATGACGCCGCGCGCCTCCAGGTCGAGCTGGATGGCCTTCGCCCACCAGCCGGCCTTGATGCCGTTCGGGAACAGGCCGGCGGGCAGCAGCGGAATCAGCCGCTTCTCCGCTTCGGCTATGGTGAGGCCGGGCGAGGCATCGGGCAGCACGCTCAGATAGGCCCGGCGGACCTCTGTCACGCGCTCGGCGTCGAGCCGCTGGACACTGCCGGGATGATTGATGTTCAGGACTCCGATCCTGTCGTTGGTGCGATCATTGGCCATCGTTTGTCCTTCCGGTTCCGGTCATGTCAGCGGTGGCGACAGCGGCGACGCTGCCCTCCGGTTCGTCCTCAATGCTCGCCAGATAGTCGGCGAGGCGGTCCAGCTTGGCTTCCCACATGACCCGGTAGCGTTCGAGCCATTCGGAGGCCTCCCGCATCGGCCCCGCCTCCAGACGGCAGGGACGCCACTGCGCGTCCCGGCTGCGGGTGATGAGGCCAGCGTGCGCCAGAACCTTGAGGTGCTTGGAGACCGCCGGCAGGCTCATGGCGAAGGGCCTGGCCAGTTCGGTGACCGAGGTCTCGCCATTCGCCAGCCGCGCGAGGATCGCCCGGCGGGTCGGATCGGCAAGGGCTTGCAGGGTGGTGCTCAGAGGGTCGAGCGGCATGGGAAACCGTCTGGTTAATTAACTGATTGGTTTAATAGTGCGGCTGGCGTCGGCCGTCAACCCCCCGGCGTGCGATTTCCGAAGCTGCGTAACGTGCCGGCCCGGCAGCAGCGCCGCCGGGCCGGATGGGATGATCGGGATTGCCGGTCAGGCCTTGAAGTAGAGGCCGATGGCGATGCCGACGGCGAGCACGACCAGCACGACATTGCGGTAGAGGCGGTCCCCACCTGTCCTGGGGTGGCCATTCCACCTTGCTGATGTCGGAGCCGTCCTTCTTCCATGCGGGTGTGGCGGCTGTCTCGCGTTCTGACGGGTTCATGGGAATCTGGCGGCTGCCGGAGCGCTCACGCGGAAACCGCGCGCGGCCGCCATCGGTGCGACCTCGCCTCCGGTTGGATCAGGGAAGGGGGTGGCGGTGTCAGGCCGCTGCGGGCGGCGCGCGGGCGCGGACGTGCTTGGTCGGAACGTCTGCCCGTGACCCGAGGGGCTCTGACGGGCGCCGCAGCGCATGGGCGAGGGGTGCCGCGAGGCCGGTCGGCCGGAGCTCGAGGACCGCCGGATAGTGCGGCGTCGCCCGCCGGTCGCCTGAACGATCGCCGCGACGGACGACCGGAACCGGATTCTGCGGCCTGAGGACCGCCAGACGGCCGGGATCGCGCACCTCGGCCTGCTGGGCCGGACCCTCGCGGATGGCCCCGACCACGGACGGTGCAGGCACCGCCATCGCCAAGACGAGCAGCAGCGCGGCGACCCCGCCAGCCGGCAGGACCGCCCTCCAAAGCCGTGAGAAGGCCGGGATGCGCGCAGTCATCATGCCCCCTCCTGCCAAGCCGGGCGGCCGAAGGCAAGTCGGGCCGGCGAACCGCCGTTTTCCAAATGTCACCGATTCGGTTATAGTCTCGCGCTTGCAGCGCCTTCGGGCGCGAAAAGCCAAGAGGATCGGACCCCTGTCCACCACAACCCTGCCGGGGCGCAAGGCCAAGGCCGCGCCCGCCAGGACGAAACCCGCCAGCCCCATGGCCGCGGACGTCCTGAAACTCGTCCTCGACACCCTTGAAGAGAACAAGGCCGAGGAAGTCCAGACCATCGACCTTGCCGGCAAGACCTCGATCGCCGACGCCATGGTGGTGTCGTCGGGCCGGTCGAACCGTCACGTCGGAGCGCTCGCCGATTATGTCGTGCAGGCCCTGAAGGCGGCCGGCTTGAAGGATGTTCGCGTCGAGGGCCTGCCGGCTTGTGACTGGGTGCTGGTCGATGCGGGCGACGTCATCGTCCACGTCTTCCGGCCGGAGGTCCGCACCTTCTACAATCTCGAGAAGATGTGGTCCGCCGCGCGCCCGAACGACCTGCTCGCGGGCTGACGCCTTCCCGCGATGCGCCTGATCCTCGTTGCCGTCGGGCGCATGAAGTCCGGCTCCGAGGCGGATCTGGCCGCGCGCTATGAGGAGCGTGCCGCCAAGGCCGGTCGGCCGCTGGGTTTCCGTTCGCTGGACATCGTCCAACTCGATGAGAGCCGGCTAAGCGACGCTTCCGCACGCAAGGCGGAAGAGGCGGGGGCCATTCGCAAACACGTGGCCGGCCGGCTGATCGTGCTCGACGAGCGCGGCGAGGCGCTGGGCAGCGAGGCATTCGCGGCACGGCTCGGCGGCTGGAAGGATGCCGGCGAGGGTGGCGCTACGCTGGTCATTGGCGGCGCCGACGGGCTCGACGCGACGCTGCGCCGCAGCGCCGACCTGGCGCTCTCCTTCGGCGCGGTCACCTGGCCGCACCAACTCGTGCGGGTCATGGCGCTGGAGCAGATCTATCGGGCGATGACGATTCTGTCGGGCCATCCCTATCATCGGGCGTGAACGCGGAGCGGCCGCCGGGGCGGGATAAGTCGGCCCGAGAAGCCACCCCCTTACCCTGTCACACAACCTTCACTAGAGTGTCACGCGTCCGTCGTTTCGCGGACCCAGAACGGCACGCTCCGATGGGAGCCAAGCTGCGCTAGCGCCCCGTCGCGCTCTTTGGGAGGAATGAAGTCGATGCTGAACCGCCGTTTCATGCTCGCCGCCGTCGCCGCGGCGACGCTCGCCGCCAGTCCGGCCACCGCCCAGGTCGAGATCCAGTGGTGGCACGCCATGACCGGGGCCAACAACGAGGTCGTGGTCAAGCTGGCGCAGGAGTTCAACGCTGCGCAGTCCGAATTCCGGGTGGTGCCGACCTACAAGGGCTCCTATCCCGACACGATGAATGCCGGAATCGCCGCCTTCCGATCCGGCAATGCCCCGCACATCCTGCAGGTCTTCGAGGTGGGCACCGCCACGATGATGGCCGCTCGCGGCGCCATCAAGCCGGTGTTCCAGATGATGGCCGAGGCCAACGAGCCCTTCGACCCGAAAGCCTATCTGCCCGCCGTTGCCGGCTACTATTCGACCTCGCGCGGGGAGATGCTGTCCTTCCCGTTCAACTCGTCGTCCTCGGTGATGTGGTACAACAAGGACGCGTTCCGGCGCGCCGGCCTCAATCCGGACCAGCCGCCGAAGACCTGGCCGGAAGTGTTCGAGGCCGCCAAGAAGCTGCGCGCCGCCGGCTATGACAAGTGCGGCTTCTCCTCCGCCTGGATCACCTGGCTGAACCTCGAGCAGTTCTCCGTCTGGCACAACGTGCCGCTGGCCACGCGCGCCAACGGCATCGACGGTTTCGACACCGAGCTGCGCTTCAATTCGCCGCTCCACGTGCGTCACCTGCAGAACCTCATCGAACTGCAGCGCGACAACACCTTCTCCTATTCCGGCCGCACCAATACCGGCGAAGGCCGCTTCACCTCCGGCGAATGCCCGATCTTCCTGACGTCGTCGGGCTTCTACGGCAATGTGCGCGCCAATGCGAAGTTCGAGTGGGCCAATGCGCCGATGCCCTACTATTCCGAGGTAGCGGGCGCTCCGCAGAACTCGACCCTCGGCGGCGCCTCGTTGTGGGTCATGGGCGGCAAGAACGCGGCAGAGTATCGGGGCGTCGCGAAGTTCTTCGCCTTCCTGTCGGACACCAACCGCCAGGCCAAGTTGCACACCGATTCCGGCTATCTGCCGATCACGCTTGCGGCCTACCAGCAGGTGAAGGCATCTGGTTTCTATGTCCAGAACCCCTATCTGGAGACCCCGATCCTCGAGCTGACCAACAAGCCGCCGACCGAGAACTCCCGCGGTCTGCGCCTCGGCAACATGGTTCAGATGCGCGACGTCTGGGCCGAGGAGATCGAGGCGGCGCTGGCCGGCCAGAAGTCTGCGCAAGCCGCTCTCGACGCGGCGGTGACGCGCGGCAACGCCATGCTGCGCCAGTTCGAGCGCACGGTTACGCGCTGACGATCCCGAAGGGGCGGGTCCTCTCGCCCCTTCCCACCTTCCGGGGGCATGCCGAATGGAAAAGCGCGTTGTCTTCGACGGCAAGCTGCTGCCCTACGCGCTTCTCATGCCGCAATTGATCATCACCGTGGTGTTCTTCTACTGGCCGGCAGCGCAGGCGGTCTGGCAGTCGTTCTTCATCCAGGACGCGTTCGGCCTGTCGATGCAGTTCGTCTGGTTCGAGAATTACGCCCACCTGTTCGCCAATCCCGACTATTACCGCTCGATGCTGACGACGCTGGTCTTCTCCGTGCTCGTCACCGTCTCCTCGCTGTCGATCTCGCTGATGCTGGCCGTCCAGGCTGACAAGCAGATCAAGGCGGCCGCTGCCTACAAGACCTTCCTGATGTGGCCCTACGCGGTTGCCCCGGCGATCGCGGGTGTCCTGTGGCTGTTCATGTTCCAGCCCTCACTCGGCCTGGTGGCCCAGGCGATCCGCGCCCTTGGCTTCGACTGGAACCCGCAGCTCAACGGCAACCACGCGATGACGCTGGTGGTGATGGCCGCGACCTGGAAGCAGATCAGCTACAACTTCCTGTTCTTCCTCGCCGGTCTGCAGTCGATCCCGAAAAGCGTGATCGAGGCGGCAGCGATCGATGGTGCTCGGCCGGCTCGGCGCTTCTGGACCATCATCTTCCCGCTGCTGTCGCCGACCACCTTCTTCCTGCTGGTCGTCAACATCGTCTACGTTTTCTTCGACACGTTCGGCATCATCGACTCGGTCACCGGCGGTGGTCCGGCTCAAGCGACCACGACGCTGGTCTACAAGGTTTATTCCGACGGGCGCCTCGGCGGCGATCTCGGTGGCTCCGCGGCGCAATCCGTCATCCTCATGATCCTCGTCATCGGGATGACCGCCATCCAGTTCCGCTATATCGAGCGCAAGGTCCAGTACTGATGGTCGAGCGCAAGAGCTTCTTCTCGTTCCTGCCGCACCTGGTCCTGCTGATCGGGATCGCGATCGTCGCCTTCCCGGTCTATGTGGCCTTCGTCGCCTCGACCTGGGATGCGGCGACCATCTCCAACGGCCAGATGCCACTGGTGCCGGGGCCACATTTCATCGAGAACTACTATCAGACGATCTTTGTCGGCACGTCGCGGTCCACCCGCGAGCCGGTCGGCGGCATGATGCTCAACAGTCTGATCATGGCGCTGACCATCGCCATCGGAAAGATCTCGATCTCGATCATCTCGGCCTTCGCCATCGTCTATTTCCGCTTCCCGTTCCGGATGACGGCCTTCTGGGCAATCTTCGTCACCCTGATGCTGCCGGTCGAGGTGCGCATCTATCCGACCTACAAGATCGTCTCGGATCTCGGCCTGCTCGACAGCTATGCCGGGCTGACGATCCCGCTGATCGCCTCGGCAACGGCGACGCTGCTGTTCCGCCAGTTCTTCATGACAGTGCCGGACGAACTGGTGGAGGCCTCGAAGATCGACGGCGCGAGCCCGATGCAGTTCTTCAGGGACACGCTGCTGCCGTTGTCGATCACCTCGATCGCGGCGCTGTTCGTGATCCAGTTCATTTACGGCTGGAACCAGTATCTCTGGCCGCTGCTGATCACCACGCGCGACAGCATGCAGACCATCGTCATCGGCATAAAGAAGATGATCGTGACGCAGGATGCACTCACCGAATGGCAGATCGCCATGGCGACCGCGGTGCTCGCCATGCTGCCTCCTGTCCTCGTGGTGATCCTGATGCAGAGGCTCTTCGTGAAGGGCCTGGTCGAGACCGAGAAGTAAGGAACTGACATGAGCGAGGTTGTCCTCGACCAGGTGCGCAAGGTCTATGCCGGTAATGTCGAGGCCGTGCGCGGCGTCGACATCACCGTGCCTTCCGGCGCCTTCTGCGTGCTCGTCGGCCCCTCGGGCTGCGGCAAGTCCACCCTGCTGCGCATGATCGCCGGTCTGGAGACGATCACGACGGGCGACTGCTCGATCGCCGGCAACCGAGTCAACGACAAGGAACCGGCGGAGCGCGACATCGCCATGGTGTTCCAGAACTACGCGCTTTATCCGCATATGAGCGTCTACGACAACATGGCCTACGGCCTGCGTAACCGCCGCACGCCGAAGAACGAGATCGACGCGCGCGTGAAGGAAGCCGCGCGTATCCTCGAGATCACGCCCTTCCTCGAGCGCAAGCCGCGCCAGCTGTCCGGCGGCCAGCGCCAGCGCGTCGCCATGGGCCGCGCCATCGTCCGCAAGCCGAAGGTTTTCCTGTTCGACGAGCCGCTGTCGAACCTCGATGCGAAACTGCGCATCCAGATGCGCGTCGAGATCAAGAAGCTGCAGCGCGCGCTGGGCGTGACCTCGGTCTATGTCACCCACGACCAGCTTGAGGCCATGACGCTCGCCGACACGCTGGTGGTGATGAACAAGGGCCTCGTGGAACAGGCCGGTGCGCCACTGGACCTCTACGAGAAGCCTGCCTCCACCTTCGTCGCGAGCTTCATCGGCGCACCGCCCATGAATCTCATTCCGGTGGAACCTGGCGATGGCGGCCCGAAGGCGCCCGGCCTGACGGGCGGGCAGGGGCTTGCCGTCCCCGCCGGCGGCGCACTGCTCGGCATCCGGCCGGAGCACCTGCTCGTCACCACGGAGGCGCGCCCGGACGCATCCATCGGCCTGTCCTTCCCCGTCTCGGCCGTGGAAGCGGTCGGCGCGGAGACCTTCGTTTATGGCCCGCTCGGCGGCACCGGACAGGACATCATCGCGCGCCTTCCCGGCAAGGCGCTGCTCGCTCCCGGCACGCCCGTGTCGGTGGCCGTGCTCGCCGAGCACCTGCATCTGTTCGATAAGGACAGCGGCAGGCGCATCGGCGGCTGATCCGCCGCCAAACCGGTCCGGCAACGCCAATCCTTGCGGTTGCCGGGCGCCATCGCCATATTCCGTCTTGTCCGGACGCCATCCGGGCCGCAGGGCGCCTTCGGGGCCCTGCCGATGTCGCTCTTTCGAGGACTTCGCCCATGTCGCGCATGCCATCCCTGTCGTCACCTTTCCTGCTCGGCTTCGACCAGCTCGAGCGGGTACTCGACCGGGTCACCAAGGCGGCCGACGGCTATCCGCCCTACAATATCGAGCGGATCGCGCCGGCTGGCGGAGAGCCCGAGCGGTTGCGGATTACCCTGGCGGTCGCCGGCTTCACGCGCGACCAGCTCGACGTCACCGTCGAGGAGAGCCAGCTGACCATCCGTGGCCGGCAGCAGGACGACGGCGAGAGCCGCAATTTCGTCCATCGCGGCATTGCCGCCCGTCAGTTCCAGCGCGTCTTTGTGCTGGCTGATGGCATGGAGGTGATCGGGGCCGACCTGAAGAACGGGCTCCTGTCGATCGATCTTGCCCGTCCGGAGCCCGAGCGGACCGTGCGGCGGATCGACATCGCGGCGCAGGACTGACCAGGCCTCACGGCCGATCGTCCGCCGCATTCCGCAACCTGCCCGTCGAGGAGGTTCGACCGTGACCCAAGACCTGACCGATGACCTGGCTCATGCCATCACGCCGGAGATCCTGGCCCAGCTCGGCGTCGCCAAGGTGGCCTATGTGAAGGCCGTGCGCTCCGACGACATCGCCCGCATGTTCCCGCTGGCACCGGAGCTGCCGCCCGGTCTCGACCTGTTCGCGCTCGTCTCCGCCGACGGCACGCCGATCATGGTGACCGACCGCCGCGAGGACGCGGTGGCCAATGCCTGGCAGAACGAACTGGAGACGGTCAGCCTGCACTGACTGCGGCTGGAAGCGCGCCGGCGCTCGCCGGCGCGGCTCGGCGATTAGCTGGCCTTGGCCGAACTCTCGCGCACCTGCCAGAAGCGCAGCACCCTGAGCGCCGTGTTGGTGGTCAGCTTGTCGTAGCTCTCGCGCGTGTCGTCGAGGCCGGCCGCCGAGGTTCCCGCAGCGCCCGGCCGGGTCTTCAGCACCGCCCGCAGCGTCGGCCAGGTGAGCCCTGCCGAGCGGGCGAGGATCAGGATCGGATCCGGCCGCTCGCCGATGAACAGGCGCTCCACCATGTCCAGAGGCACCCCGCACAGCACCGACAGGGCGCAGACCGTCTCGTCGGTCTTGCTCGCATCGGCATAGGCCTTGAGCTGGCCTTCGCCGAGCTCGCCGCGGTTGTGCAGGACCACGATCGACCGGTGGATCGCGGTGAGGTCGCGGTCGGAGGTCGACGTGCCGACCGCGATCCGGTCGGCGACCCCGGCGATGGCCCCGGCGAGCTGCACCTTCTCGCGCGCGGTCGCCGAGGCGACCAGCTTCTTGCGCACGTTCTCCCTGGCCGTCGAGAGGATGACCCGGAACAGGTAGGGCGGGATGTCCTGGCGCATGCCGATGCACTCGGCCAGCGTGTCGTCGGCCTTCGCCCGTTCGACCAGCGCGCCATAACCTTCTGACGAGAACTTGGCGCCGTTGTTGGAAGCGACGGACAGCGCGACGCGCGCGTCGCCGCGCTCTACCAGAACGTCGGTGACCTTTTCGGCTACGCTCTTGCGACCGGCGATGGCCAGCATGTGCTCCTGGCTCTTGGTCCGCGCGATGGCGGCGAGTGTCTTGTCGTCGAGCTGCGCCGACAGCATCAGGATCGGCCGGGCGATGTCGATCTCGTCGTCCTGGGCGAGGCTGCGGATCACCGTCTTCGGCGCGCTCATGACCGGCGCGAGGCGCTCGGCGAGTTGCTGGCGCACCGCCTTCTCCATGGCCGTGGAGAGTCGCATGATCACGTCGTCGAAGAGCTCGATCTGCGCTTCGGTGTAGCGGTCGGCATCGTTCAGAAACAGGTCGGTGACGCGCCGGAGGGTCTCGACACGGCGGTTGCTCGTGCCCTGGGAGATGACCTCCTCGAGTTCCTCGATGATGGACGCGGCCGGCATTCTTGCCCCTGGTGCCCGAGACGGCTGGAAGCGGATGAGGCGTTGACGGTAATCCCGCCCGATTAAGAAGAAGTTGAATGAACATTGCGCATTCCATGCAACCGGCGCTTTAGAGGGCTTCCGGGCGCCGTCCGTTGCGTCGCGCGACGGTCTTCGGATTGCCCCTGGAGGGGTGAAAAAACACGCCGCGCGCGCTTGATGCCTCCGGCGAAATGTGCCAAACACGCGCTCCGCGACGGGGTCTTGCCCCGAAAGCGTTTGCCTTGGCCCTTCGCGGGCCGGGACACAGGGCGGAAACCCAAGATCCGCCATCGCTCATCAGAGCATGTGGGGCCATAGCTCAGCTGGGAGAGCGCTTGAATGGCATTCAAGAGGTCGGCGGTTCGATCCCGCCTGGCTCCACCAACCACCTGCTTCTAGCGCGCGGCTGTCCGGCCTGTCGGACTTCTCTCGACATTCTCGTGGGTTAGCCGCGCCTTGTGGCATTGGAGTGCCCGCGAGACGACGTTCCGCGTGCTTTGGGTCGCCTCCCAGGCGGCCATTCTCGACGCCCGAAGTCGAATGTCCAAGTCATGATGGTCGAGACGGGTTCGAACTTCGCCGAGAGCGGTTCGATCTTTCAGCGAGATTGAGTCTCGGTCACGAGCGATGGGCGACGCTTAGTAGGCCAAGCATCGCTGCGATCGTCTTCGGGGGCTGAAGTTAACGTCGTGCTTTGAAGGGCAGGGCGGTTCAGACGCCGAGCACCGCGCGCTGCTCTGTCCAGGCCATCGGCAGATCGCGCACGATCTCGGTAGCGCCGATGGTAGCGGGCAGTCGCCCCTCGACGACTGCCTCAATGATAGAGGGGTCGAGGAAGGCGAGCTGGATCATCATGCGGATGTTGCGGGCGCTCTTGCCCTCACGCATCGCGATGCCATCAACGCTCTCGACGCGGCCTGTCGTCAGATCATCGAGCCAAGCACGCGCCTTGACGATCGCCTTGATCAGGCGCTCGCGATTGGCCTGCTGCTGATGCGGTGCTGCGGTCGTCGTTCCCTCGGCGGCGGCAATGGCCTCATGTATGACCTTCTGGGGTCGCGACTTCCGGGGCGTCCATGGCAGTGCGATGACGCGACCTCTCTGTGACGCATGACCTGCAAATGTGATGACGACCTGATCGCGGTGAACCTCAACCCGCTCGACCAGCTCAAGCACCAGCTCACGCTGTGCAGCGTCGGCTGACGGCATCTCCCCTACATGTTGCCGCAGAGCGCCGAGCACGATGTCGTCGATTGCGGTCGCGCTGGCGCGCGGCGGCGAGCCGGCCTCAGCCTTCCGGTTCTCCAGGAGCGCGCGGGAGATGTAGTAGTGGTACCGAGCGCCGTGCTTGACGGTGTAGCTCGGCGACATCCGGTTGCCGCGAGAATCGAAGATCGCGCCGCGCAGCAATCCGTTCGGGCTCGGCCTCCTGGTCCGTTCGACCAGTTGCGATGCGAGACGCTGCTGAACCGCTTCGAAGGTGGCGGCATCGACGATCGGATCGTGCTCGCCGGCATGATGCTCGCCCTTGTGGATGATCTCGCCGATATAAGCGCGGTTTCGCAGCAGAGCCGAGAGGGCGCCGGTGAAGAACAAGACGCCGCCGAAGGTGCTGCCGTCGCTTCGGCTCCGCACACGCGTGCGCACCGCGCGGCGATCCAGCTCCTGTTTCAATGCCGGGATCGATCCAAGCTTCAGGTACAGGCTGAAGATAGTTCTGACCTGTTCGGCCTCGAACTCGTCGATGATGAGCTTCCTGTTTAGGACGCGGTATCCCAGCGGGACGTGGCCTCCCATCCACAGCCCCTTGCGCTTGGAGGCCGCGATCTTGTCGCGGATGCGCTCGGCGGTGACCTCGCGCTCGAACTGGGCGAATGAGAGCAGCACGTTAAGGGTGAGCCGTCCCATCGACGATGTGGTGTTGAACGCCTGCGTCACGGACACGAACGAAATGCCCCTGGCATCGAAGCGCTCGACGATCTTGGCGAAGTCGGCAAGCGAGCGGGTCAGGCGATCGACCTTGTAGACGACGACGATGTCGATCCGGCCGGCATCGACATCCGCCATCAGGGCGGCGAGCCCCGGTCGCTCCATCGACCCGCCGGAATAGCCGCCGTCGTCGTAACGCGTTGGAACCGGCGACCAGCCCTCATGGCGCTGCGAGGCGATATAGGCCTCGCAGGCCTCACGTTGGGCATGCAGCGAGTTGAAGTCCTGCTCGAGACCTTCCTCGCTCGACTTGCGCGCATAGATCGCGCAGCGCTTCGTGCTTGAGCCAGCCGGCCCTCGGCCTCCCGGTCGCTCGCTCGGCGGCGCGCTACGCATTGGCACTGCTCCCGCCCAAATCGAAGGCCGAGTTCATGGTCGCAGACGATGCCTTTGCATCGCTGACTGGCTTGGTCTTCTTCGGTGCGGGCTTCGCGCCGAAGAACACCCAACCGTTCCAGCTCGTGCAGGTGATAGCCTTGGCGACTGTCGAGAGCGAGGCATAGGTCGCTCCCTGCCAGAGGAAGCCATCGGGTATGACGATCACCTCATGCATGACGCCCTGCCACTCGCGGATCAGCCGCGTGCCCGGCATCAACCGACGCGGCGGCGCTGGCTTGCCGCCGTGAGCAAAGGTCACGGGCATCTTCCCCTCCCGGGCGATCCCTTGCAGTCGCTTCGCGGCCGATAGCGATAGCCCACCGAAGGCTTCCTCCTGGATGGCATAGGCGAGGGCTCGAACGAGCAGCTCGCCCTTAAGGCCGGGAGCGGCAGGCTTGCCGGTGACCTCCCGCCAGCGCAGGCGAAGCGCTGAAGCATCAAGATAGCGCAGATGCGCGATCTCAGCCGACACCTCATCGACGCTCCGCCGATCGAGTCTGGCCGAGCCCATGATGATCACGCGGCCTTGGCAACGATCGGCGTAGCGGTAATCCGATAGCGGCTCTCATTGCCGTCCAAGCCCTTCTTAAGCTCGACGGCGTAGCCCCGCTTGCGCAGGCCCGTCAGCGCCGCTCGCGTCGTATGAGCGAGCCATCCGGTCGTGGCCATCAGCTCGCCGATCACAACGCCCTCGGGCTGTTCCAGCATCGCGATCATGTGAGCGAGCTTGGTGCCCTCGCGCGGAGTGGAGTATCGCGCTGCGCTGGATGAGGTTCCAGCAGACTGCCCGGTGGCTGCGTCGGTAGCGATCAAGCTGTCGCCGGCAACTGCTCCATCATTGACAAGGCGGCCATTGCCATCGCCCTTAGCTGCGGCGCTCGGATCGCTTGGTACCGGAGGCGTCGGATCGGCCGAATCCGGAGCCTCGATGCCGATCGCGGCGAAGCCGGCAACGGTGATCACCAGGGCGCAGGCCTGCTCGCCATTGCGGCGGACGATCGGCATCGCCGCAGCAGCTTCGATCTCTTCAGCAAATCCTTTAGAGAGAAGGCTGCTTGCGAACTTGGCGATGGCGCCGCCCTTCAGGTGCTCGGGCGGGGCAATACAGCGATCAGGGCGCCGGCTCGCTGCTGAGAGCGCGACGAGCTGTGCATCCGTTAGCTTGATGGTGGAGGATGAGTTCGTGGTCATGGTGGTGGCCCTTTTGAGGCTAGTCACCGGCCCATCGCCGGCACCACCACGACCCCGCGAGGCGACAAGCCTCAGCGGGGCGATCTCGATCGGGCACTCCTCCGCGGCAGCGATCGCTCAGTCGCGATCGGCCAGCTCCTTCATTCGCCTGTTGAGCAGCGTCGCAGCGTTCAGGAGATGCTGCACCTCGTAGAGCTTCGGTTCGACGTCGAGCACACGCTCGTTGGCCGCCTTGAACCGCCCGCCATCGGCGAAGCTCTCAGCATGCTTGAGGATCAGCGCGCATTCCTCGACCTCGGCACGCGCCAGCCGGATCGCGATCGAAAGGGCTGGTTCAAGCTCGCCGCGTGAGCGCTTTGCCGCCCTCGTGGCACAGTTGAGCATGGGTTCGACCGCGGCCGAAGCAGCCGAATCCGCGCACTCGTTCCGATCCTTCCGTTTCTTTGCCATAGTCATCCTGCCGTGACCTGCGCCCGTCCGCGCCGGTCATACACACGCTCTCTTCGCGCCAGCGGTCCAGTCGAATTTGCGATGATCGGCGAGTATATCTGACGACGACCAGCTACTTCGCGCCCCCCAAAGCAGAACTTGTGGATGGACGGGCAGCCGGACACCGGAGATCGCTTTTTGGGAGTTCATTCAGAATGTGCCTGCCGCAGATCCCTGAAAATGTCTTTCGTGTGCATCCAATCTACCGAAAGGCGAGGAAGTCCGGCACGCGTCGTTGTTCGACGAGTCGTCATGAAACTACGGGCGCTGGAAGCTTGATGAGCGAACTTTATCGGAGGCCCAACGGATTTGGGCGCACGCAATAATGCTATTCGAGGGACTTTCGAATTCCTGCAAATCGCAGCCATTTGTTCTGCCGACTTCGGACGACGATTATTGCTAGGAAGCGTGAATGGCCTTACTTCGTCGGAAACTCGCGCGAAAGGAGACCAAACATGACGCGCATGAGTCTGCCGGCGCTGTACCGGGTAGCTGATCAAGCGTCGAGCGCTCAGCAAGCGCTTTATTTCAGATTGGTCAAGATCGAGTATGCCGCGCTTGTCACTGCTTCCGCCTTGAGCGTGAACGTCATCGCCGAAATTTGGTACATTGGCGTATATGGCGTGGTTCTGGCTCTCGCCCTTGGGATGCTGGCCTTCCGCACGCTCTTTCGGCCCGAACGAAAATGGTACCAAGCGCGGGCATTGGCGGAGTCCGTCAAGACGACGGCGTGGAAGTATGCGATGGCCGCCCGCCCATTTAAGCATGACGGTAGCGACCGCGCTCGCCTACGCCAGGCTCTTACGGAGTTGCTTAAGACAAATAGCGACTTGGGCGGACAATTCGACAGCGAAACCGCCTCAGGCGACCAAGTTACCGAGGAGATGGAGACCCTTCGCTCTCTTCCGAGCAACGAGAGACTGCGGGCCTATATGAGTAGCCGCGTCGAGGATCAGCTTGGCTGGTATGTGCGCAAAGCGCGCAGCCACAAGATGTGGGGCGTCGCGATGGCCTGTGGCCTAGGTGCGATTTACATGCTCGCCTTCAGCCTGCTGGTGGCCCGGGTTCTAAACCCGACTTGGGTCTACGCCCACCCCGATCCAATTATCGTGCTGGGTGCGTCTGTCCTTGGCTGGATGCAGATCAAGCGGTTTAACGAGCTATCGGCCTCGTACAGCCTAACGGCGGCGGAGATCGCCATCCTAAAATCCGCCGCATCGGAGGTATCAAGCGAAGAGACCCTATCCGCGTTCATCGACGACGCTGAGGAAGCCTTTTCGCGGGAACACACCCAGTGGCTCGCCCGCCGGTCTTTCTTGCGATGATTCCGACCGCGTGGCTAATCGCTCTGTCGGGCCCTTTCGGTCAGACGACTCTGCTCAGAACCGAAGGCTGAGACCTTCTCATGACCTCGATCACGATCGCAGGCGGATGCTACATCGAGACATGTGAAGCTCCGGCCTGGCGGGGGATCTTCGGCTCGGGTGGTCGCGCCGCAGCCGCACTCGCAGGCCTTGGGCCAGTGCGGCTTTGCACTTATTATCCCTATGATCGCGCCGCTGACTTAAGCTCTCTGGAGGCTAGCGGTATCCAAGTCGAACGCACGGATACGTCTACTCCGCTTGCTTTCGCCTATTTCCACCCGCTTTCGGAACCAGTACTCGCACCAGACCGATTAAGCATCCCTCGCAATCCACCCCTGTCGCTTGAAGGGGATGTCGTTCTTCGGTTCGGCATGCTGGAAGGCGACGCGATTGTGACGGGACGCCGCGCCGTCTACGACCCACAGACAGTCGGGGACTTCGAGCCCTTCGGGCGCAACGGCTCAAATGCCGATCATATCGCCTTGGTGCTGAACAGCGACGAGTTGAAGGCTAGAACGGGTGAGAACGACGTTGCAGCGGCCGCCCAGGCTCTTCTCTGCTCGGATCAGACGGAGGTGATTGTTGCTAAGGGTGGCGTTCGTGGGGCCTCCGTGCACTGGAGAAACCGCGCACCGCAGTTGGTCCCTGCGCACTGGTCAGATCGAGTGTTCAAGATTGGTACCGGCGACGTGTTCAGTGCAGCATTTGCGCACTACTGGGGATGCCTCGAGATGGACGGCAGCGAGGCCGCTGGACTCGCCTCGCGAAGCGTCGCTTACTACAGTGCCAGCCGCCGCCTTCCACTTCCTCCTGCCGACCGCCTCGGGTCGCTCGCGCCAGTCGCACCGATCCAGGATGGCGTGGTGACTGTATTTGGCGCGGGCCGCCGTCTCGCCGATCGCTGGCTCATCGAGGAAACTATGTGGCGGCTGCGTGGTCTCGGCGTGAAGCCGATCCTTCACTGCGGACCGCCGCAAACAGCGCCCTGGAGCCGGGTAGGCCTTGTTCTTGCCGACCAGATCGTCGGAAATGCTCTTGAAGATCTTCTCACGGTCGCTACCGGAGAAATTGTGGTTTTTAGCGAAGATGGAGTGAAGACCTCGCGCGGCCGAGTTACGCAAGATTTTGCCACTGCTCTTTACTGGGCGAGTTGGCTAAGCTGAACTACCCGCACCGCTTGTGGGGTAGGTTGCCGAGTGCCATGCTACGCGTGCGGTCGGGGGATGATGAAATAGCGTGGCGGATATCTGCATTATCTATGCGCGTAAGGACGCCGCGACCATCCCGCCGGCGCTTGAGGTTCTACTATCCCCGGACTGGACGGTCTGGTGGGATGGACACATCATCGACGGCGACTACCGCGCGGAAATTGACGTTGCTATCCGCACTTGTCACGTCCTGATCCCGATCTGGTCCGGCGAGGCGACGCTTAACCAGCATATGCACGACGAGCTTCGCATCGCGAAAGATGCTGGCGTATCGATCGTCCCACTTCGAGTCCATGCCGTGGACGCGCCCATGGGGTATGGCTCATTGCAGTCCACCTCAGTGCTAGGCTGGTTGGGAGAGCCAAACCGAGCGGAGCTTTTCGCCTTCAAGAACTTGGTCCGCAAGGTAATCGAGAAGCGCACGCCCAACGCGCGGCCAAAGACGATCAGCCTGACCAGCGAGCTTGATCTGCCGAGCTTCTTTTACTCGGTGTCTTCCCATGAAACTCGGGTAGAGCCGGCTGCAGCCCTTCTGACACTCGACATGTTTGGCGTCCGAAGCCTGCTCGTTTCTGCATACGATACGGCCTCTGGCGCGCATCGGGGAATCAAACGTGCGCTGCAAAGGCGCCGCGATGCTGGCGCCGTCGTGCTGCTCGATTCCGGCAACTACGAAAAGGCGCGCAAGAATGACAAGGACTGGACCTTCGCGACCTTTCGTGACGCGTTGAAATCCACGCCTCACGACGCAGTATTCGCCTTCGACCGGCTCGAGCCGAAAGGGCATATCGACAAGGTCGCTGACACTGCCGTGAAGGCTGCCGAGCGCACCGCACGGCATACGAGTGCGCCTGTAATACCTATCGTCCACCTCCCCCGTCGGCCAGACGGCGACTATATGGTTGATATTGTCGGTCCGGTCATGCGGCGTGTTTCCCAGGCCGTCCGCCCTCCGATGATCGCGATTCCGGAGCGGGAACTGGGATCCGGCATTTTCGCCAAGGTGAAGACCATGAGCCAGATTCGCCACGCCCTGAAGGGCATAGGTTGGTACCAGCCCGTGCACGTGCTGGGGACGGGCAATCCAATCAGCCTGGCGCTACTGTCTTGTGCGGGCGCCGACAGTTTTGACGGTTTAGAATGGTGTCGGTATGCCGCGGATGCGGAGCACGCGCAGTTACATCACTTCCAGCTATTTGAGATGTTCGAGTATCAGCTCGCGGTGGCGGGGTCTGCGGTGGCCGCCGAGGCCGCCAATCTCGACGGAGTGAGCTATACGACAAAAGCGCTAATGAACAACCTCGACTTTTATGAAACATGGCTGAAGCAACTTCGAACGGCACTTCGAGACGAAAAACAGCTGATAACCTTTATAAGTCAGCTACTACCAAAGGGTGCCATGAAACAGGCGCACGATGCTTTGCCGGAGATCTTATGAGCGCAGTGCACGCCCCGGATAGGATCCGACATGCGGTCGGTGTGGTTGGGGAGGAAATTGATCGCCGTCTCCGCGACGAAGCCGCTTTGCCTTGGACTGAGTCCCGCCTTTGGAGTGAACTGTCGTGCTGTATTCTCAGCAGCCAGGTTCCATACGCACTAGCCCAGGCCGCGTCAGCGCGGCTTTGCGAAAGTGAGATCTTGTTAGATGATCGGCATTGCCCGGAAGCTCTGGAAATTGCCCTAGTCGCCCTGTTGCGCGAGGACCTACAAGTCGCGGGTGAGGCACGCAGGTATCGCTTTCCGGCCAGCCGGGCGCGTCAGTTGGCTCGAACTTGGACTGAGGTACATCGAGAGGGTAGCGGACTAAAACCTCTGCTTGAGAGATTTACCGATTGCCATACTGCCCGAGCGTGGTTGGTTCGAAATGCGCCGGGTCTCGGCCCCAAACAGGCAAGCATGTTCTTGCGCAACATCGGTGCCACATACGAACTCGCCGTCCTCGATCGCCACGTCATAAGCTACATGGTAATCATGGGACTGGCCTCGGACGCGGCACCTGCCCGATCGATGTCTCACTATATCCGGGACGAACATATCCTTCGCGATCATGCGGCCGGGTTTGGGCTTCCGGTCGGACTGTTGGATTGGGCAGTTTGGATCGTCATGCGCGTGGCTTCGCGCCGGTCGGCTAGAGAGGTTTCGGCATGAGCGTCGTAACTCTAGTCTCGGGGGGCCTCGACTCCCTGCTCGTCGCTCGTCTGTCCCAGGAAACCGGGCTGACGCAGCATCCGCTTTTTATCGACTATGGGCAGAGGGCGCGTGACAAAGAGCTAGCGGCGTGCGTCCGAGGTATGCGTCAGTTGGGATTACCTGCTCCCACCGTCGCCGATTTTTCAGGCTTCGGCCGTTTGATTAAATCCGGCCTAACTGACACGTCGCAAGACGTCTACAAAGATGCCTTCACCCCAGGGCGTAATTTGCTGTTTCTCCTTGCGGCTGCGGCTCACGCCGCCAAGGTTGGCGCCGACGCGATCTCCATTGGGCTGCTACACGAAGACGCGAGCCTATTCCCTGATCAGACGGCAGGGTTTTTGGTATCCGCCGAGGCCACGCTCGCGCTGGCGGTGGGCCGAGCCGTGCGCGTTCTCGCGCCGCTAGCGGAGTTCCATAAGCGTGACGTGGTTCGCCTTGCGGAGGAGAAGGGCCTAGCAGGATCCTATTCCTGTCATCTAGGACAGGACGAGCCATGTGGCTACTGCATCGCCTGCAGGGAATTTGTGTTCGAGGGAGCGTCTGATGGGCGGCAGTAGCAGCGGCGGCTACAACCGCCTTGGAGATGTAAAAGGCCTAGAGCAAAAGGCCAAAGAGGCGCTTGAGGGCGGCCGCAAGAACGTTTTTATTAGCTTTTCTATGGACGATATCGACGAGGTCAACCTAATTCGCGCGCATGCAAAAAACGAAAAGAGCGATATCGAGTTTAACGACCGCTCCGTGCGCGAGCCCTATAATAGTGATCGTGCCGAATACATTAAATCCAGGCTGAAAGATCGCATCAACCAGGCTTCGACGGCGGTGGTTTACGTATCGGAGAATACCGCCGCCAGCGAGTGGGTCGCTTGGGAAGTTCAAACGAGCTTGGACCTGGGGAAGCGAGTGATCGCAATGTACAAGGGTGGCCGGCCGCCAGCTCGCCTACCCGATTGGTTGTCAAATCCGGCGATTACAACCGTGGCCTGGAAGGATCTGGCGAAGCTGCTGTGATTGTTTTTTTGCCATTTGCGCCTCAGCCTCAGAGGTGCCTAGCATTCCCTCGGGACGCTCTCATGGCCAAAGCATCGTGTAAAGCTCGAGCAACTCTTATACGGAATTTCTGCAAGCGGACGCTCTAGACGTCAGCTGAGGGGCCAAAAGCGGTTATCTGGCTAAGCCGGGAGCATTCGGACTTCGTGTGCCGCCCGAAGATCCTAGCGGAGCGGACGCTAACGTTCTACTTTCCAACGAAAATCGCCGGGCGCTTCTGAACATAGCCCGCGACACCCTCCGCAAAATCACTGCTCACCGAGCAGGCGACCAGCGCATCACGCTCGGCATCCATCTGCGCTTTCAGCGAATGATTAACCGACTGCCGCATGAGGCGCTTCATATGACCAATCGCGATGGTCGGGGCGCTCGCCAGGCGCTGGGCCAGGTCCTCGGTTTCGGCAGCGAGATCAGCAGCGGGAACGACGCGGTTGATCAGACCGAGGCGAAGCGCGTCCTGTGCGTCGTAGATCTCCGACAGCAGCGCCATCTCCAGCGCGCGTCGTAAGCCCACGAGCCGCGGCAGCGACCAGGAGATAGAGCCGTCCGCCGACAGGCCGAGTTTGGTGTAGCCCATCGTGAAGCGGCAATCGTCGGCGGCGATCACGATGTCGGCTGCCATGGCAAGACTGAAGCCGCCGCCGGCGACCGCGCCGTGCACGGAAGCGACGACAGGTTGGCGTAGCGCGTTCATGATTTCCATTGCCTCGTGGAACGGCTCCAGCATGCTGGTGAACAGTGCCGGGGCCTCCTCGCGCGGCACGTCGAAGGTGCGCACGTCGCCGCCAGCCATGAAGGCGCGGCCATTGCCCTTCATCACGACGACGCGCAATGCCTCGTCGTCGGCGATTGTTCTGACGGCCTCCAGCAGCGCAACCGCGCAGTCCCGGTTAAAGGCGTTCAGGACGTCAGGCCGATTAAAGGTGATGCGCGCAACCGCACCCGAACGCTCGAGGATAACGGGGCCCTGATCAGTCATCGAACTATCCTTGAGGTGCGGTTCAGGCTGGATCGCCGGCGGCGAGAAGGTCTGCGCCGTTGACGTTGAAGAAACCGGAGCCGGGAAGCCCTTGCCCACCGTCCACCCAGAGCGATGTGCCAGTGATGTAGCTGGCCAACGGCGAGGCGAGGAACAGAGCTGCCTTCGCGATATCGTCGGTCGCGCCCATCCGACGAAGTGGTATATGCGCGAGGTAACGACCCCGATCGTCCGCCGCCGTGATCCGGCGCAGCCCTTCCGTATCCTCGACCAGTCCCGGGATGATGCTGTTGGAGCGTATGCCGTGCGGGCCCCACTCCAGCGCAAGGTTCTTCATCAGCATCTCGACGCCCGCCTTCGCGGCACCGGCATGAACCTGATAGGCGTGCGCCATATGAGCCTGCGGCGCCGTGACAAAGAGAACCGTTCCGCGCGTGCGCTTCAGCTGCGCGAATGCTAGCCGCGCCGCGTTGAACGAGCCACAGAGGTCGATGTCGACAACGGTGCGGAAACCGTTCGGCGAAAGCGTCTCGGCGGGGCTCAGGAAATTGCCGGCCGCACCACAGACAAGCACTTCGATATCGCCGAGCGCCTCGCCTGCGGCATCGACTGCGGCCTTGAGTTGCTCAGGATTGCGAACATCCGCCGTCCTGGCGAAGACCTCGCCGCCGAAGACCTTGAGTTCCGCGACGGCGCCGTCGAGCCTTTCCTGAGAACGGCCGCAAATGGCCACCTTCGCGCCATGGCCGGCGAAGGCTTTGGCGATGGCGAGGTTGATGCCGCTGCCGCCTCCGGTCACGAAAATCGTTCGGCCGGCGAACAGGTCGCGGGGCAGAATGTGGGGTTCGATCCGGGCGTGCTGGTTCATAATAGTATCCGTGGGCCGCGCCTGCGGCGGGGTGTCGGGAACGAACGACCGTCCGTCAGCGGTACATGCCGGCGATGAGGTCGGCGAACTTCTCGTGCACGAACTTGCGCTTGAGTTTCATCGTCGGAGTGATCTCTTCATCCTCCGGCGTGAGCACACGGTCGATGATGCGGAACTGTTTCACCTGTTCCACCCGCGCGAACTGTTCGTTGACGCGCGCAACCTCGGCCTCGATCAGCGCGATCACCTCGGGCGCGCGTGTGAGGCTCGCGAAATTCGAGAACGGGATGCTCTTGTCCTGCGCGAACTTGGCGACGTTCTCGTGATCGAGCATGACGAGGCATGTGAGATAGGGCTTGGCATCGCCGATGACGATCGCGTCGGAAATGTATGACGAGAACTTCAGCTGGCTCTCGATCTCGGAGGGCGTGATGTTCTTGCCGCCCGCCGTGATGATGATGTCCTTCAGCCGATCGACGATCCGGAGTAGGCCGTCCTGATCGAAGCGACCGACATCGCCCGTGCGCAGCCAGCCATCAGTGATCGCCTCGGCCGTCTTATCCGGCTTGTTGAGATATTCGAGGAAGACATTCGGCCCGCGGGCGATGATCTCGCTCTGGTCCGACAGGATCACCTCGCATCCGGGGATGGGCTTGCCGACGGTGCCGGGCCTGACCACGTCGGCCGGCGTCACCGTGAGGAAACAGGTCGATTCCGTTTGCCCATAGGCCTCCTGCATTCGCAGGCCGACGCTCCGGAACCAGCGGATCAGGTCCGGTGAGATGGGGGCTGCGCCGGTCAGAAGGCTGTGGGCGCGGGAGAGACCCATCATACGCTTGAGATTGCGCAGGACGAGCCATTCGCCGGCGGCGAAGATCAGCCGGTCCAGCCATGACGGAGCGCGGTCCTGCTCGGCGGCGAGCGTGATGCGTTCGCCCGCGGCGAGCGGCATCCGGTAGAGCCAGCGCTGGAGCGCGACGCCGTCCTTCAGCCCGACGACGACCTGCGAATGCAGCTTCTCCCAGATGCGCGGCACAGCGAGCACGAAATGCGGCTGCACCTCGCGCAGGTTCTCCGGCACCGTCTCCATGCTCTCGGCGAAATAAAGCACGTTGCCGCACATGATCTGCAAGTAGGAGCCGACGATGCGCTCGGCCATGTGGCAAAGCGGCAGGAACGACAGCAACGTGTCGCCTTCCGGCCGCTCGAAGCACTGGCGCACGCTGTAGCAGATGAAAAGGAGGCTCCGATGCGTGACCAGCGCGCCCTTGGCCGGCCCTGTCGTGCCCGAGGTGTAGACGATGATGGCGGGATCGTCGGGCGACTGCCGCGCCGCCGCCTCGTGCCATGCGCCGGGATGGGCGGCGGCGTGTTCTCGCGCGGTCGCGAGGAAGGCCTCGAACGACATCACCATCGGATCGGTGAAATGCGACAGACCCTTCATGTCGAAGACGACGATCCGGGCGAGGTCGGGGCAGTCGTTGCGGCCGACGAGCACCTTGTCGAGCTGTTCCTCGTTCTCCACGAAGATTACCCGCGTGCGCGAGTCCTTGAGGAGATAGGCAACCTGGGTCGGCGAATCCGTTGGGTAGATGCCGCTGCAGATGCCACCGATCCCAAGTGTGCCCATGTCGACGGCAACCCAGCCGAACGAGTTCTGCGCCAGCACGCTGACGACATCACCCTTGGCGAGGCCCAGCGACAGGAGTCCATGGCCGATGGTCGCTGCGAGATCGGCGTAGCCTTGCCAGTTCGTCTCCTCCCAGAGCCCCAGCCGCTTCTCGAACAGCGCCGGACGGTCGGCTGAAGCGCTGGCACGAGCGAGGAAAAGGTCGGTGAAGCTTCGAAGAAACGGCGGCGCCTCAACCCACGACGGATGGTTGAAGGGGATCGTCGGCTTCTCTTGCACGGTTGCGTTCATGCCTCGCGCGCTCCCGCTCAATGCCACATTTTCTTGCGCTTCCAGCGCCGCTCGCCGCGGACGCCCTGGTCGGCAAGCCCAAGGTAGAATTCCTTGACGTCGGCGTTCTCCATTAGCTCCTTCGCGGTGCCCTCAAGCACAATGCGGCCGACCTCCAACACGTAAGCGAAGTGGGCCGTCGCCAACGCCTGCCGCGCGTTCTGTTCGACCAGCAGGATCGTCGTGCCAAACCTGTCGTTGATGTCGCGGACGATGTCGAAGATCTGCTTGGTCAGCAGCGGCGAAAGGCCAAGCGAGGGCTCATCCATGAGGAGCAGCTTCGGCCGGCTCATCATTGCGCGGGCAATGGCGAGCATCTGCTGCTGGCCGCCCGACAGAAGGCCCGCCGGCTGACTGGCGCGATCGCGCAGGATCGGGAACTTGTCGAACCAGGTTTCGATCTCGCGCTCGACCTCATCTCGGTCGGGGCGCAGGTAGGCTCCCATCAGGATGTTTTCCCGCACTGTCATGAACGGGAAGATTTCGCGGCCTTCCGGCACATGGGAGATGCCGCGCCGGACGACATCGGCGCCCTCAAGGCCTGCGATGGGCTGATCGCGGAACGCAATCGTTCCCTTGCGAGGGGCCATTATCCCGGAAATCGTCTTGAGGATGGTCGACTTGCCTGCTCCATTCGAGCCGAGGATCGCAACGATCGCACCTTCTGGCACTGCGAGGCTGACGCCGCGCACGGCCATGATGCGCCCGTAGAACGTCTCGACATTGGATAGCGACAGGAGCGGCGCATTCATTGGCGTCTCCTCAATCGCCAAGATAGGCGCGTACGACCTGCGGGTCGGCAATGACCTCGCCGGGCGGCCCAAGCGCCAGCACGCGCCCTGAATCAAGCGCCAGTACCCGGTCCGAGACGCGGCGCACCAGCGTCATGTCGTGCTCGACCATGACGATGGTGATGCCAAGATCGTCGCGGATGTCGCGGATCCAGTGGACCATGTCTTCGGTCTCCTCTGGGTTGAGCCCGGAGGACGGCTCGTCCAGCAGCAGGAGCCGCGGGCCGATGGCGAGGGCGCGGCCGATCTCCACCACCTTGCGGATGCCATAGGATAGGGAAGCGATAGTTGCGGAGCGGTAGTGCTCGAGTTCCAGGAACTCGATGATCTCCTCGACCGAGCGACGGAAGTCGTTCTCCTGCCGCTGCACGGAGGGCAAGAACAGGAGGTCCGACAGGAAGCTGGTGCGGCCCTTCACGTGGCAGCCGACGAGGATGTTGTCGATCACCGAGGCATGATCGAACAGCTCGATGTTCTGGAAGGTGCGCGCAATGCCGAGGCGAGCCACCGCCTGCGGCTGCACACGGGTGATCGGCTGGCCATCGAATACGATCTCCCCGCCGGTCGGATTGTAGATGCGACTGATGAGATTGAAGATCGTGGTCTTACCCGCGCCGTTCGGGCCGATGATCGTAAAGATCTCGCCCTCGTTGACGGCGAAGCTCACGTCATCGACCGCTTTGATGCCACCGAACGCGACCGACAGGCCTTTCGCTTCCAGCAACATTACCAGCGCTCCGACTTCGCGAAACTACGCTGCCGGCGGAACATGCCTTTTCGATAGAGTGGTGCGAGACGCACGTAGTCGATGGCCTTCTCGACGAGGCCGTTGATGCCGCGTGGCTCGAACAACATCACGAGGATCAGCAGAATACCGAAGGCGAATGGCCGCAGCGCCGGTAGGTTGCCGCCCGGCAGCAGCTTCTCGATCTCTGACAGAAGCTCGGGCATGGCGACGAGGAAGGCTGCACCAAACACTGCGCCCCGCAGTGAACCGACGCCGCCGATCAGGATCATCAGAAGCAGCTCGATGGAGATGGCCAGCGTGAACTGGTCCGGGCTGATGAAGCTGAGCTTATGTGCCATTAGCGCACCTGCAATGCCGGTGAAAAAGGCACTGAGCGCGAAGGCCTTTGTCTTCACGCGCGCCGCCTCGACGCCCATGGACTGCGCGGCAATCTGGCTGTCACGCACGGCGACCATCGCGCGCCCAGTCGGCGAGCGCAGGACGTTGGCCGCGATCCACAGCGCGCCAAGCATCAGCCCAAGGCAGATGAAATAGAACGGCACGTCGCCGGACAGCCGTTGACCGAGAATCGAGATGGATGGCACCATCGTGCCGGAATTGCCGCCGGTGACGCTGGTCCAGCGCGCCGCGACCTCCTCCAGGATGAAGCCGAGTGCCATAGTAGCCATGGCAAGGTAGAGGCCCTTTAGGCGCAGAACGGGAATGCCAAGCGCGGCGCCCGCGGCGGCCGAGATCAGTGCGGCGGCCGGCAGTGCGGCGACAAACGGAACGCCCCTTCGCTCAAGATACACGCAGGCATAGGCGCCGATGGCGAGAAAGCCTGCCTGCCCGAGCGAGATCAACCCGCAGAAGCCCAGCATGATCTGGAACCCGATGCCCGCGATCGCAAAGATCAGCACGAAGGTCAGCTGGGAGACGTGGTGGACGCCCAGGAACGCCGGGGCGACCAGCGCCAGTGCAAGGAAGGCTAGATACCAGCCATATTGCGGTAGCCCTTCTTTGAAGAGGCGCGTGTCCTGGCTGTAGCTGGTTCGTAAGATGTACCGCATCGCTCACACCCGCTTATGGATGGTCTCGCCGAAGAGGCCTTCCGGCTTCAGCGCGAGGACTACGAGGACAAGGATGTAGCCGGCGATGTCGCTGAACCCTTCCGGCAGATAGAAGCCGGCCAGGCTCTCGCAGATGCCGAGCGTGATACCGCCGACAACCGCACCCGGCAGGCTGGAGAAGCCACCGATGATCGCCGCAGGGATCGCCTTCAGCCCGAGCAGGCCCATGTTTACGTGGATGAAGGCGATGGGTGCGAGCAGCAACCCAGCAACGGCCGTGATCGCTCCGGCAATGGCCCAGACGAGTGTCGAGATGGAGCGGGTACGCACACCCATATAGGTCGCCGCCAGCTGGCTTTGTGACACGGCCTGCATGGCAAGCCCCATGCGAGTGCGGCGGAAGAAGATAAAGAAGCCTAGGACAATGGTAACCGTCGCTGCGATGACCGCGAGATGGTCGGCGGAGATTACAAGGGGTCCGACTCGCAACACCGATCCGCTGAGCGGCGTGGTGATGCGCACGGTCTCCCCCGCCCAGGCGGGCACCATGGTCGCGACGGCACGCAGGCACAGGCCCATGCCAATGGTGACGACGAGAATTGCAAAGGCAGGCTCGCCGACCATGGGCCGGAGGAACGTGCGCTCAAGCATTGCTGCAAGCCCCGCCGTAGCGGCGATGGCAACGATGGCCGCCAACCAAAGCGGCAGCGCATAGATCGAGATCAGCGTGAACCCAAGGAAGGCGCCGATCATCATCAGTTCGCCGACGGCGAAGTTGACGGTTTCCGTCGCCTTGTAGATCAGCACGAAGGCGAGCGCGATGAGCGCATAGACGCATCCGATCGAAACGCCGGACACGACCTGCTGGAGGAACTGGGCCACGGGGCACCGCCTGCCGGTTGGGTCATGAAGCTGGAAAGTTGGCGGAGCCCGGCGACCCGGGCCCCTCCTCGTCTGTCGCTCAGTCCATCTGTCGGACGACAGCCCAAGCGCCGTTCTGCACCTGAACAGCGAAGGTCGTGTTCGAGCCGAGGCGCTGCTGGGCTGTGAAGCTCATGCGCCCCCACCCTGGACCGACCGAGACATCGCGTACCTGCTCCATGCCCTTGATGAAATTGTCCATGGTGAGGTCACGGCCGGCATTCCGTGCGCCTTCCGCGAACAGCATCATCGCGGCGTAGCTGACGAGAAAATAGTCGTCGGGATTGTCGTTGCGGCCGGTGCGCTCTTTGAAGCGGCGGACCGCCTCGGCAATCTTCGGGTCAGTCGCCACCAGCGGGATCGGAAGCGAGGGCGTAAAGCCGTAGAGGCCTTCCGCCGCCTTTCCGGCCAGCGCGATGACGGCCCGCGACACGCCGCCCTGAGGCGCGAATAGCGGTACGTCCCAGCCGATCTTCTCACGCTCGATGGCAGCGCCGGCCGTCTCGCGCGTGATTGTGCCAAGCATAACTGCGTCGCAATTGGCCGCGCGCATGCGGGCGAATTGCGCGCTGAAGTCGGTCGCGCCGCGCTTGTAGCTGGTCTTCTCGATCAGCGTCAGGCCGTACTGCTTCAGCCTGCGCTCGACGCCGGCCAACGACTGTTCGCCGGATTCGTCGTCCTGATACATCATGCAGAAGCGGCGCTTGCCCAGCGTGTCATGGGCATAGGCTGTCGCCGCGCTCATCTGGATGTCGTAGCCGGTAACGAGACCGAACGAGAGCCGCTGTGGTGGGTCGTAGACTGTCTGGATCGGCGCTGCGGGAAACAGCATCGGCAGCCCGCGCTCGTTGGTGATCGGCAGGGACACCTGCGTAATCGCCGAGCCGAGCAACCCTATAATGCCGAAGACGCGGTCGCGGGTCGCGAGCTTTTGGACGGCGAGTACCGCGCGACGGGTGTCGTAGCCGTTATCCTCGATGATGACGCGGACGCGACGGCCGTTGATGCCGCCGCCCTCATTGATCATGTCGGCAGCAATCTCGAACCCGGCCTTCATTGGAACGCCGATGGCGGCGACCGGACCGGTGAGATCGACAGACGAACCGAGGACAATCTCGGTGTCGGTCACCCCTTGGGTTTGTGCAGAGGCGAAAGTCGGTGTCCATGCGACCGCGAAAGCGAGCGCTGCAGCTGTGAGATGCTTGTTCATCGTGATCCTCCCGATTGGTGTTTTCTTTTTAGGCTACCATTGGATCAGATAACCTACCAGTGGGTAAGTACGCGTGATTGGAGTAGCCATTTGACGGAGGAGCCGCTACGCAGATCGTTGCGCACGGCGCTGAGGAGTTTGGCGTGGGTCGATCATCGCCTGTAAGGGTCTCGCCGTTCTTGTCCGCCGAGGACAAGGAGCGGGAACGCGCGCAAAAGAAGGAAGCGGTGCTTCGGGAAGCCGCGCGGCTGTTCTGCGAGCAGGGATATAGCGAAACGCAGATGAGCGACGTGGCGAGCCAGCTCGGGGTCTCGAAGCCGACGATCTACTACTACTTCAAGAACAAGGAAGACGTGCTGGTTGAGTGCTTCGAGGTGGGGTTCAACCTTATCGAAGCGGCGCTCCGAAAAGTCGACAAGACCGCCAAGAACGGCGCGGATCGACTTCGTAATGTGCTCCTGGCCTATGCCGAGCTGATGACCCAGGATTTCGGCAAGTGCACTGTACGAGTTTCAACCGCCGGGCTAAGCGAGGAAGGTCGCGCCCGTGTCGACATTCACCGTCGGCGTTTCGACTCGCGCATCCGCGATCTCGTCGCCGATGCGGTCAAGGATGGCTCGATCGGAAAATGCGACCCGAAGATCGCGACCTTCACGATTCTCGGCAGCCTCAACTGGATTGGACGGTGGCACAGCGCAGAGGGTCCGTTGAAGCCCGCACAGCTTGCCCGCGTTATCGTCGACCAAGCCTTTGCCGGGCTAGACCCGCGCACACCACTCTAACACTAGGTTATGGCCTGCAACGGCAAAGCCATGCTTGGGCAATGCCTGCCAAGCTGAGTGCTCGGCCGGGCTCTGGGACATGCGCACTCAGGAAAAAAGAGGCCCGCGGTAAGACCGCGGGCCAGTGAAGCGGCGACATCCGCCAGGAGAAGCGTGCGGATGGGCCTTGGGAGGGCGGTGGCGACCTAGGGCGCGCGGATATCAGGGCGCTCTAAGCGGCGTACATCTCCTCGATCGCGGTTTCATAGCGCTTCGAGATGCTCTTGCGCTTGACTTTCATGGTGGCAGTCACTTCGCCATCGTCGTGGTCAAGCTCCTTGGTCAGCAGATAGAATTTCCGCACGTGCTGCACACGGGGCATTCGTTCGTTCACTGCGTCGATCTCGCCTTGAATGAGCTCGCGGACCTCGGGCAGCTCTACGAGACTTCGAAACGTAGTGTAGGCGAGGTTCTGCTCCTCAGCCCATTTCGACACCCCGTCGTAGTCGATCTGAATGAGCGCGGAGACAAAATGGCGCCGGTCACCGATCGCGATGGCTTCCTTGATATACGGCGAGAAGCGCAGGGCGTTCTCGATCTGCGACGGCGTGATGTTCTTGCCGCCCGCCGTGATCATGACGTCCTTCTTGCGGTCGATGATCCGCAGTTCGCGGCCGCCCGGGATGTCGATCCAGTCACCAACGTCGCCCGTCCGCAGGCGCCCGTGCTCGTCGATCGCCTCACGCGTCGCCTCTTCCGCGCCGAAATAGCCTCGGAAAACGACGGGGCCTCCGACAAGAATCTCGCCATCCTCTGCGAGCTCAACTGTCGCACCATCGATGGCCGGACCGACGCTGCCAACCGGCGAGGTCTCGGTCTGGATCGTCACCGCGCCTGAGGATTCGGTCAGTCCGTAGAGCTCCCGGATCGGAACACCCAGCGTGCGGAAGAACAGCAGCATTTCAGGCGAGATGGGTGCACCCGCCGAGACTGCCACGCGACATTTCCTAAGCCCCACCGTGTTGAGAAGCGAGCGTAGAACCAATCCGTAAGCCACCAGCCAGACCGCCCTCTCGCCGAGGCTCCAGGATGATCGCGGCCGATCAGCAAAAGCGCCGACCGAGGCCAGCGCGCGCCCGTAAAGTCTCTGACGGATGCCGCCGGCTTCGCGGATCTTGATCTGGATACCGGCGTGAAACTTCTCCCAGATCCGCGGCACGCCGAAGAAGGCCTGCGGTGCGATCTCACGCAAGTCGTCCTGCACGGTCCGAAGGCTCTCGGCGAAATTGACTGCTGCGCCCTTCAGGATGGGGAGGGTCACCGAAAACATCTGCTCGGCCATATGGCAGAGCGGCAGATAGGAGACGATGTTGTCGGTGGGGCCAAGCCTGAGCGCTGCGTCCATGCCGCGGGCGCTAGTCAGAAGGCCGTCCCAGGCGATCATCGCGGCCTTGGGCGGGCCGGTGGACCCCGATGTGAAAATGATGAGGGCGGTGTCGTTCAGCGTCTGGTGGGCGACGCGACGCCTGATCCGGTCGGGCTCAGTTTGGCGACGTTCCTCACCAAGTGCTATCAGCGCTTCGAAGGTGGTGAGGCGGTTTTCGCGGTAAGATTGGAGGCCGCGCGGATCGATCACTACAAGTGTCCGCAGGGTTGGAAGTTCACCCATGATCGACAGCACCTTGTCGACCTGTTCCTGATCCTCACAAACAATGACGGTCGCGCCTGACAAATGGAGCAGATGCCGGATTTCGTGAGCTGGCGAGGTCGGATAGACGCCGGCCGGGACGGCGCCCATCATGGCGGCGCCGAGCTGGGCGAACACCCACTCCTTCCGGTTCTCACTGAGAATTGCGACGCGATCGCCCGGCATTACGCCCAGAGCTTCGAAACCGAAAGCGCAACGTTCGGCGTAAGTCAGATAGTCGGTCCAGCTGACGGGCTGCCAGACACCAAACTCCTTTTGCCGCAGCGCGGTCCCGGCGGGCATCGCCTCCACCCGCCTAAGAAGCATCTGCGGAATCGTCATCGAGCGATTGGTTGACAAATCCATGTTAGAACTCACGACAGCCAGCGCTTGCGGCGCTTGTAATGCTTCACGTCCCGGAAACTGGCGCGACCCGCCGCTTCCTCGCTGTGGCCGAGATAGAAGCGCCGCACATCGGGATCGTTGATGAGCTTGTCGCTTGGCCCGTCGATAACAATCCGGCCGTTCTCGAGAATGTAGGAGTAGCTGGCAGTGCGGAGGGCGACCTGAGCATTCTGCTCGACGATCAGCATCGCTGTACCCTGCTCCCGATTGATGCGAGTGATCTTGGCGAAGATGTCCTGAACGACCAGTGGCGCAAGCCCGAGCGAAGGCTCGTCGAGGAGGATAAGCCTTGGCTCCCCGACCATGGTGCGGCCGATCGCGAGCATCTGTTGTTCGCCGCCGGACAGATATCCCGCGATCTGCTTGCGGCGCTCCGCCAGTCGAGGAAAATACTCGTAGACGATGTCGCGGCGCGGCTTCACGCCGGACCGACCGATAAGCGCATCTTCGGCCGCCGAAAGATTTTCCTCGACGGTGAGCTCGACAAACACGTGCCGCCCTTCGCGCACGTGGCCAAGGCCCATGCGCGCCAATTCGTGGGGCGGGCGGGATCCAATCGGCTCGCCCTCGAAACTGATGTGGCCGGCTGCCAAGCGACCATTCTCAAATGGAAGAATGCCCGATGCTGCCTTGAGGGTTGTCGTTTTGCCGGCGCCGTTCGACCCGAGGAGAGCAACGATCCCCTCCTTTGGAACGCGCAACGAGAGGCCCCGCAGGGCCTGAATCGAATGGTGGTAGACGACCTCGATGTTGGAGACTTCCAACGCATACAGAGCATCCATGCTCGCACTAACCGACGGCCTCGCGGTCGCCGATGAGCTGGCGTGCTGTCGATCGGAGTGCTGCTCGGTCATGGTAAGCCCCTGTTCCACCCCAGGTGGGGAGCGGGAGTTTCAAATCTGCATCGCGCAGGGCGCCGCAGTGGCTGGAAATGCTTGTCCAGCCACTGCGTTACGACCTCGATTAGACGCGAATCCAATCGCCAGCAGGCTGCATTTCCTTCTTCGCCTGGTCATAGCGGTATAGGCGGCCAGCTTTGATCTGATGGCTGCTGAGATCGACCGGAAGTCCAGAGATGCCGCCCGAATCCCAGGCGGTCATCGACTCGAGTGCAGCCTTCATGTTGTCCGATGTGAACGGCTTGTCGGCCTTGATGCAGCGCTCCGCGATTTCAGCGAAGATCATGCCTGTCAGCCAAGCGTTGATGTAGAAGAACGTCAGGCCGCGGAAGCCCGGACGGGTTTGATCGACGTACTCTCGCATGGTCTTGATCATCGGCGCTTCGGTCTCGAACGCGTATCGATAGGGCGTCACTCCCGAGAAGCTCTCGCCCAAGGCTGCGACAGCGTCATATGTAGGCCTGTCCATGCTCCAGACCGTGCCGGCAACCTGGCTGTTAAGACCCGCCTCGCGCATCTGACGGACGAATTCCGGGATCGGTGTCAGGACATATCCCTGGAAGACGACGACGTCTGGCCGTGCACGCCGAAGCTTGGCGACTTCTGGCGCAACGTCGATGCCGGCCTGTTTGGTGACGATCTCAGCGACGATCGGCAGGCCGAGCTTTTCTGCGCGTGCCTTGGATGCCGGAATGCCATCCGTGCCGAATTCGGTTTCCGTATAGACGAGCGCAATCTTCGGCTTGTCGCGGCCGGCAGCGCCGCGTGCGATGCTTTCCATCAGCACTTCGTGCATTGAGGAATAGCTGGCGCCTGAAATGAATGTGTGGGGATAGGCCTTGGGATCGGCCAGCGAACCCGCCAGCGATGGTGAAGCCGTAAAGACGGTGCCCGTCGCGGCAACCTCGGCAGCAACAGCCTTGGCCCACTCCGTGCGATCGCCATAGAAGAAAGTTGGCTTCTCTGAAGCCATGATCTTCTTGAAGACGGTCACGCCCTGATCGACCCGAAAGGCTGTGTCCTCCGCCACGTAGCGGAGCTTCCTGCCCATGACGCCGCCATTCGCGTTCTTCCAGGCGCAGAAGTCGCCAAGGCCTGCGTGAAGCGAGGCGCCCGGAAATGCGAACACACCTGTCAGGGGCGAAGCTGCGCCAATGACGATGTCCTGATTGGCGGGCTGTCCGATGGCGAACGTGCCCGTCAACGGGAAGGCCGCTCCAGAGGCACCGATCGCCTTGAGGACGGATCTCCTTGAAAGCCTGCTCATGATCAACTCCCTCTGTGATCCGGCTTCGATCGCCGGTTTCAAGTCTTGAAAGGCCAAATTTGGAAGAAGCGCCGCATGCGCCTCCAGACCTCGGCGAGCCCGTGCGGTTCGAAGATCAGGAAGCCAACGATAAGGACGCCGAACACCATCTGCCCCATTGGCAGAAGGAGGCCTGTGGCGCCCGGAAACCATTGGGCGCTCGCGTGGGTGAGTAGGCGCAGTGCCTCCGGAACGAAGGTCATGAAGATCGCGCCGAGCACGCTGCCAAGCGTCCGCCCGAGTCCGCCCGCGATGATCGCCGCGAGGTAGAAGATCGAAAGCGTAAGAGTGAAATACTCAGGCGTGATGGCATTGTAGAAATAGCCGAGCAGCCCTCCAGCGACGCCGGCGTAGAAGGCGCCTAGCGCAAAAGCCAGCAGCTTCGTGCGCAGGAGATTCACCCCGAGAATTTCGGCGGAGATATCCCGGTCGCGGACCGCGATGAAAGCTCGCCCAAGATAGCTGCGCGACAGGTTCGCGCTTGCCAGTGCCATAAGGCCAACGCAGGCGAAGATGAGATAAAAGATGCGCCGATCGCCGGTGAGTTGCCAGCCGAAGAGGTCGGGGCGAACGATCCTGATGCCATTCATGCCGCCGGTGACCGGCGTCCATTCGCGGAACACGAATGTCAGAACGAAATGGGCCGCCAGCGTCGCGATGGCGAGATAGAGACCTTTGACGCGCAAGCTGGGCAAGCCGACCACGATGCCGACAGCAGCGGTCACGAGCCCAGCTACCGGCAAGGCAATGAAGAAGGGTACACCCCATCGCGACATCCAGGCGATGCAGTAGCAGCCCACACCCAGAAAGGCGGCGTGACTTAGGGATATGAGCCCGGCAGAGCCAGTCGTAATGTTCAGTCCCAGGATTGCTACGATATGGATCCCAACGATGCACGCCATGGCGAGCGCGTAGTCGCTGCCATACAGTGGCAGGGCCGCCACGATCACTACGAGAATGGCCGTCCATCCACGCTTGGTTGGCGAGTCCCATAGTCGCTCTTCGGCGAGGTGGGTTTCGTGAAAAACGCCGGTGCGCATCGTCAGAGCCGTTCGATCTTGCGGGTGCCGAACAGGCCGTAGGGGCGCACCGCCAGAACGGCCAGAACAACGAGATAGGGAACGACGTCGCGCGCTTTGCCGCCCACGTACCCGACCACCAGGCTGTCGATCCAACCGATCAAAAGGCTCGCGAGGACGGCGCCGACGAGGCTGTCAAGGCCGCCGAGTATGATGATCGCGAAGACACTCAGCGCGGACGAGGCCAGAAGCGGAGAGATGCCAGACGTGGAAGAAATCAGGATCCCTGCAACCGTTCCGACGAGCCCCGACAGAATCCAGCTCAGGCGTTGGGCGTAGCGAATGTTGATGCCCACTGTTGATGCGGTCACCGGATCGCTTGCTGACGCGCGCAGCTTAACGCCTGCGCGAGTGAACTGGAAGAACAGGCCGAAGGCACCAATGATCACGACGGCTACGGCGAAGTTCCAGACCGTGGTTCCCGCGACCAGCGCCTCGCCAAGGGTAAACGGCGAGCGGGGGACGAGCGAGGGCAGGGTAAACGTATCGGTCGTCCAGACGGCCTCAACGAGACCGTGAAGGAAGCTTGAGACCCCGATCGTTGCCATCAGGATCGCAATCGTGCTTTGGCCGGACAGCGGTCGTAGGACCGTGCGCTCAATGACGAGTGCGAGCAGCGCGACCGAGGCCAGCGCGATAGCCAGCGATACGATCACGGGCTGCCCGGCGAGAACCCGGCTCGTGTAGTAGGCGTATGCGCCAAGCATCAGAATTTCGCCGACGGCGAAGTTGATGACGCCAGTTCCCTTGTAGACGAGCACGAAGCTCATCGCGATGAGTGCCAGCACGCCGCCGGACAAAAGCCCGATCAGACTGTACTCGACAAACTCCCACATCGGGCTCATGCCGCAACCTCCAGCCGCTCGTCGCCCAGGTAGGCGCGGATGACCTCGGGATGGCTGCTCACTTCGGCTGGCGTGCCGCTCGCGATGACCTGGCCAAAGTTCAGCACGACGACGTGGCTGGATATGTCCATCACCATGCCCATGTCGTGCTCCACGAGGAGTACGGTGATGCCCCACTGCTCCTGAACATCCAGGATGAAGCGGGCCATATCCTCGGTCTCTTCGTGGTTCATCCCGGCCACCGGCTCGTCGAGCAGGAGCACCCGCGGTCGCATCGCAAGCGCGCGCGCCAGTTCGACGCGCTTCTGCATGCCGTAGGGAAGTGAGGCGACGGAGCGGTGCCGCACAGCATCGAGATTGAGGAAGTCGATGACTCGGCGCTCGACCTCATCGCGGAGCGCCAGCTCCTCGGCCCGTGCCGTGCGCGTGGCCGCCATCGTTGCCAGAATGCCCGCGCGCATTCGGCCGTGACCCCCGAGCTTTATGTTCTCGAGCACGGACAGGCCCTCGAACAGCGCGATGTTCTGGAAAGTGCGCGCGAGGCCGAGGCCGGCGCGCGCGTGGACCGGGCTTCGCGTGATGTCGTTCCCGCCGAGCAGGATCCTGCCGGCGGCCGGCTTGTAGAAGCCGGAAATGGAATTGAAAACGCTTGTCTTGCCGGCGCCATTGGGGCCGATGATCGCCGTAATCTCGCCTGCGGGCGCCGAAAAGCTGACATCGGCCAGGGCGCGGATGCCGCCGAAGTTCAGCTCGATATGGTCGACTTCAAGCGGCAGCCCGCCATCCCGAGCAGAGCTCGAAGAGGCTGATCCACGCGCAATTCCGACTGCCGAATGTTCCACCCTGATTGATCCGTTTGCCGGGTCTGTTTCTTGGTTCGACGAAGATCGTAACAAACCTTACCATAATTTGGCAAATCATATTCCAGAGGTCGATATGCCCGTTCGACAGGTGCTGCCGGATCAATCGTTAGCGCGCACAGCTCACGCCTCATCGCGATCCGAACAGCATACCGTTGCAAAGCGGATCATACATGTCTATATGATTTATATGTGAACTACATCGCGGTGAACCATGCGCGGATCTGACCGACTTGCATCGTTGAATCGCAGCGTCCCGCTGATGGCGGAGGTCCTGCCGGAGTTGCCGTCGCGCGAATCCACGATGATCCGACTGTTTCGGATCGGAGTGATGGGCTTGGGCCGCTACTTCGACCCGGTGTTTCGCAAAATCGGTCTGCCGGAAAGCGCGTATCACGCGCTGTGTCTTTTGGTCGCGAGCGAGGGCGGAAAGGCATCGCCCAGCCTGCTCAGCGACATGGTGGGGACCAGCCGCGCTAACATGACGCGGATTGTCGAAACTCTCGCCGGCGGCGGATTGATTGTCCGTGACAGCGACGATTCCGATGGACGGCGCCAGACCATCGCCATCACCGCGAGCGGGCGAGAGTTTGCGACCAACGCGCTCCCGATTCTCGCAGAGCCGGTCCGGCAAGCCTTCTCAGACCTGACGGAAGAGGAATTCGCGCAGCTCGACTTCCTGCTGCGCAAGGCCATCGCCTCGTTCGACAAGGAAGCGCCGCTCGCGCACGTGGCCGGTCAACGCATCAAGAAGGTCGCGAGCTAGGCAAGCCATGATCCTCAACGACGATCAACAATCCCTTCAGGCGGCGGCGCGGCGGTTCGCGCGTGAGCAGCTGTTGCCGTCCTACCAGCAGCGCGAGCGCGATGGCTGTCTCGAGCCCAATCTCCAGCAGGAGATGGCCGCGCTGGGCCTGATTGGCATGGACCTGCCTGAGGAGTTCGGAGGGATGGGTCTCGACGCCGTGACCAGCGGTATCGTCATCGAAGAGTTGGCCTACGGCGATTTCAATGTCGCGGCCCTAGCGGTGGTGCAATCGCTTTGCGGAGCGATCATTGCGCGCAATGCTGCGGAGCCATTGAAGCAAGAGTGGTTGCCCCGCATCGTTCGCGGCGAAGCGTTGATCGCACTATCAATCACCGAGCCTCACGCAGGCTCTGATGCGGGAGCGCTCAGACTGAAGGCAGTAAGGGACGGCGACCAATACGTCCTGACCGGCGAAAAGACATCGACGACATACGCCGACACCGCAGATGCCTTCGTCGTCTTCGCGCGCACCGGGGGCGACGCTGAAGCGGCGAGGGGCATCACGGCCTTTCTGGTCCCGCGCAAGACGAAGGGAATCCAGACCACGCGGTTTTCCGATGTGGGCAGTCGAGCCTCCGGCCGAGGGTCCGTTTTCTTCGATGGAGCGCGAATCCCAGTTGATCATCGGCTCGGCGGCGAGGGCGAAGGGTTTTCGCAGGTCATGGCTGGGTTCGACTACTCGCGCGCGTTGATTGCGCTGCAGTGCATTGGTGCGGCCCAAGCGTCCATTGACGAAGCCTGGGCGTATGCGCGGGATCGCGAAGCGTTCGGTAGTCCGATAGCACGCTTCCAGGGCGTAACCTTCCCATTGGTGGAGGGCGAGACCTTGCTCGCGGCGGCGCGGCAGCTTGCCTATCAGGCGCTGGCGCTTCGTGACGCAGGCCTTCCTCACACGGTCGAGGCCGCGATGGTCAAGGCGCTTGCGCCAAGGACCGCCTTCGACGTGATCCATCAGTGCCTCCTGACGTTCGGCCACTACGGCTGGTCGATGGACCTGCCTCATCAGCAGCGCCTGCGCGATGTGATGGGGCTCGAGATCGGCGATGGCACCGCAGGAATCATGAAGATGATCGTCGCCCGCGCTCGCGTCGGACGCTTGGCCAACCCCCAGCAGCAGGGAGCTTAGAAAGCTATGACGTATCGTTCGGTTTTTCGGCCCGGATTGTTCACCGGCCAGTCGATCATCGTCACGGGTGCTGGCAGCGGCATTGGCCGTTGCACGGCGCATGAGCTGGTCGCGCTCGGAGCCGATGTCGCGCTGGTTGGTCGCTCGATCGAGAAGCTGGAAAAAGTGCGCGCCGAGATTCTTGAGGACGGCGGCAAGGCAAGCGCCCATTCGTGCGATATCCGCGACGAGACAGGCGTTGCCGCGACCATCGACGCGGTACTCGCATCCAAAGGGCGGATCGACGGCCTGGTCAACAATGCGGGCGGTCAATACCGCGCGCCGCTGAAGACCATCTCGACCAAGGGTTTCGAGGCGGTCGTCCGCTCCAATCTGATCGGCGGCTTCATTTTCATGCGCGAGGTCTATGTGCGTTGGATGGAGGCGAATGGCGGCGCCATCGTCAACATGATCGCCGACATCTGGCACGGCTGGCCGAACTTCGCTCATTCCGGAGCCGCTCGAGGCGGCATGCTGACGCTGACGGAGAGTGCCGCCAGCGAATGGGCTGCCGCAGGTGTCAGGGTCAATACCGTCGCCCCCGGCGCGATCGCGTCGAGCGGGCTTGATACATACGATGCGAAGGACCGCGACTACCTGCAGAATCAAGTTGCCGGAGAGGTTCCGCTCAATCGCTTCGGGACCGAGGCCGAGGTTGCCGCGGCCATCGTGTTCCTTCTGTCACCTGCGGCCGCGTTCATTACAGGCAGTTGTATTCGGATCGACGGCGGCGCGCCGAACTCACGGCCCATTTGGGGCGTGATGGAGAAGTCGGACAAGAGCAGGCCGTTCGACGGTTTCCACCGTTCTGCCGCCCCGCAAATTCTTGCCGAAGCCGGCTGATGTCACAGCCTTGTTTCTCACAAACACTCGAACGGGAGGGGCCAATGGCCGAAAAGGTTCTCTACGAAAAACGCGGAGAAATCGCGTACATCACGCTCAACAGACCCGAGGTGAAGAACGCCATCGACCTCGACGTTCATCATCGTCTCTGGGAGATCTGGTCCGACTTCAGAGATGACCATGCGATCCGCTTGGCGATCCTGACCGGTGCCGGTGATGCGTTCTGCGCCGGCGCCGATCTGAAGACTCACGTTCCGGAATGGGCGGATGTTGGTCCAAGCCTCGCTCGAGACAAGCTGCCTGACGGCTTTGCCGGCGGTATCACGCGGGGGCTTCATCGCATCTACAAGCCAATCATCGCGGCGTGCAACGGATGGGTGCTGGGCGGCGGCCTTGAGCTTGCAATGGCCTGTGACATCCGCATCGCATCGGAGCGGGCCCAGTTCGGATCATTCGAGCTTCGGCGCGGTATGCATCCCGCAGATGGCGGCATCGTGCGCCTCGTCAATACATGTGGCGTCGGGATTGCCCTCGAGCTCGAACTAACCGGCGAGCCTATCTCGGCGCAACGCGCGCTCGCGGCCAACCTGGTCTCACGCGTCGTTCCACACGATGACCTAATGGCAGCGGCCGAGGAAATGGCCGCGCGCATCCTGCGCAACGATCGCCGCGCCGTTGAGTCGGCCAAGGAAACGATCTTCGAAGTCATCGGCAGGACGCTGGACGAGCAGCTGAAGGTCGAGTGCCTTTACGGCTATGCGCTTTGTGGCGGCAACCCCACTGTGGTTGAGCGCTCTCAGCAGTTCTTCGACAAGGTCGATAAGGGGCGTGCCGGCGTCAATTCCAGCGCCTTGTAATCGGCGCGCGCCGTCGCCTTTGGCGGCGCGCTGCAACCGGAGACAAAGTCATGTCCGCACTCCAGGCGCCGGCTAACGGTCTAGCCGACCGCTCGCTGGATCAACGGCTGAATCGGTTCCTCTCTGAGCGGACGGGCGCCCATGTGTCCGTCTCGGAGCTCAAGCGCTATCCCGTCGGCTTTTCTTGGATCACCTATGGATTCTGCGCATCGATCGACGGAGCGAGTCACGACCTGATACTGCGGCTTGGGCCAGAAAATGGCCTCTACGCACCGTATTCAGCTCGGCCGCAGTTCGAAGCACTTCGGGCATTGCACGGAAGCGCTGTTCCCGTTCCCGAAGCTTGGTGGATGAGCGATGACCCCGCCATTCTCGGCGACCCGTTCTTTGTCTGCTCACGGTCGCCTGGCGAGGCACCAATTCCATGGGTGACGTCCAAAACCGCGGCGTTTGCCGACAGCTACCGCGTGCCGCTCGGGCATCAGTTTGTCGATGCCTTGGCAGCAATTCACACCCATGATTGGCGTAACGGTCCCCTCAACGACGGGTGCACCGATCTAAACCTTCAGAACGTCGCCTCCGTTGAGGTCGAGCGCTGGGCAAGGCTCCACGAGCGATGGAAACTGCGTCCCTTCCCAATGATCCATTGGGCCCTCAACTGGTTGCGAGCCAACCTCCCTGTCGCGCCCGCTATCTCGATCATTCACGGTGACTATCGCCTAGGCAATTTCCTGGAGCGTGACGGCCAGATTACTGCGATCCTTGACTGGGAACTCGTGCACCTCGGCGACCCTCACGAAGACATAGGCTGGGCGTGCCTGCCCCAGTACGAAGGTGGTTCGGGGCTCGTCTGCCGGCTCATCGGACGGGACGAATTCTTCCGCCGCTATGAGAGGGCGACCGGCATTGCGGTCGACCCGACCAGCCTGCGCTTCTACACAGTGCTGTCATTGCTGAAGCTCGCCCTCACTCACATGGCGGCTGTTCGATGCTTCGAAGATGGCCGCGTCGATGACATTCGGCTGCCCGCGATGGGAACGCAGATAATTCCTGTGCTCCGGCAGATCGAAAAGATCGTGGACGCGGCACCATGAACAACTCGATCGGCCGATTGATAGAAGGGATGGCTGAGACCCTACGCCAGGAGATCATTCCAAAGCTCGATGACGAGTTCGCGCGCGGCCAGGCCTTCGGCATCATCTACATGCTCAACACACTGAAGCTGAGAGCGAGTTGGTCGATCGAGGGATTGAGTCATCAGCGTGAAGAATTGGTGGGGCTCTTCGGGCGCCTGGAACATCTCGTGAGCGACCTCGCTCATCCAGGCCTTCCCGATCTATCGACGGGCTCGGCGTTTCCAACCGCTGCCAGTCTCGAGGCGGTTCGAGATCGAGGCGACCAGGCCGTGTGTGATTGGCTTGATTGGGTATCGGCTCAGGACGGGGCACTGCCGAAAGGCAGACTGCAGTCGCTCCGCGATGAGCTTCTCGGCTACGTCGCTCGCCAGATGCGCCATGAAGTGAAGACAAGCGCAAAGCCGATGTTCGCCGAAATGTCGCGCGGATCAGAAGACGTGTGAGGATGGGGAGTACGCTCAGATGCTGACGCCACAGGACGATTTCATCGGGCATCAATTGCCCACGACCTTCGACCACGTCGGAAGCAGTGATCCAGCCTGGATGGAGCGCCTTTGGTACACCGCCCATCCAACCCCCGGCGGCGACGCGATCATCGACATAGGTCTTGGCTACTATCCAAACAAGAACGTCATGGACGCGTTCGCCGGCATCACCGTTGGCGGCGTTCAGTACAATCTGAGAGTGTCGCGACGCCTTCGCCCGCTCGGTCTCAAAACAGAAATAGGGCCGCTCTCGATCTCGGTTGTCGAGGGGTTTGTTCGGCATCGCATCGTCGTCGCGCAGAACGATTCTGGGATCGCATGCGACCTTGAGTTTTTCGGCACAATGAACCCGCACGAGGAAGAGCCGCATTTTCGCAGGCGCAATGGCCGGGTCACCGAACATATGGCGCGGATGGAGCAGCTCGGGCTGATGCGCGGCTGGTTCGAGGCAAACGGCGTGCGACATATTCTCGATGACGGACGCTGGCTTGCACAGCGCGATCATTCCTGGGGAATTCGCGCGGAAATGCGCACCGACCCAACAAGCCCGCCTGAGACGTTCTATCCGCCGTTCTTCTACTGCTGGACGACAGCGCAGTTTGCGAACCGCGGCCTTCACATCTTTTTCAAGGAACGAGCCCCGGGGAGTCTGATCTACATCTCAGGTGAGGACGTGCTGCCCCTTGGCCAGAAGCCGAAGGCGAATGGCCAGCTCGACGCGGTCGCTCACGATGCGAAATGGGCGGTCGACCCTTGCGGTCAGACGCTCGAGGCGATCGAGTTCGAGGCAACCTTTGCGGATCGCTCATCGCGCAAAATCCAAGTCCGGACGCTACCGGGCCGGTTCTTTCTGAAAGGCGGTCTCTATGGCGGCCTCAACGGCTGGTTCCACGGCGATGAGAAGGGCCGGCTCTTCCTGGATCATAATTCCTGGGATCACAGCGACCCTGAAGCGCGTCGCGTGATGCGGACACTCTCCGATCACGTCATCGAGGTTCACGACCAGGGCGAGGTCGGCTACGGGATCATCGAGTATGGCGTCGGCACGGATTATGCGCGCTACGAGGAGGTGCAGCGCCACCCGCCGATTTGACCGCGACCCAGCTCTCCGACAAACGATAGGTGGTGGGCGCGTCGATAGAATTGGTACGCCAATGTATTTTGTGCTTTGCTTCCATCCAAAGTCGACGCTGAAGCGGCGACTGTTGTGAGCCGAACGCTATGCCCCTTTCGCCACGGCGAAATTGGACAAATGGAAGCGCTGATGACCAAGGATCCGCGTCATTGGGCGGCGGTCGACCCGCAACGGCCCGCTGTGGTGCTGGGCGATCAGCCGCTCACCTATGCTCAGCTTGAAAGCGATGCCAACCGGATCGCGCACATCCTGCGTGCCAATGGCGTTGGCGCAGGCGACCACGTTGCCGCGATCCTCGGCAATGATCCCCTGATCTTCGCAATCGTCTGGGCCTGTTACCGGCTTGGAGCGTATTTCACACCGGTCCCTTCTTCGTCGTCGCCTAAGGACGCGGCCTACATCGTTGGCAATTGCGAAGCGCGCGTTGTCTTCGTGGACCCCCTTCTGGCGACGAGCGCTGGAATCATCGCATTGACGGGAACTAAGCCAGCTTGGTTCGGCGTCGGATCGCCCGCGGATGGCTTCATCGACATTGCTAGCGCGATGGCTCGCACCCCTTCCGAGCCGGTCGCGGACGAGGGGGCCGGCGCCCTGATGATGTACACCTCCGGAACGACAGGCGCGCCAAAGGGCGTTTGGCGCCCGTTGCCGCAAGCGTCCGACGGACCAGCGCCCTTCGTGCGCGATCTTCTGGTCATGTTCGATATCCGAGAGGGCGATCGATATCTGTCGACAGCGCCCCTCTATCACGCGGCCGCGCTTCGCTTTGGCCTCGCATTCACCGCGGCTGGTGGCACCGTTTTCGTCATGAGAAAATTCGACGCTGAGGAAGCGCTCAGCCTTCTTGAAGAACATCGCATCACCCATTCGCAATGGGTTCCGACCATGTTCCAGCGCATGCTTGCCCTCGACGACGATCGACGGGCAACTTTCGACGCGCCCTTGCACCGCATTGCCCTTCATTCCGCCGCTCCGTGCCCCGTCCCGGTCAAGCGGCGGATGATCGAATGGTGGGGACCGATTCTTGAGGAGTACTACTCGGGCACTGAAGGCGTGGGGCTTACCGCCCTGACCTCGCAGGAGTGGCTGCAAAAGCCGGGCTCCGTTGGCCGTTCCCGAAAGGGCAAGGTGCATATCCTTGATGAGGAGTGGTTGGAGGCGGGGACCGGCAAGACAGGAAAGGTCTACTTCTCTGGCATTGCCCCCTTCGCCTACTTCAACGATCCAGAGAAGACACAGGCACGAATGAGCCCGCAAGGTTGGCAAACCTTCGGCGATCTCGGCCATGTTGACGAGGACGGATACCTTTTTCTCACCGACCGGCAGGATGACATGATCATTTCCGGTGGAGTGAACATCTATCCGCAAGAGCTCGAAGCCGCACTTATCGAGCTGAGAGATGTCCAGGACGCTGCTGTCGTCGGCATACCGGATGACAACTTCGGCGAAGTTCCGATCGCGTTTGTCGTGACACGGACATCAACCATCGATCAAGCCGAACTTCGATCCACCATCGATGCCTGGTGCCGCGATCGTCTTGGTCGAGTGAAACGGCCAAAGGAGATTCGCTTCCTTGATGCGTTGCCGCGGAGCCCGCAAGGAAAGGTTCTGCGCCGGGAGCTGCGGCGGTTGGCCTCTCCTGCCGTCGAAGCGTTGGTCGGGCGGAGCGCTTGAATGGGTGGCGGTCTGACAGGCGATACCTTTGAAGCGTCGGCCGTGACGAGCAGTCAGCCGCTGCGCGATATTGTCGTTCTCGACCTTAGCCAAATCTACAATGGCCCATACGCCACCTACCTCCTTGCGCTGGCAGGCGCGACGGTCATCAAGATCGAACCGCCTGGTGGTGAATCGCTTCGCCGCCGCGGCGTCGTTGGGGGCGCCGCCCTGCCATTTGCGATGCTGAATGGCTGCAAGCAATCGGTGGTTCTGGACCTTAAGACTGAAGCCGGTAAGGACGCGCTATGTGACCTCGCGCGTCGCGCCGATGTCCTTGTGGAGAATTTTGCCCCCGGCGTCATGGACCGCCTCGAGCTCGGCCATGCGCTCCTTCAATCCATCAATCCAAAGCTCATCTATGCCTCGAGCTCAGGCTTTGGTGCCGACGGTCCATACCGCAGCTATCCGGCCATGGATCTCACCGTCCAGGCAATGTCGGGCGTGATGGAGACAACGGGCTATCCTGATCGGCCGCCTGTCAAAGCCGGACCGGCAATCTGCGACTTCTTTGCGGGCACACATCTCTACGGAGCGATCGTCACGGCCTTGTTCGAGCGGGAGCGAAGTGGGACTGCACGCCGTGTTGAGGTTGCCATGCAGGACGCCGTTTATTCTTCGCTCAGTTCGAGTCTTGGACAGCATTGGAATGGCGGAGCGACCGACCAGTTGCCGGCACGGACCGGCAATCGCCACGGCGGCATGGCGGAGGCACCCTACAACGTGTATCCCGCGCTCGACGGATGGATTGCCATCATCTGCGTTGGAGAACGCCACTGGCAGTCGCTGGCAGGCGCGATGGGTTCAGAACATCTTGCCGCCCACCCCGACTTCGCAACCTTGAAACAACGGGTCCGGCACATGGACCAGATCGACCAGATCGTCGGCGATTGGACAAGGACGCGGAGCAAGCAGGAAATCTTCAACATTCTGATCGGAGCGCACGTCCCTTGCTCGCCGGTTCGGAATCTCGATGAGGTGCTCAACGATCCCAATATGCATGCGCGCGGATTCCTTCAGCGCCAGATGCACCCTGAACTCGGCGCAATCATCATCGCACACTCGCCCCTGCGATTTTCGGACGTGCCTCAACGGCCGCTCGAACCAAGTCGCCCGCTCGGCGCAGACACGGAACACGTTCTGACTTCGATCCGGAAAATGAAGTTCGCAGGAGGTGAAGATGGGCGCTGATATTGCTCGCCGTTTACTCGTACTTGGTGCGGCCGCAGGGGTCCTGGCGCGCGGCGCCAATGCACAGGGACAGTCGTACCCGGTTCGCGTTGTAACAATCATCGTGCCGTTCCCCGCCGGGAGCGCCACCGATATCGTGGCAAGGCGCCTTTCGGAGCGGCTGCGCTCCGCGTTCAGTTCGGCCGTCGTTATCGACAATCGACCCGGCGCCGATGGCAATCTCGCAGCGCAGGCCGTCCTGCGAAATGAGGCTGACGGGCATACTGTTTTCGTCACAACGAACTCGACGCATGCAGCTAACGCGAGCCTCTACAAGTCCCTGCCCTACGATCCGAAGGCGGACTTCGCCCCGATCGGCGGGATCATGACGATCCCGCTGATGCTTTCGGTCCACCCCTCGCATCCCGCACGAACGGTGTCTGAGTTTGTCGAGGACGCCCGCAAGCGACAGAACCCCATTACGTTTGCCAGTGGCAATACGTCGAGCCGCGGCGCGGCCGAGCTATTCAAGGCTCGGACGGGATTGGCGATGGAGCACATCCCCTACCGCGGGACACCCCAGGCACTTGGTGATCTAATGGGGGGCCGTGTCGACTGCTTTTTCGCCGATCCGGCGAGCGCCATCAGCAATGTACAACACGGCAATGTTCGCGTCCTCGGTGTGACGAGCCAGGAAAGGTTCGAACTATTGCCCAACGTGCCGACCATCGCCGAAAGCGGCTACCCCGGATACGAATTAGTGGCTTGGGTTGGAGCATTCGTGAAGGCCGGAACACCTTCCTCGATCGTGGAGCGCCTGAGCGCTGAGACACAAAGCTTTGTGCGGGATCCAGCAACGATCAGCTATCTCAGATCGATCGGAGGAATTCCATTTCCATCGACGGCAGGGGAGCTTGCCTCCTTCGCCGAACGCGACACTCAGCGCTGGGCATCGATCGTCGCGACGGCCGGGATTGAACCGAAATAGCTCGGCTTCCTTCCGGAGTGGCACCCTGCGTCAAGCCGCTTTCTTGGAACGTGGGCGCTTGCCCTTTTTCTGCTCGAGCTCGTCGTCTTCATCGTCCAATCCGTTGGCGGCGCTCTCCGAAATTGACAGGAGATTCTTCTTCATCTTTAGCAAGGTCTGAGCTGTCGCCTCGAGCGGCTTGCGACCAATGCCTTCAGATATGCTGGCATTAAACGCATCCGTCTCTTTGCGCAGGCGCTCCAAAAAGCCGCCTGCCTGCTTGGTCAGAAAGATGCGCTTAACCCGTCGATCCTCTGCGTCGGGCTTGCGCACGACGAAGCCTGCGGCCTCGAGCCGATCGATCAGAGCACCAAGTGCAACTTTGCCAACATCCAATTCATTGGCCAGCTGCGTTTGCGGCAGTCCGTCTTTTCTCGAGATGAAGGCGAGCACCCACCATTGAGACCGCGTTATGCCGAGTGGCGCCAAAGCACGGTCGAACATCATGCGACGAAGCCGCGACACGTCGTGGATGAGATATCCCAAGCGCAAATCCCAGTCCGGGCTCTCGGTCATCGCATCACCTTCCACGCCTCAAGAATCGCAGCTCATGATCTGCTGAGGCAATATCATAAGCAAGCATATTGTCTAGCTACACAAATTGATCTTCCCGCTGCTCGGCGATGGAGCTCGGCACCGGGCACGAACATCGATTTCGTGTTGTAGCGTACCATCTGCTATTGTAACATCAGTCCCTAATCCGAAACTGGGGGAGACGCTCGTGACCATATTTCGCTCAGATGCTTTGGCGGGAAAGCGGATCCTGGTCACCGGCGGCGGCACCGGCCTCGGCAAAGAGATGTCGATAGGTTTCGCGGCACACGGGGCCGATGTGGTGATCTGCGGCCGGCGCGAACCGGTTCTGCAGGCCGCTGCGGAAGAGATCCAGAGTAAGGCCGGACGGTCGGTCGAACACCATGCCGTGAATGTTCGAGATGCAGCCAGCGTTGATGCAATGGTGTCAGAAATCTGGGCGAAGGGCCCACTGACCGGTCTCGTCAACAATGCTGGCGCCAACTTCATTGCTCCAACAGAGACATTGTCTCCCCGCGGCTATGATGCGATCCGTTCGACCGTGATGGACGGGTCCTTCTTTTGCACACTATCGTGCGGCAAGCGCTGGATCGCTGAGGGCCTAGCCGGCGTCGTCGTATCGAATCTTGTAACGTGGGTCTGGACAGGTTCGGCGTTCGTTGTGCCGGCGGCGATGGCGAAATCGGCAGTCCAGGCAATGACGATGTCGCTCGCAGTCGAGTGGGGGCCCAAGAACATTCGCCTTAACGCAGTCGCCCCCGGCCCGTTTCCGACGGACAACGCGTGGGAGAAGCTAAATCCGATTCCAGGAACATCGGTTGGCGCCACTCAGTCCGATCAAGTGCCCTTGCGCCGCTTTGGCCGGATGGATGAGCTGCGCAACCTTCTCGTCTTCTTGATGAGCGACGGCTGTGGCTACATCAACGGCGCGACCATTGCCGTCGACGGAGGTCATCATCTGGCTGCGCCCAGCACGTTTGCCGACCTCTCGAAGCTAAGCGAGGCCGATTGGGCGGCAGCACGCGAGGCACTGCGTGCATCGGCCGAAAAAGAGCGACAGGGCCGGAGCGCCTAGGGGCCGAATCCGGCTTCGGCGACGACCTTGACTATTCAGCGGCCGCCACTCGGAGCGGGTGCTTCTGGGCGAACATGCGCCGAGCGATGATTGTCTTCATGATCTCGATTGAACCACCGGCAATCTTGATGATGCGGGCGTCGGCGTAGGCTCTGGCGATCGGATATTCCCACATGTAACCCCAGCCGCCGAATAGCTGCAGACACTCGTCTGCCGCACGGCAATGCAAGTTCGCGGTGAACATCTTGGCCATAGCGGCATCGACCGGGTCGAGCTCTCCCTTCATAAACAGGTCGATGCACTTGTCCGTGAACACGCGCGCGACCGTTGCCTCAGTTTGAAGCTCGGCAAGCTTGAACTGGGTGTTCTGAAAGTCGGCGATAGTCTTCCCGAACGCTTTGCGTTCGGAGGTGTAATCGACCGTCCACTCGATGATTGTCTCCGTGACAAGTGCCGACCGGATCGCTTGCGCAAGCCGCTCCTGGGCGAGCTTTGTCATCATGTGCGCGAATCCGCGCCCTTCCTGGCCGAGCATGTTGGTGGCAGGGACCCGCACATCCTCAAAGAACAGCTCAGAGGTGTCCTGGGCATGCATGCCCAACTTCTCGAGGTTCTTGCCGCGGGTGAAGCCCGGCCTGTCGCCTTCTACGAGGAACAGCGTGATACCCTTGGCGCCAGCAGCGCTATCGGTCTTCGTCGCGAGCACCAGAATGTCGCAAAGCTGACCGTTCGATATAAAGACCTTCTGTCCGTTGATCACGAACTGGTCGCCTTCGCGCGTTGCGCGCGTCCGGATCGCCTTCAGATCGCTTCCCGCATGGGGCTCGGTCATCCCAAGCGATCCGATTGCCTCGCCGCTCACCATCTTCGGGAGCCAACGGCGCTTCTGCTCCACCGTCCCAAATGACAGGATGTAGGTGGCAACAAGATCAGTGTGGATCAGAAAGCCGGGACCGCTCGCCCCAACCCGCCAAAGCTCCTCAAACACGACAACATCGAAGAGATAGTCGAGACCGAGCCCGCCGTATTCCTCCGGTACCGTGCAGCACAACATGCCGGCGGCACCAGCCTTCAACCACAAGTCCCGGGGGACAATGCCATCCCGTTCCCATTGCGCGTGAAAAGGTACGATCTCCGTCTCAACGAAGCGGCGTACCGATTCCCGGAAGATGTGGTGCTCTTCGCGAAAGAGCGTCCGCTCGATCATAGCAGTGCTTTCTCGATTGTTAGCTAATTGTGCACTGACGTACCAATATCATCGCGACCGATCGTACGCAAGTTTATCATTTCCGCTGAGTGCTTGTTGTGAAGGCGCGCCAGACACCAGACAACTATGGTCGAGGGCACAAAGATGCCGCTGAAGCGCGGTCGATGATGCCGATCATTGAGCGAAAGAATCCAATCGCCAAGCAACCCCGTTTCAGCCGAACAGCCTGAACTCAAAAGTTGCCGCGGGTTGGCAGAACCGCTGCCAACCCCGACGGTCGTATGCGTTGCGACACCGATGGCCGCACTAGTCCGCATACTTATGGAAGTCAGGCGCACGCTTTTCGTTGAATGCCCGAACACCTTCCTTCGATTCCTCTGTCGCGTAATAGAGCTTTACGGCATGAAGCGACAGGTTGCTGATCCCGCGGATCGAATCCGAATCGGCGTTGAACGAACGCTTCAAGAAGGCCAGGGCGGTCGGCGAGCGCTGTGCCAGCTTGTCCGTCCAGTCGTTGACGGCGGCGTCGAGTTCGGCGGCCGGGACCACCTTGTTCACCAGACCCATCGCGTACGCTTCGGCGGCTGTGTAGCGCTCGTTCAGAAACCAAATTTCGCGCGCCCGCTTGTCGCCAACATGACGGGCGAGGAATGCGGTGCCCCAGCCCGCATCAAATGATCCGACCTTGGGGCCAACCTGTCCGAACTGAGCGGTGTCTGCCGCAATGGTTAGGTCGCACAGGGTGGCAAAAACATTGCCGCCGCCGATTGCGAATCCGTTCACCCGCGCAATGACGGGCTTCGGGATATCGCGAATGATGCCCTGAAGTTCATCGATGGGAAGACCGACGATGCCCCGACCATCGTACTGCCCCTCGTGGGCCGACTGGTCACCACCCGTGCAGAACGCCTTCTCGCCGGCGCCAGTCAAAACGACGCTCGAGACGTTCTTGTCGTTCGCCGCCAGCTGAAACGCCTGAATGAGTTCTTCGATGGTCTGCGCTCGGAACGCGTTGTAGAGCTTCGGGCGGTTGATGATGATCCATGCGGCGCGCCCGCGAACCTCGTAGATGATGTCTTCGAACGTCGGGCTTTCGGCCATTTTCTTCCTCCAGGATTTTGTCGATCAAGCCGCCGAGCGGCCGCGTCAGATCATGTTCATTCCGCCGGATACCGAGATGGTTTGCCCGGTGATGAACGCAGCGTCATCTGAGCCGAGGAAGGCAACCATACCCGCGTAGTCCTCAGGCTCACCCATGCGCCTCAGCGGAATGCCGCGAACCATCGCGTCCTTCCATTTGACGGCATCGTCACCTGTGCCCAAAACGGCCTGCATCATCGGCGTATTGGTCGGGCCGGGGCAGATCGCATTCAAAAGGACATTCTTGCGGGCAAGCTCGCGTGCAACCGACTTCGTAAAGGCGATCAGGCCGCCCTTGCATGCCGAATAGACGGCCTCATCGCTCGTGCCGACCCGGGCCGCATCCGATGCGATGTTGACGACGCGGCCACCGCCCTGAGCGACCATGCCCGGGCAAACTGCATGGTGCATGTTCAACGGGCCATAGAGATTGATCCGGATGATCTTGTCCCAAAGCGCCTTGTCGGTCTTCAGGAATGGCATCGGCTGGTCCCAGCCGGCATTGTTGACAAGCAGCCAAGGGGAGCCAAGATCATTGCCGACCTGCGCCAGAGCCGCGTCAACGGCAGCACGGTCACCAACATCAACCTCGTAGACTTTGACCTCGCCACCCTCGGCCTGGTTTGCCGTCTCCTGGGCCGCCTCGGGGCGCAGATCGAAGATCGCAACCTTGCAGCCCTCGGCAGCAAGCCGCAGAGAGATCGCGCGGCCAATTCCCTGGCCGCCGCCCGTAACGATCGCGGTCTTCCCAGCTAAGCCTCGCATGTTTTCCTCCCTCGCATGATTTGGCTATTAATATGCTTGCGTATCATATGCCTGCAAGTTATTTGTTCGCGAACTTGCATGACAGGGACAGCGATGGCTCAGCGGCAGATCAGGAGCGTCGGCACGTATCTGCCTTTGCTGCGCCTTGAGCGCAAAGCGGCGGCGACAGCGCTTGCCTGGTCTGGACTTGGCGGCCCTCGTTCCGGGCGGCGATCGGTTGCCACGTGGGACGAAGATGCTCTCACGATGGCGGTCGAAGCGGGGCGCAGCGCGCTCGCTGGCGCCGATTCCGCAGATATCCGCGCCGTGACCTTTGCCTCAACCTCGGCGCCGTTCACCGAGCGCCTTCATGCCGGCATTACGATCGAAGCGCTGCGGCTCCCTCCGTCAACGGAGGGCCTCGATGTCGCCGGGTCCCGCCGCTGTGCGGTCTCGGCACTGGCGCGAGCGCTCAAATCAACTCCTGGTGGCGATGAGCTCATCATAAGCGGCGAGCGGCGGGCAACCGAACCAGGCAATTCGCTGCAGCTCGCCTGGGGTGATGGTGCAGCCGCTGCGGTCGTCTCCGATGACGGCATTGCCCGTTTGCTGGGACATGCATCAATCAGCGCAGACATTGTCGATATCTACAGTTCAAAGAGCCATCCAACGCCCTATGCCTCTGAGGAGCGCTTTGTCCGCGACGAGACGGTTTCGTCGATCCTGATACCGGCCATTTCCAAGGCGTGCAGTCAGGCCGGGATCGAGCCTAAGGACATTGATCTTGCGGTGGTCTGCGAACCCGTACAGGGCACATTCAAGGCCGCAGCAGCCAAGTTGAAGATTGGCGCCCGCAATGTCTGCGAGACCGTCCAGCAACAGGCCGGCGACCTCGGCGCAGCGCTCCCTCTGTTCGGACTTGCCAACGCCCTCGAGCAAAGCCAACCTTCCCACAAGATCCTGCTCGTCGGATTTGGTAGCGGCTGCGATGCACTGATCCTTGAGGTCACCGGGACAGCGCCCGGATCGAACGCCAGCAACAGCCTTGGCAAAGGCGCAAGCCTAACCAACTACACCCGCTTTCTCAGCCTGGTTGGCTCGCTCGACCTCGACTGGGGCCCGCGATCCGAGCTTGAGCAGAAGACGGCAGCCTCCGTGCTCGCCCGGCACGGTCGCGACATGCATGGATTTGTCGGGGGCCGGGATTCAAGCGGCAATGTCCAGTTTCCTAAGACCCTCATTCCAGTTTCACCGGCCACCAGTGGACCTGAGGTTCTAATCGACGTCGGTCTGTCGGAACTCACGGCACGGGTCGTATCGCTCACGGCGGACCGCCTGAACTTCACCCCCGATCCCCCCTTCTATTTCGGGTTGGTGCAATTCGAGAACGGCGCCCGCGTCTCGATGGAACTCTGTGATGTCGAAGGCACAAGCATTTCCGTCGGCGATCACGTCGCGATGGCGTTCAGGGTCAAATCAATTGATCGGCGACGCGGCTTCAGAACCTATTTCTGGAAGGCGCGACCGCTGGAGCGCGCCACATTGGAGGGGTTTTGAATGGCCTCGGGCATTCGTGATCGGGTCGCAATCATCGGCATGGGCTGCACGGTCTTCGGCGAGCGCTGGGACAAGGGACCGGAGGCTCTCATGGTTGAGGCTTTTGAAGAGGCTTTGGCCGACGCGGGCGTTGACCGCAGCGAGATCGGAGCGGCCTGGCTCGGCAGCGCCCTTGATGACGTCAATGTCGGCAACTCCGCACTCCCGCTTGCCACGGCCTTGCGCCTTCGTGATCTCCCTGTCACGCGGGTTGAGAACATGTGTGCGACCGGCACAGAGGCGCTTCGAGGTGCGGTTTATGCCGTTGCGGCGGGTGCCTGCGACATCGCACTGGCGCTCGGAGTTGAGAAGCTCAAGGACACCGGCTACGGCGGGCTGCCGCTCCGCACGAAGGGGCTCGCGAACGATCTATGGATGCCCTACGGCTCTGCGCCCGGAACGTTCGCACAGCTTGCAGGAGCGTATGCTTCCAAGCACGGAATTGCTGCTGACGATCTAAAGCGCGCCATGGCTCATGTGTCATGGAAGAGCCACCAGAACGGTGCCCTGAACGCCAAAGCGCACCTGCGTAAGCCTGTCTCGATGGAGACGATCCTCGAGGCACCACTGATCGCCGACCCGCTCGGACTGTTCGATTGCTGCGGCGTCTCCGATGGAGCTGCTTGCGCAATCGTGACCACGCCCGACATCGCGCGCGGTCTCGGCAAAGCCGAGATCGTTTCCGTCAAGGCTATCCAGCTCTGTGCGAGCCACGGCTGGGAGAGTCAGTTTGGCGAGTGGGATGGTTCGTACGTCAGGAACACCCGAGTCGCTTCCCAAAGGGCCTACAAGGAAGCCGGCATCAACAACCCGCGTAGCGACATCGCGCTGACCGAGGTCCACGACTGCTTTTCGGTCACCGAACTCGTCACCATGGAAGACCTGGGACTTTCCGATGAGGGCCGGGCCACCTTCGATATCCTCGACGGTCGCTATGATCTCGATGGTGATCTGCCCTGCCAGGCAGATGGTGGCCTCAAGTGCTTCGGCCATCCCGTCGGCGCATCCGGTCTCCGGATGGCCTACGAGGTCTACTCACAGCTCCTCGGTAGAGCCGGGCAGCGCCAGCGCGCGAAGGTCGATTTCGGCCTCACCCACAATCTTGGTGGCGCCCCCGCAAACAGCGTTGCTGCGGTGGCCGTCCTTGGTCGGTTCAACTGATCTCTGCAGTCGAAAACAGCCTGGTTGAGGAAATCATGTCGGGGATGCTGGACGGAAAGGTTGTGCTGGTCACTGGCGCAGGGCGTGGTGTTGGCCGCGGCATTGCGTTGGAGATGGCCCAGGCGGGCGCGGCCGTTGTTGTCAATGATCTCGGCGTCAGCATCACCGGCGATGGTGTGACCGACGCAACTCCGGCCGAAACGGTTGCCGACGAAATTCGCGCTGCCGGCGGCAACGCTATTGCGGACCACGGCAGTGTGGCCGACTGGAAAGACGCGCAAGTGATGGTGCAATCGGCGATTGACCAGTTTGGTCGCATCGACGCGGTCGTCAACAATGCCGGCAACCTTCGCGACGTTCTGTTCCACAAGATGGAAGAAGCTGATTTCGATGCGGTGGTCGCGGTTCACCTCAAAGGCTCATTCAATGTTAGTCGAGCGGCCGCTCCTCACTTCAAGACGCAAGCCTCCGGTGCCTACGTTCATATGACTTCGACCTCCGGCCTTATCGGCAATTTCGGGCAGGCCAACTATGCAGCAGCAAAGCTCGGCATCGTTGGCCTTTCCAAATCGATCGCGCTCGACATGCAGCGCTTCAACGTCCGGTCGAACGCCGTTGCCCCGTTCGCCTGGACACGCATGGTCGGGTCGATTCCAACTGACACTCCCGAGCAGCAGAGGCGGGTGGAGGGCTTGAAGAAGCTTGTGCCGGAGCGGATCGCGCCCTTCGTTGTAGCGCTGTGCAGCGACAAGGGAGCCAAGGTCACCGGGCAGGTCTTCGGGGTCCGCAACAATGAGATCTTTCTGTTCTCGCAACCCCGCCCGATGAGATCGGCTCACACGGAAACTGGCTGGACGCCCGAGACCGTTGCCGAGCGGGTATTCCCGATGTTCGAGAAGGATTTCTATCCGCTCGACCGCTCCGGCGACGTGTTCACCTGGGACCCCGTGTAACTTCTTCCGTGGAGCTTGTGATGGTCCCGCCCTTCAAAATGCCGAGGTCGCTGCTGTTCGTGCCAGGCGACAGCGAACGCAAGATGCAGAAGGCGCTCGAAGTCCGCCCCGATGCGATTATTCTTGACCTTGAAGACGCCGTTGCGATCGACCGGTTGCCGATCGCGCGCGAAATCGTCGCCTCGTTTCTGATGGCTCGCCGCAACGATCGGGCGATCCAGCTTTGGGTACGCATCAATCCGATTACTACCGAACTCGCGCTGGCAGACCTTGCAGCAGTGGCCCGCGGTGCACCGGACGCCATCCTGCTGCCCAAGACATTCGGAGCGGCTGACGTTGTGCGGATCGGCCACATGCTGGATGTGCTTGAGTTCCGCGAAGGCATTCCATCCGGTTCGATCCGCATCATGCCCGTTGCGACCGAGACAGGACCTGGCATGTTCGCCCTCGATAGCTATCGCAGTTCATGCGAGCGCCTCGTCGGATTGACCTGGGGCGCTGAAGACATCGCGGCAGTTGTCGGTGCAACGACCAATCGACGCCCCGATGGCGTTTACGATGACCTCTATCGCCTTGCCCGAACGCTATGCCTGCTTGGGGCGAAGTCTGCCGGAATTGCAGCGATCGATACGATCTGGTCGAACTTCAGAGACAACGAAGGTTTGCGTGCGGACGCGTCCGCTGCCCGCCGCATGGGCTTCTCAGGCAAAATTGCCATTCACCCAGACCAAGTCGCGCCGATCCACGAAGCCTTCACACCGACTGGCGATGAGGTAGCCTACGCCAATAGAGTGATCGAGGTTTTTGCAGCCAGCGGCACCGGTACGGCAGGTCTCGACGGCAAAATGCTCGACATGCCGCACCTCAAGCAGGCCCAGAACATTCTTGCGATGGCCTCGCGGCGCTAGTTGCTATTGATCAGAGCCGGACCAACTGCTTGCCGAAATTTGCACCCGACATCATTCGAATGAAGGCCTCTGGAACGCGTTCAAATCCATCGAGGATGTCTTCCTTGAATGCGATCTTGCCTTCGCGATACCAGCCGGCGAGGCGCGCGTTGGCCTCCTCGCGGCGATGCCACCAGTCGAACACCACAAGACCTTGCAGGCGGGCGCGAGTGACGATCAATCGAGCGCTCGCGCGCAGGCCGATATCTTCGGTCGGTGCCTTGTCGACCACAGCGATGCGGCCGCAGATGATCACGCGAGCTGCGACAGCGAGATTGAGCAGCACCGCGTCGTGGATCGGTCCGCCCGTATTGTCGAAGAAGACATCGACTCCCGTCGGGCAGGCCTGCTTGATGGCCGCCGTCAGGTCGCTTGTCGATTTGTAGTTGATGCCAACGTCAAAACCGATCGACCGGCAATAGTCCAGCTTGTCCTCGCTGCTGGCGATGGCAACCGTTCGCGCCCCCATGAGTTTGGCGATCTGGCCTGCAATTTGGCCGACCGCACCAGAGGCTGCCGACACGACAACGGTGTCACCAGGCTTCGGCAGGCCGATCTCGAACAATCCGATATAGGCGGTTAGCCCAGGCATACCGAGCCAGGAAAGCGAGGCCTGCGGGGGCGCCATGTCCCTGTCGAGCTTATAGACGCGTGCCGCGCCCGGCAGGTCCGGCGTCAGCACCGCGTGCTCCTGCCAACCGACGTTCATTGATGAGGCGAGATCACCAACGCTCCACTCCGGATGGTTCGATTCGATGACTTCGCCAACGCCGCCACCGTGCATCACACCACCGATCGCGACCCCTGCCGTGTAGTTTGCGGCGGGGCTGATACGCCCCCGCATGTAGGGATCGAGTGACAGCCACTGCGTCTTGATCAGGATCTGTCCGGGGCCGGGACGCTCAGCTTCACCTTTAGTCAAAGTCCAGGTGTCGAGTTCTGCGGGACCTTGCGGGTAGCTCTTCAGCCGCCATTGCCGTGATTTCACGCTAAGCCTCCCCCCAATATGCCCTAATTGACAGTACGATATCGGATCGTAAGGTAGCGTTCAATAATGATGGAGGAAATGCCGATGAGGCGCACCGGTAAGGTGATCATCAGTTGCGCGATCACCGGCTCGATCCACACGCCGACCATGAGCGACGCCCTCCCCATCACGGCCGACGAAATCGCCGAGCAATCGATCGCTGCAGCCGAGGCCGGCGCCGCAATCCTTCATTTGCACGCTCGCAACCCCAATGATGGTTCACCCTCGCAGGATCCAGCGCTCTACATGCGCTTCTTGCCGCGCATCAAAGCGGGTTGCGATGCTGTGATCAACATCACCACGGGTGGTGGCCTTGGCATGAGTCTCGACCAGCGGCTTGCCGCTGCAAATCAGCTCAAGCCCGAGCTTGCCTCGATGAACATGGGCTCGCTCAACTTCGCTCTGTTTCCGGCAGCGGCGCGCTTCAGTTCCTTCAAACACAGTTGGGAACCAGCCTACCTCGAGATGACGCGGGATTTCATCCTCTCGAACACATTTACCCAGATCGAGCGAGGCATCAGAGAACTGAGTGCGCACGGCACGCGCTTCGAATTTGAGTGCTATGACGTTGGCCACCTGTACAACCTCGCGCACTTCGTCGATCGCAAGCTGATCGAGCCACCATTCCTGGTGCAGAGTATCTTTGGCATTCTCGGGGGCATCGGTACCGACCCTGAGAATCTCATGCACATGAGGCGCGTGGCCGACTCGCTCTTTGGCCACGACTACATTCTCTCCATCCTCGGGGCCGGCCGTCATCAGATGAGCCTCGTTACCATGGGTGCAATTTTGGGCAGCTCGGTACGCGTCGGGCTTGAGGATTCCATCTACCTGTCCAAAGGCGTTCTCGCGCGTTCGAACGCCGAGCAGGTCGCCAAGATCCGACGGATCCTCGAAGAGCTCTCTCTCGAAATTGCAACGCCGAACGAGGCCCGAGCAGTGCTCGGCCTGAGGGGCGCCTCTAGCGTCGCCTTCTGACGGGATCACACCGATGACAGCACTATCCGACACGAGCGAGCGTCAGGCCATTCGGGATGGCGTTGCCGCGGTTTGCAGGCAATTCGACGATGAGTACTGGATGAAATGTGAGGACGAGGCTCGCTTCCCGGTCGAGTTTCACAAGGCCATGGCACAGGACGGTTGGCTCGGCGTCACAATGCCGGTCGAACACGGCGGTGCAGGTCTTGGTGTGACTGAGGCTGCTATCGTCATGCACCAGGTGGCGAACAGCGGGGGCGGCATGGCTGCAGCCTCGTCCGTTCACATCAACATGTTTGGACCCCATCCTCTCGTCGTCCATGGCACGCCAGAGCAAAAGTCGGAATGGCTTCCGCGTCTCGTCGAGGGCAAGGACCAGGTCTGCTTCGGCGTGACCGAACCCAATGCCGGGCTCGACACTACAAACATCTCGACCTTTGCGACCAAGGTGGACGGCGGCTATCGCGTCTCAGGACGCAAGATCTGGACGTCGACCGCACAGGTCGCCAACAAGATCCTGCTGCTAACCCGCACCACGGCTCGCGACAAGGCCGCCAAACCAACGCAAGGGCTTACGATCTTCTATACCGATCTCGACCGATCGCGGCTTGAAGTCCGTCGGATCGCAAAACACGGACGCGCCGCCGTCGATTCCAACATGGTGTTCATCGACGACTACTTCATTCCTGAGGCGCACAGGATCGGCGAAGAAGGCAAAGGCTTCAGCTACCTGCTCGATGGCCTCAATCCGGAGCGCGTGCTCGTCGCCGTCGAAGCGATCGGCATTGGCCAGGACGCGTTGGCGCGAGCCTCGCGTTACGCCCGAGAGCGTCAGGTATTCGGGCGACCGATCGGTCAGAACCAGGCCATTCAGCATCCGCTGGCCGAATGCTGGGTGAACCTTGAAGCTGCCATGCTGATGGCGATGAAGGCAGCAGAACTCTACGACTCCGGCCGCCCCTGCGGCGCGGAGGCCAATAGCGCGAAGCTGCTCGGTGCCCGCGCCGGATATCAGGCCTGCCTCCAGGCGGTGCTAACCCACGGCGGAATGGGCTACGCCAAGGAGTATCAGGTTGAGCGTCTGCTACGCGAGGTGCTGGTGACGAGACTGGCGCCCATCAGCGAGCAGCTGATTTTGTGCTTCATCGCCGAGCGCGTTCTCGATCAACCCAAATCCTATTGAGGGCTTCCCCCATGGCTGGGCTCTATTACGACGAGTTTCATGTTGGCCAGACCTTCGAACATGCCATCCGGCGCACATTGACCGAGATGGACAACGTGCTCTTCACCGCGCTTACCCACAACCCCGCCGCGCTTCACCTCGATGAGGAGTATTGCAAGACAGAAAGCGAGTTCGGGACGCGCATCGTCAACAGCGCCTTCACACTCGGATTGATTGTCGGCATTTCGGTTGGCGACACGACGCTTGGAACGACGGTGGCCAATCTCGGCTGGGACGAAGTCCGCTTCCCGCGGCCGCTGTTTCACGGTGACACGGTTCGCGTCCGATCAACCGTCCACGAAATGCGCGAGAGCCGCTCGCGCCCCGACTGCGGGATCGTGATCTTCCTGCATGAAGGCTTCAATCAGCGCGGTGAGCTTGCGGCCAGTTGCAAGCGCTCGGCGCTGATGAAGAAGAAGCCGGCGTAGGGCCGGCTCGCCTCTGCTCCTATTGCTGAACCAGTGCCTCAATCCGCGAGCGCCCCACATGCGCAAAAACGGCATACGGACCGCCCAAATAGGCTGGGAAACCAAGCTCACGGATTGCCGCGTAGTCTGCAAGTTTCTGCCAACCGCCATTCTGTGCCGCAGCGTGATTTGAAGCAGCTTGCGCGGCAGCCGCGACGAGGGTCGCGGCATCGACTTCAACGGGTGTCTGCGGATTGTCGAGCCATAGCCCAGGCTTCGTCCGTGGTTCGGCAAGGTTTGGATCTGCATCGCCGAAAGCCGCATAGCTTCGCGCACGCGTGGCGCGATCCGGCCCAAGGATCGCGGCCTTTCGCTCGAGCGCTGATCTAACCTCAGCCAAGAAGGACGGTAGCTCAGGCGGAAGGCTCTCGCCTTTGCGCTGGCGGTCAAAATCCTGCTTAGCCAGAAACAGGCTGTTGATCATGTTCCGCGGCTCAGGGCGCTTGATCAATTCCGCGAAGATCGACAGCTCTCGCCGGATCGCCTCATTCATGTCGACGGTCAAGCCTTGGTCCAGGCAATCAAGGATGGCCAACAGGGCGGGGTAATGCCCTTTGGTCGCGACCATGATCTCGGTTCGCCGCGCATCGACGACCTTTGCGACGTCGCCAGCCGAGGGGCTTTTCCAACTTGGCCTATCCCAGGGCTGCCTGGCATCGGTTGCGGATCGCACCCATTCCTCAGCAGCTGCAACTTCCTTCCCGACCGACACGACTTGATGCGCGACGCCCGCCGCGATGGCCTCACTGGAGGCGATCCGAGCCCCTTCAAGCAGTATAGGCAAGGACGCCTCAAGGCCGACCAGGCGCGGCATGCGCTGCGTGCCGCCGGCGCCAGGAAAAAGCCCGACCAATGATTCCGGCAACCCCAGCGCGGTATTGGGAGAATTAGAGAGAACGCGATGGTGGCAGGCAAGCGCAAACTCGCAGCCACCGCCAAGCGCCAAGCCGTGGATTGCGACGGCGACAGGTTTGCCGGCCGTTTCGAGCTTTCGGAAAGCCCGGCCGATCGGCGCAAAATGGTCACTCGCGACCTGGCTGCGATCCTGTCGCGGCGCACCCATGATCATGTCGTAGGCGACACCAAGCTCGCCGAGATCGGCTCCGGCGCAAAAGGCATTTGATTTCCCTGACGAGATCACCACTCCCCGGGCCGTGCTGCTCGCGAGCCAATTGGCAAAGGCATCAACCTCATGGATGGCCGCATTGCTAAACACGTTCATCGAGCGGTCCGGCATATCGAAAACAAGATGGATGATTCCATCGTCGGTCTCAGTCAGCCGAAACTCGCGGACCGTCGGAGCACGTTGCGTAGCCATTGATCCGCCTCCTAAAGCGAACGAGAGATCAGCTCGCGCATGATCTCAGAGGTGCCGCCATAGATTCGCTGCACGCGCGCATCGGCATAGAGCCGACAGATCTCGTACTCGCGCATAAAGCCGTACCCGCCGAACAGCTGCACACATTGATCGACTACGCGGCCGTGCATCTCGCTGGCCCAGAGCTTCGCCATTGAAGCATCCTGCGTGCTCAGCTCCTTCTTGATGTGCTGCGCAAGACACTGGTCGATGAACGCCCAACCGACCGTCAGTTCCGTTTTGAGGTCGGCGAGGCGATGGCGGACCGTCTGCATCTCGGCGAGGGTCTGACCAAACGCTCGTCTCTCGCGCGTGTATTCCCGTGTGATGTCGAAGGCCTTCTGAGCTGCACCCATCGAGGTGATGGCGATGATCAATCGTTCTTGTGGAAGTTCGCTCATGAGCATTGCCATCGCGCGCCCCTCGGCACCGAGCAGGTTCTCTATTGGCACTCGCACACCGTCGAAGAACATCTCCGACGTGTCCGCCGAAAGTTGCCCGAGCTTCTCGAGGTTCCTGCCGCGGCGAAAGCCCTCACGGCTTGTCTCAACCGCGACGATGCTCATGGCCTTTGAGCCGGTCTCGCGGCTTGTTCTCGCCACCACCAGAACGAGGTCGCACATCTGACCGTTCGAGATGAAGGTCTTCTGCCCGCTGACGACGTACTCGTCGCCAATCCGTTCGGCGCGGGTTTGAATGCCCTGTAGATCGCTCCCCGTGCCGGGCTCCGTCATGGCGATCGCGCAGACGAGTTCGCCGCTGACCATCTGCGGCAGCCAACGCTCCTTCTGCTCGGGCGTGGCATAGGTCAAAAGGTAGCCACAGCAGACATCGCTGTGGACCGAGAAATCGGAAGTTGGCCCGGCAAAGCCGGAATAGGCGAACTCCTCCACGATCACCGCATTCATCAGGAAATCGCCGCCAACACCTCCGTACTCTTCGGGGACCTGCGGGCACAGCAAACCCGTTTCGCCTCCTCGGGACCACATGGAACGATCGACGATCCCGGCATCCTCCCAACGTTGGAAGTTGGGAGCGACTTCGCTAACAAGGAAGCGCCGTGCTGAGCGGCGTAGTTGCTCGTGGTCTTCGTCGTAGACTGCTCGGTTGGGGAGCATTTTCCTCGCCCTGTCGCGCGGGCCGTGACTGAGCCACGGCCTTTTTAATGCGTCTTATAATAGTACGTACGCGTACCAATGCAACGCCTTGACAGGACGAGCATATGGTACGCTATGGTACGATCAATCAAATAAACGATAGATGCGTTGGGACGAGACCGCTGATGGATGGGCAAACGATGTCCACGCACCGCCATGGTTCGCGTGAAACAGCAAACCGCCTCCGCGCGTCACTGAGGCTGCCTGTCGTCGCATCCCCGATGTTCATCGTGTCGACGCCGGCTTTGGTGATCGCCCAGTGCAAGGCTGGCATCGTCGGATCGATACCAGCGCTCAATGCTCGGCCGAAGGAACTGTTGCGCGACTGGCTCGCCGAGATCAAAGAGACTCTCACCGCTCACGATCGCGCGCATCCCGACCAGCCATCCGCGCCTTTTGCAATCAACCAGATCGCTCATCGGACCAACGATCGGCTCGCCGATGACATGCAAGAAATTGCGGACGCGCAGGTTCCGATTGTGATCGTCAGCCTCGCAGCTCCAGAAGACATCCTCAACGCTGTCCACTCGTATGGCGGCATCGTGCTCAACGATGTCGTCAATGGTCGCCATGCCCGCAAATGCATCGAGGCTGGCGTCGATGGCCTGATCGCCGTCGCGGCTGGCGCTGGCGGCCACACGGGGACGATTTCACCATTCGCACTTGTCCAAGAGATCCGCCAGTTCTGGGATGGCCCGCTAGGTCTCGGGGGCGCCATTGCGACGGGCAGAGGCATCCTCGCCGCAGAGGCACTCGGTGCCGACTTCGCCTATGTCGGCTCAGCCTTCATTGTTGCCGACGAGGCCAACGCACAAGATGGCTACAAGCAGATGGCAATGGAATCCTCAGCCGAGGATATTGTCACCTCCGACAAACTGACCGGCGTCAAAGCCAATTTCATGCGTCAGTCTCTCGCCGCAAATGGTTATGACCCAAAGCGACTCGCTGAGGGGTCCGCTGCCGACAAGGGATTTGGCGAGGGCGGCAGCAGCTACAAGGCCTGGCGAGACATCTGGAGCGCCGGACATGGCGTTGGTGCCTCAACTTCGCGCCGGCCCGCGTCCGAAATCATCGAAGAACTGTCGCAGCAGTATCGCGACGCGCGCGCCGCGTTGGCGAGCGCCTAGGACAATGAAGCCGCAGGAGCAAGTTATGCCTTCAGGATCTTCGTCGGCGATCATCGACTACACCGTTGAGAATGGTCTGGCGCGCGTGGTGCTGAACGATCCCGAGCGGGGCAACCCGATCGACGGACCATTCTGCCGTCGCCTGAGGGACATCGCCTGCGATATCAGCGAGCGAGACGAGGTTCGCGCTGTGCTGATGACAGCCCAAGGCAGGTTCTTCAGCGTCGGTGGCGACATCAAATCCTTCGTCAAGGACCGCGCCGCGCTTCCCGGCATCGTCAAGGCCTGGACCGCAGATCTTCACGTGGCGATCGCCCGTCTCATGCGCCTTCGGGCGCCGGTTGTTGCTGCGGTCCACGGCAACGTCGCTGGCGGCAGCGTGTCACTGGTCGCGGCCGCCGACATCGTTCATGCCGCACCGAGCGTAAGCTTCTCGGCGGCATTTCCGTTGATCGGGTTCAGCGCCGATAGCGGCTCGACGGTTACCTTGTCGCAGCGGATGGGCGTTGCTCGGGCGAAGCGCTTCCTTCTGCTGGGCGAGACCCTGCGGGCTCATGAGGCACAGGCCACTGGCTTGGTCGATTTCGTATCGGCTGAAGGGCAGCTGGAGTCGGACGCGGAAGCGACCGCTCAGCGCTTTGCGGCGGGCGCAACCGAGGCCTACGCCGGCATCAAAAAGCTGATGCTTCAAACCCGTACCGAGTCGCTCGAAACCCAGATGGAGAACGAGGCGCAGACTCTTGCGAACGTCTCCCGCTCCGATGACGCCTGGGAGGGCCTACAAGCCTTCGCCGGTCGGCGTCAGCCACAGTTCAAAGGTCATTGAGCATCACTCCTTCAGGATCAGCGGGCTCTTTGATGGCGATCGACTACAACACGCTGAAGAACTGGCATTTCCCGGACGTCGAGCACCGCTACGATGCCCGCGACACGATGCTGTATGCCTTGGGCGTTGGCTGCGGTGCCGATCCCAACGACGAGTCCGAGTTGCAGTTTGTCTACGAGGAGAAGCTTAAGGCTCTGCCGACGATGGCGGTTGTCCTCGGTCACCCGGGCTTCTGGGTCAAGAACCCCGCGACAGGCATCGATTGGCGCATGGTGCTTCATGGCGAGCAGGGTGTGAAAATTCATTCCTCGCTTGCTGCGTCAGGCACGGTGATTGGCCGCAGCCGCATTGCCGAGATCATCGACAAGGGTCCCGGTAAAGGCGCCTTGATCTACCTCGAGCGCGACATCATCGATAGGGCAACCGGGCAGCACATTGCGACTGCGACCGCCACAACCTTCGTCCGCGGGGAGGGTGGCTTCGGCGGGCCAACCAAAGCCGCGAGAGAGCCGCTGGCGATCCCGAGCCGAGATCCTGACTTCGAGCTTGATATCGGCACGAGCCCCAGAGCAGCCCTCATCTACCGACTGTCTGGCGACTACAACCCTCTGCACGCAGATCCGGATGTCGCACATGCCGCTGGATTTGCCCGGCCGATCTTGCACGGCCTCTGCTCGTTTGGAGTGGCAGGCCGCGCGATCCTGAAGGCCTGTTGCGGCAACGATACAAGCCAGCTTTCGGAGCTGGAGGCCCGGTTCTCGTCGCCGGTCTATCCGGGGGAAACGATCAGAACAGAAGTGTGGCGCGAGGGAACCTCCGTCGCGTTTCGCTGCAGCGTTGTTGAGCGACAAGTTGTTGCCCTCAGCAACGGCCACGCAGTGCTCCGCTCTCTCGCACCCTCATAAGAACAACGCAGGAGGAAACCCGCATGAGCCCGACACGTCGCGAATTGCTGGTGGGATCCGCCGCTGCCGTCATGCCACTCGGTATCCGCAAGGCGTCGGCACAGGGGGCCTGGCCGAACCGTGCCGTTCGCTTCATTTCGGCGGGACAGGCGGGCAGCCTCAGTGACATCTTCGTGCGGCTCATCCAGGAGCGCCTGCAGCAGCGCCTCGGACAAACGGTCTATATCGAAAACACCATCGGGAGCGGTGGCATGAATGCCGCCTCGCTCGTCATCAGGACCGGGAGCGACGGCTATACGTTTTTCATCTCGAATAGCGCCACTAACGCGATTGGCGTTTCGCTGTATCGCAATCTGACATTCAGTCCGCAGGCCGACCTTGTTCCTGTCGCGCTGATGGCGACTATGCACAACGCGCTCGCAGTCAAGGCCGACAGTCCGTTGCAGACCGTTGAGGACCTCACGAGATACATCAAGGCAAATCCAGACAAAGCGATGTACGCGTCGGCCGGCGCCGGTACGTCCTCTCATCTTTCGGGTGCATTATTTGCGCAGAAGATCGGGGCGCCGATGATCCACGTACCTTATCGGGGAACAGGGCCGACCGTGATCGGCCTGCTGCGCGGTGAGATCCTCTGCAGCATCAACAACATTCCGATCTTTATGCCCTCGGTGCTGGACAAGAGTCTGCGCTTCCTTGCCGTCGCCTCGCGCAATAGGCTCCAGGAGCTGCCCGATGTTCCGACATTTGCAGAGGCCGGCATCCCCGGTCTAGAGGTCCTCAGCTGGTACGGGATCTCAGCAGCTAAGGGTACCGATGCCGCAGTGATCGAACGGCTCTCATCCGAGGTGACAGACGCGGTGCGCGACCCGGCCGTGGCCGCGCGCTTCAGAGAGATTGGTGCCGAGCCATCGCCCATGAACGCTGCGCAGTACCGCGAGTTTACTGACGCCGAGGTCCGGCATTGGGCTCCGATCGTGCAGTCGTCCGGCGCCTCATTAAACTGACGGACGATACTCAGCCGTGGCGCTGGTCCCCACCCGCGCTTACGAGCGCTCTGTCGCCCGCTTGAACAAGCGATTGGGCACCCCGCCCATGGCGGCTACGTAAGCCGCAAACTCGAGCACATCGAGGCGGCGCTCGCCGTTCTCGACCTTGGCGACGAGGGATTGTGGCACTCCCAATCGCTCGGCAAGCTGTGCTTGCGTGAGACCGGCGCGCTTGCGCGTATCGCGCAGGAGCGTCCTGAGGCGCAGGTAATCGTCGTGGGGAATGGACTTGCGCATGACCGGCGGCGAACGGGAGGTGCGCCGGACAAGCTGATCCCGATTTCGGTTTATCCCAAAACTGGATATCTGCGACAGACCATGGCTAGGTGCGCGCCGGAGAACGGCCATGGCGCACAGGCAGAAAGAATTAGGATCGCTTGGCGGCAACACTGCGCTGCCGCCGATGCGCTTCATCCGCCTCGGGACTGCCGACAGCTGGGCGGCACGGTGCTTCGCGGCTGGCGAGGTGCACTACGGCACGAACGAGGCCCCGGAGGCCCTGGCTCGCTCCGGCGACCTCGCGGCCCTTTCCGCCTGGTATGTCGAGACCAAGGGCGTCGCGCAGGCCAAGGCAACGGAATGGGCGCGCAGCCTTGTGGCCTTCCTGACCCTGCCAGAGACAACCCTATGGGTCACCTTCCATGAGGGACGGCTGTGGTGGACGCGTGCTGAGCTGCCGGCGATCTATCGTGGGGAAGCCGGTTCACCCGGCGTCTGGATGCGCCGCTCGATAGGCGGCTGGTCGTGCGAGGATCGATCGGGCCGCATCATCGCCAAGGACGACCTGTCGTCGGTGCTGACGCGTGTGACAGGCTATCAGGGGACGCTCTGCACCATCCACGCTGCCGACTACCTCTGGCGCGTTCTGCAGGGCACGCCGGATCCTTTGCTGGACCGTGCGGCAGAGGTGCAGGCGAGCATGACCTCCGTCATGGGGGAGATGCTCCGCCGCCTGCATCAGGACGATCTGGAGACGCTGGCCGATCTCCTGCTAGGCCGATCCGGCTGGAGCCGTGTCTCGGTCCTCGGCGGCAATGCCAAGGGACGCGACCTCGTGGTCGAGCAGGTGGTGACAGGCGAGCGCGCCATGGTCGAGGTCAAGAGCCGCGCAGGCCAACGGGTCCTGGAGGACTATGTCGCGCGCTTCGACGCAGATGACCGATTGAACCGCCTGTTCTTCGTGACCCACAGTCCCTTGGGCACTCTGTCGGCAAAGGCCCGGGACGACGTGGTTCTCCTCGCCGGCGAGACTCTCGCACAGGCCACCGTTGCTGCAGGCCTGTTCGATTGGGTCATGCGGCGGATCACTTAAGAGCCGCGCGCCACCACCATGTTGTCGATGAGGTTCGGATAGCGCCGCCCTGCGGCCGCGGCCCGCTTGCGGGCGCGTGCCTTCTGCGCCGGCGTCAACGTCTTGCGAGCCGCCTTCGGCCTCGGATTGAATCGCTCCCAGGGTTTGGATCGTGTCTTAGTCATGGTCGATCGTGCTCGCAAAACTCCAATATTAACGAGCCGGTGCGATCGCCGTTCCCGGACCTGCGACTGCTGTAAAGCTAAACAATATTTGCGGCCTTGCTTCACCGGGATTGAATGCTTTACAGGCTTTGAGCTTTACGTGCTCGGCGATCTCTCCTATGCGACGTCCAAGTGTCCGAACATTTGAGGAAGACCATGGACCTGGAACAGCCTGATCTTGCGGCTCTGACCGCCGACATCGTCTCCGCCTTCGTGAGCGGCAACCACGTGGCGGCATCCGAACTGCCGGGCCTGATCGCCAGCGTTCATGGAGCACTGTCGGGGGTGGGCACGTCGGCTCCCGTTAGTGTTTCGCTGGTGCCGGCGGTTTCGATCAAGAAGTCGGTGACCCCGGACTACATCATCAGCCTGGAGAACGGTCGGAAGTTCAAGTCGCTGAAGCGCTACCTGCGCACGAGCCACAACCTGAGCCCAGACGAGTACCGCAAGAAGTGGGGCCTGCCGGCGGACTATCCGATGGTCGCCCCGAACTATGCGGCCGCCCGCTCGCAGCTCGCCAAGAAGCTCGGCCTTGGCCGCAAGCCAGCGCCGCCACCTGCCAAAACCCGCGCTCCGGCGAAGTCTGGCAAGGGTCGTAGGTAGGGCGCTCACTTGGTCGCCGCGGCGAGTTCCTTCTCGGGACCGAAGCGCTCGGCACGCAGCTCGTCCATGGTCATGCCGGACGCTGCATGCACGGCCTCCTCGCCAGTGACCTCCTCCCAGCGACGGACGATGAGGTCGACATAGATCGGATCGAGTTCTATTGCGAAACAACGCCGCCGCGTGCGCTCGGCGGCGATCAGCGTCGAGCCGGATCCGGCGAAGGCGTCGAGCACGATCTCGCCGGGGTTCGTGAGGTCGAGCAGGGCGTCCTCGAGCATCGCAACCGGCTTGACGGTCGGATGATCCTTCAAGCCCTTGCGCGCGTCCGAGCCGAGGCTGGAGGCACCCGCATAGCGCCATGCATTGCTGCGCCAGCGGCCCGCAGCCTTGCCGAGCAGAACGTTGTTGATGTGCTGTGCCTTGCCCTTCTTGAAGATCGGCAAAAGCTCGTGCTGGCTACGGTAGAGCGAGCCCATGCCGGCATTGGTCTTGGTCCAAACGACTAGGTTCAGCTGCGCGAGGCCGAGCCCGACCGCGGCCGCTTGGACTTGGTGAAGGCCGCGCCAGTCGATGAAGGAAGCGAGAAGGCCTCCATCCATCAGATGGGCGCTCGCCGCGGCAAAGGCGGTAGAAAGCAATGCGCCGAACTCCTCGTCCGACAACTCGCCCGAGGCCATCGCGAACTCGCGGTGGTGGCCCTTCGTGACGTTGCCGGCGATCTTCACGTTGAAGGGCACATCGGTGAAGACAAAGCGGGCGGCGGGCTCGCCCTCGAACAGGGCCTGCAGCACGGCGAGATCTCTGGCGTCGCCGCAGGCGAGCTTGTGATCACCAAGGATAAAGATGTCTCCGGCCCTGGCAACAGCAGGCGAGTCGTCCGGCTCCAACGGTCCCGGTTCCACTCCACTCTGGTTGCCGTCGTCGTCAAGCAGGATCGCGTCGAGCTCGGGCGCCGTGAACCCCGTCTCGATTACCAGCTCTTCGATCTCGGCGAGTTCGCCAATCTCGATCCGCAGTTCACCAAGGTCCCAGCCGCCGAGCTCCTGCGTCCTGTTGAGGGTAAGCCGGAGGTTGCGTACCTCCGCAGGTGTGAGGTGGTCGCAGACGATCACGCTGACCGTGCGCAGATCCATCAGCCTTGCTGCCTCCAGCCGCACCACGCCGTCGATGACCTGGCCCTCACGGTCGACCAGCACTGGTAGGCAGAACCCGTGAACGGCGATCGAGTTGGCGATGCGACGGACGTGGGCAGCGTCTTTTTTGCGCACGTTGCGAGCGGGGGTTTTAAGGGCTGCGATCGCGCGCTGTTCCACCGTCAGCCGCGGGGTCAGATCGTTCCGTCGCGGATGGATGACCAGGTCTGCCGCGGCGAGCGCCTCGGTCTTGGTCCGCCGGCGGCGCGCCTTGGCCTTCAGCTGCTCGCCGAAGCCTGCCGCAGCGAACGGTGGTGGAGGGCGTTTTGAAGCCACTAGGCGGCTCCGATGGAGTTGGACTGGGATGAGAAATCGCGAGGAACGCGCTCGTAACCGCTGGCGAGCATGCCCGGCAGTTCCTCGCCGGTGACCTGGACGGCGTCTTCGTGGACGCCGATGGTCCGGCCGCTAATGGTGATCACGTGGGTGGCGTTAACGGCATGGGTGGGACGAACCCAGTAGAGCTCATCCTCGCGGATCTGCGCGGCTGCCTCACGGCGGTAGTGCTCGAGTATCCCCCAGCCCGGAAACCGCCTTCGATGCCAGGTCATGGCCTGCGAAAGCGCATCGACCTGATCGTCGTAACGACCCCTTGGAAACACCGCCAGCTCGTGGATGAAGGCGTCGCGCCAGGGCGCATCTTCCGGCACGAACAGTCCGCCACCCTCAATGTGCGCAGAATGTCCGACGAGCCGCATGACCTTGTCGCCTTCCGGCTTGAACGCGATCACGGGGAAGTTCTCTTCACGCAGCTCCTGGATCAGCTGGATGCCGCTGGCCTTGTCTTCGACGATGACGGCGTCAGGCTGAAAGCGCTTCCTCAGCGCCATCATCTGCCGCCTGAGTTCGGGGAAGCCGACCTTCTCGCGATAGGCGTGGAGCAGGTAGAAAAAGTCGCCCACGATGCCGAATGTGAGACACACCGAGTGGTCGGCGAACTCGGTCGCCTTCGACGCGGAATCGATCGACTGGATGACCCGATCGAACTGCGGCGGGGTATTGAGATCGAATGACTTGATCCAAACTGTTTTGACGAGGCCGCCGTCGCGCGGCATTGGCGACTGTTGGTATTGGCCGCTATAGCCGAATGACCCCATCGACTTCTCGGTAGCCTGGAGTTCGGGTATGGCTTCCCGCTCAGGGTGAAGCGGCTCGCCAATAGCGCGGCGGACAGTACGGACGCCGCCGTTAGGCAAGTGGATCGTGTAAGTCTCCTCCTCCTCCGCGATCGCGCGAAGCCGCAGCAGATCCCAGCCCCCCTGCTGCAACAGGCTCCCGGTGAAGTCATCTTCGTGAAGGCGCTGCATCACGACGATGATCTTGCCGTTCTTCTTGTCGTTGAGGCGCGTGATGCCGGTCTGTGGGAGCCAATCATTGGCGGTCTGCCGCCTGACATCGGACATGGCTTCATCCGGCTTCACCGGATCATCGACAATCAACACGTCGACACCGAATCCGGTAATGGATCCTCCGATCGATGTCGCTAAGCGGCCGCCACCCCCGATAGTCGTGAGTTCGTGTGCGGTAACTTTTTTCAGAGCCGCACCCGGGAAGGCGCCACGGAAGAAGTCGGACCGCATGATGGTTATGACGTCTTGGTGGTGCTTCTCCGACAGATCCTGCGCGTACGAGACGCAAATGAAGCGCATGGCGGGATTGTGCCCGAGGCACCAGGCGACGAAGGCAACGCTCACGACGAGGGATTTGCCGTACCGCGGCGGGATATTGATGATCAGACGTTTGGTCTTGCCATCGCGCACCGCAACCAGGCGCTCGGCCATCAACTCCAGGTGCCAGTTGATCAGCGGAAGCTCACCGCCATGGAGTTCCTGGTAGCACCTCAGAAAAAAGGCGAAGAAGTACGAGCGGAGGATGGCCGAGAAGCCCGTTGGCGTGACGCCGCTGCCATCACTTCCCATCTTTGCCCTCCTTGGGAGCGCAAAGTTTCATGACGGATTCGAGCAACTCCTGATCCGTATCGGTAATGGCGGCAGCGCCACCGGTTTCGGCGAGCTTGTCGAGATAAGCGAACAGCAGCTTGAGCGCCGACGGCTCGCCCTTCGCTGCAAGGGTTGCGAACTGCTTCATCGCCAGGCGCAGCTTACTGATGCGCTTGCGCTGACCGTCCTCGGTGACGATGACGGCCTCGTTCATCGCCCGGCGCAGCTCCTCCCCACCTGTGAGCGCCCTCTTCGGGCGGCCGTGGGGATTGCCGGAAACGCCTGGCTTGAACTGAGAGTGCTTAGGAGGACGGCTCCTGCCGACTTCGTAGTCGGGGAGACCGTCCGCACCCGTAGTCCTTGATGTGTTCGCCACGACGGCCTCCTGCATCTGGAGGCATCGACTGAGTCGCGCTCATTCGCGAAAATAAACAAATCAACAGGGGTCAGGGGTTGCGTTTGGGTGGCCGTCCGCGGGCCCGGCCGACGACCTTCCCATAGACCTCGTTGAAAACTCTGATCGGGACGGCACCGAACTTCGCCGTCATGTCCTGCTTCAAGCTTTCGCGATCGTCCCTGGCGGTCACGACGATGCGGTCGCGCATCCACGCTTCAAAAGTTTCGGCGAACGGTGGCAAGGAGGGCCTCTCCACCAGCCGAATCCGGAGGCTGTGGTAATGATGATATTCGCTGTGGAACGGATCATGCACTCGCACGGGATTTGCGACGACGCCTTCCACGAAGCCGATAATCGCTCCCTGCCAACGTTCCGCCGGAAGCGTCTGCAGCTGATCATTGCCGGTGTAACGGCCTTCGACCTGAATGGCGCCGGTCACTGCGAGTTCGCGGACACCCGCAACGATTGTCTCGGCAGGTTCGGCATGTGGTCCTTCGATCGTCTGCGAACGGTCTAGCGCTGCAATAGCGTCCGCGCAGGAACCCGACGCCTGCAGCAGGAGATCCCACTGGGTCGGAAACCACAATGCGGGAAGCTCGCGAAGGGAGATGTACGCGTTTGCCGGCATTAGTCTGTTCCAGGCAATTCAGTTCGCTGTTACGCCAGAATATTCCCTGTTCGACAAGTTAGGGAAAGCTGTGACCAACGTATTGATATCGTGCAGCATTTGCGATCCACCTTGAGCGTTGAATGACCCAGTTTCCGGATTTTCCCAGAAGATTTCCCTGTTTGCAGGGAAAAATGGCGCCGAGACACCCGCTATCGAGACTGCGTCCGCCACCAACCACCCGGTTCTAACTCGCGGCTCTCCCCGTCGGCCAAATTCTCTCGTCTTTCTGGGGACTTAACGACGCGGCTTGGCATTCAAGCCAATCGGAGACGCCGTTCTGCGCCTTTCGGGTCTGCTGAACGACCGCCATTCTCCGGCACCAAAGTGGAATTTCCGGCCGTTGATGGTCGAGGCGGGTTCGAACTTTCGCGGAGGTTGGTTCGACCTTTTGTCCTGCGTTGCAGGATAGCGATCGCTTGCGAGGCTTGATTTGCACCAAGCCTCGGTGTCTTCGGTTTGTTGCTGAGATTGCAGGTAGGTCGGAGGTCGGGCTCAGACGCCCAATACCCGACGCTGCTCGTGCCGGGACATTGGGAGATCGCGAACGATCTCTGTCGCGCCGATGCTGTCGGGCAGCCGGCCATCGATAGCCGCCTCGAGGATCTGGGGTCCGAGGAAGGCCAGTTGGATCATCATGCGGATGTTGCGGCCGCTCTTGCCTTCACGGGCAGCGATTGCATCGACACCGTCGACACGCCCGGCGATCAGATCGTCGAGCCATGAGCGCGCCTTGACGATCGCCTTGAGCAGCCGCTCGCGATTGGCGCGCTGCTAAGGGGCGGCGGCCGAGATCTGGCCGCCCGCCGCTGCCGCCTCGTAGATGACCTTCTCAGGCTTGGCCTGCCGCGGCAACCATGCCAACGCAACAATGCGATCGGCACCGGGAATATGGCTCGCAAAGGTGACGACCACTTGGTTCCGCTGCACCTGGGCGCTGCCTGCCAAGCTGTGCTCTTGGACGGTCTCTGGAACGTTAGTGATCGGGAAAAAGGAGGCCCGCGGCAATGCCGCGGGTCAGTGAAGCGGCGACATCCGCCAGGAGAAGTGTGCGGATGGGCCTTGGGAGCGCGGTGGCGGCCTGGGGCGCGTGGAAATCAGGCTGCTCTAAGCGGCGTACATCTCCGCGATCGCGGTTTCATAGCGCTTCGAGCTGCTCTTGCGCTTGACCTTCATGGTGGCAGTCACTTCGCCATCGTCGTGGTCAAGCTCCTTGGTCAGCAGATAGAATTTCCGCACGTGCTGCACACGGGGCATTCGCTCGTTCACCGCGTCGATCTCGCCTTGAATGAGCTCGCGGACCTGGGGCAGCTCTACCAGGCTGCGGAACGTGGGGTAGGCGAGGTTCTGCTCCTCAGCCCATTTCGACCCCCCTCGTAGTCGATCTGGATGAGCGCGGAGACGAAATGGCGCCGGTCACCAACCGCGATGGCTTCCTTGATATACGGCGAGAAGCGCAGGGCGTTCTCGATCTGCGACGGCGTGATGTTCTTGCCGCCCGCCGTGATCATGACGTCCTTCTTGCGGTCGATGATGCGCAGTTCGCGGCCGCCCGGGATGTCGATCCAGTCACCAACGTCGCCCGTCCGCAGGCGCCCGTGCTCGTCGATCGCCTCACGCGTCGCCTCTTCCGCGCCGAAATAGCCTCGGAAAACGACGGGGCCTCCGACAAGAGTCTCGCCATCCTCTGCGAGCCCGACTGTCGCGCCCTCGATGGCCGGACCGACGCTGCCCACCGGCTAGGCCTCGGTCTGGATGGTCACCGCGCCGGCGGATTCCGTCAGTCCGTAGAGCTCTCGGATCGGAACACCCAGCGTGCGGAAGAACAGCAGCATTTCAGGCGCGATGGGTGCCTCCGCCGAGACTGCCACGCGACACTTTCGGAGCCCTACCGTATTGAGGAGCGACCGTAGAACCAATCCGTAAGCCACTAGGACGAATCCACATTCAGCTTAGCCAGAGCGATCATCCGACCTGGCCCGTAACGTTGACGATTGCTGCCCACCCGTCGACTATCAGCCAGGGGATGGACGGCTAACGCCTCCCGCGCTCGTCAGGCGTCCGCCGGCGATTCGGATCGTGGGTCGCTGACCGTTGCTTCGAGCCTCTGGCGTGTCATCTCCGCTTCGAGAGCGGCCAGGTCGAGCAGGTAGGTCAATGTTACGAAGCCGGCGCGGCCGGCGATGTTCCGAATTTCGCGGATCATCTGCGGCAGATAGTCGGCGGCAGCCGCCGCCGTGAATTGCTCGGTGGTTTCGGATGGCTTTCGCTCCGCGACCATGATTTCCCCCTACCGCGTGATGGATGGCCTCTGGCTGGTCTGCATGACGGCGATTGCATGATCGATTTCGTCGAGGTCAGGCGGCTCGATTCGAAGCACGAAGGGAACTACAAGTTCGCCGTCCAAAATCGCGGGAAGGCCGAGGGGCCGCGAGCGCACGCCAATGCGCTCGAAACTGAGAATCCAGTCGGGATGGGCCTGGATGCTCAGTTGTTCGATCCCCTCGGCCAATGCATGGGCGATGACGAAGCGCGCCATGTGATGGAAGCCGGATGGGCGACGGTCGCGGAACCATGGCGCAACGCACATGCGCGTCCATTCCCATATGCTGGGACCGCGAGGCGGCTCGCCGACGACGAGGTGCGGATAAATGTCCGCCAACAGGTGAGGGCCGGTGGTGGGCAGCAGGCGGCTGTAGACGGCGACCCGCCCAGATTCGACGATCACGAAATGGCGGGCGTCGTCATGATCGAAATCGTCGACCTCCCGACCGGCGACTGATCTCAGCGACCGCCAATTCCTCTCGACTATGAAAATCTCGTGCCGTAGCCGGAAAGCGCCGTCCAGGAGATCGGCGTGCCGATGTGCTTCGGCGCCCTGAATGATGCGCAGGTCCATGTGCCCCCCATGGGCATATGGTTCGGCACCCAGTTACCTTGGGGCAATCCCTCAAATCTTAGGGGTCAAAGAAGACCTTCGCGCAGACAAATGGCGATGAGGTGAGGCGCGTTCGAAGCGCCGGTCTTACGCCGCGCCAACGCAAGATACTCGACTACCGTCTGCTTCTGAATCGACAGGATCATGCCGATTTCCCAGGCGGTCTTGCCTGCCGCGAGCCACTTCACGCATTCACGTTCGCGGCGCGACAACTCACGTGGAACTGTGCGCTGCGGTCGGGGGCGAAGCCCCATATAGGCATAGAGAGCGATCATGTGAATCGCGCTCTCCTCCCGCTTCGTAATCATGTACTTGTCCGTCCCGAACGAGACGCCGGCCTCCAACTCCCCGGCATTGCGGAATGGCACTACGAAGCCGTCCCTCATCCCGAACTCACACGCCTCGTCGAGCACCTGTGTCTTGCGAAGGTCGCTCCCAAGATCGCGGGTGTCGCTCCAGCGAAACGGCGCGCTGCTCGAATGAACCCTCTGAAGCGCGCTATCGATCGGCCCGTAGTTCCGTGTGTGGTAGCGCTCCGACCAGGCTCCGGGCCAGTCCTGCAGGATCACAAGCGGCTGAAGGGGATCACTGGCTCTCGGTATGCCTGTAAGCATCATGGCGGTGAACCCGAACATCGACATGGTTCGGCTCAACTCCTGGACAATCACTGCCTGCTCGGTCGCCGCTCTGATGCGGTCGATCGCGTCGAAGGCGTAGGTGTCCACCTGGAACGTCGTGTCAAAGCGCATGACGAGCCCCTCATTCGTCACAAGCGCATGGAGGGTCTCATGTGCATTGGGAAAGTCAATGTACGCGCTTGAGCCTGTCACGCCGACAAAATCGTGGCCGGGTCCTCATTGCCGACGCCGGCCCTGTTAACACTTGCATCGACGATCCACACCCCGCACCTCCGGCGGTGGCTACATCAGCAGTTGCTTGCTACCCGACCCGTGCACTGGAACTACCTTCAAATTCTGCGATCAGTCGCTCTCTGGAAGCCTCGTCGCAGATGGCCGGATCCATCGCCTCCGCGACGAGGTCACGCCAGAACTGCGCGAGCTTCGCGCGCGTAGCACTGAGAAGCGCCACCGGCGCCCGGCGAGGGTCCGTGCCCAAGGCCACCGTGATCGATGAGAACGAGAACGTCAAAGTATCGACGCCATCCGACGGGGGCATCTCGCCTTCACCCGCATTGCATGGCTCGTCGGCCGGTTCCACGCCGAGCGCGGCGAACCCGCCGGTAGTGGTCACCAGCGCGAAGGCCTGATCGCCATCGCGGCGGGTGACCGGCATATCTGCGTCGACCGCGATCTCTTTGGCGACACTCTTGGAGATAAAGCTCGCGGCGAACTTCGCGATGGCGCCGCCCTTCAGATGCTCGGGCAGGACGATGCAGCGATCGATGCGCTGGCTCGCTGCTGTCAACGCGACAAGCTGGGTGTCGGTCAGCTTGATGGTGGAGGAGGAAGTGGCGATCATGGTGGTTGCCTCTTGAGCTTCGGTCACCGGCCAAACGCCTGCACCACCACGACCCCGCGAGGCAGAAGGCCTCAGCGGGGATTCTCGATCAGGCACCCATTCGAAGCAGCGTCAGCTAGTCGCTATCGGCCAGCTCCCGCATCCGTCTGTTTCGCAAAGTAGCTGCGTTCAGGAGATACTGAACTTCGTAGAGCTTCGGTTCGACATCAAGCACCCGCTCGTTAGCTGGCTTGAACCGTCCGCCATCAGCGAAGGCCTCGGCGTGCCTGAGGATCAGGGCGCATTCCTCAATCTCGGCGCGCGCCAGGCGGATCGCGACCGAGAGAGCCGGCTCAAACTCATTGCGAGAGCGCTGCGCCGTCTTCGCGACCCGGTCAAGCTTCGGTTCGATGGCAGTCGAGCCGGCCGCGCTTCCGTGCTCCTTGCGCTTCTTGGTCATCGCCGTCTCATCCGACCTATGCGTGTGCGCGCCGGTCACACACACGCTCTCTTCGCGACAGCAGTCCAGTCGAATGTGCGAGTCGGCGCGCCCCGACGATGGTCCGGGCCTCAATGCGGTCATGGAGGGCAAAAACAGACGCTTGGGTATGGGCCATCACCGTTCCAGGTCGCAACCTTTGCGGAAGCTGCGGCAAGTCAGTCCGCGCGACAAGCAAGTGCCTTTAAAAAGACCTCGCCGCCTGCCGGCAGACGGCCGACGAGACGAGCGTCGAACTGGGAGGATCACCAATGCGCAAGACTATTCTCGCCATCATAGCGGCCTTTGCCCTCATCCTGCCGGGCGCCGCTCTGGCCCAGGGCGGCGGCACCATCAAGATCGGTGTTCTGGTCGCTCTGGAAGGCGCCTTTGCCGCCGGCGGCGCCGACGGCGTGCGCAACGTCGAACTGGCGTTGAAGCAGGTCAACAACATGATCGCCGGCCGCCGGGTGGAGATCGTCGTCGCGCCGACCGATACCAGGCCGGACACAACGATCCGCCAGGCACGCAAGCTCATCGAGCAGGATCGGGTCGACTTCATCATCGGCCCCCTGTCCGGCTCCGAGGGGATTGCGATGCGCGATTTCGCCAAGACCATTCCCGGCCATGTCGTCATCAACGGCATTTCCGGCGCGCTCGAGACGACCTGGGTCGACCCGGCGCCCAACTTCTACCGCTTCAATCTGGATGGCTCGCAGTGGGGCTTCGGCCTCGGCAGCTACGTGGTGAAGACGAAGGGCTGGCGGCGGGTGGTGACCATCGCCGCCGACTACTCCTTCGGCTACACGAATTTCATGGGCTTTGCCGTCGACTACTGCAAAGCGGGTGGCGACATCGTGCAGCGCTTCTGGCAGCCGCTTGGCCAGTCGGACTTCGGCGCCATCATCGCCCAGCTGCCCGACAACATCGATGCGATCTATCTCGGCCTCGGCGGGACGGACGCCATCAACTTTCTCAACCAGTACCAGCAGGCCGGCGAGCGCACGCGGCTCATCGGCGGCACAATCATGGCCGACCAGACGGTGCTGACGGCTCGCGGCCGGGCCAAGGACGCGCTGGTTGGCACGCCGACCTCGGGCCCCTTCGCGGTCGACAATCCCGATGCGGCCTGGCAGGCCTATGTGAAGCTCTATCAGGACAGCTTCCCGGCGGCCCAGAGGTTCCCGACGCCGTCGCTGTTCGGCCTTGGCTATTATGTGGCGACGCTCGCTGCGATCCGGGGACTGGAGGCGGCCGGTGGCGACCTCAGCAACGGTCAGGCGCGGTTCAAGGCGGCGCTGAATACGCTTCAGCTAGACAGCCCGATCGGTCGCATCACGCTCAATGAGAACCGCCAGGCCTCCGGCAGCGTGTTCATCAACGAGGTGGTCGAGGGTCCCGGTGGCACCCTGACGCTCAAGATGGCGGGCAGGACCGACAACGTCACCCAGACGCTCGGCATGACGGCCGAGCAGTTCCGGGCGATCGGACTGCCGTCGCGCACCGCTGTCGACTGCGCCAGGCTTCGCGCCGGAGGCTGAGCGTCCCGGACAGAATGGGGAGGGAGGCCGGTCATGCCGGCCTCCTAGCCCGTTCGTCCTTGCGGATCTCCTTGCGGGATCCCGCGTGACAAGGCGACCCGGATGACGCTGATCGGCTACCTTACGCGAACGCTGTTCGCGGATGGCGCCATCGACGATGCTCTGCCCGAGGAAGCCTCGCGGCTTGGCAGGGCGCTGGCGCTCATCGACACCGAACCCGGCGCGGCCCAGGCGCTCGCCCGCGTCGGCGACGCCTTGCCGCGCGCCGGCCTGCCAACCGTGACGGTGTGTTCCGGCGCGCCGATGCTCAGCGAGGTCTCACGGGTCATGGCGGAGCTGGACCATGCCAGGGCGTCCACCATCATTGCCATCGGAGGTGCGGGCGCCGTCGGGCTGGCGCGGCTCGTCGCGGAGACGACCTCCCGGCGTGGGCGCGACTGTTCCGTCGTCGCCGTGCCCATCAGCCTGTTCGACCTTGGACTTGCCCGGTATGTCCGCCCACGAGATGGCGACCCGGTGCGGTGCCCGCATCCCGACTGGGTGATCGCCGACCCGACGGCGCTCGCCCATGCACCACCCTTGCGGCTGGCAGCGGCGGGCATGGAGATACTCGTCCACGCCATCGAGGCCTATGCCAGTCCGGCCTACAATCCGCCGGCCGACGGCCTGGCTCTCGAGGCGGTGCGCCGGCTCGCCCGCTGGCTTCCCGTTGCCGTCGCGAGCCCCGAGAACAGCGAGGCGCGCCGGGAAGTGCTCGCGGGCGCCCTGACCGCCGGACTTGCCATGGAGAAGGCGATCGGCGGTGTCGATGCGCTCGCCAATCCGCTGGAGGATGATCTGGCCGGCGTCGCCCTGCCGGGCGCCTTGCACGCGCCGGTGATGGCGGCCTTCGTCGGGTTCAACGCCCACGCTGTCGGCGAGCGCTATCGCGCCCTTTCGGATGTCATGGGGCAGACGGGCATGACAGGCGGGCTTGATGCGCAGCTTGCCGCTCTCGCCCGCAGGCTCGGCCTTCCGGCGGCCTTGCGCGAGACCGCTACCGACCCCAGCCGCTTCCAAAGCTTTGCCGAGATGGCAGCGGATGACCCGGCAGCCCTCGCCAATCCGCGCCTGCTGACGCCTGGCGACTGCAAACGCATCCTGGAGGCGGCATGGTGAGACCGCCGCAAAACCTCGCGATGGCCGCCATGGCGCCTGCCGGCCGATGTGGCCTCGCGCCTTGTCCTAAGGGCTGCACCTCAGTTGCCAGCGCCGAATACTGCGCTAGGCTCAAGAAAAACGGACAAGAAAAGACGCCCGATCATCAGGGAGGGACGTTGTGAGTGTTGCTCACGCTGTCGCGCACGGCGTGTTTGGGCGCGCTTGTCTCTACGTTATGGACAAGGCGATGGCGCCACATGCGCATCGGGAAGGGCATCTCATCTTCCATATCCAGGGCCCGCCGGCTGAGGTGGTGGTCGATGGCCGGGCCTTTCCCCTGTCGTGCGGGCAGGCAGTGGCGATCAGCCCATGGCAGCCGCATTTCTACCGACCGATCGACCATCGCGACCACGTGCTCGTGCTGGTGCTCTACGTCCGCCCGGGCTGGTTCGTTCATGCAAGCCGCCAGGCCACGGAGATACTGCGGTTCGGGCGCGTGGGCGTCGAGGTCAATGACCGGCTCGCCCGCCTGGTCGCTGACACCGGGCGCATCCTGTCGGCGCATGGCGGCACCGATGGCACTTTCGAGGACCGTCTGAGCGCGCTGACCCAGACCTGCTTCGACCAGACATGGCAATGGACCACGGAGGGCCAGCACTTCATCGGGCACGAGCGACCGCTGCGCGACTTTCGCATTCGCCGCGCGCTCCAGCTTCTCGACGAGACCCTTGGCGAGCCGATCGATCTAACGCGGCTGTCGCGCGCCGCCGGCCTCTCGCGACCGCATTTCTTCAAGCTGTTTCGCGAGCAGATCGGGCTGCCGCCGACGATCTATGTCAATGCGCTGCGCATGGAGCGCGCAATCGAGCGATTGGCGATCGGCCGGGAGACGGTCGCCGATATCGGCCTTGATCTCGGCTTCTCGACGCCAGCGAGCTTCTCCCGCTTCTTCATCGCCAATGGCGTCGTGCCGCCGAGCACCTACCGGCGCAGCGTCATGACCCAGGCTACGCACTAGTCGGCCAATGGTGAGCCGCGAAAGAAAAGACCCTCGGTAAAGCCGGTCGGCAATCGTTGGGAATAGTCTTCGTCTGGCAGACCGCGCAGTGGCCGCGGTCTTTCATGTGTCAATGGTGCGATGGAACAGTTCGCCAAGAACCATCCGCTCTGGGCTTTGCTGATCGCGCTCGTCGTGGTGGCCTTCCTGTGGCTCGTCTTCGCGCCATGGCCGGTTGAACTGGAGGCGGCGATCGGGCGAAAACGCATTTTCCTGAACGCGCTGCTCGGCGGCGTCACGCTGGGCGCACTCTATTTCCTGGTGGCGTCGGGGTTCACGCTGATCTTCGGGCTCATGCGCATCGTCAACCTGGCCCACGGCTCGCTGTTCCTGCTTGGCGGCTACCTCGGCTACGAGGTCGCGACCTACACGGAATCGTGGTTCCTCGCCTTCCCCGTCGTCTTCCTCCTGGTCGGCTTCGTCGGCCTTGCGATGCAGCGCTTCATCTTCGCCCATATGGAGGGGGAGGAACTGCGCCAGACGCTGGTCAGCATCGGGCTTTCGATCGTGCTGGCGGACCTCATGCTCTGGTACTGGGGCGGACAATCCTACACGATGCTCGCTCCCGCATTCCTGCGCGGGCCGATGGAACTGCCGCTTATCTCGTCGATCAATCCGACGACCGGCGAGGCGATCTTCATCCGCTACCCCTCGGTGCGGGTCTGGATTCTGTTCGCCGCCATCGTCATCGGTGTCGGCATGTGGCTGGTGCTGCACCGCACGTCGCTCGGCATGTTGATCCGCGCGGGCGTCGACGACCGCGAGATGCTGGCAGCTTCGGGTGTCCGCATCCAGCTCGTCTTCCTGGCCGTTTTCGTCTTCGGTGCCGGGCTTGCCGGGATCGCCGGCATTGTCGGCGGCACGTTCCAGTCGCTTTCGCCCGGCGAGGACACACGCTTTCTCCTGGCAAGCCTCGTCGTGGTGATCGTCGGTGGCATGGGGTCGATCCTCGGCGCGGCCATCGGCGCGCTGGTCATCGGCGTGACCGAGCAGATGGGGCTCGTCTATGCGCCGACCTACTCGGTGGTCTTCACCTTTCTGATCATGGCGGCGGTGCTGGCCTTCCGGCCGCAGGGCCTTCTCGGCGCGGGACGGTGAGCGATGTCGCTGGCTGAGCAGGCTCCACCGCAAGCAAGCGCCAATACGGGCGGAGTCGCCGCGCGCACCTGGATCGAGGGGGTTCCGGGAGCCTGGTGGGCCGCCATCATCGTGCTTCTGGCCATGCCGCTCGTCGCCAACAATTTCTGGCTGTTTCAGGTGATGGGCTGGACGTTCATCCTCGGCATGATCGGGGTCAGCCTGACGTTCCTGGCGGGCTATGGCGGCATGGTGAGCCTGCTGCAGATGACCATTGCCGGTGTCGCCGGCTATATAGTGGCCATTCTCGGTCCGTCGGGAGCGACCTCGATCAGCCTCGGCCTGTCCTGGTGGGTCGTCCTGCCGGCAGCCTTCGTGATCGCCGCGATCTTCGCGACGCTGTCGGGCGCGCTCGCGGTCAGGACCGAGGGCATCTACACGATCATGATTACGCTCGCGATCGCGGCGGCGTTCTTCTACTTCACCCGGCAGAACTATACGATCTTCAACGGCTATTCCGGTTTTAACCTCGTGCTGCCTCCGCAACTGTTCGGCGTGAACTGGCGCAATCCGGTCCCGTTCTACTACCTGTGCCTGGGATGTGCGGCGCTGAGCTACGCGGCCGTGGTCTACGTGTCCCGTTCGCCCTTCGGCCTTGCCCTTCAGGGCGTGCGCGACAACCCCAGGCGCATGGCGGCTCTCGGCTTCAATGTCACCGTCCACCGGGTCGCCGCCCATGCCTTCGCCAGCATCTTCGCTTCCTTGGGGGGCATCCTGCTGGTCTGGCAGAACGCGCAGATTGCGCCGGGAACTGTCGGCATACCCTCGGCGATCGATGTGCTGGTGGTTGCCGTCGTCGGCGGAATGCGTCGCCCGCTCGGGGCATTCATCGGGGCCTTCATCTACGTCATCCTACAGGTCTTCTCGCCCGATCTGCTGGGTGCGTTCGGCTTCTCGGCAGAGCGCTTCAAGCTGATCATCGGCCTTGGCTTCCTGGCCGTGGTGCTGTTCTCGCCCGACGGCGTTCTCGGGTTGTGGGATCGCTGGCGCGCCCGGGCGGCCAGGCGGGTCGATCCGCTGACTGGGGCGCCGACATGAACCCGCCCCTGGCCAACGAGCCCCTGGGGCAGATGAACGCCGGCAATGCGCTGGAGCTGCGCGGCATCACCAAGATGTTCGGCGCACTCGCCGCCATCGCGGACGTGACGATCTCGGTGCGGCCGGGCGAACGCCGGGCGGTACTCGGCTCCAACGGAGCGGGCAAGACCACGCTGTTTAACTGCATCACGGGCGACTTCCCGGCGACCTCCGGCATCATCCGCTTCTTCGGCGAGGATGTGACATCCTTCCCGCCCTACGAGCGCATCCGCCGCGGTCTGCGCCGCACCTATCAGATCTCCTCGCTCTTCGCCGGCCTGAGCGTCATCGACAACGTCTATCTGGCCTGCCGGGGCGTGTCGCGAAACCGCTTCTCGCTGCTGCGCCCGCGCAGTGACGACACGCTGGTTCATGCCGCCGAAGCCCTGGTCGAGGCGGTGCACCTGACCGGTGTGAAGGACCGCATCGTCGGGGAGCTCGCCTATGGCCAGCAGCGCCAGCTCGAGATCGCCCTCGCCCTGTCGGGGGCTCCCCGGTTCATCCTGTTCGATGAACCGGCGGCGGGCCTCTCGCCGACCGAGCGGCGCGATCTGGTCAGCATCCTGACCTCGCTGCCGTCCCATATCGGCTACATCATCATCGAACACGACATGGACGTGGCGCTGCGGGTCGTGGAGAGCGTCACGATGATGCACAACGGTCGCGTCTTCAAGGAAGGCCGCCCAAGCGAGATCGAGGACGATCCGGAAGTCCAGGAGCTTTATCTGGGGGGCGGTCATGGCTGAGCGCTTCTCCCCGCCGCAGAAGGCCGGCGTGCCGGTCCTCCAGCTCCAGGGCCTCAACGTCTTCTACGGCCGCAGCCATGCGGTGCAGGGCGTCGACCTTGCCCTGCAGAGCGGCATCCTGTCGGTGGTCGGCCGCAATGGCATGGGCAAGACGACCATGTGCAAGGCCATCATGGGTCTCGTGCCGATCGCATCCGGCTCCATCCGCTTCATGGGCGAGGAGATCGGTGGCAGGGCGTCGGCGGATATTGCGCGGCTCGGGATCGGCTACGTGCCTCAGGGGCGCAGGCTGTGGCGCTCGCTCACCGTGCACGAGCACCTGCGCCTCATGGCGAAGCCCAAGGGTCGATGGACGCCGGAGCGCATCTACGAGGTGTTTCCGCGCCTTGCCGAGCGGCGCAACAACGGCGGCGCGCAGCTGTCCGGCGGCGAGCAGCAGATGCTGGCGATCAGCCGGGCCTTGCTGATGAACCCGCGCCTGCTGATCATGGACGAGCCGACCGAGGGACTGGCGCCGGTCATTGTTGCCCATGTGGAAGAGACGCTGGTGCGCCTTGCTGCTGACGGCGATGTCGCAATCCTCCTCATCGAGCAGAACATCGGCGTGGCGACGCAGATGTCGGACCCGGTGGCGATCATGGTCAACGGGCGCGTCAACCGCATCATCGCTTCCGCGACCCTGGCGGGAGATCGCGACCTTCAGCAGCGCTTGCTCGGCGTCGGCCGCCACAGCCTCGACGAGGCCGGCTTCCTGGAGCCGGAGACCGACGGCATCGCGCGCTCCACACCCAGCGCGCAGCCTGCCAGCGAGGGACCGGTCCGGGTCTACATGGCCAATCCGGTCACCCCCACGCGCTGGTCCGTCGACGTCCCGTCAGCCCGCATCGAGGGCGCCGCGCGCACCGTTTCCAGGCCGACCCTGGCGACCATCGATGGCCGGCGCATCGGCGATACGTCGGCGCTGGCGGCCCGGGCCGTCAGCGAACCCCATGTCGTTGTTGCCGGTACGCTCGACACCAAGGGCGAGGAGCTGCGCTACATCCGCGACATCATCAAAGCGGCCGGGCTCCGCACGCGGCTCGTCGACCTGTCGACCCAGGGGCGCAACCATGGGGCGGATGTCTCCGCGCAGGAGGTGGCGCTTGCTTCGCCACAAGGCTTCGCGGCGCTGGCCTCCGGAGATCGCGGCACGGCTGTCGCGGCCATGACCGAGGCGTTCCGGGTCTGGACGGCGGCGCAGCAGGGCATTGTTGGCCTGATCTCTGCCGGAGGATCCGGCGGCACGGCGATCGCCACCGCGGCGATGCAGGTGCTGCCGGTGGGCGTTCCGAAGGTCATGGTCTCGACCATGGCGGCCGGCAATGTCGCGAACTATGTCGGCTCGACCGACGTCACCATGATGCATTCGGTCACCGACGTTCAGGGGCTCAACCGCATCTCGCGCGCCGTGCTCGGCAATGCCGCGCACGCCATGGCCGCCATGGCCAGCGCGCATATGGCGACCGCCCGGCCCGGCCCCGGCCAGGAGCGGCCGCTCGTCGGGCTGACGATGTTCGGGGTGACGACGCCCTGCGTGCAGCAGGTCTCGAAACTCGTCGAGACGGAATGGGAGCCGCTGGTCTTCCATGCCACCGGCGTCGGCGGCCGGTCGATGGAGAAGCTCATCGATTCAGGGCTCGTGCAGGGCGTCATCGACGTCTCGACTACGGAAGTCTGCGACATGCTGCTGGGCGGTATCCTGCCCGCCACGGAGGACCGGTTCGGCGCGGTGATCCGCACCAGGCTGCCCTATGTCGGCTCGGTCGGTGCGCTCGACATGGTGAACTTTGCGGCCTCCGACACCGTCCCGGCCCAGTACCGGGGCCGCAACCTCTATCCCCACAACCCGCAGGTCACGCTGATGCGCACGACCGCCGAGGAGAACGCCCGGATCGGCCGCTGGATCGGCGACAGGCTGAACCAGATGGACGGGCCGGTGCGCTTCCTCATTCCGGAGGGCGGCGTCTCGTCGCTCGACGCGCCGGGCAAGCCCTTCTTCGACCCGGATGCCGACGCGGCGCTCTTCGACGCCCTGACGGCCACGGTCCGCACCGGCGCGAACCGCCAGTTGATCCGGCTGCCACATCACATCAATGACCCCGCCTTCGCCCAGGCCTTGGTGCGCGAGTTTCGTGCGCTGCACCAGGGCCGCCGCGGCAGCGCGCGTACGAGGCCCTGATCGATGGCTCGCTTCACGAAATCGCAGCTTCTCGAAAACTACCGCGCCATGATCGCGCGGGGCGAGCCGATCGTCGGCGGCGGCGCGGGAACCGGCCTGTCCGCCAAATGCGAGGAAGCGGGCGGCATCGACCTCATCGTCATCTACAATTCCGGTCGCTTTCGCATGGCCGGCCGCGGCTCGCTCTCGGGACTGATGCCCTATGGCGACGCCAACCAGATCGTCATGGAGATGGCGGGCGAGGTCCTGCCGGTGGTCAGGAACACGCCTGTCATCGCGGGCGTCTGCGCTACCGATCCGTTCCGCCAGATGGACGTGTTTCTGGACGAGGTGAAGCGCGTCGGCTTCGCCGGTGTGCAGAACTTCCCGACCGTCGGTCTGATCGACGGCGTGTTCCGGGCCAATCTGGAAGAGACCGGCATGGGCTACGGCCTCGAGGTCGAGATGGTGGCCCTGGCCAATGGCAAGGGCCTGCTGACAACGCCCTACGTCTTCTCCGAGGACGACGCCCGCCAGATGGCGAAGGCCGGCGCCGACATCGTGGTCTGCCATCTGGGCCTGACCACCGGTGGGTCGATCGGCGCGGAAACCGCGCTCAAGCTGAAGGACTGTCCGGCCATCGTCGATGCGTGGGCCGCGGCTGCGCTGGAGGTCAAGAAGGACGCTATCATCCTCGTCCACGGCGGTCCCGTGGCCGAGCCTGCCGATGCCGACTTCATCATGAAGAACACGCGGCACTGCCACGGCTTCTATGGCGCCTCGTCGATGGAACGCCTCCCGGTGGAGGTGGCGATCCGCGATCAGACCAGAGCATTCAAGACGATCAGCCGCTCGGGCGGTGCAGCATGACGAATGACGTGACCAGCAAGCAGACGTCTGGAGGAGCATGACATGACGGGACAGCTCATCGGAGCCCTCATCCTCTGGCTGATCGTAGCGGTGATCGTCATTGCGATCATCGTCTACCTCGTGAACTGGCTCTACAGGCGTTCGTCGAAGGAAGTGTCCTTCGTGCGCACCGGCCTGTTCGGCGAAAAGGTGGTGATCAACGGCGGCGCCTTCGTGCTGCCGATCATCCACGACGTGACGCCGGTGAGCATGAACGTCCTGCAGATGGCAGTGACGCGCGACAAGGACAACGCGCTGATCACGCGCGACCGGATGCGCGTCGACATCGATGCGGAATTCTATGTCCGTGTCAGGCCGGATGTCCGGTCGGTGGCGATCGCCGCGGCAACGCTCGGCAAGCGTACCCTGCAGCAGGACCAGCTGAACACGCTCCTGTCAGGCAAGTTCATCTCCGCGCTCCGCTCGGTCGCCTCTGAAATGTCGATGGAGGAGATGCATGAGCAGCGTGGCGCCTACGTCCAGCGCGTCAAGGAGGCGGCGGCGGAATCGCTCGACCAGAACGGTCTCGTGCTGGAATCGGTCGCCATCACCGACCTTGACCAGACCGATCTCCAGTTCTTCAACCCGTCCAATCGCTTCGACGCCGAGGGTCTGACCCGCATCATCGAGGAGATCGAGGAGAAGCGGAAGATCCGCAACGACATCGAACAGGAATCGATGATCAGGATCCGCACGCGCAACCTGGAGGCGGAACGCAAGGCGCTGGACATTGAGCGGGAGAGCGAAGGTGCCCGGCTCGAACAGCAGCGTGAGATAGAGATCAAGCGTGCGATGCAGCGCTCCGAGATCGCCCGCGAACGCGCAGCCCGCGACACGGAGGCGGAGCAGGCCCAGATCACGTCGCGCGAAGAGATCGAGAAGGCCAAGATCGCCAACGAGCGGGCGATCAGCGAGGCGCGGATCGCCTCCGACCGCGATATCCGTCAGCAGGAGATCGAGCGCACCAAGGCGGTGGAATCGGCGGAGATCGCCGCCCGCGAGGAGATCGAGAAGGCCAAGATTGCCAACGAGCAAGCGATCCAGTCGGCCCGCATCGCCTCCGACCGCGAGACGCGTCAGAAGGAAATCGAGCGTACCATGGCGCTGGAACAGGCCGAGATCGCGGCGCGCGAGTCGGTCGAGAGGTCGCGTATCACGCAGGAAGCCCAGGTCAGCGCCGAGCGCATCGATCGCGACAAGGAAATCAAGAGCCTCGAAATCGCCCGCAACCAGGCACTCGACGAGGCCGAGATCGCGGCCCGCGAAGCGGTCGAGAAGGCACGCATCGCGCAGGACAACACCCTGACCGCCGAGCGCATCGCCTCTGACGAGGGCAAGCGGAAGCTTGAGATCGCGCGCAACCGAATGGTCGAGGAAGCCGAGATCGCGGCTCGCGAGGCGACCGAGGCTGCCCGGATCGCGCAGGAAAAGGCGACCGCCGCCGAGCGAATCGCCTCCGAGCTCTCCACCCGCCAGCTGGAGATCCAGCGCGCCGGGCAACTCGAAACGGCCGAGATCAAGCGGCGCGACACGGTCGAGCGCCAGCGCATCGCAGCCGAACTGAAGATCGACGAGGAGCGCATCGCCTCGTCGAAGACGCGCGAGGTCCTGCAGATCGAGCAGAAGAAGGCGGTGGAGGTGGCCGAGGAAGACCGGGCCATCGTCATGGCCGCCAAGAGGGCAGAGCGCACGGACGCCGACAAGACGCTGCGCCAGGCCGAGATCGTGGCCAAGCAGGAAGTCGAGACGGCCGATGTTGCGCGCGAGCAGGCGCTGGAGGCGGCGAAACTGGAGCGCCGTCGCGCCATCGAGCAGTTGGAGATCGCCCGCGCGCAGGCGCTGCAGGAGTCGCAGATCGCCTCGAACGAAGAGGTTGAACGGGCCCGCATCGCCTCCGACCGCGGCCTGGACGAGGCGCGTGTCGGACGGCAGCGCGACCTGCGCAAACTTGAGATCGAGCGTGAGCGTGATGTGGAGGGCGCAGCGATGGAGAAGGCGATCACGCTCTACGCCAAGTCGCTCGAGGAAAGCGCTGCGGCGGTGAAGGCAGAGATGGCCAAGGCCAAGGCCGTCGAGGCGACGGAACTTGTTCAGACGGTCAAGGAGAGCGAAGCCGCCAGGCGCCGCAAGACGGTCGAGGTGATCATAGCCGAGAAGGCCGCCGAAGAGGTGCGCATCGCCGCCGAGGCCGACAAGGTGCGTCGCGCCGTCGAGGCGGAAGCGCAGAAGCTCCTCTACGAGGCGGAGAACATCCTCACCGACGGCGCCCGCTACGGCCTCTTCCGGCGCCGCTTGCTCGACCGGGTCGAGGGCATTGTCCGCGAGAGCGTCAAGCCGCTGGAGAAGATCGAGGGGATCCGCATTCTGCATATCGACGGGCTGCAGGGCACGGGGGGAGCGGGGGGTGGGACGTCGCGAACGCCGACCGACGAGGTCATCGACTCGGCCCTGCGCTATCGCGTCCAGGCGCCGTTGATCGATCAGGTCCTGAAGGAAATCGGCGTCGAGGGTGGCAGCCTCGCCCGCATGGGCGGGCTGATGCGCGAGGCGTCCGACATGCAGCGCGTCGCCAAGGAAGCGCAGCCGGCCAAGCCAAAAGACGGCGACGAGAAGAAGTGAGGCGGAACGATCATGGCGCGCGTCTATGTCTCCAGCGTCGTCAGCGCACCGGCCGCCAGGGTCTGGGCGCGGGTGCGCGACTTCAACGGCCTGCCGAACTGGGTGCCGCCGGTGGCCGAGAGCCGGATCGAGAACGGCGAGCCCGCGGACAAGGTGGGCTGCGTCAGGGCCTTCTCGCTGCGCAATGGCGACAGGCTGCGCGAGAAGCTGCTCGGCCTGTCCGACTTCGACATGTTCTGCACCTACTCGATCCTGGATAGCCCCATGCCGCTCACGAACTACGTGGCGACCTTGCGGCTCACCCCGATCACCGACCAGGACCGCACCTTTGTCGAATGGTCGGCCGAGTTCGACTGCGCGCCCGACAAGGAGCAGGAACTCGTGTCCGGCATCGGCACCAATGTCTTCCAGGCGGGGTTCGACTCGCTCAAGCGCGCGTTCGGAGGATAGGGTGCCAAAGGTCGTGCGCAGCACCATCATCGACGCGCCAGTCGATCGCCTGTGGGCGGTGCTGCGCGACTTCAACGGCCATGACCAGTATCACCCGATCGTGGCGACCAGCGCCATCGAGCGTGGTCACTCCTCCGACAAGATCGGCTGCGTGCGCAAGTTCACGCTGCAGGACGGCAGCGAGTTGCGCGAGCAGCTGCTGGCGCTGTCCGACCTCGAGATGACCTGCAGCTATTGCCTGCTCGATACGCCGATCCCGCTGTTCAACTACGTCGCCCATATCCGCCTGCTGCCCGTCACCGACGGCAACCGCAGCTTCTGGCACTGGGAAAGCCGCTTCACCACTCCGCCGGGCCGCGAGGCAGAGCTCACCGAGAAGGTCGGCAACGATGTCTATTCGGCCGGCATGGAGGCAGTGCGCCGGCTGCCCGAACTCGAATCCGGAGCGCTGTGAGCCATGCCGATCGAACTGCGCACCGCGTCAACGCTTTCGGAGGCTGCCGGCCTGATGGCGGGTGACCGCAATGCACGGTTTCTGTCCGGCGGCACTCTCGTGATGCGCGAGATCAACGAGGGCCGCCTGACCGAAGGCACGATCATCCGCGTTCTCGATCCTGCCTACCGCCAGATCAATGTGTCAGGCGGGCGGGTGGAGATCGGTGCTGGAGTCACCATGGCCGCGATCCTGAAGCGCCGCGAGCTTGCCGCTCTGCATGCCCCTGCGCAGGCCATTGGAGGCCCGGCCGTGCGCAACATGGCAAGTGTCGGCGGCAATCTCTTCGCCGAGACGCCCTATGGCGACCTGACGGTGGCGCTGCTGGCACTCGATGCGCAGGTCATGCTGCTGCAGGGTTTCGGCGCGCCGCGTGGCGTGCCTCTCGAGGAGTTCCTGAACGGGCGCGCCCGGGGCGGGCAGGGGCTGGTGACGGCGGTGCACTTCACCCCGCCGCACAATGCGGCCGACTTCCGGTTTCGGAAGGTCAGCCGCGTCAGGCCGAAGGGCATCGCCGTCCTGTCGATCGCCGCCCACCTGCCGCTCTCTGGCGGGCGGGTAGCCGGAGCGCGTGTCGCCTTCGGCGCCATGGCCTCGACGCCGATCCGTGCGAAGGCGGTGGAGCGTGCCCTGGAGGGCCGGGCGCTCGACCAGGCGAGCATCGCCGCCGCCAGGGCGGTGGCGACGGAGGGGACGCATCCGGCAACCGACGCCATCGCCAGCGACTGGTATCGCCGCGAGGTCTTGCCGGTGCATCTGGCCCGGCTCCTGTCCGGCCAAGCTTGAGGAGATGCGCGTGGCGAAACTTCCCGTGCAATTCAGCCTGAACGGTTCGGAGCGTGCCACCTTCGTCGGGCCGGCGGATAATCTCCTCACGGTACTGCGCCGCGGTCTCAACGACTTCGGCCCCAAATACGGCTGCGGGCAGGGGACATGCGGAACCTGCACCGTCCTGGTCGATGGCGACGTGCAGCTGTCCTGCCTGACCTTGGCAGTGAGCTGCGAGGGCAAGCATGTGGAGACCGTGTCAGGCATGGCGGATGGGCCGGTACCGCATCCGCTGCAACAGGCCTTCATGGACCATTTCGCAGCCCAGTGCGGCTTCTGCACGCCGGGCATGCTGACCGCGGCAAGGGCGCTCCTCAGGGCGAACCCCAACCCGACGCGCGACGAGGTGATCGACGGTATCGCCGGGAACATCTGCAGATGCACCGGCTATGAACCGATCATCGAGGCCATCCTCGCCGCTGCCCGGTCAGGGCAGCGCGAGCGTACGTACTGACGGGGGCCGCGATGCTGGAATTCCGCAAGGATCTCTTTGCCGCAGAGCGCGACGACAATCTCAACGTGGTCGGCAAGGGGACGCAGCGTCAGGACATGCCCGGCCATGTCACCGGCCGTTCGCCCTTCTTCGACGACCACGCGTTCGAGGGATTGCTGCACCTGAAGGTCGTGCGCAGCCCCCATCACCATGCGCGCATCCGCCATATCGACGTCGCGGCGGCCGAGCGCGCGCCGGGGGTGAAGCGAATCCTGCGAGGCGGCGACGTGCCGGTGAACAAGAATACGCTTCTGAGCCTCATCAACTTCGGCAAGGACGACGAGCCGACACTCGCGGTCACCAAGGTCGCCTACAAGGGCGAACCGGTCGTTGCGATCATTGCTGAGACCGAGCAGCAGGCGCTCGCCGCGCGCAGTCTCGTGCGCATCGACTACGAGGTCCTGCCGCATGTCTTCGATGTCGAGGAGGCCCTCAAGCCCGGCGCGCCTGTCGTCAACGAGACCTTCCCTAGGAACTACTTCGAGTATCACGACCGTTACGATCACTCGAAGCTGCGCTTCGGCGACGTGGAGAAGGCTTTCGCCAGCGCCGATCTGATCGTCGAAGACCGCTACCAGATGTCGCCGATCGAGCATGCGCCGACCGAGACCAACGGCTCGATTGCCGCGCCCGAGCAGAACGACCGCTTCGTCGTGCATTCCTGCGCGCAGGGACTGTTCTTCTCGCTCGGGACGGCGGCCAAAATTCTCAACCTCGAATCCAACCGCCTGCATTTCGTCGGCGGCACGGTCGGCGGCGGCTTCGGCGGCAAGGTGGATTCGCTCACCGAGCCCCTGGCGATCCTTGGCGCCATGATGACCGGGCAACCGGTGCGCTACGTGCTCGATCGCGAGGAGGAGATGCTCTACGGCTCGCCGCGCGGCGCCGAGCGCATCTATGTCAAGGACGGCATCATGCGCGACGGGCGCATCGTCGCCCGCCATGTGCGCAGTTACTTCGACGCAGGCGCCTATACGCGCCTGTCGAGCTATGCGGCAATCAAGTGCACCGCGCATTTGCCCGGCCCTTACACCATCCCCAACGTCGCCTCCGACATCTATGTCGCCTACACCAATCGCTGTCCCTCGACGGCCATGCGCGGCTTCGGAATCACGGCGGTCGACTTCGCGCTCGAGGTCCACATGGACAAGGGTGCGGAGGCCTGCGGGATGGACCCGATGGAGTTCCGCATCCTCAATGCCTACCGCGACGGCGACATGAAGGCCCATCGCCGTATCGCCAAGAATACCGCGCTCATCGAGTGCGTTCAGGTTGCGGCTGAGAAGGCGAATTGGCCGCTGTCCGACGAGGCAAGGCGCCAGTCGTCGCTGACCGGTGGGGGCGGCGCGCGCGCGGCGATCCCGGCGACGCCCATCGACGACAACGGCCGCATCAACCGGCCGGAGACGCGTGCCGGAGCTCCGACCGAGACACTGCCGGCCGGCGCCACGCGCATCCCCCTGACCAAGCAGCCGATCATGGAGGGTTCGCCGGATGGTCGCGCGGCGCTCGCCGCCGTGCCGCAATACGAACCTCATCGGCCGCCGCCTCCCGGACCTGCCTATCAGCCTGCGCCGGCCTATCAGCCCGCGCCGGCGCCGGCCGCACCGCCCGCGGCTGCTACGCCACCTGCCGCCGCGCCGCCGGCGCCCAGCGCCGCACCGCAGACGCAGCACGGCGCCGTCCGCTTTTCCTCCGTCTTCGGCACCAGGAGGCGCTGACATGGCCAGGCATCGGGGGCGCGGCATGTCGTCCGTCAACTATCCGATCGGCATGAACCTCGGCGGTGATCCGAGCCAGGCGCTGATCCACTCCAATCCCGACGGCAAGTTCACCGTCGCGCTGTCGGCCATCGATCTCGGCCAGGGCATGAAGCAGGTGACGCGGCAGATGGCTGCCGAGACGCTGGGCGTACCGATGGAGGACGTCTATGTCGACACCGCCGACAGCGATACCGGTCCCCACGACATGGGCAGTTTCGCTTCGCGCGGCACGCATCGCATGGGCAATGCGGTGATCGCTGCGGCCCGCGAGGCGCGCGGCGTGCTGCTGGAGGCGGCGGCGGAGGAGCTGGAGGTCAATGCCAGCGACCTCGTCACGGATGGCAAGGGCAACATCCACGTGAAGGGAGCACCCTCCCGCTCGATCACCGTCAAGGCGACCGCCCAAGCTGCGCAGTTCAAGCAGGGCAAGACCATTGCCGGCCGCGGCATCTTTCTCATTCCGCTGTCGGCGGTCGATCCGCAGACCGGCGAGATGAACCCCAACACCGCCTTTGCCCATGCCTGCCTCGTGGCCGATGTCGAGGTCGACGACGAGACCGGCGAGGTGACGGTGCTGAAAATGACCTCGGCCTATGAACTCGGCCGGGCGATCAACCCGAAGATGGTCGAACAGCAACTTGTGGGCGGAGCCTGGATGGGCATCAGTCATGCGCTCTACGAAACGCCCGAACCCTACTATCCCAACCCGGAGCATGGACCGCGCGACTTCAACGAATATCTGATGCCGGGTCCGGGCGACATCGCGCCCTATTCGGTGACGGTGCTGGAGCGGCCCGCTCCCGATGGCCCGTTCGGCGGCAAGGGAGCGGGCGAGATGTGCGCCAACCCCGTCCTGCCGGCCATCGCCAATGCCGTCTACAACGCCGTCGGGGTCAGGGTGAACGACCTGCCGATCACGCCGGAAAAGGTTCTGCGCGGCATGAAGGCGAATGGCGGAGCCAAGCCGCAGGCGCGTCGCGGCGGCGGGGTCTGACAGTCATGGCGCTGCGCCCCACCATGACAGGCCTGTCAAGCCCGGAGGAGCTTTCCGAAGCGCTCCGAGCTGCGCTCTATCTGGCCGATGATGGCATTGCCACAGCCGGCTTCCTGGCGTTGGCTCTCGGCAAGCCGCTGCTGCTCGAAGGGGCGCCGGGCGTCGGCAAGACGGAGGCCGCGAAGGCCTTGGCCGGCATCCTCGGGCGCCAGCTCATCCGCCTGCAGTGCTTCGAGGGGATCGATGCCTCGGCCGCGCTCTACGAGTGGAACTACCCGCGCCAGATGCTCGCCATCCGCCAAGCGCGGGAGGGCGAGACGATCGATATCTACCGCGACGATTTCCTGATCGAGCGACCGATGCTGGCCGTGCTCCGGCGACCGGAATCGACAGTGCTCCTGATCGACGAGATCGACCGCTCGGACCACGAGTTCGAGGCGTTCCTGCTGGAGTTCCTGTCGGATTTCTCCATCTCTATCCCCGAGCGCGGCACGCTGCGCGCTGCCGATCGTCCGGTCGTGGTGCTCACCTCCAACCGGACGCGCGAACTGCACGAGGCGCTGCGCCGCCGCTGCGTCTATCACTACATCGCCTATCCCGACCCGGCGCGGGAAGCCGCCATCATCATGCTGCGCGCCTCTGCCGTCGCCGAGGGTACGGCGCGGGCCGTGGTGCACGCCGTCGGCCTCCTGCGGCAGGAGCCCCTGACCAAGCCGCCCGGGGTCGCCGAAGCCGTCGACTGGGCGGAGGCGGCAACCGCGCTTCATCGCACCGGCGCGCCCTGGCCGGAAGCCTTCCGCCGCTCCATCGGCACGGCGCTGAAGGATGAGGAGGACCTCGCCTACATGCGCCCGCGCATGGACGCCTTCGTCAAGGCGGTGGCGGCATGAGTGCGAACATCGCCCTGCCGCCGCTTCCGCCTGCCGTCCGGCCCCTGGTGGCCTTCGCAACCCTGTTGCGGGCGAACGGGTTCCCGATCGCGCCGGAGCAGACGGTGGCCTTCCTCGGCGCCGTGGAGCTCCTGGGGCCGCGCTCCCTGGAGCATGTGCGCAAGGCGGCCGCGGCGACGCTCGCCCCGCCACACGACCGGCGGGAGCTCTTCGACGCGCTGTTCGACATGCATTTCTTCGGCGCCGCGGGCGAGCCGGGCGAGGCGGACGACTGGCAGCCCGACGAGGAGATGAGGGTCGAGGAGGAGGGCGCAGGCCAGGAGATCCTTATCGGCGAGGAGGTCAACGAGACCGGCCGCGAGGCTACCAGCGCCGAGGCGCTCGCCATCCGCCAGCTGCGCCCACCAGATGACAGCGACACGCTGCGCCGTTTCGCGCGCGACCTGCCAGCCGCCCTGCCGCGGCGGCGCGGCTATCGTCGCCGACGGTCACGCCGCGGCGCCGGCTTCGACCTTGCGGCAAGCCTGAAGGCCGCCATCCGCAACGATGGCGAGGTGATGGCGCTGAAGCGCTGGCGGCGCAGCACGCGGGTCCGGCCCATCCTGCTGATGATCGACGTATCCGGCTCGATGAAGCAGCGGACCGACGCCAATCTCGCCTTCGCCCACGCGCTCGTGCATGGCGCCCCGCGGGTCGAGGTCTTCACGTTCGGCACGCGACTGACACGCCTGACCACCGCCCTGAAGCGGAGGAACCGTGACCAGGCGCTTGCCATCGCCGCGGGGCTGGTGGCCGATTGGGACGGCGGCACGCGCATCGGCGATGCGCTGCAGGCCTTTCTCGCAGTACCGCGCTTCGGCGGCTATGCCCGCGGGGCCCTGGTCCTCATCCTCTCCGACGGGCTGGAGCGAGGCGATCCGGCCGCCATGGTCGACGCGATCCGGCGCCTTGCCGCCCGCGCCCATCGTATCGACTGGCTGTCGCCCCTGGCCGCCATCGGTGACTACCGCCCCGAGACCGAGGCGCTGGTCGCCATCCGACCGATGATCACCTCGCTGGCGAATGGCGGGACGACCGCCGCCATCTGTCGCCACGTTCTGTCTCTTGGCCGGGAGCGCGCGGCATGATCGACGCCCATTTCCACATCTGGCGTCAGGCCGACCTGCCCTGGCTTGTGGGGCCGATGCGGCCGCGCATCTTCGGCCCCTATGAGGCGATCCGGCGCGACTATCCGATCGCCGAGTATCTGGCCGATGCCAGGTCGGTCGGCATGAAGGAGGCGGTCTATGTGCAGGCCAACTGGCCGGTGGGCCGCTTCCTGGAGGAAGCCGCCTTCGTCGCCGAGGCGTCGGGCCAGAGCGGCTTTCCCATCGCCATCGTCGCCTATGCCGACATGCTGGTCGAGGATGCGCGTCCGCAGCTCGACGCCCTGGCCCGGAACCCCCGGGTGCGTGGCGTGCGCATGCAGTTGCACTGGCACGAAAACCCGCTCTACCGCTTCGCCAGCGGACCCGATCTGGCGCTCAGCCCGATCCTTCAGCGCAACGTTGCGCGTTTGGCGGACTATGACTGGAGCTTCGACCTGCAAGTCTTCGCCGACCAGATGGCCGGCGCCTGCGCCCTTGCCGATGTCTGTCCGGACGTGACCTTCGTGCTCCAGCACGCTGGCATGCTGGAGGACCTTTCACAGGGCGGCGTCGGCGCCTGGCGCGCCGGCATGGCGATGCTGGCCGCGCGGCCGAATGTCGTCAGCAAGCTGTCCGGCCTCGGCACCTTCGTGCGCCGGAACGATCCGTCCCACGTTGCCATGATCGCGCGGGAAGCGCTGGTGCTGTTCGGCCCCGGGCGCTGCCTCTTCGGCTCGAACTTCCCGATCGAGAAGCTCTGGACGAGCTACGCCGACCTTCACGCTGCCCATCATGCCGCGGTTCCGGCACTGGACCGGGCGGCCGTCTTTTCTTCAACCGCCAAGCGGGTCTACCGACTGGCCTGACACTACGCGGAGGGAACGATGCCACTCGAGATCAAAGTCCTCGATTACGGCGACATCGAACTAGAATCGAGCTTTCTGGTGCTCGGCCGCGGGTGCGGGCAGACGCGGCGCACTCACACATTTGGCTTCCTGATCCTTGGTGGCCCCTGGCCCGTAGTGGTCGATACCGGGTATCGCCACAACCAGATCATGGAGAGCCTCGGCATGCGCGGGCTCCAGTTCCACGAGAACATGATCGAGAACCAGTTGATGAAGCACGGCGTGCGGATGGGTGACGTCCGCTATGTCGCCCACACCCACTTGCACATCGACCATGCCGGCAAGGACGAACTGTTCCCGATGAACACCACGGTGATCATCAACCGGCGCGAGCTGGAATACTCGGTTTCCGGCCTGATGCATCCGCAGTACCCGGCGCCCGACATCAAGCACCTGATCGACCGTCTGCATACCAAGCAGGCCCTGCGCCTCGAAGATCTCGAGCTCACGGGCATGATCGAGTTGTTCCCCGGCTGCCATCTGGAGGCGGCCGGCGCCCATACCGAAGGCTCGATGAACATCCACGTCGATACCGCCGAGGGGCGGGCGACGATCTGCGGCGACGTGATCTACGACTTCAACGACCAGATCGTGAACCCTTTCCACGAGATCCATGCCGACGAGCCGCGCGTGACCGGCAACCATGGCGGCTCCAAACGCGGGGAGAAAGCGGCAATCAAGAAGCTGCTGAACGGCTCCCGCTTCCTTCTGCCAGTGCATGACAAGCCCGCCAGGATCGAGGCCGGCCAGGTCGTCGCGCGCCTCGACATGGCGGTTCCGGGGCCGGTCACGCAGACCCTGCCGTCACGGCCGTGGTTCCCGGCCTGATCCATCTCGCCCCCACGCCTTCAGCGTGGGTCTGACCGAACGGGATCGTCCCATGACCACCCATGTCGCCGTGACACCGGCATTCAACGAGCTCATCGACCCTTGGGCGCCGGTGCGCCAGCTCGGCACCGGCTTCCAGTTCACCGAAGGGCCGATCTGGCACCCGAGGGACGGGTTCCTCCTGTTCTCCGACATGCCGGGCGACGTGCGCCGGCGCTGGGACAGGACGGGCATCCGCGAGGTGATGCGGCCGGCCAATAAATGCAACGGCATGACCTATGACGGCGAGCTCAATCTGATCGTCTGCGAGCATGCGACCTCCACCCTCGTTCGCGAACGGCCGGACGGGCGGCGGGAGGTTCTCGCCTCGCATGTCGAGGGCCGCGAACTCAACAGCCCCAACGACGTGGTGGTGAAGTCCGACGGCGCCATCTACTTCTCTGACCCCTGGTATGGCCGCATGCCCGTCTATGGCGTCGAGAGGCCCCGACAGCTCGGCTTTCAGGGCGTCTATCGCATTCCGCCCGACGGCGGCCCGCCGCAGCTTCTCGTCGACCGCTACCTGTTCGAGCAGCCGAACGGCCTGTGCTTCTCGCCTGATGAGAGGCGGCTCTACATCAACGACACGGTGCAGCAGCTGATCCGCGTCTTCGACGTGCTGCCGAACGGCCTTCTCGGCATCAGCAGCGTCTTTGCCTCGGGCATCGTCTCTCCCTCCGAGCCGGGCGTGCCGGACGGCATGAAATGCGATGCCATGGGCAATGTCTGGGTCTGCGGGCCGGGCGGCGTCTGGGTCTATTCGCCCGCGGGCAATCTGATCGGCAAGGTGCGCGTGCCGGAGCTTGTCGGCAACCTGACCTGGGGCGGGCCGCACTTCCGCACGCTGTTCCTGACGGCAACCCATTCTCTCTACGCTGTCGACACCAGGGTCGGTCCGCGCACCGAACCCTACATGGTGGCGGGCGGTTCCTCGCGCCAGAAAGTGGCGGCGGTGGACGTGTGTCCCGCTGCTGCGGTCGCCCCCAACGGCGCCAACAAATGCGCCCCCGGCTATGTCCTCGATGCAAGCCGCTGCGCTGTCATCATCCAGGATATGCAGAACGACGTCGTGATGGAGGGCGGCGCTTTCGCGTCGTCGGGATCACCGGCCCATTGCCGCGAGCAGAACGCGATCCATAACGGGGCGCGACTGGCGGCCGCCGCCAGGGCCAGGGGCGTACCGGTCATCCACGTCTGGTTCATCGTCGAGCCCGGCTGCCCCGGGGTCACCATGAACGCCCCGCTGTTCGAGGGTCTCGCCGACGCCAAGGCCATGGTGCGCGGCACCTGGGGTGCGGCGCCCGTTCCCGGCCTCGCGGCGATGGCCGGCGACCATGTGGTGGAGAAGCAGCGCATGAGCGCCTGGGAAGGCTCGCGCCTGGAGACGGTGCTCAAGGCGCTTGGCCGCGACTTCGTGATCGTCACCGGCGCCTGGACCAACATGTCGATCGAACACACTGCGCGCACCGGTGCCGACAAGGGCTACTACATGATGGTGCCCGAAGACTGCTGCTCGACGATGAACAGCGAATGGCATACCGCCTCGGTCAACTACGCCCTCCAGAACGTGGCCGTGGTGACCGATGCCGACGCGATCATCAGCGCCTGGGCGGCTAGTTAGCCGACTGAGTGCAGGCAGGGGGCTCAAGGCGTGGCCATGCTGGCCTGCATCCCGGCGCCCCCAAAACAAGCCCCTTACTGCCGGAACACGTAGCCAGGTCCGATCGCTGCATCAGCCGGAATCGGCGGCAGGTCGTTGAACAGTGCCGGGTTCTCCAGCAGCACCTTCAGGATGTGCCTTGGTGCGAAATGCTTGTTCACGTCGAAGGTTGAGCGCAGGAAGCGAGACGGTTCAGCCTGTCCGGCGCTTCCCACATGGCCCGATAGTTGTTGGCGGAGAGACGGCGGTCTGCCTGCGTGATGTTGAACTCCCTCGCAGCTTCGGCGGCGTCCTGCTTGAGCCCGGGAATCCAGCGCGTAGCGACCTGCGCGGCCGCCTTGGAGTTCTTTTGCAATCACCGGTCAGCCTCGGACACCGCCGCGAGGAATTCCTCGATTGGGGGGCCATTGGCGGCGACCCGTGGACGAAGCCCGACATTGAAGCCGACATAGGCGATGACGTTGCCGCTGCGGATGATCTCGACCGCGCCGGGCACGTCCGTGAGGGCAACGATCGGCCACGGATCCCACCCGAAAAAGGCGTCGATGCCCTGGGCGAGCAGCGCGACTGTCATATCCGGCGGCGGCGTGTTGATCACCGTCACGTCATTCGGCGTCAAGCCACCCTTTTCCAGCAGGGGTCGGCGGCATGGGAGAGGCCGGCAAGCGCAAGGTATTCGCGGGCGATCGCGTCGCGCTCGGCCTTGCTGACGCCGCGCAAATTCCGCAGTTAGCGCAAAAACCGTTCCCAGTTTAGAACCGCAGGGAATTCCCGGCAACCTATTGAATTTGTGAGCGACCTCGCGGCAAATGTCGCCGGGAACGCGCCGCTTTCCACTCTTGCCCAGACAATTTCCCAGTTCACGGGAAAATCGGGGCGCCGGACCGCCTCGACCAAGACTGCCTCCACCACCAACCACCCGATTCTAACGCAGAACTGTCTCGACCTTTGAATTCCTCTGCAGTTTTTCAAGATTGGCGACGCGCTTCGATATTGTCCTTTTGCGCAGGCGCTTTTCCTTAGGCCTTGGCTCTCTGCGGGGCGGCGGTTCTCGACTCCTTGAAGTTGAATTTCCCGTGCGAGATGGTCGAGATTGGCTTGATCCTCGACGAGAGCGGTTCGACCTCACTCCCCCGATTGCGCCGGATAAGCGGCTGGCCAAAGCTGTTGATGCCTGTGTTTCGGGTCAGAACTCAATCGCTACGCTATGGCAATGGCTCGTTCGACGGCGTGTTGAGGACCAAAAAAAGATATGGCCGTTCGGAACGAACGGCATCTGACCGCGTTCTAACGCAGGTCGCGGTCCTGGGTTCTCTCAATGCGCTCTTCACCAGCCTTGCGGGTCGGATGCTATCGGTAGATCGACAGCCGAACCTGTTCTCGGCCAAATGCCAGGCTAGCAGCATTTGGCCGCTACCGCGTCACCTGTTCGTGTAACACCCAATTTCCGTCCCATCCTCGACTTTCATGAGCGACAACCATGACGCGAGCTTCGACGAATGTGAACGGACGGTCCAAGGGCAAGTCGCCGGATCCCATTTCGACGGAGGAGATTGTCGCCACCGGGCTCGCCTCGACCGAGGTGGAAGTGCTGCTCGATGCTCTCAAGGCGATGCGTCTCGGTGATTTTTCCGTCCGTATGCCCGCGCGAGGCTCTGCGGTCAGCACCAGGATCGCCGAATATTTCAACGACATCGTCGCGGCCAACCAGCGCATGGCTCAACAGCTGGAACGTGTCGGACAGGTCGTCGGCCGGGAAGGGAAAACCCAGACGCGCGTGCGGCTGAATTTCCAGGGCGGCGCATGGTCCGACATGGAAACATCGGTCAACGCATTGATCGACGACCTCCTGTGGCCGACCACCGCTGTTACGCGGACGATCACGGCAGTTGCCAAGGGCGATCTGCTGCAGACCGTTCCGCTGTCGGTCGACGGCCGCCCCTTGATGGGCGAGTTCCTGCGCTCGGCGACGATCGTCAACACGATGATCCAGCAGCTCAGCCTGTTCACATCGGAAGTCACGCGCGTCGCCCGCGAGGTGGGCACTGACGGCAAGCTTGGCGGCCAGGCCCAGGTGCCGGAAGTCACCGGCGTGTGGAAGGATCTGACCGAGAGCGTCAATTCGATGGCTTCGAACCTGACCGCGCAGGTGCGAAACATTGCCGACGTGACGATCGCCGTCGCCAATGGCGACCTGTCCAAGAAGATCACCGTCGATGTTCGAGGCGAAATTCTTCAGCTGAAGGAGGCCATCAACACGATGGTCGACCAGTTGCGCTCCTTCGCCTCCGAGGTGACCCGCGTCGCGCGCGAGGTCGGCACCGAGGGCAAGCTCGGCGGGCAGGCGCTGGTTCCAGGCGTCGCCGGCACCTGGAAGGACCTGACGGACTCGGTCAATGCCATGTGCGGAAACCTGACGGCGCAGGTCCGCAACATTGCCCAGGTGACGACGGCGGTCGCTCGCGGAGACCTGTCGCGCAAGATCACCGTCGACGTGTCCGGCGAGATCCTCGAACTGAAGCAGACCATCAACACGATGGTCGATCAGCTCAACGGCTTTGCCGGCGAGGTGACGCGCGTCGCGCGAGAAGTCGGCACCGAGGGACGGTTGGGTGGCCAGGCGCAGGTGCCGGGCGTCGCCGGCACCTGGAAAGACTTGACCGATAACGTCAATTCGATGGCCTCCAACCTGACGGCCCAGGTCCGCAACATCGCTGAAGTGTCGACCGCCATTGCCAGCGGCGACCTGTCCAAGAAGATCACTGTCACGGTGTCAGGCGAAATTCTGGAGTTGAAGGAAACCATCAACACGATGGTGGACCAGCTCAACGCCTTCGCATCCGAGGTCACACGCGTCGCACGCGAGGTCGGCACCGAGGGTCGGTTGGGCGGTCAGGCCAACGTTGTCGGCATTGCGGGAACCTGGCGCGATCTCACGGAGAACGTGAACTCGATGGCCTCGAACCTGACAGGCCAGGTCCGCAATATCGCCGAAGTGACGACCGCCGTCGCAAACGGCGATCTCTCGAAGAAGATCACCGTCGACGTGAAGGGCGAAATCCTCGAGCTGAAAAACACCATCAACACGATGGTCGATCAGCTCAATGCCTTCGCTGGCGAAGTTACGCGCGTCGCACGCGAGGTCGGAACCGAGGGCAAGCTCGGCGGTCAGGCGCAGCTGAAGGGCGTGGCGGGCACCTGGAAGGATTTGACCGACTCCGTGAACTCGATGGCCTCGAACCTGACCGGCCAGGTCCGCAATATCGCCGAGGTGGCGACCGCGGTCGCCCAGGGCGACCTGTCGAAGAAGATCACGGTCGAGGTGTCGGGTGAAATTCTGGAGCTCAAGGATACCATCAACACGATGGTCGATCAGCTTCGCTCCTTCGCCGGCGAAGTAACGCGCGTCGCGCGCGAAGTCGGCACCGAGGGGCGGCTGGGCGGGCAGGCCAACGTGTCCGGCGTAGCCGGAACCTGGAAGGACCTGACAGACTCGGTCAATTCGATGGCCGGCAACCTCACCGCCCAGGTCCGCAACATCGCCGAGGTGGCGACCGCCATCGCCAACGGCGACCTGTCGCGCAAGATCACGGTCGATGTGCGCGGCGAGATCCTGCAGCTGAAGGAGACCCTCAACACGATGGTCGACCAGCTCAACCGCTTTGCGTCAGAGGTTACCCGCGTGGCGCGCGAAGTGGGCACGGAAGGCAAGCTCGGCGGTCAGGCTCAGGTTCCCGGCGTTGCCGGCACCTGGAAGGACCTCACCGAGAACGTCAACTCGATGGCTTCCAACCTGACCGGTCAGGTCCGCAACATCGCGGAAGTGACGACTGCGGTCGCGCGCGGCGACCTGTCGCGCAAGATCACCGTCGATGTGAAGGGTGAGATCCTGGAGTTGAAGAACACCATCAACACGATGGTCGATCAGCTCAACGCCTTCGCAGGCGAGGTGACGCGCGTCGCCCGCGAGGTCGGCACGGAGGGCAAGCTCGGCGGGCAGGCGCAGGTGCCTGGTGTCGCCGGCACCTGGAAGGACTTGACCGACTCCGTGAACTCGATGGCTGGCAACCTGACCGCTCAGGTCCGCAATATCGCGGAGGTCTCGACTGCCATCGCCAATGGCGACCTCTCGCGCAAGATCACCGTCGACGTGCGCGGCGAGATCCTTCTTCTGAAGGACACCCTCAACACGATGGTCGACCAACTGCGCTCGTTTGCCGGCGAAGTCACGCGTGTGGCGCGCGAGGTCGGGACCGACGGACGGCTCGGCGGCCAGGCCGTCGTGCCTGGCGTGGCAGGCACGTGGAAGGACCTCACCGACAACGTGAATCTGCTCGCGGCGAACCTCACGACGCAGGTCCGCAACATCGCCGAAGTGACCACCGCGGTCGCCCGCGGCGACCTCTCGCGCAAGATCACGGTGGACGTGAAAGGTGAGATCCTGGAGCTCAAGAACACCATCAACACGATGGTGGATCAGCTCAATGCCTTTGCCGGCGAGGTGACGCGTGTCGCCCGCGAGGTCGGGACGGAAGGCAAGCTGGGAGGTCAGGCACAGGTTCCCGGCGTTGCCGGGACCTGGAAGGATTTGACCGACACCGTCAACGTGATGGCGGCGAACCTGACGGAACAGGTGCGCGGCATCGTCAAGGTCGTGACCGCGGTGGCCAATGGCGATCTGGAGCAGAACCTGACCGTCGCATCGAAGGGTGAGGTGGCGGCGCTCGCCGAAACCATCAACAACATGACCAACACGCTGGCGACTTTCGCCGATCAGGTGACGACGGTCGCCCGCGAGGTTGGCGTCGAGGGGCGGCTTGGCGGACAGGCGAACGTGCCCGGCACGGCCGGTACGTGGAAGGATCTCACCGGCAACGTCAACCTGCTCGCCGCCAATCTGACCACCCAGGTTCGCGCCATCGCGGAGGTCGCGACCGCCGTCACCAAGGGCGATCTCACGCGGTCCATTCAGGTTGACGCGCGCGGCGAGGTCGCCGAGCTGAAGGACAATATCAACACGATGATCGGGAATCTTCGTCTGACGACGGAGCAGAACACCGAACAGGACTGGCTGAAGACCAATCTCGCGCGCTTCACCAACATGCTGCAGGGCCAGCGCGATCTCGCGACGGTCGGCGACATGCTGCTCTCGGCGCTTGCGCCCCTCGTCGGTGCCCAGCGCGGGGTGATCTACCAGGTCGCCAGCGAGGACGACAAGAGCGGTCTCAACCTCTTGTCGTCCTATGCGGACGACGGCAGCGGCAGCAATCCCGACCGGCTCCAGATGGGGCAGGGGCTCATCGGCCAATGCGCCAAGGACGCCAAGCGCATTCTCGTGACGGACATCAGCATGGCGGTCGTGCCGATCTCGTCCGGTGTCTTCAGGACCGCTCCGCGCAACGCCATCGTCCTGCCGGTTCAGTCGGAAGGGCAGGTCAAGGCCGTTATCGAACTGGCCTCGGTCGGCACCTTTACCGATCTGCAGCTCTCGTTTCTGGACCAGCTCACAACCTCCATCGGCATCGTTCTCAATTCGATCGAGGCGACCATGCAGACGGAAGGCCTCTTAAAACAGTCGCAGCAGCTCGCAACTGAATTGCAGTCGCAGCAGCGCGAACTCCAGCAGACCAACGAGCAGCTTGAGCAGAAGGCCCAGCAGCTGGCTGAGCGCAATGTCGAGGTCGAGGCGAAGAACCAGGAGATCGAGCAGGCGCGCCGGGCGCTTGAGGAAAAGGCGACGGAGCTCGCCCTCACTTCCAAGTACAAGTCCGAATTCCTGGCCAACATGTCTCATGAGCTGCGGACGCCGCTTAACTCCATCCTGATCCTGGGTCAGCAGCTCACCGAAAATCCGGACGGCAACCTCTCGGGGAGGCAGGTGGAGTTCGCGCGCACCATCCACGGCGCCGGCACCGATCTTCTCAATTTGATCAGCGACATTCTGGATCTTTCGAAGATCGAATCCGGAACGGTGAGCGTCGATGCTGAGGAGATCTTCTTCGCGAGTCTTCTTGACGTCATGACGCGCCCGTTCAGGCACGAGGCGGAGAACCGCGCTCTCGATTTCGAGGTTCAGATCGCGGCCGATCTCGACCGCAGCATCATCACGGATTCGAAACGCCTCCAGCAGGTGCTGAAGAACCTGTTGTCCAACGCCTTCAAGTTTACCGCCCAGGGCGGAATCAAGCTCAGCGTTTTCCCGGCGACGGGCGGATGGAGTGCGGACAACGTGTCGCTGAAACATGCCCCGTCGGTGGTTGCCTTCGAGGTTTCCGATACGGGGATCGGCATTCCTCCGGAGAAACAGAAGATCATCTTCGAGGCTTTCCAGCAGGCCGACGCCTCCACGAGCCGCAAGTATGGTGGCACAGGTCTCGGGCTTGCGATCAGCCGCGAACTGGCCGGCCTCCTTGGTGGCGAGATCCAGCTGAAGAGCACGCCGAATACCGGCAGCACGTTCACCCTCTATCTGCCGCTGACCTATGTCGGCGCGATCGTCGCGCCCGTGCGGGGCAGGCAACAGGGGCCGCAGCTCGGGGACCTGCCGATTCTGCGTGCGGAGAAGGTGGCCGAGCAGGTACTCGACGACCGGGCGGAGATCGTGCCGGGCGATACCGTTCTCCTCGTCGTCGAGGACGACCCGCACTACGCGCGGGTCATGGCGGACCTGGCTCGCGACAACGGGTTCAAGATCCTGGTCGCGGCGCGCGGCGCCGACGCTCTGGTGTTGGCCCGGGAATTCGTGCCCACGGCCATTTCCCTCGACATCTTCCTGCCGGACATGCTCGGCTGGACCGTGCTGAGCCATCTGAAGCAGGATTCGAAGACACGCCATATCCCCGTTCAGATCGTCACGCTCGACGAGGACAAGCAGCACGGCCTCGCGCGTGGCGCGTTTGCGTTCATGAACAAGCCGACGACGACGGACGGCATCGAGAATGCATTGTCCAGGTTGAAGGCCTACGCCCAGCCGCGGCGCAAACATCTGCTTCTTGTCGAGGACAATGCCAGCGAGCGCCTGGGTGTGACCGAACTGCTCAACCACGACGATATCGAGATCACGAGCGTGGAAAGCGGAGCGCGGGCTCTGGAGGTTTTGCGTGAGACCTCGGCCGACTGCGTCGTCCTCGATCTCAAACTGCCGGACATGTCCGGTTTCGAGGTGCTCGAGCAGATCCGGGACGATGCCTCCATCTGCGATGTGCCTGTCGTGGTCTTCACCGGGCGCGAACTCTCGGTTGAGGAGGACGCGAGACTTCACACCATGGCCCGCAGCGTGGTCGTGAAAGGCGTCGAATCGCCTGAACGCCTGCTGGACGAGACCTCGCTGTTCTTGCACCGAGTCGTTGCTGATTTGCCGATCGAGCGGCAAAAGATGCTCGAACGCCTGCACAGTTCGGATGAAGACCTCATCGGCCGCAAGGTCCTGCTCGTTGACGACGACGCCCGCAACATCTTCGCGTTGTCGAGTGTGCTGGAGCGGCGGGGCATGAACGTTCTCGCTGCGACAACCGGCAACGAGGCCATCGCGCACATCAATGCGGAGGCCGACGTCGCGATCGTGCTGATGGACATCATGATGCCCGGCATGGACGGTTACGAAACCATTCAGGTCATTCGGTCCGATCCATCCCTTCGCCGGCTTCCGATCGTCGCGCTTACGGCGAAGGCGATGAAGGGTGACCGCGAAAAATGTCTTGAGGCGGGTGCGTCCGACTACCTGGCAAAGCCGGTCAACACCGAACAACTCCTGTCCGCGCTGCGGATGTGGTTACACCGCTGAGACCTATCATGGACCCGATCAACATTCTTATGGTCGACGACCAGCCCGCGAAGCTCATGAGCTACGAGGTGATGCTGAAGGAACTCGGTGAGAACCTCATCAAGGCCTCGTCGGCGCGTGAAGCGCTGGAATGCCTGCTCAAGACCGATGTCGCGGTCATTCTTGTTGACGTATGCATGCCCGAGCAGGACGGTTTCGAGCTCGTCAGGATGATCCGAGAACATCCCCGCTTCGAAAAGATAGCGATCATCTTCGTCTCGGCAATCGCCATGGCTGAGCCCGACCGGCTCAGGGGCTACAAGGCCGGCGCGGTCGACTATGTATCGGTGCCGGTCGTGCCGGACCTGCTGCGGGCAAAGGTGCGCGTGTTCGCTGAGCTGCATCGGAAAACCCGCGCACTTGAATTGCTCAATTCCGAGCTCGAGAACCGCGTGACCCGGCGCACGCACGAACTGAGCGAAACGGCCAGCAAGCTGCAATCGCTCAACGATGAGCTCGAGCACCGGATCGAACAGCGCACGCGCGAGCGCGAGCAGGCCCTTGCCCAGTTGTTCGAGGCGCAGAAGCTCGATGCGATCGGTCATCTGACGGGCGGTGTCGCTCATGACTTCAACAATCTTCTCATGGCCATCCTCGGCAGTCTCGAACTGGTGCAGAAGCGAAACACCGACGAGCGCATTCGACAGCTCGTCGACAATGCGATCGCAGCGGCCGGCCGAGGCGCCTCCCTCACCAAACGGCTTCTGGCTTTTGCACGCCGCCAGGCGCTCGAGCCTCAGGATGTCAATTTGACGGAACTGCTTCGGGGAACGGCAAATATCCTCGAGCGGACGCTCGGACCCGTCATCGATCTTGAGCTTGATGTTCCCGCCGGCATCGGTGTCCGGGTCGATCCGAACCAGCTTGAGCTGGCCATCATGAATTTGTGCATCAATGCGCGCGATGCGATGCCGGAGGGAGGATCGATCAAAATCGCGGCGCGGACAAAGTCGTCATCCCAGACACCGTCGCTTGAGGGCAACTTCGTTGAGCTGACTGTCACCGACACCGGCTACGGCATGGACCCGGCAACGCTTGCGCGGGCAACCGAACCCTTCTTCACCACGAAGGGCATCGGCAAGGGCACGGGCCTTGGCCTGTCGATGGTGCACGGCCTTTGCGGCCAGTCCGGCGGCCAGATGAAGTTATCCAGCAAGCTCGGCGAGGGGACGCAGGTGACGATGTGGCTGCCCGAGGCAATGGTCGTGGCAGCCGAGGCGACCGTCACGATCAGTCAGCGGCCGGCCGGGCCGGGCAAGCGGATGCGCGTCCTGATGGTTGACGACGACGCGCTCGTCAGCATGGGAGCCGGCGCCATGCTCGAGGATCTCGGTCATGACGTGGTCGAATGCTATTCCGCTCTCGATGCTCTCAAGGCGCTGCGATCTGAAGCGAACTTCGATCTTGTCATCACCGATCACGCGATGCCTGGAATGACGGGCCTCGAACTCGCCCGAACGATCCAGGGCACCTGGCCTCATATCCCGATCATCATCGCGTCCGGCTTTTCGGAAGTCGGAGCTGGCCCCGACCTGACGCGTCTCGACAAGCCTTATGATCAGCATGCCCTTTCGGAGGCTTTGATTGCTGCGTCGAGAAACCATGCTCGCTAGCGGCCGTCCGCGGTGGGCAACCCGTTTCCGACGGACTCAGCAGTTGTGCATCGCGAACGCCGGGAACATCGCCGCTTTGCGGATCGTTTTCGATCCAATCTGAAATGGCCGGATCGGCATCGTGCGCCGCGATGGAGCGGAGGACGTGCCGGCAACGCCCTCGCCCAGCTGGGCCGTCATCCGGAACATGCCGGCAGCATGAGTGCGGGCAGGAGGGTCCAGACGGTCGCGAGCAGGCTGAGCAGCGCCAGGGCGCGGCCCGCACGAACGTGGAATGCCTCAGTTCCAGTCGTGCCGTCGCGCGCTCGCCAACTCCAGCGCCAGACCAGCACCGCGATGCTTGCCAGAGCCAGGAGGCCGACCACCAGAACCAGGGTGGCATGAGCCGTCGCACTCCCGGTTCGACCGCAGATCAGCGATTCCGAAGCGTAGACCACGAGGAAGCAGGCGGCCCAGATCGCGGGAGGCACAACAAGGGCAAACGGCCGCAGATCGGTTCGTCGGATCATGCTCCTAGCCCACAAGCCTTGGAAAACCATGGATTAGCGCGACACCGAACAGACCCTGACAGATCGCGTAGGCCCACCACAGACCGAGGTTGTCGAAGACGACGCGGCGATGCTCGTCCAGCTGGCCGGTTGCCAGCCTCGCGAGGGCAAAGCCCGCCATGACGACAAGCGGCGCGACGATCTGCGCCTGAAGCAGCGCGTTGGTGAAGACCAGCGCGCTGTAGCCGCTTGCCGCGGGTCTGAGCCCCTCTTGCCAGTGGCCGAGTGCCTCCACGGCGAAGGCGGCAACGAGCGCACCGACACCCATTGTGATCGCAAGGCCAGACAATGCGTGACTGCGCCCGAGGACCGCGTGCGCCGCGAACAGCCCGAGCCCGCTCGCGGCCAGAGCTGCGACGACGAGCACCGGTGTTCGCAGCGACGGCGGCGGGCTGGACGCTGCCCATTGGGCTGGGGACACCGTCCACAGGTAGAGATAGGCGAACAGGTAGGAGAAGTAGAGCGCGGCGGCGACTAGAATCAGCACGACCATCGCCCACCACGAATGGGAGCGCGGGCCGGTCATGTAGATCGGCAGGGTTTCGCGCTCGCCGATAGCGACCGGCGGACCCGGCGGCGGGTCGCTCGACCACATCCACACGATAATCATCACCACCGCCATGATGCCGCAGGCGAAGGCCGGCACGACCAGCTTGCCGGTCAGCAGCAGGAAGAAGGCGGCGGTGAAAACCGCGGCAAGAACATGCGCCCAGCCCGGCCCTGGTAGCCGTGTGACATATTGAGGGGTCGCGTCGGCAGCCGACGTAATGATGGTTTCGCGCCGTCCGGTGGCGGAGCCCGGCAGATAGTAGCGGCCGGCTTCGACGTCGCGGGCAAGGCCAGACTGCGTCCAGAGTGGATCGCGATCGGCGACGACGGGCACCGATCGCGGGCCGAAGCTGTGGTTGGGCAGCCATTCCAGTGTGCCCGCCTTCCAGATGTCGCCGGCCGGTTCGTCCATGGTCAGGCGCAGGTTGCGCGCGACATCGACCAGGAAGACAGCGACGCCGCAGGCGATCGTCACCGCGCCGACCGTCGATATGAAGTTCGGAAGGTCCCATCCGATGCCGCCCGGATAGGTATAGACGCGCCGCGGCATGCCGCTCAGACCGACGAAGTGCATGGGCAGGAAAGCGACGTTGAGCCCGGTGATCATCAGCCCGAAGGCCCAGCGTCCCAGCCTCTCCGACAGCGGCCGGCTGCTGAACGCCGGCGCCCAGTAGTAGAAGGCGGCGAACAGCGGAAAGACCATGCCGCCGAACAGGACGTAGTGCAGGTGCGCGACGACAAAGTAGGTGTCGTGGGCCTGCCGGTCGAACGGCACCATCGCGACCATCACGCCGCTGAGGCCGCCGAAGGTGAAGGTGATCAGGAAGCCCAGCACGAATAGCGAGGCGACCGTCATCTTCAGCCGGCCAAGCGCGATCGTGGCGATCCACGAGAAGATTTGGATGCCGCTCGGGATCGCCACCGCCATGCTGGCGGCCGAGAAGAAGCCAAGCGACAGCGCCGGGATGCCGGTGGTGAACATGTGGTGGACCCACAGGCCGAAGCTGAAGAAGCCGACGGCGATCAGCGCCACCACCACCAGCCGGTAGCCGACCAGCGGCACACCGGCCATGGCCGGTACGATCATCGAGACCATGCCCGCCGCCGGCAGGAAGATGATGTAGACCTCCGGGTGGCCGAAGAACCAGAACAGGTGCTGCCAGAGCAGCGCATCGCCGCCGCGCTCCGCGATGAAGAACGGCCAGCCGAAGGCGCGCTCCAGTTCCAGCAGAATGGTGGCGAGGATCACCGCCGGGAAGGCGACGACGATCATTCCGGCAAAGACCAGCATGGTCCAGGCGAAGATCGGCATCCGCGCCAGCGTCATTCCCGGCGCGCGGGTCCGCAGCACCCCGACGATGATCTCAATGGCGCCGGCGATGGCGGATATCTCGATGAAGCCGATGCCCAGCAGCCAGAAGTCGGCGCCCATCCCCGGCGAGTAGCGCTCGCCGGTCAGCGGCGGATACATGAACCAACCGCCGGACGGCGCGAGGTCGAAGAACAGCGTACCAAAGAAGGTCAGGCCACCGACGAAATAGGCCCAGAAAGCGAAGGCGCCGAGCCGCGGAAACGGCAGGTCGCGCGCGCCGAGCATCTGCGGCAGAAGCAGGATGCCCATGGCCTCGACGGCCGGCACGGCGAACAGGAACATCATCACCGTGCCGTGCATGGTGAAGACCTGGTTGTAGGTCGCCTGATCGAGGAACGTGTTGCCGGGCACAGCGAGCTGCACCCGCATCAGCAGCGCCAGGATGCCTGCGAGCACGAAGAACAGAAACGCCGTGGCGATGTAGAAATAGCCGACCACGGTGTTGTTGACCGCGGTGACGACGCGCCAGCCCTTCGGCACCTCCCAGATGCGCTTCAGCGCCTCCAATTCACCCGCCGGACGAGGGACCAAATTGGGATAGACGGCATCGGTGCGGGTGGTCATTTGAGACCCGTCAGATAGGCGGCGATGGCATTGCGATCGGCTGGGGGCAGCGCATTGAACGATGGCATGAGATTGCCGGGCTTGACGTGCTGACCGTCCGCCATGAAGCGCGCAAGATTGGCTGGCGTGTTCGGCACCGTCGCAGCGGCGATCGACAACCGGCCGCCGATCCGGCTGAGATCGGGTCCGATCGTGCCGGCCGCCGGCGTGCCGCGCACCGCATGGCAACCGCCGCAGCCAGCAGCGAGGAACAGCGAGGAACCCCTCGCCTCGGTCTCCCCGGCGGGTTGCGAGGCCGGGGACGCTGCAAGCCAGGCCTCAAAGGCAGCCGGCTGCATGACCACGACGTCCTTGGCCATCAGCGCGTGGGGGCCGCCGCAATATTCGGCGCATTGGCCGCGATAGGTTCCGGCGCGCGTGGCGGTTAGGCGCAGGCGGTTCGTGCGGCCGGGGATCATGTCCATTTTGCCGCCGAGGCCCGGTATCCAGAACGCGTGGATGACATCCGCCGATGTCAGCACGAATTCGACGTCGCGTCCGGCCGGCAAGCGAACCTCGTTGGCCTCCCGCACGCGCTGGCCATCCGGCAGGACATAGGTCACGCGCCACCACCATTGCTCGCCCGAGACCTCGATACGCATGTCGGGGTCGGTGCGCGCCTCGGAGATGGATACTCGCATGAGCCAGAGGCCGTAGCCGAGCAGCAGGGTGAGGGTGACACAGGGGAAAACGACGCCGCCGATCCAGATGCTCCGCTGATCGGCCAGCAATGCGCGCGTCTTTTCCCCGCCAGCGATTGCGATCACAAGGCCAGCGGCCACCAGGCATAGGACGGCCGATGCTCCGGCCGTGAGAACGAGCGTCAGGACATGGATGCGCGCGGCGTCGCTACCCGCCGGCGCCAAGGCCGACTGGATCTCGTTGCATCCGGCGAGAACAGGGCCGAGTGCAAGAATGGCCGAGGCGCGAAGGACCGACCTCATGGCCGTTCTCCCCGCGCTTCGGCGCCACCGCGCGCCATCGCGGCGAAAAAGGCGGCGACCGCGGCGATGTCATCAGCCGGTAGCCGGCGGGCGATCGGCGTCATGATGGCGCCGAGGCCGCGGTCATTGGCGCCCGACCTGAAGGCATGGAGCTGGCTCGCGAGAAAGCGCGCCGGTTGCCCGGCGAGCCTTGGATAGAGCGGCAGCGCTGTTGCCGCGTGGCAGGCAAGACAGGCCGGCACGCCGCGCGATACATCCCCCTGACGCGCGAGCACCTCGCCGCGCGCCACGAGAACCGCGTCGACCTGGCGCGCTGACGAAGGCGGTGGCGCGGGCAGCGCGGCATAAGTCTCTGCAAGCGCACGCAGCACCGGCGGGCTCAGGTCATGGACCGCCTGCTCCATGATGCCGCTTTGTCGCTCGCCGCTGCGATAGCGCTCCAGCGCGGCAAGCAACCGCGCCGCGGGCTGACCATGGAGCACGGGGACGAGCGCGCTTGCCGGCTCGCTTTCGCCGCCGTGACAGGCCGCGCAGCGTGCGAACGGATCGCCGCTGCCGGGCGCCGCATTCGCGCCGAACGCAAGACCGACGTAGCCCGCCTCGTCGAGACCCGGCAGGCGCCGCAGGAAGGCGACGACCGCCCAGATCTCGTCGTCGCGAGCCTGCGCCGGCCAGGACGGCATGCCAGCATATTTGATCCCGTGCTTGACGATCCAGAACAGCTCGCTGTCGCGCCACCGGCCGACCCGGTTCCCGAGATCGGGTGGTGGTGGCAGCATGCCAAGTGCGACCGGGCTGACCGGCCGGATCGGCGAGCCATGGCAATGGGCACATCCGAGCTCGAAATGCGCGGCGCCGAGTCGGACGAGATCATCGTCGTTCAGTGATGGTGCCGCAGCAACCGGCGCGCGGGCTTTGACCGACCTCTCCATGCCGAAGCGCAAGGCATGATCGACGATCGCCCAATGCCCTGTGCTTGCCGCGACATTGTAGAGCCCGAGCGCGGCAACAAGGCCTGCAAAGACCGCCAGCGATCCAAGCGTCGTGGCAATTGTGATCGCGATGACGCGCCGGTGGCGCCGGATATGCGCGGCGAGAGCCCTAACGCGCCGTGCGATGATCATCGGTGCTGGCGCCCTCGGCGCCAAGGATCAGGTGTGATGCGAGCACGACCCCGGCGATCAGATAGCTCAACGGGCAGGCGGTCAACATCAACAGGCCCGCAAGATGCTGGTCGTCAAGACTGGCAGGCGATGAGGTGCAAAGACCGATTGAAGCGTAGATCGGGCGGGGCGCGAAAACGAGCAAGGCGCCAATCAGGCAGGCCAGCTTCCCAGTGCCGAGGAGCGCGCCCAGCGGGGACCAGCATCGATCGCGGGCTGTCGCCAGGATCGCTGTCCAGAAGAGCAGCGCGGCGCCAAAGAGCAACCCTTGCAGGGCGAGGTGCAGCGGCAAGGAAGGGGAAGCCAGAACCGGTGGTGAATGCCACGCCCATAACACGGCGAGTTGGGCAGCGGTCGCAACAGCCAAAACGCCGCGTCCACCTCGGAGATTGAGATGGCCCATCAACAAGGCCGCGGCGACAGGCGCTGCGATATTCATCGTCGCGATATGGAACAGCATGGCGTTGGACAAAGGTCCGCGCGCCATCGGCAATACAAGCATCCCGAGCAGCGCGACCGCCGCGGCACTGACAAGCGGCACAGCGAGTGCGTTTGACGTGCTGAAGCCTGGCGCGCGCGCCAGAGTGCTGATGATTTCGCCCATCGGCCCCGCGCTCGAACAAAGGCACCGGCACGCAAACGCATTGCCGCGCAAAAAGGTTCCCGACCCAGCAATAAGGCTCGCAAAGCGGGTCGGGAATTTTCAAGCGCGGCTTCTAATTTTCGACGCTACGACCGCAGGTGGACATGGTCGATCAGCCGTCCCGATGCCCTTTACCAGCCGTGACGCCTGCGGCGACCCCACGCCCGACCTCGACCTCTGTACCAGCCGCGCCTGCGGCCACGGCCCCAGCCACGATGACGGCCTCTGCCACCGCGCCTCATTTCCATCGGGGCCGTGGGCTCCGAGGGGGCGGCAGCACTGGCTTTGACTCCGGCACCGAGCGCCATCAAGGCGAGCGAAAATCCTAAAACTCTGCGATTCATTGAAATCTCCTGTCCAAAGAAAAGCCCCGCCATTGGCGGGGCTAGAATTCATTCGCACACACGCACACGGCGGCGCTCGGTCCCGTAGGGTGTCTCAACCCATCTGCGCTCGACCCAGCACTCTCGCTCCGGACGGTCGCGGTAGACATAGGTGCGCTCACCGCCGTAGTAGGCGCGCGGTGGCGGTCTCCAGCCAGGACGATCGTCGTAATAGCGTGGGCCGGCGCCGATACCGATGGAGAGCTCTTGCGCATTGGCGATCGAGGGCACGGTCGAGCCGACGATACCGACGCCGAGAGCGATGATCAGAACTTTCTTCATGAGTTCATCCTCCAGGCCGAAATGGCCTTTCGATAAACGCGCCGAGTAGATTGCCGTTCCGGAAATGTGAATTTACGAAACGAATGGTCACATTCGCTCTCAAGCCGGCTGGCCGAGTTCATAACGGCGTAGCGGTTTAAGTTTTCACACGCGTGGAACGGCAATTGGCAGTCGTCGGTTGACCCCGGAGCAGGCCCTCGCCTGCACGAAACGGAACGGGAGGATACGATGCACCGCCTTTTGCTTTCAGGAACGGCTCTCGCCATTGTCTCAATGGGTACTGTTCTCGCGCAGGTGCCCACGCCGGCGCCTCGGGCCCCGGCCCAGCAGACTGAAGCCGAGCGCACAGCAACGATCCGCGAGAACGAGTTCACGGCCAACAACCTCGTCGGTATGCGGGTCTATGCACCGAAGCCGGCCGATATGGCCGAGGCAACACCACGCACGACGGGGTCGACCACGCCCGCGACGACTGCACCCGACTCGGCGCCGGCGCCAGCCAATCGCAACGAGGCTGCGCGGGCTGCCGCTCCTCGCACGGAAGCTCCGCCTGCCATGCCCGGCGGCCGGCCCGCAAATGTCTCCGATGAGCAGTGGCGCGCCATGCGTGGTCGCTATGACAATATCGGCGAGGTGAACGACCTCGTGCTCTCTGGCGATGGCCGCATTCACCAGGTCGTTCTTGGTGTCGGCGGCTTCCTCGGCATCGGCGAGAAGAATGTCGCGATCGCGTGGAACGATCTGCGTCTGATGCGGGGCTCTGACGGCAAGCTCTTTGCGGTCGTTACCCGTACCAAGGATCAGCTCAATGCGATGCCGACGTTCCGGACCGAGCGCAATTGATGGCGACGGGTGGCCGTCCTCGACGGCCACCCTCTTCCAGGGGAGATGGACGTGAACTCTCAGAATAAGACGGTTGAGCAGAATAAGACTGTCGAACAGGTCGCGAAATCGATCGAGGTGGCAGACGAGAAACTCTCGCAGCTCAAGCAGAAGGAAGAAGGTCAAGAGCTGACACCGGAGCTGGACCGGCAGCTTGAGGATGCCGAAACTGAACTGGCCGTCGCCAAGGCGGTCAAGCGCGAAGTCGAGAGGCGGATGAGCGAGACGACCGAAGCCGCGGCCAGCGATGAAACAACTGACGACGCAAATTGACATCAACTGTTTGTATTTTTTTCTAGACAGTAGCGAACTCCGGCCACTCTGCGGCGTTTGATTACCACAGCACTTGCTGAAAGGAGATCGATATGAACCGCAGTCTCGTCGCTTTGACTCTCAGCGCTTTCATTGCCCTGCCGGGCGCCGCCCTGGCTCAGCAACAGCGTGAAGGCGTGCCGCCGGGCGTTGCAGCGGGTGCTGCGACCGGCGCCGTCGGTGGCGCTATCGTGGGTGGCCCCGTGGGTGCTGCCGCAGGTGGCGTCGCTGGTGCTGTCGTTGGCGGCCTGTCCGAGACGACGCGGCCGCGGTTCCGCGAATACGTGGTGACCCAGCGCCATCCGTCCTACCGGCTCTCGTCTGAGGTTGTTGTTGGTGCCGAGCTCCCCGCTTCTGGCGTGACCTACTACGAGGTCCCGCGCCAGTTCGGCGAGGTCCAGCACCGCTACACGATCATCAACAACCGCGCTGTTCTGGTTGACCCCGGCACGCGCCGCATCGTGCAGATCATCGACTAACGCACCCGCAATTGAATTGACCAGGGAGGGGTGGGCGTGATCGCGCCCACCCAATGGCCTCGCTATGCTTATGCGGACCGCAATTCTCACTGTCGTCGTGACGTGCCTGGGGCCCGCCCCGGCATTCGCACAGTTCGACAACCGAGGGGGCTTCTTTGCTCCCCTGCTGTCGTTGTTCGGAGGCAGATCCTCATCCCGCGTGCCACAATTTGACGACTATCGGACCGGCGGTGATTCCTACCGCCAGCGAGGCGTCCCGCAGATCACGGTCAGGCCCCGACCAACCGGTCCAGCTCCCGAAACGAACGACCACTATTCCGAGCGTGCGCTCGGCTCACGCTCCTTTTGCGTTCGGCTTTGCGACGGATTCTATTTTCCGGTCGGACAGGCTGCCGGCGGCAAGACGGCTCAGGCGCAGTCGTCGACCTGCACACGAATGTGCCCGGCGGCAGAGGTCGCTCTCTATTCGCTGCCGAACGGCGGCGAAGTGAACGAGGCTATCGGCCCGCGCGGACGCCGGTACTCGGCGTTGGGTACGGCCTTTCGATTCCGAACTGAGTTGTCCCCATCCTGTACCTGCAACGGGCGTCCAGGGGGCGGCCTCGCTGCTATCGACATTGCAGACGATTTCACCCTCAGGCGGGGCGATCTCATCGCGGGAGAAATAGGCCCGCTGGCTTTCAGCGGCGGCGGGCACCTGCCTTTCAAGTCTGCACAGTTCACCCCTGCCACGTCCCGCCAACTTGGGCAGGAAATGATGCTGCGTTTTGTGCGCGGCGCTTCGCCTGCGCCAGCCACCAGCACCGCGGGTGTTGATCCCAACGGATTCGAAGCCATCAGCGAAGAACCTGTCAAGCCCAACAGCTTGGTTCGGGTCGTCCCGTTGAGCATGGCCAGTTCGGCCACGGAATAGAGGAGGAAACAATGGAACGACGCAAACTATTGGGTTTGATCGCGATGGCCTTTGCGGGTGCGGCCACCCCCGCCTTTGCACAAGCACCCGCCTTGCCGGGCGTTGGCAATGCACCGGGAGGTGACGGTCGCCCCGCTGGCGGCGGCGGTGGTGGCGGTCAGGGCCGTGGCGGCGGTGGCGGTCAGGGCCGTGGCGGCGGTGGTGATGGCGGTCAGGGCCGTGGCGGCGGCGGTGGTGATGGCGGTCAGGGCCGTGGCGGCGGCGGTGGTGATGGCGGTCAGGGCCGTGGCGGCGGTGGCGCGGAAATCCGTGGTCGTGGCGCCGTCGAAGGCGGCGGTCGCACCGACGGCGGACGTGGTGGCGCCGAGATCCGTGGCGGAGGCGGCGGTGGTGGCGGCGCGGAAATTCGCGGCGGCGGCGGCGAAGCCAGGGGAGGCTTCCGCGGTGATGGCCGGATGGGCGGCGAGGGGCGCAGCCCGCGCTTCCGCAGCGGAGATGGCCCCGATGTTCGCGCCAGGTTCCGCTACCGCGAGGGCGGCTATTCCGGTTCACGCTCCTATGTTGACGGTGGGTGGCGCGGGCCGCGCTGGCGCCGCCGATCCATCTATCGCTCCCAGCCCGACGTCACATTCCTCATTCGCCGACGTCGGCGGCGCTGCTGGTTTGTCCGACCCGGCGTTCGTGTGTGTCGCATTCGCCGACGTTGGTGACGTGAGCGTCATGGGCCGCTCGACAAGGGCGGCCCATGACGAGGGAACAAATAACCCCGCGAACTGTTGGCCGCGTACCGCCCTCCGCAGGGCAAGCATGAGGAGGAAACGATGGCAGATGGTGGTGGCGCAAGCGGCGTCCTGGGGGTTCTGGTCGGAGCCATGCTGGTCATCTTCGTCGGGGCTGCCGTCCTGTTTGCGTCTGGCAGACTTGGCGGCGGCAATTCAGGACCGACTTTGACGATCAAGATGCCGGACGGCCGGTAATTCGAGAGCTCAGGAGGCAAAAATGAACGGCATCATCTATCTCGTGGGACTGGTCGTCGTAGTGATGGCAGTTCTCTCCTTGCTGGGGCTGAGGTGACGTCATGGCAACCCTCGTTCAGGACCCTGGTTCAACGCTCGTGTCGCGCATCGAATGGGGCCCTGTTATTGCGGGTGCCCTGGTAGCCGCCGCGCTCGGCACCATTGTAATCACCTTCGGCAGTGCGGTCGGCTTGTCGCTGACATCGCCTTGGCCCGGGAGCGGCCTGTCGCTTTGGGCAACCGCCATCTTCGTCGTCTACTGGTCGGTCGTGGCCCAGATTCTGAGTTTTGCGGCCGGGGGATATCTGTCTGCCCGTCTTCGATCTGGCAATGGGCGCGTGGGTGATGAAGCGCGTTTTGACGATGGCATGCACGGCCTGCTCATGTGGGCTGTCGGGGTGCTGATGATGGCGTCTCTCGCCGCCTTCGGTGCAGCCTTGGCGGCCGGGACGGCCAGCCGGGTCGCCGCCGGTGCAGCGGCAGGCACAGGTGCGGCGATGAGCGGGCCTTCCGGCACCGCCGCCGGGTCCATCAATCCTGCCGACTATGCCGTCGCAACCCTCTTGCGTCCCGTGGCGGGAGCCACTCCCCCCGCGAACGCCCAGGGCCCGGCCGACGCTCTGACCCGCGCGGATCTCAATCGCGTATTCTCGTCGGTTGTCCGAAATCGCGAACTCACCATCCGCGATCGCGACTACCTGGCTCAGGTGGTGATCGGGCGGACGGGCGCCTCGGAAGAAGACGCCCGCCGTCGCGTGACCGATGCGGTCAACGAGGCGCGCGACCTTGAGATCCGCGCGCGACAGGCAGCCGATCAAGCGCGCAAAGCTGCAGTTCTTGCCGGGTTTGCCGCCGCCGCGGCTCTCCTGATCGGATTGGCGGCGGCATGCGCTGCGGCTGTGTTTGGCGGTCGCCAGCGCGACGATAACCTGCCGGTCCAACTGTGGGGTCGCCAAATCTGGTAGCGCCGAGTTTGTGATCGGCAAGGTCAACCACAGTTGGGTGCGTTGAGCCGGTTACGGGAAGCATCGCAAGACGAGCGTTCGGGTTGTTGGAACCCGGGCGCCTTTCCGGTAATCGGCATCGGTCGTCTGCCCAAGTTCGGCAGTCTGAGGTTCAGACCAAAGGAATCACAGAAAATTTGTCGCGGGCGCCGCCAGCGGATGGCGAGCGCGAGTTGAAGCGGCAGGTCGCAACGTCGTTCAACACGCCGGATGATGCGGTCTTTGAAATTGCCCTGCCCACCGAAGCCACAGAACGAGACCAGGTCGTCGAGAACGCACGGCGGAGAGGCCTTCACCCGGCGCGCCGCCGTCAACCATTCCGCAAGCATGCCGGGCTAGAAGAGGCTGATAGCGCTAGGCGCTTCCGGAGCCGTCATCGTGGCCGACGCGATCGTTGCGTTGCTCGACATCTACCGCTCGATTCTGCTGAGCCCCAGCACGCTCTATGTGCTGTGCTTTGCCGTCGCCTTCCTCGCGGCCGCCGCGCTGTTCGGCCTGAAAGCGCGCGTGCTGACCCCGCTCGCCCTGCGCAACACGGCTGCGTCGCTGGCGACGCTAGCATTCAACGTCGTTATGGCGCCGTTGGTCTACGCGTTCGCTGCGGCTGTGGGTGAAGCTTACGGCCAGCTTGGCATTCCGGCCGTGCCGCAAAGCTTCTGGCTTGGCCTGCCCTTGATCGTGGTGGCCGTCGTCGGCGTCGTCGCCAAGGATTTCTCCGACTACTGGTGCCATCGCGCCCTGCACACCCCCATCGGCTGGCCGGTCCATGCCGTGCACCACTCGGACACGCATGTGAACGGCTTCACGGCCTTTCGGGTCCACCTGTTCGAAGTGCTGACGATGAAGGTGTTCTACATCGTGCTGCTCACCTGGATCGGCATTCCCGCACCGCTGATCGTCGCGGCCTACGTGGTGGCCTCGCTCCACACGGCCTATGTGCACCTCGAGCTCGACGTCGACCACGGCCCGCTGAACTGGCTGATCGCCTCGCCGCGCTTCCACCGCTGGCACCATGCCGACGCGCCTGAGGCCTACGGCAAGAATCTCGCGAACATGATTCCGTTGTTCGACCTGATGTTCGGCACCTACTACCGGCACGACCCATGCGACGTGCCGATGGGCGCGCTTCGCGACGGCATTCCGGATACCGATCCCGTGAAGCTTGTACTGCTGCCTTTCACGCTGTGGACGGAGCAGGCCAGATCGTCCTTGGCCGGCCTCCTCGTTCGCCTGCGCGCTGCGTTCCGCTGATCTGCCGGTGCCGCCCCGATCAGATCTGCTCCAGAAATTGACGCATCGCCGCGCTGGTGCGCCTGTCGGCTCGCATCACCAGCAGCGTTGCGACCTCGCTGGAGGCGCGTGGCAGCGCATGCACCGCCAATCCCGCCGGCCTGGGTTGAATCGGCGACGACCGCCCGTGGCAACAGGGTCACGCCGATCCCGGCCGCCACGCAGCCGAGCAAGCCGTCGAGCGTGCCGAGTTCCAGCCGATTGAAGACCGGCAGGCCGATCTGGGACAGCACCTGCCCCAGCGGCTGGCGATAGGAACAGCCGATGCGGAACAGCACCGCCGTCAGTCCGGCGCTGGCCGATTCACGCAGGGCGTCGAGCGAGCGGATCGACAGCGCCGTCACGAGCACCAGTTCCTCCTGGAAGGCCACCTGTGTCCGCAGGTCGGGATGATTGATCGGGCGCGCGAAGAAGGCGCCATCGACCCGGCGCGCCAGCACCCCGTCGACATGGTGGGCCATGGATGCCGGCTTCGACCTTGCGCCAGGGCGCTTCGACATCGGCGATATCGGTCTTGCCTGCGCGCTGGCCTATCTCGATTTCCGCCTGTCGCAGATCGCCTGGCGGACGCCCCGTCTCCGCCTCCGCCACTGGCTTGCCGAATCCGCGGCAAGGCCCTCCATGATCGCGACGAGACCCACGTAGCTTCGCCTCCGCGCTGGTCGGCGATCGTCAGCGCAGCGCCGATCAGGCTCGCCCACTGAGGCTTGGCATAGCTGGTACCTGAAGCTGCACCCTATTCGGCCCAGGTGACCACCTCGTCGAGGCCGGCACGCACCGTACGATAGCCGTTCACCGGATGGCTCGCGTCCGGCAGGCCGAACGAGATGCCGCAGACGACGCGGCGGTCGTCGTCCATGCCGAAATGCGCGCGGATCGCCTTGGCGTGAACCGCCAGCGCGGCCTGCGCGATGGTCGCGACACCGTAGGACTGGGCGGCGGTCATGAAGTTCGAGACATAGGCGCCGCAATCGACCGCCCCATAGGCGCCGAGCGGCTCGTCGGTCGTGACGATGGCGACGTGCGGCGCGTCGAACAGCTCGAAATTGCGCAGCGTCTGGCGGGCATAGCCGGCCTTGTCGCCGCGCATGACACCGACCGCATCGTAGAGCTGGAAGCCGCAGGCGCGCCGCCGGTCGAGCGCTGTGCCGCGATATTCCCGCGGGAACGGAAAGTCGGGTTCGGGCGAGGCGCCGGCCGCCGCCAGCGACACCATCAGGGCCTGAAACCGGTCGCGCGCCGCGCCGCTGACGATCGTGATCTGCCACGGCTGCGTGTTGTTCCACGATGCCGTCTTCTGCGCGATCACGAGGATGGCCTCGATGGTCGCCCGCGACAACGGGTCGGGCAGGAACGCCCGGCACGAATGGCGTGCCGTCATCAAGCGGTCGAAGGCGAGCGTGTCGGCGGTCGCTTCAGGCGCGCGCGGGGCTGTCATCTGGTCCATGGGCTTGGCCGGGTCGGATGAAGGGAAGGGTCCGCCCCATGGTGGCGCGCTCGTGCCTTGCCCGTCCACCGGCCATTCGGCCGGCTCCGCGCCGTCAGTCGGCCGAGCGGTTGCGGAACGAGGCGTTGCCGAGCCCGGTGCCAATGGTGACGATGCCCCATTCGGCGACATCCTGCATGAAGGGAACTTCGCTCAGGCCCTGCACGACGGCGTCGTTATGCATGATCACCAGCGTCTCGTGACCGCCGATCTCGGGGATGGCCTTCGCGAGTCGCTCCGGCAGGTTGAAGTGCTCGCTCTCCCAGTTGCCGCCCGGCAGGTTCTGGCCGCCGCGGGCGATCGAGCCGTCCTCGCGGATCAGGCCGGGGCAGCCGATGCCGATCACCGGCGCGAGCTTCATGTCGTCCTTCTCCGCCTTGCCGATCAGCGTCTCCAGCATCGCGATCAGGCGCGCCACCGCGTCTGTGCGCGAGGGCGCTTCGTCGGCATGGCGCCAGAGGTCGGACTTCCAGACCTCCGCCTTCGACAGGTCCGGATGTTTCTTGATGCCGAGGCGCACCACGCCGGCGCGAATGTTCGAGCCGCCGATATCGACGGCGAGGATCGCGTCGTGGCCAGCCAGCATCCAGCCCGGCATCAGATGCGCCGCGCCGATCAGGCCCGCCTCGTCGGGGAGGTTCCCGATCGGGCGGATATCGACCTCGATCTCGTCGGCCTTCAGGAGAGCTCCGGCGCGCGCGATGGCGAGTTCGCCGACGCGGCTCTCGCGGAAGCCGCCGCCGGCGGCGATGCGTTCGACATTCTTCCAGCCCTTGGTGCGGCGGTAGCGGCGGATGACACCGGCCAACTCGCCGGCAAAATCCTCCATCGCTCCGTGGATCAGCGCGGCCGCCTCGGCGTCGCCTCCAGCCATCAGCTCGTCGAGCTGCTTTTTGCTGAGGTCCTGGGTCTTCGCCTCGCCGAGCGGGTCGGCGTCGAGCTTGGCGAGGCGCTTGCGCCACTCCTCGAGTTTTTCAGTGAAGGCGGATTTGCTCGCCTTGTCGCCGACGAAGCCGTCCTCGTCGCGGATCTCGAGGTTGAAGCTGGTGATCGTAACGGATGGCAGCTCATCGAGGCCGTGCCCGATTCTGATCTCGCCGCTCCGTGCCGGCTTCTGCTTTGCGGCCTGCTTGCCCATGCGTGCCCCCTCCATCGACGAGGTTAAACGCCGGGCGACGGGAGGCGTTCCGGTTCCCGTGTGATCATTCGCCGGGAACCACTCCGACAGTGGCGCGTTACCGTTGACATGGGGCGCTTCAGGGGCCGGATTTGGTGTGCATTCAGCATTCTGTCGCGCGGACGAAGCGGTGGGAACCGCAACGGGGGGCCGACGGCTCGGGTCGATGCTGATGGCCAATCAACAATCCGTTTCGTCGACCGAGGGCTCCGGGCGTGACATCGACGCCTCCAACCTCGTCCGCGAGATCGCCGCCGACCCCTCGGCCTTCGCACTCTTCTCCGACTTCGACGGCACGCTGGTCAACATCGCCGGTCGGCCCGAGGACGTCGTCGTCCCACGGCATCTCAAGTCTGACATCCGCGCTGTCCGCGCGCTGCTCGGCGGCGCCTTCGCCATCGTCACCGGACGCACGCTTGCCGAGGTCAACCGGTTCCTCGGCAAGGGTCTCGAAGCCTCTGGCCTGCACGGTATCCAATTCTCGTTTCCGCCGTCCGCCGGCCAGGCGCCGATGGCTACCGAAGCACCGAAAGCCCTCGTCGAGGGCATCGTGAAGATCGTCACCGGCGATCCCGGCCTCAGGCTGGAGAACAAGGGCCCGATCCTTGCCGTTCACTTTCGCCAGGCGCCCGCAGCCGGTGGCTGGCTCCGCGCCGGCATTCTCGACCTCATCGAGACCCTGCGGCTCGACCATCACATCAAGGAGGGTCGCGCCGTGATCGAGGTCATGCCGCGCGGCCGATCCAAGGGCACGGCGCTGCTCGAATTCATGCGCCGCACGCCCTATGCGGGGCGCATCCCCATCATGATCGGCGATGACCGCGCCGACGAGGACGCGTTCGCCGTTGCGCGAGCGGAGGGGGGGCTCGGGCTGCGCGTCGCCGGCGAGCATTTCACCAGGGGCGATGAGCCCTTCGCCCATGCCGGCGAGGTTCGCGCCTGGTTTGCCGCACTGGCAGGGAGGGCGGCGTGATGGAGGTCGGGCATCCGGACCGGACGGCGCCGCCCGAAATGGCGGTGATCGGCAACAGCACGATCGCGGCGCTGATCGACCGGCAGGCGCGCATCGTCTGGACCTGCTGGCCGCGGATCGACGGCGATCCGCTGTTCTCCGCCCTTGTCGGCGGCAACGATCCGCAGCGCGGCCTCATGGCGATCGAGCTCGAAGGCCTCACCACGAGCGAACAGACCTACGAACGCAACACGGCGATCCTCACCACCGTGCTCACCTCGGCGGATGGCTCGGCCCTGCGCGTCATCGATTTCGCGCCGCGCTTCAAACAGTACGACCGGGTGTTCCGGCCGCCGATGATCATGCGACGGATCGAGCCGGTAGCGGGCAATCCGATGGTCCGCATCCGCATGCGCCCCACCATGGCCTACGGGCGGCACGACGGAACGCCCGTGACCGGCTCCAACCATATCCGCTACGTCTCCGATGCCGGTTCTGTGCGCCTGACCTCCGATATCCCCGTCGCCTATCTTTCCAGCGAGGCGCGGTTCGTCGTCACACGGCCGATGACCATGATCGTCCACGCCGACGAGACCTTCCCGAACTCCATCGACGGGGTCTGGACGAACTTCCTGCGTGCCACCCGCCAGTACTGGCTGGACTGGGTGCGTTACCTCTCGATCCCTTACGAATGGCAAGAGGCGGTGATCCGCGCCGCCATCACCCTGAAGCTGTGCTCCTCAGAGGAGACCGGCGCCATCGTCGCCGCGCTGACCACTTCCATCCCCGAGGCGCCCGGCACGGGCCGCAACTGGGATTACCGCTTCTGCTGGCTGCGCGACGCCTATTTCACCGTCCACGCGCTGAACAAGCTTGGCGCGACGCTGACCATGGAGCGCTTCCTCGATTACATGCGCACCGTCATCGCCACGGAGCGCGGGCCGCACCTCAAGCCCGTCTACGCCATCGTGCCCGAGGACTCGCTGGCCGAATGGATATCGGAATCCTTGACCGGTTTTGCCGGTGACGGACCGGTCCGCATCGGCAATGCCGCGGCCGACCAGGTCCAGCACGACGTGACCGGCAGCATGATCCTCGCCGCGTCACAGATGTTCTACGACCATCGCCTGCCGAAGCTCGGCGACACCGCGCTGTTCCACGAGTTGGAGGCGCTCGGCGAGACGGCAGCCGCCAAGGCCTTCGAGCCCGACGCCGGCATCTGGGAATATCGCGGCCGGCAATCGATCCACACCCATTCGGCGGCCATGTGCTTCGCCGCCTGCGATCGCCTCGCGCACATCGCCGAGACGCTGCGCCTCGACATCAGGCGCGACTACTGGCGCGGCCATGCCGAACGGATCAGGGAGGCGATCCTGACCCGCGCATGGAACGAGCGCGAGGGCTTCTTCGCGTCCAGTTTCGACGGCGCGGGCGCCGATGCGAGCACCCTGCTGCTGCACGAGCTTGGCGTGGTCGATCCGCTCGATCCGCGCTTCGTCGCGACCGTCGACAAGCTGCAGAAGCGGCTGACGCGCTCAGGCTTCCTGCTCCGCTACGACGAGAAGGACGATTTCGGCACACCCTCCACCTCGTTCAACATCTGCACCTTCTGGCTCGCCGATGCGCTCTTCGCCATCGGCCGTGTTGAGGAGGCGCGCGCGATATTCGAGGGGCTCCTTGCCCGCCGCAACCATGTCGGCCTGCTGTCCGAGGACATCGATCCGGCGACCGGCGCCCTGTGGGGCAATTTTCCGCAGACCTATTCGATGGTCGGCATCATCGTCACCGCGATGAGGCTGTCCCGCGACTGGGTGCACTAAAGGGAGCGAACGGCCCGGTTGTCAGGCCATGACGGCCGGCAACCCGCACTTGAAGCGGGACCCGGCGAACAGGAGCGGGCTTCAAGCGAGCGCCATGGCGCGAAGCTTCGGCCCGGCGAAAGGCAATGAGTAACGTGTCCCGTGGTCTCGTCGTGCTGGCCCTCTTCGCGGCGGCCCTGATCGGCCTCGTGATCGCACTGGTGCCGCTCTCGACCTCGCTCATCGAGCAATGGTCGCGGCGCGATGTGGAGCTGCGCTCGGAGCTGGTGTTCAACTCGATCCGCGACCGCGTCGAGCGCGAGGTTCAGGGCCAGTCGCAGGAGTTGCAGCCGCTGTTCGAGCGACTGACCAGCGACGAGCGGATTCTCGCGCTCGGCCTCTGCGACGCCTCCGGACAGGTCACGGTCGCGACCCGGCGTATGCCGCGCGACGTGCAGTGCCACCCGATCATCTCCACCGGCACGCCGGCCGTGCAGACCGTGCGCTTCGAGCGCACGCGGATCGGCGGTGAGCGGGTGCTGGTCGGCATTTTCCCGCTTGCGGCGGGCTCGGCTTCCGGCAGCCTCGTCATCCTGCACGAGCTCGGCTTCGTCGCCGACCGGGTGGTGGAGGCGCGCTGGTACCTGGTCGTCGTCGGCATCGCGCTCCTGCTGCTCGTCGGCACGCTTGCTTCGCTGATCCTCGGGCTGCTGCAGCGCCGCTACATGGCCGGCGTCCTCGCCACCATCCAGGACATGCGGGCCGGTCGGCCGCACCAGCGCGGCGTCATGGATCCCGTGCTGAAGGAGGAGAGCCGCGAGATCCGCGGCCTCTTGCGCGACTTCCGGGAAAAGATCCGCCAGGAGGACGGCACGCCGCTGGAATGGTCGCCCTCGACGTTGCAGGACCTGCTGGAGAACGAGCTGCCAGACGCCGAAGTCTTCGTCGTCTCGAACCGTGAGCCCTACATCCACAACAATGCCGACGGGAAGATCGTGGTCCAGCGCCCTGCCAGCGGCCTCGTCTCCGCTCTGGAGCCGGTCATGCGGGCCTGCGGCGGCACCTGGGTCGCCCATGGCTCGGGCTCGGCCGACCGCGAGACGGTGGATGCGACCGACCACGTCCTCGTGCCGCCGGAAAAGCCAGCCTATCGCCTGCGCCGCATCTGGATCACCGACGAGGAGCAGGAGGGTTACTACTACGGTCTGTCGAACGAGGGCCTGTGGCCGCTCTGCCACCTCGCCTATGTCCGGCCGATCTTCCGCGAAAGCGACTGGCAGCAATATGTCGCGATCAACCAGCGCTTCGCCGACGCCATCGTGAAGGAGGCGACGCGGGCGGACCCGGTCATCATGGTGCAGGACTATCACTTCGCCCTGCTGCCGCGGATGATCCGCGCCCAGCTGCCGCGGGCGACGATCCTGACCTTCTGGCACATCCCCTGGCCCAATGCCGAGGCCTTCGGTATCTGCCCGTGGAAGGAAGAGATCATCGCCGGCCTGCTCGGCTCCACCGTGCTCGGCTTCCACACCCAGGCCTATTGCAACAACTTCTTCGAGACGGTCGACCGGTTCATGGAAAGCCGCATCGACCGCGAACATCGCTCCGTCGTCTTCGGTGGCGAAGAGACCATGGTGCGGCCCTACCCGATTTCGATCGAATGGCCGCCGGCGGCGTTGCTTGCCCAGCAACCGGTCGAGGTCTGCCGCCACGCCGTGCGCAAACGATTCGCCTTAGCCGACGACATGAAGATCGGCGTCGGCATAGAGCGCTTCGACTATACCAAGGGCATTCTCGATCGACTGATGGCGATCGACGAGCTGCTGACACGCCAACCGGAGTGGAAGGGGCGCTTCAGCTTCATCCAGATCGTCGCGCCGACCCGCTCCAAGCTGCCGAGCTACACCAACCTCCAGACCGAGGCGCTGCGCCTCACCGAGGAGATCAATACCCGCCACGGTGACGACGTCTACAAGCCGATCCTGCTGGTCATCCGCCATCACGAGCCGGACGAGGTCTATGAGCTGTTCCGCGCCGCCGACCTCTGTGTGGTCTCCTCGCTGCACGACGGCATGAACCTCGTCGCCAAGGAGTTCGTCGCCGCCCGCGACGACGAACTGGGCGCGCTGGTGCTCTCGCGCTTCGCCGGCGCGTCGAGCGAACTCGGCGAGGCGCTGATCATCAACCCTTACGACGTGCAGGGCATGGCGGACGCGATCAGCCGCGCCCTCGTCATGCCGGAAGCCGAGCAGCGGGAGCGCATGCGCCTCATGCGCGCGCAGGTGCGCGAGCGCAATGTCTATCGCTGGGCCGGCCAGATCCTGCTCGACGCTTCGCGGCTGCGGAAGAGACAACGGGTGAAGGAATTCGGGGAAGGCATCTAGGCGCGCATCGTGGCGTGACGGAGACGCGCGAACCGAATGCGTCGCTGGCGCGTTGTCGCTTCGTCAGGAGCAGTTCATGGCGACCAGGGCGAAGGCGGCGGGTCAGCAGGACGGCGGCGACGTAGCCGTCATCGAGACCGATATTCCAGCCAGGCTCGACCGCCTGCCCTGGGCGCGGTTCCACACGCTGGTGGTGGCGGCCCTCGGCATCACCTGGATTCTCGACGGGCTGGAGGTGACGCTCGCCGGCACGGTTGCGGGCGCGTTGAAGGCGAGCCCCGTCCTCCAGTTCTCCAACACCGATGTCGGCCTCGCCGGCAGCGCCTATCTCGCAGGCGCGGTGCTTGGCGCGCTGTTTTTCGGCTGGCTGACCGACCGGCTCGGCCGCAAGAAGCTCTTCTTCATCACGCTCGCGGTCTACCTCGTCGCGACCGCCGCGACGGCGTTCTCCTGGAATCTCTGGAGCTTCATGCTGTTCCGGTTCCTGACCGGTGCGGGGATCGGCGGCGAATATGCCGCGATCAATTCGACCATCCAGGAGCTCATTCCCGCGCGCGTGCGCGGCTGGACTGATCTCGCCATCAACGGCTCGTTCTGGATCGGGGCGGCGATCGGCGCCTTCGGTTCGATCGTGCTTCTCGACCCGACGTGGTTTGCCCCGGATCACGGCTGGCGGCTTGCCTTCCTGATCGGCGCGCTGCTGGCCCTGGTCATCTTTCTCATGCGCATGTGGTTGCCCGAGAGCCCGCGCTGGCTGATGACCCATGGCCGGATCGCCGAGGCCGAGGCCATCGTCGCCGGCATCGAAAAGCAGGTGCGCGCGGAGGGTCATGTCATCCCATCTGACCCGCTGCCGAAGGTCCGGCTCGTCGCCCGCACCTCGACATCGTTCGCCGAGGTCGCCGAGACGCTGTTCCGCCGCCAGCGCGGCCGCACGGCGGTCGGTTTCACGCTGATGGCGGCGCAGGCCTTCTTCTACAACGCCATCTTCTTCACCTATGCGCTGGTGCTCACCGACTTCTACGGCATCGCCGCGAACCAGGTCGGCTGGTACATCCTGCCATTCGCGCTCGGCAACGTGCTTGGTCCCATCCTGCTCGGGCGCTTCTTCGACACGATCGGCAGGCGGCCGATGATCGCCTTCACCTACACGATGTCGGGCCTGCTGCTCGCCGGCACCGGCTGGCTCTTCGCGCAAGGATTGCTGACCGCCCAGACGCAGACGATAGCCTGGATGGTGATCTTCTTCTTCGCCTCCGCCGCGGCGAGTTCAGCCTATCTGACGGTCAGCGAAACCTTCCCGCTGGAGCTGCGCGCGCTCGCCATCGCCTTCTTCTATGCCGTCGGCACGGGCATCGGCGGCGTCATCGGCCCGTGGGCCTTCGGCCAGCTTATCGAGACCGGATCGCGCTGGTCGCTGTTCGGCGGTTATCTGGTTGGCGCGGCGCTGATGCTTGTCGCGGCGGTCGTGATGTGGCGCTACGGCGTCGCCGCCGAGCGCCGGTCGCTCGAGGATGTCTCGCGCCCGCTGTCGCAGGTCGACTGACTCTCAGGCGGCCGCGAGTTCCGCCGCCAGCCCGCGCGCGAATTCCGGATAGGTCTCGGCAAGTTCGTCGAGCACGCGCCCGCGCAACAGTGCCAGCATGCGCGCATCCGGATCGCTCGTGAAAGCCAGCGCCGGATCATGGTCGAAGCCAAAGCCGGTCGCCGCCCTGATGGCCTCCAGCGTATGACCCGGATGGATAGTCTCCAGCCTGAACCGTCGCGCCGCTTTGTCGAACGAGAACTGGCCCATGCCGGTCAGCAGCGCATGGGGGCCGCCGGTGCGATGGACGCCTTGCGGGCTCGTGCCCGGCGCGGAGACGAAATCGACCTTCTCGACGAAGACGCGCGGCGAATGCTCCTCGCGGAACAGGATGACGCGCGGCACCACGAAATAGAGATAGGCCGAGCCGAACGAGCCGGGCCAGCGCACTTTCGTCTGTGGGTAGTCGCCGGTGCCGACGAGGTTGATGTTGGCCTCGCCGTCGATCTGGCCGCCGCCGAGGAAGAAGGCGTCGATGCGCCCCTGCCCCGCGCAGTCGAACAGTTCCACGCTGCCATTGGTGAAGAAGTTATGCGCCACTGATCCGAGGATCGAGATGCGCACGCGGGGCCGGTCGTCCTGTTCGGCGAGCGCTCGCAGCAGCATGGCGCCGGCTGCCGGGATCGGCGAGGACGCGCCGACCGCGACGTGGCGCACGCCGTCGAGCAGTCGGGCAATGGTGACGATCAGCCGCTCGCGCGGCAGGAGCATGCTCACCGCGCAGCCTCCAGGGCGCGGTCCGCGCCGTCGAGATAGGCGCGGAACCTGACTTCGCTCCGCGCCTCGCGCGCATAGCGCGTGACCTCGGCCATGTCGGTCCCGTACTCGCCCCAGAGCCCCAGCGGCTTCGCCCCGCCAGGTGCCAGCGCGACGGCCTCAATGTAGAGCGCCGGGATGACGCCGGCCGCCATGCGCTCGTCGGCCAGCAGGCTGTCCTCGACGATGCGCTCGACGGTGACCAGCGTCTGCTCGGAGGCATAGGCGAGCGAGGCGAGCTCGCGCCGGCGGCCGATCCAGACATTGCCGTCGCGGTCGGCAAGCGGTGCATGGAAGATCGTCACGTCCGGGCGGATCGCCGGGATCGCGACAATCGGGTCGGGCGTGTCGGAGAACGGATTGTCGATCACCTTCCAGTCCGGCCGGTTGGCGAGGATGTCGGTGCCGATCAGCCCGCGCAGCGTCGCGAAGGGCACGCCCTTCTGCGCGGCGAGGAAGCCGGCATGGACGGCGGGGCAGGTGGAATCGACGACCCTGATCGTGCCGGCCGCGATCGCGCGCGCGAAGCATGGCGCGCCGCCCGCCTCGCCCAAAGTCATGGCGCTGGTTTCGATGGTTTCGACCAGGCCCGCGCCGATCAGCATGTCCGGCTGCATCCCGCCGGTCGGCAGGCAGACCACGTACAGCCTGCCCGCGCCGTGATCGATCAAAGGCCGGGTCATGGCCATGGAGACGCCGGCATAGTCGACCGGCAGGGCGAGCTTCATGCCCGGCCGGACGCGGCGGGCCATGGCGTCGAGGGTCAGGACGTCGGACATGGCGGAACTCCCTGCGGCAGCCGGGTCATTCCTCGGCCGCCATTTCCTTGCGCCGCGCATTGATCCACGGAACGAGCGCCGTGGCGAGGATAACAGCCGAGGCGATGACGAACACGGCCGAGATCGGCCGTTCGATGAAGGTCATCCAGCTTCCTCGCGACAGGATCAGCGCCTTGCGCAGGTTGTTCTCGAACATGGGCCCGAGCACGAAGCCGAGCACGAGCGGCGCCGGCTCGTAGCCCCAGCGTGAGACCAGCCAGCCGAGAATGCCGAAGGAGATCATCACATAGAGGTCGAAGATCTGGCCGGAGGACGCATAGACCCCGATGCAGCAGAGCAGCAGGATGACCGGGAACAGGATGCCGTAGGGCACGGAAAGGCATTTCACCCAGAGGCCGATCAGCGGCAGGTTGAGGATCAGCAGCATGACGTTGCCGACATACATGGAGGCGACCACGCCCCAGAAGAGGTCGGGGCGCTGCGTGATCATGGTCGGGCCGACCGGCACGTTGTGAATGATCAGCGCGCCGAGCAGAAGGGCGAGCACGGCGTTCGGCGGGATGCCGAGCGTCATCAGCGGGATGAAGGCCGAGCCGGCGGCGGCGTTGTTCGCCGCCTCGGGGCCGGCGACGCCCTCGATAGCGCCCTTGCCGAAGCGTTCCGGGGTTTTCGAGATGCGTCGCTCCACCGCATAGGAGACGAAGGAGGAGATCACCGCGCCCCCGCCGGGCAGGATGCCGAGGGCGAAGCCGATCAGCGTGCCGCGCGCAATGGCCCAGCGGCTCGCCGCCCAGTCGGCGGCACTGAGCCAGAGGCCCGTCACCTTGGTCGTGACGACGGTGCGGTCGGTGCCGTTCTCGAGGTTCTTCAGGATCTCGGCGATGCCAAACAGGCCCATGACGACGGGGACGAGCCCGATGCCATCGAGCAGTTCGAGGCGGTCGAAGGTCAGCCTCGGCAGGGCGTTGATGGAGTCGATGCCGATCAGGCCCAGTACCAGGCCGAGGCCCGCCATGATCAGCGATTTCAGCACGGAGGCCTGCGAGAGATAGGCGATCAGGCAGAGGCCAAGCAGCATCAGCGCGCAGTATTCCGCTGGCCCGAAGGCGAGCGCCGCGACGATCATCACCGGGGCGAGCAGGATGAGGCCGATCAGCGCCACGGTGCCGGCGATGAACGAGCCGATGGCAGCGACGAACAGCGCCGCGCCGGCGCGGCCCTGCTTGGCCATCTCGTGGCCGTCGAGGCAGGTGACGACGGACGCCGCCTCGCCGGGGATGCGGACGAGGATGGCGGTGGTAGAGCCGCCATACATCGAGCCGTAATAGATGCCGGCGAGCATGATGACAGCGCCGGTCGGGGGAATGGCGAAGGTCGCCGGCAGCAGCAGCGACATGGCCGCTATCGGCCCGATGCCGGGGAGGACGCCGACCAGCGTGCCGATCAGCACGCCGGCGAAGCAGTAGAACAGGTTCTCCGGCGCCAGCGCGATGAGGAAGCCTGAGCCGAGTTGGCCGAGGAGGTCCATGGCTCAGCTCCCGAACAGGGTGCCGGCGAGGATGCCCGCCGGCAGGTTGCTCGACAGGAGTTTGGCGAACAGGAACCAGCTGGCGAAGGCGCTGCCGATACCGAGCCCCAGCGCCACCGGCGGGCTGTAGCCGCCGACGAGGAAGAACAGCCCGGCGAGGAGCAGCGCCGAGGTCGGGATGAAGCCGACAGTCTGGAGCGCCAGCGCGTAGAAGACCAGCCCGGCGATGGCGACCAGCGCGAGCGACATGCGGCCGTTCTCGTGGACGTCCGGTCCCGCCGCCGGCTTGCCGACCAGCGCCAGGGCCCCGAGCGCCGCCGCGGCGACGAGCATGGCAACCCCGATCCACCAGAACATGAAGCCGGAGCCCGGCTCGGTCCGCTCGCCGAGACCGAGATCAGCGCCCTCGCGCACGAGGAAGATCCCGAGGCTGGCAATGGCCGCGGCGCCGACGAGATCGGGGATGCGCATGGCCGGCCGCGATCAGCTGCGGCGCAGGTTGAGGCGTTCGACCTGTTGGCGCATGTCCTCGTACATGGTCTTGACGAAGGCCTCGTAGGTCGCCGTGTCCATATAGTCGACCTCCTGGTCGAGCTGGTCCATGACGCGCAGGTGGTCCGGCTCCTCGATGCCCTTCTTGAAGGCGTCCTGCAGCACCTTGACGATACCTGGATCCATGCCCTTCGGCCCGGCGATACCGAACGGCGAATTCGACACGATGTCGATGCCGCTCTCCTGCAGTGTCGGCACGGTCGGCCAGCTCTTCGTGCGCTTCTTGCCCCAGGTCGCGAGCAGACGGAGTTGGCCGGCATTGACCAGCGGCGCCCAGCCGCTGGAATCGGCCTGCGCGACGACATGCCCGCCGAGGACGGCGGCATTGGTTTCGGATGCGCCGCGGAACGGCACGTGGGTCCACTTGATGCTCTCGCGCGCGGCGATGTCCATCATTGTGATGTGCAGCGAGGTGCCGGCGCCGGGTGTCGCATAGGTCACCTTGTCGGGATTGCCGCGCGCGAAGTCGATCAGGTCCTTCATCGTCTTGTGCGGGCTGTCGGCGCGCACCGTCGTGCCGAAGCAGTAGCCGGCAACGTGGACGACGTAGCTGAAGTCCGTCAGCGGGTTGAAGGCCACGCGCGTCATGTGCGGCAGGCGGAACATGGTGATCGGCATCTGTGCCAGCGTGTAGCCGTCCGGGCGGGCGCCGGCGGCCATCTGGGCCGGACCGAGCGTGCCGGCGGCACCGGGCTTGTTCTCGACGATGATCCGCTCGCCGAGATGTTTCTGCGCCGCCTCCGCGAGAGCGCGGAAGCCCATGTCCGTGGAGCCGCCGGCGGTCCACGGCACGATCAGGGTGACGGGGCGATTGGGGAAGCGCGTCTGCGCGAGGCCGGGTGCGGCGAGGCCGGCGAGCGCCATGCTCGACGACGAGGTGATGAAGCGGCGGCGCGTGGGCGTCCAGATGGTCTTCGACATGGATGTATCCTCCCGAATTGGCGTCCAGTCGCGCTCTTGGCGGCGTATTCGACGGGTTCTGGCTCGGTCGGCAGTAGATCGAAATATGGTCGTCCGTTCAACCCTTTGCGGCCGGATGCCACGTTTCGCCCTGCGGAACTCGCCCGAACGAAGGACTGGCCAAGCGAGCCTCGATCACGTGGAATGAAACGTCACTTCAAAAAGCTGCAGAACGGAGAGCCAGACCATGGACCAGGCGGTGATGACGGAATCCGTGAAGGTCGTCCGGGATGGTGCGGTCGCAGAGATCGTGCTCAACGAGCCGCAGTCGATGAACGCGCTGTCGCCCGGCATCAAGGCTGCGCTGGAAGCGAACCTGCCGGCGCTGCTCGACGATCCCGACGTGCGCGCCATCATCCTCACCGGCACCGGCCGCGCCTTCTGCGCCGGCGGTGACATCCGCGTCATGGATGACCGAGCGCCCGTCTCCGTGCAGGGCCGCATGGCGCGTAGCTATCGCTGGCTGACGCCGCTCCTGAATGCCGGCAAACCGATCGTCACCGCCATCAACGGCGCCGCAGCGGGCGCGGGCCTGTCCCTCGCCATGACGGGCGACGTGGTCATCGCCGCGCGTGACGCCCGCTTCAAGGCGGGCTTTCCCGGCCTTGGCGCTGTGGCCGATCTCGGCCTCGCCTATACGCTGACCCGAGCCGTCGGCCATGTCCGGGCGAGCGACATCCTCCTCACCAACCGCGAGGTGACGGCCGAGGAGGCCTTCGCCATGGGGCTCGCCTCCCGGCTCGTCGAGCCCGCCGATCTGATGAGCATCGCGCGGCAGGTGGCTGCGGGTCTTGCCGCCGGCCCGACTGTCTCGCTCGGCATGACCAAGCGGCTGCTCAGGCGCGCCTACGACCTGTCGCTCGAGGCCTTCCTGGAGGAGGAGGGTCTCGCGCAGGTGCTCTGCTTCAACAGCGAGGATTTCGCCGAGGGCGTCGCCGCCTTCAAGGGCAAGCGCAAGCCGGATTTTCGCGGCCGCTGAATCGGGCCTCGATCAACGAGAATGACAACAATCCAGAGGGAAACGATGATGTTCAAGGACGGACTGCTGAGCGGCAAGCGCATCCTGGTGACCGGCGGCGGGACTGGGCTCGGCAAGGAGATGGCCGAGGACTACCTGCGCCTCGGCGCGACTGTGCACATCTGCGGCCGCCGCAAGGGCGTCCTCGACGAGACCGCCGCCGAGCTGATGGGCCAGCATGGCGGCCAGGTGATCACCCATTCGGTCGACATCCGCGTCGCCCAGGCGGTCGACGAGATGATCGAGGAAATCTGGGCGGCCGGGCCGCTGACCGGTCTCGTCAACAACGCTGCCGGCAATTTCATCAGCCCGACCAAGGATCTCTCGCCACGCGGCTTCGATGCCATTGCGGGGATCGTCTTCCACGGCTCGTTCTATGTGACGCTCGCTTGCGGCAAGCGCTGGATCGCCGGCGGCCACAAGGCCAGCGTCATCTCGATCCTGACCACCTGGGTGTGGAACGGCGGGCCTTTCACGGTGCCCTCCGCCATGTCCAAGGCGGGCATCAACGTCATGAGCCAGTCGCTTGCCGCCGAATGGGGCCGCTACGGCATCCGGCTCAACTGCATCGCCCCCGGTCCCTTCCCGACCAAGGGCGCCTGGGAGCGGCTCAACCCCGGCAAGCCGGCGGACACAGACAGGGGTCGCGACGGCAACCCGATGGGTCGCAACGGCGAGATGCAGGAGTTGAAGAACCTCGCGACCTTCCTGATGGCCGATGGCTGCGAGTACCTGACGGGACAGACGATCGCCATCGACGGCGCGCGCTTCAATGCATCAGGCGGCAATTTCTACAACCTGTCGGCATTGTCCGACGACGAATGGGCCGCGATGGGCGAGAAGATCCGCGCCGCCAACGAGAAGGATCGCGCCCAGCGGACTTCGTGATTCAGATCAGCGGCGCTGGTCGAACCGCCGCCCGACCAGCGCTGCGGCGATGTTGATCTTCTGGATGTCGATGGAGCCGCCCGCGATGCCCCAGCCCCACGAGTCGCGGAAGCGCTGCTCGGCCTTGAACGATTTCGAATAGCCATAGCCGCCCATGACCTGGATCGCCGCGCCGCAGACCTCGCGCGTCATCTCGTTGGCGAAGCATTTGGCGACCGAGGAATCGATGATCGAGGGAAGGCCCGCCGCAGCATTGGTCACCGCGCGATGAATCAGCAGGCGCGAGGCTTCGACCTTGATCGCCATCTCCGCGAGCTTGATCTGCACCGCCTGGAAGTCGACCAGCGCCTTGCCGAACTGCTTGCGCTCCTGGACATAGGCCAGCGTGTCCTCCAGCGCCGCCGCGGCGATGGCGAGGCTCATGGTCGAATTGCCGCAGCGCTCGAGATCAAAGGCCTCCATCAGCTTCTTGAAGCCGCCGGCCGGCACGATGATGTTCGAGGCGGGCACGCGCACGTCGTCGAAATTCATGTCGGCGCTCGGGATGCCACGGAAGCCCATGAGCTGTTCCGGCGGCCCGAAGGTCAGGCCCGGCGCGTCCTTCTCGACCAGCACCGCGCCGATCCCCCTGGCGCCCGGCTCGTCGGAGAGCTTGCAATAGACGACATAGGCGTCGGAATGGCCGGCGCCCGAGCACCAGCGCTTCTGGCCGTTGATGACGACGCTGTCCTCGTGCGCGCGCCCGCGCGTGCGAAGATCGGTGAGCGCGCTGCCGGCATCCGGTTCGGACATGGAGACCGCGACGATCATGTCGCCGGCGACCACTTTGGGGATGATCCGGCGCTTCAGTTCCTCGCCGGCGAAGTGCTGGATCGCGAGCACCGGGCCGAAGCAGGATTCGAAGATCGGGAAGGCGACCGCCGGCGACACGCGGGCGACCGCCTCCAGCACCAGCACGGCGTCGAGATGGCCGAGGCCGACGCCGCCGAATTCGGGGTCGAGGTTGATGCCGAGATAGCCCATGGCCGCCAGCTTCTTCAGATGGCTGTGCGGCAACGGCTGCCCCGAAGCTTCGATCTCCACGGCGATGCCGGTCAACTCGCGTCGCGCGAATTCGGTGGCGGTGCGCTGCAGCTCCTGCTGCTCGGGCGTCAGGCTGAAGTCCATGGCATGGTCCGTTCCGCGCCAGGGGCTGGCGCTATTTCATCTAATGAAATATAATTTCAGGCGAAATATCCCGGAATGGCTGTACCGCGTCAAGCACGGACGCCATCGGTCGTTCGAAGGTGACGGCGCCGATGACGGAGGGCGCTTCGACAGGATCATATCGCGAAGCAGGCCGTCGGTGCTATTCATCCCGGAAAGGGCAGGGGCAGACCAACATGCCGTCATTTGAACCGGTCATCGCATTGTCGCGCGGGCTTGAGGTCCTGCGGGTTCTCAATGCCGAGCGCCAGTCCACGGTCGGATCGCTGCACAAGGCGACCGGCCTGAACAAGGCGACGATCGTGCGCATGCTGGAAACGCTGGAGCACGAAGGCTACGTCATGCGCGACGCGGAACGGGCGGTCTATCTGCCGACCGGCCGCTGCCTGTTGCTCTCGCACGGCTATGACCAGCACTTGTGGATCGGCGGCGTTGCCGAGCCGATCATGCACGAGTTCCGCAAGCAGATCGGCTGGCCATCGGACATCGCCATCTTCGATCGCGACGCGATGATCGTGGCGCAGACGACCCGCGAGCCTGGTTCGATGCTGTTCTCGCGCCGGCCGGGCTTCCGGTTTCCCTTGCTCTCGACCTCCATGGGCCGTGCCTACCTCGCCTACTGCACCGAGGACCAGCAGGCGCGGATCATCGCGGTACTCGCTACGATTCCGGGTCGTTCGACGGAGCTCGCCCGCCAGCCAAAGAAGCTCGCGCAGTTGCTCGCCGAGGTGCGCCAGCGGGGCTTCGCCGTGATGGACGAGGCCTATAGCCAGCATGTCTTCGATGGCCGTGTCTGGGCCATGGGCGTGCCGGTGCGCGATGGCGACGAGGTCTATGCCAGCATCAACATCATGATGCTCAACGGCGTCATTTCCGTCGAGGACGCGGTGAGGATGTTCCTGAGGCCGCTGCAGGCGACCGCGAACCGGATTGCCGAGGCCCTGTCGGACAAGTTCCGGGCCACGCTGTGGGCGCCGGGCGGCGCGAAGGTCGACTGAAGAGGTCATTTCATTCCGTGAAACGGTTTTTCAGTGTTTGACGGCAGCGTTCCGGCGTGAGAGCCTGCGCGCGGGCCGTTGAGCGGCGTTGTGGTTCGGTCGTGCGACCGGACCGCGGCTGCGGTCGCGAGCCCCCACAAAAAGACCTGCTTCCAGAACACCGGGAAACGACCATGACGCTCCTGCCCACCCGACGACGGCTGCTTGCAGCCGGAGCCGCAATCCTTGTCGGTGCGCCGCTCATCGCACGTGCTCAGTCGACCTGGCCCAACAAGCCGGTGCGAATCCTCTGCGCCTTCCCGGCTGGCGGCATCACGGATGCCTATGCCCGGGTCTATGGCGACTACATCCAGCAGAAAAGCGGCCAGACGGTCGTTGTCGAGAACCGCGTCGGCGCAGGCGGCGGCATCGCCGCCCAGGCGCTGAAGAGCGCCGATGACGACGGGCATACGCTGATGATCACCATCTCCTCGACCATGCTCGGCAACCGGGTCATGTTCAGGAACCTGCCCTACGATCCGGACAAAGACTTCGCCTTCCTGTCCATCATGTCGACCGGGCACCTGCCGCTGGTCGCCGGCAAGGCGACGGGCGCGAAGTCCGTCGCCGAATTCGTCGACTATGCCCGCAAGAACCGCATCAGCTACGGCTCTTACGCCGCGGGTTCCTTCGCGCACATCGTCGGCTCCGAACTGAACCGCCGCTTCAACCTCGACATGACCATCGTCCACTACCGCGGTGAAGCGCCGATGTGGCAGGATCTTCTGACCGGCAACAGCCAGATCGCCATCGGCAGCTATTCGGCCTGCAAGGGCGTCCTGGACTCCGGCGCCGGGCAGGCCATCGCGGTGCAGACGAAGCGGCGGATGAAGACGCTGCCCGATGTGGCCACCTATATCGAGCAGGGCCTCACCGACAGCGTCTTCGACCTGATGAGCTGGGCCGGGTTCTTCGGCAAGGCCTCCATGCCGCCGGAGATGGTGCAGCAGATCTCCGACATCATGGTGGAGGCCGGCAAGACGGAGCGCATCCAGAAGCTCATCGCCACTTTCGGCATCGACGACGCGGCGCAGGATCACAGGTATTTCCGCCACATCTACGAGACCCAGGGCCCGGTCTGGCTCGACCATGTCGGCAAGCTCGGCATCACGCCCAGCTGACGCCTGAAATCATCGTCTCACAGCGAATGTCGAAGGAGCCCATCATGACCGTCCTGCCGACCCGTCGCGCGATGATCGCGGGCGCCGCCGCATCCGCCCTTGCCGCGCCCCATCTGGCGCGGGCGCAGGCCTGGCCTGCCGGCACGATCCGCATCATCTGCGGCACGGCGGCGGGCGGCCTGACGGATCTCTTCTCGCGCGCCTATGGCGATTACATCTCCAAGCAGACGGGCCAGAGCGTCGTTGTCGAGAACCGGCCCGGCGCCAGTGGTGGCATCGCGGCCCAGGCGGTGAAGCAGGCGCCGCCCGATGGCCTGACCTTCATCCTCACCATTTCGACGACATTCTTCGCCAACCGCATCCTGATCAGCAACCTGCAATACGATCCGGACAAGGACTTCAAGTTCATCTCGGCCATGCCCGCGGGCCATCTGCCGCTGATCGTCCATCGCTCCACCGGCGTGACCAATGTCAGGGAGTTCCTCGACTACGCGAAGGCCAAGGACATCAGCTTTGGGACCTATGGCGCGGGTTCCTTCCCGCACACCGTCGCCTTCGAGTTCAACAAGCAGCTCGACCGCAAGATCGTGCCGGTCCACTACCGGGGCGAGGCGCCGATGTGGAACGACTTCAACAGCGGAGCGCTGCAGGCGGCCATCGGCAGCTATCTCGGCTCGGCCGGCGTGCTGCATTCGGGGGTCGGCCGCGCCATCGCGGTGCCGACCAACCGGCGCATGGGCAAGCTGCCGGACGTGCCGACCTATCAGGAGCAGGGCATCAACATCCGCGTGCTGCAGCTCAAGGGCTGGGTCGGCCTGTTCGGCCCGGCAGCGCTGCCGGACGCCATCGCCGATCGTGTCTCCGCGCTGATGGTCGAGGGCGGCAAGACCGAGACGATCCGCAAGATGCTCGACACGTTCGGCATCGACGAGGCGGCGATGAGCCGCGCGGATTCGCAGAAGCTCTACGACGAAGAGGGCCCCGACTGGATCGCGGCGACGCGCCAGCTCGGCATCACGCCGAGCTGAACGGCCTGGCCGTATCTCGGTGTCTCAGGCGACGACGGCTCGGCCGTTGTTGAGCACGACCAGGTCGCGTTCCAGCACGCGGCAGCGATAGGACACTGTCGGGCCGTTCTGCCAGATCTCCGTGCGGATCGTCTCGCCCGGGAAGACCGGCGCGGAGAAGCGCACATCGATCTCCTTCAGCCTGGCGGGATCGTTGCCGCAACAGGCCGTCAGTACGGCGCGGCCGGCGACCCCGAACGAGCAAAGCCCGTGCAGGATCGGTCGCGGAAAGCCGACCGCCTGCGCCACGTCCGGGTCGGCGTGCAGCGGGTTGGTGTCGCCCGACAAGCGGTAGATCAGCGCGGCGCGCGGCAGGGTCGGCAGGTCGACGATCGTATCCGGCGTGCGCTCGGGGATCGCATGCGGCTCGGGCGCGGGTCCCGACGGGCCGCCGAACCCGCCCTCGCCGCGGATGAAGGCGGTCATGGTCAGCGTCGCCAGATGCTGCCCGCTCGCCTTGTCGAAGACGTCGCGGTCCGAATAGATCAGCGCGCCTTTGCCCGGCCCCTTGTCGATGATCTCGGTCACCCGCGAGCGTCCGATGACGGTGCCGGAAGCCGGCAGCGGCGCGTGGATCCTCACGCCCTGCTCGCCGTGCAGCACCATGCGCCAGTCGACGCCGGTCTTCGGGTCCTTTAGCCAGAAGCCGGGGTAGCCGAGCACGACCGCCATGGTAGGCAGCGCCTTCAATCCGTCCTCATAGACGAACTGCAGCTCCTGCTTGTCCATGGGGTCGGCGCCACAGCCGATGCCCAGCGCATAGAGGATCGTGTCGCGCGTTTCGTAGCGGTGTTCGAGATCGGGGAAGTGCCAGTTCTTCAGCTTGTCGTAGTCGATGGCCATGGATGTTTCCTCGTGCCGTCGCTGCGCCTCACAGCGAACGCGCGACGATCTCCTTCATGATTTCGGTGGTTCCGGCATAGATGCGCTGGATGCGGCTGTCGGCATAGGCGCGGGCGATCGGATATTCCCACATGAAGCCGTAGCCGCCATGGAGCTGGAGGCAGGTGTCGACGACGCGGCCCTGCAGCTCGGTCAGCCACCACTTGGCCATGGCAGCGGTGGCGACATCCAGTTCGCCGCGCAGGAACTTGGTGACGCAGTCGTCGAGAAAGACGCGCGCGACCGTCACCTCGGTCTTCACCTCGGCGAGCTTGAAGCGGGTGTTCTGGAACTCGGCGATCGCCTTGCCGAAGGCCTTGCGGTCGCGCGTGTAGTCGATGGTCCAGCGCAATGCCGCTTCCATCACGGCGACGGCAGAGATGGCGACGAGCAGGCGTTCCCGGGGCAGCTCGTTCATCAGATAGGCGAAACCGCGTCCCTCCTCGCCGATCATGTTGGTGGCGGGAACGCGGACATTGTCGAAGAACAGTTCGGAGGTGTCCTGCGCCTTGAGACCCAGCTTCTCGAGGTTGCGGCCGCGCGAGAAACCCTCCCGCGTCGCCTCGACAAGGACGAGGCTGACCCCCTTTGCGCCGGCCTTCGGATCGGTCTTGACCGCGACGATGATGAAATCAGCGAGCTGGCCGTTGGTAATGAAGGTCTTCTGGCCGTTGACGACATAGTGGTTGCCGTCGCGGATCGCCGTCGCCTTGATGCCCTGCAGGTCGGAGCCCGCCGCCGGCTCGGTCATGGCGATGGCGCCGATGGACTCGCCTGAGGCCATCCTCGGCAGCCACTCGCGCTTCAGGTCCTCGGAGGCGTTGTTGAGGATGTAGGGCGCGACGATGTCGGAGTGCAGACGGAAGCCCGGGCCGGTGAAGACATGGCCCATCATCTCCTCGATCATGATGGCGCTGGTCAGGAAGTCGGCGCCGCCGCCGCCATATTCCTCGGGGATGTTGGTGAGCAGCATGCCGGCCGCGCCCGCCTTCAGCCAGGCCGAGCGGTCGACCACGCCCTGCTTCTCCCAGCGCGCGTGATGGGGCGCGATCTCCTCGGTGATGAAGCGGCGGCAGGCCTCGCGGAAGAGGTGGTGCTCCTCCTTGTAATAGGCGGCGGTGGCGGTCATGGGCGTCCTCGTTCGTCGGCGCTTGTCATGCAGCTGCGATCAGCCTCTATCCTATGACAGGCGTTTCGACGAATGAAACGGGATTTCGGCGAATTGACGAAAGCGATAGTCTGGGGCTAGGGATCGGGCGACAGGGTCCGCACGCCATCGGGAGGCGTTGCAGCGACCCGCAGGCCACGAGGATGGAACGGCATGGCACAGGGCGGCGCGCTCGACGGCAAGGTGGTGATCGTCACGGGGGCCGGCCGAGGCATCGGCCGCGAGATCGCGCTGGTCGCGGCGGCCGAGGGTGCCAAAGTTGTGGTCAACGACCTCGGCGGTTCGGCTGATGGCGCAGGCGCCAGCGCGGCGCCGGCGGAGGAGGTCGTCGAGGAAATCCGCAAGCGCGGCGGCCAGGCGGTCGCGAATTTCGACAGCGTCGCCGAGCCCGCCTCCGCCAACGCCATCGTCAAGACCGCCGTGGACGCCTTCGGCGGCCTTGATGGCGTCATCAACAATGCCGGCATCCTGCGCGACGCGATCTTCCACAAGATGAGCGTCGCGGACTTCGAACTGGTCATCAAGGTGCACTTGATGGGCACATTCTACGTTTCCCACGCCGCCGCCCGCATCTTCCGCGAGCAGGCGAGTGGCGCCTTCGTCCACTTCACCTCGACCTCCGGCCTGATCGGCAATTTCGGCCAGGCGAACTACGCTGCCGCCAAGCTCGGCATTGTCGGCCTGTCGAAGTCGATCGCGCTCGACATGGCGCGCTTCAACGTGCGCTCCAACTGCGTCTCGCCCTTCGCGTGGAGCCGCCTCATCGGCACCATTCCGACCGAGACCGAGGCCGAGAAGGCGCGCGTCGCGCGCATGCAGGCCATGGGGCCGGAGAAGATCGCGCCGCTCTCGGCCTTCCTTCTGTCGGAGAAGGCGAAGGATGTCAGCGGGCAGATATTCGCCGTCCGCATGAACGAGATATTCCTGATGGGCCAGTCGCGGCCGATCCGCTCCATCCACCGCGACGGCGGCTGGACCTGCGAGAGCCTTGGCGCGCAGGGCATGCCGGCCCTGAAGTCGTCGTTCTATCCGCTCGACCGCTCGGCCGATATCTTCAACTGGGATCCGGTCTGAGCCGTTCGGCTAAGGGAATCGTCCATATGAGCTTCGGAATCCTGAGCTTCGGCGCCTATATCCCGCGCCTTCGCCTGCAGCGCAAAGCCATTGCCGACGCCCATGGCTGGTTCAACGCCGCGTTGAAGGGCCAGGGCAAGGGCGAGCGCGCCATCTGCAACTGGGACGAGGACGCCGTCACCATGGCGGTGGAAGCGGCACGCGACTGCCTCGTTGGCCAGGACGCGGGGAAGGTCGAGGCCGTGCAGATGGCCTCGACGACCTTCCCCTTCCTCGACAGGCTCAATTCCGGTGTCGTCGCCGAGGCGCTGAACCTCGGGCAGGACCTTGCCGCCAGCGATGTCGGCCAGACTCAGCGCGCCGCGACGTCGGCGCTGATCTCCGCCCTGCGCGCCGGTCCTTCGACCCTGCTCGTTGCGGCCGAGAAGCGGCCGGTCAAGGCGGCCAGCCCGCTCGAAATGACCGCCGGTGACGGTGCGGCCGCGCTGCTCATTGGCGAGGGCGAGCCGGTGGCGAAGCTCCTGGCTTCGGCGACCCGCACGGCCGATTTCGTCGACCACTACCGCACGCCCGAATCCGAGTTTGACTACCAGTGGGAGGAGCGCTGGATCCGCGACGCCGGCTACATGCCTCTGGTGCCGCCGGTGGTGAAGGCCTGCCTCGCCAAGGCGGGGGTGGCGGCCGCCGACGTGACGCGCTTCTGCATGCCGGCTGTCCTCGGCAAGGTCTCCAACTCCGTCGCCAAGGCCGCCGGCATTGCCGACACTGCGGTTGCCGACAACCTGCACGCGGTCTGCGGGGAAACCGGCGCGGCCCATCCGCTCGTCATGCTGATCGCGGCGCTGGAGGAGGCCAGGCCCGGCGACAGGATCATGGTCGTCGGCTTCGGCCAGGGCGCCGATGCGCTTCTCTTCGAAGTCACACCCGCCATCGCGACGCTGCCGGCCCGGCTAGGCGTGAAGGGCCATCTCGCCCGCCGCCGCGAGGAGGCGAACTATTCGAAGTTTCTCGCCTTCAACGAGACGATCGAGCTGGAGCGCGGCATGCGCGCCGAGGCCGACAAGCAGACGCCGCTCTCCGCGCTCTGGCGCAACCGCCACACGGCCACCGGCTTCATCGGCGGCAAGTGCTCCAAATGCGGAACGCTGCAATTCCCGAAGACGCGCATCTGCGTCAATCCGAACTGCACGGCCATCGACACGCAGGAGCCAGAGCCCTTTTCCGGCAAGACCGGCAAGGTCAATTCCTACACCGCCGACCGCCTCACCTATTCGCCCGATCCGCCGGCGTGCTACGGCATGATCCAGTTCGAGGAGGGTGGTCGCTGGATGATGGACTTCACCGATGTGGACGAGAAGGACCTCGCCGTCGGCAATTCCATGCGCATGATGTTCCGCGTCAAGGATATCGACAGCCAGCGCGGCTTCCGCCGCTACTTCTGGAAGGCGGCGCCCGCCGCAAGTTCCGCTCAATCGTCTGGGAGGGCCTGAGCCATGGCCAAGGGCATTCGCGACAAGGTCGCCATTCTTGGCATGGGCTGCTCGAAGTTCGGCGAGCGCTGGGACATGAACGCCGAAGACCTGATGGTCGAGGCCTACACGGAAGCGCTCGGCGACGCCGGCATCGAGACGAAGCAGATCGAGGCGGCCTGGCTCGGCACCGCCCTCGAGGAGCAGCATGTCGGCAAGTCGGCCGTGCCGCTCGCCGTCGCCCTGCGCCTGCCCTACATCCCGGTGACGCGCGTCGAGAACTACTGCGCGACCGGCACCGAGGCCTTCCGCGGCGCGGTCTATGCGGTCGCCTCGGGCGCTGCCGACATCGCGCTGGCGCTCGGCGTCGAGAAGCTCAAGGACACCGGCTATGGCGGCCTGCCGCAGCGCGGCCGCGGCACGGTGCCGAACATGACCTGGCCGAACGCCTCGGCGCCTGGCTATTTCGCCCAACTCGCCGCCGCCTACCGCGCCAAATACGGCTCGGCGCCGGAAGACCTGAAGCGCGCCATGGCCCATGTCTCGGTGAAGAGCCATGACAATGGCGGCCGCAATGCCAAGGCGCATCTGCGCAACAAGATCACCATCGACACGGTGCTGAACTCGCCGATGATCGCCGAGCCGCTCGGCCTCTACGACTGCTGCGGCGTATCGGACGGCGCGGCCTGCGCCATCGTCACCACGCCCGAGATCGCGCGCGGTCTTGGCAAGCAGGACCTGATCACGGTCAAGGCGCTGCAGGTGTCGGTGTCGAATGGCACCGAGGCCCAGCACAATTCCTGGGACGGCAGCTATTTCGCCACTACCCGGATCGCCGCGACCCGCGCCTACCAGGAGGCGGGCGTCCAGAAGCCGCGTGACGAGATCAGCCTCATCGAGGTGCACGACTGCTTCTCGGTGACCGAACTGGTCACCATGGAGGACCTGCACATCTCCGCGGAGGGGCGGGCCATCCACGACATCCTCGACGGCTTCTATGATGCCGACGGCACCATCCCCTGCCAGATCGACGGTGGGCTCAAGTGCTTCGGCCACCCGATCGGCGCTTCGGGCCTCAGGATGATCTACGAGATGTATCTGCAGATGCAGGGCCGGGCCGGCGAGCGCCAGCGCAAGGACGCGCCGAGGCTGGGGCTGACCCACAATCTCGGCGGCTTCCCGCACCAGAACGTCTGCTCGATCTCGATCGTCGGACGCTACGACGGTTAGGGGCGTCGGGCGTGGGCGCGCCGGCCAGTTACCGTGCCGCCCGCTCCCACATGTTCCGCGTCACCTGCACGAAGGCGGTCGAGCGCAGGCCGGGATCCTTCATGGCGGCAGCGATCTTCGTCATCAGCACGGGGTCGCCCGAGGCGATCGCCACGTCCAGCATAATCGCCCATTCGTCGTCGGCCGGCTCCTCGCCCTTGTTGCCGGCGGCGATCTCGCGCATCCGCACCGTCAACGTCGCGACGCGGGCCATGTAGTCCTTGGCGCCCTGCGAGGTGATGCGCGCAGCCATCGCATCGACTTCGGCCTGCGGCCCGCGCCCGACCACCGAGCGCCACAGCGTCTCGAAGACGACGCCGATCCGCTCCTGGTCGAAGGTTACCCGGTTGAGCTCGTCGATGCGACCGAGGGCGGCGAACAGGTCGCGCGCCTCGGTGATCGCACCGCGACCGATCAGCATCTCGACGGCCGTGTCGACGATCGCGCCGCGCACGCGACCGGTCACCTCCGCTGCTTTCGCGACCTCGACGAGCCGGGCCGCGGGCAGGTTGCGCATCGGCCCGATATCCTCATCCACCGAGACCGTCTCGCCCTCGGGCAGTTTGAGGAAGGGACCAAAGGCGGTGATCCACTCGGCGCGGCCCTCGCGCATCAGGACGCGCAGGATCTTGCTGGCGGATTCAGCATCCGCCGTCGTGGTGAAAGCCGGCCGGCCGGCGAGGGCCTGTTTGAACGAATCGAGATTGTTGGCCGCAATCGCGCCCTTGAGCACCATGTCCCAGGCGTCGCGCCGCGCGGTTTCGGGGTCGTCGAAGGGGGCCGTCTGGTTCTCGCGTGCGCTGCGCGCCCACTCTCCGATCGAACGGGCGATGGCCGGGTCCCCGCGCGCGCCCGCGCGCAAGGCCTGCGCCATCCGGCGCGTGAAACGGTCGCGGATGGCGGCCTCCACGACATCGGCATCGGCGGGCGCGCGCGCGATGGCGATCTCGAGGATGTCCAGCTTGAGGTCGTCGCGGCTGTCGCTTTCGACCAGTCGCTCGATGCGCGCCAGCGTGTCCTTCACCCGGCCCGCGCGCGCCTCGTCGAGGATCAGAACGGAGGGTTCCGACAGCGTGTCGGGCTGCGGCTTGTCGAGGCCGAGCTCCCGATAGGCCCCGGCGAAATCGCCCTTGCGCGCCAGATGTTCGGCGCGGACGGGAACGATGCGGTCGCGGATGCCGTCGACGGTCGCCACCTGCGCCCAGGCCTCGTAGCGGGCCATCCAGCGGTCGCGCGCGGCAAGGTCCGGATCGTTGGCGATGAAGGCCTCGAAGGCGGCGGTCGCTGCCCAGCCCTCGGTTTCCTCGCGAGCGGCCTTCAGCGCCAGTTCGGCCGTGCAGGCCGGCACCGGCTGGGCGAGGCACTGGGCTTCGTCCACTTGGGTCTCGATGGCATGGGATGTCTGGGCCGACAGAGGCAGGGCGACGATCAGGGGCAGGGCGAAGATCAGGATCGGGGCCGCTACCGCGTAAAACAGGCCATTGCGCAGGGCGCGGTTCATGTCGTGCCTCGATATCGTCGCCGGAAACGGGGGTACAGGACTGAACCCGGCAAGGCAATGCAGGGTTCCTGCCACCCTGGGAAGGCTCTCCCGGTCGTCGCGCTCGCCCCCGCGCCGGTCCTCGTGTATAAGCTCCGACCCTGGTCACGGACTGCCGCTTGCGGCGGCACGGCGATCACGTTTTCGCGCGAGGCTGGTTTTGCGCGGCTTTGAGACGAGAGGGAATTTCACAATGGGCGAGCGTTGGAGCCCGTCGAGCTGGCGGTCGAAACCGATCCTGCAGGTGCCGGTCTACAAGGACCAGGCGGCTCTGGCTGACGTGGAGAAGCGGCTTGCCGGCTTTCCGCCGCTGGTTTTTGCGGGTGAGGCGCGCAACCTGAAGAAGGCGCTCGCGAAAGTCGCAAAGGGCGAGGCCTTCCTGCTGCAGGGCGGCGACTGCGCCGAGAGCTTCGCCGAGCACGGCGCCGACAACATCCGCGACTTCTTCCGCGCCTTCCTGCAGATGGCCGTGGTAATGACCTATGCCGGCGGCATGCCGGTGGTGAAGGTCGGCCGCGTCGCCGGCCAGTTCGCCAAGCCCCGTTCGTCCGATGTCGAGACCATCGGCGGCGAGACCCTGCCGTCCTATCGCGGCGACATCATCAACGACATCAATTTCACCACCGAGGCCCGCGAGCCGGACCCGCAGCGCCAGGCCATGGCTTACCGCCAGTCGGCGGCGACGCTGAACCTCATCCGCGCCTTCGCCTATGGCGGCTATGCCAATCTCGACAATGCGATGAAGTGGATGCTCGGCTTCGTCAAGGACACGCCGGCGACCGACAAATACAGGCACCTGGCCGAGCGCATCGAGGAAGCCCTCGACTTCATGCGGGCCTGCGGCATCGACCCGGAAGCCCATCCGGAAATGCGGACGACCGAGGTCTATACCAGCCACGAGGCGCTGCTGCTCGGCTACGAGGAGGCGCTGACCCGCGTCGATTCGACTTCCGGAGATTGGTATGCCTGCTCCGGCCACATGCTGTGGATCGGCGACCGCACGCGCCAGCCCGACCACGCTCATGTCGAGTATTTCCGCGGCATCCAGAACCCGATCGCCTTCAAGTGCGGCCCGAGCCTCGAGCCGGACGGGCTTCTGAAGCTGCTCGACGTTCTGAACCCTGACGACAAGGCCGGGCGGATCACGCTGATCTGCCGGTTCGGCGCCGACAAGGTGGAGAAGCACCTGCCGGCCCTCATCCGCGCCGTCGCCCGCGAGGGCCGCACGGTGGTCTGGTCCTGCGATCCCATGCACGGCAACACGATCAAGGCCGGGAACAGCAGCTACAAGACCCGCCCCTTCGACCTGATCATGGGCGAGATCGAACGGTTCTTCGCGATCCACGAGGCCGAAAGCACCTATGCCGGCGGCATCCATCTGGAAATGACCGGCAAGAACGTCACCGAATGCACCGGCGGCCGGGCGGCGATCACCGACATGGACCTGTCGGACCGCTACCACACGCATTGCGACCCGCGGCTGAATGCGGAGCAGGCGTTGGAAGTGTCGTTCAAGGTGGCCGACATGCTGAAGCGCCAGCGGCTGAACCGCGGCCCCGGCGTGCGCGAAGCGGCCGAATAGACCGCCCTGGTTTGCCAGACATAAAAAGGCCCGCGACGGTGACCGTCGCGGGCTTTTTCGTTGAAACGTTGCGGGGTCAGTATTTGATGCCGACGCCGGCGCGGATGGTGTGCAGGGTGACCGGCACGCCGCCAAGGCTCGGCACCCGGATATACTGATACTCGCCGCGGACGAAGATGTTGTCGGTGATGAGAGCCTCGACACCCGTTCCGACAACGCCGCCGATGCCGATGACGCCGTTCGCCGAGCGGGTGTTACCCGGAGCGGCCGGCGTGATCTCGGTATAGGGCTGGGTCCAGTCCGTGCCGTCGGCGGGGTCAGTGTCGATGCGTGAGTAGCCCGCCGTGTAGGTGACGGACGTGTTGCCTCTCACCAGCGCAAGGCCACCCGTTAGGTAAGGCATTATACGTCCATAGGCCCAACCGGCGCGCAGGCGGGCCGTGACATAGTCCGTAATGCTTGCCCTGGTCGTCACCGACTGCGTGAAGGCGTCGGTATATGTCGTACCATTGGGGATCAGCACCGAAAAGGGCTGGGTCCAGGTGCGCGATCCGCCGCCGCCGCCGGCCACGCGGTTATAGTCGAATTCGACACCGACCACCGCGTCCTCGAACTGTGCCTGGTAACCGGCGAACAGGCCGAAGATGCGCGGCGAGGAGCGGATCGGATCGATGGCGATGAGATTGGGCGCCGGCGTGCCGCCTGGCGGATTGAGATAGACAAGTCCGTTCAGCAGGCGCTCGGCCTCGCGGCGTCCCATCGACTGGGCATCGAGATTGAGGCTGCCGATGCCGCCATGGACACCGCCGTAGAACCCGCCCCAGTTCGCGCCGGACCCCTCATAAGCGGGCATCGAGCCTCTAAGCGACATGTCGGCCGCGGCGGCCGGGAGCGCCGCCAGCACCGCGGCCAGCGCCGCCAGAGACAAAGTGATCGTCGAACGCGCCGTCATGCCGGCCTCCTCGTGAGTCGCGGCCAGATGCGGTTGGCCGGTCTCGAACGGCCCTATTCATGAATCATCAAGGTTACCGCGCGGTTAAGCGAAGTGCTTCGCAAGCGCCTGATGTGCTTTGTGAATTTACCTTTCGTTCATCTTGATTGACGAGGCATGAACGTGCCGCCGGCCTCTCATGCGCTCCCCGCCGCATTGAGAAGGACGGGCCGGCAGGCTAAATCTCTCGGCATGGACCTTTCGAGCCGCCCGCCACCCGCTTCGCTGCGCATTGCAGTTGCCCAGCTCAACCCGATCATGGGCGATGTCGCCGGCAATCTCGCCAAGGTGCGGGCCGCGCGTGCCGACGCCGCGGCCGCTGGGGCCGATTTCGTCGTCTTCTCGGAACTGTTCATGTCCGGCTATCCGCCCGAGGACCTCGTGCTGAAGCCGGCCTTCCAGGCGGCCTGCCGGCAAGCGGCGGAGGCGATCGCTCGCGACACCGCCGATGGCGGTCCGGCGGTCGTCATCACCACGCCGTGGGCCGACGAGGGCCGGGTCTACAATGCCGTCGTGTTCTGCGATGCCGGGCTGATCCAGGCGGTGCGGACGAAGGTGGACCTGCCGAACTATTCGGTGTTCGACGAGAAGCGTGTCTTTGCCCCGGGCCCGCTGCCCGGGCCGGTCAACGTGCGCGGCGTCAGGATCGGCCTGCCGATCTGCGAGGACATCTGGAACGACGAGGTGGTCGAGACCCTGTCGGAGACCGGCGCCGAGTTCTTCATCGTGCCCAATGGCTCGCCCTACCGAGAGAGCGTCTATGACGAGCGGATGAGCACGATCGTCGCCCGCGTCACGGAGAGCGGGCTGCCCATGCTCTACGTCAACCAGGTCGGCGGGCAGGACGAACTGGTCTTCGACGGCGCCTCGCTGGCGGTGAACGCCGACCGGACGCTCGCTATGCAACTGCCGGCCTTCCGCGAGACCATCGCGCTGGTCGAGGCGGTGAAGTCTGACGGCGTCTGGCGCCTGTCGGGGCCGATCCATGCCCACGCCACGGGGGATGAAGCCAATTACGAGGCCTGCGTGCTGGGCCTGCGCGACTATGTCGAGAAGAACCGCTTCCCCGGCGTTGTGCTCGGTCTCTCCGGCGGCATCGATTCGGCGCTCTGCGCGGCCATCGCCGCCGATGCACTCGGGGCTGACCGGGTCCATTGCGTCATGCTGCCCTACCGGTTCACGTCAGAGGAATCGCTGAAGGACGCCTTCGCGTGTGCGCGCGCGCTCGGCGTGCGCTACGACATCGTCCCGATCTCGTCCGCGGTGGAGGGGCTGGAGGCTTCGCTCAGCCCCCTGTTCAAGGGCACCAGCCGCGACATCACCGAGGAGAACCTGCAGAGCCGCGCGCGCGGCACCATCCTCATGTCGATCTCCAACAAGTTCGGCGCGATGGTGGTCACGACAGGCAACAAGAGCGAGATGTCGGTCGGCTACGCCACGATCTACGGCGACATGAACGGCGGCTACAACCCGATCAAGGACCTCTACAAGACCGAGGTGTTCCGCCTGTCGGCGCTGCGCAACCGCTGGAAGCCGCCGGGCGCACTCGGGCCGGACGGAGAGGTGATCCCCAAGAACATCATCGTCAAGCCGCCCTCGGCGGAACTGCGTGACAACCAGAAAGACCAGGACTCGCTGCCGCCCTACGATGAACTGGACGCGATCCTCGAAAGCCTGGTCGAGAAGGAGGCTTCCGTCGCCTCCATCGTTGCCGCCGGATACGACCTGGACACCGTGAAGAAGGTGGAGCGCCTGCTCGCCATCGCCGAGTACAAGCGCCGGCAGGCCGCCCCCGGCGTGAAGGTCACTGCTCGCAATTTCGGCCGCGACCGGCGCTACCCGATCGTCAATCGTTTCCGCGACACCGGCGAGCCCGTGCCGGAGCCGGACCAGTCGCTGGTGAGCGCCACCGCCGCACCGAAGCTCGACGTCGTCGATTTCTGACGCCCGGGACCGGCACAAACGACTGGACCTCGGCGCCCGGGCAAGCTATCCGGCCGGCAACCAGCCGCCGGAGCCGTCATGAGTGATGCCGAAGCCCTGAAGCGTGATGCCGCCGCGAAGGCCCTGACCTTCGTCGAGGACGGCATGCGCCTCGGCCTCGGCACCGGCTCGACGGCGAAACATTTCGTCGACCTGCTCGCCGAACGGATGCGCGGCGGCCTGAAGGTGGTCGGCGTGCCGACCTCCGAGGTGACGCGCGCTCAGGCCGAATCCCTCGGCGTGCCGCTGACGACACTCGACGAGACGCCCGAACTCGACCTGACCATCGACGGCGCCGACGAGATCGATCCGGCGCTGAACCTGATTAAGGGCGGCGGCGGCGCGCTCCTGCGCGAAAAGATCGTCGCAGCGGCCTCCGCGCGCATGATCGTCATCGCCGACGCCTCCAAGCAGGTGGCGGCGCTCGGCCGCTACCCGCTGCCCATCGAGGTCAATGTCTTCGGACTGGGCGCCACCCGCCGCGCCATCGAGAAGGCGCTCGAGGCGGAAGGCTGTTCCGGGCCGATCAGCGTCAGGATGAAGGCGGACGGCCATGTTTTCGTCACGGACGGCGGTCACATGATCCTGGATGCGGCCTGCGCGCGGATCGCCGATCCAGTCGCGCTCGCGTCCCGCCTTCATTCCGTGCCCGGTGTGGTCGAGCACGGCCTGTTCATCGGTCTGGCGTCGCTTGCGATCATCGCTTCCCCTGGAGGCGCAGAGGTCGTAGGACGTGTCGGACGCTAGCCTAGCCGGTCGCCGGCGGCCAAAAGAGCTTCCCCAAGGAGTGATCCTGATGTTCGCCCGTTCGTTCGTTGCCGCCGCGCTGGCTTCCGTCGCCTTCGCCGCGTCTCCGGCCATGGCCCAGCAGCGCCCCGCCCCGTCGCTGGCCCAGGCCGCGCCGACCGCGCCCGCCGCAACGCCGCAGCCTGCCGCCGAGCATGTTGCCCTCGCCCGTCAGGTGGTCGAGCTCTCCGGCGCGTCCTCGTCCTTCGACGGCGTCATCCCGGCCTTCATCGAGCAGGCCAAGGCGCTGTTCCTGCCGACCAATCCGGATCTTGGCCGCCAGTTCAACGAGGTGGGCGACGTGCTGAAGACGGAGTTCCAGCCGCGCGTCAACGAACTGATCCACGGCATCGCAGTGGCCTATGCCCACCGCTTCACGGTGGACGAACTGCGCCGCATCCAGGCCTTCTACCAGTCGGCCGAGGGCCAGAAGCTGGTGCGGACCATCCCCTCCATCATGGAGGAGACCTTCGGCCGCTCGCAGCAGTGGAGCCAGGGCGTGACGCGCGACATCGTCGCCCGCTTCCGCGAGGAATTCGCCAAGCGCGGCATCCGTCTCTGACGCGACAGCCCGAAGGCCATTCGCACGAAGGCCTCCGACAACTCGAAACGCGCCGGCTGCCCGGCGCGTTTTCGGTTGTGCAGCCAAAAGTCTTCTATGACTCTTCAGTCCTCGTCGGCCTTCATCGACCAGCCGAGCCTTGACCAGAGCAGGGGGCCGAGCAGGGCGAGGACGGCGACCACCAGCAGCGTCGCCGAGATCGGGCTGGTGAGCAGCACGGTCGCATCGCCATTGCTGATCTGCAGCGCACGGCGTAGCTGCGTCTCCGCCATGGGGCCGAGGATCATGCCGACCACCACCGGCGCGATCGGATAGTCGAACCGGCGCATGCCATAGGCGAGCAGGCCGAGTGCCAGGACGAGGCTGAGCTCGACCAGCGACGACTTGGCCGCCAGCACCCCGACAGTAGCGAAGACCAGGATGCCGCCATAGAGCCAGGGGCGCGGGATCGACAGCAGCTTCACCCAAAGGCCGACCAGCGGCAGGTTGAGCACGATCAGCATGACATTGGCGATGAACAGCGAGGCGATCAGGCCCCAGACAACATCGGCGGAGGTGACGAACAGCAGCGGCCCCGGCTGGAGATTGTACTGCTGGAACCCGGCCAGCATGATCGCCGCCGTCGCCGAGGTCGGGATGCCCAATGTCAGGAGCGGCACCAGCGTGCCCGCAGCTGAGGCGTTGTTCGCGGCTTCCGGGCCGGCCACGCCTTCGATGGCGCCGTGGCCGAACTCCTCCGGGCGCTCCGCCAGCCGTTTCTCGGTGGCGTAGGACAGGAAGGTCGGGATCTCCGCGCCGCCGGCCGGCAGGGCGCCGATGGGGAAACCGAAGGCCGTACCGCGCAGCCAGGGCTTCCACGACCGCCGCCAGTCCTCCGCGGTCATCCAGAGCGAGCCGCGGATGGCCTCGATCTGGCCCTCGCCCGCCTTGCCGCGCTGGGCGGCCACCGCCATGGCCTCGCCGACCGCGAACATGGCGACCGCGACCGTCGTCACTTCCAGCCCGTCGAGCAGATCCGGCACGCCAAAGGCGAGGCGCGCCTGGCCGGTCAGCCTGTCGATGCCGACGAGGCCGAGTGCCAGGCCGACGGCAAGCGAGGTGAGGCCGCGTAGCCGTGACGAGCCGAAGGTTGCCGATACCGTGATGAAGGCCACGACCATCAGCGCGAAATAGTCCTCCGGCCCGAAGGCGATGGCGACCTCGGCCAGCCAGGGCGCGAAGACGGTCAGCAGGGCCGTCGCGATGGTGCCGGCGACGAAGGATCCGATGGCGGCGGTCGCCAGGGCCGGCCCGCCGCGTCCGGCGCGGGCCATCTTGTTGCCCTCCATCGCCGTCACGATGGACGCGCTTTCGCCCGGCGTGTTCAGGAGGATCGAGGTGGTCGAGCCGCCATACATGCCGCCGTAGTAGATGCCGGCGAACATGATGAGTGAGCCGGCCGGATCCATCTTGAAGGTGACCGGCAGGAGCAGCGCCACCGTCATGGCCGGGCCGATGCCGGGCAGGACGCCGACGGCGGTGCCGAGCACCACGCCGACCAGCGCGAACAGCAGGTTGGTCGGCTGGGTGGCGATGGTCAGGCCGTTGGCGAGCAGCGACAGGGTTTCCATGGCGCGCCTCAGAACCAGCGTTCGGTGAAGCCCGAGGGCAGGGACAGGCCGAGAACCTTGGCGAAGAACACAAAGATCACCACGGCGATGACAGCGCCGAGGCCGAGATCGGCGAGCGTGCGGGTCGAGCCGAAGGCGCGCGCGGTGGCAGCGAAGAGAACGGCGCAGGCGGGCACGAAGCCGGCGGTCTTGATCAGCAGCAGCATGGCGGCGAGCCCGCCGGCGATCCAGGCGACCCCCGCCGGTTCGTCCGGCTCGCGGGCAGGCGCGTCGCCGCGCAGGCCCGCCGCCACCGTCAGGCCGCCGAGCAGTGCGAGGAAGGCGCCGACGACAAAGGGCATCATCTGCGGGCCGACGGCCTGGCTGCCGAAGCTCGCCCGCACCTGGAAGCCCTGCCAGATCACCACCGCGGCGACCGCCAGCAGCGCGACGCCGATCACGACCACAGGAAGGTCGCGCCGCTTGCGGTCGTCATCCATCGGTCAGGCCCGCACGAGGCCGAGGTTGCGCAGAACGCCTTCGACCCGTGCCGTCTCCTCCTTCAGGAAGGCTGCGAAGGCATCGCCTCCCAGATAGGTGTCCTGCCAGCCCTTGGCGGCAAGCTGGTCGGTCCAGCCCTTGGACTTCGCCATCCTCTCGACGACGGCGCCCAACGCGGTCTTCTGCTCCGGGCTGAGGCCGGGGCCGCCAAATACGCCACGCCAGTTCTGCAGTTCGAGCTTCAGGCCACCCGCCGTGAGCGTCGGCCCTGGCAGTCCGGCGGTCCCCTCGGGAGCGGTGATGCCGAGCCAACGGAGGCGACGGCCCTTCACGTGCTGCTCGAATTCGCTGACACCACCGACGCCGACCGTCACCCGGTTCGACAGGATCGCGGCCATGGCCTCGCCGCCGCCGGAATGGGCGATGTAGTTGACCTTCGCGCCGTCGGCGCCGGCCAGGCCCGCGAACATCGCCGCAGTGATATGGTCGACGCCGCCGGCCGAGCCGCCGCCCCAGCTCACCTTCGTCACGTCGGCCTTCACCGCCGCCTCAAGGTCAGCGACCGACTTGATGGGCGAAGCGGCGCTGACGACGAGGGCCTGCCACTCGCCGGTGAGCCGCGCGATCGGCGTCACGGCGTCAAGGGTGACGGGCGCGCGGTTCATCAGGATCGCGCCGACCATGACGAAGCCGGAGACCATCAGGGCGGTCGGGTCCCCTCGGGACGAGTTGACGAACTGGGCGATGCCGATCGTGCCGCCGGCGCCGGCGACGTTGGTGACCTGCGCCGAGCGCACGATCCGCTCCGCGGTCAGCACGCCCTGCATCGTTCGCGCGGTCTGGTCCCAGCCGCCGCCGGGCGCGGCGGGTGCGAGCAGCTTCAGCTCGGTGATGGCCTGCGCTGTGGCCGGTCCACCCTGGGCAAGGGCGGCGAGAGCGGCGCCGACCGCGATGGCATCGCGCCGGGTGAGGGTCGACATGGCATTCCTCCCGAATGATTTTGACAGATCGTCGCACTCCCGCAAGCGATCGGCCATAGGGAAAATCCGGTGGGCCGCAGTTGCGGCCCTGGAGCTCCTGGGATGGCGGTCACTCGAGGCGGATATGGGCCCGTCCGCCGCCGAGGAGAGCGCCCTTCACCACGCCGAGGCTGTGGCACCAGGCGATCCAGCGCAGGCGGAGACGCGTTCCGCGCGGGAGATGGTCGTGCGCCGGGTGTCGGGCCAGCACCTCGGCCATGTGCTTCATGCGCCCGCCGACGACCCATCCGACGGACTCGATGAGCGCTTTCCGCGGCGCCGGCGAATTGCGCCGGAGCGACGCACCATAAACCATGCCGTTGTCGATGACGTGGATAGTCGCTTCCCAGCCGGTCGTGTGCTGGATGTGGTTCACCGTCATGTCGTGGCGGACGACCATCAGGCGCCCGAGCAGGAACTCCTCGAAGTGGAAGAGCGGCAGCGGCCGGACGCCGACGATGTCGCGGCGGAACAGGGCGGTCGCCACCGTCCCGGTCAGGCGCTCTGCCTCGCCGGGACTCCAGTGCTGATAGAAGTTGAACAGGAAGTTCGCCCAGGACCAGGGCGATGTGGAGTCGAGGTTCAGCGCCATGCCGGTAAAGGCGAGCGTCTCGTCGTCGGCTGCGTCGATCGCCGCCATGACGGCGTCGAGCCAGCCGTCCGTTGGCACCGAGTGATCCTCGAGGACGGCGATCCAGGCGCTCTCGGCGAACAACGTCGGCAGGCGCGTGCGGAGCTGGAAGATGCTCTCGCCGGGGAACAGCGCCAGCGTAATCCGCGGATGATCCGGCAAGGGCGCCGCATCGGCCTGTCCGCAGACCAGCGTCAGCTTCATCCGCTCCGTCAGCCGTGGCGCCAGCTGGTCGATGCTCCGGCGCGCCTTCGACCAGGGGTCGCCGCTGACGATAAGAATGTGCAGGTCGAGGGGGCGGCTCTCGCGCGGCCAGAGCGCGGTCGCCTGCCGCGTATTGCCGTCGCTCCAGTCGGCATCGCGGAAACGGTTGCGATACTCGACGCTGTCGAGGAGCAGGCGGCTCAGCCCGGCCTCGTCGGCCGGCGATGCGGCCCGTTCCGCTGCGTCTGGCTCCCGGCCGAGGATGGCGCGATAAAGCCGCGCCACCGCGTCCTCTGCGGTCGCCGGACCGGCCGTTGCGTCGTTCTCTCCGGCCTCTGCCATGAATCACCCTTGCCGTGCGGCGGCGCAACTCTCTGCCTGCATGCGCGCGCCGGTCAAGCAGCGAGGCTCCCGGCATGGTGATGCGGCCGCCGCAGCCCTGACCGGCGGATTTGCCCGCCGCCGGGCCTGTGATAAGCGCTTTCTGGCTCCCATCTGACCCATCCGTCCCTCAGCTCCGAGAACAGCCATGGCCCATGACGTCGACCTCTTCGTGATCGGTGGCGGCTCGGGCGGCGTGCGCGCAGCGCGCATCGCGGCGACACACGGCGCGAAGGTCATGCTCGCCGAGGAATACCGGATGGGTGGCACCTGCGTCATTCGCGGCTGCGTGCCGAAGAAGTTGATGGTCTATGCCTCGCAGTATCACGAGCATTTCGAGGATGCCGCCGGCTTCGGCTGGACGGTCGGGCCAGCGACCTTCAACTGGCCGACCTTCATCGCCGCCAAGGACAAGGAGATCGGTCGGCTGGAAGGCATCTACGGGGCCAACCTGACCAGGGCCGGCGTCGAGATCGTCGCCCAGCGAGCGACGGTGACTGGGCCGCACAGCGTGCGCCTCGCCGACGGGCGCACGGTGATGGCGAAGGTCATCCTCGTCGCGACCGGTGGCGCCCCCTCCACCGACGAGAGCCTGCCCGGCCGGGAACTCGCCATCTCCTCCAACGAGGTATTCCATCTGAAGGAACAGCCGAAGCGGATCGTCATCGGCGGCGGCGGCTATATCGCGGTGGAATTCGCCGGCGTCTTCGCCGGGCTCGGCTCCGAGGTCACGCTGATCTATCGCGGTGACAAGATTCTGCGCGGCTTCGACGAGGAATTGCGCAACCATCTGATGGTCGAATATGCCCGCAAGGGCATCCGCCTCGTCATGAACGAGGTCGCGACCAGCATCGAGAAGGGGCCAGGCGGCCTGACCATCCACTTGAAGAACGGCCATCTGCCGATCGAGGCGGACCAGGTGCTGATGGCCATCGGTCGCCGGCCCAACACCAGGGGCCTCGGCCTCGAGGCGGCAGGCGTCACCCTCGGCCGCCATGGCGAGGTGATGGTCGACGCGGCAAGCCGCACCAACATCCCGTCCATCTATGCCGTCGGCGACGTGACCGACCGGGTGAACCTGACGCCGGTGGCAATCCGCGAGGGCCACGCTTTCGCCGACAGCCTGTTCGGCGGCAGGCCGTGGACCACCGATCACGCGATCATCCCGACGGCGGTCTTCTCCGAGCCGGAGATCGGCACCGTCGGCCTCACCGAGGAGCGGGCACTGCGGACCGGTTGCGCCGTCGACGTCTACAAGGCGTCCTTCCGGCCGATGAAGCACACCATCTCCGGCCGCGAGACGCGGATGCTCATGAAGCTCATCGTCGACGGCGAAACCGACAAGGTACTCGGCGTCCACATCTGCGGGCCGGATGCGGGCGAGATGATCCAGCTCGCCGGCATCGCCGTGAAGATGGGCGCGACCAAGGCGGATTTCGACGCCACGATGGCCGTGCATCCGACCGCCGCCGAGGAGCTCGTCACCATGCGCACGCCGAGTGCGCGGTATCCGCGCTCGAAGGCGGCGTGAGGGCCGCACGATAGAAAACGCCGGGGCGCTGGCCCCGGCGTCGATACCCGTCAGCGGATGGTTTGCCGACGCTCGTTTCCTAGGCCGCCCGTACGGTCGCCAGGAACTTGCCCATCTCCTCGCGCAGGCGCCCTGCCTGTCCGGCGAGGTTCTCGGCGGACGACAGCACCTGCGTCGCTGCAGCGCCCGTCTCGGAGACGGCCTGCGAGACGCCGACGATGTTGGAACTCACCTCGCCCGCGCCGGCCGAGGCCTGGCTGACGTTGCGGGCGATCTCCTGTGTCGCGGCGTTCTGCTCCTCGACGGCGGCGGCGATATCGCCGGCGATCATCGACATGTCGCGGATCACCTTGGCGATGCCGGTGATCGAATGGGCCGATTCCGAGGTCGCCGACTGGATGCCGTTGATCTGCTGGGCGATATCGGTCGTCGCCTTGGCGGTCTGGTCGGCGAGGCCCTTCACCTCGGCCGCCACCACCGCGAAGCCGCGGCCGGCTTCGCCTGCGCGCGCCGCCTCGATGGTGGCGTTGAGTGCCAGCAGGTTGGTCTGCGCGGCGATGGCGTTGATCAGCTCGACGATCTCGCCGATCTTCTGGACCTTGGCGGTCAGCTCGTTCACCTGGCTCGCCGAGAGATCGGCGCCCGACACCGCGTCGCCGGCCATGCGCGAGGACTTCTCGACCTGGCTGCCGATCTCGCGCACCGAGGCGGCGAGTTCCTCGGTGGCCGAGGCGACGGTCTGGATGTTGGTGGTGCTCTCCTCGGAGGCGGCGGCCACCGCGCTGGACTGGGCGGAGGCCTCGGAGGCTGCCCCGGTCATGGTTTCGGCGGCGCCCTTGAGTTGCTCGGCCGAGGCCGAGACCGAAGCGACGATGCCGCCGACCGCGGCGTCGAACTCGTCGGCCATGCGGTTCATCAGCGCGCGTTGCTCAGCCTCGGAGCGGGCCTTGGCGGCCTCCTGCTCCTCGCGGAGGTGCTTCGCCTCGATGCCGTTCTGCTTGAAGGTCTCGGCGGCGCGGGCGATATCGCCGATCTCGTCGCGGCGCTCCTGGCCGGTGACGGCGATATCGAAGCGGCCCTGCGCGAGCTCGCCGAGGAGGTTGGTCAGGCTGCGCAACGGCCGGGCGATGCCCATGGCACCGATGATGAGGCCAAGGCCGAGGCCGACCACCACACCGGCAATGCCCAGCACGATCAGCAATGTCGACATGTTCTTGTTGATGCCGTCGATATTGCGGTTGAGGTCGGCGAGGCGGGCCATCTGCATCTCGACGAGAGCGCGGATATCCTCGCGAGCGGTATTGAAGGCCTGGCGGCCGTTGACCACCGACTGGACCAACTGCTGGCGCTGCTCCGGTGTCGCCTGGGTGGTGATCTCGCGGGAGATTGCCATGGCGGCGCCGATGGTCTGGCGGTACTGCTCGAGGCTCTGGCGCAGCTTGGCGACGCCGTCCTTCACCGCCTGGGTCGGCGACTGCTCGACCTCCTCGAGGCGGGCGCGGAGGGTCGTCACCTCGTTGTTCATCGACTCCGTGACGATCTTGATCATTTCGGGGGTCGGGCTGGCTGCGAGCGCCGCTTCGAGCCGGCCGATCATGATCAGGTTGTGCCCGGCGCGGGCCGCCGACATTGCGCGCCGCGAGACCCGCTCCATGCGGTCGGTTTCCTGGTCGACCTGATAGAGGGCGTAATAGCCGGTGGCGGCCATGCCGATCGCCAGCACGTTCAGGAGCAGGATGATCAGCAACAGTTTCGAGGTGATGCGGATGCGGGAGAAGATCGACATCGAAGGGCCATCCACCGTCGGGCGCGAAGAATGGATTGATCTTTATCGAGTTCGGTAAATTCCAAGTTAATCCCCGTATCATTCACAATTGAGGTGGAAGCCTATGCTTTGAGGTTGAGGTTTACCTAGAGAACGGTGTCAGGAATATCTAGTCATTGTAGGATTAGATCGTATCGTATAGCGATACACAGCCGTATTTACGCTGGTGCGTTCGGAATGAATGCGATTGTCAAAGACAGCTGGAGTCTGGTTCATCGGAGCATTTACCTATGTTGAAGTGCACCCTTCGCTGTCGATATCGCTGGACCCGCCGGGCGCAGCGCAGCCGTAACATCATCCCGGTACCGCGTGACGTAGCGTCGCGCTTATCCCGGACATCGACGTTGCTGACCCGAATGCGAGGTAGTCGCACGGCCAAGCCACTGCTGCCATCGTGAGGGCACCACCATGCGGCCCATGCGTTATGCAGGTTCTCGCGATTGAACGCACAGGAGATTCGCCTATGAGCGCCGACACCGTCACGCTGTTCCATTCGCCGCAGAGCCGATCGGGCGCGGCGCGCGTGCTACTGGAGGAACTCGGCGTGCCCTATCGCCTGCATGTGCTCAACATGAAGGCCGGCGAACAGCGCAAGCCCGAATATCTGGCCGTCAATCCGATGGGCAAGGTGCCAGCGATCCGCCATGGCGAGACCATGGTCACCGAGCAGGTGGCGATCTTCATCCACCTCGCCGACGCCTTCCCCGAGGCCGGGCTTGCGCCGGCCATCGGCGATCCCGCCCGCGGTACCTATCTGCGCTGGCTGGTCTTCTACGCCGCGTGTTTCGAGCCGGCCGTTACCGACCGTGCCATGAAGCGCGAGCCGGGACCGGCGCAGAGTTCACCCTACGGCGATTTCGACACGGTCTACGAGACCTTTGTCGGGCACCTGTCGCGCCAGCCATTCGTCACCGGCGAGCGGATCTCGGCCGCGGACATTCTGTGGGGCACGGCGCTGCACTGGATGACCATGTTCGGCCTCGTGCCCGAGCGGCCGGTGATCACCGACTACATCCAGCGCATCACGTCGCGGCCGTCCTACGCAAAGGTCATGGCGGAGGACCAGGAGCTTGCCGCCGAGCACCAGGCCGCGGTGGATGCGGCGAAGGCCGGCGGCTGAGCCGGAGGGTCAGCCACACTCGCCGACGAGGCGGTGGACCACCCAGCCGATGCGGCCGAGGCGGAACTGCGGGTCTTCCGGATTGTAGAACTTGCCGTCCGGCCAATGGGTGACCTGCACCCAGGCGCCGGACGTGACGAGGCGGCCCTGCTGCACCGAGCGCATGTGAACGCCATGGCCGGTCGGCATGCGCGCGATCATCGGTGCGCTGGTCGAGGGCGCCGAGCGGAGCGCAGCGAAGCCGTCGGAGGTCGGCAGCACCTCGCAGACGGCATTGAGCGCGCTGGCGGGGGAGGCGGCGAGGCCAAGGGCGAGCGCGGCGGCGGCAAGCGCGCCGATGCGGCGGGCGGATGCGATGGGGTGGGTCACGGGTAAGGGTCCATTCGGGTGGGTCAGGTTGGCGCCTGTGTAACCGACCGGCATTGGCGGGCGATGCCGGACCGGAGCACCGCCCGTTTCAACTCTGTCCACTTTTGCTTCAGCGCGGCTCGATGCGGAGCGTGCCGATGGCGTCCCGCGCGATGTCCTCGCGTTTCGTCCGCATCGGGATGAACTCCACCCGCGACCAGCGTTCGGCGAGGTTGCCGTAGAGCCGAGAGGTGGGCAGGCCCGATTGGCCGGTCGAGTGGATGAACAGCGAGCGCTCGGGATCGGCCATGTCGTAGAGCGCGCGCAGCGAGGCCGAGTGGCGCGAGACGAAGGGCTCGGCCTCGTTGCGGATCGTGTGGCGGTTGACGTTGACCGTATAGGTGTCGCCCGGCACGGGAACCCGGACGTCGAACAGCCGCGCGAGCGCGCCCACGCGCGCGAAGGGCCGATGCTCCGACCGCGCGTCATGTGCGACGCCCCACTGCCATTTCGACCGGTCCGGCCCGTAGCGCTTTTCGAGATCGTCCAACGCCAGTTCCAGCGCGCGCGAGACGAGCGCTGCGCAGGAGGCCGGCGGCGTCGCTGTTCGGGCGCTGGCGCACCAAGCGCCCTGGCCGTCGCGGTTCTCCAGCACGCCCATCGTGAACACCTGCCGCTGGTCCCACAGGTCGCGGAACAGGTCGGGGCCGAGTTCGTCTGCATAGACGAGGCGGGTCAGTTCGCGCACCCAGGCGGTCGCGACCAGTGGTTCGGCGCGGTTCGTCGCCATGGTGCCGTCGAAGGCCTTGAGCAGGTCGACCACTGCCTGCTCGCGCTGCGGCGTCGTGCGGTTCCGGTCGCGATCGCCCCGGCTGTAGGCGGCAAGGAGCAGCGGCAGCATTTCGCGCACGGCATTGGAGCGGTGGTCCGCCTGGATCTGGCGGAAACTCTCCAGCGTGTGCATGTTGCGCTGTCCCAACAGCTCGCGGATGCGGTCGGCGCGGTGCGGCGTCGCCCATTCCGACGTGATGAAGTGCGGATAGCCGTCCGGCGTGATCCGCTCATTGGCGGTGTAGCGGAAACCGCGCGCCGGGTTGAATTCCTGCGGCAGCTCTTCGAACGGAATGAAGCCGGCCCAGTCATAGCGCGCATCCCAGCCGGGAGCAGGGAACAGGCCGCGCAGGTCGTTGTCAGGACGGCGCACCGGCACGCGGCCCGCGGCGACGAAGCCGATGTTTCCGTCGATATCGGCATAGACGATGTTCTGCTGCGGGGCGTGATAGTGGCGGGCTGCCGCGAGGAACTCGGGCCAGGTCTTCGCCGTGTTGAGGCGGGCAAAGGCCTGGACCGTCAGATTGTCGGGATCCAGCGCGGTCCAGCGCAGCGCCAGCGCATGACCTTGCGGGACCGCCTCGCTCGCCCCGCGCGAGGCGCCGTCCGAGATCACCGGCCCATGGCGCGTGATGCGGACATTGAGTGTCACATCCGGGGCGCCCTTGACCCTGATGACCTCCTGCACGGTCTCGAAGTCCCGCCAGCCATCCGGGGTCTGGTAGCGGTTCGGATTCTGCGGGTCGATCCGTTCGATATAGACGTCCTGCACGTCCGGGCCGGTATTGGTGAAGCCCCAGGCGATGCGCTCGTTGCGGCCGAGCACGACGCTCGGCACACCCGGCAGCGTCGCCCCGATCACCGTGCCGGAGGGCGAGGTCAGCCGCGCGAAGTACCAGAGCGCCGGGGCCGAGAGCCCGAGATGCGGGTCGTTGGCGAGCAGCGGCTTGCCGGTCTCGGACCTTGCGCCCGAAACGACCCAGTTGTTGGAACCGACGCCTTCGAGACCGAGCCCGAACGGCCGGATCAGCGCATCGGCGCGCTGGGTCTGCCCGCCGAGCGACTTGTAGAGCGCGGTATAGTCCGGCAGCTCCGGCCAGCGCTCGCCGGGATAGGGCGGCAGGAACTGGCCGATGCGCTCCATGGAGAGCCCGGCCTGGGCCAGCCTCAGCCGGGTGATCTCGGCATTGAGGTTGGCGCCGAGGTCGAGCGCCATCATCAGCGACCAACCCAGTGAGTCGATCGGGGTCCAGGGCTCGGGCGCCGGCGCGCCGAGGATGTGAAACTCCGGCGGCAGGGGAGAGGCGCGCGTCGTCAGGTAGGCATTGACGCCGCGGGCATAGGCGGCGAGCGACACACGCGTCTCGGCGTCGAGATTGGCGAACATCGCTTCCGCCGAGCGGCGGATGCCGATGGTGCGCAGGAATCGGTCCGTCTCCAGCCCCGGCGCGCCGACGATCTCCGCGAGCCGGCCATTGGCGATGCGGCGGTTCATCTCCATCTGCCACAGCCGGTCCTGGGCATGGACGAAGCCGAGCGCGGCGGTGGCGTCGTTGTCGTTTGCGGCGAAGATGTGCGCGACGCCCTCGCGGTCGCGGACCACCTCGACCGACCGTTCGAAGCCGGGCAGGCGAACCGTGCCGGCCACCTGAGGCTCGACCGCGCGCACGTACCAGACCGCCACCGCGGCAACGATCGCGACGAGCAGGACGGCGAGAAGCGCGGTCCATTTGAACAGGCGGCGGATGAAGCGCATGGCGGGCCTCGGCAAGCGGCCGGAAACGGGGCGGGGAGTTGATCACCGGGCCGGCGAAGGAGCAAGGTGGCTCTCTCGCCACAGGAGCTGAGGCCATGGCCGATAACGACGACGATGCCGCCATCGAACGCGCCGCGCGGAAGATTTTCGAGCTGCAGAACCCCGGCAAGCCCTGGCCACCCGGTCCGCAGGCAAGCGCCGAGGACAAGGAGCGCTACCGGCAACTGGCACGGAAGGAGCGGGACGCCAGGGAAGGCTGAAGCGCCGGCGGCGCTTGAACCGCCGCCGCCGCCATGCGAGGAAGCCCGCCTTCCATGCGGCCTTTTGCTGCATCGTTTCGGGACTTCCTCGGCCATGGCGACCTTCAAGCCGCGCGTTTTCTCAGGGATGCAGCCTTCGGGCGACCTGCACCTCGGCAACTATCTCGGCGCCTTGGTGAACTGGGTCGCCATGCAGGAGACCCATGATTGCATCTATTGCGTCGTGGACATGCACGCGATCACAGTCTGGCAGGACCCGAAGGCGCTCCAGAAGGCGATCCGCGAGGTCACCGCTGCCTATATCGCCTCCGGAATCGACCCCAGGCGCTCGATCCTGTTCAACCAGAGCCAGGTCCACGAGCATGCTGAGCTCGCCTGGGTGTTCAACTGCATCGCGCGCATCGGCTGGATGAGCCGCATGACGCAGTTCAAGGACAAGGCCGGCAAGGACCGCGAGAACGCCTCGCTCGGTCTGTTCGCCTATCCGAGCCTGATGGCGGCCGACATCCTCGCCTACCGCGCGACCCACGTGCCGGTCGGCGAGGACCAGAAACAGCACCTGGAACTGACCCGCGATATCGCCATCAAGTTCAACAACGACTACGCGGCGCGCATCACCGAACTCGGCTATGGCGATGCCTTCTTCCCGGTCACCGAGCCGGTGATCATCGGGCCGGCGACACGCGTCATGTCGCTCCGCGACGGCACCAAGAAGATGTCGAAGTCGGATCCGTCGGACTATTCGCGGATCGCACTGACCGACGATGCCGACACCATCGCCCAGAAGGTGCGCAAGGCACGCACCGACCCCGAGCCGCTCCCCTCCGAGGAGGCCGGCCTGAAGGGCCGCGCCGAGGCCGACAACCTCGTCGGCATCTTCGCGGCGCTGTCCGGCCGCACCAAGGCGGATGTGCTGGCCGAGTTCGGCGGTGGCCAGTTCTCGGGCTTCAAGGCGGCGCTGGCGGACCTTGCGGTCGCCAAGCTCTCGCCGATCACGTCAGAGATGAAGCGGTTGCTCGCCGATCCCGCCGAGATCGACCGCATCCTGGCCGACGGCGCCGCCCACGCCCGCGCGATCGCCCGGCCGGTCATGGATTCGGTCAAGGACATCGTCGGCTTCGTCCGGTCCTGAGCCGGCGCGCCGGCTGCTGCCGGCTGACGAACAGCGGCAGCCTTGTGGCAGTTGACTCTTTCCCCGCCGCTTCCGACTGTGAGTGTCAATTTTCTCCGCTGCGGGGGTCCGTGCGGAGCGTTTCGGGAGCCTACCTCATGACCATGTTCCGCCGTGGCGCGCTTGCCGCCGCCTTTGCGCTCGTCGCCGGCTCGGCCGGCGCGCAGCAGCTCATTGCCTCGCCGACGCTGGACGCAATCCGCGCCCGTGGTCATCTGGAGTGCGGTGTCCATCTGGGACTGCCGGGCTTCTCCTTCGCCAACGACAAGGGCGAATGGACCGGCCTCGACGTCGACTATTGCCGCGCGCTCGCCGCCGCAATCCTCGGCGACGCCAACAAGGTGCGCTATACGCCAACCTCGGTGCAGCAGCGCTGGCCGGTCCTGCAGTCGGGCCAGGTCGATGTGCTGTCACGCAACACCACCATCACCTATTCGCGCAACGCCACGCTCGGCGTGAACTTCCAGGGCATCAACTTCTACGAGGGCCAGACCTTCATCGTGCGCGTCGCCTCGGGTGCCAAAAAGCCGACCGACCTTGAGAACGCCTCGATCTGCGTCGCCGCAGGCTCGACCGAGGAGCGCATGGCGGCGGACTATTTCCGCGAGCGCAACCTCAAGGTCTCGATCATCAACTTCCAGAAGAACGATGACGCCATCGCCGCCTATGACGCCGGCCGCTGCGACAGCTACACCGCCGGCATCGGCGCGCTCGCCGGCCAGCGCATCAAGCTGAAGACCCCGGGCGAGCACCTCATCATGACCGAGACGATCTCGAACGATCCCCAGGGTCCGGTGACCCGCTGGGGCGACGAGCGCTGGCAGGCGATCGTCCGCTGGGTGCTGAACGGCATGATCGCCGCCGAGTATCTCGGCGTCACCTCCAGGAACGTCGAGGAAATGCGGGCGAATTCGCGAAACGCCGAGATCCGCCGCTTGCTCGGTGCCGATGGCAATTTCGGCGCGATGCTGGGCCTGCCAAACGACTGGATGTTCAACGCCATCAAGCAGGTCGGCAACTACTCCGAGAGCTTCGAGCGCACGGTCGGCAAGGGCTCGCCGCTCGGTCTCGAGCGCGGCCAGAACGCGCTGTGGACCCGCGGCGGCCTGCTGTTCACCCCGCCGTTCCAGTGATGCGGCCTTGCCGATGATCACGCGGCAGCGTCGCGCCTGATCCACACCGCCCGTCCGGCTCCGCCGGGCGGGCTCCTGCCCTCCCGCTGCCGCGCTCCCGAACAGGACCTGCGTGACCCGCTACTTCTACGACAAGCGCGTGCGCGAAATCTTCTGGCAGGCCGCGCTGCTGGTCGGGCTGGTGGCGACTATCGTTGTCGTCGTCCGCAATGCCTCGCAGAACATGGTCAATGCCGGCATGGCGTCCGGCTTCGACTTCCTGTGGCGGACGTCGGGCATCGACGTGCCCTTCGTGCTGACCAGCTACACGCCTGATTCCAACATCCTCGCGCTGCTCTGGGTCGGCGTCGCCAACACGCTGGTCATCACCTTCGTTTCGGTGATCGCCGCGACCCTGCTCGGCTTCGTCGTCGGTGTCGCGCGGCTCTCGGCCAACAAGCTGCTCTCGGGGCTTGCCGGCGCCTTCATCGAATTCGTCCGCAACATCCCGCTGCTGTTCTTCGTGCTGTTCTGGTATTTCGGCGTCATTGCCGCGCTGCCGGGCCCGCGCCAGTCGATCGGCATCTTCTCGGTCGCCTTCCTCAACAATCGCGGCCTGACGATCCCGGTTCCGACGGAGGGTTCGGCGTTCCGGATCGCGGCGGCCGTCGTCCTGGTCGGACTGATCGCGCAGGCCATCATCGCCATCTGGGCGAAGCGCCGGCGCGATGCTACGGGCCAGATCTTTCCGGTCTGGGCGAGCGGCCTCGCCCTGCTGCTTCTCCTGCCGGCTATCGCCTTCGGCATCGCCTCCGCCCTGAGCCCCTGGGACGTGCCGGCGCTGCGCGGATTCAACTATCGCGGCGGCTTCGTGCTCGTGCCGGAATTCGTCGCCCTGTTCGCGGCGCTGACCACCTATACCGCCGGCTTCATCGCCGAGATCGTCCGCGGCGGCATCCAGTCCGTGGTCAAGGGTCAGTGGGAGGCCTCCTACGCGCTTGGTCTCCGCCCGAACCGCACGCTCAGCCTCGTCGTCATCCCGCAGGCAATGCGGGTGATGATCCCGCCGCTGACCAGCCAGTATCTCAACGTGCTGAAGAACTCCTCGTTCGGCGCCGCCATTGCCTTCCCCGAGCTCGTCAGCGTCTTCGTCGGCTCGGCACTGACCAATACCGGGCAGGCCATCGAGATCATCGCCATCACGCTGGCGATCTATCTCGCCCTCGGCCTTGCGGTCTCCGCCTTCATGAACTGGTACAACGCCAAGACCGCGCTGGTGACCCGATGACCGCCGTCGCCGCGCCGCTGGGTCCATCGCTGCTGCGCCGTCTGCGTCGCGACTATTTCGCGACACCGCTTGACAGCGTCGTCTCCGTGCTATGCATCGCCGCCATTGTCGCCATTGCCGTGCCGCTGCTGCGCTGGGCGATCCTCGACGCGAACTTTGCCGGCACGACCCGCGCCGACTGCACGGGCGGCGGGGCCTGCTGGGTCTTCGTCAAGGCGCGCTTCGGCCAGTTCATGTACGGCTTCTATCCCGCCGACCAGCGCTGGCGGGTGAATCTGGCCGGACTGTTGCTGGTGGCGACCGTTGCGGTGTCGTTCTGGAAAGCCATGCCGCGGCGTGCTCTCGCCGTGCCGGCCCTCTGGGCGCTGGCGCTGCTGGTCGGTGCCTGGCTGCTGGCCGGCGGCTTCGGTCTGCCGCGCGTCGAGACGCGCCAGTGGGGCGGCCTGATGCTGACGGTGTTCCTGTCGGTCTATGCCGGCGTGCTGGCCGTGCCGCTCGGCATCCTGCTCGCCCTCGGCCGCCAGTCGGAACTGCCGGTCATCCGGCTCGTCGCGACCATCTTCATCGAGTTCTGGCGCGGCGTGCCGATAATCACGGTGATCTTCCTTGCCTCGCTCCTCTTGCCGCTGGTCATGCCGGCGGGGTGGGACATCGACCGCCTGGTGCGTGCCCTCGTCGGGCTCGCCTTCGTCATCGCCGCCTATATGGCGGAGGCCGTGCGCGGCGGCCTGCAGGCCATCCCCAAGGGGCAGTGGGAGGCGGCAGCCGCCGGTGGCCTCGGCTACTGGCAGACCACCGGGCTCATCGTCCTGCCGCAGGCGCTGCGCATCGCCATGCCGGCCATGACCAACGAATTCATCGCGCTGGTGAAGAACACCTCGCTGGTCTCCATTGTCTCGATCTTCGACCTGCTCGGCATCGCCCAGGCCTCGCTCGCCGATCCCGCCTGGGTCGGCATGAACAAGGAGGCCTACGCCTTCGCCGGCACGGTCTACTGGATCATCTGCTTCGGCCTGTCGCGCTGGTCGCGGCACCTGGAGACCTCGCGCAAGACGACGCACTGACAACGACGCACTGACGCGCGTTGCCCGGCATTGCCGGAGCATGGAAGCGGCGCTAGGTGAGCGGTCTCTCCCGATGGATGCTCTGCCCATGACCGCTGCAACCGGCCCCCTCTCCGACATCAAGGTCGTCGAGCTCGGCTCGTTCATCGCCGGTCCCTATTGCGGCCAGCTCCTCGCCGACATGGGCGCCGACCTCGTCAAGTTCGAGGACCCCGGCAAGGGCGACCCGATGCGCCAGTGGGGCTTCGCCAAGAAGGGCGGCGCCTCGGTCTGGTGGCCGGTCATCGGCCGCAACAAGAAGAGCGTGACGGTCGATCTCCGGAAGAAGCAGGGCCAGGACATCCTGCGCCGCCTGCTGTCCGAGGCAGACGTGCTGCTGGAGAACTTCCGTCCGGGCACGCTGGAGAAGTGGGGTCTGACCGTGGAGGCGCTGCAGGCGATGAACCCGGCGCTGATCATCGCCCGCGTCTCCGGCTACGGGCAGTATGGCCCCTATGCCGAGAAGGCCGGGTTTGCCGCCGTCGCCGAGGCCATGGCGGGCATGCGCACCATCAACGGCTATCCGGACCGGCTGCCGACCCGCACCGGCCTGTCGATCGGTGACACGCTGGCCGGCATCTACACCGCCTTCGGCATCGTTGCGGCGCTCCACCAGCGCAGCCGCGACGGCCAGGGGCAGGTCATCGATGTCGGGTTGACCGACGCGATCCTTGCGTCCATCGAAGGGGTCATTTCCGAGTACTCCGTCACCGGCCACGTGCGCGGCCGTACCGGCCTCACCTCGCCGGGCTTCGCGCCCTCCAACATCTATCCAACGCTTGACGGCCACCACATCGTCATCGGCGCCAATGCCGACACCATCTGCAAGCGGCTGTTCGAGGTGATGGGCATGGCGAACCTCGCCGACGATCCGCGCTTCGCCACCCACGGCGCGCGTGGCCAGCCGGACAACCAGGCCGAGATCGACCGGATCATCGGCGACTGGACCAGCACGAAGCCGCGCGATGAGTTGCTCAAGCTCCTTGACGGCGCCAGCGTTCCGGCCGGCGGGGTCAACGACGCGGCGGCCGTCGCGGCCGACCCGCATTTCCGCGCGCGGGGGATGGTGGTGGAAATCGAGACGGCCGATTTCGGCCGCATGCTGATGCAGGGCATCGTGCCGAAGCTCGCGCGCACGCCGGGCGCCATCCGCTGGCCGGGCGCAAGGCTCGGTGAGCATACGGATGAGGTGCTGAAGGTTGCCGGCTATTCGCCCGAGGAGATCGCGGCGATGCGTGAGGGTGGTACGATTTGAAGCGGCACCATCTCATCCTGTTGATCGTGATGATGGCTCCATCAATGGCCGCCTGCGGGCTCCTTGCTGTTGGCGAGAGCCAAGGATGGCAAATGATGCGACGACCTGCCGATGGGGCAAGGATGGTCTGCACGCAGATGTTCAGCACCTCCCCCTTTTTGGGAAGCGGTGAGGAGCGGGCGCGCGCGCGGGTCGCTCAATGCGCGAGCGATCTTCGCCGACAGGGCTTCGTGGAGGTGCCGTCGGACAGCGCCGACCGCCGCCCAGCCAATTGACTTCGCCTTTCCCGCCGCGTGAGATCGCGCCATGAGCGCCGATCTCGACACCTTGTTCCTCTCCAAAGCCGTCAAGCTGTCCAAGGCCCACATGGAAGCCGGCCATGGCGGGCCCTTCGGCGCGGTCGTCGTCCTTGACGGCAAGGTCGTCGCGGAGGGCTGGAACGAGGTCACCTCGACGAACGACCCGACCGCCCATGCCGAGGTCGTCGCCATTCGCCGCGCCTGCACCAGCCTGAAGCGTTTCGAGCTGAAGGGCGCGACGCTCTATACGAGTTGCGAGCCCTGCCCGATGTGCCTTGCCTCGGCGCTCTGGGCCCGCATTGACCGCATCGTCTACGCCAATACCCGTGACGACGCGGCGGCCATCGGCTTCGACGACGCGCCCTTCTACGAGGAAGTCGCGCGCGCGCCGGTCACCACGATGATCCGCATGGAGCATCGTGCCTCCGCCGAGGCGCGCGGCGTCTTCGTCGAATGGGCCGGCAAGCCCGACAAGGTCCGCTACTGATGGCGCCGTTGCCGCAGGCTCCGCTCCTGGAGGCGCGCGGCATCGTCAAGCGCTATGGCACGCTGATCGCCAACGACCATGTCGATCTTGCCGTCGTGCCGGCCGAGATTCACGCCCTGCTCGGCGAGAACGGCGCTGGCAAGTCGACGCTGGTTAAGATCCTCTACGGCCTCGTCCAGCCAGGGGAGGGCAGCATCGCCTTCGAAGGCCGGCCGGTGGCGCTGGCGAGCCCCGCCGAGGCGCGCCGGCTCGGCATCGGCATGGTGTTCCAGCACTTCTCGCTGTTCGAGGCGTTGACCGTCGCCGAGAACGTCGCGCTGTCGCTGCCGGCCGAGACACCCATGGCGACGATCGAGGCCGAGGTCGCGCGGCTCTCCACCGCCTATGGCCTGCCGCTGGAGCCGCGCCGTGAGGTCTGGCGGCTCTCCGTCGGCGAGCGCCAGCGGATCGAGATCGTCCGCGCGCTCCTGCAGAACCCGAAACTCCTGATCCTCGACGAGCCGACCTCCGTGCTGACACCGCAGGAGGCTGACAGGCTGTTCGAGACGCTGGAGACGCTGAAAGCCGAGGGCCGCAGCGTCCTCTACATCTCGCACAAGCTCGACGAGGTGCGCCGCCTCTGTGACCGCGCCACCATCCTGCGCGCGGGAAAGGTGGTTGCCGCTTGCGACCCACGGGTCGAGACGGCAGCGAGCCTCGCGCGGTTGATGGTCGGCGCCGATGTCGGCGAGATCAGGATGGCGACCCACGAGCCGGGCGCTGTGCGCCTGGCCGTCAGCGGCCTGTCGCTGCCGGCTGCCGATACCCATGGCACGGCGCTGCGCGACATCACACTGGCCGTCCGCGCCGGTGAGATCGTCGGCATTGCCGGCATTGCCGGCAACGGCCAGGACGAGCTGTTTTCTGCCCTTTCGGGTGAGCACACCAGCGCGGTCGATGCGGTCGCCATCGACGGCCGTGCGGTCGGCGGGGGCGGCATCACCACCCGACGCCGGATGGGCGCCGCCTTCGTGCCGGAGGAGCGCCTCGGTCACGCCGCTGCGCCGCGCTTTACCCTGACCGAGAACGCGCTTCTGTCGGGGCACGGCACCAACGGTTTCGTGCGCAAAGGCCTCGTCGATCGCGCTGCGATGGCAGCCTGGGTCGAACGGGTCGTCAGGGCCTTCGACGTGCGCATGAGCGGGCCGGACCCCGAGGCGCGTGCGCTCTCCGGCGGCAACCTCCAGAAATTCGTCGTCGGCCGCGAGATTCTGCGCGAGCCTTCGCTGCTGGTCGTCGCCCAGCCGACCTGGGGCGTCGATGCCGCCGCCGCCACCACCATCCGCCAGACGCTGATCGACCTCGCATCGCGCGGGGCCGCGGTCCTGGTGATCAGCCAGGATCTCGACGAACTGTTCGAGATCAGCGACCGCATCGCGGTGATCTCGCAGGGCCGGTTGTCGGAGGCTGTCCCGGCCCGCTCGCTCACCCGCGAGCAGGTCGGCTTGCTCATGGGCGGCATTCACGGCGCGGCCACCGAGGCGGCGGCATGAGGATCATCCTCGAGCGCCGCGACGACCGGCCGCGCTGGCTGAGCCTTGCCTCGCCTGTTGCCGCCGTGGCGCTGACCATGGTCGCCGGCGCCATCCTCTTCGCACTGATGGGCCGCAACCCTGGGGTCGCCCTCAAGGTCTTCTTCCTCGATCCGCTCAGCGACGGCTGGGCGCTGCAGGAACTGGCGGTCAAGGCGACGCCGCTGATCCTGATCTCGGTCGGCCTGACGCTTTGTTACCGCTCCAACAACTGGAACATCGGCGCCGAGGGCCAACTGGTCATGGGCGCGGTCTTCGGCTCGTGGCTGGCGCTGGCGACCCACGGCACGCCGGATGGGTCCTGGCTGCTGCCCGCCATGCTGCTGCTCGGCGCGCTTGGCGGGATGTGCTGGGCGCTGATCCCGGCCCTGCTCAAGACCCGCTTCGGCGTCAACGAGATCCTGACCAGCCTGATGCTGGTCTATGTCGCGGAACTGACGCTCGACTATCTCGTGCGCGGTCGCTGGCGCGACCCCAAGGGCTTCAACTTCCCGCAATCGGTGAACTTCGAGCCGGAAGCGACCATGCCCCTGCTCGTCGGTTCCGGTCGTCTCCATGCCGGCTTCCTCATTGCCCTTGTCGTGGCGCTCATCGTGGCCTTCGTCATGGCGCGCATGCTCAAGGGCTTCGAGATCAGGCTGGTGGGTGAGGCGCCGCGCGCCGCGCGCTTCGCCGGCTTCGACGACCGTCGCACGACGCTCGTCGTCTTCGCCGTCTCCGGCGCGCTGGCAGGCCTTGCGGGCATCATCGAGGTCGCGGGTCCCATCGGTCAGCTCCAGCCCTCCATCTCGCCCGGCTATGGTTTCACCGCCATCATCGTCGCCTTCCTCGGCAGGCTGAACCCGATCGGCGCGCTGGTGGCAGCTTTGTTCCTGGCGCTCACCTTCATCGGCGGCGAGAACGCGCAGATCGCCATGCGCATCCCGCTTGACGTGACGCGGGTGTTCCAGGGCCTCCTGCTGTTCTTCGTGCTCGGCTGCGACACGGTCATTCTCTACCGCCTGCGCGTCGTCACCGCCGGGAGGGCCGCCTGATGGGCCTGTTCGAGGCGATCCTGCTGACCATCGTCACCGCCGCGACGCCGCTGCTCATCGCGGCGCTCGGCGAACTCGTGGTCGAGCGATCCGGTGTGCTGAACCTCGGGGTCGAGGGCATGATGATCGTCGGCGCAGCGACCGGCTTTGCGGTGGCGATCCTGACCGGCTCGACGTTGCTCGGCGTCTGCGCCGCCATTGCCGCCGGCATGGCGATGGCTGCCCTGTTCGCCGGGCTCGCCCTCGGTCTTGCCGCCAACCAGGTGGCGACGGGTCTTGCGCTGACAATCCTCGGCCTTGGCCTGTCCGGCCTCATCGGCCGCGACTTCATCGGCGCGCGGCGAGACCCGATGGCGAAGATCGTCGTCCCCTACCTTTCTGACATTCCGGTCGTCGGCAAATTGCTCTTCGCGCAGGATCCGATCGTCTATGCCTCGGTCGCGCTCGTCGCAGGCATCTGGTGGTTCCTGTTCAGGAGCCGCACCGGCCTCGTCCTGCGCGCGGTCGGCGAGAGCCACGCCTCGGCCCATGCGCTCGGCTATTCGGTGCTGAAGATCCGCTTCCTCGCCGTGCTGTTCGGCGGCGGCTGCGCGGGGCTGGCCGGCGCCTATCTCTCGCTCGCCTACACGCCCTTCTGGTCGCCGGGCATCACGGCGGGGCGCGGCTGGATCGCGCTCGCCATCGTCGTCTTCGCGAGCTGGCTGCCGCTGCGCGCCGCCATCGGCGCCTATCTCTTCGGCGGGGTAACCGTGCTGCAGCTACACGCACAGGCGCAGGGCCTCGGCATTCCGAGCCAGCTCATGTCGGCGCTGCCCTATCTCGCCACCATCCTCGTTCTGGTGGTCATCAGTGCCGGCCGGCGCGGCAGCCAGGCGCCAGCGGCTCTCGGCACGCCCTTCGTGCCTGATCGCTGAGCCAATTCCCTCTTCCGGCAATCGCGTGCGACGTGACCGTCGTCACATCGCCCGGTCCGCCTCCCTGCGAGGGTCCGATCACCGAAAGCAATCAGGCTTCGGCCGGTTCCCTCAAGGAGAATGACATGACCAGCAGGACCACCAAGATCTTCGCCGCAGCCGCGCTCGCCATCGCCGGCACCATTGGCTTCGCCATGACCGATGCCGAGGCCCGCGGGGGTCGTGGCGGCGGGGGTGGCGGATTCCACGGTGGCGGCGGCTTCCGTGGCGGCATGGGGATGGGCGGGTTCCGCCACGGCGGTCTGCACCGCCACGGCGGCTTCCATCGCCATCACGGCTTCCACCGTCATCACCATCATCACGGCCACCGTCACTGGGGCTGGCGTCACCGCCACTTCGGCGCCTATGCCGGTGGCGCTTGCTACTTCGTTCGCCAGTACGATCCGAACTTCGGCATCGTGCGCCGCGTTCAGGTCTGCAACTGATCCCAGCTCCGACGAGGCGGGGGCGGCTTCGGCCGCCCCCGTTTCCGTTGCAGTGTCCGCTGGCCGCTTGTGTTGAGGCGGCTGGCGTGTAGCCTTCCCGTCATGGCGACCGACCCACGCCGAACCGAATTCTTCTCGGCGCTCCCCGCCGACATTGCCGCACGTCTGCTCGACCGGGCGGCGGCGGTGAAGCTCAACCCCGATCAGACCCTGTTCATCGCCGGCGACGCGGGCGATGGCTGCTACTTGATCGATGACGGCCTTCTGAAGGTCGAGCTTGCCTCCGAGGGCGGCATCCAGCGCATCCTTGCCATCCTTCGGCCGGGCTCGGTGGTCGGCGAACTCTCGCTGATCGACGGGCGTCCGCGCTCGGCCTCGGTCTCGGCGTTGCGGGCCTCCAAGCTCCGCTTCATCTCGCGGGCCGCCTTCGACGAACTGGTCGGCCGCGACGCCGCCAGCCTCAGGGCGGTTGCGGCCCTGCTCGCAACGCGGCTGCGCGACACCAATGCGGCGCTCGCCAGCTCCAACTTCATGCCGGTGAAGGGTCGGATGGCCGTGGCGCTGGTCGCGCTCGCCGAAGGGTTCGGCCAGACGGTCGGTCCCGGCCGGACGCTGGTCAAGGTCCGCCTCAGCCAAGGCGACATCGCCGCCATGGCCGGCGTCTCGCGCGAGACCGCCAGCCGCGTGCTCAACGACTGGCTGCGACGCGGCACAGTCAGCCGTCTGGCCGGCTACTACTGCATCGAGGCGATGGACGCGATCGCCGCGGCGGCGGAGCAATAGGCCATCAGGCCGGCCCGACGAGATACCAGGTCGTCATCGCGCCGATGCCCTTGGCCTCCACCATGCCGCGCGGTTCGAACCGGAACGCACTCTCGACCGATTCCTTGAAGGCCTCGCTGACATGGATGCGGCCGGGCTCGCCGGTCGATTCCATCCGCGAGGCCGTGTTCACCGCATCGCCCCACAGATCGTAGCCCATGCGCGAGCGACCGATCACGCCGGCGGTGGCCTGCCCGCGATGGATGCCGGCGCGCAGCGCCATCCGCCGGCCGCCGAGCGGCGCACGGCGATCCAGCATCGCCAGCATGCCGAGCGCGAAACGGCCCATCCGAATCGCAGCATCGCCACTCGCCTCGCCGATGCCGGCGGCCGCCATATAGCTGTCGCCGATCGTCTTGATCTTCTCCACCCCGTGCTCGGTGCAGAGCTCGTCCCAATCGCGCACCAGTCCGTCGAGCCAGGAGACGACCTCCTCCGGCGGCAGGTCGTGGGCGGCGGCCGTGAACCCGACGAGGTCGGCGAACAGGATGCTGACATCGTCCAGCCGGTCGGCAATGGGCGCGTCCGGTTTGGCTTTCAGGCGCTCGGCGATGGGTCCCGGCATCAGGATCGAAAGCAGCGCGTCGGAACGCCCGAGCGCCACCTGCAGGTCGCCCTGGGCGCGCCTGAGCAGGGTCAGCGCGTAGAAGATCAGCACGCCGTTCACCAGCATGGCGTTGATCATGGCGTGGTTGGCCAGCGACTGGCGGATGACGGTGTCGCCCGGCACCACGAAGCCGCGCGGCGGGAACAGATACATGGCGGCGAGCAGCGCCAGCGCCGCGATCACCACGAAGGGCAGCCAGGTCCGCCAGTTCTCGACCCCGACGAGCAGCATGATGCCGGCGGGCATGAGCGTGAAATAGACCTGCAGGCTGCTGTCGCGGCCGAGCATGACGGCGACGAAGAAGTTGCCGAGCGTGATGAGGATCAGGAGGACGATGGCGCCGAGATTGGGCCCCCGGCGGTGCAGCCGCGGGATCATTGCCTCGATGACGATCATCAGTGCATTGTAAATGTGGATGACTAGCATTCCCTCGAAATCGTGCAGCGCGTTGGAGACGAGGTGCGAGCCGGCATTGGCCATTGCCGAGTAGGTGGCGACATTGGTCAGCCGCTGCCGCCGGGCGACCTCGGGGTCGCTGCTGACGATGCCATAGGAGATGGCGCGGCTGATCCAGGCGGGCAGCCGCGAGGCTGTCCGCTGGACGCGGCCGAAGGGCTGGGTCTCCTCCGTCATCCCGCTCCTGCCACCTGCGCGAACTCCCGAAATCGCTGGCATGGAGCCGTGCCCGACAAAGCGGCCGGACGCAAGATGTCAGGTGCCGGAGGGAACCTGTCATTGGCCTGTTGCATTGACTTGTCTCCTGCAAGTCCCTACCCCTGAGACCATAAGAAGAAGGCTTCGGGACCGCCGTCCGCCCGGGCGTCGGCACATTCGAACAGACAATCGGAGGAGCCTCATGGCTCTGCGGATTTCCGGCAAGAACCTCGATATCGGCGAGGCATTGCGTGAGCGGATCGCAGGACGTGTCGGTGAGGCAGCAGGGCGATATCTCGACGGCAAGCTGACGGGCCACGTCACAGTGGAGAAGGAGGCGCACGGCTTCCGCTCCATCGCGGCCCTGCATACGCCGACCGGGACGACCCTGCAGGCCGAGGCCTTCGCGGCCGACGCCTATGCCGCCTGCGACCTCGGCGTGGAGCGGATCGAAAAGCGGCTCCGACGCTATTCCAAGCGTCTCAAGGACCGCTCCGGCCATCATGCTCAGCCCATCGCCGTGGACATGCCCTCCTATGTGATCGAATCCCCGCCGGAGGCGGCGGAGGATGGCTCCGATGGGCCTTTCGAGCCGGTCATCATTGCCGAACAGACCGCCAGTCTCCGCCGCATGACCATCGCGGATGCCGTTATGGAACTGGATGTCACGGGTGCTTCCGCACTTGTTTTTCATCATGCGGTTCACGGGCGCGTGAATGTGGTGTACAGGCGCGCCGACGGACATGTCGGTTGGGTTGATCCACCAGCGGTGCCGAACGGGCCAGCCTGACCACGCTTCGGTCAGGCCGTCATGGCACCGTCATTGCATGGCCCTTATTGACGGGCCGCGAACAGGCCCGCACTTTCCGAGAAGGCAGCCAATGCCGCTTCCAGACATTATCGCCGAAGGCGCGATCATCCCCGCCCTGCGGGTCGATTCGAAGAAGCAGCTCCTCCAGGCCCTGTCGGCGAAGGCTGCCGATCTCACCGGCCGATCGGCGCAGGAAATCTTCGATACGTTGAGCGAGCGCGAGCGATTGGGCTCGACCGGCGCCGGCAGCGGCATCGCCATTCCGCACGGCAAGCTGCCGAAGCTCGGCCGGGTCACCGGCCTGTTCGCACGGCTGGAGAAGCCGGTCGATTTCGATTCGATCGACGGCCAGCCGGTCGACCTGGTCTTCACCCTGCTTGCGCCCGAGGGCGCCGGCGCCGACCATCTCAAGGCGCTGTCGCGCATCGCCCGGCTGACCCGCGACCCCGGCAATGTGCAGAAATTGCGCAGTGCTCGCGACGAGGCGAGCCTGCGTGCCCTGCTCGCCCAGTCGCAGACCCCCCACGCCGCGTGAGGGCAGGGCGCCTCGCCCTCCTCGCGCTGGCTCTGGCGGGCGTGTCTCCGGGAGCGGCCTCCGAACCGCCGCGCCGCATTGTCTCGCTCAATCTCTGTGCTGACCAGTATCTGCTGGCGCTTGCCGACCGGGCGCAGATCGTTGCCCTGTCGCGGCTGTCCACCGATCCCGCCATTTCCGCTGCTGCCGAGGCGGCTCGTGGACTGGCCCAGACGGGCGGCACCGCCGAGGAGGTCCTCGCGCTGACGCCGGATCTGGTGCTCGTCGGGCCGCTCGACCGGCTCGGCACCGCGCGAATCCTGGCCAGCCGGGGCCTGCGCGTCGAGCGCATGGCGCTTCCCCGAAGCTTTGCGGAGACGCAGGCCGAGTTGCGGCGCATCGCCGCCCTGCTCGGCCATCCCGCGCGCGGCGAGGCGCTGGCCGCGCGGCTCGACGCCATGCCCCTCCAGTTGGGCCGCTCGCCCGTCGCCATGCCCTATGAGCGACGCGGCTATGCGGCCGGTCCCGCCTCGCTCCTCGGCGAGGTGCTCGTTCGCGCGGGCTTCCGGCACAGCAGCGGGGCGACGGGTGCCACCGGGCGGTTCGTCTCACTCGAAGAACTGGTCGCGGCCCGGCCAGACGCGTTGATCCTCGGCGAGGCGGCGGCGCGCGGTGTCGACCAGGGTTCGGCCCTCATCGCTCATCCGGCCCTGGCGCAGCGGTTCCCCGCCGAGCGCCGCATCGCCCTGCCGGATGCCCTGACCGCCTGCCCCGGCCCGGCCCTGATCGAGGCGGTCGAACGCCTTGCCGAGGCGCGCCGGCATCTGCCGTAAAACCGGGCGGCTCAAAATTCGGTTATCATCTTGGCTTGCCCATTGGCGATCCCCAGCTAAGATTCTCTCTCCGGTCCTGACGGGGGAGGGAGAGCCGGGGAAGAATGCGGAGTGCCCGTGGCCGATCTCATCGCCTTCGACGACTGCATCAAGCTCGTTCTGAGCCTCGATTCGATCAAGCCGGCGCCTGGCCAGCCGCGTCGGCTCGACGCGCTGTTCCGCGATTTGTCGCGGTTCCGGCCGCACCAGCCGGCCTATGAGCTGCAGGACCTGATCTGGGCGATCTGGACCAATCACGAGGACGACTATGCCGACGAGGCGATGGAGCAGGCGATCAACGCCATCGCCGTCAAGGACTACGACATCGCCCATCTCGTGCTGGATGCCCTCGTCGACGCGAGGCCCGAATGGGCCGAGGCCTGGAACAAGCGGGCAACCCTCCATTTCATCAAGGGCGACGACGCCTATGCGGTCGCCGACATCATGGAAGCGCTGAAGCGCGAGCCGCGGCATTTCGGCGCCCTGTCCGGCTTCGCGCAGGTCTGCCTGCGCCACGCCCGGGAGGCCGAGGCGCTCATCGCCTTCGAGGCGGCGCTCGCCATCAATCCCCATCTGGAAGGGGTCGCGGCTCTGGTCGCCGAGATGCACGCCAATGGCGGGCGCGTCCTGCACTGACGAGCCTGCCGCGGCTGTCACGAAGCAGATAGACGGGTAGCCCCTGCCGCCGGGCCATCCTCGTGTCCTTCCTCGCGCTCCTCCTCAAGGCGCTGACCACTGCCGCCATCGTTGTCGCTGCTTCGCTGGTGGCGGAGCGGACGCGCCCGTTCTTCGCGGCCATGGTCCTGTCGCTGCCCGTCTCGACGGGGCCGGCCTATGTCCTGCTGGCGCTGGATCATGACGCCGCCTTCATCGCCCAGGCTTCGCTGGCGAGCCTTGCCGCCAATGTCGGCATCGTCCCGGCGGCGCTGGCCTATGCTGCCCTTGCCCGGCGCGGCTTGTCCATGCCCGCTTCCTATGCCGGGATGATGGCGGCCTGGCTCGCCGCCATGCTGGCGGTCCGCGTTTTCGAGTGGACCACGACCTCGGCCGTGCTGGTCAATCTCGTGGTCTTCGCGGCGGCCATCGCCGCGACCTGGAGCTGGCGCACGGCCGCCGCGCCACCGCCCGCGCGCCGCCGGTGGTTCGACGTGCCCCTGCGCGCGGCAATCGTCGTCGCCGTGGTCGTCTCGGTCATCCTGGTCTCCGAGCGCGTCGGCCCGTCGGTCACCGGCATCGCCGCGCTGTTTCCGGCGAGCTATTCAAGCTTCATCCTGCTGATGCATCGCCGCCTCGGCGGGCCGGTCGTCGCGGCAGCCTTCATCAATGGTCTGGTCATGCTGGTCGGCTTCACCGCCTTCCTGCTGGCGATCCACCTCTTCGCGCGCGAAGGCTATGTCTGGACCGGCATCGCCGTCGGCCTTGCGCTGCCGCTCGCCTGGTCGGCGTTCCTGCTGATGCTCGTGCGCGTCAGGAGCCCTTCGCGCGCTTCGCCTTGAGCGCGTAGAGCGCCTCCTGCGCCTCGCGCGGGGTCATGTCGTCGGGGTCGATGGAATCGAGGAGATCGAGCGCCGGTTCGGACTTCGCGATCGGCGCCGGGCGCGGCGCGGCGGCGAACAGCGGCAGGTCGTCGACCATGCGCCGGGTCGGTGCGGCGCGGTCGGTCGCTTCCAGTTCGGACAGCACCTGCCTGGCCCGTTCGACGACGGAGGGCGGCAAGCCGGCCAGCTTCGCCACCTGGATGCCATAGGAGCGGTCGGCGGCGCCGTCCGTCACCTCGTGCAGGAAGATTACGTCCCCCTGCCACTCCTTGACGCGCATCGTCGCGTTGTGGAGGCGCTTGAGCCGCTTCGACAGCGCCGTCAGCTCATGGAAATGGGTGGCGAACAGCGAGCGGCAGCGATTGGTCTCGTGCAGGTGTTCGACCGCCGCCCAGGCGATGGACAATCCGTCGAAGGTCGCGGTGCCGCGGCCGATCTCGTCGAGGATGACCAGGGCGCGCGGTCCGGACTGGTTCAGGATCGCCGCCGTCTCCACCATCTCGACCATGAAGGTGGAACGCCCGCGCGCCAGATCGTCCGCCGCCCCGACGCGCGAGAACAGCCGGTCGACCACGCCGATATGGGCGGAGGCTGCCGGTACGAAGGAGCCCATCTGGGCGAGCACCGCGATCAGCGCATTCTGGCGCAGGAAGGTGGATTTGCCCGCCATGTTCGGGCCGGTGATCAGCCAGATGCGACCGCCGTCGCCCTGGCTGCCCGAGAGGTCGCAGTCATTGGCGATGAACGGGGTGGTGTTGCGCAGCGCCTGCTCAACCACGGGGTGCCGCCCCCGGGAGATCGCGAAGGCGAGCGAGGCGTCGACCAGCGGGCGGGCATAGGACTGCTCGATCGCCAATGTCGCGAGCGATGCCGCGACATCGACCATGGCAAGCGCCTCGGCCGCCGCCTTGATCGCCCCGGAGGCCGCTAGGACGGTCGCCGCCAGCTCCCCGAAGACCTCGAGTTCCAGCCCGAGGGCCCGGTCGGCGGCGCCCGCGATCTTCGCTTCCAATGCGCCGAGCTCGGTCGTGGAGAATCGCATGGCGCCGGCCATGGTCTGGCGATGGATGTAGGTGGCGTTGAGCGGGGCTTTGAGGAAGGCGTCGCCATGCTGCTGGCCGACCTCGACGAAATAGCCGAGCACGTTGTTGTGCTTGACCTTCAGCGTCCGGATGCAGGTCTCCTCGGCATAGCGCGCCTGCAGGGAGGCGATGACACGGCGGCTCTCGTCGCGCAGCGCCCGCGTCTCGTCGAGCGCGGCGCGGTAGCCCGCCCGCACGAAGCCGCCGTCGCGCTTCAGGAGCGGCAACTCGTCGGCGAGGGCGGAGGCGAGCAGGGCGGCGACCGCCGGGTCCGGCCGGGCAAGGCCTTCGGCAGCGTGCCGGAGTTCGCCGGCCGCGCCGCTCGCGACACCTTCGGAGAGGGCCGCGGCGGCGACCAGCCCCTGGCCGATGGCGGCAAGGTCGCGCGGACCGCCGCGATCCATGGCGATGCGCGTCAGGGCGCGCGCCATGTCGGGCGCGGCATTGAGCTGTTCGCGGATCACCGTGCGCAGCACGGACGCCACGCCGAGCGCCGCCACCGCGTCGAGCCGTTCCTCGATGGCGGCGGGATCGGTCAGCGGATTGGCCAGCCGGCCCGCCAGCATGCGGGCACCGGCAGCCGTTACCGTCCGGTCGATCGCGGCGAGGAGCGAACCCTGCCGCTCGCCGCCGAGCGTGCGGACGAGTTCGAGATTGGCGCGCGTCGCCGCGTCGATCAGCATGGCCGAGCCGGCCGGCTCGTGGACCGGCGGCGACAGGGGCGCGCGCGAGGCGATCTGCGTCCGCTCGACATAGGTGACGACAGCCGCCGCGGCGGTCATTTCGAGGCGTGAGAAGGCGCCGAACCCGTCCAGCGTCTTGACGCCGAAGTAGGAGGCGAGCCGGCGTTCGGCACTCGCGCCGTCGAACAGGTCGCGCGGGCTCGGCGAGACCGAGCGGTAGCTGCGCCAGAAATCGCCCCACTCGGCATCGGCGAACAGCGTGTCGGAAACGACGATCTCCTGCGGGTCGACACGGGCGATCTCGGCGGCGAGCCGCGAGCCATCGGTCTCCGCGACGCGGAACTCACCGGTCGAGATGTCGACCCAGGCAAGGCCGAAGCCGTCGCTTCCCGCAGAGGAGGTCTTGGCGCGCGCTAGGGCCAGCAGGTAGTTGCTGCGCCGGGCCTCCAGCAACGTGTCCTCGGTCAGCGTGCCGGGCGTGACGAGGCGGACGACATCGCGCTTCACCACCGATTTCGAGCCACGCTTCTTGGCCTCGGCCGGATCTTCGACCTGTTCGCATACCGCCACCTTGAAGCCGAACTGGATGAGGCGGTTGAGGTAGTCGTTGGCGGCATGGACCGGCACGCCGGCCATGGGGATGTCCTCGCCAAGATGCTTGCCGCGCTTGGTCAGCGCGATGCCAAGTGCGCGCGAGGCCTTCACCGCATCGTCGAAGAACAGCTCGTAGAAGTCGCCCATCCGGTAGAAGAGCAGCGAATCCGGATGCGCGGCCTTGATCTCGACGTACTGCTCCATGAGCGGCGTCACGCGGCTGTCCGCTGGCGGGGCTGCGTCGTCCGGCGCATCGATGGGTGGGGCGGGCAGGTGCATCGCGGGCGACGCTCGCAGGTGGGTGCCGCGATTTCAACCGGGCGCGGGTCGTTCGCCCACAGGCTTTAGCCGAGAATGCGCGCGAGATCGGCCTGCACGGCCTTCAGCCTCGGCAGCAGGTCGCGAACGAGCAGGTCGGGCGGATAGCGCGTCGCCTGCGTGCCGATATTGATCGCCGCCAGCGTTCGCCCCCGGATGTCGAAGACCGGCACGGCGATGGAGGCGAGGCCGATCTCCAGCTCCTGGTCGATGATCGCATGGCCGTCCTGCCCGATCCGGCCGATCAGTGCCATCAGGGTGTCCGCATCGGTGACGGTACGCCCCGTACGCGGTGCGCGCGGAACCGCTTCAATCCGCCTGCGCGCCTCGTCCTCGGGGAGCGCCGCCAGCAGGATGCGCCCCATCGAGGTGCAGAAGGCCGGCAGCCGCGCGCCGACCGACAGGCCGACCGACATGATCCGCCGGGTCGCGGCGCGTGCCACGTAGACGATTTCGCTGCCGTCGAGGATCGAGGCGGAGGAACTCTCGCCGATCTCCTCGCTGAGCCGCTCCAGCGCGCTCTGCAGCATGGTCGTCAGCGGCGTCGACGACAGGTAGGCGTAGCCGAGCCGCAGCACCCGCGGCGTCAGCGCGAACAGGCGGCCGTCCGTCTCGGCATAGCCGATGCGCGTGAGCGTGATCAGGCAGCGTCGCGCGGTCGCGCGCGTGAGGCCCGTCATGCGCGCCACGTCGGCAATGGTCAGACGCGGATGGGCGGCGTCGAAACAGGCGATGACGGCAAGGCCCTTCTCGAGGCCCAGCATGTGGTCCCGGTCGATCTGACGGAACGGCTCGTTCGATAGGTCCAAGGCCTTCCCCGTGCAGAGTGCACCGTGCGGTCACCGCACGGTGTCGCGCGTTTTCCGGTGACGGGCAATGGCTGGTGCCCCTTTCCAGCGGCATTCTGCGGTGCAATGTTGCGTGCGACGCCAATTCCGGGACCCGCAGCGCATGTCCATCCGCATCCTCGTCGTCGAAGGCAACAACGCATCCGACCGCGCCCGCCACGCGAAAAATCGCGGCGCGACGCCGTCCGAGGCCTACGCGGAAGTGCTGCGCGACCTCGCGCCCGATGCCGTCATCGATCTCTGCTTCCCGGCCGATCCCGGCGCGAACCTGCCCGATTCCGGCGGCCTCGAAGGCTATGACGGCGTGGCGCTGACGGGCTCTTCGCTGAACCTCTACGACATGACACCCGAGATCACCGCGCAGATCGATCTCGCGCGGCAGATCTACGCCTCCGGCACGCCCGTCTTCGGGTCGTGCTGGGGATTGCAGATCCTGACCACGGCCGCTGGCGGCGTCGTCCGGCGCAACCCGAAGGGCCGTGAAATGGGCTTTGCCCGCAAGATCGTGCCCAACGAGGCCGGCCGGACCCATCCCATGCTCGCGGGTCGCCCGATCGCCTTCGACGCGCCTGCCATCCACCAAGACGAGGTGGAGACCATGGCGCCGGGAACGACGCTGCTCGCCTCCAACGGCATGAGCGAGGTGCAGGCCGTGGAAATCCGCGTCGGCGGGAACCGCGCCTGGGCCGTGCAGTATCACCCCGAATTCTCGTTCGGCGAGGTCGCCGCCATTGGCGGCGCGCTGGGCCCGCGGCTGATCGACGAAGGCTTCTTCCGGACCACGGACGAGCTCGACCGCTGGCGCGCCGATCTCGATGCGCTCGATGTCGATCCGGCCGATGCGCCGGTGGCCTGGCGCCATGGCTTCGACGCGGAGCTGACCGAGGAAAGTCGCCGGCGGCTCGAGATCGCCAACTGGATCACCGCGCGGGTGCGCCCCGAGAAGAGTTCGCGAGGGCGTGGATGATGGCGACGCGCGCGACCGGATCGTCCGATGACGTCGCGCGCGCGCAGCTTCGCCTTCCCGCGGCCTCCTGGCCCTTGCGCGCGGCGCTGGGGGCCTGGGAGACGCTGGCCTACGGGATCGCCTATGCGCTGCCGTTCTACTACGCTCGCTCGACCCGGCCGGTCGATGCCGAATGGCTCTGGCCTTTCGTCACGCGCCGCCAGCCCGCCATCGTCCAGGGCGCCATCGACTCCTGGCCGCTGGCGCCGCTGCGCCCGCGCATCCTCGCGGGGTTCCTCGACCAGTCCCACGCGAAGGGCATCGAGTATCACTACGACGTCTCGAACGACTTCTACGCGCTGTTTCTCGATCGGCGCTTCATGTTCTATTCCTGCGCCGATTTCCTGTCGCCGGACGACACGATCGAGGACGCCCAGCTCAACAAGGCGAACCACATCCTCTCGCTGATCGACCCGAAACCCGGCGAGAAGATCATCGAACTCGGCTGCGGCTGGGGGTCGATGATGCGGCATGTTCACGCCGCAACCGGCGACGCCGGGAACCTGTCAGGGCTGACCCTGTCCCACGACCAACTCGCCTATGTCACGGGCACGCTTGGCCTCAGGGCCGAACTCGCCGACTTCATCACGCGCGACCACGGCATTGAGACCTACGACAAGATCTATTCGATCGGCTCCTTCGAACACATCAGGCCGCCCGACATCCTGCCGCTCTATCGGCGGCTCCACGCGGCGCTGAAGCCGGGTGGCCGGGCGGTGTTCCACTTCTTCTCGCTCAACGGCAGCGACCCGACTCCGCCCTCCATGATCGCGGGACAGGCCTATTTCCCCGGCTCGACCCTCTCGCTGCACAGCGATCACCTGGCCTGGGCGCAGCAGGCCGGGTTCCGGCTGGTCCACGATTCCAGCCACGACTACCGGCCGACGCTGCGCGCCTGGTACGACCGCCTCGTGGAGAACCGCGAGAAAGCCCACGACCTCGTCGGTGTTCAGGTCGTGAACAAGTATCTGGTGTTCTTCGCCTCGTCCTGGACGCTGTTCGACCTCGGCAAGGCGACGCTCCATCGCCTCGTCCTGATGAAGGACTGATCGCCCATAGCGTTTTCGAGCGAAGTGGGCACCGGTTCGCGTGAAGAAAACGCGAAATTGGACAGATCTCTACCGGAACAGCCGCTCGAAGAAGCCGTTGCCTGGTGGAGGACGGATCACGTCGCCGGGGTTCTCCGTCGCCGCCGGCCGCTGGGCGGTGCGCTGTGGCGACCGCGGCTCGACCCTCGACAGCGTCATCGGCTGGTCCAGCGCTTCGCCCGGCAGGATGCGGGCTGGCGCATCGAAGGAGCGCCAGTTGCCCGGCAGGTCGACGACCTGCTGGCCGCGATGGGCCTCCTGCATCACCCGGTTCCAGACATCGACCGGCAGGCCGCCGCCGGTGAGCCGGCGCGTCGGCGTGCCGTCGTCGTTGCCGAGCCAGACGCCGGCGACATAGCGGCCAGTATAGCCGACGAACCAGGCGTCGCGGAATTCCTGGCTGGTGCCGGTCTTGCCGGCAACGATCCAGCCGGGCAGTCGCACCGTGCGCGCGGTGCCGGAGACCGTCGTCTGGTTCATCATGGCGTTCATCATGGCGACATGCCGCGGCTCAACCACCTGCCCGTTGTTCATCGGGCGGCGTTGGAACAGCACCCGGCCGTTGGTGGTGCGGATCTTGGTGATGAGATGCGGGATCACGCCGACGCCGCCATTGGCGAAGGGCGCATAGGCGCCGACCAGTTCCAGCACATTCGTCTCCGACGTGCCGAGCGCGATGGAGGGGTTGGCCGCGAGCGCCGAGCCGATACCGAGCTTCTGCGCCGTGCGCACGACGGCGCGCGGGCCGACCTCCTGGCCGAGCCTGACGGCCACGGTGTTGAGCGAGGCGGCGAGGGAGGTCGTCAGCGAGACTTCGCCGCGATAGTCGCGGGTGTAGTTTTCCGGCCGCCAGCCCGCGATCTGCACGGGCGAGTCGCTGCGCGTCGTGTCGGGGGTGAGGCCCCGCTCCAGCGCGGCCAGATAGACGAAGGGTTTGAAAGCGGAGCCGGGTTGTCGTCTGGCCGTCGTCGCGCGGTTGAACTGGCTTTGCGCGTAGTCGCGCCCGCCGACGAGCGCGCGCACCGCGCCGTCCGTGTCGAGCACGACCACGGCTCCCTGGCCGACGCCGTAGCGCTGGCCGCCGCGCGCGAGCGTCTCGACGAGAGCGGACTCCGCCGCCTGCTGCATCGGGCCGGCGATGGTGGTTTCGACCACGATGTCGGTCTCGACCTTGCCGACATAGTCGTCGATCAGGTCCATGACCCAATCGGCGACATAGTTGATGGAGCCGCCGGGAATTGCGCGGTTGGCGACCGCCGGGTTGTCGCGCGCGGCGCGCGCCTGCGGTTCGGTGACGTAGCCTTGGTCGACCATGGCGGCGAGCACCAGCTTGGCGCGCTCCTGCGCCTCAGCCGGGTTGCGCGTCGGGGCGAGGCGCGAGGGCGCCTTGACGAGGCCGGCGATCACCGCGGCTTCCTGCAGGGTCAGCGCCGTCGCCGGCTTGTCGTAGTAGCGGCGGGCCGCAGCCTCGACGCCATAGGCGCCAGCGCCGAAATAGACCCGGTTCAGATAGAGTTCGAGGATCTGCTCCTTGGAATAGTTATGCTCCAGCCAGAGCGCGAGCAGTGCCTCCTGCACCTTGCGGCCGAGGGTACGGTCGGGGTTGAGGAACAGGTTCTTGGCGAGCTGTTGGGAGAGCGTGGAGCCGCCCTGGTGCATGCCGCGGCGGGTGATGTTGGTGAAGACGGCGCGGCCGAGGCCGACCACATCCAGTCCGAAATGCGAGTAGAAGCGCCGGTCCTCGATGGCGATGAGCGCCTGCGTCACATGCCGCGGCAGGCTGCGGACCTGGATGGCCGCGCCGCCCGTATCGCCGCGATTGGCAAGTTCCGCTCCGTCCGCTGCAACGATCGCGATGTTCGGCGGCCGCGGCGGCACCTGCAGCGAATGGGTCGGCGGCAGATGGGCCGCATACCAGGCGACGACGCCGGCAATGAGGATGCAGGCCCAGACCGCGGCGGTCAGGCCCCAGACGAACAGCGTGCCGAGAATGCCGCGCCGCTTCTTGGCCCGCGGCCGCTCCACCCGCTCGCGCTGCGTTCCGCGCCGCCGCCCGGCCTTCGCCATCTCAGCCTCCTGGACCGGCTCGGCGCGCCGCGGCTTCGGCGCGGGACGTTCGGGCTCGGCGACGCGCACCGACGGCCGGTCGTCGGGCCCGGCGCGCAGGTCCATGCCCCCGCGCCCTGTCCCGAAGCTCGGCTCGATCCTGTCGTTCCGTCCGCGGCGGCCCCTCGCCATCCGTAGCCCCAGCCCCTTTGCACCCTCTGCCCACTTCATCAGCGCTAATCCCGGCGCAATGAAGGGGCGGTTAAGGCATTTGTGCGGGCGACTTTTCATCTCTGATCAGGGTTAGCGGCCGTTAACGCGGCGGCCCGTGCGTCGATCCAGCTTCGGCAAGTGTTGTCGCGCTAGTCAGCCGCCGGATCGGATCGCCATGCAGCCAAACGAACAACCCATACTTGCGAGTTGCGCCATCCTTTCCGGGGATGGCCTCACCGACGCAGTGGTTGCTGCCATGCTGGCGCGCCTGAGGTCGGTCCGCGTGCTCATGGAAACCCAGCCCGGCGGCATCGATCCATCCTCGCCGCAAGCGGCGACCCATGCCCGGCTCCTGACAATGGAAGCGCAGCTGGCCACGCGCCGCGAACCCGCGCGCGGACGCTCGCTCGATGACGACGAGGTCTTCTACCTCGACTGACGGCTCAGCGCGGCTCGTCCTCCAACACCTGCATCAGCACCTTGCGCACGGTCGCCTGGCGCTGCGCCGTCTGGACTTTCGCCCCCATCAGGTCGGTGACGTAGAACACATCGACCGCCCGCTCGCCGAAGGTCGCGACATAGGCCGAGGCGATGTTGAGGCTGTGGCGCGACAGCGCCGCGGTCAGGTCGTGCAGAAGGCCCGGCCGGTCGAGCCCCGATACCTCGATGACGGTGTAGCGGGTGGACCAGGTATTGTTGATCGACACTTCCGGAACGATACGGAAGGTGCGCGAGCGGTGGCGGCTCGACGATTTCCTTGCGACCGCGGCCACCGCCTCACCGACCTTCATCTCGCCGCGTAGGGCCTTCTCGATGCCTTCGGCAATGCGGCGGGCGCGACGCTCTTCGTCCTCGTCGCGGTCGAAGCCGCGGGTGATCGAGATCGTATCGACCGCCAGGCCGTCGGTGGTCGTGTAGATCTGCGCGCCAACGATGTTCGCGCCCGCGGCCGCGCACGCGCCCGCGATGATCGACAGCAGCCGCGGATGGTCGGGAGCGAGCACCGTGAGGTGCGTGACGCCCTGGCCGTTGAGCAGGTCGACGCGCGTGGCGAGCGACTTGCCCGCCGCCTCGGTCTCCAGCAGGAAGCGCGCATGCTCGATCTTGGTCGCGAGATCGACCTTGAGCCAGTACGCGGCGTAGTGGCGGCCGACATAGGTCTCCAGTGCGTCGCCGGCCAGTTTCGGCAGTTTCTCGGGCGCGGCGCGGCGGAACTCCTCCTGCGCCATCTCCACCCGCCGCGAGCGGTTGACCTCGGAGAAGCCACCGGTAACGACCGGCTCGGTCTCGTAGTAGAGCGTCTTCAGCAACTGGCTCTTCCAGCCGTTCCAGACGCCGGGGCCGACCGCCATGATGTCGGCGGTCGTCAGGATCAGCAGCAGTTTCATGCGCTCGAGCGACTGCACGACGCCGGCGAACATCTCGATGGTCTTGCGTTCGCCGAGGTCGCGCGACTGGGCGATGGTCGACATCACCAGATGCTGCTCGACCAGCCAGGCGACCGTTTCCGTCTCCGCGGTGTTGAGGCCGAAGCGCGGGCAGAGCCTGCGGGCGACCCTGGCGCCGGCGATCGAATGGTCCTCCGGCCGGCCCTTGGCGATGTCGTGCAGGAACAGCGCGACGTAGAGCAGGTCGCGGTTGCGTGGCTGGATCGTCTTCACAAGGTCGGCGGCAAGGCCGAGGCTGGGGTCCCCGCCGCGCTCGATCTGCTGCAGGATGCCGATGCAACGCAGCAGATGCTCGTCCACCGTGTAGTGGTGGTACATGTTGAACTGCATCATCGCCACGACGCGGCCGAAATCCGGCACGAAGCGGCCGAGCAGACCCGCCTCGTTCATGCGCCTGAGCACGATCTCCGGCGTGTTGGCCGAGGTCAGGATCGACACGAAGAGCTGGTTGGCCGTCGCGTCGTTCCTCAGCTCGTCATCCACCAGCTTCAGCGACTTGGTGAGCAGCCGCATCGCGTCGGGATGGAAGGCGAGATTGTAGCGGTCGGCCAGCCAGAACATGCGGATCATGTTGACCGGATCGCGCGCGAAGACCTGATCGTCGGCGACGTTAATGCGGTCATGGTCGATCTGGAAGTCCGGGCTCTCCTTGAAGCCGCGCCGCGACTTCGGGCGCAGGCGCGCGATGAAGCGGTCGAGCACCGGCGCCGGCTTCTCGTGCCGCTCCTCCAGCTCCGCGCACAGGATGGCGGTGAGGTCGCCGACATCCTTGGCGGTCAGGAAATAGTGCTTCATGAAGCGCTCGACGTCGACGAGGCCATTGTGGCCGCGATAGCCGAGGCGGGGCGCCAGCTCGCGCTGCAGGTCGAACGACAGGCGCTCCTCCGGGCGGGCGGTGAGGAAGTGCAGGTGGCAGCGCACGGTCCATAGGAACTTCTCGCAGCGCCGGAACATCTGCGCCTCGCGCCGCGTGAACACGCCCTTACTGGCGAGTTCCTCGTCGGTCTTCACGCGATAGGCGTAGCGGGCGATCCAGAACAGCGTGTGGAGGTCCCTGAGGCCACCCTTGCCGTCCTTGACGTTGGGCTCGACGAGATAGCGGGACTGGCCGGTCTTGCGATGCCGCTCGTCGCGCTCGGCGAGCTTGGCGGCGACGAATTCCGGCACCTTGCCCTTGACGATCTCGGTGTCGAAGCGCTGCTCCAGCTCGGCGAAAAGCTGGCGGTCGCCAAGGATGTAGCGGGATTCCAGCAGGGCGGTTCGGATGGTGATGTCGGCCCGCGCCTGCCGGATGCACTCGTCGACCGAGCGGGTGGCGTGGCCGACTTTCAGCCCCATGTCCCACAGACAGTAGAGCATGGCCTCCGCGACGCTCTCGCCCCAGGCGGTCTGCTTGTAGGGCAGGAGGAACAGGAGGTCGATGTCCGAACCCGGTGCCAGCATGCCGCGGCCGTAGCCGCCGGTCGCGACCATCGCCATGCGCTCGCCGGAGGAGGGATTGTCCGAGGCGTAGAGATGCTTGCAGATCCAGACGAACACCGCCCGGATCACCTCGTCCTGGAACTCTGACAACGCCTCGGCGCAGGCGCGGCCATCGGCGGTCTCGATCAGCCGGGCCTCAGCCTTCTTGCGGGCGTCGAGAAGGGCCTTTCTCAGCACCTGCACGACCTGGGCGCGCGCGCCCTGCGTGTCGCCGGCCTTCACGGTGATGCGGGCAAGTTCCTTGGCGAGGTCCGCAGGATCGGTCAGTGGCCCATGCGCGGCGGCGCGCCGGTGGGCTCGGGCTTCGGTCGGGGTCGAATCCATCGATCTTCTTCAATCGCGCAAAACGCCGCGGACCATACGCGCAACAGAGCGGCGAAGCGAGATGGTTGCCCGGCTGATCAAAGGCCCTTGGCCCCACCGTCTGCGCGCGGGTCATGGGCGCCGGAGAGCGAGCGGTCAGAGTGAAGCGTGACCCCGCCGGCGTGCCCCATCGTGTCGGAATATCCCTCGGGAATGGTCTCGATCTGGTGACCGATCCGTTCGAGTGCGGTCGTCAGGCTCTCGTCGAAACGGTTCTCGAAGCGCAGCCCCGTGAACGAGGAGCCCCAGGTGCGGCCAAGCAGCCAGCGCGGTGCGTCCAGCGCCTCCTCCAGCGGCCGCCCATGCCGGACGTGCCGCTCGAAGACCTGGGCCTGCGTCTGCGGCTGACCTTCGCCGCCCATCGTGCCATAGGCGAAACTGCGCCCGTCTTTCAGCTCGGCGAAAGCGGGGTTCAGCGTATGGAACGGCCGGCGGCCGGGCTCCAGCGGGTTCACCGCCTTGGGATCGAGCGCGAAGCTCGCGCCGCGGTTCTGCATCAGGAAGCCGGTCGATTTCGACACGCAGCCGGAGCCGAATTCCCAGTAGATCGACTGGATGTAGGAGACGACCCGGCCATCCGAGTCCGCGGCACCCATCCAGATCGTGTCCCCCGGCGCCGCACGCAGCGGCCAGGACATGGCGCGCTTCATGTCGATTGTCCGAGCCTCGCCGGTCAGCGCCCGGTCGGCCAAGAAGGCCGCGGGGTCGCCCGCGAGGCGGTCGAAATCCGTGACGAAGCGGTCGCGCACGATGAAGGCGCGCTTGGTCGCCTCGACGATGCGATGGACGAAGGCCGGCGTATCGGGGTTCACCGACCCGTGCATCTCTTCCAGCCGGTCGACGATGCCGAGGATCATCAGTGAGGCCAAGCCCTGGGTCGGCGGCGGCATGTTGTAGATGGTGCCGAACGAGTGGGAGAGCTTCAGGGGGTCCCGCTCGACCGCGTAATAGGCCTGCAGGTCGGCGCGGGTGACCGGCGAGCCGATCTCCTCGAGATCCTTCGCCAGTTCACGCGAGACGTCACCGCGATAGGTGTCCTGGAAGCCGTTGCGGGCGAGATGCTCCAGGGTCTCGGCAAGCGCCGGCTGCTTCATCACTGCGCCTTCGACTGGCGGCTTGCCGTCGGCGAGGAATGTCTCGGCGAAGCCCGGGCAGTCCTTCAGCTCGTAGAGCTTGTCGAGGGTGAGCCGCGCCTGCGAGCGCGAGACGACATAGCCCTCGCGCGCGGCCTTGATCGCCGGCTCCATCATGACCGTCCGGGGCAGCGTGCCGCCGGAGGCCTTGGCCATGGCATTGGCGAGGCGCCAGCCGCCGATGGCGCCGGGCACGGTCAGCGCCGCCAGCGGCCCGCGGGTCGGAATCTCGTAGTGACCCTTATCGAGATAGGAGCGGAGCGTCGCGCGCTCGCCCGCGAAGCCGCAGGCCTCGATGCCGTGGACGCGCCCATTCGGCTGGCGGATCAGCCAGAAGCCGTCGCCCCCCACATGCGTCATGTGCGGATAGACCGCCGCGATGGCGGCCGCGGCTGCGATCATCGCCTCGATGGCGTTGCCGCCCTCGGCGAGGATGAGCCGGCCCGCTTCGGCCGCCGCCATATGGGGGGCAGCAATCACCCCGCGCGCGTAAGCGCCCTGCGCCATGCCTTGAATCCTCCGAACAGCGCTGAGGATATGGGACGTTCGGATGGATCGGAACAGGCAATTCGGTCGAATCGCGCCCGCGGATGCCGCAGGTCAGATCGCCATGCTCTTGTGCAGGGCGTCCCGGTCGACCTCGCCTTTCAGGCCCTGCACCACCACACGGCCACGTTCCATGACGTAGAAGCGGTCGCCAAGCTCCTCCGCGAAGTCGAGATACTGCTCCACCAGCAGGATGCCGATGTCGCCCTTGCGCCGCAGATAGTCGATGGCCCGGCCGATATCCTTGATGATGGAGGGCTGGATGCCCTCGGTCGGCTCGTCGAGGACGATCAGGCGCGGACGCGTCACCAGCGCCCGTCCGATGGCAAGCTGCTGCTGCTGGCCGCCGGAGAGATCGCCGCCGCGCCGCCCGAGCATGTCCTTCAGCACCGGGAACAGCGAGAAGATGTCGTCGGGAATGGTTCGGTCGGCGCGCTTCAGCGGCGCGAAGCCGGTTTCGAGGTTCTCCTTCACCGACAGCAGCGGGAATATCTCCCGGCCCTGCGGCACATAGGCGATGCCGCGCCGCGCCCGCTCGAAGGGCGGCATGCGCGTGATGTCGCGCCCTTCCCAGAGGATTTCGCCAGCGGAGATCGGCTGATGGCCGATGATGGCGCGCATCAGCGAGGTCTTGCCGACGCCGTTGCGACCAAGCACGCAGGTCACCTTGCCCGGCGATACCTCGATGGAGACGTCGCGCAGCGCCTGGGCCGCGCCGTAGTGCAGGTCGATGTTCTTGACCTCAAGCATGGCTCAGCGTCCCAGATAGACTTCGATGACGCGCTCGTCGGAGCTCACCTGGTCGAGGCTTCCTTCGGCCAGCACCGATCCCTCGTGCAGGCACGTGACCTTCACGCCGAGTTCGCGGATGAAGCCCATGTCGTGCTCGACCACGACCACCGAATGGGTCTTCGCAATATCCTTGAGCAGGTCGGCCGTCGCCCCGGTCTCGACGTCGGTCATGCCGGCGGCGGGCTCGTCGACCAGCAGGAGCTTCGGATCCTGCGCCAGCAGCATGCCGATCTCCAGCCACTGTTTCTGGCCGTGGGAGAGGTCGCCGGCCAGGCGCTTGCGGTCGTCGCCGAGCCTGACCAGGCCGAGCAGCTCGTCGACGCGCTTCCAGATCTCCGCCGAATGGCGCGAGAACAGCGTGCCGAACACCGTGCGGTCGGCCTTCACCGCCATCTCGATATTGTCCTCCACCGTGTGCATCTCGAACACGGTCGGCTTCTGGAACTTGCGGCCGATGCCGAGATTGGCGATCGCGGTTTCGTCGAGCTGGGTCAGGTCGATGCTGCCGTCGAAGATGACGTCGCCGGTGTCGGGCTTGGTCTTGCCGGTGATGATGTCCATCATCGTCGTCTTGCCGGCGCCATTTGGGCCGATGATGGCGCGCATCTCGCCCGGCGCAATGATCAGCGACAGGTTGTTGATGGCGCGGAAGCCGTCGAAGCTCACCGAGACGCCGTCGAGGTAGAGCAGCGACTGTGTCACGACCAGCGGCTTCTCGATCGCTTGAACGGCTTCCGTCGGCACGTGCATGTCCATGGGGTCGATCAGCATGGCGCCCTCATTCCGCCGGCTGCTGCGCGGCAGCGGGCGCCGGCGGCTGGGGACGGTCCTGCCGCGACTTCCACCACTCGGTGAAGGTGCCGAGTATGCCCTTCGGCAGGAACAGCGTGACGAAGATGAACAGGCCGCCGAGCGCGAACAGCCACCCCTGAGGGAAGGCGCCGGTGAACCAGCTCTTGGCGAAGTTGACGACACCCGCGCCGAGCGCCGCACCGACCAGTGTGCCGCGCCCGCCGACCGCCACCCACACGATGGTCTCGATGGAATTGGCCGGCGAGAACTCGCTCGGATTGATGATGCCGACCTGCGGGACGTAGAGCGCGCCGGCAATGCCGGCCATGACGGCCGAGACGGTCCAGACGAACAGCTTGTAGTTCTCGACCCGGTAGCCGAGGAAGCGCGTGCGCGCCTCCGAGTCCCGGACGGCGACGATGATCTTGCCGGCCTTCGAGGTGACGATGGCGCGGGCGACCAGATACCCGATCATCAGCGCGATGACCGAGGTCGAGAACAGCACCGCGCGGGTCACCTGGCTCTGGATGTTGAAGCCGAGGATGTCCTTGAAGTCGGTCAGACCGTTATTGCCGCCGAAGCCCATGTCGTTGCGGAAAAAGGCGAGCAGCAGCGCATAGGTCAGCGCCTGCGTGATGATCGAGAGATAGACGCCGGTGACGCGCGAGCGGAAGGCAAACCAGCCGAAGATGAAGGCGAGGATCCCGGGCACCAGGCAGACCATCAGCATGGCATAGGGAAACGAGGAGAACCCCCACCAGGTGAAGGGCAGTTCCTTCCAGTTCAGGAACACCATGAAGTCCGGCAGGGTCGGATGCGAATAGACCCCGCGCGGGCCGATCTGGCGCATCAGGTACATGCCCATGGCGTAGCCGCCGAGGGCGAAGAAGGCGCCGTGGCCGAGCGAGAGGATGCCGCAATAGCCCCAGACCAGATCGACCGAGAGCGCCAGCAGCGCGTAGGTCATGTACTTGCCCCAGAGCCCCACCGCCGTGTTCGACACGTGGAAGGGCGAGGAGGGCGGCAGGGCGAGGTTGAGGAACGGCACCAGCAGGGCGGCGATGGCGAGCAGCACCAGGAAGATCCAGCCTGTGCGGTCGATCTTTTCGAACAGGAAGCGGGTGAACATCATTCCACCGCCCGGCCCTTGAGCGCGAACAGCCCTCTCGGCCGCTTCTGGATGAACAGGATGATGAAGACGAGCAGCAGAATCTTGCCGAGCACCGCGCCCGCATAGGGCTCCAGGAACTTGTTGGCGATGCCGAGCGTCATGGCACCGACCAGCGTGCCCCAGAGGTTGCCGACGCCGCCGAACACCACGACCATGAATGAGTCGATGATGTAGCCTTGGCCGAGGTTCGGCGAGACATTGTCGATCTGGCTGAGCGCGACGCCGGCAAGGCCGGCGATGCCCGAGCCGAGGCCGAAGGTGAAGGCGTCGACCCAGTTGGTGCGGATGCCCATGGCGCCGGCCATGCGCCGGTTCTGCGTCACCGCGCGGGTCTGCAGGCCGAAGGGCGTGCGCTTCAGGAACATCAGCAGCGCCGCGAAGACGAGCCCGGCGAAGATGATGATGGCAAGGCGGTTGGCGGTGATCGCGAGGTTGCCGATCTCGAACGAACCGGACATCCAGGACGGCGTCGAGACCTCGCGGTTGGTCGGGCCGAACCAGGATCGCACTGCCTGCTGGAGGATGAGGCTGACGCCCCATGTGGCGAGCAGCGTCTCGAGCGCCCGGCCGTAGAGATGGCGGATGATCAGGCGTTCGATGGCAACGCCGATCGCGCCGGCGACGAGGAAGGCCATCGGCAGCGCTATGAGCAGCGAGACATCGTTCAGACCGGGCATGGTCGCGCGGATGAACTGCTGCGTGACGAAGGTCGTGTAGGCGCCGATCATGACCATCTCGCCATGCGCCATGTTGATGACGCCCATGACGCCGAAGGTGATGGCGAGGCCGATAGCGGCAAGCAGCAGGACCGAACCAAGCGACAGCCCGTACCAGACGTTCTGCCCGGCCTCCCAGATGGCGAGCGTGCGGCGCATGGCGACCGCGGCGTTCTGGGCCGCCTCGCGCACCAGCGGCGCGGTATCGGCCGGCAGCGATCCCAGCATGCCGACGGCGTCCTGGTCGCCGCGGCGCTGGATGACGCCGATGGCGGCGATGCGGTCGGCTTCCGGCGCGGAGGCATCGGAGACGAGGATGGCGGCGCGCGCTTCCTCCATCAGCTTCTTCACGCGCTGGTCGCGCTCCTGGCCGATGGCGGTGTTCAGGGCAGTGAGCGCGCCAGCATCGCGTGACTTGAACACTGCCTCGGCGGCGGAGGCGCGGCGGGCAGCGTCGGGGTGCATCAGCGACAGCGCGCCGACGGCGGCGTCGATGGCGCGGCGGACATTGTTGTTGAGGCGGACCGGACGCGTGGTGCCGGCATCGGCTACGGCGCCCGTGGCCGCATCGACGAAGCTGCCGCTCGCCTGCCGGATGAAGACGGCGCGGTCGCTCTGGCGGTAGACGAGGCGGCTTTCACGCAGCGCCTCGATGATAGCCGCGGCCCGCGGCGAGCCCGATGTGGCGAGCCCGTTCACTGCATTGACGATCTCGTTGAAATTCTCGGTGGCGAAGCGCTGCACCAGCGCCGCATTGTCCTGCGCCGCAGCCGGGGGGGACAGGATCAAGAAGGCCGCGAACAGTGCGGCGATGATGCGGAGGGGGCGTCGGATCGCGTCGTTCAAGCTCTGCCCTCGTTCCGAAGCACTGTCAGGGGAGGGCGGGGCGCACCGTTGTCGGGCGCGCCCCGCAGATCACGTCAAACGAGAGGGTGTCAGCGCTGGGCCGCGCCACACCGTCCGGTGCGAACGTTGAAGTTGCCGCAGCGCAGGGGCGAGCGGTGGTCGGCGATCAGGTCGCGCGAGCCTTCCAGATGCGGCGACCATTCCTGCGCCACCACGGTGCCCGGGGTCTGCCAGACCGTGTTGATCTGGCCGTCGCCCTGGATCTCGCCGATCAGCACCGGCTTGGTGATGTGGTGGTTTGGCATCATGGTCGAGTAGCCGCCTGAGAGGTTCGGCACGGCGATGCCGATCATGGCCTCGCGCACCTTGGTCGGGTCGGTCGTGCCGGCCGCTTCCACCGCCTTCACCCACATGGCGAAGCCGATGACATGGGCCTCCATCGGGTCGTTGGTGACTGCGCGGGGGTTGTTTTTGAACGCGCGCCAGCGGGCGATGAAGTCGCGGTTGGTCGGGTTGTCCATCGACTGGAAGTAGTTCCAGGCGGCGAGGTGGCCGATCAGCGGCTTGGTGTCGATGCCGGCGAGTTCTTCTTCGCCGACCGAGAAGGCGACGACCGGGATGTCGGTCGCCTTCACGCCCTGGTTGCCGAGCTCCTTGTAGAAGGGAACATTGGCGTCGCCGTTGATGGTGGAGACGACGGCCGTCTTAACGCCGGTCGAGCCGAAGCGCTTGATGGCGGCAACGCGCGTCTGCCAGTCGGCATGGCCGAACGGCGTGTAGTTGATCGAGATGTCCTCCGGCTTGATGCCCTTGGAGAGCAGATAGGCTTCGAGGATCTTGTTGGTCGTGCGCGGATAGACGTAGTCGGTACCTTCCAGAACGAAGCGCTTCACGCCCTCGTTGAGGAGATAGTCGACGGCGGGGATCGCCTGCTGGTTCGGGGCGGCGCCGGTGTAGAAGATGTTGGGCGAGGATTCTTCACCCTCGTACTGCACGGGATAGAACAGGATCGAGTTCAGTTCCTCGAACACCGGCAGCACGGACTTGCGCGACACCGAGGTCCAGCAGCCGAAGGTGACGGCGACGCGGTTGCGGGTGATCAGCTCGCGCGCCTTCTCGGCGAACAGCGGCCAGTTCGACGCCGGATCGACGACGACCGCCTCAAGCTTGCGCCCGAGCACACCGCCACGCTTGTTCTGCTCGTCGATAAGCATCAGCATGACGTCCTTCAGCGTCGTCTCCGAGATGGCCATCGTGCCGGAGAGCGAATGCAGGATCCCGACCTTGATCGTCTCCTGCGCCTTTGCCGGCGCAGCCAGACCGCCCAGCGCCAGGACGGCGCCCGCGGCCAGGCCGAGCACTTTTGATTTGAGGTTCAACATGGAGTGTTCCCGTTATTGGTGTTCGCCGTCGGCGCCCGGAAGGCAGAAGCGCCGCCGGACAGCGACTAAGTCATGGCAACCCGCGTGCCAGCGCATGGCTCGGCGGGCAATTGCTTGACTCACTGGGGGAATCCCAAGGCGGCTGACCCAGCGGCAGGAGGGCTGGTCGCCACGGTTTGCGCATGAGGGAAGCGAAAGCGCAAAAAATAGGCAAACCGGACTGCACAAGTATGCATCATCGGCCCGATCGCGATTCAATAGGCGCGGCGAGCTCAGTTCCTCGCCTCGCATGACCTCCGCTTCAGGCTTCGTTAACCATAAGAGGGTCACCTCGAACCGATGCCGATGCGGAGGCGCGCATGACCATGGGCAAGACAGCCGCCAGCGACATGCCTGCTTCGGCGCCAGCCCCTGCGACGGCAGCGAGCTGGCGGGAAGCGGCCGCGGTCTATTTCCGCCGCGATGTGCTGATCGTGCTGTTCCTTGGCTTTTCGGCCGGTCTGCCGCTGGCCCTCTCGGGCTCGACCCTGCTGGTCTGGATGGCCGAAAGTTCGGTCGACCTGACGACGATCGGCTTCTTCGCACTTGTCGGCACGCCTTACACGATCAAGTTTCTCTGGGCGCCGGTGGTCGATGCCCTGGACATCCCGATTCTCTGCCGCCTCCTCGGCCGTCGGCGCGGCTGGCTGATCTTCAGCCAGATTCTGCTGATGGCGGCGATCGTCTTCCTTGGGGCTCAGAACCCTGATGTCTCGCCCTTCATGATCGCGCTCGGCGCGGTACTGGTGGCCATCGCCTCGGCCACGCAGGACATCGTCATCGACACCTATCGCGTCGAGAAGCTCGACACCTCGGAGCAGGCGGCGGGCGTCGGCGCCTATGTCGCTGCCTATCGCGTCGGCATGCTCGTTTCGACGGCAGGCGCGCTATTCATCGTCTCCTTCTTCGAAAAGGTGCAGGGCTTCGACAAGGCGACCGCCTGGACGCTCGGCTATGTCGTGATGGCGGGTTTCGTCCTGGTCGGGATGGCGACGACGCTCTTCGCGCGCGAACCCGCGCGCTCGCGCGAGGCGGTGGCCGCACACTCCGCCGACAATCCGATGGTGCGGGTCCTGAAGGCGGCGGTCGGTTCCTTCTCCGACTTCCTGACGCGCGACATGGCAGTCGCCGTGCTGGCCTTCGTCATCCTGTTCAAGCTGTGCGACGCCTTCGTCGGCGCCATGACCGGCCCCTTCGTCATCCGCGGCATGGGCTACACGCGCGAGGAATACGCCGCGATCGTCAAAGGCCTCGGCCTTGCCGCGACGCTGGCCGGCGGCTTTGCCGGCGGCTTCGTCGCGCGCGGGCTCGATCTGCGGACCAGCCTGTGGCTCGCCGCCTTCCTGCAGATGGGCTCTAACCTCGTCTTCGCCCTGCAGGCGGTGATGCCCGCGAGCTATGCCATGCTCTCCTTCGTCATCGTCGCTGAGAATTTCACCGGCGCCATCGGCACGGTGATTTTCGTCGCCTATCTCTCCTCGCTGTGCAATTCGCCACTGCACACCGCCACCCAGTATGCGCTGCTCTCGGCGCTCTCCGCGGTCGGCCGCACCTATATCTCGGCGCCCGCCGGCCTCATCGCCGCGCAGACCGGCTGGTTCTGGTTCTTCATGCTCTCCTGCCTGACCGCCATTCCGAGCCTCATTCTCCTGTGGTGGCTGCAGGCGCGCGGCCATTTCGACCAGCTTGCCAGGCCCACCGGCAAGCTCGCCGCGGACGATTGATGGCCGCGCCCGTCTTTTCCTCGTCCGGCGATCTCCTCGCCGACCGCCGCTACGACTACGCCATGGCCGCGAAGACAGAGGGCGATCTCGCCGCCGCTGCCGACCTGCTGGCGCAGGCGCTCGAGATCGCGCCGCGCTGGGCGGCCGGCTGGTTCGCGCTCGGAGAGACGGCGGCTGCGCGCGGGGACACCGAAGCGGCCGTCGCGGCTTATTCCTCGGCGCTCGACCGCGACCCGGCAGATCCTTTCGGCGCACGCCTGGCGCTGGCGCGGCTTGGCGTTGGCGATGCGGGCTCCGCGATGACGCCGGCCTATGTGGCCGCGCTCTTCGACCAGTATGCGCCGCGCTTCGATGCCACCCTTCGGGACAGGCTCGCCTATCGCGGACCCGAATTGCTGCATGAGGCGGTCTGCCGCGCCTGCGCGGCGAAGGGCCGGCGCTTCGCCTTCGACCGAATGATCGACCTCGGCTGCGGCACGGGGCTCGCCGCCGAGATCTTTGCTTCCGTGGCGGGTGTCATCGACGGCGTCGACCTGTCGCCACGCATGATCGATATTGCCCGCACCAAGGGCCTCTATCGGAACCTCGCTGTCGATGATCTCGCGTCATTCCTCGCGCGCGAGGCCAGCGATTCGGCCGATCTCGTCCTTGCGGCCGATGTCTTTGTCTATGTCGCAGACCTCGCGCCGATCGTCTGCGACAGTGCGCGGGTGCTGACGGCCGGCGGCATCGTCGCCTTCACGGTCGAGGCCCACGCGGGCGACGGCGTAGTGCTGGGAGCGGGGCTGCGCTACGCCCATGGCGAGGCGATGGTGCGGGCGAGCCTCGCCGAAGCGGGTCTCGATCCGGTCGTGCTGGACCGGACATCCACCCGCAATGAGGCGGACCGGGCTGTTCCCGGGCTCGTTGTGGCGGCGATGAAGCTCTGATTGGTGGGCTTACTGCTTGGCGGCGCGCGCCAGCGCGTTGGAAACCGGCGCGAGATATTCCCAGCGGCGGGCGCCGTCGAAGGCGCCGATCACCTTCATGCCGTCGCGGGCGACCGAGTTGACGTCCTTGTGGAAGGCGGTCAGCGGCTTGTCGAGTGCGACGGGGCGCGAACCGTCGAAGTGGGGGTGCCCCACCGCGTAGACCGCCAGAACGATGAACGTGCCGCGAAACATGCCCACTGCACCGCCTGAGCGGCGCCCCGATGAACCCGGGTCTTTGCCCGGTGACATCGCGCTTATGCCACACAAGGTCTGAACCGCCGTTTGCCGGATTCATCGCAATTTTATCGAAAGTTAGATTCAAGCTTCGCGGTTGACGATAAGGGCTGTGGCGGGCCACAGGCAGGGATGAACTATCGTCACGCCTACCACGCGGGAAACCCGGCCGACGTCTTCAAGCACGCCGTCCTTGCCTTCATCCTCGATCATCTGATGAAGAAGGACACGCCGGTCCGCATCATCGACACCCATGCCGGCATCGGCCGCTACGACCTGACCTCGGATGCGGCGGAACGAACCGGGGAGTGGGTCGAGGGCATCGGGCGGCTCTGGGCCCGGGACCTGCCGGCGCCGCTGGCCGCCTTGCTCGCCCCCTATCTCGACGCCGTGGCGCGGCTCAATCCGGACGGCCGGCTGCGCTTCTATCCGGGCAGCCCGGAGATCGCGCGGCTGCTGACGCGGCCCGTCGACGGCCTCACCCTCTGCGAACTGCATCCCGAGGATGCGGCGATCCTTGGCGGGCTGTTCAGAAGCGAGGCCCGCGCCAAGGTCATCGATATCGACGGCTGGCTGGCGCCCAAGGCCTTTTTGCCGCCAAAGGAGAAGCGCGGGCTGATGCTGATCGACCCGCCCTTCGAACGGGCTGGTGACTATGATCGCCTCGTCGATGCCCTCGCCAGCGGCTACCGGCGCTGGGCGACAGGTGTCTTCCTGCTCTGGTATCCGGTCAAGGATGCGGCGGAGGTGAAACGGTTCCACCGGATGATCGCTGATCTGGCGATCCCGAAATGCCTCGTGATCGAGGCGACATGGCGCGCTGTCGATGGAAAGCGCCTTGCCGGCGCCGGCCTCGTGACGATCAATGCGCCCTACACGCTCGCGCCTGTCTGCCGCGCGGCGGGAAAGTCACTGTGGGACGTCCTCGGCGTCCCCGCGGGCCGGCTTCTGGTGTCCGGCGACGCGTCCTGAAAGCATTTTCGAGCGAAGTGGAAACCGGTTCGCGTGAAGAAAATGCGTCCAGACTTGAACTGCGCCTCGACCCTAGGGGTCGGTGCGCAGGTTCATCTGCTTTGCCGTATCGACGACGAACAGCGCGCAAGCCGCGCCGACGCCTAGACCGATGAGGACAATGGCCAGGTCAACTAACCCCACGTCAATCATGACATACCCCTGAAGGCTCGGGTGACGGTCGTCATCCACGGCACCGGCCGTCGGGGAATCAGTGGCGGCTAACGACTGGGGTATGGTTCCGGTATTTGTGCGCCGCAGCAATGCTGGTTCTGTTGTGCTGCATTGCAACAATGGAATGCTGACTTAACGGAACTCCTGCCGATGCCGTCCGTCGCCCCCAGCGGCCAATGCCCGGAGCGCCACTGTGAAATTTGGATGACGGAGGTTAACGTTGAGTTCACCCTTCAGCCTTTTATTGCTCACCCTTTTGCATTCGCCATAGAAGCTGCGGCCCATTCCGGAGAGGCCGCTCTGTTCGAAGGGGATGTCCGGCGGCACCGGCAGGCCGAGGAGTTTCGCGGCAAAGGCGACCACGTCCTGTGGCGGGGAGGGCTGGTCGTCGGTGACATTGACGATGCCATCGTAGCGCTGATCGAAACAGGCCAGCACCGCCCGGGCGATGTCGTCGACATGGATGCGGTTGAACACCTGTCCCGGCTTGATGATGCGCCGTGCCGTCCCGCGCGCGAGATTGACCAGCGCGTTCTGTCCCGGCCCGTAGATGCCAGACAGCCGGAGGATGGCGACGGGAACGCCGTGCGTCTGTCCGAAGGCGGTCCACGCCCTCTCCGCCTCCAGCCGCTCGACGCTGCGCTGGCTCACCGGCCGGCATTCCGTGGTCTCGTCCACCCAGCGTCCCCCGTGGTCGCCATAGACGCCGACTGTCGAGAGATAGGCGACGGCCTCCGGCGGATGGGCTGCCAGCGCCGCCGCGCAGGCCTTCAGCACGGGGTCGCCGGTCTCGTCCGGCGGGGCGGAGACCAGAACTTCGTCGGCCGCGGCGATGGCATCGGCGAGCTCCGCCGATAGCGACGAGCCGTCGAAGGGCAGGACCGTGACGGCATGGCCCTCGACACCGGCCGCGGTCATCGTGGCGGCCCGCTCCGGCGAGCGGACCGTGGCGACGATCCGGGCGTAGCGGCCACCGGCGGCGCGGATGACGGCCTTCGAGGAGTAGCCGAGGCCGAAGATGACGAGGGTGGTCATAGGTTCATGCGCTTTCGGAATGTGCGGTGCTCTGCGTCAGCGAAGTACGTCCTTCGAGGCTCGCCCTTTGGGCTCGCACCTCAGGATGAGGAAGGATGCGAACAGCACCCAGGTAGAAGGCGCCACGGTCGTGATTGGCCCCGATGCAACTCTCCACCCTCCTCATCCTGAGGTGCGAGCAGCATAGCGAGATGCGAACGCATCTTGCGTTCGCTCGATGCTGTGGCGAGCCTCGAAGGACGCACTTCGCTGACGCAGGACATGACAAAGGCGAGCCAATCAAGCCCATTCTTCCAGCACGTCCGTATCAGTTTCGTTGGTCGGCGGCCCGCCCCCGAGCCGTCCCGGATCCAGCTCCCTGACCGCCCAGACCGCCGCCCCGCGCACCAGCGGGGAGGTATCGTCGAGCAGACCTGCGGCTACTTCCGCAAGGCTGGTATCGCCACTGTTGCCGACGGCGATCAGCACATTCCTGACGAACTTGTCCCGCCCGATCCGCTTCACGGGGCTCTTCGTGAACAGCGCGCGGAAGGCGGCATCGTCCAGTCTTGCCAGATCAGCGAGGGCCGGTCGCTTCAGCGCCGCGCGGGCGGCCAGCTTCATCTCGCGGCCCTCGCTGGCGAACTTGTTCCACGGGCAGGCGGCGAGGCAGTCGTCGCAGCCATAGATGCGGTTGCCGATCGCCTTCCGGAACTCCCGGGGGATCGGACCCTTGTTCTCGATGGTGAGGTAGCTGATGCAGCGGCGCGCATCGAGCTGATAGGGCTCAGGAAAGGCCGCCGTCGGACAGATATCGAGGCAGGCCCGACACGAGCCGCAATGGTCGGCCTCGGGCGCGTCCGGTGGGATCGCCAGCGTCGTCATGATCGCGCCGAGGAACAGCCAGGAGCCGAAGTCCCGTGAGACGAGGTTGGTGTGCTTGCCCTGCCAGCCGAGGCCGGCGGCGGCCGCCAGGGGCTTCTCCATGAGCGGTGCGGTATCGACGAAGACCTTAAGCGCGCAGCCGGTCTCCTCGACCAGCCAGCGGGCGATGGCCTTCAGCCGCGCCTTGATCACCTCATGATAGTCGTCGGCGCGCGCATAGACCGAGATCAGTCCGCTATGCCGGTCCTTCAGGCCGTCGAGCGGGTTCTCGTCCGGCCCGTAGTTCATGCCGAGCATGACGACGGAGCGGCCCTCGGGCCACATGGCGTTCGGGTGGCTGCGGCGCTCGGCCGTCTCCGCCATCCAGGCCATGTCGCCGTGGTGGCCGGCGGCGAGCGCCTCCCGCAGCCGCGGCGCTGCCTGCGGGATGGCATCGGGCAGCGTGAATCCGACAGCGTCGAAACCTTGCTCGCGCGCGGCGCGGGCAATGGCATCACGCAGCGCGGTCGGATCGCTCAGAAGTCGAGATCGGCGTAGGTCCCGCTCGGCTGCATGCCGACCACCCGGTCGGCCAGCAGGGCGCGGAACGACGGGCGGGACTTCACCCGCGCGTACCACTCCCTCGCCGCCGCGTTGTCGCCCCACGGAACCTCACCCAGATAGTCCACCACGGACAGATGCGCCGCGGCGGCCAGGTCGGCGTAGCTCATCTGCGGCCCGGCAAGCCAGTCGTTTCGCGCCGCCAGCCAGCCGAGATAGGCCAGGTGATAGCGGATATTGTTGCGTGCCGCGCGCAGGATCGAGGTGTTCGGCGCGCCGCCGCCGGTCTCAGGCGACATGAAGCGCTTGTCGATCTTCTCCTCGACAAAGGGGCCGGAGACCTCGTCGAAGAACTTGCCGTGGAACCAGCGCATCAGCCGGCGCACCTCGACGCGCTGGGTCAGGGCCTCGGGCATCAGCCGGCGGTCGGCGGGAACCTGTTCGGCATCGTCGAGATAGAATGCGATGCCTTCGGCGCCGGTCACGGCGAGGCTCTCCGCGGCCTCCAGGACCGGCGTCGCGCCTGCCGGATTGAGCCGCAGGAAGTCGTCGCGCCGCTCCCATGGCTTCTGCTCGACGAGGTCCGGCTCGATGCCGCGCTCGGCGAGAACCAGTCGGACGAAGCGGGAATGGGGGCAGAAGAATCGGTGGTGCAGAAGCATTCGGTCAAACCTGAGGGGCCGCAAACGAGGGGCCCGATGTGGTTTTTCAATGACGCGGGGCTGCGGAGGGCGCGTGCATAGACCTCTCTCGAGGATGAGACAACCATCGTAATTGTCTTATCGGATTGACGGTCCGTCATGCTTAACCAATCGTGAAGGCGGCGGGCGTATGACGATCCGGTACGGCACCGGATACCAACCGCCGGTCGGTTCTCGAAGGTGATCCATGGACCTCGCCAATCTGGGCAAGGCGCTTGTTCTCGGTCTCGTCGAGGGCGGCACGGAGTTCATTCCCGTCTCGTCCACAGGCCATCTGATCCTGCTGGGGCACTTCCTCGGCTTCCAGTCCACCGGCAAGACCTTCGAGGTGCTGATCCAGCTCGGCGCCATCCTCGCCATCATGCTGGTCTATTTCACCCGCCTGCTGGGCGTCGTCATATGCCTGCCGACGGATGCCTGGGCGCGGCGCTTCGTCATCTCGGTGCTGGTCGCCTTCCTGCCGGCGGCGATCCTCGGCGCCCTGCTGCACAGCCGCATCAAGGCGCTGTTCGAGCGCCCCGATCTCGTCTGCGTCGCCCTGATCGTCGGCGGCATCGTGCTGCTGATCGTCGATCGGCTGAAGATCGAGGAGAAGGAGGACAATGCCTTCCGCTTCTCGCCCTGGCTGGCACTGAGGATCGGCATCTGCCAGTGCGCCGCGCTGTTTCCCGGCGTCTCGCGTTCGGGTGCGACCATTGTCGGGGCGCTGCTGATGGGAACCAGCAAGCGGGCGGCGGCGGAGTTCTCGTTCTTCCTCGCCATGCCGACCATGGCGGGGGCTTTCGCCTACGATCTCTACAAGAACTACCGGCTGCTCGACTTCTCCGATGTGACGACCATCGGCGTCGGCTTCGTGGCGGCCTTCATCTCCGGCCTGTTCGTGGTGCGCTTCCTGCTCGACTATGTGTCGCGCCACGGCTTCACGCTCTTCGCGCTGTGGCGGATCGTCGTCGGCGTGGCGGGATTGGCCGCGCTCTATCTGCGCTGAGGCGTCTCAGCGCACTTGTTCGGTGAACTGGCCCTGCTTGCGAAAGCGCCACAGATAGGTCGGCGCGACCGATTCCAGCGACTGCGGATGGATGCCCAGCCCCTCCAGCGTGCGGCCCTCGGCCTTCGCGGCATCGCTGACCACATTGTCGTGCTTGAGGAGCTCGACCTGGTCCTCGGTGAGGAGCGGGTTGGGCAAGAGCTGGAGGAACTTCGCCTGGAACTTCGCAAGGCCGAAGGGCAGGGGTACCAGGGGCCGCTTGCGGCCGGTCGTCTCCAGGATGAACTCGAGGATCGCGCGGAAGCTCTTCACCGAGGGGCCGCCGAGCTCGAGCACGGTGCCCGGCGTAACCTTGCCGTCCACCACGGCCATGACCGCCTGCGCCACGTCGCCGACGAAGACCGGCTGGAACCGCGTCTCACCGCCGCCGATCAGCGGCAGGGCGGGCAGCATCTGGGCAAGGCCGGCGAAGCGGTTGGCGAAGGAATCCTCCGGGCCGAAGATCACCGAGGGCCGCAGGATCACGGCGCCGGGAACCTCGCGCAGCACGGCCGCCTCGCCGGCGGCCTTGGTCCGCGCATAGACGGACGTGCTGTCCGCATCCGCGCCGATCGCGGAGATGTGGATGAGCTTCGCGCCGGCATCGGCCGCCGCCCGCGCCACCGTCTCGGCGCCGCGCGCCTGCACGCTGACGAACTTCTGCCGGCCGGTCTCGTGGAGAATGCCGACGCAGTTGATCACGATCTCCGCGCCCTCGGCCGCGGCCCGCACCGAATCGGGATAGCGCAGGTTCGCCTGCACGAAATTGATCTGCCCGACCGCGCCGAGCGGCTGCAGATGGCCGGCAAGGTCAGGGCGGCGCACCGCAACCCGAACACGAAAACCCCTCCGGGCGAGCGCACGCACGATGTGCCGCCCGACGAATCCCGAACCGCCGAAGACGGTGACGAGCCGATCGAAGGTCTGCATCGCGGGGCCTTTCGAGGGGAGCGCAGGGTCCGCCGGTGATTAGTCCATTTCCAGGGTGAGGTGAAGGGGCGAACGCGGTCTGTCAAGCGGTACCCGCGTGAACCTTTGCCAGAAAGCTCCGCATCAGGTTGGCGGCCTCCACCAGATGGGTCTCCAGCAGCCAGTGGCCGCCGTCGAGCAGGTGCAGTTCGGCATCCGGCACATCGCGGAGATAGGCCCGCGCCGCGCCTTCCGGCATGTAGCCGTCATTCGGTCCCCATACGATAAGCGTCGGCGGCTGGTGCTTGCGCAGGTAAGCCTGATAGCGGGGAAACCAGTCGAGGTTCCCACGCAGCCCGGCAATGATGTCCGCCATGATCTGACGCCGGCGCGGCGTCATCAGCGCCGAGTGCAGCGACCAAAGGTCCGGCGCGATCCGCTCGGCCAGCTCGGGGCCGACTTCGTTGAGGAATTCGTGGCGAAACTCCTCGGCGTTGACGCCGCCCAGTAGCTTTTGCCGCCCCTCGGCGGTGGGATTGTCGAAATAGTCCTTCAGCGGCCGGTATTTCGGGCCCAACTGGTCTTCGTAGATGTCGCCATTCTGAATGATCAGCCCGGCGATCCGTTGCGGCTGGTGAATGGCCAGCCTCAGTCCGATCTGCGAGCCGAAATCGTGCAGATAGAGCACGAAGCGGTGGAGCCCCATTCGGTCGGCGAAGCGCACCAGAAACTCGGCATAGCCGTCGAAGTCGTAGCAGAAGTCCCTAGGCGTATCGCTGTAGCCGCAACCGGGAAAATCGGGCGCGACGAGCCGCCAGCGGTCGGCGAGCAAGGGCATCAGGTTGCGGAATTCGTAGGAAGAGCACGGATAGCCGTGTGGCAGCAGCACGGCCGGCGCATTCTCTGCTCCCGCCTCGCGATAGAATATCTCGTAACCATCCAGTTCCATGCGGCGGTGCCGCACCATTTCCTCACCCATCACAGCCGTCTCCCGCTTGTCTCGCCCTCCCGGGAAACAACGCGGACAGCGGAAGTCGGTTCACCATCACCTCAGCCCCACCAGGCGATCACCCCCGCCGTCGCTGTCCACACGAGAGCGTAGCGGGCGGTGCGGGCGATGCCGGTCAGCACGAGCGTCGGCAGCGCCTTGTAGCGCGCCATGCCGGCGAAGAGGGTGATGGGGTCACCGATGACGGGGAGCCAGCAGAACAGCAGCGAGGCCCAGCCGTAGCGCGAAAAGACGCGCTCCAGCCGCGCCATCATGTCCGGCGGCAGGCGGAAGCGCTTCATCCAGGCATGGCCGCGGTCGCTGTCGGCGCCGCGGGCGATCTGGGTCCCGATCCACCAGCTGGTCATGCCGCCGGCGGTGTTGGCGAGCGAGGCCACGGCGAACAGCCACCAGGGATGGCCGTAGCCGCTGGCGAGCAGCGCCACGAACACCGCCTCCGACCCGCCGGGCAGGAGCGTCGCGGCGGAGAAGGCGGCCACCGCCATGGTGCCGTGGGCGGCCAGATGAGGCAGGAGATCGTTGAACATGCGCGGCCCGGTTAACCGCTCCGCTCATGCCATGGCAGCAGGGCCTTGCACAGGGCTGGCGGGGGTCGTTTAATACGGGACCGAAACGAGTTTTTCCCGGCGAGTTGCGTCAATGGCCGTCGTGCTGCGTCCCGCCCAGGCGATGAGGCTGGTCCACGACTTCTCCCTTGCGCTGGTGCGCGACGGCGAACCGGACCTGTCGTCGCGCCAGCTGGCGATCTTGCTGACCATCTATCTTGAGCCGCCGCCGCACCATGTGCGCGACCTCGCGCGCAAGCTCGGCGTCACCAAGCCGGTGATCACCCGTGCGCTCGATTCCATGGGCAAGCTCGACCTCGTCTCGCGCCGCCGCGACGAGCGTGACCGCCGCGACGTCATCATCCAGCGCACGGTGAAGGGTGCGCTCGCGGTCGAGCGGATCGGCGACCTGCTGGTCGAGCACGCGCAGGGCCTGGCGCCCTGACGCCGCCTCGGGACATTAACCGCCTGCATGGTAGAATCGCTTCATGACCGCCTATGATCGCCGCATCACGGCCGCCCGCCCCGATCTCGCCGCTGCCCACCTGAAAGGCCTCGTCGAGGCCGAGCGCTTCGTCGAGGGCACGCCCGCGCGCGTCGAGCTGCCGATCGTGCCGATGGCGCCGACGCGCCAGGCCAATGCCGCCCGTGACACCGAAATCCTCTATGGCGAGGAGGTGCAAGTTTACGACGTCCAGGGCGGCTACGCCTATGTCCAGTCCGAGCGCGACGGCTATGTCGGCTATGTCGTGGAGCCGGCCGTGCGCCCGCGTCGCGCGCCGGCAACGCATCGGGTGGCGGTCCTGCGCACCCATCTCTATCCGGGGCCGAGCATCAAGCTGCCGCCAAACTTCCTGATCCCGATGAATGCCCGGCTGACCGTCGAGCGCTTCTCCAACGAGTTCGCGGTCACGGATACCGGCGCGCATGTCATCGCGCGCCATCTGGCGCCGCTTGGCGAACCGGAGCCGGATTTCGTCGCCGTTGCCGAGCGGTTCGTCGGCACGCCCTATCTCTGGGCCGGGCGCACCAGCCTCGGCTTGGATTGCTCCGGCCTGGTCCAGACGGCGCTCGAAGCGGCCGGAATCGCCGCGCCGCGCGATTCCGACATGCAGGAGAAGGCGCTTGGGGAGGCGGTCGATCTCGCTCCGGACCTCTCGAACCTCGTGCGCGGCGACCTTGTGTTCTGGAAAGGGCATGTCGGCATCATGACGGGCCCGACGGAACTCCTGCACGCCAACGGCCATCACATGATGGTGGTCAAGGAGCCGGTTGCCGAAGCGGTTGCGCGCATCCGCGAGAAGTCGTTCGGTGCGGTGACCTCGGTCCGGCGCTTCGTCATGGCGACGCCGGCATAGGCGGCCTGTCGCGGTTCGCAGACCCCAGCCTCTCAGATCTTCCGCCCCGCTGCCTCCCAATAGGGGTCGCGCAGCCGCCGCTTGAAGATCTTGCCCGAGTCCTCGCGCGGCAGATCGCCTCGCACCTCGATATGGCGCGGCAGCTTGTAGTCGGCGATACGGGCGGCGAGCTTCGCCTTCAGCGCTGCCGGCTCGATCGTCCGGCCGGGCTGCGGCTCGATCACCGCCATGATGCTCTCGCCAAACTCCGCATGCGGAACGCCGAACACCGCACAGTCGCGCACCTCGTCGAGGGAGAGCAGCGCCGCCTCGATCTCGGCCGGGTAGATGTTGACGCCGCCGGCAATGATCATGTCGCGCTTGCGGTCGCACAGGAACACATAGCCGTCCGGGTCGATGTAGCCGACATCGCCGCAGGTGATGAAACCGTCGAGATCGACCTCGCGGCGCTTGGCGGGGGCGTTGTGGTAGGTGAAGTCGGGATAGCCCTCGATCCGGCAGTAGAGCTCGCCGATCGCGCCCTGCGGCAGCGCCTGGCCGGCCTCGTCGACGACGCGGATCTCGGCTCCGGGCGATAGCCGTCCGACGCTGCCGGGCTTCCGGATCGCATCCTCCGAGGTCGCGAAGGTCACCGGTCCCGTTTCGGTGCCGCCGTAGAATTCGTGGATGATCGGCCCCCACCAGGCGATCATTGCCGCCTTCACGTCGGCCGGGCAGGGCGCCGCCGCATGGATGATGAAGCGCAGCGAGGAGAGATCGTAGCGCGCCCGCACCTCCGCCGGCAGCTTCAGGAGGCGCACGAACATGGTCGGCACCATGAACACCGTGTCGACGCGGTGCTTCTCGATCAGCGCGAGCATCTCCTCGGCATCGAAGCGCGGCATGAGCACCAGCACGCCGCCGAGCCGTCCCGAGCGAATGCCGAACGAGTTCGGCGCGGAATGGTAGAGCGGGCCGGGCAGCAGCGTTCGCACGCCGGGCTTCAGCCCATAGACCAGCGCGCGTAGGCCTTCGGTCGCCTTCGCCTCGGCCGGGGAGGGCGCAGCGCGGCGCACGCCCTTCGGCCGGCCGGTCGTGCCCGACGTGTAGATCATGCTCATCGGCGCGGGTTGCGGCGTTCCCCCGTAGGGCGCCTGCGCACCGGTCCAGCCGTTGAGGTCATGAGCGCCGGGCGTCGGCGTGAGCCAGGCTGGTTCCACCGGGAAGTGCGCGCGCACTTCAGGCGGAGGCGGCGCGGAGAGCACCGTGAGGCCCTCCGGCAGCTGGCCCTGCAGGGGATGCAACAGGTCGCTGTGGCCGACCAGCACCTTGGCCGCACAATCGTCGAGGATGTAGCGGACCTCGTCGGGCTTCAGGTGCCAGTTGATCGGCACGGCATAGGCGCCGAGCGTCGCCGCGGCATAGGTCGCCTCGAGGAAGGCGATGTCGTTGCGCATGAGAATGGCGACGCAGTCGCCGGGGCCGATGCCGAGCTGGTCGAAGCCGCCGGCGATCCGGCGGATCGTCGCCTCGGTCGCGTCGGGTGCTGCCACGCGGTCGCCCGAGACGATGCCATGGATGAGGGACGTCACGTCGGTTTCACTCCCTTAGTCGTCTCAAGGCTCTTGTCGGCCCTGTTTCGGATTGCAGTCTTCGTTGCCCGACGTCAGTTCACCGCTCGGGCGCGACCATCCCAATGCGGCTGTCGCAACGCCATCTTGAGGATCTTGTTGGCCTGCGAAAGGGGCAGTGTGTCCCGGACCTCGATGGTCTGCGGACACTTGAACCCAGCGATCCTTTGCCGGCAATGTGCAATGATCTCGTCTGCCGCCGCGCTCTGTCCGGCTTTGAACGTGATCACCGCATGAACCGCCTCGCCCCACAGCGGATGAGGCACGCCGATAACCGCGCATTCGCGGATGGCTGGGTGCGTCAGCACGGCATTCTCGACCTCGATCGAATAGACATTCTCGCCGCCGGTGACGATCATGTCCTTGATGCGGTCGGAGACATAGACATAGCCGTCGGCATCGAGTGAGCCCGCATCACCCGTATGCATGTAGCCGCCACGCAGCGCCTCGGCGGTCATCTCCGGCTGGTTCCAGTAGCCCTTCATGACGGTCGGGCCGGCGACGATGATCTCGCCGATCTCGCCGATCGGCACGTCGTTGTCCTCGGCATCCACCACGCGCAGGTCGCAGCCGACGATGGCGCGCCCGCCGGAGGCGAGGCGATGGACCTTGTCCGGATCGAGCGAATGGTCGGCCGGCTCCAGATAGGTGCAGGCGGGCGAGAGCTCGGTCATGCCATAGGCCTGGGCAAAGCCGACCTGCGGCAGTCTGCGCATCAGGGCCTCCAGCGTCGCCACCGGCATGGGCGCGCCGCCATAGCCAATGAGGCGAAGGCTGGAGAGGTCATAAGCGTCGAGATCGGGCTCGTTGAGGATCATCGTCATCATGGTCGGCACCATGGAGACGAAACTGATCCGGTGCTGCTGGATCGCCTCCAGAACGCCCTTCACCGTGAAGCGCGGGATGACGACGTGGGTCGCGCCGAGCATGGTGTTGGTGAACACCCGCGACCCCGCTGCCGCATGGTAGAGCGGCCCGGCATGGAGGCCGACGAGTTCCGCGCCGAGCTTGGTATGGACCATGCCGCCGAACGAGTTCGACATGCAGTTGATGTGGGTGAGCATGACGCCCTTGGAGCGCCCGGTCGTGCCGCCCGTGTAGAACAGCACCGCGACATCATCGTCGCCCCGTCGCGCATCGGGTGCCGGCTGGCGCGCGCCAAGCGCAGCCTCGTAGTCGACCATGCCGGCGGGCGTCGCGCCATCGCCGGCATAGGCCACGTGCTTCAACTCCGACGCTTCCGTGCGCATGGCCCCGGCCATGTCGAGGAAGTCGTCGCCTGCGATCAGCACCTTCGCGCCGCAGTCCTTCAGCAGGAAGGCCGTTTCAGGCTGGGCGTAGCGGGTCGAGACCGGCACCGCGATGCCGCCGGCCCAGAAGGTCGCAAAGAAGAATTCAAGGTAGCGATCGCTCGAATGCGAGAGCATGGCGACGCGGTCGCCGGGGCCGACCCCGAGGTCGACGAGCACGCCGGCCAGGCGCGCCACGCGGTCGCAGAACTGGGCATAGGTCCAGCGGCGTCCGGCGAAGACAACAGCGGTCTTGTCCGGGTGAAGCCGCCGCGCGCGATGAAGCGCCAGCGTCAGCTGCATCATTGGCGGCGCCTCGGACGCCAAGGGTCCAAATGCATTCTGCCCGCTCCTGTTTCGCCGCCGGTCAGGCCGGCTTCTTTGAAGCGCTATTTCTCACAATGAAATGCCTTTTCGCAAGCAGCCGTTTGGATGAGCCGACCTGCCGCGGGCACATGCCAGCGGTTCGCTCTGCCGGAGCGGGCAGGGAAGGTCAGATCACGTAGGTGAAGGCGTCCACCGCGTCGCGCGCCAGGATCTGGTCCATCGAGCGCGACGGTTCGGCGCAGCCGGCCGTGCCGACGGGTTTGGCCGGCACGCCGGCGACCGTCGTGTTCGGTTCCACCGCGTGCAGCACCACCGAGCCGGCGGCAACGCGGGCGCAGCGGCCGATCTCGATATTGCCGAGGATCTTCGCGCCGGCGCCGATCAGCACGCCGCGGCGCACCTTGGGATGGCGGTCGCCCGCCTCTTTGCCCGTGCCGCCGAGCGTGACGTTCTGCAGGATCGAGACGTCGTCGTCGATCACGGCCGTCTCGCCGACCACGAGGCCGGTGGCATGGTCGAGGAAGATGCCCTTGCCGATGCGCACCGCCGGGTTGATGTCGGTCTGGAACACCTCCGACGAGCGGCTCTGCAGGTAGAGCGCGAAGTCGCGGCGGCCGCGGCTATTGAGCCAGTGGGCGAGGCGGTGGGTCTGGAGCGCGTGGAAACCCTTGAAGAACAACACCGGTTCGATCAGCCGGTCGGAGGCGGGATCGCGGTCGATGACGGCGGCGGCGTCCGCGCGCATCGCGTCGGCGATCGCCGGCGAGTGGTCCAGCGCCTCGGAGAAGGCGTCGTGCAGCACGTCGGCCGGCACGTCGCCATTGGCGAGGCGCGCGGAGATGCGCCGGGCGACCGCGTCCTCGAACGAGGAGGCGCGCCCGATGGTCCTGAGAACCAGCGTCGCGATCTCGGGATTGGCCGAGGCCATGCCGTTCGCCTCGACGCGCAGGCGCTGCCAGGCGAAGTCGGCGGTATCGGTCGGCAGCGGGATGATCGTGCCGGTCGTCTGTGGCATTGCCATATTGGACTTGGCCATGATGGTCAGCGTCTCCGCATCATGAGTAGCGGAGAATGAACCTTCTGTTCGAGGTCCATTCAAGTCAATTCGATGTGGGAGAACGATCATCTTCCCGCAAGGTGAAGAATGGGATTTTTCATTCGTCGGGCAGGCGCCGCGGCGAAGATCGATCCCCGGGCACTCCCCGCTCAGGGGCCTGATGGCTCCATCGTCGCGCGGATCAGGCTCTCGACCCGGCGCACGTCGGGAACTCCCTCGATCGTTTCGGATCGCTCTACCTTGTCCCCGTCGGAATCCCGGCCATCGCCGAACAAGAGCTTGAGGGTGCCGGACCCGTCCGGATTCTCGATCCGCTCGATGGACAGAAGGTTGCGCGCGAGCAGCGTCCGGACCGTCGTACCGTGCCGCGTCAGCGCGAGATGGGCGATGCGCTTCGCCGTCACAACCCAGACGCTGCGGCGGGCGCGGTGGGCCATCCAGAACGGCGCGCCCATCATGCCGAGGCCGACGAGCACGAACGGCAGGCCGAACAGGGCGAACAGGCCGGCCATCCACGAGCCCTGGGCAGCCTTCGGGCCGCCGAAGCCGAAGAGGCCGCCGAGCGCCATCACCTCCCAGAACAGCGCGAATGCGGTCCACGGAATGGCGAACAGCCAGATCGGCAGGTTCTTCAGAAGGGCGGCGCGGGCCGACGACTGGCCGGTCCAGCGCGGCGGATCGCCGGCGAACTCGCGCGCGATAGCGTCGCGGAGTGGGTCTGGCATGGTCGCGCGCGGGGCCATGCACCCGTCCTATCCGATCCGCCCGAACAATGCGTGAAGGCGGATGGCGGGCGCCGGTTAACGCCGCGAATCTCTTGCGCTGCGGCTGCGGAACCCCACATGCTGGCCGCAGGTTTCAGACCCATTGGAGGTGATGCTCGTGTCGAAGATCGTCTGGAGAGCCGCTCTGGTGGGCGTCGCCGTCTGGTCGCTCGTCGCCTTCATCGCCTATTCGGTGGTCGACGTGGTCGGAACCGGCGCTTCCACCTATGGCACCGTGCCGGGCTTTCCGGCCGAGCCTTTCACCTTCGCCTGGATCGCCGCGAAGTTCCATGGCCTCGGCCTCTCCGCGGTCGGCGCAGGCTGGCTGGTCGGAACCGCCGTGATCCTCGGCGGGGCCGCGCTGTTCCAGCGTTTCTTTGGCGGGCCTGTCCGCGCCCTTCCCAAACCGCGCAGCTTCGGGTCGTCGATCCCCTCCGGCACCTTCACCGGCGCCCGGCGGCCGGGCCTGTTCGCCCGCCTGCTCGGCCGCTGATCGCGGAGCTCCCGGTCACTCTGCGTCGGGCTGCGAGGAAGGCTGCGCGTCGGCGAAGGCCTTCAGCGCCATGCAGGCGTCGGTGATCGCCACCAGCTTCGGAAACTCGTCCACCGGCACCTTGAAGCGCCGGGCGTTGAACATCTGCGGCACGAGGCAGAGGTCGGCGACTGTCACCTGGCCGCCCCAGCAATAGGGTCCAGGCTGCACCATGCGCTCCAGCGCCGAGAAGCCGTCGCGGATGAAATGGGCGTACCAGCGGTCGGCGGCCTCCTGCGAGGCTCCGACCACCGATTTCAGATAGCCGGTGACCAGCGGATTGTTGAGCGGGTGGGTGTCGCAGGCGATGATCTGCGCGAGCGCGCGCACCTTGGCCCGATCGACCGGGTCGGCCGGCAGCAGCGGCGGCTCCGGCGCCGTTTCCTCCAGATACTCGATGATCGCCAGCGACTGGGTCAGCACGGCCTCGCCGCCTGGACCTTCGACGGCGAGCGAGGGCACCCGGCCCTGCGGGTTGATGGCCCTGTAGCTCGGCTTCTTGTGCTCGCCGCCATCGCGCAGGAGATGCACGGGGATCGACTGGTAGCTGATGCCCTTGATGTTCAGCGCGATCCGCACGCGGAACGCCGCGGACGAGCGGAAATAGGTGTAGAGCTTCATGCTGGCCTCCCCTCGGCCAGTCATAGGCGAGGGCGCGCCGCGCCGCCACAACGGCCTCCGGCGTCAGGGCGCGTCCGTGCCGGTGAGTTCGACGCCTTTCGCGAGGTTCCGGCTGCGGTCGGTCAGCTTGGCGAGCAGCGCATCGAACTGGGCGATCTCCTCCGCAGTCAGCCCGCCGGCCAGTTCCGCCGCGAAGCGCTGGGCGACCGGTACGAGGTCGTCATAGATCGCCTTGCCCTGCGCCGTCAGCGACAGAAAAGCCTCGCGCAGGTCCTGCCGGTTGGCCTTGCGCTGGATCAGCCGGCGCTTGGAGAGGTTGGCGACCGCCCGCGACACCTTGGTCTTGTGCATGTGGCTGTGGGCGCCGATGTCCTTGGCGGTCATGGCGCCGAACTGGCCCAGCGTCGCCATGACGCGCCATTCCGGGATTCCGAACCCGTAGCGATGGGTGTAGATGCTCGACAGTCCATGGCTGACGACGCTGGCGAGCACGTTCAGGCGATAGGGCAGGAAGGATTCGAGTTCGAGCGTCGGGCCAGACATCGAAGATCCTTCGGAGAGTCGGCCATCCATGGGCATGTCCTTGGGGAATCGGGCGTTCCGCTGGCGCAACCCTAAGTGCGGATTTTGGCAAGCGCAACGCAACAGAATGTAAACAAACGCTCTGGTGGCAGTGGCCGCCAAAGTGGCTGGTCAATTCCGGTATAACCGGCTTTGATGCCGGCCCGTTCCCGCAGGGACGGTCGAAAAGAACCAGACACTTTCGGGACGGAAGACATGAAGCTAGCATCGTTGAAGCACGGCCGCGACGGTCGGCTGGTTGTCGTCTCCAGGGACCTCACCCGCGCCACCGACGCCTTTCCGGTCGTGTCGACGCTGCAGGCCGCGCTCGACGACTGGGGCCGCTTCGGCCCGCTTCTCGCAGACTTGTCCGAGCAGCTCGAGCACGGCTCGGTGCCGTCCTTCCGCTTCCACGAACACGACTGCATGAGCCCGCTGCCGCGGTCCTACCAGTGGGCCGACGGATCGGCCTATGTGAACCACGTCGCGCTGGTGCGCCAGGCGCGCGGCGTCGAGATGCCGCCCTCGTTCTGGACCGATCCGCTGATGTACCAGGGCGGCTCGGATTCCTTTGTCGGGCCACGCGACCCGATCGTGCTGCCCGACGAGGCTCACGGTATCGACTTCGAGGGCGAGGTCGCGGTCGTCACCGGCGACGTGCCGATGGGCGCCACCCCCGAGGAGGCGCGCGACCTCATCCGCCTCGTCATGATCGCCAACGACGTGTCGCTCCGGAACCTCATCCCCGGCGAACTCGGCAAGGGCTTCGGCTTCTTCCAGTCCAAGCCCTCCTCGGCCTTCTCGCCGGTTGCGGTGACGCCGGACGAGCTTGGCCCGGCCTGGGTCGAGGGCAAGCTGCACCGGCCGATGCTGGCTTTCCTGAATGGCGAGGCCTTCGGCAAGCCGGATGCCGGCACCGACATGACCTTCGATTTCGGCGTGCTGATCGCCCACGCCGCGCGAACCCGCCCGCTTGGCGCCGGCACCATCATCGGCTCGGGCACCGTGTCGAACCGCGACGCCGATGGCGGGCCTGGCAAGCCGGTCGGGGAAGGCGGTCTCGGCTATGTCTGCATCGCCGAGATGCGAACCGTCGAGACGATCCGCCAGGGCGAGGCGAAGACGCCGTTCATGCGCTTCGGCGACACGATCCGTATCGAGGTCAGGGACGCGAAGGGCCAGTCGATCTTCGGAGCCATCGACCAGATCGTCAGGAAACACCATCCGTGAATCCCGCGGCCGCCGCGCCGGATGCCCTGCGCGCGGCGGCGCTCGCCTTCGACCTCAGGGCGCTGCCAGCGGGCTTCCTCGACGATCCGTTCCCGCTGTTCCACGCATTGCGGACGCATGATCCGGTGCGCCATATGCCGGACGGCTCGGTGTTCCTGACCCGCCATGCCGACCTCGAGGCCGTCTACAAGGACACGGCGACCTTTTCCTCCGACAAGAAGAGCGAATTCGGCCCGAAATACGGGGCAAGCCCGCTGTTCGAGCACCACACGACCAGCCTCGTCTTCAACGATCCGCCGCTTCATACGCGCGTCAGGAAGATCCTCGCGGGGGCGCTGAACCCGCGCGCTGTTTCGGCGCTGGAAGCCGATGTCGAAGCGCTGGTCGACCGGCTGCTCGACCAGATGGGCGGCAAGGCGGAGGTCGATCTCATCGAGGATTTCGCCGCCGCCATTCCCATCGAGGTGATCGGCAACCTGCTCGCGATCCCCCATGACGAACGTGCGCCGCTGCGCGACTGGTCGCTCGCCATCCTCGGCGCGCTCGAACCGGTCCTCACCGGCGCGCAAATAGCGCGCGGCAACCAGGCCGTCTCCGATTTCCTCGCCTATCTCGGGACGCTGGTCGAACGCCGCCGCGCGGTGCCCGGCGATCCCGACCGGGACGTGCTGACGCGGCTGATCCTGGGCGAGGCCGACGGCGACAGGCTGACCGAAGCCGAACTCCTGCAGAACTGCATCTTCATTCTCAATGCCGGCCACGAGACCACCACCAACCTGATCGGCAACGCGCTCTGGCTGCTCGACCGCTGGCCGGGCGAGCGCGCCCGGCTCGTCGCCGATCCCGGCCTTGTCCGGCTTGCGGTCGAGGAGGCGCTCAGGATCGAAAGTTCCAACCAGCTCGGCAACCGCGTCACCACAGCGCCGGCGACCATCGGCGAGGCGGAGCTCGCGCCGGGCACCCGCGTGACGCTGTGCATCGGCGCCGCCAACCGCGATCCCGCCGTCTTTGCCGATCCCGACCGGTTCGATGTCGGCCGCCGGCCGAACCGCCATCTCGGCTATGCTTCCGGCCCGCACCAATGCGTCGGCATGGCGGTGGCACGGCTCGAAGGGCGGGTCGCGCTGTCGCATTTCCTTGCCCGCTATCCCGGCTATCGCATCACCGGAACACCTTTACGAACCGGCCGCGTGCGCTTCCGCGGCTTTCAGTCCCTGTCCGCCATCCTGGAGTGACGAGAATGTCCAAGGCCTTTGCTTCCACCGCCGATCTCGGCCCGAAAAAGATCTCCTTCGACCAGCTCGGCGAGGGGCTCTACGCCTATACGGCCGAGGGCGATCCCAATTCCGGCATCATCGTCGGCGACGACGGCTGCATGGTGATCGACGCCCAGGCGACGCCGGCCATGGCCGAGGACGTCATTGCGCGCGTCCGGACCGTCACGGACAAGCCGATCAAATACGTGCTGCTGTCGCACTACCATGCAGTGCGCGTGCTCGGCGCGTCCGCCTACGAGGGTGCGACCATCCTCGCCTCGGACGCGACGCGCGGCCTCATCGTCGAGCGTGGCGAACAGGACAAGGCGAGCGAGATCGGCCGGTTTCCCAGGCTCTTTCCGGGTGCGGAATCGATCCCCGAGGGCCTCACCTGGCCGCATGTCACCTTCGGCCGCGAGATGACCGTCTGGCTCGGCAAGCGCGAGGTGAAGCTGATGCATCTCGGGCGCGGCCACACCGCGGGCGACACGGTCGCCTTCGTGCCGGATGCGCAGGTCGCCTTCACCGGCGACCTCGTCGAGTACCATTCCGCCTGCTATTGCGGCGACGCCCATTTCCGGGACTGGCCGGTGACGCTGGATGCCATTGCGGCGCTGAACCCGCAGGCGGTCGTGCCGGGCCGCGGCGCTGCGCTCACCACCCCCGCCATGGTCAAGGACGGCATCGTGCTGACCCGCGACTTCCTCTCGACCCTTTACGGCTCGGTCGCGGCGAGTGTCGCGAAGGGCCGCAGCCTCAAGGAAGCCTTCGACGAATGCCGCACCACCATGGACCCCAAATTCGGGTCCTTCGCCATCTACGAGCACTGCCTGCCGTTCAACGTCTCGCGCGCCTATGACGAGGCGAGCGGCATCGACTGGCCGGTGATCTGGACAGATGTCCGCGACCGCGAGATGTGGGCGAAGCTGCAGGGGTGAGCGCGGCCGCGTCGGCGGCGCGACTGATCGCCGGTCAGGCGCAGACCGGCTTGTCGCACTGGCGGATCGCGCGGATCACCGTCTCCAGCGTCGGGCGGCCCGGCCAGCCGATGATCGCGGTTCCCGAGACCAGCCAGGATGGCGTCGCGGCGAGGTTGGTGGCGTTGGCGAGGCGGCTGGCCTGCAGCAGCACCTGTCCGGTCTCGGCCATGTCGGCGAGATCCTCGATCTGGCTGTCGTCGAGGCCGAGATCCTTGGCGGTCTCCAGAGCCCGCAGGCCGTCGAACACACCGCGTGCCGCCATCGAGGTCTGGTGGAAGGCGAGCACCTTGTCGGCGCCGCCGATCTGCTTGACCGCATATTCGACGCGCGCGGCCTGCATCGAGGGCAGACCGAGGCTCGGCGCGTTGATGAAGGTCACCGCGAGGTCGGGATCGGCGGATACCATCGCCTTCACGTCGGCCGCCGCGCGGCGGCAGAAGCCGCAGTTCGAATCGTAGATCTCGATCAGCGTCACGTCGGCGTCGGGCGAGCCGATGGTGAAGGCATGGTCGAGCTCGGAGAACTCGGTCTCCAGCTCGATCGGCACGCGATGGTTCTGTACCTCGCGCCCGTCGGCGCCGCGGATTGGGAACCATGGTTCCTGGGCGAGCGCGGGCGCTGACAGGATGAGAGGGCTGGCGAGCAGCGCGCGGCGGGACAGAAGCATTATCGGGCCATGGAGCGATGTGAAGCCGCGCACCATGGCGAAGCGCCCGCGGGCGGGAAAGTCACGCCTGCGTGACGGTCGGTCAGGCGGCCCTGACCGTCGTCATGAAGTTCTCGACCTCGCGGCGCAGATGGTCGCTCTCGCGGGACAGGGCCTGCGCCGAGGACAGAACCTGCGAGGAGGCGGTGCCCGTCTCCGCCGCGCCCCTGTTGACGTTGGCGATGTTGGCGGCGACCTCGGCCGTGCCCTGCGCCGCCTCCTGCACGTTGCGGGAGATTTCCTGCGTGGCCGCACCCTGCTGCTCCACAGCCGCGGCGATGGCCGTCGCGATTCCGGCGAGCCGGTCGATGGTCGAGCCGATCTCCTTGATCGCGCCGACAGAATCCTGCGTCGCCACCTGCATGGTGGAGATCTGGGCGCCGATCTCCTCGGTCGCCTTGGCGGTCTGGGTGGCCAGTTGCTTGACCTCCGAGGCGACGACCGCGAAGCCCTTGCCGGCCTCGCCGGCGCGGGCCGCCTCGATGGTCGCGTTGAGCGCGAGAAGGTTGGTCTGCTCGGCGATGGCGGTGATCAGCTTGACGACATCGCCGATCCGGCCGGCGGCGGTCGACAACTCGGCGATGCGGGCATCCGTCCGCTGCGCCTGGCGCACCGCTTCATCGGCCATGCGGCTGGACTCCTCGACCTGCCGGCCGATCTCGCCGACCGAGCTCGCCATTTCCTCGGCCGCACTGGCGACCGACTGGACATTGGCCGAGGCGTCGTCGGAGGCCGCCGTGACGACGCCGGCGAGCTGCTGGGTATTGGCCGCGGTCTGCGACAGGCCGCCTGCCGCCAGTTCGAGATCGCCCGACGCCTTGGAGACCGTGTCGACGATATTGCCGACGGCCGCCTGGAAGTCGTCGGCGAGGCGCAGCATGGCGGAGCGCCGGTCGCTGGCGGAGCGCTCCTCCAGCTCCTTCTGCTCGCCGCGCAGTCGCTCGGCCTCGATCATGTTGTCCTTGAAGATGCGCATGGCGCCGTCGAGCGCGCCGATCTCGTCGCGGCGGTCCGCGTAGACGGACTCGACCGTCATGTCGCCGTTGGCGAGTCGCATCATGGACTGCTGCATCCGGCCGAGCGGGCCGGTCACCCGGCGCGACACCACCACCATCATGCCCATTGCAAAGAGGAGCGCGAGGCCAAGGAGCCCGAGCTGCACGGTCAGCGCCCCGGACGCCTGCGCCGTGAGCAGCGAGGCGCGCTGTTTGGCGACGTCGAGCGCCGCCTCGGCGACCGCGAGGATGCCGGCGAGCCGCTCCACGGACATCGGCGTCCATTGCGCCGGCGTGAAGCCGGGATCTTCCTTGGCGATCAGGTGGTTCAGCACTTTCTGCCGAAGCGCGACGTAGTCAGGCGCCATCCAGCCGGCCTTGGCACGCGCGACGGCGGCTGCGAATGCGGGTGGCATGGCAAGACCCGAGGAGAGCTTCTCCATCGCCGCCCAGGCCGTGTCGAAGCGGCTGGTGAGCGTCGCGTAGCCGACCAGCGGGTTGGCCGGCAGAGCGGCGCCCGCCAGCGCATTCGAAATGTAGACGGAGGTATCGCCCGCCGCTTCGCGCGCGACCCAGGCGTTCTGCTTGATCTCCATGAGCTGGTCGATCAGGGCGTCGTCCAGCTTGATGAGCTGGGTCAGCTGTGTCGAGAGCTTGTCGAGCTGCTCAAGCAGGCTGGTGACCGTGGCGAAATATTCCTGCGGCAGGTTCGTCCGGCGCGCGGCCTTAGGCTGGGCGAAGGCGGCGGCGCTTTCGCCATGGAGAGCGACCAGCTGCTGCGTCGTCCGCTCCAGATTGGCGATCGCGGGGGCCGCCCCGGCGAACTCGATCGTCTTCATCGTCGCAATCGCGGCGAGCAGCGCGGGCACCTCGGCGTTGCGGTTCTGGAGGATCGCCGGCGGAACCGCCTGGACCACCGCGTCGCTGTTCAACTGGCGGACCGAGGTTGCCCGGTCGACGCGCAGGTTGTGCAGGGCCGTGAACATGGAGCTGGTGGCCTCGGCGACCGCCGCCGTCCGCTTCGCATCGTTGAGCCGGTTCCATGAATCCCAGGCCGACAGCGACAGCTGCACCACGATGGCGACGGCCAATGCGGAGATCACCGCCTTGAGCAGAAGGTTGACGGTCAGGCGGTTCAGCACGGAGCTCTCCAGCAGTGGGGGTGGACCCACTCCGACACTCCGGATTCGTGGTAAAATAAAACCTAACGAGGTCGCCGAAATCGGCGCAGGCGCTCGATTTTCGCTGCTTCCGTAGCGGCAGTCAGCTCGCGGAAGTTGAGGTCGCGGCAGTCAGTACCCGTGCTTCGGGTCGACCACGTTGATCAGAGGCCCGCCGGCCATGTGCGCGCGGATCTGGGCGGCGACATAGGCCGCGATGGCCGGCGGCGAGGAGATCGCCGAATTGTGCGGCGTCGCCGTCACCTTCGGATGAAGCCAGAGCGGGCTTGTCTCCGGCAGCGGTTCCGTCTCGAACACATCGAGGACGGCGGCGCCCAGCGTGCCGTCGTCGAGGGCGGCGAGAATGTCCGCCTCGACCTGCAACCCGCCGCGCCCGACATTGATCAGCACCGGGCCGCCGATGGCTTCCGCCTTCGGCATCCGGGCGAACAACTTGGCATTGAGGATGCCGGCGGTGTCCGGCGTCAGCGGCATCATCGCGACGAGGATGTCGGAGGAGGCGACGAGCGCGTCCAGCCCCTCGTCACCGTGATGCATGGTGACGCCGTCGACGTCCTTCGGCCGGCGGCTCCAGCCGGCGACGCGGAAACCCATGGTCCTGAGCTTCATCGCGGCGTCCTGGCCGAGCACGCCCATGCCGAGCAGGCCCACCTGCACGTCGCTCGCCTGCGGCTGGTCGCGCAGGTCGATCCATTTCCGCTCGCGCTGGAAGCCGTCGTAGGTGCGGACGCGACGGAGCGCCATCAGGCAGTGCATGACGACATACTCCGACATGCGCGTCGTCAGGTCCGGGTCGACGACGCGGACCACGGGGACGTCCTCGGGCAGCCGCGTGTCCTTGAACAGATGATCGACGCCGGCGCCGAGCGAGAAGATCGCCTCGAGCTCCGGCAGGCCGGCGAACGTGCCTTCCGGCTGCTTCCAGGCCGCCGCGTAGTGGATCGCCCTGCGGTCGAACAGCTCGGTGTGCAGGACGACGTCCCAGTCCGGCAAGACGGCCTTGAAACGGGCGCGCCAGGGCTCGGGGTCCCAGGCGCCGATGCCGAGCAGAAGGGTATTCACGGGCTGGGTCTTCCGGTCACGGTGTCGAGGTCGAAGGCGGCGGCGAACAGAGCCTTCGTGTAGTCGTTCTCCGGGGCCTTGAAAACCCGCTCCGCCGCACCGCTCTCCACCACCTTGCCGTTGCGCATGACGATGATGTCGTCGGCGAGCGCGGAGACCACCTTCAGGTCGTGGGAGATGAACAGGTAGGTGAGGCCGCGCTGCGCCTGCAGCTCGCGCAGGAGATCGACGATCTGCGCCTGCACGATGCGGTCGAGCGCCGAAGTCGGCTCGTCGAGCAGCACGAAGGTCGGCTCCAGCACCATAGCGCGCGCAATGGCGATGCGCTGGCGCTGGCCGCCGGAGAATTCATGCGGATAGCGGTGCCGTGTCGCGGGGTCGAGGCCGACCTCCTCCAAGGCCTTCACCACCCGCTCGTCCCGCTCGTCCTCGGTTAGCCTCGGATGGTGGATGGCAAGCCCCTCGGCGACGATCTCGGCCACCGACATGCGCGGCGACAGCGAGCCGTAGGGGTCCTGGAACACCACCTGCATGAAGCGCCGGTTCGGCCGCATCGCCTTGAAGCCGAGGCCTTGGATCGGGCTGCCCATGAAGACGATCGGGCCCTCGGAGGAGATAAGGCGCAGCAGCGCGAGGCCGAGCGTCGTCTTGCCCGACCCCGATTCCCCGACGATGCCGAGCGTGTGGCCCTCGCGGACCGAGATCGAGATGCCGTCGACCGCCTTCACATGGCCGACGATGCGGCGCAGCAGTCCGCGCCGGATCGGGAACCAGACCTTCAGGTCGTCGGCCTGCATGACCGGTTGGGCATGCGCATGGACCGGGCGCGCCATGGGCGTCGGCTCGGCGGCCATCAACTCGATCGTGTAGGGATGCTGCGGTCGTTCGAAGATGTCCGCGACCGGCCCCTGCTCGACGATCTTGCCGTGGCGCATGACGCAGACCCGGTCGGCCAGCTTCCTGACGATCCCGAGATCGTGGGTGATGAACAGGATCGCCATGCCCAGTTCACGCTGCAGGTCCTTGAGCAGCGCCAGGATCTGTGCCTGCACGGTCACGTCGAGCGCCGTCGTCGGTTCGTCGGCGATGAGCAGGTCCGGCTCGTTGGCGAGCGCCATGGCGATCATGACGCGCTGGCGCTGGCCGCCGGACAACTGGTGCGGATAGCTGTCGAGCCGTTCCGCCGGGTTGGGAATGCCAACCTTGCCGAGGAGTTCGATGGCTCTCTGGCGTGCCGCCGCCTCGGTCATGCCCCGGTGCAGGACCAGCGTCTCCGTCACCTGCTGGCCGACCGTATGCAGCGGGTTGAGCGAGGTCATCGGCTCCTGGAAGACGATAGTGATGTCGTCGCCGCGCACCGCCCGCATCGTGGCATCGTCAGCGGCGAGGATGTCGACGCCCTTGAACAGGATGCGCCCGCTCGGATGCGAGGCGGCGGGGTAGGGCAGGAGCTTCAGGACGGAGAGCGCGGAGACCGACTTGCCGGAGCCGGATTCGCCGACGAGGGCGACGGTCTCGCCGCGCCGGAGATCGAACGAGATGCGATCGACGGCAAGCTGCTCGCGTCCGCCCTGACGGAAGGCGACGGAGAGGTCCTGGACGGAGAGGAGGGGGGCGTCAGGTTCGATCATGTTCGGCTCAGCCATGCGTGCAGATCGCGCGGATGCGGTTCCAGCCGCGCGAGAGAGGGTGGCAGAAACAGCCGCCGATCGTGAGAAACCAGAACGTCGCAGCTCGACAGGTCGGCCGACGCGACATGGATGGCGTCCGGCATCTTCATGGACGAGAGTGCGCGCAGTTCGGCGGCGCGGATCAGGATGGCGCGCGACACGGGAACCACGTTCAGGATCGCGGCGGAATCGAACCAGGCGTGGAAAGCGTCCACGAGCCTCTGGTCGCGCTGTCTGAGCGGCAGAACGAGAACCTCGTGGAGCGTGATCTCGCTGGTGTAGAGATCGGCTGCCTGAGCGATATCGACGACGGCGGAAAACTGCAGCCCGTCATCCTGCTCGACCGCGCCGATCACCGCATTGGCGTCGAGATAGGCGGATCGCCGAGCCATTTCGAGATATCTCCGCCGTCCCGGACGGCCCGGACGTAATCGACGATGTCATCCATTGAACGGAATGGCGACGCCCGATCGCCGCGCGCGGCCCGGACATTCTCAAGCCATTCGATGGTGCGCTGCCGACGCACCGCCTGCTCTTCGCCGCCAGCGGCATACTCGGCATTGGCGGTGCTTTCCTGAATGATCTCGACCGGCCGTGAAGGGTCAAGCCCTTCCCGCAGCTTTTCGGGAAGGTCCGAGACCGACACGATCTTGCGAACCACTTCATTCATCGATGCAGGCTACCACAGGCTCCCGGGCAAATCTTGGGCTCACGCGAAGGTCTTGCGTGGGTCGAAAGCGTCGCGCACCGCCTCGCCGACGAAGATGAGCAGCGAGAGCATCAGTGCCACCGTGCAGAAGCCGGCAAGCGCAAGCCAGGGCGCCTGAAGGTTCGACTTGCCCTGCTGCAGCAGTTCGCCGAGCGAGGGCGAGCCGACCGGCAGGCCGAAGCCGAGGAAGTCGAGCGCGGTCAGCGTCATCACCGAGCCGGACAGAACGAAGGGCATGAAGGTGATGGTGGCCACCATCGCGTTGGGCAGGAGATGGCGCGTCATGATCGTCGCCGAGGAGACGCCGAGGGCGCGCGCGGCGTTGACATATTCGAAGTTGCGGGCGCGGAGGAATTCGGCGCGCACGACATGCACCAGCGACACCCAGGAGAATAGCAGCAGGATGCCGAGCAGCACGAAGAAGCTCGGTGTCAGCACCGAGGAGATGATCAGCAGCAGGTAGAGCGAGGGGATCGCGGTCCAGATCTCGATGAAGCGTTGGAACAGCAGGTCGGTCCAGCCACCGAAATAGCCCTGAACCGCACCTGCGGCGACGCCGATGACCGAGGAGATCAGCGTCAGCGCCAGCCCGAACAGCACCGAGATGCGGAAGCCATAGACGATGCGGGCGACGACATCGCGGCCCTGGTCGTCGGTGCCGAGCCAGTTCCAGTTGCCCACCGCGCAATAGCTCGATCCCTGCGGCCGCTGGCCGCGCGGCATGGCCTCGGCGCTTGCACAGTCCGGCAGCTTGTCGCGTTGCATCCAGGTCGGCGCGGAGGGGAACGGGGTCAGCGGGTCCTTCACGGTGGCCGAGGCGTTGTAGCGGATCACCGGCCAGACGACCGTTGCCTTCCGTTCCTCGAAATGGTCGAGCAGGAAGGCGTCCTTGAAGTCGGCCGGCGTCTCGAACTCGCCGCCGAGCTGCTTCTCCGAATAGTTGAACAGGACAGGATAGAAATTCTGCCCGTCGAGCCGCACGTAGAGCGGCCGGTCGTTGACCAGCACCTCGGAAAACAGCGTCAGGACGAACAGGACGAGGAAGATCCAGAGACTCCACGAGCCGCGCCTGTTGGCCCTGAAATTGGCGAGGCGGCGCCGGTTCAGTGGCGAGAGCAACGGGCGCTTCGCGGCGGGCACATCGGCAAGGCGGGCGGTGGCGGCATCCATGGTCAGACCTCCCTCGCCTCGAAGTCGATGCGCGGGTCGACCCAGGTGTACAGCAGGTCGGAGATGAGGTTCACCACGAGCCCCACCAGCGAGAAGATGAACAGGGTCGCGAAGACCACGGGGTAGTCGCGGTTGAGCACGCTCTCGAAGCCGAGCAGGCCGAGCCCGTCGAGCGAGAAGATCGTCTCGATCAGCAGCGATCCCGTGAAGAAGGCGTGGACGAAGGCGCCGGGAAAGCCGGCGATGACGATCAGCATGGCGTTGCGGAAGACGTGGCCGTAGAGCACGCCGCGCTCGTCGAGACCCTTGGCGCGCGCCGTCATCACATATTGCTTGCGGACCTCCTCGAGGAACGAGTTCTTGGTCAGCAGCGTCATGGTGGCGAAGGCGCCAAGCGCCATGGCGGTCAGCGGCAGGGCGAGGTGCCAGGCATAGTCGACGGCCTTCTGCCAGAGGCTCAGCTGCGCCCAGTTGTCGGACCACAGGCCGCGCAGCGGGAACCAGTCGAGGAACGACCCGCCGGCAAACAGCACGATCAGCAGGATGGCAAACAGGAAGCCCGGCACGGCATAGCCGATGATAATGACCCCGGATGTCCACACGTCGAAGCGCGAGCCGTCGCGCATCGCCTTGGAGATGCCGAGCGGGATCGAGATGACATAGGTCAGAAGCGTCAGCCAGATGCCCAGCGAGATGGAGACCGGCAGTTTCTCCTTGATCAGCTGGATCACCGAGACATCGCGGAAATAGCTCTTGCCGAAGTCGAAGCGGGCATAGTTCCAGATCATCAGCAGGAAGCGCTCGTGCGCCGGCTTGTCGAAGCCGAACTGCTTCTCCAGCTGGGCGATGAACTGTGGGTCCAGCCCCTGCGCGCCGCGATAGCCGGTGGCGCCGGCTTCGGCCGCCGCCGCGCTCGCCACCGAATCCGCGCCGCCGCCCGAGACGCGCTGCGTCGCCGAGACGTCGTTGCCGGTGAGCTGGGCGATGACGCGCTCGACGGGTCCGCCGGGGGCGAACTGCACCACGAGAAACGAGACCAGCATGATGCCGAGAATGGTCGGCACCATCAGGAGAATGCGCCGGATGATGTAAGTGAGCATGGTCCCCAAGGTTCGGGTGCGGCTGTTCCCGCGTCAATAGGCGTCCCCCGCGGCGGAATGACGGCGGGCCAAGGCCCGCCGCCGGAAGCTCACCCGTGCTGCTGCTCGCAGAAGCGGATGCGGTTGCCGAAGGGGTCGTTGACCGTCACTTCGAGGCCCCAGCCCTGCTTTTCCAGTCCCGGCCGGTTGTTCCGGTAGTTTTTCCCGATCAGCTCGGCATGGAAGGCCGCGATGCCGTGCATGCGGCAGAAGCAGGTCGTGCCGGGGCTGGCATCGCCATGATGCTCCGACAGGTGGATCAGGAGGTCGCCGCGCGAGAGCTGTATGTAGAGCGGCGCTCCGGGGTGGAAACGATGCTCCCAGTCCACCGCGAAGCCGAGGAAGTCGCAGTAGAACTCCCGCGCCTTCGCTTCGTCGAAGGAACGGATGACGGGGATGGCTGGCTGGAAGTCAGGACCGGCGGCCGCTCCCGCGCCCTCCTTCTCGCCGATCTTCGCCGCGAGCGTGTTCCAGTCGGCGAGGCCGAACTGGTGCGCGACCAGTTCGAGCGCCTGCGAATGGGTGATGGCGTGGGAGTGGGCGGCCAGCCCCTCGCGCAGGGTCTTGGCCATGGCTTTGGCGTCATGGAACGAGCGCATGTTCCGATCCTTGTCTGGGTTCAGACGACGTCTCGATCAGGGCCCGCATTGCTGACGCTGTCGCCTGTCCACTGACGGGATCGGTGAGGAGCGTAGAGGAGATCGATACGTTCACCGGACCCTCGTCAGAGGGCGCGGGCGGCAGGCCGTATCAGCCGGCCGTGAAGCTACGGGTCCAGCGGGCGGATTTCAAGCCGGTGCCTGCCGCGGCGTTGTGGTCGCGCATGAACCTTATCCCGTCACCCCCGGCGAGGCCGAAGGCCGAGGGAAGGGGAGTCCAGTGGTCGACGTTGCGGTGGTGAAGAGAAAGTCTGGATCCCCTTCCCCTCCTTCGCCATCGCTCAGTCGGCCGGGGATGACGACATAGGTTCACGCGTGATGGCCGCGGCGGTGCCTGCCGCCATCTCACCCCACCGCGATCGTGCCAATCGCTATGGTCACCGCCGCCTGGGTCGGGTCGATTACCGGGATGCCCAGCGCCTCCTCCAGCGGCTTCCTGTGCCGCGCCATGCCGGCGCAGCCCATGACGATGGCGCCTGCGCCGTCCTGCTCCTTCAGCTGCCGGCCGATCGCGATCATCCGGTCGAGCGTGCCCTCGCCGGAGGCGCTCTCTGCCACCGACATTTCCAGCGCGCGCTCGCCGGCAAGGCGGTCCATCAGGCCCATCTGGCGGAGATAGCGGATATGGCGCGGGATCGACCGCGACTTGATGGCGATGACGCCGAACCGCTCGGCGCGCGCTAAGGCCGTCAGCACGCCGGATTCGGCAATGCCGAAGACCGGTCGCGAAGTGCCCTCGCGCGCCACATGCAGGCCGGGGTCCGAATAGCAGGCGATGATGAAGGCGTCGGCCTCGTTGTCGGCCTCGATCCGGCGCCGGAGCGGAATGGCGACGCTCTCGACATGCTCCTGCGTCTCGATGCCGAACGGGCCCGCGCTGAGCGTCTCGCAGACGATCTCCGGCCCCTCCGCATAGGTCAGCGGCTTCACCGCCTGCCTCAGGCCCTCGGTGACGGCGTCGTTGGAGTTGGGGTTGATCACGAGGATACGGGGTCTGCGCGACATGGTGTTCCGCTCGGGGTTCGGAAACGTCTATTGTCCGCGCCTTCGCGACCCCCGTCCAGCCGGAGACACACATGCCAGCCTCGCCCTATGATCTCGTCATCCGCGGCGGCACCGTCGGCACGGCCGGCGGCAGCTACAAGGCCGACGTGGCGATCAAGGGCGAGACCATCGTCGCCATCGGCCAGGGCCTGCCGAAGGGAGCGCGCGAGATCGACGCAAAGGGCAGGTTCGTTCTCCCCGGCGGTATCGACACCCATACCCATATCGAGCAGGTCTCGGCCGGCGGCTTGCTCAATGCCGACACGTTCGAGAGCGCAACCGCCTCGGCGGCCTTCGGCGGCAACACGAGCGTCGTCTCCTTCGCGGCCCAGCACCGCGGCCTCGATCTCAGGAAGGTGGTCGACGACTACGCCAAGCTCGCCGATCGCGGCGCGCTGATCGACTACGCCTTCCACATGATCGTCGCCAACCCGGACAGCAAGACCATCGAGAAGGATCTGCCGGCGCTGATCAAGGAGGGCCACGCCTCGATCAAGGTCTTCATGACCTACGACCTCATCAAGGTCGACGACGAGCCGCTGCTCGACGTGCTGCTCACGGCACGCGAAAACCGCGCGCTGGTCTGCGTCCACGCCGAGAACCACGGCATGATCTCCTGGATGGGCAAGCGGCTGGTGAAGAAGGGCTATGTCGCGCCGAAATACCATTCGATCAGCCACCCCCGCGGCTCGGAGGCGGAGGCCTTTACCCGGTTGATCGCGCTTGCGGCGCTGATCGACCAGCCGATCATGATCTTCCACGTCTCCACCGCCGAGGGTGCGCAGGTCATCCGCGACGCGCGGGCGCAGGGGCTGAAGATCTTCGCCGAGACCTGCCCGCAATACCTGTTCCTGACGAAGCACGACCTCGACAAGCCCGGGCTCGAAGGCGCCAAGTGGATGTGCTCTCCGCCGCCGCGCGAGAAGTCCGATCAGGAGGCGCTCTGGCGCGCGCTGGCGCTGGGTGACTTGCAAACCGTCACCTCCGACCACGCGCCCTACCGTTTCGACAAGACCGGCAAGCTGGCGGCCGGCCGCAACCCCAATTTCAAGCAGATCGCCAACGGCCTGCCGGGCCTCGAGGTGCGTCTGCCGCTGATGTTCGACGCCATGGTCTCGAAGGGTCGGCCGGAATTCGACGGGCGCGGCCTGGAGGCCTTCGTCAACCTGACCGCGACCCAGCCGGCGCAGATCTACAACCTGCCGAAGAAAGGCCAGATCGCGCCGGGCTTCGATGCCGACATCGCCATATGGGACCCGAAGAAGAAGGTGGAGATCACCGACAAGGCCATGCACGATCTGACGGGGTTCACGCCCTTCGCCGGGACGACCGTCACCGGCTGGCCGGTCACCGTGCTCAGGCGCGGCGCCGAGGTGATCGCCGACGGTAAGCTGGTCGCCAAGGCCGGTTCGGGACGCTGGCTGAAGCGCACCGGCGGCTGGGCCGCGGAGCCGACCGGCAGGCTGACACCCGACATGAACCCGAAGACCAATTTCGGCGCGAAGCTCCTCTAGGGACAGTGCGCGGCGTATCGGGCTCGCTGCACCGAGCAAGTGCGTCCTTCGAGGCTCGGCTGTCGCCTCGCACCTCAGGATGAGGAGGGTCGCGCTTTGCATAGGGGCCGTCGAAACGCAAACTTCGCTTCAACGACCCGGATGCAGGCCTCAGTTCCCCCTCATCCTGAGGTGCGAGCCTGAAGGGCGAGCCTCGAAGGACGCACTTCGGTGTTGCCGCGCGCCGTTCACTCACGCTTCAGCACGCGCAACTTCCGGTCTTGAGCCCGTCGCCTTTGCTCGCCACATTGGCCTGATGACGACAAGCACCGAGAATCCCTTCTTCCGCCCCTGGACCACGCCGTTCGGGATCGCGCCCTTCCCCGACATCGCCATCGACGACTACCGCCCGGCCTTCGACCGGGCGCTGGCCGAGCACCGGGCCGAGATCGAGGCCATCGCCACCAATCCGGATGCGCCGACCGTCGCCAACACCCTTGATGCCCTGGAAACCGGCGGCCATGCCTTGGACCGGCTCTGCGGCGTGTTCTTCAACCTCGCCGGCTCCGATGCGACCGATGCCATCCAGGCGATCCAGCGCGAGATCGCCCCGGTTCTCGCCCAGCACGGCAATGCCATCGCGCTCGACCCCAGGCTCTTCGCCCGGATCAGGGCCCTGCACGACCGGCGCGACCACCTGCACCTGACGCCGGAGCAGGTCCGCGTGCTGGAGAAAACCTACAAGAACTTCGTGCGCGGGGGCGCCGCCCTCGACGAGGCCGGCAAGGAGCGCATGCGCGCCGCCACCGAGCGCCTGGCCGTGCTCGGCACCTCGTTCTCGCAGAACGTGCTGAAGGACGAATCGACCTGGACGCTGCCCCTCTCCGAGACCGATGTCGCGGGACTGCCGGACTTCCTGAAGTCGGCCTTGGCGCAGGCTGCGAAGGACCGCGGCCAGGACGGCCACCTCATGACGCTCGGTCGCTCCATGGTCGAGCCCTTCCTGACGTTGTCGCCGCGCCGCGACCTGCGCGAGACCATCTTCAGGGCCTGGGTCAAGCGCGGCGAGATGGGCGGCGACACCGACAACGTCGCCATCGTCGCCGAGACCGTGAAGCTGCGCATCGAGCGGGCCAACCTTCTGGGCTATCCGACCTTCGCGGCCTTCAAGCTCGACGAGACCATGGCCAAGACGCCGGACTCCGTGCGCTCGCTGCTCGACCGCGTCTGGGGCAAGGCCGTCGTCCGCGCGGCGAAGGAGCGCGAAGACCTCGCCGAGATCGCCCGCGCGGAAGGCATGAACGAGCCGATCGAGCCGTGGGACTACCGCTTCTATGCCGAGAAGCTGCGCCAGCAGCGCCACTCGCTCGATGAGGCCGCGCTGAAGCCCTATTTCCAGCTCGACCGGATCATCGAAGCATCCTTCGAGGTGGCGCGCCGCCTGTTCGGTGTCGAGTTCCGGCCGCGACCGGATGTGCCGGTCTATCACCCTGACGTGCGCGCTTTCGAGATGACCCGCGGCGGCGAGAGCCTCGGCCTGTTCCTTGGCGACTATTTCGCCCGCACCACCAAGCGCTCCGGCGCCTGGATGAGCGCCTTCCGCAGCCAGGAGAAACTGTCCGGCAATATCCTGCCGATCATCGTCAATGTGATGAACTTCGCCAAGCCCGCCGAAGGCAAGCCGGCGCTGCTCTCCTTCGACGACGCCCGCACGCTGTTCCACGAATTCGGCCACGGCCTGCATGGCCTGCTGTCGGACGTGACCTATCCGCTGCTGTCGGGCACATCGGTGGCACGCGACTTCGTCGAGTTCCCCTCGCAGCTCTACGAGCACTGGCTGGAGCGGCCGGAAATCCTCGGCGCCTATGCCGTTCATGCCGAGACCGGCGAACCCATGCCGCGCGAACTGATCGACCGGCTCATCGCCGCGCGCACCTTCAACCAGGGCTATGCGACGATCGAGTACACGTCCTCGGCGCTGGTCGATATGGCCTTCCATTCGCTGGAGAACGCCGAGGGCATCGACCCGGTCGCCTTCGAGCAGGCGGAACTCGCGCGCATCGGCATGCCCGAGGGCATGGTCATGCGCCATCGCACACCGCATTTTACCCATGTCTTTTCGGGCGACGGCTATTCGGCCGGCTATTACAGCTACATGTGGTCGGAGGTGCTGGACGCCGACGGCTTCGCCGCCTTCGAGCAGGCCGGCGACGTGTTCGACCCGAATCTCGCCAAGCGGCTCGGCCTTTACGTCTATTCGGCCGGCAATACCCGCGACCCGCTGGAGGCCTATGTCGCCTTCCGCGGCCGCGAACCGGACCCGGAGGCCCTGCTGGTCAAGCGCGGACTGGCTGACGCGGCTTGATTGGCTGGCATTTCGTCAGCGCAGCCCTAATTCGTCATGCCCGGGCTTGGCCCGGGCATCCACGAATTTCTTCGTCTTGGTTGTAAGTCGTGGATGGCCGGGCCAAGCCCGGCCATGACAATCAATGGAGCCTTGATCGAGCGGAAACTAGGATTCGTTGCTCTACTGCCGCATCTCGATGGTGCCGGTCACCCCGACGCTGGTGTTCCAGCCGGCCGCCGTCTGGCGCAGCCAGGAGACATAGTCGCGCACCGGCATGAAGATCGGCGTCGAGGTGCATTCGCGGCCCGGATCGGTGGTGCCGCCCTTCAGCACGCCCACCACGGTGAAGGTCCGGCCCTCGCGCCGATAGACGGGCCCGCCGGAATCACCCACGCACATGCCGGTGCGGTTCGGTCCGTCCTCGCCGGAAAGGCCGGCGAAGCCCCGGCCCGGCACGCTCGGCTGTGCCGTCCGCATCAGTGCCTCGCGCAGGATGCCGTCGCGGGCGCGGGAGCGCTCGGTCGAGCCGAAGCCGGCGATGATCAGTTCCTCGCCGGTGGCGGTGCCGCCGAACCACGAGACGCCCCAGCCTCCCGAGGGCAGGGTTGCCGGCCGCGCATCCGAGCCGAAGGGCCGGGCGACCTGGATGAGGCCGACATCGTCTGAGGCAAAACCATGCGCGGGATCGAAGCCGGGATGGGGGGCGGTGCGCGCCACGGCGACGTTCACGCGGCGGAACGAGCGGTCGAGATAGCGCACGCGGTAGCGCCCGCGGGCGGAGACGCAATGGCCGGCGGTCAGCACCAGGTCGGGCCCGACGATGGCCCCGGTGCAGATGCCTTCGGGTGTCTCGATCAGCACGGTGGAGCGTCGCGTCCCGTTGGGATCGCGGGCCGGCTCGCCGCGCATGACGGCACCCGCGCTGGTCGCGCCGCCGATCAGGAGGGCCAGAGCACAGGGAACGAGAGCCTGTCGCACCACGGAAAAGCCTTGCAAGAGCGAGCTTTGAGCCTTGGCAGGCCCGGAATGCATAGCAGAACCCTGGGCGTCCCTGCTGTCAATCGGCGGCCGCCGACCCCGGTTCCATCCCGCAGCGAGCGTGACATTCCTGCCGCTCCGCGCGGCACGCCTCAATTTTCATCGGAATCCGTCTCGTTCGTTGTGATGTCTTGTCTTGGCCGCCGCGAACGGGGACAATTCCGCCCAACCGGCCCGCAAGAGCCAGAATGAGGAAACGCTGAGGGCCTGCCGCGTGGAGACCACCACATCGTTCCGGATCGTCATCGCCGACGACCATCCGCTGTTCCGCGGCGCGCTGCGCGAGGCGGTGTCGGGCCTGCCGGCGCGCCTCGCCATTTCCGAGGCTGGCTCTTTCGCCGAGATGTCGGCGCTGATCGGCGCCGAGCCGGATGTCGATCTCGTCCTCTTGGACCTCGCCATGCCCGGCGTGAAGGGCTTTTCAGGCCTCATGTACCTGCGCGCGCAGCATCCCGGCGTGCCGGTGGTGATCGTCTCGGCGACCGAGGACCCGGAGGTCATCCGCCGCTGCTTCGAGTTCGGCGCCTCCGGCTTCATCGGCAAGACGCTCGGCACCGAGGCCATGCGTGCCGCGGTCAAGACCGTGCTCGACGGCGGCACCTACGTGCCCCCGGACATCGACCTCGCCTCCGGCGATTCGGAGAGCGCGCGGCTTGCCGCCCGGCTCGCCAGCCTCACTCCGCAGCAGGTGCGCGTGCTGATGATGCTGTCCGAAGGCCTCTTGAACAAGCAGATCGCCTACGAACTCTCGGTCTCCGAGGCGACGGTGAAGGCCCATGTCTCGGCCATCCTCACCAAGCTCGGCGTCGATAGCCGCACCCAGGCGGTCATCGCCGCCTCGAAGATCGCGGCCGAGGGCTGGCCGGGTCAGGCGCTGAACGGGTGAGGGGGCTGTTCGCGGCAGCGACCGGCTGCCGTGCCCGCGTGAGACGAGCGCTTCCATCGCGTGCGCGCCGCCAGCAGGCGGCGCAACATTTCGCGCCTGCCGCGCGCTGATCGCCCAAATAAAAATTCTGCCGGGCGCAATTTTTGTTTGAGACGAACAAAATAAAAGCCGCCTTTTGAATCCCAGTTCAAAGACAGTTTCCAAATTTAATGCGGATCGAAGACATCGATCCTTGATTTCGAGATTTATGAATGTGCGTCGAAAATAGGTGATACGTTGATAAATCACAGTATCAATTGTGATTTCGACAACAAGGAATTGATCAATGAAATCACCTGATTGGCTGAAGCCTGGACTCTACGGGGCCGCTTGCGGCGCGGCGGCGCTCGCGATCGTCGGGTTCTCCTGGGGTGGCTGGAAGACCAGCGGCAGCGCGCGTCAGAGCGCGGCCGAGCAGTCCCAGACCGACATGGTCGCGACCCTTGCGGCCATCTGCGTCGATCAGGCCAAGCGCGACCCGATGAACACTGATCGCGTCGCGGCCCTCAAGGCGGCATCGGCCTGGACGCGCGCCGACCTCGTCGTCCAGCACGGCTGGGCCACCATGCCGGGCAAGAGCAACGGCGATCGCATCGTCGCGAATGCGTGCGCCCAGATCATCAGTTCCTGACCGCGGGAGGGCCGCGCTCGCTCGGGCGCGGCATCATCCGCGATGCGGCGTCACGCCGTTCCGGCCTGGCCGGGGCGGGGTGACGTGTCAGCCCCGATATCGGTGATGTCGTAGGCCCAGACACGGAACGACTTCAGGATATGCGGTCCGAATGAGTTGATCAGCGGCACGTCGGCCGCGTCGCGGCCGCGCGCAACCACGATGCGGCCGATCCGCGGCGTGTTGTTGCGGGGATCGAAGGTCTTCCAGCCGTCGCCGAGATAGACCTCGATCCAGGCGCTGAAATCCATCGGGTCGACGATGGGCACGCCGATATCGCCGAGATAGCCGTTCACATAGCGCGCCGGGATGTTCAGGCAGCGGCAGAAGGCGACCGCCAGATGCGCGTAGTCGCGGCAGACGCCGATGCGCTCCTGGTAGGCTTCGGCGGCGGTGCGGGTGGACCGCGCATCCATGTAGCCGAACCGGATATGGCCGTGGACGAAGTCGCAGATCGCCTGCACGCGCGCCCAGCCCGGCGGGGTGTTGCCGAACAGGTCCCAGGCGATCTGGCTGAGCTTGTCGGTCTCGCAGTAGCGGCTGCCGATCAGGTAGATCAGGCACTCGTCCGGCAGGTCCGCGATCGGAACCTCGTGCGCCCCGGGAAAAGCGAGGTCCTTGTCCCCGCTGTCCTCGAGCGTGCCGTCGGCCCACAGCGCGAGGTCACCGGGCGGCGCGACGAACCGGCGGCAATGATTGCCGAACAGGTCGACATAGATCGTGCTCGGAACGGAGGGCGTGGTGACCAGCACTTCGGCCTGCCGGACGTCGGCGGCCCGGTCCTGGTGCGCCGTCAGCAGGGCGACCATCGGCGTCGGCGCCTGGCACGTGACCGTGATGTCGTAGCCATAGCGGATCAACATGGAAATGCCTGTCCATTCTCTCGACGAAAGAGTGCAAGTCCGGATCGCGCGGCCACGGCAGGCGCGCTTTCCGGGATCAGGAGACATTCCTGAGATGGAAGATGGGCGATGGCGTCAATTCATGCAGGCGGCGGACGCGCTCTCCCTGCATGTTCCGCGCCATTTTAGGTCACGGCCGGTCGACAAGATAGAACAAACTGCAGACCCGTCGCATTCAAGGCATCGCGTCGCTCGCCTGCCGAATCCCGGAACGTCGATCCGGCGACGTGCTATGCCGTCCGGACCAGATCGCAATTCATGGCGAATGGTCGTCAGGGCGGCGCGCCGTGAGCGGCGCTCGCGCGTGGCGGGGACGGCAACCCAGGACATCGCCCAATGGCGTCCCAGACGATCTACCTCGTGCAGGCCTATCGCGCCGGCAAGGGACGCGGGCTGAAGGCCGATGGTGCGGTTGCCTGCCGTTCCGCCGATGCCGCGCGCAGGATGGCCGAACGGCTCGCTCCGCTCCGGCTCGGCGTCGTCGCCTTTTCCACCTCCGGCGACGCCGAGATGGGCGACTACGACGACGAGCCGGTCATCCTCTTTCGCAACGGTCAGCTGCCCCCGCCCTTCAACCAGGACTGACGGCAAGCAGGCCGGCTTGCGGTCGGGGCCTGACTGGCGATAGTGACGCCCCCATCCTTCGCGACGGACTTTCCGCCATGGCCGAACCCCTTGTCATCATCGCCGGCGGCGGCATTGGCGGGCTCGCAACCGCGCTGACGTTGTACCAGATCGGCGTGCCATGCCGGGTCATCGAATCCGTGCCGGAGATGCGTCCGCTCGGCGTCGGCATCAACTTGCAGCCCAATGCCGTGCGCGAACTCGCCGACCTCGGTATCGGCGAGGCCGAGCTCGACGGGATCGGTGTGCCGGCGAAGGAATGGGCGCTGGTCGGGCTCAACGGGCGCGACATCTATTCCGAGCCACGCGGCCGGCTCGCCGGCTACCGCTGGCCGCAATATGCGGTGCATCGCGGCCAGCTGCGCATGCTGCTCCATGCGAAGGCCGTCGAGCGCCTGGGGCCGGATGCGGTCCGGCTCGGCAGCCGGGTCGCCGGTTACGCCAGGAATGCGGACGGCACCGCGACAGCCCTCGTCGAGAGCGCGGACGGCTCGACCACCGATATGCCGGCGACGCTGATCATCGGCGCGGACGGCATCAACTCGGCGGTGCGCGCGCACATGCATCCGGGACAGCCGCCGATCCACTGGGGCGGTGCGCTCATGTGGCGCGGCACGACCTGGGCGAAGCCGATCCGCAGCGGCGCCTCGTTCGTCGGCCTCGGCACCCATCGCCACCGCGTCGTCTTCTACCCGATCTCGCATCCCGATCCGGCGACCGGCCTCGCGATGATCAACTGGATCGCCGAGGTGACCGCCGACAACAGCGAGGGCTGGAAGCAGCGCGGCTGGTTCCGGCAGGTCGGCATCGAGGACTTCGCCCACCACTTCGACGGCTGGACCTGGGACTGGCTGGACGTGCCCGCGCTCATCCGCGGGGCCGACGGCGCCTACGAGAACCCGATGATCGACCGTGACCCGGTGCCGACCTGGGTCGATGGCCCCGTGGCGCTGCTGGGCGATGCGGCCCACGCCATGTATCCGACCGGCTCCAACGGGGCGAGCCAGGCGATCGTCGACGCCCGCGTGCTGGGTTCGTCGATCCTCGCGCACGGCGTCACGCCGGCCGCGCTCGCCGCCTATGACGCGGCCCTGTGCGGGCCGGTCTCGCAGCTCGTCCTGCGCAATCGCGGGGCGGGGCCCTTCGGTCTCCTCAATCTCGTCGACGAGCGCTGCGGCGGGGTGTTCGACGATATCGACGCGGTGGTTCCGGCAAAGGAACGCGCCGACTTCATGGCCGGCTACAAGGCGGCGGCCGGCTTTGCCATTGAGCAGCTGAACGCCGCCCCGCCAACGATCATGGCCGGCGCGCGGGTGGCCACCCGCTGACGGTGCGTGTCTGTCGGCTCAGGTCACTTCCGCTTGGTTGCCGCAGCATCCAGGATCTTCTTCTGCACGGAGGCAAAGCTCGTGGCCGCCGCGGCCGGTGCCGCTGCCTTCGGCTGCTTGGGCTTCTTCGCTTCCCGATTGCCCCTCTTGTCGCTTCTCGCCATCTCAGGTCTCCTCTTCGATTGATCAGAATTGCGCGGCGCCGAGACGGTAGAAACTCTGGCGCCCGCGCGAATGGGCCTTGCCGGCCGCGGCCTCGATCTTGGCGCGATGGGCATCGAAGACCCGCAGCAGCGAGGCTTCGTCACTGGCGCTTTGCGGGCTCAGCCGGGTGAGCGCGTCGGCGTCGACATAGAAGGTGAACTCGAACTGGGACTCGTGGCCCCAGAACCGGACCGCCTGCCGCTCCGCGTCGAAGCTGCGGCTGGCATTGGGAAAGGCGAGGGCCATGGCCTGGCTCCAGTCGGGTTTGTGGCGGTCGGAAAATGGCTCGTCCCGGCCCCGCGGGACCGGCGTCGGTGTCGATTGAGAGAGCCGTAAAGGCCGCCAGCCGAAACGCTGCGACCGGATCACGCCGGAAGGGCGAGGTCGGCGAGTGGCGGACCGCGTGAACGAGAACTCCGTCGTAGGGACATAGTGCGCGGAATCAGAAGTGCGATGCCGGGCTGGACTTTATTTTCATGGGGCGCGGTTCATCGACGCGAACGATTGGTCCGCGATACCGCCTCCTGCGCCGCCGCCGACCCTACAGCTGTCTTGCCTGGAACGTGTTGCAGCTGGAGATCTGGCCGCTCCGGAGGCCAGTCATGAACCAGCGCTGGCGCTGCTCGGACGAGCCGTGGGTGAAGCTGTCGGGCACGACATAGCCCTGGCTGCGCTTCTGCAGCATGTCGTCGCCGATGGCGGCTGCGGCCTGCATGGCCTGGCGGATGTCGGCATCGTCGATGAACCGGGACTGCTGCTGGGTGTGGTGCGCCCAGACGCCGGCGAAGCAGTCGGCCTGCAGTTCCACGCGCACCTGCAGCGCGTTGCTCTCCGTCTCGCTGCCGGCGGCGCGCTGGGCCTGCTGCACGCGGGTCAGCACGCCCATCAGGTTCTGCACGTGGTGCCCCACCTCGTGGGCGACGACATAGGCATAGGCGAAGCGGCAGGCAGTGTCGCCGCCCGAGCATCCCCGGAACTTGGTGGCGAGTTCCTGGAAGAACGCCGTGTCGAGATAGACCTTGTTGTCGTTCGGGCAGTAGAACGGCCCCATCTCCGACTGCGCGGCGCCGCAGCCCGAGCGTGTGCGTCCCGCGAACATGACGAGACCCGGCGCCTGGTAGCGACGGCCCGCCTCCTGGAAAATCTTCTGCCAGGCATCCTCGGTGGAGCCGAGCACGGCGGCGACGAAATCGCCCATCTGGTCGGCCGGGCGCTGGCCCGGCTGCGTGCGGGGTTGCTGCTGTTGCGGCTGCTCGACCCGCCGCTGGTTGCCGCCGGTCACCGCGTCGTAGCCGCCGATCAGCACCGCAGGGTTGATGCCGGTGATGTAGGAGATCAGGCCGACGACGATCATGCCGCCAATGCCGATGCCGGCACGCCCGCCGGGCATGCGGCCGCCCCCGCCGCCGCCCATGCCGCGGCGGTCCTCGATATTCTCCGAGCGTCGCAGGTCTTCCCAGCGCATGGCCATTCCCTCAACTGTCGCGGCCGATCATGCCGCCCGCGGAATGAGCGTGCAACTCCCGCGATGAAACAGGGATTAACGGTGTATTCAGGTTTACCGGAAGTTCATCTTTACCTTTCGGTGACAGAATAAAATCGAATAAAATTGGATCGCTTAAGTCGTCATTTACCCTGCCCGGCCGATCTTGCGGTTGCGTATCGACGGTTTAGTTCTGCGTTCTCGGTGCCGCTTCATGTCGTTGAGTTTGAACGGAATCGCCCGGTCAGGTGCCCGCGTACGGGCGGTCCGTTCTCCTGCGCTGAGCCCCGCCATGGGGCTCGGCCTGTCGGGCCGGATCATCCTTGGCGACTGCGTGGCCGCGCTTGATGCGCTGCCTGAAGGCTCCGTCGACCTGATCTTCGCCGACCCGCCCTACAATCTCCAGCTCCAGGGCAACCTGCACCGCCCGGACGACAGCCTCGTCGACGCTGTCGATGACGACTGGGACCAGTTCGAGAGCTTTGCCGCCTATGACGCCTTCACGCGCACCTGGCTGAAGGCCGCCCGCCGCGTGCTCAAGCCGGATGGTACGCTCTGGGTCATCGGCTCCTACCACAACATCTTCCGCGTCGGGACCGCGCTGCAGGACCTCGGCTTCTGGGTGCTCAACGACGTCATCTGGCGCAAGGCCAACCCGATGCCGAATTTCCGCGGCCGCCGGTTCACCAATGCCCACGAGACACTGATCTGGGCCTCGCGCGACGCCAAGGCCCGCTACACCTTCAACTACGAGGCGCTGAAGGCCGGCAACGAGGATGTCCAGGTCCGTTCGGACTGGTTCATCCCGCTCTGCACCGGCGAGGAACGCCTCAAGGACGGGGCCGGCCGCAAGGTCCACCCGACGCAGAAGCCGGAGGCGCTGATCGCCCGCGTGCTCCTGTCCTCATCCAAGCCAGGGGACGTTGTCCTCGATCCTTTCTTCGGCTCCGGGACCACCGGGGCCGTCGCAAAGCGCCTCGGCCGCCGGTTCATCGGGATCGAACGCGACCCCGCCTATGCCAGGGCGGCCGAGGCGCGCATTGCCTCCGTGGAGCCTCTGCCCGAGGCCTCGCTGGCGAACTTCACCACCGCGCGCGAGGCGCCGCGCGTCGCCTTCGCAACGCTGGTCGAACGCGGCATGATCGCGGCCGGCACGGTTCTGACCGACGACCGCCGCCGCTATCAGGCGACCGTGCGGCCGGATGGTTCGTTGATGTCCGGGCCGCAGGTCGGGTCGATCCACAAGATCGGCGCCCTCGTGCAGGGCGCGCAGGCCTGCAACGGCTGGACCTTCTGGCACCTCAACGACAATCAGGGCCTCCTGTCGCCGATCGACGCCCTGCGCGCGCGCATCCGCGAGGAAATGGGCGCGGCCTGAATTCCGCCGCGCCCCTCGCCTTCGGTCAGGCCCGCTTCTGGCCGTCGACGGACCAGATGCCGGGGCCGGTCGCGAAGAGTTGCAGGAAGCCGCCGGCGATCGCCAGGTTTTTCATGAACTGGGTCGTCTGACCCTGGTTGCCGAACTGCATATGGAACAGGACGGCGGCAAGCAGCGTGAAGGCGGCGAGGACCAGCGCGGCGAGGCGGGTCTGGTAACCGACCAGGATCATCAGTCCGCCGACGACCTCGACCAGGATAACCAGCGGCAGCAGGACGCCGGGAACACCGGCCGAGGCCATATAGGCCGAGGTTCCCGCATAGCCGACGATCTTCCCGTAGCCGCTCACCAGGAAGATGATGGCGAGCAGGATGCGCGCCGCGAGTTTGGCCGCGTTGTTGAGCGGTGGGCTGTCAAAAATATTATCGAACATGGCGGGTCCCCCTTGTTTCTCGCCTGACGGGCACAGTCCTGCGCTCTTGCAGCGCCAGTCTGCCACGCGCGCCGCGATGTCGCCACATCGGTCGCCTTCGCTGGTGCATCCGCCGAGGAGAAGACGATGCCCGCTTTGCACCCTGCCTTTGTCGTGCCGACCGTCCTGGCCGCTCTTCTCGTCGCGGCGCCCGCCGGTGCGCAGGCACCGCCAGAGTTCCAGGCCGGCATCCGCAACTGCCAGCGCGCGCTGCCGGCCGCCCGCCGACTCATTGGCCAGCCGGAGCGGGTGGCGCGTGCCCGCTTCCGCGCGCCGCATGGCGTCGTCGTGCGCTACTGTTTCGCCTGCACCCGCGATTTCAGACCGAACCGGCTGACCTTCGGCCTCGACCAGACGCAGACCGTCCGCTCGGCATCCTGCGGCTGAGGCCTCAGCGGTAGAGCACGCTCGGCAGCCACAGCGCGATGCCGGGGAAGATATAGACCAGCCCCATCGCGACCAGCACGATCCAGATGAACGGCATGACGCCGGAGAAGATCTGGTTGATCGTCACGTGCGCCGGCGCGACGCCCTTGAGATAGAAGGGCGCCATGGCGACCGGCGGCGACAGGAACGAGGTCTGGATGTTCAGCGCGATCAGGATGCCGAAGAACAGCGGGTCGATCTTGAATGCGTCGAGCAGCGGCAGGAAGATCGGCACGAAGATGACGATGATCTCGGTCCATTCCAGCGGCCAGCCGAGCACGAAGATGATGATCTGCGCCAGGATCATGAACATCGTCGGGTTGAGATTCAGCATCTCGACGAAATTCCGGATCGGCTCATGGCCGCCGAGAATGGCAAAGATCGATGAGAAGATGAACGAACCGACGAACAGCCAGCAGACCATGGCCGAGGTGCGGGCCGTCAGGAACACCGACTCCTTCAGCTTGTCGAAGCTGATGGACCGGTAGGCCGCGGCCAGCAGCACCGAGCCGAGGGCGCCGACGGCAGCGGCTTCCGTCGGCGTGGCGATGCCGAAGAAGATGGCGCCGAGCACGGAGAGGATCAGCAGGGTCAGCGGGAAGAAGCTGCGCGCCAGTTCCTTGAACACCGTCTTGCCGAGGATCAGCAGGAACACGAGACCGACCGCGCCTGCGCCAAGGATCGCATAGACCACCGCATTCGAGACCTCGTAGTCGATCTCACGGCGCGTCGCGCCGGCGGGCGTCGTCAGCACACGTATGGCGTTGAGCAGCCATTCGAGCCCGTAGACCGCGGCATAGATGACCGGCACGGCGAGGATGACGATGGCGACATATTTGACCAGCGCCATCTTGTCCTTGTCGAAGTCGAAGCCGAGCGGCATGCGCTGCTCCTTCGGCAGCTTCGGGGCGAGCGCCGGGTTCAGCGTGCAGCGGACGATGACGTAGATCATGTAGAGGCCGGACAGCAGCAGGCCGGGGAAGAGGGCGCCGGCATAGAGCTTCGGCACCGAGACGCCAGCCGTCGCGCCGTAGAGGATCAGCATGACGCTCGGCGGGATGAGGATGCCGAGACAACCGCCGGCGCACACCACGCCGGCCGACAGCTTCTCGTCGTAGCCGGCGCGCAGCATGGCCGGGAAGGCGAGCAGGCCCATCAGCGTCACCACCGCGCCGACGATGCCGGTCGCGGTCGCGAAGATCGTGCAGGTGATCAGCGTCGTCACCGCCAGCGCGCCCGGTACGCCGCCGATGGCGAGCTGGACCGAGTGGAACAGCCGGTCGAGGATGTTGGCCCGCTCGATGATGTAGCCCATGAAGATGAACAGCGGGATGGCGACCAGGACGTCGTTGGTCATCACCGAATAGGAGCGCTGGACCACCAGCGCGAAGACGATGTCACCCTGCGCCATGTAGCCGAACATCACCCCGAGGGCCATCAGCGTGAAGGCGATCGGGAAGCCGAGCATGATGAAGACGACGAACAGGGCGAGCATCAGGACGCCCAGTTCGGGATTGCCGATGGTGAAGCCGAACATCAGGCGGTCCCTTCGATCCTGGCCGCCTCGGCCCGTTCAAGGATGAGCTTCTCGGTCTCCTCCACGTCGTGAAGCCGTTGTGGCCACTCACCCGTGCGGATGCAGATGACGCAGCGCGCGACCTCCGCGAGCCCCTGGATGACCATCAGGCCGCCAACCACCGGGATAAGCGACTTGAACGGGAAGACGTAGGGACCGTTCGGCGAATTGGCGGAACGCTCGAACATGAACCAGGAGAAATTGGCGAAGGTGAAGCCGGCGTAGCAGAGCGCCAGGATGCCGGGGAAATAGAACAGGAAGTAGAGCACCAGATCGAGCCTGGCCTGGGTCGTCGGTGACCATTCGCGATAGAGGAAGTCGCCACGCACATGGGCGTTGCGGGCCAGCGCATAGGGGCCGGCCAGCATGAACAGCACGCCGTAGAGCATGTAGCTCGCGTCGAAGGCCCACATGGTCGGGGCCTGCAGGATGTAGCGGGCGAAGACCTCGTAGCAGATCGCCAGCGTCAGCACGACGATGGCCCAGGCGCCGGCCTTGCCGATGAAGGTCGAGACCTCGTCGACCGCGACCAGCAGGGCCTGGAGCCGGTCGCTCTCGCGCCGCCGCGCCATGACGATGCCGATTGCCGCGAGCACCGCGAGCAGCAGGCCGGCGACGACGGACAGGAAGATGGGATTGGGAGCCATGCGCTGGATGTCCGCGGGCAGGGGGCGGATACTGGATGGGAGAAGGCGAAGCGGCGGACCCGGAGGTCCGCCGCTGCCGGTGGCTTACGAGCCGCCGAAGAAGTGCGTGTAGGACATGTCGCGCGACGGCGTGTTGATCCGCTCGAAGCCGACCGTGCGCTGGGCCCAGGCCCGCTGGCTCTCGATCACCTTCTTGAAGAAGGCGTTCTCTCCCGACAGGCGTGCCACGACCTTGTCCCAGGCATCGAGCTGCGCCTTGAGGATGGAATCCGGCGTCTTGATCACGTTGACGCCGCGCCCGCGCAGTGCCGCCAGATCCTTGGAATAGCGGTCGAGCGCCTTCCAGTACATGTCGGAGGAAGCGGACTCGGCCGAGTACTTCAGGATCGCCTTCTGCTCGTTCGACATGGCGTCGTACTTGGTCTTGTTGAACAGCACCTCGAAGGCTTCCGCCGCCTGGTGGTAGCTCTGCAGCATGTAGACCTTGGAGACATCCGGGAAGCCGAGGATCGTATCCGAGGTCGGATTGTTGAACTCGGCGCCGTCGATCAGGCCGCGCTCGAGCGCCGGGACGATCTCGCCGCCGGCGAGGATCGTCACCGCCGAGCCGAGCTCGTTGAACAGGTCGGCGGCGAGGCCGACGGTCCGGTACTTCAGGCCGCGCAGGTCGCTCGCCTGGGTCAGTTCGCGCTTGAACCAGCCGAGCGGCTGGCACGGCATCGGGCCGGTCAGGAAGCCGACGACGTTGACGCGGGTGATCTGCGTGAGCAGCTCGTTGTAGAGGTCATAGCCGCCGCCATAGTTCATCCAGCCGAGGAAGTTGTGAGCGTCCCAGCCATAGGCCGGCGGGGTGCCGAACAGCGAATAGGCCTTGTTCTTGCCGAACCAGTAGGCCGTCACGCCATGACCACCGTCGAGGATGCCGGCATGGACGGCGTCCTGCAGCTGGAAGGCGGGCACCACCGCGCCGGCCGCCAGCACCTCGAGCCGCAGGCGGCCGCCCGACAGCGCGTTCACGCGCATGGCGTAGTCGTTGCAGAACTCATGGAAGATGTCGCGCTGCGGCCAGGTCGACTGGAAACGCAGCGTCTGGGTCTGGGCGTTCGAGACATTGGGTGCGGCAACGGTGGCCGCGGCCGTCGCGCCCGCGAGCGCAAGGAAACGACGGCGATCGGACTTCGGCGTCGCCGAAGCGGTGATGTCAGTCATGGGCGTCTCCTCTTGCGACAGTGGCGGCCCCTGTTTCGGGCTCATGGCGTCGCTGCGGGAGAGACTGGGGCAAGGCCCCGAAACGTCAAGTGCAATCGTTGGTTATCGCCTTGCGGCGGCTTTTCCCGCAGGGAACAGGTGCTTCTCCCCGGCAAAGAAAAAGGGGCGCCGCGGGGCGCCCCTTCTGTATGCAAGCCTGAAAGGCTGGATTGGTCGGAACTTCCTCAGAAGTCCATGCCGCCCCCACGCGCCGGGCTTGCCCGGTTCGTGCCACTTCAAGTGATGGGCGGCTTTATGGACTTTAGAAGTCCATGCCGCCCGCACGCGCCGGGCTTGCCCGGCTCGTGCCACTTCAGGTGATGGGCGGCACCGCTGGAGTTCCTCAGAAGTCCATGCCGCCCATGCCGCCGCCCGGCATCGCCGGAGCGCCGGACTCCTTCTTCGGAGCCTCTGCGATCATGGCGCCGGTAGTGATCAGCAGCGAGGCGACCGAGGCCGCATTCTGCAGAGCCGTGCGCACGACCTTCACCGGATCGACGATGCCGGCGTCGAACATGTCGACATACTCTTCCGTCTGGGCGTTGAAGCCGAAGGTCGCCGACTTCGATTCCATGATCCTGTTGACCACGATCGAGCCCTCGACGCCGGCGTTCTCGACGATCTGACGGATCGGCGACTCGATGGCCTTCAGGACGATGTTGATGCCGGCCTGGACGTCCGGGTTGTCGGACTTCAGCTTCAGCAGGTTGGCCTTGGCGCGGAGCAGGGCGACGCCGCCGCCGGGAACGATGCCTTCCAGCACGGCCGCGCGGGTGGCGTTGAGCGCGTCGTCAACGCGATCCTTCTTCTCCTTGACCTCGATCTCGGTGGCACCGCCAACCTTGATCACGGCCACGCCGCCAGCCAGCTTCGCCAGACGCTCCTGGAGCTTCTCGCGGTCGTAGTCCGAGGTGGTCTCCTCGATCTGCGCCTTGATCTGGCCGATGCGGGCCTCAATGTCCTTCTTCTTGCCGGCGCCGTCGACGATCGTGGTCTTCTCCTTCTCGATCAGCACCTTCTTGGCGCGGCCGAGCATGGCGAGGGTCACGTTCTCGAGCTTGATGCCGAGGTCTTCGGAGATGACCTGGCCACCGGTGAGGATCGCGATGTCCTCGAGCATCGCCTTGCGGCGATCACCGAAGCCCGGCGCCTTCACGGCCGCGACCTTCAGGCCGCCGCGCAGCTTGTTGACGACGAGCGTGGCGAGAGCCTCGCCCTCGACGTCCTCGGCGACGATGATCAGCGGCTTGCCGGTCTGGACGACCGACTCGAGCACCGGCAGCATCGCCTGCAGGCCGGCCAGCTTCTTCTCGTGGATGAGGATGTAGGCATCCTCGAGATCCGCGATCATCTTGTCGGCGTTGGTGATGAAGTAGGGCGACAGGTAGCCGCGGTCGAACTGCATGCCCTCGACGATGTCCACCTCGGTGTCCAGCGACTTGGCTTCCTCGACGGTGATGACACCCTCGTTGCCGACCTTCTGCATCGCGTTGGCGATCATCTCGCCGATCAGCGCGTCGCCGTTGGCGGAGATGGTGCCGACCTGGGCGACCTCTGCCGAGGACTTCACCTTCTTGGCGGCCTTCTCGATGGTCTTGACCACGTCGAGCACGGCCATGTCGACGCCGCGCTTCAGGTCCATCGGGTTCATGCCGGCGGCGACGAACTTGGCGCCTTCCTTGACGATCGACTGGGCGAGCACGGTGGCAGTGGTGGTGCCGTCGCCGCCGAGGTCGTTGGTCTTGGAGGCGACCTCACGGACCATCTGGGCGCCCATGTTCTCGAACTTGTCGGAAAGCTCGATCTCCTTGGCGACGGTGACGCCGTCCTTGGTGATGCGCGGCGCGCCGAAGCTCTTCTCGATGACGACGTTGCGACCCTTCGGGCCGAGCGTGACCTTCACGGCCTCCGCGAGGATATCGACGCCGCGCAGCATCTTCTCGCGCGCTTCTTGGCCGAATTTCACGTCCTTGGCAGCCATTGTGGCTTACTCCTGATCGGAATGAATTGAATGGGGTGGGGAAGGGCGGTTCGCGAAATTACTTCGCGATCACACCCATGATGTCGCTCTCCTTCATGATGAGGAGGTCGACGCCGTCGATCTTCACTTCGGTGCCGGACCACTTGCCGAACAGCACCTTGTCGCCCTTCTTGACGTCGAGCGGCACGAGTTTGCCGGCTTCGTCGCGGCCACCCGGGCCGACCGCCAGGATTTCACCCTCCTGCGGCTTCTCCTTGGCGGTATCCGGAATGATGATGCCACCCTTGGTCTTCTCTTCGCCCTCAAGGCGGCGGACGACCACGCGGTCGTGCAGCGGACGGAATTTCATGGATCTCTGGTCCCTGACATGAGCGGCCTCAAGGGCCGCGAAATATCGGATCGGCCGGATCGGCCGGGCTGTTAGCACTCAATGAGCGTGACTGCTAACGAGCCGCCGGTGAGATAGGCCGGGCGCGCGGAAGAGTCAAGAATGACGCTCAGGGTGGTTAATCGGGCAGGGCCGCACCACATGCACAGATTGAGCCTTGGCCTTGACGCGGGCCTTGTCCCGCCGGATCGTGACGCCATGACGACTGCCAGTCAGACGACGACGCCCACGCTCGCCCCGCAAGCCGGTGCGGCCGGCCCGCAGCCGGCGGCCTGCACCGGCCTGCCCGACCAGTCGACGCTGATCCGGATCGGGCGATCCTGCATCTGCTACCAGACGCGGATGACCGCTCACGCGGTGACGCGCGCCTATAACCGCGCGCTCTCCCCGCTCGGCCTGGAAGTCACCCAGTTCAACATCCTTGCCGCGCTGGCCGTCGCCAAGACCGGTTCCGTCACGGCCCTGTCCGACGCGCTGGCGCTCGACCGGACGACCATGACGCGCAACCTCAAGCGGCTGGAATCCTCGGGCCTCGTGCGCGTGTCGAGTGGCCCGGGCCGCGCCGTGCGCCCCGAACTGACCGAAGCGGGGATCGGCCTCCTCGCCGCGGCGATCCCGCTGTGGGAGTCAGAGCATGGCAAGATGGAGACCGCCGTCGGCGTCCAGGTCTGGACCGAGACGCGCGAGGGCCTCAGGACGATCCGGCGGGCGTTGAAGGACTGCGAATCCTGACGGTCTCCGGCCTCTGATGCCATTCTGCTGACACATCTGGAGCCGCGTCGCGATTGACTGCGACGCGTGCGAGCCAGTATCGTGCAGATACACGATAGCGCCATCCGGAGCCCACCATGACCGACGGTCCCGCCAGCCCCGCCATCCGCTACGGCGTCGTCGATGCCGCCGAGGCCACCGGCCAGGACGGCATCGATTTCCTCAACGGGATGCTGAGCGGCAAATATCCGGCGCCGCCGATCGCCAGGTCCATGGGCTTCATCCTCACCGAGGTCGAGCCGGGCCGCGCCGTCTTCGAAGGCACGGCAACGGCCGATTTCTTCAATCCGCTGGGGACGATCCACGGCGGCTGGACGGCGACCATCCTCGACTCGGCGCTCGGCTGCTGCGTCCACACCATCGTCAAGAAGGGGCAGGCCTATACGACCGTCGAGATGAAGGTGAACTATGTCCGCGCACTGATGCCGAATGCGGGCCTGGTGCGCTGCGAGGGCAAGGTCATCCATGCCGGCGGCCGGATCGCGACGTCGGAGGCCAGGCTCGTCGACGGCAAGGGCCGCCTGATCGCCCACGCCACCGAGACCTGCCTGATCTTCGACGCCCGCCCGCCGGGGGCGTGACCTACTTCCGGATCACCGCGAGGCAGGCCGCGACGATCAGCGCCGCGCCGGCCCAGGTCGTCCAGGCCGGCACTTCCGCGAAGAACAGGTAGCCGAGCCCGGCGCTCCACACGAGCGCGGTATATTCGAGCACGCCCAGCGGCCCGGCATTGGCGTGGCGGAAGGCCCAGGCCATGCACAGGTGCCCGGCGAGGCCAAAGCCGCCGATCCCCAGGAAGATCAGCCAGGACCGCGTCTCCGGCGTCTCCCAGACGACCCAGGCGAAGGGCGCGATGATGATCAGCGGAAACAGGTTCTGGAACAGGATGATCAGGCCGAACGGGTCGGTCTGCGCGCGCTTGCGCAGCAGCACGAGGTTGGCTGCATAGGCGAGGGCCGAGCTCACCGCGGCGCCGATGCCGAGCACGCGGACGAGATCGAATTCGCCGCCGCCGACCTTGCCCGCCACGATCACCGTCATGCCGACGAAGCCGACGGCAATGGCGATCAGCACGGTCGGCGGGATCGGCTCCTTCAGGATGATCGAGGCCAGCACCGCCAGAAACAGCGGCGACAGGAAGGTCAGCGTGATCGCCTCGGCCAGCGGCAGCGTCGCCAGCGCATAGAAGAACAGGAAGGCGGTGATCACCACCAGCACGCCGCGCAGGACATGGGCGCGGACCATCTCGGCGGTCGGCGCGGGCGGGCGGGCGAAGGCGAAGAACATCAGCGCCCAGGGCATGCCGCAGGCATAGCGCATGAACACGATCTGCGCGGTCGGGTGGGCGCTCGCCACGCCCTTGATGAGGGCGTCCATGGCGGACAGCAGGAAAATGCCGAGGCCGGCGACGAGGAAGGGCAGCGGCAGGCGCGCGGCGCAGGCCGGCAGGGCGAAGGTCGGGCGGGTCATGTCATCAGGGCGCGCGTGGCGTCGTAGAGCAGTTTCAGTCCGGCAATGCCGACCAGCACATAGCAGAGCGTGTAGAGCTGCTGCTGGGGCAGGCGGTCGTGCAGCCTGCGGCCGATCAGCACGCCGACCGGCACCATGGGCGCGAGCGCCAGCGCCTTGCCGAAGACGCCGGGTTCGCCGAGGCCCGACCAGATATAGCCCGGCAGCTTCACCAGATTGCCGACCGTGAAGATGACGACGGTGGTGGCGGCATAGGCGGTCTTGGTCAGGCCGCGGCGCAGCAGGTAGATCGCCATGGGCGGCCCGCCGGCATGGGCGATATAGGTGGTGAAGCCCGCCCCGGCGCCCGCCGCCAGCGCCAGCGGCGGCTTGACGGGAATGGCGGCCTGCGGCGCGCCGCGCCGGGCGAAAAAATGCGCGGTGAAGGCCAGCGTGATGACCGCGATGACCAGCGCCACCAGCCGGCGGTCGACATATTCGAAGACGAGGAAGCCGACGAACAGCCCGGCGAGAAGGCCCGGCATCAGCCAGACGAGGTCCGGCTTCGACCAGGCGCTGCGCGGAAACGAGCCGAGCGCGAAAATGTCCATGAAGGCGACCAGCAGCGCCGTGACGATGGCCGCCTGGATCGGGTCCATCACCAGCGCCAGCAGGGGAATGCCGAGAATGGCGAGCCCGCCTCCGAAGGCGCCCTTGCCGAGGCCCATGAGGAAAGTCGCCGCGAAGCCGACGGCGTAGAAGGCAAGGTCGGTCGGCAGGGCCGGCAGTGTCATGGCGCCTGATCTAGCCGGTCGGTCGGAGAGTCGATAGTCGCGGGACGGGGCGCAACCATGCGTTGCCGGGGTCTCGCCGGGCCAAGAAAAAAGCCGCCGCGGAAAACCGCGGCGGCTGGAGGTATCCCGGGGTTCAGCGAGGGGACGGCGTCCCCCGGGACAGGCTGTGCGGGGTGCGGGAAGGCGTCCCCGCCAAGAGGCGTTGGTTGCGGTGTCAGTTGCACGTCGCGGGCTGCGGCATGCCGGCAGCGACGTCCGGCACGATGGACGGACCGACCATCGTGCGGGTCGCGGCGGGGCGACGGCCCTGGCGCTCGCCGGCACGGGCGGCGACGATCACCGTCGGATCGCCGAAATAGCCGGCGGCCGTGGCGTCTCGAAGGTCGCTCCGCGTCAGGCCGAGATCGGCGAGGGTTTTCTCGTCCATCTCGCACAGCATGCGGTAGCTCTCGCGCGCCTCGCGCCAGCCGCGGAGTACCTCGGCCTGACGGCGCACAACGGCGACCACCGAGAGAACGGCGGAAGAAAGTGTGGCAGCGAACATCGGCATGGGTCTTCTCCTTTGCGGTCAGCGGGCGCGGCAGACGGCTTCTCTGGCCCACGTCGTGAGACGCGAGCGGCCGGGTTGTGGCCCGGTTTCAGAGGCAGTTGCCGATGGGGAAAGAATGTCACGGGACGATTGATCATTGAAGCGAATGTTTTTAATGTGAGACATCACAAGCGATGATGTGATGCTGCCGGGGGATCGCAATGGCCATTCTGCTCGATATCGACCAGCTCAGGACCTTCATGGCGATCGCCGATACCGGCAGCTTCACCCGCGCAGCCGATGTCGTGTTCAAGACCCAGTCGGCCGTCTCCATGCAGATGAAGCGGCTGGAGGAGCGCATCGGCAAGCCGCTGTTCGAGCGCGACGGCCGCGCCTCGCGCCTGACCGAGGACGGCGAGCGGCTGCTCGACTATGCCCGCCGCATCGTCAAGCTGAACATGGAGGCGGTCTCGGCCTTCACCAATGCGGAGCTGACGGGCCGCGTCCGCCTCGGCGTGCCCGACGACTATGCCGACCGCTACCTGCCGGAGATTCTCGCGCGCTTCTCGCGCTCGAACCCGCGCGCCGAGGTGACGGTCATCTGCGAGCCTTCCTCGATGCTGGCCGAGCGCATCCAGTCCAACGAGCTCGACATCGCCATCATCACCCACAAGCCCGAGAAGGGTCCGGCGCTGGTGTTCCGGCGCGAGCAGCTCCTCTGGGTGTCATCGGCCCGCGTCGCGGTCCATTGCGACGATCCCGTCCCGCTCGCCGTGGGACGGCCGACCTGCGACTGGCGGCGCGCGGCGACCGAACGGCTGGAAGGGGCCGGGCGCGCCTACCGCATCCTCTATGCGAGCTGGAACTCGACCGCCGTCGGCGCCGCCGTCATGGCCGGCCTTGCGGTCTCCGTCCTGCCGGAATCGGCCCTGCGCCCCGGCATGCGCGTGCTCCAGCCATCAGACGGCTTCCCGGCTTTGCCGTCGGTCAGCGTGGCGCTGCTGCGCAACCCGCACGAGATGTCGGCGCTCGCCGAGGCGCTGGCCGATCACGTCGTCTCCAGCCTCGACAACCTGACGGAGCACGCCCAGGCGGCGGAGTAGATTCTCGAGGGCTTCCGAAGTCTCAAGCCTCAACGCGTCATGCCCGGCCTTGGGCCGGGCATCCACGACTCGAACACGACGCATGAAGGAAGTCGTGGATGGCCGGGCCAAGCCCGGCCATGACGAAAAGGTGCCGGCCTGAGAAAAAGCGGCCTAGTACGCCTGTTCCTCGAACACCCGGTCCACCTGCCCTTGCCAGGGGCCGAGATATTTCTCGATCAGCACCTCGGCGGGCGTGCGGCCGTCATCAACGATCGCCTGGATCGGGTCGAGATAGCGCGTCTCGTCGCAGCCATGCTCGTCCAGCCGGTCGCGGCGGCGCAGGCCCGTGCGCGCCAGCGTCAGCATCTGCCGCGCCAGTTCGCCCACCGTCAGGCCTCGGATCTCCGCCTTGAAGCCGAGCTTGGGTACGTCGTCGCGCAGCTTCTGCCGCTCGTCCGCGGTCCAGTCCTTGACGATGTCGAAGGCGGCATCCAGCACGCCGTCGTCGTAGAGCAGGCCGACGAACAGGGCCGGCAGCGCGACGATGCGTGACAGCGGCCCGGAATCCGCGCCGCGCATCTCCAGGTAGCGCTTCAGGCGGACCTCAGGGAAGATCGTGCCGACATGGTTGACCCAGTCGGAGAGCACGGCCCGCTCGCCCGGCGCAGCGGGGTTCCTGCCCTCAAGCAGATCGCGGAACGAGGACCCCGCGACGTCATGATAGGTGTCGCCGCGCTTGATGAAATACATCGGCACGTCGAGCGCGTAGTCGACATAACGCTCGAAGCCCATGCCGTCCTCGAAGGCGAAGGGCAGCATGCCCGCGCGGCTGTTGTCGGTGTCCATCCAGACCGCCGAGCGGAACGACTGGTAGCCGTTGAGCTTGCCCTCGGTGAACGGCGAATTGGCGAAGATGGCGGTCGCCACCGGCTGCCAGGCCAGCGACACCCTGAGCTTCTTGACCATGTCGGCTTCCGACGCGAAGTCGAGGTTCGCCTGCACGGTCGAGGTCCGGTACATCATGTCGAGGCCGAGCGTGCCGACCTTCGGCATGTAGCGCGTCATGATCTGGTAGCGCGACTTGGGCATGGCCGGCGTCTCGGCGCGGGTCCATTTCGGGCTCATGCCGAGGCCGAGGAAGCCGATGCCGAGCGGGTCGGCCACCTCGCGCAGCTGGGCGAAATGGGAATTGGCCTCGCGGCAGGTCTGGTGGATCGTGTCGAGCGGCGCGCCGGAGAGCTCGAACTGCCCGCCCGGCTCCAGCGAGATGGCGCCGCCGCCGGTCACGTCGGCAAGCCCGATGATGTTGCCATCATCGAGGATCGGCTCCCAGCCGAGGAGCCCCTCCATGCCCTGAAGGATCGCCTTGATCCCGCGCGGCCCCTCATAGGGCACCGGCATGTTGCTGGCCCGGTAGAAGCCGAACTTCTCGTGTTCGGTGCCGACGCGAAAGCGCTCTCTGGGTTTCACGCCTTTCTCGATCCAGGCCACGAGTTCGTCACGGGATTCGATCGGCGTGAGGTCGACGGTGTCGCGGGCCATAGAGCGGTCCTGATGCGGATGCGGCAACGAGGGCCGGGGAGATAAGCATGGCTCTCCCAGCCCGGATAGAGCGGGGAGATAGCGATCATCCCGCGGTTTCGGAAGGGGCCTCGCCATCGTCACGCCGCCCGGCGAACACAATGCTGCCCTGTCCGGTGATCGCTCTCGCCGGGAAACCCGTTCCGCCTCAACTGCTTGGCGCCATGCCAGATGCGACGCGCCGCCGTCTCGGCAGGCGAGGCGCGCGTGATATCGTTAAGGCCACGATTCGACCGGAGGCCGACCTGCCGATGCATCCGACCGCCCATCGCTCCGCTATCCTCGCCGCCGCACTGGCCGCAGCGCTCCTGTCCGCGCCTGGGGCCCTGGCCCAGGCGACCCAGCAGGTGACGCCCACCCAGCAGGCGCCGGACCGCGTCGCGCCGCCCACCATCGGGCCGACGCCGGTGGAGATTTCCGCCGAGGTCAGGCGCGCGCAGGAGGCCGCCGCCGCCGGCCGTGCGGTCGAGGCGCTGGATGCGCTCGACGAGGCCGCCGTCCTCATCGCCGAGAAGATGCCGCTGACCATCCGCCGCGCCACCTATGTCGCCGAGGAGCCGCAGGGCTTCGGCGTGTTCAACCCGCGCGATTCCACCACCTTTACCCTCGGGCAGCCGCTGCTCGTCTATGCCGAGCTGGCGGGGCAGGGCTGGCGCCGCTCCGGCGACATCTTCCGCACCGACCTGGTGCTCGATTTCGAGCTGCGCCGGGCGGATGGCCAGTCGCTGGTGGCCCAGCAGGCCTTCAACACCATCGCCACGGCCAGCCGGCGGCGAAACCGCGAGTTTTTTCTCTACGTGACCTATTCCTTCACCGGCATCGAGCCGGGCGACTATGTGGTCCGCACCACCGTCCGCGACCGCGTCGGCAACAAGCAGAGTTCGTTCGACCTGGCCTTCCAGATCCGGCAGTAGGGCCTCTAGGTCTCCGGCTTTCGAGGGTACGCGCCACCGGCGCGCCTCACACCTCTCCCCGGCGGGGAGAGGTCGGCGCGCCAGCGCCGGGAGAGGGGGAGAGCCCTTTCCGGCAGCAACTCGCCCCCTCTCCCGATCCTCGCCTTGCTCGGATCGACCTCTCCCCGCCGGGGAGAGGTGGGAAGCTCCGGCGTCCCGGGATTTCCCTTCCCCCCGCTTGCGCCGGGGAGGGAGCCCGAGCCTGGACGCATGTCCGGACGGAGCGCGGAGTGGGGGGCGTTCGAGGGTACGCGCCACCGCCGCGCCTCGCACCTCTCCCCGGCGGGGAGAGGTCGGCTCCATAGCGAGATGCGAACGCATCTCGCGTTCGCTCGATGCTATGGCAGCCGGGAGAGGGGGAGAGCCCTCTCCGGCAGCAACTCGCCCCCTCTCCCGATCCTCGCCTTGCTCGGATCGCCCTCTCCCCGCCGGGGAGAGGTGGGAGGCTCCGGCGTCACGGGATTTCCCCTCCCCCCGCTTGCGGCGGGGAGAGGTGGGGAAGCGTGCGGTTTGTTGTTTCGCCTCCCATGAGGCCTTGCATCCGGCCAGTGCGTCCTTCGAGGCTCGCTGTCGCTCGCACCTCAGGATGAGGTGGGTAGAGGATTGCACTACGGTTGCGTGAATGCGCTGCGGTTGAGCTCCATCACCGCTGATGCCATGAACCAACCTCCCTCATCCTGAGGTGGGCAGAGGATTGCACTGCGGTTGCACGAATGCGCTGCGGTTGAGCTCCATCACCGCTGATGCCATGAACCAACCTCCCTCATCCTGAGGTGCGAGCAGCATGGCGAGAGGCGAACGCATCTCGCGTTCGCTCGAAGCTATGGCGAGCCTCGAAGGACGCACTTCCTTCGTGCCGACTGGTGCCCATAGTCGACATGCCGCCACCCTTGCGCTAGCAACGCCCCTCACCTCAGGTCGCGCGGAACCCACCCATGTCGGACGCCCAGAAGAAGAAGGCCCAGGCCCTTGCCCGCCTGCCGCGCGGCTTCGTCGACCGCGACGCGGCTGAGATCGCCGGCGTCGACGCCATGCTGCGGACCATCCGCGAGGTCTATGACCTCTACGGTTTCGAGGCGGTCGAGACGCCTGCCGTCGAGTTCACCGACGCGCTCGGCAAGTTCCTGCCCGACCTCGACCGGCCCAACGAGGGCGTCTTCTCCTTCCAGGACGACGACGAGCAGTGGCTGAGCCTGCGCTACGACCTGACCGCGCCGCTCGCCCGCTATGTCGCCGAGCATTTCGACGCGCTGCCCAAGCCCTATCGCAGCTACCGCGCCGGCTATGTGTTCCGCAACGAGAAGCCGGGGCCGGGCCGCTTCCGCCAGTTCATGCAGTTCGACGCCGATACGGTGGGCTCGGCCTCGCCGGCCGCCGACGCGGAGATCTGCATGATGGCCGCCGATACGATGGAGAAGCTCGGGATCAAGCGCGGCGACTACGTGGTGAAGGTCAACAACCGCAAGGTGCTCGACGGCGTCATGGAGGCCATCGGCCTCGGCGGTGATGAGAATGCGGGGCGGCGGCTGACGGTGCTCCGCGCCATCGACAAGCTCGACAAATTCGGTCCGGAAGGGGTGAAGCTGCTGCTTGGGCCGGGTCGCAAGGACGAGAGCGGGGATTTCACCAAGGGCGCGGGGCTCGATGAGACATCTATCGACCGAGTGCTGGCATATGTCGGTGCCTATGCGCAACTCCAGCCACCGGAAACCGCGCACGGGCGACCACTCGATGACATGGATATCGGAGAGGGGTACTTCTACGACAACTACGCCGTCATACAGAGCATACGGGAAGTTGTAGGAACCAATGCTCTCGGCAGCACCGGCGCGGATGAACTTGATGAAATGATCCGCATCGCTGAGTCGTGCGGGTATGGATCGAAGCGCATGAAGATCGATCCCTCCATCGTCCGTGGCCTCGAATACTACACCGGCCCCGTTTACGAGGTTGAATTGACGTTCCCCGTCACCAATGACGAGGGCCAGGTCGTCCGCTTCGGCTCGGTGGCCGGCGGCGGCCGCTATGACGGGCTCGTTGCGCGCTTCCGCGGCGAGGAGGTCCCGGCCACCGGCTTCTCCATCGGCGTGTCGCGCCTTGCCGCCGCGTTGAAGTCGCTCGGCAAGCTGGGCGCCGAGAAGCCTGTCGGGCCTATCGTCGTCCTCGTCATGGACCGCGACCAGGTCGCCGAATACCAGGCCATGGTCTCCGAACTCCGCTCTGCCGGCATCCGCGCCGAGATGTATCTCGGCTCCTCCGGCATGAAGGCGCAGATGAAATATGCCGACCGCCGCAACGCGCCGGCGGTGGTCATCCAGGGCTCCAACGAGCGCGAGGCCGGCGAGGTCATGATCAAGGACCTCGTCGCCGGCGCCGAGGCCGCCAAGACCATCACCGACAATGCCGAATGGCGTGCCGCGCGGCCGGCCCAGTTCGCCGCCAAGCGCGGGGAATTGGTCGAGAAAATCCGGGAATTGCTGGCGGGGCGGTAGCTGCGCCGCCTCAGGGCGCAATTGCCGAACATGCCCGGAATCTACCGGACCAGCGTAACGCTGTCAAGGACATAAAACCTACAATCGGAATATTACCCGCAGGCCCAACCTGTGCCCTCATGGCCCGCATGATGCCACGGGCGGCACCTGCGCCCCACGCCCGCCGCAATCGCCGACGATGTAACGCCGCCTGACAAGAGGACTTCCTTCCCCGCATGACCAGGATTCGCGATCTCGCCAACACCATCGTCGGTGCCCTCGTCATCGTCGTCGTGCTCCGGTCCTTCGCCTTTGCGACCTATCACATCCCCTCCGAGAGCATGGTGCCGACGCTCGAGGTCGGCGACCGCGTGGCGGCGCTGAAATTCCCGCTCGGCTTCTCGCGCTTTTCGCTGATGGGCGGGGAATACCTGCCGCGCTTCCCCGGTGAGAACGGCCGCATCCCCGGCGCCATGCCGTCCCGCGGCGACGTCGTGGTGTTTCGCCATCCGCGCACGTCGGAGGATTTCATCAAGCGCGTCGCCGGCCTGCCCGGTGACCGGGTCGCCATCCGCGACGGCCGGCTCTGGCTGAACGGGGCGGAAGTGCCGCTCGGCGAGGCCACGCGCTTCAGCTACCGCGACGCCGAGGGCCGCGTGGTGGCGGTCACCTCGCATCGCGAGACCTTTCCGGGTGCCCAGCCGCACACGATCCTCCTGCGCGAGCGCCGCTCCGCCGCTGGCGACATGGCCGAGCAGATCGTGCCCGACGGCCGTCTGTTCATGCTCGGCGACAACCGCGACAATTCCTCCGACAGCCGCTTCGCCAGCATGGGCTTCGTGCCGGTCGAGAACCTGATCGGCCGGGCCGGCGCGATCCTCTATTCCTTCGCCAGCTGTTCGCCGGAGGAGGGCCTTCGCTGCGCCCCGCGCCGGCTGTTCGAGCGGGTGGAATAGGCGTTCAGTCGTTGACGCCGATGTCGGAGAAGCGGAAGCCCTCGGCGCCCTTGGTGAACACGAACATCTGCTCGCCGCAGAAGGCCGAGTAGGTGTCCGCGCCGTTGCCGTCGCGGTCATAGGCGCCGCGCGCGGTCTGCAGGCAGTTGCGGTTCCGGGCATTGAACAGTCGCCGGAAGACGCTGCGCTGGAAGTAGGCCGCGTCGCGAAGGTCCCCGTCGTAGTAAAGGGGGAAGCGCGTGAGGGCGGCGGTGGCGGCCGCGTCATTGGCCTTCAGCGCCTCGCGAAACTGGCGGATGAACGTGTTGAACTCGGTCTGCACCGCCGGGGATGCGCGGGGCGTCTGCTGCGCGGCGACCGGACCCGCGAGTGCTCCGCATGCAAGGCCTATCGCGAGAAGACGGCTAAGGGCGGCAATGATCATGACCAAATCCTGCAACAGCGTCGCCACGCCTATTTAGTCAGGTGATCTCTGGCCATATTGCGGCAGCGACCAGCCCTTCACGATGGCGAAGGCACGCGCCCCGAAGCAAATGCTGAAACCGAGCACAGCGGCGGCCACAGCAGGCAGCACGCCCATCGAGAACGCGAAGGCCGTCGCCCCCGCCAGCGCCGCCGTCACGTAGATGTCGCGCCTCAGCACCAGCGGCACGTCGCCGGCAAGGATGTCGCGGATGATGCCGCCGAAGGTCGCGGTGATCACGCCGAGCAGGATGGCCGAGATGGTCGGCGCGCCGTTGGACAGCGCCTTGGCCGTGCCGGTCACCGAGAACAGGGCGAGCCCCAGCGCATCCGCCCAGAGGAGGGTGCGGGCGCGGCCTTCCTTCTCGAAATGATGGGCGGTGAAAAAGGCGGCGGTCGCGACCCCGGCGCAGATGATGACCGGGGCCGGATCGAGGATCCATGGCACGGGCGCCGCGCCCAGCAGCACGTCGCGCAGCGTGCCGCCGCCGATCCCGGTCACCGTGCCGAGCAGGGCGAAGCCGAACGGGTCCATCTGCTTGCGGGCAGCGACCAGGGCACCCGTCAGCGCGAAGACCGCGACCCCCACCCATTCGAGCCAGGGCAGAAGCGCGGTCATCGGGTTCAGGCGCCGTCGGAGGCGGCGGGCTGTACCGCCTTCGGGCCGCCCTTCGACACGCCGACGAGGGCCGGCCGCAGCACGCGCTCGCCGATGACGAAACCGGACTGGACGGTCTGCACGACGGTGCCGTTCGGCACGTCCGGGTTCGGCACCTCGAACATGGCCTGGTGCAGGTTGGGGTCGAACTTCTGGCCGTCCGGCTCGATCCGCCGGACGCCGTGCTTTTCCAGCGTCTTGAGCAGCTCGCGCTCGGTCAGGTCGATGCCGTCGAGAAAGGCCTTGAGCGGGCCGTCCTCGGGCCGTGCCTCGGCCGGCAGGCTGTCGAAGGCGCGGCGCATATTGTCGGCGACGCCGACCATGTCGCGGGCAAACGAGGTGACGCCGTAGGTGCGCGCATCCACCACCTCGCGCTCGGTGCGCTTCCTGAGGTTCTCCATCTCCGCCAGCGTGCGGAGCATGCGGTCCTTCATGTCGCGCGCCTCGGCGCGGGCGGCTTCGAGCAGGGCTGCCGGGTCGGGCAGGGCCTCCTCATGCTGCGGCACGTCGGTCGCCGGGTCGATGCCCGCCGGATTGTCGTGAGCCTCCTCGGCCGGCACAGCCTCGTGCCCGTTCTTCGGGTTGGTCATGGCAACTCGCCTGTCATGGAATGGGTTGGGCCGGATATCGAGGCTTTGCGCCGCAAAATCAAGAGTTCCGCGCATCAACGGTGTCCCGCCCCTGCAACGGGCCGGATTCATCCCAAGCCATGCTGCCTGATCGCTGGCCGGGCACGCCCGGGGCCGGCCCCCCGCCGGCCTCGGACGCGCCGCTCTCAGGTGTAGGAACTGGCTGTCAGCTGCAGGGATTTGCCCTGAAGGTGCATACATGCCGCCGCTGGAGCCCGCTGCCCGTGGTGTTGCAGACCGCCGCCTGCTTCTGCTGGGCCCTGATCCAGCGTGCATAGGCGGAGCCATACTGGCTGCCTGCATTGTTCTGCCAAGCCGCGCGCGCCGTGGCCTGGGCGCCGGCATTCGTCCGTGCCGGCAGTCCCTGGCCGCTGATCTGAGGCTTGCAATCGGCATGCGCGGCCGTTGGTGCCAGGGCGAACAGGGCGGTGAAGGCAAGGCACGACAGTACCCTGCGCGGGCCGGGGCCTGCGTGACGAAGCGCGGTCATTGTGCTGATCCTTGTGGGGCTCAGTCCCGAATGGGCGAAGCCGCCTCGACGCAGCGCCCTTTCGCCCCCGATAGCAAGCGTCTTGCGCCGTGCCACCGGCGCGGCCCGTCGGCAGGAAGGGCGTTTCAGGCGGCGTCGATCAGGTGCCGCAGGGTCGGTCCGTCGATCCGCTGGCCGCTCCTGTGCTGGCGGATCAGGGCGACCATGGCGGCATTCTTCGGGGCCTTGCCGCCGCTGACTCCAGCGAGGCGGACAATCGCGCCGCACAGATCATCGATCTCGGTTTCCCGGCCCGCCTGCAGGTCGTCCGACATGGAGGAGCGGGCCTTTGCGTCGATGGCCAGCATGCTCGCGGCGATCCGCGAGAAGGCGAAGGTCGGCAGATCAAGGATATGCGGGATCACCCAGGGCGGCGCGGCGCCTGCCTTGCCGGGCTGGATGCCGGCAAGGCGCATCACGGCCATGGCTTCCGTCTGGAGCGCCGCCAGCACCCGGCGATAGTCGCGGTCGACCAGTTCTTCGCGCAGCGGCAGGCCGGACAGGGCGTTGACGGGGTTGTTGAGGTTGAGCAGCAGCTTGCCCCACTGGATCGCCGCCATGTCGGCCTCCAGCGTCAGCGGCAGGCCCGCCTTCGCGAAATCCGCCAGCGCGGCCCGCATGGCCGGGCCATCCTCGGCGTGGAGATTGCCGGATGTCGCGCGGTGAGCGGTGATCCGTCCCGCCGCGTCGCTGTCGAGCGTCACGTTGAAGGGCACCATGCCGGGGATGGCGGTCAGGCCAGGCGCTGCGGCCCGGATGCGCGCGACATTGTCGACGCCGTTCTGCAGCGACAGGACGGGCGTGCCGGCCGGAAAGGCCGCACCGAGATCGGCCGCGGCGGCGGATGTCGCCCCACCCTTGGTGCAGAGCAGGATGAAGGGGCTGTCTACGGCGAGGGGGGCGGCCTCGGCTGCCGACCCGGCGACGGTGAGGCCGCCGGGCGCGAGTTCGGCCCGAAATCCGTCAAGCGTGCTGACGACGAGGCCGTGGTCCTTCAGGCTGGTCGCCATCCCCGGGCGGGCGACGAAGACCACGGACGAACCGCCTGCGGCAAGGCGCCCGCCGACATGGCACCCGATGGCGCCCGATCCCATGACGACGTAGCGGGTCGCCATCGGCTTCGCCTCAGACCGGGAAGGTGGGGCGCGGCAGGCCCTCGCGCAGGTGCGCGGCGGCAACCGTGTTCGCCATCAGTAGCGCGATGGTCATGGGGCCGACACCACCGGGTACGGGCGTGATGGCGGCGGCGTGCTCGGAGGCCTCGGCGGTCGCGACATCGCCGACGAGCCGCGTCTTGCCCTCGCCTCGCTCGGGGGCCGGGATGCGGTTGATGCCGACGTCGATGACAACGGCGCCGGGCTTCACCCAGTCGCCGCGGATCATCGCGGGACGGCCGACCGCCGCGACCAGCACATCGGCGGTCCGGCAGACGGCCGCGAGATCGGCGGTGCGCGAATGGGCGATGGTCACCGTCGCGTCGCGTTGCAGCAGCAGTTGCGCGATCGGCTTACCGACAATGTTGGAGCGGCCGACGACGACCGCACTCTTGCCCGCCAGCGAGGGACCCAGCACGCTCTCGATCAGGATCATGCAGCCGGCCGGCGTGCAGGGCACCAGCGCCTTGGCTGTCGCACCGGTTCCCAACAGGCCGACATTGACGGGGTGGAAGCCGTCGACGTCCTTGGCGGGATCAACGGCCATCAGGACGCGCTCGGCGTCGATCGCCTTCGGCAGGGGCAATTGGACCAGGATGCCGTCGATGCCGGGATCGGCATTGAGCCTGGCGACCAGCGCCAGCAGGGCGGCCTCCGTCGTCGCGGCGGCGAGGCTGTGCTGTTCGGAGCGGAAGCCGGCGGCTTCGGCCTCGCGGCTCTTGTTGCGGACATAGACCTGGCTCGCCGGGTCTTCGCCCACCAGCACGACTGCAAGGCCCGGCGGCCGCCCGGCCCTGGCGGTGAAGTCGGTGGCGGATGCGCCGACCTTGGCCAGCACCGCTTGCGCGACCGCCTTGCCGTCGATGATGCGGGCGGCCATGGGCCTCAGACCCGCATCGGCATCAGCACATAGAGCGCGCCGGGGCCGGCCGGATCGTGGATCAGGGTCGGCGAGCCCGGGTCGGCGAGCTTCAGTTCCACCGTGTCGCCGTCGACCTGGCTGGCAATGTCGAGCAGGTAGCGCGAGTTGAAGCCGATATCGATGGCGTCGGCCTCGTAGGACACCTCGACCTCTTCCGTGGCGCTGCCCGAATCCGGATTGGTCACGGAGAGCGTCAGCTTGCCGTCGGCGGCCGAGAGCTTCACCGCGCGCCCGCGCTCGGACGAGACCGTCGAGACGCGGTCCACGGCGGCGGTGAAGTCGCCCTTCTCCACCGTCAGGATCTTGTCGTTGCCGACCGGGATGACGCGGGCATAGTCGGGGAAGGTGCCGTCGATCAGCTTGGAGGTCAGCACCGTCTCGCCGAAGCGGAAGCGCACCTTGGCGGTGGACAGTTCCACCGCGACGGTCGCCTCCGGGTCGTCGGCGAGCCGCTGGACCTCGGCGACCGTCTTGCGCGGCACGATCACGCCCGGCATGCCGGCGGCGCCCTCGGGCGCGTCGAACTCGACCTGGGCAAGCCGGTGCCCGTCGGTCGCTACCGCCCGGATGAGATTGCGGCCACCCTTCTCCACGACATGCAGGAAGATGCCGTTCAGATAGTAGCGCGTCTCCTCGGTCGAGATGGCGAACTGGGTCTTGTCGATCAGCCGCTTCAAATCTTTGGCCGGCACCTGGAAGGAGTGGCTCATCTCGCCAGCGGCGATATCCGGGAAATCGCTTTCCGGGATCGTCTGCAGCGTGAAGCGCGAACGGCCGGCCTTGACCGTCAGCGTGCCCTTGTCGCCGGTCATTTCGAGCTGGACCTGCGAGCCGTCCTGCAGCTTGCGCACGATGTCGTGGATCATGTGGGCGGGAACGGTCGTGCCGCCGGCAACCGCCACCTCGGCCGGCAGGCTCTCGACGATGTCGATATCGAGGTCGGTGGCCTTCAGACGTAGTGTCGAGCCTTCCGCCTTCATCAGCACGTTGGAGAGCACCGGAATCGTGTTGCGTCGCTCGACCACGCGGTGGACGTGTCCAAGGGACTTCAGGAGCTGGGCCCGTTCGACGGTGACCTTCATCAATGCTGCTCCGATACGCTGGGCTGGGCCGCCGGTCGGCAGCCCGGAATTGGGGGCCGACAGTCAACCCCGCGCCGCAACATGTTTCAAGGGCGGCGCGGCCCGCGACCGGCCTGTCCCCGGCTTTTTGCCGCTGAAGCGCAAGAACCTTGCCGGAAACTGGCGATTTCGGGGCCAAGGCTGGCGCTCACGCGGCCTCTCGCAACCATCTGCAACCTCCTGCAATGCCCGCCTCGTCGCCTCGTCGCTACTCACCGGGACGTGAAATGGCATGAGGATATCGGGATATGGACGAGGCGTGGAACGATTGCGGCGAGGTCGAAGCCCTCGGTGACCGCGAGTTCGAGCCCCTGCTGGCTGCGTCAAGCCGCCCGGTGGTGGCGGTCCTGTCGACGGACTGGTCGCCGGCCTGCCGCCTGCTTCGTCCGGTGATCGCCAGGCTCGCCATGGAATTCGCCGGTTCGGTGACGGTCGTAGCGCTTGATGCCGAGGAGGCCCTGTCCTTCCGGCAGCGCTACGGCGTCGATGCGGTGCCGCAGATTCTCGCCTTCGAGCGACGCCGGCTGATCGGCCGGCTGTCCATGCCGGACGATGCCGCTTTGCTGCGCAACTGGTTCGCGGCGACACTCCGGCTCGCCGTGGAGACGAGCGTTGCCAGCGCCGGTTTCGACGCGGCCTGGGCGCGCGCACGGCGGGTTCACGACGAATTGCTCAGCCCCGCCAAACGCGCCGTCGCCCCGCACCTTGATGCCGTCGGCCGCCACATGGAGGCCTTCGAGCGGCAGCTCGCCGCTGAACGGAATGCCGGAGGCCTGTCGGACGAGGACGAGATGCTGCGCCGCAGCGACGAAACCGAGCGCGTCTTTGCGCCGTTTCGCGGGGAAATGGATGCGCTCGCGGCCGCCGAGGCGGCGGCGCTGGCGGCCTATGAGGACCTGATGCAGGAAGCGCTCGACGAGTTCGCGGCCTGTCACCGGCGGTGCCGGATCTCCGAGCCGGCGACCTAGCAGCGGCACTCGACCGGGACCTGGCCGGCGGCGGGTGCATCTGGCGGGCGCGCGGGAGGCGTCCTAGATTGAGGCGTAGGCGGGTCAGCTCCGCCGCAATCGGGGGCGATTGGGTTCCTTGCGCTCGAGGAGACGCACATGACGAACGATCGCAAACGCACGATCCTGATGGCCGCCATGGCGGTCTGCGCACTCGCCGTGCCGGCCTTCGCGCAATGGCCGGGCGGGATCGACTTCGGCAACGGCGGCGGGCCGGTCCCGGAGATCGAGGATCGGCGCAACCGGACGACGGTGTCGATCCGCACGGTGCCCTTCGGCGAGCTTTGCGTGCGCGCCGTCGAGGCGGTCGGCTACGATCCGCGGCTCAACCAGCGACTCTATCGCGTGGGCTTCGATTCCGGACCCATGACCGGGCTCGGCGTCACGGCCTATGAGAACGCCTTCTCCAGCGCCCGCACCCAGGACGATGCTGTGCGCGCGCTCTCGGCCGCGCGCGCGGACGCGCGCTCGTTCGCGCGCGGCCGGGGCCAGTGCTGACCGCCGGCCGGAATCGCCGCCTCAGTCGTTGAGGCGGCGCTTCAGCATCTCCACTTCCTCGTTCAGCGCCTGATCCTGGCCGATGAGCCCGTCGATCTTGCGCACGGCGTGCAGCACGGTCGTGTGGTCGCGACCGCCGAACCTGCGGCCGATCTCCGGCAGCGAGCGCAGGGTCATGGTCTTGGCGAGATACATGGCGATCTGCCGGGGCCGGACCACCGTCGCCGTGCGTCTGGCCGACAGGATGTCCGAGCGGCTGACATTGTAGTGCTGCGCGACGATCTTCTGGATGTCCTCGATCTTGACGCGCCGCGGCTCGGCGACCCGGACGAGATCGCGGATCGAGCGCTCGGCCATCTCGATGGTCACCGGCTGGCTGGTCAGGCGGTTGGTCGCCAGCAACCGGTTGAAGGCTCCGTCGAGGTCGCGGCCATTCTGGGTGACGTTGCGCGCCACATAGGTCATGACCGCGGCCGGCACCTCGAAGCCCGGATGCTGGGCAAGCTTCTGCTTCAGGATGTCGAACCGCAGGTTCTCGTCCAGCGCGCCGATCTCGACGGTCAACCCGCCAGCAAGGCGCGAGCGCACGCGCTCGTCGAGATTCTCGAGGTCGGAGGGCGGCCGGTCGCCGGCGACGACGACCTGCCTGCCGGCATCGATCAGCGCATTCAGCGTGTGGCAGAACTCCGCCTGGGTCTGCTTGCCCTGGAGGAACTGGAGATCGTCGATCACCAGCAGGTCGATGCTGCGCAGGGCCTCCTTGAAGGCGATCGCGGTCTGGTTCTTCAGCGCCGCGACGAAACCGAAGGTGAACTTCTCGGCGGTGAGATAAAGCACGCGCCGGCCCGCGGCCTGGGCGGCGCCAGAGACGGCCTGCAGGAGATGCGTTTTGCCGAGGCCGACACCCGCATGGATGTAGAGCGGGTTGAACAGCACGGGATCGGTGATCCGCGACTGCGCCACCTGCAGAGCCGCCGCACGGGCGAGCGTGTTGGAGCGCCCCTGCACGAAGCTGTCGAAGGTCAGGCGCGGGTCGAGCGGCGAACCGCCGAGTGCCTCGTGGCCAGTCGTCGCCATGGCCGGTGCCTGCGGCCTGCCGGCAGACGCCACCGGCGCGCGGGCGTCTTCCGCCGGCTTCGGACGGATGACCTGGCGCAGGGTCGCCGACCGGACCGTCATTTCGATCTGCACGGCGCGGCCGGCTTCCTCCTCCCAGCGGGCGAGGATGCGGTCCTTGTAGTGGTTCTCGATCCAGCTCTTCAGGAAGCGGGTCGGCACCGACAGGCGGATGGCGCTGCCATCGACATGATCGATCTCGATGCTCTTGAACCAGCTCGAGAAGACGTCCTCGCCAAGCTCGGCGCGCAGCCGGCGGCGAACGCGTTCCCAGACAGCCCCGGCGCGCATCGCATCGTCCATGGTGTCGGTTCTTTCATCGGTCGTTTCGCGGACGAGTTCGGGAGTGGCGAACACGACGGTCTCCATCAAAAATTCGGAGGAATGGGAACGGGGTGAAACGCAAGGAGCGCGGGATGCGGGTCGCCGGTCAGGGCTGGATCCAGGGGAGCCCTTCGGCCTTCCACCCGGACACCCGCCCGCGGTGTCCGTCACTGTCGGGCGGTCCCTCGAAGCCGCCCGTGACGTTGTAGCAGCGGCTGTAACCCGCGGCGGTCATCGCGATGGCAGCCGCCTTCGAGCGAACGCCCGAACGGCAAAGAAAGTAGAGCGGGGCATCCTTCGGCGTGCCGTTGGCGGCAAACTTGCCCGCCAGCTTGGCGGCAAAGTCCGGATCGACGCCCATCGCCGGGAAAACCTGCCATTCGAGACGGATCGTTTCTGTGCCCGTCGCCTTCGCGTCGGGAGATCCGACATAGGCCCACTCAGCGGTGGTCCTGACGTCGATCAGTTGGGCGGTCGAATCCGACTGCATCACGGTCAGGCACTCCGAGGGCGGCACATCGCCGGCATAGGCGGCTTCAATTGGAGACGACATGTCACATCGCGCGGGTTGCGGTGCACCCGCGCGCCTCATTCCAGAACCAAGTTGTCAGCTCGTTTGCTCGGCTTCCGCATGGTCAAACGACCAAGTCGGTCCCCGATCCACCTCAGATCCCATCGACGAATACATGCTGGCCTCGCAACTCGACTTTACCGTTTCGGGCAAAGCTCCGCTTAGCCCGTCTTTCGCGGGCTCGGCACGTCATGCTCTTCGATGAAACCCGGGGTGGCTCCCCCCGAGTGCTTAGATAGATACACAGGGCCTCCGGACGCAGCAACGGAATTCCATTAATAAATGGTTAAGGCGCGCCGCTTGACTCGCATCGGCTTTTGCGACTCCACAGCCTCCGATTTCAACCCACTGATGAATCGTCACATTCCGAATCACCACCGTCAGCGAGGGAGGCCGTCGGAGGCATTGTTGCGCTGCGGTCGAAGGCCTCAAACCGCCGCCCCGGGCTCTGTTTCGGATATGCAACAAACTGTCGTCCGGCTAAGCACCTGATTCACGGCTCGTTTTCCTGCGAGGTACTGAGCCGGATGAAGACCTCCCTCCGTGCCACGGAAGGCCGCCCGACCAAATTTTTGGGTTGACGGCTTTCTGTTGCGGAATCGCAACGGCTCCCTAACGGCACCCGCAAGGGTAGGTGGCGCTCCCGTCCACAACGAAAAAGCCCGGCCGCCAGGGCCGGGCTTTGAAACGTCAGGTTGGTCGGATCAGCCGGGCTCGAGGCCCCACCGATCAAGCGCCGATCTTGGCGACCCTGGTGGCGAGGCGCGACACCTTGCGCGAAGCGGTGTTCTTGTGGATCACACCCTTCTGCGAGGCGCGCATGATCTCCGGCTCGGCGGCCTTGAGGGCGGCGGTCGCGGCGGTCTTGTCGCCGGTGGCGATGGCCTCCTCGAGCTTGCGCAGATAAGTGCGCACGCGCGAGCGGCGGGCCTGGTTCACAGCGGTGCGCCGCGCGATCACACGGGCGGCCTTCTTGGCGGAAGCCGTATTGGCCATGGTTCCTGTCCGGCAACGGGCCCCGGCAGGTTCCGGTCTTTCGACCATCGCTGCGGGGCGCAAGAAAACGAGAGCGGCGGCACAGGGCCGCCACGGATCGGCGTCTATAGTCTCGACGGCCCTGTGCGTCAACCGCCAAGGGGAGCGCCCTGCCAAAATCGCGCAGGACTGGCGGGGTAGCCTCCTTTAGTAATTGTCGCCCTGCCGCCCGCCCCGAGCATCCATGCCCCCGTCCTCTCAACGCAGCTTTGCCAAGGTCGTCTTCTGGATGGCCGGCTCGCTCGTCTCGTTCTGCGCCATCGCGCTCGCGATCCGGGCACTGCAGTCGGCGCTCACCGTGTTCGAGATCCTAGCGCTCCGCAATATCGGCGGCCTCGCCATCGGTCTTGCCATGGCAGCGCTCGCGCCGCATCCGAGCTATCGGCTGGGCACGGCGAAGCCCGGCATCCATCTCCTCCGCAACACCATCCATACCGGCGGCCAGGCGCTCTGGGCCTATGGCATCACGCTGCTGCCGCTCGCCACGGTCTTCGCCATCGAGTTCACCACGCCCGCCTGGGTCGCGATCTTCGCGGTCATATTCCTCGGCGAGCGCATGACCAAGGCGCGCATGGTGGCGCTCGTCCTTGGCTTCGTCGGGGTCATGGTCATCCTGCGTCCGGGCCTCGAGAGCTTCCGACCCGCCGCGCTGCTGGTCGCGGCGGCCGCCGTCTGCTTTGGCGTGCAGCAGACCACGACCAAGTTCCTGACCGGCACGGATTCGACCTGGACTATCATGTTCTGGATGAACGTCATCCAGCTGCCGCTGAACCTTGCCGCCAACGCGGTCATCGGCCAGCCGGTCTTCTTCCTCGGTAAGGTCGACTGGGGCCAGTGGCTGCCGCTCGTCGGCATCATGGTCGGTGGCTTCACCGCACATTACTGCCTGACCAATGCCTTCCGCCACGGCGACGCCATCGTGGTGACGCCGATCGATTTCATGCGCGTGCCGCTGATCGCAGTGGTCGGCTGGCTCATCTACAACGAGACGCCGGAACTCGCCGTGCTCGCCGGCGCAGGCATCGTCGTCTGCGGGGTGCTGGTGAACATTTACGCGGAATCGCGGGCGCGCGCGTGAGTCTCCCCGGGCCTGCTCCAAAACGGCACGGGCCGGTTAACGCGACGCGCGCAGGTGCAACGGGTGGTCCCCGTTCCTGGTGCCGTGCAGCCGGTGAGGCCACGACGCCGATCCAGTCCGGGCAAGGCTTTCGCCGATCCGGGACGAAGGGGGAACCTCGAATGTCCAGCGATTCGGACATCGTTCGTTCCCGGAACGGCCCGCTCCTTAAGATTGGCGCGCCAACGCCCGCCCAGCCGGGTGACCCCATCTTAACCATGGCGCCCGCACCATCGGGGGCCTTGCAACGATCCCCCCGGATCGGCTAGGCAAGAACCCGACGCGGCCTGGCCGCCCCCTCTTGAGGATCACCCGTGACGATCGCCCGTGCCCATGCACCGATCGCTCTGCGCGCCGACCGCGCCACGGCCTCGCTTTCCCTCCTTCTGCTTATTCGCCCCTGAGCTCCGGCAGGGCCGCACGGCCTTGACGCTCAGGGGATCACAAGCCGCAACCTGCTCACCCAGGGCCTGCGATGTGAGGCGCTACCGCCGCCGCAGGCCGACAGAAGGACAAGACCCATGACCGCCACGACCCAGCCGGCCGCCGCCGTATCCGACAAGAACCGCGTCCTGATCTTCGACACGACCCTGCGTGACGGCGAGCAGTGCCCCGGCGCCACCATGACGCTGGAGGAGAAGCTGCAGGTCGCCGATCTCCTCGACGAGATGGGCGTCGACATCATTGAGGCCGGCTTCCCGATCGCCTCCAACGGCGATTTCGAGGCCGTTGAAGCGATCGCCAAGAGGATCAAGAACGCCACCGTCGCCGGCCTCGCCCGTGCCGGCATGGCCGATATCGACCGCGCCGGCGAGGCGGTGAAGCACGCCCGCCGCCCGCGCATCCACACCTTCCTCTCGACCTCGCCGGTCCACATGAAGCACAAGCTCCAGAAGGAGCCGGACCAGGTGCTGGACATGGTGATCGCTTCGGTCACCCGCGCCCGCAACCATGTCGCCGACGTCGAATGGTCGGCCGAGGACGGCACCCGCACCGAGCACGATTTCCTCTGCCGCTGCGTCGAGGCCGCCATCAAGGCCGGCGCGACCACCATCAACATTCCCGATACGGTCGGCTACAGCGCGCCGCACGAGTACAAGGCGCTGTTCGAGATGGTCCGCAACCGCGTGCCGAATTCCGACAAGGCGATCTTCTCGGTCCATTGCCACAACGATCTCGGCATGGCGGTAGCCAATACCATCGCGGGCGTTCAGGGCGGCGCGCGACAGATCGAGTGCACGATCAACGGCATCGGCGAGCGGGCGGGCAATGCCGCGCTTGAAGAGATCGTCATGGCGATCAAGACGCGCAACGACATCTTCCCCTACCAGACCGGCATCGACACCAAGATGCTGACGCGGGCCTCCAAGCTCGTCTCGACGGTCACCTCGTTCCCGGTCCAGTACAACAAGGCCATCGTCGGCCGGAACGCGTTCGCCCATGAGAGCGGCATCCACCAGGATGGCATGCTGAAGAACGCCCAGACCTACGAGATCATGACGCCCGACTCGGTCGGCGTGAAATCGACCTCGCTGGTGATGGGCAAGCACTCGGGCCGCAACGCCTTCAAGGACAAGCTCAAGCACCTCGGCTACGGGCTCTCCGACAACCAGCTGGAAGATGCCTTCGTGCGCTTCAAGGAGCTCGCCGACCGCAAGAAGGTGATCTACGACGAGGACATCGAGGCACTGGTCGACGAGAAGATCGCCCACAGCCAGGACCGCATGAAGGTCATGTCGCTGCTGGTCGTCGCCGGCACGATGGGCCCGCAGGCCGCGACCCTGACGCTCGACCTCGATGGTGTCCACAAGACCGTCCAGGCCTCGGGCAACGGCCCGGTCGATGCCGTGTTCAATGCCATCAAGGCCATCGTGCCGCACGATGCCATTCTGGAACTCTATCAGGTGCATGCCGTTACCCAGGGGACGGATGCGCAGGCGGAGGTTTCGGTGCGGCTTCAGGCGAACGGCAATACCTTTACCGGCAAGGGCGCCGATCCGGACACCCTGGTCTCCTCGGCCAAGGCCTATCTCTCGGCGCTCAACAAGCTGATCGCCAAGCAGGAGCGGCTCCATCCGCAGCACGGCATCGTCGCGGCGGAATAGCCCCTCATGCGGATCGGGGTCGATCTCGGCGGTACCAAGATCGAGGTTCTGGCCCTCGACGACGCGGGGCGCGAGCTCCATCGCCGGCGGGCGCCGACCCCGCGCCAAGACTACCGCGCCATCGTCGCGGCCATTGCCGGCCTCGTCGCCGGCGCGGAGGCCGAGACGGGGCAGACGGGCACGGTCGGCGTCGGCATTCCCGGCGCCGTCTCGCCGGCCACCGGCCTCGTCAAGAATGCCAACACCACCGTCCTGATCGGCAACCCGCTCGACCGGGACCTGGCCGAAGCCCTCGGCCGCAAGGTCCGGCTGGAGAACGACGCCAACTGCTTCGCGCTGTCGGAAGCCGTGGACGGGGCAGGGGCGGGCGCTCACGTCGTCTTCGGCGTGATCATCGGCACGGGGGCCGGGTCCGGCATCGTCGTCGACCGGCAGGCGCTGCGCGGTCGCCATCTGATCGCTGGCGAGTTCGGCCACAATCCGCTGCCCTGGCCCTCGGTGGAAGAGGTGACCGGCGCGCCTGCCTGCTATTGCGGCCAGAAGGGGTGCCTCGAGACCTGGGTCTCCGGCACCGGCTTCGCCGGCGACTACGAAAGGGCGACGGGCCGGGCGGTTCCTGCGCCTGAGGTCGCGAGCATGGCCGTCGCCGGCGACGCAGAGGCCCGCGCCTCCTATGGCCGCTACGTGTCGCGGCTCGCCCGTGGCCTCGCCCATGTGGTCAACCTGATCGACCCCGACGTCATCGTGCTCGGCGGCGGCATGAGCAATGTCGTCTCGCTCTATGACGACCTGCCGCCGGCCATGCGGTCTTTTGTCTTCTCGGATGCCTGCACCACGCCGATCGTCAAGGCGAAGCATGGCGATTCCTCAGGCGTTCGGGGCGCGGCCTGGCTCTGGCCGAACGCTTCGTGAGGCTTCGGCGCGGCCGGATCGTGCCATGCGAAAAAGTGGAGCCGGCGTTCTGGACACCGGGGGCGCGCTCTGCTAGTCACCCGGCTCCCGTGCGGGCGGTGTCCTGCGGGCGTGGGTGATTAGCTCAGTTGGTAGAGCAGCTGACTCTTAATCAGCGGGTCGAAGGTTCGAATCCTTCATCACCCACCAATCTAACCTTTTGATATCGCTTGAGTATAGGCGACTTCGCCGGAAGAGTCGGGTGGGTATGTCCGACTTTTTGTCGCGAGTCGTTGTTTGTCAGCCAAGTGATCTTGCCCGGCCTTGTCCCGCGGCATCGCGACAGGGCTGCGGTCACAGGCCAGCTCGCCGCCAGGTCTCGGGTGTCAGCGGGCCACAGCGCCGAGATAGCTCCGGATATCAGGCGCCGCCATCGCACTCGCGAAGTCATCGTGCCCGCGCACGATCCCCTGCGAGACGAACAGGAACCGGTCGCAGATCTCGTTCAGGATATCGAGCTGGAACGGCGCCGTCGGGTGCAGGCAGACGAAGACCAGATGGCCCTCGTCCTTCAGGCGGCGGAAGAAATCCAGCATGAAGCCGATATAGCCGTCCTGCGTGTTGAACTGCGGTTCGTCGAACAGGTGGACCAGCGGATAGGCGCGCCCGGCGGTCTCCTGGAGGAAGGCCGGCTTGGTGCGCCGGAAGCGGCGGACCTGATAGGACTGGTGATAGTGGATGGCAAGGCGATCGCGCTCGCGCGGGCGCACGCTATGGATGTCCTGGCCGGCAACGATGATCTGTCCCTCGCTGGGCGTGTTGGAGCCGGCGATCATCTCGAACAGCGTCGTCTTGCCAGCGCCGTTCGGACCCATGACACCGACGATCTCGGGCCGGTCGAATGCGCGGTCGACGGCAAGGCTGAAGCTGGCTTCCTTCGCGAACAGGCCGCGATAGACCTTGCGAACTCCGTTGAGTGCGAGGATTGGAGTGCTCACTGCAATCCTCCGAGCAGGCTCTGCTTCAGCATCGGATCGGCGGTGAGTTCGGCGGCTGCGCCCTGCCAGACGACCTGGCCGCGCGACAGCACCACGACCCGGTCGGCCACCGACAGGGCGACATCGGCATTCTGCTCGACCACGATCGAGGCGATGCCCTCGGCCTTGAGCCTGCGGATCACGCCCATCACGTCGTCGACGATCTTAGGCGCGAGTCCCTGGCTCGGCTCGTCGAACAGGACGAGGCCCGGCGAGCCGAGCAGCGCGCGGCCGATCGCGACCATCTGCATCTCGCCGCCGGACAGGGTCTCGGCCTCGCGCGCCATCAGGTATTTCAGGGCCGAGAAGATGTCGGTCACCTCGTCGACGGACCAGCGGCGGAAGCCGGTCGCCTTGACGCCGAGGGACAGGTTCTTGGCGACCGTCAGCGTTGGACAGAGGCGCCGGTCGTCGGGCACCCAGCCGACGCCGGCCTTGGCGATGACATGGGTCTCCCATCCTGTGATCGCCCTGTCGCGGAAGCGAATCTCGCCGCGCCGCGGCCTGGTCAGGCCGAGCACCGAACGCAGCAGCGTCGTCTTGCCCGCGCCGTTGGCGCCGAGCAGCGCCAGCACCTCGCCTTTGCCGACGGACAGGGACACGCCGAACAGCGCCTGCGTCTCGCCGTAGAAGGTGTCGATACCACGGACATCCAGCATCACGCCGCTTTCCCCAGTTTCGAGGCCTGCACCCAGGGATTGCTCATCAGCGCCTCGGGCGTGCCGCGCGCGATGACCTGTCCCCAATGGATCACCGAAATCTCGTCGGCGAGCGAGAACAGGAACTCCATGTCGTGCTCGATGACGACGATCGTGACCTCGCCCTTCAGCGAACGGATGAGCTCGGCGAGCCGGGCGCGGCCGTCCGAGCCGAGACCGGCGGTCGGCTCGTCGAGGAACAGCAGCTTGGGACCGGAGGCGAGCGCGACCGCGATCTCCAGTGCACGGCGGGCGCCATAGGGGAGGGACTTGGCGGGATCGGCCGCGCGGCGATGGAGGCCGACGCGCTCGAGGATCGCCAGCGCCTCGTCGACCACGCGCGGGTCGCCGTAAGCCTGCCCGACGGGATCGGTGACGCGCCGGCGCGTTGCCGGCAGCGCGATGGCGACATTCTCGAAGACCGAGAACTCGTCGAACAGGTTCATGAGCTGGAACGAGCGGGCAATGCCGCGCCGCGCGATCTGGTGCGGCTTCAGGCCGGTAATGTCCTCGCCGTCGAAGATCACCTGCCCGCGGTCGGGCCGGTAGCGCCCGGTCAGTACGTTGAAGCAGGTTGTCTTGCCAGCGCCGTTGGGGCCCATGATGCCGGACAGCTTTCCCGTCTCGAAGGCGAGCGATATGTTCTCCAGAACGACCCGGTCGCCGAAGCGCAGGTGCAGGTTGCGAGCCTCGAACAAGGCCATGGCTCAGGCTCCCTTCGCTTCGGAGGCAGGCGCCGGCAGTGGGGGCTCGGGCGCCTTCTTCCGCAGGCTCTCGACGAAGCCGGCAATGCCGTCGGGGCGGAACATGACCAGGATCACGAAGAGCAGGCCGAACCACAGCATCCAGCTCGTCGTCCAGGCGCCGATCAGGTCGCGGGCGAGCAGGAACACCACCACGCCGATCACCGGCCCCCAGTAGGACACCAGCCCGCCGCCGATCAGCGTCATCATCACGATGTAGCCGGAATAGTGCAGGCTCATCACATCAGGAAAGGCCGAGCGCTGGGCCATGGCGAAGAGCCCGCCGGCAAGCCCCGAAAGACCCGCCGAGATGACGATGGTCGCAAACTTGGCTCGCCAGACATCGTAGCCGATGAAGCGCGCGCGCTCCTCGTTCTGCTTGATCGCCTTGACGACGCGACCGAAGGGCGAATGGACGAGCCGCCAGAGGCCGAGCGACACCACCACGAAGACTGCGAAGACCGTATAGTAGAGCGCGACGTTGCTCTCGGTGGGCAGCGCAGCGATGCCGAGATCCACCGGCAGGCGCGCGATCTTCAGGAGTCCGTCCTCGCCGCCGGTGATCGCATGGGCCTTCATGGCGACGAACCAGAAGACCTGCCCGAAGGCGATGGTCATCAGCGAGAAGTAGATGCCGCGCCGGTGCGAGATGAACAGCGCCACCAGCGCGCCGGCCAGCGCCGCGGCGAGCAGCGCCGCGCCCATGCAGATCCAGAGGTTCGGCGCGATGGTGAACTGCGCGAGGCCGAAGGCATAAGCGCCGATACCGAAGAAGGCGCCGTGGCCGAAGGACGGCAGGCCGGCATGGCCGAGCACGAGGTTGAAGGCGAGCGCATAGGTCGCCCAGATCAGGATCTCGATGCCGAGATACTGGTAGAGCCCGACCTTCTCGATCCAGAGCGGCAGGCTGGCGAGCAGCGCCCAGGTGATCAGCATGGTCGGCGTGAAGGTCGGGACAGTGGTTGGCAGGTTCGGTGCGCTCATGTCAGGCCTCCAGCACGCTCTTCTTGCCGAACAGCCCGCGGGCCCGGAACGTCACCACCGCGATCAGCAGCAGATACATGGAGAGCAGCGACCATTCGGAGGCATAGGCGCCCGACAGTCCCACGACCATGCCGACCATCAGGCCGGCGGCCACCGCGCCCCAGAAGGAACCGACGCCACCAAGGACGATGACGAGGAAGGCGGGTACCACGGCATCGACGCCCATATGCGGGCGGATGCCCCAGATCGGCGCCATGATGACGCCGGCGAGCGCGGCCAGCATCGAGCCGAACACGAAGACGCCGGTGCGCAGCTTCCGGATGTCGATGCCGAGCGCCTGGACGATCTCGGTGTCGTGTGCGCCGGCCTTGACCATCGCGCCGAAGCGCGTGCGCTCGACAACCACCCAGACCGCGGCGATGGCGAGGATGGCGAAGGCCGCGGCCCAGAAGCGGTAGCGCGACCAGATCAGATCGAGGAAGAAGAAGCCGCCGGAAATGTCGCGCGGCACGGGCAGCGTGTAGTCGCGCGTGCCCCAGACGGTGCGGATCAGGTCTTCCAGGACCATGGCGATGCCGAAGGTCAGCAGCAGGCCATAAAGCGGATCCTTGCCGTAGGTCCGGCGCATCAGCCGCTCGATCAGCGCGCCGAAGGGCGCGACGAGGACCGGCGCAAGCAGCAGCGCCGCCGTGTAGCGCCAGCCGAGCGGCACCGCGGCCCAGGCGGCGAGCATGTCCGGCGGCAGCGGCAGGCGCGGCGTCGCGATCGCATAGGCGAAATAGGCGCCGAGCGCGAAGAGCGAGCCGTGGGCAAGGTTGATCTGCTCCATCAGGCCGAGGATCAGCATGAAGCCGAGCGCGATCAGCGCGAACAGCAGCCCGAGGGTCAGGCCGTTCACCAGATGGGGCAGGAGGTCGAGGATCATCGGTGCATGCCCGTCTGCGGCAAGGAAGCGCGGCAAGAAATCGTGACAAGAAATCGGGGACGGCATTCGCGCCGTCCCCGAGGCTGAGGAGATGGCTTTCCGTTACATCTCGTAGGACGGCAATTGCTCGATGGCCGTCAACTTGCATTTGCCCGGTGCGGCGTCGTCGAGCACGTTCTGCGGCGAGGTCTGGCTGAGGATCTCGTAGTGGTCCGTCGCGTCTGTCGGCTTCAGGTTGCGCTTGGCGAGATAGATCGTCTGCTGAACCTGATGCGTCACCGGGTCGATATAGGCACCGAAGTGCTGCATCCGGTCGGCGGCGCTCATCCTATGGCCTTCGAGGGCGCGGATCACCTTGCCATTGTTGGTGGAGCCGGCGCGCTCGACGGCGAGCAGCAGTTCGCGCGTCGCCATGTAGCCGTTGTAGGAGACGTTGCCCGGCACCGGGATTGGCGAGCGCGGGAAGGCGGCCTGCCAGCGTTTGACGAAATCGGCGACGCCTGGCAGCGGCAGCTTGTGGTACCAGGTCGTGCCGAACACGCCGAACAGGCTCTCCGGCGCGCCCCAGATGTCCGGCCAGTCCTGCTGGTTATTAATCCAGGCCGTGCGCTCCTCGAGCCTCAGATCAGTGACCTGCTGGCGCAGCGCCTTGATGTCGTCGCCGCCGATGGCGGTCGCCACGACATCTGGGCGGAGCTGCTGCACCTTCAGGAGATAGGACGTGAAGTCGCGGGTGTTCTGCGGCACCAGCAGGTTGTCAAGGACCTGCCCGCCGGCCGCCTCCACCAGCGCCTTGGTCGAGGCCGAGGTGGTGTGGCCCCAGACATAGTCGTTGGTCAGCAGCAGCCACTTCTTGCCGATCCGCTCGATGGAGTTTCTCACCGCGGCCTTCGAGAAATTCGTGCCGTTGCCGTCCCAGACGAACTTGATCCGCGAACAGTTCTCGCCCGCCTCGGAAGGCGCCGAGGAATTGGTGTTCATGTAAAGCGTGCCGGTCTTGGCCGCGACCTGCGTGATGGCGTTGGCCACGCCCGAATGGACGGCGCCAACCAGAAAGGCGCATTGCTCCTGCGCGATGAACCGCTCGGCGATGCGGGTGGCGGCGGCCGGGTTCGTCTCGGTGTCGGCGGTGATCCACTCGATCTTTCGGCCGAGCACGCCGCCCTTGGCGTTGAACTCGTCGATTGCGAGCCGCATCCCGAGAAGATCGTCCTGGCCGCTTGCGCCGAACTGGCCCGAGGCGTCGCAGGTGAGGCCGAGCTTGATCGGCTTCGCCCCCTGCGCCCACACCCGGTTGTGCTTCCATGGTCCGAAAAAGGTCGCCGTCCCGCCCAGCGCGGCCGCCATAAGGCTGCCCTGCATCACATGGCGCCGCGATATCCGCCGTCCGCTCATTGGTCTCCTCCCTGAGACTGGTCACTTCGACCGAAGGCCTTGACGGCCGTTGATTGAAATCAGAATGAACATTCCATTTGACATTGTAAAGTGGAATAGTTGATCCATTCACCGAAGCGTGGTTGGGCTGGGTAGCGGCCAGGCCGCCCCCGGTTGCGTTAGGAGATCGATTCGGATGACCAGCGTCTCGCAGGCTTCGATCAGCTACGACGAGTTGCGCAGCCTCATCGCGCATCGCCATCGCGCTCTGCCCGGCCGTCTGCGCCAGATCGCAGAATTCGTCCTCGACCACCCGACCGATGTGGCGCTCGGCACGGTCGCCGAGGTCGCCGACCGCACCGGTGCGCAACCCTCCGCGATCGTGCGGTTTGCCAGGGCCGTCGGCTTCAACGGCTTCACCGAGATGCAGCAGGTGTTCCGCTCGCGACTCGTCGAGGGTGTCGCTCCGAGCTACAAGGCGCGGCTGGCGCGCATGAAGGCCGACGAGAAATCGGCCCTCGGCCGCAAGCCCGGTGCGGTCCTTTCCCGATTCGTCACCGAGGCCCACACAGCGCTCGACACGCTGGTCGAGGCCATTTCCGAACGTGATCTGGAAGCGGCGATCGTCCTTCTCTCGAAGGCGAGGGACATCTACCTGCTGGGCCTCGGTGGCTCCTATCCGGTGGTGGCGCACCTCGCCTACGTTCTGCGCAAGCTCGGTCGTCGCGTCGTGGTGCTCGACGGCATTGGCGGCAGCATCGGCGAGCAGTGCGATGCGGCCACCTCCGAGGATGCGCTCGTCGCCGTGTCGTTCCGCAACTACTACCCGGACACGGCGCGGCTCTTCCCCGAACTGGTGGCGCGCGGCATTCCCGCCATTGCGATCACCGACAGCCTGCTCGGTCCCATCGCCGAGGGTGCGGACGTCGTGTTCGAGATCCACGACATGCCGGAGCCGGCGCTGCGCACGCTCGTCGCGCCCATGTGCCTGGTGCAGGCCATCGCGGTCGGCCTCAACCTCGCCGATGGCTGAGCTTCGTCAATAAGGATACCGAGAATGGCGGCAGAGAACGGTCGATCCCTCACGGGAAAGGTAGCGCTGGTCACGGGCGCGGGACGTGGCCTCGGCCGCGCCTTCGCGGAGCGGCTTGCAGGCCTCGGCGCCAGCGTGGCGCTGCATGGTATGCGCGAGAACGGACCGGCGGAATATGGCGAAGGCACCACGTTGACGGCTGTGGCCGCGGAGGTCGGCGCGACCCATTCTGTGCCGACGACACGCCTGCTCGGTGATCTCACCCGTGAGGATGACATCGCCCGTGTCGTCGCCGAGGCCGAGGCAGCGCTTGGCCCGATCGACATCCTCGTCCACAATGCCGGCGGCGACATCGCCGCGGCAGGCGGCAAGCCCGATCCGAACGATGCGGTCGGCATCAAGCGGGAGGACGTGCGCGCGGTGCTGGACCGCAACCTGCTGTCGACCATCCTCGTCTGCCAGGCAGTGGCGCGCGGCATGATGGAACGGCGATCGGGCCGCATCGTCACGCTCGGATCGGTGGCGGCCCTCAAGGGGCGGACCAACGGCGCCATCTATGCGACCGCGAAGGCGGGCGTGACCCACTTCACCCGCTGCCTCGCCGACCAGCTCCGCCCCTACGACATCACCGTCAACTGCATTGCGCCGGGCGATACGCGGACCGGCCGTTTTCTCGGCACCCGCGCTGTCGATCCGGATCGGCTGGCGGAGGCGGGAACGCTCGACCGTATCGCGACGGTCGACGAGGTCGCGCGCCTCGTCGAGGTCTTCGCCGGCCCCCTCGGCGCCTTCGTCTCTGGCCAGGTGCTGCGGGTCGATGGCGGCGGCCAGGCTTGGCCCGCCTGAACCACGACCAGATCAGATCAACGACACAACCTTCGGAGTGAATGCCATGTCCTACCCGACGCTCAAGCACTACATCGACGGCCGGTGGGTCGAGCCGACCGGCGGGTCGGAGCTGGACGTGGTCAACCCGGCCGACAACCGGCCGATCGGCAGGCTTGGCCTCGCCTCGCGGGACGATCTGGACCTTGCGCTGGCCGCCGCCGAACGCGGCTTCCGGCAATGGCGCGGCGTCGCGTCCTTCGAGCGCGGCAAGATCCTGCGGAAGGCGGCGGAGCTGGTGCGGGCGCGCGCCGAGGATATCGGCAAGGTGCTGACCCTGGAGCAGGGCAAGATCTTCGCCGAGGCGAAGCTCGAAGTGCTCAGCGCTGCGGACATCATCGACTGGTTCGCAGGCGAGGGGCAGCGCGCCTATGGGCGCGTCATCCCGGCCCGCGCGGACGGGGTGCGCAACATGGTGCTGCTGGAGCCCATCGGCCCGGTCGCCGGTTTCGCGCCGTGGAACTTTCCCGTCACGCAGGCCGTGCGCAAGATCGCGGCGGCGCTGGCCGCCGGCTGCTCGATCATCCTCAAGTGCCCGGAGGAGACACCGGCCGCGCCGATCGGCCTCGTCAACTGCTTCCACGATGCCGGGGTGCCGGCCGGTGTGATCAACCTCGTCTACGGTGTTCCCGCCGAAATCTCGGAATATCTGATCCCGCACCCGACGATCCGGAAGGTGTCGTTCACCGGCTCGGTCTCGGTCGGCAAGCACCTCAACGCGCTCGCCGCCAGCCACATGAAGCGCGCCACGATGGAACTCGGCGGCCACGCGCCGGTGCTGGTCTTCGACGATGCCGACGTCGCCCACGCCGCCAAACTGATGGCCGCGTTCAAGTACCGCAATGCCGGCCAGGTCTGCGTCTCGCCGACCCGCTTCTTCGTGCATGAGAAGGTCTACGACAATTTCGTCGCGGACTTCATCGGCATCGCGGCGGGACTGAAGGTCGGCGCCGGCCTCGACGCCACGAGCAATATGGGGCCACTCGCCAATCCGCGCCGCGTCAATGCGATGGAAATGTTCGTCGCCGATGCCGAGGAGAAGGGCGCCAAGGTCGCGACCGGCGGCAAGCGGATCGGCAACGAGGGCAACTTCTTCGAGCCGACCGTCCTGACGGACCTGCCCGAGGATGCCCGCGTCATGAACGAGGAGCCGTTCGGCCCGCTCGCGCTCATGCTGCGCTTCAAGGACACCGACGACGTCCTCGCGCGCGCTAACAAGCTGCCCTTCGGCCTTGCCAGCTACGCCTTCACCAAGAACGGCAACACGGCCGCCAAGGTGGCCGACACGCTCGACAGCGGCATGGTGACCATCAACCACTTCGGCATCGCGCTGCCCGAGACCCCGTTCGGGGGCGTGAAGGATTCAGGCTTTGGCCACGAAGGCGGGATCGAGGGCCTGCAAGTCTACATGCAGGCCAAGTTCGTCAGCCATATGGGGTAACCGGGTGTCAGCCCCGCGCAGGTGGCAGTTCCTGCGCGAGCGTGGTCACCCAGATCATCCGGGCCACCGCCTGCGAGGGGTTGTCGAACATATGCGGGACGGTCGAGGGAAGGCGGAAGCTGTCCCCCGCCTCCAGCACATGGGCCTCATGGTTGAGCCAGAGCCCGAGCTTGCCGGACAGGATGTAGCCCGCCTTCTCGCCGACATGCCGGAAGAAATCGGTGCCTGACGAGCCGCCCGGATTGAGCGTCAGCTCGTACAGCTCCATCTGTCCCTTTTCGTTCGGCGTCAAAGCCTCCTTCACCACGCCGCTCGCGGTGAGGCGGAGCAGCCGCCGGTCGTTCTTGCGCACGATGTACCGGTCCGGCGTGCCGGACTGGTGCTCCTCGAAGAAGTAGGAAATCGGCACATTCAGCGCGATCGACAGCAGGCGAAGCGTGCGCACCGACGGCGCAGATCTTTCGCGCGCCCGCGCGGCAGTGCCGCGCCTCGGCTCGATGGAGGGTCGCGCGCGCCCGACGCGCTTCCCCGTCGTCGACAAGGTCACCGGCACCTCGGACGTTCCCATCGAGACGCCGGACACCGTCAAGGCGACGGAGCAGCCTGTGCTTGAGGTCGAGGGTCTGACCACCCGGTTCGATATTCTCGCCGGCCTGTTCTCGCGCGTCTCGGCCCGGGTCCACGCGGTCGAGAACGTCTCGTTCAAGCTGCATGCCGGCGAGACGCTGGCGCTGGTCGGCGAATCCGGCTGCGGCAAGTCGACCACGGGCCGGTCGATTCTGCGTCTGATCGAGCCGAACGCCGGCGCGGTGAAGCTCGACGGCGAGGATGTCCTCGCCATGGATGCGACCAGGCTGCGCGCCATGCGCCGGCGCATGCAGATCGTCTTCCAGGATCCGTTCGCCAGCCTCAATCCGCGCATGTCGGTGGGCGCGGCCATCGCCGAGCTGCTCTACGCCAACGGGCTGGCCTCGGCCTCCCAGGGCCGCGACAGGGTGGCCGACCTGCTGACGCGCGTCGGGCTCCTGCCGGACATGGCCTCCCGCTTCCCGCACGAGTTCTCCGGCGGGCAACGCCAGCGCGTCGGCATCGCGCGCGCTCGCGCTCGCGCTCGGGCCGAAGCTGATCATCGCCGACGAGGCCGCCTCCGCGCTCGATGTTTCGGTCAAGGCGCAGGTGGTCAACCTGATGCTCGACCTGCAGGCCAGCATGGGCCTTGCCTACCTGTTCATCTCGCACGACATCGCCGTGGTCGAGCGGATGAGCCACCGGGTCGCCGTGATGTATCTGCGCGAGATCGTCGAGATCGGGCCGAGGGCGGCCGTCTTCGGGAACCCCCCGCACCCCTACACGAAGAACCTCATGGCCGCTGTGCCAGTGCCGGACTCCGCCCGCCGCCAGGCCCGCCGCGGCGTCTCCAACGACGAGATCAAGAGCCCGGTCCGCGCGCCCGACTACCAGCCACTCGCCGGCGAGTACCGCGAGGTCTCGCCCGGCCATCTCGTCCAGCTGTGGGGCGAGGAATGGCGGATGGCCTCCTGACATGCCGTCGATGATTACGCGAAGCCCGGTGACAATCGCACCCTCTACTTGACCGCCGAGATCGCGAAGCGGGCGGGTCGGCCCGTCTCGTCGGCGGCCTTGCCGACGAAGACCGCCTCATAGAGGCCCACTTTCGCAATCGCAGGCACCTGCAGCTTGAGGAAGGTGAGCGCACCTGCCTCCAGTTTGAGGGGCAGGACGACGGTGGCGGCCCGAGCCGGCTTTTCCGTCACGGGATCGAGGCGGCGGATCTTCACCGCGCCGTCGATCCGCTCGCGCGGCGCACGCGGCACCAGCAGCAGCTCGAAGGGCTCGTCGACCGGCAACGTCACCGCCGCGGTGGAGATGTCGATGGCCAGGGCATCGGCAGTGGCCTCGCTGATTCCGAGCGTCGGCACCGACGACCCGAGCGCACGAAAGACGAGCGCGCGCAGGCTGTCGTTGGTGAAGACGCTGTCGTGAGCGCCAGGCGCGGCAAAGTTCGGCAGGGCAGGGTCCACCGCACTCCATAGCGGCACGGTGCCGTCGCCGGCGTCCTCGCCGGCGCGCTGGATGCGCATGCCATCGAGATGATCGACCCGCAGCGTCGTCCCGTGCCCCGTGCCGGCCAGGTGCAGATAGGCGACATGTGCCGGCCGCCGCTGCTTGGCCAGAACGGTGTGCAACTCCTTCGCCTTGGTGAGATTGACCTTCGAGAGGCCGAGTTCGTTGGCGACCGAGGCCTTGTAGAAATCGAGCGGCTCGATCTTCGGGCCGAGGCCGCGCCACAGGGCGACCAGGCCAGGCGCCGGCAGCAACTGATACACGGAGGGAAACCGTGGATCGGCCGCAAGCCGCTGGATGTCGGTGGGTGACAGGCCGACCGAGCCCTCCATGCCCAGCGCCCGCACGAGCGCCATGGGCGCGCCCCGGTGAGGACCGGCCAGCGCAACGAAGGACTTGATCGCAGCAAACCAGCTCTTCTGGTCGAAGTCGCCGCTCTCCAGGATGAAGCGCAGCACCAGGCAGCCCATGGAATGGCCGACCAGCATGATCTCCGATCGGTCGGCGGCGGGCAGCGCGTCGATCCGGGCGGCGATGACGGTGGAGGCATCGCGGATATCCCGCCGCCAGTCGTAGCCCATCGGGTGAAACCGGCGTTTCGGGGCGCCGCCACCGCCTTTGGCGATGGCGGCCAGGTCCTCCAGAAGCGGCTCATAGATCGCCTTGATGCAGACCTTGGCGATCGGCGCGCCGGGCTTCACCCGGTCGTGGGCCAGCTTGTCGATGCGGCCATAGCCGAACATCGCCTCCGCGGCAGTCGGCGGCCAGACCATCTCGCCGTCGAGGAAAAGCTCGCTGCCGAGGATACCCGGAACGAAGATGATCGAACCCATAATGGCCTCCCTTCAACGCCTGCGCGGTGCGGCGCGAACGCCGACGCCCGCCCTGAGGGCGATCTCCCGACCGCGTCCCTCGAACTGGTCGGCCTCGACGATCGCGTCGGCGAAAGTGACGCCGGCCATCGTGCTGATATCGTCAACAGAAACGAGGAAGGCACTGAAGGCATCGGGCACCGCGAACTCGGTGGTCGCGACGTCGGACAGATCCTGCTCCAGCACGAAGCCGAACGCCGCCAGGCCGGTCACGGCCTTGGCGACGATGACTTTCCAGAACTTTACCGGCACCTGGACCATGCGCCGATCGCCACGCCCGAAATTGCCCAGGACATGCGGATCGCTCGCATCCAGCACCGGGCCGCCGAAGACGCACAGCTTCTCGCTGGCCGCGTTCTTCAGCACCACATCTTCGAGGTCGCCCCAGTTTTCGCGGCCGAGCGTCGACCGGTTGAACACCGCGATCTGCGGCGAGCAGTTCGTCACGTGGAACGTGTCGCCGTTGGCACGCTTGACCTCGGCGAGCGTGCGACCCCAGGCGACGTCCTCGCGCCGGACGATATGACCCTTGTCGAAGGAGCCGTCGTCGCGGGTGTAGAACACATCCGGAAGCTGGAAGGCGGCATCCATGCGCTCGTCGACGAACCATTTCTCCTGATCGTTCTTGCCCAGTTCGCCAAGCGCCTTGCGCGAGTAGTCGGCGTCGCGCTCCGGCTCCTTCAGGGCCTTGTCGGCGGTGACGTTGGCGGCCGTCACCAGCGCGAGCCGCCGGCGTGCATGTACGAGAAGCGAAAAATGCTGATAGTCGAGCCGCGATCCGCCCGATCGGGTCGGAGCCAGCACGGAGGAATCTGCCGGCTCTGGGAACGGCACGTGGATGCCGAGGAAATTGTCGTTGTAGCCGCGGCGGTTGGCGTAATTCGTGTCGTGGGCCGGCTCGACCAGCCGCTCGATGCTGGCGCCCGCGCCTGCGGGTGCCTGGTCCGACACAGCCACAACAGCGGGCGCTGCCGGACCGCCAAGCCGGACGGTGATGTGCAGGGGAATGGTGATGTCGACCCCGCAGGCGCCGCTACGGACCCCGCTGCTCGCCGACGGCGTTCCTCCTGCATCCGCCGCCGTGTTTCCATCGGCGGCGGCCTTGCCCGCCGTCATGGCGGCATCCGCGGCGCGGCTGCGGCGCGGAGCCTCGCCGCTGTCCGCGCCTGTCCAGAATCCCGACCACGGCGGCAACCCGTCGGGCTTGTTGGAATCGAACTGGACACCGGTATCGAAAACGCGCCCGTCGGCGCCGAGCTCGGACGCCGGCACGGCATAGTTGCGAGCGAGATACTCGCCGCCGAAATGCAGCGCGAGCACCTTGCCGCTCTCGATGTGAATCAGCGCCGAGCCGGAATTGCCGCCGAGCGTCGAGCAGTCATGGGTGACGGCGTTGACGATCCGGCTGAAGCTTTCCGTGTCGGCCCGCTCGCGCAGGGTGCCGGGCTGGAGCTGCTTCACGCCGAAGCGATTGTCGAACACCGCCTTCTGGACGCCAATGTCGTTGCGCGGATCGAAGCCCGGATAGCCGATGACGGCGATCTCGTGCTTGTCGAAACCGGCGATGTCGCTGCCGGCAAGCGTCAGCGGAGCCATGTCCGCCGCGAGACCCTCGACCTTGAGCAACGCCATGTCCCAGTAGGGATGCACCATCACGACATCCGCGACCGTCAAGACGGGAATTTCGGAATTGTCAGGCGCGTAGGCGCTGCTGAAGCCCGGTGAAACACCGGGGATGAAGGCGAGTTGGCGGGTGCCCACGCCCTCAGTGAAGATTTCCGCGACGTGCCGGTTGGTCATCACCAGGCCTGGGCCGACGACGAACCCGGTGCCGCCATAGGGATATTTCGAGCCCGGCACCTCAATGCGGCCGATCGACTTCGCCAGCCGGGTCAGACGGGCCTTGGTTTCCTTGTCGTTGAGGTGGAGCCAGAGCTTGTGCGTGGCGGTATAGGAACCTGCCTTCAGCGGCATGACCGGCCGTTTGTCGGGAATGATGATCGCCTCGATCGTCGCGGTCTGGTCGGGCGCAAGCGGCCGGTCCGTCATCACCGATTCGAGCGCACCGTTGATTGTCGCGGCGTCGATGTCGAGAGACATGCTCTCGATGCCCATCGCAGCTTCCTGCTGGCGTCGCTGCCGGTTCAGCGTGTCGGCTGCCGCAGCGTCGACCCTCAGGGCGTCGAGCCCTTCTTCCCCGGCTATGTCCTTGAGAAAGGCAGCGGCCCGCTCGGCTCTCGTTTTCGGCATTGGAATCCCCAACCATGAAGAAGTAACAACGCGTAGAACAATCTGGCTCGGCAGACAGCGTCGATGCCCGCGACGCAACCGGCATCGACGCCTTTGCCGGCTCAAAAGATATAATTCTCATCACTTTTGTGGCGACGGGGGTCGCACGCTGCGTGCCCCGTAGCCGGCGCCGCCATACATGCGACTACAAACCAGCAGTTGCATATACCGTAACATTCCGGAATAGTGAGCCGGTGGGCCTCGGACAGTGGCCCGATGCAGCCGCCCGACCCATGGCCGACCCGTTCAGACTCACGCCGGACCAGGTCAATGACTTGGCAAGGCTCCTGTCTCGCTCGCTCGATCAGGCGCAGCTCGAGCGATGTGTCTATCTGGCTACGGGTGAAAAGCTCTACGTCGCCTTCATCAACGACGAGGGGCCGCTGTTCGAGCAGATCTTCAGGCTGCTGCTGCGCTTCGAGACAGATCCGATCACCGAACGATTCCTGAGAGCCGTTTATCGGGAAAAGCCGTTTCAGTTCGAGCTGAGAGCGTTCATCGGGCAATTCTATCCGGCGATTCCCTCCGGCGAGCCGTTCGCGCCGACGGCCTACAGCGTTCAGCTGAATGGCACCCCGAGGAGTGATCTGGCGACCATCGGCCCGCCGCTCGAGACAATCCTTCGCCCGCGCCTCGGCCTCATCGACCTCAGGCAGTGGCTCGACCGGATCGAGGCCATCGAGCGCCAGGTTTGCCTGGTCGAGGCGAACGAACAGCCGCTCGGCACCGGGTTTCTGGTGGGAGACAATACGGTGCTCACCAACTGGCACGTCGTCCAGAAGGCGCGCGACGGGGGCATGGGCTCCCGGCTCGCTTGCCGTTTCGACTTCCGCAAACTGTCCAACGGCAGCAAGGATCCCGGACAGGCCTTCAAGGTTTCCGGCGTGCTCGACGAGAGCCCGTGCAGTTCGGCCGAACTGACGACGAACCCCGCCACGCCACCACCGACCCGTGACCAACTCGACTACGCGCTTCTCGCGATCGACGGCGCCGGCGCGGACCGCCGACACATACGGCTCGCGCCGCCGCCGCCGGTAACGGCCGGGCAGGCGCTGATCATCGTCCAGCATCCGAACGGCGAACCGATGCGCTTCGCCATCGATACGGATTCCGTCATTCGTTACGAGGCGAACATGCTGCGGCTGCGCTACCGCACCAATACGGAGAAGGGCTCCTCGGGGTCGCCGTGCTTCTCGATGGATTTCGACCTGGTGGCGCTGCATCATCTCGGCGAGAAGGGCAGTGCTTCGCAGGGTTACAATCAGGGCATACCGATCGGCCTGGTTCGCGACAGGATCGTCGCCAACGGCCATGCGGCGCGACTGGGCGGTTGAGCCATGCAATTCGATTTCGCACTCGACGCCGACCAGGCCAACGCCCTGCGCAAGGCAGTGGTCGATTTCTGCGATCAGGACGATATCGAAGCTGCGCACCAGCGCTATCCGGGCGAGAGACCGCGCGGCGAGTTTCCGCCGCGCTCGCACGCCGTCAGCCATCTGATCGATGAGTTCAATCGCGTCATCGAGCTCGAGAACGCCTATTTCTCCAGCTCCTTCCTGCTGCGGGTGCTCGAGCAGAAATGGATCGAGACCGAGCGCGCCGAGGCCGCGCAACTGCGCGCCGACGTGTTGCTCGGCGCTCCCGGGCTGGTCCGCCCCTCGCTCGACATGGCCAGCCGGATCCAGACGATATCAGCCGCGCTCGCGGCCATGCTCGCGCGCATTCCCGTCAAGCCCCAGCGGGGCAATATCGGCGACGTCGTGGTGTTCGACCGGCTCTGCCGTGGCCGCGATGCCATCAAGAGCCTCGCGACGGTTCTCGCCGGCTTCTCCGCGCTGAAGTCGCTGCAGGATCACCTGGTCATGCTGCGCGTGCAGGGCGCGCCATGGCTGGCCGCGGAGGGCGCGCTTCCGGCGCTGGAGCCTCTGAACGCGCTTGTCGATCTTGCCCGCAAAGCGGCGATGGCGGCGCTCGCCGACCTGCCGATGGGCGCGAAGCCGCTGGCCGATGACTGCATCACGACCTGCTCGGTCGCCGCCGCCCAGCTTCAGCGCGCCGCGCCGGAGCAGGTGCCTGCCATCGTCGACCTGCTGAACGGCCTTTTGGCGCGAGCGCCTCGCCAGATCCAGAGCGCCATGTTTACGGTGTCGCGCGACCTTCCACTCAGGGTGTTTCGCGGCCTGTTCGCCGGGCAGGACGACGTGGTCTGCGCCGTGGTCGACCTGTGCGACGGGATGCGCCGCCGCCTGATGCAGTACTGGCTGTTCGAGCAGCTCGACGATCGCATCGACCGGATGCGCGACATCATCGCCGACCCGGAGGTCGAACTCCTTCCCGAACTGAACGGGCACTACAAGATCGTCGACATCAATCTGCGCGGCCTCATTGGCGACGGCGCGGGGCAGACGCCGCTGTTCTCGGCCTTTGCCGAAGCGCTCGTCGTTTGGGATCTGCAGCCGGACGCGCCGCAGACCGGCGCCCAGCGGGCCGCGCACGTCGCCGTCCTCGAAGCCCTCGACGACCTGCGCGACGGCGCCCGCGCGGCCGGGCTGAAGCTCGACCAGCAATTGCGCACGGAGATCGGCCACCTCGACAGCCTGCGGCCGCAACTCGCCGACATCCTTCGCCGCCTGCCCTTCTCCTGCATGGGAATGGTGCCGTCATGAGCCAATCCGCAGAAACAACCGAGCGCGGCTCTGGTGCGCGCCTGCCGGAGCGCCTGAGCATCCGTCATCTCGACCTGATGGGCAGGCTGCCGCGCGGGGAAACGGGTATCGAGCCACCGGAGGCCTTCATCGCCGAGGTGCGGTCTTTCGTGGCCGAGGTGCAGGCTGCGGGAGCGCTCACCTCGCGCCGGCGCGACCGGGATACGCTGCGCAATATGCTGCTGTTCTGGGCGATGGAGCTTGCCAAGCGCGACGGCGCGTCGGTGGGTGCCCCCTTGCCGGCGCTCGCCGATTTCCAAGGCGAGAAGACCGAGGCCGTCCGGGGCGGGCAGGCGGAGCCGCCGCCGCCCGGGAAGACCGAAACACTGACGCAGCGCGGAGCGTCCGGCACCGAGTCGGTCGGCGGTTCGATGTATTCCGGCTACGTGGGCCCAACGATCGGCATGTCGGGTCTTGGCGGGCCGGTTGCCTCCGGCGGAGCGACCGCGATATCAGCCCTCCAGACGGCGGGGCGCCAGATCACGAATCTGGTGAAGGGCATCGCGGCTGCGGCCGGTGGACGTGCGGCGCCGGTCGCAGCCCCCGCTGCCGACAACTCCGCCGCGAAGGCCGGCGAAGCGGCGCTGGACGATTCACGCCAGGCGATCCGTTTCGCAGCGCTGGCGCGGGCCTGGAAGGACGCCCGTCCCGAGGTCAAGGCAGGTCTGCTCCTGTCCGACGGGGCGATCGCCGAGGCCAGTGCCTATGTCAACGATGATCCCGACATCAAGGCTTTCGTGCAGGCGAGCCGGGAGTGGCAGTCTAAGCGTGATCGGTTCCGTCGCCGCACCCGCTACGCCCTTTTTGGTCTAAGCGGGGCCATCATCGCGTTCGCAGTCGGTGCCCTAGTCATACTGCACCTCTACAATCAGCTTTGGTTTTTTAGCCAGTCGCTTGAAGCCATTAAGCAGGATCGACGTCGGATCAGCGATGATGCCCGGACGGCCGTCGACGCATTGGGCGATGGCAACATCGCGCCGCTCAAGACACTCCTCCAGCGGATCGCTAGGGCAGAGCCGTCCGAACTGGAACCGCTGCAAGTCCGGGTCAGCTCCGGCATCACCAGCGCGACGGCGGCGAGCAACAACGTGGCGGTCACGCAACGCCGCGCGCCCTCCAATGCCGTGCAGGACGTCGTGCGGCAGGCGCCCGCCTGCAGCGGTGCGCTCTGGCTCGGCAGTGCTGCCGAAGGCGGAAGCCGTCTGCAGAACATCGCCGACCCCTCGACGGTGCAGGTTGGCGACCGGATCACCACGCTGGCGGGATCGGACATCAGGTTGCGCGCGGGGCTGCCGGTCGGGGACTACGTCATGACTTCGCAGATCGGCCTCGTTCCCGGGGGGTCGGCCGTCACCGTCGCCGACAAGCCCGAGCCCTACCCGCGTCGGGGCATTGACCAGTTCTGGGCGAAGGTGACCGTTCCGCGGCAGTTCTGCACCTCCGTCTTCGTCCAGTACACCGGGCTTGCAACGCGCCTTCCGGAGGTCGAGAGTGCGCTGAAGAATCTCGGCGTCCAGGTGCCGCAGTCGGAGGTCGTGGAGACGGTGAGCGCGCGCGCCGAGGTCCGCTACTTCTGGGTCGAGGACGCGGCCGTCGCATCAGCCGTCGCGCGGCAGTTGGCGCCATTCAACGGTGACAAGGTGCTCGAACTGCGGGCGCTCACCAATTTTCCCAACCGGCCTGCCTCGGGTCGGGTGGAGGTCTGGATCAGCCTGCCCTGACGGGCGTGGCAGCGCCGATCGTCGGGTTGTTCGCGCCGAGGCTGCCACATGATCAGTAGGCGGCGTCAGCCCGGAGCGGCGAGACTTCTCCTACGGCGTCGGATGTAAGGCATCGACTGCTCCCGTTCCGCATCGCGAAACGGTGCGATGCGGCCGAGACATGCGCGGCCGATGCGGAGCAAGGTCGCCGCCCGCGCTGCCACCAGAGAGCATTTCGTGACCTTGCCCCGACCTGCACCACCATCGTTCCGGACGCGCTTTGCCCGGAGCGAGGTCCTGCTCGGGACCTTCATCAAGACGCCCACCACCCATGCGATCGAGATTGTCGGCGACCGCGGGTTCGACTTCGTCGTCATCGACGAGGAACACGCGCCATTCGACCGGATCGCGACCGACATGGCGCTGCTGGCCGCCCGCGCCGCTGAAACCGCCGGTCTGGTTCGGGTTGCGTCCGCCGATCCGGCGGGGCTCCTGTCGGTACCGGGGCGGGGCGCGCGGCTTTTCGGCCTCGTCCCGCGCCGGCCGCTACGGCGAGGCGGTGACGGTCGATCCGGCGGTTCTGCGGGCCATCGCCGTGTTCTGACGTCCGCCGGCTAAGCGTCCATGAATCAGGCGGCGCCCGGATAGTCGGGGTCGCGCAGGAAGGGGAACGGCCCAGGCGCCCGCTCGACATAGACGGTGTGGCTGACCAGCCCCGCACCCTCGATCCATTTGTGCAGGTGGAAGGCGGCCGGCTCGAAGTTGAAGTGCGGTGGCAGGGTGTCGGTCAGATCGAGCACCACCTGGTGCGCGACGCTCGGCGCGACCATAGCGAGCGTGCCAGCGAACAGCGTCTGGATCGGCCGGTGATGGTGCCCGGCAAGCACGCGGACGATCTGTGGGTTGCGCCGGACGATGGCCTCGAACTCGACCGTCCCCTCGATCAGGTTGATGCGGTCCATGTGATGCAGGCCGCAGACAAAGGCCGGGTGGTGCATGGCGACAATGGTCGGCTTGGCGCTGTCTTCCGTGAGCCGGGCCTCAAGCCAGGCGAGCCGCTCCGCGCAGAGCTTGCCCGCCCCGGATTTCGGCAGGACCGTGTCGAGACCGATCATCCTGACGGGGCCGAGATCAGTCGCCCACTGGGCATAGGTCGGATGGTCGGCGAGGCCGGGATAGCCGGCCAGCACTGACTTCAGATTCTCGCGGCGATCATGGTTGCCGGGGATCAGCCAGACCGGCATCGGCAGGCGCGACAGCATGCACTTCAGATTCTCGTATTCGGCAGTGAGGCCGTTGTCGGTGAGGTCGCCGGTGATCAGCACCACGTCCGGTCGCGGGTCGAGGGCGAGCAGGGCGTCGAGGGCGCGCTCGGTCAGCATGTTGGTCTCGGCTGTTCGGTAGGCGGGCAGGCCGACCGGCCGCACGTGCAGGTCGGTGAGATGGGCGATGAGCATGGCGATCCTCGTCAAGGTTCGCCGGCTGCCTAGTCGCGCCGCATGACAGGGAGACGACGGAAAGGGTGGCGCGCTCGCCGTCATCGAAGCGTTGCGCAACGGTCTACGAATTGTCACCGGAATGTTGCCGATCCGTCGTCGAAGCCGCGTAACCGGACCCCATTCAGGGAGTTCGGAATTCATGGCCGGCATCGTCCTCGACCGGGTCGAGAAGTCGTTTGGCGAGACCCGCGTGCTTGGCGGCGTGTCGCTCGCCTTCGAGCCCGGCTCCTTCGTCTCGCTGGTCGGCCCGTCGGGCTGCGGCAAGACCACGCTGCTGCGCATCATCGCAGGGCTCGAGCGTGCCGACGGCGGTTCGGTCTCGATCGCAGGAGCGGATGTAACCGGCCGGCGCGCGGCCGATCGCGACGTTGCCATGGTGTTCCAGAACTACGCGCTCTACCCGCACATGACGGTCGAGCAGAACATGGCGCTGCCGCTGGTCATGCGGCGGCTGTCGGCACTCGAGCGCGCGCCCCTGCTCGGACGCTTCGTATCGGGCACCGCAGCCCGGCGCGCGGCGATCCGCGAGGAGATCATTGAAACTGCCCGGCTGCTGTCCATCGGCCACCTGATGGAACGGCGGCCGGGTCAACTTTCGGGCGGCCAGCGCCAGCGCGTTGCGCTCGGCCGCGCCATCGTCCGGCATCCGAAGGCGTTCCTGATGGACGAGCCGCTATCGAACCTCGACGCGGCGCTGCGTCACGACATGCGTCGCGAGCTGGTCGACCTGCACCGGCGCGTCGGGGTCACCACGGTCTACGTCACCCACGACCAGGCCGAGGCCATGACCATGTCGGACCGGGTCGCCGTCATGCTCGGTGGCAACGTGCTGCAATTCGGCTCGCCGCGCGACGTCTACGAGCAGCCGGCGACCATCGATGTCGCGAAGTTCATCGGTTCGCCGCGCATCAACATCCTGCCCGGCGAGGCGGATGGTGAGGGACACATCGTCGTCGCTGGAACGCCTACCGGAATGGTCGTGCCACGAACCTCCGGCCGGCTCGACATCGGCATCCGCCCTGAGCACCTCGTCATCGCCCGGGACGGCTTTGCCGTTGCCGTTCGCCACGTCGAGTTCCTCGGCTCGGAGGTGCTCGTCTATGCGCGGGAAACGAGCGCGGGAGCCGACCTCATTCTGCGGCTCTCGCCCGAGGTATGGGAAGGCGCCGGTGCGCGCGAGACCCTGACGGTCGCGCCGCTGCCCGGCCGCCTGATCGCCTTCGATCCGTCGGGCCAGCGCGTCGGACTCATCGGCGCGGAGACCGCCGCGCGCATTCAGGTTTCGGTCGCCGCGCCGAGAGTGCCGCGCTATGTCTGACGTTGCGCTGCCTATCGCGCTTGCCTCCGCACGGCCCGCCGAACGCGCCGGCGCCGGTGAAGCCTTTGCCGCCTGGCTTCTGACGGCGCCGGCCATCATCGCCTTCGTGCTGATGCTGCTGGTGCCGACCCTTGCTGTCGTCGCTATCGCCTTCACTGATTATGAGCTCGGCGCACCCGCGCTGCGCTTCGTCGGCCTCGCCAATTTCGCCGAGCTGATGGACGACCGTGGCTTCGTCACCTCGTTCCGCAACACCGCGTTCTTTGTCGCGGTGACGACGCCAGTCTCGATCATCGGCGGCCTCGGGCTTGCGCTGCTCATCGAGAGCGGCACGCGCGGACGTGCCTTCTTCCGCGCGGTGTTCTTCCTGCCCGTCGTTTCGCTGATGGTCGCGATGGCGACCGCCTTCCAGTACATGTTTCATCCGACCATCGGGCCGGTGAACGCCGCCTTGCGGACGCTCGGAATCGTGGGCCCGAACTGGCTCGGCTCCTCCGACAGCGTCATGTGGACGCTCTCCATCATCGGGGTCTGGGAGCAGGTCGGCTTCAACATGGTGCTGTTCCTGGCGGGGCTCACCGCCATCCCGCGCGACCTCTACGCGGCGGCGGAAGTGGACGGCGTGCGCTCGGCTTGGTCGCGCTTCTGGACGGTGACCTGGCCGCTTCTCGGCCCCACCAGCCTGTTCGTCCTGACCATCACCATGATCCGCTCGCTACGCGTCTTCGACATCGTCGCGACGTTGACCCAGGGCGGTCCGAACAAGGCCTCCGAGGTTCTGCTCTACACCATGTACACGGAGGGCTTCACCTTCTTCCGCATGGGCTATTCGGCGGCGATCACGGTGGTCTTCCTCCTCGCCGTGGTGGTCCTCATGCTCCTGCAGACGCGCGTGCTCGACCGCCGCGTCCACTACGGGTGAGGCGCCGATGACCCCGTCCTCCCCGCACGACAAGAGCCTTCTCGCCGACCTGCCGCGGCTCGCGCTTTTGAGCATCCTCGGCGTGATCTTCCTGATGCCCTACATCTGGATGATCTCGGTCTCGCTGAAGCCGCTGGACGAGGTCTGGCGCGCGTCGATGTCACTGATCCCGCAGAACTTCGCGATCGAGAAGAACTACGGCCGTGTGTTCAGCGAGGTGCCGATCGGCCGCTATCTCCTCAACGGCGTCATCGTCTGCTTCGGCATCCTCGTCTTCCAGCTCGCTTTCGCGCTGCCGGCCGGCTACGCGATGGCGAAGCTCAACTTCCGCGGCCGCGAGACGCTGTTCGCCTTCGTCATGCTGGGTCTCCTGATCCCCGCACATGTGCCGGCCATCCCGCTCTACATCGCCTTCGCCAAGACCGGCATCCTCAACACCTATGCCGCGCTGATCGCGCCCTCGACCATCTCGGTCTTCGCGATCTTCATGTTCCGCCAGTTCTTCCGGGCCATGCCGGACGAACTGATCCACGCGGCGCGCATGGACGGGCTCGGCGAGTGGTCCATCGTCTGGCGCATCGTCGTGCCGAACGCCTGGCCGGCGGCCACCGCCTTCGCGATCTTCTCGGTGGTCGCCCACTGGAACGACCTGTTCTGGCCGCTCATCGCCGTCTCCGGCAAGGGCGAACTCGCGACCCCCGCCCTCGGCGTCATCTACTTCCGCACCGAGGAGGCGGGCGACGACTTCGGCGCCCTCATGGCCGCCGCGACCATCACCACGATCCCGCTGGTGGCCGCCTTCCTGCTCGCCCAGCGCCGCTTCATCGAAGGCATCACCATGACCGGCCTCAAAGGGTGAGACCGGCTTCTTATCCGCGCATCACGGAGTTCGCCATGACCGTCCGTCTAACCCGCCGTACCGCGATCGTCGCAGCAGCTTCCGCGCTCGCCGCGCCGCGCCTTGCCTCTGCGGCGCCGGTCGAGATCGAGGTCCACTACGCCATGCCGGCCGTCTACAAGGACGTGATGGACCGGCTGGCCGCGACCTTCATGGCCGCCCGTGCCGAGGTGAAGGTCACCTATCGCCAGGCGACCGCCAGCTACGATGACGGCACCCAACTCGTTCTGCGCGAAGCCGTCACTGGCCGCCAGCCGGACCTGACCTTCCAGGGCCTCAACCGCCTGCGCGTCATTGCCGAGCGCGGGCTTGCAGTCGACCTAAGCCCCCTGCTCAAGGAAGAGGGCGACCCGGCGAAGCTCGGCTACACGCCGGAGCTGCTCGGGCTCGGCAAGGTCGGCGGCATCCAGGCTGGCCTCGCCTTCGCCACCTCCAATCCCATCATCTTCATCAATGGCGATCTGCTCCGTCGCGCCGGGCTCGATCCGGATCGGAAGCTGACGACCTGGGACGAGATCATCGCTGCGTCGAAGCGCATCTCCGCGCTCGGCGATGGCGTCCACGGCTCCTACTACCGCTGGCAGGGCGACTGGATCTATTCGGCGCTGCTATTCGGCTTCGGCGGCAAGATGATGGACGACGCGGAGCGCGACATCGGCTTCGCCGGCCCCGAGGGACGCGCCTCGCTGACCGTGCTCGATCGTCTCGTGCGGGAAGGGGGCATGCCGGCGCTGGCAGGCGAGGCCGGCGCCCAGGCCTTCGCCGCCGGCAAGGTCGGCATGTATTTCTGGTCCACCGCCTTCCTGCGCCAGGCGATGAACTCGCTCGGCCAGAACTTCAAGCTGACGACCTGGGAGTTTCCGCTCGGCGACCGCGCGCGCGGCCGCCTGCCGACCGGCGGCGCCGCCGGCATGGTGCTCGCGAAGGACCCGGCGAAGCAGCGTGCCGCCTATCGCTTCCTGCGCCATTGCACCTCGCCCGAGGGTACGGCCGTCATGGTCAAGGGCACGGGCTACGTGCCGGTCAACCAGATCGCCGCCGACGACCCGCGCCATCTCGGCGACTTCTACCGCGACAACCCGCTGTTCATGACCGGCGTCCGGCAGATGCCGATCATGGTGCCTTGGTACGCCTTTCCCGGCGCCAACGGCGTCCGCATCACCTCCGTCATCACCGACAACGTCTCGCGCGTCGTCGAGCAGAAGGCGTCCGTCGATATCGCCCTCGCTGACATGGCGCGCGACGTGACGCGCCTTCTGCCGCGCGCCTGATTTCCGCTCATGCCCCGGCGCGCCGGAGGGGCCGGCCGGCGGGACCATCTCCAAAGCCCAGCCCCGGAACCGAGGTTGTCATGTCCACGAAACTGACCCGCCGCTCGACGCTCGGCCTGATGGCCGGCGCCGCCACCATCGCCATGCCCAATGTCGTGCGTGCCCAGACCATCGAGGTCGTCGCGCATTATTCCATGCCACCGATCTTCAAGGTGGCGCAGGAGGCCGTTGCCGAGGCCTTCAACAAGAAGTCGAGCCAGGTGAAGGTCACCTATGTGAACCCGACGCCGAACTACGAGGACGGCGCCCAGCTGATCCTGCGCCAGGCGACCACCGGGGGCCTGCCGGACGTGTCGTTCCAGGGCCTCAACCGCCTGCGCCTCTTCGCCGAGCGTGGCATCGCCGCCGACCTCAAGCCCTTCCTTGACCGCGAGGGTGATCTCGCGAAGCTGGGCTACTCCCGGCCGATCCTCGGTCTCGGTTTCCATGGCGGCGTCCAGTGCGGCCTGCCCTTCGCCACCTCCAACCCGATCAGCTACCTGAACGTCGATCTCCTCAAGAAGGTTGGCGCCAGCGCCGAGACCTTCCCGAAGAACTGGGACGAGGTGATCGCGCTCTCGGCGAAGATCGCCGCGCTGGGCGATGGCAATACCGGCATGTTCTTCCGCTGGCCGGGCGACGACTGGATGTTCTCCGCGCTGCTTTATGGCCATGGCGGTCGCATGCTGACCGAGGACGAGGGTAAGGTCGCCTTCGACGGCCCCGAGGGTCTTGCCGCCGTCAAGCTGCTCGACCGCATGGTCAAGGAAGGCAAGATGCCGAATTTCGGTGCCTCGGCCACTGCCACCGCCGATCTGCAGGCTTTCGGCGCCGGCAAGATGGGCATGATGTTCCGCACCACCGCCCAGGTCCGCCAGATCTCGGGCATGGTCGGTCGCAACTTCGAATTGCACACGACGACGCTGCCGGTCATCGATCCGGTGAAGGGCCGTCTGCCGACCGGCGGTGCCGGCATCATGATGACCGCCAAGGACCCGGCCCGGCAGGCTGCCGCCTGGGAGTTCATCAAGTTCGCGTCCTCGGCCGAGGGCACGACGCTGATGTCATCCAATACCGGCTATGTGCCCTGTAATCAGCTGGCCATCGACGACCCGATGTATCTGGGTGCGTTCTATCAGGCTAACCCGCTGTTCCAGGCGGCCACGAAGCAGGTCCACCTGATGATCCCCTGGTACGCCTTCCCGGGCCAGAACTCGGTGCGCGTGACGCAGGTCATGGTCGACAACCTCGCCCGCATCGCCGAGCAGAAGGCGAGCCCGGAGGAGGTGATCAGCGACATGGCCCGCGAGGTTACCCGGCTCATTCCACGCCGTCAGGGCTGATCGATCCGCCGACAGTACGGACCGGCCGCCTGCGCGGCCGGTCCCTTAGCCTCGCGCGCACTCTGCGTCATCGGTCTCGGCACCGGCTCCGTTCCCGAGGGGCGGCGCCTCGAGCTGAACGTCAATCCTGCGAGACCGAGGCGGGCAGGACGGCCGGCCGCAGCATGCGCTTCTGGGCGGCGATGCGGAACGGCGCGTTCGGTCCGCCATAGCCCTGGTAACCCGACCGCTGGACGATCTCGAAGAAGAAGCCCTCGCCGACATTCGGGCTGTAGAGCTGGAAGAACTCGCCGTGGGCGTCGCGATCGTAGAGGATGTTGCCGGCGCGCAGCTTCTCCATCAAGGCTCCGTCGAGGCCGAAGCGGGCCCGGACGTCGTCGTAATAGTTGGCGGACATGGCGAGCGGCGCGAAGCCATTGGCCTTGAGTGCGGCAGCGGTCGCGAAGATGTCGCGTGTCGCAAAAGCGATGTGCTGCACGCCCGAGCCGAAGGATTCGGCGATGAAGTGGCCGGCAAGCGTCTTGCGGTTCTCCGCGCCGTTGAGCGTGAGCCGCAGACCGCCGTCCTCGTTCTCGATGACTTGCGATCGCACCAGCCCGCCGGGATCGACGATATCGACCATGGGCAGTTTCCGCACCTGGAAGATCGCCGTGTAGAACAGGAGCCAGGTCAGCAGTTCGTCCGTGAACATGGTTTGCGCGACATGGTCGATGTGATCGAGTCCGGCATCCGCGGCCATGTCGGCATCGTCGACCGAGACGAACTCGTGCTCCCACAGGCGCACCAGTTCGGCCTTGCGGTCGACGAAATAGAGCACGCCGCCGCCGATGCCGCGGATCGCGGGCAGGGCGATCTCGCCGGGGTTGGGCGTCTGGTCGAAGGGCTCTGCCCCCAGCGCGCGGGCGCGCGCGACGGTGGCCTTCGCGTCGTCGACATTCAGCCCGATCGCATAGGCCGAGGTGCCGTGGACCACGAAGGAGGAATGGGCGAAGCCCTGCCGGTCGGTGTTGACGACGAGGTTGATGCCGCCCTGCCGGTAGAGCGTCACGTCCTTCGAGCGGTGCCGCCCGGCCTTGCGGAAGCCGAGCGCGCGGAAGATCGCGGCGAGACCCTGCGCCTGCTTCTCGCCAGCGGCGAACTCGATGAACTCGACGCCGTTCACGACGACGCGCGGCGGCATGTCCGGCACGGGGATGGCCACCTGCGGCTCCTCGCGCCGCACCTGATCCATCAGATGGACGAGCGAGCGATGGCCATCGGCCGCCAGCACCTTCGCCGAGCCGCCACGGAACTGGTCGTTGAAGATCTCCAGCGACAGGTAACCGTCATAGCCAGTGGCGGCCACCGCCCGCATGAAGGCCTTGACCGCAAGGTCGCCCTCGCCCGGCATGTTGCGCAGATGCCGGCTCCAGTGCAGCAGGTCCATGTGGATCAACGGCGCATCGGCGAGCTGGATGATGAAGATCTTGTCCTTCGGAATGGCGCGGATCGTCTCGGGGTCGATGCCGCGCGCCAGTGTGTGGAATGAGTCGAGGATCAATCCGACATTCGGATGGCCGGCGCGGCGCACCACCTCCCAGGCGTCGCGGTGGTCGTTGACGAAGCGGCCCCAGCAGAGCGCTTCGTAGCCGACCCGCAAGGATCGCTTCGCGGCGCGCTCGCCGAGTTCGCGGAAATCGTCCGCCGCACGATCGATGCCGCCGACCGCATTCGGCGACAGCGTCGAGCAGATCAGCATGAGGTCGGTGCCGAGTTCGCCCATCAGGTCGAACTTCGCCTCCGCCCGGTCGAAGGCGCGCGTGCGGTGCTCGCCGGTCAGCGTCTCGAAGTCGCGGAAGGGCTGGAACAGCGTGAGATCGAGCCCGTGGTCGCGGATCATGCGGCCGACGTCGCGGGCATTGCCGTCGAACGTCAGGAAGTCCATCTCGAACAGTTCGACGCCGTCGAAACCGGCCGCGGCGATGGCCGCCAGCTTCTCCTTCAGGTCGCCGCTGATCGAGACGGTCGCGATGGAGGTCTTCATGGGGTCCCCCGGCAAGCACTCGCGTGGCGGCTGATGGCGGCCGGGCGGCGGTTGTCCCGCCGCTGCCGTCCCGCGGCGGAGGTCACGATAGTCGGTCGGTTACGCCGGATGCATGTGCCGAAAGGCACTACCGCTATTCGGCAGCGCGGGCCTGCCTTGCTTCACGCAGCGCCGGCAGCACCTCCCGCGCAAACAGGCGCATGCCGGCGAGGGCCACCTCGTTCGAGAGCACGCCGTTGCCGTTGAAGATGCAGCGCAGGTGCGGGATGCCGGTGGCTGCTGCAAGTTCCCTGATCTGCGCGATGCAGTCCTCAGGTGTGCCATGAATGAACTGATCGCGCAGCGCGGCCTCGCGTTCAGGCCGCTTGACGTTCTCCGGCCGCTCGCCGCGCAGCGCGGCGAAATGCAGGCGGCGGACATGGAGAGCGTCGAAAAGGCCATCCAGCGCGACCTCCGCCGCAAATGCTGTGGGCGCGACGTTGACGTAGCGGGCAAGCGTCGAGCGCCCAAGCGCGCCCGGCCGCCCCGTGCGCTCCATCAGGGAGCGGTAGATGGCGAGCTGACGGCCTTCCGGCGGCTCGAGGCTGAGCAGCAGCGGCAGGTCTTCGGCCAGTGCGAAGTCGAGCGTCTCGGCCGTCGATCCTGCGACATAGATGGGCGGGTGCGGGCGCTGGACGGGTCTGGGGCCGATAGTCTCCGGAAAGCGCCACGGCCCCTCCTCCGAGGCGACGCGCCGTTCTGTCAGCGCCTCGCGAATGATGCGGAAAGACGCCTCGAAGCGCTTGCGGGCTTCCGCGTGCGGGATGCCAAGCGAGGTGAAGGTCTCGGGCGCGGTGCCCCGGCCGATGCCCACATCAAGCCTCCCGCCACTCTGATGATCGAGCTGGGCGATTTCCTCGGCCAGCATCAGGGGATGGTGGATCGGCAGGACCAGCACCGACGATCCGACGCGCAGCCGCCCGGTGCGCGCGAAGATCGCGGCCGCGAGGAGATGCGTCGAGGGATAGGGGATCGGCGGGTCCATGAAGTGGAACTCGTTGAACCAGACGCCGTCGAAGCCGAGCCGGTCGGCCTCCTCGAAGATCAAGAGGAAGGCACGATGGTCACCGAACGTCGCCTCGCGGGTCCAGCCGGCGAGATCGATGCGGATGGGCGGCATCATGCACGCCGCCCCGAGGCGGGCCGGGCGATGGAGAGGCCGTCGACGGTGACGGTCTCGAAGGGCACGCGGAAGACGCGGGGGAGCACGTCATTGCCGGCGAGCGCCCCGCTTGGCAGGTCGGCGGCGATGCGCCCCTCGTCCATCACCACTACCCGCTCGAACCAGGTCGTGGCGAGTTCGATGTCATGCAGCACGACGATGACCAGCCGCTCGCGCCCGCGCTCGGCAAAGCCGCGGACGAGATCGATGCGGTGGCGGATGTCGAGGCTCGCGCCGGGCTCGTCGGCGATGAGGACCGGCGGGTCGGTCACCTCCACGGAGGCCAGCAGCGCGCGCGCCTGTTCGCCCCCTGAGAGCGCTGACCAGCGGCGGTCGGCGATCGGGTCGATCTCGCGCGCCGCGAGCACGGCCGTAACGGCAGAGGCATCGACCTTGGCGCTGCGCTCGGCACCCATCTCGACCAGCATGCGCGGCGTGATGTCCCAGTGCGGGTGGAAGCTCTGCGGCACGTAGCCGATCTGCGCGGTGCGCTCTGGTCCGGTCAACGCCGCGACGGGCCGGCCGTCAATCGCCGCCGTGCCGGCATGGTCGGTGATCAGCCCTGCGAGGATCTTTGCGAGGCTGGATTTGCCCGCGCCGTTCGGGCCGATCACGGCGATGGCGCCGGTCGGGCCCGCGGCGAAGTCGACGCCGTCGAGAATGGTCTTGGGTCCACGCTGCAGCCGTAGCCCCGTCGCCGCGATCAGGCTCATGACCTGAGCCTCCGCGCGAGGAGCACGAGGAAGAACGGCCCGCCAGCGATGGCGGTGATGAGACCCAACGGCACTTCGGCCGGGGGCAGCGCGGAGCGGGCAATGGCGTCGGCCAGCACGACGACGATGGCGCCGACGAGACCCGAGGCGGGGATCAGCAGCCGGTGGCGCGGCCCGACCAGCCAGCGCGCGATATGGGGTGCCGCCAGGCCGACAAAGGCGACGAGCCCGCCGAAGGCGACGGCCACGGCAACGACCGCAGCGCCGACCAGAACCGTCAGCGCGACGAAGCGCTTCACGTCGAGGCCGAAGCCATGGGCCATGGCCTCGCCGAGGCCGAGGAGATCGAGGCCACGCGCGGTGGTCTGGGCGAGGACGAAGCAGGCTGCGGTGAGGAGCGCGAGCAGAGCGAGGCCGCCCCAGCCGGGGGTCTGGATGCCGCCCAAAGTCCAGCTCAGAACTACCTGCAGGCTCACGGTTTCGTCGGACAGAGCCAGCATCAGGAACGAGCGCAGCGCGCTCAGGACGGCTGCGACGGCGACGCCCGCGAGCAGCAGGCCAGCCGCATCGACAGCCCCGGCGACGCGCGAGACGGCCAGCACCAGCAGCGTCGCGCCCCAGGCGCCGAGGAAAGCAAGCACCGGCAGAAGCCAGGCCTGCGGGATGCCGAGCGGCACGAGCAGCGCGATGGTCGCGCCGATGGCCGCGCCGCCTGCCGATCCCAGCAGATAGGGTTCGGCGAGCGGGTTGCGGAACAGGCCCTGGAACAGGCAGCCGCCAAGGCCGAGCAGGGCGCCGACGCCAGCCGCGGCGAACACGCGTGGCAGCCGCCAGTCGACGATCAGCCGGCTACCGAGGGAGGGATCGCCGGCGAGCGCCCTGATGATCTCGGCCGGGCTCGCCCAGTCGTGTCCGGCCGAGAGGCCGACCAGCATGGCTGCCACCAGCAGGGCGCCCAGCGTGACCCATACGCGCCTCATCGCGGGCGATCCGGATGGAGGACGGCCGCGAGCTTCTCGATGCCGGCGACGACACGCGGGCCGGGGATGAGGAACTCGGCTCGCGCGACGGCGTGGACACGGCCCTCGCGCAGCGCGCGCAGGTGTTGCCAGCCGGGACGGGCGAAGAGCTCACGCATGTCGACCTCCGAGCCGGCGAACAGCACGACATCGGGGTCGGATCGCAGGATCGCCTCAGGCGAGACCTGCGGCAGGATTTGCGGCTGGTCGAAGGCGAGGCGCGCGCCAGCCGCCACCATCGCATCGGCCGTGTAGCTGCCCGGCCGTGCGATCAGCATGAGGCCGGTTCCGACGCGGCCGGTGATCATCACGACGCGGGGCCGCTCGCGGCCAAGAACGCGGCGCGCCACGCCGTCGAGCCGCGTCCGAAGCGCGCCGGTCACCTCGTCGCCGCGGGCTTCCACGCCAGCCGCCTTCGCGACCAGCCGGATATTGGCGAAGACCTCGTCCACCGTGCGGTGGGTCAGCACCACGATCGGGATGCCCAGCCGCTCCATCGGGTCGACGAGCTGGTGGACGGCCTGCCGGGCCGGCGTGACGATCACCAGATCCGGCCGCTGGCGCACGACGCGGTCGACCGAAAAGCCGAGCCGCCCGCCGACCTGCGGACGGCCCAGCACTTCGGGCGGAAAGCGCGTGAAGCTCTCGATCCCGACGATCCGGTCGGCGAGGCCGATGGTCGCCGCCAACTCCGTGTTGGAGGCGAAGATCGTGACCAGCCGCTGCGGCGGGGCGGCGAGCCGCACCCGTCGTTCCAGCGCATCGACCACCGTCACCGGCTCGGCGGCTGCCGGAGCAGCGAGCGCGAGCAGGACGACGGCGGCCATCGCGATCCGCATCGTCAGAACCGGGCCTGCAGGCCCGCGACGATCTCACGGCCCGGCATGGAATTGCCGGGGTTGCCGATGCCGGCGGTGTTGGACACCGCCGGATTGCCGACGAACGGCTTCTGGTCGAGAGCGATGAAGATCGGGTGCTGGTTCACGTTGAAGATGTTGTTGACCGCCGCGAAGGCGGTCAGGCCCTGGCGAATCTCCGCCTCCAGCCGCGCATTCCAGATCCAGAAGGCCGGCTTGCGGTGGATGAAGGCCGTGTTCGGCTCGCCCTGCGGAATGAGCAGATTCTCTTCCGTGTTGTACCACATGGGCCCGCGCAGGATGCCAGTGACCGAGAATGTCCAGGGGAAGGCGACACCGGTTCGCTGGCCGAACCGAGTGCCGACGGACAGCTGATACTGGTACATGCGCTCCACCTGGGTGGTATTGGCAGTCGCTGGTGCGCCGCCGTCGCGCATGTGGAAATTGTAGCCGCCGTTGGCGAAGGCCGACCAGTGCCAGCCGTTCGTCTGTGCCGAGAAGGCACGCAGCACGTCCAGGTTCGCCTGCAGCTCGAAGCCGCGCACGACGATGTCGCCGGGGTTGTTGATGTAGTCCGACGTCGTGGTGGTACCGGTACGGAGCCGCGTGATGATGCGGTTCATGATGGTGTTCTGGAACAAGGCCGCGTCGAGGCTGAACCCGTTCCAGGCGAAGGTCGCGCCGAACTCGTACTGCCGGCTCGTCTCGGGGCGCAGGTTCGGATTGCCGAAGATCTGCGTCCCGATGAGCACCGTGAAATTGCCGGCGAGCTCGGTGGCGGTCGGCGCGCGGAAACCCGTGGATACGCCGGTACGGAAGCTCAGGTTCTCGGTCGCGCGAACCGTGCCGCCGACCGTATAGGTGGTCGCCGTATAGGGCCGCGACCCTGTCGCCTGGTTTGCCAGATTGGGGGTCGGATCGAAGCTGGTCAAGCCACGCGTGTGGCGGATACCGGCGCGCAGGACGAGGCGGTCGTCGAACAGGCGCTGGCTGTTCTCGGCGTAGAAGGCCATGACCGAATCGGTCTGGTTGTTATCCTGAGGCGAGACCTGCGCCATGTTGGTGAATGGCGGCACCACGCTTTCGCGGTAACGCGCCGAGCGCAGCCAGCTCCGCTCAAGGTTCACGCCGACCAGCAGCTCGTTGCCAGGGAATAGATTGAAGATGGGCTCGAACTTGGTGCCCATGATGTCGAGGTGCCGGCGGTTGATGTCGAGCCGCGTGCGCTGGGCGACCGTGGGAGAGTTCGGTGACGCCCACCGGAAGATGTCCTGATCGGCGACCAGATAGTTGTGCAGCGTCCAGCGCGCGAAGTCGCTCGCCGTGCGGCCCGAATAGACGAAATCGAATGACGCATTGGTGCGCTGGTCGCGGTTGAACGTGCTCCACGACGAACCACGGAAGCCGGCGTCGTAGATGCCGTCCGAGCGCACGGTCACGTCGATGCGGTTGAAGTCGTTGATCTGGTGGCCGAAGGCACCGGTGACGCCGAGGCGCTGGTACTGGGTGTTGCCCATCAGCCCGCCGCCGGCGCCGGCCGAGTAGCTGTCGCGCCGGGCCCCCGACAGGCCGATGTAGAAGTCGCTGCCGCCCTGCTGTCCCGCCATGTGGCCCCGCCCGGCGAGCAGGCCCCATGAACCGGTCGACAGCTCGGCGAAATTGCCCTGCGTGTTGCGGCCGTTCTTTAGGATGATGTTGATGACGCCGCCCATGGCGCCGGACCCGTAGATGACCGAGGCCGGGCCGCGAATCACCTCGATGCGGTCGACGTCTGCGGGCGACAGCTTCGAGATATTGGCGGTGCCGGCGCGCCGGCCGTTGATCAGCACCAGAACCTGGCTGCGGAAGTCCTTGCCCTGGCCGTCCGAGGCGCCGCCGCGAATGTTGATGGAGGTCTGCCCAGGCGTCCACTCGGAGAAGAAGCCGACCGCGTTCTCGGCGAGGAGATCAGTGACGGAGCGGGCCTGTGAGCGGGTAATGCGCTCGCCCTCGATGACCTGAACCGTGCCGGTGATGCGGCTGCGCGGCTCGGGCCGGCCGGTGGAGGTCACGACGATTTCGTCGAGGAGCGTCGGGGGCGGTGTGGTGGTCTGGGCGGAGAGGGGGCCGTAGGCGGCGGCGGACAAAATGAAGACGAGCACGGGCACGCGGCCCGGCGCGGCAAGACGAGACATCGACAAGCTCCTTCCGGCCCACCGCCGGCTTGGGTTTCACTCGATCTCCGGCCGGTCTCCTGGCTCGCGGGTCGATGCGCTCTCCCGTCCTTCCCGGCCGTGGACCCGTGGGTCCGCTCAGCCAGTGGTTCGTTCGAGGAGCGCTCGCCGCTTACAGTTGCGGGGGCAGCCGCGGCATTGCGCCCGAAGGCGCGCACCGCATTCCCGTTTCACTCCCATTGACGGGAGCACCGAAGATGGCGGCACCAAAGCAGGAATCGTTTGCAGCTGCAAACGCCCGTTTGGCGAATATGTAATGTTATAACTATTTTGGAAATGTCGGCAACCCCCGCCGCTCGGGCGAGGCTGGTCAGACAATTTATACCACAGCGATTAACCCGGCATTGTTGCAATCCCGTCTAATCTTCAGCATCGGGATGGCATTGCGGCGGATTCGATTTGACTGAGCATCGAATGACCGCGCTGCGGGAGGGCGGCGGCGGCCTGGGCGGAACGGCGGAGAGATCGCAGGCCGAGCTGCAGGCGATCGCACTCGACGCGGTCGAGCACGGCCTCTGCGTCTTCGACGGCGACCTGGTGATCCGGCTCTCCAACCGGCGCATGCGCGACCTCTTCGACATGCCCGAGCAAGTGGTGCGCCCCGGTTCATCGATGCTCGACCTGTTGCGCTACAGCGCGGCCATGGACCGGCTCGATGGCGTGACGTTGGACGAGGCCTGGCGTGCCCGCCTGGTGCTCATTGCCAAGGGCCAAGCCTTCGTGCGCTACGAGCGGTTTCGCGATGGCCGCACGGTGTCGATCAGCTACCGGCCGACCGGCGACGGCGGCTGGATCGCCACCCACCAGGACGTCACCGACCAGCAACGGCTGGAGGGCGAGCTGCGCGCGCAAGCTGGCCGTTTTGGCCAGGCGCTGGACAATATGAGCCACGGCCTCGCCATGTTCAGCGACGACGAGCGGCTGATCGTCTGCAACGCCCAATACATGCGGCTGTTCGACTACGACCCGGCGATCATCCGCCCGGGTATCGCGCTGATCGACGTATTCGCGCACGCCCTCGAAAGGGGCTTCTATTCGGGCAAGACCCTCGATCAACTCGTGGCCGACTCCCGTGCGTGGCGCAATACCGGCGTCGAGCAGACCGGCGTCGTCGAGCTGACCGGTTCGCGCCGCCTGTCGATCCGTCGGCGGCCCATGCCGGGCGGCGGCTGGGTCTTCACCTGCGAGGACATCACCGAACGGGAAAAGGCTGCGGAAGCGCTCGGCGAGCAGCACCGCCGGTTCGGCCAGGCTCTGGCCAACATGAGCCATGGCCTCGCCATGTTCGACGCCGACGAGCGCCTGATCATCTGCAACAGGCAGTATGTCGACCTCTTCGGTTTCGATCCGGAGGTCGTGGGACCGGGCATCTCGCTGGCGGAACTTCTCGCCCATGCCATCGAGCGCGGCCACTATCCCGGTATGACGCTCGACGAAGTGATGGCTGCAGCGCGCGAGCGCACCCAGCGCAGCGGCGACTATGGTGTGCGCATGCTTCCCGATGGTCGGCTGATGGCCGCGCGCTCCCGTCCGATGCCGGACGGCGGCTGCGTCTTCACCTGCGAGGACATTACCGGCAGCGAACGGGCGGCGGCCGAGCTGCGCGAGCAGCACATGCGCTTCGACACGGCGCTCAACGCCATGTCGCAGGGCCTCTGCATGTTCGATGCCTCGAACCGGCTGATCGTCTGCAACGAGGTCTATGTCACCATCTTCAACTCGGACCCCGAGGTCGCCAGGCCCGGCGTCACCATGATGGAGATGTTCGAGCACGGCGTCGCCTGCGGCAACTATCCCGGCTTCACGCCGCAGGAACTGTACGACCGGCGCATGTCGACCCTCGCGCGTGGCGGTGCGCAGACCTACGACCAGCCGATGGCGGATGGGCGCACGATCGCCTGCACCCTGCGCCGGATGGATGGCGGCGGCTGGCTCGGCATGTTCGAGGACGTCACCGAGGAGCGGCACGCGGCGGCGGTGCAGGCCGAGACGATGGCGCGGCTGCACCACCAGAATCTGGTCATGGACGCAACCCTCGACAACATGACCCAGGGGCTCTGCGTCTACGACAAGGACTTCCGTGTCATGGTCCGCAATCGCCGCTACCTCGATATCTACGGTCTCGGCGAGCACGACGCCCTGCCCGGAACGCCCCTGATCGAACTCGTCCGCAACAGCGTGCGCGAGGGCATCCACGAGTCCGGCTGGAATGCCGATGCGGTCTATGCCGAGTTCATCAGCCGCCTGATCGAGAACAAGGACCCGGTCCTGCATCGCAAGCTCGCCGACGGGCGGATCATCGAGATTCGCACCCAGCCGATGGCGAATGACGGCTGGGTCGCAACCTTCGAGGACATCACCGCCCAGGAACGTGCTGCCGAAGCCTTGCGCGAGCAGCATCGCCGGTTCGACGCGGCGCTGAACAACATGGCGCATGGCCTTGCCATGCTCGACAAGGACCTGAACCTCATCGTCTGCAACCGGCGTTATCTCGACATGTACGGCTTGTCGCCGGAGGTCGTGCGGCCGGGCTCGACGATGCGCGCGATTGTCGAGCACAGCGTGGCGCTCGGCAATTACCGCGGCGTCTCGCCGGACGAGATCGTCGCCGGCTATTTCGACCGCCTCGCCGCCGGCCAGTATCTGTCGCACCGCCAGCTCGCCGACGGGCGCATCTTCACAGTGCTCTACGAGCCGATGGAACATGGCGGCTGGGTCGCCATCCACGAGGACGTCACCGAGCGGCACAAGGCCGAGCAGCATATCGCCCACATGGCGCATCACGACGCGCTGACCGACCTGCCCAACCGCGTGCTGTTCCGCGAGCGCATGGCCGAGGGGCTGGTGAAGGCCGAGGCGACCGGCGAGCCGCTCGCGCTGCTCTGCCTCGACCTCGATCATTTCAAGGCGGTCAACGATACGCTTGGTCACCCGATCGGCGACCAATTGCTGACCGCCGTCGCCGAGAGGTTGGCCAAGGGGGTCGGGCGCACCGGCATGCTGGCAAGGCTCGGCGGCGACGAGTTCGCGATCCTGCTGCACGCGGCCACCGCGCAGGCGGCCGAGACGCTGGCCCGCCGCCTCGTGCGCACCATGACCGAGCCCTTCGTCATAGAAGGGCACCTGATCAACACTGGCCTGTCTGTCGGCATTGCGGTCGCGCCCGAGGACGGCACGGCCGGCGACCACCTGATGAAATGCGCCGACCTCGCGCTCTACCGCGCGAAGTCCGAGGGCCGGGGCATGTTCCGCTTCTTCGAGCCGGATATGGGCCGCCGCCTGCAGGCCCGCCGCGAGATGGAGCTCGACCTGCGCCAGGCGCTCTCGGCCGGGGAGTTTTCGCTGGCTTACCAGCCGCAGGTGCGCGCGGCGACGCAGGAGCTGTCCGGTTTCGAGGCGCTGATCCGCTGGAACCAGATTGCCCGCGGGCCGGTCTCGCCGGCCGACTTCATCCCGCTGGCCGAGGAGACCGGCCTGATCCTGCCGATCGGCGAATGGGTGCTGCGGGAGGCCTGCCGCGAAGCCGCCCGCTGGCCGGCGCCGCTCAAGGTTGCGGTCAATCTGTCGCCGGTCCAGTTCAAGAACCGCAGGCTCGTCCGCTTCGTCAAGGAGACGCTGGAGGCGACCGGTCTTGCGCCATCGCGTCTCGAACTGGAGATCACTGAGGCGGTTCTGCTGCAGAACGACGACGTCACCATCGCCATGCTGCACGAGTTGCGCGCGCACGGCATCCGCATCGCCATGGACGATTTCGGCGTCGGCTACTCCTCGCTCAGCTACCTGCGCTCTTTTCCCTTCGACAAGATCAAGATCGACCGCTCCTTCATCGCCGATCTCGACCGCAACCGTGACAACGCCGCCATCGTCCGCGCCATGGCGGGGCTCGGCGTCAGCCTCAACGTTGACACGACGGCGGAGGGCGTCGAGACGGAGGAGCAGCTCGCCGTCGTGCGCCAGTGCGGGTGCACCGAGGTGCAGGGCTATCTGATCAGCGCTCCGCGTCCGGCAGCACAGCTCGGTGCGCTCATCGCCAACCTGCGCGGCGAGGCGGCTACCGACCGGCCGGCCGAGGTGGTCGCGGCCTGAACTTTACTCGGCGGCTTTGCGCGCTTGCCAGTCGGCATGGGTCAGCCGCTCCAGCGCGAACACGTCGCGCTGATGGGAGTAGAGGTTGCCGAACAGGCGACCGACCGGCTTGAAGGCCGCGATATCCACGTTGAAGCGTTCGTCCATCACGTCCTCGCGCACATGGACGTGCAGGACGCGGCCGATCAGCAATTCGCGGTGCGGGCCGAAATTGAGCGACAGCTCGCGCACGCATTCGAGCGCCGCCGGCGCCTCGGCGATGCGCGGCGGCTTGACCTTCAGGGAAGCCTCACCTGTCAGCCCGACCGCCGCCAGTTCCGACACCTCGGCGGGAAAGTCGGTCGCGCAGAGGTTCATCGCATCGGCCAGCGGCTCGTCGACCAGGTTGACCACGAACTCGCCGCTGGCGCGGATGTTGACGGTGGTGTCCTTCGGCGATTGGTCGGCCCTGTGCTGCAGGCCGAGCACGACGAGGGGCGGCGCCTCGGAGAAGACGTTGAAGAACGAGAAGGGCGCGGCGTTGATCGTGCCCGCTGCGCTCAGCGTGGAGACGAAGGCGATCGGCCGCGGCACCACCAGCGAGCAGAGAATCTTGTAGACGCGGTCATCTGGCAGGGTGTCGAGGGCGATCGAACGCATCGGAACAGTCTCGCGAAAAGGCCGGTGGCGGAGGTTCAGCTCGAATAGGGCGAGCGCTCGACCCAGATCTCGACCTCCTTAGCGCCGTTGCGCTCGAACACCAAGGTCAGCGGAAAACGGTCGCGCACGGCAAGCGGCCGCTTCAGGCCGGCCAGCAGCAGGTGCGGCCCGTCGGCGCGCATGCCGATGGGGCGACGCGGGACGATGTCCCAGCGCGGCGCGGCGGGCTGCCCGGCAACCGGGTGGAAGGCGACCGTCTCCGCCGCTGGCGTCGAGGCGGCCACCAGCGCATCCGGTTGGCCGGCCACCACCGCGAGCGGCATGAAGGCCCTGGTTGTCGCTTCACGCGAGGGCAGGCACCAGGCATGGCCGATCATGATGTCGCCGAACCGGTAGGAATGGGCGCGGGCGGGCGCGGCGGCCAACAGCGCGGGGAATGCGAGCAGGGAGCGTCGGTCGAACATGCAGCGCCTGTATCAGCGTCCCGGCGGCGGGGTAGCGGGCGCTTGCGAACTCGCCGGAGCCTGTCCCGCGATGACCGGAGCGGTCTGTTTGCAGTCGGTCAGCCACACGTCATAGACCGGATGCTCGACGCCGGAGAGGCCGGGGCTCGCCGCAAACATCCAGCCACCGTAGATGCGCCGCACCTCGCCGCCGAGCGTCACTTCGTCGACCTCCACGAAAGTGGTCGTCTGCGGCGTCTCGGTGGGCGGGCGCGTGTAGCAGACCTTGGGGGTCACCTGCAGTGCGCCGAACTGGACCGTCTCGTCGATGGCGACGTCGAAGGCGATGATTCGGCCAGTGATCTTGTCGAGCCCGGAGAACACCGCGGTCTGGTTGGTGATGCGCTGGCGCGGCGGTGCGATCACCGTCTCGTCGGGAGCCGGCGCCACCGTCTCGCCGGGCAGGGCGCGACGGCGCTCGCGCGGAGCATCCGGCTGTGAGGGCGCCGTGTCGGAGGGAGCCGCGGGCCGGGCCTGCCGCTGCTGCGGCGCGCGCGGCGTCGGGCCGGTCTGGCCAGGGGGCGGCGCGGCGCGCTGCGGCTGGGTCGGCGGCGGGCCTAGCTGCAACTGGGCGAGTGCGCCAGACGCGACATGCGGCAGGGCCAGGGCGGCTGCCCCGAGGGCTGCAATCCCGATCAGGACGCGGATGAGGGTGGTGCGGGCCAAAAGGAAATCCTGCCGTCAGTGCTCGAATGGCCGCGCCGCGCCGACCGGGCCGCGCTCCACGCGTGCCGCCGGCGAATCCGTGACCGAACTCGTCAGCGCCGGCATAGACGCCGCGAAAATGGCGGAACGATGCCGCACCGCGCCGATCCCTACTGGCCGGGCGTCCAGGCCTGGTAGTCGCCGGTTGCCTGCGGGCGCTTGCCCGACGCGAGCGTCGAGCCAGGCGGGCGGTAGGCCAGCGCGGTACCGGTCATGTTCTCCCGGTGCGGCTTCTGCCAGTCGCGCGGCGCGTAGCTGTCCTCGGTGGGGGGCGTGTCCGTGCGGTGGTGCATCCAGCCCCACCAGCCCGGCGGGATGCGCGAGGCTTCCGCGACGCCGTTATAGACCACCCAGCGCCGCTCGTGGCCGAGTGCTGGATCCTTGGCGAAGCGGGAGCGGTAGTACTTGTTGCCCGCCTCGTCCTCGCCGACGAACACGCCGACGCGCCAGATCGTCAGCTGGGTGCCGAAGGTCTGGCTGTTCCACCAGGTGAAAAACTTGAGGAAAAAGGCCTTCATCGCCTGCCTGCGGGTCGGGAGCGGATGGCCTCGGTTCATGCCACCCGCGGTGTCATAAGTCCAGCGATGCCCGCAACGCACAACGGCCGCCCCGGAGGGCGGCCGTTGGCCTGGTCACGCGAAGGCGACGTCAGACGTCGTCGCCGCCGCTGAAATCGTCGTAGCTGTTGCCGTCGTCATAGGAGGCCTGCTGGTAGCCGCCCTGATTGTAGTTGTTGCCGTCATCGTAGGAGGCTGGCTGGGAGTTGCCCTGGTCAGGCGCGGCCTTGTCGTAGCTCTGCTCCGAAGCCGGCGTTGCCGACTGCTCACCCGACTTCTCAGCCGAGGTCTGGTTGCCGGCGCCGGGAGTCGACCCTGCGGCCGGCGTCGAGCCGGACGAGGGGGCTGGCGAGGCATTGGCACGCCCGCCGCTCATCATGGACGAGATGGCATTGGCCGCCAGCATGCCGCCGGCGACGCCGACGGCTGCGGTCGCGGCGGTCGCGAGGAAGCCGCCACCACCCATGCCGCCCTGCTGGGGCGGGGGGGCCTGCTGACCCCAGGGAGCGCCCTGCGGGCCACCCATTGGAGCGCCGTACTGGCCGGGAGGCGGGCCGCCCTGGGGAGCGCCCCAGGGGCCCCGCTGCGGCGGCGCGCCGTAGCCGGGCGGCGGGCCGCCCTGCGGCTGGCCGAAGCCGGGGGGAGGTGGCGCCATGCCCATATTGATCGGACGCGGCGGCGGCTCGGCCGGCTTGGAGCCGAACAGGCCGGACAGGAAACCGCCGCTCTGCTGCGCCGGCGGAGGCGCCTGGCGGAGGCGGTGAATCTCGCCTTCCATGTGATTGATCTGGCCCTGCAGATCGCGGACCTGCCCCTGCATGGCCTCATTCTGCTTTGACAGGTCGCCGAGCGCCTGCTCGGAGACGTACATGGACTGGAGCAGGGCGTAGACAGCGCCGGGCTGCTGGGTGAGCCGCTCCCTGATGAAGGCGTCGACCTGGGGGTCGCGCTGCTGGCTCTCGGCCGATTTCAGACGGTCGAACAGGCCGGCGATGACGTCGCGTTCCTGCTGATTCATGGGGAAAGATCCTCCGGGAGGAATGTTCGTGGCGGGTCGCCCCGCATGCAGCCCTTCTGTCACCACCACGTTGCAATCTGATGTCGTGCCGCGGCAGGTCAGTCAGGCGGCCTAAACATGGGACATGCCGTGAGGTAATGCCAGAGGGGCCGAGGGGGCGTGGCGGCAAGTCGCAGGGGTAGCCCATAACCACGCCCTCGCCCGCAACGAAAAAGGCCGGGGCGAGCCCCGGCCTTCCGAAAGTCAGGCTGATCCGGTCGGGTCAGCGATAGGGCAGCTTGGAATACTGAAGGTCGACCGAGAGGGTCGCCACCACGCTGTGGCCGCACCAGTTGGACCGGCCCGAACCGCTAAGCACGCCACGGTAGTCGCCGGTGGTGGCGAAGCACTGGGTCGAGGTGAGGTTGGTGCCGTGGTAGCGCAGGTCGAGGGTCAGCCAATCCTTGTAGGTCCACGACACGCCGGCGTTCCAGTAGAAATAGTCCTGGATGTTGAAGTCGACGCCGGGTCCGAACACGGTGGTGGTGCCGAGGAAATAGTGACCGACGGCGCCGGAGATGGCGAAATCGTTCGGCAGCTTGTACTTGGCGTTGGCCTCGACATAGGTGCCCGAGGCGCCGGTGCCGAGCCAGTTCGGCGCGTAGTAGACGGCGGCGCCGACATTGAGCTGCGGGGTGAAATCGTAGCCGACCTTGCCGTAGACCTCGACGAAGTTGGAGCGGGCCGGGGCCCAGACGCCGTTGAGGGCGGGTGCCGGCAGGCCGGCGGTGATGAACTGCGTCTCGTTCGGATAGAGATAGTACATCACGCCGAGATCGAAGGTGGCGTCGCCGACCACCGGACGGATGCCGGCATAGAGGTCGACCTCGCCCACCGGGCGGTTCGGCAGCTTGGTCGTCCAGAATGCCGCGCCGGCGTAGAGCCAGCCATAGCGCGCCTCGCCGTAGACGTTGACCGCCGGGCCGCGGGCCGACTGCGAGATGCCGCGGAAATTGTAGTCCGACATCAGCTTGCCGCCGAACACGAAGTCGAAGGCCCACGGAGCGGGCGCGGCCAGCGGGGCCGGGGCTGCGACGTCCGCGGCAAAGGCCGGGCCGGCGAAGGTTGCGGCCACGAGGCCTGCGAGGACTGCTTTGCGCACCATGTTCTGCTCCTGCGGGACGACGTCATTGTCGTGTTGCGATGAATCGCAGCCATCACAAACTCGACACAATGACGTCACGCACGGGGCATTCTGGACAAGGCAAAAAACCGGGCAAAAGGGCCAAAAATGCCCATTCAAAAGGCATTCCGTTGCAAGGAAGGAAGGCTGTGGCATTCGCGCCACAGCCGTTCGGCCGATCCCGGGAGTGTTCCCTAACGAGAGGTTACCGAACCCTCAACAGGGCGTTAGCGGACCTCTCGCGAAGCTGGGAATCAGGCGAGCATCCGATAGGCGGGAAGGGTCAGGAACTCCTCGAAGTCGGCCGCCAGCGACAGCGTCTTGAAGAGCTGGATCGCTTCCGGGAAGCGGCCCTTGGCATAGGCATCAGTGCCGACTTCCGCCTTCACCTTCTCCATCTCCTCGGCGAGCGCCGTCTCGAAGAAGGCCGGCGTGCAGGTGACGCCGCCCTCCAGGGCCACGCCGTATTTGGTCCACTGCCAGATCTGCGCGCGCGAGATCTCGGCCGTCGCCGCGTCCTCCATCAGGTTGTAGATCGGCACGGCGCCGCGGCCACGCAGCCAGGCCTCGATATACTGGACGCCGACGCGGATGTTCTCGCGATAGCCGCCTTCGGTCCTGTTGCCCTCGTGGATTTCCAGGAGCGCCGTCTGGCTCGCCGCCACGTCGTCGCGCTGCTTCGACACCTGGTTCGGGTGCGGCATCAGGCGGTTGAAAGCCTCCATCGCCACCGGCACGAGGTCCGGATGGGCGACCCAGGTGCCGTCATGGCCGATGGTCGCCTCGCGCTCCTTGTCGGCCTTGACCTTGGCGAAGGCGGCGCTGTTGGCCTCCGGGTTGTTCTTGATCGGGATCTGCGCCGCCATGCCGCCCATGGCGAAGGCGTTGCGCTTGTGACAGGTCTTCACCAGCAGCTCGGCATAGGCCTTCAGGAAGGCCTTGCTCATCACCACCTGGCTGCGGTCGGGCAGGACGTAGTTCTTGTTGCGGGCGAGCTTCTTGATGAACGAGAAGATGTAGTCCCAGCGGCCGGCGTTCAGACCCGCCATGTGGTCCTTCAGCTCGAACAGGATCTCGTCCATCTCGAAGGCAGCGGGCAGCGTCTCGATCAGCACAGTGGCCTTGATCGTGCCCTTGGGGATGCCGAGCTTCTCCTGCGCGTGGACGAAGACATCGTTCCACAGGCGCGCCTCCAGATGGCTTTCCATCTTCGGCAGGTAGAAATAGGGGCCCGACCCCTGCGTGATCGACGCCCTGGCATTGTGGAATAGATAAAGGCCGAAATCGAACAGCGATCCGGACATGTCCTCGCCGTCGACCTGGACATGGACCTCCGGCAGGTGCCAGCCGCGCGGCCGCGGGATGATCACCGCGACCTTGTCGTTCACCGCATAGGACTTGCCCGAGTTCGGATCGGTGAAGGCCAGCGTGCCGGCCCAGCGATCCCTGAGATTGATCTGGCCTTCGATCTGGTTGGTCCAGGTCGGCGAGTTGGCGTCCTCGAAATCGGCCATGAAGCACTTGGCGCCGCAGTTCAGCGCATTGATGACCATCTTGCGGTCGACCGGACCGGTGATCTCGACCCGGCGGTCCTGCAGGTCGGCGGGGATCGGCGCGACCGTCCAGGCACCGTCGCGGATGTGCTTCGTCTCGGCGAGGAAGTCGGGCAGGGCGCCGGCGTCGAACTGCTTCTGGCGCTCGGCGCGCACCTTCAGAAGGCGCTTGCGGGTCTCGTTGAAGGTCCGCTGCAGGTCGGTCACGAAGGCGACGGCCTCGGGCGTGAGGATTTCCTCGAAGCGCGGGCCCATGGCCCCCTTGATCGCAACGCCGGGCATGGGATTGATGCTGGTCATGGAAGGCTCCTCGCTGGCGGCCGGGGACTTGTCGCCCGTTCTGCAAAGGACCATAGCCGAGACCAGCCTTTGTCTGAATGGACGAAGGCGACGATCACTTTATCCGCTGGCGAAAAGATGCAGCGGGCTGGCTTTTCGGCGCGCAGGCGTCTAAAGGCCCACGGCCCCGCCCGCATTCACGAAGGACCATGGCGCAGATTACGCCCGTCGAGACCTATTCGTTCGTGCCCGACGACCTCAAGGTCGCGGCGCGCCGGTCGGGCATTTCCGCCTTTGTTCGCACGAAGAACGGCGCGGACTTCATCGCGCCGACCATCCGCAGCCACGCGCCCTATGTCGACGAGATCGTCGCCGTCTACAACCAGTGCTCGGACGATACCGAGAGCATCCTCGCCGGCCTGCAGGATGAACTCGGCCCGGACAAGCTGAAGCTGTTCCACTATCTGCCGCGCGTCCATCCGCCGGGATCGGCCGAGCACGCGGCGGAGCCCGGCGCCTCGCCGGCGAGCGTGGTCAACTATTCCAACTTCGCGCTGGCGCAGACGACGCGCGAGATCGTCGTCAAGCTCGACGACGACCACGTCGCCTTCGACCGGCTGCTGCGACCGATGATCGAGGGCCTGCGCCGCGACGGTCTCGCGCCCGGCCGCATGAACTGCTTCTCGGGCCTGAATCTCGCCGTCGACGAGGACGGGCGCATCGGCATCCATGCCGGCACGCCGTTCTCCGGCAATGGCGACATCGGCTTCTTCCGCCTGACGCCGGATGCCTATTTCGTCCACGACCGGCGCTTCGAGGATTTCCGCAAATATCACTTCAAGCGGGTATTCGCGGGCTTTGCCTACTGGCACATGAAATATCTGAAGACCGGGCTCGGCTTCGCCAATTACGAGATCGAGACCGGCACAAACCGGCGCTTCGCCCGCAAGGAGAAGGATTTCCACCGGCAGCGCGACGTGATCACGTTGGCCGAGTTGCGCGAGGCCATGCCGGTGGCGCGCGCGCGCCTGATGCGGCTGATCCCCTTCGACAAATGGCAGCTGATCGGCAATCGCGCGCTGGCCATCGCGGCCGGCGCGGTGACGGACGCGGATGTCGCGGCCTTCCTGGCGCATTACGACCTCGGCGAACCTGTCGCGGCGCTGTGAAATGAAAAGCCCGCGGCGGGTGCCGCGGGCTTTTCGAAAACGGATGTCCTGGTACGCTCAGACCACCGAGAGCCGTACGTTGATGTTGCCGCGCGTCGCGTTCGAATAGGGGCATACGCCATGCGCGTGCTCGACGAGCTGCTGAGCCACAGCCATGTCGATGCCCGGCGCGCTGACCGCCAGCGCAACGTCGAGCCCGAAGCCCTTGCCGTCGTCACGCGGGCCGATGCCGACCGTCGCGGTCACCTTCGTCTCGGGCGAGAGCGCCACCTTGGCCTTGCCGGCGACGACCTTCAGTGCACCCAGGAAACAGGCCGAATAGCCGGCAGCGAAAAGCTGTTCCGGATTGGTGCCGTCACCGCCCGCGCCGCCGAGTTCCTTCGGCGTGTCGAGCGTAACCTTGAGGCGGCCGTCCTCGCTGCCGGCCGAGCCGGTGCGGCCGCCGGTGGCCGAACCCTGAGTGGTGTAGAGGATCTTCATGGCGCGTCTCCTGCGATGGTTCTTGAGGGCGCCGTTGCGGCGCGCGCGAATTAGATAGTGCAAAATTCAATAGTGTACAATATATTATTCGTCGTGGCGCGCAGATCGGTTTTGCGCGATTGAATGACGCGCGCGCCTGGTGCCATTGGAGACCGGAATGACAGGGAAGCGAACAGACCTGAGGCTGTCCGACCAGCTCTGCTTCGCCGTCTACTCGGCGGGCCACGCCTTCAACCGCGTGTACAAGCCGCATCTCGAGCGCCTCGGCCTGACCTATCCGCAATATCTGGTCATGCTGGTGCTGTGGGAACGGGACGGTCTGGCCGTCAAGGCGATCGGCGAGCGGCTTGGGCTCGATTCCGGCACCCTGACGCCGCTGCTGAAACGCCTCGAAGGCGCCGGCCACGTGGTTCGTGCGCGCGATCCCGAAGACGAGCGCTCGGTGCGCGTCGCGCTAACAGACAAGGGCAGGGCGCTGCGGGCGAAGGCTGAGGGCGTGCCCTTCGCGCTCGGCTGCGCCATGGGCAAGTCCCTGCCGGAGATCGTGGGGCTGAGGCAGCAGATCGTTGCGATGCGCGACGCGCTGGAGGCCTTTGCCGACGCGCAGGAGGCCACCAGCCGGGCCGAGTGATCCAGTGTCCGCGCGTGGCGTAGATGCGTCAGACGCCGTGGAGCCGCCCGATGCCGATCACCGCCCTCTATGCCGGCCTCCTGATGCCGCTGTTCGTCATCCTGTCGATCAGGGTCATTCTCCAGCGTCGTGGCGCGCGCGTCGCGCTTGGCGACGGCGGCGATGCTGCGCTGCTACGTGTCATGCGCGTCCACGCGAACTTCGCCGAATACGTGCCGCTGACGCTGGTGCTGATGGCACTCGCCGAGAGCCTGAGGACCGGCGGCTGGCTGCTCCATGCGATGGGGATCGCCCTGGTGGCAGGAAGGGCCATCCATGCCTTCGGCGTCTCGCAGGCGCGCGAGGCGTTCGTGCTGCGTGTCACGGGCGTCGCCACCACGCTGACGGTGATGATCGTCGCCGGCCTTGCATGCCTCTACGCGGCAGTCTGAACAGGCGGCAGGCCCACAAACCCCGCCCTTGCCAGAGCCTCCGGCATCGGTCCCCCGGCCGCCCAGTCGAGCAGTTCCACCGTGTGGACGATCGGGATGGTCTTCCCGCGCTGCTCGTAGCCGTTGGCGATCTGGGTGATGCAGCCGATGTTCCCGGCGGCGATCAGGTCGGGCTTCGTCTTCTCGATATTGTCGATCTTCCGGTCGCGCAGGGCACTCGCGATCTGCGGCTGCATGATGTTGTAGACGCCCGCCGAGCCGCAGCAGAGGTGACCCTCCGGCGGCTCCTTCACGATGAAGCCGGCGGCCTTCAGCAGGTTCTTCGGCCCGTCCTTGATTCCTTGCCCGTGCTGCATGGAGCAGGCCGAGTGATAGGCGACGGTCAGGCCGGTCGGCTGCCCGGCGGTCTCCGATCCGAGATCGGCCAGATATTCCGTGATGTCCTTCGCGATGGCCGAGACGCGCGCAGCCTTGGCCGCGTAGGCTGGGTCTTCTCGGAACATGAAGCCGTAATCCTTGATGGTCGTGCCGCAGCCCGACGCGGTGATGACAATGGCGTCGAGCCCGTCGCCGTCTATCTCGGCGATCCAGGCGTCGATGGTGCGCCTGGCCTGCCGATGGCTGTCGTGGTCACGCCCCATGTGGTGGACCAGCGCCCCGCAGCAGCCTTCGCCCTTGGCGAACACCACCTCCACCCCGCGCCGTGTCAGGAGGCGCACAGTTGCCTCGTTGATCGAGGGCTGGAGCACGGATTGCGCGCAGCCCTGCAGCAGCGCCACGCGGCCCCGCCGCGGCCCCTCGGCTGGATGCACGCCGCCGCGGTCGAGATGCGAGCGGGCGGGCAGCCGGCCAGGCGATAGGTCGATAATGGCCCGCGTGCGCTTCAGGATGCCGACGCGCTCGGCGATCGGGCCGGCCGCCTTGCGCCCGATGGCGACCGCCGCGCGGCCCTTCCAGCGCAGCACCGAAGCCATCGAGAGTGCTCTCTTCGCCAGGAACCCGCCGGCCAGCGCCAGCCGGAAGCGGTTCGGATAGGGCAGGATGTTCGCCAGCGCCGCGCGCATCAGCCGGTCATGCCACGGCCGCCTGTAGGTCGCTTCGATATGGGCGCGGGCATGGTCGACGAGATGCATGTAGTGGACGCCGGAGGGGCAGGTGGTCATGCAGGAAAGGCAGGAGAGGCAGCGGTCGATGTGCTTCACTACCTCGGGCGTGGCAGGCTTCCCCGTCTCGAACATCTCCTTCATCAGGTAGATGCGCCCGCGCGGGGAATCGAGTTCGTCGCCGAGCAATTGGTAGGTCGGGCAGGTCGCGGTGCAGAAGCCGCAATGGACGCAGGTCCGGAGGATCTTCTCCGACGAGGCCATTTGCGGGTCGGCGAGCTGCTCGGGTGTGAAATTCGTCTGCATGGTTCAGAGGCCCGCATACATGCGGCCGGGATTGAGGATCCCGTCCGGGTCGAAGCTCGCCTTGAGCTTCCTCTGGAGCGCCATGAGCGGCGCGGCCGGCGGCGAAAACACATTGGCCGTCAGGCGCGCCTGCTCGCTGGCGCGGATGAGGGTCGCATAGCCGCCGTGACGCGATGCTTCACCGTGGACGAAGGCAGATTGTGGACCGTCGTCCGCGCCGAGCATCGCCCAGACCAACCCGCCGCCCCAGTCGTAGAAAATCCGCGCACCGCGGGCCTTCAGCGCCGCGCCGAGCACCGCGCCCTTCGACGGCGCGACCGACATACGCCAGACGGCATTGGGAACACCCGCGAAGAAGGCGGCATCACGGATATCCGCCCAGAGCGCTGTCGCCTCCGCCGCGCCGAGCGCATCGAGCGCGCCATGGGCTTTCAGCAGCTTGCCGAGTTCTCCCGCGCGATAGTGAAGCGACGACGGCACGCCCTCGATACGGACCAGCGTGCGCGCGGGCTGAGAACCGTCTGCCGGCAGGTGCGCCGCCCCGGTCGGCTCGAACGGCGAGCCGAGCGCCGCCGACAGCGCTGTTAGCGCGCCGGCGTCATCGAGGCCGGTCAGGACCAGCGTGCGCTCGGCTTCGGCCTGCGGCAGTACCTTGAAACAGACCTCGTGGAACACGCCAAGCGTGCCGTGCGAACCCGCGAGCGTCTTCACGAGATCGAGCCCGGTGACGTTCTTCATCACCCGCCCGCCCGACTTGATGTCCTCGCCGCGACCGTTGACGAATTTCAGCCCGATCATGGAATCCCGGGCCGCCCCGAGATTGATCCGGGCGGGGCCCGAGACGTTGCAGGCTGCGACGCCGCCGACCGTCGGCTCGCCGGTCGTCCCGTAGAGCCGGCGGTGGTCCATCGGCTCGAAGGGCAGGCGCTGGCCGCGCGCGCTAAGCGTCTCGGTGACGACCGACAGCGGCGTCCCGGCCCTGGCGGCGATCACCAGCTCCGCCGGCTCGTAGAGCGTGATGCCGGTGAGGTTGCGCGCCGAGATTTCGGCGGCAGCCTGCACCGGCCGGCCAAGCCCCGAACGTGTCCCGCCGCCGCTGACGGCCAGCGGCGTGCGCGCGGCACGGGCGTCGCCGACAATGCGGGCGAGTTCATCCGCCGAGGCAGGGGAATGCACGGTCATGCCGCTTCCCTCGGCGCGTCCAGCGGAAAGACCTTGGCCGGGTTGAGGATCCATTGCGGGTCAAGCGCGGTCTTGATCCGCGTCTGCTGCAAAAGGTCGATCTCGGTGAACTGCTCGCGCATCAGGTCGCGCTTTTCGATGCCGACGCCGTGCTCGCCGGTGAGGCAGCCGCCAACCGCGACGCAGAGCCTCAGGATGTCCTCGCCGGCGTGTTCGGCCTTCACCTGCTCGGCGGGGTCGTTGACATTGAACATGACGAGGGGATGCAGGTTGCCATCGCCCGCGTGGAAGACGTTGGCGACGCGCAGTCCGTAGCCCTTCACGATCCGGTCGATGCCTTCCAGCACCTCGGGCAGGCGGCCGGTCGGAATCGTGCCGTCCATGCAGATATAGTCGGCGACGCGCCCGGTCGCGCCGAAGGCGGATTTCCGGCCCTTCCAGATGGCCGCCGTCTCCATGGCCGATTTCGATTCCTTGATGACCGCGACGCCATGCCGGCGGGCGATCTCGACGATGCGCGCCAGCGTCGCGTCCATCTCGGCGTCGGAGCCCTCGACCTCAATGATGAGCATGGCCTCCACGTCGAGCGGATAGCCGGCATGGGCGAAGGCCTCGCAGATATGGATGGCCTCGCGGTCCATATACTCGATGGCGACCGGGATGATGCCGGCGCCGATGATGTCGGCGACGGTGTGGCCGGCTGCAGCGATCTCCGAGAAGCCGAACAGCACGGGCCGCGCGCCTTCGGCCGCGCGCAGAATGCGGACGGTGACCTCGGTGACGACGCCGAGCTGGCCCTCCGATCCCACGAACAGGCCGATCAGGTCATAGCCGGGCGCGTCCAGCGCCTCGCCGCCGATCTCGACGATGTCGCCTTCGACCGTCACGACTTTCAGTCCCAGGATGTTGTTGGCGGTGACGCCATATTTCAGGCAGTGCGCGCCGCCGGAGTTCATCGCGACGTTACCGGCGATGGTGCAGGCGAGCTGGCTGGACGGGTCGGGCGCGTAGAAGAAGTCGGCATGGGCAACCTCGCCGGATATGGCGAGATTGGTGATGCCCGCCTGCACGCGCATCGTACGGTCGGCGAAATTGGTGTCGAGGACCCGGTTCATCTTGGCTACGCCGAGTACGACGGCATCCTCCTGCGGGATGGACCCGCCGCACAGCGAGGTGCCCGCGCCGCGCGCCACCACCGGCACGCCCTCCGCATGGCAGAAGGCCAGGATTGCCGCCACCTGCTCTGTCGTCTCCGGCAGCACCACCACCATGGGCACGCGCCGGTACGAGGTCAGCGCATCCGTTTCGAAGGCGCGCCGCTCGTTCTCTTCGGCGATGACGCCTTCGCCGGGCACGATGGCCTTGAGCGCGGCGATCACGGTCTCGCGTTTGGCGAGCACGTCGGCGCGCGGTTCCGGAAAGGCGATGGTCATGGCGGTCCGCCCCTTGCCGTCAGTCTGCCTGCGGCGATTGGAATGATTATAGCGCGCCCGGGGGCTGGCGGAATGGCGCAAGCAGCGGCAAGATTGTTTCCATGGGGGAAAAGATGAGGGGCTGGCCGTGACGCCTTTCGCCGATCTCGATGTGTTCGCCCGTGTCGTCACCGCCGGCAGCATGTCCGCGGCGGGGCGCGAACTCGGCCTGTCGCCGGCGGTCATCTCCAAGCGCATCAAGCGGCTGGAGGAGCGGCTGGGCACGCGGCTGCTCCAGCGCACGACGCGTCAGCTCTCGCTGACCGAGGCGGGGCAGGGCTATTACGAGCGCGTCGCAGCGATCCTCGCCTCCATCGACGAAGCGGAGGCCTTCGTCACGCGTCGGTCGAACCTCGCCCGCGGCACGCTGCGCGTCTCGGCGCCGACCTCGTTCGGGCGGCTGCACATCGCGCCGCACCTGCGCGCCTTCCTCGGCGCCAATCCCGATCTCATCGTCCACCTGGAGCTCTCCGACAGCTTTGTCGACATCGTCGGCGAGGGTTACGACGTGGCCGTGCGGATCGGCGAACTCGACGATTCCTCCTTCGTCGCGCGCCGCCTCGCACCCAATCACCGCCTTCTGGTGGCAACTCCCGGCTACCTGAAGGCCCGCGGAACGCCGCAGACGCTGGCCGATCTCTCGGGCCATGCCCTGCTGTCGCACAATTCCGACACCTGGCGGCTGGACGGCCCGGACGGCATCCAGATCGTCAGGCTGCACGGTCCGCTGCGCACCAATTCCTCCGAGGTGGTGCGCGAGGCGGTGCTCGCCGGCATCGGCATCGCGCTGCGCTCCACCTGGGACGTCGGCCCCGAACTGAAGGACGGCCGTCTGGCGACAGTGCTGCCGAAATGGCGTGCCTCGCGCCGCGTCGGCGTCCATGCGGTCTACCCCACGCGCCGCTTCCTCCCGCAGAAGGTCAGGGTCTTCGTCGACTGGCTCGCGACCCTCTACGGCCCGGTGCCCTATTGGGACGAGGGGCTCGACCTTCCTGCCTGAGGCCGCTACAGCAGGCGCTCCCGCGGCTTGCGCGACACGCAAAGCCCCGCCGCGCGATACAAAGGCGAAAGACAACCGCGCTGAAAGGCGCCTGCAATGCCCATCGCGACGACCTCCCTCTCGGCCCTCGACGTCAGCCTCGCCGCGCTTCTCGCGGAGGCCGGCTTCGTGCGCGCCGAGCCGCCGCTGCTGATGCCCGCCGATCTCGTGCGCGACCTCGTCGGCGAGGCACTGGCGCGCCGCCTCTACCTCACGACCGATGCCGACGGCGCGGAACTGTGCCTGAGGCCCGACTACACCATTCCGGTGGTCCAGGCGCATCTCGAAGGGCCGCAGGCGCGCGAGGCAGCCGCCTATTCCTATCTTGGCCCCGTCTTCCGGCACCGACCCGGCATGGCCGGCGAGTTCAACCAGGCCGGCATCGAATTGCTGGGGCGGGCCGACCGCGAGGCGGCCGACGCCGAGGTGATCGCCATCGCGCTGAAGGCTGCGCGTGTCTATGCCGATGGGCCGCTGACCCTCGCGCTTGGCGATGTCGGCATCTTCCTCAGCCTGATCAACGCGCTTGGTCTCTCGGCCGTCTGGCGGCGCCGCCTCGCCAAGGATTTCCGCCGTTCCGGCATGCTGGCCGACGACCTGAAGCGGCTTGCCGAACCGGCCGCGCAGGGGCCGACCCATGCCGGGCTCCTTGCAGCGCTTGAGGGTTCCGACCCGAAGGCGGCGCGCGAACTCGTCACCGACCTTCTGTCGATCGCCGGCATCACCACGGTCGGCGGGCGCTCCGCCGCCGATATCGCCGAGCGCTTCCTCGAACAGGCGGCCCTCGGTTCCGGTGGGCTTGCGGCCGCCAAGGTCGCGGTGGTCGAGCAGGTCCTGGCTCTCGACACCGATCCGGTATCCGCGGAGGCGCGGCTGCGCGAGATTGCCGCCGGTGCCGGCCTCGACATGACCACCGCCATCGACCGGCTCGCCCGCCGCAACGCGCTGCTGGCGGCTGGCGGCGTCGATCTGTCGACGGCGCGGTTCTCGACCCGGTTCGGCCGTGACGTCGACTATTACACGGGCCTCGTCTTCGAGATTCATGACGGCACCGGCAAGGTCGACAAGCCGCTGGTCGGCGGCGGGCGCTATGACCGGCTCACTGAGATGATGACCGCCAAGCTCCGCCTCGACCTCAAGGTGCCGGCGGTCGGCTGCGCCTTCTGGGTCGAGCGCCTCGCCATTGCGGGAGGCCGCGCATGACCCCGGCATCCTCGCCTCTCGTCTTCGCCATTCCCTCCAAGGGCCGCATCCTCGAGGCAGCGCAGGGTTTCCTCGAGCGCTCTGGTCTCAAGCCCGTCCAGGGCCGCGGCGCGCGCGAGTATCGGGGGACGATCCCGGGGCTCGACCATGTCGAGGTCGCCTTCCTGTCGGCATCCGACATCGCCAAGGAACTCGCCGGCGGATCGGTCCATCTCGGCCTCACCGGCCTCGACCTCATGCACGAGGCGACCCCCGAGCCGGAGGATCGCCTGGTCTCGCTCGCCCCGCTCGGCTTTTCCCGCGCCGACGTGGTCGTCGCTGTGCCCCAGGCCTGGATCGACGTCAGGACCATGGCCGATCTCGACGATGTCGCCAGCCAGTATCGCGCGCGGCACCGCTCGCGCATGCGGGTCGCGACCAAATATCTCAACCTGACGCGGTCGTTCTTCGATCGGCACGGCATCGCCGACTACCGCATCGTGGAATCGGCGGGCGCGACGGAAGGCACGCCTGCCGCGGGCGCCGCCGAACTCATCGTCGACATCACGACGACCGGCGCGACGCTGTCCGCCAACGCTCTGAAGATCCTCGACGACGGCGTCATCATGAAATCGGAGGCTCATCTCGTTGCCTCGCGCACGGCCGCCTGGAGCGGGCGGGCGCTGGAGACGGCCGCAGACATGCTCGACCGCATCGCCTCCGAGGCGCGCGCGCGCAAGGTCAAGGAAGTGCGCGCCCGGTTCGCCGCCGCCGATGCCGGCCTCGTCTTCGAGGCCCGCGAGCGGTTCGGCGTCGAGGCGCCGTTCGGCGGCCCGACCTCGTCGGGCATGCTGACGCTGCACTGCCCGCCGAAGGCCGTCTTCGGCCTGTCGCGGTTCCTGCGTGACAAGGGCGCCGAGAATGTTGCGGTGATGGAGCTGGACTACGTCTTCGCGAAGGACAATCCGCTCTTCGACAAGCTCTCGGCCTCGCTCGAACGCTAGACGCCGGCCATGCGCGCGGCGATGACCGCGCCGACGCCAAGGCCGAGGGCGGCGATGTCCTTCCTGATGAAGATCATCGCCGCAGCGGCTGCGGCGATCCCGAGCCAGGCGTCGAGGCCCTCGCGCATGGCGAGCGGCACCACCGTCGAGACGATGATCGCGCCCGGCAGAGCGTCCAGCGCGGCCCGCACGAAGGGCGTCAGCGGCACGCGGCTCATGATCCAGTAGCCGGCGAAGCGGACCACGAACGTCGCCGCCGCCATGGCGAGGATGGCCGTGACCGGCCCGGCCCAGCTAGCGGCGGTCACGCAGGAACCCCGCGGCGAGCGAACCGGCAATGGCGCCGACAATGATGAACCAGTAGCCGCTGATCAGCCGTTCCGCGAGAAAGGCGAAGCCGGCCGCGATCGGCCAGACCATCCGGTCGCGCTTCAGCCGGAACAGGCCCACCGCCATGGCCGTGAAGGTCAGCGGCATGACCATGTCGATGGCGAGCTGGCGCGGGTCGGACAGCATGTGCCCCAGCAGGTGGCCGGGAATGGTCGCCAGCGTCCAGACGACCCACATGAACAGGCCGGCGCCGATGAACACGCCGGCATCCTCGCCGCCATTGGCATGGTAGCGCGACCCGACGACGAAATTGGCATCGGTCAGGCAGGCGAGCCCGAGATGGACCGGCCCGGAGGGCGCGCGTGACAACCAGGGCTGCAGCGCCGCGCCCATCAGAAGGAAGCGCAGGTTGACCGCCATGGTCACCACCACGATGGCGGCGATGGCCGCAGGCGTGAACGTCTGCGGCCAAAGCTGGAGGGCCAGAAGCTGCGAGGCGCCGGCATAGACGGCAAAGCTCATCAGCGTCGCTTCGGCGACGGTGAGGCCTTTTTCCGCCGAGGCTGCGCCGAGCGCGGCCGCGAAGACCAGCACGCTCGGCAGGAGCGGCACGCTCAGCCGCGCGCCTTCCAGCATTCCGGCGAGCGTGACCGGCGCCGACTTTCGGATTTCCGGGGCCAATGGCGACATACTCAACGCTTTGCCCGTCGCATCGAGAGCCGTCCAGCGCCTGTCGCGCAGGGCGGCCGCGCCCGGTCCGCAGGGGTCAGGCGAGCGACCGGCGGAAGCAGTATTCCCAGCTGGCGCTGGCATCGGCGAGATAGCGGATGACGGGTTCGCGCCGGAAGCCGAGCTTCTCATAGAAGGCGTGGCCGCGGGCAAAGCGCGTGTCGGTCCACAGGATCATGTCCGTCGCGCCTCGCTCGCGGGCATGGACCGCGCCCCGCTCGAGCAGCCGCTGGGCAAGCCCCGAGCCGCGCGCCTCCGCCGCAACATAAACCTTGAACAGTTCGGCAAGGCCGCTGACGGCCGTCATGACGACGGCCAGCGAGCCGATCACCGCGCCGTCGCGCTCGGCGATCCAGAGCTGCCCGCCGAGGTCGCGGTAGTGGCTTGCCGATGCCGCCAGCTCCGGAAACTCAGCGTCGATGAACAGGCAGCCCGGATATTCTGCGAAGGTCGTCGCGATGAGTCGGGCGAGGGCGGGGCCGTCGTCGTCCGTGGCCGGTCGGATGGTCATGCGGATGGCTGTCGATGGGTCATGACGAGGTCGAGGGCTTCGGCGGGGTCGAGCGGCTGCGGCCGCCAATCCGCCCGCTGCGCCACGGCCGCCTCCAGCATCCGCTGGTATCGAGCGCGCGGAACCTCGACTGCGCCGAGCGTCGCGAGATGCGGTGTCACGAACTGGGTGTCGAGCAGGCGGAAACCGTCGGCGATCAGGCGGGCCACCAGATGGACCAGCGCCACCTTGGAGGCGTTGCTCTCGCGGTGGAACATGCTCTCACCGAAGAAGGCTGCGCCGAGGCTGACGCCGTACAGGCCGCCGACCAGGTGTCCGTCGCGCCACGCCTCGACCGTATGGCAGTGGCCGACGCGGAACAGCGAGCCGTAGAGACTGCGGATGCGGTCGTTGATCCAGGTCGTGCCGCGCCCGTCGGCCGGCGCGGCGCAGGCATCGATCACCGCGTTGAAGTCATGGTCCATGCGGATGGTGAAGCGCTCCGAGCGGACAGTTCGGGCGAGCCGCGAGGAGATGGCGAGGCCGTCCAGCGGAATGATGCCGCGCTGCTCCGGCTCGACCCAGTAGAGGCTGGGATCGTCTGCGCTCTCGGCCATCGGGAAAATGCCGCAGGCATAGGCCTTGAGCACCACGTCCGGCGTGATGGCCTGAGCAAGATCGTCGGTGTGACGGGTCATCGGCGGAGGATAGCCGCCGGCCGGCACGGCGACCAGAGCGGCCGGTCGTCAGCCAAGCGCCTTCTGGAACATGACCTCGCCATCGCCCGTGCGGCCGACATCGGTCCAGCCGTTCTCCCGGTAGAAGCGCTCGGCGCGGGTGCCCTCTTCGGTCGAGAGATTGGCGACGGCGTGGCCGTCCTTTGCCAGCGAGGCGCAGGCGGCGGCGATCAGCTCCCGGCCGATGCCGCGCCCCTCGTGAGCCGGGTCGATGAACAGGGCGAAGATCGAGCCGTCGCGCGGGTCGGCCGAGGAGAAGCCGAGGATCGCCCCGGCCTCCTCGAACACCCAGAACCCGTCCCGGTCGATCAGGTGCGCGACCGTCGCGACAATCTTCTCCGGTCGCGACAGCACGTTCTCCTGCACCGCCATGCGGATCTCGTTGATCCGGGGCAGGTCGGCCCGGCCGGCGATGCGGATCATTGCTTCTCGATTCCGGCGACGCGCGCGGCCTCGGCCCATTTCGCCGCCTCCTCATGGACGCGCGCGGCCAGTTCCTCCGGCGAGGACGGGGCGACCAGCATGCCCAGGCGGTCGGTGAGGGTGGCCTTCACCTCCGTGCTCGCGGCCGCATTGCGCACCGCCTCGTTCAGCTTGTTGACGACCTCGTCCGGCACGCCCGCCGGCGTGAACAGGCCGAACCAGGCGATCAGCTCGTAGCCCTTCGTGCCGGCTGCCTCGTCGACGGTCGGCAGGTCCGGCATCTGCGGCGTTCTCTGCTGTGAGGTGACGGCGAGCGCGCGCACCGTGCCACCGCGGATCTGGGGCAGCATGACGCCGAGATCGGCGGTGAACAGGGTCACGCGGCCGGCGATCAGGTCCTGCATGGCATTCGGGCCCGAGCGGTAGAAGACGTGGGTCATCTTCATGCCGGTCATGGCAAGCAGCATCTCGGTGGAGACGCGCTGCGACGCGGAGGCGGAGGCGAAGGTCAGGTCGGTCCGCGTCCTGGCGAGGTCGATGAGCTCGCGCAGCGTGCGTGCCGGAACCGAATTGGCGACGCCCACGATCAGCGGCACCGAGCACAGGAAGGACACCGGCTGGAAGTCCCTGTGCATGTCGAAGGGCACATTGTTGTAGAGCGCCGGGGCGGCCGCATTGGTCGAATTGGTGCCGATCAGGATCGTGTAACCGTCATTGGCCGCCTTCGCGACCGCATCGGCCCCGATCATGCCGTTGGCGCCGGGACGGTTTTCGATGACGATCGCCTGGCCTAGCGTCCTGGACATCTGGTCGGCGAAGGTGCGCGCGACGATGTCGGTGGCGCTGCCGGCGGCGAAGGGCACGATAGCCCGGATCGGGCGGGTCGGATAATTCTGCGCTTCGGCCGGGGACGACGCGGCCGCAATGGCCACCCCGCCGACCAGAGCCGCCATGGCCCAGAATCCAAGCACCCTGCGTCCGACCCTCATGCCATCCTCCCGGTATTCGCTCGTCCGGGCATCATCGCACCCGGTGTCGCGCCGTGTTTAACGAGTCTGGCCGGCAAGGCCAAGGCTGGTCCGGCCGGCGATTTGGCCCTGCTGTCATGCATCGCGCTGGTGGGCCGCGGCTTGCGTCCTCCCGGCCGCTGACCGAACCTGCGGGTCTTCGACACGGGGGCTGCGATGCGCGGTCGATGGGCTGGATTGGCGGTCGCGGTCTTCCTGGCGGCGCCGTTGCCGGTTTCGGCGCGCGAACTGTCGCCCGTGGCCGCTGCCTCGGCCGAGGGGCAGGGTCTCGTGGAGCGGTTGCGCCGGGGCGGGATCGTCCTGTTTTTCCGACACGCCGATACGGCGGGCATGCCCTGCGATACGTCGTTCCGGATCGGTGATCGGGCCGGCCAGCGCAACATCTCCGACAGGGGACGCGAGCAGTCGCGACGCATCGGCGCGGCGATGGCGGCGCTGGGCGTTCCTATCGCGGTGCCCGTCCATGCCGGGCCGGTCTTCCGTGCGGTCGACACCGCCATCGAGGCTTTCGGGGCTGCGCGTGTCGAGATCACCGACGGCCTGACGGCGGACGACTATTCCGGGTCCCGGCTGAGCTGGGTTCTGGACGAGCACCGTCGCCTGCTGTCGGAACCCGTGCCGGCTGGCGCGAACCGCGTCCTTGTCGGTCATCGCACGCCGGCGATCATGGTGCTGGGTTCAATGGTGGGTGGGCGGGCGCTCCCCGAGGGCGGCGCCGTCGTCGTCGAACCGGCGACGCCGCCGCGCGTTCTGGGGATCCTCATGTTCGCTCCGATCGAGGGCGCAGGCTTTCACGGCTGCTGAGGTTTGGTAGTTAACTTCGACAGTTCTAGAAATAGCGATTGACGGGCTCATGCGCTGGCGGCATGGTTGGCGCATGGACGTACTCACCCAGGCAAACCGCCTTGAGGCCCTTGGCAACCCGACGAGGCTGGCGCTCTACCGCGCTCTCGTCCGGGCCGGCCATGCGGGCGCTCCCGTTGGCCGGCTGCAGGAGGAGATCGGCATTCCCGCCTCCACGCTCTCCCACCATCTCGCCAAGTTGTGCGCCTGCGGCCTGGTGGGCCAAACGCGCGAGGGCACGGTGCTGCGCTGCCGGGCGAGCTTCGAGGTGATGAACGCCCTGGTCGGGTTTCTCGTCAACGAGTGCTGCGCCGACGCGCAGGCCGATGACGCCGAGGCCTGCGCGCCGGCCGGATGTGAGTGAACGCGCCATGCTGTCGAAATCGCTTTGCCAAATATTTCGAATATTCCAGAATTAGCGAAAGGAGAGAATCGTGACAATCAACCAGGACAGGATGCCGTCCCTTCCCGTGGTCGTGATCGGGGCTGGCCCGGTCGGCCTTGCGGCTGCGGCGGAGTTTGCCATGCGCGGCATTCCCTTCATCGTGCTGGAGAAGGCCACCAGTGCCGCCGGAGCGGTGGCGCAATGGGCGCATGTCCGCCTGTTCTCGCCCTGGTCGCTCAACACCTCGCCGGTGGCGGAGGCCCTGCTTGGCCCGACCGGCTGGCGTCGCCCGCCCGCGGGCATCCACCCGACCGGGGGCGATCTGATCTCCGGCTATCTCGCCCCGCTCGCGGCGCATCCGGCCATCGCCCCCGGATTGAGGACCGGAGCGGAGGTGATCGCCGTCGCGCGTGCCGGGATCGACCGGGTCCGCGATGAAGGACGCGACAGTCTGCCCTTCATCGTCCGCTTCCGGTCGGCGTCCGGGGAGGACGAGATTCTCGCGCGCGCCGTGATCGACACCTCCGGCACATGGGGTGCGCCGAACCGGACGCGATCGGGCGCTCTCGGCGCTCTCGGCGAAAGCGATCCCACGGTCGCGCGGCGGCTGTCCTACGCCATGCCGGATGTCGCGGGCCGCGCCCGCCAGCGCTTTGCCGGCAAGCGGATAGCGGTGCTGGGCTCGGGTCATTCGGCTATAGGCACGCTGATCGAACTCGGGCGCCTCGCCGACGAAGCGCCGGGCACGGCCGTCACCTGGCTTCTTCGGTCCGGCCAGGTCGAGAGCGCCTATCGCAGCGGCGCCAATGATCAACTGGCCGCGCGCGGTGCGCTGACGTCGGACGTGGCTGGCCTTGTCGCCTCCGGGCGGCTCGACGTGCGGACCGGCATCCGCATCGCCCGCCTCGCCGAAAAGGGCGGGGGCCTCGTCATCACCACTGAGGCGGGCGGCACGCTGATCGTCGATGAACTGGTGGTGGCGACCGGCTTCCGCCCCGACCATGCGCTTGCCGGCGAGCTGCGCCTTGCCCTCGACCCGGCGCTGGAATGCCCCGTGGCGCTGGCGCCGCTCATCGACCCCAACGTCCATTCCTGCGGCACCGTGCGTCCGCATGGCCATGCCGTGCTCGCCCATCCCGATGCCGGCTATTTCATCGCCGGCATGAAGAGCTATGGCCGCGCGCCGACCTTCCTGATGGCGACGGGCTACGAGCAGGTGCGCTCCATCGTGGCCCATCTGGCCGGCGACCGGCAGGCGGCCGACGACGTGCGTCTCGTTCTCCCCGAGACGGGGGTCTGCTCGACCGACCGGCGGTCGGATGCCGGCGAGCTTGTTGGCGCAGGTTGCTGCGGCAAGCGACCGGCCGCAGCAGTGCCCGTTCCCGAACTGCAGGGCTGACAATCGGCGGCCCCGGATCGGCCGGGGCCGCAGCCGCCTACCAGCATCCCGTTCGGAAGGGTTGTGAAGTCATCTAGACAAATATATCAAACGCACCCGTCAGGCTCCCGACCCGTCCTCCATGCTGCAGTCCTTTCCCGTCATCATCACCGCGCTCGGCATCACCCAGATCATCTCCTGGGGCGCCATCTTCTACGGCATATCGGTGCTGGCGAAGCCGATGATGGAGGAGCTCGGCTGGAGCTTCACCTTCATCTTCGCGGGATTCTCGCTGTCACTGCTGGTCGGCGGCATCGTCTCGAAGCCCGTCGCGGCCTTCATCCAGAAGCGGGGCGGGCGGTTGACGCTGACGCTCGGCTCGCTGGTCGGCGCACTGGGGCTGGCGCTGCTGTCGCAGGTCACCAGCCCCTACCTCTACGTCGCCGCCTGGATCATCCTGGGGCTGGCCTCGCGGCTCACCCTCTACGACGCTGCCTTCACGACACTCGTCGAGATTTACGGCATGAAGGCGCGCAGGCCGATCTCGGTGCTGACCCTGTTCGGTGGCCTTGCATCCTCGATCTTCTGGCCGATCTGCCATTATGCCAACGAGGCCATCGGCTGGCGCGGCGCCTGGCTGGTCTGCGCGCTGTCCGTGCTCGTCGTCTGCACGCCCCTGCACCTCCTGTTGCCCCGGACGGGTTCGGCGTTGGCGGGCGGCGTCAACGGCAGCGAGCCGGCGGCGCCCGATCCGGAACCGCTGGTGCCTGCCTCGCAGCGGGCCTTCGCCGTCCTGATGCTGACCATCGCCATGGCCTGCAACTCCTTCGTCACCACGGCGCTGTCGGTCCACCTCATCCCGGCGGCCGTGAGCATGGGGATGGTCGCCGCGATGGCGGTCTGGATCGCCTCGATCCGCGGCGTGTTCCAGACGCTCGGCCGGCTGGCGGAGATCATCTGGGGCAAGAACCTTGACCCGTTCCTGTTCGCCAACATCTCGACCGGCATCATGGTTCTGGCCTTCGCGCCGCTGGCGGCAGGCGGCGTGGCGATCCCCGCCTTCCTCGCCTTCAACATCCTGTTCGGCATCTCGCTCGGCCTCGTCACCATCGTGAAGGGCGCGGTGCCGCTCGTCCTGTTCGGCCGCCACGGCTATGCCGACGTGCTCGCGGCCATCGCGACCCCGGGGCTCATCGTCACCGCCACCGCGCCGACTGCCTATGCCGCCCTGCTGGACCTGGTCGGGCCGGCCTGGGGCTTCGCGGCCCTCTTCGCCATCTCGCTGGCCTCGTTCGGCGCGACCCTCGCCCTTGCCTGGAGGTTCCGTCGTCCCTCAGTGTAGCGTGGGGGAAGCGGGGCGATGATTCTCGAGTTTGCGCTGGGGCCGGGCGATCCGATCCGCGGCCTTGCCGTGGTCGCACGCTGGCTCGCGCTCGTCGGTGCGCTCGGGGCAGCCGGCGCGACGCTCTACCTCGTGTTCATGAGCGAGCACCTGGCGCATGACGAGCAGCGCGCCGCCCGTCGCTGGCTGGTGCTGTTCTGGCTCCTGGCCGTTCTCGCCTCGGCCGCCCTCTGGCCGTTCCGCGCCATCGAATTGTCGGGCGTCCGCGACGGCGCCGTGCGCTGGCAGCTCTATGGCGAGATCGCCCGCTCGCCCTTCGGTGACGCCTTTCTGCTGAAGGCAGCCGGCCTCGTCCTGCTCCTCTTCGCGCGCGTCCGAACCGCCTGGGGGGCTGGCATCGCCACCGCCGGTGTCGTGCTCGTCGCGCTCGGCCTCGCGCTGGCGGGCCATGCGCCGGCCCATCGGCTGCGCCAGGAGGCCGTGGCATTGATGGTGATCCATCTGGCGGCGGTCGCCTTTTGGTTCGGCAGCCTGTTCCCGCTGCGCAATGTCGCGCTGCGCCGCGACCCGCGCTCTGCGGCGGACGACATCCTCGTCTGGTCCCGATACGCCATGATCTCCGCGATGCTGGCTCTGGGCACGGGCGTCTGGACGGCCTTCGCCATGGCCGGGTCGCCGATCCGGCTCCATCAGTCGGGCTACGGCGCCGTCGTCATCGCCAAGTCGGCGCTGGTCGCGGCCATGCTGCTCGGCGCCTTCGCCTGCCGGTTCCGGCACGTGCGCCTGATGCAGCGCGGCGACGTGCTCGCTGGCGACGCTTTCCGCCGGTCCTGCGGCCGGCAGATGCTGTTCGCGCTCATCGTGCTCTATCTGTCGGCGGAACTGGCGGCCGCCGATCTGCCGCCGCGCAACTGACGCTGATGGAAGCGGAACGCCACCGACCGCCGCGAAAGCCGTCAGGCGACCAGCATTTCCAACCCGCGTGCCGCAACCGCGGTCACCAGCGGCGCATGCGGCGTCTGGTCGACGATGATGCCCGTGGCACCGTCGATACCCTCGATCCGGACTGGCGTCTCGCGCTCGAACTTCGAGGAATCGATGATGAAATAGGCGCGCTTGGCGGCCGTCACCATGCGCTTGCGCTGTTCGGCCCAGACGCGGCTGAAATCGGTCGGCTGGCCATCGGCGGCGATACCACCGGCCGCCACGAAGGCGACGTCGACGCGGTAGTTCTTCAGCATGTCCATCGTGTCGATGCCGACCGAGCCCTCGTCGGTGGAATCGATCTCGCCGCCCAGCATCACGACGCGGAAGCCGGGCACGCGCGCCAGCAGCGAGGCATTGGCGAGGCCGTTGGTGATCACCGTCAGACGATGCTTCGTGGTCAGGGCCTCGGCAACCGCCAGCGCGGTCGCGCCGGAATCGAGCAGCACCACCATGCCGTCCTCGACCAGCCCGGCAGCAGCGCGCGCGATTGCGGCCTTGCCGCCACCATTGTCGGTGAGGCGCAGCGCGGAAGGCGCTTCGCCCGGCGCTGCCCGGCGGACCGCGCCGCCATGGACGATGTCGAGCTCGCTGCGGTCGGCGAGCAGCTTCAGGTCACGCCGGATCGTTTCGCGCGAGACGCTGAGGTCCTCGGAGAGCTCGGCGACGGTGACGGAGCCGTTCTCATCGAGCCGGCCACGGATTCGGTCATGACGATTGATTGCGAGAGGTCTTGCCATCGAATGCCTGGTTACGTTGCGCGGAAAGTAGGGTGGCGCCCTTCCTTGTCCAATGGGCGGCGATGCTCAAGCCCATGGAATGTCGCGCATGCGCTCCGATGACGCAGGCTACCGTCCCAATGTCGGCGCTGCTGTGTTCGACAGGTCGGGGCGGGTCTTCCTCGCCCACCGCCGCGGTGATGACGGCCCGGAAGTGATTTTTCCGGGCTTTGAGTGGCAATTGCCGCAGGGTGGCATCGATCCGGGCGAGGACCCGGCGGTCGCCGTGCGACGCGAACTCATGGAGGAAACCGGCATCGCCACGATTTCGCCACTCGCCATGCTGGACAGGCAGGTCACCTATGACTGGCCACCTTATTTCGGACCGCCCCACCCCCTTACCGCTTGGCGCGGGCAGGTCCAGACGTGGTTCGCCTTCCGATTCGGCGGCGACGAGGCGGAAATCGATCTCGGCCGCGCGCCAGTGGGCGAGGAGCCGGAATTCGACGTCTGGCGGTGGGAGCGTCTGGAGGCGATCGCCGACCTCGTCGTGCCCTATAAGCGGCACATCTATTGCGAGATCGCCGCGGCTTTTTCGCCGTTCGCGAGCCCGTCATGACGACCCGTCCGTTTTCCGGCGCCGATCATCATCTGGTCACGATGGCTGACGATGGTCGCGCCGCTTACCGCCCCGAGACCGGATCCCCGCAGTCATGACCGATGCCGTCGCCCGCGCCTTCGAGGCGCTCGAAGCCCATCACCGCGCCATGGCGGGCACGTCCATCGCTTCACTGTTCGCGGAGGATGCCAGGCGCTTCTCCCGCTTTTCGGCCAAGCTCGGCCCGGTGCTGGTGGATTATTCCAAAACGCAACTGACCGCCAAGACGCAGCGCCTGCTGGTCGACCTCGCCCGCGCCGCCGGCGTCGAGGCAAAGCGCGATGCCATGTTTGCCGGCGAGCGCATCAACACGACCGAGGATCGCGCCGTGCTGCATGTCGCGCTCCGCAACCTGTCGGGCGCGCCGATGGCGACCGATGGCCGCGACGTGATGCCGGAGGTCGCCGCCGAGCGCGAACGCTGCTTCGCCTTCGCCGACGCGATCCGGTCCGGCGCGCTGCGCGGCGCAACCGGCAAACGCTTCTCGGCGGTGGTCAACATCGGCATCGGCGGCTCGGACCTCGGGCCCGCGATGGCCGCGCAGGCGCTGTCGCCCTATGCGAAGCGCGGGCTCGCCGTGCGCTTCGTGTCCAATGTCGACGGCGCCCACATGGCCGATACGCTGAAGGGCCTCGATCCCGCGCGCACGTTGTTCATCGTCGTCTCCAAGACCTTCACCACCATCGAGACCATGACCAACGCCACCTCGGCGCGCGCATGGGTCGCGCAGGCGCTCGGCGAGGCCGCCGTCGGCCACCATTTCGCGGCGGTTTCGACGAACCTGCCGGCGGTCAAGGCGTTCGGCATCCCGGAGGCCAGCATGTTCCGGTTCTGGGACTGGGTCGGCGGGCGCTATTCGGTCTGGTCGGCGGTCGGCCTCGCGCTGATGGTCGCCGTCGGGCCGCGCCATTTTACCGCCTTCCTCGCCGGCGCCGAGCGCGTCGACCAGCATTTTCGGACCGCCCCGCTCGCCCGCAACCTGCCCGTCCTGATGGGCCTGCTCGGGCTCTGGCATCGCAACGTCTGCGGCCATGCGAGCCACGCGGTCATCCCCTACGACCAGCGCCTCGCGCGCTTTCCCGCGCATCTCCAGCAGGTCGACATGGAGAGCCTCGGCAAGGGCGTCACCCTGTCGGGCGCTGCGGTCGGCCGGCCGACCGGCCCGGTCATCTGGGGCGAGCCGGGCACCAATGGCCAGCACGCCTTCTTCCAGCTCATCCACCAGGGCACCGAGATCGTGCCCTGCGACTTCCTGATCGCCGCCTCGCCGCACGAGCGCGGCCGCAAGCACCACGACCTCCTGATCGCCAACTGCCTCGCCCAGAGCCAGGCCCTGATGAAGGGACGCACGCTGGAGGAGGCGCGCCAGCAACTGCTCGACAAGGGCGTCTCGGCGAAACAGGCCGACACGCTCGCGCCGCACCGGGTCTTCTCCGGCGACCGGCCCTCGACCACCGTCCTCTACCGCAAGCTCGATCCCTCGACGCTCGGCATGCTGGTGGCGCTCTACGAGCACAAGGTCTTCGTGATGGCGGCCGTGCTCGGCATCAACGCCTTCGACCAGTGGGGCGTCGAGCTCGGCAAGGAACTGGCGACCGCGCTGGAGCCGGTCGTCGCCGGCCGGGCGCAGCCGCCGGCCAGTCTCGACGGCTCGACCGCCGGACTGCTCGCCCAGCTTGGCAAGCTCAGGGTCTGAGCCTTACGCCGCCGGCCCGACCGTGATCGGCGTATAGTCCTGGAACCAGTTGCGGGCCTGGACGAAGCCCTTCACCCGCGGCGACAGCCCGCGCGGGTTGAGGTCGTGGACGACGAACAGCGCCGCGGCATCGTCCACCAGCAGCGTGTGCAGCTTGCCCATGGCCGCGGTTTGAGCCGCCGGCTCGAAGGCCTCGCGCATCACCTTGATCTGCGCGTCCACCGCCGCGTTGTTGAACCAGCCCCAGTTGACGCCGCGCGGGGCGGTCAGGGATGAATCGTAGATCACCCAGCCGGTCGTCGGGTCGATGGAGGGGATCGCGATGTTGAGCGCGTGGAAGCCCTTCTGCTGGTCGGAGCGGGTGCCGCCGCGCAGCATGTTGATGATGGTGGTGAAGTCGACCACCTCGAACTTCACGTCGATGAAGATGTCCTTCAGGTTCTCCTGGATCATCTCGTTCATCGGCATGGGCACCATCTGCCCGCCTCCGCCCGAGGCGATGACCGAGACCACCTGGAGCCGCTTGGCCGGGCCGTAGCCGGCCTCGATCATCAGCTTCTTGGCGGCCTCCACGTCGAAGCGGATGTCGAAGGTCGGGCTGCCGTACCAGGGATCGCCCGGCATCACCTTGCCCTTGGCTGCGCGCGCCGTGCCGGAGAGAAGCTGCACCATGCTCTCGCGGTCGATGGCGAGGTTAGCTGCCTTGCGCACGCGCACATCCGCGAACGGAGTGCCCGGATTGACGTTCAGCCGCCATGACCAGATGTGCGGGTAGGAATTCTGGACGATCTGCATGCCCGCCGCCTTGAGCGAGGGAATGGCGTCCGGCGGCAGTGTCTCGGCGATGTCGATGGTGCCGGCGCGCAGCGCCGCGATGCGCGCGTTGCCGTCCGGGATCGGCAGGAGGACGGTGCGCGCCGTCTTCGGCACGCGCTTGGCGTCCCAGTAGGCGGTGTTCGCCTCCAGCTCCACCCGCTCGCGGGGCGTCACCGAAATGACCTTGTAGGGGCCGGTGCCGGCCGGGCGTTGGGTGAATTTCTGCCAGTCGCCGCCGAGCTCGGCGAGCCGCGCCGGGCTGACGAACCAGAGATAGGAAAGCTGGTAGGGGAACATGCCGTCGACCACGTTGGTGGTGATGGCGATGGTCTTCGCGTCGACCTTCGCATAGCTCGCAACCGATGACAGGCGGCCGCGCACCAGCCCGGAGCGCGGCCCGTGGAATTGCGGAGCGTCCTGCTTGAAGATTGAATCGAAGTTCCAGATGGCGACGTCGGCATCGAACGGCGTGCCGTCGTGGAACTTGACGCCTTCGCGCAGCGTGATGATCCAGCGCTTCTTGTCCGTGGGATCGACGATCCAGGAGGTTGCAAGGCCCGGCGTGAGCGGCGAGGGCGCGTCGGCCTTCGACATGTCCCAGTTCACCAGCGCGTCGAACACCATGTAGCCGCCGAAGCGGATGCCCTCGAAGCCGCCCTCCGGCCCGCCCCACATGCGCGGCACGTCCGACAGCGAAATGCCGATCCGCAGCGGCCCGTTGGTGGCCTGCGCGCTCGCCACACCGGGCAGCGAAGCGACGCCGGCGGCAGCGGCCGCGCCTTTCAGGATGGTGCGGCGTGAAAGGGCACTGCGAGCCATGGCGGGCCTCCGGGTTTCTGACCTGGAGGCGTTGCATACAATTCACGTGCCATGGACGGATTAGCGGGAATGCTGGCTTCTGATCCGGCTCCTCCCGCGAAGCCTGATCGGAATATCCGCAACCTGCCGCAACGTTAGGCAGCAACTTCGCCGATGATCAGCGCCCCAGCGGCGCGCCGACGCCGACCCGTTCAGTGATCAGCCCGTAATGCTCGACGCGCCGATGGCGCTTGAAGTCGAAGATCGTGTCCTTGCCGAACTTCGTGTCGTCGAGATCGCAGGCATGGACGAGAATACCGTCGGCTTCGTGGTCGATTTCGCCGACGATCCTCCCGTTGGGATCGACGATCAGCGTGCCGCCCATGCAATGATGGCCGTCTTCGGTGCCGGCCTTGGCCACGGCGACGACCCAGGTGGCGTTCTGGTAGGCACCCGCCTGACACGACAGGCGATGGTGGAACAGCCGGTCGGCAATGCCCTCGCCGGCCCGTTGCGAGTTCACCGAAGGCGTGTTGAAGCCGAGTACCACCATCTCGACGCCCTGCAGGCCCATGACGCGGTAGGTCTCCGGCCAGCGGCGGTCGTTGCAGATGGCCATGCCGACCAGGCCACCCTCGAAGGACCAGACCGGGAAGCCGAGATCGCCCGGCTCGAAATAGCGCTTCTCAAGGTGCTGATGGGCGCGCTCGGTGTCGAACTCGACATGGCCGGGCAGATGCACCTTGCGATATTTGCCGGCGATGGTGCCGGCCTTGTCGACGAGGATCGAGGTGTTGAAGTGGTGGCCGTCGGGAGTCAGTTCGGCATAGCCGAAGCTCATGGCCATGCCGAGCGCCCTGGCCCTGTCGAAGAGTGGCTGGGTTGCCGGCCCTGGCATGGTCGCCTCGAACCAGCGGTCGGCCTCGGCGCGGTCCTCATGGTACCAGCGCGGGAAGAAGGTGGTCAGCGCCAGTTCCGGATAGACGATGAAGGTCGCGCCCATGGCGCTCGCCTGTTTCATCAGCACGATCATGCGGGCGACGACGCTCTCGCGGCCTTCGGCCTTCTGGATCGGTCCGAGCTGGGCGGCGGCGACGGTGACGATACGGGCCATGGCGGCACTCCTGATCGGGACAGCGGTGGTCAATGGCCGAGGCGGTGCTCGAGCCGGCTGACGAGCCGGACGACGGGCCAGAGCACGGCGAGGTAGATGAGGGCGGCCAGCACGATGGGCGAGGTGTTGTAGGTGACCGAGCGCGCCATGTCGGCGGCATAGAGCAGTTCGGTGAACGACACGACCGAAGCGATCGAGGTGAGCTTGACCACCTCCACCGTATTGGAGACGAGGTCGGGCAGCACGTTGCGGCTCGCCTGCGGCAGCACCACGGCCTGGTAGGTCTGCGCCCATGAGAGCCCGGTCGAGCGGGCGGCTTCCCACTGACCTTTGCCGACCGACTCGATGCCGGCCCGGAAGATTTCGCCGTAGAAGCTGGAGGCGTTGAGGAAGAAGGCGATGCACACCGCCATGAAGGGCGAGAGCCGGATGCCGGCGAAGGGCAGGCCCGAATAGATGACCAGCAGCAGGACCAGCGGTGGCACGGCGCGGAAGAAGTCGACATAGCCCTTGGTCAGGATGCGGACGGTGCGCGAGGTCGAGATCGACCCGGTCGCCACCATCAGCCCGCCGGCAAGGCCGATCGGGATCACCGCAAGGCACAGCAGGAAGGTCATCTGCGCGCCGGAGAGGATCAGCGGCCACGCCTGCCGCATGATGTCGAGATTGAAGAACTGGAACAGGAAGATGTCCATCGCGCCTAAGCCTTCTTCCAGGCGAAGCGGCGCTCGATCCACGAGCCGGCGGCGACCACCGGCACGAAGATCAGGATATAGGCGATGGCGGCCATCATCAGCGGCGTCGCATTGCCCGAGAGCGACATGGCCGATGTGCCCTGGTTCATGATCTCACCGACGCCGATCACCGTGCCGAGCGCAGTGTTCTTGGTCACCGCGATGGTGCGGTTGGTGAGCGGCGGCACGCAGATGCGGATCGCCTGCGGCAGGACCACCGATGTCATGGTCTGCCAGTGCGAGAGCCCGGTCGAGCGGGCGGCATCCCACTGGCCCTTGCGGACCGAAATCAGCCCCGACCAGAAGATCTCCTCGGCGAAGGCGGCCAGCACCAGCGACAGCACCAGCCAGAGCACCGCGAAGCTCGGCACGTTGATGCCGAGATTGGGCAGGCCGAAATAGACGATCAGGATGACGACCAGCGGCGGCAGCGCCCGGAACACGTCGACGAAGACGATGATCGGCGCGTTGGCCAGGCGATAGCCGTAGCTGCGCACGACCGCCAGCGCGAGCCCGATGGCGAGCCCGGTGATAACGACGGCGACCGCGATCTGCAGCGTCACGCCGATGCCCGACAGGATGTCCGGCCAGTAGCGGGCGATCAGCTCCGGCTTCAGGAAGGCATCGCGGAAGCGGTCGAGGCCGGTCACCGTGACAGCTCCGCCACGAACTCGCGCGTGCGCGGGTGCTGCGGATTGCCGAACACCTCCGCCGGCGTGCCCTGCTCGACGATCTGGCCATCGGCCATGAACACGATCCGGTCGGCGGCGTCGCGCGCGAAACGCATCTCGTGGCTGACCACCACCATGGTCATGCCGGCGGCCTTCAGGTCGCGCATGACGTTCAGCACCGCGCCGACCAGTTCGGGGTCGAGCGCCGAGGTCGGCTCGTCGAACAGCATGATCTTCGGCTCGAGCGACAGGGCGCGGGCGATGGCGACGCGTTGCTGCTGCCCGCCGGAGAGTTCGGACGGATAGCTCGCCGCCTTCTCCTGCAGCCCGACCCGGTCGAGCGCGGCGAGGCCGATCGCATCCGCCTCCTCGCGCGGCTTGCCCAGCACCTTGCGCAGCGCCAGCGTGACATTCCCGAGCGCGGTCATGTGCGGGTAGAGGTTGAAGGCCTGGAACACCATGCCGATCTGCCGGCGCATGGCGTTGATGTCGGTCGAGGGCGCCATCAGGTCGATGCCGTCGACGACGACATGGCCCGCCGTCGGCTCCTCCAGCCGGTTGCAGCAGCGCAGCATGGTGGACTTGCCCGAGCCGGACGGGCCGATGACGAAGACCAGTTCCTGCGCGGCGACGGAGAAGTCGATGCCGCGCAGGATTTCGGTGGCGCCGAAGCTTTTCCTCAGACCCCGGACGTCGAGCAGAGCGGACATCGCGGCCTCAGCAGCGGGGCTCGCGGGGCGTCGCGTCGTAGCCGGCCATGCCGGGCACGCCGCGGCCGGGGAAGATGGTCACGGCCGCCGAGTCCGGGCGCGGCGCGATGCCGAACCACTTCTCGAAGATCTTCGCCATGGTGCCGTCCTTCTTGATGCACTCGATGGCGTTCTCGATCAGGTCGCGCGTCGCGGTGTCGCCGTTGCGGACGGGAGCGGCCCAGACGAGGCCGGTCTTGTGCAGGTAGTCGAGCTTGATCTGCGGGTTGTTCTTCACCGCGAAGGCGGCGACCGTCTCCGCCGTGATGTTGGCGACCGCGCGGCCGGCGATCACCGCCTGCACGGCGTCGGTCTGGGTGCCGAAGGCCTCGACCACCCAGCCGACCGTCGGCTCCATCTGCTTGGCCCAGCTCTCGTAGGCCGAGCCGCGGTTGACCGACACGGTCTTGCCGCGCAGCGAGGCGAGATCGGTGATCGGGGCGTCGCCGCGGCGGGTGACGAGGCGGAAATCGGTGTCGAGATAGCCCTCGGTGAAGAGCATGTTCTCGGCGCGCTCCCGGGTGACGGTCACCGGGGCGGCGACGAAATCGTAGGTCCCGGCATTGAGGCCGGGAATGATGCCCGAGAACTGCGTCGACGTAATCTCGATGGGGCGTCCCAGGCGCTTCGCCACCTCCTGGAACAGGTCGATGTTGAAGCCCTGGACGCCGCCGCCCGCAAGGTTCGGGAAGGCGTGGGGGGCGAAGGTGCCGTCGACGGCGGTGCGGATCGGCGCCTGCGCGTCGGCGGGGCCTGCCGTGAGGGCCGCGATGCCCGCGGCGGCGATCAGGTGGCGGATCATGTGATGAACCCCTTTGTCCGGAAACACCGCTCGATCGGCGGAAGCTGACACGAAACCACGCGCGAGGTGGGGTCTCAATATCAGCGACAATGAAAAATGGCTGGTTCTCTATAGCCGTGGGTTATATTGCCTCGCGCATGGGCAGGGAGGCCGGACCATGCTGAATCTGCGGCAGCTCGAAATCTTCCGCGAGGTGATCCGCTGCCAGACCACGGTCGGCGCGGCCGAGGCGCTCGCCATCTCGCAGCCGGCAGTCTCCAACGCCATCCGCCAGATCGAGGCGCAGCTCGGCCTGCCTCTGTTCGACCGGGTCGGCAACCGCCTCGTGCCGACCGCCGAGGCGCAGGAGGTGATGCGCGGCTCCGAGCCGATCTTCTCGCTCTACCGCGCCTTCTCGCAGAAGCTGAAGGACCTGCGCGACACCCGAACGGGGAGCCTGCGCGTCCTGTCGACGCCGGCGCTCGCCAATGCGCTCGTGCCGCGGGCGCTGAAGGCGTTCCTGGCGACGCGGCCAGACATGCATGTCTTCTTCGACGTTCGCCGCACGCCGGGCGTGGTCGAGGGCGTGGAGACCGGCTTCGCCGATGTCGGCTTCTCGCTGACGCCGCAGCAGCGCTCGGGCATCGAGGCGAGCCCGATCTCCTCGGGACAGATGGTCTGCGTCTGCCCGCCCGACCATCCACTCGCCGACCGTTCCGAGGTCTCCGCCAGCGACCTCGCTGCCTGGCCGCTGATCGGCTTCGAGCCCGGCACGCCGCTCGGCGTCGCGCTGCACCAGGGGTTCTGGACCCCGGCCCTGCAGGAGCGGACCATGATCGAGACGCGCTACAGTTCCACCGCCTGCCTGCTGGCCGAAAGCGGCGTCGGCGTCGCGGTGGTCGATTCGTTCGCGGTGGTCGGCGGCCGCTACCAGCTTGCCGCGCGCCCGCTCAGTCCCCGCGTGCCCATCGAGGCCTTCGCGCTGACCTCCCGGACCCAGCCGATGAAGCGCGTGGTCCGCGCCTTCCTGAAGGAGGTCCAGGCCGAGGCCGCGCGTGCCGGCCGCGAGTACGCGCCCTGACGCCGCGACGAACGTCAGGCCAGCCTTGCGGCGACGGCCTTTGACCGGCACCCTCATCCGTGCGATCCGCAGCGCGAAAATCACCATCAGCCCGAGGAAAACGGCCATGAAGGCGAACGGCACCGATCTTTCCACCGCCAGCGGCGTCTATGTGATCGCGGCGACGCCGTTCCACGACGATGGCCGGATCGACGAGAAGTCGACGGATTCCATGGTCGATTTCTACCGCGCCTGCGGCTGCGACGGCATGACCATCCTGGGCGTCATGGGCGAGGCGCCGAAGCTCTCGCAGGACGAGTCGGTGGCGATCTCGAAGCAGATCATCAAGCGCGCCGGCCCCGCCATGCCGGTCATCGTCGGCGTCTCCGCGCCGGGTTTCGCCGCCATGAAGTCGCTGGCCCGCACCGTCATGGATGCCGGCGCCGCCGGCGTCATGATCGCGCCGCCCAACACGCTGCGGACCGACGACCAGATCCTCACCTATTACAAGCAGGCGGTGGACGCGATTGGCGGCGATATCCCGTTCTGCATCCAGGACTTCCCGCTGACCTTCTCGGTCGTCATGAGCCCGAAGGTGATCCGCTCGGTCGTCCAGGAGCTGCCGTCCTGCGTGATGCTCAAGCACGAGGACTGGCCGGGCCTCGAGAAGATCTCGACGCTGCGCGGCTTCGAGGCCGACGGCTCGCTGCGCCATGTCTCCATCCTCTGCGGCAATGGCGGCCTGTTCCTCGATTTCGAATGCGAGCGCGGCGCCGACGGCGCCATGACCGGCTATGCCTTCCCCGACATGCTGGTCGACGTGGTGAAGCTGCAGAAGGCCGGCAAGCGCGACCAGGCCCACGACCTGTTCGACGCCCACCTGCCGCTGATCCGCTACGAGCAGCAGCCGGGCGCCGGCCTGGCGGTGCGGAAGTATCTGCTGAAGAAGCGCGGCGTCATCGCCTCGGAGGCGCAGCGCAAGCCGGGCGCGCCGCTCTCGGCCAAGGCGCGCGCCGAGGTCGACTACCTGTTCGACCGGCTGTCGAAGCTCGACGCCCGCGCCAGGGCGGCGTGAGAAGCGAGGCGGTTGCCGGCGCTGCCGGCGGCCGCCATGCATCCAAGAAGTGCGTCCTTCGAGGCTCGCCAGAGCATCGAGCGAACGCGAGCTGCGTTCGCATCGCTCTATGGCTCGCACCTCAGGATGAGGCGGTCTGTGCATGGCACCGAGGCCGAATGAGGCGCGACGGTGCAGTTTCTTCCGACGCTGACGCCAATCACCAACCTCCTCATCCTGAGGTGCGAGCGAAGCGAGCCTCGAAGGACGCACTTGAGCCTTGTAGCCGGATGCGCCAAGGCTTGCTGTTGCGGACGTCGGTCGTTGTTGCCTGCGGCGGGGCGTTCAGGAAAGCTGGAGCCATGGCTGAACTGATCCCCGTGACGCCCTTCCTCGCTCTCGACCCCGACGACATCGCCTATTCCTTCGTGCGCTCCTCCGGCCCGGGCGGGCAGAACGTCAACAAGGTCGCGACCGCCTGCGAGCTGCGGTTCGAGCTCGCGGGCTCCGCACTGCCGCCGGACGTCAAGGCGCGGCTGGTGCCGCTCGCCGGCTCGAAGCTGACCAAGGACGGCGTCCTCATCATCCAGGCCGACCGGTTCCGGTCGCAGGAGATGAACCGCGAGGATGCACTCTCCCGCCTCGTCGACCTCGTCAAGAAGGCGGCCGTCCGCCCGAAGCGGCGGATCGCCACCCGGCCGACCCGGGCTTCCAAGGAGAAGCGGCTGGAGGGCAAGCAGAAGCGGGCCGGGGTCAAGAAGATGCGGCAGGGCAAGCCGGGCGACGATTGAGGGCGCGGCGGGGGCCTCGACGATCTCGATCGTGGCAACGGGGAGTGAGACCGAACGACTGGCGGCCACCCACCCCCTTATAGAGCGGGATGCCGCCGGGCGCAGTTGTCGAACATGCCTGAACACTATCGGACCAGCGTTACGCTGTCAAGGATGAAAATCCTATAATTCTAGCGAAGACGGAATTTTGTCCGAAATCTCTGGCGAAGGGCGACGGCGTTAAATCCGTTTCACACCAGCCCGGCCGCCCTGGCGATTCTGAACTGCCCGGCGAAGGCGGCATCCGGCGCGGCCACCTCGCTCGCCATGCCCAGGGCCGCGAAGGCCGCCGCATAGCGCGCCGCAAGCTCCTCGCCGCCGACGATCAGGACCGGGCCGCCCACATCCGGCGCGAAGGAGCGCGCCTCGGCAATCTCCGCGCCGATCAGCAATCCCGAGAGGCGCTCGGCCGTCTCGTTCGCGGCGAAATCGCCGAGCAGCGAGCCCGCCCGCTGCCGGAACAGCTTGCCGAGCAGGCCGGCGCCGCCATCCGCCACACCGGCCAGCACGCCGGCCGCGAAGCCCTCGGGCGAAGGAACGGCATCCGCCGTGGTCAGCCGCAGAACCGTGTGATCCCTCACCGCCGCGAAGACATCGCCGGTCATGGCGGTGCGGAAGCCGGCGATGCGGCCGTCCGCCACGCGCACCCATTTGGAATGGGTGCCGGGCATCACCGCCAGCCGTGTCCCGGTCAGCGCCAGCCCGGCGATCTGGGTCTCCTCGCCGCGCATCACGTCGGGCGCGCCGTCGCCGTGCCGAAAGCTCATGCCGGTGACGAAGGCGATGCGCCGTCCGCCCGCTGTCTCAATGCGGGTGAGCGCCGCCGCCAGTTCGGCCGCACCGGCCGGGCAGGGGAGGTAGGGCGTCTCCACCCAGCCGGTGCGGCTGGTCACCATGCCGGAGGCGATGACGGGCAGGGCCTTCGCGCCGTCCCAACCGGCGATGGCCCGCTCCAGGACGCCGTCGAAGCCGCGGTCGGCGACGCCGAGCAGCCCCTCCTTGCCCGCGATGCGCTCGAGGATGGCGCCATCGCCATCCATCAGCGCGGCGCGGAACGAGGTCGTGCCCCAGTCGACCCCGATCATCCCAGCCACGCCCATTACCGCTTCCCCGCTCATTCCGCACCGGCCCGCGTCATCCGGCCGCTGCCGGTCATGCCGCTCTTATGGGTTGTCCCCTTGCATGGCCGGCGCGCGTCGATTTAATCCCGCGCTCGACCTTCGTGAAGCCGGCTCTTTCTCAGCGCAGATCATCGCTCATGTCCCATGACCTTGCCGTCGCCCGCGCCGCGACCATGAAGCCCATCGCCGCGGTCGCCGAAGCGGCGGGCATTCCCGCCGACGCGCTGGAACCCTATGGCAGGTATATCGCCAAGCTCGATGCCAATTATCTGGGGTCGCTGGAGAGCCGCCCGGACGGCAAGCTGGTCCTCGTCACCGCCATCAACCCGACGCCGGCCGGCGAGGGCAAGACGACCACGACCATCGGCCTCGGCGACGGGCTGAACCGGATCGGCAAGCGCACCGTCATCGCGCTCCGCGAACCCTCGCTCGGACCGGTCTTCGGCACCAAGGGCGGCGCGACCGGCGGCGGCAAGGCGCAGGTCCTGCCCATGGAGGCGATCAACCTCCATTTCACCGGCGATTTCCACGCCATCACCGCGGCGCACAACCTGCTGGCCGCGCTGGTCGACAACCACGTCTACTGGGGCAATTCGCTCGGCATCGATACGCGCAAGATCGTCTGGCGCCGGGCCCTCGACATGAACGACCGGGCGCTGCGTTCCATCGTCAACGGGCTCGGCGGGGGCGGCAACGGCTATGCCCGCGAGGACGGTTTCGACATCACGGTCGCCTCCGAGGTCATGGCCTGCTTCTGCCTCGCCCGCGATCTCGCCGACCTCGAGGAACGGCTCTCCCGCATCGTCGTCGCCTATACCCGCGCCAGGAAGCCGATCACCGCCGGTGACCTCAACGCCGCGGGTGCCATGGCCGTGCTCCTGAAGGACGCGATCCGGCCGAACCTCGTCCAGACCATCGAGGGCTCGCCCGCGCTCATCCATGGTGGCCCCTTCGCCAATATCGCCCATGGCTGCAACTCGGTCATCGCCACGCGCGCCGCCCTCAAGCTCGGCGACTACGTGGTGACGGAGGCCGGCTTCGGTGCCGATCTCGGCGCGGAGAAATTCTTCGACATCAAATGCCGCAAGGCCGGGCTCAAGCCGGACGCGGCTGTCATCGTCGCCACCGTCCGCGCGCTCAAGATGAACGGCGGTGTCGCCAAGGTCGATCTCGCACGCGAGAACCTCGACGCCGTGCGCGCCGGCATCGTCAATCTCGGCCGCCATGTCGAGAACGTCCGCTCGTTCGGGCTGCCGGTGGTCGTGGCGATCAACCACTTCACCACCGACAGCGATGCCGAGCACCAGCTGATCGCCGAGATCTGCCAGGGCGAGTTCAAGGTCGAGGCGGTCCAGTGCACCCACTGGGCCGACGGCGCGGCGGGCGCCGAGGAACTGGCCCGCAAGGTGGTCGCGCTCTGCGAGGGCGGCACCGCGCATTTCCAGCCGATCTATCCCGACCACATGCCGCTGGCGGGCAAGATCCTGACCATCGCGACCCGTATCTATGGCGCGGCCGAGATCGCCATCGCGCCGAAGGCCGCCGCCGACCTCGCCGCCTTCGAGGCGGCCGGCTACGGTGACCTGCCGGTCTGCATGGCGAAGACCCAGTACTCCTTCTCGGCCGACCCGACGCTGCTCGGCGCGCCCTCCGGCCATGTCGTGCCGGTGCGCGAGGTGCGGCTGGCGGCCGGCGCGGGCTTCGTCGTCGCCATCTGCGGGGAGATCATGACCATGCCGGGCCTGCCCAAGCTGCCGGCGGCCGAGGCGATCCATCTGAACGATCAGGGCCAGATCGAGGGGCTGTTCTGAGGGCTTGCGTGCCTTGCATCGGGCAAGTGCGTCCTTCGAGGCTCGCTCCGCTCGCACCTCAGGATGACGAGGGGTGTGAACTGCATCGCGGTCGGTCCGGTGTCGGACTGTGTCCACGCTGGGGCAATCCACCACCTCCTCATCCTGAGGTGCGAGCGGAGCGAGCCTCGAAGGACGCACTTGGCTGATGCAGGTCAGCCCGCGGGGCTAGCTGCACTCGGATGCCAGGTCGGCACAAAGCCGTTCCGAAACACGGCGACCATCGTCGGCGGCGTCAGCATATCCACCGCGCCTGTCGGCCGCGAAACCGGCCTCGCATACCCCCCGAAAGACCAGGGCAGCAGCGCATCGCCGCGCACGGCGAAGGCTTTCCCACCCTGCGCGATCATGGCGCCGTCCGGCAGATCCTCGACACGAGCGGCATGAACCCGCTTCACCCGCCCGTCCAGCCGCTCGGCGTGCAACACGAGGTCCATCGCCGGCGCCTTCGGCGGCGCCGCCTGTCCCTTCGCCTGCGCCCAGGCCGCCGCGAACCGCGTTGCATCGGCACGCCGGCATTCGAAACAGGGGCGGTGGCCGGCCGCGAGCGCGGTCACCTCGTCGAGGAAGAACAGTTCGGTGAAGCCGCGCCCCATCATCGGCGTCCGGCGGCGGCCCTTAAACGACAGCACGCAGCAGATCCATTGCCGCGAGGCCCAGGGACGCGGCCCGATCGTCCGGTCGTCGCGGTGGAAGCGTCCGCCCCGGTTGCCGTACGTCCCGCCGCGATCGGCCACCGCCGCGATCGCTCCGAAGGGATCGACGCGGTTCGGCAGCGGCATGGTCTGGCTCAGAAGCGGTTGTCGGCGGAGGGCTGGCGGCCGCCCTGCGGCTGCGCGCCGAACAGGCCCTCGAAGAAATTGGGCTGCGGCGGCGGGGGGGCCTGCTGCACCTGCGGGGCGATCTGTGCGGGCGCCTGTGGCGCGCGCTCGGCCGGCCGAACCACACGCTGCGGCGGCGCGCCAGGCGCATCCCACCCGTAGATATCGTCGCGGAACTGCACGGTGCCGTCGGCGGCCGCCCAGCCGGTCAGATAAACCCAGGCAACGGGCACGGCCTGGGTCAGCCGGATGTCGCGGCGCTGGGTCTGCGTCATGCCCTCGACCACCTGCTCCTTGGTCCAGCCCTGCGGCGCCATCAGCCAGGTGACGAAGTCGGAGACGTCGGCGACGCGCACGCATCCCGACGACATCGTGCGGTTGTCGGACTGGAACAGGCCGCGCGAGGGCGTGTCGTGCATGAACACGGCCTCGGTGTTCGGCATGTCGATGCGCACGCGACCCAGCGAGTTGCCGGGCCCTGCATCCTGCCTGAGCGTGTAGTTCACCGCGCGCTCGGTGGACCAGTCGATGGAAGCCGGGTTCACCTCGGCGCCCGAGCGGTCGATGATGCGCACGCGCATGCTGGTCAGCGTCGCCGGATTGCGCCGCATCCGCGGGATGATGTCGCGCCGGATGATCGAGGTCGGGATCGTCCAGGTCGGGTTGAAGTTGACCACCGTCAGCCGCGTCTCGACCAGCGGCGAGGCATGGGCCTCCTTGCCGACGATGATGACATGGCGGCGGCGCACCACGCCGCCTTCGACCGCCTCGGCGGCAGCGGCGGGAATGTTGACGATCACGTAGCGCTGGCCGAAGGCAAAGCGGCTCTCGGCGAGCCGCTCCAGCGACTTCTCCAGCGCGCGGACACGAACCTCGGCGGGAATGTTCATCTGCCGGGTGGTCGCGCCCGCGACCACGCCCGAGGGCAGCAGGCCGACGCGCCGCTGGAAGCGCTTCACCGCATCGACCGTCGTCTCGTCGAAGGCATCGCCCGGCGACAGCGCCAGGTTGAGATCGCCCTCGGCGGCAAGGCGGCGCTTCAGCGCGACCACGGCCGCGCCGCGCGCGCCCTTGGTCAGGCGGGTCGCCGGCGGCAGCGTGCCCCAGCCGCCGCCCTGCGCGATGCGCCGGTAGGTCTGGAGCGCGCCTTGAGTCACGGCGGCCGTCTGCGGTGCGTAGCTCGGCTGCGGATCGGAGGAAATGGCGGTCACGCGCGGCGGCGGGGGTGGGCGCTGCGGGCGCGGACGCTGCGGCGCGGGAGCTGCCTGCGGCGCAGCCCCTTCAGGCGCGCCGGCTGCGGGGGGAATGGCGGGAAGGGACGGCGCGAGCACCGGAGGGTCCGCCTGGGCCGCGGCGGGGGCCGCCGAGGCCTGCGCGGCTCCCGCCGGCGGAGATGCCGCGGAGGGCTGGGCCTCGACATCGACCGGGACAAGCATCGCCACGGCGCTGAAAAGCGCGGCGCGCAAAAGCCGTGAGTCAATGCGTCGAATCATGAGCCTCGAGCCGATCGTGGCGGAATCTAGCGGCCGTCCTTAGCGCAAATAAGGCAGGGCTCCGCAAGGTCAGGCTACCGCGCGGGGCCGATTCTGCAGCTGCGTTGCCCGGCCGCCGCGCTGCGACCGTCAGGCGCGGTCGATGGCCGCCGTCAGGCTGTCGGGCAGCGCAATCGGCCGGCGGGTTGTCGCATCGACATAGACATGGACGAAATGGCCATGCGCCAGCGTCTCGGCGCCGGCGGCCCGGAAGATGCCGATCTCGTAGCGCTGGCTGGACCGGCCGCGCTCGGCGAAGGCGAGGCCCGCCTCCAGCGGCTCGGGATAGCTCGCGGGCGCGAAGAACGAGCAGCGCGTGTCGACCACCAGTCCCATCCACGGTCCGGTCCCCGGCTCCAGGCCCGCCTCGCGGATGAGGAAGGCGTTCACCACTGTGTCGAAATAGGCATAGTAGATGACATTGTTGATGTGGCCGTACTGGTCGTTGTCGGACCAGCGTGTCTGGATCGGCGAGAACCAGCGGAAATCGCTGCGCGGGCGGGGCAGAGGGCGACTCGACATATGAGGTCTTGTTCCTTCCGGCTGCGACAGAACCCGATCGCGTCAGTCCTGGGAAGCGTTGCGGGCTGTTGTCACTTCCGGCTTGGAAACACCACGAATCGCGTCATGGCAAAGTTGGCGATGAAGGCGAAGCCGATCGGCACGATCGCGGCGATCGCCAGCGGCAGGTAGCGCACGGCGACGAGGAACGAGACGACCTCGACCGTCAGCCCCAGCGTGCCGGAGGCGACGAAGCGGCCATAGGTGCGCCAGGTCAGTTGCCGCCCGCTCTCGGCGGCGAAGGTGATCATCGTGTTGAGCAGATACGAATTGGTCACCGCCACGGCCCAGCCGAGCGCCTTGGCGGCGCCGAGGGCGACGTCGTTGGCGGCCAGCGCCAGCGGCGCCAGCATCAACAGCGTCACGCCCACGGTGACGGCGTAGTTGACCGCCCCGTTGACCGCGCCGATCAGCCCGAAGGACAGCATCTTGCGCGCCTCGGTCATCAGCCGCGCCGCGAGCGTGCCGCCTGCGCCGGCCGGTTGTTGTCTGTCATTCATCATGCGGCCGTCGTCTACACGCTTTTCGGTCATCAATCAGCCGATTCGGATCGCCATCTTCACGCGGCCGTGAACACGGTGCATCATGGCGAACCTTCTCGGGAGCGGCTGCGAGCCGTTGACCACATGACCAGTGACAGGCGCGTGATTGCCTTCCCCGGGGCCGAACCTCCCTTCGGTCTCACCATTGTCGTCCCTGCCTATAACGAGGCCGAGGCGCTGCCTCACACCCACGTCAAGCTCCTCGCGCTCGCGCGCAAGCTGAAGGAGACGCGTGGCCTCGCCGTCGAGATCCTCTATGTGGACGATGGTTCGCGTGACGGCACGGCGGTGGTCGCGCAGGGCCTGAAGGCCGAGGGGGCCGACGTCCAGGTCGTCTCCTTCTCGCGCAATTTCGGCAAGGAGGCGGCGCTGCTCGCCGGCCTCGACCATGCCCGCTACGGCGCGGTCATCTTCATGGATGCCGACGGCCAGCACCCGACCTCGGTCGCCGAGACGCTGATCGGCCGCTGGCTCGACGACGGCTATGACGTGGTCTTCACCTACAAGGCCCACAGGCGCGACGAACCGCGCCTGCGCACCCTGTTCGTCAACGCCTTTTACGGGCTGGTGAACTCGGGCGTGAAGCACAGGATCCCGGCCGATGCCGGCGATTTCCGGCTGCTCTCGCCGCGCGCCGCCACGGCGCTCCGGATGCTCCCGGAGCGCGGCCGCTTCTTCAAGGGGCTGTCGAGCTGGGTCGGCTTCCGCCAGATCGGCGTGCCCTACGAGCCCGACCCACGCCTGCAGGGCGAGGCGAAGTGGAGCTTCTGGGGCCTGCTCGGCCTGTCCGTCGAGGGCCTCACATCCTTCTCGATCGTGCCGCTGAGGATTGCGAGCCTGCTCGGCGCCGTGCTGGCGGCCGCCTCGTTCCTCTATGCGCTGGTGATCGTGATCGAGACCTTCGTCTTTGGCCACAACGTGCCGGGCTATCCGTCCATTTTCGTCGCAGTCACCTTCATCGGCGGCGTCCAGCTCCTGATGATCGGCGTGCTCGGCGAATATGTCGGCAAGATCCTGTCCGAACTGAAGGGGCGGCCGGTCTATCTCGTCGGCGACCAGTCGCTGAAGCGGGCCGCCGACCAGCCAGCCGGCGAGCGCGCGTCCGGTCCGGTGGCGCAGGGCGACTGAGCCTGAAGCCCGTGCCAGCCCGATGAAACGCCTGATCCTCTGCGCCGACGACTACGCGCTGGCGCCTGGTGTCTCGCAGGCGATCCGCGAACTGGCCGCGGCGGGCCGGCTGAACGCGACCTCGGTGATGACGCCCGGTCCGGACCTCGGCGCGGAGGCGAAGCAATTGCTGGCTGTCGCCTCGCCCGGCTTCCAGATCGGCCTCCACGTGACGCTGACCGGCGGGCTGATGCCGCTGACCGTGCCGCGCCTGCCGCGCTTCTGGCCGGGCATCCCGCCGCTCATGGCCGCCGCCTTCCTGCGGCGGATCGACCGGAACGCCGTCGCGGCCGAGATCGAGGCGCAGTTCGCTGCCTTCTCGGAGGCCTTCGGAAGACCGCCCCGCTTTGTCGACGGCCACCAGCACGCCCACCTTCTGCCGGGCATCCGCGACCTCGTCCTCGATGCCATCAAGCACCATGCGCCGTCCGCGTGGGTGCGTCAGTGCCGGGGGCCGCACGGAGCAGGTCGCGGCGTCAAGGGACAGGTCATTGCGGCGCTGTCGGGCGGGCTCAAGCGGGCGGCGGCCGCCCGGAGCATCGCCATCAATCCCGCCTTCTCCGGCGCCTATGATTTCGGTCAGGCGGAGCGGTTCGCAGCGATCTTCCCCGGCTTCCTCCGGGACTTGCCGGAGGGCAGCCTCGTCATGGTCCATCCCGGCCATGTCGACGAGGCACTGAGGCGGGTGGACCCCATCCATGCTCCGCGCGAGCAAGAATTCGCCTATTTGGCGGGCGACGTCTTCCCGACGGATCTCGCTGCGGCGGGCTTTGCCCTCGACTGAATCCAGCGGGCCGTCACTAACGCTATTGCAAGTCATTCGCAACAATGTAACTTGGCCGCGGCCCCTTGCGACGCAGCGGGGCGTCTCGGATAAGTGTCAGGGCATAGCGGGGGCAATGGACATGAAGCGCGCGATTCTCGCGGTGACGATGGCGGTCGGGCTGGGGCTGCCGGCCGAGGCCGCCGATGTCACCAGACCGGTGGCCGTGGCGCCGGCGGCGGAACTGACCGGGCCGGACGATGCCTACGGCTTCCTCGACGGCACCAGCGTCGGCAATCCCGGAGACCGCGGCGTCACCTCGGAAACCACTGCGCGCTTCGGCAAGTTCGACGGCTCTTACGCGGGCATCAACAGCAAGCTGGAGCTCGGCTGGACGCCGGTCCAGCGGTTGCAGCTGTCGCTCGCCGTCTGGGCTGCCTATCACGACATCCGCAACAACACGGTTCCCGGCTATCCGAACCAGAACCGCCTGGCCTTCGACGGCCTGGCCGGGCAGGCCCGCTATCAGCTGCGCGAGCGCGGCGCGAACCCCTTCGATCCCGGCATCACCGTCGGCCTCGAACTGCGCTGGGCGCGCTTCTCCGAGGGCCTCGGCATCTCCGCGCAGGAGCGCTTCGCCGCGACCTTCAAGTTCGCGATGGACGCCGCCCTCGTCGGTGACCGGCTCTATGGGTCGGTCAACGTCAATGTCGGGCCGGGCACCGAGCGGCCACGGGGCCTGCCGGGCTATCTCAACGATTCCGGCCTCGAGATCGGCGGCGCGCTCGCCTGGCGCATCAGCGAGGGCGGCAGCACCTTCGTCGGCGGCAATGTCCGCTATGTAGCGGCCTTCGCCGGCGCCTTCCTGAACCAGTGGGGCGGCAATGCCGTGCTGGTCGGGCCGACTTTCTACCACAAGTTCGGCGATGTCGGCCCGTTCAAGGATGCCTTTGTCTCACTGGCCTGGAACGCGCAGGTCTATGGTCGCGCCGCGGGCGGCGTCACCGGCAGCCTCGACCTCGTCAATTTCGAGCGTCATCAAGTCCGCGTGAAGGTCGGCGCTGCTTTCTGAGATCGGCCATCGCTCTTGGCCCCTCGCCACGGATCGGCCATAACTCGCCTCGACAAGGCGGTGTCATGGCACGCTTCTTCTTCAATCGCCGGGGCGGCGACCCCGATACAGCCGACGCCTCGCGTCGGCTGTCGCTTTTGGTCCGCGCGGTCCTGACGCTCGGCGAGGACGACGGCGTGACCGTCAGCGAGATCGCCTGTTCCCACCCCGAATGCGGTGACGCCGAGACCGTCGTCCTCATCATGCGCCTCGGCCGGCGCACCGAGGCCGTCAAGGTGCTGAAGGCGATGCGCCTCGTCACCGAAACGGACCTGCGCCAAGCCCTGGCTGCGGCGCCGGCCTGAGATCCGCCTTTCCATCACGCGCCGTGCATGGTCCATAGTCCGCGTCCAGCGCCTCCCGATCACCCCTCCGAACTGCGCCCGGTGTCCCTCATGCTCCCCATTGCCATCGTCGCAGCACTGGCCAGCGCGGTCCTCGCGCTCGGCCGCATCGCGGGCTGGACCGACATGCCGGTCTATGTCTTCGCGCTGACGTTTGCTGCCGCCGCCATCGCCTGGCTGTCGCGGCCGACCTCGACGATGGTGCGCGCCATCATCGGCTTTCTCGTCGTTTGGCACCTTGCCGCCCTCGGCATCCTCATCATCACGGAGGCGGGGCTGCTGCCGGCCGCTCTCGGCCCGTTCCTGCCGACACGGGCCTCGATCCTGCTCTCGGTGATCTTCGCCGCCATCGTCTACGGGCTCTCCTTCGTCGGCACGATCCGCCAGATCACGAAGCTCGCCGACCCGTTCTTCGAGGCCCGCGACGTCGGCACCGTCGAACTGCCCTTCGGTCTGTCGTTCCGCATGCAGGAGCGCTACATCGCCCACGCGCTGCTGTTCATCCTGCTCGCCATCAACATCGCGCAGGTGCTGGCGACCGTGCTGCTCAACCAGTGGAACAACAGGTTCTACACGGCGCTGCAGGAGCGGGCCGAGGCGACCTTCTGGGTCGAGCTGAAATATTTCACCGTGGTCGCCTTCATCTGGGTGATCCTCGCGGTCTATGAGCTCTACCTGACCCAGTTCACGCAGATGCGCTGGCGCCGCTGGATGACCGCGCGCCTCGCCGAACACTGGCTGCAGGACGGCGGCCACTACCGCATGCGCCTCAAGGGCAGCCAGGCCGACAATCCGGACCAGCGCATCGCCGAGGACATCCGCCTCTTCACCGACAACACGCTGGCGCTGGTCATTCGCTTCTTCTCGGCGATCCTGTCGCTTTATGCCTTCGTGCTGATCCTCTGGGGCCTGTCGGCGAGCTTCAAGTACAACGTGCTCGGTATCGATCTGGAATCGATCCCCGGCTATCTCGTCTACGCCGCGCTGTTCGTGGCCATTTTCGGCACGGTCTGCGCCCATCTCATCGGCCGCAAGCTGATCGGCATCAACTTCCTGCGGCAGCGCTACGAGGCCGACTTCCGCTACAGCCTCGTACGCGTGCGCGAAAACGACGAGCAGATCGCCCTTCTCAGGGGCGAGGCGGCCGAGCGCGAGGGCTTGGCCCGGCGCTTCTCGAATGTCGTTTCCAACTGGTTCGACTACATGAAATACACCAAGCGGCTCACCTGGTTCACGACCTTCGTGAACCAGGCCTCGGTGATCTTCCCCTTCGTCCTGCTGGCGCCGGCCTATTTCTCCGGCGCGGTGCAGCTGGGGTCGCTGACCCAGACGGCGGGCGCCTTCGGCCGGGTCGAATCCGCGCTGCTGATCTTCACCAACCTCTATGCCTCGCTCGCCGACTACAAATCGGTGATCGACCGCCTGTCCGGCTTCGAGGCTTCCGCCAGCGCAGCGCGCGTCGCACCGGCCCCGGCCATCGCCTCCGACAAGTCCGGCGAAGCCCTCAGCCTGTCGAACCTCTCGGTCACGCTGCCCGACGGCCAGCCGCTCGTCACCGCGCCGGACGTCACCGTCAGGGCCGGCGAGCGTGTGCTGGTCACCGGTCCGTCCGGCTCCGGCAAGTCGACGCTGTTCCGCGCCATCGCCGGCATCTGGCCGCATGGCTCCGGCACGGTCGCGACGCCGGCCGGCGCCGACATCATGCTGCTGCCCCAGCGGCCCTATTTCCCGCTGGCGACCCTGCGCGACGCGGTCACCTATCCGGCCGGGCGCGGCGCCTATCCCGACGCCGAGATCGTCAGCGCGCTGGAGGCCGTGAACCTGCCGGCGCTCTCTCCGCGGCTCGACGAGGAGGCCGCCTGGCACCAGATCCTGTCGGGCGGCGAGCAGCAGCGCCTCGCGCTCGCCCGCGCGCTGCTCACCAAGCCGGACTGGCTGTTCCTCGACGAGGCGACCGCCGCCATCGACGAGGCCGGCGAGGCCAATCTCTATGCGGCCATCCGCGAATGGCTGCCGAACGCCACCATCGTCTCCATCGGTCACCGTTCGACGCTGGCGAACTTCCACGACCGGCGCGTCCATCTGACCAAGGGCGACGACGGCATCCATGTCGCGGCCGAGGCGCCGCTGATGGCCATGGCGAAGGGGTGACGCCTAGAATGCCGGCTCGAAGGTCACGGTGCCGCGCAGGCCCGTGAAGATCATGCCGCGCGTGCCGTGCGGCCGCCAGCCGCGCGCGCCCTGGATCGCCCAGAAGATCGCCCGTTCCTGGCGGTCGACCTCGCCGCCGCACCGGCGTTCGACGAAGTTGAGCGGCCCGAAGCGGATGTCGCTGGGGTTGGTCCGGCGATAATCGGCATTGACCGGATTGCAGCCGCCGAAGCCGACCATGCGGAAGCCGGCATTGAAGGTGAAGGCCGGGCGGTCGGCCGCCACGGGACGCTGCCCATTGATTGAAACGACCGCCAGCCGTGTACCCACCGGAAAGCGCTGGTAGAGCATGATCTCGGCACGCGTCGGCTGGCGCGGCCGGGTGGGCTCCGCGATGCGGCGGCCGGTCACGGGATCGCGGCGCGGGCTGCGGCCTTCGGCGACATCGGCCACCAACAGGGCAGCGACCGCCATGCCCGTCGCCAGCAAGGCCGTTTGAGAGGTCGAACGTGTCTGCATGATCCCGACTTAAGGAGGTCGCCGCCGTGCGGCAACCCCCCGAAGCGCCTCAGCTGGCCTCGGCCAGCCCCTCGCGCGCCCAGCTCTCGCGCTTGCGATAGATGGTCGATGGGCTGATCTCGAGCGCGGCGGCGGCGCGCGACAGGTTGCCGTCGAAGGCGGCCAGCGCATCCTCGATGATCCGCCTCTCCTGCAGCCAGAATGGCTCGACCGCGGGTCGCTCCAGGGGCGAAACGGCGGCGGTAACCGCTGCGAGGCGCGGCGTCTCCTGCGAGCCGTGGGCCAGGGCCAACGGCAGCATGGCTGCGGTCACCCAGTCGCCGTCATGCATGACGACGAGGCGGCGAATGACGTTCTGGAGCTGGCGCACGTTGCCCGGCCAGGGGAAGGCCGAGACGATCCGCGCGGCGGCCTCGTCGAAGCCGTGGAAGTGCCGGCCCTCCTCCTGTGCGAACCGCACGAGGAAGGCTTCCGCCAGCGCCAGCACGTCAGCGCCGCGCTGGCGCAGCGGCGGCAGGTGGATCGGCAGCACGCAGAGGCGGTAATAGAGGTCCTCGCGAAACCGGCCGGCCGCGACATCGGCCAGCGGGTCGCGGTTGGTCGCGCAGACGAAGCGCACGTCCACCTTGCGGATGCGCGTGTCGCCGACACGGCGCACTTCGCCGGTCTGGATAAAGCGCAGCAGCTTGGTCTGCAGCGCCAGGTCCATCTCGCAGATCTCGTCGAGGAACAGGGTGCCGCCGTCGGCCTGTTCCGCCGCGCCGGCGCGATCCTCGGTTGCCCCCGTGAAGGCGCCCTTCACATGGCCGAATATCTCGCTCTCGATCAAATCTTTCGGGATCGCGCCGCAGTTCAGCGCGATGAAGCGGGGCGCCGGCCGGCCGGAACGGGCATGCAGCGCCTGCGCGGTTACTTCCTTGCCGGTGCCGCTCTCGCCGGTGACGAAGACCGGCGCCTTCGACGGCGCGATCCGCCTGACCTGTTCGTAAACCGACTTCATCGGGGTGGAGCCGCCGATGAAGCCTTCGAAGTCGGGCTGCGCGCGCCGCTGCGGCAGGATGGGCTTTGGCTTGCCTTCGGCCTCGATCAGGAGCATCGCGCGGCGGGAGAGATCGGCGCCGGCGAGCGGTTTGACCGCGATGTCGCTTGCGCCCGCGCGCATGGCCTCGACCGCGACCGTCAGCGATCCGCGCGCGCTGGTCGCGAGGATCGGGCCCTCGTAGCCGGAAAAGCGGATGGTCTCGACGATGGCGGCATCGGTCGCGGTCCCGGCATCAAGGCAGGCGACGATGAGGTCGGGTTCGGCGCGGTCGAGAACGGCAAGGGCGGCATCCTCGTCGCCCGCCTCGACGCAGCGTGCGAGGCCCGACAAGGCCTGGATCGCCATGCGCCGCGCGGCGGGATCGGCATCGACGATGAGAATGGTCCGCGACGGGCGCGACAGCGAAGGTCCTTCTGGACCCAATTCATGCGGCATGGCCGGGCGACCCCTCACTCGGCGTGGACATTCAACCGCTCAACTCTGCGCTTGTCAGGGTAAACAGGCGGTTTCCGTAGCCTTTCCAAAGCGTTCGAAAGCGTCCCGAAACGAAACGGGCCCGCGCATGGCGGGCCCGTGAATCAGGGATGGTGCCGGCGTCAGAGACGGCCGCCCGCGCCGCCGCCCGGACCGCGACGCGGGCCGTCCTCGCCACCGCCGCGGCCCCAGCGGTGGATCATGCCGGGCCCACCGCCCATCATGCCGCCGCCCATCATGCCACGCCGCATCATGATGCGTTCGGCGCGGCGCTTCTGGTTCTCGTCGAGCGAGGCGTAGAGCGGCGCGCCGGCATCGGCGAGCTTCTTCATCACGGCCGCGCCCGCCGCCATGCGCTCGGAGGCCGCGCGCAGGCGCTGGATCGGATCAGGCCGCGCCGCGTCGCGGTTCTCGCGCATCTCGCGCCAGCGCTGCACCCGTTCGGTCATGCGCTGGGTGCGGAGCGCCGCGCCTTCGCGCAGGGCGGCCTCGAAGGCAGGCCAGTGGCGCTCCTGTTCGGCGGTCAGCCGCAGCACGGCCTTCAGCCCGGCGATGCGCGCATCGAGGAAGGCGGCCCGGTCGTCCGGCGACATCTGGAACATGCGCCCGAACCGGCCTTGCCGCTCGGGGGTGGCGGCGCCACCGGGCCCACCCGGCGCAGGCGCAGGTGCGGTCTGCGCCACGGCAACCGCGGCGGTGACCATGCTGGCCAGCACGCCCGCGACGATGATCTTCGTCCTCATGGGTCGATCTCCGATAAGTGTTCGCCCCCGAACAGCAGTCAGGAGAAGCTACGACGGCCGCCGCCGGAACCCGAGTTAAACTTCGTTCATGTGGTGGCAGGCCGGACCGGCAATCAGGTTACCCGGTCAGGCCTTGGCTTCGGGCTTGCGTCCGAAATCGGCGAACAGCTTCTCGAGCTGGGCGAGCTGTTGCTCCTGCATGCCGCGGCCCGTCTCGAACAGGTGGCCCATGGTGGCAGTCCAGGTGTCGGCCGCCTGCTGGCCGACGGTGCGCGGGCCGGCCGCCTCGCCGGCGGCCTGCGGATTGGTCAGGGAGCCATTGAGCAGCGGGTTCGCCGCCTGCAACTGCCGGGCAAGCTCGACGAGTTGGTCGAGGCCCGGCAGGCCGCCGATGCTGGCGGGCGGCTTGCCGGCGCCGCCGAAGAAATTGGTGAACATGCCCATCATGCCGCCGACCGGATCGGCCGTGCCGGGCGTCATCGGCGGCATCAGCCGCGCCAGCGTCTGGGTGATCAGATCGCCGAGCGGGTTCTGCCCGTTCATCGCGCCCTTCATCAGCCCGCCCATCAGCAGCGCGGCCATCATCGGCATGACCTGCTTCATCACCTCCTGGCCCATGCCGCTTGCCATGGCGGTTTGCTGGGCGATGGCCTGGGTCAGATCCTGCGAACCGAAGATGCGGGTCAGCGCCTGCTGGCCGGCGGAAATCATCGACTGGCCGGCGGCGAGCGGGTTCTCGAACATCTGCGCGTAGTTGGGGCCGCTGGTGAACAGGCCGAACAGGTTCGCCGTGTCGGCGGGCGACTGGGTCGCCTTGTTGAGGCCCAGCGAAAAGGCCGGCAGCAGCGCATCCATGGCCTTTTTGATCTGGTCGGCGCCCATGCCGAACTGGCCGGCCAGGGCATCGAAGCCCTGGTTCTTCTGGGCCTGCGCCAGGATATCGGCGAGATTGAACATGGTCGGCGCTCCCGAGGCTTCGGATCATTGGCCCGTGGGCCGATTCCTCAGCCCTTGTCGCGCATCTAACCACGCCTGCGCCGGGCCGTCACGAGCCGGCGGTGGCCCCCTTCCCGGAGGTGAAGGGCGACTGTCCGGAAGGCGGCCCTGGCGGCAGCGGCGGCTCGTCCGGCCCGCGCGCCGCAATCCGGTCGATCACCTTGAAGCAGATCACCATGGAGAGGAACGCGAACAGGATGCCGCCGATCGCCTGTCCCGCGATGATGCCTTCCGCTCCCCGGTCCGGGCCCATGAACCAGGCGCCACCATAGGCGAAGGGGATGGTGCCGATCGTTGCACGGCCCCAGTTGAGTGCGGTCGAATAGGTCGGGAAGCCGAGATTGTTGAAGGCGGCGTTGCCGACGAAGACCGCGCCGTTGAAGGCCCAGGCAAGCGAGGCATAGACGCAGAAGAAGGAGATGACCGCGGCCGCGCTCCCGGTCGCGTCGAACAACGCGACGATGTGCGGCGAGAGCACGAGCAGGACCAGCCAGACCGCGACGCCGTAAAGGCTGAGGAAGATTAGGGAATCGACCAGCGTCTGGCGCACGCGCGGGAACAGCCGCGCGCCGACATTCTGGCCCATGATCGGCCCGACCGAACCGGACAGGGCAAAGAACGCCCCGAAGGCGACCGGCACCAGCCGGCCGAGCACCGCCCATCCGGCGACCGCACCGTCGCCGTAGCGCGCGATCATGGCGGTGACGATGCCATTGCCGACGGGCGTCGCGACATTGGTCAGCACGGCCGGCACGGCGATGGCGGCGAGCGGGCGGATGTCTTCCGCCAGACCGGCAAGGCTCGGCCGGTTCGTCAGGCGATGGACGATGGTGACGCCATGGAAACCCATGATCGCCATGGCGATGCGCGCGAAGACCGACGTGATCGCGGCGCCGTCGACACCCAGACCCAGCGCGAAGATGAAGATGGGGTCGAGAATGGCGGTCACGACCCCGCCGCTGAGCGTCACCCACATGGCGCGCTGGGCATCGCCGACCGCGCGCAGGATCGATGAATACATCATGGCGAGGCCGAGGAAGCCGGTCGCCGGCACGACCATCCAGAGGAAGCGCTCGGCGATGGCCAGCGTCCGGCCTGTCGCGCCGAGCACGCCGAGGATGTTGGCGGAAAACGGCAGCACCGCCAGCGCGAGAATCGTCATGCTGACCGCCATCAGGACGAGGCTGGACGTGCTGATCCGGCGTGCCTTCTCGCGGTCGCCTGCGCCAAGCGCCCTTGCCACCAGCGCGGTGCCGGCGATCGACAGGCCGATAGCGAAGGAGGTCAGGAAGAACAGGACCGTGCCGGCATAGCCGATGGCGGCGGCCAGTTCCTGCTGCCCGAGTTGGGCGATGTAGAACAGGTTCAGGAGGTCGACCATGAAGATGGCGATCAGGCCGACCGAGCCCGTCGCCGTCATCACGATGACGTGGCGCATGGTCGAGCCTTGCGTGAATTTCGCAGGCGCCGCGGTCGGCGGGGGCCTGCTCATCCCGAGTACCGCGTTTCGTCGGACAGCACGTCCTCGGCCTCGGCATTGAGCGCGGTGGCCTTGCGCACCGGCTCGACGAGCGGCGCCGGCTGCACCTGCTGATGCATCAGGTGGAGACCCGCCTGCAGGCCCTCGTGCATCTGCAACTCAAGGCGGGCGGCGTCGCGCTTGCGCAGGTCGGCGACGATCTGGCGGGCGATCTCGCGGTCGATGCCGAGCGTCACCAGCGCCTCGCGGCCGAAGACCAGGGCGCTCTCGAACACCTCGCGGATCTCGAAGTCGACGCCTTCCTCGCGCAGCTGGAGCGTCTGCTGGCGGTCGAACGAGCGTGCGAACAGCTTGGCGAAGGGGAATTCCGCCTTGATGAGCTCGACGATCTTGTTGCCCACCTCCGGCTTGTCGACGCAGACGCAGATGAGGCGCGCGCGGCCCGCTCCCGCCGCCCTGAGCACGTCGAGCCGCGTGCCGTCGCCATAGTAGATGCGGAATCCGAAGGTGCCGGCCGCCTGGATCATCTCGACATCGTTGTCGATGATCGTCACTTCGGCGCGTTCGGAGAGCAGCGCCTGCGACACCACCTGTCCGAACCGGCCGAAGCCGATCAGGAGCACCTCGCCGGAGAGGCCGTCGGCCACTTCGATTCCATCAAGCGACGGCTTCTCGACCGGCACGATATATTTGAGGCTGATCAGCGCCAGCGGCGTCAGCGCCATGGAGATGATGACGATGGCGGTCAGCACGGCATTGGCCTGCCCGTCGATCAGGCCGGTGCCGAGGGCGGCCGCGTAAAGCACGAAGGCGAACTCACCGCCCTGCGCCATCATCACCGTGCGCTCAATGGCCTCGGCATGGTTGGACCTGGTGACGCGCGCGACCAGATAGATGCCGATCGCCTTGGCGGCCATGTAGGCGACGACATAGACGACGACGAGCCGCCAGTTGGCGGCCACCACCGAGAGGTCGAGCGACATGCCGACCGCCATGAAGAACAGGCCGAGCAGGATGCCACGGAACGGCTCCACATCCGCCTCGAGCTGGTGGCGGAAGGTCGATTCGGAGAGCAGCACGCCGGCGAGGAACGCCCCCATGGCCATCGACAGGCCGCCGAGTTGCAGGGCCAGCGCCGAACCGAGCACCACCAGCAGCGCCGCTGCCGTCATTACCTCGCGTGCGCCATAGGCGGCGAGCAACCGGAACAGCGGATTGAGCAGGTAGCGGCCGGCAAGGATGAGCGCTGTGACCGAGCCGACGCCGATGGCCACCGCCATCATCCGCGAGGCGAGGTCGGCTCCCGCCCCGCCGGTGACCGCCGGCGCGAGGAAGGCGACCAGCGCCAGCAGCGGCACGATGGCAAGGTCCTCCAGAAGCAGGATGGAGACCATCTTCTGCCCGTGCGGCGTGTTCATCTCGCCGCGCTCCTCCAGCGTCTGCATGACGATGGCGGTGGAGGTCATGACGAAGCCGGCGCCGGCCACGAAGGAGACCGCCACCGGAAAGCCACCCGCCACGCCGACAAGGGTGAGCAGGCCGGCGCAGACCGCGACCTGGAGCAGCCCGAGGCCGAAGATCTGCTTCCTCAGGCCCCAGAGGCGCGAGGGGCGCATCTCCAGCCCGATGATGAACAGGAACATGACCACGCCGAGTTCGGCGACATGCAGGATCGTGGCGGCGTCAGCCACCAGCCTCAGGCCGAACGGGCCGATGGCGAGGCCGGCGGCAAGATAGCCGAGGATCGAGCCGAGCTGGATGCGCCGGAACAGCGGCACCGCAACGACGGCCGCCGCCAGCAGCGTCACGGCTGGAACGACGAAGGCGGTGGGGGAATGGACGTCGGCCATGCGCTCGCGAAGGGGACGGAAGGGAGGAGATTGATCTCCTATCTATGCCGCAACTTGCACAGCAACACCCGCGTGTTTTCACGAAGGCGCAGGTCGTCGCGATCAGATGCCGAAAAACAACAGGTCGATGGCGCGGGCAATGGCATCGCGCTCGGCGGCGAGGGAAGCGACGGGGGCCTTGAGGAGACGGCGCGGCAGGGGTGCCATCTGATCGGGCGAAAGGACATACCTGACGCTCTTCACAGCAAAGCTCGGATTGAGGCCGCCGAACGTCGCGGGAAACTGATCGGCCGGTATCAGTGGCGCGCAGAGGATGGCATCGGTCTGATCAAGGACATCGCTCTGCAGGACGACGAGATAGGGGATCGCCGCGCGGGAAGCGTTCGGGTTGGCAAAGACGTCGAACTGGCGGGCCCTTCGGCTCACCAGGGGCGAACGTCTTCCGCCCAGAAGCCATTCTTGCGGTTGAACTCATTCTGCGCCTCGATCGCCGCGCGGTTCTCTTCCTTCCAACGCTTTGTACGCTCTGCGCGAACGGCCTCGCTGAGCTTGTCCTCGACGAACTGCGACAGGTTCAGGCCCTGCGCCTTCGCCTCCTCGACGAGATCGGTCGACAGCGAGAGGTTCACGGCGCGCTTGGCCGAGGACTGCTTGCGGTGCGGACGGTCGAGCATCCCATGTTCCTCAAGGATCGATCATGCGCATTCTACATGCGCATGATCGATCGGGCAACGCGACCTCAGCCCGTGCCGCCAACCGTGATCCGCTCCATCTTCAGCGTCGGCTGGCCGACGCCGACCGGCACCCACTGTCCCGCCTTGCCGCAGGTGCCCACCCCGAGGTCGAGGCTCATGTCGTTGCCGACCATGGTGACGCGCTTCATGTCGGCGGGCCCCGAGCCGATCAGCATGGCGCCCTTCACCGGCGCGCCGATCCGGCCGTTCTCGATCCGGTAGGCCTCGGTGCATTCGAACACGTATTTGCCCGAGGTGATGTCGACCTGCCCGCCGCCGAAATTCACGGCGTAGAGGCCGTTCTTCACGCTGGCGAGGATCTCTTCCTTCGTGTGCTGTCCGCCCAGCATGTAGGTGTTGGTCATGCGCGGCATGGGCACGTGGGCATGGCTTTCGCGGCGGCCATTGCCGGTCGGGGCGACACCCATCAGGCGCGCGTTCTGCCGATCCTGCATGTAGCCGACCAGCCGGCCGTCATCGATCAGCACGGTGCGGTTGGACGGCGTGCCTTCGTCGTCGATGGAGATCGAGCCGCGCCGGTCGGCGATGGTGCCGTCGTCGACGACGGTCACGCCCTTCGCCGCCACCATCTGGCCGAGCAGCCCGGCGAAGGCGGACTGGCCCTTGCGGTTGAAGTCGCCCTCCAGGCCATGGCCCACGGCCTCGTGCAGCATCACGCCCGGCCAGCCGGGCCCGAGCACCACGTCCATCTCGCCGGCGGGCGAGGGGACGCTCTCCAGGTTGACCAGCGCCTGTCGCAGCGCCTGGTCGACGGCATGTTTCCAGCGGCCTTCGGTGATGAACTCGCCATAGCTGGCGCGGCCGCCGAAGCCGTGCGAGCCGACCTCCTGCCGTTCGCCCGAGCCGGCGATCACCGTCACATTGAGGCGCACGAGCGGGCGGATGTCGCGATAGATCTCGCCGTCGGGCCTCAGGATCTCGACCACCTGCCAGGATCCGGCGAGCGAGGCCGAGACCTGCCGCACCTTCTCATCCTTGGCCCGCGCATAGGCGTCGATCGCCTCCAGCAGCTTCACCTTGTCGGCGAAGGCGGGCGCATCGAGCGGATTCTCGTCGCCGTAGAGCCGGACGTTGGTGCGCACCGGCCCCGGCGCAAGCGTGCCCGAATAGCCGCCGGCAACGGCGCGCACGGTTTCCGCCGCGCGCTTGAGGGCCGCTTCCGAGACGTCGGATGAATGGGCGTAGCCGACCGCCTCGCCCTTCACGGCGCGCAGGCCAAAGCCCTGGCCATTGTCGGTGCCCGCCTGCTTGAGGCGGCCATTGTCGAAGACGAGCGATTCCGACTGCTTGTATTCGAGGAACAGCTCGCCGTCGTCGGCGCCGGTCAACGCCTCGGCGAGGATCGCCCTGGCGGTTGCCGGGTCGAGCCCGGCGCGGGCGAAGAGCGAATGGTCGGCCATGGCGGCTCCGGACGATGGACTGATTGCCGGGCTATCTAGTGCCTCGGGGCGCCCGATGCGAGCCCGCCGGACCCTGACCCGTCAGGGCAGGGCCTCGAAGCCCGCCTTGAAGCCGTTGAGCGATACCGGCACGCCGATACCCTCTTCCGGCGTCTGGAAGATGATGAAGGTCGCGGTCTGGCCGCCGGAGAGCTGGCCGAGCAGGCCGTCCTCCATCACCACCTCGGCGACGCAGCCGGACGGCAGGCAGCGCACGAAACCGGCACGGCCGACATCCGTCGTGTCGATCTTGAGGCCAAGGCCCGAGGGCAGCAGCACGCCGAGCGGGGCGAGCACGCGCAGCAGGCGCGCCCGGCCATCCGCCGTCTTCAGCGCGATGACGGTCAGCGCGACATTCGGCCGGTCCTCGGCCGCGACGTTCTGCACAAGGGCGCATTGCTCGGCGCGCGAGCCCGGCGGCGTGTCGCAGCGCACCTGCCAGTCGCCGTGGGTGGCGCGCACCGCGCCCTGCGCAAGAGCTCCGCCCGCGCCGAACGCCGCCGACAGTAGAGCCGCAAGGCCGAGGGCCTTCATCCGCGCTGCGCCGCGCTGCATGATCCTGTTGCTCATCCGTCACTCCAGGGACCGCCCGCCGGGGGCATGCCTGCAGGCGCGGTCCGCCTGCGCTTCATGTCGATGTCCGCGCGATCCGGCCGGCGAACCGAATCGCTGCCGCCATCGTAGAACGCCTCACGAGGCTGCGTCGGACCATTCCCCCGCGAACCTGTCAAGATTATGCACCAAATGCCGACGCGTCATGCCGAATTCGAGCGGCAGCGTCGCCTTTCGGATGATTTTACGCAGTGCAGCAGGAGTTTATAACGGCTTCACGCTGGCGGCCCTGACCTTGTCTGGAAAGGCTCTCAACGGTCGCATTGCGAGCATGGCGTTTTTGTGTTTCAAGGGGGCCGAAAGCCCTCCCGGCAGCGTGCGCGGCGCGTCTCTTGATGACGCGTTCCCGGCCGGAACTGCAAGGGTTTGGCGCCCCGGCCGGCGGGTTCGGGCGCACAAGAACAAGACGGGTCCCGAGCGCTAGCGGCTCATGGCCCGAGGTTATGGAGCGGATGAATATGCGTTTGGCGATGCGGAACGGCGCGTCGGCGGTCAGGGGCGGGGCTCTCGCGCTCGCCGCCGTCGCAGCGCTGGTGGTGGGTCTCGATCAGGCCTTCGCGCAGCAGGGCATGGGCCAGCCGGTGCCCCGCGGCATCGGGTTCCAGGAATCGGTGACCCCGATCATGGACTTCATCGAGTGGTTCCATAACGCCTTCCTGCTGCCGATCATCACGATCATCTGCGTGTTCGTCGCGGGCCTGCTCGGCTGGTGCCTCTATCGCTTCTCCGAGAAGCGCAACCCGGTGCCCTCCAAGACCACCCACCATGTTGGCATCGAGGTCGCATGGACGGTTATCCCGGTCCTGATCCTGATCGTCATCGCGATCCCGTCGTTCCGCCTGCTCTACCAGCAGCAGGTCATCCCGCGCGCCGACATCACCATCAAGGCGACGGCCTCGACCTGGAAGTGGTCCTACGACTATCCGGACCACGGCAATTTCTCCTTCGTGTCGACCATGCAATCCGACCAGGAGCGCGCCGAGCGCATCGCCCGCGGCACGCCGGCGCGCGAGGTTCCGCGCCTGCTCGCCGTCGACAACGAGGTGGTGGTGCCGGTCAACAAGGTCGTTCGGGTGCAGGTGACCGCTTCCGACGTGATCCACGCCTTCGCTGTGCCGTCCTTCGGCATCAAGGTGGACGCCGTTCCCGGCCGCCTCAACGAGACCTGGTTTCGCGCCACCCGCGAGGGCCTCTATTTCGGCCAGTGCTCGGAGCTCTGCGGCAAGGACCACGCCTTCATGCCGATCGCCGTGCGCGTCGTCTCCGAACAGGCTTTCGCGGCCTGGGTCGAGGACGCCAAGAAGCGCTTCGCCTCGGTGCCGCAGCCGACCCTGGTTGCCGCGAACGATATCCCGCAGGCGCGCTGATCTCAGCCGCGCCGCCACGCAGACGACACTTGTCGAGGACTTGACGACATGGCTCACGCCACCGCCGACCACAGCCACGATCATGCTCACGGGCATGACGACCACGCCATCCCGACCGGCTGGCGGCGCTACGTCTATTCGACGAACCACAAGGACATCGGCACGATGTACCTTGTCTTCGCGATCATCGCGGGTCTCGTCGGCTTCGCGCTTTCCATCGGAATCCGCATGGAGCTGATGGAACCGGGCATGCAGATCTTCAAGAATGCCCACACGTTCAACGTGTTCACGACCAGCCACGCGCTGATCATGATCTTCTTCATGGTCATGCCGGCGCTGATCGGCGGCTACGCCAACTGGTTCGTGCCGATCATGATCGGCGCGCCGGACATGGCCTTCCCGCGCATGAACAACATCTCGTTCTGGCTGCTGCCGCCGGCTTTCGCGCTGCTGATCATCTCGCTGTTCGTCGAAGGTCCGCCCGGCGGCTATGGCTTCGGCGGCGGCTGGACCGCCTATCCGCCGCTCTCCTCGAACATCGGCCATCCCGGCCCGGCGATGGATTTCGCGATCCTGTCGCTGCACCTGGCCGGCGCCTCCTCGATCCTCGGCGCGATCAACTTCATCACCACGATCTTCAACATGCGCGCCCCGGGCATGACGCTGCACAAGATGCCGCTCTTCGCCTGGTCGGTGCTGGTCACGGCCTTCCTGCTGCTGCTGTCGCTGCCCGTGCTCGCCGGCGCCATCACCATGCTGCTGACCGACCGCAACTTCGGCACAACCTTCTTCGACCCCGCCGGCGGCGGTGACCCGATCCTGTTCCAGCACCTGTTCTGGTTCTTCGGCCACCCGGAGGTCTACATCCTCATCCTCCCGGGCTTCGGCATCGTCAGCCACATCATCTCGACCTTCTCGAAGAAGCCCATCTTCGGCTATCTCGGCATGGCCTACGCCATGGTCGCGATCGGCGTCGTCGGCTTCATCGTCTGGGCCCACCACATGTATACGGTCGGCCTGTCGGTCACGACGCAGGCCTATTTCGTGGCGGCCACCATGGTCATCGCGGTGCCGACCGGCGTGAAGATCTTCTCCTGGATCGCGACGATGTGGGGCGGTTCCATCCGCCCGAACACGCCCATGCTCTGGGCGGTCGGCTTCATCTTCCTGTTCACGGTGGGCGGCGTCACCGGCGTGGTCCTGGCCAATGCCGGTATCGACCGCGCGCTGCACGACACCTATTACGTGGTCGCCCACTTCCACTATGTTCTGTCGCTCGGCGCGGTCTTCGCGATCTTCGCGGCCTGGTACTACTGGTTCCCCAAGATGAGCGGCTACATGTATTCCGAGACGATCGGCAAGTGGCACTTCTGGGTCACCTTCGTTGGCGTCAACCTGGTGTTCTTCCCGCAGCATTTCCTCGGCCTGCAGGGCATGCCGCGCCGCTATGTCGACTATCCCGACGCCTTCGCGATGTGGAACTACGTGTCGTCGATCGGCTCCTACATCGCCGCCGTCGGCGTCGCGATCTTCCTGTACGGCGTCGTCCACGCCTTTCAGAAGAAGCAGCTCGCCGGCAACAATCCGTGGGGCGAAGGCGCGACCACCCTGGAATGGACGCTGACCTCGCCGCCGCCGTTCCACCAGTTCGAGGAGCTGCCGCGCATCCGCTGAGCCGCGCGCAGCCCCGCCATCCCGAAGCCCGGAGCGCCAAGCCCCGGGCTTCTCCCCTGAAAGGGCCGCCCGCCCGGGCCGCCAAACGAGACGCCCCAGACCTTGTCCTTCGTCGATGACACGAACCCGGTGAACCGCGCGGCCCTGATCAGCCAGGCGTCTCCGCGCGATTTCATCGAGCTCCTGAAGCCGCGGGTCATGTCGCTGGTGATCTTCACCGCGCTCACCGGCCTCGTCGTCGCTCCCGGCACGCTGCACCCGATCCTCGCCGCGATCAGCCTGCTCTGCATCGCGGTCGGCGCTGGCGCGTCTGGCGCGCTCAACATGTGGTACGATGCCGACATCGACGCCAAGATGACGCGCACCGCCAATCGCCCGATCCCGGCTGGCCGCGTCGCGCCGAGCGAGGCGCTCGCTTTCGGTCTCTTTCTGTCGGTCTTCTCCGTGCTGGTGCTCGGCCTCGTCGCCAACTGGCTCGCCGCCGGCCTGCTCGCCTTCACGATCTTCTTCTACGCCGTCGTCTACACGATGTGGCTGAAGCGCTGGACGCCGCAGAACATCGTCATCGGCGGCGCCGCCGGTGCCTTCCCGCCCATGATCGGCTGGGCGGCCGTGACCGGCTCGGTCTCCGTCGAGTCGATCGTGCTGTTCCTGATCATCTTCGTCTGGACGCCGCCGCATTTCTGGGCGCTCGCCCTGATCAAGTCCGAGGACTATGCGCGCGCCGGCGTGCCCATGCTGCCCGTCGTTGCGGGGGAAGCGGAGACGCGCCGCCAGATCCTCCTTTACACCGTGCTGCTTGCCCCGCTGGGCGTGGCGCCCTTCCTGATGGGCTTCGCCGGCAAGGCCTACGCCGCAACCGCCGTGCTCGGCGGCCTCGCCATGCTGTGGCTGGCGCTGGAGATTTTCCGGAAGCGCGACGGCGCGCCGGCCCGCAAGGCGGCCGGCCGCATGTTCGGCTTCTCCATCATCTACCTCTTCGCGCTCTTCGCCGTGCTGCTCGTCGAGCAGGGCGTCGCAGCGCGGCTGTTCTGAGCGGGGATCGCCATGTCCGACAGCCCGCGCGAACCCGGCATCGTCCTCACCCCCGAGGAGAAGAAGCGCCAGCGCCAGCGCAATGTCGCCATCGCGCTTGCGCTTGTCGGCCTCTGCGTCATGTTCTGGGTCATCACCCTGGTGAAGGGCCCGGCCATCCTCCAGCGGCCGATGTGAGGCTGGCATGAGCGCGCCCGTGACCTCCGGAGCATTTTCAAGCGAAGTGGATACCGGTTCGCGTCAGGAAAATGCGACCAGACAAAAAACTGGAGCAAACGGAGTTTGCTCCAGTCCCCGCAGCTGGAAGCGCGACGTGAAGGTCGGCCTCGCCGCCTTCGGCTTCGGCGCCTTCATGTTCGGCGCGGCCTACGCCGCGGTGCCGCTCTACGCCATGTTCTGCCAGCTCACCGGTTTCGGCGGCACCACCATGCGCGCCGAGAAGCCGGCCGACCGGATCATCGACCATCCGATCGATATCCGCTTCGATTCCAATATCGGCCCCGGCCTGCCCTGGCGCTTCAGGGTCGACACCGCGCGGCAGACCGTGCGCGCCGGCGAGACCCACACCATGACCTACACGGTCACCAACACGTCGAACCAGCCCATCACCGGCATGGCGACCTACAACGTCGCCCCGGCCGAGACCGGCCGCTTCTTCAACAAGCTGCAGTGCTTCTGCTTCACCGAGCAGACACTTGGCGCCGGCGAGACGCGCGAGTTCACGGTGGTCTATTTCGTCGATCCGGCGATCGCCGGGGACGCCGACGCCAGGACCGCCAACACCATCACGCTGAGCTATACGTTCTTCCGCCAGAACCAGCCGCCACGGCCGCTCGCCGAACGGCCGGGAACGGCGGGCTCGCGTACCAACTGATCGACTACGGCCGGCGGCCAAGCCGCCGGGCGATGAGGACACGGAGACCTGCCATGGCCGAGGCTCACGCCAAGCCCCAACACGACTACCACCTGGTGCCGCCCAGCCCCTGGCCGTTCATTGGCTCCATGTCGGCCTTCGTCATGGCGATAGGCGCCATCATGTGGATGAAGAGCCTGCCGCTGCTCGGGCTGAAGATCGCCCCGGTGGTGTTCTTCGCCGGCTTCATCGGTGTGCTCTACACGATGTACGGCTGGTGGTCGGACGTCATCAAGGAGAGCCAGCAGGGCGATCACACGCGCGTCGTGCAGCTCCACCTGCGCTACGGCATGATCATGTTCATCGCCTCCGAGGTGATGTTCTTCGTCGCCTGGTTCTGGGCCTATTTCGACGCCGCCCTGTTCCCGGGCGAGGCGATCCAGTTCCAGCGCACCGAACTGACCGGCGGGCACTGGCCGCCGAAGGGCATCGAGACCTTCAACCCGCTGCAGATCCCGCTGCTCGGCACGCTGGTGCTCCTGCTCTCGGGCACCACCGTCACCGCCGCCCATCACTTCGTCGTGTCGGGCGAGCGCGACAAGGCCAAGATGTACCTGTGGTTCACGGTCGGCCTCGGCGTGCTGTTCACCTGCCTGCAGGCCTATGAGTACGGCCATGCCCATTTCAACTTCTCGGGCCACATCTACGGCGCCACCTTCTTCATGGCGACCGGCTTCCACGGCGCCCATGTCATCATCGGCACGATCTTCCTGTTCATCTGCGCGCTGCGCCTCTACCGCGACACGCACCTGACGCCGGAGAAGCATTTCGGCTTCGAGGCGGCGGCCTGGTACTGGCACTTCGTCGACGTGGTCTGGCTGTTCCTGTTCGCCGCGATCTATGTCTGGGGCTTCGACTGGTCCGGCCGCGCGCTCGCCGCGGCGGCTGGCGCCGGCAGCCACTGAGGCCGCGTTCCGCATTGCTGATCGGGAAGGGGCGGCCTCGGGGCCGCCCTTTTCGCATCCGGGTGCCGCCCGGCCTTGATTCAGCCCCCGTTCGCGCCGACATCATCACGCTCTTGTCATGAGGCGCGATGGGCGCATTCATGGCTCACTCGTCTCCGGTTCTCCCCCCGCGACGGCGGCAATGCCTCGGCCGGTGATCCCCAGGATCTGTTGATGCTGATGACGCGACGCTCTTTCACGACCGGCCTCGCGGCCGCTGCGCCGGCTCTCGTGCCGGGGCTGGGCCTAGCCGGTATGCCGGTCGAACGGGTGTTCCGGCACGGCCTCGCCAACGGGCTGGAGGTCATCGCCATCCCCGATCACCGCGTGCCCGTGGTCACCCACATGCTCTGGTACAAGGTCGGCTCGGCCGACGAGGTCCGCGGGAAGTCGGGCCTTGCCCACTTCCTCGAGCACCTGATGTTCAAGGGCACCCGGCGCAATCCGAAGGACGTGTTCTCGCGGGCGGTGACGGCCGCCGGCGGCAACGAGAACGCCTTCACCTCCTACGACTACACCGGCTATTTCCAGCGAGTCGTCCGCGATCAGCTTGCCGTGATGATGGATTTCGAGGCCGACCGCATCGGCAACATCGTGCTCACCGATGAAGTCGTGCTGCCCGAGCGCGACGTGGTGCAGGAGGAGCGCCGTCAGCGCACCGATAACGATCCCGGCGCGCGCCTGTCGGAGCGCCTGATGAACCGCCTGTGGGGCAGCGACCACCCCTACGGTATCCCGATCATCGGCTGGCCCCAGGAGATCGCTGCGCTGACGCGCGAGGACGCGCTCGCCTTCTATCGCCGCCACTACGGCCCGAACAACGCGATCCTGGTCGTCGCCGGCGACGTCACACCCGACGACATCTTCCGCATGGCCGAGGAGACCTACGGCCGCATCGACGGCAATCCGGCGATCCTCGCGCGCACGCGCCCGCCCGGGCCCGCGCGCACGGCAGGCGAGCGCGTCCGCCTCGCCGACCAGCGCGTGCGCCAGCCGAGCCTGTCCAAGTCGGCCATCGTCAGGTCCTACCGGACGGCACGGCCCGGCGAGGCCGAGGCCATGGAGATCCTCGCCCAGATCGCCGGCTCCAGCCCCAATGGACGGTTCTACAAGTCGCTGGTCACCGACCAGGGGCTCGCGGTCGGCGCTGGCTGTTTCTATTCCGGTTCGGCACTGGGCGACGGCCGCTTCGGTATCTATGCCTCGCCGCGCCCCGGCGTGCCGCTCGAGCGTCTCGAAGCGGCGATGGCCGAGGTCGCCGACCGCATTGCGCAGGGCGGGGTGACCGCGGACGAGCTGGCGCGTGCGCGCACGCGCCTGATCGCCGATTCCGTCTATTCGCAGGACAGTCAGGCCTCGATGGCGCGCATGTACGGCTCCTCGCTGACCTGCGGTGCCTCCATCGCCGATATCCAGGAATGGCCGGCGCGCATCGCCGCCGTCACGCTCGCTGATCTCAATGCCGCCGCGCCGCGCGCTTTCGATTTCAGCCGCGCGGTCACCGGTGAACTCGTTCGCGAGGAACGGAGCTGATGATCTCCGCCGCCCGCACCATCGCCTTCGGAATGCTCGCCATGGTCGCCGCCTATACCTCGCCGAACCCAGCGGCCGCCCAGCAGCCGGCGAGCCAGTCGAACCGTGTCGAGCGCGTCGTCTCGCCTGGCGGCATCGAAGCCTGGCTCGTGCGCCAGACCCACCTGCCGATGCTCGCGCTGTCCTTCGCCATGCGCGGCGGCACCGCCCAGGATCCTGCCGACCGCACCGGCACCGCCCACCTCATGGCGCAGATGCTGGACGAGGGCGCCGGCGATCTCGACGCCGAGGTCTTCCATCGTCGGCTCGAGGAGCGGGCCATCGAGATGAGCTTCTCGGCGAGCCGCGACGCACTGACCGGCTCCATCCGCACGCTGACCGACAATCGAGCGGAGGCCTTCGCCCTCCTGAAGATGGCGCTGGAGAAGCCGCGTTTCGACGCAGCGCCGCTTGATCGCGTGCGCGAGTCGGTCCTGTCCGGGATCCGCCGCGCCTCGACCAATCCCAACTCGCTCGCCAGCGAGACCTTCTCCGCCGCGGCCTTTCCGAACCATCCCTATGGCCGGCGCAGCACCGGCACGGTGGAGACGGTAACCGCCGTCACCCCGGCTGATCTCGTCGCCATGCATCGCCGCATCGTCGCGCGCGACGGGCTGAAGATCGCCGTCGTCGGCGACATCACGGCGCAGGAGCTTGGGCCGCTGCTCGACGACGTGTTCGGCTCGCTCCCCGCCCGAGCGACGCTGACGCCCGTGCCCGATGTGACCATAGCTGCAGCCGGCGAGCGGCGGGTCGTGCCGATGGACATTCCGCAGGCCATCATCTCGTTCGGCCTGCCGGGCCTGAAGCGCGACGACCCGGACTTCATCCCCGCCTTCGTGATGAACCACATCCTTGGCGGCGGGTCGTTCTCCTCGCGCCTCTACCAGGAGGTCCGCGAGAAGCGCGGCCTTGCCTATTCGATCTCCTCCGGCCTCGTTGCGATGGACGCCACCGGCCTGCTCAGCGGTGGCACCTCGACGCGCAACGACCGCGCCGCGCAGAGCCTTGCGGTGATCGAGGAGGAGCTGAAGCGCATGGGTGCGGAAGGACCGTCGACGATCGAGCTCGAACAGGCCAAGCGCTACCTGATCGGCAACTGGGCGATGCGCTTCGAGACCTCCACGCAGATCGCCTCGAATCTCATCCGCATCCAGCTGGATGGCTTCGGCCCCGACTATCTCGACCGCCGCAACGACCTGATCGACGCGGTGACGATCGCGGATGTCCGGCGGGTGGCGAAGCGCCTGCTCGGCGATCCGCGCCTGCTGGTCGTGGTGGTCGGCAAGCCCGAGGGGATGTGATCAGGCGGACGGCAGCTCCTCGCCTGTCACACTATGCCTCAGCACCATGCGGATATCGGTCGCGTGCCATCGGCTGCGGCCCCAGCACGGAACGCCGCGACGGTTGAGGGCCTCTGCGATGGCGCCATGTTCGCGCAGGCCGCGCGCCAGATAGTCGCGGATCACCGGTTCCATGGCCTCCACGAAGGCGTCGAGAATGGCCTTCGCGCGTTGCGTATCCGCGATCGCCCTCTGCCGCGGCGTCGCTCTTGCCGCTGTCATGTCCGGGCGGCGGCAAAGGATGACGCTTCCGGACTTGTCGAGAAGCGCACGATGTTTGCGTGGCCGCCTTCGACCAGGGCGAAGCGAACCGCATCCTTGCGACTGCGGAACAGGCCCTCGGCGACCCCATGGGCCTCGCGGGCGATCCACAATCCATCGGTCGATGGGCAGACCAGGAACAGACGCGCCGCGGCCGGCGAACAGGCTTGTGCCATATCAGCCTCCGTCAGCTCGGCAGGAAGAGCAGCGCGCGCAGCGACAGGCTGGCGACGACCGGCACCATGAGGGCGACGATCATCAGGATCAGCGGCAGCGCCCATCCCCAGGTCGGGCGAACCGGCGTTGCTGATCTGGTCCGGACATAGGGGCGAACTGGCTTCGCCAGACCGGTATGATGCGTGAAGAATGCCATGACGACCTCCTTTTGGGTCGCCGTGGGATGTAGAGGGAGTGTCCGTCAGGCCGCCATATCGATATGCGTCCAGGCCGTAACGGAACCATAAAGCGCCGCGACTGCTCAGCCACGCTCCTTGAGCCTCTGCCGCGCGAACACGCCGAACACGCCGATCAGCGTTAGCGCGAGGCCGTACCAGGTCAGTGCGTATTCGAGATGGCGGTTGGCGAACACGAGCAGCGTCTCGCCGCCCTGCGGCCATCGGCCCGGAACAGGCGTGGCGTCGGCGTCGATCGAGAGCGGCGCGGCTTCGGCAACGCCGATGGCGCGTGCGATCTTCGCGAGGTCGCGGGTGTAGAAGACCCGGCGAGAATCGTCATCAACCGCGGCGAAGGCGCTACGCGGCTCGGGAAAGCGCACCAGGCCCGTCACCGTCACGGTCCCTTCCAGCAGCCCCTCGCGGCGCGTCGCCGGATCGCGCCGGTCGGTCGGCACGAAGCCGCGATTGATTATGACCGTCGACCCGTCTGGCCTGGTCAGCGGGGTCATCACGAAGAAGCCCTGGCCCTGCGGCCGCCCCGCCGCCTGCCGGCGGCTGTCGCCGGCGACGTGGTAGATATAGGCCTCCAGCTCGTGCCGGAACGTGCCGGTCACGCTGACCCGGCGATATTCGTCGCGTTCGGGCGTCATGCGCGTCCAGCCGCTACGGTCCGGCAGCGGAATGGCCGGCGCGGTGGCGCGCGTTTCCACCTGCGCGATCAGCCCTTGCTTCCAGGCGAGCCGCGAGAGCTGCCAGGTCCCGAGCGACACGAGGATGGCGAGCGTGGCCAGCGCCGCGATGCCGGGCAGGAGCAGGCGGCGCAGCCGGGCCGGCAGGGATGGCGAGGTCGCGAGGGTCATGATGCCTGAGGTAGTGCGCGGCGCAGTCTCTGTCGACCCGGTCAACGGCTCGTCGCCGAAGGTCGTGGATACTCCGCGGATCCCACCGCCTTCAGAGGCGACCCTCGCGCGGGCCGGCCTGCTCCAACCATTCCGTAACCCTGAAGGCATGCGGCCGCGCCTGCGCCGGATTGTCGCCGTTTTTCGAGCTTCGCGGCACGTCCCGTTAACCGCTTCTTCAAGGCTGGCACCGCATTTTACCGACGGATGCCGCGGTTTTGCCGCGCTCGCGAATTTCGGGAACGGCGCAGCAGGATGCGGCGCCGCGGTCTTGGAGCAGATTGATGGCTGTTGATCTTTCGATGCCGATCCTTGTGGTCGATGACTACAATACGATGATCCGCATCATCCGGAACCTTCTGAAGCAGCTCGGCTTCGACGACATCGACGATGCGTCGGACGGCTCCGCAGCGCTGGCGAAGATGAAGGAGAAGAAGTACGGGCTGGTCATCTCCGACTGGAACATGGAGCCGATGACCGGCTACGAACTCCTCAAGGAAGTGCGCGCCGATTCCGGGCTGACCCGCACGCCCTTCATCATGGTGACGGCCGAGTCCAAGACCGAGAACGTCATCGCCGCCAAGAAGGCCGGCGTGAACAACTATATCGTCAAGCCGTTCAACGCCCAGACGCTGAAGGCCAAGATCGACGCGGTCTTCGCGGACTGACGACGGGCATTCGCAGGGGATGACCGGTTTCGCGGGGGCGGCCGGACTGAGGGGGGCACGTCGGGCGGCAGTCCGAGACGGCGCCCCGGGACGATCGGGCGGCGCGTCGCTTTGCTGCTCCAGGGAACGGACAACGCCATGAAGAGCGTCTCGACCGAGCACCTCGACCGGATCGTCGAATTCGTCCGGTCCAAGCGCGAGCGCGACGTGTCGCTCGCCGATGTGGTGGGGCTCGCCGAAGTGACGGTTGAGTCGCTCTCGACCTTCTTCCGCGCCATCGACAATTCAGTCTATCGCGAGCTGTCGGACATTGCCTCCTTCATCACCAACATGAAGGAAGAGATCGGCCGGCTGCAGCCGAACGACCTCAAGCAGAGCCGCATCCCGGCCGCCGGCCAGGAGCTCGACGCCATCGTCAAGGCCACCGAAAAGGCGACCGACACGATCATGGGTGCGGCCGAGGAGGTCATGGCGGGCGAGTGCGCTGATCCGAAATACAAGGCCATGGTCGACGAGCGCATGATGCTCATCTTCGAGGCCTGCTCGTTCCAGGATATTACCGGCCAGCGCGTCGCCAAGGTGGTCGAGACGCTGAAGCACATCGAGAGCCGCGTCTCCCGCTTCGCCGAGGCGATCAACGCGGCCGACGCCGAGGGCTATATCTCCGAAGAGGAGAAGCGCCGCGAGGAGCGTAAGCTGAAGAACATCCTCCACGGCCCGCAGCTGGCCGGCGAGGGCGTCGACCAGAGCGACGTCGATGCGCTGTTCGCCAAACCCGCCAAGGCCAAGAGCGCCCAGGACGACGTCGACGCGCTGTTCAAGTAGCGCCTGCCGTCAACGGGGCGCCTTGCTCGCCCGGGCATAGGCCTTGAGTACGTTTGCCATACGGGTGAGATGACCGCTGCCCTGGTCGCGGAAGAAGGCAATCGTCTCCGCATCGACCCGCAGACTGATCGCTGTCTTGCGCGTCGTCCCGTCGATGGCCCGCGCCTGCTCCCAGAACTCCGGCGGCAGATCCGGCGCGACGCTTGACGGCTGCCGCGGCAGCAACTCGCCGCGCTTGGCCAATCGCTCGATCTCATCGAGCGTTGCGGTTCTGATATCGTCTTTCGTCCTCATGGCTCGCCTTCCAAGCTGTGATCAATCGTATGCGGTCGCCCCGGATCGTATAGACGACCACGAAGGCCTCACCGTCGATCTCGCCCAGCGTGATCCTGCGCTCTTCGCCGTAGTCCCGGCGATTGTCGATCCAGTCGAGGCGGCGCGGATCGCGAAAAACCCGCGCCATCCCGACGAGGTCCACGCCATGGTCGTCGTGGACCGTGCGGCGTTTGGCTTCGTCCCACTCGAAGATCATCGAGCAGTAATTGTATATACATATCGTATATTCGGCAAGCCTCGCCCTACCAGGCGAGCTTCCGCATCGCAAAACGCGGGTGCTGGCCGGTCTCCCGGATCAGCGCGGCCAGTCCGTCCGGCAGGATGCCGGTCGGGCCGAGCAGTCCCTCCGCGTGGATGCCCTCGGCGAGGAACAGGCAGTCAAAGCCCATCCTGACCGCGCCGGCGACGTCGGTGCGCATGGCGTCGCCGATGGCGAGCACGCGCGCGCGGTCGGCCGGCTTGCCGGTGATCCGTTCGGCATAGCGGAAGCAGGCGTCGTAGGCGGGCTCGTAGGGCTTGCCGGCATAAAGCACCTCGCCGCCCATCTGCTGATAGCGGTCGCCGATGGCGCCGGCGCAGAAGATCAGGTCGTGGCCGACCTCCACCACCTTGTCCGGATTGCCGCACAGGAAGAACAGGCCGCGCGCCTTCATGCGGGCCAGCCGCTCCTGGTAGTCGTCCGGCGTCTCGGTGCGGTCGTCGACAAGCCCGGTGCAGACGACATAGGCGGCGTCCTCGATGGCCACGAGCCGCGTGTCCAGCCCCTCGAACACGACCAGATCGCGCTTCGGGCCGACATGGTGGACCGGCTCGCCCGGCCGGGTGCGAATGTAGTCGCGCGAGATGTCGCCGGAGGTGACGATGGCGTCGTAGGCGGCACGCGGCACGCCCAGCCGGTCGAGCTGCCCGACCACGACCGGCGCCTGCCGCGGCGCATTCGTGATGAGGATCACCGGCACGCCGACCTTGCGGATGTTCACCAGCGCCTCGCAGGCCGCCGGATGCGCCTTCATGCCGTTATGCAGCACGCCCCAGACGTCGGAAAAGACGAGATCGTAGCCGCCCGCAATGGCCGCGAGGCTGTCGATGACGGGCGGCAGGGACATGGCGGCTGCGGTGTCGTTCATGGCCAAGCGGGTTAAGCGGCGCGGCAGGGCGGGTCAAGCGCGCCGGTCGCCCGGCGGTCTTGCGGGCCGCCCGCTTCCGCGTCAGGGTCTCCGGAAAACGGGAGGACAGCATGTCCGGCAGCACGCCGCGCGCCGTCGCGGAAACCTTCTACGAGGCCTTCGCCGCCCGCGACGCCAAGGCCATGGGCGACCTCTATGCGGAGGACGCCACCTTCGAGGACCCGGTCTTCGGCAGGCTCGACGCGCGCCAGGCGCGTTTCATGTGGCGCGTGCTGGTGGGGCGGGCAACCGATCTCGCGGTGTCCTACGAGATCACCCGCGACGACGACGCCACGGCGACGGTCGCCTGGACGGCCGGATACACGTTCGGCCAGACCGGCCGCTCGGTCGTCAACAACGTGACCGCCACCATGACCTGCCGCGATGGCCTGATCGTCGACCATCGCGATGTCTTCGACTTCTGGAAATGGTCGCGGCAGGCGCTCGGCGCGCCCGGCTGGCTGCTCGGGTGGACTCCGATGTTCCGGGCGCAGGTCGGTGCCAGGGCGCGCAAGGGGATCGGGCTCGGCTGAAGCTCAGAGCGCCGTCGCCTTGAGGAACGGCAGAAGCGCCTTCAGGCACCCGTCGGCGTTCTCCTCGGGGATGAAGTGCCCCGAATCGACCGCCGCGCCGGTCGCCTTGGGCGCAAGCGGCTTCCAGGCCTCCAGCGGGCTTGTCCCGGCCGAGGGAATGCCGGCATCGCCCCAGACGACATGGACCGGCACGTCGATGGTGCGCCCGGCGGCGACATCGGCCTCGTCGGCGGCAAGGTCGACGGTTGCGCCCGCGCGATAGTCTTCGCAGCAGGCGTGGATGCGCGAGGGGTCGTTGAAGAAGTCGCGGTAGTGCTGCAGCGCGCGGGGATCATAGGCCGACAGCGTGCCGTCCTTGGTCCACAGCGCCAGCTTCTCCTCCAGATAGGCGGTCGGGTTCTGCCCGATCGCGCGCTCCGGTACGCCCTCCGGACCGGACAGGAAGATCCAGTGCTCCGTCTTTGGCGAAGGCGCGGCGGCGATCCGCTGCCACATCGCATAGGTCGGCACGATGTCGAGCAACGCGATCCGCTCGGCCCGTCCCGGATGGTCGAGTGCCATGCGGTAGGTCACGCGCGCGCCGCGGTCGTGGCCGCACACCATGAAGCGGATATGGCCGAGATCCTCCATCACCTCGATCATGATCTTCGCCATGTCGCGCTTGGCATAGGGGAAGTGGTCCGGCCCGCCCTTCGGCGCCACCGACCAGCCATAGCCCGGCAGGTCCGGCATCACGACGGTGAAGTGCCGCGCAAGCTCCGGCGCAATGCGGTGCCATTCCACATGGGTCTGCGGGAAGCCGTGGACCAGCAGCAGCGGCGGACCCGAACCGCCCGAGCGGGCGAAGATCCGGCCGATGGAGGTGTCGATCCAGTGCGAGGCGAAACCGGGAAACAGGTCGGCGGTGGACATGCTGGGCTCCTTGGCCTTTCCGGGGAGCATAGCGCAGAAGGCATGGCATCGGTGACAGCAGGCGTTCGCCCTGCCGGCATGGAGCGGCGTCCTGCCCGTTCAGCTCCCCGCGACTGCGCGCCCTTGCGGCTCGGCCGCCATCGCGATCATCTGCCGGATCACGGCGGCGAAGCGCTCAAGTGTCTCCGGCGTCAGGTTGAGCGGGTGCTCGGCGGTCGCGATCGGCACGTCAATCTCGATATTACCCGCACGCCGGGACAGGTTCACGTCGATGGCGACCCCGGTGAGCTGCAGGTCGTCGATGGCGAAGGCCTGGCCGCTCCACGGATTGCGGAACGGCGTGGTCTCGTCCGGAATGCTGTCGCTTTGCTCGCCGATATGGGCGAGCAGGCGATCGATGCCGGCCGCCAGCGACTCAAGGCGCGCGTCCGTCACGCGCTTCCCAAGGCAGTTTACGAAGAAGCGGCCGTCGGCATCTTCCTTCAGATGAAAGTCGAGATCGGGGCTGAGCGCCGGCTCCAGGCCACGCGCGCTCGCCAGTTCGCGTCCTCCGGCGCCGCCGGGCCACACAGAACCCAATGCTGACCTGATCGAATTCCAGAGCTGCTGCACGGATGCTCCCTATTATGCCGCCTCACCAAGCGCCTCCGGGAGGCTACCGGGCCGCCGGCCGCCGCTCAATCCCTTCGCAGCGCCGCCTGTTCCCGCGCGACCGCCTGCCAGCCGATGTCGCGGCGGCAGAAGCCGCTTGGCCAGTCGATCAGGTCGACGGCGGCATAGGCGCGTCGCTGCGCCTCGGTCACCGTCGCGCCGGTCCCGGTCACCGCCAGCACGCGGCCGCCATTGGCGACGATCTCGCCGTCCTTCTCGGCCGTTCCCGCATGGAACACCTCGACGCCGTCCAGCGCCCGCGCCCGGTCGAGGCCGCGGATGACGCTGCCCTTCTCCGGCGAGCCCGGATAGCCGTTCGCCGCCATCACTACGGTCAGCGCGGCGTCGTCGAACCAGCGCGCGCTCATCGTCCTGAGCTGGCAGTCGGCCGCGCCCAGCAGCAGCGTCAGCAGGTCGTCCTTCAGCCGCATGATCAGCACCTGGCATTCCGGATCACCGAAGCGGCAATTGTATTCGATCAGCTTGGGCCCGCTGGCGGTGATCATCAGGCCGGCGAACAGCACGCCCTTGAACGGATGGCCCTTGGCCTTCATCGCGGCGAGCGTCGGCCGGATGATCTGCGCCATGGTCCGCTCGACCATCTCGTCGGTCATCACCGGGGCCGGCGAATAGGCGCCCATGCCGCCGGTATTGGGCCCGGTATCGCCGTCGCCGACGCGCTTGTGGTCCTGCGCGGTGGCAAGCGCCAGCGCGTGGTCGCCGTCGCACAGCGCGAAGAACGAGGCTTCCTCGCCGGTCATGAACTCCTCGACCAGGACAGACGCGCCCGCCGCGCCCATGCCGCCATCGAACATCATGTCGACGGCGTCGAGCGCCTCCTCCATGGTCATGGCGACAACCACGCCCTTGCCAGCCGCGAGCCCATCGGCCTTGACCACGATGGGCGTACCCACGCGCTTCACATAGTCCTTCGCGGCGGCGGCCTCCGTGAAACGGTCGTAGGCGGCGGTAGGAATGCCGGCCGCGCGGCAGAGATCCTTGGTGAAGCCTTTGGAGCCTTCCAGCTGCGCGGCGAATCGCGACGGTCCGAACACCTTGATGCCCGCGCTTGCGAGATCATCGGCGAGGCCCGCCACCAGCGGCGCCTCGGGGCCGACCACGACGAAGGTGATCTGGTGCTGGCGGCAATAGGCGATGACGGCTGGATGGTCCGTCACGTCGATGGCCGCAAGCGTCGCTACTTCCGCAATGCCGGGATTGCCGGGCGCGCAGTGGAGGTTGGTCATGAGCGGGCTCGCCGACAGGGCCCAGGCGAGGGCATGTTCGCGGCCGCCGCCGCCGATCAGAAGCACGTTCATGGTCAAGTCCGAACCCGTTGGCGGATGCGGTCCCTTATAGGCCGGGGCGGCGGCTCTTGGTAAGCCACGCCGGATCGACCGACGTCCGCTCAGCCATAGTGACGGCGCACGTCTTTGAAGGAGACGAGACGGCGGCGCTGCTCGTCCCAGAGCGTCAGCCGCACGCAGCCGAGACTCTGCCACAGCGTGAGCCGCCCGACATCGCGAAGCTTGGGGTGGTCGCGCAGCACCTCGGGCAGGCGGTAGTAGGGGATGCGGCTGGCAAGGTGATGCACGTGGTGCATGCCGATATTGGCGGTGAACCAGCGCAGCACGCCGGGCAGGTCATAGTGCGAACTGCCGTGCAAGGCGGCCTCGTGGAAGCTCCAGCTGTCGCTGCCGGCCCAATGGGTTCCCTCGAACTGGTGCTGGACATAGAACAGCCAGACCCCGACCGTCGCGCTGATCAGGACGAGCGGGATGTGGACCAGCAGGAACGTCCAGATGCCGACCACCCAGATCAGCAGGCCCGCGGCGGCGGCGATGGCGATATTGGTGGCCATGGTGCTGACCCAGGGCTGCCAGCCCTTGGTCATGAAGCCGATCGGCAGGCGGCTCTGCAGCATGAACAGATAAACCGGTCCGAGGCCGAACATCACCGCCGGATTGCGGTAGAGCCGGTAGGCCAGACGCCCCCACCGGGAGCGGGCGCGGTACTCCTCGACCGTCAGCGTATCGACGTCGCCGATGCCGCGATGATCGAGATTGCCGGCGCTCGCATGGTGGATGGCGTGGCTGCGCCGCCAATGGTCATAGGCTGTCAGTGACAGCACGCTGATGACGCGGCCGGTCCAGTCGTTGCCGTGGCGGTTGGGGAAGAACGACCCATGACCGCAATCGTGCTGGATCAGGAACAGCCGCACCAGGAAGCCGGCAGTGGGGACGATCAGCAGAAGATAGAGCCAGACATGCCCCGTGTTCAGCGCGATGGCCATCGCGCCCCAGGCCAGCGCGAAGGGGCCGACGGTGACGGCGAGCTCGAAGATCGCCCGCCCGAGATGCGGGCGCCGGTACTCCTGCAGCCTGGCCATCAGGGCCTTGAGATCGTCAATGGAATGCCCTGACGAAATTGCGGTCGCCATCGCTCAGTCTCCGTCTCGCGCGCACCAGAGATCGCCCGCGAGCCGATCGTTGATGGATGGGGGGTCGTCCGCCGGGCCCCGCACAGAACCGGCGGGCCATGGTGTGGGCCATGAAAGCGTCGGAAGCAAGTCGGCGGAGTGATGCAATGCACGGCGCCCTTCAAGTGCGTTGCTCCAGCGTCTAGACAGGAGTTCCGCGCCCACCCGGATTCGCCGCTTGTCCGACATCGCCCCCTCCAACACCCGCGAGGTCTCCGTCTCGGAGCTCTCCGCCGCCATCAAGCGGACGGTGGAGGATGCCTTCGGCTATGTGCGCCTGCGCGGCGAGATCTCCGGCTTCAAGGGGCCGAGTGGCTCCGGCCACGTCTATTTCCGCCTGAAAGACGACCGCGCCGCCATCGAGGCAGTGATCTGGAAGGGCACCTACGGCCGTCTGCCGATCAAACCGCAGGAGGGGCTGGAGGTCATCGCCACCGGCCGCGTGACCACTTTCCCGGGCTCGTCGAAGTACCAGATCGTCATCGAGAGCCTGGAGCCCGCCGGGGTCGGCGCGCTCATGGCCTTGCTGGAAGAACGGCGCAAGAAACTCGCTGCCGAAGGCCTGTTCGACGCCGCCCGGAAGCGTTCCTTGCCCTATCTGCCCACCGTGATCGGGGTGGTCACCTCGCCGACCGGTGCGGTCATCCGCGACATCCTGCACCGGCTGGAGGACCGCTTTCCCCGCACGGTGCTGGTCTGGCCGGTGCGCGTGCAGGGCGAGGGCAGCGCCGCGGAGGTGGCCGCCGCCATCCGCGGCTTCAACGCCATTGGCCCGGACGACGACCTGCCGCGCCCGGATGTGCTGATCGTCGCGCGTGGCGGCGGCAGCCTCGAGGACCTGTGGGGATTCAACGAGGAGATCGTGGTGCGCGCCGCCTTCGAGAGCGCCATCCCGCTGATCTCGGCGGTCGGCCACGAGACCGACACGACATTGATCGATTTCGCGGCCGACCGGCGCGCGCCGACACCGACAGCCGCGGCCGAGATGGCCGTGCCGGTCCGCTCCGACCTGATCGCCGAAACGGGTGATTTCGGCCGCCGCCTCGTCGCCGCCGTGGCGCGCGGCATGGACGGCCGGCGCACCGAACTGCGCGCCGCCATGCGCGCTCTGCCCGATGCCGAGCACCTTCTGGAATCGGCCCGCCAGCGGCTCGACAACGCCAGCGAGCGGCTGCCCAACGCGCTGTCCTCCAATGCCGGCGCGCACCGCACGCGCCTTGTGCGGGCGGCCGGGCGTCTCGCGCCGGGCCTCCTCAAGCTCAGGATCGACCGTTCGCGCGACCGCATCGAGGGATTGGGCGGGCGGGCAGCGGCGGCCCTGTCGCGCCGCACGGACACGAGGCGTCAGGGATTCACGGCCCTGTCGGACCGGCTGGGCCGCTCCCTCGGCGTCTATGCCCGCGCCCAGACCGACCGTATCGGCCGCGCGCGGGATCGTCTCGACGGCGTCTTCGCCCGGGCGCCCCGCGCGGTCGTGCTGATCGTTCGCAGCCGTCGCGAGCGGCTGGATGCGGCGGCCAAGCTGCTGACCGCACTGTCCTACCAGGGCGTGCTTGGTCGCGGCTTCGCGCTGGTACGCGATGCCGGCGGCAAGCCGTTGCGCGCGGCCTCGGCCGTCGGCCCCGGACAGGCGCTGTCCATCGAGTTCGCCGATGGACGGGTGGCGGCGACGGCCGATGGCGAGACACCGCCACGACCGGTCCGATCCGAGCCGAAGCCGGCAGAACCGAAGCCCGCCCGCAAGGGACCGGAAGGGCAGGGCAATCTGTTCTGAGCCTCACCGCGCCGGGGCGGCATCCCTGAGCTTCGCCACCGTCTCCGCGAGCCTTTCCAGCGCGGCTGGCTGAAGGGTGGTCGCCATGTGATCCAGCGCGGGCAGAACCTCGACCGCGATGCGCGGATTGGCGGCGGTCACGGCGCTGGCATAGGCATTGGCGACGAACATTTCGTCCTCGGCCCCGATCAGGATCGCGGCCGGCCTGCGGATGGCAGCGAGCGCTCCGCGCCAGTCGCGCGGCAGGCTCATATTGGCCAGCAGCCGGTGCGAATAGATGCTGGCCCGCTTGCCCGGCGCGTCGGGCGGCACCGCATAGGCCACGGCCGGCAGGCCGCCGAAGGCGGAGATGCCGACACTGTCGAGCAGCGACAGGGCGATGATGCGGGGAACCGCCGCATCCGCCCAACCGCCGGAATTCGGCCGGCTGACCGCGGCCTCCGGCGACAGGAAGGGCGAGGTCGCGGCATAGGCATCGAAACGCTCGCCGAGTGGCCCGGCGGCGATCCGGAAGGCGAAGGCCCCGCCCAACGAGTGACCAGCCAGGACACGCTTCTCGCCGGGATGGCGCGTCCCGATCATCGCGAGAAGATCGGCCATGTCATCCTCCAACTGGCCGCGATAGGCGATGTCGCCGAGCGGGCCGCTCTCGCCATGGCCGCGCATGTCGATGACATAGGAGGACAGGCCCTTGGTCGCGAACGCGCGGGCGACGCCGGCCATGCTGATCGACGAGCCGGTCGAGCCATGGACGACCACGGCGATGCCGCCGCCGGGCCGGCCCTCGAAGAAGCGATAGCCGAGCCGCTGGCCGTCGCGGGCGCCGAGGAAGCGGTAGGGTGGCAGGTCGGGAACCCACCGGCCCATGGCCTGTCCCGCCGCCTCCATGGCGGGCATCGGCGGCGGCGCCTTGGGCCGGGACAGGGCGATGACGGCGGCAAAGCCTGCGGTAATGCAGAGAGCGATGGCTAGGGGAACGGCAATCAGGAAGCGCATGAACTGGGTGTCCTGTGGATCGGTTGCGATTGCCTAGCCGCGGCCCCGGCACTAGTCTCCGCCAACTTCGCGAACGGCATGATTTCTTCGCCAATGAACGACGCCACCGCCTCCCGCATGAACGGCGCAGCAGCAGCTTTCCGCTCCGGCCCGATGATCGCCATCCTCGGATTCGGCGTGCTGCTCGGCGTGCTCGGTCCGTTCGGGTCCTATCTGGGCATGGGTCTGCCCGTGCGCGTCCTTCACTACACGGCCAGCATGGTCGCCATCAGCGCCCTGGCCGTGGTCGCCAATGGTCTGGCGGCGCGTTTCGTCTTCCGCGGCGCGGTTCCGCTATGGGGCGCGCTGGTGATCGCCCTCGCGCTGGCGCCGCCGGCGGCGCTGATCGTGTCCGGCTTCCTGCTTCTGTGGGCGCCGCAGGTCCTGCCGCATGTCACTTTCGCGGAGCTTTGCCTGCAGGCGGCGCTGATCAACATCGTGGTCAGCCTGCTCGTCCGTGCCGTCAGGAGCTGGATGGCCGGCCGCGGACTGGACTCGGGGCCGGTTGCGTCGCTTGCCACTGCCGAACCCGCATTCGCGCCCGCGGCTGCTGACGACGCCTTGCGGGACAAGCTGCCCCTGCTGTTGCGCCGCGCCGCCATCATCGCCCTCAGCGCCGAGGATCATTACCTGCGCGTCCACACGGCGCGCGGGGAGGCGCTGGTGCTGATGAGCCTTGGCGCCGGCATGGCCGCCTTGGGGCCGGAGGCCGGCATCCAGGTTCATCGCTCCCACTGGATCGCGCACCCGGCGCTTGCGGACGGGTCAGCACGACTCGGACGGGCCGGCATCGTGCTGGGCGGCGGACAGACCCTGCCGGTCAGCCGCACCGGCCGCCGGCGTCTCGTTGCCGAGAACCTGGTTTGAGACATCCGTCAGAACAGGGGTGTCGATCCGGATCGACACCCCCATTGACGATCACTGTAGCGTCTGGTGCGCGATCCAGGTCTTCACCGCCCTCAATGCGTCGTGGGGCGTTTCGGCGAGGCTCAGCGCCGATTTCCATACGGTAAGCTGGCCGTCCGCCGAGGTGCCGCGCTCGCAGATGGCGAGGCACTGGGCGAGATCCTCGGCGCAGCCGAGAGCCTCGGCATCTTCGGCGAGCTGGCCGGCCAGTTCCTTCATCAGATCCGGCACGGCGATGGTGGTGCGCCTGATCTCGTCGACGAAGGAGCCGTGGATGCCGTAGCGCTGGGCGCGCCACTTGTTTTCCTGCGCGATGGCGCGCGAGACCGGCGACAAGGCCCCGTTCAGATCCGGATTGCGCAGGAGGTGGCGCACCAGCGAGCGATAGAGCGCCGCAATCGCCAGCGTGTCCTCGACATGGGTGCAACTGTCCGGCGCGCGCAGTTCCAGCGTCGGGAACCGGCGCGACGGGCGCACCGCCCACCAGACGTAGCTGGAATCCTCGATGATCCGCGCCTCGACCAGCAGGGCGATGTAGTCGTCATACTCGGCCTGCGTCTTGAACAGTTCCGGCAGGCCGGTGCGCGGCAGCTCGTCATAGGCTGCCAGGCGATAGCCCATCAGCCCGGTCGCGCGCGATTGCCAGAACGGCGAGGAGGTCGACAGCGCGATGATCAGCGGGATGAACGGCATGATCCGCCCCATCACGTCGACACGCCGCGACAGGTCGTCGAACTCGGCGTGGACATGCAGGCCACAGACGATGTTGCGCTGCCCCAGCATCTGCAGGTCATGCATCACGCTGTCGTAACGCTTCGCTTCGCTCGCCCGCTGTGTCGCCCACATGGCGGTCGGATGGGTGCCCGAGCCGAGGATGGCGAGCCCGTGGGAGGCGGCCACTTCACCGAGCGTGCCGCGCATGGCCTTCAGCTCGTTGCGGGCCGACGAGGTCGTGGCGTGGACGGAACTCGTCAGCTCGACCTGCGACTGCAGCATCTCGCTCTTCACGCGGTCGCCGAGCCGCTCCTTGGCGATGGCGAAAAAGCCCTGCGGCATGCGCCGCATGACCGCCTTGGTCTCCGCATCGACCACGAAGAATTCTTCCTCGATCCCAAAACGACGGGTGTCAGACATGACCTATCTCCATGAAATAAGGACGTAATTGATTGTTGTGCCGCGCGAGGGGGCGACACCGATTGGCCAGGCCCCGTACCCAGTCACCAGGGGGCGTGACGGGGGACAGGCTGAAGTCGCGGCGGGCAAAAATGTGGCCCGATCCGGACACGCGCTGCCGCATTTCTGTAACGCTTTGAAAGATTGCGTGAACTTAAATCCGTTGACCGGCCGCCCCGTTTGGGCATCCGCGCTGCTTCGCGATGGGTAGGCCTGACGTGCCGCGGAACTACCGCCAGTCGCCGAGCGTCGCCTGCACCACGGCAAGGGCGGCGACCGCCGCCGTATCGGCGCGCAGGATGCGCGGTCCCAGCGAGATCGCGACCGTATCGGCGCGCTTGCGCAGAAGTGCGCGCTCTTCCTGCGAAAATCCGCCTTCGGGGCCGAGCAGCACGGCGATGCCGCCGCTCCGTCCGCGGAAGGGGGCCAGAGCCTCGACCGGATTCGCCAGGGCGGCGTCCTCGTCGCAGAACACGAGAAGCCTGCCGGGTTGCAAGCCGTCCAGGGCCTTTGCGAGAGGTCGTGGGTCATGGCACTCGGGAACGGCCAGGACGCCGCATTGTTCCGCCGCCTCGATGGCGTTGGCGCGCATCCGTTCCGCGTTCACGCGCGACACCTGGGTATGCTGGGTCATCACGGGAACCAGCGTCGAGGCGCCCATTTCGACGGCCTTCTGCACGAGATAGTCGAAGCGCGCGTGTTTCAGGGGCGCGAACAAAAGGTCGAGCCCGGTTGCGGCCGGCTGCGGCCGGGCCTGTTCCTCGACGACGAGCCGCGCGGCCTTGCGGCCCGTTCGTTCGAGGCGCGCGCGCCATTCCCCGTTCGCGCCGTCGAAGACGAGCGCCATGGCGCCGTCCGTCAGCCGCATCACGTTGAGGAGATAGTTGGACTGGTCGCCGTCGCAGTCGACTGCCGCTCCGGCCGCGAGCGGGCCCCCCACGAACAGGCGGACCGAAACGAAATCATAGGCTGCCATCAGCGTCCGGCCCTTCGACCCCGTCGGCGCCCGGCGGTCACGGGATGTAGCGCCGGCACGCGGGACCCTTTCGTCACATTGCCACGAAGTCGGCTGATTGGTATGAACACTGCCGATTTCATGTAACCTTCGTCGCGCTGCGGACGTATCCCGAGGGGCCGAACGATGATCCGTCGCCAGTCGATTCGCATCCATCTTGCCGCGGCCGCCTGTGCCGCCGCCATCGTCGTTGCCGCCCCGGCCGCCGCGAACGAGATCTGTTCGGCTGAGTTCCAGCCCATGATCGCGGCGCATCAGGAGGTCATGAAGCAGACCCAGGCGGCCATGCCGCGGGGCCGGCCGACCTCGTTCGAGCAGGCCCGGACCAATGCCCAGCGTGCCTGTCAGGCGCTGACGACGGCCCAGACCTCGTTCCGCCGCCTGCAGCAATGGGTGACGACCAACGCCGATTTCTGCCGCCTGCCCGAGCAGATCGTCAACGACGTCAATACCGGCGTGACCAACGTGACGCGCAACCGCACGCAGGCCTGCAACGGCGTCGCCCAGCTCGACCGCCAGCGTCGCCAGGCCGAGGCGGGCGGCGGCGGCGCCAACCCCTTCGCGCCCAATGCAGGCCGCCGGCCGCAGCTCGACCTGCGCACGCCCGGCGCGCTCTGACCCGGCATGGCCGCCGCTGAGGGCCGAGTTGCCGATGCCGTCAGCGGTTCGTGGGTCGATACGATCGCACCCATGGGTTGGCGGCCCTATCTGAGGCTCGCCCGGCACGACCGCCCCATCGGCTTCTGGCTTCTGGTCTTGCCCTGCTGGTGGTCGGCCGCGATGGCTGCGATCGCCATGGGCGCCGCGCTCCCCAATCTTTGGCATATGGCGCTCTTCGCCATCGGCGCTGTCGCCATGCGCGGTGCCGGCTGCACCTATAACGACCTCGTCGACCGCGACATCGACGCCATGGTGGAGCGCACCCGCTCCAGGCCGCTTCCCTCCGGCCAGATCACGGGCCGCCAGGCCAAGCTGTTCCTCGCCGCACAGGTGGTCGTGGGCGCGCTGGTGCTGCTGGCGCTGGCCAATCCCTTTGCCTGGGCCGTCGGCATCGCCTCGCTGGCGATCATCGCGATCTATCCGTTCATGAAGCGCATCACCTCCTGGCCCCAATCGGTGCTGGGCCTTGCCTTCTCGTGGGGCGCGCTGATGGGCTGGGCCGCCGCCTTCGGCCGGCTCGATGCGCCGGCGCTGCTGCTCTATGCCGGATCGATCCTCTGGGTCATCGGCTACGACACGATCTATGCCCATCAGGACCGCGAGGACGACGCCATCGTCGGCGTCCGCTCCACCGCGCTGCTGTTCGGCGAACGCACGCCGCTGATCCTGTCGCTGTTCTACGGCGGCGCGATCGTGCTCTTCGCGGCGGCGTTCCAGTCTCTGGGTGCGCCACCGCTCGCCTATCTCGGGCTGGTCGGCTTTACCGTCCATCTCGCCTGGCAGGTGCGGAGCCTCGACATCGGCAATCCCGATCTCTGTTTGAGGCTGTTCAAGTCCAACCGCGATGCCGGCCTGATCCTGCTCGCCGGCTTGATCGCAGCGTCGCTGGCACGGGCCTTCGCGCTCGGCTGATTGAGGCGCTGGCCCGTCAGTTTCCGGCCCGCATCCTCTCTCTCCGTGTCACCCCCGGCGAGGCCCATAGCCAGATGCGAACGCATCTCGCGTTCGCTCGATGCTGTGGCCGAGGGAGGGGGGTCCAGGCTGTTCTTGCGTCGAGCATCCGCACGGAAGTCTGGATTCCCTTCCCCTCGCTTCGCTCGGCCGGGAATGACGGGATTTGGACCAGATGACGACCCGACGCGGGCATACGGGTGTACTCTTGGAACATGCCACAAAAGGTACCAGACAGCGTTACGCTGGTCAAGGGAAAAATTCATAGAACAGGTAATAATACCCGGTCAGGGGCGCCGGCTCTTCTCCACCCAGCGGCCCACCTCCTGGTCCATCGGCGCCGGCTGGGCGGCAAGGCCCCCGATCACGCCGTCGATGTCGGCGGCCGGCCGGTTCTGGCTCATCTTGACCTTGCCTTCGAGCGCCGTGATCTCGAAGCGCACGCCGACGATGGCGCGCAGCTGCTTGGCCACGAAATCGTCAGGTGCATCCGACAGGGCCCAGCGATGCTCGAACTGGGCCTCGTGCTGATCGGTGAGGTCGGACAGGTTCTCGCGCAGGAAGGCTTCGTCGGCGGGCCATGAGACCTTGCCGCGGGCGTGGACGACGGCATAGTTCCAGGTCGGCACGACCTTGGCCGTCTCCTGCTTGGTCGCATACCAGGACGGGGTCACATAGGCCTGCGGTCCCGAGAAGATCAGCAGTGCGTCGGAGCCGGCGGGCACCTGCTGCCAGTGCGGGTTGGCGCGGGCCAGATGCCCGAAGAAGGCCGGCGCGCCACCCTCCGCGCGCTTCAGCACCACCGGCAGATGTGTGGCGAACAGCCCGTCCGCACCGCTGGTGACCAGGGCGGCAAACGGAAACGACTGGCAGAAGCGGAGGAGCTCGTCTTCCTCGCGCATGGCGAACAGCGGCGGCACGTACATGTGAGGCTCCCGCAAAAGGCAACGGCCGAAGCGGTATCCTAACCGCTCCGGCCGTTCCAATGGAGCCTGTTGATCAGCGGTATTCGCCGCGGTGATCAGGAGCATTTTCAAGCGAAGTGGATACCGGTTCGCGTGAAGAAAATGCGACCTCTTTGCCCTATGCCGCGCGTACCTCGTTGACGAACGTGCGCAGCGCCGCATCGATGCTGGCCGAGCACTGGGCGAGCCGCTTGCCCGCGGCGTCGACGTCGCTGGCCGACCGGCCGGTGTCGGATGCCGCGCTGTTAACCGCCGCGATCGAGGAACGCGCCTCGCTGGCGTGGCCGTTCGCCTCGGCGATGGACCGCGAAATCTCGGCCGTCGAGGCCGCCTGTTCGTCCACGGCGGCGGCGATCGCCGTCGTGATCTGGTCCATCGAGCCGATGGTCTCGGCAATGGCGCCGATGGCGGCCACGGTCGCGTTGGTCGCGGCCTGCATGCGGCCGACCTGCGAGGCGATCTCGTCGGTCGCCTTGGCAGTCTGTCCGGCGAGCTGCTTGACCTCGGCGGCGACCACCGCGAAGCCCTTGCCGGCCTCGCCCGCGCGCGCAGCCTCGATCGTGGCGTTGAGCGCCAGCAGGTTGGTCTGTTCGGCCACGTCGTTGATGAGGCCGATGACCTCGCCGATCTTCCGCGCGGCGCTGTCGAGCTCGGCGACGCGGGCGGTCGTGTCGCCCGCTTCCTTGACGGCGCGGCTCGCGACCTCCGAGGAGGCGGCAACCTGGCGCCCGATCTCGGAGATCGACGAGGCGAGCTCCTGCGAGGCGCCGGCCACCGCGTTCATGTTGGCGGTCGCCTCGTCGGTGGCGCCTTCGGCGATGCCGACCTTGCCGCTCATCGCCTGGGCCGCCTGGCCGAGGGCCTGGGCACTGTGGTCGAGGTCGCCGACCGCGGCATTGGCCTCGGCGATGCGGTCGGCCATGGTGGTCTCGAAACTCATGATCGCCTGTTCGAGGCGGCGGGCGCGGGCGCCGCGCTCCTCCGCGTCGGCGAGCCTTGCGGCTTCGGCTTCGCGCGCAGTGCGGGCATTGTCGCGCATCACGGCAAGAGCGCGGCAGAGATCGCCGATCTCGTCCTTGCGATTGCTTTCGGGAATGGCGGTGTCGAGGTCGCCGGCGGCGACGCGCTGGAGCGACTGGGTCGCGCCGACCAGCGGCTTGACGGCCCGGCGGACGACGAAGGCCGAGACCAGGCCGAGAACCACGACCACGGCGAGCAGTGCGAGCATCATGGTCGTCAGCGTCTTCATCGCCGCGGCATGGAGCTGCTCGGTCGGGATGCCGATGAACAGGACGCCGATGACCTTGCCGGCCGGGTCGATGACCGGGTGGTAGGCGGTGTAGAACGAACGGCCGAACAGCATGGCCGGGCCGTAATAGGCCTGTCCCGCCTTCAGCGGCGCCTGGCCGGGATGGTCCGGGGCGAGGGCGGTGCCGACGGCGCGGTCGCCGTTTTCCTTCTTCAGGTTGGTCGTGCGCCGGACGAAGATGCCCTTGTCGTCGGTGACGAAGACGGTGGCGACGCCGCCGACGGCCTGCACCGTGCGGTCGACGATGCCATGGTCCGAGAAGGCCGGCATGACCGGAGCGCGGGCATCCGACAGCCTGTCGCCGGCGACGGCGATCCGCGCGGCGGGCTCGGCGCCGGCGAACAGCACCGCCAGGGCGCGCATGTTGGTCTGGGCCTCGCGCAGCGCGGTCTCCTCGTTGCGGCTCTGGATCAGCATCCAGCCGGCAACGACGATGAAGGCTGCGGTCAGGCCGAGGAGGGCGACGACGAAGGCGACCGACTTGGTGCCGATCCTGAAGGCTGGAAGGCGGGAGAGCATCGGGAGGCCGTCCTCATGTTTTGAACGCTTCCAGATGTGGGAAAAATGGTTAATGGATCGGAAAGAATACGGCATCATGATACCGTACATGGCGGAAATAACCAGTTTCGACTTGTGATTCAGCTTCCGTCAGGCGGCGGCGAGCATGGCGCGCGCGGTCTCGCTGTCGCGATCCATCTGGGCGATCAGCGGCGCCAGTCCGTCGAACTTGAGTTCGTCCCGGATGAAGCCCGCGAAGGCGATGTCGACAACCTCGCCATACAGGCTCCCGGCGAAATCGAAGACGTGGACTTCGAGCAGGGGCGCGCCATTGTCGAAGGTCGGGCGGCGCCCGAAGCTGGCCACCGCGTCGTGCCAGCGCCCGTCGATCCCGAGCTTGACCGCATAGATGCCGAAGCGCAGCGCGGTTCCGGACAACAGGGCGAGATTGGCGGTGGGATAGCCGAGCGCGCGCCCGCGCTTCTCGCCATGGATCACCTCGGAGGCGACGAACCAGGCATGGCCGAGCAGGGCGTTCGCGCGGCCGATATCGCCCGCCGAAAGGGCTGCCCGGATGGCGGAGGAGGAGACCGGCTCGTCGACCTGCCGCAGGGCGCCGACCTCCGTGACCACGAACCCGTGAGCGGCACCCGCCGACCGCAGCGTTGTGACCGAGCCGCCGCGGCCCGAGCCGAAGTGGAAATCGCGACCGACAACGATCTGTGCCGCGCCGAGCCAGTCGACCAGCACCCGCTGCACGAACTGGTCGGCGGTCAGCGCCGCGAAACCGGCATCGAAGCCGGCCACGGCGACGCCGTCGACGGGAACGGCCGCGAGCAGTCGCAGTTTGGAGGCGGGATCGGTCAGCCGAAACAGCGGAAGGGCCGGCTGGAAGAACGCGCGCGGGTGTGGCTCGAAGGTCAGCACTACGACCGGCTGACCCGCCGCGCGCGCCAGCGACCGCGCCGCATCGAGCACATACCGGTGCCCGCGATGGACCCCGTCGAAATTGCCGATTGCCACCACCCCGCCGCGCAGGCCGTCCGGCAGGGGACGGCCGAAGGTCGCGACGGGGAACTCGTCGCTTGGCCTGGCAGGCGGCAGGATCAGGGGCATCGGGGCAGGCTGCGGGTCCGGTTGAAGGCGGCTGGACCCTGCCGACCGCGCTCCGGGCCGTCAAGCGGCGGCGGACAGCTCCGCGCGCGAGGGCACGCGCACGAGCGCCTCGCCGTCCAGCACAACGGTCGCATCGACCGCGCATTCGCACACGAGTCGCGCGCGCTGGCGCGCGTGGATGAGCTCGGCCACCTCGACATGCACGCGCACGACGTCGCCGATCTTGACCGGCGCCTTGAAGTTCAGCGTCTGCGACAGATAGACCGCGCCGGGGCCGGGCAGGCGCGTGCCGATGACCGCCGAGATCAGGCTAGCGGTGTAGAGCCCATGGGCGATGCGCTGGCCGAACCGCGTCTTGGAGGCGTAGAGGTCGCTCAGGTGGATCGGGTTCTGGTCGCCGGAAATATCGGCGAACCCGACCACGTCCTGATCCGTTACGGTCTTGAACACCAGTTCCGACAGGCCGAGGGACAGGTCCTCGAACGCCAGGGAACGGATCGAACGGATCGGCATCGGCAGTGCCTCCTTGAGAAGGGCCGACACCTTCCGAGCGTTCATGTTGCGATGCAATAAGACATAAGGCGGAGGACCTGTTTCATCCTCCGGCACCGGTTTTCGGTCAGTCTTGGACCGCTTCCCCCTCGATTTCGACCAGCAGCTCCTGGCGGGCGAGACCGGCGACCTGGATGTAGGTTGCGGCGCACACATGGTCGCCGAGCTTGGCGGCGCGCACGGTGCGGAAGGTCGCGATGGCGTCCGGCACGGTCACCAGCGTGACGATCTTGACGAGATTGCCGACCTTCATGCCGCCGCCCTCGATGACGCCGATCAGGTTGTCGAAACACTGCGCCATCTGCGCTTCCAGTCCCTCGACGATTGTGCCATCCGGCCGCACGGCCACCTGCCCGGATATGACCAGCCGCCGTCCGGTCAGCGAATGCAGGGCGCCGTGGCGATAGCTCGGGGCGGGCGCGTGAACGGTCGGCGGGTCGAAGAAGGTCGGCATGGCGGCTTCCAGGGTGAGGCGGCCGCGAGCCTAGTCCGAGACCCACGCGGCGCACCATGATTTCTTGTGCGGCCCGCTGTGAAGCCGACGCGCATCAGGGCATGTCAGCCTTCCTGCAATCGCGCCTTCAGATCATCGGGAAACAGGCCGAGGCGGTCCTCGCAGAGAACCGTATCCATGTATTCCTTCATCTCGGCGATCCTGCCATCGACAATCCGATAATGCAGGCAATAGTCGTTCCGGTAGGGCCGGCCATCAGTGGCGATCATGTCGCCCTTCGCTTCGACGATGACCCAGTCCTCGTCGGCAAGGATGCGGAATGGTCTTGTCGGGTGGCGGGCGCTCAGCCGCGCATTGACGTAGCCGAAATAGACATCGAGCACCTTGGCCTTGCCGCGCACGGTCTGCGACCAGGTGCTGGAGCCCATCACCTGCATGACGAGGTCGTCATGCATCGCGTCTCGGTAGGGCGCGCGATCGCCCCGCACGATGGCCTCGAAAATTCCCTGCATCATCGCCTTGTTGGCTTCGGCACTCATGTCAGACACTCCCGATCGACCCGCCGGAACGAGCCTGTAGCGAATGCGGAAACCGAGCCAGATCAAACGCTTCACAGGGGCATGAATCTCATTCATGTTCTTGGCGATGAAGCCGTTTCCTCCTTTCGACTGTGTCGTCGCCTTCGACGTGGTGGCGCGCATGGGCAGCATGACGAGCGCCGCGCGCGAACTCGGGCTGACGCAATCCGCCGTCAGTCATCGGATCCGCCGGCTTGAGGACTTCATGGGTCTTGAAGTCTTTGAACGAAACGGTTCCGGACTTCATCTGACATCGAGCGGCGCCGTCCTGCGGTCGGAAATCCAGGAACTGCTAGCGCGCAGCGCGCAGCTCCGCGAACGCTGCGCCGCCGCGGAAGCGCCGAGCGTCCTGCGCATCGGCGCCTATGGGGCATTGGCGGACCATTGGCTGGTCCGGCGCCTGAACGGCTTTACGGACGTGCATCCGGACATCGTGCTCGACGTTGCGATCGTCGAGAACGGGGCACCGGAACGGTCGTCGCCGGCGGATATCGTGATCGGCTGGGTGCCGGCCTCGGAAGCGAGGTCAACCTCGACGCAGATGGCGCTGCATCGCGAGCATGTCTTTCCGGTGGGCGCTCCGGGGCTGCTCGCCACCTGCGATGATCCCCGATCCCGCAAGGCGCTGTTCGCCTTGCCCCTGCTTCACAAGCGTTCGCCCGGTCAGGGACCGGAATGGAACTGGGAGCATTGGCTCGACCGCCTGGCGCTCGACTCCCCCGCGCGCGAGACCATGCGCTTTTCCTCCATCGGTCCCGTGATTTCCGCGGCGATTGACGGCACCGGCCTTGCGCTCGCCCGTTCCATGCTCGTGAGGGACGCGCTACGGGACGGGCGGCTGATCCGCCTTCTGCCCCCGGAAATGGACATGCTGTCGACCAAGGTGCACGTCCTGCGCTGGCCAGCGTGGCGCATTGGCGACCCGCACGTGCGCGCGTTCGCGGCCTGGTTCAGCAAGGAGGCGGCAGAAAGCTGCCTGGACTGAGCGACAACAGGCGCCGTTCTCAATTCGGGGGATTTGCAACGACAATGCCGCGCGGGGCGAGACGAATCAGACCGATTCGGGGCACTGTCGCTGCAATGTGGACAGCGAGCCAGACGTCGACTTCATGATGCCCCGTTCGGGAACCTTCTTCGTCGCTCTCTGCATGGTGGCGATCGCCGCGTCCGCGGCCGTGCTGGCCTATGCGGCCGCTGCCGTCGAGGCCGGTGCCGCGACCGCCATCGGCTTCGGCCTGCTGCTCGCCATGGTCATCGGCCAGTTCGGTTCGCAGCGCGCGTCCGACCGGCTGGCCGTCGAGGCCCGCCTGACCCTGCTCGCGCGCTCGACCAGCGATCTGGCCCGCGACGTCGAGGAGATGGCGCGGCGGATCGAGAAGGTCGAAGCCTCGGGGCCGGAACAGGCCAAGGCCGCCACCCAGCCGATCGCCGATGAGATCGGCGAGCTCGGCCACCTCGTCAAGCAGTTCGCCGAGACGTTGCAGGTCCACGAGGCCGCGATCATCCGCGCGACCGCGCCGGAGGCGCCGGCGGTCGCAGCCCCGCTCGCTGAACGGCCGGCTCCCCCGCTGGCCCCGGCACCGCCCATGGCCGCGGCAGCGCCGCTGCCGGCCGCTCCCGTGTTGCGCCGCGAGGCCGAGGCCCTGCAGCGCCAGCTCGACCGCCAGACAGGCTTCGGGCGGCGCCAGGACGACGTGCCCGACATCTTCGCAGGCATGTCGCGCGCCGACGCCATTTCGGTGATCGACGAAGCGATCAGCGCCAAGCGCTATGAACTGTTCCTGCAGCCGATCGTGACCCTCCCGCAACGCAAGGTGCGTGCCTACCAGGCCTCCGTGCGCCTGCGCGGCGCTGATGGCGCCGTGTTCCAGTCGGCCGATTACCTGCGGCTGGCCGACGATGCCGGCCTGATGCCGGCGCTCGACGCCGAAATCCTCGGACGCAGCATCCAGGTGGTCCGCCGGCTGACGGCGCGCAACCGCGACGTCAGCCTGTTCTGCGACATTGCGGGATCGTCGCTCGCCGACGCGGCCTTCTCGACCGAGCTGATCGGCTCGCTGGAGGCCTCGCGGTCGATCGCCGGCTCGCTGGTCATCGGGTTGACGCAGGAGGCGGTACGCGCCATGTCGCCGCTCGACGCCGAGACGCTGCGCTCGCTGTCGGACAAGGGCTTCCGCTTCTCCATGGACGGCGTCCACGACCTCCGGATCGAGCCGCGCGACCTCGCCGACAAGGGTTTCCGCCACATCAAGGTGCCGGCCGACCTGATGATCGCGCGCGCGACCGATGCCGGCGCGGAAATCCATGTCGCCGACCTCGCGGGCCTGTTCGCCCGCTACGGTATCGACCTCATCGCCGAGGGCATCGACACGGAGGCGATGGTGGTCGACGTGCTCGACTACGACGTGAAATTCGCACAGGGGCTGCTGTTCTCGCCGCCGCGGCCGGTCCGCGCCGACGTGCTGGCTGGCGCGGAACCCGCCGGCACGCCGCAGGCTCCGGCGACGCCGGCCGCGCGCACCCGCACCGAGCCGCGTGTCGACCCGCGCCCCGCCTCCGCTCCCCAGACGCTGGGCGCGGCCGTGCTGGCGGCAGGCGCGGCCGCGCCGCGCAAGCCGGGCATCGGCCAGGGCCTCCGGGCGCTGATCCGCGATCGCTCCTGACGCGCCCGCGGTGCGGCGCTAGAGTGGCCCGATGATCGTCCGCCAGCTTACCGAAGGCATCGTCAACCGCATCGCCGCCGGCGAGGTGATCGAGCGTCCGGCCGCCGTGGTCAAGGAGCTGTTCGAGAACGCGCTGGACGCCGGTGCGTCGCGCGTCGACATCCTCGTCAGCGGCGGCGGGCGGCGCCTGATCCGGGTCAGCGATGACGGCTCGGGCATGGTCCGCAGCGACCTCGTGCTATCAGTCGAGCGCCACGCGACCTCGAAGCTCAACGGCGAGGACCTGCTCGACATCCGCACGCTCGGGTTCCGCGGCGAGGCCCTGCCCTCGATCGGCTCGGTCGCCCGGCTGACCATCACCACCCGCCATGCCGACGAGCCGCACGCCTGGGCGCTGACGGTGGATGCCGGCGCGAAGGGCGAGGCCATGCCGGCGGCGCTTGCGGCAGGCACGCGGATCGAGGTCGAGGATCTGTTCTCGGCGACGCCGGCGCGCCTCAAGTTCCTGAAGAGCGACCGGGCCGAGACGGCCGCCATCGTCGACGTGGTGAAGCGCCTGGCGCTGGCCCATCCGACGGTCGCCGTATCGCTCGCCGAGGATGATGGCGGCACGCGAACCTATCCCGCCCAGCCCTTCGGCGAGGCCGGACTGCTGGCCCGGATCGGCGACGTGCTGGGCCGCGACTTCGCGGGCAACGCGCTCGCCATCGATGTCGAGCGGCTGGGTGTCCGGCTGTTCGGCTTTGCCGGCCTGCCGACGCTGCAGAAGGCGACGGCGTCCAGCCAGTTCCTGTTCGTCAACGGCCGGCCCATCCGCGACCGCCTCGTGCTCGGCGCCATCCGCGGCGCCTATGCCGACGTCATGCCGCGCGACCGCCACCCGGCCGCGGCCCTGTTCCTCGAACTCGACCCGCACGAGGTCGACGTCAACGTCCATCCCGCGAAGACCGAGGTCAGGTTTCGCGATTCCGCCCTTGTCCGCGGCCTGATCGTCGGGGCGATCCGCGATGCGGTGGCGCGCGCCGCGCCGACCACGGCCTCGACCCTCAGTGCGGCGACCGTCACCGCCTTCCGCGCGCCGCTTGGCCGGGGCGGCCATGGTGGGCCGCAGACCCGCGCCGCGAGCTGGCGCGCCGCCGCCTTCCGTCCGCTCACCGGAGGCTTTGCCGAGAGCGCCCAGGCCGCCTTCGCGATCGAGGCGCTGCCGGCCGCCGATGCCCGCGCCGGCGCGGAGCCGGTGGAGGAGGCGCTCGCCGAACGGCCGCTCGGCGCCGCGCGGGCCCAGCTCCACGGCACCTACATCCTCGCCCAGACCCGCGACGGGCTGGTCATCGTCGACCAGCATGCGGCCCACGAGCGGCTGGTCTACGAACGGATGAAAAGGCTGCTCGCCGAGACCGGCATCGCCCGGCAGGTGCTGCTGCTGCCGGTCGTCGTCGAACTCGATCCGGTCGATGCCGCGCGCCTCCTGTCGCGCATCGACGACCTCGTGCGGTTCGGCCTGATCATCGAATCCTTCGGCCCCGGCGCGGTCGTCGTGCGCGAGACGCCGGCCATGCTGGGGGAGGTGGATGCCGAGGCGCTGGTCCGCGATCTCGCCGAGCACCTTGCCGAGTGGGACACGACCGACCCGCTGGAGCGGCGCCTGCTCGCTATCTCCTCCACCATGGCCTGCCATGGGTCGGTGCGCGCCGGCAGGCTCATGCGGCCGGCCGAGATGGACGCGCTGCTGCGCGAGATGGAGGCGACCCCCGGCTCGTCGCAATGCAACCACGGCCGCCCGACCTCGGTGTCGCTGTCGCTGGCCGATATCGAGCGCCTGTTCGGCCGGCGGTGAGGCTCGCCGCGGGGGCGTCACCCGACCGGTTGCCTTGCGGCAGGCCAACGCCCGCGCTTTGATCGGCGCCCCGCAAGCCGAGGGTCCCCATGACCGATTCCGCCCCGTCCGCGTCCCTCGTCTTCGACGCCTCACCCTTCGACCCGGCCCATGCGCCGGCCGATGCCCTCGCGGTCAACGCGGCGATCCTCAAGCGGCTGGAGACCTGGGATAACTGGGCGCATGCGCCTGCCGTGATCCGCCAGATGCGCCGCGAGGGGCGGGGCGCCTTTCCGCCGCCGGTTCTGTCACCGCGTGCGACGATGCTGACCATCGAGGGCCGGCACGGGCCGATCGAGCTGCGCATCATCGCGCCGGCCGAGCCGAAGGGCGTCTACTTCCACATCCATGGCGGCGGCTGGGTGCTCGGCACGGCCGACGGGCAGGATGCCTGGCTGGAGCGCTTCGCCGACCGGGCCGGCATGGCCTGCGTGTCGGTCGAGTACCGGCTCGCGCCGGAATTTCCCTATCCGATCGGTCCCGACGATTGCGAGGACGCGGCGATCTGGGTCGTCCGCGAGGCGAAAGCCCGGTTCGGCACGGACCGGCTGGTGATCGGCGGCGAAAGCGCCGGCGCGCATCTGGCGGCCGTGACGCTGCTGCGCCTGCGCGACCGCCACGGTCTCCTGCCGTTCCGCGGCGCCAACCTGCATGCCGGCTGCTACGACTTGGCGCTGACACCGTCGGCGCGGCGCTGGGGCACCGAGAAACTGGTGCTCGCGACGCGCGACGTCGAGATGTTCGTCCGCCATTTCCTGCTGCACGGCGGCGATGTCCGCGACCCCGACATTTCCCCGCTCCAGGCCGATCTGAACGGCTTGCCGCCGGCCTTGTTCACGGTCGGCTCGCGCGACCTGCTGGTCGACGATTCGCTGTTCATGGCGCCGCGCTGGGCGGCTGCCGGCAACCGCGCGGAGCTGGAGGTCTATCCGGCGGGGTGCCACGTCTTCATCGGCTTCCCCGGTTCCAACACGGACCGGTGCCTTTCGCGGATCGAGGCCTTCATGGTGGCGGCCTGCGCCGGCTGAGCCTTACTCGGCCGCCTGTTTCTGCACCCGCCACTGGGTGAGCAGGGCGCGCAGGGCGGCGGGCTTCAGCGGCTTGTTGAGCAGGTGGACGTTGCGCTCCTGCGCCTTCTCGCGCACCTCCTGGCTGCGGTCGGCGGTGACCAGGATCGCCGGCAGCGTGCCGCCGAAGCGCCACCGCAGCTGCGTCAGCACGTCGAGCCCGTTGCCCTCGTCGAGGTGGTAGTCGACGATCACCACGTCCGGGATAACGAGGCTCTCGTTGAGCGCCTCGTGCGCCTCGCGCCAGCCGGCCGCGAGGATCGTGTGGCAGCCCCAGCCGCGCATCAGCGCCTTCATGCCCTCAAGGATGTTTGGCTCGTTGTCGATGGCGAGCACCACCAGCCCGTCGAGCGGGGCCGCGGCGATCGGCGTCGGGGTGGGGCCGGGCGCAACCGCCGGCAGGGCCGGGGCGATCGGCACGGCCACCGAGAATGACGAGCCGCGCCCGACCTTCGATCTGACGATCAGCTTGTGCTCGAGCACGCGCGCGATGCGCTCCACGATGGAGAGGCCGAGCCCGAGGCCGCGCGCGATCTTGGCGCCCGCCTCCAGCCGCTGGAACTCGTGGAAGATGATGCGCTGCTTGTTCTGCGGAATGCCCGGCCCGGTGTCGTGCACCTCCAGCGTCAGGCGCTTGCCGCGCCGGCGGCAGCCGACCAGCACGCCGCCGCTGCGGGTGTATTTGATCGCGTTCGAGACGAGGTTCTGCAGCAGGCGCCGGAGCAGCCGCCGGTCGGAATGGACGGCGAGCGAGGAGGGCGCGAACGTTAGTTTCAGGCCCTTCTGCTCGGCGAGCGGCGTGAACTCGACCGCGAGCTGCCGGAACAGGTCGTCGATGCGGAAGCTGGCGATCTCCGGCTTCATCGCGCCGGCGTCGAGGCGGGAGATGTCGAGCAGCGCGCCGAGAATCTCCTCGACCGCCTCGAGCGAGGCGTCGACATTCTCGATCAGCCGCTTCTCGTCGCCCTGGTTGCGGCGCTCCACGAGGCTGGTCGTGTACAGGCGGGCGGCGTTCAGCGGCTGGAGAATGTCGTGGCTGGCGGCCGCCAGGAAGCGCGTCTTCGACAGGTTGGCCTCGTCGGCTTCGGACTTGGCCTGCGCCAGCTCGGCATTCAGCCGCGTCAATTCCTCGGTGCGCTCGCGCACGCGCCGTTCCAGCGTCTCGTTGGCACGTCCAAGTTCCTCGGCTGCCACAACGCTCGCCGTCACGTCCGTATAGGTGGTCACCACGCCACCATCCGGCAGTTTCGCGGCACGCACCTCGACGACGAGACCGAGGCGAGCGAGGCGCTCGATCTGCGGTTCGTCAGCGGCGAGCAGGCGATGGGCCCGGTCGGCCACCAGGGCGTCGATGTCGCCGGGGCCGAACTCGCCGCGCACCGCCAGCGCCCTCAGGATGCGGTCGAAGCCGACGCCGATGTGGAGGGCCTCCGGCGGCAGGGCGAGGACTTCGGCAAAGGGCCGGTTCCACACCATCAGCTTGCCGTCCGTGTCGAAGACGCTGACGCCCTGGCGAGCGTGCTCCAGCGCCGTCTGCAGCACCTCGCGATTGTACTGCATGGCGGCGTTGGCGTCGTCGAGCAACTTCAGCGCATCGGTGGTCGAGACCGAGCGCTTCTTGAGCAGCAACGACAGGACGAGGCGCGAGGAGGCGGTGCCGATGGCCGAGGCGAGCAGGCGTTCTGCGTAGCGCAGGAGATCGATGTCGGCCTCGACCAGCCCTTCCAGCGGCAGGCCACGCTCCACCGCGTAGCTCTCGAAGGCAGCGGTGGTGCGCTCCGCGCCGAGATAGCGGGCGACCGTGCCGCGCACCTCGTCGATGGAGACAGCCGAGCGCCACAGGCGGAACGAGGGAGCATAGTCCGACTTCTCGATCGGCACGAAGACATTGGCCTGCATCGTCTCGATGCCGGAGGGCCGGCGCATCAGCGAGAGGCCGATGAACAGCGAGGCGTTGACCAGTAGAGACCAGAACACACCATGGGCGAGTGGCGGCAGGCCGGTCAGCCCGAACAGGTCCTGCGGTCGCAGCCAGCCGATGCCGAGCGGGCCGTCTGTGACGAGGCTCACCGGCAGTGCGCCGGTCGCCACCAGCATCGGCACCAGCAGCGTGTAGCTCCAGATGGCGAGGCCGGCGGACATGCCGAACACCGCGCCGCGCGCGGTCGCCCGGCGCCAGTAGAGTCCGCCGAAGAAGGACGGCGCGAGCTGCGTCACGGCGGCGAAGGAGAGCAGGCCGATGGAAGCGAGCTGCGCATCACCCGCGACGCGGTAGTAGAGATAGGCGGCGATCAGGACGCCGAGGATGATGGTCCGCCGGATCTTGAGGATGGTCGCCCCGAGGTCGCTGCGGTCGTCGGCCGAACCCTGGGCCGAGGGCAGGCGCCCGCGCAGGTTCAGGAGCGCGGGGATGACCATGTCGTTGGAGATCATGATCGACAGCGCGACACTGGCGACGATCACCATGGCGGTCGCCGCTGACAGCCCGCCGATGAAGGCGGCCAGCGTCATGATCTGGTTGCCACGCGACAGCGGCAGGGCCACCACCGTCATGTCGCTGTCCATCGTGCCCGGCGGGAAGATCAGCATGCCCGCCACGGCGATCGGGATGACGAAGATGTTGATGAGCACGAGATAGGCAGGAAACAGCCAGCTTGCCCGCCGAACCTCGGCCTCCGAATGGTTCTCAACGACGCCGACGTGGAACATGCGCGGCAGCAGGATGCCGCAGCAGAACGACAGGGCGCTCATGGTCAGGAACGTCGAGGCGTCCGGCCAGCGGATCACGGCGTTCATGATGTCGGGTCGCGCGGCCACGCGCGAGAACAGGTCGCCGAAGCCGTTGAACATCACGTAGGTGACGTAGATGCCGATGGCGAGGAAGCAGACGAGCTTGACGATGGATTCGGCTGCCACCGCGAGGATCAGCCCGTCCTGGTGCTCGGTGGCGTCCGCATGGCGCGTGCCGAACAGCATGGCAAAGGCCGCCATTGCCATGGCCACCACCAGCGCGATATCGCCGAAGAAGGGCAGTTCGTGGGTGACGTTGACGATCTCGTCCGGCTTGATCGTCGTCATCAGCGAGGCCGACACGGCCTTCAGTTGCAGCGCCACGTAGGGGATCGTGCCGACCGTCACGATCAGGCAGACCATGGCGGCGACCGCCTGGCTCTTGCCATAGCGCGCGCCGATGAAGTCGGCGATGGAGGTGATGTTCTGCGCCTTGGCGATGCGGACGACGCGTAGGATCAGCGGCCAGAATGCCGCGAACAGCAGCATGGGTCCGGCATAGATGGCGAGGAAATCGAAGCCGCTGCGCGAGGCAAGGCCGACCGATCCGAAGAAGGTCCAGGACGTGCAGTAGACCGCCAGCGACAGCGGGTAGATCCACGACTGGCTCTTGCGCAGCGCCTGTTCGTCGGCCCGCCGCCTGTCGCCCCAATAGGCCACCAGGAACAGCGCCCCGAGATAGGCGAGCGCCGTGATGATGATGACGAAGCCCATGCTCATGGCAGGTATCTGCAGACCTCCGCGGCGGGACGGCAGGTTCCCACGGGGCCGGAGCCATGTCCATCGCCGCGGCAGCCGCGCCTCGCCGCCATTGCCAAGCGCGCCGGGATCACGGATCGTTGACCGGCGCTGCGCAGCCGGGCAGAGAGTGGAGATCCGCCGATGTTCAAGGAATTCAAGGAGTTTGCCCTCAAGGGCAATGTCGTCGATCTCGCGATCGGCGTGATCATCGGCGCGGCCTTCGGCAAGATCGTCGAATCCATCGTCGGCGACCTGTTCATGCCGATCCTCGGCGCCATCGGCGGCTTCGACTTCACCAACTACTACCTGCCGCTCTCCAAGGCCGTGACCGCCACCAACCTCGTGGACGCGCAGAAGCAGGGCGCTGTCATCGCCTATGGCAAGTTCGTTACAATCGCGATCAACTTCATGATCATCGCCTTCGTGCTGTTCATGGTGATCAAGGCGATGAACCGGCTGAAGAAGGCCGAGGCCGCAGCGCCGGCTGCTCCGCCGCCGCCGTCGGCCGAGATCACCTTGCTGACGGAGATCCGGGACCTGCTGAAGAAGTAGCGCTCGTCAGGCCGGCCGCGCGAACAGAAGCTGCGTGTCGCCGGCCTCGCGGCGTTCCTCCAGCGTGAGGCCCGGGGGCAGGGCGACCGTGATGTCGGCCGCTTCCTCCAGCACGACCAGGGCGCCGGGGGCGAGCCAGCCCCCCGCGCGGGCGCTTGTCAGCGCCAGCTCGCCCAGACCCTTCCGGTAGGGCGGGTCGCAGAAGATCAGCGTGAACGGCTCGAAGGGGGCGAGCGGGCCGAGCTTCGTCGCATCGCGCTTGAGCAGGCCGGTAACGCCCGACAGCCCCAAAGCGTCGACATTGCCGCGGATCAGCCCGCGCGCCTCGGCGCTCTGGTCGACGAAAGCGGCATAGCTCGCCCCGCGCGACAAAGCCTCGATGCCGAGCGCGCCGGTTCCCGCGAACAGGTCTAGCACGCGCGCACCTTGGCAGGCATCGCCGTAGCCATGGGCGAGCACGTTGAACAGGCTCTCCCGCAGCCGGTCCGAGGTCGGACGGATCGCGTCCGACTTCGGGCCGAGCAGGCTGCGCCCGCGATGCTTGCCGCCGACAATGCGCAAGGGCTAGCGGTCCCGACCTCCGCCGGGGCGGCCCTTGCCGAACGGCTTGCCGCCGCCGGGCTTGCTCCCGCGCGGACGATCGCCGCCCGGCCGGTCGTCACGGCCGCCGAAGCTCTTGCCACCGAAGCTCTTGCCGCCGCCCGGCTTGCCGCCGAACGAGCGCCCGCCCGAGGGGCCATCCCGGTCGCCGAACTTCCGGTCGCCTGACGGCTTGCCGCCGAACGACTTGTTGCCGAAGGACTTGCCGCCCGACGGCCTGTCGCCGAACGAGCGACCTTCCGGCTTGCCGCGATAGGGCCGGTCACCGCCGCGGTCGTCGAAGGAACGTTCGCCGCGCGGCTTGAAGCTGCGCTCCGGCCGGTCGCCGCCCGTGCGCTCCCGGTCACCCCAGGGCTTGAAGTCCTTGGGACGGTCGCCGTCGCGGTCGCGGAACGGGCGGTCACCGAACGAGCGCTCGCCTCTCGGCTTGAAGTCGCGCTGCGGACGGTCGCCACGGTCACCGAACGAGCGCTCGCCCCGCGGCTTAAAGCTGCGCTGCGGACGATCGCCGTCCTCGCGCGGTGGCCGGTCGCCATAGGGGCGATCACCGAAGGACTTCTCGCCCCTTGGCTTGAAGTCGCCGCGCGGGCGGTCATCGCGGTCGCGCGGCGGCCGGTCCCCGTAAGGACGATCGCCACGCGGTTTGAAGTCGCCGCGCGGGCGGTCGTCGCGATCGCGGGGCGGCCGGTCGCCATAGGGACGATCACCAAAGGATTTCGCGCCCCTCGGCTTGAAGTCGCCGCGCGGACGGTCGTCGCGCTCGCGGAACGGCTTGTCGCCAAACGATCTCTCGCCTCTCGGCTTGAAATCGCGGCGCGGACGCTCCTCGGCGCGAGGTTCCTCGCGGACCACCGCCTGATCATCGGCGCCGACCGTCTCGACGCGGACGCGCCGGCCCTTGGAATCGGTCACGGGCGCGCCGCGCTTGAACGCACGATCGCCGCTCTCCTCGCCGCGCTCGCCCTTGAAGCCGGGGCGCGCCTTGTTGCGCGGCCCGAACTCGACCGCCTCGCCGTCGCGCCAGATGCGGGCGCGATTGCCGAACTTGTGCTCGGGGCTCTTGCCCTTCGGCCGGTCATCGTCGCGGCCGAAACGGGCCGGGCGCTCGTCACGGGGTTTGAAGTCGCCGCGCGGGCGCTCGTCCCGGTCGCCGAAGCGCTTCGGCTTGTCGCCGCGCTCCTCGAAGCGGCGTGGACGTTCGCCGCGGTCCTCGAAACGCTTGGGGAGTTCATCGCGCTCTGCGCGACCACGCGGCGCGTTGCCGCCGCGCTCGTCGCGGGCGCCGACCCGCTCGAACACCGGCCGGTCGAACTCGACGCCGGCGAGCTCCGAGAGTTCCTCGCCAAGCTGGTCACGCAGCACGCGGGTGCGGATCTCCTCGACCTCGCCCTCGGCCAGTTCGCCGAGCTGGAAGGGGCCGAACGAAACGCGGATCAGGCGGTTCACATCGAGGCCGATGGCCCCGAGGACATTCTTGACCTCGCGGTTCTTGCCTTCGCGCAGCGACAGGGTCAGCCACGAATTGGTACCCTGGACACGGTCGAGCTCGGCTTCGATCGGGCCATAGGCGACGCCGTCGACCTCGATGCCGTGGCGCAACCGGTCGAGGGTCGCCTGGTCGATCGAGCCATGCGCCCGCACGCGGTAGCGGCGCAGCCAGCCGGTGGCCGGCAGGGCGAGGACGCGGGCGAGCCCACCGTCATTGGTGAGCAGCAGCAGGCCCTCGGTGTTGATGTCGAGCCGGCCGACCGTGACGACCCGCGGCAGATCCTCGGGCACGTTGTCGAAAATGGTCGCGCGGCCTTCCGGATCGCTGGTGGTGGTCACCAGCCCGGCGGGCTTGTGGTAGAGCCACAGGCGCGTGCGCTCGCGCTCGGGCAGGCGCTCGCCGTCGACCAGCACCACGTCGCGCTCGGTGACGTTGATCGCCGGCGAGGTCAGGATCTCGCCATTGAGGCTGACGCGGCCGGCCTCGATCCATTCCTCGGCCTCGCGGCGCGAGCAAAGGCCCGCGCGGGCCAGGACGCGGGCGATCCGTTCCTCGCCGCGGTTGACCGGCTCGAACGAGCGGTCGCGCTCGCGCGGCACGTTGTTGCGGTCGCGCTCGCCACGCGCATCGTCCCGGCCGCGCTGCGGCCGCTCGTCGCGATCCTCGAACCGGCGCGGGCGTTCGTCGCGGCCGCGCGAGCCGCGGTCGTCGCGCTTCGGTTTCTTGATGCCGGCCTGGGCGGCCAGCGCCTTGACGACGGGATCCTCGTCGATGTCCTCGAGAAAGGCCGGGATGTCCTCGGGAACGGTCTCGGCGGCCTTCCTGGCCCGCTTGGCGGGTTTGGGTGCGGCGGCTTCCGGCGCGGTCTCGATGACCGGAGCAGAGGCCTCCGCCTTGCGGCTGCGCTTGGCCTTGGCCGGGGCTTCAGCCGCTTCGACAGCGGCAGGCGTCTCGACTGCCGCGGGCGCTTCGACGGGCTTGGCCGCCGTCTTGCGCTTCGGCTTGTCGGCGGCCGGCTCGGCCGCGGCCCTGGCCGCGCGCTTCGGCGCTTCGGTCACGGCTTCCGTGGCCGTCTTGGCGGCGCGCTTCGGCTTGGCGGCGGCAGGTTCTGCTGCCACTTTGCGGGCACGCTTTGGCGCCGCGGTCACGGCTTCCGTGACGGCCTTGGCGGTCTTCGCCGGTGCTTCGGAATCGGTTTTTCGCGTCCGGCTGGTGGCCGGACGGTCATCGTCGCGCTTGCGGGGCATAGGGGTCTCGTGGGATCGGGTTGTCGCGGCGCCATCCGGCGAGCGCGGCCGGGCGCCCCGGCAGGAATGGCGCGATGTAGCACGAACGATGCCCGATGGCGAGTGATGCCCCTGATTCGGCCGGAAAGCCCATGGAGATCGCCTTCGAGGAGGCGCGCGCGGCCGCCGCGCGCGGTGAGGTTCCGGTCGGCGCGGTGATCGTCAGCGAGGGGCAGATCATCGCCCGCGCCGGCAACCGCACGCTGGAACAGCGCGACCCCACCGCCCATGCCGAGGTGCTCGCCATCCGGGCGGCCTGTGCGATGCTCGGCAGCGAACGGCTACCCGGCTGCGACCTCTACGTGACGCTGGAGCCTTGCCCGATGTGTGCGGCGGCGATCTCCTTCGCCCGCGTCCGCCGGCTCTATTATGGCGCGGGCGACCCCAAGGGCGGCGCCGTCGACCATGGCGTCAGGCTGTTCGACAGTCCGACCTGCCACCACCGGCCGGAGGTCTATGGCGGCATCGGCGAGACCGCGGCGTCGGACCTTCTGAAGGATTTCTTCCGCGCGCGCCGCTGAGCGTCAGGCGGGATCGCCGCTCCGGCCGCCGGATGCGTGGTCCTTCGCGACCATGCGGGTGATGAGGATGACGGGGATCAGCCCGACCGCGACGATCACCAGCGCGCCCGTGGACGCCTGCGCCAGACGCTCGTCGGAGGCGAGATTGTAGACGCGCACCGCCAGCGTGTCGAAATTGAACGGGCGCACGATGGCCGTTGCCGGCAGCTCCTTCAGAACGTCGACGAAGGTGAGCAGTCCCGCCGTCAGCAGCGAGCGGCGCAGCATCGGCACATGGATGACCCGGGCGACCTCGCGGGTCGAGGCGCCAAGCGTGCGCGCGGCAGCGTCGAGCGTGCCGGGGATCTTGTGGAGCCCGGCCTCGACCGGCCCCATGGCAACGGCGAGGAAGCGCACGAGATAGGCGTAGAGCAGGGCGATGACGCCGCCGGAGAAGACCAGGCCCGTGCCGGTGCCGACCATCGCCTTCGCGGTCTCGTCGATGACGCTGTCGAGCATGCCGAGCGGGATCAGGATGCCGACCGCGATCACCGTGCCGGGCACCGCATAACCGATGCTAGCGATCCTCACGGCGGCCTGCGCGGCGGGGCCGGGCGTGAGGCGCGTCGTGTAGCCGATGGCGGTGGCGGCTGCAACCACGAGCGCCGCGGCCATGCCCGCCAGCACGAAGGAATTGCGCGCATAGACGAGGAAGCGCTCGCCGAGAAAGGGGTCGCCGCCGTCGAGATGCAGGCGGATCAGGGCAGCCACCGGCAGGACGAAGCCGAGCAGGACGGGCAGCGCGCAGGCCGCGAAAGCGGCGGCCGAGGCAGCCGGACCGAGGCGCAGCGGCGCGGCGGGCCGATGCCGGCGGGCGCTGGTGCCGAACCGCCGGCGACGGCGGGCAAGGAACTCCATGGCAACCAGCAGCAGCACGAAGGCGAGGAGGCAGGTGGCGAGTTGCCCTGCGCCGGCACGGTCGCCGAGCCCGAACCAGGTCCGGTAGATGGTGGTCGTGAAGGTGGTGACGCCGAAATACTGCACCGTGCCGAAATCGGCGAGCGCTTCCATGAGCGCCAGAGCCACGCCGGCCGCGATTGCCGGCCGCGCCATCGGCAGGCCGACACGCAGGCAAGCGCCCCAGGGGCCGGCGCCGAGCGTGCGCGCCGCCTCCAGCACGCAGCTCGACTGGTCGAGGAACGCTGCCCGCGCCAGCAGGTAGACATAGGGGTAGAGCACCAGAGTCAGCAGCGCGCTGACCCCGCCGACACTGTTCAGGTTGGGAAACCAGTAGTCGCCGCGCACCCAGCCGAAGGCCGCGCGCAGGGCGCTCTGGATCGGTCCGGCGAAGGCCAGCGCGTCTGCATAGGCATAGCCGATGATATAGGCCGGCATGGCGAGCGGGAGCAGCAGCAGCCATTCCAGAACGCGCGAGCCCGGGAAGCGGCAGAGCGTCACCAGCCAGGCGGTTCCAACACCGATCATGGCGGTGCCGGCGCCGACGAAAAGCATCAGCAGGATCGTGTTCCAGACGATCTCGCCCAGCACCGTGTCGATCAGGTGCGACCAGGTGCCGGACGATGGCTGGAAGATGCTGAAGGCCACCGCGAGGATCGGCGTCGCCACCAGCGCGGCGAGTGCCATCGACAGGCCGATGAATGCGCGACGCCCGGCCGTGACGGCAGGGCGCGCGGTCGGTCTGCCGAACAGTTGGAGGACGGCGTCGGTCAAGCCGTCACTTCCAGCCGGCGCGGTCCATGATGCGCAGCGCCTCGGCATTGTTGCGGGCGAAGACGCGGGCATTCAGGCTGTCGGTCTTGAACGGGCCCCAGGCGGCGACCGCTTCATTCGGCTCGACGCCGGCGACCACCGGATATTCCGAGTTGCCGTTGGCGAAATAGCGCTGCGCGGAAGGTGTCGCCAGATATTCGAGGAAGCCCTTGGCCGCGTCGAGGTTTTTGGCGTGACGGGCGATGCCAGCCGCGGAGACATTGACGTGGGTGCCGCGGTCGCCCTGGTTCGGGAACACGACGCGAAGCTTGTCCACGACGGCCTTGTCCTCGGGCTTCGAGGAGCGGATGAGGCGGGCGAGATAATAGGTGTTGGACACCGCGATATCGCCTTCGCCGGCCGCGACGGCGCGGATCTGGTCGGTGTCGCCGCCGCGCGGTGGGCGGGCCATGTTGGCAACGACGCCGCGGGCCCAGGCCTCGGTCTTCTCCGCGCCGATTGCGGCGAGGATCGAGCCGGTCAGCGACTGGTTGTAGACATTGGTCGACGAGCGGATGACGACCTTGCCCTTCCACTTGGGATCGGCGAGATCCTCGTAGGTGGAGATCGCGCCCTCGGCCACCTTGTCCTTGACGACCATGAGGACGCGCGCGCGCGTCGAGAAGCCGAACCAGTTGCCGTCGGGATCGCGCAGGTTGGCCGGAATGAGGCTCGCCAGCGCCTCGGAGGCGAAGGGCTGCAGGAGGCCTGCCTCGCGCGCCTTCTCGATACGGCCGGCATCGACGGTGATCAGCACGTCGGCGGGGGAGTTCGCGCCCTCGCTCTGCATACGGGCGAGCAGCGGGTCCTCGCCGGCCTCGACGCGGTTGATCGCGATGCCGGTCTGCTTGGTGAAATCGGAATAGAGCGCCTCGTCGGTGTCGTAGTGGCGCGAGGAATAGAGGTTCAGCGTGCGCGCCTGCGCGCGCAGGATCGCGGGCGAGGCGACGAGCAGGGCGGTGCTCGCCAGAAGGGCGCGGCGGTCGAGGGTCATCGTCACGTTTCGTCTCCGTGCTTGACGGGGGTGGCGCTGGCTGAGAGCGAAAGGCCTGGCCGATGGCCGGCATGGCGTCGAAATGGTAGTTCAGGCCATTCAAGCCCGATCCGGCGCATCCTATCTCGTGTACCAATTGCCGCAAGATCGGCGCAAAAGATTAGAACTGCTCAAATCAATTACTGGAATGATTGCAATATGGAGGAATTGCTGAATGCCATCGTCAGCTTATCGCGGGCGCTTGTTTCGCCCATCCTGCCGGCGATCCGGATCGATGCAGACCAGGGCTGCCGTTTCGCGCGGCAGATCGGCGCGTCAGGGGGCGGCGAGGCCGCGCTTCGCCGCGAAATCCGCGCTGCAGGCGACGAATGAGTCCGTCCTGAATCGCCGGTCGGCGCGGCCATAGACGAGGGCGCTGCCATCCGGCCGGCACATGTGCCCGCCGGCCGCCTCGAGCACCGCGTGGGCCGCGGCGATATCCCATTCGGAGATGGAGGCGAAGCGGACCGAAACGTCCGCCCGACCGTCCGCGATCATCGTGTATTTCAGCGACGAGCCGACAGGCTGCCGCTTGACGATGCCGTGAGCATCAAGGAAGGCGTCGCAATCGGGATCGGGATGCGAGCGGCTGACGAGGGCAACGGCGCCGTCGGCGGGCAGGGCGCGCGTGACGATCGGGCGGCGATCCGCCGCAGCGGCGATGGGCGCGCCGGGGGCGAGCCGCATGGCTTCGGCGCAGTTTCCGGAGCCGAGCCAGAGCTGGTCGAAAGCGGGCGCATAGACGATGCCGCCAACCGGCGCGCCGTAGGCGATCAGGGCGATATTGACTGTGAACTCGCCGTTGCCGCCGATGAATTCGCGCGTGCCGTCCATGGGGTCCACCGCGACGAACAGGTCCGTAGTCGCCGGCAGGCGGCCGTCCGCCGCCGATTCCTCGGCGAGGACCGGGACGCCCGGCAACAGGCGCGCAAGGCCTTCGAGGATGACCTCCTCGGCTGCGTGATCGGCCGCCGTCACCGGCGAGCCGTCACTCTTGATCGCGGCGGCGCCGCCGTAGTGGGACATGATCCGCCGCCCGGCCCCCGAGGCGAGCGTGCCGAGGGCGTCGATCAGGGCAGGGTCTCGGAATCGGGCGGCCATGGGGCCTTGCTAGGCGATCGGCCGGCAGGTGGGAAGCTGTTCCGGCGCGGGCCGCGCCGTTTGCACTTTCTTCACTCCGTTTCTTGGCAGCGCGTTCACCGGCGGCCGGCATGATGAACGCCACGTTAGGGACATCTCCCGAATTTTCAGGTTTTGCCGATGAGTGTTGCGTTCGGCACACAGGGCCGCGGTCGCCGGGCCCTCAAATGGTTTGCCGTTGCGGCCGTGGGCCTCACCATCGCGGCCTGCGGGCGCTACGCCTACGAGCGGCGCGAGCAGTGGCGCTCGGACCTCGAGAGCCGCTGCATGTCGTCGGGCGCAGTGCAGATGACGCAGTTCGTCCAGCGCGGCAGTACGATCAACGGTCCGGGCACATGCGGGATGGACTATCCCTTGCGCGTGTCCGCGCAGGCGCGCGGGCAGGTGTCCTATAACCGTCCTCAGACTCTGGCCTGCCAGATGGTGCCGACCGTCGACCGCTGGATCGACAACGTCGTGCAGCCGGCCGCCCAGCGCTGGTTCGGCGCCACCGTCGTCGAGGTGCGCGCCGGTTCCTATTCCTGCCGCGGTGTCCGCGGCGGGCGCTCGGGCCGCATGTCGGAACATGCCTTCGGCAATGCGCTCGACGTCTTCGCCTTCGTCCTGTCGAGCGGCCACACCGTGCTGATCCGCCAGCACTGGCGCGGCGAAACCGCCGAATCCGGGTTCCTGCGCGAGATCTTCGTGCGCGCGTGCGACCACTTCACCACGGTGCTCGGCCCTGGCTCGGACGCCTTCCACTACGACCATTTCCACCTCGATCTCGCCCGCCACGACCCGCGCTGGACGCGCCGGGTCTGCCGGCCGCGGCCGGAAACGGTGCAGATGCTGCAGCCGGCTGCTCCGATGGGCGGCTTTGGTCTCGGCTTCGGCCGGCAGGGCACTTTCGTTCGCTGAGCGGCGCCCCGAGGGTTTCCGTAGGGGTCCCGACACCCTAAGTTCAGAGCTGACGCCGTTCCGAGGGAGCGTGTCGGTTGCAGAACACCCTGCTCGCCGTGGGCATCGCGCTGATCGCCGCCATCGTGGCGGCGCTCGTCGGCCCCCTGCTGATCGACTGGAAGGCCTACCGGCCCCAGGTCGAGGCTGAGGCGTCGCGCCTTGTCGGCAGGCCCGTGACCATCGGCGGCGACCTGTCCATCCGCCTGCTGCCGACCATCCAGATCGATGCCCGCGATATTTCCGTCGGCGATGCGACGAACGGCGCGCGGATCGGTCGCCTGCGCGCCGAACTCCGGGTCGCGCCGCTGCTGCGGGGCAATGTCTCGCTCACCTCGGTGCATGTGCGGGACGCCGACATCGTCGTCGCTGGCCCGTCGGCCGCAAGCGGCTTCCTGACCGTCGATGAGGTCATCGTCGAGAATGCCCGGCTTTCGCTGGCGCGCGGCGCCGAGCCTCCTGTCCTGATCGCCGAGCGCATGATGCTGACCGGTGAATCGCGCGGTGTGAAGGGTCCGGTCCGGCTCGAAGGATCGGTCGTCGCCGCCGAGCGGTCGGTCGCTGTCCATCTGACGACCGCGCTGACCGATGGCGGTGCACTTGCCGTGCGGCTGCGCACCTCCGACCGCCAGACCGGCTTCGCCGTCGAGGCGGACGGCACGGTCGCCTCGCAGGAGCGCCCCCGCTTCGACGGCGAACTGGTCCTGTCCGGCACCGCCGGAAAACTGCCATGGCGCGCCTCGGGGGCGGCTTCTGCAACCGGCGACGCCGTGGTGATCGAGAAGGCCGAGATGCAGGCCGGCACGGGCGACCGGGTGGTCCGCGCCAGCGGCTCGCTGCGGGTCGGACTGGCTGCGGGCGAGACCGACATCGTGTTGTCGGCGCGCCAGGTCGACCTCGATCGGCTGGCAGAGCTGCCGCCCGGCGCGGGCGCGACGCCGCGCGACGTCATCGCCGCCCTCGTCCGCGAGTTTCCGGCGGCTGGCGGCGCCGGGCGGCCGGTTTCGATCGGCTTCGATATCGCGGGCATGACCCTTGCCGGTGGCCTGCTCGCCGACGTGCGCGGCGATGTGCAGTCGTCCGATGCCGGCTGGCGGGTCGAGCGGCTGACGGCGCGCTTGCCCGGCGCGGCCGGTGTCGAGGCGTCCGGCACGGCGGCGCTCATCCCCGATCTCGGCTTTGCGGGATCGCTGGGCGTCCAGGCGTCGCGGCCATCCACGCTGATGTCCTGGCTCGACGGCCAGCCGACGCCAGAAGGCACGCTTGACGATCCGATCCGGCTCGCCGCCGAGGTCGCGGCCGAGCCCGGCCGGCTGGTGCTGGAGCGGCTTGACCTGGCGACGCCCGCCGGCACCGCGAAGGGCCGCATCGCGCTCGACGTTCCCGCTCTCGGACGTCACGCGCTGGCGGTCGACCTGACCGCCGATGCCATCGACCTCGACCTGCTGCTCCGCCTCGCGCGCGGCGCCGGCGCGCGGCTCGATCCGGCCACCGACACCCGCCTGCTGCTCAAGGCCGGGCAGGTGCGGTTCTCCGGCCTGTCGGCGCGTGGCCTCGATCTCTCGGTTGCGACGGACGGGCGGACCTTCGATGCCGAGCGCATCCGCATTGCCGATTTCGCCGGTTTCGGCATGGATCTCTCCGGGCGGCTGGACGGCATCGGCGGCCCGCTGGTGGGCCGGCTCAACGGCCGCGTCCGCGCCGCCAGTGTGGACGGGCTCGTCGCCCTGCTGGCGCGCAGCGAGGCGACCGGCGCGGTCGCGACGCTGCTGCGCGAGCGGCTGCCTTCGCTCGCGGATGCCGATCTCGCCGTGAACTTCGCCGCCGGCGGCCGCTCGGCGCTCGGCCTGCGGCTCGAAGGCACGATTAGCGGCGCCACCGTGTCGGTCGACGCTGCGGGCGCCGGACAGATCGAGCGCCCGGAAACGCTGACCGGCCGTGTCCGGATCGAGCTTGCCGCGCCGCGCGCCGATCAGGTCTATGCGCTGATCGCGGGGCGCACGCCGGCGGGTGCGACGCCCGAGGCGCCGGCTCGCCTGTCGATGACGGTGGAGCGTCCCGATCAGGCGATCCTGAAGGTCGCGGGGACGGCTTCGGCGGCGGGCGGGGCGGTGACATTGTCGAGCGACTTCGGGCCCGGCGGCCGAGGCGCCCACACGCTGTCGCTTGCCTCGCCCGATATCGGTCCGGTCATGCCGCTCGTCGGCGTGCCGGCCGAACTCGCCGGCCAGTTGCCGACGCGCCTCGACCTGCGCGCAACGTCGCAAGGCGCGTCATGGCGAACCGAAACACTTCAGGGCCGGATCGGGCCGACGGCGATCGAAGCGGCCCTGCGCGGCGAGGGCGTCGCAGTGGCCGGCCGCCTGCGCCTCGGCACGGTGTCGGTCGAGGCGCTGGCGGCGATCCTGTCGGGACCGTCCTGGCTCGTCGAGACGGCTTCGGCTGCCTTCCCCGATGCCGCCTTCGGCAGCCTGGCGCTCGACGCCGTGCCGGCCGAACTGGACCTCGCGGTCGATCGGGTCGTGCTTGGCAGCGGCCCGCCGATCACCGGGCTCGCGACGCGCCTGACCCGCAGGGGTGGCAGGATCGGTCTCGCTCGTCTGACCGCGCGGATGGGCGACGCCACGCTCGCCGGCTATCTCAACCTTGATCGCAGCCCGCTGCGCGCGATCCTCTCCGGCGCCGTGACACTCGACGGCGTGCCGGCCGCGCTCGGCTGGCCGGGGGCGACCGGCCGCGGCAGCCTTGCGCTGGAGATTGCCGGCGACGGCGCCAGCCCGGCGGCGCTGATGGCGAGCCTGAAGGGCACGGGCCGCATCGCCTGGCCCGCCATGACTGCCACGGGCGTCAGCCTCGCCGCCCTCGGCCGGGCCACGCGCCAGGCGGAGATCGCGCAGGATCTCGGGCGCCCGCTCAGCGACATGGCCTTCGGCGCGACGCTGGCGCAGGCGCTGGAGGCCGCCACCGACATCCAGCCGGCGGCCTCGGGCATCACGCTGTCGGGGTCTGCCGTGCGGCTCGCCGAGACAACTTTCGCGGCCGCCGGGGGCAGACTCGCCTGGAGCGGCAGCGTCGATCTCGCGGAGGGCCGGCTCGCCTCCAGCGTCCGCGTCATGCCGGATCGCGGCAATGACGGGGAAGCGGTGCCGTCCATCCTCGTGCGCTTCGAGGGAACGCCGGGGCAGGCAGCGCGCCGGATCGACACGGACGACGTCTCCGGCTGGCTGGGGCTTCGCCTTGTCGACCGGGCGGCCCTGCGCATCCGCATGACCGAATCGGATCGCTTCGAGCGGGTCCGCCAGCGGGCCTTCAGCCGCATGACCGCCGTTCCGCCGCCGCAGGTGGAGGTTGCACTGCCGCCGATGCCGGATCTGTCACCTGACCTGTTCGCAATGCCGGCGGCGCCCGATCAGCCGACGCTCGAAGCTGAGCCGCAGCGTGACGGGATGCCTGTTCCGGCGCGCCGTCCCACTGAGGCGCGCCCGCAGGCCAGGCCCGTCGTTCCGCAGGCTGGCGGCGACCTGCCGGGCATCGTCCGGCGCGCTCTGGACGGCAGCCGGCCACCGGCTTCGCCCGCGCCCGGAGCTCCGATGTCGATCCTGCCGCCGCTGCCCGCGCCCACCGAGGTCGGACCCGCGCCCGGCATGCGTCGCTGACGCCCTTTCGCCCGGCCGCCGGCTCGCCTATATTCGTTGTGCCGGGGCAACCCGGCTATGGCGATAAACGGCCATCGCAATAAGCCTTTCGGACCCGGGGGCAGTACCCGGCGCCTCCACCATCAGGGCCTCCTCAAGGGGCCCTGGTGATGGGGGCGAAATAGGATCGACGAGGGTGTAAAGGGTGGACTTTTGCTCGGCATGGTTCCGCCGTTATCGGGCCGTCTCAATAGTTGCCAACGACAACTATGCTCCGGTGGCTGTTGCCGCGTAATGCGGTAATGGTACCGAAATCAAAGTCCTTGCGGGTAGCACTGTAAGGCGGGGTTCGGAGGCACCTGGCAACAGAAGCCTCCACTTCTCCCGCGAACCGCGCCGCGGCAGCAAGCTCGTCAGGCGCGGGACAGCCAGAAGACCGTTGCAGCCGCACGACATGCCGACCGATCTCATCCGCTACGACCTTCTGGCCCAGGATGCGCTGCGCGGCGTCGTCCGCCGCGTGCTCGTCGATGCCGCCCGCGAGGGGCTGCCCGGCGACCATCATTTCTACATCACCTTCGACACTCGCGCTCCCGGCGTCCGGTTGTCGAACCGGATGCGCGAAAAGTATCCGCAGGAAATGACGGTCGTCTTGCAGCACCAGTTCTGGGACCTCGTCATCACCGAGCATACGTTCGAGGTCGGCCTGTCCTTCGGCGGCATTCCCGAGCGCCTGCTGATCCCGTTCGAATCCGTCAAGGGTTTCTTCGATCCCTCCGTCCAGTTCGGCCTGCAGTTCGAGGTGGCCGGCGCCGAGGGCACGCAGCCGGGAGAAGCCTCGGTCCGCGAGGTCGCGCCGCAGGCCTCGGCAGGCCTTGCGCCGGTCGATGCACCGGCGCCGAAGAAGCAGGCTGGCCGTGACAAGGTGGCCCGGGATGCCCCGGCCGAGGAGCCGATGCGCGCGGCGGAGGCGTCGGCACCCGATCTGCCGCCGGGCGGCGCCGAGGTCGTCAGTCTCGACAAGTTTCGCAAGAAGTGATTGTGGCGGCAGGCTGAATTCGCCCGACCCCGCCGGGTCACGGCCCGCGGAATTGCAATCGTTTCAATTGTCGTCGATTTCTTGGATGGTTCTTTGGATGTCAGCAGCCATTGAGGCCTCGCTCGGCGGTATCTCGGGAAGGTTTTCTTGAGCTGCCGGCATGGCTACACAATTTGATCGATACCGGCCTACCGTTTGGTCGTTTGAGAAGCCGCACCGCGGCCCGCCGCCGGCGGGTGCGGCAAGTGGCGAAATTGCGATGGAACTGAATGATGGGTGACGTCGTTAACCTCCGTCGTGCGCGCAAGCACAGGGCGCGGAAAACCGTGCAAGCCGAGGCTCAGGCCAATCGCCTGCAGTTTGGACGCCCTGCGGCCGAGCGCAAGCTTGAGGAAGCCCGCGAGGAGCTGGAGGCCCGCCGCCTTGATGCTCACAAGCGTTCGGAGTGACGGCCATATGAAAAGCCATGTCGTCAAGCGGTCCATCGTCGTCGAGGGCCACAAGACAAGCGTCAGCCTGGAAGACGAATTCTGGAACGCGTTGAAGGAGATCGCCTCCGAGCGGCGCGAGACGCTGTCCGAGGTCGTCAGCCACATCGACGGAGACCGCACGCACGGCAATCTCTCGTCATCGATACGACTGTTCGTCCTGCAGCACTATCGCTCGCGGATGGCGAAATCAGCCTGATCCCGAGGCGCATTCCGAAGCGCGTCTGCCTACCTTTTCTCCACGACTTCACGGCGTTGGCGCTTGTTTTTCGCACAAGCGCATGATGTTATCCGCGCGCGAAAGCACCGGGTCGGGACGGCCGTTTTCAAGGGTGCTGAGGGCGGGAGACGATGCAGGAAGACAAGGTCAACACGGCTGCGGAATCGCGTGGTCTGGTCAAGAGTCCGCAGGATATGTTCGCCGGACTCTTCATAATCGCTTTCGGGCTGTTCTGCCTCTGGGCCTCGTCGAACCTGACGGGCGGCCGTGGCGCCAATCTCGGACCTGGATCCTTTCCGCGCGGACTGTCGTTCCTGCTGATGGCGGTCGGCGCCATCATTGTGGTTCAGGCGCTCACCGTCGTCGGGCCGCGGCTCGAGGCCTGGTCGATCCGGGGACCGGTCTTCGTCCTGGGCGCGGTTCTGCTGTTCGCGGCGACGATCCGTGGTACTTCGCTCAACATTCCCGGCATCGGCATGGTCAACGTGCTGCCGCCGCTCGGTCTCATCGTCGCCGGCCCGCTGACACTGATCGTCTCGAGCCTTGCCGCCACCGAACGCAACTGGTTCCAGACCTTCGTCTTCGCCGCGGCCATGACCGCCTTCTGCATCCTGATCTTCAAGGTTGCGCTTCGCCTCCCGATCCCCGTAGCTCCCTGGGCGGGCTGGTGACGCCATGGATATGATTTCAAACCTGGCGCTGGGCTTCGGCGTCGCGCTGACGATCAAAAATCTCGGCCTTTGCTTCCTCGGCTGCATGATCGGCACCCTGATCGGCGTGCTGCCCGGCGTCGGCCCGATCGCCACCATCGCCATGCTGCTGCCGATCACCTTCGGCCTCGATCCGGTCGGCGCGCTGATCATGCTCGCCGGCATCTATTACGGTGCGCAATATGGCGGCTCGACCACCGCCATCCTCGTCAACATTCCGGGCGAGGCGACATCGGTGGTCACCGTGCTCGACGGTCACCAGATGGCTCGCAATGGCCGCGCTGGCGCTGCCCTCGGCATCGCCGCCATCGGTTCGTTCTTCGCCGGATCGGTGGCAACTCTCGTGATCGCGGCGCTCGCCGTTCCGCTAACACGCGTGGCGCTGCTGTTTGGCCCGGCGGAATATTTCTCGCTCATGGTCATGGGCCTGATCTTCGCCGTCGTGCTGGCGCGTGGCTCGGTCGTCAAGGCCATCGCCATGGTGCTGTGCGGCCTGATGCTGTCGACCGTCGGCCAGGACCTTGAGACCGGCGCCGACCGCATGACATTCCGCTGGGCGGAGCTCTCCGACGGTCTCGACTTCGCGGCCATCGCCATGGGCATGTTCGGCTTCGCGGAGATCCTGAGAAACCTCGAGAATCCGGAGACGCGCGACGTCATCAAGAACAAGATTGGCAGCCTGCTGCCCAATTGGGGGGAGATGAAGCAGTCGGTCGCCCCGGTCCTGCGCGGCACGGCCATCGGTGCCGGACTCGGCATCCTGCCCGGCAACGGGGCGGTGCTCGGTCCGTTCGCGAGCTATACGATTGAGAAGAAGATCGCCAAGGATCCCTCGCGCTTCGGCAAGGGCGCGATCGAGGGCGTAGCCGGACCGGAAAGCGCCAACAATGCCGGCGCCCAGACCTCGTTCATCCCGCTGCTGACGCTTGGCATCCCGCCCAATGCCGTCATGGCGCTGATGGTCGGCGCCATGACCATTCACGGTATCGTGCCGGGGCCGCAGGTCATGGAAAAGCGGCCCGATCTCTTCTGGGGCATGATCGCCTCGATGTGGATCGGCAACCTGATGCTGCTGATCATCAACCTCCCGATGATCGGCATCTGGGTGAAGCTGCTGAAGGTGCCCTACCGGATGCTGTTCCCGTCGATCCTGATGTTCTGCTGCATCGGCATCTACTCGATCAACAACAACCCGTTCGACGTGATGATGACCGCCTTCTTCGGCCTGGTCGGCTATGCGCTGATCAAGATGGGCTTCGAGGTTGCGCCGCTGCTGCTCGGCTTCGTGCTCGGCAAGCTGATGGAAGAGTACCTGCGCCGCTCCATCCTGATGTCGCGGGGCGACTGGTCGGTCTTCGTCGATGTGGTCAACCGGCCGATTTCGGCGGCGCTGATCGCCATCGCGGTGATCCTCATCATCCTGTCGTTCCTGCCCGCGATCACCAAGAAGCGCGACACCGTCTTCGTCGAGTGATCCGGGGCCGGGAACGGCCAGCCATCCGCCGGCGCGGACCGCAAGGTTCGCGCCGGTTTTTTCGTCGGGCAGCGTAACGCTTCCGCCCCCGCGCTCCGAACATCCGATCATCAGGGAGGCTCAGGCCTTCGCACAGATCGGGACCGGATGCGCCATGGACACCACCTCCCAGTTCTCCCGCAGGGCTCTCGTCGGCCTCGTGGCATCCGTCGCGCTTGGCTCGTCGGGGCTGTCCGCAATCGCCGGCCCCGAGATCTACACGGGCACGCTCTCGTCGGTCGCCGCCGGCGGCTATGACGTCGTCACCTATTTCACCGAAGGGCGGCCGGTGGAGGGTTCGACCGCCTTCACCCATCGCTGGAAGGGCGCCACCTGGCGATTCGCCGGCGCCGCCGCGCGCGACGCTTTCGCCGCCGCGCCGGAACGCTACGCGCCTTCCTATGGCGGCCATTGCGCGTGGGCGGCGTCGCAGGGCTACCGCGCGTCCGGCGACCCGCAGCAATGGCGGATCGTCGACGGGCGGCTGTTCTTCAACTACGACGCCCGTGTCCACCGCACCTGGCTCGGCGATCCGCCCGGCTTCATCCGGGCCGCCGACCGCAACTGGCGCACCATCGTCGCGCAGTGACGTTCACGCAGTGACGTTCACGCAGTGACTTCCACGCCGTGACTTTGCCCGCGACCTCCCCGCATTGCGGATGTCTGACCTGTCCTGAAACAGGCGATGACGCTTATCGGCCGCGGTGCTAGCGTCGGTGCGCGCGACAAGTCTGCGCGTTCCCCGATGCGGAGAAGCGGCATGAACGACTGGCTTGCAGACGTGAAGAAATATGCGCCCAAGGCCGACGAGGCGGCGGTCGCCGGCATCGTCCGCTATCTCGGCATCGCGCTGCGCAACCGCGATTCCTCGCTTGTCTCCTTCTCCGACCCGGACGAGGTCGGGCGCGTGAGGAAGAATTTCGGCATGAAGAAGCTCGGCCTGACCGATGAGAAGGCCATCGATGCCGCGCTTGCATCGATCGGTGCGGCCATGAAGGCCGACCGCACCAAGAACCGCGTCACCGTCTATTATCTGCTCGCCGAAAAATTCGGGAAACTCGACCTCTTCGTGAAGAAGTGACCGGCGGGAGAGGCCGAACGCGCCATCCGTGGGCGCCGTCGGGCCCGGCGCGGTTGCAAAGCCTGTGGCCGTTACTCGAGCGGTGCTGCCAAACCATGTCCGTGAAGGCTATATGATAGGGGAGATTCGCTCCCCCTCCCGAAAGACCCGCCGGTGCGCCAGTATCACGACCTCATGCAGCGCGTGCTCGATACCGGCACGCCCAAGGACGACCGCACAGGAACCGGCACGCTGTCGGTCTTCGGCCACCAGATGCGCTTCGACCTGTCGGAAGGCTTTCCGATGGTCACCACCAAGAAGCTGCACCTGAAGTCGATCGTCCACGAGCTCCTGTGGTTCCTGAAGGGCGACACCAACATCGCCTATCTGAAGGCCAACGGCGTTTCGATCTGGGATGACTGGGCCGACGCCAACGGTGATCTCGGCCCGGTCTATGGCAAACAATGGCGCTCGTGGGCGGCGCCCGACGACCGCACCATCGACCAGATGGCCAATGTGCTGGCCATGCTGAAGCGCAACCCGGATTCGCGCCGGCTCATCGTCTCCGCCTGGAACCCGGCGGATGTCGACCAGATGGCGCTGCCGCCCTGTCACTGCCTGTTCCAGTTCTACGTCGCCGATGGCCGCCTCTCCTGCCAGCTCTACCAGCGCTCGGCCGACATCTTCCTCGGCGTGCCGTTCAACATCGCGAGCTATGCGCTGCTGACCCTGATGATCGCGCAGGTCGCAGGGCTGAAGCCCGGCGACTTCGTCCACACGCTCGGCGACGCGCATCTCTACAGGAACCATATCGAGCAGACGAAACTGCAGCTCGCGCGCGCGCCGAAGCCGCTGCCGACCATGATTCTGAACCCTGATGTGACCGACCTGTTCGGCTTCCGGTTCGAGGATTTCACGCTCTCCGGCTACGAGCCCGACGCGCATATCAAGGCACCGGTGGCGGTGTGACGCCCATCGTCCTCATCGCCGCAGTTGCGGCCAACGGCGCCATCGGCCGCGGCAATGCGCTGCTGTTCCGCCTGAAGACCGATATGGCGAATTTCCGGGCATCGACGGTCGGCAAGCCCGTCGTTATGGGCCGCAAGAACTTCGAGAGCCTCCCAAGAGCCTTGCCGAAGCGGCTCAACGTCGTGGTGTCGCGCAATGCCGGTCTGGCCATCCCCGGCGCGATCGTTGCGCCCACCCTGGAAGCCGGGCTTGCGTGCGCGCATGGCGAGGCGCTGCGGATCGGGGTCGGCGAGGTCGTGGTGATCGGCGGGGCGGAGATTTTCGCGCAAGCCATCCCGCTGGCGACGCGCCTCCTGATCACCCACGTCGATGCCGCGCCGCAGGGCGACACGTTCTTTCCGGCCATCGATCCCGCTGTCTGGCACGGCACCGAGCTGGCCGCCCACCCGGCCGGTCCCGACGACGAGCACCCCTTCCGCATCGTCGAATATCGGCGCACCAGCGGCTGAAAGCCGCATGTGACGAGGCAGGGAAGCCGCCATCGGACCCCGCCCGTAGGGCGAAAGCGGCTTTTCGTGTTCACCAAGAGGGGCAAAGCAGGCCTATCTTGGACCCCGTGCGTTGAAAGCGCGGTCCGCGTCTTCTATATCCCATCGGCAGTTGCGGCGCCGACGGCGCCTCCTGGCGCTCGGCCGGGCCAGTCAGCGGGGACACGAACTTCATGCCGTGGAACAATCAAGGCGGCGGCGGCCCATGGGGCGGCGGCAGTGGCGGCGGCAGCGGCGGCGGGCCGCGCGGACCCTGGGGCCAGGGCCCGCAGGGTGGCGGCAGCGGCGGTGGTGGCGGTGGCCAGCCCCCCGATCTGGAGGAACTGATCCGCAAGAGCCAGGAGCGCCTGAAGAGCGTTCTGCCCGGTGGCGGCGGCAACATCGGCGCCAAGGGCATCGGCTTCATCGTGGCGCTCGGCCTGATCATCTACGCCTTCACCGGCTTTTACACGGTCAGCCAGAACGAGGTCGGCGTGAACACCGTCTTCGGCCGCCACATCGGCAATGCGGCGCCGGGCCTGAACTGGAATCCGCCCTCGCCGTTCGGTTCGGTCTATCGGGTGTCTGTGACCGACGTCAGGCGCTCCGAGATCGGCTATCGCTCCGGCGGCGGTCCGCGCGGCGGCAACCGCGAGGTTCTCGAAGAGAGCCTCATGCTGACCGGCGACAACAACATCGTCGACATCGATCTCGAGGTTCAGTGGGACGTGAACCCGGCGCGCGTCGCCGATTTCGTGTTCCAGCTCCAGAACCCGGAAGGCACGGTCAAGGCCGTTGCCGAAAGCGCCCTGCGCGAGATCATCGGCCGGCGCGACATCCAGAACATCCTGACCACCGACCAGGCCGCGATCGCGACCGAGGCGCGGCAGATCATGCAGAAGGTGCTCGACGACTACCGCTCGGGCGTCAACATCCGCGTGGTCCAGCTGCTGTCGGCGCTGCCGCCGGCGCAGGTCCGCGGCTCCTTCCTTGACGTGAACGCCGCCCAGCAGGACCAGACCCGCCTGCAGAACGAGGCACGCACCTACCAGAACCAGGTGGTTCCGGAGGCGCGCGGCCGCGCGTCGCAGATCCTCCAGGAGGCCGAGGCCTACCGCGAGCGTGTCGTCGCCGAAGCCAACGGCCAGGCGAGTCGCTTCAGCCAGGTCTATGAGGAATATCGCCGCGCGCCCGACGTGACGCGCGAGCGGATGTTCCTGGAAACCATGGAGCGCATCTTCGGCGGCACGGATAAGATCATCATCGACCAGCAGCCCGGCAGCGCGGGGGTACAGCCCTTCCTGCCGCTGGACCAGTTGCTCCGGCGATCCCCGACACCGCAACAGCCGGCGCCGGCTCCGGGCGCGGCCACCACCCCGAGGGTCCAGCGATGAACTCGTCAGTCAAACTGGTTCTTGGCATCCTCGCCGCGGCGGTCATTTTCGCGCTCGCCAACTCGTTCTTCGTCGTCCAGATGACCCAGCACGCCATCGTGCTGCGCTTCGGTCAGGTGGTCCGCGAGCCGATCAGCGAACCGGGCCTCTATTTCAAGGTGCCGTTCATCGAGAACGTCGTGGTGATCGACAAGCGCACCCTCGATCTCGACCTGCCGGTGCAGAGCGTGCTCTCCACCGACCGGCAGAACCTCGACGTGGACGCCTTCGCGCGTTACCGGATCACCCAGCCGCTGCGCTTCTTCCAGACGGTCCGGACGGTCCCGAACGCCAATTCGCGTCTCGCCAGCTTCGTCAACGCCTCGATGCGCAACATCATCGCCGGCACCACGATGCAGGCGCTGATCCGCACTGACCGCGACCGGCTGATGAACGAGATCCAGCGCGAGGTGAACCGCGAGGCCACCACGCTCGGCGTCGAGATCGTCGACCTGCGCCTGACCCGGGTCGACCTGCCGCAGGTCAACCAGGAAGCGGTGTTCAACCGCATGCAGACCGAGCGTCGGCAGGAGGCGGCGGACCTGCGCGCCACCGGCAATCAGCTGGCCGCCACCATCCGCGCCCGCGCCGACCGCGAGGTCGTCGGCATTCTTGCCGAGGCGAACCGCACGTCGGAGGAAACCCGAGGCAAGGGCGACGCCGACCGCAACCGCATCTTCGCGGAGGCCTACGGCAAGGACCCGAACTTCTTCTCGTTCTACCGCACCATGCAGGCCTACGAGCAGAGCCTTCGTCAGGGCGATACGCGTATGGTCATTTCGCCGAATTCGGAGTTCTTCCGCTTCTTTGGTGACGCGTCAGGGCGGCGAAACAGCGCTCCCGCTGCGCCTGCGGCGGCACCGGCTCCGTCCGGCAACTGACGCTGACGTTTCCAACGACCGCCGCAGGCCTCCTGCGGCGGTCTTTTCACATCCCTTCGGCCCGTTGCCGCCAAGCTGACCCGCCGCCAGGCTGACCCGCCACCATGAGAGACTTCGTCGTCGCCATCGGTCTGGTCCTCGTCATCGAGGGGCTTATCCTCGCTGCCTTTCCGAATCGCGTCCGCGACGCGCTCGAAACGATGCGGGTGACCCCCGACCAGCAATTGCGTATCGTCGGGATCATCGCGGCCGTGGCGGGGCTTGCGGTCATCTGGTGGATGCGCGGCTGATCCTCGTTCGGCCGGCTCGACAAAAGACCCGATTGACAAGCCCGGCCCGAGGCTTGAAGGGAAGGGCGGACTTTACGGGTCCGTCACGGCAGACAGACATCCATGGCTCAGTTCACGCTTCCGAAGAATTCCCGGATCACCGAGGGCAAGTCCTGGCCGAAGCCGACGGGCTCCAACCGGCTGAGCGAGTTCCGCATCTACCGCTGGAATCCGGATGACGGTGCCAATCCGCATATCGACACCTACTATGTCGACCGCGACGATTGCGGGCCGATGGTTCTCGACGGCCTCATCTGGATCAAGAACACGGTCGACCCGACCCTGACCTTCCGTCGCTCGTGCCGCGAGGGCATCTGCGGCTCCTGCGCCATGAACATCGACGGCACCAACACGCTCGCCTGCACCAAGGGCATGGACGAAGTGAAGGGCGGGCAGGTGAAGATCTATCCGCTGCCGCATATGCCGGTGGTGAAGGATTTGGTTCCCGATCTCACCCGCTTCTACGCCCAGCATGCCTCGATCGAGCCCTGGCTGAAGACGACGACCGCCCAGCCCGAGAAGGAATGGCGCCAGTCGAAAGAGGACCGCGAGAAGCTCGACGGGCTCTACGAGTGCATTCTCTGCGCCTGTTGCTCGACCTCCTGCCCCAGCTACTGGTGGAACGGCGACCGCTATCTCGGCCCCGCTATCCTGCTGCAGGCCTATCGCTGGCTGATCGATTCGCGTGACGAAGCCACCGGTGAGCGCCTCGATAATCTCGAGGATCCGTTCCGGCTCTATCGCTGCCATACGATCATGAACTGCTCGAAGGCCTGCCCGAAGGGCCTGAACCCGGCCAAGGCCATCGCCGAGATCAAGAAGATGATGGTGACGCGGCAGGTGTAAACCTCGCTGCCTGCCTGAGCTGGCGCGCGTTCCGCGCGCCTTCCTTCCGCCGCGAAAAATCCCCGGCTCCTTCGACTTGCGACCTCGCCGCCGCCCTTGCCTCTGCGTGAGGTGACGCTCCGTCAAGGGAGCAGCCTCATGGATTCACCGCCGACCTCCGTCCTCCGCTCGCCCGTCGTCAAGCTCGCCGGCATCGCTGTCCTGACGATGATCCTCGTCGTGCCGCTGCTGGCCCTGTCCATGCTGCGCGGCGAGCGCTCCCAGCGCGCGGCGGAGGTGGTTCGCGAGGTGGCGGGGGCCTGGGCCGGCGAGCAGACCGTGGTCGGACCGATCCTCGTCCTGCCCTATGTGACGCGCGTGCAGGAGGGCAACGAGCTGCGCACTGTTCGCCGCGCGCTCGCGGTGATGCCGGAGACGCTGCGCCAGTCCGGCGACGTCAATGTCGAGCACCGCCGCCGTGGCCTGTTCGAGGTGCCGGTCTGGCGGGGCGAGGTGTCGCTGCAGGCGCGATTCGACACGGTCGACCTGACCCGCTTCGATCCTGCCGCCATCGCGCCGGTCTGGGAGGAGGCGGCCCTTGTCTTCCACGTCACCGATCCGCGCGGCCTCGAGCGCGAGGTCGAGGTCAGGATCGGCGACCGGGCGGCAGCGCTCGAGCCGGGCGGATTGTTCAATTTCCACGGCCCGGTCCTGTCGACGCCGCTCGCCGGCATCGACGGCAGTCAGCCCTTCGACGTCACCGCCAAATTCGACCTCAAGGGCTCGCGCTCCTTCGGCATCGCGCCGATCGGGCGCATCTCGACCATTGCGCTCCGGTCCAACTGGGGCCATCCAAGCTTCTTCGGCACCTTCCTGCCGACGGCGCGCGAGGTGGCTGCCGACGGCTTTACCGCCAGCTGGACGATCCCCCACTATGCCCGGCCGGTGGCGCAGGTGGCGCTGGCCGAGCCCGGGCTGCTCCAGCGCCTCGTCGGCGCACGCTCGGGCGTGCGCTTTTTCCAGCCGGTCGACATCTACCACCTCGTCGAACGGGCGCTGAAATACGGCATCCTCGTCATCGGAGCGGCCTTCGTCGTGGTCTTCCTGATGGAGGTGACCTCACGGCGTTCGTTCCACCCGGTGCAATATCTGCTGGTCGGTGCGGCGCTGACCGTCTTCTACCTGCTGCTGCTGTCCTTCGCCGAGCATATCGGCTTCGCGCCGGCCTATGCGCTGGCGACCGCGGCCGTGGCGGGCCTCGTGTCGCTGTACGTCGGACTTGCGTTCCGGCGGATGAGGGAGGGCGCGCTGGTGGGTACGGAACTGCTCGCCGCCTACGGCCTGCTCTACGTGGTCCTGAGCTCGGAGGACTACGCGCTGCTGACCGGCTCGGTGGTGGTCTTCGCGGCGCTCGCGGCGGTCATGTTGGCGACCGTCCGCACCGACTGGTCCTCCTTTGGCGAGGTGCGGACCGAAAAACCGGCTGCGGAAGCCTCAACGATCGGTTAACCAGATACCCGACATCGTCGCGAATTCGCCAGGGTCCGCCATGGAATTGCCGCCGGTTGGGGGCAATTCTCGGCGGGTCCGGGCTTCGCGCGGACAGACCCCCGGGTGACACCGTCCATGACCATGCGCCCCGCCGCACTGCTTCTCGCCTCCGTCGCACTCGCCGGATGCACCTCGTCGTCGCGTTTCGGCGAGTTTTCCACAGCCTCGGTGCCGCCCAGCGGTTCCGAGCGCATCGATCGTGGCTTCGGCCGCTCCGACATGCCGCCGCCTTCGCCGGAGCGCCGGCCATCCGGCGCTGACGCAGACATCATCCCCGGCGGTCAGCCGGGCGAGACAGGCGCCGTCGAGAGCGAGGAAATGGCCCCGCCGACCGTCGCCGGCCGGTCCGATGTCGGTCCCTCGGCCATCGATCCGGCGCTGCGGCCGAGCGAGCCGGGCGCCCAGCCGCAGATCATGCAGCCCGAACCGCGGCGCGGCGGTGGACCGGCCGCGCAGCCACCGGTCGTCTCGGCCATGCCGCGCCAGGAGCGCCCGACCGTGTCCGCGGCGACCTCGATCGCCGGCACCTGGACGGTGACCGATGCCGGCGACCGCTGCCGCATCACCCTGACCTCGACGCCGCTGTTCGAGTTCTACCGCGCCAGCCCGCAGAACTGCCGTGCGCCCTCGCTGGCACGCATCAACGCTTGGGAGCAGCGCGGCTCGGAAGTGGTGCTGTTGCAGCCTGGCGGCCGTGTCGCGGCCCGCATGTCGCCGCAGGGCGGCGGGGCCTATTCGGGCGCGACCTTGACCGGCGCGCCGGTGTCCATGGCGCGCTGAGCCACGCATTCCCGGCTTCGCACAAACAAAAACCCCGGCTGAAAGCCGGGGTTTTTCGTCAATCCGCCGAAGAGCGGGGATCAGGTCTTCAGCGCGCCGATGCCGCCGAACTTCTGGTTGAAGCGCGACAGGCGTCCACCGCGGTCCATCAGCTGCTGCGAGCCGCCGGTCCAGGCCGGATGCACCTTCGGGTCGATGTCGAGCTGGAGGACGTCGCCCTCCTTGCCGTAGGTCGAGCGCGTCGTGTACTCGGTGCCATCGGTCATCACGACCTTGATGGTGTGGTAGTCGGGATGGATGCCGCTCTTCATGGGGGTGTCCTCGAAGCGAAGGGTGCCGGGTCGCTGGACCGCCGGCAGGAAAACGGTTGCGTCCTGTGACGAGAAGCCGCGCTCTTAACGGAAGTCCGGCGTCTTTTCAAGACGGCGTGCCGGTTCGATATGCGAACCAGCCGACAAGGGAAGCGTTCGACAGATGAGCATTGCCGCGCCCGCCGCGGAAGGGACCTCGCCAACGACCCGCCGGCCGAGGCTTCGCCCCCTCCTGACCTTTCTGCCCTACATGATGCGCTACCCGGCCATGCTCGCCGGCGCGGCCGCAGCCCTGATCGTCGCTTCGCTCGCAACCCTCGTCGTGCCGCTGGCGATCCGCCGCATGATCGATTTCGGGTTTTCTGCCGATGGCATGATCACCCAGTATTTCGGCATGCTGGTGGTGATCGCCGCCGTGCTGGCGGTCGCCTCGGCTGCCAGGTTCTACCTCGTCACCAGCATGGGCGAGCGGGTCGTGGCCGATATCCGCGGCGCGGTCTTCGCCCACCTGACGACCTTGTCGCCGGCCTTTTTCGACACCGCCAAGACGGGTGAACTGGTCTCGCGGCTGTCGGCCGACACCACCCAGATCAAGGCGGCCATGGGCGTCTCGGTCTCCATCGCGCTGCGCAACATCATCATGTTCGCCGGCGCGGTGGCGATGATGGTGATCACCAGCCCGCAGCTGTCGCTCTACGTGGTCGGCGCCATCCCCATCCTCGTCCTGCCGCTGGTCGCCTTCGGCCGCGACGTGCGCCGCCGCTCCCGCCTCGCGCAGGACCGCCTCGCCGACGCCACCGCCTATGCCAACGAGAACATCCAGGCGGTCCGCACCATGCAGGCCTTCACCGCCGAGCGGCTGGTGACGGCGCGCTTCGCCGCGGCGGCCGAGGAGGCCTATGCCAGTGCCCGCAGCGCCAACAAGGCGCGGGCCGTCCTGACCGCCATCATCATCTTCTTCGCCTTCGCCAGCATCGTCGCCGTGCTCTGGGCCGGCGCCCAGCAGGTGCTGGCCGGCACGATCTCCGGCGGGCGGCTGTCGCAGTTCGTGCTCTATGCGGTCTTCGCCGCGAGCGCCCTGTCGCAGCTTTCCGAGGTCTGGAGCGAGATCAGCCAGGCGGCCGGCGCCGCGGAGCGGCTGGTCGAGATCCTCGACGAAAAGCCGGCTGTCGCGCCGCCCGCCCGGCCGCTGGCGCTGCCCGAGCCGCCGCGCGGCGAGGTTGCCTTCGTCGCCGTGCGCTTCGCCTATCCGGTCCGCCCGGACGCCAGGGTGCTCGACGACGCGACCTTTGCAGTGAAGCCCGGCGAGAAGGTTGCCATTGTCGGCCCGTCGGGGGCCGGCAAGTCGACCCTCTTCGCGCTGATCACGCGCTTCTACGACCCGCAGGGCGGGGTCGTCCGCTTCGACGGCGTGCCCGTCAACGAGGCCGATCCGCAGGCCTTGCGCGCGCGCATCGCGACGGTGCCACAGGACGTCGCGATCTTCGCGGCCACCGTCGCCGAGAACATTCGCTACGGCCGGCCCGACGCGACCGACGCCGAGGTCATCGCCGCGGCGAAGATGGCCCATGCCGACGAGTTCATCGTGCGGATGCCGGAAGGTTATGCGAGCGAGATCGGCGAGCGCGGCGTGACCTTGTCCGGTGGCCAGCGCCAGCGCCTTGCCATCGCCCGCGCCATCCTGCGCGACGCGCCGCTGCTGCTCCTCGACGAGGCGACGTCCGCTCTCGACGCCGAAAGCGAGACGCTCGTGCAGGAGGCCCTGGGACGGCTGATGGAAGGGCGGACCACCATCGTCATCGCCCATCGTCTCGCGACCATCCTCAACTGCGACCGCATCCTCGTCATGGATGGCGGCCGCGTGGTGGAGGAGGGCACCCACGCATCCCTGGCGGCTGCCGGCGGCCTCTATGCCCGTCTCGCCGACCTCCAGTTCAATGGCCGGCCGGTGGCGGCGGAGGAAGCGGCGGCTCTTGTCAGCGATCCGTGAGCCGCAGCTCGATGCGGCGGTTGCGGCCGAGCGCCTCCGGGCTGTCGCCGCGGTCGATCGGCTGGAACTCGCCGAAGCCGGCGGCGACCAGTCGCTGGGGCGAGATGCCCCGCGTCATCAGATACTGGACCACCGCGATGGAGCGCGCCGCCGACAATTCCCAGTTGGAGCGGAACCGGCCACCCTGCATCGGCCGGGCGTCGGTGTGTCCGTCCACCCTGAGCACCCAGGGGATGTCGGTCGGAATGTCCTTCTCTAGTTGGAGGAGGGCGGCCGCCAGCTTGTCGAGTTCGGCGCGCCCGCCCGGCTCGATCTCGGCCTGGCTTGACCCGAAGAACACTTCCGAGCCGAACACGAACCGGTCGCCGACGACGCGGATATCCGCCCGCTCGGCAAGGATCTCGCGCAGGCGCCCGAAGAACTCGGAGCGGTAGCGCGACAATTCCTGCACCCGCTGCGCCAAGGCGAGGTTCAGGCGCCTGCCGAGGTCGGTGATGCGCGACTGCGAGTCCCGGTCGCGCGCCTCGGTGGCGCCGAGCGCCTCCTCCAGTGCCGCAAGCTGGCGCCGCAGCGCGGTGATCTGCTGGTTGAGGAGTTCGATCTGGGCGAGGGCCGCCTGCGCCGTCTGGCGCTGCTGGGTGAGCTGCGCCTCCAGTGTGGTCGCCCGCGTGCCCGCCGTGCCGGCCTGCGCCTGCGTGTCGCTGAGCAGGCCCTGCAGGCGCTGGCGTTCCTGGTCGGAGGTGCCGAGCGTCGCGGTGATGGCGGCAAGGCCCTCCTGCAGCGTCTGCCGCTGGCCGCGCTCAAGCTGCAGCAGGTCGCCGAGCTCGGCGATCTGGCGCTGCAGCCGGATCATGCTCTCGTCCTTGCCGGCGATGTCGCGCGACAGGAAATACTGCGCCAGCATGAACACCGACAGCATGAAGATGATGGCCAGCAGGAAGGTCGACAGCGCGTCGACGAAGCCCGGCCAGTAGTCGATGCCGCGCTCGCCGCGACGGGCGCGCGAGAGAGCCATCAGACCCGCCCCCGCTCACGCAGCATCTGTTCGAGCAGGCGGCGCACTTCCTTCTGCTCGCCGGCCTGCGTCTCGACCCAGTCGCGGATCAGCTGCTGCTCGGAGCGCATGTGCGTGACCAGCCCCTGGATGCCCTCGGCGAGATTGGCCATGGCGGCGCTGGCGCGCTGGTTGGACGGGCCCTCTGATATCGCCTCGCGCAGCCGGTCGAAGGCACGCTGAAGGTCGGCGACGCTGACCTGGGGGGCGCCGTCGCCGGAGGGGGGGCCGATCACCGCCATGTCCTGCACGGTGGAGGACAGCCAGTCCTCGACCTCGGTGTAGAAGCGGTTCTGCGCCTGGCTCGCCTGCAGGTCGAGGAAGCCGAGCACCAGCGAGCCGGCCAGGCCGAACAGCGAGGACGAGAAGGCGATGCCCATGCCGCCGAGCGGTTCGGCAAGGCCCCGCTTCATGTCCTCAAAAATGGTGCCGAGCTCGCCCTGGTTGGACAGGCCGTTGATCACCTTGCCGACCGAGGTGACGGTCTCGATCAGGCCCCAGAAGGTGCCGAGCAGGCCGAGGAAGACGAGCAGGCCGGTGAGGTAGCGCAAAAGCTCGCGGCCTTCGTCGAGGCGGGTCGCGAGCGAATCGAGCAGCGAACGCATGGTGGTGGTCGAGATCGCCATGCGGCCGGCGCGGTCGCCGAGCATGGTCGCCAGCGGCGCCAGCAGCACCGGCGGCTTGTCGACGGTGATGCCGGGATCGGCCAGGCGGAAGGAATTGACCCAGCGCGCCTCGCGGAACAGGCGGATGACCTGCCGGAACGACAGGATGATGCCGATCAGGCCGACCGCGACGATGACGCCGTTGAGGCCGGGATTGGCCATGAAGGCGGTCTGCACCTCGCGCTGGAGCACGAAGACGACCAGCCCGACCAGCGCCAGGAAGACCAGCATCCGGAACAGGAATATGCGCGGGGACGAGACCTTGAAGGGGTCGAGATCGCGGGCCATCGGCACTCTTCGCACGGGGTGAGGTTGCCGTCAGGCTAACCCTGCCGCGCGCAGAATTGAAGCGAGGGATGTGGCGGCGGTGTGACCGTGGAGCCCCCGGACCTCCTGAAGGGTCGCCGAAAGCGCATTTCAGGAGCGCAAGGGGCACGAGTTCACCTCTCCCCGTCGGGGAGAGGTGGGGGCGGCGGCGGGGCCTCAGGCCACCATCAGGCCTTCCTTCTTCGCCCAGTCCAGCGTCTTGTCGAGGGCGCGCGACAGCCGGTCGAACAGGTCGTCGACCTCCTCCGGCGAGATGATCAGCGGCGGGCAGATGCCGACGGAATCGCCCATGGCGCGCAGGATCAGCCCCTCTTCCTCGCAGATCCGCACGACCCGTGCGCCGACGCCTGATTTCGGATCGAAGGACTTCTTCGTCTTCCGGTCCGCGACCACCTCGACCGCGCCGACGAGACCGATGCCGCGCGCCTCGCCGACCAGCGGGTGGTCGCCGAGCGCCTTCAGGTGCGCCTGGAACTGCGGGGCCTTGGCGGCCGCCTTCTCGATGATCTTGTCGCGCTCGTAGATCTCCAGCGTCTTCAGCGCCACCGCCGCGCCGACCGGATGGCCGGAATAGGTGAAGCCGTGGCCGAACGTGCCGATCTTCTTCGATTCCACGATGGTCGCCTGGTACATGTCCTCGGGGATCATGACCGCTCCGACCGGCATGTAGGCCGAGGTCAGCGCCTTGGCGATCGAGATCGAGTTCGGCTTGTAACCGAGCGCCGAGGAGCCGAACCATTCGCCGAGCCGGCCGAAGCCGCAGATCACCTCGTCGGCGATCATGAACACGTCGTACTTCGTGCAGACCGCCATGATCTTCTCGAAATAGCCCTTCGGCGGCACGATCACGCCGCCGGCGCCCATGACAGGCTCGGCGATGAAGGCGGCGACCGTGTCCGGGCCTTCCCTCAGGATCATGTCCTCGAGGTCCTGCGCCATGCGCGAGGAGAACTCCTCCTCGGTCTCGCCGTCTTGGCCGAAGCGGTAGTAGTGCGGGCAGGAGGTGTGGAGGATGCCGGCGATCGGCAGGTCGAAATCGATGTGGTTGGTCGGCAGGCCGGTCAGCGAGGCCGAGGCGATGGTGACGCCGTGGTAGCCCTTGATCCGCGAGATGATCTTCTTCTTCTGCGGCCGTCCCAGCGCATTGTTCATGTACCAGATCATCTTGACTTGGCTGTCATTGGCCTCCGAGCCGGAGCAGACGAAGAACACCTTGGAGATCGGCACGGGGGCCTTCTCCTTCAGCTTCTCGGCAAGCTCGATGGCGGGGTCGTGGCTCTTGCCGCCGAACAGATGCGTGAAGGACAGCTTCTTCATCTGCTCGTAGGCGGTTTCGGCCAGTTCCTCGTTGCCGTAGCCGAGCGAGGCGCACCAGAGCCCCGACATGCCCTCGATATAGGACTTGCCGTCGACGTCGGTGACGTGGATGCCCTTGCCGCTTTCGAGGATCAGCGTGCCGGTTTCGCGGACGGTCGCCTGGTTCGTATAGGGGTGCAGAACGGTCTCGACGTCGCGGACCTGCAGGTTCGTCAGCGCCATGGCGGCCTCCGGGCATGAGAAGGCGCGAGTGAAGCCGATCCGCTCTGCGGAAGTCAAAGCAAAGGAGGGATGCAATGCGCCCGCATCGCTCAGCGAACCCTTCCAACTGTTCCGCGGCGGGGCGCTCCCTTGGACGTCATGCCCGGCCTTGTGCCGGGTATCCAAGAGTTTCTTTCTGCCGCGGTGTTCAAGTCGTGGATGGCCGGGACAAGCCCGGCCATGACGATGAGGGCGGCTTCTAAGGCCGGCCGCTTTGCAGGGGCCTCGGACGGGTCGCCATCCAGCGCAGCGCGACGGCCAGCCCGAGCAGCGCCACGGGCACCAGATACCACAGGCTCATCGGCACGCGCTTGCCGTTGGTGAAGACGAAGCTGACCCAGATGTACCAGGCGCCCCACCAGTGCAGCGAGCGCCAGGCGCGCGGACCGATCCAGCGCGCCGTCGCATCGAAGGAGGTCGCCGCCATCAGCGCGATGACGAGATAGGTGCTGGTGCCGGTGACGATCGACCCCACGGTGGTGAGCTGCCAGAACAGGTCTGCGTCAGCGCGGGCGAGAGCGACGATCGCAATCGCGTGGATGAGGTGCGACATCGCGAAGGAGACGCCGAGATAGCGCCGGTTGCGGATCAGCCAGCGCGTCGTCGCGGAGGGCGCGAGGCGCACCAGCGACGAGGCGACGAAGTTCATCAGGAACAGCAGCAGCGAGGTGCGCGCGGTCAGCCGGATCACGGCGCGGTGGCCCTCCGTGCCTCCTCCGGCAAGGATATGGATGGCGGCCGAGGCCGCGAGCAGCGCCAGCGTGATCAGGCCGGTCAGCGCCCAGCCCTCGGCAAGGCGGATGGACGGGGTGCGCGAGGCAAGCATGGTCATGCCGTCCCTCCAGGGTCGGTGAAGAGTGTTGGTCGGTGAAAGGTTCGGATGGGCGGTGGTGTTCCGGCGGTTATGCGCCTGCCGCGGCTTCGGCCTGCCGGACCCGCCGTCGCAGGGCGAGGCTCTGGGCGAGCAGCAGCCCGACGATCACGCATTCGCCTGTTGTCGCCGCCGCCACGACGAGGGGCGCTGCGGCCCAGTCAGAGGCCAGCGCGATGCGCAGGATGCCGGCGGCCACCGAAGCGGCGAGGGCGGCGGTGACCAGGTCCATCGTGCGCCCCGTAATGCGCAGCGGCGCCGGACTTTGCCCGCCACCGGCTGTCCGCCGCATCAGCCAATAGCCGCCGGCACCGGCCGCGATGGCCATGACGAAGGCCCAGCGGTCGATGAGGGGTGCGGCCAGTCCGGCCAGCGAGCCATCGGTTTCCACCGGCGGCAGCCAAAGCGTGCGCAGCCGCATGGCGATGAAGGTCGCGACAAGGGCGACGAGCAGGATCGCCCATGTGCGATCGGCCTGCCGGTCCGCGCCGTCGGCGGCAAGCGTCGCCGCGATGGCCCGCGCCGGGCCCATGCGCTCGACGGCCCGGCGGGCCTCGGCCTCGGACGGGCGCTCGCCCAGCATCTCGGCGAAATGATCGGCGATCTCCGCGCGCACGCGCCGCGCCAGCGCGGGGTCGTGGCTGAGATGCCGCGCGAGGTCGTCGAGGTAGGTGTCGATCACGCCGGCCATGGGCGGCCTCCGACAATGGCGTTCACGCCCTGCGAGAAGCGCTCCCAGACGGTCCGCCGGTCCGCCAGCGCGTTGCGGCCGTCGGGCGTGAGGGTATAGACGCGCCGCTTGTGCCCGCTCACCGGCACGGTCCATTCGCTGGCGAGGAGACCGGCCGCCTCGAGCCGGTGGAGGGCCGGATAGAGCGTGCCCTCCGGCAGGTCGAACGTGTCGCCGCTGCGCGCGCGGATCGCCTCGATGATCGCATAGCCGTGCGCCGGCCCTGCCTCCAGCGCGGCGAGGACGATGGTGTCGAGATGGCCTTTGAGCATTTCCGGGTTCATACCTCGGAAAGCTATACCTTGTATTGCGATGTGTCAACCTTCCGGCGACGTATCCTTGGGATCAGCGGGCAGGGTTGCCGGCACATCCTTTGGCGCGGTCGCCGCCTTCTGCCGCCGCTTCAGCCGTCGGGGCGGCAGGATATCGGGATCGGAAATCACCCTTTTTGCGAGGAATATCGCCGCGTCCAGCTTGGTGAAGCTGCGCGTGCGATAGAATTTCAGGGCATTGTCGTTGTTCTCGGCGACCTCCAAAACGAGATGCGTGCAGCCGCGCAGCCGCGCCAGATGTTCCAGCTGTTCGAGGACGAAGGTGCCGAGGCCGCGGCCCTGGAATTCGGGGTCGACGGCCAGCTCCTCGACGAACAGCGGCCGCATGTTGCGCGCACGGAAATAGCGCTCGTTCATCCAGTTGTCGGTACCGATGATGGTCAGTGCGCATTCAGCATACCCGACAATGCGCTCCTTGCCGGCCACGCGGATCACGAACAGCAGTTGCTCGATGCCCTTCTCGTCATAGACCTCGAGAAAGCGCTTCTTCGACTTTGGCCGCTGGTACTCGACCGTCGAGCGATTCACCTCGCGGAACACCTCCTTCAGGAACTCCCAGGTGCGATTCAGGTCGCGCTTGGCCAGGCGGCGGACGCGAACCTGCGGTTCGGCATCAAGCGCGGCTTGGGCAATGGTGTCGTCGGCGACCATTTGAGACTCGATACGGACTGATCGATCGCCCCGTTCTTATCGTTCGGCAGACGCACGGCATAGCCCGTCGCCACCCATGCCGCCCGCGCATGGGCCTCGGGCGGCCCCGGCCGCTTGCCGGATCGCTTCGCCGGGTGCCACGGTGCCGGCAAATGCATGCAGGGAGAGACATCCATGGCCGCCGATCTGTCGCTGATCGAGAAGAGCGCGACCGACATCGTGAAGCTGCTCAAGAAGGGCGAGGTTTCGCCGCTCGACCTCCTGGACACGCTGGAGAAGCGGATTTCCGCCGTCGACGGCAAGGTCAATGCGCTGCCGACCCTGTGCTTCGATCGCGCGCGCAAGCACGCCCGCGCGCTCATGAAGAAGCCGAAGGAGGGCCGCGGCCTGCTCATGGGCATGCCGGTGCCGATCAAGGACCTGACCGATGTCGCGGGCGTGCTGTCAACGCAAGGCTCGCCGATCTTCAAGGACCACGTGCCCGCGACCTCCAACGTGCTGGTCGAGCATCTGGAGGCGCAGGGCGGCATCGTCTACGCCAAATCCAACACGCCCGAATTCGGCGCGGGCGCCAACACGTTCAACGAGGTCTTCGGCGCCACCGTGAACCCCTACAACACGAAACTGTCGGCGGCCGGCTCCTCGGGCGGCGCGGCCGTGGCGCTCGCTACCGGCATGGCCTGGCTTGCCCATGGCTCGGACATGGGCGGTTCCTTGCGCAACCCCGCGAGCTTCTGCGGCATCGTCGGCATGCGGCCCTCGCCGGGCCGCGTCGCGGCCACCCCCGGCACCAAGATCGACGCGACGCTCGGCGTCGAGGGGCCGATGGCGCGCACGGTCACCGACCTCGCCCTGCTGCTCGACGCCATGAGCGGCGACGACCATCGCGACCCGCGCTCGCTGCCCGCCCCGAGGAAGAGCTACCGCATGGCGCTCTCCGCCGGCTGGAAGCCGAAGCGCGTGGCCTGGTCGGCCGATCTCGGCATCACCCCGGTCGACCCGGAGGTGAAGGCGATCACCGAGAAGGCGGCGAAGCGCTTCAAGGAGGCGGGCGTCATCGTCGAGGAGGCCCATCCGGATTTCTCGGAGGTCCACGAGTGCTTCGGCGTGCTGCGCGCCTATGCCTTCGCCACCACCAAGTTCGAGCTCCTCAAGACCCACCGGGACAAGCTGAAGCCCGAGGTCATCTGGAACATCGAGAAGGGCCTGAAACTGACCATGGACGAGCTGACGCGCGCCGAGGCGCAGCGGCAGGCCATGCTGCAGCGGACGCTGGGCTTCTTCGAACGCTATGATCTGCTGCTGACGCCGGCGACCATCGTCGCCGCCTATCCGGTCGAGCAGCGCTTCGTCGCCGAATGCGACGGCTTCAAGTTCCCCGACTACGTCCAGTGGCTGTCCATCGCCTATGCGCTGACGACGGTGTCCTGCCCGGCTTTGTCGCTGCCCTGCGGCTTCACCGGGGACGGCCGGCCGATCGGCCTGCAGATCGCCGCCCGGCCGCACGGCGAGGACCGGGTGCTGGCCGGTGCGAAGATCATGGAGGACATCCTCGGGCTCAAGACGGTGAAACCGGTCGATCCGAGGGGATGAGCGCGGGATGGCCGGGAAGACGGCGGTCAGATATCCATGACATAAGTCCTATTTCTTGAAAATTGTCCTTGACAACGTAACGCTGGTCCGGTAGGAATCCGGCATGTTCGACAACTGCGCCTGCCGGGCGAGCAGCGCCGGCAGGCGTCGCCGCCACAGTGGCCCTCCACCCCCACTCCACAGTTAACGATTGGTCCACCGCGTTCCCCGGTTTTGTCCCGGTTTCGCTCACCCGGTGTTAAACATGATCCGGGTCGCGCGGACGGGAGGGGACGATCGTGGTTCGCCACGTCGCACGGCTTTTTGCGTTGGCCATGCTGGTCGCCGGGACGGATGCCCGCGCGCAGGACGTGCGGCCATCGGCCATCCCCGATTTCAACCAGGTGGCGGCGCAGAACCGGGGTGTCGGCGGGGTCTATGTCGCCGGCGGCCTCGGCTATGGACTGCCGGCGCGGCGTGCCTTCACCGTGGTCGACGGCTTCGCCTGCCCGGGCGTGAACCTGCCCTATTACGGGCCGGTGGCGATCGGCGGGCATAGCGGCTGCTCCACCAGCGCCAGCCTCGGCGGGGCGACCTTCCACGGCCTCATCGGCTGGAACATGGCCGGCGCCGGGCCGTGGGTCGCCGGCATCGAGTTGCGTGGACGCCTCGGGCGGGAAGGCGGCACGGGCCGGCTCGGCGGTGTCAGCCTCGTCAGCATTCCGGGCATCGCGCCTTACACGAACACCGCGGCGGGGACCTATCGTGCCGGCCTCGACAGCGGCATCGCGCTCACCGCCCGCTACGGCGTCGATCTGGCGGGTATCCTGCCCTTCGTGCGGGCCGGCCTCGGCGTGGCGCGACTGACCGAGCAGGTTGATTTCGACTCGACCGGCTCCAGGGCCTGCGTGCTGTCCGGCGCGCCGCCGGCCGTGACCTGCACCTCCGGCGGCAGGCTGACCAGCAATGCCAGCCGCTGGCTGCCCTCGGCGGTGATCGGCGCCGGCATCGAGATCCCTTACGAGCGCTATTTCGTCCGCATCGAGGGCGAGGCGGAAGCGGTGTTCTCGCCCTCCCAGAATCTCATGAAGACGGTTGCGGGGCAGGCGCTCGTCACCGTCACCGGTGGCTCCACGGGCGGCGTTCCCGCGACGGCGGGGCAGGCGAGCCTGCGTTCGGAGAACTGGATCGTTGCGCGCCGCATCATGGTGTCGGGCGGCTTTCGGTTCTGACCGCCACCCACTATCTTCGCGCCATGACCGCGAAGCACAACTCGACCCGCATGACCCGCCTGCCGTCCGGCCTGACCGTCGTGACCGATTCCATGCCGCATCTGAGGACCGCCTCGATCCAGGTGACCTTCGGCGTCGGGGGGCGCGACGAGCGCTCCGACGAACATGGCATCAGCCATCTCTTGGAGCACATGGCGTTCAAGGGCACGACGAAGCGGACGCCGCGCGGCCTCGCCGAGGAGATCGAGGCGGTCGGCGGCGATCTCAACGCCTCGACGGCGTCCGAGAACACCACCTACTACGCCAAGGTGCTGGCCGAGGACTTGCCCGTCGGCCTCGACATCCTGTCGGACATCCTCACCGATCCGCAGTTCCACGCCGGGGAACTGGTCAAGGAGAAGAACGTCATCGTCCAGGAGATCGGTGCCGCCGAGGACGATCCGGACGACGTGGTCACCGACCAGTTCGTCGCCTCGGCCTTTCCGGACCAGCCGCTCGGGCGGTCCATCCTCGGCACGCCGCAGGCCGTGCGGTCGGCGACGGCCGACAAGCTGCGCGCCTATATGGGCCGCAGCTACCGCGCCCCGAAGGCGGTGGTGACGGCGGCGGGCGCCGTCGACCACGACCGCATCGTCGAGGCGGTGGCCGAGAAATTCGCCAGGCTCGACGGCGAGGCGCCGCCGGCCGTGGAGCCCGGCCGCTACAAGGGCGGCGGCGCGACCATCGCCCGGCCGCTCGAACAGACCAACCTCGTCTTCGGCTACGAGGGCATGAGTTACCGCGACCCCGACATCTACGCGGTCGGCGTATTCAACAACCTCCTGGGCGGAGGGCTGTCGTCGCGGCTGTTCCAGGACGTTCGGGAGGACAAGGGGCTCTGCTACGAGATCCACTCGTTCCACTGGTCCTATGGCGACACCGGCATCTTCGGCATCTCCGCCGGCACCGACCCGGGCGACGCGGTCGAGCTGATGAAGCTGACCATGGACGTGCTTCACAAAACGGTGGAGGGCGCCACCGAGGCCGAGGTCGGCCGGGCCAAGGCGCAGATGAAGGTTGGCCTGCTCGGTGCGCTGGAAAGCTCTTCCGCCCGCACCGACCAGATGGCCCGCCAGGTGCTCGCCTTCGGCCGCACTTTCGACCTTGAGGAGATCGCCGCGAAGATCGACGGGGTGACGGTCGAGGATGCCCGTGCGGCGGGCGCAAGGCTGGTACGCTCCTCGCCGATGACCTTCGCGGCCATCGGGCCGAAGCGCGGGCTGGACAAGGTGGCGAAGCTGGCGGAACAATTCCGTTCGACATGAACGCTTCGACCAAGGCCCCGCCCCAGAGGTCGCCCGCTGCGAAACCGCTTTCGCTGCTCCGGGCGGTGGGGCTTGCCTACGATCCGCCCGAACCGATCGTGAGCGCCAGGGTGACGCTGCGCGTGCCGGACATGACCGACTTCGAGGGCTGGGCGACCCTGCGCGGTGCGAGCCGTGGCTTCCTCGTCCCCTGGGAGCCGGCCTGGCCGCCGGACGACCTGACCCGCTCCGCCTTCCGCCGCCGTATCGCGCGCTACCGCCAGGACTGGCGGGAGGACCAGGGCTATGCCTTCTTCGTCTATCGCCACGAGGATGGAGCCCTCGTCGGCGGCATCACGCTGACCAACATCCGCCGCGGCGTCGCGCAGACCGTGTCGCTCGGCTACTGGATGGGCGAGGCCTATGCCGGCAAGGGCTACATGGCTGCGGGTGTCCGCACGCTCATCCCCTACACGTTCGGTGCGCTGGGGTTCCGGCGGGTCGAGGCCGCCTGCGTACCGGGCAACGAGGCTTCCGTGCGGCTGCTCGAACGGGTCGGCTTCAGCCGCGAGGGCATCGCGCGGCAATATCTCTGCATCAACGGCACATGGATGGATCATGCGCTCTACGGGTTCGTGAAGGGCGATCCGCTCGGCTGAGGATGGTCAGAGGCTGCCGAAGCCCACGGCGAGCGTGCCGATCTTCGCGATGAACAGGGCCAGGGAGGTTCCGGCGGAATAGAAGGCGAGGGTCCGGCCGGCCTGGCTCGCCGCCCGCGCGATCATCGGCCGGGCGACGTTGCGCGGCGGCCGCTCGCTCCGTTTCAGGCAATTCCAGACCTCGGTTTCCTCGGGCGCCGACCGGGCGGCCCATCTGGCCCGCTCAAGCACGAAGATCGAGACAAGCGCGAAACCGATGGCGCCGGCCTTCAGGGCCAGCCCGGGATCGGCGCGGAGCAGGAACATGCCGGCGAGCACGGCGAGCGCCGCAAGGCCCGCATCGCGTGCCGCGCATTCGAAGGCGCGCTGCCGAATCCGCTCCATGGCGACCCCGACGAAAATTAGACTTAAGTCTAATATGCCGGTAGCGAGGTCCACTGGCTAGCGCGGTGAAGTCCGGATGGGCGTTGCCGTCGCGTTCAGTCGACGACGAACAGCTTCGCGCCGATGGCCGTTTTCGAGCGGTGCGCTTCGGCGCCATCCGCGACCTGGTAGCTCATGCCTGGTTTCAGCACGAAGACGCGACCGTCGGCGAGGGTCGTCTCCAGTTCGCCCTCGAGGCACAGCAGGACATGGCCCTTGGAGCACCAGTGGTCGGAGACATAGCCCGGCGTGTATTCGACCATCCTGACGCGGATGCGGTTGGCCTCCGGCCCGAAATGCTGCGTGCGCCAGAGCGCATGGCCGGCATCACCCTCATGGCGCGTGGGCGCGACCGAGGCCCAGTCCACGGTGGTGAAGGCGATGTCGGCCATCTTCACGGGGCGTCTCCGGGTCAGAACAGGTGAATGAGGCCGGGCTTGAACAGGCCGATGGCCGAGAAGCCGATGCCGATGAGGCCGAGCCCGCCGGCGAGCCAGGCGAGCGCCATGGCCCCGGTGATGACGGCCGCCGAGGCCAGCACGATGCCGATCTGGAACGCGGCCGAGGAAATCTCGAAGTCGTGGTAGCGCTTGTAGGCGAGGTCGCGCTTCTTTTCCGCCGCAACCGCACGGGCCGAGAGCTCGCGCCGGCCCTCGTTGGTCTCGGGCTCGGAATTCCAGCGCGCCGCGCTCGCCCGCCACTGGTCGATCTGGCGGGTCATCGCCGCTTTCACCGTCTCGTCGGTCACCGCATTGCGGGTTATGGTCAGGTCCTCCGCCGCCGTGGTGACGGAGGTCATCCGGATGGTCTTCGCCTGGAAGAAGGCCCAGAGGTTGGACGCCTCGACATTGGCGTTGAGCGCGTCGGTCTGCGAGCTCTTGGCCGCCGTCTCGGCGATCGCCAGGAACAGCGCCAGGATGGCGATCAGCAGCGCAATCTTCTTGTTGGTCGGGTCGATGTGGCCGTGGCCGGACATGAGCGTGATTCCTTGGGCGAAAGGCGAGAACTGAGGAGGATGTGCCGCGCCGCCGGGCGCCGCGCAAGGGGAGATGGGAAGCCCGCGGGCTTTGCCGTACGCCAACGAAAGCCTAAACAGGCTTCATGACACTCAGGACAAATTCGGACGCCGGTTCTCCCGTCGGCAGGGCCTGCGGAGGCCTTCTGCGATGAGCGACGCCTGCGAGGGCCATGACCACGATGACGGGGAACTGGCCGGCCCGGATTCGCCGCTTGTCCGGGCGCTTGCGCCGTCGCCCAATCACGACGCCCGCAAGGAGCCGATCAGCCTCCTGATGATGCACTATACCGGCATGCGGGACGGCATGTCCGCGCTGCGACGGCTCTGCGACCCCGATCCACCGCGCGTCTCCTGCCACTATATCGTCTTCGAGGACGGCGAGATCGTCCAGTCGGTCGCTGAGCGCCGCCGTGCCTGGCATGCCGGGCTGGGCTCGTGGCACGGGCGGGAAGACGTGAACGCCCGCTCCATCGGCATCGAGATCGTCAATCCCGGCCACGAATTCGGCTACCGGCCGTTTCCGGCGGTGCAGATCGACGCGGTCGTCGCGCTGGCCGAGGATGTTGTCGCCCGACATGGGATCGCGCCGGCCGGCGTCATCGGCCATTCCGACACCGCCCCGGCCCGCAAGCAGGACCCCGGCGAACTGTTCCCGTGGGCGCGGCTGGCGCAATCCGGCCTCGGGCTGTGGGTGCCGCCGCAGCCGTTGCAGGATGGGCCGACCTACCGGCTCGGCGAGGAGGGCCCGCCGATCCAGGCGCTACAGGCGCTGCTCGCCATGGTCGGCTACGGCGTGCAGGTCACCGGCGTCTACGACGCGCTGACGCAGGCTGTCGTCACGGCCTTCCAGCGCCACTGGCGGCCGGAGCGTGTGGACGGCGTCGCCGATGCCTCGACGCTGCGCACGCTGCGCGACCTGCTGGCGGCACGATGAGGCCGTTCCTCATCATGCTGGTGGCTGTGACCTCCGCGACGCCGGCTGCCGCGCAATCGCTGCCGCCCGGCTTCGTCCATCTCGCCGATATCGCGCCCTCGATCCGCCAGGACATGCGCTATGCCGGATCGCGCAATTTCATGGGCCGCCCGGCCGCCGGCTACCAGGCGGCCGAATGCGTTCTGACCCGGCCCGCGGCGGAGGCGCTGTCGCGCGCCCAGGCCGAGATCGCCCGGCGCGGGCTCACGCTGATCGTCTGGGACTGCTACCGGCCGCAGCGGGCCGTCGCTGACTTCATGGCCTGGACCCGCGATGCCAACGACATCAGGATGCGGGCGATCTACTATCCGCGCGTCGACAAGCGCGACCTCTCGGTTCAGGGCTATCTGTCGTCGCGCTCCACCCATTCGCGCGGCTCCACTGTCGATCTCGGGCTGGGCCGCGCCGTTGGCGGGGCGGCCGGCGGCTCGGGCCCCTGCACGGCGGCCCATGGCGTCAGGATCGACGACGGGGCGCTCGACTTCGGCACGGCCTATGACTGTTTCGACGTGCTGTCCCATGTCCGCGCGCCCGGCATCGGCCGCGAGGCGGCGACGAACCGCGCGCTGCTCGCCGGGCTGATGCAGCGCCACGGCTTCCGCGCCTATGCCAAGGAATGGTGGCATTTCCAGCTCGCCGCCGAGCCCTTCCCCGGCCAGTCGTTCGACTTCCCCATCCCGCCGCGCGGCGCGCGCTGAAGCGCCACGCGACAAGGCGCTACGCGACAAGGCTTGGAACGCACGCCCCGGTGGCGCATTGTCTCAAGTCCGGACTATCGGAGGATGTGCCATGACCGATGCGACCCAGGGTTCCGCCCCGCCGCCCGCCCCGCAAACCCCGCGCACCGGCCATTCGCTCGGCTCGCACCTCGTCCCGCTGCGCAAGAACTGGGGCTGGCTGATGGGTGCCGGCATCGCGCTGATCCTGCTCGGCCTGTTCGGGCTGATTGCGGCCAACCTGTTCTCGGTGGTCTCGGCACTGTCCTTCGGAGCGATGATGCTGATCGCCGGCGGCGTGCTGATTGCCGACGCTTTCCGGCGCGAGGGCTGGGGTAGCCGCCTCGCCGTGATCGCCATCGGGGCGCTCTATATCGCCACCGGCGCGCTGGTCTTCTACAACCCGCTCCAGGCGGTGGTGGCGCTGACCCTGCTCTGCGCCGCCATGCTGGTTGCCGCCGGCATCCTGCGGATCGTCATGGCCTTCCAGATGCGCGAACTGATGGTCTGGGGCTGGATTCTCGCCTCCGGCATCCTGTCCCTGCTGCTCGGCATCTTCATCATGGTGCAGCTGCCGCAGGCGGCCGCCTGGGTGCTCGGCACCTTCCTCGCCATCGAACTGATCTTCCAGGGCTGGGCCTATGTCTTCCTCGCCCGCGCGATCCGCTCGACCTTCGACGGGGTGCATCCGAAGCCGGCGGCCTGACCCGCCGGTCATGGTGACCAAACCGTTCACGGAAACCGTTTTTTAACGGCGGGTCGCGTTAATGAGACGTTGACGACACGGGTTCGCGGAGCAGCTTTCGCGGACGTGATCGTCACGACGTCCGTGATGCCATGCCGGTTCGCAGTGCTGAGCCTGTTTCGACGCCGCTGCCGCGCGAGAAGCGCGCGCACCCGGCGATTCGGAGCATCGCTCCCCTCCGCCGGCGGCGACTGACGGCCGACCGGGAGAGGCGGGGCATGACGAGCGGGCAGACGAGGGGAGGGGCGGCCAACGAGGGCCGGCACGTTCCCGTGCTGCTCGCAGAGGTCGTCGCGGCGCTTGCTCCGAAGCCAGGCGAAATCATCATCGACGGCACGTTCGGAGCCGGCGGCTATACCCGCGCGATCCTCGATGCCGGCGCCGATGTCATCGGCATCGACCGCGACCCGACGGCCATTGCCGGCGGAGCGCCGCTCGTTACGGCCTCTGACGGCCGGCTGACCATCGTCGAGGGCCAGTTCTCGATGCTCGACACAGCTGCCTGCGACCTCGGCCACGACACTGTCGACGGCGTCGTGCTCGATATCGGCGTTTCGTCCATGCAGCTCGACCAGGCGGAGCGCGGGTTCTCCTTCCGCTTCGACGGTCCGCTCGACATGCGCATGGCGATGGCCGGCGACAGTGCTGCCGATCTCGTCGCCCGGCTCGACGAGACCGCCCTCGCCAATCTCATCTACACCTATGGCGAGGAGCGGCTGTCGCGCCCCATCGCCCGCGCCATCGTCAAGGAACGCGCCGAGGCGCCGATTGCGACGACGAAGCGCCTGGCCGACATTGTCGCCAAGGTGGTCTGGCAGAAGCCCGGCGACATCCATCCGGCGACGCGCACCTTCCAGGCGCTGCGGATCGCGGTGAACGACGAACTCGGCGAACTCGAAACCGCGCTGGAAGCCGCCGAGCGCATTCTGAAGCCCGGCGGGCGGCTGGTGGTCGTCACCTTCCATTCGCTGGAGGACCGCATCGTCAAGCAGTTCATGGCGGAGCGTTCGGGCAAGGCGCCCGGCGGCTCGCGCCATCAGCCCGCGACCACAGCGCCGGACCCGACCTTCACGCTCGTCACCCGCAAGGCGGTCGCGGCTTCCACGGCCGAGTCTGCTGTCAATCCGCGCGCTCGCTCGGCCAAGCTGCGCGCCGCCGCACGCACCGCCGCGCCTGCGAGGAGCACGCGCCGATGATGCGGCTCCTCAACATCGTCGTCGTGGCGGCTCTCATCATCGCGGCCGTCATCGTCTATCGCGTCAAGTACGAGGCGACGCGGCACGCCGAGCAGGTCGCTAAGACAAAGCTGGAGATCAACCGGGAGCGCGAGGCAATTTCCGAGCTGCGTGCCCAATGGGCGCAGCTCAACAGCCCGGATCGGCTGCAGGCCCTCGCCGAGCGGCATCTCAGCCTGAAGCCGCTGGCGATCAACCAGTTGCACGATCTCGCCAACCTGCCCGACAGGCCGTTCGTCGACCCGGATCCGATCGGCTCGATGCTGGAGGCGATGGACGGCACGGCCGATCCGACGGCGACCGGCTCGGTGCGTCCCGCGCAGGGCGGAGCGCCGGTGCCGCAGCGCCGACCGGCGGGAGGCCGCTGATGGATCGGAAGCCGTCCTTCCTCATGCGGGTGCGCCTGTTCTTCGCCTGGGTCCTGGCCGGCCCGCAGGAGGGGCGCCTGCGCAAGGCGAAGTCGCGCGTCCGGCTCGCCATGCTGGCCTTTGGCGCGCTCTACCTGATCATCGCCGGCAGCATGGTTCTCTACGTCGTGCGCCATGACCGCAGCCAGGCCGCCGGCGTGCGCAGCGCCGAGGCGGTGTCGGCGACCCGTCCCGATATCCTCGACCGCAATGGCGAGGTGCTGGCGACCGACGTTCGTACCACCTCGCTGTTCGCCGAGCCGAAGAAGCTCGCCGCGAGCTTCGATGTCGACGAGGCGACCGAGCTTCTGACCGCCGTCCTGCCCGACCTCGACCAACGCGAGGTGCGCGACCGCCTGCGCTCCGGCAAGGGCTTCGTCTGGCTCCGTCGCGAGATCACGCCGCTTCAGCGCGAGCAGATCCACCGGCTTGGCATTCCCGGCATCGGCTTCCTGCGCGAGGCCAAGCGCTCCTACCCGAACGGCGCGACGCTCTCCCACGTCCTCGGCATGGTCAATGTCGACAATCAGGGGCTCGGTGGCATCGAGCGTTACATCGACAACCAGGGCCTCGCCGAACTGCACCGCGCCGGCCTCGTTACCGACCGCTCCCAGGCGCCAGTGCAGCTCTCCATCGACCTGCGCGTCCAGCACGTGTTGCGCGACGAACTGATCCAGGCCCACCAGCGCTTCCGGGCCAAGGCGGCTGCGGGCGTCATCGTCGACGTCAACACCGGTGAGGTCGTCGCGCTGGCCTCGATCCCCGACTACGACCCGAACCGTCCGGCGACAGCCGCCGGTTTCGACCGCGCCAACCGGATCACCACCGGCGTCTATGAGATGGGCTCGGTGATGAAGGCGCTGACCACCGCCATGGCGCTCGATTCCGGCCGCTTCCATATCAATTCGACGCTGGATGCCCGTTTCCCCATGTCGGTCGGCCGGCATCAGGTGAAGGATTTCCACGCCCAGCGCCGCGTGCTGACTCTGCCCGAGGTCTTCACCTATTCCTCCAATATCGGCACCAGCCGCATGGCGCTGACGCTCGGCGGCGAGCACCAGAGGAACTTCCTGCGCCGGCTCGGCCAGTTCGAGCGCGTCAATACCGAGATCGGTCCCTCGACAGCGCCGCTCGTGCCGCGCCGCTGGCCCGACATCACGACCGCCACGGTCTCCTTCGGCCATGGCCTGTCGGTCGCGCCCTTGCAGGCAGTGATGGGCACGGCGGCGCTGCTCAACGGCGGACGGCTGATCCAGCCGACCTTCCTGCGCCGGACGACCGAACAGGTCGAGGCGGCCAGCCGGCAGGTGATCCGGCCGGAGACCTCCAACGCCATGCGCTTCCTGATGCGGCTCAACTCCGAGCGTGGCTCGGGCCGGCGCGCCGAGGTCGACGGCTTCTATGTCGGCGGCAAGACTGGCACGTCCGAGAAGGTCATCGGCGGCCGCTACTCCAAGGACAAGTCGCTGAATTCCTTCATGGCGGTCTTTCCCGCCGATCAGCCGCGCTACCTGCTGCTCATCATGCTGGACGAGCCGCGCGGCATCCCGGAGACCCACGGCCTCGCCACTGCCGGCTTCAACGCCGCGCCAACCGCCGGCCGGGTCATCGCCCGCGCTGCGCCGCTGCTCGGCCTGCAGCCCCGTTTCGACATGCCGCCCGCCATGCAGGCGATTCAGGCCGGCTACCGGATGCCGGTGCGCTGATCGGCCCTGCCGCCGCCCAACGTCCGCCCCAAGTGCCTGTAACCGTGCCTGCAACAGTGCCCACCGCTCATGTCAGTGAGCTCCGCTTTCCGATGCGCCCATGAATCTTTCGACCCTCCTCGCCGACGAAACGCCTGCCGCCCTTGCCTCGGTCACTGTGAGCGGCCTGACCGCCGACAGCCGCGCCGTGCGCACCGGCACCGTGTTCTTCGCGCTGAAAGGCGAGAAGACCGACGGCATGGCCTATGCCGGGGCTGCCGCGGCGGCTGGCGCGAGCGCCATCGTCACCGACAAGGCGGACGCCCCGGCCGAGGTTGGCGGTGTGCCGGTCGTCGCGGTCCCGAATGCCAGGCGCACGCTGGCGCTGGCTGCCAGCCGCCTCTTTCCCCGCCAGCCCGGCACGATCGCGGCCGTGACCGGCACCTCCGGCAAGACCTCGGTCGCCGCCTTCCTGCGCCAGATATTCCAGGCGGGCGGCTTTCCCGCTGCCTCCATCGGCACGGTCGGCGTCGTGCGCCCCTCCGGTGAGGTCTATGGCGGCCTGACCACGCCCGATCCGGTGACGCTGCACGAGACGCTCGACACGCTGGCCGGGGAGGGCGTCACCCACGTCGCCTTCGAGGCCTCATCCCACGGGCTGGACCAGCACCGGCTCGACGGCGTGCGCATCCGCGCTGCCGGCTTCACCAATCTCTCGCGCGACCATCTCGACTATCACCACACCGTCGAGGCCTATCGCGCGGCCAAGCTGCGCCTCTTCACTGACCTGCTGCCGGTTGACGGCACCGCTGTCATCATGGCCGGCGCGGAAGGCGCGCCCTTCATCGTGGCTGCCAAGGCACGCGGCCAGCGCGTCATCGCCATCGGCCGCGGCGACGAGGACAGGGCCGGCGGCATCGCCATCCGGTCCGAGAGGATCGACGGGGCCGGGCAGGTGGTGGGCATCGCCGCTTTCGGGCGGGACTGGACGATCCGGCTGCCGCTGCTCGGCAGTTTCCAGGTCGACAATGCCCTGCTCGCGGCGGGCCTCGCCATCGGTTGCGGCGTTGCGCCGGACAAGGCCTTCGCCGCGCTCGACCATCTGGAAGGCGCCAAGGGCCGGCTCGAATTTGTCGGCTCGAAAGACGGCGCGCCTGTGGTCGTCGACTATGCCCACAAGCCTGACGCGCTGGAGAAGGTGCTGGAGGCGGCGCGCCCCTTCGCCTCCCGCAAGCTGGTCGTGGTGGTCGGCTGCGGCGGCGACCGCGACCCCGGCAAGCGCCCGATCATGGGGCGGATCGCGGTGGACAAGGCCGATCGCGCCATCATCACCGACGACAATCCGCGCTCCGAGGACCCGGCCTCCATTCGCGCGCAGATTCTCGCCGCCGCCCCCGGCGCCGAGGAGATCGGCGACCGAGCCGAGGCGATCCGCACCGCGGTACGCGACCTCCAGGCCGGCGATCTGCTGGTGATCGCCGGAAAAGGCCACGAAACCGGCCAGATCGTCGGCTCCAAGACGCTTCCCTTCTCCGATCACGAGGTCGCCGCCGCGGCGATCCGCGAATTTTCCGCTTCATCCCCCTCGAAAGGGCCTGCCGCATGAGCCAGCAGCCTCTCTGGACCACCGAAGCGCTCGCCCGCGCCATGGGCGGCCGCCTGACCGGCAAGCCGGCCGCGACCGTCAGCGACATTTCCATCGACACGCGCACGCTGGAGGCCGGCGAGGCCTATGTCGCCATCAAGGGCCTTGCCCATGACGGCCATGCCTTCGTTCAGGGCGCTCTCGACAAGGGCGCGGCGCTGGCCGTGGTCTCCGAGGAATGGGCGGCCAGCGCGCCTCCCGGGATCTATCTCGTCGTCGCCGATCCGCTGAAGGGCCTGGAGAAGGCCGGAATCGCCGCCCGCGCCCGGACCGCAGCCAAGATCCTCGCCATCACGGGCTCCATCGGCAAGACCTCGACCAAGGAGGCGCTTGCGCACGTGCTTGCCCGCGAAGGCCGAACTCACGCGCCCCCGAAGAGCTTCAACAACCATATCGGCGTGCCGCTGACGCTGGCCCGCATGCCGGCCGCCAGCCAGTTCGGTGTGTTCGAGGTGGGCATGAACCATGCCGGCGAGATCATGCCGCTGACGCGCATGGTGAAGCCCGACATCGCGGTCATCACCACGATTGAGGCGGTCCACATCGAGAATCTCGGCACGATCGAGGCTATCGTCGACGCCAAGGCCGAGATCTTCGCGGGCGTCGAGCATGGCGGGGCGGCCGTCCTGCCGCGCGATGCCCGCCATTTCGAGCGCCTGGCGAAGGCAGCCCGCGCATCCGGCATCGAGACCATCGTCTCCTTCGGCGAGCACGAGGAGGCCGACGTCCGCCTCGTCCGCCTGGTCCTGTCGGCGAACTGCTCGACCGTGTCGGCGCGCGTGATGGGTACCGAGGTCACCTACAAGATCGGCTCGCCGGGCAAGCATCTCGCCATGAATTCGCTTAGCGTTCTGGCCGCCGCCAAGCTCGCAGGCGCGGATCTCGCCGTCGCGGCCCTCGCCCTCGGCGAGACGCGCGCCGTGGCCGGCCGCGGCGAGCGTTCGCAGCGCCGGCTCGCGGCGGGCAGCTTCACCCTGCTCGACGAGAGCTACAACGCCAACCCGGTATCCCTGCGCGCCGCCATCTCGGTGCTGGCGACCACGCCCAAGGCCGCCGCCGGCCGCCGGGTCGCCGTTCTCGGCGACATGCTGGAGCTCGGTGCGGAAGGGCCGGCCCTGCACGCGGCCGTCGCCGAACCGCTCGACAAGGCCGGCATCGACCTCGTCTTCTGCTCCGGCCCGCTGATGGAAAACCTCTGGAAGGTCTTGCCAGCGCACCGCCGGGGGGCCTATGCCGCAACCGCGGCCGAACTCGAGCCCCTGGTGATCCGCGCGCTGAAGGCGGGCGATGTCGTCATGGTCAAGGGCTCGCGCGGCAGCCGGATGGCGCCTCTGGTCGAGACGCTGAAGGCCAAATTTCCGGTGATCGCACCGGACGAGCAGCAGGGCGCGGCCTGACGACCAAGAGACAAAAGAACGATGTTCGCCTTCCTCGCCGAATTCTCGGGCGTCTTCTCGCCGCTCAACGTCTTTCGCTACATCACCTTCAGGACCGGCGGGGCGATCTTCACCGCGCTCATCTTCGTGTTCCTGTTCGGGCCGGGCCTGATCCAGCTCCTGCGCCTGAAACAGGGCAAGGGCCAGCCGATCCGCGCCGACGGGCCGGAGAGCCACCAGGCGAAGAAGGGCACGCCCACCATGGGCGGCCTGATGATCCTGTCGGGCCTGCTGGTTTCGACCCTGCTCTGGGCCAACCTGCGCAGCCCCTATGTCTGGATCCTCTTGTTCGTCATGCTCGGCTTCGGCGCCATCGGCTTCTATGACGACTACCTGAAGGTGACCAAACAGACCCATGCCGGCTTTTCGAGCAGGGCGCGCCTGGCACTGGAATTCGTCATCGCGGGCCTCGCCGTCACGGCGGTCATGTTCATCACCCGCGAGCCGCTCGGCACGTCCGTCTTCTTCCCCTTCATCAAGGACCTGTCGATCAATATCGGCTACCTGATGATCCTGTTCGGGGCGCTGGTCATCGTCGGCTCCGGCAATGCCGTGAACCTCACCGACGGGCTCGACGGGCTGGCCATCGTGCCGGTCATGATCGCCGCCGGCACCTTCGGCGTCATCGCCTATCTCTCCGGCAACGCCGTCTTCGCCAACTACCTGCAGATCACCCACGTGCCGGGCACCGGCGAGATCGTCGTCATCATCGGCGCGCTGATCGGGGCAGGTCTCGGCTTCCTGTGGTTCAACGCGCCGCCCGCTCACATCTTCATGGGCGATACCGGTTCGCTGGCGCTTGGTGGCCTGGTCGGCACCATTGCGGTGGCGGTGAAGCACGAGATCGTGCTGCTGGTGGTCGGCGGCCTGTTCGTGCTGGAGGCGGTCTCGGTGATCGTTCAGGTGGTCTCGTTCAAGCTGACCGGCAAACGGGTGTTCCGCATGGCGCCGATCCACCATCATTTCGAGAAGAAGGGCTGGTCGGAGCCGCAGGTGGTCGTGCGCTTCTGGATCATCGCCTTCGTCCTGGCGCTGGCGGGCCTGTCGACGCTCAAGCTGCGCTGACATGACCCCCGTCTCCAGCTTCAAGGGCGCGAAGGTCGCCGTCTTCGGGCTTGGCGGCTCGGGCCTTGCCACCTTGGCGGCCCTTGCGGCCGGCGGGGCTGATGTCATCGCCTTCGACGACAACCCGGCTTCCGTGGAGAAGGCGGCCGCGGCCGGCTACGGGACCGCCGACCTGCGCGGCATCGACTGGGCCTCCGTCGCCGCCCTGGTGCTCGCCCCCGGCGTGCCGCTGACCCACCCCGCACCGCACTGGAGCGTCGGTCTCGCCCAGGCGAACGGCGTCGAGGTTCTCGGCGACATCGAACTCTTCTGCCGCGAGCGGCGCGCCACCGCCCCGACCTCGGCCTTCGTCGCCATCACTGGCACCAACGGCAAATCGACCACCACGGCGCTGATCACCCACATCCTCGGCAAGACCGGCCGCGACGCGCAGATGGGCGGCAATATCGGCACGGCCATCCTGTCGCTGGAGCCGCCGGCGGCGGGCCGCTACCACGTCGTCGAATGCTCCTCGTTCCAGATCGACCTGACGCCGTCGCTCGACCCGTCGGTGGGGCTCTGCCTCAACGTGACGCCCGACCATCTCGACCGGCACGGAACGCTCGACGCCTATGCGGCGGTGAAGCAGCGGCTGATCGCGGGCGTGCAACCCGGCGGCACGGCCATCGTCGGCGTCGACGAGCGGCACAGCCAGGCCATGGCCGACCATGCCGACCAGGCCGGCCGGACCGTCATCCGCATCTCGATCCGCAATCCGCAGTCCGACGGCCTCTATCTCGACGGCTCCGACATCGTCCGCGCCAAGGCCGGCGCGATCGCCCATCGCTTCTCGATCGCCCGGGTCGGCGCGCTGCGCGGCACCCACAATGCCCAGAACGCCATGGCCGCCTATGCGGCCTGCGAGGCGCTCGGGCTGACCGGCGACGAGATCGTCCGGGCCATGATGAGCTTTCCCGGCCTGGCCCACCGCATGGAACAGGTCGGGCGGATCGGCCGCGTGCTGTTCGTCAACGATTCCAAGGCGACCAACGCCGATTCCACCGAGAAGGCGCTGGCTGCCTTCTCCGACATCTACTGGATTGCCGGTGGCAAGCCCAAGGAGGGCGGCATCGCCCCGCTCGCGCGTTTCTTCCCGCGCATCCGCAAGAGCTACCTGATCGGCTCCTCGGCGGAGGAGTTTGCCGCCACCCTCGCCAGCCATCCCCATGTCATTGCCGGCACGCTCGACCAGGCGGTCGCCATGGCCGCGGCCGATGCGGCGGCCGACGGCGCCGATGATCCGGTGGTGCTGCTCTCGCCGGCCTGCGCCAGCTACGACCAGTTCCCGAACTTCGAGGCACGCGGCACGGCCTTTCGCGACCTGGTGCTGGCCATGCCGGGCGTGACGGCGGTCTGAATGCCCTCGCTCCGCGGTTAACGAAGCGTTGAGCCGAACCCTTTAGATTTCCTTCCAAACGCCTGCCTTGTCGGGCGATCCGGTCGGATATCGGGGACGGCGCATGATCTCCAGGGCTGAACGCACGGCCTTCGGCGAATGGTGGTGGACCATCGACCGGCTGCTGCTCTCCGCGCTGTTCGGCCTGATGCTCGCCGGCATCGTGCTCTCGCTGGCCGCGTCGCCGGCAGTCGCCCACCGGATCGGCCTCGACACGTTCCATTTCGTCAACCGGCAGGTAATCTTCCTGATCCCCGCCACGATCGTCCTGATCGGCACCTCGTTCCTGACCCCCTACTGGATACGGCGGCTCGCCTTCGTCGCCTTCCTCGGCGCGCTCGTTCTGGTCGTGGCGACGCTGTTCATCGGCGCCGAGATCAAGGGCGCGCGCCGCTGGCTCAACTTCGCCGGCATCGGCCTGCAGCCGTCCGAGTTCATGAAGCCGGCCTTCGTGGTGCTCTCGGCCTGGCTGTTCGCCGAGAGCGCCAAGCGACCGGAAATGCCGGCCAACCTGTTGGCCATGCTGCTGCTGTCGGCGGCGGTGACGCCGCTGGTGCTTCAGCCCGATGTCGGCCAGACCTCGCTGATCACGGTGGTCTGGGCGGCCTTGTTCTTCATGGCCGGCATGCGCTGGCTCTGGGTCTTCGGCCTTGCCGGCGTCGGCGCGACGGGCCTCGTCGGCGCCTACTTCACCTTCCCGCATGTCCGTCGCCGCATCGACAAGTTCATGGAGCCGGGCACGGCCGACACGTTCCAGGTCGATGTTGCCATCGACGCCTTCCGGCAGGGCGGCTGGTTCGGCAAGGGCCCGGGCGAGGGCACGGTGAAGCGCATCATCCCGGACAGCCACACCGATTTCATCTTCGCGGTGGCGGCCGAGGAGTTCGGCGTCATCCTCTGCCTCGTCATCGTCGCTCTCTTCGCCTTCGTGGTGCTGCGCTCGCTGAAACACGCCCATGACGACGAGGACCCGTTCTGCCGCTTCGCGGTGGCGGGCCTTGCCATGCTGTTCGGCCTCCAGAGCTGCATCAACCTGATGGTCAACCTGCACCTGATCCCGCCGAAGGGCATGACGCTGCCCTTCGTGTCCTATGGCGGCTCCTCGCTGATCGCGCTCGCCTTCGGCATGGGCATGCTGATCGCCTTGACACGACGGCGGCCGAGGGCCGAAACGCTGGCGGAAATCAGCCACTACCAGTCGCAACGGACCTGACATGCCTCAGCCTCTCGTGCTGGTCTGCGCCGGCGGAACGGGCGGACACCTGTTCCCGGCCGAGGCGCTGTCGGTGGCGCTTGGCGAACGCGGCTGCCTGGTCGACCTCGTCACCGACGAACGTGCCGAGAAATACGGCCGCGCCTTCCCGGCGCGTGCGACCCATATCGTCGAATCCGCCACGATCGGATCGAAGAACCCCTTCGCGCTCGCGAAGACGCTGTTCGCGCTCGGCAGCGGCTACATGCACGCCCGCAAGATTATCCGCGTGCTGAAACCGGTGGCGGTCGTCGGCTTCGGCGGCTACCCGACCCTGCCGCCGATGTTCGCGGCGACGCAGATCGGCGTGCCGACGGTCATTCACGATCAGAATGCGGTCATGGGCCGGGCGAACCGCCAGTTGGCGGGTCGCGTCACGGCCATCGCGACCTCGTTCCCCGGCGTTCTCGACGGCGACCCGGTTCTGGCAGGCAAGGCGACCTTCACCGGCAATCCCGTACGCCCGATGGTCATCGAGGCGGCCGCAACGCCCTACGATGCGCCGCTGCCGGGCGGACCGTTCCGGCTCTGCGTCTTCGGCGGCAGCCAGGGCGCCCGCGTCATGAGCGAGATCGTCCCGCCGGCGCTGGACAAGATCGGTGCGGCCTTGCGCACCCGCCTTCACGTCGTCCAGCAGGCCCGCGCCGAGGACCAGGCCTCCGTCGAGGCCACCTATGCCCGCCTCGGCGTCACCGCTGAGGTGGCGCCCTTCTTCGTCGACTTGCCGGCGCGTCTTGCCTCGGCGCATCTCGTCATCGCCCGCTCCGGCGCCTCGACGGTGGCCGAACTCGCCGTCATCGGCCGTCCCTCCGTCCTGGTGCCGCTGCCGCATGCGCTCGACCAGGACCAGCTGATGAATGCGGCGACGCTTGCCTCCGCCATGGCGGCGACCGTCGTCAGGCAGGCGGACTTCACGCCGGACTGGCTGGCCGGCGAACTGACGCGCCTGCTGGTCGATCCCGCACCGCTGGCCGCTGCGGCCGCCAATGCCAGGGCGCAGGGCCACGCCGATGCCGCGGGCCGGCTCGCCGATCTCGTCCTCAAAACCGCCGGAATCGCCCCGGCAGGACAAGCCTCATGAAACTGCCCCGCGACATCGGACCCATCCATTTCATCGGCATCGGCGGCATCGGCATGTCCGGCATCGCCGAGGTGCTGCTCAACCTCGGCTACAAGGTGCAGGGGTCGGACGCCGCCGAGGGCTATACGATCAAGCGGCTGAAGGACCGCGGCGCGACCATCTCTATCGGCCATGCGTCCGAAAATCTCGGCGAGGCCGAGGTGGTGGTGGTCTCGACCGCTATCAGAAAGGACAATCCCGAGCTGGTCTCCGCACGCGAGCGGCGCATCCCCGTGGTCCGCCGCGCCGAGATGCTGGCCGAGCTGATGCGGCTGAAATCCTGCGTCGCCATTGCGGGCACCCACGGCAAAACGACCACGACCTCGATGGTTTCGACCCTGCTCGATGCCGGCGGTTTCGACCCGACCATCGTCAATGGCGGCATCATCAACGCGCTCGGCTCCAACGCGCGCCTCGGCGCCGGCAACTGGATGGTGGTCGAGGCGGATGAATCAGATGGCTCGTTCCTGAAGCTGCCGGCCGACGTCGCCATCGTCACCAATATCGACCCCGAGCACCTCGACCATTACGGCACCTTCGACAAGGTCAAGGACGCCTTCCGCGCGTTCGTCGAGAACCTGCCCTTCTACGGTTTCGGCGTCATGTGCATCGACCATCCCGTCGTGCAGGACATGGTCGGGTCCATCGCCGACCGGCGCGTCATCACCTACGGCGAGAACCCGCAGGCGGACGTGCGCATCCTCGACATCGACCTGACCGGCGGCCAGTGCCGCTTCAAGGTGCAGTTCCGCGACCGCGCCGGCACGGTGGTCGAGGAGATCGACGACCTCGTCCTGCCGATGCCCGGCAAGCACAACGCGCTGAACGCCACCTCGGCCATCGCGGTCGCGCGCGAGCTCGGCATGGCCGCGCCGCAGATCAGGAAGGCGCTGGCCGGCTTCGGCGGCGTCAAGCGGCGCTTCACCAAGACCGGGATATGGAACGGCGCGTCGATCTTCGACGACTACGGCCACCATCCCGTCGAGATCACGGCGGTGCTGAAGGCTGCCCGCGCCTCGACCGACAGCCAGGTCATCGCCATCGTCCAGCCGCACCGCTACACGCGGCTCGCCTCGCTGTTCAACGAGTTCTGCACCTGCTTCAACGATGCCGACCACGTCATCGTGGCGGATGTCTATGCCGCCGGCGAGCAGCCTATCCCCGGCGCGTCGCGCGACGATCTCGTCTCCGGCCTCAAGACGCGTGGCCACAAGTCGGTGGTGGCGCTGGAAAGCCCGGCGCAGCTCGCGAGCCTCGTGGCGGGTGTCGCCAAGGCAGGCGACTACGTCATCTGCCTCGGCGCCGGCAATATCACGCAGTGGGCCTACGCCTTGCCGGGCGAGCTCGAGAAACTGGCGAAGGGGTGATGTTCGACGACCTGACCCCCGTCGTGCGTGCCCTTGTGCCCGGCCTGCAGGGCAGCGTCACCGCCAACGCCTCGATGAAGCCGTTCTCCTGGTTCCGCACCGGCGGGCCGGCCCAGCTGCTGTTCGAGCCGGCGGGCGAGATCGACCTCATCGAGTTCCTGCGCCACATCCCTGTGGACTGGCCTGTCATGCCGCTCGGCCTCGGTTCCAACCTGCTGGTCCGTGACGGCGGCATCCCTGGCGTGGTGATCAAACTGTCAAAGGCCTTCGGCGAAATCGAAGTTCTGAAAGACCACCAACTGCGTGCAGGCGCGGCCGCCCCTGACGTCAAGGTTGCGCGCGCGGCGGCTGAGGCCGGCATTGCCGGCTTCGCCTTCCTGCGTGGCATTCCCGGTGCCATCGGCGGGGCGCTCCGCATGAACGGCGGTGCCTATGGCGGCGAAGTCAGGAACATCCTCGTCGAGGCCCATGGTATCAGCCGCGCCGGCCGCGCCGCGACCTTCGATCTCGCCGGCATGGACTTCGGCTATCGCCGCTGCGGCGCGCCGGACGACACGATTTTCCTGTCCGCGCTGTTCCGCGGCACGCCCGGGGAGCCGGCCGAGCTGCTCGCCGCGATGGACGAGATCACCCGCCAACGCTCGGCCACCCAGCCGGTCAACACCCGCACGGGCGGCTCCACCTTCGCCAACCCGCCGGGGCATTCAGCCTGGAAGCTGGTCGATGCTGCCGGCTGCCGGGGCCTGCGCATGGGCGGCGCGCAAGTATCCGAACTCCACACCAATTTCCTCATCGCTTCGCCGGAGGCGACCTCGACGGACATCGAGAGCCTCGGCGAAGAGGTGCGCCGGCGGGTGCGGGACACCTCCGGGATCGAGCTGCATTGGGAAATCAGGCGGGTGGGTGTAGGATTGTAGGTCGGTAAGATGTAAGACGCTTTACCTGGTTGGGCTGACTTCCTACATCGGAAGGACAGGAGCACCTCATGGCCAAACAATCGTCCAAGGTTCACATCTCGAAGCTCTCGTCCAAGAGCCAGACCGTTCTTCCCCGCGCGGTGCGCGAACGGCTGAAGCTCGGGCCGGGGGACAAGCTTCGCTACGTGATGACCGACAAGGCGGTGATCATCGAGAAGGAGGAAGACTTCGCCGATGATCCCTTCATTGCCTTCACGGAGTGGGCCAGCCCCGAGGACGATGCAGCCTATGCCGACCTTTGAGTCCGCTGACCTTAAGGTAGGCGCCGTTGTTGTCGTCCCTTTCCCATACGCAGATCGACTGGCGGAAAAGCGCCGTCCGGCTTTGGTCGTCTCGAACGATCGTGTCGCTTCGCAGGGCTTCGTCTGGCTCGTCATGATCTCCAGCATCGGCCGGGGCGATCCGCACTCCGTCGTTGCGATTTCGGATCACGTGGCGGTCGGTCTTTCGCATCCGTCCTTCGTCAGGCCGGCGAAGATTGCCTGCATCGAGCCCGTTCGGATCCTTCGGATCATTGGAAGTTTGCCCGCCGCCGATATGGCAACCGTAGCGGACAGGCTGCACTCCTTCATCGCATGACGCATCACAGCTCTGGACGGAACAAAAAGTTATGACCAAACTTCACGTCGCCGTGCTGATGGGTGGCTGGTCCGCCGAGCGCGAGGTCTCGCTCGCTTCGGGCGGGGCCTGCGCCGAGGCGCTCGAATCACGCGGTTACCGGGTCACCCGCATCGATGTCGGCCGCGATATCGCGGCACGGCTGGCTGATCTGAAGCCCGATGTCGCCCTCAACGTCACGCATGGCCGTCCCGGCGAGGACGGGACGCTGGCCGGGATCCTGGAGATCGGGCGCATCCCCTACACCCATTCCGGGGTCATGGCGTCGGCGCTGGCCATGGACAAGGCGATGACCAAGAAGGTCCTGGCGGCGGCCGGCGTGCCGGTTCCCGGCGGCCTGATCGTGCCCCGCCGCGAGGCCGCGCGCGAGCACCTCTTGCCGCGCCCCTATGTGATCAAGCCCAATACGGACGGCTCCTCGCTCGGCGTGTTCATCGTGACGCAAGAGCACGAGCACCCGCCCCAGGAGCTGCATTCGGCCGACTGGGCGCTCGGCGACTCAGTGCTGGTCGAACCCTATATCGCGGGCAAGGAACTGACCTGCGCGGTCATGGGAGACCGGGCGCTGGGTGTCGTTGAGATCACATATGCCGGCGTCTTCTACGACTATGAGGCGAAATATGCGCCGGGGGGCTCGCAGCACCTGATTCCTGCGCCGGTTAAACCAAATATTTACTCTGAGGTCCAAAGACTGTCGCTCGCAGCGCATCAGGCGCTCGGCTGTAAAGGGGTCAGCCGTGCGGACTTCCGATACGACGACACGCCCGGGGGAACCGGGGCGCTCGTCTGTCTGGAAGTCAACACGCAGCCCGGGATGACCGGGACATCGCTCGTCCCCGATATGGCCGCTCACGAGGGAATATCTTTCGCCGAGCTGGTTGAATGGATGGTGCTGGACGCTTCTCTGGATCGCTGATCGCCAGGCTCGCAGGGGCCGGGGCGGACGCGTTTGCGTCGGCTGGCGAGAAGCTTCGCAGCCGTCAGCGCCGCGCGGAGGCGCTCGCCGCCGACCGCGACCCCTTCGCCCGCCCGGGCGCGGTGGCGCTGTTCCTGCGCCGCCTGTCCATCCGGATCACCAATCTTCATCTGCCGCCACGCGCCGGTCTCATGGCCTCGCTGGCGCTGTTCGCTGTCACCGGCCTGTACGGCGTGCATCGCGGCGGCCACTGGCCGGCGGTCAACGGCCTTCTGATCGGCATCGGCGACACCGCGGCCAATGCCGCCGGCATGCAGGTCCGCGGCGTGAAGCTCACCGGCAATCGCCAGATGACCCACGACCAGATCCTCGAAGCGGCCGGCATCGGGCCCTCGTCCTCGGTGCTGTTTTTCGACCCCGATCAGGCGCGCGCGCGCCTGAAGGCCAATGCGTGGATCGCCGACGCCACCATCCAGAAGCTCTATCCCGACCAATTGCTCGTGTCCGTCGTCGAGCGCGAGCCCTTCGCGCTCTGGCAGCGCGACGGCCGCATTCACGTCATCGCCGCCGACGGCACCGTCATTCTCGACCATCTCGACTCGCGATTCCAGGGTCTGCCGCTGCTGGTCGGCAAGGGCGCCGAGGCCCGTGCCCGCGAGATCGTCGGGCTGCTGGGTGACCACCCGCATGTCACCCAGTCGGTACGCGCGGCCGTGCTCGTCGCCGAGCGCCGCTGGAACCTCGTGCTCAAGAACGGCATCGACGTGCGCCTGCCTGACGAGAACATGGACCGCGCCATGGCCGACCTCGCCCGGCTCGACGCCGAGCGCCGGCTGATGAGCCGCGACGTCGCCTCCATCGACCTGCGCGTGCCCGACCGGGTCACTGTCCGCCTGTCGGAGGACGCGATGAAGGCCCACGAGGCGGCGCTCCGCGAGCGTGACCGCGAGCGCGTCCGCCGCCGCGCCGCCCAAGGTCAGCGCACATGACCAGCCACTTCCGGGAAGCCTTGACCCCGCGCATGCGCCCGCTCTCCCCGAAGCGGTCGGCGATCATGTGCGTGCTCGACATCGGCACGTCGAAGATCGTCTGCATGATCGTCAAGCTGCGCCCGCGCGAGGGTTCGGACATCCTGCCGAACCGCACGCACAAGGCTGAGATCCTTGGCATCGGCCACACGCGCGCGCGTGGCATGAAGGCCGGCTCCGTCGCCGATATGGCCAAGGCCGAGGCGGCGATCCGCCAGGCTGTCGATGCCGCCGAGCGCATGGCCGAGGTGCAGGTCGACCGCGTGGTCGTCACCGTCTCGGCAGGCCGGCTCGGCTCCGAGCAATACGAGGCGCGCGTCACCTGCCAGGCGCCGCGCGTGCAGGACCACGACCTCCATCGTGTGCTCCAGGCCGCTTCCGACCACTCGGTGCGGCAGGGCAGGGCGGTGCTGCACTCCATGCCGATCGGTTTCCGCCTCGACGAGACCCGTGGCATCAAGGATCCGCGCGGCATGCTTGGCTCCTCGCTGGGCGTCGACATGCATGTCGTTACCTGCGACATCGCCACTGCCCGCAACCTGATGCTCTGCGTCGAACGCTGCCATCTTACCGTCGAGGCGTTGGTCGCCGCTCCGCTGGCCTCGGGCCTGGCGGTGTTGACCGACGACGAGGCCGAACTCGGCACCGTCTGTCTCGACCTCGGCGCCGGCACTACGACGCTGTCGGTCTTCGCCGGCGGCCACTTCGTCCACGCCGATGCGGTCGCGGTCGGCTCCCACCACGTCACGATGGACCTCGCCCGCGGCCTCTCCGCGCGCCTGTCGGATGCCGAGCGGATCAAGGTGCTGAACGGTGCCTGCTTCGCCGCCAAGTCGGACGAGCGCGACATCATTACCGTGCCGTCGATCTCCGAGGACGACCGCGACATTCCCCATTCGGTCAATCGCGCGCAGGTGATACGCATCATCCGGCCGCGCATCGACGAGATTCTCGAAATGGTCCGCGACCGGCTGACCGCAGCGGGCTCCGCCGCCGAGGCCGGCCGCCGCGTCGTGCTGACCGGCGGTGGCGCGCAGCTGCCGGGCCTTGCCGATCTCGCCGCCCAGGTCCTCGGCCGCCAGGTGCGCGTCGCGCGCCCGGTCGGCATTACCGGATTGCCCGACAGCGCCAAGGGTCCACCCTTCGCGGCGGCCGTCGGGCTCACCGTCTATCCGCAGATCGCCGGGATGGAGCATTTCGAGCCGCAGCGGCGCTTCTTCGCCGCCACCGGTACGGACGGCTACTTCCACCGCGTCGGCCGATGGATCAGGGACAGTTTCTGACATGCCCGAGCCGCTCCCCTTGGCGAACCGGGCAAAAAAATAGCGATACCGACGCCACCGGCATCGCAACCTGAGTTAGACAAGCGACGTGGCTGTCGCGTGAGTGATTCGAACGAGGCTCCATATGACCATCAACCTGAAGATGCCCGACATTCGGGAACTGAAGCCCCGGATCACCGTGTTCGGCGTCGGCGGCGCAGGCGGCAACGCCGTCAACAACATGATCGAGGGCGGGCTCCAGGGCTGCGACTTCGTCGTGGCCAACACCGATGCCCAGGCCCTGTCCTCGGCCAAGGCCGAGCGGATCATCCAGATGGGCCTCGCTGTCACCTCGGGCCTCGGCGCGGGTTCGCACCCCGAAGTCGGCGCGGCGGCGGCCGAGGAGGTCATCGACGAGATCCGTGACCAGCTCACCGGCTCGCACATGGCCTTCATCACCGCCGGCATGGGCGGTGGCACTGGCACCGGCGCGGCCCCGGTCATCGCCCGCGTCGCCCGCGAGCTCGGCATCCTCACCGTCGGCGTCGTCACCAAGCCCTTCCACTTCGAGGGCGTGCGCCGCATGAAGACGGCCGATGCCGGCATCATCGAGCTGCAGAAGTCGGTCGACACGCTCATCGTCATCCCGAACCAGAACCTGTTCCGGGTCGCCAACGAGAAGACCACCTTCACCGACGCCTTCGCCATGGCCGACCAGGTGCTCTATTCGGGCGTTGCCTGCATCACCGACCTGATGGTCAAGGAAGGCCTGATCAACCTCGACTTCGCCGACGTGCGCGCCGTCATGCGCGACATGGGCAAAGCGATGATGGGCACGGGAGAGGCGACCGGCGAGCGTCGGGCGATCACCGCCGCGGAAGCCGCCATTGCCAATCCGCTGCTCGACGAGACCTCGATGAAGGGTGCGCGCGGGCTGCTGATCTCGATCACGGGCGGCAACGACCTTACTTTGTTCGAGGTAGACGAAGCCGCAACCCGCATCCGCGAGGAAGTGGACCCGGAGGCCAACATCATCCTCGGCGCCACCTTCGACGGTGCGCTCGACGGCACGATCCGCGTCTCGGTGGTCGCCACCGGCATCGATCTCTCGGCCCAGATGGCCGCCACGCCGACCATCGCCGAGATGACCGCCAAGCTGAAGCAGAGCGCCCAGCGCATTGCCCAGATGGCGCAGCCCGCTGCTGCTCCGGTCATCGAGACCCGCGCCGCCGAGCCGGCCCCGATGCCGGTCATGGAAGCGCCGGTCGCCTCCGATGCTGAGGTGGTTCTCCAGCCGGTCGCCGCCAGGCCGGCGCTGTTCCGCGAGGCTCCGTTGGAACTCGACGCGCCGCTGATGCCGCCACGCGACGAGCCGGTGCCGGCCCGCGACTTCATCCCGCCGGCGGCCGAGAAGCCGATGCGGCCGGTGCGCATGCCGACCGCCGAGGAACTGCCGCGCGTGGTGCGCGACCAGATGCGTGCCGAGCCGGTCGCCCAGCACCGGGCCGTCGACAATCCGGTCGAGAAGAAGCGCACCTCGCTGATGGAGAAGCTCCAGTCGATCGGTTTCACCCGCAAGGCCGATGCCGAGCCGGCCGCCCCGGCGCCGCGCGCGGTACAGCCCGTGCAGCCGGCCCGCGCGCCGGCACGCCCGGCCGCCCCCGCACCGCAGATGCGGCGCGAGCCGGCCGGTCTGGACATCCACGGCCGTCCCGCAGCGCAGCAGTCGCGCTCCGAGGACGATCATCTGGATATCCCGGCCTTCCTCCGCCGCCAGGCCAACTGAGGCGGCTGTTGCCGCCCGGTGGAATTGTTACGAAATCTTGCAGGCGATCAACTTACCCGGGTGCTGCGCGCCCGGGTAAGCTTTTGTTAATGCAGTCTTTTTATGATGTTAACGGGCTCGCGAAAATGCGTCTGAATTTTGGTAACAGTCGGACACAAACCGTGACTTGGCCCTCCCGATGGGCCTGTTTATGGTCCGGCCCGTCGACCTTGGATGAACTCCTGCGGTGATTCGTGTGAACCGCAATGGAATCCGGACCGGATAACGGGAATCGGAACCAGGTCGGCGAGGTCATGATGGGGGCCACCCCGCCCGAGGCGCCGCAAGGCGTTCCGGCAGGTGGCAGAGACGGTCGGAAATGAAGACTGCCAGGCAGACGACGCTTCGCGACTCCATTCAGCTTGACGGCATCGGTGTCCATTCCGGCACCTCGGTCTCCGTCACGCTGCTCCCCGCCGAAGCCGGTGCCGGCATCTGCTTCCTGAGGTCCGACCAGGACCACGTCGAAATTCCCGCGATCTTCCGCAATGTCTCCTCGGCCGATCTCTCGACTGTGCTTGGCCAGACCGATCGCGGCGGTGTCGCCACCATCGAGCACCTGATGGCCGCCTTTGCCGGCCTCGGCGTCGACAACTGCCTCGTCGAGGTGGACGGCCCGGAAATGCCGATCCTCGACGGTTCGGCCGCGCCTTTCGTCGTCGCCATCGATCAGGCTGGCCTCCAGCAACTCCCGGCCAACCGCAAGGCGATCAAGGTCTTGAAATCGGTCGTCCTGGAGACGGACCGGGGCTGTGTCGAACTCCATCCCCACGAAGCCGGCAGCGCCCATCGCGGCCTGAAGCTGGAAGTGGAGATCGACTTCGACAACGCCCTCGTTGGCCGCCAGGTGTTCGGCATCGATCTCGATGCCGCGGCATTCCGCCGCGAGGTCGCCCGCGCCCGCACGTTCGGCTTCATGCAGGACGTGTCGAAGCTGTGGGCCGCCAACCGCGCCCTCGGTGCCTCGCTCGAGAACACCGTGGTGGTTGGCGACGACCGCATCCTCAATCCGGAAGGCCTGCGCTTCCGCGACGAGTTCGTCCGCCACAAGCTGCTCGACGCCGTCGGCGATCTGTCGCTCGCCGGCGCGCCGATCATCGGTCGTTTCCGCTCCTATCGCGGTGGCCACCGGATGAACGTCAAGCTGGTCGAGGCGCTGTTCGCCGATCCGTCGGCCTACGCCGTCGTCGAACCGGCGCTCCGCCGCGAGCGCGGCCATGCCGACCTCGGCGTCGCCATGCCGGCCTATGGGCCGGACGCCAGCTGAGCCGCCGCAATCTGGCCTCAACTCCTGTTCAGAACGTGGCCGTCGGGCAATAGCCCTGCCGTGCAAATTCGGTTATGAGCCGTGCCGGACCTTCGGGTCCGCGTCGCAATGTGGTCGGGGAAGGTTCGTGACCTTGCAGAAGCGTGTCGGGGATATCGGCGGCTCGAACAGGCCGGCGCGCGGCATCGGCGCTCGGCTGCTGGTCGTCGCAATGGTCGCGGCGGTCTCGCTGCCGCTCGGAGCCTGCTCCGGCATGCCGTCCTTCGGCAATCTCTTCGCCGGCCCCGATCCCTCGAACCTGCCCGACGAGCCGGCCGAGAAGCTCTACAACGAAGGCCTCGCGCTGCAGAACCGCCGTGACTGGCGGCGCGCCGCGCTGAAGTTCATGGAGATCGACCGCACCCATCCCTATACGGAATGGGCGAAGCGCGCGCTCCTGATGGCCGCCTATTCCTATTACGAGGCGCAGGACTACGAAGAGACGATCAACCAGGCGCGCCGCTACGTGCAGCTCCATCCGGGCTCGAACGATGCGGCCTATGCCCAGTACCTGATGGGCGCGGCCCAGTTCGACCAGATTCCGGACGTCCAGCGCGATCAGGGCCGCACCGAGCGCGCCCTCGTCGTTCTGGAAGAGGTCACCCGCAAGTGGCCGCAGTCGGAATATGCCACGGCCGCCCGCCGCAAGATCGAGGTTGCCCGCGACCAGCTCGCCGGCCGCGAGATGAACGTCGCCCGCTTCTATCTCCAGCGCCGCCAGTATGCCGGCGCGATCAACCGCTATCGCACGGTCGTCTCGCAGTTCCAGACCACCCGCCACGTCGAGGAGGCGCTCGCCCGCCTCGTCGAGTGCTACATGGCGCTCGGCATCGTCAACGAGGCGCAGACAGCGGCAGCCGTGCTCGGCCATAACTTCCCGGAAAGCCAGTGGTACAAGGACAGCTACGCGCTGATCCAGGGCCAGGGCCTGACGCCGCGCGAGGATACCGGCTCGTGGATCAGCCGCGCCTTCCGTCGCATCGTCCCGGGCTGACCGGCCTTCCGTTCCCGTCCCGTTCGCGATAAGCCATGAGGCGCCCGCTCGCCGAATCCGGCGTGTGACGCCGTCCGCCGGGATTTCGCGAACCGCCCCATGCTTGTCCAGCTTTCGATCCGCGACATCGTCCTGATCGACCGGCTCGATCTGACCTTCGCCGAGGGTCTCTCCGTGCTCACCGGCGAGACCGGCGCGGGCAAGTCCATCCTGCTCGACGCCACCTCGCTGGCGCTGGGCGCGCGCGGCGACGCGGCCCTCGTCCGCCACGGCCAGGAGCAGGGCCAGGTGACGGCGGTCTTCGACGTGCCGCTTGCCCACGCCGCCCGCCGTATCGCCGCCGAGGCCGATCTCGACACCGAGGGCGACATCATCCTGCGCCGCGTGCAACTCGCGGACGGGCGCACGCGTGCCTTCGTCAACGACCAGGCGGTCAGCGTGCAAGTGCTGCGCGCCATCGGTGCGGCGCTGGTCGAGATCCACGGCCAGCATGCCGACCGGGCTTTGGTCGAACCCGAGGCGCACCGGGCCTTGCTCGACGCCTTCGGCGGGCTGGGCCGCGAGGCTGAAGCCGTCCGAGCGGCCTGGAAGAGCTGGCGCGATGCCCGCAGGGCCGTGGAAGATGCGCAGGCTCGCCTTGCCAAGGCCCGCGCCGACGGCGACTTCCTGCGTCACGCCGTGGACGAACTGAACAGGCTCCGCCCCGAGCCGGGGGAGGAGGCCACCCTTGCCGAGCGCCGGCAGGCCATGATGGCCTCGGAGAAGATTGCGGCCGACCTTGCCGAGGCCATGAACGCCCTGTCCGGCCCGACCTCGGCCGTGCCCTCGCTTGGTGCGGCCTGGCGGCGCCTGGAGCGCCGCGCGGCGCAGGCCCCCGCGCTCGTCGAGCCGATCGTGAAGGCCTTCGGCGAGGCGCTCGACCGCATCGAGGACGCCCGCGCCGCCGTCGAGGCCGCCCAGCGTGCCGCCGAATTCGACCCGCGCGAACTCGAGCGCTTCGAGGAGCGGTTGTTCGCGCTGCGCGCCGCCGCACGCAAATATGCCGTGCCGGTCGACGGGCTGCCGGCGCTGGCAGAGCGCTTTATCGCCGATGTCACGGCCCTCGATGCCGGCGAGGACCATCTGGTGGCCCTCGACAAGGCCGCGGCCGAGGCCGAGGCGGTCTATGCACGAGCCGCGGCAACTCTCTCCGCGAGGCGCAAGGCCGCGGCGAAGAAGCTGGACACGGCGGTGAACGGCGAACTCGCGCCCCTGAAGCTCGACCGCGCGCGCTTCTCGACTGAGCTCGCCGTGGGCACGGAGGGGCCGGACGGGATCGATAGGACCGAGTTCTGGGTCCAGACCAATCCGGGCACGCGGCCGGGGCCGATGATGAAGATCGCCTCGGGGGGCGAACTCTCCCGCTTCCTGCTGGCGCTGAAGGTGGTGCTGGCCGACCAGGGCTCGGCGCCGACCCTTGTCTTCGACGAAATCGACACCGGCGTCGGCGGCGCGGTGGCGGATGCCATCGGCCAGCGCCTCGCGCGGCTGGGTTCGAAGGTCCAGGTGCTCTCCGTCACCCATGCACCGCAGGTCGCGGCCCGCGCCACCCGCCACTACCTGATCGCCAAGGAGACGACCGGCCAGCGGGCGGCGACGCGCGTCAAGCCGCTCGGCTTCGAACTGCGCCGCGAGGAACTGGCGCGCATGCTCGCCGGCGAGACGATCACCGACGAGGCCCGCGCCGCCGCCGAGAAGCTGCTGAAGGTCGGGTGAGCACGGCCATCGGAACGCCGCTTTCGGCGGGTGGTTTCGGTCGATGAGAATGAATGGCCCCTTCTTCGGCTCGCTTCTGGCTCTGGCAGCCCTCACTGCTGCCTCTCCCGCCTTGTCGCAGCCGGCCAGCGTCACCGATCCCGTCCGCGCCTGCGAAGCCGCGTCTGGCCCGCCGATCCGCATTGCCGGCTCCACGCTCTGCTTCTCCGGCGATATCGACCGCGACAGCGAGGAGGCGACCGTCCGGCTACTCGCCGATCCCGGTCTCGCCACCCTGGTCGTCACCTCCGACGGCGGCGAGGTGACCGCCGCCGTGCGCCTGGCCCGCGCTGTCCGCACGCGCGGGCTGCTGCTCATCGTCCAGCGCCGCTGCATCTCCTCCTGCGCGAACTTCCTGTTTCCCGCCGCCCGCACCAGGGCGGTCGCGCCAGGTTCGCTGGTCATCTTCCACGGCGGCATCGCGCCCGGCGCCTTCGGCGGGTTGTTCGGCGACGGCGAGGAGCGCGACCTCCTGTCGCTCACCCGCACCTTCTTCCGCGAGATCAGGGTCGACGGCTCGATCACCTACGACCCACCCTACCGGCGCGACCCTCGTTCGGGCGTGCGGTCGCTGGCCAGCGAATGGACTGCGACGCCCGCGGCGCTCCGCCGGCACGGCGTGACCGGCATCGTCTTCCACTGGTGGCCGTCTAGCGAGGCGATCATCCGCGAGGGTGCGTCGCAGGGCGTTTCGCTGGGGATCGTCGAGTAGGACTGTTGCCACCCGCCGTCACGGGCGGGCTTGTCCCCGCGATCCACGGCTTTATCGTCGCCGGCCAGCGCGCCCATCGAGTTCCTCCATGCCCAAGACCGCCCCCGATGTTCCGATAGAGACCCTGTCGCCCGATCAGGCCCGCGCGGAGCATGAGCGACTGGGCGAGGCCATCGCCGAGGCTGACCGGCTCTACTACCAGGACGACGCGCCGACGCTTTCCGACGCCGACTACGACCGGCTGCGCCGCCGCTACGAGGCGCTGGAAGCGGCTTTTCCGGTCTTGAAATCGGCCGACAGCCTGACCGAGCGGGTGGGCGCTGCGCCCTCCTCGAAATTCCGCAAGGTGACGCATGCCGTGCCCATGCTGTCGCTTTCCAATGCCTTCTCGGACGAGGAGGTGACGGAGTTCGTCGGGCGGGTCCGCCGTTTTCTCGGGCTTGGCCTCGACGCGCCGGTCGCCATGACCGCCGAGCCGAAGATCGACGGCCTGTCCTGTTCGCTGCGCTACGAGAACGGCCGCCTCGCGGTCGCGGCCACCCGCGGCGATGGCGCGGTCGGCGAGGATGTCAGCGCTAATATCCGGACCATCGGCGAAGTGCCGCAGGTTCTGAAGGGCGCACCGGACGTGCTGGAAGTCAGAGGCGAGGTCTATCTCTCCCACGCGGACTTCCGTCGCATCAACGCGCGGCAGGAGGAGAAGGGCCTGCCGCTCTTCGCCAACCCGCGCAACGCGGCGGCTGGCTCGTTGCGCCAGCTCGACCCGGAGATCACCCGCCAGCGGCCGCTGCACTTTTTCGCCTATACCTGGGGCGAGATCACGCCCGCGCGCCCGCGCGACACCCAGTCCGGCATGATCGAGTGGTTCAAGTCCCTTGGCTTCCCGGTGAACCCGCTGACGAAGGTCTGCGAGAACGCCGACGAACTGCTCGCCCACTACCGGATGATCGGCGAGCGGCGCGCCACGCTCGGCTATGACATCGACGGCGTCGTCTACAAGGTTGACAGCCTCGTCCTGCAGGCGCGCCTCGGCTTCGTATCGCGCTCGCCGCGCTGGGCCATCGCCCACAAGTTCGCCGCCGAGAAGGCGACCACCATCCTCGACGCCATCGACATCCAGGTCGGCCGCACCGGTGCGCTGACCCCGGTCGCCAAGCTCAGGCCCGTGACGGTCGGCGGCGTGGTCGTCTCCAATGCGACGCTCCATAACGAGGACTACATCAAGGGCGTCGGCACGGATGGTGCGCCCTTCCGCGAGGCCGATATCCGCATCGGCGACACGGTCGTCGTCCAGCGTGCGGGCGATGTCATCCCGCAGGTGCTCGACGTGGTCATGGACAAGCGCCCGGCCGATTCAAAGCCCTTTACCTTCCCGGCCACCTGTCCCGCCTGCGGCAGCCCGGCGGTGCGCGAAGAGGGCGAGGCTGTCAGGCGCTGCACGGGCGGCTTCGCCTGTCCCGCGCAGGCGGTGGAGCGGCTGCGGCACGTCGTCTCGCGCCGAGTGCTCGATATCGAGGGGCTCGGGGCCGAACGTCTGCCGTTCTTCTTCGAGGATGCCGACCTGCCGATCCGCGAACCCGCCGACATCTTCACACTGGCCAGACGCGACGCGGAAAACCTCAAGAAGCTCAAGGACAAGGAGGGCTTCGGCGCGCTCTCGACCAAGAACCTGTTCGAGGCGATCGAGCGCGGCCGCACTGTGGCGCTCGACCGAGTCATTGCCGCGCTCGGCATCCGCCATGTCGGCGAGACGACCGCCCGTGTGCTGGCGCGCGCCTATGGTACCTGGGCAGCCTTCCATGATGCGGCCGTGAAACTCGCCGACGGTGACGAGGAGGCGCGCCACGAACTCGATTCGCTCGACCAGATCGGCGATGCGGTGATCGACGCCCTCGCCAACTTCTTCCGTGAGCCGCGCAACCGCGCCATGGTCGAGCGGCTGGTGGCCGAACTCAACGTTCAGGAGGCGGAAAAGCCGAAGGCCGATACGGTGGTCGCCGGCAAGACCGTGGTCTTCACCGGATCGCTCGAGAAGATGACCCGCGACGAGGCGAAGGCCATGGCCGAACGCCTCGGGGCGAAGGTCGCAGGCTCCGTTTCGAAGAAGACCGACTATCTTGTCGCAGGTCCCGGAGCTGGTTCGAAGCTCGACAAGGCGCGCGATCTCGGGGTCATCGTGATGACCGAGGACGAGTGGTTCGAACTAGTGAAATAATCTTGCCGAAACAGTCGGTTAACGGATCGTTTCCGAAAGCCATGCGTGCATTGCAGGGCTGATTGTGCGATGCACAATCTTGGAATCCGCTGCACCGCAACATAGATTGGGTAACGTCGAAAGGGAGGAAGCCTCGAGGTCGCCCGCTCTTTCAGAGGAGACCACAATGGCTACCATTGCACTCGACAAGATCGACACCGTTTCGGCGAATGTCGTCGCCACCAAGACCGCCGCCACCAAGACCGCCGCCACCAAGGCCAAGCCAGGCTTCTGGCGCTCCATCTACCAAGCCATGGTCGAAGCGCAGGAACTGCGCGCCACGACCTACGTTAACGGCTATCTGGCCCACCTGTCCGACAGCGAACTCTCGCGCCTGGGCATGACCCGCGACCAGATGATCCGCCGCACGCGCTCGATGATGACCAGCCTCTGAGCCTGTTGAAAGCCAAGGATCTCGGGAGCGGACCCTTCGGGGCCCGCCCCGATGCCAGATTGATGTCGAGGAGTTTCCGATGGTTCTCGCCCTGATCGCTACGCTGGTGAAGGATGCACGACGCCTGTCGGGCCGCCGCATGCGCCAGCATCTGGCCCTGATCCCGCACGACGAACTCGCCCGTGCCGGCATTCGCCGCACGCTCGCCGGCTCGGCGGGTCTGTTCGGGCGCTAAGCGCGTCAGCCCCTGCGGCGGATGCCGATGGTCTGCCCGACACCCTCGGGCCGGCCGCGCTTCTCCGAGATGGCGTGCCAGTCGGTCAGCCGCGTCATGATATCGGGCGGGAATGGCGTCGACCGCCGCGTCCCCATGTCGATGTGCAGCGAGATCGATTCCATGGTGGCCGAGAGCCAGCGCTCCCCGGCGTGGACCAGTTCCATCCAGTAGTGGATGCGCTTGTCGTCGAGATCGAGGATCTGGATGCGCGCCTGGACTGGGTCGCCGAGATGCACCTCGCGCAGGTAGCGCACGTGCATCTCCAGCGCGAAGAAGCTCATGTTGCGCGTCCTCACGTAGCTTTCCGACAGGCCGATGCGCTCGAACAGCACGTCCAGCGCCTCGTCGAACAGCTTGACGTAGAAGGCGACGTTCACGTGGCCATTGTAGTCGATCATCTCCGGCCGGACCGCCATGGTCGGCGTGATCGGCAGTCCGGTCTCGGGGCAGAGGTCGAAGGCGCTGGTCATCATCATGTCGACTTAGCCAAGTTGACGCCGGGGGCAATGCACAGAGCCCTCGGGCGGTGGGGAATGGTTGTTAACGAGGATCGTGCAACCCTCGTGGGCTATTGCTCGGGAGAACGCGCCGCTCGATGGACGACATCCGGGAGTTGATGTCTGCGGACATATCGGACTCGCTGATGAGGCTCATGGGCCTCAACAGGTGGGTGCTGGACCTTGGCGGCAACGTCCTCCACATCGAATATGGCAATAAGCTCGCCGAGCCCGAACATCTCGATGTTCCCCTGACAGACCTTGAGAATCTCTACACGCCCGACGAGATGGCCCGCGTCGCCGAACACTGGCGCGAGGCTGCGGCCAAGGGGCTTTCCGGCCCGGTCGTCCTTCCCTTCGTGCGGCGCGATGGTTCCAAAGTACAGATCGAATCCGTCGCCTCGCTGAGGCGCCGGCCGAGCGGGCAATATCTGGTCGGCATCTACAAGACGGTCGAGGATTATCTGAAGCTGCAGAAGAAGGCGCGGCTGCTGGGCGAGTTCCTCGATTCCTTCGTCAAGAACTCGCCAAGCGCGGTCATGGTCTTCGACCCTAGCCACCGGGTCATCAGCGCGAGCGAGGCACTCGGTCGCTTCCTGCATCTCGACAACGTCCGGCCACTGATCGGCCACACCGTCGATCACATGGAGAAGATGTTCGAGGCGAAGCTCCTGTCCATCATCAAAGCCTCGCTGACCCTGCCCACGCCGAGCAAGGGGCGGCACGTCACGACCGTCGAGCAAGGATTGCATCAGTCGATCTACTGGCGCTGCTTCCCGCTCGGGGTCGACCAGGACGAGACGCCACCCAAGGTCTTCGCCTTCGACCTGCACGCAGCCGGGCCAACCACTCTGGTCAACTGACGGCCGCCTGCCGGCGCGAAAACCAGATCCCGCTCGCTGGCCTCATGCTCTAAGGTCCGGCTCCGGCAAGAACGGCCGATTCCAGCGGCCTCACGAGGAGGATCATGCCCATGCTCGACGCCGCGTTCCGCACCCGCCCCAATGCTGCGGTGCTCGCCGCCGCCATCGGCGAGCTTCACGCGACGTTCGGCAACCGGGCCGTCACCTCGCAGTCCGTGCGCGAGCACCATGGCCACACCACCACCTGGATCCCCAACCAGCCGCCGGATGTTGTGGTCTTCGCGGAGTCCACGCAGGACTGCGTCTCGGTCATGCGCATCGCCTTGCGCCACGGCGTGCCAGTGATCCCGTTCGGCACCGGCTCCTCGCTGGAGGGCCATGTCAATGCGCCCTTTGGCGGCATATCCGTCGATACGTCGGGCATGAAGGCGATCATCGAGGTCCATGCCGAGGACCTCGACGTGGTGGTCGAGCCGGGCGTTACCCGCAAGCAGCTCAACGAGCATCTGCGCGACATGGGTCTGTTCTTCCCCATCGATCCCGGCGCCGACGCCTCCATTGGCGGCATGGCCGCGACCCGCGCCTCCGGCACCAACGCCGTGCGCTACGGCACGATGAAGGACAATGTCATTGCACTGGAAGTGGTGCTCTCCTCCGGCGAAGTGATCGAGACCGCCCGGCGCGCCAGGAAATCCTCGGCCGGCTACGATTTGACCCGCCTGTTCGTGGGGTCGGAAGGCACGCTCGGCATCATCACCCGGGTCACCCTGAAACTGCACGGCATTCCCGAGGCGATCTCGGCGGCGACCTGCTCGTTCCCCTCGGTGAAGGACGCGGCGGACGCGACCATCGTCGCGATCCAGTCGGGTATCCCGATGGCGCGGATCGAACTGCTCGACGAGGTGCAGGTCAGGGCGGTCAATGCCTATTCCAAGCTGACCCTGCCCGAGACCCCGTTGCTGCTGCTCGAATTCCACGGCACCGAGGCCGGCGTCGCCGAGCAGGTCGAGCGCTTCCGCGCGATCGCCGACGACTACGGCGCCGGCGATTTCCAGTGGGCGGCACGGGCGGAGGACCGAACGCGGCTCTGGCAGGCGCGCCACGACGCCTACTGGGCAGCGCTGGCGCTAAAGCCCGGCTGGAAAGGCCAGTCGTCGGATGTCTGCGTGCCGCTGTCGCGCCTTGCCGAATGTATCGATGCCACCAAGAAGGACATCGAGGAGAGCGGCCTCATCGCGCCCATCGTCGGCCATGTCGGCGACGGCAATTTCCACGTCCTGCCGCTGATGGACGAGAGCGATCCAGCGAGCGTCGAGCGCTGCAAGGCCTTCATGGGGCGCATCGTCGAGCGGGCGCTCGCCATGGGAGGCACCTGTACGGGCGAGCACGGCGTGGGCCAGGGCAAGATGAAATATCTCTCCGCCGAGCACGGCGACGCGGCGTTGGCGCTGATGGCCTCGATCAAGCGGGCGGTGGACCCGGCAGGGATCATGAACCCCGGCAAGATGGTGGGGTAGGGGCCGCCAGACGAGAGCGCCTACGCCACCACCCCGGAATGCTCGCCGTGCCGCCGGAGCCACCCGGCCGCATAGCCGCAACGCGGCACGATGCGGCGGTTCTCGGCGCGGGCCACGCCGACGACCTGCTCCATCAGCCGGCCGGCCGCCCCGGTACCGCGCAGCGCCGGGGCTGCCTCGACATAGTCGATGACCAGCAGGTTCTCCTGGCGCCGGTAGTCGGCGAAGGCGAGATGGCCGTTCTCGGCAAGTTCGAAGCGGCTGTCGGCCGCGTTGTCGCGGAAGGTGGGTGTCATGGGCTCGATCCCGATCGGCTGAGGGTCAGGCGCAGCGACCTACCAACAACGGTGTGCATGGGCGCGTTCCGAGCAATATGGGCGGTGGCCGACGGGATGGTCCAGCCACTGGCGCATCGTTGCCCTGCAATCCCCTCACGGATGCAGCTTTAGCCCCTTCGTTACCTTGTCGACATCCTTGCGGTCCCCGTGGACGCCCATGCCGACGAGATCGAGCGCCTCTGTGGCAACCGCCGCGACCGCCGCGCGGTTTGCCGCGTCGTGGCCGGTCGCGAATAGCTCCCGGGTGTAGATTGAGGGCAGGAGGCCGCGCTCCTTGGCCCGGCGCACCGCCGCGGCAATCTCCGCGCCGCTGCCGGTCATGACGAGGATAGGTTGGCGCACCAGCCGGCCATAGACCTTGTCCGAGGCATCGCGATAGGGCTCGCCGGCAAGTTGCGGCTGGGCGCCGGCGATCCCACCTGCAAGGAAGGCGGCGACGTTGAGCTTCTGCCAGACGGCGAGGTCGTCTCGCACGACGACCACGAACTTGGTATCGAAGCGAATGGGCGCCTCACTTGTGGATGTCGGATCGGGCATCGAAGGATCGGCTGTCATGGACGGCACCCTGGCAGGGCTTGCGGGCGACGGTCTTGAACGATCGTGCGAGCGGCGCGACAAGGTTCGCTTGCTGCCGGCCGCACCCGGCCTTGAACGCATCGAGGCCTTCTTCGCCGGCCACGCCTTCGATCCCCACCGTCACGACACCTATGCGGTGGGACTGACGCTGTCAGGCGTCCAGCGCTTCACCTATCGGGGCCTCGCCCGCGACAGCCTCGCCGGCCACGCCATCGTGCTGCATCCCGACGAGGTCCACGACGGCCGCTCGGGCGTGGAAACCGGCTTCGCCTACCGAATGATCTATGTCGAGCCGCGCCTCATCCGCGACGCGCTTGGCGGACGGATGCGGAGCCTGCCCTTCGTTCCAACGCCGGTGACCGACGATCCGCGCATGGTCGTGGCGGTCGGCGTACTCGCCGCTGCAGATCGGGACATGGAGCCGCTGGAGGCTGACGCGGCGATCCTCGCACTGGCGGAGGCCATGGCGGCGCTGGCCGGTGGAGCCCTGATGCGTGCCGATCCCGTCGCATTGCGGGCGGTCGATCGCGCCCGTGACTTGATCGATGCCCATTGCGACCGTGTGGTGGGTTCAGCCGAACTGGAACAGGCGACCGGCATGGATCGCTGGCAGATCGCCCGCCATTTCCGTGCGCAACTCGGCACCAGCCCCTACCGCTATCTGACCATGCGCCGCCTCGACCGTGTCAGGGCTGCGCTGCTGGCGGGCATGCCCATGGCGGAGGCGGCGGTGGCCAGCGGCTTCGCCGACCAGAGCCACATGACTCGCCAGTTCAAACGCGCCTACGGAGTGTCGCCGGGACGTTGGCGGGCGGTCAGGCTCGCGGCTTAGGGCCGGATCTCTAGAACTGGCAGCCGAAGGGCTCGAGGCCGCGGCGCATCTGCTCGCCCTGGGTGCGGCAAACCTGTTCGAGCTGGCTGCGCGTCTGCGGGTCCTGCGCCAGGGAGCGCCAGGTGGTGCGGAGCTGAATCACCTGCTGGGCGAAGGTGACGCGATGGTTCGCCGGCACCTTGGTGGTGACGCAGGTCTCGTAGCTGGTGATGAAGCGGTCGCATTCTGGAATGCCGATCAGCTCCTGCGCCTTCGCGATCCCTGCGACGCCCGCCAGAACGCCGGCGGCGACCGCAAGGGCAAGGGGGGATTTCATGCGGTATTCTCCTGCAAGGCGATAGACCCCCGAGGGCGGCCGCCTCCGCCCGCGACCTCCCGACCTTGGGGCGGACCTTCGGTCGCCGGCGTTTCCGGCCGATGTCTTGACGACCACTGGCGACAGCATCGTGGTGCGCCGGGCGACATAAGCCAGAAACAATCGGTGATTTAGGGCCGGCGCGTCTCGCCGCCTTCCCCATGGAAAAGGGCTGCGGTTCTGTGGCAATGTCGCGTCCGTGACGGATCGCAAGCCTCCTGCAGGGCGGAGTCCATGGCCTTTCTGACCATCTGCCGGCGTTTGCTCTGGGCCTTCGCCGTGATTGTGGCGGTCCTGGGCGCGACGGGCGCGACGGGCGCGCACGCGCGCGAGTTCCGCGTCGCCGACACCCAGGCTGGCGACTATCCCACCGTCCAGGCGCTCGAGCTGATGGGAAGGCTGGTGCGCGAGCGCACCGGCGGCCGCCACAGCCTGCGCGTCTTCCATTCGCGCCAGCTCGGCGAGGAGAAGGAGACCATCGAGCAGACGCGGATCGGCGCCATCGATATCAACCGCACCAATGTCGCGCCGCTGGCGAGCTTCGTGCCTGAGGCGAACATCCTCGCCCTGCCATTTCTGTTCCGCTCGGTCGACCATCTCTACACGGTGCTGGACGGCCAGGTCGGCGACGACATTCTCGCAAGCTTCGAGCGCCACGGCCTCGTTGGCCTCGCCTTCTACGATTCCGGCGCCCGCTCGATCTACAACACGGTCCGGCCGGTGCGCTCGCCCGCCGATCTCAAGGGCCTGCGCATCCGCGTCCAGCAGTCCGACCTCATGGTGGAGATGATGCGTGCGCTGGGCGCCGAACCCGTGGCTCTGCCCTACGGCCAGGTCGGGATCGGCCTGTCGACCGGCCTCATCCAGGGCGCGGAGAACAACTGGCCGTCCTATGTCACGACGGATCATTTCCGCGCCGCGCGCTACCTGACGCTGACCGAGCATACGATGAGCCCGGAAGTGCTGGTCATGTCCAAGCGGGCTTGGGAGTCCCTGACGCCGGAGGACCGCGCCATCTTCCGTGCCGCCGCGCGCGAATCGGCGGCCTGGATGCGCCGCCAGTGGCTGGATCTCGAAACGAAGTCGCGTGCCGAGGCCGAGCGCAACGGCGTCAGCGTCGTCACGCTCGCCGACCGCGCGCCGTTCGAACAGGCGGTCCAGCCGCTCTTCGCCCGCTTCGCCGGCGAGCCGCACCTGGCCGCCCTGGTCGAGCGCATCCGCCAGGCGCGATGATGGATGCGACGACCGCGAGGCGCGTTGTGGTCCGCCCGGCCATCCGGTCGATGCGCGGCCGACTGGATTCGGCTTCCGAGACGCTGCGTCGCATTCCGGTGCGCTGGCGCATCGCCACAGTCGTCATCCTGAATCTCGCCTTCATCGCCCTGCTGATGCTGCTCATCGGCTCGGGCGCGCGGGCCATCCGCATCGCCTGGGGCGACCTGCAGGAGGCCCGGCGCGTCGATCGCCTGCTGGCCTCGATCGAGAACGACGCTGGCCGGCTCCAGACCCTGATCCATCGCTACTTCGCCCTGCCCAACGACGCGGTGCTCGGCGAGATCGAGCAGCGGCGCAAGGCGCTGCTGGCGAAACTGGCGCTGGAGAAGGAGATCGACCTCGCGCTGCAGAACCCGGCCCGCTCGGTCACCAGCGTCACCGAGCGCTTCATGCTGGGCTTCGACGAGCTGCGCAGCGTCCGCGAGACGATCTCGTCCATCTACGAGAACGAGATCAGGAAGCCGGCAAGCGAGCTCTCGCAGCTCTATTCGGTGGTCGAGACGGCCATGGCCGACCGTTCCGCGCTCGTCGCGCCCTCGCTCGGCAAGTCGCGGGAGGCCTTCTCGGTCTTCCTCGTCGCGATCAACGACTACTACCTGACCCAGTCGGTGCAGGCGCAGCGCGAGGCGGCGCGTTCGATCGAGGTGATCCAGGCCACCGCGCCGGTCATGGTCGATCTGGCCGAGACCGAGTTCCAGCGCGCCGCTCTCAAGGCCCTCGCCGAGCGCACTGTCTCGTTGCGCGCGGGCTTCAGCCGGATGGTGCAGGTGCTGGGCATGCAGAACCGGCTTCTGCAGGTCGAAATCGACGGCAACCAGGCCGTCATGGCCACCGTCATCCAGGAGGTCGCCGAGCGTGTGCGCGCGCAGGAGGACGCGGCGCAGGAGCGGCTCGACCAGACGCTGCGCATCGTCTTCGTCCAGGCGGTCGGCGTCGCCGGCATCTTCCTGCTGTTCGTCGCGGTCATCTGGACGCTGATCGCGCGCTCCATCCGCATCCCGCTGGACGATCTCGCGGGCTCCATGACCGCGATCGTGCGCGGCGACCTCGACAGGCCGCCGTCCGGTCTCGCCGCGACCGACGATATCGGCCGCATGGCGCGCGCCGTCGAGGTGTTCCGACAGAACGCCATCGAGAAGCAGCGGGCCGAGCTGGATCTCGTCGCCGCCAAGGACCGGGCGGAAAAGGCGCTGACCGACCTGCGCGAAACCCAGCAGAGCCTCGTCGAGGCGGAGAAGCTGGCGGCACTCGGCGGTCTCGTCGCCGGCGTTGCCCACGAGGTCAACAATCCCATTGGCATCAGCCTCACCGTCGCCTCGACCCTGTCGCGCCGCATCGACGACTTCGCCGGTGACGTGGAGCGCGGCGAGCTCCGCCGCTCGAAGCTCACCGAGTTCGTAGAGGGCAGCCGTGAGGCGGCCAGCCAGCTCTCGCTCAACCTCCAGCGCGCCGGCGAGATGATCCAGGCCTTCAAGCAGGTGGCGGTCGACCGCAGCCATGCTGAGCGGCGCTCCTTCGACCTTGCCGAGGCGACCGACCAGATCGTCCAGAGCCTGAGGCCGACGCTGAAGCGCGCGCCGGTCAAGCTGACCGTGCTGGTGCCGGACGGCATCGTGCTCGATTCCTATCCGGGTCCCTACGGTCAGGTCGTCACCAACCTGTTCATCAATGCGCTGACCCACGCCTTTTCCGACGGCCGCAAGGGCGAGTTCCGCATCGAGGCGATCCAGGAGGGCGACGCCGTCGTCGTCACCTTCCAGGACAACGGCATTGGCATGACGCCGGAGGTGCAGCGCCAGGCCTTCGATCCTTTCTTCACGACGCGTCGGGGCGAAGGCGGAACCGGCCTTGGCCTCAACATCGTCTTCAACATCGTGACTCGCCGGCTCGGCGGGCGTATTGCCCTGAACACGGCGCCCGGTGGTGGCACGACCTTCCGCATGACCCTGCCCCTGACCGCGCCGCTCGATCCGGCGGAACGACCGGAAGCCGCCTGATGCCCGAATCCGATAAAGCGCCGAACAGGGGACAGATGCACGACCAGGACCGCGACGATGACCTGATCTCCGTGCTGGAGGACGAGCCCCCGGTTCCGGCGCCGGATCAGCACCGCTGGAAGGTCGCGATCATCGACGACGACGCGGCGGTCCATTCCGGCACCAAATACGCGCTCTCGGACTATGTGCTCGGCGGGTCGCGGCTGGAACTGTACTCGGCCTTCTCGGCGATCGAGGGCAAGAAGCTCCTCGCCGCCCATCCCGACATGGCGGTGGTGCTGCTCGACGTGGTGATGGAGAGCGATGGCGCCGGCCTCGAACTCGTCCAGCACATCCGCGACGAACTGAAGAACGACACGGTGCGCATCATCCTGCGCACGGGCCAGCCGGGCCAGGCGCCGGAGCGGCAGGTGATCGTCGACTACGACATCAACGACTACAAGGCGAAGACGGAGCTCACCGCCGACAAGCTGTTCACCGCGCTTACCGCGGCGATCCGCAGCTACCAGCAGCTGATGCGGCTGGTCGAGACCCGCCGCGGCCTCGAGCAGATCGTCGATGCCGCCTCGGAGCTGTTCGACCTGAAGAGCATGAGGAAGCTTGCGGGCGGCGTGCTGACGCAGATCGCCGGCCTCGTGCAGGCCCATTGCGAAGGCATTCTCGTGCTGCGCGAGGACCGCCAGGACGGCTTTGCGATCCTTGCCGGCTCCGGCGTCTATTCGGGCGTGGTCGAGGCGGGCGAGGCCGGGCTCGACATCCCCATGGCCGGCCTCGTGCGCGCCGCTTTCGACCGGCGCAAGCATGCCTTCGACGGCCAGCAGACCGTGCTCTACATGGAGACCGCCAGCAGCCGCGAGATCGTGGTCGCGCTGCAGTCCGACCGGCCGCTGAATGATACCGATCGCACGCTGGTGGCGGTCTTCTGCGGCAGGCTCTCCACCGCTTTCGACAACGTCATCCTTTACGAGCAGCTGCAGGCGGCAAACGAGACCCTGGAACAGCGCGTCGCCGAGCGCACCCGCCAACTGACTCTCGCCAACGAGCGGCTGACCACCCAGTGGGCGCGCTTGAAGCGCACCAACGACCACAAGGCCGAGGTGCTCGGCACAGTCGCTCACGACCTGAAGAACCCGCTCGGCGTCATTCTCGGGCGCTCGGAGATGATGGGGGAGCTGCTCGGGCTCGACCCGCCCAATATCGAGCGCGCCAAGGCGCAGATCGAGCAGATCCGCTCCTCCGTCGCCCGCATGACCTCGATGGTCGACGAACTGATCAACGACGCCATGCTGGACGCCGAGGACATTGTCCTCCGGCCGGCCGATATCGACGCGGTCGCCATCGTCGCGGCGGTGATCGATGCCAATGCACCGCTCGCCGAGCGCAAGCGTCAGACGCTGATCTTCTCGGGGCCCGACAATCTTCCCGGGCGGGCCGACCCCGACCGCCTGCGCGAGGCGATCGACAATCTCGTCTCCAACGCGATCAAATACTCGCCGGCGGGCGGGCGCATCCGTGTGTCGCTGACGTCCAGCGAGGCAGGCAACCAGGTCGCGGTGAGCGATTCGGGGCCCGGCCTCTCGCCGGAGGACCAGCAGCGCCTGTTCGGCCGGTTCCAGCGCCTGTCGGCGAGGCCCACCGGCGGCGAGAGTTCCACCGGCCTCGGCCTGTTCATCTGCCGGCGCATTGTCGAGCTTCACGGCGGCCGTATCACCGCGGCCAGCGATGGACCCGGTCGCGGCTCCACCTTCGCCATCACGCTGCCACCGAGCGTCGCAGGAGTGCCGTCGTGAATTCCGGGCAGCACATCATGGTGGTGGACGATGAGCCCGCCGCCCGCGACATGGTTGGCGACTACCTCAAGATGCACGGTTTCCAGGTGACGCTCTGCGATGGCGCGGCCTCGCTGCGCCAGGCGATCCAGGCGGGACGGCCGGACCTCGTCGTGCTCGACCTCAACATGCCGGAGGAGGATGGGCTTTCGGTCATCCGCGACCTCAAGCGCCGCATGACCGTGCCGGTCATCATGCTGACCGCCACGGCGAGCCCGGTCGACCGCATCGTCGGCCTCGAACTTGGCGCCGACGATTATCTCGCCAAGCCCTGCGAGCTGCGCGAGCTGCTGGCTCGCATCCGCTCGGTGCTGCGCCGTGCCGTCGCGCCGGCGGCGGCCTCCGGCCAAGCCGGCCAGCGCGAGACTGTCAGGTTCGGCACCAAGACGCTCGACCTCACGGCCCATGTCCTGCGCGACGACGAGGGCGGTGAACATGCACTGACCTCCTCGGAGTTCAACTTGCTCAAGGCCTTCGCGGAGAACCCCCGCCGCGTGCTGTCGCGCGACAAGCTCCTCGACCTCGCCGGTGCCCGCGACCCCGATGCCTTCGACCGCGCCATCGACGTGCGCATCACCCGCATCCGCAAGAAGATCGAACCGGACCCGGATACGCCGGCCTTCATCAAGACCGTGCGCGGTGCCGGCTACATGTTCATGCCGGATGGCGAGAAGCGCTGAAACGGCGATTTCGGGCTGTTCCTGAAACAATCGACGCAGACTCGAAACAGTCCGGCCGGCGATCCGACACGGCCGCGCAAGCCATGAAACAGAGCGCTGCCAATTGAAATGCGGCAGCTCTGTCCAAGACACCCTCTCGAAAATCCCCCCTCCTAGGGTGCACTCATCCCGAAGACGTCGGGCGAGACAAACCGGATGAACCTTTCCGGCCCTCGCAGCGACCCAAGGGAGAGACCGGGCCCAAGGGGCCGTGAATGGGGGATGCACAAATGAACAAGATGTCGAAGCTTCTGGCTCTTTCCGCCGTCGCTGGCCTTGGCATGGTGGCAGCGCTCGTTCTGGCTCCGGCTGGCCGCGCCGCGGTCAATACCGCTCCGGCGCTGACGGTGAACTATTCCGCCTCGGACATCGATCACGCCCTCGGTGCCTTCGATACCTTCAAGAACCGGCTCGACAACGCGCCGGTCCGCATGGAGGCGCCCCAGCAGGTCGCCGCCATCCAGGGCGACCGCGCCCAGGCCGCCGAGCGCGCTGCCTGCGCCCAGTACGCCTGGCCGCACATTCCGCAGAACTGCCAGAGCTCGGTCTCCGGCCAGCACCTGCGCCAGATCCGCACCGTCAACACCGACGTCGCTTCGCGCTGATCGCCTCGGGAACTTCCCGGGGGCGTGGCCGTTCTCGTCGCAACTCGCATCCATAAGAAATTCCCGGAACTCAGGAGATCCACGCCATGCGCCGCCTAGCACTTGTGGCAGCCCTGTCGCTCGCCGCCATCGCCTCCGCCGCCCCGGCCAACGCCTTCTTCCAGAACGTCATGCTGGACCCCGATACCCGCCAGCCGATGGTGTTTCGTCCGCACGCACAGCCCGCCGCCCGCACCGCCATTCCGCGTGAGATCGTCGCCTTCGCCGGCGCCTATGCGCCGGGCACGGTGATCGTGAACACCGCCGAGCGTCGCCTCTACTACGTGATCGGCAACGGCCAGGCTGTCCGCTACGGTATCGGCGTCGGCCGCCCGGGTTTCGAATGGCGCGGCACGCAGACCATTTCCCGCAAGCAGGAATGGCCGGACTGGCGCCCGCCCGTGCAGATGCTGCAGCGCCGCCCCGACCTGCCGCGCTTCATGGCCGGCGGCCCGGAGAACCCGCTTGGCGCCCGCGCCATGTATCTGGGCTCCTCGCTTTACCGCATCCACGGCTCCAACGAGCCGCACACGATCGGCCAGGCCGTCTCGTCCGGCTGCATCCGGATGCTCAACGACGATGTCGTCGACCTCTACAGCCGCGTCCGCGTCGGCACCCGGGTCGTCGTCCTCTGACCTGACCTCGCCTTCCCGTGCATGCCCCGCATGACCTCCGACTGCCCCGATGGCCACAGCCGTCGGGGCATTTTTCCGCTTGCGGGATCAGGAGCAACCCGCGCGCCTGCGCCGGTGGTGGGTGAGGGCAAGCGCGATGCAGTGCCCGAGCTCATCGGCGGGCAGAGGGCTCGCCACATCGAGATGCAGTGCGCGGTTGCCCTCGAACACGAAGGTCTCCGGGTAGAGCCGGCGGAACGTCTCCACCAGATCGGTCTGGCAGTGGAAATAGACGGCATAGCCGCCTGGCCGGCTTTTCACCTGGTCCATGCGGATCGTGCTGCCGCTGCCCGTCTTGCTGGTCAGGAAGCTCGGCTGGCCCCATTTCAGCGTCTGCTCGACCGGCCCGACCCCGGCGGTTGCGGCGGCGGTGGCGAAGACGAGGTCGCGAACCTCCCGCAACCGCGCCGCCACCGGCTCAGCCATGCCGGCGAGCGCCGCATCGACCGCCAGCCGGCCGCTGTCGGGCTCCTGCGGCGATCCGGCCTTCACCTTCGCCGGCTTCCGGATCGTGGCCGGGCTTGTCATCGGTCGAACCCTCTGGTCGTGGCTGCGTTCGCGACCCGCGTCATCATGCTCGCGGCCGGCCGCGAGCATGGCAGGAGAACCGCCTCAGCGCACTGTCCACACCGGCCAGCGGACAGGGTGGACAGCGCCCGGCGGAGCCTCTATAAGCCGCCGCGCACTGCAACGTGACGGCCGTTTGACGGCCCCATAGTTTGCCGGTCGCCCAGGTAGCTCAGCTGGTAGAGCATGCGACTGAAAATCGCAGTGTCGGCGGTTCGACTCCGTCCCTGGGCACCATTTCCCACTTCTCGACATCGTCGGCATCACTCCTGGCCATCGGCATCCTGGCCGGCCCCGAGGCGTCCGCCGAAGCCAATCTGACCAGGCCACCCGGCGGATGGGGCTGGGATCCAGCCGACCGCGTCTGCGCGATCTGAGTGCGGAAATCCCATCGAGTGGGTCTTAAGGTGCCGATGTGATCCCGAAAGGCGCAATATTGGACGATTCCTGTCTGAATATCGGAAAATAATCGCTCTTCGACCGATTTGGACTGAGTGCTCGTGGCGGTAGAAGGAGCAATTGTTGCGCTCGTGTCGAAAATAAATGTTGATAAACAAAACTTCGCGAGCCATCGCGGAAACAATTCTGATCCCCATTTAGTTCTTACAGCCATATGCCGCACTGCACTCCGCCATCTCTAGAGGATGGCGGAGATCGACGACGTCGTGTCGTGGGTCATCAGAGACTGGCATCGCGAACATGAGGAAGGTGCTTGCCGTGACGATCGAGCGCGCCCGTCGACACTGCGTTCAGAAGCCGTGGGGGAGTCTCGATCTTCGGCCGTGGGACGATCGAGCAGTCAATGGCGCCGCGATCGGCGAAATCTGGTTCGAGCGCCACCAGGCGACATCACCTGAGGCGAGCCTCCTGCTGAAGCTCCTGTTCACATCGCAGCCGCTGTCGATCCAGGTTCATCCGGATGATGCTTTTGCCCGATCGATCGGGCTGCCGAACGGCAAGAGCGAGGCTTGGTACGTCCTGTCGGCATCGCCCGGCGCCAAGGTGGCTGTCGGCCTGAAGCGTCGAATCAGCGCTTCGCAATTGCGCACCGCGATCGAGGACGGATCGATCGCTGGTCAGGTGCAGTGGCGCAGGGTCGAGGCGGACGATGTCGTCACTGTTGCTGCTGGGACCATCCACGCCATCGGTGCGGGACTTGTCATCGCCGAGATCCAGCAGCGAAGCGACACCACTTTCCGGCTGTTCGACTACGGCCGGCAGCGCGGTCTGGATACAGACAAGGCCGTGGCGGCTGCCGAGGCTTGCCCGGCCGAAGGGGCTGCTGCCTCCAGGCGGCTGTCCGACGAACGCACTTTGCTCGCCGCCAGTCCGTATTTCGTGCTGGAGCGGATCGACCTTCGCCCGGGCGCGCGATGGGAATTGCTTGCCCCCCGGGAGACCTGGATCCTCGTCCTGTCGGGGAGCGCACGTATCGGCAGGCTCGACGCCGCGATCGGCGATGGACTGTTCATGGAGGCGGACAGAGCCGGCGTCACGGTCGGGCCGGATGGATTGAAGGTTCTGGTCGCCTATCCGGGGCCTGATCCCGAGGCGGACCTGCTGCGGCTCGGCCGCGAGCATGCCGTGTCCGGCGCGACCCTCGCATCCGGCATCCCGCCGCTCTCAGCAGAGGCCGTGCCATCATGACTCCAGTCCGCCGGATTGCCGTGATCGGAAACTCCCTGCCGCGTCGCTGCGGGATCGCCACCTTCACAACCGACCTGCAGCAGGCCATTGCGGCCTCCGGTACGGGTGCCCACGTCTCGATCGTGGCGATGACCGATCATGGCCGCTCTTATGACTATCCGCCGACCGTCCTCCTCCAGATCGGCGACGAGGCGATCGAGGATTACGAGCGGGCGGCTGACATCCTGAATGCCGGCGGACTGGACGTCGTATCGCTTCAGCACGAGTTCGGGATATTCGGCGGGGCGGCGGGCAGCCACATCGTCACGCTGCTGTCGCGCCTCACCATGCCGGTCGTCACCACCCTGCATACGGTCCTCGCCGAGCCGACCCCCGTCCAGCGCGGGGTCCTCGATCAGATCATCGGCCTGTCGGCGAAAGTGGTCGTGATGGCCGAGAAGGGCCGTCAGCTTCTGCATGCGGTGTACGGCGTGCCGGCGGAAAAGATCGAGGTCATCCCCCACGGCATTCCGAACGTGGCCTTCGTCGATCCCGATCGCGCCAAGGTGCAACTCGGCTACGGTGATCGCGGCGTGATCCTGACCTTTGGCCTCCTGTCTCCGAACAAGGGCATCGAGGTGATGATCGACGCGATGCCGCGGATCCTCGAGAGCCGTCCGAATGCCGTCTATGTCGTCCTCGGCGCCACCCATCCCCATCTCGTGCGGCAGGAAGGCGAGGCCTATCGCGACAGCCTCGTGGCGCGCGCCCGGATGGCAGGGGTCGAGGACCATGTCGTGTTCCTCGACCAGTTCGTCGACCAGGCGACGCTGCTTGGCTTCATCTCCATGTGCGATGTCTATGTCACGCCCTATCTGAACCAGGCGCAGATGACGTCGGGGACGCTTGCCTACAGCTTCGGCCTTGGCAAAGCCGTGGTCTCGACGCCCTACTGGCACGCTAGGGAGCTCCTGGCCGACGGTCGCGGCATCCTCGTGCCGTTTTCCGACGCCGGCGCCCTCGGCGCCGAGATTGCCGACCTGCTGACCGACGATGATCGCCGCAACGGCCTGCGCCAGCGGGCCTATGCGGCCAGCCGCTCCATGACCTGGGCACGGACGGCCGAGCGTTACCTCGCCGTGTTCGCAGGGGCCCGGCAGGAGCGGCTGCCGCGGGTGGTCGCACGGCTCGAGGCAGGCCGGGCCCCGAAGAGCCTGTCCAGCCCGCCGGAGGTGCAGCTCGGGCATTTCCTGTCCATGTGCGACGACACCGGCCTGTTCCAGCATGCCGTGCACGCGGTGCCCGACCGTTCCCATGGATATTGCGTTGATGACAATGCCCGGGCGCTGCTGGTCGCCTGCGCGCTCAACAGCCGGGGCGAGCGGCGTCTTCCGGAGACGTTGACCTCCACCTTTGCAGCCTTCGTCCAGCACGCCTGGAACCCCGACATCCGGCGCTTCCGCAACTTCATGGGGTTCGATCGCCGCTGGCTCGAGGAGCAAGGCTCGGAGGACAGCCACGGCCGCACCCTCTGGGCGCTGGGCGAATGCAGCCGCAGCGACCTGTCTCCTGCCCGGCGACGATGGGCGGCTGCGCTGTTCGCCGAGGCGGTTCAGAGCGTGGAATGGTTTCACTCCCCGCGCGCCTGGGCATTTTCGCTGCTCGGGCTGGAGGCCTATTGCGCGTCGGGCGAGCCGGACGATCGTGCGGCACGCATCCGCCAGGTGCTTGCCGACAGGCTGATGACGATCCTGGCGGCGGTTGAAACGCCAGACTGGGTGTGGTTCGAGAACGGGCTAGCCTATGACAATGCGCGGCTGCCGCAAGCGCTGCTTGCCACGGGTCGGGCAACCGGATCGCCGGCCTATGTCGCGGCGGGGCTCCGCACCCTGCGCTGGCTCATGGCGCAGCAGACCGCGCCAGCCGGGCATTTCCGTCCCGTTGGTTCCGATACGTTCGGCGACCAGCGAACTGCGCCGCGCATCTTCGACCAGCAGCCGCTGGAAGCGGCAGCGACGATCTCGGCATGCCTGGCCGCGTGGCGGGCGGACGGCGACGCGGAATGGCGCGCCGACGCGACGCGCGCGTTCCAGTGGTTCCTCGGCGACAACGATCTCGCCGAACCACTCGTCGACGTCGAAACGGGATGCTGCCGCGATGGCCTGCACCAGGACCGCCCCAACCAGAACTGCGGCGGCGAGTCCGTCGTGTCCTATCTGCTCGGCCTGGCGGAGATCCGGCTGATCGCAAGGCGAAGCGGAGATCATACGCGGATCATTCCGCTACAGGCCGTCGGTGCCTGACCACACAGTGCTTTGTCATCAACAATCGAGGCCTCCGTGTCCCAAGCGACGTTCCTGAACCGGCAGGCCCTTTACCTGCGCCCAGATCCGGCGAGGGTCGTCGTTCGGCCGTTCAAGCCGGCGACCGAACCCCGCGACCTCAATCCAACGGATAAGACGCGCGCCAACCATATCGTCGATCGTGTGATGGCGCTCGACGCGGATGCGACAAAGCACCTGCTCGCCGACGTCCTTGAGAATTTCCAGGGCCGCCACCGCAACCTGCTGGAGACCTTCGAAGCGCGCGCCGACGACATGGAGGAGGCGCTCAATCCGCACGCCGTGTTCACGCGGATGCAGCGCCAGCTGATCGGCGCTTACTTCCTGCACGAATATTCCTTCGAGGCCTCGGCGCTGTTCAACCCGAGCATTGTCGCCCATCCTGACCAGTCCGATGCGCCGGCGGGCGGGCTCCGCTTCATCCTCAGCCTGCGCGCGGTCGGCGAGGGCCATGTCTCCTCGCTCACCTTCCGCTCCGGCACGATCGCTGCCAACGGCACGGTGAGCGTCGATCCGACCGCCCGGCTCGCGTCGACGCCGAAGCTGCAGACCTGGACCACAGGCCCGGGGGGATACCGGATCGAGCTGGCGTTCCGGCCGGACGAGGACATCAGCGAGCGCGTGATCTTTCCGATCACCGAAACGCAGTCGAACGGCATCGAGGATGCCCGCTTCGTTGCGTTCGACGACAAGGGCGAGCGCACCTACTATGCGACCTTCACGGCCTATAACGGCCGGACGATCCGCTCCGAGATGATGGAAACGACGGATTTTCTCTCGTTCCGGATGTCATCCCTGCGCGGCACCGCGTCCTACAACAAGGGAATGGCGCTCTTCCCGCGCAAGATCGATGGCCGCTATGCCATGGTCGGCCGGCAAGACAACGAGAACCTCTATCTCATCTATTCGGACGATCTGGCGTTCTGGGAGGGCGGACAGGCCATCCTGCGCCCGCGGTTCCCTTGGGAGTTCGTCCAGATCGGCAATTGCGGGTCACCAATCGAGCTGGACGAGGGATGGTTGCTACTGACCCACGGCGTCGGGCCGGTCCGAAAATATGCAATCGGGGCGGTTCTGCTCGACAAGGCCGATCCGTCCCGCGTCCTCGCGCGCTCCCGCGAGCCGTTGGTCCGACCCGATCCGTCCGAACGCGAGGGCTATGTGCCGAACGTCGTCTATACCTGCGGTGCCATCCGCCACAACGACCAGATCATCCTGCCCTATGCGGTGTCCGACACATTCTCCAACTTCGCCACGATCAAGATCGATGCGCTGCTGAAGGCGATGGAGGGGTGAGTCGCAGCACCCCGGCGATCCGGCCTCGGCGGAACGCCCCTTGGTCTCGCGCGTTGCCTCCTCGTCAACCGAGGAGATTTGTCATGGCCGTCAACCGGACCCGCGAGGACGAAGTCGAGAGCACCGTCGCCCATTTCGCCACCACCGCTAACCAGCAACTGAAAGCAGCCGGCGTCGATACGCAGGTGATGGCGACCCGCGCGGGTGACCTGCAGAAAATGCTGACCGACGAGATCGCGGCGCGGCCGTTCCAGGCGCTCGCCGTCGCCGCGCTGGTCGGCTTCATCTTCGGCCTGCGGCGCTGATCGCCTCAATCCGCTCGCGAAGTGCATGCGGAAACGGGCAGGGGGTCCCCCTGCCCGTTCGCTTGTCCGTCACATCCAGCGGCGCCAGCCGCGGCCGGGCGGGGGACCGCGCCGGCGGCCACGCCGATGACCCGGTGGCACCCATCCACGGCGGCGGCGCTGGCCGGGCGGGCCCATGCCGTCCGGTCCCCAGCCCCGGCCCTGCGCCAGCGCCGATCCGCCGCCAAGGACAGTGAGCGCGACGAGAGCGGTGGCGCCGAGAAACAGGTGTCGGCGTGTTGGTTGTTCGTGGGTCATGTTCCATCCCTGATTGACCGTGCCTTCCGCATCGAAGGCAGGGAGATCAACGCACCATAAAAGCGGGGGTTCCGGCCTCATGGCCGCCAGATACGGTTCAGCCGCTCTCGGTCAGGCGGCAGACCGATTTGATGCGCCGGGAATGCGGGGCGAGCGGCGAGAGGTCGTAGGTCTGCTCGACGCCGGGGAAGCGGATGAACACCTGCATGGCGCCGGCAATATCGGCAAGGAAGCTCTCGGCGAACCGCGCCGTGACGAAGGCCGACGCGCCGGTGACGCGCCAGCGGATCGGCTTGGTCGGGCCGTTGTCGACACTGTAGCTGCCGTCGAAGACACCGTCCGGCTGGGCCGGCAGCCGGTAGCCCGGCGCGAAGGAGACGAAGGCCGCGCCGGCGCTGCACAGCAGCGTCAGTCGCTCGCCGGAGCTGCGATAGGACATCTCGATGGCCGGTCCGGTGCCGGCGGGGCCGGGCAATTCGCGCACGCTCCACTGGGCATGCGCCGCCGCGCCGGACGCGATCGTCGCGCCAAGCATCAGGACACCGATCAGGGCAAGACGGGCCATCATTCCAGGGATCAGGACTGTGCTTCGGCGCCCGCTGGCGACAAGGCTTCGATAACGAGAACTCATGCGATAGCGCCCGATGCTGGCCGAACGGCCGTTGCTGTGGACCCCACTGCCAACCTGCGCTCTCTTTCCGCAGGGTTCTGCACGGTCTGGCAGGGGAAAACAATAGCGTTCACTGCCGGTCAGGGCGTGAGTTCTGCGTGATTTGCTTGAGGTTACGGTTGCGTCGGCCGGGGCAGAGTGTGTCGCCGCCATTGCAGACTGGCGCCCCGACGCCACCGGACGGAAACCGGAGGCCGCGAGCATCCGCGCGTCCTGGCGATGCGCGCTCGCATCGCCAGGACGCGAATCCGCTAGCCTTCCGCCAGCGGCAGGATGGCCCGTCACGCGGCCCTGTGCATGCGCGAGGCTCCATGGCGAAAACGACCCGTCGCGCGATCATCAGGCTTAGCGCCGCCGCAGCCGCCGCGACGCTCATGCCGCGGGGCGCCGCCGCGCAGCAGACCCAGCGCATCGTGCTCAACGATGCCAGCCGCCTGTCACCGACCCCGGTCACCCGCCACTGGGTGGTGGGCGACGATCCGGAAACCGCCTTCCTCGAGCGCCTGCGCCGCGAGCTGAAGGAGGCCACCTCCGGCAACCGGGCCGTCGTGATCGGCGGCGCGCGCCATTCCATGGGCGGACAGAGCCTCTACCGCAACGCCACGGCCGCGACCTTCGAGACGAAGCTGTGCGATCTCGACACGGGGGCGAAGACCTATCGCACCCATGCCGGCTCGCGGTGGATCTATCTGCTGCAGGAACTGGACAAGGCGGGCTTCTCGCCGGCGGTCATGCAGTCCAATGCCGATTTCGCCACCGGCGGCACGCTGTCGGTTAATGCCCATGGCTGGCCCGCGCCCTTCGGGCCTTTCGGGGCGACCGTCCGCTCGTTCCGACTGATGCTGGCGGACGGCACCATCGTCACCTGCTCGCCGGCCGAGAATGCCGAGCTCTACGGGCTCGTGCAGGGCGGCTACGGCCTGTTCGGCGTCATCCTCGACATGGTCGTGGACATGGTGCCCAACGCGCTTCTGCGCCCGACCAACGTGCTCATGCCGGCCGGCGAGTTCGGCCCGCGCTTCGCTGCGACCATTGCCGGAGACCCCGCGATCCAGATGGCCTATGGCCGCCTGTCGATCGCCCGCCGTGATTTTCTGCGCCAGGCGATGATGATCACCTATCGGCCGGTAGCCAATCAGCCGGGCCGCTTGCCGCCGGTCTCCTCCGGGGGCCTGATGTCCTCGGTCTCGCGCGAGATCTTCCGCGCGCAGATCGGCAGTGAGACGGGCAAGCGCGCCCGCTGGGCGGCTGAGACGGTCGGCAACCCCTCTATCTCCTCCGGCATCGCCACGCGCAGCACGTTGATGAACGAACCGGTGGCGAACCTTGCCGGCCGCGACCCGTTCCGCACCGATATCCTCCACGAATATTTCGTCGCGCCGGAGCGCTTCGACGAGTTCCTCACGGCCTGCCGGGACACGATCCTGCGCTCGCGCCAGGACCTGCTGAACGTCACGCTGCGCTACGTGAAGGCCGATCCGGTTTCGGTGCTCTCCTATGCGCCGGTGCCGCGCATCGCGGCGGTGATGCTGTTCTCGCAGAGCATCAATCCGGAGGCCGAGGCCGACATGCTCCAGATGACCGAGGCGCTGATCGAGCGCGTCATCGCCATCGGCGGTTCGTTCTATTTGCCCTACCGCCTGCATGCGCGCCGCGACCAGGTGGAGCGCTCCTATCCCAATCTCGCCCGCTTCATCGCGAAGAAGCGCGAGATCGATCCGGGCCTGCTGTTCCGCAACACGATGTGGGACACCTATTTCGCCTGAGCCGCATGACCCGCCTGCAGTGCAGAAGGACCAGCCGATGACACTCCCCCGCAAGGTTGCCGCCGCCTATGCCGCCATCCTCGGCCTCGTCACGCTGCTCAACTACATTCCTGGCCTGACCGATGCGCAGGGCCGCGCCTTCGGCATCTTCGCGCTCGACATCTATGACGACGCTCTGCATTTCGGCTCGGCCGCCTGGGCATTGACCGCCGCCATCCTCTCCACCCGCGCCTCCGTCCTGTTCCTGCGCGTCTTCGGAGTGCTCTACTGCCTCGACGGCCTGCTGGGCCTCGCCACCGGCACCGGCTATCTCGATCTCGGCATCCTCATCTATGGGGTCCTCGACCTGCCGTTCGTCTTCAAGATCCTCGCCAACACGCCGCATATCGTGCTCGGTGGCGTCGCGGCTTTCGTCGGCTTCGCGCTGGCGCCGGCCGAGGATGCCGAGGTGGCGGCGTGAGGATCGCGTTCAAGCTGCTTCTGCATGCGGTCGGACAGGTTCTACTCGTCGCGGTCGCTCTGCTGGCGATCTCGGCGCTGCCGATCATCTATGTCGAGGCGCGCTGCCAGTCCCTGCCGCAGTCGACCGCCGACGCGACGCCGCGCGTCATTCGCGACCTGCCCTGGCGCCGTCCGGAAGTGAACAGCTATCTGTCCTATCCCGAATGGTACATCGTCCACGCCTATGAGGATCTCGCAGGCGTGCTGAAGACGCGCGACGAGCACGCCTTCTCCTACCCGGCCTCGATCCTCGGCTTCTGGACGAGCCTCTGCGACATCACCACCCGCACCACGCGGCAGACGGCGACACCCGGCGACATGAAGGCGATGCTCTACATCATCGGCGTCTCATTCACGGCCGAGATGATCGTCAAGGGCCTGTGGGAGAACACGATCGGCCGCGTTTCCGCGTGGTGGCGCGGGCCGGACAAGAACACCGAAGACCACTTCGCGTCCGGCGTCGCTGATCGCTACGCTGCCTTCCTCACCCAGACGCCCTGGTACCAGTTCCCCTTCGCGACAACCGTCGCGCAGTTCTGGCGCGAGACGCCGTTCGGCGAGCGCAGCGCACTGCGCTCCATCGAGCGGCGCGTGGCGCTGACGGCCGAGTGGGGCGTGAAGGCCGGTTATGCCGTGCTGATCGCGCAGGCCGCAGGCCTGTCGCCGGCCGACCTGCGCATCCGCAGCGTCGTGGCCGGCATGCCCGCCGCCGACCTCGCCGCCATGTCCGGGATCACGGTCATCGGCGAGGCGCCCGGCGGTACGCTCATCGAGACCGACCGCTATCGTGTCTTCACCGACATTATCAGGCAGGTGGTCGCCAAGGGCGGCCGCTTCACCGAGATTGCCGGCAACCGGCGCGTGCTGGTGACGCTGGTCATCCCGATGAAGGACCAGTTCGCCGTGCCAGACGCCCAGAAGCTGTTCGGCTTCATCGTCCAGGCGCGGCCGGGCTGGCAGCGCATCGGGTTGGACGTGCCGGTCGATCGCATCGGCGATGCCATGCGGGCGGCGACAGTCGAGGGAGGCTCCTTTGAGCATCTCTAGGACTACTGAGGCGCCCCGGCTGTCCCCCAACCGTTGGCACGCGGCGCGCCGCTTCGCACTCGCCTGCCTCGCGGCGCTCGGCCTCTGGACCCTGGCAGCCGCGACCATCGCCATCGCGCGCCCCGGCGAGACGACGGTCATCGCCATCGGTGCGCCGTCGGCGCTCATGTCCCGCGTCGATCCCGACCGCATCCGGTTCGTCCGTGTCGGCGGCATCTTCGTGCTCGCCGCCGTCTCGGGCCGCGAGGGCGTCAAGGCGCTCTACGACAATGGTGCGCTCATCGTCCTGCCCGGCGGGCGCGGAGGCTGCGGGCTGGCGCTCTAGGCCCCCGCCTCGTCCAGCGCCTTCATCTGATCCGGCGTCAGTTTCAGCGACACCGCCTTGATCAGGCTCTCCATCTGGTCGAGCCGCGTGGCGCTGGCAATTGGCGCGGTCACCGCCGGCTTCGCCATCAGCCAGGCGAGGGCGACTTCCGCCTGTTTCGCACCATGGGTTTCAGCCACCGCGTCCAGCGCCTTCAGCACGCGGAAGCCCCTGTCGGTGAGATAGGCCTTCACGCCCCCGCCGCGCGGGCTTTGCCCGAGGTCCGCCTCGCTCCGGTACTTGCCGGACAGGAAGCCCTTGGCGAGCGAGAAATAGGTAATGACGCCGATCTCCTCCTTCACGCAGAGGTCCGCCAGCGCACCCTCGAATTCGGCGCGGTCGAGGAGATTGTAGCCGGGCTGATGCACGTCGTAGCGCGGCAGGCTATGGGGCTTGGCCGCATCGAGCGAGGCCTGGAGCTGCGCGGCGTCGAGGTTCGAGCAGCCGACCGCGCGAATCTTGCCGGCCTTGAGGAGCTTGTCATAGGCGCGAAGGCTCTCCTCGTGCGGCGTCTCCGGGTCCGGCCAGTGCGACAGGTAGAGGTCGATGACGTCGGTCTGCAGCCGCCGGAGCGACGCCTCGACGGCTTCCGCGATATAGGCGGCCTTCAGGCTGCGCGTCTTGTTCTCGCCCATGGGCGAGCCGACCTTGGTGATGACGACGACCTTCGAACGGTTGCCGCGCGCCTTCATCCACTTGCCGATGATGGTCTCGCTCTCGCCGCCGGAATTGCCAGCCGCCCAGGCGGAGTAGACGTCGGCGGTGTCAATGGCGTTCAGCCCCGCATCGACGAAACGGTCCAGCAGGGCGAACGAAGTCGCCTCGTCCGCCGTCCAGCCGAAGACATTGCCGCCGAACACGAGCGGCGCGATGGAGAGGCCGGTCCGGCCAAGGGGGCGCTGAGGCTGCGACATGAAAAGCTCCTGTTCGATCGGCGGGAGACTAGCCCAGCTTCCCGCCATGGGAACAAGTTCGGTGCGACGCGCGCCTGCCCTGCGGCGCAAAGCCCCTGTTCCTGCCAGTTTTCGGGTGGTGCGGCGGATAGTCCTACCCCAGACTTGTCCCCATCCCCCATGATCCCCCGTCCATGCCCCGCCGCTCCGACAGCCTCTCCCTGAAACAGGCCCGCCGCATCGCCATTGCCGCCCAGGGCTTCGACCTGTCCGGTTTCGGCGAGGGCCGCGGCGCCGTGCCGGCCGAGAAGCGGCACCTGAAGCGCATGGTCGAGCGGCTCGGCGTCGTGCAGATCGATTCGGTCAACGTCGTCGCCCGCGCCCATACCCTGCCGGGCTTCTCGCGGCTCGGGCACTATGCGGCCTCCGACATCGACGCGCTGGCCTATGCCGGCCGCCGGCGCTCTCTGTTCGAGTACTGGGGCCACGAGGCCTCCTACCTGCCGGTGGCGCTCCAGCCGCTGTTCCGCTTCCGCATGGCGCGGGCGGCAAGCGGCGAGGGCATCTATACGGGCCTGGCGAAGTTCGGCCGCGAGCGGCAGGCGCTGATCGGCGACGTTCTCCGCGAGATCGAGCGCCAGGGGCCGATGGCGGCCTCCGAGCTTTCCCACGACCACAAAGGGGAGGGTGGCTGGTGGGGCTGGTCCGACGGCAAGATGGCCGTCGAGTGGCTGTTCTGGGCCGGCATGGTCACCACGGCCACGCGACGCGGCGCTTTCGAGCGCATCTACGACATTCCCGGCCGTGTGCTGCCGCAGGCGATCCTCGATGCACCGACGCCGTCCGATGCCGATGCCAACCGCGAACTCGTCCGCCTCTCGTCCGTCGCGCTCGGCGTCGCCACCGAGCGCTGCCTGCGCGACTACTACCGGCTGGAAGTGGCCGATGCGAAGGCCGCGGTCGCAAGCCTGGTCGAGAGCGGCGACCTCATTCCGGTCGCCGTCGAGGGGTTCCGCAATCCCGCCTATCTCGCGAAGGACGCCCGCATCCCCCGCCGTGTCGAGGCGCGCGCCCTGCTCGCGCCCTTCGACCCCCTGGTCTGGCAGCGCGAGCGGACGGAAGGCCTGTTCGGCGCGCGCATCAGGCTGGAGATCTACGTGCCCGCCGAGAAGCGCACGCACGGCTACTACGTGCTGCCCTTCCTGCTCGGCGACACGCTGGCGGGTCGCGTCGACCTGAAGGCGGATCGCGCAGGTTCCGTGCTGGTCGTGCAGGCGGCGCATCTGGAGGAGGGGGCGAAGGCGGCGGATGTCGCCGGCCCGCTGGCGGCGGAACTCCGCCTGATGGCGCGCTGGCTGGGCCTGGCGGACGTCAGGGTCGAACCGCGCGGCGATCTCGCGAAGGTGCTGGGCGAGGCGCTGCAGAACTGAACCCTCTCCCATGGGGAGAGGGTGGCGCCGTCAGGCGCCGGGTGAGGGGTTCGGACCGTCCGGTCGGCTGCGCTGCACGGCAATCTGGAGCCTGTCCGGTGAGGGCGTAACCCTCACCCGCCCGCTGACGCGGGCACCCTCTCCCCATGGGAGAGGGTTTTGTGCGCCCTCCCGAACGGCCGGCTTCAAACCCTCGGACGCCGCTCCCACAATGCGCCAAGGGAGACACGCCATGAGTTCAACGCGCATCCGCGACCGTATCGCCATCACCATCGAGGGCGGCGTCGCCGACATCCGCCTCGACCGTGCCGACAGGATGAACGCGCTCGACGGCGCCATGTTCGACGCGCTGATCGAGGCGGCCGACCACGTGTCGAAGGCGAAGGGCGTGCGCGCGGCAGTCCTCTCCGGGGAGGGCCGCGCCTTCTGTGCCGGGCTCGATTTCGACAGCTTCCAGGCCATGCAGTCCGGCGGCGAGGTGTCGCTGCGCGATCTCGTCGCCCGCACCCACGGCATCGCCAACCGGCCGCAATGGGCGGCCTGGTGCTGGCGCGAACTGCCCGTGCCGGTCATCTGCGCGGTCCACGGCGTCGCCTTCGGCGGCGGGCTGCAGGTGGCGCTCGGCGCGGACATGCGCTTCGCCACGGCGGACGCGAAGCTCTCCGTCATGGAGATCAAGTGGGGCCTCGTGCCGGATGTCGCCGGCACGCAGCTGCTGCGCCATCTCTGCCGCGACGATGTCGTCCGCGACCTCACCTTTACCGGCCGCATCGTCGTAGGCGTCGAGGCGCAAGCGCTCGGCCTCGTCACTCGCGTCGAGGCCGATCCGCGGGCAGCGGCGCTGGCTTCCGCCCGCGAGATCGCCAGCAGGAATCCCGATGCCGTCAGGGCGGCCAAGCGCCTGCTCAACGCGGCGGTCGTCGCAAGCCCGGCCGACGGGCTGATGATGGAATCGGCCGAGCAGCAGAAGCTGCTCGGCAGCGCCAACCAGGTCGAAGCCGTGAAGGCCAATCTCGGGAAGCGCGCACCGCGCTTTGCGGATTGAGAGGCTCGGCCCACCTCTCCCCGGCGGGGAGAGGTCGACCAAAGGTCGGGAGAGGGGGAGAGTGCTGAGTGGAGAGGGCGCTCCCCCTCTCCCGGCGCTTCGCGCCGACCTCCCCCCGCCGGGGGGAGGTGGTCTCCTGCGAGCCACACGGTGCGCCGGTCGCGACGACCGGCCACCATCCATGCACACCATGCGCTGGACTTTGACCCCGCCCCGGCGCTGATATGCCGCCTTCGTGTGACGACGAGGGCATCATGGACAATCGCAACGATCTCTGGCGGCAGGTAGACGCGGCCAAGGGCCGCTTCATCGAACTCTCCGACCGTGTCTGGGGCATGCCGGAGGTTTGCTACACCGAGGCCCGCTCCTGCGCCGAGCACACCGCGCAGCTGAAGGCCGAGGGCTTCCGCGTCACCGAGAACGCCGCCGGCATCCCCACCGCCGTGATCGGCGAGGCGGGTGAGGGCGGCCCGGTCATTGCCTTCCTTGGTGAATATGACGCGCTGCCGGGCCTCAGCCAGGAGGCGGGCGTCGCGACGCATAGCCCCGTCGAGACCGGCGGCCACGGCCACGGTTGCGGCCACAACCTGCTCGGCTCCGCCGCGCTGCTGGCCGCCACCGCGATGAAGAACTGGCTCGCCGAGAACAAGATTCCCGGCCGCGTGCGCTATTACGGCTGCCCGGCCGAGGAGGGCGGCGCCGCCAAGGCCTTCATGGTGCGGGCCGGCGCGTTCAAGGATGCCGATGTCGCCATCACCTGGCACCCGTCCTCCTGGTGGGAGGTCTCGCCGCCGCTCTCCCTCGCCAATACCCGTGCCGACTTCACCTTCACCGGCAAGGCCTCGCACGCCGCCGCTTCACCGCATCTCGGCCGCTCGGCGCTCGACGCGGTCGAGTTGATGAGCGTCGGTGTCAACTACATGCGCGAGCACATGCCGTCGGATGCGCGGGTTCACTATGCCGTCCTCGACACGGGCGGCATTGCGCCCAACGTCGTGCAGGCCCATGCCCGGGTCCGCTACTCCATTCGCGCGCGCGATCTGCCGGGCATGCTCGAACTGGTCGGCCGCGTGCGCAAGGTCGCCGAGGGCGCGGCCCTGATGACCGAGACGACCATGGAGATGACAATCGTCAGCGCTGTCTCCAACATCGTCGGCAACACGCCGCTGGAGCACACACTGCAGGGCATTCTCGAAGAGCTCGGCCCGCCGCATTTCGACGATGCCGACCGCACTTTCGCGCGCGAGATACAGGGCACGCTGACCCCGCAGGATCTGGCCAGCGTCTATCGCACGATTGGCATGGAACCCGAGGACCGCCCGCTCGCCGACTTCACCGTGCCGCTCGACGCGAAGCGCAACCCGCTGATCGGCTCGACCGATGTCGGCGACGTCAGCTGGGTGGTGCCGACCGTCCAGGCCCATGCACCCACGGTTGCCGTCGGCACGCCGTTCCACACCTGGCAGATCGTCGCGCAGGGCAAGATGCCGGCCGCTCACAAGGCCATGGTGCAGGTTGCCAAAGCCATGGCCGCGACCGGCGTTGCCGTCCTGACCGACCCGGCGCTGATGGAGGCCGCCAAGGCGGACCTTGCCGCCCGCACGCGCACCAACCCTTACATCTGTCCGATCCCCGACGACATCGGCCCGCCGCTGACCATGTCGGCAGCCTGACAACAGACAACCGAGATTCCCTGAGGAAACGTCCATGCTGAAGTTCTACTTCAACGGTTCGCCTAACCCGACCAAGGTCGCCCTCTTTCTCGAGGAGTCCGGCCTTCCCTACGAGCCGGTCGCCATCGACACGCGCAAGGGCGACCAGTTCTCGCCGGACTTCCTGAAGATCAACCCGAACGGCAAGGTGCCGGCCATCGTCGACGGCGATGCGGTGGTGTTCGATTCCAACGCGATCCTGCTCTATCTCGCGGAGAAGACCGGCCAGTTCATCCCGGCGAGCGATCCGAAGGCGCGCGGCGAGCTGCTGTCGTGGCTGATGTTCGTGGCGACCGGCGTCGGCCCATATTCCGGCCAGGCGGTGCATTTCAGGCACTTCGCGCCCGAGCCCGTGCCCTATGCCCATACCCGCTACCAGTACGAGGCGGACCGCCACTTCACCATCGTCGAGCAGCACCTCGCCGGCAATGCCTGGATGGTCGGCGGCGCCTATTCGATCGTCGACATGGCGCTGTGGGGCTGGGCGCGCATGGTGCCCTTCATCCTCGGCGACGAGGCCTGGCGCAACTACCCAAACGTGAAGCGCCTGTTCGACGAGATCAGCGCCCGGCCGGCGGCACAGCGCGCCGTCGCGCTGAAGGACCGCTTCACCTTCAAACCGCAGATGGACGACGAAGCGCGCGCCGTCATGTTCCGCCACCTCGCGGGCAAGGCGGGTTGACGGTTATTCCGCTCTGCGAAATCGATCTGCAATGCCAATGGTTTAGCCATCGCTTGCCGGTCGTTCGGCCTATTGCACCGCCGCATGGGCCGGGGGATGCTGAATGCGAACAGACATGATGCCGGACAAGAACAATGGCCGCTGAGCCAAAGCCAGCCCCGCTGGTGCCCTTCAATGGCGAGAAGCCGCCGGCGCCCGCATGGTTCGACGAGGCCATCGCGGTCGCGCCGGAGCGGTCCTCGCACAAGGGTGCCGGCGTCACCATCGAGACGCTGGCCTGGGGCGAACGGGGCAAGCCGGGGCTCCTGATGCTGCACGGCGGCTCGGCCCATGCGGACTGGTGGAGCTATCTCGCGCCGTTCTTCGCCAGGACCCACCGGGTGGTCGCCTCGTCCTGGTCGGGCATGGGCGCCTCGGACTGGCGCGATGCCTATTCGATGGACGATCTCTGCGCCGAGATGCTGTCGACGCTCGACGCCACCGGCCTCGACGAGGGGCCGGTCAAGCCGGTCGTGGTCTCGCATTCCTTCGGCAGCTTTCCGGCCATGGCTTTCGCCGCGCGCTTCGGCGGGCGGATCGGTGGCCTCATCACGGTGGACTCGCCGTTCCTGTCCAACGAGATGCGGGCGACGCGCGAGATCGACCGCCCGCCGTCCCGGCCGCCGCGCGACACGGTGATCTACGACAGCTTCGCTGATGCCCTTGCGCGCTTCCGCCTGATGCCGTCGCAGAAAGCCGAGAACCTCTACATCGTCGACTATATCGCCCGTCACTCGCTGCGCGAGGTGACGAAGCCCGATGGTTCGACCGGGTGGACCTGGCGCTTCGATCCCTTCATGTGGTCGCGCCTGAAGCGCAACGACTCGGCCGCGGACCTTGTCGCCGCCAAATGCCGGCTGGCCATCACCTGGGGCTCGGATTCGGTCCTCTTCCCCAGCCCGATCAAGAGCTATGTGCGCGCCACCGCGCCGAAGGGATCGCTGTTCATCGAGATTCCCAAGGCGCGGCATCACGTGCTGATCGACCAGCCGCTGGCGCTCGTCGCCATGATCCGTTCGGTGATCGCCGCCTGGAATGCGGCGGACGCCTCATAACGACAACGATATCCGGGAGACGACCATGCCAAGGCTCGAGGGCAAGCGCACCATCGTCACAGGGGCGGCGAGCGGCATCGGCCGCGCGAGCGCGCGTCTCTTTGCCAAGGAAGGCGCCTCCGTGCTGGCTGTCGACCGCGACAAGGACAAGGTCGAGGCCGTCGCCGAGGAGATCCGCAAGGCCGGCGGCTCGGCCATCGCCATGGCGGCGGACGCCGGTAGCGAGGCTGACGTGAAGGCCTATGTCGCGAAGGCGATCGAGGAGTTCGGCGGCGTCGATGCCATCTACGCCAATGCGGGCGTGTCGGGCGGGCTTACATCCTTCTTCGAGCAGACCGTCGAGCAGTGGCAGGAGATCCTGCGCATCAACCTGATCGGGCCGTTCCTCGCCATCCGCCATGTCGCGCCGCTGATGATCAAGCAGGGCAGGGGCTCGATCGTCTGCACCGCCTCGGTGGCGGGCTTGCGCGCCAATGCCGGCGGCTCGCCCTATTCGGCCTCCAAGGCCGGCGTCATCAGCCTTGTCCAGACCACCGCCAACGCTTTCTACGGCTCGGGCGTCAGGGTCAACGCCATCTGCCCCGGCCTGATCGAAACCGGCATGACGACGCCGATCTTCAGCCACGCGCGCGAGCGCGGGAGCGAGGGCAAACTCGGCCAGCTCAACCCGCTGACCCGCCCCGGCCAACCGGAGGAGATCGCCGCCATGGCGCTGTTCCTTGCCAGCGACGAGGCAAGCTACGTCAACGGCCAGGCCTTTCCGGTCGATGGCGGCCTGTCCTCGACACTGCCGTTTGCCGGCCAGCGCCCGCGCTGACCTTATCCGTTCCATCATCCGTCCGATCCGATCTCACGGGGAGTGCGCCCATGGCCGCCATCAATGAAGTCGTCGACCTCGCGACCGAGGGCAATGTCGCCGTCGTCACCATCAATTCAGCGCCCGTTAACGCGCTCTCCGCCAATGTGCGGACCGGCATCGCCGAGGCCGTCAACAAGGCCGCCGCGGACGCCGCGGTAAAGGCGATCGTCCTGCACTGCGCCGGCCGCACTTTCATCGCCGGCGCCGACATCACCGAGTTCGGCAAGCCGCCCAAGGGCGTGCCGCTCGGCGAGGTCAATGCCATCCTCGAGGGCTGTCCGAAGCCGGTGGTCGCGGCAATTCATGGCACCGCGCTTGGCGGCGGCCTTGAGGTGGCGCTGTCGTGCCACTACCGGGTCGCCGTGCCCTCGGCGAAGCTGGGCCTGCCGGAGGTGAAGCTCGGCATTGTGCCCGGCGCTGGCGGCACGCAGCGCCTGCCGCGCCTCGTCGGCGTCGAGCGCGCGCTGGAGGTGATCTGCTTCGGCGAACCGATGAAGGCCGCGGAAGCCGCGACCCACGGCCTGGTCGACGCCGTCGTCGGCGAGGCCTCGCTGCGCGCCGACGCCATTGCCTTTGCCGAGAAGCTCGTCGCCGACAAGGCACCGCTGAAGAAGGTGCGCGACCGCGCCGACAAGCTCACTGCAGGCAAAGAGGTCTTCGCCGCCTTCCGCAAGGCCAATGCGCGCCGCTTTCGTGGATTCGAGGCGCCGGAGGGCTGCATCCAGTGCGTCGAGGCGGCGGCCACCATGCCCTTCGACGAGGGCCTGAAGTTCGAGCGCGAGACGATCATGCGGCTGATGCCGGGCGTGCAGTCGCGCGCCCAGCGCTATGCCTTCTTCGCCGAGCGTCAGGCCAACAAGATCCCCGACGTGCCGGAGACGACGCCGACACGAAAGATCGCGAAAGTCGGCATGATCGGCGCCGGCACGATGGGCGGCGGCATCGCCATGAACTTCACCAATGCCGGCATCCCCGTGACCATCGTCGAGATGAAGCAGGAGGCGCTCGATCGCGGCCTCGGCGTCATCCGCAAGAACTATGAGAACACGGCGAAGCGCGGCCGCCTCACCATGGCCGATGTCGAGACCCGTATGGGTCTCTTCACGCCGTCCCTCGATCTCGCCGCGCTCGCCGATTGCGACCTGATCATCGAGGCCGTGTTCGAGAACATGGAGATCAAGAAGGAAGTGTTCGGCAAGCTCGACGGCATCGCCAAGCCCGGCGCCATCCTCGCCACCAACACCTCCTACCTGAACGTCGACGAGATCGCCGCCGCCACGAAGCGTCCCGAGGCCGTGATCGGCATGCACTTCTTCTCGCCGGCCAATGTCATGCGCCTGCTCGAGGTCGTGCGTGGCGAGAAGACGGCGAAGGACGTGATCGCCACCGCCATGGGCCTCGGCAAGACCATCGGCAAGGTCGCCGTGCTGGTCGGCGTCTGCCACGGCTTCGTCGGCAACCGCATGCTGGCCCAGCGCCAGCGCGAGGCCAACAAGCTGATCCTCGAAGGCGCCATGCCCTGGGACGTCGACCGCGTGCTCTACGATTTCGGCCTGCCCATGGGCCCCTTCGCGATGAGCGACCTTGCCGGCCTCGACATCGGCTGGTCGCACGAGACCTCCAAGGGCGAGACGCCGCGCGAACTGCTCTGCGAGATGGACCGGCGCGGCCAGAAGACGGGTGCCGGCTTCTACGACTACGACGAGAACCGCGTGGCCAGGCCCTCTGAGATCACCGAGAAGATCATCCTCGACCTGGCGGCGAAGAAGGGCATCAACCGCCGGCCGATTTCCGACGAGGAGATCCTCCAGCGCTGCATCTATCCGATGATCAACGAGGGCGCGAAGATCCTCGAGGAGGGCAAGGCCATCCGCGCCTCCGACATCGATACGGTCTGGATCAACGGCTATGGCTGGCCGATCTACCGCGGCGGCCCGATGTTCTATGGCGACACGGTGGGACTGCCAGAAGTGCTGCGCGTGATGAAGGAGTTCGAGGGCCGCAACGGGCCGGACTTCAAACCGTCGGCGCTGCTGGAGAAGCTGGTCGCCGAGGGCAAGGGCTTCAAGGATCTGTAGGAGGTGAGGGCGCTGGCTGCGTGGCCAGCGCCTTGCATCGGCTGAGTGCGTCCTTCGAGGCTCGCCATAGCATCGCGCGAACGCGAGATGCGTTCGCCTCTCGCTATGATGCTCGCACCTCAGGATGAGGAGGATTGAGCTGGGGCATCAGCGGCAGTTGAAGCTCGACCTTCGAGCTTCATTCAACCGAAATGCAATCTACCGCCCTCCTCATCCTGAGGTGCGAGCCCGAAGGGCGAGCCTCGAAGGACGCACTTCCGTCGTGCAGTGCGACCGCTGAGTCTTACTCCACCGGCCCCCACCCCGCCTTCGCCAGGATCGCACCGATCAGCTCCTGGCTTTTCAGCGCCTCCTCGCCCGAGACGATGGGGTCGCGTCCACCCTCGATTGCGTCGAGGAAATCGGTGATCAGGTTCAGGTGCCAGTCGTGCGGGAAATCCATCACGTTGGCGCCGCCGCCGGTCGGGCCTTCCTGCCGAACCACCTCCTCGCGGCCGTCAAGGAAGGCGACCTTGAGGTTGCCGCCGGCAAGCCAGGCGGTGCCCTTGGTCCCCATGATCTCGATGCGCTCTTCGCCGCCCGGATAGGCGGCCGTGGTCGCCAGGATGATGCCCGGCGCGCCGTTGGCGAGGCGGATCAGCGCTGCGGCGAAATCCTCCGTCTCCATGCGGTGGACGACAGTGGTCGCGGCGCTCGCAGCCGTCACCGTGATGTCGCCGACCAGGGAGCGGAACAGGTCCAGCGTGTGGATGGCCTGCGTGATCAGCACGCCGCCGCCGTCGCGCGCCATGGTGCAGCGTCCCGGCTGGTCGTAATAGGCCTGCGGCCGCCACCACGGCACGGTGCATGAGATCGCGCCGATCTCGCCGAGCAGGCCGGCGCGGACGACCTCCTTCAGCCGCAGCGTTGCCGGGCGGAAGCGGTGCTGTAGCGTCACGCCCAGCCTGCGGTCGGCTCCCCGCATCACCGCGACGATAGCGCGCGCGCGCTCCAGCGAAATGTCGAGCGGCTTTTCCAGCAGCACATGCTTGCCGGCCGCGGCGGCGCGCGTGACGAGTTCCAGATGGACGTTCGGCGGGGTGAGGATCCAGAGCGCGTCGATGGCGGGATCGACAATGACGGCGTCCACGTCCGTCGTGGTCGGAAAGCCAAAGCGCGTCGCGAAGGCCTTGCACCGGTCCTCGCTACGCGAGGCGGCGGCCACCACCTCGACGCGATCCCTGAGGTCGAGGAGGCTCTTGGCATGCGGCTCCACCGCATTGCCGAGCCCGATGATGCCGACGCGCAGCCGTGCCATGGTCCGTCCCCTCGTCCGCGACTTCACCGCGCGGTTGGACGGCCTTTGTGCCGCAAAGGCGGGGCCCGCGACAGTGCGGCATGGGCATGGATTGCCTGCCTCGCGGCTCTTGCATCGGCTCCATCGCCCATGCACTTGTCGGCGGACGAATTCCGGAGACTGCCATGAACATCAAGATCACCGCCGGCGAATATGTGTTCCGCGCCAAGTTCGAGATCGAGGCGGCGCCCGCCACCTGCGCGGCCTTCATGAAGGCCTTGCCCTTCGTCAGCGAGATCGTCCACGTGCGGTGGAGCGGCGAGGGCGTCTGGATGCCGCTCGGCGACCTCGACTTCGGTGTCGGCTACGAGAACGCGACGAGCTTTCCGGCGCCGGGCCAGCTCATTCTCTATCCGGGCGGCGTCAGCGAGACCGAGATCCTGCTCGCTTATGGCCCCGTCTGCTTCGCCTCGAAGGCGGGCCAACTCGCCGGCAACCATTTCATGACGATCACCGAGGGGCTGGAGAACGTCCATCCGCTCGGCCGCGACGTGCTCTACAAGGGCGCCCACCAGATCCGCTTCGACCAGGTCTGAGCCGACAGGGCGTCAGCCGCCGGGCATCACGCGCCCTTGCGCGGCGCGGCCGTCGAGGCCCGCACGATCAGTTCGGGCTGGAGCGCGATGCGCCGGATCGCGCCGGGCGTTGCGCCCATGCGTTCCAGAAGCAGCCTGGCGGCCTCGCAGCCCATGTCGCGCGGGCCGATCCTCACCGTAGTCAGCGGCGGATGCACCATGTCGACAAGCGGCATGTCGTTGTGCCCGACGACGGACACGTCAGCGGGGCACGACCGGCCGAGGCTCCGCAGCGCGGCATAGGCGCCAAGCGCGAGGAGATCATTGGAGGCCGCGATCGCCGTAATCTGCGGGGCCGCCTTGAGGAGCGCCAGCGCCGCCTGCTCGCCCTCTTCGCGACCATAGGCGCGCGCCTCGACGATCGCCCCCGGCAGCACCGGGATGCGGTGCGAGACCATGGCGACTTCGAAGCCGAGGCGCCTGAGATGTCCGGTGGAGAGCAGGGCAGGGCCGGCAATATGGCCGATCGCGCGGTGGCCGAGTCCTGCGAGATGGGCGACCGCGAGCTGCATTCCCGCCATGTCATCCGACACCACCGCCGAGGCGCGCTCGTGATCGTCGGCGCGGTTGACCAGGACGACCGGTACGCCCTGCGCGAGGCAATGTTCGAGGCTCGGGTCGTCGCGGGTCACCGTAGCCATAACGAGGCCGTCGACCTGCCGCGCGATCAGGTCGTCGATCAGGGTCAGCCGCCGCTCCGGCTCCTGGCCGGCATCGGCGACGATGGTCGAATAGCCCTCTGCGCCGAGCACGGCGGCGATGCCGGAAATGATCGGCGAGAAGACCGGATTGGTGATGTCCGGCACCAGCACACCGACGAGGCGGGAACGGCGGGTCCTCAGACTAGCCGCCAGCGGGTTCGGCCGGTAGCCAAGCTCGCGCGCCGCGCGGACGATGCGCTCGGCGACATCCTCCGCCACCAGGTGGCGCTTGGTCGGGTCGAGCGCCCGCGACACGGTCGAGGGGTGCACGCCCACGGCATCCGCGAGGCGCTTGAGGTTCACCCGCGAGGCGGGGGCAGCGATGGGACCGCGCATGAACAGGCTATGCAACGCGTTGCAGGCGGATTCAAGCGAATAGCGGGCCGTTGCAGGTCGATGCAAGGTCTAGCTGGGCGGTCACCCTCCGATACCAGTCGAAGGACCGATACCGGAAAACCCGTATTGACGTGCGCAGCACAATGTTATTTGTTTGTGAGCAAGCAAATAAAATGATATGAGGATGACAAGGAATGCCTCCTGCCCGTGCAGCGGAGCGCGAGATGCAGCCGACCGAGGAGCCGGTCGCGATCCGCCGCAAGCGGACGCAGGCGGAGCGCCGCGCCGAGGCGGAGTCGCGCGTGCTCGCGGCCGCCGCCGGGATCGTCGCGGAGAAGGGCATCGATGGCTTGACGCTGGCCGAGGCGGGCGAGCGTGCGGGCTACAGCCGCGGCCTTGCCGGACACTATTTCAGTTCCAAGGATGAGCTCCTCGCCGCCATGGCCGAGTCCATCCACGACGAGTTCAACGTGCTGCGCCGGGAGCACCAGCGCGGCACGACCGGGCTTGCGACCCTCATGGCGGCGATTGACGCCTCTTTCGGGCGACCGGCCGTCGGCATGGTCAAGATGCGCGCCTATATCGCCGTGCTGATGGGGGCGGCCCACAAGCCGGCCCTTGCCGAGGCCGTCGCCGCCTTCAACCGGGAATCGGCCACCGATTTCGGCCGCCTGATCCGCAGCTCCATCGAGGCCGGCGACATCCGGGCGGATATCGACGCGCGCACGCAGGCGCTGATCCTGTCCGCGGCTCTGCGCGGCATCATGGCCCAGTGGGTGATCGACCCCGAGGGCGTGGATCTTGCCCGCATCCGCACCGAATTCATCGCGCTGGTCCGGCGCGCGCTGATCAACCCCGACAAGCCCTGAACAGAAAGAGGAGAGGAAACATGGATTTCTCGATGTCCGAGCGCCAGCGCTACTGGCGCGACCGCGTGATGGCCTTCATGGACGCTCACGTCTATCCGGCCATCCCGACCTACAACCAGCAGATGGACGGCGACAACGACCGCTGGAAGGTCGTTCCCGTGCTGGAGGAGTTGAAGGCCAAGGCCAAGGCCGACGGCCTGTGGAACCTGTTCCTGCCGCCCTCCGAGGAGCATGACGACGACGAGTTCCACGGCGCCGGCCTGACCAATCTCGAATACGCCATGTGCTCCGAGCAGATGGGCCGCGTCGGCTTCGGTTCCGAGGTGTTCAACTGCTCGGCCCCGGACACCGGCAACATGGAAGTGCTGCACCGCTACGGCACCCGCGCCCACAAGGAACAGTGGCTGCGTCCGCTGATGGCCGGCCAGATCCGCTCGGCCTTCCTGATGACCGAGCCGGCGGTGGCGTCCTCTGACGCCACCAACATCGAGACGTCGATCAAGCGGGATGGCGACCACTACGTCGTCAACGGCCGCAAGTGGTGGTCATCCGGCATGGGCGATCCGCGCTGCAAGATCGCCATCGTCATGGGCAAGACCGACACCAGCGTCGCCAAGCACGTCCAGCAGTCGCAGATCCTCATTCCGACCGATGCGCCGGGCGTGAAGATCGTCCGCATGCTGCCGGTCTTCGGCTTTGACGACGCCCCGCACGGCCATGCCGAGGTGATCCTCGACAATGTCCGCGTGCCCGCCGAGAACCTGCTGCTCGGCGAGGGCCGCGGCTTCGAGATCGCGCAGGGACGCCTTGGTCCCGGCCGCATCCATCACTGCATGCGCACCATCGGCGTCGCCGAGCTGGCGCTCGAGAAGATGATCAAGCGCATCCAGTCGCGCACCGCCTTCGGCAAGCGCGTCTCCGAACAGTCGGTGTGGGAGCAGCGCATCGCCGAGGCCCGCATCGATATCGAGATGACGCGCCTGCTGTGCCTCAAGGCGGCCGACATGATGGACAAGGTCGGCAACAAGGTCGCCAAGCTCGAGATCGCCATGATCAAGGTGGCGGCCCCGCGCATCGCCCTGAAGGTGATCGACGATGCCATCCAGGCCCATGGCGGCGGCGGCGTGACCACCGATTTCGGCCTCGCCAAGGCCTATGCCCATATCCGCACGCTGCGCCTGGCGGACGGTCCGGACGAGGTCCATAACCGCTCCATCGCGCGCATCGAGATGGGCAAGTACACCAACCATTGAGCAGCAACGGAGGCGGTCGGGATCGACCGCCTCCGATCCTCGTCAAGAAGCAGAAGGCCAGGGAGGTCTCGCATGAATCTCTTCGACATGACCGGCAAGGTCGCGGTCATCACCGGTTCCTCGCGCGGTATCGGCCGTGCCATCGCCGAGCGCATGGCCGAGCACGGCGCGAAGGTCGTCATCTCCTCGCGCAAGGCGGCGCCCTGCCAGGAGGTGGCCGACGCGATCAACGCGAAGCATGGCGCCGGCCGTGCCATCGTCGTGCCCGCCAACATCTCCTCGAAGGAGGAGCTGCAGCGCCTCGTCGACGAGACGAAGGCGCAGCTCGGCCGGATCGACGTGCTCGTCTGCAACGCCGCCTCCAACCCCTATTACGGGCCGATGGCGGAGATCACCGACGACGCCTTCAACAAGATCCTGACCAACAACATCGTCGCCAACAACTGGCTGATCTCGATGGTCGTGCCGGAGATGAAGGAGCGCCGCGACGGCTCCATCATCATCATCTCGTCGATCGGCGGCCTGCGCGGTTCCGAGGTGATCGGCGCCTATTGCATCTCCAAGGCGGCCGATATGCAGCTCGCCCGCAACCTCGCGCGCGAATACGGCAAGCACAACATCCGCGTGAACTGCATCGCGCCAGGCCTGATCAGGACCGACTTCGCCAAAGCGCTCTGGGAGGACCCCAAGGCCCGCGCCGCGCGCGAGAACGAGACGCCGCTCCGGCGCATCGGCGATCCCGACGAGATCGCCGGCGCGGCGGTCTATCTCGGCTCCGGCGCCGGCACCTACATGACCGGCCAGAGCCTCGTCATCGACGGCGGCGTGACGATCTGAGGCAGGGGCCGAGACCCGGCAGTCGCTCCGTGCGGCTGCCAGCCGTCTGGCCGATGCCCTCAGTAGAGCCCGCGACCGCCGTTGATCTGCACCGTTTCGCCGGTGATGAAGGCGGCGTTGTCGGAGGCGAGGAACAGGACGAGGTTGGCGACGTCCTGCGCCGTGCCCTCGCGGCGCAGCGGCGTTCCCTCGACCGCCGACTTGCGGCCCTCCGGTGTGTTGAACTGGACGTGGAAGCGGGTGTCGATCAGGCCCGGCGCGACGCCATTGGCGCGGATGCCGAGCGGTCCGAGCTCCTTCGCCAGGGCGCGCGTGTAGGTGACGATCGCGCCCTTCGACGAGGCGTAGTGCAGGGCGCCCGGGCCGCCGCCGTCCATCGCGGCGAGCGAGGACATGGTGACGATCGCCCCGGACCTCTTCTCCGCCATGATCTTCACCGCCGCCTGGCAGGTCAGGTAGGTCGACAGGACGTTGAGATCGAAGGTGCGGCTCCACAGGTCGAGGCTCGACTCCACCGTGCCGACGCGCTGGAGAATGCCGCCGGCATTGGTGAAGACGACGTCGAGCGTGCCGTAGGCGCGTAGCACCGCGGCGAAGGCGGCATCCGTCTCGTCCTGCTTCGTCAGGTCCGCCCTGATCGCCAGTGCCTGGCCGCCGGCCGTGCCGATCTCCTCCTCCAGCGCATTGGCTTCAGTGGCGCTCGAAATATAGGTGAAGGCGACCTTCGCCCCGGCCTTCGCGAAGGCCCGCGTCGCCGCCTCGCCGATCCCCGATGCGCCGCCGGTCACCAGCGCGACCTTGCCCGTGAAGTCCATCATGCACTCCTCATCGCTCATCCGGCGAGCAGCCGATCCGGACGACCACCACGCGCCTTACGGTGAAACCTATTTCAGAAACTCTGGCGAGATCAGGCTCGGCAGGAACAGCGACACCGACGGCCAGACGATGACCAGGGCCAGCACCAGCAGCATGGGAATGAGCATGATCATCGTGTCCTTGATCGCGTCGCGCATTCGCATCCCCGCCACAGTGCAGGCGATCATGAGACAGAGCCCGTAAGGGGGCGTGACCAGCCCGAAGGCGAGGCTGACGATGCCGATCATGGCGAAATGGACGGGGTCCATCTCGACGGCCTTGGCGAGCGGCTGCAGGATCGGCCCGCAGATGATGATGGCGGGAATGGCGTCGAGGAAGCAGCCGACCACCAGGAAGACGAAGGCGATGAAGAAGCCGGTCAGCATGAAGCCCATGCCCCAGGCCGAGACGCCGGCGAGAATCGCTTCCGGGATCTTGTAATAGGCGAGCAGCCAGCCGAAGCAGCTCGCCGTGCCGACGCAGAACAGGACGATGCCGGTCAACTTGCCGGTGTCGAGCAGGGCCGAATAGAGCCCCTTCATGTCCATCTCGCGATAGACGATCAGCGACAGGACGCCGGCATAGAGCACAGCGATGGCGGCGGATTCGGTAGCTGTAAACAAGCCGAAGATCTTGCCGCCGATGATGATGCCCGGTGTCATCAGCGCGAGGAAGGAGTGGGCGCAGGAGCACACGAATTCGCGCCACGAGGCCTTGGGATAGGTCGGGTAGCCACGCCTTACGGCATAGGCATGGACCGTCGCCATCTGCGCCACGCCGATCAGCAGGCCCGGAATGATGCCAGCAAGGAACAGCGCGCCGATGGAGGTGGTGAGTATGCCGCCCCAGACGATCATCAGGATCGACGGCGGAATGATCACCGCCAGCACGGCCGAGACCGCGGTGATGGCGACGGAGAAGCTGTCGTCGTAGCCTTCCTTGCGTTGGGCCTCGATGAAGATCTTCGACTGGCTGGCGGCATCCGCCGTGGACGATCCCGAAATGCCGGCGAAGAAGATCGACAGCACGACATTGATCTGCGCGAGACCGCCGGGCCAGTGACCGACCATGGTGCGCGACAGCTTCATCAGCCGATCGGTGATGCCGCCGACATTCATCAGGTTCGCCGTCAGAAGGAAGAACGGCACCGCCAGCAGAATGAAGGAGTCGAAGGCGTTGAAGCTCTGCGACATCAGCATCATCGAGTCGAGCCTCGGCTCGATGGCCAGGATGGGCAGGCAGGCCAGCCCGAGGGCAAAGGCCACCGGCACGCGCATGAACAGCAGCGCGAAGAAGCCGCCGAACATGACGAAAGCCGCCTGTCCGGACGTGAGAACCGAGCCGGTCATATGTTCAGCGCCTTCGTCTCGATATCGGTCGGGTCCGGCGGAGGAGGCGGTTGCTTCCGACCGGCGATGATCTGGATGTCATCGAACAACTGCTCACCGAGGAAGGCGAGCCAGGTCAGGCCCATCAGCGGCCAGGGCAGGTGAATCAGCCACAGCGGCAGGTCGGCAAGCTCTGACGTGCGGAACCACGCGAACTCGGTGAATTTGATACCGGAGAAGACGAAGACCAGCGCCATGATCAGGATGCCGATCCGCCCGGTGACCCGCGCGATCGCTTCGCCGCGCGGGCCGAGTTGGGGCAGCAGGTCGACCTCGAAGTGGGATGATTCGCGCACCCCGATCATCGCGCCGATCGAGATCGTCCAGATGAACAGGAACCGCGCCATTTCCTCGGTCCAGATGTAGGACGGGATAAGGGCGGTGTAGCGCGAGAAGATCTGCAGGCTCACCGGGATGATGAGGATTGCCACCGAGCCGACGACGAGGTGCGAGAGCAGCGCGGCATAGGTTGCGGTGAACCGTCGCCACAGGCCCGGCGGAGGTGGGGTTTCGCGTGTCATGAGGCACTTTCTCGGCGCGGGACGGGGTAGCCGAAGCCAAAAAGCAACCCACCCCGCCGCCGTTGCCGCGTCGGGGTGGGTCGGGTTCTCGCCGTATCAGGCTCCGTTGACTTGGCCGAAGATGCCCTCGGCGCCGATCTCCTTGGCGTAGGCCGCCATGACGGGATCGGTGAGCCTCTTCATCTGGTCGCGCTCCTCGAAGGCGATCCGCTTCAGGCGCCCGGCCTTCTCGAGCGTATCGAGCTTGGCGCCGTCCTCGGACGACTCGACCTGACGGCCGTATTCGCCGGCTTCCGCGCCCGCCGCGATGATCGCGTCCTGCAATTCCTTCGGCAGACTGGTGAGGGTCTTCATCGAGAAGCAGATCGGCCTGATCGAGACCGCGTGCTGGGTCAACACGAGGTTGGGTGCCACCTCGTAGAACTTCATCGCCTCGACGCCGGCTGCCTCGTTCTCGCCAGCCTGGATCACGCCGTTCTGGATGGCGTTGTAGACCTCGTTATAGGCGATGACCGTCGGCGCCATGCCGGCCGCCGAGAACGTCCGCGACCAGATCGGCGCGCCCTGCACACGGACCTTCAGGCCGCGCATCTCGGCGATGTTCTTGAACGGCTTGTTGGCGAAGATGTTGCGCGTGCCGCCGCCTGCATGGCCGATCAGCCTGACGCCAGCGCGCTTCTCGACCTCGTCCTCGATCGGTTTCAGCATGCCCGCCTTCACCACGGTGCCCATGTGGGCGACGTCGCGGAAGACGAAAGGCGCGTCGATGAACGGAGCGGCCCGGGCAAAGGTCGACATGTGCGCCGGCGAGACGATGCCGTAGTCCACGGCGCGACCCTGCGCCATGTACTCGAAATACTGCTTCTCCAGCCCCAGCGACGAGTTCTTGTGCAGGTTGAAACTGACCGGCTTGCCGTAGAGCGCCTTGACGCGCTCCTCGAAGCGGACCAGCGCCTTGGTGAAGGCATGGTCGTCGTTGAACTGGACGGCGCCGTTGAGCGTGACTGGCGCCTGGGCGCGCAAAATGGAGGGGCTGGCCACGAGGGCGGTTGCCGAGACTGCGCCGAGTCCGAAGAGTACTTGCCTGCGTTCCATCGAAAATTCCTCCCTTGGAAGATAGCTGATACCCATTCTCGCGCGGGTTCCTATCGGGATTATGCAGAATTGCTTGGATCGATCCAACAGCAAAAAGTCATGCCGCGTTGCGAAATTAAATGGATTAATGTTGCGCTGCGGAACAATGTTTCTCGGCACTGCAGCGAGGGCAATGGACCCTTGCGGCAATCCCGGCCGAACACTGGCTGGACGTTCGAGCGCCCTCGCCGACACTTTGACGCAGCCCCGTCGTCTGGATGGTGCGGGGGTGGTGACCTAGCGTTCTGGCGGTCGATTCGGGACGCTGCGACTCGCGCAGCCGACCGGCGGCGGGCAGGGAGAGAATACTTGGAACTCCCGCCAGCGGCAGCGCAGGACCACTATTCATTGGTAAAGCGGTTGTTAAACGAGGCCATCAACTATGCGATTAAATATACTCGACCAATGCGGGCGACATCCGGGCAAACATCGTTAGATTGCCGGCATGTTGGAACCCATTCACGACGGGGATGATGGTGAGGCCCTCGCGACTCTGTCGCGCGGTTTCCCTTCGCGCTCCCGTGAGTTCTGGCAGTCTGGATTGGCGCGCCAGGCGAAATACCAAGATACCGTCGCGTCAGGCCCTCTCGGTTACCTCTTGCGGGTGGCCGGCGCTCCCGCGGGCATCATCCTGACCATGCGCAGCCATCGTCCGGGACCGCACGGCAGCGCGAGGACAGTCCTCAACCTGTCGAGCTGGTATGTCGACGAGCCGCATCGCTGGCTCGCGCCGCGCATGCTGCAGAAGGTGCTGGCCGAGGACGTCGACGTCTTTACCGACCTCACGCCTAGCCCGCCGGTCCGCGAGATGGTCCGCCGCCTCGGCTTCATCCAGCGCCACGAGGGCGTGCTGCTGGCGCCGCTGGCGGTGTCGGCGTTCCAGTTCGGCGGGTCCGCGGCCATCGCCCCGTTCGACGAGGCTGGCGCCGGGGCGCTCCCGGCGGAGGCCCGTGCGCTTCTGGCCGACCATCGCGCGCTCGGCTGCATGGTGGCCCTGCTGACGGTCGCAGGCCGCGTCCAGCCCCTGGTCTTTTCGCCGACCCGGCGCAAGCACTTGCCCTCGGCGCGGCTCGTTTTCGCGCCGTGCGTCGCCGACGTGCGTGACCATGTCGGCGTGATCGCCCGCTACCTTTTGGCGCAGGGGGTCATGTTCCTCGAAATCCCCGCAAACCGGGGAGAAACGGCCTTCGGCGCCTGGTTCACGCGCCGCCCGCCGCCGACTTTCGCCCGCGGCGAAGTCGATTCAGCGGCGGTCGACCATGCCTATTCGGAATTTGTTTTCCTTCAGATCTGACAATGCCGCCGGGATTTGGACTGCCAGGATAGGGACGGAGCGGGACGACATGCTGGCCACGGGCGCCGACACGAGCGAGATCATCGCGGGCTTCCTGCGCGAACGCTTTCCCATGCTCGCCAGCCGTGTGCTGACCGACGAGACCCCGCTGCTCGCCTCCGGGGCGATTGATTCCCTGGGCATCCTCGAACTCATGGCCTTCCTCGGCGAGCGCTTCGGCATCGAGCCTAGGGACGAGGATTTCGACCCCGCCAACTTCGACACGCTGGGCCACCTCGCCCGCTTCGTAGAGCACTCCCGGGCGTGACCGGCGAGCCCACCCTCGTCCATCATCTCGTCCTGCGCGCGGCGTCCGTCGGCGACCGCATCGCCGTGGTCGATGGCGACAGGTCGCTCAGCCATGCCGGCCTTGCTGATGCGATGGCGCAGGCTGCCGCGCGGATACGGGCGGCCGGCATAGGCCGCGGCGACCGTGTCGCGATCTTCCTGCCGAAGAGCATCGAGGAATGCGTCGCCATTTTCGCGGTCAGCGCGGCAGGCGGCGTCTTCGTGCCGGTCAACGCGCTGCTCAAGCCCCAGCAGGTGCGCCATATCGTCGAGGATTGCGGCGCGCGGCTGCTGCTCACCAGCGCCGCCATGGCCGAAGGCTTCGGCGAGGCATTGGCGGGCATCGACGACCTGCGGATCGCGGCGGTCGACGGGCCGGACTGGCAGGCACTGCCCGGCGGTCCGACGCTGCGCGCCGCTGCCATCGGCGAGGACCTTGCCGCCATCCTCTACACCTCCGGCTCCACCGGCCGCCCCAAAGGCGTGATGCTGAGCCACCGCAACCTCATCGCCGGCACGCGCATCGTGCGCACCTATCTCGGCATCACCGCCGAGGACCGCATCCTCTCCGTCCTGCCGTTCTCTTTCGACTATGGCTTGAACCAGCTCCTGACTGCCGTCGAGCAGCAGGCGCGCATCGTCCTGCTGACCTTCCAGTTCGGCGACGAGATCGCGCGCGCGATCGCGCGCGAAGGCATCACCGGCCTTGCGGGGGTGCCAACCATCTGGGCGATCCTCACGCGCGCGACGCCGTCGCTCTCGAAGACCGATCTCTCGACCCTGCGCTACATCACCAATTCCGGCGGGGCAGTGCCTTCCGAAACGGTCAGGCGCCTGCGCGAGAAGCTGCCCGCGACCCGCATCTTCCTCATGTACGGGCTTACCGAGGCCTTCCGCTCGACCTTCCTGCCGCCGGAGGAGATCGATAATCGGCCGACCTCGATCGGCAAGGCCATCCCCGAATGCGAGATGCTGGTCGTCACGCCCGAGGGCAGGCGCGCGCGCCCGCACGAGGCCGGCATCCTCGTCCATCGCGGCCCGACCGTCTCGCTCGGCTACTGGAATCGCCCGGATGCCACCGCCGAGGTGCTGCGCCCGCATCCCTTCATCCCGGCGACCCAAGGCGGCGAGACCGTCTGCTATTCCGGCGACCTCGTGACCATGGACGAGGACGGCTTCCTCTATTTCATCGCCCGCAACGACGCGATGATCAAATCCTCCGGCCATCGCATCAGCCCGACCGAGGTCGAGGAATGCCTGATGGCGGTCGGCGGCTTCACGCAGGTCGCGGTGATCGGTCTCCCCGATCCCTTCGCCGGCCAGAAGGTCCATGCGGTCGGCGTCGCCAACGGGCCCGTTGACGCCGCGGGCGTGCTGCAGGCGGTCGCCGAGCGGCTGCCGGCCTACATGGTGCCGCGCGCCATCGAACTGGTGGAGCGGATGCCGGTCACTCCCAACGGAAAAATCGATTATGTCGGTCTCGCGCGGGATCGGGCAGGCGATGGACGCTAGCGCCCCCGCATCGCTCACGGATCAGCTTGTCGCCGCGCAGTTTGGCCGCGCAGGCCAAGACCTGCTTGTCGGCGGCGTGAAAGCATCCGACCTCGCGCGCGACTTCGGCACCCCGCTCTATGCCTACGATGCCGGCCTGATCCGCCGCGCCTACCGCGACCTCGCCGGTGCGGTCGCGGGCTTCGCCGGGATCCACTATTCGATCAAGGCCAATCCCAATCCCGACATCGTGCGCGTCCTGCTGGCCGAAGGGGCCGGCGTCGAGATCGCCTCCATCGGCGAGTACCGGACGGCGCGGCAGGCCGGCGTGGACCCCGCGCGCATCCTCTTCGCCGGACCCGGCAAGCGGCGCGCAGAACTCGCAGAGGTCGTGCGCGACGGGATCGGCGAGATCCATCTGGAATCCGTCGAGGAGATCGCCACGCTGGAGGCGGTCGCTGCCGCAGCCAGCCGGCGCGTGGCCGTCGCGATCCGCATCAATCCCGTCGCCGAAATGCAGGGCGGCGCCATGCGGATGGGCGGCAAGCCGGCGCCCTTCGGCTTCGACGAGGAGGAGGCGGATGCGGTCGTCGACCGGATCGCCGCCTCCGGCCATCTCGACCTCTCCGGCGTCCACCTCTTCGCGGGCACGCAGATTCTCGATGCGGGTGTGCTCGCAGCCCAGTGGCGCCATGGCCTCGATGTCGCGGGCCGGGTCGCCCGGCGTCTCGGGCGGCCGCTGCGGACCATCGATCTCGGCGGCGGGCTCGGCATCCCCTATTTCCAGGGCGAAACGGCCCTCGACCTTGCCGCGCTGAAGGCCGCCCTCCCGGGCCTGATCGCGGCGAAGGCCGACGATCCCTTCATCCGCGATGCCGCGGTCGTCATCGAGCCCGGCCGCTACCTCGTCGGTCCCTCGGGCATCTACCTCTCGGGCGTCATCGCGGCCAAGGTCTCGCGTGGCCAGCGCTTCCTGGTCGTCGACGGCGGCATGCACCACCACCTCGCCGCCTCGGGCAATCTCGGCCAGGTGATCAAGCGCGACTATCCGCTCGTTGCCGCCAACCGTATGAATGCTGGGCCGGGTGGGCCCGCCTCGGTCGTCGGGCCGCTCTGCACCCCGCTCGACACGCTGGCGCGCAAGGTGGCGCTGCCGGTGCTGGAGGCCGGCGATCTCGTCGCGATCCTGCAATCGGGTGCCTATGGCGTCTCGGCGAGCCCGGTCGGTTTCCTCAGCCACGACCGCCCGGCCGAAGTGCTGGTGGACGAAGGCACCGCCCGCCGCATCGGTTGATCTATCGTAGGAATTCGGTCCTTGACAGCGTAACGCTGGTCCGGTATGTTTCGGGCATGTTCGACGACTGCGCCCGAACCGGGCGATCGATCGAAGTGCTTCCTGACAGCCTCAAACCTTGACGCCTTTGGCGCGCAGCGCCGCGTCCACCCAGGACCGGTCGATGGTGCCGTCGGCGATCTCGCGCATGGTCTGGTCCTCGCGCGCCAGCTGCTCGCGCGCAAGCCGGCAGACCTCGAGCACGGCTGCGCGCGGCACGGCCAGCACGCCATCGGCATCGCCGACGATGACGTCGCCGGGCATCACCGTCTGGCCGCCGATGACGGCGGGGACATTGATCTCGCCCGGGCCGTCCTTGTAGGGGCCGCGGTGGTTGGCGCCGCAGGCGAAGACCGGCAGCGAGGACCGTGCGATGGCATCGGAATCGCGGATCGCGCCGTCGATGGCGAAGCCGGCGACGCCGCGCTTGGCCGCCAGGGTCAGCATGATCTCGCCGATGATGGCGTTGGAGAGGTCGCCGCCGGCATCCACCACGATCACGTCGCCCGGTCCGGACAGGTCGATGGCCTTGTGGACCATCAGGTTGTCGCCGGGGCGCGTCTTCACCGTGACGGCGAAGCCGAGCAGCGGTGTGCCGTCATGCATCGGCCGGAGCCCGGCGCCGGCGCCGAACAGCCGGCTCATATTGTCGCTGATGAGCGGCGTCGGAATGCCGCGCACGGCCTCGAGCAGGGCAGGGTCGTTCGCGTGGGGCTTCGGATGGATGGCGAAACCGATGGTCATGGCAGGTCCGGCAGCGTGGGAGACAGGAGCCCGTCCCTTAGACCCCGTCCACGCTCCCGACCAGCGCTCTATTCGCTGGCGAGGATCACGTTCCTGACGATCGGATAGACCTGCCCGTCCCACTTCCTGCCGGAGAACACGCCGTAATGGCCGACGCCGGCCTGCATGTGGTGGCGCTTGCGGAACGGCTTCAGGCGCGAGGCGAGGTCGTGGGCGGCAACCGTCTGGCCGAGCGAGCAGATGTCGTCGCGTTCGCCTTCGACGGTCAGCAGCGCCGTGCGGGTGATGGCGGAGGGATCGACCGGGCGACCCTTGTAGGTCAGTTCGCCCTTGGCCAGCAGCGCCCGCTGGAACACCTTGTCGATGGTCTCGAGATAGAACTCGGCGGTGAGGTCCAGCACCGCGAAATACTCGTCGTAGAAGGTCTTGATGGCCTCGGCCTTCTCGGTCTCGCCGCGCGCGATATGGCCGTGCAGGTCCAGATGCGCCTTCACGTGGCGGGCCTGGTTCATCGACAGGAAGGCGATGAGCTGCAGGAAACCGGGATAGACCCGCCGTCCCGCGCCGGCGTTCGGCAGCGGCACGGTCGAGATCAGGTTCCTCTCGAACCATTCGTAGGGGTGCTGGAAGGCGAGTTCGTTGACCTTGGTCGGATTGATCCGGACATCCACCGGGCCGGCCATCAGTGTCATGCTGCGCGGCGCGTCGGGATCGCCGGCCTGCGCCATGACGGCGGCGGCGGCCAGCGCCTGCACGCAGGGCTGGCAGACCGCGACCATATGGGCGCCGGGGCCGAGCACGTGCAGGAAATCGATCAGGTGCTCGACATATTCGTCGAAGCCGAAGCGCCCGGCGGTCCAGGGAATGTCGCGCGCGTTGTGCCAGTCTGTGATGAACACGTCGTGGTCCTGCAGCAGCGTGCGCGCCGTGTTGCGCAGCAGCGTCGCGAAATGGCCTGACAGGGGCGCCACCAGCAGCACGCGCGGCTGGGTGACGGCGATGTCCTTCTTGAAGTTGAGCAGCGTCCCGAACGGCGTCGCATGGACCGGCACCTCGGTGACCGCCACCTCGCGGTTGCCGACGACGACGCTGTCGATGCCATATGGCGGCCGCGCATGAGTCATGCCCACCCGCGAGACCAGCTCCCAGGTGGCGAGCATTTCACGCCCGAACCGACCCTCCATGGCACCGAACGCCGGTCCGAAGGACGCCATGGCCATGCGTGCTGCGTCGCGGAACGGCTCGAACAGCCGCATCTGCATTTCGAACGCACCGTAGATCATGGGCCAGCCGGTCCGCAGGACGCCACCTTGGCATCGATCAAAAAAAGCTAGTGCACTTTTTGCTGCACTGCGAGAGTATTCTTTTCACAGAGTTGCCGCATCCATGCGGTTTGCTCTCCCCGGGAGGCCGCCCATGGCCAAGGCAACACTGACTCTGTCGAGCAAGAACTATTCGTCCTGGTCGCTGCGCGGCTGGCTCTTGTGCAAGATGAGCGGCATCGCCTTCGACGAGGTGCCGATCTCGATGGACGATCCCGGCCAGCGCGCCGAGCTGCTGCTCCTGTCGCCCTCATTTCTTGTGCCGGCGCTCCATGACGACAGCGCCAAGATCTGGGACACCTGGGCGATCGCCGAATATCTCGACGAGAAGTTTCCGAAGGCTGGCCTCTTTCCGGAGGACCGCGCGGTGCGCGCGCATTGCCGTTCGGTCTCGGGCGAGATGCATTCGGGCTTTCACAACCTGCGCTCGGCGCTGCCGATGAACCTCAAGGCGCGCTATCAGGGCTTCAAGGTCTGGGCCGGCGCGCAGCCGGATATCGAACGCATCCTGGCGATCTGGAGCGAATGCCTGAAGACCTATGGCGGGCCTTATCTCTTCGGCGACAAGCCAACCGTCGCCGACGCCATGTACGCGCCGGTCTGCATGCGCTTCTACACCTACGACGTGCCGATCGACGCGGCTGCCGCCGGCTATTGCCGGACGATCATGGACTGGGCGCCGATGAAGGAATGGACCAGCGCGGCGAAGCACGAGCCGGAAGAGATCGATGAGCTCGACGTCGAGTTCTGAGCCGGGTTCCAAGCCAAGCACCGATTTCGGCCGGCGCTGGCCGCGCCGGCTGCTGGTTGCCTTCCTCGCCCTGTTCCTGCTGCCCGTCGCCATCGCCTCCGCGACCTACTGGATCGAGGGCCGCTCGCCCGACTGGTCGACGACCGGCCGGGCCAGCGCTGGCCTGCTGCCGCCAGCGGCGTCCACCCGTGTGGCCTCTATCCACGTCTTCGCGGCGCGCACGGTGCGCTGGCGCGGCATCTTCGCAACCCACACCTGGATCGTCCTGAAGGATGCCGGATCCGATCGCTACGACCGGTTCGACTACACGGCCTGGGGCCGGCCGATCAGGATCAATGGCTTCGCGGCCGATGGGCGCTGGTTTGGCGACGAGCCCGAGATCGTGCTCTCGGTGAGCGGCGAGGCGGCGGCAAGGGCGATCCCGCGCATCAGGGCCGCCATCGCCAGCTACGCCTGGCGGAACGCCGGCGACTATCGGGCCTGGCCGGGGCCGAATTCCAACACCTTCGTTGCCGCCGCCCTTGCCGCAGCGCCGGAATTGCAGGTGCACCTGCCGTCGACCGCCATCGGCAAGGACTATCCGCATGACGGCCGCTGGCTGCGCCCGGCCATCGGCGGTCTCGGCTTCCAGGCGACACTCGGCGGCTATGCCGGTCTCGCCGTGGGCTGGTACGAGGGCCTTGAGATCAACCTGTTCGGCGCGATCCTCGGCATCGACATCCGGCGTCCGGCGATCAAGCTGCCGGCCATCGGCAGGATCGGGCTCCCGGACTGACAAGGGCTGGGCGGCTTAAGACCTCAGCGCGGCCCGATCAGCGTGGACCCTGGCCAGGTTTCCGCTTGTGCTTGAAGCCGCCGCGCTCGGCCTTTCCGCGCGGCGGTCCCTTGTATGGGCGCTTGTGCTCCGTGTCCCTGTCGCGCGGCGCATCGGCATCGCGCGGAGGGCCCTTGTAAGGGCGCTTGAGCTCCGTCTCCCTGTCGCGCGGCGCACCTGCATCGCGAGGCGGTGCCTTGTAAGAAGGCTTGTGCTCCGCGTCGCTGTCGCGCGGCGCATCGCCCTCGCGAGGCGGTCCCTTGCGGTGGCGCTTGGGCTCCGCGTCCCTGTCGCGCGGTGCATCGGCATCGCGAGCCGGTCTCTTCATTGCCGGGCGGCCCTCTGGCGGCCCGTCGCGGCGGGGCGGGCGCGGGTCCGACCGCTCCTCCATCGGCGCAATGAACACGTCGTCGGCATTGGCCTTGCGAGCGGCGGCGAAGAAGCCCTCGGCCTTGTTGGCGGCGATCTGGAATTCGGTCGTCGCGTCATGGATGCGGATCGCCCCGATATCGTCGCGCGTAACCTTCCCGCGTCGGCACAGCATGGGCAGGATCCATTTGGGGTCGGCACGGTTCTTCCGGCCGACATCAAGCCGGAACCAGGCCATGTCGCCGGCGACCTGGAGCCCGCGCTCCTCGCGCGCGCCGCGGCGCGGCTCGCTGCGGGCAAAGCCCGGATCGGAGACCTCCTCGGGCTCGGGCTGCCGGGACCGCAGGACGCGGGCGAGGGCGAAGGCGATCTCCTCCGGGGTCTTGCGTCCCATCAGCGCCTCGGCGACGGGGCGATCCTCATCCGCCGGCGCCTCGGTCAGCAGGGCGTCCGCGAAGATGCGCTCCCGGTCGAGCGCACGGATATCGTCGGCTGTCGGCGGGCCCGACCATTCGGCCTTGATCCGGGCCTCGGCGAGCAGGCTCTCGGCGCGCCGGCGCCGCGCGGTCGGCACGATGATGACGCTGACCCCTTTGCGGCCGGCGCGGCCGGTGCGGCCGCTGCGATGCTGCAATCCTTCCGCGTCGTGCGGCAATTCCGCGTGGATGACGAGGCCGAGGCTCGGCAGGTCGATGCCGCGGGCGGCGACGTCGGTCGCCACGCAGATGCGCGCGCGGCCGTCGCGCAGTGACTGGAGCGCGAGATTGCGCTCGTGCTGGCCGAGTTCGCCGGACAGGAACACCGCCGAGAAGCCGCGTTCGACCAGCGTCGCCTGCAGGTGGCGCACGGAGTTGCGCGTGTTGCAGAAGACGAGGGTGCTCGGCGCATCGATCAGCCTGAGGACGTTGACGACAGCGTGCTCCACCTCGTTGGGGAAGCAGCGGATCGCCCGGTACTCGATATCGGTATGGCCCTGCTCGCCCGCGGAGACAGCTATCCGCATGGCATTGCGCTGGTAACGCTTGGCGAGCGCGGTGATGGCCGCGGGAAGCGTGGCCGAGAACAGCAGCGTGCGTCGCGTCTCCGGCATGGTGCCAAGGATGAATTCCAGATCCTCGCGGAAGCCGAGATCGAGCATCTCGTCGGCCTCGTCGAGAACGACGGCTTTCGTTTCATAGGGCGTCAGGACGCCACGCTCGATATGGTCGCGCAGGCGGCCGGGCGTGCCGACGACGATATGCGCGCCGTCCTCCAGCATCCGCTTTTCGCGGCGCGGGTCGAGGCCGCCGACGCAGGCGACGATCCGCGCGCCCGCCTCCGCATAGAGCCAGGCGAGTTCGCGCTGGACCTGCAGCGCCAGTTCGCGGGTCGGCGCGACGATGATCGCCAGCGGCTCGGCGGCCGGGCCGAACCGTTCGGCGTCGCCGAGCAGGGTCGCGCCGAGGCCGAGGCCGTAGGCGACGGTCTTGCCCGAGCCGGTCTGCGCCGAGACGATGAGGTCGCGGTCGCCCGCATCGGCCGCGAGCACGGCGCGCTGCACCGGCGTCAGTTCGGTATAGTCGCGGTCGGCGAGCGCTTTGGCGAAAGGCGAGGGGATCAGCGGGTCTGACAAGGTCGGCAAAGTCCTGAAATGGGGTGCGCGCCTGCCATCGCCGTTGGGCTGGTGGCAAGCGTGGGATGCTGCCTCCTACCCCTTTCCGGCGCGCAAAGCCATTGCAGGCTGGCCGCCGCCAGCCGAAAGCAGCCAGCCCTCAGCCGAGCTCGGCGATGATCCGCCGGAGCAGAACCAGCAGTTCCGCCTTCTTGTCGGGGCCGACGATCCGGTCGAGCTGCCGGTCGTGCTCGACCGCGGAACTCATCAGCTTGCGCTGCAGGGCGCTGCCCTTGTCGGTGAGGTTGAGCGTGTAGCTGCGCCGGTCGTTGACCGCCCGCTCCCGGAGCACGAGGCCGCGTTTGACGAGGTCGTCGAGGGTGGAGGTCAGGGTCGACTTGTCGCGCCCGCTGGCCTTGCCGAGCGCCGTCTGGGTGAGGCCCGGATTCTCTGCGATCAGCGTCAGCACGGCGAAACGGCGCGGTTTCAGGCCAGGATCGCCGACGCGCTGCGAGAAGGCCCGGAACGAAGCCTCCTGCGCCATCCGCAGGTGGAAGCCGATGAAACAGCCGAGCGGCCCGAGGCTCGCGGCCTCGTCCGTGCGTGGGCGTCCCTCGGTGGCGGCGGCTGTCGAGGGCTCTAGAGGCAGTGCGTCGGTCATGGGCTCCCCGGACCTTGCAAGGTCCCCGTTCACCCAAATGTCGCATGGGCAGGCGGTGACCTGCAAGTTAGTGTTGACTCGAACTGTTGGATATCCAACTAATTGTCGCCGCAACATCCCCGGTGCCAATGTACACAGCCTCGACCGCGTTCCTCGAAGCCCTGACCGCCTCCGGCGTCGAGTACCTGTTCTCGAATTTTGGCAGCGATCATCCGGGCCTGGTCGAGGCGCTGGCCGAGGCGAGAGTCTCGGGCCGCAAGGTTCCGAAGGTCATCACCTGCCCGAACGAGATGGTCGCGCTGACCGCCGCCCAGGGCTACGCGCAGGTGACGGGGAAGGCGCAGGCCGTCATCGTCCATGTCGAATGCGGCACGCAGTCGCTGGCCGGCGCGGTCCACAATGTCTCCAAGGGCCGCGTGCCCGTGCTGATCTTCGCGGGCTCCTCGCCCTACACGCAGTTCGGCGAGCTGAAGGGCAGCCGCAACGAGTTCATCCAGTGGATCCAGGACGTCCACGACCAGCGCGGCATCGTGCGCGGCTACATGCGCTACGACGCCGAACTGCGAACGGGGCGCAACATCAAGCAGATGACCTGGCGGGCCATGCAGTTCGCCCATTCCGACCCCAAGGGTCCGGTCTATCTGATGGGCGCCCGCGAGGTCATGGAGGAGGAGATCCCGCGCATCGAGCAGGATGTCGCGGACTGGGCGCCGATCGCGCCCGCGGCCCTGCCGCCCGAGGCGGTGCATGCGCTGCTGTCCGATCTTGCCGGCGCCCGTCGGCCGCTGATCGTGACCTCCTATCTCGGTCGCAACCGCCAGGCGGTCACCGAGTTGCAGCGGCTCGTCGGGCCGCTTGGCATCGGCGTCGTGGAAAGCGTGCCGAACGCCGTCAACCTCCCCCATGACGACCCGATGTACCAGGGTTGCCAGTGGAACGAGCCGCGCCAGAATCCGCGCCTCGCCGAGGCCGATGTCGTGGTGGTCATCGATTCCGACGTGCCGTGGATACCCACGATCTCGCGTCCGCGCGCGAACGCGAAAATCTGGCACATCGACATCGACCCGCTGAAGCAGGACATGCCGCTCTGGTCTATTCCCGCGCGGAGCGTGTTCCGGGCCCATGCCGAGACGGCGCTGGCGCAGCTCAATGCCGGCCTCGACCGCATCACGCTTGACCCGAACAAGATCGACGAGCGCCGCGCGCATTTCGCCGCGCGCCACGCCGAGCGCAAGGCGGCCGTGGCCGAGGCGGAGCGCAAGCCGGCCGGAGACGTCATCACCGCCGAATATGTCACCGCCTGCGTGCGCGCCCATGTCGACGAAAACACGATCGTACTGAACGAGGGCATCACCAACTATCCGGTGGTCGTGAACCACATTGCGCCGACGCTTCCCGGGCAGATGCTGAACTCCGGCGGCGGCAATCTCGGCTGGACCGGCGGCGCGGCCATCGGTGCCAAGCTCGCCGAGCCGTCCAAGACCGTCATCGCGCTGACCGGCGATGGCTCCTACATGTTCTCGCAGCCATCGACCGTCCACTGGATGGCGCGTCAGTACCGCACGCCCTTCCTGCAGGTGGTGTTCAACAACCGGGGCTGGCGCGCGCCACGCTATTCGACGCTGGCGGTCCACCCGACGGGCCATGCCAGCCGCTCCGACGATATCGGCGTCGCCTTCGACCCGCCTCCCGATTACTCCGAAATCGCGCATGCCGCCGGAGGAGCCTATGCTCGCAAGGTCAGGCATCCCGACGAGGTGGAGGAGGCGGTCGCGGCCGCCATGCATGCGGTGAAGATCGAGCAGCGGGCGGCTGTCCTTGATGTGTGGCTGCCCCATTTGATGGACGGATGATCCAGACCCGATCAGCGGCACCGAACGACCGCGGACGGAACCAATGAGGAGGAGACGATGACGATGGACGGCCAATCGATAGTCAATCGCCGCCAACTGCTGGCCGGCGCCGCCGGCACGGGGGCGCTGATCGGAAGTCCTTTGCCGCTGCGCGCCCAGTCCTGGCCGAACCGCAACATCCGCATCGTCGTGGCCTTTCCGCCCGGCGGTGCCGCCGACATCGTGACGCGCCATCTGACGGAGCGCCTGTCGAAGGAATGGGGGCAGTCCGTCGTCGTGGAGAACCGCGGTGGCGCCGGCGGCAACCTCGCCTCGGCCGAGGTCGCGCGGACCGACCCGGATGGCCACACGCTGCTCATCACGTCGAGCGCGGTGGCGGTCAACCATCTGCTCTACGCGCGCATGCCGCTCGACACCTTCAAGGATCTCGCGCCGGTCGGCATGGGCATCACCGTGCCGAACGTCATGGTCGTGCCGGCCACCTCGCCGGATCGTTCACCTCAGGATTTCCTTGCCCGCGCCCGCGCCAATCCGGGCAAGCTCACTTACGGCTCGGCCGGCATCGGCTCGTCGATCCACATGGCCGGGGAATTGTTCAAGTATCTCGCCAAGGTCGATATGGTGCACGCGCCCTATCGTGGCGCAGGGCCGGCCATGACCGATCTGATCGGAGGCCGTCTGGACGTCATGTTCGACACGCTCACGGTCTCGGCCTCGCAGATCAAGGGTGGCACCATCCGGGCGCTCGCGGTCTCGACCAAGGACCCGCTGCCGGCGCTGCCCGGCGTGCCGACCATCTCCACGATCGTGCCGGGCTACGAGATGCAGTCCTGGTTCGCCTTCTTCACCGCTGCGAAGACGCCGCCCGAGATCGTCAACCGCCTGTCGACAGGTCTCAAGGCGGCGCTCCATGATCCCGGCGTCGTCGCGCGGTTGTCCGAGATCGGCACGACGCCGGTCGGCTCGACGCCGCAGGAACTGGCGGAGGCCATGCAGGCCGAACTCCGTCTGTGGGAGCCGGTTATCAAGGCGGCCGACATTCGCATCAGCCAGTAGCGGACAGTGCAGGGCGGCGCGGCCGCCAGGAGATGCCGGAGAAGCATCCGCCAATGCCAATGAATGCAGTGAGTGGGAACCCCGAAGGGGACTGAAGGAGGCACACATGACGACACGACTGACACCCAGCCGCCGCGCCGTGGTCGGCGGTCTTGCCGCGACCACCCTGGCGGCGCCTTACGTGCGCGCGCAGGCGGGCGCAGTGAAGATCGGCTTCTCGATCTCCAAGACCGGCCCGAATGCCGGCGGCGCCAATGTCACGACGCTGCCGAACTACCAGCTCTGGTTGAAGGAGACCAACGATGCCGGCGGCCTCAAGCTGCCCGGCGGCCAGCGCCGCATGGTCGAGTTCGTCGAGTACGACGATCGTTCGCAGTCGGAAGAGGCTGTCCGCAACATCGAGCGCCTGGTGAACCAGGACAAGGTGGACCTGCTGTTCCCGCCATGGGGAACGGCCATGAACCTTGCGGTCGCGCCCTCGTTCAACCGCGGCGGCTTCCCGCATCTCGCCTCGACCTTCTTCGTCGAGCGGCAGCCGGAACTGGTCGCGCGCTGGTCCAACATGTTCCTGTTCCTGGACCGGCCCTCGACCGCCATCACGGCGCTGACCGACCTGCTCGCGACCCTCAAGGACAAGGGCCTGGGCAACACGGTGGCGCTCGCGTCCGTGCAGGACCAGTTCGGCCTCGAACTCGTCGGCGCCGCGCGCGCCGGCATCGCCAAGGCCGGCTTCCAGGTCGTCATGGACCGGCAGTACCCGCCGGGGACGCAGGACCTCGCCCCGATCATCTCGGAGGCGGTGCGCCTGAAGCCCGACATGTTCCTCGCCTTCTCCTATCCGCCGGACACGCTGGCGCTGACCGAGCAGGCGCGCATTGGCGGGCTCAATCCGAAGGTGTTCTACACCGCGGTCGGGACGGCCTTCCCGCTCTACAAGCAGCGCTTCGGCGCCAATGCCGAGGGCGTCATGGGCATCGGCGGGGTGGACGTCACCAACCCGAAGATTCGCGACTACATCGCCCGTCACAACCGCATCGTCGGCCGCGAGCCCGACCGCTGGGCTTCGACCACGACCTATTCGACGCTGGAGGTCCTGTCCCAGGCGGTTGAGCGGGTCGGCCTCGACAAGGCGGCGATCATCCGCGACGTCGGCGCTAACACGTTCGACACCATCCTCGGCCCGATCAAGTTCGAGAAGAACCAGCGGGTCGACCAATGGTGGGTGGGACAGTGGCAGCAGGGCGAGTTCGTGGCGCTCGCCCCGACCAAGGTCGGCGGCACCAAGGCGCCGGTCTTCCCGAAGCCGGCCTGGCCGACCGCCTGATCCTTCTGTGAACACGGCCCGCCGCCCATGGGCGGCGGGTTCTCGCCTGGAGACGGTTCTGAATGTTTCTCGTCGACGTCGTCCTGTCGGGTCTGATCCTCGGCGGAATCTACGCGCTGGTCGCCATGGGGCTCTCGCTTCAGTACGGCGTCGCGCGGATCATGAATCTTGCCTATGGCGAGTTCACGATCGCTGGCTCGTTCCTCGCCTATCTGCTGTTCACGACCAGCGGCCTGAGCCCGATCCTGGCGCTCGCTGTCGCCATGCCGCTGTCCTTCGCGCTCAACTGGGGCATCTACCGCCTCCTGATGACGCCGCTCGTGCGCCGCGCGAAATCGCCGGGTAGCCTCGAGGTCGATTCCATCCTCGCCACATTCGGCCTGCTCTTCGTCGTCCAGGGCATCATGCTGGTGATGTTCGGCGGCTCCTACGTCTCCTATTCCTACCTCGCCGTTCCCGTGCAGATCGTCGGTTCGACGGTGGCGCTGAACCGGCTGCTTGCCGCGGGCATCGCGGTTGCCATCGCCATCGGCCTGACCCTGTTCCTGATGCGCACGCGCATCGGCACGGCGGTGCGCGCCGTCTCGGTCAACCCGGCCGCCGCGCCACTCGTCGGCATCGACACGACCGCCTATGCCGCCTTTGCCTTCGCGCTCGGCGGTGCGCTCGTCGCGGGTTCCGGCGTCCTCGTCTCGATGTTCCTGACCTTCAACGCCGCCATGGGCGTGGTCTTCACCATGAAAGCGCTGATCGTCGTGATCATGGGCGGTGTCGGCAACATCCCTGGAGCGCTCGTCGCCGGCCTCATCCTCGGGCTTGCCGAGGCGCTGACGGCGGCCTTCCTCGACTCCGGACTGACGCTCGCCGTCAATTTCGCCCTGTTCCTCGGCATCCTGCTGGTCAAGCCCACCGGCCTGTTCGGAAAGGCCGCGCGATGACGCTGAGGGACTGGACCTTTCCGCTGATCGTCCTGGCAGGCGCCGCGATTCTCGCGCCGCTGCCGGTTGTCGCCGGCTCCTACTGGATGGCGCTGATCGTCAACATCCTGATGTATGCGACGCTCGCCACCGCCTGGGCGCTGTTCTCGGGGCCGACGCACTATGTCTCGCTGGCGACGGCCGCCTTCTTCGGGCTGGGCGCCTACACCATGGCCTTCCTCGGGGAGAAGCTGCCGCTGCCGCTGGTCTATCCCGCCGCGGCGCTGATCGGCGCGGTGGTCGCCACCGTCGTCGGCCTGTCGACACTGCGCCTCTCCGGCGTCTATTTCGTCATCTTCACCTTCGGTCTCGCCGAGCTTGTCCGCCAGCTCGTCACCTGGGCCGAGGCGAAGTTCGGCGGCACGGTCGGCCGCTTCGTCTTCATCGATATCACCCAGCAGGGCATTTTCTGGATGCTGCTGGGGCTGCTCGCCCTGACCCTGCTGGTCGGCTTCGCGATCCAGCGGTCCCGGCTCGGCTGGGCCCTGCGCGCCATCGGCGAGGACGAGACGGTGGCCCGCCATTCCGGCATCGACACGACCTTCGCCAAGGTCGCGGTCTTCGTCGTTTCGGCGACATCCATGACCGTTGTCGGCGCCATCATGGCGCCGCGCTGGACCTATATCGATCCGTCCATCGCCTTCAACCCGATCATCTCCTTCCAGGTGCTGATCATGGCCCTGCTCGGTGGCGCGACACGGCTCTACGGGCCGATCCTCGGCGTGGTGCCGCTCGTCATCCTGTTCGAGATCCTGCAGGCGAACTTCCCGAACTCGTTCTCGATCCTGCTCGGGGTGACGTTCCTGATCATCGTCTATTTCGTGCCGAACGGCGTCGTCGGGCTGATCGACCAGGGCCGTGACTCCATTGCCAGGGCGACCCGCCGTCGCCCGCATCCGGCGGAGTGAGGCGATGCAGCCGCTCATCGAACTCAACGGCGTCTCCAAGAGCTTCGGCGGGTTGAAGGCCGTCTCCGGCCTGACCGCCTCGATCCCGCGTGGCGAGGTGGTCGGCCTCGTCGGCCCGAACGGATCGGGCAAGACGACGGCGCTCAACCTGATCACCGGCAACCTCTCCGCCGATTCCGGCGCCATCGTCTTCGACGGCCGCAACATCGAACGCCAGGGCGCCCACCGCATCGCGCGCGCCGGCATCGCCCGCACGTTCCAGCTCGTCCGCGTCATGCCGACCATGACGCTCGCCGAGAATGTCGCCATCGGCGCCATGTTCGGGGCGCGGCCCTGCTCGCCCGCCGAGGCGCAGGAACGCGCCCTGCCGCTGCTCGCCCGCGTCGGCCTTGCCGCCAGGGCCGACCAGCGCGCGGCGAGCCTGACCTATATCGACCAGAAGCGGCTGGAGCTGGCGCGGGCGCTGGCGGTGCATCCGCAGCTCCTGCTGCTCGACGAATGGCTCGCCGGCCTCAACCCGACCGAGCTGAAGGACGGCATCGCGCTCATCGCCTCGCTCGCCCGCGACGGGCTCACCATCATCATGGTGGAACATGTGATGGACGCGATCCGCGCGCTCTGCTCGCACTGCATCGTGATGAATGCGGGGGCCAAGATCGCCGAAGGAACGCCAGCCGAGGCGCTGGCCGACCCGGATGTCATCAGGGCCTATCTGGGAGATGACGACGATGCTTGAGGTCGCCCGCCTCTCCGTCTCCTACGGCCCCCATCGCGCCGTCGACGACGTGGCGCTCAGCGTCGCGGCCGGCGAAACGGTCGCGATCCTCGGCGCCAATGGCGCCGGCAAGACCACCGTGCTCAAGACCATTGCCGGGCTGATGCCGGCCGGGCAGGGGTCGTCGATCAGCTTCGAGGGGCTGCCGATCCGCGCCGTCGACCCGCACCGGATCGTCGAGCAGGGTATCGCGCTGGTGCCGGAGGGCCGCGGCATTTTCGGTGACCTCACGGTGCGCGAGAACCTGATGCTCGGGGCGTTCCCGAAGCGCGCGCGCGCCTATGAGTCGGAAACGCTCGCGGACGTGCTGGCGCTGTTCCCGCGCCTTGCCGAGCGGCTGTCGCAGCAGGTGCGCACCATGTCCGGCGGCGAGCAGCAGATGGTCGCCATCGGCCGGGCGCTGATGTCGCGGCCGAGCCTCCTGATGCTCGACGAGCCCTCGCTCGGTCTGTCGCCCGTGATGACCGGCGAACTGTTCAGGGGCCTCGCCGCCATCAAGGCGCGCGGCATGGCGATCCTGATCGTCGAGCAGAATGCCCGGAAGTGCCTGAAGCTCGCCGACCGGGCCTATCTCATCGCCAATGGCCGCATCGTCGGAGAGGGCCGCGCCAGCGATCTCGCTGACGACCCGCAGGTTGCCGCCGCCTATCTCGGTGCGGCCTTGCCGGCCAATGACGATGGGCCGGTCGCCGTCATGCCGCCGCCGATCTTCTCGCCGCCGCCGCTGCCGGCGACCGGCGAGCCGCCGGCCGTTTCCCCATCCAGTCCGGCCGTCGTTTCCAGTCTGGCCTCCTTGGCCGCCCCCGTCCCCGCGTATCCGGAGAGTTCCATGAAACACGTCAACCTGATGATCGATGCCCGCGAGACCGGCGCTGCCGACGGCCGCACCTTCGACCGCATGGACCCCGTCACCGGCCAGGTCGCGACCCGCGCCGCCGCGGCAACCGTCGCCGATGCGGTCGCCGCCGTCGATGCCGCCGCGAAGGCCTTCCCGGCCTGGTCGGCGGTCGGCCCCAACGAGCGGCGCGCCAAGCTCAACGCCGCAGCCGACCTGATGCAGCAGCGCGCCGAGGATTTCGCCAGCGCCATGATGACGGAGACCGGCTCGACCAAGGGCTGGGCGTTGTTCAACGTGGGCCTGGCCGCCGGCATGCTGCGCGAGGCGGGCGCCATGACCACGCAGATCACCGGCGATGTCATCCCCACCGACAAGCCGCACAATCTCGCGCTTGCCATGCGCCAGCCGGTCGGCGTCGTCCTCGGCATAGCGCCGTGGAACGCGCCGGTCATCCTCGGCGTGCGCGCTATCGCCATGCCGCTCGCCTGCGGCAACACGGTGGTGTTCAAGGCCTCCGAACAGTGCCCGGCAACGCACCAGCTGATCGGCCAGGTGATGCGCGATGCCGGCTTCCCGCCCGGCGTCGTCAACGTCGTGACCAATGCCCCGGCGGATGCCGCCAAGGTGGTCGAGACGCTGATCGCCCACAGGGGGGTGAAGCGGGTCAACTTCACCGGCTCGACCCATGTCGGCAGGATCATCGCCGAGACGGCGGCGCGCTATCTCAAGCCCGCCCTGCTGGAGCTCGGCGGCAAGGCGCCGCTGGTCATCCTCGACGACGCCGACCTCGACGCGGCGGTGAATGCGGCCGCCTTCGGCGCCTTCATGAACCAGGGCCAGATCTGCATGTCGACCGAGCGCATCGTGGTCGACGCCAAGGTTGCCGATGCCTTCGTCGAGAAGTTTGCGGCCAAGGCGAAGTCGCTGCCTTTCGGCGATCCGCGCTCGGGCAATGTCGTGCTCGGCTCGATGGTCTCGGCGGATGCGGCGCGGCGCGTGAAGACGCTCATCGACGACGCCTCCGCCAGGGGCGCGACGCTTGCCGCCGGCGGCTCGCTGGAGGGCACCGTCATGCCCGCGACCATCCTCGACAAGGTGACGCCGGCCATGCGGATCTATGGCGAGGAGAGCTTCGGACCGGTGGTGACGGTGGTCCGCGTCAACGGCGACGAGGAGGCGATCCGCATCGCCAACGACACGGAATACGGGCTCTCGGCGGCGGTGTTCTCGCGCGATATCGGCCGGGCGCTGGGCGTCGCAAAACGCATCGACAGCGGCATCTGCCACATCAACGGGCCGACCGTGCACGACGAGCCGCAGATGCCCTTCGGCGGCGTCAAATCCTCCGGCTACGGCCGGTTCGGCGGCAAGGCCGGCATCGACGCCTTCACCGAGCTGCGCTGGATCACCATCCAGACCGGCCCGCGCCACTATCCGTTCTGACCCGCGACGTTCCGCATCCGGAGACCTGCATGACCGAAGACATCATCGAGCGCCTTGCCATCCGCGACCTCGTGGAGAACTGGGCGCTCTGGCGCGACGCCGGCGACTGGGACCGCTTCCTCACCTGCTGGCATGCGGACGGGCGCATGATGGCGACCTGGTATCAGGGGCCGGCGGCCGACTTCATCCGCGCCAGCCGGGAAGGCTGGGCCAAGGGCGTGTCGATCCTGCACTTCCTCGGCGGCACGACGATCGACCGCACCGGCGATCGCGCCATCGCGCAGACCAAGATGACCATTTCGCAGCGCGGCCCGGTCGACGGCGTCGTCTGCGACGTGGTCTGCACCGGGCGCTTCTACGACTTCGTCGAGAAGCGGGACGGACGCTGGGGCGTGGTGCTGCGCCAGCCGATCTACGAGAAGGACCGGCTCGATCCGGTGCTCCCCGATGCGACGCTCTCGCTCGACGCGGACCTGCTGGCGCAGTTTCCGGAGGGCTACCGGCACCTCGCCTATATCCAGACCAAGATTGGCTACACCGTGAAGCGCGACATGCCGGGCCTCCGCGGCCCGGAGGTCGAGGCGCTCTACAGGCGCGGCAAGGCCTGGCTGGACGGCGGTCCGGCGGACTGAACCGGCCGAACCTCACGTTGACGTGAGGCCGACCTCCGTAACCCCTTGCGGTCACCGCGCGTATGGCATGACATCAGGCTCATCGATGGGTGCTGCATGCTGCCTTGGAACGATCGGGCGGGGAACCTCTCCGCCCTCAAGCTGATTGTGTTCCTGGGGGTTCTTGCCCCCGGGGCGTGGATCGTCGCGCAGGCGGCGACAGGCACGCTTGGCTCCAAGCCGATCACCTCCGCCATCCACCAGTCCGGCGACTGGGCGGTGCGTTTCCTGCTGCTCTCGCTGCTGGTGACGCCGCTACGCTTCGTCGCCGACTGGCCGAAGCTGATCCTGGTGCGACGCATGATAGGCGTGGCGGTTCTCGCCTATGCCGCCTTCCACCTCGTCTTCTACGTGGTGGAGCAGGCCTGGAACCTGCAGAAGGTGGCGAGCGAGATTATCCTGCGCTTCTACCTGACCATCGGCTTTGTCGGGCTCCTGGGGCTGATCGCGCTCGGCGTTACCTCCACCGATGGCATGGTCAAACGGCTCGGCAGCACGGCCTGGAACCGGTTGCATCTGCTTGCCTATCCGATCGCCTTCCTCGCCATCTGGCACTTCTTCCTGCAGACCAAGCTCGACGTCTCCGAGCCCGTTCTGATGCTCGGCTTCTTCCTGTGGCTGATGGGCTTCCGGCTGATGCGCCGCCTCGGCTTTGCCGTCCGGCCGTTGCAACTCACGGCCCTCGCTCTCATATCCGCGCTCGCCACGGCGCTGCTCGAGGCACTGTGGTACGCCACCATGACCGGTGTCATGGCCTCGCGCATCCTCTACGCCAATCTGGATGTCGCCTTCGGCATCCGCCCGGCGCTGTGGGTCGGCATCGCCGGTCTCGCCCTCGCTGCGGTCAATGCCGTCCGCACCTGGGGACGGAGCCGGCAGCCCAAAGGTGCGCAGCGCGGCCGGCGCGCGGCAGTCGCCGCTGCGGAGTAGGGGGCTGATGATGGCGACGCTTTCGAAACTGGCCGCCCTGTTCGGATTCAAGGGAGATGAGACGATGACCGCCGCCAACGCCAAGGCTGATCGCGACAAGACCTATCCGGTCACGAAGACCGATGAGGAATGGCGCCGCATACTGACCCCCGAGCAGTATCAGGTGCTGCGCGGCCACGGCACGGAGCGGCCGGGAAGCTGCGCGCTCAATTACGAGAAGCGCGCCGGCACCTTCTCCTGCGCCGGCTGCGGGCAGGAGCTGTTCATCTCGGGCAAGAAGTTCGAGAGCGGCACGGGCTGGCCGAGCTTCGACCAGCCGGTGGCCGGCTCGGTCGAGGAGACCGTCGACCGCTCCTGGGGCATGACGCGCACCGAGGTCAATTGCGCCAATTGCGGCGGCCATCTCGGTCACGTCTTCCCGGATGGCCCGCCGCCGACCGGCCTGCGTTACTGCATCAACGGCGTGGTGCTGGACTTCAAACCGGCCTGATCAGATCACATTGCCCGACGCATCGATCAGATGCATGTGGTTGAGGTCGGCGGCGAGCTTCATCGGCGCGCCGTCGGCCGCTCCCGCATTCGGGCTCACGCGCCCGCACATGGTCTCGCCCGCGACGGTGAAATAGACCAGCGTCTCGTTGCCCATCGGCTCGATCACATCCAGCCTGGTGTCGAACGATGCGACGCCAGGGATTGGGGCTGCGTCCACCTCCGTGATGTGCTCGGGCCGCAGACCCAGCACGAGGCCGGCCTGGCCGACATAGGTCTTGTAGCGCTCGGTGCGCGCGGCCGGCACTGGCAGCACGATCGAATCGGTGACCTTCAGGGTTAGGCCGCCGGGGCTCTGTTCCAGCGAGGCCGGCAAGAAGTTCATCGCCGGCGAGCCGATGAAGCCGGCGACGAAGCGCGTCTTCGGATGGTGGTAGAGCTCGTTCGGCGGGCCGATCTGCTCGATGCGGCCATGGTTCATGACCACCACCCGGTCGGCCAGCGTCATCGCCTCGATCTGGTCGTGGGTGACATAGACGGTGGTGGTGCGCACCTTGAGATGCACCTTCTTGATCTCGGTGCGCATCTGCACGCGCAGCTTGGCGTCGAGATTCGACAGCGGCTCGTCGAACAGGAAGACCTTCGGGTTGCGCACGATGGCGCGGCCCATGGCGACGCGCTGGCGCTGGCCGCCGGAGAGCGCCTTGGGCTTGCGCTCGAGCAACTCGCTGATGTCGAGAATGCGCGCAGCCTCGTCCACGCGCGTCTTGATCTCGGCCTTCGGGTAGCGCTTCAGGCGCAGGCCGAACGACATGTTCTCGGCCACCGTCATGTGCGGATAGAGCGCGTAGTTCTGGAACACCATGGCGATATCCCGATCCTTCGGCGGCACGTCGTTGACGATATCGCCGTCGATCGCGATGTCGCCGTCAGAAATGTCCTCCAGTCCCGCGATCATGCGCAGCGTCGTCGACTTGCCGCAGCCGGACGGGCCGACCAGCACCACGAACTCCTCGTCGGCAATGTCGAGATTGATGCCGCGCACGGCCAACACGTCGCCGTAGAGCTTCACGACGTTCCTGAGAGTAACGCCTGCCATTGTCGAATGTCTCCCGTCAGCCTTTGGTCGCGCCGGCTGTCAGGCCTGCGATGTAGTAGTCCATGAGGAAGGCGTAGATGATCAGGGGCGGCAGCGCGCCGAGCAGCGCGCCGGTCATGATCTGGCCCCAGGCAAAGACGTCGCCGCGGATCAGCGTCGTGATAATGCCGACCGGCAGGACGAGCTGGTCGACGGAGGTCGTGAAGGCCAGCGGATAGAGGAACTGCGCCCAGCTCACCGTGAACGCGAAGATGGTCGCGGCGATGATGCCGGGCAGCGCCACGGGGATGAAGATGCGGGTCAGGGTCTGAAACCAGCTGGCGCCGTCGATGATCGCCGCCTCGTCCAGTTCCTTCGGGATCGAGGCGAAATAGCCGATCATGATCCAGGTGCAGAACGGCACCGTCAGCGTCGGATAGACGACCAGCAGCACCCACCAGCGATTGAGCAGCTGGATGCCGGTCATCTCGTGGAACACCGCGAACATCTTGAACATCGGGATGAACAGCAGCGTGTCGGGCACGAGGTAGGTCAGGAACACGCCGGTGGCGAGCGTCGCCGAGCCCCAGAACCGCATGCGCGACAGCGCGAAGGCGGCGGGAATGGAGATCAGCATGGTGATGGTCACCACGAAGACCGAAACGATCACCGAGTTCTTGAAGAAGACCAGATACTCGCGCTTGGTCAGCAGCTCGACATAGTTCGACAGGGTCGGGTTGAAGACCCACCACGGATTGGTCGCCGCCGAAATTTCCGCGCTGGTCTTCAGCGAGGTGATGAACATGTAGATCGGCGGCAGCAGGAAGAAGGCCGCGAAGATCACCAGGAAGACGTAGGACCAGCGCAGCGCCCACAGCCTGTCGCGGCTCATCGAGCCATATTGCGCGTTGCGGGTTGGAGCGCCCTTGTCGGGCGTGATGGTGGCCGCGGTCATGCCTCGTTCCCCCGCTGGTTGATGTCGCGCAGGATGAAGACGGCTGCGATCGCCAGGATTGGCACCATGAACAGTGAGACCGATGCACCGAGCGGGATGTCGCCGCCCTCGATGCCGAGCCGGAAGGCCCAGGTTGCGAACAGGTGCGTTTGGTCGAGCGGCCCGCCGGCAGTCAGCACGCGGACGATGTCGAAATTGGCGAAGGTGACGATGGTCGAGAACAGCGCCGTGATGGCGATGATGTTCCGCATCATCGGCAGGGTTACGTACCAGATGCGCTGCCACCAGTTGGCGCCGTCGATCTCGGCTGCCTCGTAGAGCTGTTCGGGCACCGATTTCAACGCCGCCAGATACATGATCATGAAGAACGGTGCGCCGACCCAGATATTGACGAGAATCACCGAGAACCGCGCCCAGTCGGCATCGCCGGTCCAGGGGATGCGGCCGAAGCCCATGCCGGAGAGGACGTAGTTGAAGGCGCTGTAGGAGGGGTCGAACAGCCAGAGCCAGGCGAGCGTCGACATGGCCGGCGGGATCACCCAGGGAATCAGCAGCATGCCGCGCCACTTGCGCTGGCCCTTGGCGGGGATGTTGTGGACGAAATGGGCGATGATGAAGCCGAAAATCGCCTTGAAGATCACCGCCGTGATCGCGAACAGACACGACTGGTAGACGACCATCCAGAAGGTTTCGCGCGTGAACAGGAATTGCATGTTGCCGAACGGAATGCGCGTGCAGACCGCGTCCGGCAGCCACGAACAATTCCGCATCCAGGCGATGCTGGTCATGGATTTCCGCAGCATCGACAGATAGATGGCATAGAAGGCCGGGTAGATGACCAGCACGGCGATCAGCAGGATCAGCGGCAGCGCCATCAGGAAGGCGATGGTCGACTTGCGCTGGAAGAAGCGTCTGACCGCGTTGGGTTTGGCGATGACCCGGCGAACCGGGGCACTGGACGTCAGGACTGCATCTGCCATCGGGAGTCGTCGCCTCGTATGCTTGTCGTTCCGGTGGATCGGCTGATCGTTCTCCGCGGCGGCGCGCGAGTGGCGCGCCGCCGGGCGATGGTGGAGGGCGCTATCTCGCACCCCTCAAACAGTCGGAAGCCCGCCCGGATCAGCCGCGCAGGAAGCCTTCGACCTCGCTCTCGGCCCAGGCGAGCGTGCGCTCCATGGGCTCGCCCCGCAGATGGCGGACGATCATCTTGGTGAGCGTCGCCTGGGTGTAGATCTGCTGGGCAATCTTGGGCGGCGCCGGGGCGCACGCGATCGAGAGCACCTGGTGGTTGTGCGGGTTCGGGTAGTGGTAGAGCGTGCCCTTGGGCGGCCCTTCCTCGGCCCAGGTCGGAAGCGTGGTGAGCTTCTCGAACGAGGGGATGTCGTAGCCGGCCGAGGCCGCCACGAAACTCGCCACGGCTGCCGGCTGCGACAGGGCGACAAGCAGGCTCTTGGCGGCCGGCTTGTTCTGCGAGAAGCTCCAGATGTTCCAGAAATACGGCAGGAACGGCGCGTAGCGTCCGCGCGGACCCACCGGCATGCCGTGGGTCCAGCACTGGGCGGCGATCTGGGGTGCGTCGCGCTTGGCGACGGCCCAGGCGCTCGGCGGATTCATGATCATCGCGCCGCGGCCGGACACGAGCCAGCGGTTGTTGGACCCGTCGTCCCAGGCCGGCGCATCGGCCGGATAGAACTTCGCCACCCTGACGCAATAGTCCAGCGCCTGGCGAACCGCGTCCGACTTGACGGTGAGTTCGCCCTTGGCGTTGACCAGCGCCGCGCCATAGGACTGGAAGAAGGCGCCCGCCGTATCGACCGAGTCGGTGGTCTCGCCCAAGCCCACGCCAAAGGCGACATTGGCCTTGTGGCACGCCTCGGCCGCCTTCAGATAGGCGTCCATGTTCCAGGCGTCGGCCTTGGGCGCTGCGCCAGCCGGATACATGGCCTGCACGTCGATCCCGGCATGCTGCTTCATCAGATCGATGCGCGAGCAGGGACCCTTGATCTGCGAGCCAATGGTGGCGGGAACGCCGAGCCACTTGTCGCCGAGCTTGTTGAGATATTCCACAGTGCCGTTCACCGCGCCGTTCTGGGCGATGAGCTGGGTCATGATGTCGTTGCAGGGCTCGAGCAGGTCGGCCTGGGCATGGGGCCACCAGGTCGGCATGGCGAGGATGTCGTGGCCGGACTTGGCCTGCGCCTCGGCGGCGATGGTCAGGAGGTTCTTGTTCCCCTGCGAGGGGATGTAGTCGATCGTCAGCTCGACGCGCTCCTTGGCCGCCCAGGCCTGGGCGACATCGGTCGAGGCCTTGTTGGCGCCGGGGACCCAATGGTCCCAGAGACCAATCGACAATTTGCCGGCGGCATGGGCGCCGCGGACGAAAGGCGTCGACAATGCGGTCGACGCGACGGCCGAAGCCGCGATGAAGCGCCGACGAGTCAGGTGGTGTTTAGCCATTCACAAATCCTCCCGCGTGACATGAGCGGCCAGGATGCCGCGCACGATGACGCCGTGCCGTTTCTTCTGCGGATTCCTCAAACCTCGTCTGCGTAGGCGTCGGAGGTGGAAAGCCGGCTGAGGCGCTCAGGTCAGTAAACGACAAAAATCGATTTAGTCCTAGATACGGATACTCACGCAGTCGAAGAAATCATTGTGCGACTGCACACAGCAGCGAGATTGTTTGATACAGCTATTTGGTGCGCTGCAATATTCGCATCCGTTCCCTAAGGGAACGGTCCGGCATGAACGGGGCATCGACCGGCGAGGGCGCACGGCCGGCAACGTCCTCGGTATGCTGCGTGGCAACAAAAAGCGGCAGCGAAAAATCGCGCGCGGCGCAGCCTGCCACCGATCGCCGCGCGGCCTGGTGACGCGGGTCCTGATCGCGGGAAAATTACTGTCAGGTCATCGACATGATGCTCATTTTCTGTTCAGACTTATTCAAGGGTTGAGGCCGGTTCCGACCTGTCCTGTCCTTGTCGACTGGCATCTGCAGCGCATGCGCGCATCGAGCCCCTGTCGCGCATGTTCGACCGAGACGTCCGGCGACGGAACGTTCGGTACGGGAGGACGTGAGTGCAGGCTACAGACATTTCCGACCCGAACTACTTCCACAAGGTCGTCGATTGCCAGTGGGCCTGTCCGGCCCATACCCCGGTCCCCGAATATATCAGGCGGATCTCCGCTGGCGACTATACCGGCGCCTATCTGATCAACTGGAAGTCCAACGTCTTTCCGGGGATTCTCGGGCGCACCTGCGACCGTCCCTGCGAGCCCGCTTGCCGGCGCGGACGGGTCGAGGACGAGCCGGTCGCCATCTGCCGGCTGAAGCGGGTCGCCGCCGACTACAAGAACGGCGTCGCGGCCTACATGCCGAAGCCGCCCGAGCAGCGGAACGGCAAGCGCATCGCCTGTATCGGCGCGGGCCCCGCCTCGCTGACGGTCGCACGCGATCTGTCACCACTCGGCTACGAGGTCACGGTCTTCGATGGCGAGGCCAAGGCCGGCGGCTTCATGCGCTCGCAGATCCCGAAATTCCGCCTGCCCGACAGCGTCATCGACGAGGAGATCGGCTTCGCCCTCTCGGCCGGCGCGGTGTTCCAGGCGAACCGTCGCATCGACAGCATGAAGGCGCTGATGACGGAAGGCTACGACGCGATCTTCGTGGGCACAGGCGCGCCGCGTGGCCGCGACCTCGACCTGTCCGGCCGGACGGAGGCCGCCGCCAACATCCATATCGGCATCGACTGGCTGGCCTCCGTCGCCTTTGGCCACATCACCGCCATCGGCCGCCGCGTGATCGTGCTCGGCGGCGGCAACACGGCCATGGACTGCTGCCGTTCCTCGCGCCGCCTCGGCGGCGACGAGGTCAAGGTCATCGTCCGCTCCGGCTTCGAGGAGATGAAGGCATCACCGTGGGAGAAAGAGGACGCGATGCACGAGGGCATCCCGATCCTCAACTTCATGGTGCCGAAGGCTTTCGAACACGAGAACGGCCGCCTCACCGGCATGACCTTCGAAAAGGTGCGGGCCGAATTCGACGCCAAGGGCCGCCGCAATCTGATGCCGACCGGCGAACCCGACGAGTTCGTCGCCTGCGACGATGTGCTGATCGCCGTCGGCCAGGAGAACTCGTTCCCCTGGATCGAGAAGGATGTCGGCATCGCCTTCGACAAGTGGGGCATGCCGGCCGTCGACGACAAGACCTTCCAGTCGAGCCGCCCGGACGTCTTCTTCGGCGGCGACGCCGCCTTCGGGCCGAAGAACATCATCTGGGCGGTTGCCCACGGGCACGATGCCGCCGTCTCCATCGACGCCTTCTGCCGCGGCGCCGATGTCGCCGACCGCCCGCCGCCGATGATGAACCTCATCAGCCAGAAGATGGGCATCCACGAATGGTCCTATGACAATGCCATCGCCATCGACGAGCGCTTCAAGGTGCCGACGGTGGGCAACGACATCGCGCTGAAGGACATCCGCAAGGAGGTCGAACTCGGCTTCGACCCGAAGCTCGGCTTTGCCGAGGCGCAGCGCTGCCTCAACTGCGACATCCAGACCGTCTTCGAGCCGAAGCTCTGCATCGAGTGCGATGCCTGCGTCGACATCTGCCCGACGGACTGCATCACCTTCGCCGAGGACGGCTCCGAGGACGACCTGCGGCAGCGGCTGTCCGCGCCTTCGGAGAACCACGACCAGGCCATCTATGTCGGCACCGGCCTCAAGACCGGCCGCATCATGGCCAAGGACGAGGACGTCTGCCTCCACTGTGGCCTCTGCGCCGAGCGTTGCCCGACAGGCGCCTGGGACATGCAGAAATCACTGATCGAAATGACTCATGCGGGGCATGCATGCCGATCGACAGCGTGAATGACTTCGTCATCCGTTTCGCCAATGTAAACGGATCGGGTTCCGCCAGCGCCAATCAGCTTTTCGCCCGCTCCATCATGCGGATGGGCGTGCCGATTGCGCCGCGCAACATCTTCCCCTCGAACATCCAGGGGCTGCCGACCTGGTACGAGGTGCGGGTGACCGAGGCCGGCCATCTCGGCGCGCGCGGCGGCACCGACATGATGGTCGCGATGAACCCCCAGACCTGGGACAAGGACATCGCCTCGATCGATCCCGGCGGCTACCTGTTCTACGATTCCTCGCGACCCATGCCGGACTCCAAGTTCCGCGACGACATCGTCGTACTCGGCATGCCGCTGACCGATATCGTCAACCGCGCCTACACGGACCCGCGTCAGCGCCAGCTGTTCAAGAACATCATCTATGTCGGTGCGCTGTCCGCCTTGCTCGACATCGCCATCGAGGAGGTCGAGAAGCTGATCGGCGAGCAGTTCCGCGGCAAGGACAAGCTGATCGCCCCGAACCTCAAGGCGCTGCATATCGGCTACGACCACGCGCGGGAGAACTTCTCCTGCCCCATCGGCCTGCGCGTCCGGCAGGCCGACCGGATCGGTGACCGCATCTTCGTCGAGGGCAACGCCGCGGCGGGACTCGGCGCGGTCTATGGCGGGGCCACCGTCTGCGCCTGGTATCCGATCACGCCGTCGACCTCGCTGGCGGAGGCTTTCGAGAGCTATTGCAAGCGCCTGCGGACAGATGCGGCGACCGGCGAGAAGCGTTACGCCATCGTCCAGGCCGAGGACGAACTGGCCTCCATCGGCATGGTCGTGGGCGCCGCCTGGAACGGCGCGCGCGCCTTCACCGCCACCTCCGGTCCCGGCATCTCTCTGATGCAGGAATTCCTCGGCCTTGCCTATTTCGCCGAGATACCCGCGGTGATCTTCGACGTGCAGCGGGGCGGTCCGTCCACCGGCATGCCGACCCGCACGCAGCAGTCGGATCTCCTGATCGCCGCCTATGCCTCGCACGGCGACACCAAGCACGTCCTGCTCTTCCCGCGCGACCCCGGCGAAGCCTTCGAGTTCGGCGCCTTGTCCTTCGACCTCGCCGACCGCCTGCAGACGCCGGTCTTCGTCATGCTCGATCTCGACATCGGCATGAACCAGCACCTCAGCGCGCCCTTCCAGTGGGACGACACGCGCGTCCTCGACCGCGGCAAGGTGATGACATCGGAGGAACTGGAGGCCGGCCGCGATTTCGGCCGCTATCTTGATGTCGACGGCGACGGCATCCCGTTCCGCACCTATCCCGGCACGCATCCGACCAAGGGCTCGTTCTTCACGCGCGGGTCCACGCGCGACCGCTACGCGCGCTACACCGAGGAGGGCGCGCCCTATGTCGACAACATGGAGCGGCTGCTCCGGAAGTTCGACACGGCGCGGACCCTGGTCCCGCCCGCGGTGCTCGACAAGGCGGCCAGGCCAACGCGCCTTGGCATCATCCACTATGGCTCGACCGGACCGTCGATGGACGAGGCCCTGCAACTGCTCGCCGCGAGGGGCGTGCATGTCGATGCACTGCGCCTGCGCGGCTTCCCGTTCGGACCGGAGGTCACCGACTTCATCGCCGGTCACGACCTGGTCTTCGTCGTCGAACAGAACCGCGACGCCCAGATGCGCACCATGCTGATGGTCGAGTGCGGCATCGATCCGGCCCAGCTCGTGCCGGTGCTGCATTTCGACGGCACGCCGATCACCGCTCGCTTCATCGCCAGGGCCGTCGCTGACAAGGCCACCAGCATCCGCCCGTCCCAGCAGCGCGAGGTTCTCTCGTGACCTATCTTGCCAAGCCGAAATTCCGCCACCCGAACATCGAGACCAACGATCTCGGCTTCTCGCACCGCGACTACGAGGGCTCGATCTCGACGCTCTGCGCAGGCTGCGGCCACGATTCCATCTCCTCGGCCATCATGCGCGCCTGTTTCGAACTGTCGCTGCCGCCGCATCGCATCGCCAAGCTGTCGGGCATCGGGTGCTCGTCGAAGACGCCGACCTATTTCCTCGGCCAGAGCCATGGCTTCAACTCGGTTCACGGGCGCATGCCCTCAGTGCTGACCGGGGCCAATCTCGCCAACCGCGACCTGATCTATCTGGGCGTTTCGGGCGACGGTGACTCGGCCTCCATCGGCTTCGGCCAGTTCGCCCATGCCATCCGCCGCGCGGTCAACATGGTCTATATCGTCGAGAACAACGGCGTTTACGGCCTGACCAAGGGCCAGTTCTCGGCGACTTCCGACAAGGGCTCGAAGAGCAAGAAGGGCGTCGACAATCCGGACTCGCCCATCGACCTCGTGTCGATCGCGCTGCAGCTCGGCGCGACCTTCGTCGCCCGCTCCTTCTCCGGCGACAAGGACCAGCTCGTGCCGCTGATCAAGGCCGGGCTCGAACACCAGGGCGCCGCCTTCATCGACGTGATCTCGCCCTGCGTCGCCTTCAACAACCACGAGGGTTCGACCAAGAGCTTCGACTATGTGCGCGCCCATAATGCCGAGCTGAACACGCTCGACTTCATCACCACCCAGGCGCCGATCAGCGTGGAATATCCGGAAGGTGAGACGCAGGACGTGAAGCTGCACGACGGCTCGACCATCCGCCTGTGCAAGCTCTCCACCGACTACGACGTCCATGACCGCGGCGCGGCCATGAACCACATCTACCGGCTTGGCCGGAGCGGCGAGATCGCGACGGGGCTCATCTACATCGACGAGGAGCCGAGCGACATGCACGCCCGCCTCGGTACGGCGAAGCGGCCGCTTAATGCGCTGGCTGATCGCGACATCGTGCCGGGTTCGGCGGCGCTCGCGAAGATCAATGCGGGACTGCGCTGAATGGATGTGCGCCCCCTTCTGACCGAGTTCGCGGCCGCCGTCGCGCGCCACGACGGACGCGGTTTCGCCGCCCTGTTCGCGGAGGACGGCGTCTATCACGACATCTTCTACGGCGCCTTCGAGGGTCGCGAGCGCATCGCCGCGATGATCGACGACTGGTTCTACCGGACCGCCGAGGATTTCCGCTGGGACATGCACGACCCGCTGACCGATGGCCGCATCCTCTACGCCCGCTACACCTTCTCCTATCGCTCCAAGCTGCCGGAGGCGAAGGGCGGTCGCGCCATGTTCGAGGGCGTCGCGATCATGCGGCTGCGGGACGGCCAGATCATCGAGTACCGCGAGGTCGCGAACACCGCGACGGCCTTCGTCGATCTGAACTTCGTGCCAGAGCGGATTACCAAGCTGATGGCGCGCCAGGGCGCGGAACTGAAGGCGCGGCCTGAAATGAAGGGCCATCTGGCGTAGCCGGGCCCAGCGCCCCATTTTCCGGAAGAGCCGTGCCGGTGGCCCGGCCTTCATCCGGATTCACCATGGGCGAGAACTACCTGCTCTACGACGGCGAATGCCCGTTCTGCTCCCGCTACGTCGCTCACGTGCGGCTGAGGGAGGCGGTCGGTCCGGTGGCGCTGATCGATGCGCGCACCCGACCAGACCTTTGCCGGCAGCATGCTGTCGAAGGCTTCGACATCAACCAGGGCATGATCCTGCGCCTCGATGGCCAGACCTGGTTCGGCGGCGAGGTGCTGCATCGCCTCGCCTTGCTGACGACATCAAGCGACGTCTTCAACAAGGCGACCGCCGCGCTTTTCCGCCGTCCGCGCCTCGCCCGGTTCCTCTACCCCGCATTGAGGTTCGGACGGAACGCTGCACTGAGGCTATTGGGGCGCCAGCGCATCGCGTCCTGACGCCTGGTCGCCCGCAATCCAGCCATTCGCCGGGCATTCCACCCTTCCGCCACGCCGCCGCCTCGTCCAGATTGCGCTGTGTCCGGCGCCAACAGCCGGCGGGGGAGGAATGGCATGGGTGAGTTCCTGTGGCGGTCGATCGTGCTGGGTGTCGCGGCGACGGCCTTGCTTGATCTCTGGGCCCTGTTCCTGAACCGCGCCTTCGGCATTGCGCCGCCCAACTGGGCGATGGTCGGCCGCTGGGTGGGCCATCTGCCCTCGGGCACGCTCGTTCACGAGGACATCGGCAAGGCGGCGCCCGTGCCGAACGAACTCGCCATAGGCTGGGTGTTCCACTACGTGGTCGGCATCGTCTTCGCCGCCGCATTGCTCGCCATCTGGGGGCTCGGATGGGCACGCAGCCCGACCTTGATCCCGGCCCTGATCGTTGGCTGGGTGACCATCGGCTGTGGCTGGTTCATCCTCCAGCCGGCAATGGGCGCGGGCATCGCCGCGATGAAGCGCCCCAACGCCATGCAGATCCGGGCGCTGAACATCCTCGGCCACACCGTCTTTGCGCTGGGCCTCTACGGCGCGGCGCTGCTGCTCCGACCCTGAGGCCGCTAGAGCGAGACCTTGGCGACCTTGTCCTTATAGGTCTCCTTCGGGTCCGCGCCGAACAGCATCCTGATGCCCTCGACCAGGCTCGACGCGTCCTGCCAGATCTGCGCCTCCTCGCCGTCGAGGCGCAGCAGCGCGACCTTCGGATCGTCCCTGCCGCCCGCGAACCAGGCGGCGACATAGGGGTTCCACAGGCGATCGATCGTGGCGCTATCGGTCTCAGCCGACAGCCGCCCCTGGACCGCGGCAAAGAGGTCGTGCCCCTTCGACGTGAAGGTGGCAGTCGCACTGCTGCCATTTTTCAGGCCGCGGACGAGGCCGGTATCCTTCGACGTGAAAAACCAGATCGGACCGCGCGCGCCTTCGATCTGCGCCGTCATCGGCTTCGGATGCGCGCCATTGGCGTCGTCGACACCCAGCATCATGGTCATGTCGGATTTCAGCGCGTCCCAGAACTGGGTCTCGAGTTCCTGCGGCGTCGGCATGGCGTGCTCCCTGTGACTTCAGGACGAACAAGCGGCGGTGCCGGGAGTTCCATGGCCCCGGGTGCGCTATCCGCACGAGCGACGACGGGAGGGGTGCGCGCAGTCGAACGACCGGCTAAACAGCGGCTTCGATCTGTCGGGCCGGAGCCATCATGAGCGGAAAAGTCATTCTGGTGACCGGCGCGTCCTCGGGCATTGGCCGCGCCATCGCCGATCTCCTGAATGCGCGCGGCCATCGCGTCTACGGCACCAGCCGCCGGCCCGAGGCCCATCAGGCGCCGTGGCGGCTGGTGGCGATGGACGTGACCGACGACGCCTCGGTGCTCGCCGGGGTCACGGCCATCCTCGCCGAGGCCGGGCGCATCGACGCCGTCATCAACAATGCCGGGCTGGTAATCTCGGGCGCGGTCGAGGACACCTCGCTCGACGAGGCGCGCCGGAGCTTCGAGACCAATGTGCTCGGCGCCATCAGGGTCGCCAGGGCGGTGCTGCCGGCCATGCGCGAGAGCGGCGGGGGCGTCATCGTCAATATCGGTTCGCTCGCCGGGCGCATCGGCATGCCCTTCCAGGGCGTCTATTCGGCGACCAAATTCGCGCTCGAAGGGCTGACCGAGGCGTTGCGCCAGGAGGTCGCCGGCTTCGGCGTCCGGGTCAGCCTCATCGCCCCGGGTGACACCGCGACGCCTGTGGTCGAGAACCGCGTGCGAACGGCCGCAGCCCTCGACCCTGCCTCGCCCTATGCGGCGGACTTCGCGCGGGTCGTGGCCATGTACGAGAAGGACGAAAGGGCCGGCGCTCCGCCAGGCGGCGTCGCCGAGCTCGCCGCCGCCATTGTCGAAGGGCGCAAGACCGGTGCGCGGTTCGTGGTCGGCCCGATAGCACAGCGGATCATGGTCGCCGCGCGGAGCTTCGTACCGGGGCCAATCTTCCGGTGGGGAATGTCACTTTATTTCGGTCTTAAGAGATGATCTGTTAAGGACCGTGATGGGCGTGGCCGCGACTGCAAGCTGAAACTTGTCGCAAGTCATTGACCTTGTTGAGCATTCCGGCGCTGGCCGGGTTCTTCCGGAATCGGCGCGCCGGTGGCGTGCGAATTGGCCCAAGGCTTGCTCGTTTCCGACAAGCAAACTATAGCGACTGAACCGCCCATTTGACGGTTCGGTGACGAACGAAGGCAAAGCTGTTCCATGTCTGATAGTAACGCGCATCCCGAAAGCGGATCGCACGCCATCGCCGCCACCGCCCAGCTTACCGGCATTCTGCGCCGCGTCGCGACCCTCGGCGACATTCTCGATCGTTCCGTCGGCGATGCCACCCATCCTTTGCGCATCCAGATCGACCGTTTCGACAGCCCGGTCCATGCGGTCATCGACGGCCGCCCGACCACGCTTTTCGGCACCAACAGCTATCTCGGCCTGAATTTCGATCCGCGCTGCATCGCGGCCGCGGAGACCGCGCTGCGCGAATGGGGCACCGGCTCGACGGCCTCGCGCGTCGCCAGCGGCAACCAGGTCGGTCACACCAATCTGGAGCGCACCATCGCCGCCTATTACGGCCGCCCGGACGCGATCGTCTTCTCGACCGGCTTCATGGCCAATCTCGGCGCCATCTGCGGGCTGGCGGCCGAAGGCGACCTGATCCTCTACGATGCCTTCTGCCACGCCAGCATCATCGACGCCTGCCGCGCCAGCGGTGCCGCCTTCAAGCCGTTCCGCCACAATGACCCGGCCGACCTCGCCCGCATGCTGGACGAGGCCACCATTCCGCCGTCGCGCATCCTGGTCGTCCTCGAAGGCCTCTATTCGGTCTGGGGTGACCTCGGCGCCGTGAAGGATCTCGCGGAGGTCGCCAAGGCGCGCGGCGCCCTCGTTCTGGTCGACGAGGCCCACGGCCTCGGCCTCTACGGCGAGACCGGCCGCGGCGTCACCCAGGCCCAGGGCGCGGAGCATCTTGTCGACGCGGTCGTCGGCACGTTCTCCAAGTCGGTCGGCGTGATCGGCGGCTATTGCGTCACCTCGCACCCCGCCCTCAAGGCCCTGCGGTTCCTGGCACGCGCCTATCTCTACACCGCCTCTCTGCCGCCGGCGGTTGTCGCCTCGGCGCGGACCGCGATCGAGATCATCGGCAGCGAGCCCGAACTGCGCGCCAACGTATGGCGCAAGGCCGAGAAGTTCTGCGTCGGCGTCAAGGCGCTCGGCTACGGGCTCTGCGCCGCCCCCGGGCCCGTCGGCGCGATCAAGATGCGCGGCCTGGTCCAGGGTCTGAATTTCTGGCGCGACCTGCTCGACCGCGGCATCTACGTGAACATCCTGGTGCCGCCGGCAACGCCGGGCGGCGAGGTGCTGCTGCGCTTCTCGGTGTCGGCCGCCCATACTGACGAGGACGTGGATCGCTTCCTGTCGGTTCTCGGTGAACTGTCGGTCGAAGCCCGCACGGCCTGACGCGGCTCTCAGCCCTCGATCACCGCTTCCGCCATGGCAAGGACGGCGCCCGCGCCGTCGCGCACCATGATCCTGAGCGTCGCCAGCGCGACGCCCTCCACTGCTTCCGTTTTCACGACCCGCCCGCCGACGACCACCGCAATGCCGGTCGGCGCCGGCCGCGCGAAGCGCGCCGACAGACGCCTGCAGGGCGCTGCGGGTAGCCAGGCGGCGAGCGCCTCGTCGGCGAGCGCCATCAGCAGCATGCCCTGGATGATGGTGCCGCCGAGGCCAATGTTCCGCGCCGCCGCCTCGTCCGTATGGATCGGATTGTCGTCGCCGGACGCCTCGGCATAGCGGGCGACGCGTCCGGCATCGACAACGCCGCAATGGTGGTTCGGAAAAGTATGCCCGACGACGAGCGGTTCGCTCACGGCACCAGCCTCAGAATGGCGTGGAGGCGGGTCAGCGACCGGCCACTGGCATCGGTGAGCATGGCGTGAAGCGTGATCCGGTCGGCGTCCGTCCGACTCGCCGTGGCCGTCAGCGTCAGCGGCGTGTCGAGCGGAGCTTCAGCCAGAGTCTCGATGGTCTGCAATTCGTGGACAGGCAAGGATGCCGGCCGGTCGGCCGCCATGCGGCGCACGGCGTCGACGATTTCGGGGCGGGTGAGCCAGGCGATCGGAAAGGTCGTCGGACGGCGCGCAGCGCGAGGCGCCGCCCCGATGCCGGCGACGAACCGCTCCAGCCCCGCCACCGTGACGTTGACGGTCACCGCCACGGTCGCCGACTGGCCGACGAGGCTCAATGCGCGCGCCCGAAGACCAGCGCGGCGTTGATGCCACCGAATGCGAAGGAATTGCTGAGCGCCATGCCGATGGGTTGCGTGCGGCTCTCGTTCGGCACGCAGTCGATCGGGCAGTTCGGGTCCGGCGCCAGGAAATTGATGGTCGGCGGCACCCGGCCTTCTTCCATCGCGCGGATCGTCACGATGGCCTCAATGGCGCCGGCCGCCCCGAGCGTGTGGCCGTGGATCGGCTTGGTGGAGCTGACGGCAACCGAGCCGACACGATTGCCGAAGATGCGGCCGAGCGCCTCGCTCTCGGTGGAATCGTTGAGCAGGGTCGCCGTGCCATGGGCGTTGACGTAGTCGATATCGCCCGCCGCAGCGCCGGCATCTGCGAGCGCGATCGCCATAGCCTCGGTCGCCCCGTCCGTATCCGGGCGCAGCATGTCCTTGGCGTCGCTGGTGGTGCCGTAGCCGAGCAGCCGGGCGCGGACCTTGGCCCCGCGTCGCTCTGCGCCTTCGGCGGTTTCGAGCACCAGCACGGCAGCGCCCTCGCCGAGCAGCAGGCCGTTGCGCCCCTTGGAGAAAGGCCGGCAGAAATCGGGCGAGAGCACGCGCATGGCCTCCCAGCCCTTCATGCCGCCGGAGGTGATGATCGACTCGCAGCCGGCGACGATGGCCCGGTCGATCATGCCTGCGCGCAGCATCTGCATGGCGATGCCGAGGGCCTGGGCGGAGGAGGCGCAGGCGCTGGAAATGACGAAGCTCGGGCCGGTGCAGCCATAGACCATGCCGATATGCGAGGCCGCGGCGCTGGTCATGGCGCGTGGCACGCTGAGCGGATCGGGCCGGCGGCCTTCCAAAAGGTTGTAGGCGCCTTCCTCGATAGTGCCGAGGCTGCCGACACCGGTGCCGACGATCACGGCCGTGCGGTTGCCGAGCGGGCCGACATCGTCGAGCCCGGCATCCTTGACCGCTTCCATCGCGGCGACGATGCCGAGCGTGGTGGTGCGGTCGAAATAGGCGGCCTTGCGGTCCGGCAGATAGGCGGTGATGTCGATGTCGGGCGCCCGTGCGGCGTGCTTGATGGAATGGCTGTAATTGCGCGAGAAGATCAGCGGCTTGTTGCCGGACAGGCCGCCCACGGCGGCAGCCCACAGCGCGTCGGCACCCATGCCCGCAGCCGTCACCGCACCCATGCCGGTGACCACAACCTCGCGACGGGACACGTCAGGCCTTCTTTTCCGCGAGAATACGCTGCTTGAGGACGTCAAGAAGGCCGCCGACGTCCTTCACTTCCGCCAGGCTTTCGTCCATCGGCACATAGACGGAAAACTTCTCCTCGATCGCGGCGAGGATCATCATGTAGTCGACACTGGCAATATTGAGCGAGGCGAGCGTGGTCTGCGGACCGACGCCGGTCATGTCGACCATGCCCTCTTTGGCGATGACGTCGATCAGGTCTCTTGTGAGCTGATCGTCGCCGAACGCGGTAGTGGATTCAGTCATTCTTGGACCTTTGTGAACCGTCACCGTTGCGTCGCACGCTTGGCCACGGTTGTCCAGTGTCGCACAAGCGCGAGGCCGGACGCCTTCCTAAACCGTTCTTTCCAACCTATCTAGTTCCCAATCGCATGGTCAGAAGGGACGTTGCCTTCCGGCCCGAGGCCGCAGAAACGGGGAAATCGCGACCATGAGCGGGATCGGCCGTCGCAGTCTCGTCCTTTCGCCTTTCGCTGCGCCTTTTGCACGTCCGGCCCTCGGCCAGGATGGTCTGCCGCCCATATCGGTTCGCCGCTCGGAAATCAGTGTGTCGCGCAGCCTGCCGGTGGCGCGGCCCGATCTGCCGGTACCGGCCGATCCCGGCATGTTGCTTTACGTGCAGCAGGCGATCAACCGGAACGTGCTGGTCTATGCCGCGCGCCAGGCCCCGGACGGCAAGCTCGACGCCAATGCCCCGGTGGAGGTGTTCTGGCGGCGCTACAACGACGAGGGCGGCAACAAGCGCGCTCTGACGTTCTTCGAGCGCGTCTTCGCCTTCGGCATCAGCGCGCAGCGGATCGCCGACGGCCGCTATGCGGCCCGCCTCGCAGGCTATCGCGAGCGGGACGCTGTGGTCGATATTGGCGAGGACGGCAAGCCGCGCGCCCTGCTGACGATCGGCCAGCGGACCGTCCGCGTGGTCTATGCCTATGCCATGGCCGAGCGCGGCAGCTTCATCCCGAAGGTCCATTACGTCGATATCCACGGCTTCGACATCGCCTCTGGCGAAGCCGTTCGCGAAAGAGTCCGTCTAGATATGTGATCGCCTCAGCCCCAGCCGAAATCGTGCCAGGGGCTGGCGGGAAACGGGTTCGGCAAGGGGTTGCGTTCGATCAGGCGGCGCTGGAGCGGCATGCCGCGGCGCTGCTCCTTCCAACTGCCGAGGAAATGGTGCCGGCAGCGGATGCGGGTCCGCAGCAGGGGCAGGTCTGCATAGAGGTCGGGCGGCACCCAGTAGATCTGCTCCAGAACGCCGACGTCGCGCGGCCGGCTGGCATAGAAGAAGCGGGTGAGGGCCTTCGGGCCAGTCGCATCCTCGATGGCCGCGACAACCTCGACCGGACGGGCCGCGATCTTAGTTGCCATGTCGGCGACCAGCGCCGCGATGAAGCCGTTGCCGGCGGGCGCGGCGAAAATGCAGTTGGCGACCTGAAAGGGCTGCGCATAGCCCAGTTCCGTCTGGCGTGTGGCGGTCACCTGCGCCTCGATGCCGAACACCGCCTTGTCGGTGTCGAGCAGGTCGCCCAGCGGAGCGAGGCATTCCATGTCCATGTCGGCATAGATGCCACCCTGGTCGAGCACCACGAGCAGGCGGAAAAGATCGGCCTTCTGTACCGGGAACCGGAAGGACTCGAACAGCGGCGCATAGGCGGGAAAGCGGTCCTGCACGAAGGCCGCCATGGCGGCATCGTCGTAGAAGCGCAGCGTGATGCCCGGATTGTGCGCGACGAAGCTGCGCTGGAAGGCGGCGAGGTCGGGCGGCAGGGCGGCCGATTTCCAGGTCTGGTGCAGGACGAGCGGGATCATGCGGTCACTTCGTGGAGGCGGGGGGTCATCGCGTCTGGCCACGCCATTCGAGCCAGGCCATCAGCGACAGTCCGGCGGCGATCATGGCGAGCGGCATCAGCCAGGCCGCCGGAATGGCGGGCAACTGGCCGTACTCCCCAAGCCAGACGACAACGTTGTTGGACACATAGAGGAAGTAGCCGGCAAGCCCGATCAGGATCATGGGCTTGAAGGCGGTGCGCTGGGCGATGAGCCAGGTGGCGAGAGCCGAGGCGAGCAGCAGCATCCCGAAGGGCAGGAAGAACTGGGCGATGCGCACCTGCCACCAGGTCCGGTAGCCTGCAGGCTCCGGGATGTCCGCCCGTGCCGCGAGGGCGGCGAGCGTCGCCTGTGGCAGGTAGCGTGGGTCGATGCCGAAATTGGCCAGCCAGAGCGGGTCGAGCGCCAGATTCTCCGTCTCGGTGTCGAACCGCCGCGCAGGCCCGGTATCGGTCGGCTGGCTGCCGGGCGAGGCGTCGGGAGCATCCCAGCGCGCGCCGCTGCGGAAGAGCCAGCGACCGGGTGTGCCGGCCGGCTCCGCGGAAGCGGCCTCGATGCGGCCGTTCAGGCGTCCCTCATCGGAGAACTCGAACATCTGGACGTCGACCAGCCGGCTCGCCCGATGGTCGATCCGGGCCTGGATCAGGTGGTTTGGAAGGCTGATCCAGCGCCAGTTCGAGGCCGCAAGCCGCCGGTCGAAGCGGTGACCGTATTCGCCGATGTTCTGCTCGATCTGGATGGCGACGGCGCCCGGCCGCAGGACCGTGAGCGCGGTGGTCTGGAGGGCACCGAAGGCCACGCCGAGGATAGCGAGGGGGACCAGCGTCTGCAGCGGGGAGCGCCCGCCGTTCCAGACGATGATGCGCTCGCGCGATTGGGTCAGCGTGATTTCCGACCAGAACAGGCCGAGGAAACAGGCGAGCGGCAGCAGGTTGCCGATGAGGTCCGACGCCCTCAGGCCGAGATACCAGAGGAAATGCAGGGCGATGCCGGGTGCCGAGCGGTCGGGGGACTGCGCGGCGATCGACTCTGCGCGTGGGGCGAGATCCAGCGTCAGCGCCACGATCAGGAGGGCGGCGACGACCGTGCCGATGTGCCGCGCGTGCGCGAGCGCGAGCGTGCGCGTGAAGGTCCCGAACGGCACCAGCGCGAAGCGCCGGGTGCGCTTCGGCGGTCGGAGTATCTCGACCGCGCTCATGACCGCCCGAGCGCGGGGCGCGCCACGGCCGAGGAACGGATCGCGATGGCGGTGACGAGCAGCCCGCCGATCGCCAGCGCCCCGACGACGATGGCCGCCATCATCAGCCAGGGACCGAGCCAGAGTGCCCCGGCAAGGGCCGTGGTACCGAAGATCTCGGTCGCCATCAGGCCCGCGCAGGCGATCGGCAGCACGAAGGCCTGGTTGGCGCGGGTCGTGAACGACAGGGCGAGCAGCGCGATCAGCGGTGCCAGAAGGCAGAGGAAGCTGCGTCCCAGTCGCTTGCCGAACTCCAGCCGGTGCCGCTGGTCGACCCCGGCCGTCCGCGCCAGCTCGACAATGGTCAGTTCGGCGGTGTTCCGGCCGCGCGGGTCCAAGGGCACAATGTCGTCGATGACCATGCTCTGCTGGGTGGCAATGCCGCGCAGCGAGGAGACGGGCGCAATGCGCGGCCGCGGCGAGTTGGGATCGGCGGCGGCGAAGTCGTCGACGACGAAATCGTAGAGGTGAAGCGCCAAGCGGCCGGCCGCGTCCGGGCCGACGAGGCGTGTCCCGTTGGCCACCACGACCCGCTCGGTCCCGTCCGGATTGTACTGCCGGACGAACAGGCGCGGGCGCGGCTCGCCGTCCGGGCGGGGGCTGACCGAGACCGTGCCGATGCGCGTCTCGATCAGGCGGTTGGCGGTGATCGTGCCGCCCGCGAGCGCATGGTACTGGGCCGCGAACATGACCAGGCGGAAGCCGTAGCGTGACAATGGATCGATGAAGCCGCCGACGGCGATGGCGGCGATCTGCGCGATGATGCCGATGCGGATGACGAGGCGGATCAGCCCGTGCGGGGGAATGCCGAGGCTCGACAGCATGAGGAACTCGCGGTCCTCTCGCAGGCTGAGCGAGACCCGATAGACCGCGATCAGGATGGCGGTCGGCAGCGCCAGCTCGAACACCTGCGGCAGCATGGCGGCCATCAGGGCGAGCGTCTTGCCGAGCGAGGCGCGGATCTTGAGCACCTCCTCGAGCAGGCCCGAAATGAGCTGCTCGGCGACGAAGATGCTCTCGATCAGCAGGAGGACCAGCGCCACCTGGATCACTACCTCGCGCTTGATCCGGTTGCCCTGCTGGCGTGGGAAGGGTCTTGACCTGCCCGTCAGGTCAAGGCGCGAGCGGACGCGCCGCGAAAGCACGGCGAAGCCGCTCACGCCGACGGTCCCGTGCTGGCGTGGCCCGGCGTCAGGGTGTAGAGACCATGCCCGTTGCGCAGGCCGATTGGCGGAAGGCCCGGGCGTCGATCGGGGACAGAGTCGATTGCAGATCGTCGAAGTGAAGTCACGCCGCGACTTTAGACGCTTCATCCGCCTGCCGCGAGAGCTCTATTCAGGGATGCCGGGATTCCAGCCGCCGCTCGACTTTGAGCGCAAGCTGCTTCTGGACCCGAAATGGGCACCGTTCTTCGGCCATGGCGAGGCGGCCTTCTTCATCGCCGAGGACGCCGATGGCCGCGCGCTCGGCCGCATTTCGGCACAGTTCGACCGGCTGACGCCGGCGGCGCGCGCCGGCACCGGCCATTTCGGCTGTCTCGATGCGGTGGATGATCCGACCGTGGTCGCGGCCCTGATCGCCGCTGCCCGGCGCTGGCACGCGCAACGCGGCCGCGGCCGGATCGAAGGGCCCTTCACCTATTCGATCAACGAGGAGGCGGGCACGCAGATCACGGGACAGGAGCGCGGCGACATGGTGCTGATGCCCTGGCATCCGCCCTATCTCGGCGGCCACGTGGAGGCGTCCGGCCTCCTGCCGCTGAAGGATCTGCTCGCCTATGCGGTATCGGCCGAGGCGGCGTCGAAATGGACCGGAACGCGCGTCACCCGGCTGTCGCAGCAGAGCCGTGTCACGGTGCGGCGCCTGAATCTGTGGAAGCTCGGCGCCGAGGCGAAGCTCATGACCGAGCTCTACAACGCCTCCTGGAAGGACAATTGGGGGTTCATCCCGCTCGCCAGCGAGGAGTTGGCGACGCTTCTTCAGATCGCCCGCCCGGTGCTGAAGGCCAGCTATGCGATCATCCTTGAAATGGACGGCAAGCCGGTCGCCTTCGCATTCGCTTTGCCCAATGCCTACGAACTGGCGCGCGGCTTCGAAGGCCGTCTCCTGCCGTTCAACTGGGTGCGCCTCGTCTGGCGGCTGGCGACGCATCGCTTCCGCACCGGTCGCGTCACCCTGCTCGGCGTGCGCGCGGAACTGCGCGATACCCTGCTCGGTGCGAGCCTGCCGGTCATCGCTATCGCCAACCTGATCGCAGCCAATCCCTTTCGCGGAGAGGTCGAGATGAGCTGGATTCTTGACGACAACGTCCGGATGAGCCGTATGATCGAAAGCGCGGGCGGGACGATATCCAAGAGATACCGCGTCTATGGCGACGCGCCGAGCGGGGGGATGCCGGCATGACAACGGCGGGAGACCAGGACGGCGCGGGCCTCGCGCCAGTCGATGCTGCCTTCGTGATGGCCCATCCCGCCCACGCCATCGCGCTGGTCGGCGGCGCCGGCCTGTTTCCTTATGGCCCCGGCACTGTGGGTGCGCTGTTCGGGGTGCCCCTCGGGCTTCTGCTCGCTACCTTCTCGCCCGTCGTGGCGATCGTGGTTCTGGCGGCGACCTTCCTGGTCGGCATCTGGGCCTGCCGCACGGCGGCGGAGAATGCCGGTCTGCACGACCATCCCGCCATCGTTTTCGACGAGACCTGGGCCATGGCCGCGGTCATCGCCTTCGCGCCGGCCGGCGGCTGGGCGATTCTGGCCGGCTTTCTTGCCTTCCGGCTGTTCGACATCGCCAAGCCCTGGCCGATCGGCATGATCGACCGGCGTGTCGACGACGGCCTCGGGATCATGCTCGACGATGCGGTGGCGGCGGTTTTCGCGCTGGCGATCGTGCTCGGCCTGGCGCGGCTCGGGCTGGTCTAGGTCTCAGACGCCCGACATCACGCGGACGGCGAGCAGCCCGCAGGCGAGGGCGATGGCAAGCCCAATTCCGTCGAAGAGTTGCATGGGCGTGACCTTTCGGAACCCGCTCCGAATATTGGCCATCATGATTAACGAACCATGTCGCCGCGGTGGCGCGAAGGTTGCTGGATTGCGACCGAACGTCGGCCGCGGCTTCTTCGCGGCGGCCTGTGGCCGTTCGGCCACAGGCCGTCAGAGCACGAAATCGGCGCCCAGATAGGCAGACCGGACGCGCGGGTCGGCCACGATCCGCTCGACCGTTCCGGATGCCAGGATCAGACCGTCGTCGAGAATATAGGCGCGGTCGACGAGGCTCAGCGTCTCGCGCACGTTGTGGTCGGTGATCAGCACGCCGATGCCGCGGCCGGCGAGCTTGCGGATCAGCAGGCGCACTTCCGTTACCGCGATCGGGTCGACGCCGGCAAAGGGCTCGTCCAGCAGGATGAAGGACGGCTCGCTCGCCAGCGTGCGGGCGATCTCGAGACGCCGTCGCTCGCCGCCGGACAGGCCGCCGGCCTTGGCACGGCGCACCTCGCCGAGACCGAACTCGTCGATCAGTTCGTCGAGCCGGTGCTTCAGCGCGGCGCGCTCGGCGACGAGCGATTCGAGCACGATGAGGATGTTGTCCTCGACCGAGGAGCCGCGGAAGATCGAGGGCTCCTGGGGCAGGTAGCCGAGCCCCATGCGCGCGCGCATGAACAGCGGCAGACGGGTAATGTTGGCGTCGTCGAGCATGACGACGCCGCTATCCGGCGTCTGGATGCCGGCGATCATTGAGAATGTGGTGGTCTTGCCGGCACCGTTGGGGCCGAGCAGGCCAACAACCTCGCCGCGCCGCAGCGCTAGGTCGACACCCCTGACCACCGGCCGCCCGTCATGTGCCTTGGCGATCCGGCGGGCGATAATCATGGGGGACGGCCGTCCAGTCCTTGGAGCGGGAGGGGAGGCTGCGGATCAGCCGGTGCCCTCGATGAAGGAAAGCGTCAGCGAGCGCGCTTCCCTGTCGGTGAACTGCTTCGGCGGCGATTTCATGAAATAGCTGGACGGTCCGCCGATCGGACCACCGAGCTTGCGGTCGAGGGCGATGCGGCAGCATCGCACGGCGTCGATGACGACGCCCGCCGAATTGGGCGAATCCCAGACCTCGAGCTTCAGCTCCATGTTGAGCGGCACGCCGCCAAACCCGGTCCCCTCGAGGCGGATATAGGCCATCTTCCGGTCTTCGAGGAACGGCACGAAGTCGCTCGGGCCGATATGAATGTTGTCTGCGTGGATCGGAACGTCGATCTGGCTGGAGACCGCCTGGGTCTTCGACTTCTTCTTCGAGGTGAGGCGCTCGCGCTCCAGCATGTTGAGGAAGTCGGTATTGCCGCCGAAATTGAGCTGGTAGGTGCGGTCGATCTTGACGCCGCGCTCCTCGTAGAGCCGGGCGAGCACCCGGTGGACGATGGTCGCGCCGACCTGGCTCTTGATGTCGTCGCCAACGATCGGCAGGCCCTTGTCGACGAAGCGCTTCGACCATTCCGGGTTCGACGCGATGAACACCGGCACGCAATTGATGAAGCCGCAGCCGGCCTCCAGCGCCCGCTCGGCGTAGTACTCGCTCGCCTTCTGCGACCCGACCGGCAGGTAGGAAATGATGACCTCGGCCTTCGCGGCCTTGAGCACCGCCGTCACGTCAACGGGCTCGGCCTTCGATTCCGTGACGACGCCGACGAGGTGCTTGCCGATGCCGTCAAACGTCGGCCCGCGCTGCACGGTGACGCCGGTCGTCGGCACCCGCGCGAACTGGATCGTGTTGTTCGGCTTGGCGACGATGGCCTCGGCCACGTCCTGCCCGACCTTGCGGCTGTCGATGTCGAAAGCCGCCACGATCTCGACATCGCGAATGTGATAGGGGCCGACCTCAACGTTCATCAGGCCAGGGATGGATTCTCCCGGCTTGGCGTCCTTGTAGTAGTGAAGGCCCTGGACGAAGGATGCGGCACAATTGCCGACGCCGATGATGGCAACACGAATAGCAGACCGTGACACGAATGATCTCCAGGCGCTTGGGCCGAAAACCACCGGCTGCGCGGCGCCCCTTATACTTCATTGTCCTGTCATTTGAAGGGGGCCCGTGCTGATCGTCACAGGAGCCACCGGGCTGCTCGGAAACACGCTGCTCAGGCAAGCGCTTGGCGCCGGCCTGAAAGCGACGGCCCTCGTCCGGAAGACCAGTCCCCGCGCGCCGCTCGAAGGGCTCGATTGCGCTGTAACCGTGGCTGATTTGGCCGAAAGCGCGCTGGAAGCGGCCGTTTCCGGGGCTTCCGTCGTGGTTCATTGCGCCGCACGGGTTGGCATCGGCCGCGGCGACCTCGCCGCGTTCAGGCGGGACAATGCGCTCGCAACGGCCCGTCTCGCGGCCGCCTGCCGGGCCGCCGGCGTTCGGCTGATCCATATTTCGACCGTGGACACGCTGGTCTGGGGCACCCGCGATGCGCCCGGCGAAGGCGCGCCCGCCGCGCCTCATGCGCTCGATACCGCCTATGCCACGAGCAAGCGGGAGGCTGAACAGGCCGTCTCGGACGAGATCGGGCGGGGGCTGGACGCTGTCATCGTCCATCCGGGGTTTCTGCTCGGTCCCTGGGACTGGAAGCCGTCCTCCGGCCGTCTGATGCTCGCCGCCTGCCGCGGTCCGATGAGCCTGGCGCCGCCTGGCGGCAACGACTTCTGCCACGCGGGCGATGTTGCGGCGGCGATTCTGACGGCGGCGGGCAGGGCGCCGTCCGGCAGCCGCTACGTGCTCTCCGGCGAGGCCCTGACCTATGCCGAGGCCTTTCGTCAGATGCGCCGGGCGGCTGGCCGGACCGGGCCGGTGCTCACCGCGCCTACGGGAATCGTCAGGGCTGCCGGCCTCGCGGGCGATGTGCTGGGCCGCCTGACCGGGCGCGAGCCGCCGCTGAACTCTGCCGCTGCCGCCATCGCCTGCCAGCCACATCATTTTTCCAGCGCGGCAGCCATCCGCGACCTCGGTTATGCCCCGCGCCCGGCGGCGGAAGCCTTCCGCGATGCGTGGACATGGTTCCGCGAACGCGGCTATGCGTGACGCCGCAGACGCAACCCGATGAGACATGTCCCTTGAAGATCGCCCTGGTCAGCGACTGGTTCGTGCCGCGCGTCGGTGGCATCGAGATGCAGATGCGCGATCTTGCCCTCGCCCTGATGGCGCGCGGGCACGACGTGCGGGTCATCTGCGGTGTGCCGGGCGAGCCGGTGGTGGACGGCATTCCGGTCGAGCGCCTGCCCGGGCCGCGCCTGCCGGGCTTCGGCATCGCGGTGACGCCCGGCGTCTTCGCGGCATTGCGGGGCGCGATGGCGGACGGCGGCTATGACGCGATCCACATCCAGGTCGGCAATGTCGCGCCCATCGCCCACCACGCGATCCAGTATTGCGCCAGGCACCGGCTGCCGGCGGTCGCGAGCTTCCATTCGGTGCTGAAATATTACGACGTGCCGCTGTGGCTCCTCGATGCCATCCATGGCTATTCGACCTCGACGGTCAGGTTCACCACCGTTTCATCGGTCGCGGCCGCGGCCATGCGGCCGCTGGTGAAGGAGCGGGACATCGCGATCCTGCCGAACGGCATCGACCTCGGCTGGTGGTGCAACGACATCGCCCGGCCGGAGCCGACCGGCCCCGTCGAGTTTGTCTCCGTGACCCGCCTCCAGAAGCGCAAGCGGGCGCGCTGGCTGCTGAAGGCTTTTGCCGAGGCGGTATCCGGCTTGCCGGCGGGTTCGGCGCGCCTCACCATTGTCGGCGATGGCGACGAGCGCGCGGCGCTGGAGCGGATCATCGGCCGCGCCGGGCTCGACGAGACGGTGGTGCTGGCCGGCCGGCAGCCGCGCGAGGCGATTCGCGACCTCCTGCATCGCGCGGACGTGTTCGTGCTCGCCTCGACGCTGGAATCCTTCGGGATCGCGGCGTTGGAGGCGCGGGCCGCCGGCCTGCCGGTGCTGACCATGGCGCAGTCCGGCGCGCGCGATTTCCTGAAGCACGATGTCGACGCGCTGCTCGCGAACGACGACAGGGCGCTGGCGGCCGACATCCGGTCGATGATCGTCGATCCCGCGCGGCGCCTCGCGCTGACCAGCGCGGCGCGCATCCCGCCGCCCGGCGTCGACTGGACGGACCTCGCGCCGCGCTACGAGGCCGAGTACCGGGCCGCCATCGCGGCGACCACCTAGAACCTACGCCTAGAGCCTGCGCTCGCCGCGATCGTCGCGGGGCAGCGCCCAGGCGAGATAGCCGATCCCGGCGAAGGAGGCGACGAAGCCGGCGCCGTGCTGCAGGAAGGCGGCTGCGGCGGCGAGCGGCAGCGGCACGCCCATGAACTGGTAGCAGAAGATGACGGTCGCCTCGTAGACGCCGATATGGCCCGGCGAGATCGGCGCCATGGTGGCAAGGCTGAGCGCGGCGGTGACCAGCACGGCGGAGGCGATCGACGGCTCGATGCCGACCGCGACCTGGATGATCAGCACCGACAGCACCTCCACCGCCTTCTTGGCAAAGGCGAGCACGGTGGTCGAGAAGCCCAGCAGCGGGCTGCGCATCGGTTCGAGATGAGCGACGAAATCCGCGAAATGGTGGACGAACTGCGCCGGCCGTCCGGTCAGCCGCGCCGCGACACGATGGATGAGTTCCCCGCCATGGGCCGCGGCCAGCATGGCGACGGTGAACAGCACCATCACCCCTGACAGCGTCAACAGCCCGGCGCGCAGCCAGTCCGGGATCGGCACCAGCCAGGCGGCGAGGATCAGCACGCCGACCTTGGCGAAGCCGGTGAGCAACTGGTCGACCGCATAGAGAGAGGCAGCGGCGGTGGCCGGCAGGCGGCCGCGGGCGATCAGGAAGCCGACGGCGGCGACCACGCCTGCAATCGGCAGCGAGGTATTGGCGGTTCCAGTCAGGGCGGTGACTTGCGCCATGCGCGCGAAGCTCGGCCGGTGGGCGGCCGGCGCTAAGAGCCACCATTGCAGGATCCAGAGCGGCCAGCCGGCGACGATGACCACGACCGTGAGCGCCACCCATTGCCATTTCGCACCGGCAAGCGCCGCCATGACCTCCTTCCAGGGGAGGGCGAAGGCGGCGATGACGAAGAACACCGCCAGGACGCACCAGCCGAGGATCCACCAGATGCGGCGGGATGGGGCGGGTGCTGCGATATCGGTCGATGCGGGGGTGGTCATGCCGCAACCCTCGCGGATGGCGGCGGGCCGAGCGCGCGGCCGGCCCGGGCCTCGTCGCCCAACGCACGCATGGTGGTGAAGGTGGCGCCGCGGGCCTTGAAGAAGTCGATCACCGAGGACAGCGCATCGAGCGCCGGCTGCCCGGTGCGGAAGCGGCAGTCGAGGCGCAGGTTCGACTGGCGGAAATCGACGAACTCCCAGGGGTGGACGAACAGCACCACGGGGTCGGGTTTCCGGCTGAGGAAGAACTCGCGCAGCAGTTTGGGGATGCGCAGGGCGCTGGAGGTGATCGAGGCGGGAATACGCACCAGCGAGGGGCCGTTCTCCACGCCCGGCACGTCCTTCTTGTAAAGCGCCTGCGAGGAATCCAGGTGGAAGCCCTCGGCCTCCAGCAGGTCGAGATAATGGCCGGGAAAGCGCAGATAGGGCGCCCTGAACGAGGTGATCTCGCCGAAATCGCGCAGCCGGCGCGTCGATTCCTGGATTTCCCAGCGGGCGCTGTCCTTCGACATCCAGTCGAAGCGCTGGTGGGTCACGCCGTGGCAGGCGAGCTCATGGCCGGTCTCGACCACGGCGCGGACGGCCTGCGGATGGAGCCGCGCCGTCTCGCCGGTGGTGAACCAGGTCGTCGGGATCTGCTGGCGGGCAAAGAGCTCGAGGAGCTTCGGCGCACCCTCGGTGACGCCCCGCCACGTCCACAGGAAGGGCGGGCAGTCGGGCTCCATGTCGACCGTCAGGGCGACGCGGCACGGGGAGGGGCTGGCGGCAGGCATCGCCGCGCTCTTAGAGCATTTCGCCGGCCAAGGGGAGGGGGCAGCCCGTCCGGCTATTTCCAGTAATGGGCGATGATGGCGCCGAGGACGTTGGAATAGTCGTCAGTCCAGGGCCGCGTGCCGCGGGCATCGACCTCTTTCCAGCCGCGTGCCTCGTCGAGGCCGGCAAGGTCCGCCGGGCGCTCCGCGACGACCGCGCCGATGATTGCGAGCCGCATGTCGGCGACGCGGTTGGGGCTGGAGGCATAGGCGTTGACGCGTGTGACGAGACCATGCTCGGCCGCGATGGCGGCGACGACCGGGGCCAGATGCATGTGCCGGTTGGAGATGTGCATGACGATGATGCCGCCGAGCCCGACCTTGCGGCGGTAGATCGCCATGGCCTCGCGGGTGAGGAGGTGGACGGGGATCGAATCGGACGAGAAAGCGTCGATCACCAGCACGTCGTAGATGCCCTGCTCGCCCTCGGTGAGGGTCAGGCGGGCATCGCCCAGCACGATCGGCGCCGCGGGCGTGCAGCGGCGCAGGAACGAGAATTCCTCGCGGGCGATGCGTGCTACCTCCGCGTCGATCTCGTAGTAGCGCCATTCGTCGCCGGGGCGGGCATGGCAGGCGAGCGAACCGGTGCCGAGCCCGACGACACCGATCCTGAGCGGCCTGTTCAGCCTTTCGCGGGTGGCGAAGAGGGCGCCGGCGAGCGGTCCCTCGCGGTGATAGTAGGTCAGCGGCTCCGGCGGCCCCTCGATCGGCCTGCCGGCGGCATCGATCAGGCGCTCCGCGCCGTGGAAAGTCGTGCCGTGCTGAAGCAAGCGGAAACGGCCGTCCTCGGTGACGATCACGCGGTGGACGCCGAAGAAGCTGCGCGTGGTGCGCGTGTCGCCGGAATCGTGGTGGTAGATGCGCACGACGCCGAGGGCGAGGGCGAGCAGCAGCGCGACCCGGATCGGCATGTCGCGCCAGGCGAGTGTACCGAGCAGCGCGAAGCCCATGGCGAGGGTGGCGCCGAGGGCGAGAGCGGGCAGCGGCGGCACGCCGAAATAGCCGGCCGGAACGAGAGCGATGAGGCAGATGACCGCCAGCAGCTTCGCGATGCCGTCCTTGCGGAAGGCCGCAACGCTCGCGTCCGGCCGGCAGAGCACGGCGAGCACCAGCACCAGCGGATATTCCATCACCCAGTTGAAGACGCGCGGGGCGAACAGCCCTGCGAAAATGCCGCCGAGGACGCCGCCAAACGACATCCAGAGGTAGAAGGCGGTGAGATGCCGGGGTGCCGGCCGCCGGCTGGCGAGTTCGCCGTGGCAGACCATGGCGGTGACGAAGAAGGCGGCGAGATGCACGCCGACCAGCAGGGCGAGCGAACCGAACAGGGTTGGCTTGGCGATGGAGACCGCGACCGCGGCGATCAGGAACGGCTGGATCGCCAGCATGGTGCGCTGGCTGATCGACGGCGGGTCGCGGAACACCAGCACGAAGGTCAGCAGGAACAGCGCGAGCGGCATGACCCACAGAAAAGGGGCGGCGGCGACGTCGGTGGACAGGTGCGCCGTGACCGCGACCAGCAGGGCCGAAGGCACGAAGGAGAGGCCGATCCAGCCGAGAATGGTGCGGGGCGCCGGGGCAGGCTCGGCATCATCGGCAGCCGCGGCCCTGGCCGGCGTCCCGCCTTCGCCCATGGTGCGCACGAGCACGAGGCCCGAGGCAGCGATCAGCGCGATCAGGATGTTGAAGCCTTGAGTCCAGGCCTGGGTCTGCCAGCCGAGCGCCGAAATGGGCTCGATCAGGAAGGGATAGGCGAACAGCGCGATGAACGAGCCGACATTGGAAGCGGCATAGAGCACGTAGGGGTTCGTCGCCTGGGCGTGGCTGGTGCGGGCGAACCAGGCCTGCAGCAGCGGCCCGTTGGCCGACAACGCGAAGAACGGCAGGCCGATGGAGGCGGTGAACAGGCCGAGCAGCCAGATCGCCTCGCCGTCGGCCGGCGGACGGCCCCATCCCGGCGCAATGGAGAGCGGCAGGGCGAGCGAGGCGATGGCCATGACACAGAGATGGACGATGATGGCGCTCTTCAGGGGCAGCCAGCGCGTCAGCGCATGGGCATAGGCGTAGCCGCCGAGCAGCACGGCCTGGAAGAACACCATGGCGACCGACCAGACGCCGGCCGAGCCGCCGAGCACCGGCAGCACCATCTTGGCGAACAGCGGCTGCACGGCGAACAGCAGGGCCGCGCTGGTGAACACCGCGCCGGTGAACACCGCCATGCCCCAGCGGCCGGCGCTGGAGCTGAGTGTAGCGGGCGTCTCGGCAAGGCTCATCGTCGGCTTTCCGGCAAAGGATCGGCCGGCAGGCTAGCAGCGAGGCTTTAAGGAGGGGTTGCGCGCTCATCCCGGACCCGGGCGTTCGGCCGGCGCTTCTCGAGAAAGCAACAAAATTGCCGTAACGGCAGGTCGCGCCTCGTCGAAGTCCCGCTCGTGCCACCCAGAGGAGCGCGAGCACCGATGCCCCACCTGACACGATCCCCCTTCACCACCGCCCTGCTGATCGCCGCCGGCGCGCTGGCGCTTCCAGGTTTCGCAGCAGCACAAACGCCGCCGGCCGCTTCGGCATCGGCCGAGCCGCTGTCCGCCCAGCTCGTCGACGGGCTCCAGGGCGTCTTCGGCACCCATGCCGGCCGCCGGCGCAGTGGCGCCAAGGGCTTCTGTGCCGTCGGCGACTTCGTGGCGAGCGGCAATGCCGAGCGCCTGACGACTGCCGAAACGCTCCAGCGCAACAAGCGTTCGCCGGTGGTCGCGCGCTTCTCCATCGGCGGCGGCAGCCCGATGGCGCCGGACAATGGGCCGAGCGTTCGCGGCCTGTCGCTCTCGCTCGACAACGGCGCGCACGAGTTCGTGCTGATCAACACGCCGGTCTTCACCGCCCGCACCCCGGAGAGCTTCCTTGCCTTCCTGAAGGTGCGTGCACCCGATCCGCAGACCCGCCAGATGAACGCGCCGGCCGTTGCCGCCGCGAATGCCGCCAATCCCGACTGGATGCCGCAGATCGCCTATCTCCGGGACAATCCGCCGCCCGCGAGCTACGCGACCTCGGCCTATTTCGGCGTCAACAGCTTCGTCTTCACCAACCGGCAGGGCCAGAAGCAGCATGCGCGCTGGACCTTCGAGCCGGTGGCCGGCCGCGTCGGCCTGACGCCCGAGGAGCGCACCGCGAAGGGACCGACCTTCCTGGAGGGCGAACTGCGCGAGCGCGTCGCGCGGGCGCCCGCTGAATGGCGCGTCCTCCTGCAGATACCGCAGGCCGGCGACCCGCTCGACGACGCCGTTGCCGCTTGGCCGGCGGCCCGTCCGACCGTCGAGGTTGGGCGTCTGCGCATCACCGGCGTTCAGGCCGCGGGGCAGGATGGCGCCTGCAACGGGCAGATGTTCAACCCGGCGCTGCTGCCGGCTGGCATTGACCTGTCGAACGACCCGATCCTGGCGATCCGGGCCGAAGCCTATGCCGTGTCGCTGTCGCGGCGCGCGCAATAGTGAATAAGGGGGGCGGGTCGCAGGCGGCCCGCCCTCACCACCATTCCCGGAAGGCCTCGATGGCCTTCAGGTCGTTGGTGCCGGAGCTGTTCGGCCCGAAGGTGAGGGCGGCGAGGTTCGAGGCTTCGGTCTCGATCGGCAGGCCGCGGCCGGGGATCACGAGCCGCGGCACGCCGCGCCGCGCCAGATGGCCGGAAAACCACACGTCGTCGACGAAGCGCACGGCGTCGGGGTAGCCCGAGAAGTCGAGGACGTGCGCGTCGAACGCCCCCGGGGGCACCAGATAGCCCCAGGTTCCGATCAGGATGTCGACCTCCTGGGGCTCCGCGAGCGCGGTGGCAAAGACGTGGGGAAAGCGCTTGGGGTTGCGGCCGGGCACGATCTGCCAGCCACGCCAGCCGATCGCGGCCCGCGGCAGGCGGCGATGCCAGGCGAGCATCTGCTCGATGAGATCGACGGGATAGATGACGTCGTCATCGACGACGATCAGCGCCGCGGCCGGCTCCTCCTGCAAGGTCGGGAGCAGCTTGGTGGCCGGGCCGGACGCGTTTCGCACCCGGACGTCGATGCCCGCCGGCAGCGGCGGCGGCGGCGGATAGGGCGCGCCATCGCGCAGGGCGTGAGTCTGCCAGTTCACAACGATTCGATCGGCGGCACAGGTCTGGTCGAGCAGGCTGCGCAGAACGGCGTCGAGCGTCGGCAGGCGCTCCGGTATGGTGGTCAGCGTCACCACCAGCCGTTCCGGCCGCGCGGGCGAGGGCGGACGGACAGGGACGTCCTCGCGCAGCAGTTTGCGCGCGCGGGCATGATCCTGATAGAGCCTAGCCGGCGTCATCCGCCGGAAGCGCATCAGCGCGTTGCGGATCACTGGCACGTCGGGGCTTTCATGCTCCGAGCGTGAAGGATCCGGACGGGGTCTCGCATAGGCAGCTCGGCTCGCTTTCGGGCGGGGGAACGGGTAGATAGCACAGCGGACGGCAAACGGGGAGCCGCGTTGATGTCGGAAAGTTGGGTCTCGCGCCTCCTCGCGGGCCTCGAGAAGGGGGCGTCCCTCCAGGACATCGCCCGCAGCGCCGCGTTCGTCTCTGCGCTCGGCAAGGTCGCTGCCGTGCTGGCCCGCACCGGCCTGACCCCCAACACCATGACCTTGCTGTCGCTGGTCCCGGCGCTGGCCTCCGGCGTTTTCGCCGCCTATGGCGCGCTCGGCTGGGCCACCGTGTTCCTGCTGCTCTCCGGCCTGTTCGACATGCTCGACGGGCCGCTGGCGCGCTCCACCGGCACGGTCAGCCGCTACGGCGCCCTGCTCGATTCCACCGTCGACCGCATCACCGACGCCGCCCCGCTGCTTGGCCTCATCGTGCTCTACGCCACTTCCGGCTGGATGGCGGTGGTGCCGGCCTTTACCCTTCTGGCCGCCTATACGGTGTCCTACGTGCGCGCGCGTTGCGAGGGCCTGAGGGTACAGCTGCCGCCGCTCTGGATGCGTCGCGGCGACCGCATGGTGCTGATCGCCGTCGCCATGCTCCTGAGCTTCCTGTCGCCGGCTTTCACGCTGGTCGGCATCGCGCTGACCGGCATCCTCAGCACGCTTGCCGCCGCCGACGCCCTGCGCGTCGCGCGCAATGTCATCGACGCCCGCGGGCCTGACGCGCGCGGCCCCGACCTTGCTCCCTGACCAATCCCGCCGCGGCTCATGACCCTCCCGGACAACCGTCTCACTGCCCTCTGGGGCCGCTGGTGGTTCGCGCCGCTGGCGCCGGCGCTCTATGCGCTCGCCATGATCCCGGCCGGGCAGCTGCGCCCCGAGCACATCCTGATCGCGGGCGCCGTGCTGGTCATGGGCCTCGCCAGCCGGAAGACCCAGGAGATCACCGCCGCGCTCTATCCCGGCGTGCTGGTGGCGCTCGCCTCCGACGCGATCCGCTTCGTCATCCCGATCTTCGTGACGCCTGGCCGTGTCCACGGCTGCGACCTGCGCGATCTCGAGCTGAAGCTCTTCGCCGTCGCCCCGAACATGACGCCCGGCGACTGGCTGCAGAAGCACACATCGCCGTTCTGGGACGTCGTCTTCGCGATGCCCTATGCGGCGTTCCTCTATGTCGTGCCGCTCTACGCGCTCTATCTCTATGTCAGGGACCGCGAGCGCATGGCCTTCTACCTCTGGGCCTTCGCCATCGCCCACCTGATCGGCTTTGCCCTCTGGCTGATCGTGCCGGCGGCGCCGCCCTGGTACATCCGTCTCCACGGCTGCGCCATCGACGTGAAGGCGGCCGCCAATGCGGCCGGCCTGCTACGCGTCGACGATCTGCTCGGCATCACCTATTTCAAGCAGTTCTACGGGCGGGCGGCGAATGCCTTCGGCGCCATGCCCTCGCTGCACGTCGTCTTCCCGCTGGTCGGTCTGCTGACGTCGCTCGGCAAGGCGACCTGGCGGACCCTGCCGGTCCATGGGCTCTATGCCAGCGCCATGATGGTGGCGAGCGTCTATCTCGACCACCACTGGATCCTGGACGGCCTCGCCGGCGTGCTGGTCGCAGTCGCTGCCGTGTTCCTGGCGGCAAGGTTGCTCGGTCGCAACTGGCCGTGAAATCAAGGTCGCCCTGAACGGAAACGGCCCGATTTCCCGGGCCGTTCGCGCATCAATTGAGGCTTGCCGAAGGGTTCACTCCAGGCAGTCGAGCGGCAGCACCGCGTCATCGGCGTTCTGCAGGATGTCGGCCGCCGGCAAAGCCGGGCCCGGCTCTGAGTCCGACGCCGTCACGCTGTTGGCGGTGAGGAAGGTCCGCACCAGGTCCAGCTTGATGCCGAAATTGATGTTCTGGGCGGTGCGCTCGCCGGAGATCTTGTCGATCTGCGAGACCACCACGCCGACCACCAGCCCGGAGGCGTCGAGCACCGGCCCGCCGGAATTGCCCGGCTGGGTCGGCGCCGTGTACTGGAACCGGCTCTGGTCGCCGAGCGCGCCGCGCAGGCCCGAGACGATGCCCTCGGTGACGTTGACGCCGCCAAGCTGCGAGCGGGCCGGATAGCCGACCAGCACCACGCGTTCGCCCGCCCGGATGGGCTTCGCCGAACCGCCGCGGATGTTGAGGAACGGCGTAGCCGCAGCACCCTCCTGCACGAGCACGGCGAGATCCGCGCCCTCGTCGGCGCCGATCAGGCGCAGCGGAACACGCTGGCCGCCCGGACGTACGATGGCGACCGTCGCGCAGCCGTCGATGACGTGGTGGTTGGTCAGAACGTGGCCGGTATTGGAGATGTAGAAGCCCGTGCCGGTGGAGGCGACGGTGCCGGGGCGTCCGGCGCGGCCGACGGCGAGTTCCGGCTGGGTGCAGAGATCCTGGTCGCGCTTCTCGATGGACTGGCCACCCTCGTAGACGAGGCGCACGTCCCAGCGGCAGCCGCCTTCCTGGGGCAGGCGCAGTTCGAGGCGGAAGCGGCGCGGCAGCGTTTCCGAGCCGAGACGGTCGTCGCCCCAGTGAGTATCGGAGACCGGGGTCAGGTAGAGCTCACGGATGTCGCCGCGGCCGGTATTGGTGAAGACCACCTTGCGGCCGCTGTCGGGGCCGCCGCCGTCGATGCGGAAGGCGTTGGCGCCGCCGAAGGCGATCTCCTGGCGCGAGCAGATGTTCTGCCGCATGCGGCGCTCCTCGCGGCCGCCCTGGTAGACGATGCGGAAGTCGTAGTTGCACTGGTCGTCGCGTTCGACGCGCGCGGAGTAGCGCTGGCCGGGCGGGATGCGGGTGCTCTCACCCAGCATGTCGTCGCCCCAGCTCGACACCTTCGAGGACGAGATGAACAGCGATTCGATCACCCGATCGCCCTCGTTCAGCACGACGACCTGCGAGACCTGCGGCTGGGCCGCACGGGCGCTCGGACGCTGCTTCTGCTGGCCACGGCCGGCGACGATCGCCGGGCCGGTGACGGCATATTCGGTCGTCTCGCAGAGATTGACGCCATTGCGCACGTCCTGGCGGTTGCCGTCGAACACGACGCGCACGTCATATTCGCAGGAACTGCCGCGCGGCATGGAGACGTTGAAGGCGCCACGCGCCGCGATCACCTCGTTGCCCAGGCGGTCGGCGCCCCAGCCGCCGGCGCCGCGCTGGCGGATGTAGAGATTCTGGATCGGCACGGAGCTGCGGTTCTGTACGACGAAGCTCAGCGGTTCGCCTGCGGGGGCCGGAACGGTCGGGGCGGTTTCGCCGCCGCGCGGCTGGCGGCGCTCGGCGGCCGGCGGCGCTTCCGTTCCGAATACGACCTCGCGCGAGGTGCAAAGGTTGCGGCCGGAGATCGTCTGGTCAGCCGTGCCGTCGAAGGTCGCGACGACGTCGAAAGTGCACCCGGCCGAGCGCAGCAGGCGGCCGGTGAAAGCATGGCCGTCCTCCAGCACCGCCGAGCCGAGCAGGTCCTCGCTCTCCTCTCCGTTCGGCGAGACAAGCTTCAGGGTCTGCAGCGTCTTGCCGGAGCGGTTGCGCACCATGTAGAGCGCGACAGGACCGGGACGCGCGAGGTCGGCGGCCGTCGTCTGCGTCCGCCCGTTCAGCGTGATCTCGGGGCGCTGGCAAAGGTCCATGCCGAAACGGCTCTCCTCCGAGCCGTTCTCATAGACCGCGCGGACGTCGTGCCGGCACTCCGAGCCGTCGAGGTTGAAGCGGTGACGGCGGTTGCGTCCCACCGTCTCGCTGCCCAGGCGATCCTCGCCCCAGGCCGCTTCGCTGATGGGCGTGACATAGAGGTACTGGAGTGTCGCGTTCCCACGGTTGATGATCGTCACCTCGCCGGCACCCGAGGCGGGCGCTTGGCGACGGCGCTGCTGCGCATCGGCCGACGGCATCTGGATGAGGGTCGCGCAACAGGCGATCAGCGCGAGGCGGAGGGGCAGGCGGGGCATCAGCGACATCGACGATGGTTCTCCAATCTCGCGCCCCCCGTCCGCGATCGGCGCGGCAGGGACGCCCCGACCGTATAGGCAGGGGCGATTTCTGCAAGATTTCGCGGGTCGATGGCTTTGTCGTGACAGCTGGCCCCGCGCCGCAACGCGCCTGAAACGAAAGCTCAGCCCATCAGCGCTTTCGCGGCGGCCATGAAACAGGGCAGCGTGATGGGATCGTTGGCGACATTGCCGGCAATCGGGAACGACGCGAAGCGGGCGATCACCATCTCGGCTTTGGGGTCGATATAGATCGACTGGCCATGGATGCCGCGCGCCATATAGGCGCCATGGGCGTTGTGACTGACCCACCATTGCGCGCGGTAGGACCAGCCCGGCAGGGTCGCGTAGCCGGCGGGCGTGAATTTCGCGGGATCGGCGCCGCCGGCAATGTCGGCCACCACGCGCTCGGGCACGATCTGCTGGCCATTGAAGGCCCCACCCTGGCGCATGCATTCGCCGAACCGGGCGAGATCGCGCACCGTCACGTTCAGCCCGCCGCCGGCGCCCTCGGTTCCGACGCTGTCGATGAGGAAATAGCCGTCCTGTTCGGCGCCCAGCTTCGACCAGATCCGGGCCGTGAGCAGGTCGGACAGGGAGAGGCCGGTCACGCGACGCAGAATCCAGCCGAGCACCTCGGTATTGACCGTCTTGTAGGTGAACTGGACGTCGTGCTCGCCCTGCTTCGGCAGGGTCGGCAGGTAGTCGTAATAGCTTTGCGGGCCGGAATAGCCGGAATCGCGCATGGCCGAGCCGGCCAGACGATAGGCGGCGATGTCGGAATTGGGATCGCCGTAGATCTCGGAATATTGGATGCCCGTCGTCATATCCATGACCTGTCGGACCGTCGCGTCGCCGAAGGCGCTGTCCTTGAGCTCGGGCACGTAGTGCGACACGGGCGCGCCCTCGTCGATCGCGCCCTCGTCGACCAGCATTGCCGCCAGCGTGCCGACGAAGGACTTGGTCACGGACATGCAGATGTGCTGCTTCTCAGGTGCCAGTGCGCCGAAATAGCGCTCGAAGACGATGCGGCCGCGATGCAGCACGCAGATGCCGTCGGCATAGGTCTCGGCTAGCATGGCGCCGAACGTCGTCGGCTTGCCGTCCATGGTCGTCGCCGCAATGCCGGAGAGGTCCTGTTCGGCGCGCGGCAGCTCCGACGCAGGTCCCGGCCCGCGCGGCACCGCCTTGGTCGGGGTGAGCTGGCGCAGGTGGCTGAACGACCAGCGCATGTTGGGGAAGGTGCGGAATGAGCCGTCCGCGATCTTCACCACCCTGTCGGCCGGCGGCGGCGCGCCCTGCATGATGCCGAGCCTGACCGGATCGCTGTCGGCGGCGCTCGGCGCATTGTGCTGGGGGACGGCGGGGCCGGTCGGCGAGGTCATGGCGGGCATCCGGAACTGATGACGAAGGCCGCCAGCATTCCCGGTCGCCCGCGCTGCCGGAAGGGCCGCCGGCGCAGGCTAGCCCAGCATCAGCCCCAGACCTCGCGGGAAATCTCGACGATCATCTCGAGCTTCCGCCACTGCTCGTCCTCGGCCAGCGTATTGCCCTCCTCGGTCGAGGCGAAGCCGCATTGCGGCGACAGGCAGAGCTGGTCGATCGGCGCGAACTTGGCGGCCTCGTCGATGCGCCGGCGGATGTCGTCCTTCTTCTCCAGCGTGCCGGTCTTCGAGGTGACAAGGCCGAGCACCACCGCCTTGCCCTTGGGCAGGAAGCGCAGCGGCTCGAAGCCGCCGGCCCGCTCGGTGTCCCATTCCATGAAATAGGCGTCGACCGGCATGGTGTTGAACAGGAGCTCGGCAATCGGCTCGTAGCCGCCGGAAGCGACGAAGGTGGAGCGGAAATTGCCGCGGCAGAGATGCATCGTGATGGTCAGGTCCTTCGGCCGCCCGCCGATCGCCGCCGAGACCATGCCGGCATAGATCTCGCCCTGATGGTCGGGATCGTCGCCACGCTCGGCCAGCATCTTCTTCTGCTCGGGGTCGCAGAGATAGGCGAAGGACACGTCGTCGAGCTGCAGATAGCGGCAGCCGGCATCGTAGAAGGCATGGACGGCCTTCCGGTAGGCCTGGCCGAGGTCGTTGTAGTAGTCGTTCATGTCGGGGTAGAGGCCCATATTGATGAGCTTCCGGCCGCCCCGGTAGTGCAGCATGGATGGCGAGGGGATCGTCATCTTCGGCGTGCGGGTGGTGTTGGCCTTCAGGAACTTGAAATGGTCGATGAAGGGATGGGTCGAGAAATCGATCTTGCCCGTCACGCGCGGCGCTTCCGCCTTGGCCTGCACGCCGGCGAACTGGATGCCCTGGTCGAGCTCGACCCGCGTCACGCCGTCGAGTTGCCAGAGGAAGTCGTAGTGCCACCAGGAGCGGCGATATTCGCCGTCGGTGATCGCCTGCAGGCCGATCGCCTCCTGCCGGGCGATCAGCTTCTTGATCTCGGCGTCCTCGACGGTCCTGAGGCCGAGGTCGTCCAGCTTGCCGGCGGCGCGCGCGGCGCGCGCTTCCTTCAGCGGCTGCGAGCGCAGCAGCGAGCCGACCTGATCGGCGCGGAACGGGCCCGTCTTGCCGGCGATGGCCGGCTTGGCGCTGGCGAGGGTGGTCATGGCTGCGTCTCCCGGTATCGTCCCGAATGCGGCCCTGTCTCGACGCCTGCCGCCGGCGGCCTTGGGCGGGACCATACTGCGAGCTTTCGCGGCGAGAAAGGGCTGTGCGATGAGCGCATGGACGGCGTCGCTGCAAGCTGGCTTTGCGCCGAAGAAGGCGGGTCGAGCCTTGCCGGGGACGGGCGGGAGGCCGATGTCTTGCCCACCAGATCGTTTGGCCATCCCAAGAGGGCTGCTCCCATGACCGCCACGTCAGACACCGCCACATCAAGCCTCGACGCCGCGTCCGATCCGGCCGGCATCCGCCTCACCGGCATCCACCATCTGACCGCCGTCTCGGCCGATGCGCCGGGCAATCACGCCTTCTATACGGGCGTGCTCGGCATGCGCCTCGTCAAGCGCACCGTGAACCAGGACGACACCTCGGCCTATCACCTGTTCTATGGCGATGGCGTTGCCAGCCCCGGCTCGGACATCACTTTCTTCGAATGGCCGGTGGACCGCGAGCGGCGCGGCACCAATGCCATCGTCCGCACGGCGCTGCGCGTCGCCGGCGAGTCGACGATCAGGTGGTGGGCGGCGCGCTTCGCCGAGAGGAATGTGAAGCACGACGCGCCGGTGTTGCGCGACGGCCGCCTGACCCTCGACTTCGAGGACCCGGAAGGTCAGCGTCTCGCGCTGATCGATGACGGCGGCGTGGGCGAGGCCCATCCCTGGGACGCCAGCGGCGTGCCGGCCGAACACCAGATCCGCGGTCTCGGGCCGATCACCGCCAGCGTCCCCGTGCTGGAGACCACCGACCTCGTGCTGACCCACGTCCTCGGTATGCGCAAGGTGCGCGACTATACCCTGCCCAGCGCCTCGGCCGTCCATGTCTATGCCATGGGCGAGGGCGGTCCGGCGGCCGAGTATCACGTCGCGGTCGAGCCGCATCTGCCGCAGGCGCGTCAGGGAGCTGGCTCGGCGCATCACGTCGCCTTCCGAACCCCCGACGAGGCCGAGTATCACGGCTGGGTGGAGCGGCTGCAGGGCATGCGAATCCCGAATTCCGGCCCGGTGGACCGCTACTATTTCCGCAGCCTCTATTTCCGCGAGCCGAACGGCATCCTGTTCGAGATCGCCACCGACGGCCCCGGCTTCGATGTCGACGAGCCGCTGGCGACGATTGGCGAGCGGCTGGCGCTGCCGCCCTTCCTGGAGCCGAAGCGCGCGGCGATCGAACGCGGGCTGAAGCCGCTGGACTAAGGTGGCCGGCTGACGGATTGGCGCGGCTGGTCTGGGGCGCGGGCGCGCTCTAGATTGGCCGCGCCGATTCCTTGACGATACGGGGCCGCCCATGACCCGCTCTAAAGCCACCCGAGCCATCCTGCTCGCCCTCGCGGGAGCGTTCGCCCTCGCTGCCTGCCAGACCACTGCGGAAGCGCCGACGCCGGCGCCGCAGCCGGTCGCGCAAGGGTCCTCGCCGCAATATGTCACGCGGCCGGACTTCCGCTTGCCGGAAGGCGCGGGCTGTTCCGGTGAAATCGCCCGGTTTCGTGCGGTGATGGACAACGATCTCGCCACCGGCCACGTCACCCGCGATGTCCACGGCCGGGTCATGGCCGATCTGCGTGGCCCGGAAGCGGCCTGCGCTGCCGGCCGCTCCGGCGAGGCGAGCAGCTCGCTGACGGCCGTCAAGCGCCGCTACGGTTATCCCGGCTGAGCTGCAGCTTCCGCGCCGCCGCCGAGCCACCATTCGGCGAAGGCCACCTGAAACGACGGCATGCGCTCCGGCAGAAGGTCGTCCGCCGAGCGGACGAGGTGGATGTCGGCCAGTTCCGGCTGGACCTGCGTCGCCAGCCGCTGGAGGATCGTGTGGCGCAGAGCGTCGCCCGGCAGCGGCGAGCGCGCGATCTTCGTGAAAGCGAGGCGCTTGTCGTCCTCGAACAGCCAGAACCCCTGATCGAACGCCACCTCGTCGGGTCGAAGGCCGGTCTCCTCCTCCAGTTCGCGGCGGGCGCTGCCGGCGAGATCGACGCGGCCCTCGACAACGTCGTCGAGGTCGGGCGTGCCGCCGGGAAAGTAGATCTTGCCGGCATTGGCGGTGTGGCCGCCCATCACGCCCATGGCGAGCGCGCCGTCGGCGGCGACCAGCCCGGCCAGCGCGAAGCCGTTCTTGGTGACGCCGTCGGGCTCGCCGTGACGCATGTAGTGGAGGAATTCAGCGAACAGGACGGTCTTGTAGCGCCCCGCCAGCGTCTCGCCGTCGATCTGGCTTTCGCACAGCAGCAGGACCTGGCCGTTGAACAAAGCCGGATTGGCGGCCGTCGCGGCCGTCCAGGCGGAATCGATCGCCTGCCTCTGCCGTTCGGCATAGGCCCAGGGGCCAGTGTCGAGCGTGGCGTGAATGTGGCGGATGTGGCGGAACCGGGGAGCAGCCAAGGCGTTGTCCTCGCGCGATGGTCTAGCGTCGCGCGGCGCCAGCGCCAAGCCCGGGCATCAAGCCACTAGGCATGGGCAGCATGGTGTTACCGGTTGTTAGGGCTGACCGATCGGCGGCTTGGCAAATCGCCTGACGGTCACTTATGGTCTGCCCCGGGTCGGGGGCTTGCAGGAGGGATTCTCAATGTTGAAGAAATTGGCTCTGGTCGGAGCTGCAGCCCTGATGATTGGCGCTTGCACGCCGCGCGAGGAGCGGGCCGCGGCCGGCGGCGCGATCGGTGCCGGCGCCGGCGCGATCATCGGCGGCCTTGCCACCGGAACGGGTGGCGGCGCTCTTGCGGGCGCGGCGCTCGGCGGTGTCGCCGGTGCGATCATCGGCGCCGAGACGACCCCGCGTCGTCGCTGCTGGGTCAACCGTTACGGCGAGCGCGTCTGCCGCTATCGCGGCTGATTGCGGCGACCACGAATTGCAAACCCGCCGGTCTCGTCCGGCGGGTTTTTCGTTGCGCGCTGAGACGATCGGCTCTCAGACCGGCTCGGGCGTGAATATACGACCCGGGGTGACAAACTCGTCTTGGGCGGCAACCGTCAGGATCTCGCGCGAGCCGGCCTCGGCTGTCCGCTTCAGCAGGCCAAAGGTGGATGAGGCCGCCCGCGACAGGGCGAGCGCGACATCGCCCGTTTCGGCGGCGTGGACGAAGAACAGCGCGGCGATGGCATCGCCCGCGCCATTGACCGAGACACCAAGCTTCGGGGTCCGGACGCGGAACGCGCCGGCCGGGCTCGAGGCGAGGAGGTCGATGGAATCCGCCGGCGTGTCCTCGGTCATCAGGCTGGTGACCAGCACGGTCTTCGGGCCGCGCGCCTGCAGCGCCTGAACCGCCGCCCTGGCATCGGCGAGGGTCGCGATGGTCCGGCCGGTCAGGTATTCCAGTTCGAACTGGTTGGGCGTGACGATGTCGGCCGCCGGCACGGCGGCGTCGCGCATGAATTCCGGAATGCCCGGCCGCACAAAGATGCCGCGGCCGACATCGCCGATCACCGGGTCGCAGCAAAAGAGCGCTTTGGGATTGGCGGCCCGTACGCGCGCGACGGCGTCGAGAATGGCCGTGCCGATATCCGCCGAGCCCATGTAACCGGACAGCACCCCGTCGCAGCGGCCGAGCACGCCACGGTCCTCGATCCCGTCGACCAGTTCCTCGATCATCGGGCCGTCATAGACGCGGCCCTTCCAGGCGCCATAGCCCGTATGGTTCGAGAACTGCACCGTGTGGATCGCCCAGACCTCGTGGCCGAGCCGCTGCATCGGGAACACGGCCGAGGCATTGCCGACATGGCCGTAGGCAACCCAGGACTGGATGGACAGGATGTTCATGGCGGCGTTCCGCGGAGGGCTAGAGCATGTTCAAGCGAAGTGGATACCGGTTCGCATCAAGAAAATGCGGCAAAGCTAGACGATAGAGCGGGTTCCGATCAGCTTGATCGGAACCCGCTCCGGGGTGGAGCTCCGTCACGCTAGCGGGCCTTGCCGGGACACGCCAATTCCCATCGGTGAACCCCGCCATCACGTCAGGTACTCCGTTCAACCGATGTTCACCGGAGGACCACAAGAAAGCAGTGAAGCCATCAAAGGCCCGTCATGATCGGGGCGCGTGATCTGCGGGTCGGGGCGATCCGCTCCGGCACTCGTCCGCAGGGCCGGCCCGGTCGCCGCCGCGGATCTCGGGAGGACCTCTGGCCGGGCTGCCCTGTGGATGAAACCATGACACTCTCGCGCACCCTTGCCGCCGCCGCGGTCTCCGCCCTTCTCGCCGGATCGGCGCTCGCCCAGACGGCGACCCAACCGCCGGCGACGCAGCCGACACGTCCTGCGGTCACCACCCCGGCCACCCCCGCGGCGCCGGCCCGACCGGCCGCAACCGCGCCGGCCGCCCAGAATCAGGCCGCTCGCGTCAATCTGAACAGCGCGACGGCGGCCGAACTCGACGGCCTGCCGCAGATCGGCGCCGCCCGCGCCCAGACCATCATCACCGAGCGCGGCAAGGGCCGCTTCCGCGACTGGGCCGACTTCGAGCGGCGCATGGCCGGAACGTCGGTGAACCAGCAGGCGCTCAACGCGATCAAGGAGCGCGTCCGGTTCTGAGCGACGGGACAGACGGAGGAGGGCGGCTTCGGCCGCCCTTTCCTTGTCTGCGCTGCGTCAGGCAATCCGGATGCGGCCCTTGAGCAGGGCCATCGTGCCGGTGTCGTAGAACTGGGTGAGCTCGACGATCTGGTTGTCGCGGATGCGCAGGTGGTCGAGCGCGTCGAAGCGGGCCTCGCGGCCATTCTGCGCCAGGCGCAGGTTGATGTGCCAGCGCACGACGACGTGCTCGCCCTCGGCGACGATCTGGTCGATCACATGGCCCAGATAGACGTTCTCGTCATGGACCTGGCGCATGTAGCGCTCAATGCTGTTGCGCCCGACCCGCAGGCCCGATTGTGGATTGAGCACCGGATTGCCGACGATGGTCATGCGCGCTTCGGGCGCGAAATAGCTCATGAACTCGTCGACATCGCCGGTCTGCCGGGCCGCGTAGAGGGCATGAATCGCCTCCATCAGCGCCTTGCGCCGCGTGGTCTCGCTGGCAAAGGCCGTGGGCTTCGCCATCACTCACACCCGGCCGGACAGGATCGCGAGCGATGCGGTGTCGATGAACTGGACGAGCTCGACGATCTCGCCGTCGCGGAACCGGATGAAGTCCATGACGTCGAAGTCCCCGACCGCGCCGGTCTCGAAGCTGCGCAGCGTCAGATGCCGGCGGATGCAGGCATGGTTGATGTCGGCGATGACATCGACGACCAGCGCATCGACATATTCATAGTTGCGGTAGCACTGGTCGATGACCGCGGCGATGGCCTTGCGGCCCTGGCGCGGCCCGGCCTCCGGCAGCAGGCGGCTGTCGCCGAGGATGTGAAACACCCCGTCCTCCGCGAAGCCCGCCGCGAAGATGTCGCTCTCGCCGCGCCGTCGCGCGGCATAGAGGTGGGACAGCTTTTCCTTGAGAACCGCGGTACCGGATACGACGCGAAGACTGGGGTAGGTCATGTAGGCCGCCGGGTCTCCCGATCCGTTCCGGTAGGTAAGCTACTACGTGCTCTTTCGCGGGCCGCCAAGTTAATTGTCTGCAAGATGACGCTGTTGCGATGAGCGTAGCATGAATGCCGGATCGGCGCTGCCCGCGGCGTCGCGGCAACGAAAAAGGGTGGCCGAAGCCACCCTTGATCAATGCGCCAGAATGCCTGGGGTGGCTCAGTTCTTGGTCTTGTCGACCAGCGCCTTGGCTTTGATCCAGGAAGGATGCGCGCGAAGTCGCGCATCCGTCGCGAGCAACAACCGCCAGCTCAGTTCTTGGTCTTGTCGACCAGCGCCTTGGCTTTGATCCAGGGCATCATGTCGCGGAGTTTCGCACCGACTTCCTCGATCGGGTGGGCGGCCATGCGCGCGCGGGTCGCCTTGAACGAGGTCTGGTTGACCTTGTTCTCCAGCATCCAGTCGCGGGTGAACTTGCCCGACTGGATGTCGGTCAGCACGCGCTTCATCTCGGCCTTGGTCTCGGCGGTGATGATGCGCGGGCCCGTGACATACTCGCCGTACTCGGCGGTGTTGGAGATCGAGTAGTTCATGTTGGCGATGCCGCCCTCGTATATGAGGTCGACGATCAGCTTCACCTCGTGGAGGCACTCGAAATAGGCCATCTCGGGCGCGTAGCCGGCTTCGGTCAGCGTCTCGTAGCCGGCTTTGATCAGCTCGACGAGGCCGCCGCAGAGCACCACCTGCTCGCCGAAGAGGTCGGTCTCGCACTCTTCCTTGAAAGTCGTCTCGATGATGCCGGCGCGGCCGCCGCCATTGGCCGAGGCGTAGGAGAGGCCGAGGTCATGGGCATTGCCCGAGGCGTCCTGGTGGATGGCGATGAGGGTCGGCACGCCGCCGCCGCGCTGGTACTCCGAGCGCACGGTGTGGCCGGGGCCCTTGGGGGCGACCATCAGCACGTCCAGGTCCTTGCGGGCCTCGATCAGGTTGAAGTGGATGTTGAGGCCGTGGGCGAACATGATCGCCGCGCCCTGCTTCATGTTGGCGGCGAGGTCGTCGCGGTAGATGTCGGCCTGCAGCTCGTCCGGGGTCAGCATCATCATGATGTCCGACACTTTGGCGGCTTCCGACGGGGTCATGCAGGTGAAGCCGGCGGCCTCGGCCTTGGCGCGCGTGGCCGAACCCGCCTTCAGCGCGATGACCACGTCCTTGACGCCGCTGTCGCGCAGGTTCTGGGCATGGGCATGGCCCTGGCTGCCATAGCCGACGATGCAGACCTTCTTCGACTTGATGAGGTTCAGATCGGCGTCGCGATCGTAATAGACACGCATGGGAGATAGTCCTTCCTTGGGATCGGTGATGCGGTAAATCGTCGGGGCGTTCTTTTCACTGCCCCGGCGGAATGTTCAAGAGGGCCGGAAGGATGGCGCGGCCGAGATGGACGTTTTCAGGCGGATTGGCTGCCATGTTGCCCTCATGCAAGCCCCATCCAGCCGGGGGCGATGATTTCCAGGAGTTTGGAGCGCACCGCCGATAGAAGCTGTGGCGAGACACGCCCTGCAAAGCGGAAGCCCCGGGAGGACCGGTGGAGGCTGCGCACCTGATCGACCAGCACGGCGCCGTCGACCTCCACCTCGTCGACCAGGATGATCTTGGTCGGCCAGGGCTTGGTGTTGCGCGTGATCGGACAGACGATGACCAGATCGGAGCGCCGATTGTATTCGACATCGGAAATGACCAGCGCCGGTCGGGCGCCGGCCTGCTCGGTGCCTTTGGTCGGATCGAAATCGACCCAATAGACATCGCCGGCATGGATCAGGGGACGCGGATCATCGGCTGTCATCGATGACCTCTTGGCCCCTGTCCGGCCCCCAGGCGACGGCGTCCGGCTGCTTCTCCAGGCCCAGATGGTCCATTTCCGCAACCATTTCGGCGAGCGACATGACGGGATAGCGGGGATTCTCCGGCCTGCGGATGTTCAGGCCACCCGGAACGGCGAAGATCTCCAGCTCTTCGCCGGGTTTCAATGCCATCATATCGGCCAGCGGACGGGGCACCCGGACGGCGATACTGTTGCCCCACTGGGCTGCCTTGCCGCGCATCAGAACGCTCCGTCGCCTGTCTCGGATATCCAACGTATATCCGAACCTGGGTAACGGGTAAATCCAGCAGCGGGGGTCACGGCCGTTCTCCGCACGCCTTGCGATAGAGCCTGACCGCCTCGGCCATGCCGTAGGTGAGCGCGTCGGCGGTCAGGGCATGGCCGATCGAGACCTCGGCAATCGCCGGGGCCCGGGCGATCAGCGCCGGCAGGTTGTCCAGCGTCAGGTCGTGGCCGGCATTGACGGCGAGCCCGGCGGCAATCGCCGCCGCGGTGGTCGCGGCCAGCTTGGCCAACTCCGCCGAGGCTTTGTCGGGGTCGGAGGAGCCGCCATAGGGGCCGGTATAGAGTTCGACGCGATCCGTGCCGGTCGCCTTTGCGCCGGCGACCAGCGCCGGGTCGGGGTCGAGGAACAGCGAGATGCGGAAGCCCGCCGCCTTCAGCCGGGCGTTGACGCGCGTCAGCAGCGCCCCGTCCTTCGCGACGTCCCAGCCGTGGTCGGAGGTCGCCTGCGACGGGTCGTCGGGCACCAGCGTCACCTGGTCGGGCCTTGCCTCCTCGCAGAGCGCGAGGAACTTCTCGTCCGGATAGCCCTCGATGTTGAACTCGCACTTCGGGAACTCGTTGCGGATCATCGCGACCAGCGAGAACACGTCGCCGCGCCGGATGTGCCGCTCGTCGGGCCGTGGATGCACGGTGATGCCCGCCGCGCCCGCCTGCAGGGCGATGCGCGCGAGCCCCACCACGTTCGGCCAGGGCAGGTTGCGCCGGTTGCGCAGCTGCGCGATGGCGTTGACGTTGACGGACAGATGCGTCGGCATGGCTTCGGCCTCTAGGTCGCTGCGGGCGCCCGGTTTCTCGTGGGTCGCATTCTCTTCACGCGAACCGGTACCCACTTCGCTTGAGAATGCTCCCAGTCAGCGTCCTTGCGCGCCGTCCGGCAAGGCCGCTTCGAGCATGCCGTCCGGTCCGCGGCTCATGGCTGCGATGCCGGTCCGCGACACCTCGACGAGCCCGACCACGCCCATCAGGCGGATGAAGCGCTCGACCTCCTCGGTCGTGCCGGTCAGCTCGAAGACGAAGGAGTTGAGGGTTGCGTCCAGCGTCCGCGCGCCGAAGGCACCGGCCAGCCGCAGCGCCTCGACACGGGCGTCGCCCTTGCCGCGCACCTTGATCAGGCACAGTTCGCGCTCCAGCGCCTCGCCCTGGACGGTGAGGTCCACCACCCGGTGGACCGGCACGAGCCGGTCGAGCTGGGTCTTGATCTGCTCGATCGTCTTCTCGGTGCCAGTGGTGACGATGGTGATGCGCGAGACGTGCTTCTCGTGCTCCGTCTCCGATACCGTGAGGCTCTCGATATTGTAGCCGCGCCCGGAAAACATGCCCGCTATGCGGGCAAGAACCCCCGGTTCGTTGTCGACAAGCACCGCCAATGTGTGGCGGCGGGTCGGCGGCTGGGCGTCGGACAGGAAGTAGGCGGACTGGGACTGGGTCATCGTTCCGGCTTTGTAAGGTGAGAAGCGTTCGGTCAGGCGGCGGTCGCCGCGGGGACGGGTCTGGCGGGCGCGGGCGGCAGTAGGGATACGAGCGGGGCGCTGCCGAGCGCCATGTCGACGGCGGCGAGCACATGCGCCTCGGTCGTGTCGATGGCGGGCTCGGGCATGTCGGCTTGGGAGATCAGCAGGCCGATCTCCGTGCAGCCGAGGATCACGCTGTCGATGCCCTGCGCCCGCGCCGCCGCGATGATGGCGAGATACTCCGCCTTCGAGGCGGGGCTGACCACGCCGCGGCAGAGTTCCTCGTAGATGATGCGGTGGACGGCCACGCGGCCTTGCCCGTCCGGCACGATCGCCTGGATGCCGTGGGCGGCGAGCCGGTCGCGGTAGAACCCGTCTTCCATGGTGAAGCGGGTGGCGAGCAGCAGCGGTCGCGTGCAGCCGCGCCGCTTCAGCGCCGCCGCGGTCACATCGGCAATATGGACGAGCGGCAGGCCGGCAGCGGCCTCGATGTTGCCGGCCACCTTGTGCATCGTGTTGGTGGCGAGCACGAGAAATTCGGCCCCGGCGCGCGCGAGATCGGCGCCGAGCCGGTCCATCTCGCGGCCCGCCTTCTCCCACTCGCCCGCCGCCTGCATGGCGGCAATCCCGGCGAAATCGACCGAATGGACGATCACTTTCGCCGAGTGCAGCCCGCCGAGGCGGTCACGCACGAGCTCGTTCAGCCGGCGGTAATAGACCGCCGTCGATTCCCAGCTCATGCCGCCGATGACGCCGATGGTGCGCATATCAACCACTGCCTGCTTCAGACCAGCTGCTTGCCCTTGGCGTCGATGATGTCGGCCGTATCGCCCTCGAAATCCGGCAGGATCATCTCGTTATGCGCCTTGCCCGAGGGGATCATCGGGAAGCAGTTCTCTTCCTTGGCCACCATGCAGTCGAAGATCACCGGGCCCGGATAGTCGAGCATCGCCTTGATGCAATCGTCGAGTTCGGCCGGATCGGAGCAGCGGATGCCCTTGGCGTGATAGGCCTCGGCGAGCTTCACGAAGTCCGGCAACGCTGCCGAATAGCTCTCCGAATAGCGCCCGCCATGCAGCAGCTCCTGCCACTGGCGCACCATGCCCATATATTCGTTGTTGAGGATGAATATCTTGACGGGTAAGCGATACTGCGCCGCCGTCGACATCTCCTGCATGTTCATCAGCACCGAGGCCTCGCCCGCGACGCAGACGACCAGGTCCTTGGGGTGTGCCAGCTGCACGCCCACCGCCGCCGGCAGGCCATAGCCCATGGTGCCGAGGCCGCCGGAGGTCATCCAGCGGTTCGGCTCGTCGAAGTGGAGATACTGCGCCGCCCACATCTGGTGCTGGCCGACCTCCGTGGTGATGAACCGCTTGCGGTCCTTGGTCAGGGCCTCCAGCCGCTCCAGCGCATATTGCGGCTTGATGACGTCCTTGGAGTTCTTGTAGGCGAGCGACTTGCGGGCCCGCCAGCCGTCGATCTGCAGCCACCAGGCCTTCAGCGCGGGCCTGTCGACCTCGCCGGCCACGTCTTTCCAGAGGCGCACCATGTCCTCGAGCACGTGGGCGCAGTCGCCGACAATGCCGATATCCACCTTGACGGTCTTGTTGATCGACGAGGGGTCGATATCGACGTGGATCTTCTTCGAGCCCGGCGAGAAGGCGTCGATCCGGCCGGTGATCCGGTCGTCGAAGCGCGCGCCGATATTCACCATCAGGTCGCAGCCATGCATGGCGAGATTGGCCTCGTAGGTGCCGTGCATCCCCAGCATGCCCAGCCATTGCGGGTCATGCGCGGGATAGGCGCCGAGCCCCATCAGCGTCGAGGTCACGGGATAGCCGGTGGCGCGCACCAGCTCGCGCAGCAGCTGCGCGGCATGCGGGCCGGCATTGATCACGCCGCCGCCGGTATAGAAGACCGGCCGCTTGGCTTTCGCGATCAGCTCCACCGCCGCCTTGATCTTGGCGAGGTCGCCCTTGATCTGCGGCCGATAGGTCTTGTGCGTGTTGTCGCGCGGCTTCTCGTAGCGGCCAACCTTGAACTGGATGTCCTTGGGAATGTCGATGACGACCGGACCGGGCCGGCCGTTCTGCGCGACATAGAAGGCCTCGTGCAGCACGCGCGGCAGGTCCTCGATGCTTTTCACGAGGTAATTGTGCTTGGTGCAGTGGCGCGTGATGCCGACGGTGTCGGCCTCCTGGAAGGCGTCCGAGCCGATCAGATGCGTCGGCACCTGGCCCGTGAAGCAGACGATCGGGATCGAATCCATCAGCGCGTCGGTCAGGCCCGTCACCGCATTGGTGGCGCCGGGGCCGGAGGTGACCAGCACCACGCCCACCTTGCCGGTCGAGCGCGCGAAGCCCTCTGCCGCATGCACCGCGCCCTGCTCGTGGCGCACGAGGATGTGCTTGACGCTGTCCTGCTGGAACAGCGCGTCGTAGATCGGCAGCACGGCGCCGCCGGGATAGCCGAAGAGGGTGCCGACGCCCTGGTCGATCAGGGCCTGCACCACCATCTCGGCTCCGGTCATCTCGCGGGACATGGCTTTAATCCTCAGGTCTCGTTCGGTCGGTCGGTTAAGGGCTGGGTCTTAGGGCAAAGGGTCTAGGAGACAGCGGTCGTTCCGGGCAACAAAAAAGGCCCCGCGAGGGACCTTGTGTTGAGCGCCACCGTTCGGTCGCCGTGTGATCTCTCACACGTCCGTCGATGGCGCCCCGGATACAATAAGGTTGAAACGCACGGCGTGCGGCTCCGATTGGTTAGGGCGCGGACCATAGGGGAGGGGGCAGAGGGGTGTCAAGGGATGGGGGAAAAGCCCCTATTGCCAGCTATCGGAGCTTGCACAACTTTGATCTGCACCAGCCGCAAAATACATCATCCGTAGTTCTACAAAAAAGCTTAACTATTGATATCATATCCAATATATCGCTTGGGGTCTTTGTTGCACTGGGATCTCCATGCGCGATATTATTTCTGGTCGAAACCATGTGATCGACCATGTTATGCGTGACTGTTCCCTTAGCTTTTAGTTTTCGGTAAAAATCTTTCCGAAATTCTTCATATCCAAACCGATGAAAGTACCCTTTGATTTTATCAAAGCCTGGGTTCGAAAAGCCTTTATTAAAACGTTCAGCAGGAATTTGGATAGGGAACGGACCAGTCTTTGACCAAAATGATAAATCTGACTGCGAGAAGCCAAATATCTTTTCGGCGATCAAGTCATGGTCAGACGTATCCTTGATTTCAGATATAACATCTTTTGAAATGTTGTAAAAAACACGCTGTGAAACAACGCTTCTATCCGTTCTGGAAGAATGGAGACGGTCAAGTGTAACTTCACCCAACTCCTTTATGTAAGCCTCAACATGGCTGCACAGAAGAACTATTGCACCGCGGCATAGGGCGTCTATTTCCTTTCGATGTGCGATGGCGTCCATTTTTTCTTTGCCAATCGCCGCTCGACAGAGCAGGTTGACCTCGGAAAGGCGTGTAATAAATGAGCTGTATGCAGACGTGTAGCGAGGCATTTTACGCTAAGTCGCCCATTACTTCTCGCCAGATCTCGAATCGCCGAAGCGTTCTCTTCTTGTGATCGACCGAGCGACCAATTAAGTCTTGGAACTCAGAATTGGTCTCCAGCATCGCATAGCGCTCGCGGAAAGCCGCCCGACTACCAGCAGCCTCCGCCGCGCTCTTAGTTGCTGCTGAGAACATCACTAGGTCGAACAATGCTCGATTTACCGAGCGCGAATTTTTACGTCGAAAGCACTCGCTCTTGTCGAACCAAGAGAGTGAGTTCTGTACAGAATTATTCCAACGATCGCGCAGTGCCCGAATCTTTTGGGGGCTGAACGATCGGCCGGCTTTTGCCGCTTCATTCAACCAATGCTTCAGCGGCGTTCTATACGAAGCTAACCCTAAGATTTGAAATGCAAAGAAACGTAGAATAATCTCCTCATCCCTCAATCTCTTATCTGGGGACTTCTTTCCGAGGATTCCGAGCCAATCAGATTGAAGCGAGGCTTCTTGCAATAGCTGGTTCAGCGGTCCTCTATAAACGCAATTTCTCAGTTCTTGAGGGTTTAGCGGGACTGTATTGGTATTGAGTCTCTCAAATACATCGAATTTTATCTCGGGATGAGATTCGTTTGTTATTAGTACGCATCGAAGTGTATGAGTTTTGAACTGCCGCTGCATCTTTGCAGGAATCTCAAAAAAGCGTAACCCATTCAACTCAGTAATAACTTCGAGTTTAGAGAGAGAAAATTGATTACTTAGGAAGCGGTAGATGGAATAAAGTCGCTGCTGATGACGTTGCCCCTCTGGGATAATCCAGCTTGAAGTTCGTTCTGGCCCATCGAGAGGACCAGAACATGAGACGCAGCCGCTTCACGGAAGAGCAGATCATCGCGGTGCTGAAGGAGCACGAGGCTGG